>Ga0315912_10000006_pt1 | contig 1061245 bp, 894 predicted proteins | sample VfabasoilMG_FD_204469 | JGI IMG/M metagenome (GOLD analysis project Ga0315912, IMG submission 204469) | Garden soil microbial communities collected in Santa Monica, California, United States - V. faba soil | ecosystem: Environmental > Terrestrial > Soil > Garden | place: USA: California...
GTTCCTCGCGTATCATCGAATTAAACCACATGCTCCACCGCTTGTGCGGACCCCCGCCAATTCCTTTGAGTTTCAATCTTGCGATCGTACTTCCCAGGTGGGATACTTAATGCTTTCGCTCAGACACTTGCAGTTTATCGCAAATGTCGAGTATCCATAGTTTAGGGCGTGGACTACCAGGGTATCTAATCCTGTTTGATCCCCACGCTTTCGTGCCTCAGTGTCAATATTTGTGTAGCCAGCTGCCTTCGCAATTGGTGTTCTATGTCATATCTAAGCATTTCACCGCTACATGACATATTCCGCTGACCTCCACAGTATTCAAGACAAATAGTATCAATGGCAGTTTCCGGGTTAAGCCCGGAGATTTCACCACTGACTTACTTGCCCACCTACGCACCCTTTAAACCCAGTGAATCCGGATAACGCTTGCACCCTCCGTATTACCGCGGCTGCTGGCACGGAGTTAGCCGGTGCTTATTCATCTGGTACCGTCAGACGGGAAAGAATTCCCTTTTTTCTTCCCAGATAAAAGAAGTTTACAATCCAGAGGACCTTCATCCTCCACGCGGCATGGCTGGTTCAGACTTGCGTCCATTGACCAATATTCCTTACTGCTGCCTCCCGTAGGAGTCGGGCCCGTGTCTCAGTGCCCGTGTGACTGGTCGTGCTCTCACACCAGTTACTGATCGTCGACTTGGTGGGCCGTTACCCCGCCAACTATCTAATCAGCCGCACACCCATCTTCAAGCGCATTGCTGCTATAATATAAAAGCGATGCCACTTCTATATATTACGGGGTATTAATCCAAGTTTCCCTGGGCTATCCCCCACTTAAAGGAAGGTTGTGTACGTGTTCCGCACCCGTTTGCCGGTCGCCATCAACTGTATTGCTACAGTCATGCTGCCCCACGACTTGCATGTATTAAGCCTGCCGCTAGCGTTCATCCTGAGCCAGGATCAAACTCTCCATTGTAAATGTTGTTTGATACTGACATTTAATTCTCAAGAATTAACGTGTCAAATCGAATGTATTTCGCTTGACTTACCTATGATCCCGATATAAAATCGAGATGCTGTTGCTTCCCTACTTTCAAAGATCTTTACCGTTACCGGCATCCCATTTTTAATTTGGGAGTGCAAAGGTAAGGGTGGTATAAATACTAGCAAAATTTTCTGCTATATTTTTTTATAGCTTTTGCTATGAATTTCCTTTGTATTTGAAGAACTTACCTCAGTTTTTTGAGGCGGGCGGCAAAGATATGATTGCTATCCTTACCTGCCAATTTTAATTGCCGTTTTTGTCCACATTTCATTCAGCAATCATCCACATTTAAAGAACTGTTTTTATCTAAACGGGCGGCAAAGATATGAGTGGAAGTTTACCCACCAAATGTTTTTTAAAAGCAAGAAATAATAAACGGTTGAATCGCCTGACTGGTATGTATTTGAGGAGAAAAAATTATTTAAAATAATTATCAGGAAAGTCGACTTTGATAAGGAACAGGCCATGAGCAGGAACTGCAAAATCGGCCAAAGTACAATCTTTGGCCTCAATGATGTTTCTGAAAGCATTGAGATCCATTTTTCCTCTACCTAATTTCAACATCGTAGCTGTAAGAGCTCGTACCATCCCTCTTAAAAATCTATTTGCTTTAACATGGTAGATAATACATTCATCCTCAATTAACCAGCTACTTTCCTGAATCTCACATAAAAATGATTTAACTTGTGTATTACGCTTAGAAAACGAAGTAAAATCATTATAGTCTTTGATAATGGTAGCGGCTTCTTGCATTCCCTTAATATCTAAAGCGTAGGGAAAGTAAAAGGCCTTATCTGTGAGAAAAGGATTTTTCTTTTGATATATATAATACTTGTACGTTCTGCTAATAGCATCAAAACGGCAATGACCTTTGTCACTTACTTTTATTAAATCTTTTAGCGAAATATCATTCGGTAAAATTGCATTTAGATTATATAACAATTGTGATGATAATTCACTTTCAACATTAAAATGAAAATAGTTTTGATAAGCATGCACCCCTGCATCAGTACGTGAGGAACCCGTTAATTCCAATTTCTTTTTGAGAACAACTTTAAGCGTTTTTTCTATTTCAGCCTGAATTGTGTTGGCATTTTTTTGCGATTGAAAACCGCTGTATTTAGTTCCTTTATATGCTACTTCAAGAAAATATCGCATTTTCAATATTGACGCAACATAGCTTTAAATCGGTTGATATAATACTCCTCCTTTAATGTTGACTGAAGCGTAGAAAAGTTTTCAAGATCACTTACATATTGATACGCTGAGTCGTAAAATTTATACCTCGATTCATCAGTGAGAAATAGAGTACTAAGGTTTCTTATTTGTATTGTAGAAAAGCATTTTGTCTTAAATGTCTTTCTTGCTTCGGATATCATATCATCATCATTTTTTTCCCCCGCCATTTTTTTTCTGAGCTTATAAAAATCATCTTCTGTTGCAACAACTTTACAATTGTTGTTCTTAACTGTTGTTGCTGCAATAGTTTCTTTACTAGCAGAATCTGATGGAGGAATATCAAGGAATTTTTTTTCCGGTTGACCAGATTGTATAAGTACCGTTTTTTTTGTTTCTGCAGGAATAAGTAACCTGATGGTATCGGTAGCTTGCTCGTTAACTATGTCAAGAAAAACAAGTCCGATTCCCGTTGTAGTCGAGCTTTCAGATTTAAGTTTTACAACAGATCTTCTATACTCAACCTGGCTATTTGCCAGAGCGTTTGCTTTAGCTATCGAATCTTGTTTTCGTAACTCTTCCTGTTTCAACATTTCAGCCTCTTTATTTTTTGCAGCTAAAATCGAGTCCTCCTTCATTTGCGCAGCATTATTGGATTCCCGAACCTCCTCTTTAGCTACCTGAGAATCGGTTTTTGGCTTATCATTTATAACAACGGGAGCTACTACAATTCCTTTACTGATATCGGCCTGCTTTGATGAATTTACATCCGCTGCATTGCTTTTTACTTCCTCTTTCTTTTCAGTATTCAATGCAGTCGTCTCAGCGCTCTTTTCCACCGGCTTTTCAATCACAGGTTTTTCTTTGATAGTTGAATCATCAGCAGCTTTTGCGAGCAAATTTGTAAATGCATTATCTTCCCGTTTCTCTGTTTTTACAGTTTGCACCTGGCTTGTTGTTTTAGCTACCGACATTATGGTTGCCATTGTAGTAAGATTGAAAAGCCCCCACCCTTTATCGCCAAAATTTTTAATTAAAAATCCCTGGTCTTTCTTATTTACAGTTAATGAATATGGCTGGTCCGGCGCCTGGCTTCCTTGCATTCCAATGTTCACTGAGTAATTACTATCACGAAGATTTGATAATATGAGATATCCGGATGGGGTTGAATTATAAATTTTCTCTCCCATACGGGCATAAAATGCTTGTTGATTATCGGTTTGCAGATAAATAAAATAAACCTTTTGAGCTTTGAGTGAAGTGGTTGCAAAAACCAGGTATACGAACAGATTAAAGAATTTTTTCATCGGACTTATATGGGTAAAGTTGGTCAAAGTTAATATAAATAACCCTTAAGACTTCTTTAAAGAATTAACTTGCCTTTTATATAAATATCATACCTGCCTTATATGACATCTTCTATTTTTGCAACCTTAAAAATCATTATATGAAATTCGTGACCACGATCTTTGCGGTTCTTTTGTTTGGCCTTCAAATAATAGCCCAGGAACCTGTTCAAAGAGATACCTCTTGGAAAAAACAATACCGCGAAACCGCAACCAAGATCAATGATCTCGTTCATACCAAACTTGAAGTAAAACCTGATTTTTCAAAATCATATCTCTATGGAAAAGCATGGATAACACTTCACCCGCATTTTTACCCAACAGACTCTTTGACCCTTGATGCAAAAGGAATGGAATTGAAGACTGTTGCTCTTTTAAAAGGAGGAAAAAATACGCCATTGAAATATGTATACAATGATGACCACAACTTAAGGATCAAACTTGACAGAACATATAAAGCAAATGAAACTTATACTATCTATATAGATTATACAGCTAAGCCCGATGAATACCAGGAAAAATATGGAACAGATGATTTTCTCGGAATAAAAGGAATGTATTTCATAAATCCTAAGGGAGAAGAAAAAGATAAGCCTACACAAATATGGACACAGGGTGAAACCGAATCAAACTCTGCCTGGTTTCCAACAATTGACAAAACAAGCCAGAAAACTACACAAGAACTTACGGTTACAGTTGATAATAAATACGTCACTCTTTCCAATGGAAAACTGATGAGTCAAAAAAGAAATACGGATGGTACAAGAACTGACTATTGGAAAATGGAGTTACCTCATTCACCCTATCTATTCTTTCTTGGTGTCGGTAACTATGCAGTTATAAAAGATAGTTGGAGAGGCAAAGAAGTTAATTATTACGTAGAGCCTGAATATGCTTCTGTTGCAAAAAAGATATTTGGTAATACTCCTGAGATGATCGAATACTTTTCAAAGATCACGGGGGTTCCATTTCCATGGGTGAAATATTCACAGATCACCGGTCGTGATTATGTAGCTGGCGCAATGGAAAACACAACTGCTACTATTCACCAGGAAGGTGCACAGCAAGATGCAAGAGAATTAATAGATGGAAATATTTGGGAAGGAACTATTGCTCATGAATTATTTCATCAGTGGTTTGGTGATTATGTAACTGCAGAAAGTTGGAGCAATCTTACATTGAATGAATCCTTTGCCGATTACAGTCAAACTTTATGGGAGGAATATAAATATGGTAAAGATGCAGGTGATGCTGAAAACTACCAGGGCATGCAAGGCTATTTGCAAAGTGGAAGTGAATCAAAAGATCTTGTTCGGTTTTTCTATGCTGATAAAGAAGATATGTTTGACCAGGTGAGTTATCAAAAAGGTGGACGCATTCTTAATATGTTGAGAAACTTTGTAGGAGACAGTGCCTTTTTTAAATCTCTTAATCTATATCTCACAACAAATAAATTCAAAGCTGCAGAAGCACATCAGCTTCGCCTTGCATTTGAAGAAGTATCTGGCCGCGACCTGAACTGGTTCTTTAATCAATGGTATTTTGACAATGGACACCCGTCTGTTACTATTGATTATATTTATGATGATGCAGCAGGGAAAGTAAATGTTATCATTAAACAAATACAAAAAAGTGGAAAGCTGTTTACTTTACCAATCGCTGTTGATGTATATAATGGTGCGAATAAAGTGAGATATAATGTTTGGTCAAAAAATGAGGTGGATACATTTACATTCACTTATAGCAAGCACCCGGATCTTGTAAATGTTGATGCTGATAAGGTTTTATTATGGAATAAAAAAGATAATAAGACCCTTGATAATTTTAGTCATCAATATAAATACGCAGGCAATTATATGGACAGGCTTGAAGCAATTCAATTTGCAGCAAAAAAACAAGATGATCCAAAAGCTCTTGATCTCTTAAAGACATCCTTAAAAGATAAATATCACGGTCTTCGTAATACGACACTGTACAGCCTTGATCTTGAAAATGAAAAAGTGAAACAAGCTGTTGAGCCGATCCTTATTGACCTAGCAAAAAATGATAAGAAATCAACTGTTAGAGCAAATGCCATAAGCCAGCTTGGTCAATATAAAAAAGCCGAGTATGTTCCTTTATTCAAAGCCGCAACAACTGATTCTTCTTATTCGGTATCTGGAAATGCGTTAAATGCATTGCTTGATGTGGATAAGGATGCAGCACTTGCAATATCAAAGACTTTAGATAAACAACCAGCAAAAGGAGCTTTGAAAAGTTCTCTTCAAGGTGTGAAAGCTGCATCTGGTGATGAGAGCCTTGAAGAAGAAATTATCGGCGGGTTTAATAAACTCCCTGTATCTCAACAAAAATTCAATGCACTTGGCACACTTGGAATTTATCTTGGTGCATTAAAAAACACAGAGAAGGTAAAAGCTTCTGTAGATGAGATCGTGAAATTTCGTGAAGCCATTCCAGCTCAATATAGAAAACAAACCGATCCATACATCAATGAAACATTAGCAAATATTCTTTCCAAAAAAGAAGAAGCGTTGAAAGCCGATGCTGGTAATGCAGCTTTGAAAGAATTAGTAGATTATATCAAATCAAAAATACCGGCAGGAGAGAAAAAAGGATTTTAATTGATCTTTATAAAACTCTTAAACCATCCGCCAATGGCGAATGGTTTTTTTATTTTCTATGAATAAGATTAAATGAGATATTCATAAAATAATAACCGCCATTCACTCCAAAGGGAGCAAAGTTTGGATTATAAGGAACCAGCCCGGCTAATGTATTTCCTCTATATTTCAATTTATCTGGATAAATATCAGCTATATTTTCAGCGCCGGCGGTAATGGACAACCAGAAGCTTAATTTATAGCCCAGATTAAACGACGAGATTATTTTTGGGGAAAACCTTTCATCAGGATTAGCAACAGGATCGTTCGCTTTTTGCAAAACTTCACCATAGCGGATAAAATTTGCGTTCATCTTCCAACGTCCTGATGTATAAATCAAGTTTAAAATTATCTTACTATTCGGAAAAGCATTTTCTACCCTGCATTTTTCCTCCCGGTTTACCAGCATACTCCTGTATAAAGAATCGTCAGGCAGATTTTTTGCATATAGAACGGAACCGTATAAAGTAGTTTTATTAAAGTTAGCAGCAAGGGATGTTTCCAAAGTTGACCTGCTTATAAACCATCTACCAGCAATTACAATATCCAGTCCCGTTGTTCGTGTATTGATTGCATTTGAAAAAAAGCGGACATTTTGCACATCTTTGAGACCATTATTATCTAAGATCCTTCGAACTGCGGGTGAATCAGGAATAGTTCCGCTATATATAATGCGGTTTTTAATTTGTATCCAATATACATCGATTGTTATCGATATATTTTTTGAAACAGATGAGGTAAACCCGGTACTAATGTTTATAGCTTTCTCTGCATCTAAAGGGGATATTCCAAAAGCTTCCGCAATTGGACTATCATTCCGGAATGTTCCTGTTCTAAATAAAGCTCCACCAGGCCTTGAGGCAGTAGTAATAACGCTATAAAAACGTTGTTGTAATGATGGGGCACGAAAACCATTACTGATCGAACCACGCCATAAAAGATATTTTGAAAATCTATACCTGAATGCCAATTTACCAGCGAGATTACTTCCATAGTCACTATAATACTCATACCGGGTTGCGATGCTCATTATTAGCCTTTCATTTTTTTCCATTTCAACTTCACCATAGATCCCAATTATTTGCCTGTCCTTATCAATTACATTTTCTGGTGCAAAACCTGCCATTCCCTGCGAACCACTCATTCTTCCTGAACCAGGTGAATAATTTTTCCACGATGCTTCTTCTCCTTCTTTTATACCATATTTATCAATTCTGAATTCTGACCCCAACGCAATATTTATGACGTTCCTATTTTTTGATATCTCCCTTCTGAAATTAATGTTATTGGTAATTTGAGAAAAGCTTTGTTTACCTGTATAAAAACTCGTTGGCGCATTCCCGCCTAGCAAGTATTGCGAAGCATTATTACTATTAGTTACATAAACCTTGCTTGAATTTTTTCCAAGTGAGATTGCAGCATCCCAATACCATCCTGAATTAGTTTGCCCATCTACTCCACCAATAACAGATAGGTCGGGTATTTTGGATTCCATCCATGGCAAAAAACCATCAGGAAAAAGTTGAGCATTTACTCTTGCAGACTCCTTTGGATACCGATATACATTTGAAGATTTATCTTTAACTAAACGATAATTCCAAACAGTTGTCCAGAATAAATTTGTTTTTGAGCTGAGAGGGACTCCTCCATTAATTACAAAGCCGGTGTTCCAAACACGGTTATCTCCTACTGGTCTATGATCTTTTCGATCGAATCCGCTTTCCGCAACCTTCATATTATCTAATAACTGTATGATATCTTTTTGGGCCTGTGAAGCATTTGAAGGATAATTGTAATACACAGTGCTATCGTAGACACCATTTCGTTGTGTATAATTATTAAACTTCATTTGAACAGTAAGATTCAAATAACCTCTTTTTAAAAATGCTACCCCATGATTGATACTTAATGAGATCGCTTCTCCATCTCCTTTATAATATTGACCAGCATGAAAATTAATTGAGGTAATCCCTGTTGTTTTCTTTAATTGAAGATCAATAATACCAGCAATTGCATCCGATCCGTATTGCGCCGAAGCTCCATCACGAAGCACTTCAATCGTTTCTATTGATGCCGATGGAATAGCATTCATGTCAGTACCAACAGTTCCAAAACCCGTAACACCAAATGTCCATGGGAAAGCCATATAATGCAATCGTCTTCCGTTCAATAATACGAGTGTTTGATCCGGCCCTAATCCACGAAGTGAAGCAGGAACTAAATGCTTACCGCCGCCAAAACCATGTGCTGCTGCATTGAATGAAGGAATCGAGTTGGTAATTACTTTGGTTAGTTCAATTTGTCTTGCTGGCAGTTTTGAAACTGGTATGAGATCTATCGGAACCGGTGTATTTAAATTACTCCGTTGTTTCATGGCTTTGGAACCCAGTACAACAAAGTTTTCCATTTCATCTGATGGTTGTAAAACCAAATCAAAATAATATTCAACACTATCGCCGTTTATTATTATTTCTCTTTCTATTTTTTTATAACCGGTATAAGTTACAGTCAATATATACCTGCCAGGGTTAACTGTAAAAGCAAACCCGCCTTTGGAATCAGACAATGTTATTTTGCTATTCAAAGAAATAGTTGCTACTGGTAAAGCCTCTGTTGCATTACTCACTTTCCCTTTTACATTGATTTGCTGAGAGTATCCGATTTGAAATGCAGACGCAAAGAAAATTATGCCCAACATCCTGTAAAGAATAGCATTTATCATATCATGAGGCTTTAAATTAAAAACCTATACCACTTTATAATGATAACATAGCAGTTATTCACCGGATACTAAGTTAAATTCAAATGCCAGCGGGGGCAATACCAGAAACAAGTTATTATTGTATTTCTCAAACGATCCTTCCTTTTATTGCTTTTACTACTGCTTCTGATTTAGAGTGTACCTGGAGTTTTCTATAAATATTTTTTACATGAACATTCACTGTTTCAATACTAATAAAACAAGCATCAGCCACCATTTTATAACTCATCCCTTTTACCAAACAAGTAAGTATTTCTTTTTCACGATCAGTGAGGTCAAAAGATTCTTTATTCCCGATCTCCGGCTTTGTTCTCACCATTTTCAATACCCTGTTTGCGATAGATGGTGTCATTGGACTTCCTCCTTCATGGATTTCTTTAATAGCTTCCATGATCTCGGCGGGAGAAGTGTGTTTCAAAATATAACCTTCCGCCCCGGCGCATATCGAATTGAAAATTTTTTCATCATCATCGAATATTGTTTCCATCAATACTTTCATTTCAGGATATTCTTCTTTAATGATTGCTACCGCTTCAATACCACTAATACCAGGCATTTCAATGTCCATTAACACAACATCTGGTTTACTCTGTGAAATATTTTTTAAAAGGTTATTGCAATTGGGAAACGCACCAACACATTCAAATTCAGACGTGCCACCGATCATGGCGGCTAGCCCCTCCCGTAGGCTTCGATTGTCTTCAAATATGGCGACTCTTATCATCTTTCTTATTAGTTGTCAACTACGATTATCAAATAAGTTTTTATGTATTTAATATCAGTTCAACTCCCGTTCCTTCGCCATTTACTGATATTAAGTTCAGTTTTGCATTGATCTCCTCTGCTCTTCGTTTCATGTTCATCAGTCCATTTCCCTGGATTTCCGGGTGATCTGGTATACCAACTCCATTATCCCGAATATTTAGGATTATTGTTTTATTGACTTCTCTTAACGAGATCGAAACTTTTAATGCACCAGAATATTTTACAAGGTTTGTTATTGCTTCTTTGAATACGAGATAAAAATTCTTTCTTACCTGCATTGGTAACGAAACCGAATTCAATTTTTCATCCGCCTCAAATGTGTATTCGATTTTCTTTGCTTTCAATAACTGGTGAGCAAAGGATCTCATCCGTACAATTATTTTTTCAAATGAATCATTCTCCGGATTGATCGTCCATACAATATCACTCATGCTTTCAATGACCTTTCTTGAATTCAGACCAATAAGATCTAATGCAGGAATTTCCCTGCCTGCTTGTTGTTTTGCCACCTCACTGTAAATAGAAATACTATTCAATGTTGATCCTATATCATCATGCAGGTCGCTGGCAATGTTGTTACGGATTGTTTGCAATTTTTTTATCTGTTGTAACCGGTATCGATAAATTCCATAAAGAATAGATGCGATGATCGCTACAATTAAAATGATAAACCATAGAGTTTGTGTAAAAGGCGGAGCAATCAAAATACTGAAGGCTGTAACCTTTGAAGAATAATCTCCAAATCCATTCGATGCCCTGATCAATAGTTTATAATTACCCGGTGTTATCTTTGTGAAAGTAAGCTCAGGAACTCCTTCTATTTTGTTCCAAATGGTATCCCCCCCACTATATAATGTGTATTCGTATCTTATTTTATCATGTTCGAAAAGCGAATAGTCAGAAAATTTAAAATGAATTAGATCATAGCTATTATATTTTAATTGCAATGATCCACGTTTTAAAACCGAATCAAGTAGAAGATCTTTCTCATTTAGTTTTATAGAAAAGCGAACGATGCCCGGTGCAGGCGGAGGAAGTATAGAATCAAGATTAAATACAACAAATTCTCGTGCCGCAGAGGACATCAATATCATTTCACCCAGATCGTTCGTGAGCAGTGTGTAAGAGAGTTCAGATAATGATCCTTTAAAATCCTGGTTGAACAATAACCTTTTCTGTTTACCCGTAACTATGTTTTGAATATTAATTTCGAAAGGTGTAGCACTACAAACCCAATCTTTATATACAACAGATCCTATGTGGTCGCCATAAGCTAATTTCGTTTTAAACAAGTCTGAATAAAATGTAATTGAATCATTCATGGTATTTAAAAGTACCGGCGACATGTTAACCTTCAAGTATATTCTTGATGAATCGAAGTTGTATAATTGATAAACTGAACTGAGCAAACACCCTTTCTGATCAAGACAGCCTTTGAATATTTTAGCCACCCTTCTTTTCTTAAGATCAATTTTATATAATTCTTTATCCGAAGGAAAGCTTATCCAAAATGTAGAGCTGTTCCTATGCAACACAGTTGGATAACTGTAACCTTTTATACGGTTTGGATATGGCTGCTTTGCTTTGGGTGCACAAATAAATATCGAGTCAAGCTTATCATTCTTAGGCTCAAAAGAATAGAGATATCCATTGCCAAAAAGCCAATATTTATTTGAATTATCAGGAGCTCCGTAATGCAACACCCGCTGTGAAAAATTAAGATTTACTTCTTCAGCTTTCAAGGTTCGCAGATCGACTTTAAAATCTTTGACAACAACGTTACGGAAATCGAGAGGCTCCTTTGACGGTCGTAGAATGGCGATATACAGGTATTCCGAACTGAGTTCCGGGTTGAAATAAGCAGGATTTCTTTTCCATTCATCATTGAACAAAACATTTGTTATGTGCAGATCTTTATTAAACCTTAGCAATTTTGGCCTTCCTTCATCTTGCTGGAGTAGTAAATAATCATTATGAAATCCGTTAATGAAGAAAATATTTTTAAAGGAAGTTTCCTGTTTTAATACAATTCGATTTACATAATCATCCGGAGTAATGCCACCAACCGATATTTTTTCAAAAGGAATTTGTTTTACCTGTGAGTTTCTTTTTTTAACAACAGACAATCCTTTACTTCCGATTATCCATAACAAGTCATTGTTCCTATTATTGTCATTGGACCTCATATTTGTTTCAGGAAGAAACCCGTCTACTTTCCCAAGTGGCATCAGATCAGGATCATCATCAAGGTATTCACACTTCGATATATCCGGATCAAGTTTTACGAGATATTTTTCAGCTACATGAACCCATTCATTTCCTTCACTATCGATCTTTACTACCCGGATGGGATGTCTTTTTTTTGTATTTGTATCAGCCCGGATATTTAGACTTTCAGTGAAAGTATAAAAAGTGCTTTTTCCAGTTGATAAATAGAGTTTCTCTAAAATACCTTCGGACCCGTAAGAAATCATTAGTGCATCTTCCTTGTGAGAATAGGCGATATAAGTAAGACGACTGTTTTGTAATCGTTTCGATGCTGATGGAAAAATTTCACCTTTCCAGGAACATTTTACTTTACCTGTCGAAGGATTGTAGCACCATATACCATTATTCTCTTTAGTAAGCCCCCAATAATTTCCCGATCTATCGGTTGTGATATTTAAATTGATACCATTGTTTAATACATTTATTTTATTTACACTATCGATTTGAACATATTTCAACTCACCTTTATTCCAGTTAAATTCATAAAACCCATCTTTTACCATAGAGATCAAAAGAAAGTTGCCGATCCCCTTATAAATGCAATTCGTTATTTTCGGCATATCTTTTATCCCTGGAAATATTTCTTTTATAGGTACAAATTTTTCCAAGCGAGGATTGAATCCATACATTCCTTCGGCAGTTGCCAGCCAGATCGTACTATCATCAGTCACCTCGATCTCATTTATTCTAACCGGAACCTCCCTCCCTTCAGCGTTATAAAATGTGTAGGATTTCCAATTGACGCCATCAAAAGACGAAATAGACGTGAGATTATGAAACCAATATAATCCACTTTTATCCCTAATAAACTCTTTGATATTGTTCCTGTACTTTTCAGATTCTTTCAGGTTGGTAACTAAATAATCATCATTCGCCTTTCTAACCGAAAAAGATTGTGCAGCTAGTTTGCAGGAAAAAACAACCACGATAAAATAAAGCAGCCGTTTCATATTCCTAAAGGTATCAGAATATTTTCTCAGTTACCAATACCCAAAATACGTTATGTCTCCATTCATCATGTTTGTAATTAACGGGGATTGGGTATTGACTTCGGGTATTTAATGATAGCATTTTTGTACTGAACGTTCAATATGATAAATATGCTCTGGTTAATACATGCAAAAACATTTTTTCACTTCAAAAAAAATCAAAATGAAAAAGACATCTTTTTACCTGCTGCTTTTAGTCAGTATGGGATTATTGATCACTTCTTGTCAAAAAACAATTGACAAACCTTTCCTCTCCAATGAAGAACGATCATCATCATCAAACGCAAATGCTAATTCAGAGAATCAAAAGAAGGTCTATGTTTCAAACCTTGACGAGCTTTATACAGCTGTCAATAATTCGGATAACGCCGGCACTGATGTACTACTTGCTCCTGGTACGTATGTATTAAGTGCAGCATATCCGAATGGAGGTCGTCTCGAATTACAAACTGATATGAGCTTAAGAGGGCAACCCGGACAAATTGATGCAGTACTTATTGATCAATCATCCCTGCCAAGTGCTTCATTCAGGCTTTCTCCAACTGTAAGTGTAGCCGGAATTAGAATGGGAAGAGGAACTAATTCATTGGAATGGTTATCGGTAAAAGGAGGTTCTTTAGCAGCAAATCCTTTATCAGCTATTGAGTCTGACCTCTTGGGAACAGAAACCAATGTTTCAATTTCACATGTTTATCTCGATTGCAATGGAAGCCGCATCGGTATTTTATTCCGCAATCGCTTGCTGGAACATGAAAACCGTGTGATCAATGCCACTCTTGAATTCACTGAAATTGCAAATGGAACCAACGGTACAGGTTTTGGTGTCGCGTTACAGAATAGAATATCAGGATCGCAGATCAATTTGAACATGAAAGGGAATTATATTCATGACTGTAAGATCGGTGTATTAAATTTCAATGCGGGCCTTGGTAATCCCATCGATAATTGTTCACTTGATATTACCTCTCATTCAGATCGTATTGAAGATAATGGTTGCGGTCTTGATCTAAGCGCTGGATCCGGAGGAGGTTCAGTTTATTCAAACAATGGTTCTGTAACAGTTAAAATCTTTGGCGGTACTATTAAGAATAATGGAGTGCCTCAACTTCTCCCGAACAATGGAGCATTACTAAGCGGGATATATGCTGCCGCTGCGTATGGAGCTACTGCATCAAACAATGTTCTAAATATAAATCTCTTCGGTTGTGATATCTCAAATAACAATGCGTCAGACATCTATGCTTATGGAGCCTTTAGTCCTACAGCAGTTATTGCAGGCGTCAATAATCGTTTTGATCTTTACTTACATGGTCTTAGTGCAAATGCAACAATTGAATCCGCGGTAAGTGTTCCTGCTGAACCTGCTGGAACCAACGTGTTAAATATTTACAGATAAACAGGTCCCCATTTCTAAAAGTATAGGAGATTGAAAATTCAATCTCCTTTTATTCTATCAATAACCTAATCTCACCATTTACCACCAGCTCCACCACCACCAAAACTGCCACCGCCAAATCCTCCGAAGCCTCCACCTCCTCCGCCACCTGACCAACCGCCTCCTCCCCATCCACCACTACCGAGACCACCACCAAAAATTGTTGGGCCAAGCCATCCACGACGAGATGCATAACCACCACCCCCTTTGCCACCTCTTCCAAATACACTTATTAAGATCCAAATAATAAAAATTATAAGTATAAGTCGGCCTAAACCTATTCCTTTACTTCCTTTACCATACCCTTGCTTTGCCTTATACTCACCTGCTGCTGCTTTTATAAGCGCATCGACTGCTTCATCTAATCCACGATAAAAATTTCCTTGCGCAAAGTTTTCGATTATTTCATGATCTACTATGTACGCTGCAGTCATATCAGGAATTGCACCTTCTAAACCATAACCCACCGCTATATACGCATCACGATTTCCCTCACCGCCTCCAGTAGAAATAAGAATTAATACGCCGTTACTAAATTCTTTTCCGCCAATCCCCCATTTTCTTCCCAGTTTTGTTGCATAGTCATTCGCTTCGTAGCCATTAAGACTTTCAACAATCACAACTGCAATTTGGCTGGAGGTGCTATCATTATAAGCTACTAACTTATTTTCAAGAGCCTGCTCTTGTTCACCAGTAAGAAAATTTTCGCCCTTCGTAAAATCATTATAAAGTCGCGGCGGACTTTTGGGATCAGGCAAATATTTGTCAATCTGTGCAAAGGCACAAACTGAAAATAGCAAACAAAGTATAAGGGAAATTTTTTTCATGCTCATTTACCGAATATAATATCATCCGGTAGCTCGTTTTTATCTGTGCTGGTGTTATATGGAAAATGTTTTGTAAGCGCTGCGCCAATGTCCCGAACCACTTCGCTTATACCCTCCGCATAATTGTCGCGGTTAAAATTGCTGATCATCTTTTTTACTTCTGCATTCCAAAATTCATTTCCTACTTTTTTATGAATGCCCTCATCTCCAAAAACAGCAAGTTGCCTGTCTTTCATGGCAACATAAACAAGGACTGCATTGCGATCAGCCGTTTTTTCCATTTGAAGTTTGAAAAACAATTCAGTTGCCCGATCAATGGCATCTACATAGCTGCATTTGCTTTCTACAAAAACACGGACCTCACCACTTGTGACACGTTCCGCATTTTGAACAGCATCAACAATGAGTTGCTTTTCCTCATCACTGAAGAATTCCTTTTTCTTGATCCAGGGGAAAATATTCAACTGATCGATTTTAGAATTTAACTTCTGGTGCTTTTTCTGAACCTGCCTCGGCTTTAAATCCTTCCTTCACATGAAATCCGAACATACCGGAGAATATATTCATCGGGAAGGAACGAACCTTTGTGTTATATGTATTAACAGCATCATTAAAATCATTCCTTGATACATTGATCCGGTTTTCTGTACCAGCTAATTCAGCCTGCAATGCCCGGAACCCATCATTGGTTCTAAGATTAGGATAATTTTCTGCCACAGCAAGCAGCCGCCCTAATGCACTTGTTACCCCAGCTTGCGCCTGTTGAAATTGTTGAAGCTTTTCAGGTGTAATATTAGAAGGATCGATCGTTACCTGGGTAGCCTTCGCTCTTGCCTCAACGATGCCTGTCAAAGTTGATTGTTCAAAATTAGCTTCTCCTTTTACAGTATTAACCAGGTTTGGAATAAGATCAGTACGGCGCTGATAAGAGCTCTGCACATTATTCCAGGATTTTTTTACATTCTCATCTTGTTTTACCAATCCATTATAGCCACTGCAGCTCCATGCTCCAAGAATAATAACTATCCCAAGTATTATTAGTAAAGTAAGGTTGCGTGTTCCTTTCATGTTTTTAAATTTTGATTAGAGTTTAAAATTAAGTGTTTTAAAAATACTAAAGCCCCTGTTCAAATCAGGGGCCGAATTAATTTTATGACATAATTACTTACTGATTAATTGCTGCAATGCCAGGCAATTCTTTTCCTTCGAAATACTCAAGCATTGCTCCGCCACCTGTACTCACATAACTTACTTTGTCAGCGTAGCCGAATTGGTTGACCGCAGCAACACTATCGCCACCACCGACAAGAGAAAAGGCTCCTGATTTTGTAGCCTCTGCAACAGCCTTTGCAACAACCTTAGTGCCATGACGAAATTTCTCCATTTCAAAAACTCCCATTGGACCATTCCATAAAATTGTTTTGCTCCTTTTAATAACATTGCCAAACTGGTCGCATGCATTCGGACCAATATCCAAACCCATCCATCCTTCAGGAATGTGATTGCTCGGTGCATCGGAAGTCTCAGCACTTGCCTCAAACTTATCAGCGATAATAGAGTCCGGAGGAAGATGAATACAAACTCCTTTTTCTGCTGCTTTCTTCATGATCTCATTAGCTATGTCGATCCGCTCTTCTTCACAAAGAGAATTGCCGATCTTCCCACCCATTGCTTTTAAAAAAGTATAAGCCATCCCTCCACCGATAATAATATCTGTTGCCTTCTCTAAAAGATTTTCAAGTATGAGAATTTTATCAGAAACTTTTGCGCCACCGATGATAGCAGTAAAGGGCTTTTCAGAATTATGCAAAACCTTCTCAGCACTTTTCACTTCTCCTTCCATTAATAAGCCAAACATTCTTTTACCAGCTGGGAAAAATTTTGCAATAACCGCCGTAGAAGCATGTGCACGATGAGCAGTACCAAATGCATCATTGACATAAACATCACCCAACTTGCCTAGCTTTTCTGCAAAAGCTTCGCTTCCTTTTTCTTCCTCTTTATAAAAACGAAGGTTCTCTAATAATAAAACTTCTCCGGGTTGCAGGTCTGCTGTCATTTTAATTACCTCTTCTCCTATACAATCATTAGCAAATAAAACGGTTTCTCCATCCAGTAATCTTCTTAAGTGGACAACGAGGTGTTTCAATGAATATTTTTCTGTAGGTCCATCTTTTGGCCGGCCGAGGTGACTCATTAATATAACACTACCACCATCTTTAATGATCTTTTGGATCGTAGGAACAGCCGCCTTCATTCTTGTGTCATCAGTAATTTGATATTTATCATTAAGCGGAACATTAAAGTCAACACGAACCAATGCTTTCTGTCCTTTAAAGTTATATTCTGAAAATTTTGACATAAGTATTCTTTTGGAACATCAAAAATAGTGGAAACAAAAATGTCCCGCCTGAGACGGGACATTAAATTATTTTCATTTATTATTTTATCAGCTTAGCAAAATAATGCAATGTACGAACCAGCTGGCTTACATAGCTCATTTCATTATCATACCAGCTCACGGTACGAACAAGTTGTGTGTCGCCCACGTTTTGCACTTTTGTTTGTGTAGCATCAAATAATGACCCAAAGCTGATGCCAATAATATCACTGCTCACAATTTCATCCTCAGTATAGCCGAAGCTTTCATTGCTTGCAGCCTTCATCGCAGCGTTAACTTCTTCAACAGTTGTTTTTTTAGCAAGAAGTGCTGTCACTTCAGTCAATGAACCTGTCAATGTAGGCACACGTTGCGCAGAGCCATCGAGCTTTCCCTTTAGATTTGGAAGAACTAACCCGATCGCTTTTGCAGCACCAGTACTATTTGGAACAATATTTTGTGCCGCGGCTCTTGCTCTGCGAAGATCACCTTTCGGATGCGGGGCATCTTGTGTGTTCTGATCATTGGTGTAGGCATGCACCGTTGTCATCAAACCATTAACAAGACCAAATTTTTCATCAAGTACCTGTGCCATTGGCGCCAGGCAATTTGTGGTACAACTTGCACAGCTAATTATTGTTTCACTCCCATCAAGAATATTATGGTTAACATTAAAGACAACGGTTTTCAAATCACCGGTTGCCGGCGCACTAATCACCACTTTCTTTGCACCTGCTTTCAAATGTGCTTCAGCTTTTGTTTTATCAGCAAAAAATCCCGTGCACTCAAGCACCACATCTACCTGGTGATCTTTCCATGGAATTTGTGCCGGATCTTTTTGTGCATATATTTTTATATCATCTCCATTAACAACAATTGAATTTTCTGTTGACTTTACATCCTGATCAAAACGACCTTGTGCACTGTCATACTTTAAAAGATGTGCCAAAACTTTTGGACTTGTAAGATCATTGATTGCTACTACATCAATGCCATCCATTTTATATATCTGGCGGTAAACAAGCCGGCCGATACGTCCGAAACCATTGATTGCAACTCTAACTGTGCTCATGATTAATTCAGTTTTTTGATTTGAGGTGCGAAGGTAAGAAACTGAAAGGATTTGTAAGGCCATTGCCTTTACGAGGAAAGCAATTTTTATGTAGCCGGCTTCAATGCTACTATTAAGCTATTGTTGCGTCGCACTCTTGTACATTCTTATCGCTATTCAGCAAGAAATAATAGTTTGATTTATTCAGACAAAGTCCATTTAGGTTTCTTTATAATTTTTATAGGCCCTGTTACCCGGGCTGTAACTGGACCATTCTCTTTTGCGTCACTTTCTTTTATAATGAGCCTGCCCGTTACTTTCACTTTCTTTTCATAAAATTCTTTATTCCATGAAGTAACGCCATCTAAATAATAAACTCCCTTATCGCTTTCTACGACGGCTCCCAACTTTGCATTCATTGCTTTACCTATAACAGTTACCTTGTGTTTTTCCAAAGTAGAAAAACACAAGCCTATTAACAGCATGCATGAATATATTTTTACAGGCATATTCAAATTTTATCCTCAACAAAATACATTTCGATCAAGCCTTTGTTCTTTGCCGGTTGTTTACCACGAAATGTGCAGTTGAATTTATCTTTAACAAGCTCATAAGTGCTTTGCGAAATATTGATGCGGTTGGCTGCGCTGCTTTGTTCCATTCTTGCTGCTGTATTCACTGTATCGCCCCAAATATCATAAGCAAATTTTTTGTTGCCCACTACACCAGCCACTAATGGACCTGTATGAATACCGATACGTATATCGAAGAATCCGTTTTCAGTGTTTGATTCTTGTAGTTCTTTTATCACACCAACTATTTCTATGGCCGCATTGATCACATTCACGGCATTATGATCTTTGGTATCTGGCAATCCGCTTACGCATAAATAAGCATCGCCGATGGTTTTTATTTTTTCTATATTATATCTTGATATGATCTCATCAAATTTTTTGAAACAAGAGTCGATGATCGACACTAATTCTTCCGGGGATAGCTTTTCGCTCCTGATAGTGAAGTTCTCAAAATCGGTGAACATTACTGTGGCTACTTCATAACTGCGTGGAGTTGTACGACCTGTTTGTTTTAATTCCTGCGCCACTACTTCTGGCAAGATATTCAACAAAAGATCATCTGATTTCTTTTTTTCAATATAAAGTTCATTGGTTCTTTCCTCCACTTTATTCTCAAGTTCATTATAGAATAGGGCATTTTCAATTGAGATCGCCATCTGGCTGGCCAGGACCTCGAGCAAAGCAACCCGGTTCTCAGTAAACGATCCATAAGTAATATCATTTGATAAATAGATCACAGCTTGTACTCTTCCCATATTCATCAATGGAATGCATAAAATGGATTTACATTGATGACGAGTAATAAACTCATCGTGCCCAAACAACTGGCTTTTCATCGCATCATCCAGGATCACTGTTTCTTTTGTTAAGTATACATAGTTCAAGATCGATTCTGCTAATAAACCAGATCTATGAACTGGTAGTGATTGTAAAACTTTTACCGATTCATTTTCAGTTTTTATTTCAGCTTCAATGCATCGTTCCCCTTTTTTTTCCATTATAAGAAAACCGGTTTGTGCGCCGGCACTCTCAGAAATTATCTGCATCATTTTTCTTAATAATCTTGACAACACAATTTCTCCAGAGATGGCAGATGATGCCTTCAACACAGTTTCCATATCAAGATTGGTCTTTCTTTCCTGCGCTGCTTCTTGTACTGCCTCTACATGCCATGTGATCGGCTTTCCGGAATGAAGATGTGTATATCGTTTCTCCATTTGCTTCAGCTTGGCAGCTGCACCCCAGCGCTTATACGTTCTATAAGCATTTTGTAAATAAAAATCTGCCAGCAGATCCTGTTTTGTATTTAAAAAGAATTGTCCCGCTCTTTCCCAGCAAAAAGCAAGATCATTCTGCATATCATTTCCAGATGCAACCTTTAGTGCTTTATCATAAAATATCTTTGCAGTCTCCATCTCACCTTTCATATAATTATATTCTGCCTCTAACAATAAAGTTTTGTGTGTATTGTATTCAGGAGAAAGTTTCTCGAATTTCTTTAATTGCCTGATATCCTTTTTTACCTGCTTTAATATCGGGCTTTTTACAGGAGTATTGATCGAAGAGTCAGCGATCGCTAATGAACGATAGAAATAAAACAACGGATTTAATGAAGTACCTTTTACTGTTTCCTGGAACCGCTCAGCCTGCGCTATATATTTTTTTGCATGATCGGAATTATTAAATAGCAAGGCAAGGTATAATTTCAGGATATAAAGGTTTTGAAAATAGATCTCATTCTCTTTTGTTACTTCTGCAATATCCAACATTGATTCATCATAGATATTTCCTTTCAACACATCAGGATTATCAGTTGGATAAAGAATATTATCTATTGCCTGGCGAAAAAGACGAAGTCTCTTCAGTGTGAGGTTTTGCTTGAATTTTTCGATTTGCAGATCAAGTACTTCCGCTTTTTTACTTAGTGCATGTAAAGATGCGCCGGAAACAAACTGTTGATAAACCAAATTATGCGCTGCGTAAGAGGCATATTCATTATCACCGTATTCAATGGATAATTTAAATGCTCTTTCCAGGTCATTGTTTATTTCATTACGTGGTTTTTTCCAATGATCAAGAAATAAATTACTGGTAGCAATAATAGAACCCATTACTTGCTCAGCATTTATTTTTTTTGCCAGGTGAACAGCTATCTCCCCTATCTTACTTCCTTTGTTGATCTGTTTGAGATATACGCTTAATATATATCCATAAGCAGCAAAACTAAATGGCGAATAAACTGACAAGCCATGCTTTACCGTCATGCTTACCATTTTAAAAACCAATACAGGTACAAGGTTAGGAACAGCAAAATAGGCAGCTGATGATATCTCAGACATGATCCTCATCGCAGCTTTCTTTTTTTCATCCTGCAATTCAGGAAGCCGATCGAAATAATCTGCATTTTTATTGCGAAGCAGCCATTTTGTTTGCACCATGTCTTTTAACACGGAAAACCTGCCCGGTTGAGATGGCAAATGAATTCCAAGTTTATTTAATACATCCAGTCCTAATCTTATCGCTTCAACCAATTTGTTTTGTGCAATCAATTTTTTTATCTCTATTTCATATCCTTTCGCTGCATCAACTAAAGAACGGCTGCGCTGAATGATCGGCTGAACATATTTGTCCACTTTCTCATATTCACCAGATAAATAAGCAGCTTCTGCAGCATCAATAGTTAATTCATGTAGAAATTCATATTGATCTTCCCATCCATTCTCATCTAAAACAAGAATGCCTTTTTCAAAATATTGCAATGCTTGCGGGTAAGCGGTGGAGCTCATCGCCTTTTTTCCAGCTTGCGAATTAAGATCGCTCAAAAATGTTTTTTCTTTTTTATCAATAAGCAATGATGCACCGAGATTCCATTGATTTACTATTTCAAATATCCGATCCTGTCGTTCGTTCATTCCATAATGCGCAATTAATCTCTTTCCATTTAAAAGGTGAAGTGAAACTTTTTCTTTTTCGGATATCAAAGAGTAAATAGCCTGTTGTACACGGTCATGAGCAAATTTATACTCATCACCGGATGGTATTAATAATCCATCCGATACTGCAATGTTCAATTGTGCCTGTACTTTCTTTTCATCAAGATCTTTAACAATAGCCAATGTCTTTTTATCGAACCGGTTACCAATTGATGATGCTGTTTCAAGCAAGTTCAACGTTTCGGCAGGAAGTTTTTGAACATAATTCGTCATCAGGTCTACGACATTCCCTGATACATTCATCTGCATGATCAGGTCTGCATTCCATTGCCAATGTTGCTTCTCAAAATCAAACCAAAGAAATCTTTCATCATAGATCGATCTCAAAAATTGCCACGTGTAAAATGCATTTCCCTTTGTCTTATTGTAAATAATATCTGACAAAAATGAAGTGTGTTTAAGATTCGAACTAAGAGCTCCTTCAACAAGGCTATTCACATTTTCAAATGAAAGATCCTCCAATTCCATTTCTTCAAAACCAACATTCTCTTCCCGCAGATCATTTATTCTTTTGATCAATGGATGACTTTCATCCACTTCATTTTTACGATAGGCACCGATCAGCATTACATATTCTATATCCCTGTTCTCTGCAATGATCTTTATGAGACTTAGAGAAGAAGCGTCTGCCCATTGCAGATCATCCACAAAAATTACAAGTGGATGTTCTTTATCTGCAACTGTTTTAATAAACCTTGCAAACTCATAATTGAAGCGGTTCTGCGCTTCTATACCTTTTAGCATTGGCACATCAGGTAGTTTGCCCGTCAGCTCTTCAATTGCCGGAATGAACTGGCTAAGTATTTTCACTGAGCCGCCCATCGTATCCATTATTCTTTTTCTCCATCTCAGTCGATAAGCATCTTCGCTTGAAAGTATTATTTGAACAAGTTCATTGAATGCCTGCACAAAAGTGGAATAGGGAGTATCCGAGCTTATTTGGTCAAACTTTCCTTTGATCAAAAATCCTTTCTTCTGTGATACAGGTTTATGAAGCGATTCGATCAATGCAGACTTTCCACTTCCTGAATAACCAGATATAAGCAAAGTTGATTTCTTCCCGCTGGCACAACTGCTAAAAAGGTTGTTGAGATATGAAAGCTCCCTTTCTCTTCCATAAAGCTTTCCTTGTATAAATAATTTCCCAGAAAAATCTTTTGACGCAAGCTGGAATTCATTAATTCTATTTTGTGATCCATATTGATGCAAACATTTTTCCAGATCAGCTTTTACTCCAAATGCAGATTGATAACGATCCTCTGCATTTTTTGAAAGCAGCATCATAATTATATCAGAAACAGCTTGTGGAAGATCTTTGTTTACCCGGTGAGGTTCCTCAGCTGTTTTAGCAACATGTGAATAGATCAATTCAAGTGGTTCATCGCTTTCAAAAGGCAGTAACCCGGTGAATAGTTGATAAAGAATAACACCAAATGAATAAAGATCAGCACGGTTATCAATAGGACGATTAATACGACCAGTTTGCTCGGGTGCAATGTATTTTAAATGATCAATTTCTTTTTCGTTCAGAAATTGGCGGGAAATACCGAATACATTACCAATAGTAGCATAGCCAAAGTCGATCAGCTTAGGGTCATTTGTGTTGCTTTCAATAATAATATTTGAAGGGTGTAATTGTCCATGAAAAATATTTTCTTTTTGTAATTCATATAAAGCAGCTGCTATTGACACGGCAAGCTTTAATTGTTTTTCAAACCCCGGGTTTTCATCTGCGAGGAACCTGGAAAGATCTTTTCCGGGTATATATTCTAAGATCAGGGCGTCGTGTTCATCCTGCTTTTCTTTCCGCAAAACTTTTCTTATACATGCACTTTTTGTTTTAGAACAGATCTCATATTCATTTTCCAGCTGGCTAATAAGTTCTGGTGAAGGAAATTCATCATTAATTATTTTTACACAAGTTTGAAGCCCATTGTCACTTACCTGCGACCTGATAATTACTGATTCCGAACCATAATGAATAACATTAGCATGATCAATATTCCTGATCATTGAAAGGTGGTTTGAAGAATATAATTGTAAGTTTATGATTTTTTAGCCACATAATAAATTTAAATCAGGACGTATATTCTATATTTATTTTATATTACTTTAGATTTTAACCACCCTGTTTGAATATTCATAGAACCCCGTGAATACTGTTTCGAACTACACCACCAAATATGGTTGATATGATTAAGCAACATCCACTGATCATTCTTTCTCCCGTAAAGAAAGATATGCTGGAAACACTTGATAAGAGATTACATGTGATCAGGGAAAAGCTCCAGGGGGGTACAGAAACAGAATTCAAAAAGGTTCCTACACTACATTATGGCCGATTTGTGATACTTAACAGGGACTCATTCCGCGATGAACCAACTGTTCCTGTTGGCACCAGGTTGATATTTTCAACAAACTTTGATGGAGACAAGGAAAATCATCTCACAGAACTGGTAACTCACCTGGAAAAATATATCGATGATATCTACGAATGTTGCGAAGATTATCCAGAAGCTGGTTCAAGAACAACTGAAAGCAGGAAAACCTATCTTAAAAAATATTCGATCAAGACATCTGCTTTTTTTAATGGTGCCCCCGGCCGGTCAGTACAGCAGATACACAAGGAAGCATCGCTGAGAGATCATATATGGAGTTATATTAATAAAAACAAATGGAATGGGACAACTACCGCAGTAGAAATTCATCGGGCAATCAGGAATGAGATAGATTCGAAATCTGAATTTGAATGGTCAAAACAAAAAGCAGAAGTACAGGGAATAAAATGGTTGAATCTTATTGCATATGGTCTTTTGCTCATAGCGGCTTTGCCTTTGGTTATTATTGGGGCTTTGTATTTGTTTCTATTTCATGAGCTGTGGAATAAAAAACAAACACTTACTCTTAGCCAGCTCGATGATAGAAAAGTAAATAAATTAAAAGAGGTAGAAGATCTTTTTCCGCAGAATCAATTTACGCAGGTTGCAGTATTAAAACCGAATTTCATCAGGAGGCTTAATTTCCAAATATGGATGCTGCGAACAAGAGTATTAGCCAACAACGTATTTGTACATGGAAAACTTTTAAATATTCCAACCATCCATTTTGCTCGTTGGGTTTTGTTTGATAAAAACAGGCATGTTTTATTCTTCAGCAATTTTGATGGGAACTGGCAGCAATATCTCGGAGATTTTATCGATCAATCGGGCTGGGGATTGACTGGCATCTTTAGTAATACAGTTAATTTTCCAAAAACAAAATTCATGATCACCGGCGGCGCATATGACGAAGAGCATTTTTTAGCATGGAGCCGCAGTACACAAGTGCCAACACAGGTTTGGTATTGTCCTTATCCGCATCTTTCAATCAAAAATATTAATAACAATACGAAGATCAGGAATGAACTAAGAATGGATCTTAACGAAGAACAAGCAAAAGCCTTTTTAAAACGATTTTAGTTTATACAATGACACCATTAGAACTTTCAGACATACAAGCCTACCTTTTTAAAGATTATAAAGAGATGGGATCATCAAAATATTACCTGCTGCAAATTAAAAATGCAAGAGCTGCCAAAGAATTTCTTGCATCCATTGCAGATGATATTACTCATGCAAATGCTTCTGTCAATGAAACTTCAATTAATATCGGTTTTACAAGTAAAGGTTTGATCGCATTAGGGTATAATAATGAAGAGAACATGCATTCTTTCTCCCGTGAATTCAGGGAAGGAATGGTTTCAGCCCATCGCCAGCGATTACTCGGGGATTTTGATAGCAGTGATCCTTCAAAATGGCAATGGGGCGGTCCAAATAACGAGCAGATAGATATTATGCTAATGGTGTTCGGAAAAAATGAATCTGTAGCAGAAAATTATTTTCATCGTTTAAAACAAAAATTCGAACCGGGACTTTCAGTTGTACATATATTAGATGGAAGACCCCTTCCAAAAGACCGCGAGCATTTTGGTTTTCGCGATGGGATCTCTCAACCAGTTATTAAAGGAAGCAATACTACTCCGGCTGGTAATAATGATGATATAAATGCTGGTGAATTTGTATTGGGTTATAAAAATGAATATGATGTTTATCCCGACGCACCGTTGCTAAAAGTTGCACAAGGTAATTCGAGACTACTTCCAAATAATCCGGGTGGTTATGAAGATAACTCCGGAAAACCTTTTAAAGACATTGGGCGAAATGGAACTTATTTTGTTTTGCGACAATTAGAACAGAACGTAAATGGCTATTGGAGTTTTATAAAAAAACAAACAATAGATACAAATGGAAATCCCAATAACCAGGAAGCAACAAAGATCGCTGCAAAGATGATGGGACGATGGCCAAGTGGTGCTCCGTTGGTATTAGATCCAGATAAAGATCCAGGTGGTGATAGTGATGAAAATAGTTTTAGTTATAGAAGCAAGGATCCGGAAGGAGAAAAATGCCCTTTTGGCTCACATATTCGTCGTATGAATCCAAGAGATCAATTTGAAGAATCGCCTGAAAGTGTTTCTTTAAAACTTACAAGACGTCATCGCATCATCCGTCGTGTTCGTTCTTATGGAGAAGATTTTATTGGTTCTGCAGAAAATCATAAACCAAATGGAGAAGTTGGTTTGTTGTTTGGGTGTTTCAATGCAAATATTTCAAAGCAATTTGAATTTATTCAATATACATGGGCTAATTCACCAAAGTTCAAAAGACTTTATGATGATCCTGATCCGATTATTGGTGTACGTGAATGCCCAGCAACAGGAGTAAAACAAAACTTTACAATACCACAAAGCACGGTGAACAGAGTGATCCCCAATATGCAAAGCTTTGTTACAGTGAAAGGGGGTGCTTATTTCTTTTTTCCATCCGTGTCTGCAATAAAATTTTTGTCGACTATTTAAGCATGAAATGCTGAAGCGATCGCAAGTGTATCAAGATAAACTTGTACATGAACGATCTTTCCATCCTTTAAAGTAAATGCCTGTACCCAGGCAGTAGTATAAGATTTACCAGTTGAAATTACTTCTACTATATCCGAACCAAGCACTACGACCATATTATCGTTTGCAAAAAACTTGTCATGCGTAAACTCTTTTAGCCGGATAGTTTGACCGATTATCGTAAACATTTTTACTAACCCCTCTACCCCTTTGAATGTACCGGCAAAAGGAATATCTGCATTTCCGGGTCTTACAAATACTATGTCTTTGTCGAAATAAGATAAAACGGCTGGTATATTTCTTTCTCCGAATAAACGATAAACTTCTTTAACGATCTGTAAATTATCCATACTGATTTAATTGGTATCATTAAAAAAATCCGAACCTGCTTCAGGCTCTTTATCCACCACCCCATTATGCTTATGACGGAATGCATACATCTCTTCATATATAAAAGCTCTTATACGATTAAAAGAACCTAGCGGCCGATGTTCAGCCAAACAATGCCATGTGTTATAAGAAAGATTATCTCCAAACTCTTCTCGTTCTTTTGTATTACAAACTTGTTTGGGGATCCTGATCGTTGCAAGTTTTATAAATGGCGAATCCCAAACTACTGTCGGATCTTCAATTGGCATTTTTACAGCATCAGTTTGAAACTGGATGTAGAAACCAAACTCAAGATCATTTTCGTTTACAGTTGCTGAAAAATTATTTCTTAAAAGATGTTCGCTTCCATTATCGGGATTAAGCAATTGATTTGATGAAGATGGTATCACTGCATATTTCACTGCCTTTGTTTCATCACCGAAACGATAAGGAACTGTACTGAAATAAGGAATCTCGCAAGGGTTAGAAATTTTAATTGCCGCTTGTTTTGCTCTTTTTAAAACATCAAGATTTGAAAATGCGATCCCGATCTTTCTTGGCAATGTGCTCCATGAAAAAGGAGTAGTAACTACCGATAAAATATCTCTGAACTTTTTAATATCACCTGACACAAAATTTTTTGTGTTCATTAAAATAAAATCATGGCTGGTTATCTCCGGATGATTAAGATCTAATTTTTGTCCCGGTACATTCATCAATTTTATAGCCAGACCTCGTATATCTTTTTTATAATCCGGAAGTGGATTTGTCTTTCCATTTGAAAAGCGGAGCCATGCAGGATAAGATCTAGCATCTTTAAATACCCCAACCCTTAGATCAGGAGAAATATCTTTTTCAATTATGAACTCGGCTTTTACGCAACCATTCAATTTTGGATGGATCTGTCTTAATTGTCTTTTCCCGTTGGGTAGTGGCGGGTACATTCGTATCATTTCATCCTTCAGCAGTTTAACGATGCTCTGAGCGATCGCCATTTCATTCTCTTTTGGGTATTCTTTGCCCACTATGAGATCAGAACCAGTTAACTGCTTTTTCATAAATATCTTTTTGGTGGCAAAAGCGCTATCTAATATAAAAGCTATTGAAATTAAGGTTTATTTATATTATTAAAATTGATTTTACCCCTATTCTAAATCAATAAGTAAAAATGCTAATATAGATCAATAATAAACTTTGTCGCACTATTTAACTTTTTGAGAAAAAAGATTAATTTCATTATCCCTAATTGCAATTTCTATTATCCTCCCTTACAAGACTAGCGAACCATTTCATTACAATAGGAATCAAGTATGAATAAAGTTTTTTCAGACCAATTCGACTGGGATGAGTTGCTTGACTTTATAGCTGAAAAAAAATTAACTCCCATACTCGGAAAGGAATTATACACTTTCAGAGACGGTGAAAAGCTGGCACCATTGGATAATTATCTGTCGCAGAAGATACTGGAACTTCACAAAATCTCTGACTACAGTGCTGCAAGCTTATCCCAAGCCGTTAATTACCTTGAAATTGAAAAAAAAGTAAAATCAATGGATGTTATCAGGAAGCTGAAATCCATTGTAAAGGATATAAATTTTGAATTGCCTGTTTTAAGCCAGCTTTTAAGCATTACTGATCTCAATTATTTTATCAATACTGCCGTCTACAATTCAGTGTTGGAAAATAAAATTTTTGAAACAAGAAAAAAGAAAGCCAATTCAATTAATTTTTCCATCAACGAACCGTTTCCAGATTGCCCTGATCTCGAAAAATTGACCGAACCATTCGTTTTTAATGTATTCGGATCATTACTTAACACGGTTGATCCGGCACTTAGTGAAGAAGATATGCTGGAATACACTGGTTATTTCAAAGAGAAAATGAGTGGAGCTACAAATATTGTAAGCGCTTTAAAAAATAAAAATCTTTTGTTCCTGGGTTGCACCTTTCCTGATTGGATGGTTCGCTTCGCGTTACGTTTGCTTTCAAATGAACCTTTGCACGAATGGGGCACAAAACGAACAATCATTGTTATTAATGACCCCTCTGATCTTCGCAATGAACAAAATGATTTTCTGAAAAATTATGATGTAATAACCTATGAAGGCAGCACCAGTGCTTTTGTAAATGAATTGAATGATCAATGGAAAAAAAGAAATCCGAATGCAGGTAAAACCAAATCAATTTTTCTTAGTTACACAAGAGCTGATATGGCTGCTGTAGAAAGCATGAAAAAAGGAATTGAGCAAATCGGTAATGTAACATGCTGGTATGATAAACGGGAGTTGGAGCCTGGTGATGACTGGAGAGAAAAGATCGTAGTGAATATTCGAAGAGCCGATCTTTTTATGCCTCTTATTTCAGTAAACAGTCTTGAACACGAAGATGGGTATGTACAAAAAGAATGGTCGCAGGGAACAAATGAATGGATATTCAGGAATGCTGATAAAAAAGCAGACAAATATTTAATACCAGTAGTAATTGATGACAGTAAATTATACAGCGATAAAATTTCAAAACATTTCGATTCTAAAATAAATATTGCAAAAGTGCCGCAGGGAAATCCTGATACGGAGTTTTTAGAGGATATAAAGAAAATACTCAACCTTGTATAAGTAATCATGCAAGCATCCACCGAAAATAGCCAGACCATAACAAGCTCCTTTTTAGGATTGCAGTCTTATACGGAAGCGCAAGCTGGGCGTTTTTTTGGAAGAGATGCTGAAACAGATGCCTTGACAAGTCTTGTTGAATTAAATACGTTGACCATAGTTTTTGGAAGATCCGGCACCGGGAAAACTTCTTTATTAAATGCGGGAGTATTTCCAAAACTTCGAAAAAGTTTTTGTTTGCCTTTTAGGATCAGACTTGAATTCAATGACAACAGCCCGGATCTCGTAACACAAATAAAAAAAGTATTAAAAGAAGAAATAGATAAATACGGGTTCAAGGTTGATTCCTATCCCACAACCGAAACTTTATGGGAATATTTTCATAAAGAACCTTTATGGAAAACGGTAACACCGATCATTGTTTTTGATCAGTTTGAAGAAATTTTTACACTGGCAAAATCAAATCCAAGATTTGCTTCAATTGAATTGCCGGTTTTCTGGGAAGAGCTTTCTAACCTGATAGAAAATAACATCCCTGAAAAACTAAAAGAAAAATTTCTTAACCAAAAAGAAAAGATCGAATTCAATTATAAAAAACAAAAAGCAAAAATTGTTTTTTCATTTCGAGAGGAATACTTGCCGGAATTTGAAACCATTGCGGCTAAAATTCCTTCTTTAAAATATTCAAGATTCAGGCTTTTACCAATGAATGGCAACCAGGCTTATGAAGTAATTACAAAAACGTGGAAAGAAAATATTAATCCATCTGAAGCCAAACATATTGTTTCTTATTTCACCAATGAACCCGGATTTGACGACTATTCTCTTTTAACCGTAGAGCCATCATTGCTAAGCCAGGTTTGTGCTTATATTGATAAAGAAAGAATTGAAAGCGGCGGCGGAAAAGTTTCAGCAGAGTTATTAAATAAGTATCCAAAAGAAACCATTCTTCGTTCCATTTATAATGAAGCAGTAACGAGTGCAAACAATTCCTTACACATAGATCAGAAACCAGGTGCCGCAAGAAATCTCGTAAAAGAATTTGTGGAAGAAAAATTAATTACTTCAGAAGGATACCGGATAAAATATAACCTGGGAGTAAATGATGAATTACTAAAGCCGGGAATAGCGGTGTTAACGGCAAAATATTTTATTCGTGAAGATGATAATGCGGTAGAACTGACACATGATGTTCTTGCACCTATAATAAAAATCGACAGGGAGAAAAGAAGAAAAGAAATTGAAAGGATCGCTTACAGGAAAAAAGTAATAAAAAGAGCTTTGATCTGGGTCATTCCTTTATTGCTTATTGCTGGTGGTGTGTTTGCGATTTTTAGTTATAAAAGCAGGCAGGCACAATTAGCTCTTGAAAAGTTTGAGTATGCAATGAAATTCAAAAAAGATTCCCTGCTCCAGGAATTTTTAGGTACTCACCCGCAAGGTGAAAAGGTTATTATTAACGCTAATGGGAAGGAGTCTACCGTATATGTAAAAGACAAAGCATCGCTTGACTCTTTAAAAAAACAAATAGAAGGTTTAATTAAAGATACTTTAGCCAAGCATCTCAGGATCGACAGCCTGCTATCAGAAATTGAAAAATTGAAATTGGAGAAACAATTGCTACAAGATAGTCTTTCGAAAAAGACCGCCGACATCAAAATACTTATCAGGGATACAACCTTACTGAGAGAAACAATCCAGATCGATAAGGTCATTATTTCAAACAAAACAAGGGACTACAATGACCTTAAAAAGAAATATGACGACCTTAAATTAGCTTATGATAGTTTGTTCAGTAAATACAAAGATCTTTTAAAGAAAGAAGAAACAATAAGAAAAGACATCGCTGATTCGATCCGGCATGTTCAGTACCCCCCATCACCTTGCCCAAACATTGATACTAAGAATAGCCTGCAACTGGCAATTTATTATACTAAAAATGAAAAGTATCATCCTGGTGTTACCCCTGAAAAAATAAATATATACCTGATCCCGTATAATGAATCCAATACCGCGATCATAAAAAAAGCAAAGACTTATGACTATTATAATTTTAACGAACCAGAATTGCAGAAAGCCAAAGACAGTAAAGTAGGCATGTATTGTAACGGCACTTATTATTTTTCAAATGTTACACCTGGCAGATATCTTGTTAAGGTTTGTACTCTTTATGGTTCATACAAAGAAATCAGGGTCGAAAAAGGCAATGAGAGGGTGGTTATCGACGCAGTTCCTCCAATAAGGTAATCTAAAAAATCAGCAAAGTCTTCAGGCCTTATTTTCTATCATTCTATTACGCTATTTCGAGCCATTACTCGTTCCGCACAAGAAAATTTTTTTCTTTCAAACTCATTGATCATGCATTTTACATTGCTATTTCACATATATGAATCTTGTTGAAAAAAATATATGTAAGTGATTAAACTTCGAAAGCACTACTTTATCAAATACCAGCCTTCGACAAAGAAACTAATAAAGAATAGTCTATAGATCCGTATTCTGGCAAAATGTTTATTTGTTAAGGCACATTAAAACTGTACAATTATGAAAAAATACATTCTTTTAATCCTGCCATTAGTATTCATTTTACTAACCACCAATGCGCAAAAACCCTCTCTTATACTAAGAGGAGGCTTGAATCTTGCTAATATTACAATTTCAGAAAACGGAAAAGTAGATGATGCAAAAACACTTGCAAGCTTCCAGGCTGGTTTTATTGGCGATATAAGTCTCGGCCAATTTGTTTCTTTACAGCCAGGGTTGCTGGTTATAGGGAAAGGCTCAAAAACACAAAGTGGTGAAACAACTGATGCTAATTATTTTAAAGCAACAACAAATCCAATTTATCTAGAAGTTCCATTAAACCTCGTCTTTAAGTTTGGTGTAAGTGATGGTCCAAATTTTTTTGCCGGTGCTGGCCCTTATCTTGCTATTGGTATTGCAGGTAAAAATAAAACAGAAGGAAAATTTCTTGGTACATCTTTCAGCAATGAAAGTGACATTGTATGGAGTGATGATGATCCAACAACACTAGACTATGAAGAAGGTGCCGGGTTTGGTATCATGAAGCGTTTCGATTACGGCTTGAATGGTACGGCAGGCGTAGATCTCAAAAAAGCGGTGCTTTCTGTTAACTATGGTTGGGGGCTTGCCAAATTACAATCAGGAAGTAATAGCTCAGATGATGACAACAACAAACACAGGGTGCTAAGTTTTACAATCGGGTTTAAACTATAATTATAAAAGTACATGTACAAAGTCCCCCGGTCTTATCGGGGAACTTTTTTTTACAATAAATTAAAAAACTAATTCGCTTAAAAAAATTTACCGGGAACGTTCCCGGTGATTGCAAATTCTGTATACTTCAAATCCATAGCTTTATCTTTATAAAAACATTAAGCATGAAAGTTTTTCACCAGGTTCACCCGGAAGATTTTTCAAAATATAATACAAAACAAATAAGAGATAAATTTTTATTAGAGAACCTGGTACAACCAGATAAAATTGAATGCGCCTATACTCATTATGACAGAATGATCGTAGGTGCTGCATTCCCAATTGATCAATCTTTACAATTGCAGACCTGTGAAGAACTAAGAGCTGATCATTTTCTTAGCCGGCGTGAGATCGGCATTATCAATATAGCAGGAAATGGTTATGTAACTGTCGATGATGAAAAATTTGAATTAGAAAAACAGGACTGTTTATATATAGGGAAAGGAAAACAAAAAGTTTTTTTTAGCAGTGTTAATAAAATTAACCCGGCTAAATTCATATTATTCTCCTGTCCGGCACATCAGGAATTTCCAACACGACTAATGAAACCAACCGAGGCATTGCCGGCAGAAATGGGAAGCCTTGACAATAACAATCATCGTGTCATCAACAAGTATATTCATAATGACGGCATTCAAAGTTGTCAGTTGGTTTTAGGTGTTACTAATTTCAAAAAAGGAAGTATTTGGAATACTATGCCTCCTCATTTACATGACAGGCGAATGGAATCCTACTTTTATTTTGACTTGCCCGAAGGACAACGCATTATTCATTTCATGGGTCAGCCACAGGAAACAAGACATATTTTTTTAAACAACGAAGAAGCTATTCTTTCTCCTGCCTGGAGCATTCATAGTGGAGCAGCTACCGCATCTTATTCTTTTATTTGGGCAATGGCTGGCGAGAATAAAGTATTTACCGATATGGATCCGGTACCCGTTCAGGACCTGAAATAAATTTATTCTCTTTATAGTTTAGTCTTATACGTCTGAAATATTTCAGTACATTTATTAGCATTTATGCCGAATTGTGTAGTAAAACTCTCTCCTATCCATCACCCGCCGAAGACAAGTAGCTTACCAGTATAAATAAGGCTCCGGATTCTAATGTCAATAATTTAAAAAATCTGCTAAACCCGAAACAATGGACAAAGAAGTATTTAAAGACTATGTAGAAAACAGATATAAAAATCAGATGTCTTATTATAGTAAAGCTTCAGGAAAGAATCAAAAAAGGTATAAACAGTTTCAATGGGTGTTGATCATATTTTCTGCAATTACTCCTATACTTGCTGCATTTGATGGTAAATGGGTGAGCCTACAGATACCAGTAGTATTTGTTTCAGCGATCGTTGCTATTCTTACAGCGGGCCTTAAGACCTTTCAATACCAGGAAATGTGGGCTAACTACAGAGCTACTAACGAGCTACTGAAGCCAGAGATCTATTATTATAATTTCAGTGTAGGCCCATATGCTGAAGAAGGGATTGACAAGGAAACGCTTTTTGTATCAAGAGTGGAAACAATCCTTGATAAGGAGCATATTAATTGGCCAGTGGTAAAAAAGCTTCATGAAGCAGTGGCAAAGGAAAATGCTATAGAAGATGCTGGACAAAAAACAGGAATACAATAAAACTTTGCTCTGATCATCCGGTTGACTACCATAATTTGGGGATTGTTTTGATCAATTATTAAAGTATATTAGTAACCCATTCATTACACCACCATTTATTAATTTTAAAAATTAAACTTATGAGCGGCGGAAAACTTACAGATCATCAAAAGGTATTAGATTGGTCTACCAATTTTAAGAACAAAAGAACTCCCTTTACAACTAATTCTGCAGGAATTAGTCTCAAAGAACTTGAAGAATTTATCGCTGAAGCAAAAGTGAAATGTCCTGGTTTTTCCGGGCTTCGCATTTATTTAGTGCGTTATCCATTAGAAGCACAAAAAGCAGAGCAGGCTAAAGGCCGGATAGGATCTGATGGAAATAACTTATCTCAGCCATCCTTTGTACTGGTGCCGATCAAGTCTTTTGATCCTGCGACGGGAGCTGGCACTGATTTCAAAGTAGACTCAACGAATGATGTGTATGCTTTATCAATCGAGAATCCTGATGATCCGGGGGGAGATTCTATATTGTGTCCGCCAAAATGCTGATTGTGCAAATAAGTCCACAGCCGGGATCTTAAATTTGAATACTCAATATTCCCTATCTTAACTCCAATGACTCTATTGGATTTTCTAATAAAGTATTATCCCGTTATTTTTTCATGGGCAGCTTCTATTGTTGCGCTGATAACATTTCGTCGGTCCCTGTCACTACATTTTAAGGTACTCCTTGTTTTTGTTTTTCTTTATGCCTTTGCTGATACTGCAGGAGCGATCATAGGTCCATATTTCGGCTCAAACCATTTTTTCTATAATTTATTATGGGGCATCCAATATTTGATCATCGCTTATTTCTATTATCACACGTTACAAAGCAGGATCATAAAAAAAGTCATTCTTGTCTTTTTTGTTCTTTTCCCCATATTCTTTTTCATAAACGCTTGTTGGATCCAGGGATTCTATACGTTGCAAACATATAGCATTGCATTTGGGGGAAGCTTCATGCTCTTATTTTCTGTTGCTTATATCTGGCAGTTATACACCAGCACAGAAACGCAAAGCATCTTTAGGGACCCGGTATTCTGGTTTAGCCTGGCATGGCTTTTTTACTATGGATTAACTGCCCCTTATCTTGGCATATTGAATTATCTTTTGAATAATTATCCCAATTTTGCCTACCGATATTATCTCATAGTAATTGATTTTTCGGATTGCCTTCGAAATTCGTTACTTATTATAGGATTCTTATGCAAGAAAACATCAATGAAGTAAAACTGACATTGATCATCAGCACAGTTTTGATCGTGCTGCTTGGAATTGTGATCGTATTTGCGTTACTGATCCAGTATAAACGAAGGTTTTTACATAAACAACAATTAGCCGAAGTAAAATCAAACTATGAAAAAACACTCTTGCAAACAGAGCTTAAAATATTTGAGGAAACTTATAAATCCATCTCACAAAACCTGCATGATAATGTAGGTTCAAATATTTCAACCACCATGCTTCTGCTGTACAAAGATGAAAAAATGAATAGCGAAGAAATTGAAACAAACCGAAAAGAAGCACTCGGGATCCTTAGCATCATCGTAGACGATCTGAAAAACATAGCCCGTAGTTTGAATCCCGAATATTTATATGAACTTGGTCTTTGTGATGCGATCCGGCAACGATCCTATCAGCTGGAAAAAACCAAAAGATATGAAGTCGAACTATATTTTAAAGAATCAGCTAAAAAGCTAAATCGCCAAAAACAAGTAATATTATTTTCTTTATTCCAGGAATGTTTAAACAATATTCAAAAGCATGCAAATGCAAAAAAAATCATTATCCGATTAAATTATGAAGAGAACCTGCTGCAGTTGCAAATAAAAGATGATGGGAAAGGGTTTGACAAATCTGAAGCGGGAAAAAAAACCTTAGACAAAGGCTCAGGGCTTTTAAATATGAAACACCATTCAGAAATGATCGGGGCAACTTTTACGATCGAAAGTGAAATTAACCAGGGAACTGAGATAAATATTACCCTCCCTGAGCCCTATGCCTGATCATAACAAATATTGGGTATTGGCAAAGAATCAATAGATGTTAATTTTAGTGTTATGTTAAAACTTGCAATCATAGAAGATAATGAAGAGTATAGGAATGCTCTTTCAAAGATCCTTCAGCGAAATGAAGAGATCAAAATGATTTTTGAATGGGGGGATTGTAAAGAAATGATACCCCGCTTTGAAGTTGAGCTTCCCGATGTTGTTATCATGGATATTGATCTTCCTGGTATCAGCGGCATTGAAGGTGTATGGCATTTAAAACAAAAATGGCCAGACTTAAAAATTCTTATGCTCACTGTTTTTGAAGATCCGGAAAAGATCTTTGGCGCTATTAAGGCAGGTGCAAATGGTTATCTGCTAAAAAAAGATTCTCCTGACAGGATCATAGAAGCAATTTTTAGTTTGAAGAGCGGAGAATCGATCATGAATGGCATAATTGCTGCTAAAGTGCTTGAATACTTCAAGAAAAAAGCTGATGCTGTTCCCAACCTTAATGACTATAATATCACTGAAAAGGAAAAAGTAATTTTAAACAAATTGATCCAGGGGCTGGGTTACAAACAAATAGCTCATGAATGTTCGATATCAAGAGAGACTCTTAACTCGCATATTAAAAACATTTACAAAAAACTTGATGTGCATTCAAGAGGTGAGGTAGCTGCTAAATTTGGCAGTCTATTGGATAATTAGACTTTTAATGCAGGAATAATGCGGCAACCTACTGATATTAAAAAAACCCTGATGTTGCAATCTTTCCTTGTGCACAATATATATTAATAAGTCATAAGAGAATGCTGAGCTTCCTAGTAGCTCGGCTAATAGCAGTATTGCTATTTTTTATTGAAAAAATAGCAATACTGCTTACTTGTATATCTTTTATTCCTTTGTAAGTTTTAATGACCACTTATTTAACTTACCGATATCTTGTCCGGCCACATCCGAGATCTTAAGTTTCCAGGTACCCTGAACCTTTTGTCCTTTCAATGTTTTTAAACTCAGATTATTGGTAAAATTGTAGGTTGTGATAATATTATCAGCAGAACCACCTGAACGACTGTGAAGTGAAACCATGGCACCGCCTGGTGATATTAAATTAACGATAAGGTCTTCTATATATGAATGAGTAATATCTACTCCTACTTCAATTTCTTTTAATGTACCATCAGATGATACTACCAGCGATCTTTCAATTCCAACAGGATCATTATCAGGAATAGAAACACCTGAAGGATCATTTAACATTAGGGATTGATCTTGTGACAAGCCAATATGCAATTTCCAACTATTCAAAGTGCCTGTATCAATTGCAGCTACATCAGCTATTTGCAAAACCCATTGTCCTTTTATTGATTGGCTATCGAATGCAGACAACGCAGGAGTATTTTGTTTATCATACGTCTTATTAATATTCTTTGTACTGCCTCCATTGCGGTTATGTAATACAACAGATACTCCCTGTGGTGATATTAATTTAATTATCAGGTCCCCAACATAAGTGTGTGTAATGTCTACTTCAATTTTTACAAAGGCAACACTTCCTTCTTCGGTCACTTGAATAATGTCTGAAATACCTATCACAGCATTATCAGGAATTACTTTTGATTGTGTTGAAGACTTTGTAAGTACATTACTACTGACAGCAGTACCTGCTAAACGCAGTGCTTCAGCAACTGCGGCTTCCGCGTCAACTCGTCCAAATCCAAACCACGGACTCCATGTACCATCAGGGTGATTGATGTTTGTAAAAGCACCTGCATTAAATGGAGAGACCGGTGAAATGTCCCATGAAGTATTCGAATCAAAATTAGCTGGTGGTGTCTTAGGATAGTCACTCATATTTAGATCTTTACTGGCTGTTCGTTGTAAAATCGATATTACTTGTAATGCAGTAAGAGATGGATTTGCTGAAATAACTAATCCAGCAACTCCTGCTACTAATGGCGTTGCACTTGAGGTTCCTCCAAATGAATCATCAATAAAAGGAGATACACCGGAAGAAGTTGTAATTCCTAAACCAGTAACAGCCATTCTATGATATTCATGAACATTATTTGTAGGAGCACATAAAGAAATACCTGGTCCATAGTTGGAATAATGGCTGCGCTGCGCATTACTTGCTAATGCTGCTATGTACATTACTCCCGGAATACCTGTAAGGCTATGATCAAAAGTTTTTGATTTCTGTACACCAACCCATACGCCTGAGCCATCGGGTTTCCATTTCACTCCGCTTGTAAAAGGGATATCAAGATTCGATGAGAATTCTATCGGGCAGTTTTCATTACCAGCAGCCCAAAGAAAAACAATTCCTTTTCCTCTTCTTCCACCTGTTAAAGCAAGGGATTTTATTTTATTCACCACATTTGAAGACCAATTATCTGATGGCGATGATCCCCACGAATTAGAAAGCACATCTACCTTATCCTTCACAAAATCAAGCACAGATATTAATTTATCGTCACTGATAAATAAACTGCTGCCATCAGATTCCCATTTCACAGGCAAAAGTTTACAGGAAGGCGCAGCACCCACTGCAAGTGAAGCATCGATCTCTGCAGCAATAACGCCTGCACAGCATGTACCATGATCACTTCCTTGTTCATACATATTTGCAGCATTGGCTCCCACCGCATCCCTGTGAACAAGATCTATCCCGTCCATATAACCCCAGGAAGCGAATTTTCCCTGTGAGTCAAAATCGGAATGATCAATTTTGCATCCATCATCAGTAACTCCAATTACTACATCGTTGTTTCCAAAATGATTTAATAAGATCCATGCTCCTTCACAGTTTGATGAAGAACGGGGATCGAATTCAGGATCAATAAGCTTTTTATGCAAATGCCATTGTTGGGCATATTTTGAATCAGCAGGTAAATTAAGTGTGTTCATTTGCATTCTCTTATTGAGATCATGCTCGCATGATTCTATAAGATCACTTTCTGTTTCATTGATCTGTACTACAAGTTTAACCGGGTTCATTCCCGTTTGATCGGTAAGCTGAAACAAGAATTCTTTATCAGAGTATTTTCGTCTTAGCACAAGTGCATATTTTGCCATAAATACATTCAGCTGCTCATTAGTAGCAGGTTGCTTAAATGTTACAATGATCCTATCAGTAATCAGGAATTCAGTATCGCTGTCTTCTTGTTTATAGGAATGATGAGCTGTGATCTCGGAACGCATTTCATCCATCATCGTATCAAGTTCTTCTTTGCCAACCTTAATGCGTGATGATGAAGACGAAACTTTTTCTACATTTTTTGTAATCCCGATCTTAGCAAGGTCCTCGGGTTTTGCCCTAACCACAAACTGGTCAGGTTCTTTTTTTAAGTAAACTTTTTTACCATTGCGATAGGTATATAGCCGTGAATCGGCGCTAACAGATGTTCCCATGGTATTAGGTTTTTTGTTTTTAAAATTTATTTAGGAAAGAGGTTGTCTTCAACCGAGCAGAGATTAGAAAAGAGAAGCGGTAATTCAGATTTTAAGAACCGTTTGACTTTTTACCTAACAAAAGTTACTACATAAATTAAGTGACAGAAATACCAAGTATTGGGGATGATCTTCCGACCTATGAATGAATCATTGCTTGAAGTTTTGTCTAATGAACTTAAGCACCCGCTCGTTCGGATTTCTCAACTTTGTCTTCAGGGGTTTCCGTTTCCCCTGCTGCAGGCTTTTGATCACAACAGTTAAGGTTGAGTTTATTCAATACATCCATGACATCATGAAAGCTTTGCACTCTGAAGTCAGCTTCGCTTGTAGCAGGATCGTATGCAGTTTGAGGAGTCTCAATATTTACAAACCGTAATTGAGATAGCCTTGTAGCTTTTCGTATATATTGATCCAGAAGCAGGCTCCATCTTTTCCATAACTCAGGGACTTGGACCACATCTATAATTCCTTGTTTAACTATTGCCTGCAATTGTGCTAAAGGTTCACCACTGCTTTGGAGTCGCTGTATCTCTAAAATTGAATTCTGAATGACCGATTGTTGTAACTGAACATTTTTATCAAGTTGGCTAATAGCTGTAGCGAAATTTACTCCTATGATATCTTTCAGGAATACAAAAACACTGGACAAATCATCAGCTGAATTTCCCGCCGGATCAACTTTTGTTTGAAGAACAACATTTGTTTTGGTTCCTTTTAATTTGTCGAAATCATCTTGATTGGTGACCCAAACTACATTGTCGGGACGTTCGGGATCCCCAATCTGACAAATGGAATTGTCCAATGACGAGCACCATAGAAAAATATTTGTTTGTTTCGATCCAAACGGACCACCTGTAAGTATACTTTTAGGATTCTTAGGCTTCTCCGCTTTTGAAACTCCTGTCACATTAGTAAGTACCCATTGGCGTAAATCATCGAATGGAGCCGTGTTTGGATCGGCTGATTTTGCACCCGGAGCTAATGTATCATCAAATATTTTTCCTTTGATAGGATTTAGGTTAAGTGGTTTTTTGGGATCGTGTACTTGTTTCCGATATCCTGCCGTATCACCAATTACATTATTATGCAGAGCGATTACCGGAAGCTGGAATCCGTCTGAGCATTTTTTTATACTTAGAAAGAATCGGCGTTTAGCATTCTCAAGCATGACTTTCTTCTTTCTTGATTTTGCATTACTGGCTAAAAAATCTTCACAAGGTTTGTCATCATTCCAGCATTGTTCAATAATGCTTCGTTCAAATAATTCATTTGGGTCTTTTTGTCCATTACCGGGGACGTCAACATTTCTGTCTTTAGTTTCAGGATCGACAATTGCCAGATTGTAGCGACAATACTTATGTAACAATTGGGACGTAAGACGTGCATTCGGTTCGTCGTGATGCATAAAAACAACGCATGCACATGGATTTTGGACTGCCCGGAAATCAAGCTTTAGGCGTGAGGCAGCAGCTTTTTTCATTTGTATTTTTTGTTCACTTTGAATAGGGTTACGTCCATGATTATCCGCAGATCCTTGCTGCACTACATGTGTCAATTCATGGGCCAACAATCTTTTTGCTGAATCAGAATTTGAATTGTACTGTCCCGAGTTAAATACAATATTGTTCCCGGATGTATATGCCAATGCATTGATCGAATTTGCACTTTTAGCTGCTAAGTCATTATCATGAACTTTTACATTGCTAAAATCATAATTGAACCGGGATTCCATAAATGAACGGGTATTAATATCTAAAGGATTTCCTGAAGATCTTAATACATTATGAACTATTAAAGGAACTGCCGAAGTTGAATTACCCGTGATCTCCTTTCGATGTAATTGTTTTTCTTCTTCACAATGTGCACATTTACGCTGAATAGGATTTCCTGCATTAGAAAAATTGATCGGTTCAGGTATTGACATACGCATAACCTTATCTGCCATATCATCGGCCTCTTTTTCCAGGGGATCATCCGGTGCGCCAATTGATAGTTTTGGTTGAACAAACAATTGCTCTATAGATCCTTTGTCTTCCCCCTGCCTTTCTTTAACATGCAAAACTTCATTGGTTGCAGCAGCTCTTGCAGGAGATGATGTTGATATGACAGATCGCACAGAATTCATTTACTTATTTCTTTACAGTTACAGATCTTCCGCACTTTTAATGACCTTATCATTGAAATCTGTTCGTTCACGGATCAATGAATCAGGATCATACCCAAGCGAAACAATTCGTTCTAATCTCTTCACTTCTTTTTCAACTAGAGGAAGCATTCCAGTAGTTCGTGCCTCTTCCCTATCGTAAACCCCAAGCTTTAAAAAAAGATAATTCAGATCTTCTATTAAAATGGGTCCATCATCACCGCCCAAGGCATCTTTTCGTTTTCCTATATTTCTTGTGGGCATCAGATCTACACTAACAACTTTACCGTTTTTAACATGCTCAAGAGAAAGATACCTGTCAAATAAACCAAATAAATGAAGCATTTCATGTCCAATTATCCCAGGTTTTGAAACATGAGAAGGAGGAATATTCATAACCCCGTTATCACAAAGAGTATCGGTTACGGATGTAGGTATGCCAGGTGAAGGCTGCGGCAAATTACACCCGGGGTGAGTAACTGCTGCAGTATCTGAACTTCTTACTTCGATAAGCCAATGATCTGCTTTGCGATCTTGTAGTGAATTGATCAATTGAGGATCTGAAATAATACTGAACTTTCTTCCCTGGAAAACTCCGTTTGCAAGAGTTTGATTCCACACAAGGTTGATCCCTGCCTGCAACGATTGTTTCAGCACGGAAAAATTTTTTGCATTTGGATTATTAAAAAATACCTGGAACTTGACTTTAAAAATTATAGCATCGTTATTAAGAATGATCTCGATCGGTTGACGATTCATATTGGAAAAGTTGCTTTCTTCTCCAGCCATCCGGCCCTTCCACCCGGGATCAATTGATTGCTGATCCAATTGCATTCTTTCTCCTGAAGCTCTTGTTTTCTCTACGTCAACTTCTGTTTTCATTGAACGCAAGCGGTCCAGTTTTGGTTTTAGAATTGCCAGTCTTTTCTTTGCATTATCAACAAGTTGTTTGTCGTGAGGTGTTTGTTTACGTTGCCGATTTATTTTTGAAGTATTTGAAGATCCACTTTGTTGTATCACATGTGTAAGTTCATGTGCTAATAATTTTTTCCCTGCACTTGTTTGCGGATTGTATTGCGAGGTATTAAAAACTATATGATCGGCATAAGTATATGCAAGTGCATTTATCGAATCAGCACTTTCAGACGCTTTTTCATCGTCATGAATTTTTACCTCATTGAAATCATAATTCAATCGCTGCTCCATAAAGGAACGGGTTTCATCGTCCATTGGTTTACCCTCTGTAGAGCTCAATACATTTTGTACTGCAGATGAAGATGAAGGGGTGGCCTCTCCTTGCCGTTCCGAGGCAGGAGTGCTTTGTTTTTTTCTTATACTTGGTTTGTGGCCTCGCATCTCTTTTATTTTTTAAAGTTCATCACTGAAAAATCTCATAATTTCTTTGCCTCCTAAATTTGTCAAATAATGATCAACCGTTGTCGGCTCGTATAATGAAACAGCGGAAAGTGGCATAGCTGATCCCTTACTTTCATCTAAAACATATAGTGTAATACCTTTTGAAGCATATATCCATTGAGTTGCAGGAGAATACATATCGGGATATGTCAATGACCTCTTTAACTCCGGTTCACTCAATAACTGTATCATTCTTTCTAAAGAATTTGCCGGGCGAGCATCTTCTAATCGCAACAATCTTATTTTATCGCTGTCATCAATAAAAATTTGAAGCGGTTGGGTCTGATGGGGCAATCGTAATAAGCATTTGCTCGATCTTCTTCCCGACAAAAAACTATTTGTGCAATCTATCTTTTGATCATACGAATCTTCAATAAGATCTTTGGTCCAATGATGTAGCATCCCCGGCCACCGTGCAAAATGCCCTTCATCAACTATATTTATTTGTTCCTGAATTGAGCTTATCATATTTTTTATCTCTTCTAATATAAATACTAATACAATAACGTTACAAACCTATTCTATCTGTTTTGCCTTGAAAATATGCAGCAACTGCATTTTCTTCACCTACATTTTGTACAATTCGTGTGAATTTATCGGCTTGTTCGGCATAAGCATTTCTTGGCGGTATCAAACTTGAATCATATGGCAACTCGGCACCTTCAACATTTTTACGCAAATCAGGATTTGATCGAATTTCTTCTGGATAGATTGTTTTCCAAACCCGTTGATCAAAGTAGGCAGTCCCTCCTTCGATATAGACTTTGCGATTGATCTCGCCTAATAACGCCGCTTTACTTGAATAAGTAGGATTTGTGATCTTATGAAGATATTCATGTATCGCTGTTTGAAATGTACTCCAAAAATGGAATCGATTTTCATTTTCTGATCCTCTTTTCCACCTTTGCAAAAAAATTGTGCCCTTACCTGTGTCATCGCCTAAATGTGCACCAGGCCAGGCTTTTAGTACTATTTCAAGCTTTGCTTTGTTCGCAGGATCACTTACCCAATTTAAGATCGTTGTTTTGTGAATTGTTTTCTCGGGCTCTCTTCCGAGGTCTGCATTATGCACTTGCCCAATTTTTCTGCCGGGATAAACTGGCTTTCGGAGCTTTTGTGATGTTACAAGGGCATCTGCAAATTGGATAAGTATAGCATCAGAAAAAGGTTGTTCAGATAGATCTAATAAGTTTCTATCAGGTCCGTCGGCCGCAGATAATGCGCTGCCACTTGCATAATGTCCATAAAGGCTGTCAACTCTTTTTTTTGCCTCATTTGCTATTTGTTCATATCGTGGCCAATCAAACTTTGGCAATGCCAATAAATCGGAGGAAGCCTGCAGTCGCTCACCTACTTCATTATCCAGGGTAGATTTGACATCCATTTCATAAGATCGACCAAGAACAACATCAATAAAATCATCGATTCGACCCGTATCAGGGTTTACATTCATTCCTTCATTTAAAATATTGGTGATCTTTGTTTTTTGATCAGCCGTTGCAGCAGTGCTTCGATCGCCAGGTGTATTAAATTCCGTTTCTATTGAAGCAATGCGATTTGATAATCCTTTGAAATCGGACGCAACAACTGAAACAAGATTAGATTTAAATTTGCCCAACTCTCCAGCCTTCATGATATCAAAAATGATAACACGTAAGCGATCAGCAGAAAGTTGATCCAGCGAATTCATAATTTGGTTCGCAGTATCTTTTCCAACTCTATTATTTATTACTGATCTGATCCAGTTAAGTATTGCCGTATTTCCTGTTGGAAATTGATTTAATAATAACAACGCATAATCCAACTCCGAACCGCTCATTTCATCACGTATATCATAATCGAGGTCGCCGCCATGCAACCCTTTTGGATATTTCTTGATATATGCGGCACGTAGCTTAGCAAGTCTTTCCGGTACATTTTCCATGGCAACCAGAACTCCGAAAATCGCTTCTTCATTTGTTCCCCAAATATCCATTGCCTTATAAAGTTTACTTGCGGCATGTTCAAAATCCAGATCAGATGAAGGAACAGTTTCAATTAACTCTGCCTTAACCTCAGGTGTGATGCCAATTAACTCCAGCGCATATTGAAGTTCTTCATCGCTGAAATCTCCTTTTATATCATCTACCAATGTATCTTTAAATTTATCATGATAAACTTTCATTAGCTCTGCAATTGCAGCGGGATCTCTTTCTAATCTTTGCAAACCTTCATAAACCGACTCTTCATCAGTACCGACCCTGTCAATAGCATTGCGTACTTTATTTGCTATGTCATCAAAATCCTTTTTTGTCAAAGTAGGTTTGCGTTGTATTTTATTTTTAGAATTTTCCTGCTGCACCACATGTGTCAACTCATGCGCCAACAACCTTTTTCCAGAATCAGTATTTGTATTGTATTGACCTGAATTAAAAACTATATTGTTCCCGGAAGTATATGCCAGTGCATTAATCGAATCTGCACTTTTAGCAGCAATATTATTATCATGAACGTTTACATTACTGAAATCATAATTGAAACGTGATTCCATAAATGAACGAGTGGTGGCATCTAAAGATCTGCCTGGAGAAGTAATTACATCATGCACGATTGATGGCGCTGCTGAAACTGCATCATTTGAACTCTCTTTTCTTTGCAACTGTTTTTCTTCTTCTTCGCAATGGGTGCATTTTCTTTGAACAGAATTTTTTACGTGAGAAAAATTTATTGGCTCCGGCATTGGCATTCGCATCACCTTATCAGCCATATTATCCGCTTCTTTTTCCAATGGATCATCGGTAGTGGCGATTGAAATTTTACATTGAACAGGTATTCGTGATAATGATCCTTTCTTATCAACTTCTTGTCTTAATTGCAACGACTCGTTTGCAGGGGTGCTGGTTGAAGTAATTACTATAGGGGATTGCTTTGTCACTATTTTACTTTCATTTTATCAATTCACGATGATATACCATTTTTCTGCTTTGGCATTTATTCAATATCATCCACCAAGCAATTTGAAACACCCTTATTACATTAAAGAGTTTATGGCTGGTTAATATAATTCAATACAATATCATCAGGTACAGGAGAAATCTTTAAATCTCTATTCCGATCTTCTAATAATTCCTCACTTTCATAAACACCATAGGCTATCAAACTGTCTTTACCGTCAAACAGGAATACAGTTCCTATCTTATCTTTAAGTTGAAATATCAGTTGTCGTGCGCCTGACCCTCCCAAATAGACCCACATTGAGCCGATCTCATAAGGTTTCATGAGTTTGAATACCTCGTTAGGACCCATACCAGGTTCGAGTTGCAACTTAAGAAACTCAAGTACTTTTTTAACTGTTGTCATAAAAGGATCTTTGTTAATAATCCATTATATAATTGTGATAGCTGATTGATTACAACAGAAACACAATTGCTGAATAATGTGATCCGGACGTCGTGTCCGCGGGTACGCATTATAAAGACTTTGCCACGGGTTTCGTATGTCAATAACTCGCTCCCGTCTGTCCATTTTTGAGTGCCAGCCCCCAGGCCAAGTATTTCGTCCGATCATATGAAAATCACTTTGAGTACCATTGAAAATCTGGTTGTTGATTCTCACCTGTACAGGCCATCTGTACAGAAATACGATAGCTTCTAACTCTCCACTTCTGCATCGGGTGTTATTTTCGTCAATGCCTGTACAATTTACTCTAGTGCACCCGCTGGGAACAAAGTTTACAGCACTGTTCCAATTGGCCCCGCCTGGCAAGACCATGTTAGATACTTCAACTCCTAAATATGGCCAATTGATATACCTATTGACATTACAGGTATCGCCTGCACAGTTCTGAGCGGTACTTGCTGTGTTGGGAACAACCGTTCCGCCAGGTTCAGAAGTATATGGTAAAGGACCCGCATACCCTTCCAATGGTCTGTCGATATCACGTGCAGTCCGCCCCGCTGCTCCGCCGAATTCATCACGTTGTACTAATGTTGACGTTTCCAAACTCCTTTGTTGTAAGGTGTGTGTCAGTTCATGCGCAAGCAATCTTTTTCCTGAATCAGAATTTGTATTGTATTGCCCTGAATTAAAAACAATGTTGTTGCCTGAAGTATATGCCAGTGCATTTATTGAGCTGGCACTTTTTGCAGCAAGATCATTATCATGAATCTTTACATTGCTGAAGTCGTAGCTAAACCTCGATTCCATAAATGAACGGGTATCTGCATCCATTGATCTTCCTCCGGATGAATCGATCACATCATGAACAATTGAGGGAGCAACAGAAACTGATTCACCATTACTTTCTTTTCGCTGTAATTGTTTTTCTTCTTCTTCACAATGTGCACATTTGCGATTTATAATACTGTTGGATCTTGAAAAATTTAAACGATCAGGAGTTGGATTATTGACTTCACTATTGCTTTCCTTTCTTTGCAACTCCTCCTCTTTTTCACATTCCGCACATTTCATGCTTACAATGTTTTTTGATGATGAAAATCTTATAGGTTCAGGATTGGGCATCCTCATCACTTTATCAGCCATATCATCTGCTTCTTTTTCCAATGGATCATCTGCTGCACCAACAGATAATTTGCATTGAACAAATAAAGATGAAGCAGATTCTTTGTCGGTATTTTTTTCCACATGAAGAGCTGCCGGCGTTAAAGTATTTGCATTCGTTATTGTTTTAACAGCTTCCATCTTAATGATAATTCTTTAAACCAACTTTCCTTCTTTCAAAAACTCTTTTTTAATACCTTGCTCTACATCCTCCAATTTTATTTCGCTTTCCTTACGGCTTAATGCCATCAGGGAACTATACCTCACAACATTCATGATCGTTCCTCCCGTTAATTCATATTTAGCAGCGATCTTTCTCATATCTAATTTTGATTCTCTTGTCGTCTTCTTTGAAAAAGCATTCTCCCAAATTTTATACCGTTGTTCTTCTGCCGGCATGGGAAAATAGATGACAGACTGGAAGCGACGTGTAAATGCATCATCTATATTCGATTTAAGATTAGTGCATAGGATCACCAACCCATTAAAATCTTCAATGCGCTGTAATAAATAAGACACTTCCTGGTTAGCGTACCGGTCGTGTGAATCATTAATGGCTGAACGTTTTCCAAATAACGCATCAGCTTCATCGAAAAATAAGATCCAGTTCTTATGTTCGGCCATGTCAAAAACTTTAGATAGATTCTTTTCTGTCTCTCCTATGTATTTTGAGATCATCATACTGAGATCAACACGGTAAACGTCCATATTGCAGTGCTTACCGAGTAAACAGGCGGTAAACGTTTTACCTGTACCAGACGGACCATAAAATAATGTTTTAAACCCTGGTTTTAATTTCTTGTTCATCTCCCAATCGATCATCAGAATATGTGAATGCGCCACCCATGCCTTTATTTCGTTGATCTGTTCATGTGTTTTTTCAGGTAATACAAGGTCATTCCACTCAAGCTGTGTCGAAATTAATTTTGCCGGAAAATCTATACTGAAATTCGGTTTACTTAACCTGCCGGTTGTAAACTGGTCTATAAATTCCTTCGACAACTGCAAGGCGCCGCTGAGTGAGGGCTCACCACTTCCTGCCGGCATCAGCTTTAAAATTTCATGAGCTGAAAAAAAATGATTGCCTTCGAACAAATAACTAAAAGCAAAACGGCTTTTCAGATCGTTTCCACAAAGCAGAAACAATGCCGTTTCAGCGGTAGGGAGAAATCCTCCATGTGTTGTTCCTTTTAAACCGCCGAATTCTGTAAAGCCTTTGTCAGTGACAGCATTTTTTATCCAAAAACTATCTAATACCTGTGGAGAAATATGAGGAGCCAACCCAAGCATCAGTACTATACGTTCAGCCTGGTTCATTTTATAATGATGGATAAAGCGAACATATGGTGCATCTGTTTCCAGGTGCAGCGGTGGAGTTATATCAAAAACGGTATCGTATTGACATTGCTTGCCAAAATATAACTTCATGCGGCAATCGATCACTTCGCTGAACCAAAGCAATTCATGTGATAATACTTTCGCATTCATATTTATCAGGTCCGTCACCATTGAGTTACTATTAAATCCTGCATCCAGCTTAATTTAATGTGTTTGAAAGACCATGGTAATGACTCTAGTAAAACATCATACCCTCTACGTTCCACTTGTAATTTCCACCCATTATTTTCATACGATAGTATTCCTTCCCGATTTAAAAATGCTTCCCTAAGATTTTCTATGGATGAGTTTCCAAGTCTTTGCCAGTTATTGATAATTTCCGATAACAACTCTGCACATTCATTTTTTTCATCTATGGTCAAAGCAACAAGTGATGGCAATGGATCTTCCAGGGGAATACCACATAATATCTTATTTAAAGGCAAAATAAATTCCGGTACTTCTTCTTTACCCGTACATAGATAGTGTAACAGAAAAACAGCTTTTATCTTATTAGTATCTTTTGTAAAAGTTCCATTTTGCAGAAGGCCAAGCTCTTTAAAAAATATTGGGAAATAATCAGCCAGTATTACTAAACCTGCATTTGATATATAAAACTTTTCAGTCGTATCAATTGATCCATTCATTGAATCGTTTTGTTTATTCTCTTCCAGGTATTTTTCTATTTTCTCTTTTTCATTCTTTACAGAAGTATAAAGTTCGGAGTTATAAGATTTTTGCTGTGGTTGTATTATTTCAAAAAAGATGGGATCAATTTCAAACTTCTCTTTTATCATTTGCCTTAGCTGTGAATAGAATTGAGTGATATCAGAAAATAATTTTTTTTCCGACATAAGGTTTAGAAAAAAATAAAATGAAAGCTGACGGAATTGCATGAAAGAAACGTCCTTATTCATGGAAAAGAAATCAAGAACTGCTTTTGCTGTTTTCTTTAATATATATTCTTTCTGCTCTGAATATCTTATCGAATGCTGTTCATCCTGTCCTTTCGAGTTAAAGTCCTGTATCTGGGATAACATCTCCGTAATGATATTTTCTATTTCACCTCCTATATCATCAATAATAGCGGCGTTGACTTCGAGTGATTGGATCACATGATCAATAAATAATATCGAAGACTGTGAAGACAGTCTTCTAATAAATTGATCATTGTACAAATTCAAAAGAATAAATCTCTTTAATTCTTTTTTTGGAATATTAAGGGTGCTCGCAAACAATTCAGCAAAATATTGGTCATCCTGTTTTCCGGCAAACCATGGCAATTGCCCAGTAAGAAAAAATGATTTAAGGATGTCAAAAGATCTCTTTCCCGAGTAGACTTTTGACATTGCCCCAGCTTGCCGGGCTCTTTGCAATAAAAGTTTTTCATAAAATTTTTTTTCGATGATCTCAGCGATATCAATATCCATCTTCTCAAAAGAAATATCGCCCAGATCGACCTCAAGCAAAGGAACAATGAGATCATTATTCTCCTCATTCACTTTATCACATGCCCGTTCGATCGCAGTAAATATTCTATCCTGCACAACTTTTCCCATCTTATTTTGAATTTGAAAAGCATGTTCTTCTGCACATTCAAACTCAAACACTTGTTTATTGATGATATGCCCGATCCTTGCCATATTTACTACTTTTTAAAACATCTGTCTACTCAATCTATTTCCAAGTGCTCTCCACAATGTTCATCACAATCTCTCAGCGCTTTTACTTGCTCAATAAAATCATTACAGATACTGTTGCGAGGTATCTTATCATATGACATTTCGATCAACCACTCGAAATATGCTTCTTCATAACTGCGCATTTGTTCGATGCCAAGCCAGTAAATATTAGCCTGGATATGAGCAGGAGTTTCAGCATAAATTGCTTTTTTCACAAATTCTCTGAACCCTTTATCCCGAAATCTTTTTGGCCAGCACGGCAAAACAAAAGTGACACGGAAAGAATACGGATCTTCATTGTGACTACAAGACTCTTCGCAGCAATAGAGATCAAGTTCGTCTGACAGAAATTCTTTCAGACCATTCCGCTCCTTAATAATATCTTCATCAATAGGGTCATTACAGCTCTTTTTTCCTGATAAAATATCTGTCTTTTCCATTGCTGATAAATACTTCTTAAAACACCTGCTTTCAACAACAGTGCGATCATTCTCATCTTTTATTTTAAAATAATATTTACTGTTGGATTCATATATCCTGTAATTAGCAAGGTCGCTTCCATATTCCCGGACCAGCGTAATAAACTCGGAGGCTAATTCATAACTTTTAAACTGTTCTTCAAAAATTATATACAGGGGTTCCTTCCCATTGATCTTTCTCAATATTACATTCCATCTCTTTCCGTCCTTACATTTTTTTAAAGGCCAGACCTCTATATCAAATTTGTATTTTTCCTTTTCGCCATCAAGTTTTTTAATATTCAGATCACATTTATCAAGGCAGATATCCAATAGTTTAAACTGGTCTGCATCTTTTCTATCACCCTTTTCATCTACTTCTACAATTATATCATCTGACTTTGGTCGTAACAAAATATGCTCGATCATATGAAAACCTTCCTCGTTGCAGATCTTCCATAGATGGCATTTTGCCTTTTTCATCGCTGTATTTCTTAGATCGGGATTTGGGTAGATGGGGCTTATTGCTATTTCTCTGCCTTTATCGTCTTTCAATGCAAAAGAAAATTGTTTACCATGATAGTGAGGGGCATGTGATCGATGATGTGTTGAACGTTTTTCAGGATAAGGGAAAATATTATTTTCACAGCATCCACTATCGATGAACCAATGCATGATATCATCAGCACATTTGGCATCATACCACATTGTTTGTAATAATTTGTTTTCAGGTTCTCTTTCCAATCCCTCATAAAGTATAATTCTTATTTTACCAGTCTCCTCTTCAATCACTAAATTATCCGGCGCCAGGTCTTTTCGTTTATAGCTATTCATTCCAATCAGCCGTGCAATTCGTTTTTCAAGCCCCGAAATATTTAACTCAATTACTTTTTCATCTTCATTTGTGTTTGGATAATCCCACCCTTCAAATTCCAATTGATAATTAAATGCCTTTCCACGATTACAGCTTATTTCAGGATAATCTGCCAGCACCGCGGTTTTATTTTTTATGATACGATTCAGGTAGTCATGTGGATAAATGTATTTCATCAGTGCAGAATACTCATTCATTTCTTCACCAAAGCGGGCAAGCAAATGATCAAGCATTTTATTTCGTTGCCATTCAAATTCCTGTTCTGATTGGGTGATGCCTTGCAGCTCTTTGATGTATTTCTCGGCGTCATAATACAGACATTTATATCCTATTATTTTTTCCCTGATCTCCCCTTCCTCTTTATAAATGATAAGATTGCTGGCAGGCTTTTCCCCTTCTTGTGCTTTCTGCTCTTCATGCTCCTTTTCCTTATCCGGCTTTTTATCTGGCTCACATCCTGTAACACCGGGAACACGACTGGATGTACCTTTAAATGCAATATCATTGAAAGAAAATATTTCATTAAGGTTTCCCAATTGCATCATATAATTAAGAAATAGCTGTTCAAATATTGCCAGGTAACCTTTTAATTGTAATGATTGAACAAGGCGCTTCTTCCCGTCCATCAATGGAAGTCCTGATTCTCCGACCCGGTACACAAAAGGAAGTTCGTATTGCACAGGGTAGAAATTATTTAATCCCATATTTTGACCAACCGGAACTTCAAAATCATTTAAATGCCCTTTCAACTTCATATGCTTATCTTTTCCCTTCAGATCATTCAACAACTTTTCAAACCGGTCTATATTGACAGATATTTTTCCGCTGGGCTTATAAAATTCAATGTTTGAAACAGGGTTGTACTCTTCATTTTTAGGGGGATCAAAAAATTTTGTTATATCATCAAGCGAAAGATTTCCAATTAGCCTTTCTTTTTTCATTTTATCTATCCACTCACTGAAATTGCTGTCTTTTGCACAAGGGTCGTCATCCGCTGCAATATTATCAGTAATGGAGAACGACCTTAATGAATGGATGCCGTTTATATCTGAAACAAAATTGATAATATCAGATAAACGCATATCGCGAAACATATCTGTTTTTTCCAGCTCATTATCCGGAATAAATCCATGCTCAAGAATAGGACCCTCAAAGATCTCATCGACAGGTACACCTTTTTCCATTAACTCGCTTAGCGAATAAAACCTGATCACGGGAGTAAAATAATTTTGAACCAGGTAACAGATCTCGGCCAATACCATGTCCGGGTCTGCATCTTCATTAAGATTTATGCTTGTCCGGAGATAAAAATTCTTGTATTCAACTCCTGTTACATTCAAAAAATCTTCGCACAGATTGCGGTGTTCGTGTAATAATTTTATTATATCTTTTCTTACTCCGCTTTCCTTTTCTTTTTCTATAATGTCCTCGTCATACTCAACAATAATTTTATAAAGACCATTAAGCTCAAGAATGCCGCCATCGTAAAAGTTTAAACCTTCTGCTTTAAATTTATTACTTGAATAAGGAAGCTTGAACTTATCTTCACAATCACAAGGTTGATTTTTTCTGATCTCATTTAGCTGCTCATCTTTTAATTCCTTCAAGGCCTCTTTATTTAAATATATTGGTACTTCACAATCTTTACTGGGAGTGATCCATGCATTGCGAACGCCTTCTACATCTATGATCAATTTTCGGTAATCGTTTATGGTAAGCGGATTACAGGGTAAGATTTCTTTTGCTGTATAAAAAATATTTTTCCAGCTCTCGCTTCCCGGCTTTTGCTGAGCAAGCAGGTCACTCATATTAAAACCTGTGCGATATGCGAGGTCGGTTATAGCATAACACAACGCTTCAAGCAAGGTAATACCCGGATCATGTGCATTATAATCCGTCCAAATATCACCAGCTAGTTTTTCTATGTGTTTTATCCCTTCTCTCCGAAGAAAATTATAATCTTCAGCTTCACGAAGCTGGATATTTTTATTGATGGTCTCTGAAGTTCTCATGCCTTATGATTTTTTCTTTGCTGCTTTTTTTACAGTTGACTTGGCTGTGGTTTCCCTTTCTGACAAAATTTTTTCTGTAAATATTTCTTTATCGGCTTTTTCCTCTATTGGTTTTTTCCTTCCGTCTTTACAATTGCAATCTTCCTCCACGATCTCATCGTCAATTACGGTTATACAATGCTGCTTTGCAGACACCAATATAGCTTGTGCCGACGAAGCTGAAACTGCTGACAAAAAACGTTTTTCGATCGACACCTTTTCACTCAATTCGCTTATTCTCGAAGAGGCTATTCTCAATTCTTCTTCTGCCTGGCTTTGTTCTACTGATTTTGAAGATTTTTTTATTAGTTCTTCAATAGTATTGCTCAGCTTTTCAGTCTTTTTCACTTCAATAGCCAATTCTTTTTTTAGATGAGCCAGGTCAATTTTCATTTTATCACAATCAATATCTTCCAACGAATCATCAACACAACAGCCTTCCACAATTTGTATCATTCGGAAACAAGTGATATAATCCACATAATCCAGTCCTTCAATAAAATCGATGATCTTTGATGCATAAATTTTGTTTCCAAAAAGAACTTCAAAAGAACTATCAAAGGCCCAGGGTGTAAGATGCCGGACGATTGCCTTATTCAATTCCCTTAAGTGATATCCTTTATCGACGCCTGTATGAAATTTGACATTAAAAGCTACTTTCACTTCTTCAAATTTTGGATTCCTTGCATAAATATGAACAAATGGAGAAACTCTTTTCTTTAGAAACTCTTCGATCTTTATCAATGTTCTTCTTCCTGTCCTTGGTTTTAAAAGATCGATAGCGTTCCTGTTTCGCAAATTTGAAATCGGTATGATCAATACATGGCCTGGTGCCATTTGTGCACAGCAACAATCATTTTCTTCAGCGGGATCATGCATATGCCTGCATAAGCATCCGGGATCGTTGTGAGAAAGAATTTTTACTTTATACACAGAAGGGAATTGTTCAAGCACTAACAACTCATAATCTTTGGCCGTAATGGCACGACCTTTATGGCGAAGTCTTTCGCTAACACGACGATAAAACTGTTTTCCCACTTCGCCTGGTTTTCCATCGAACGATTCAAAAGGCTGATCGATAAGCTTTATCTCCGGGATCTTTACCAGTGGCTTTGAGATCGTCTTTGCAGGCAGTGGATTTTGATAGTGCGCAGGATCATTTTGATTATCTGTAAATGTTGCCTGGTTCGCTTGTGCTATGACATTGATAAGTCTTGGTATTGTTCTTCCATTTTTTTCAATACTTGCACAGAGCCAATGCAAGCCTTTCGTAAACATTGTATTGTTATTGGTTGCATCTGCCGGAAAATCGATCAAAACAATACCAGTAGTTTGAAAACCATAAGTACTATCTGTTACGAGGTGACTAGCCGGCAATGGTAACCACTCATTATTGACAAGGTAGCTCCAATTAATTGCTGGTGGCGGGCTATCATTATCATAAGCAGACCCATCAGCAAATTTGAAAAGCAAGGAGAGATTTTGCGGTGTCACAAGATCTTCAATTCCGATATAAAGATTACCCTGTTGATCGTACAATGAAAAATATTGGTTTATCCGTAAATAGTTTTTACCAAACTCTTTTGTATTCTTTAATAATACTTCATTTAGGGTTTTCAATTCATTTGAAGCCTTATCATCATGTCCAAATTTAAACTGCGGCAAAAGATAATTAGTTGCGACAATTAGTTGATCGGAGTTCTTTTCCGATTTTAAAAGGTTTTTTTGACCTGTATCTGTATCAAAAGCGTCGAAATAAATTTCTACTTCACCGAAAGGATAGATATGAAAAAACTGCGCCTTGTCAGGATCTAATAAACTTGTTGAAGTATAATTTACCGAAACTGATTTTATTTGTGCTTCTGCTGGCGTTGAAGGAATAAATACATCATTACTTCCCTCTGGCAAATCATAAATGACTATTTCGCCTCCTTCAACTTTAATCCCTTTTCTTTTTGCTAAATATTGAGAAACCAATGTCGGATATAATTTATGCCCAAAATCGATTTTATTTAACGTTAAACTGGCAATTTTCCAATTATTTGATTCCAACGCCTGAACTCCAGTATTCCCTTTCTTAATTAATCCCCATGAAATAGTACGGACGGCATCCGCGTCATTGTCAAATAATTTGACATCGCCATCTTGCTCTACCCATTTTCCTTTAGAAAATACAGAAGGTTTCCCGATGTAATTTTCATAATGCATTCGCAGGTTATCAGCTGGAATGTTTTTCTTGGCAGAATTAGTTATTAAGTCGATGCCCGAGGAATCACCAATCGTAAAATGCCGACGCAAGAAATTAACATAACCCAGGTAACGTAATGGAAATTCGAGTTCACCCATCCATTCAACATTTGCAAAAAGATTATCGATTCTTTTATTTTCAAATTCCTTAGCACCAAAAAATATCGAGGAATGCAAGGACGGGTTTGGAGTAAATGGGTAAAAAGGTTTTTGTGGATCTATAACTCCATTATCATTTTCAACAATGACATCCATCAATCCAGTTACTTCAACAGAAGTTTCAATTTTGGAAATGATTACATCTTTTAACTTATCGTAAAGTTTATTACCAGGATCGAAAATTATTTTGCAGACAGGATAAGATGTGGCTAAATTAAATTCTTTAAAATCTTTACCTGGCATGGTGATAGCTCCTTGTTGTGTTTGAATTCGAAGCTTGAAATCCAGGAACAATTCCTTTTTCTCTGTACTACCAGTCGTTACTATTTTATTTGCAAAAGACTCAATGAAAGCGTTTAGCTTTTCACCTGGAATCAAACCAGTCTCAAGAATTGCATTTAAATAATCATCTTTATCCTTTTCCTTGATAAGTTTATTTGCATCGGTTAATGAAAGACCAAAAATGTCAGCTAGTCTTTGAGCATCAGTTGCCTTAAGATAAGCTGTTGCACGGTTAAGAAATACCCCTGGTATCTTTTTACCATTGAATTCGTCTTTTTCAGTTTCGTTAATCGGTTGTATCCAATCCTTTTCACCTGTAAAATATATTTCAAAATCTTTTTCTGTTAATGTGACTGGTATATCTTTTTCTTCTTTTGTTTCCTCTCCTGCTTTCACTTCCCTGTTTTGGTAATATATCCTAATACTGATAGTTCGATCACTCTTCGCCAGTTGAAAATGAGGTGAAGCAATAGCAAAACCAAGTGCTGCTTCTTGCCCAACCAGTTTATCGGGATCGTCTTGTGGTTCGAAATATCCGAAAGTGCTCCAGGTAGATTCAGTATCCTTAAACTTTTCGCCTTTCCCATCTGCGCTGTTTGCAACGGGAGCTGCATAAACATTGTTAATAGGGCTACCGATATCTAAAAAAACAGTTTTTAATTCTTTGACCTTTGCTTTATTAATAACCAGGTCAGCATCGGTTTTAAATATCATTTGTTTTCCAAGACCATCTTTACCTGCAGATAGCTCAGCTTCTTTTTTTAATTCAAAATCATCAACGCCTTTTGCTAGTTGATAGATCAGGTAAACAGAGTCTGCCGATGCCGGCTTTTCCTTAAGATGCAAAACATCACGATAAAAAAAATCAAGATGTTTCGTTGTTAGTTCATTCAGTTCTTTTTTGGCATAAGCAAATAACTCAACAAAAGCAATGAATAACGCCATGTGAGGCTGGTGGGTGGGATATGCCTCAATAGCCTGTTGCCAATAATACCCGTTACGCTGCATGATCTCTTCATACACTTTAATTGTAGTGTTGAAAACATCGTCTACATATAAAAGCGCATAAATTATTTTCTCACTATCGTTATCACCCTGGTAGATGGAAGCATTATATGGTACATCATCATATTTTTTGTTCCATGGCGTTATAGTAAAATTTTCATACTCAGTAATAAGATCCAGGTTTTCCTGGAAAACAGCTTTAAAACCTCTATCGTAAGAAATAAGGTCTTCCAAAGCCCGGGCCAAAAATGATCCTATTTTGATCTCGAGTTCTTTTTGCAATGGATGGCCATTAACACTTTGTTCATACCAACCTTGAATTCGCTTGAAATGTTCGATGATCTTCAAAAAAACACTGCGATAATTTTTGAGTTGCTTTTTGTGATCGGTATCTTCTGTCACTTTCTTTCTAAGAACGTTGTATTCATTCTTTATCTCCGATAGTTGTTTTCCATATTGAGAAATTACTGCTATCAGTACAGCTATATCCTTACTAAAAAAATCTTTCCAGGTTGTAATATTAATAACTGTTGTTTCGGCAATTTGTTTTTGATCTTGAGTAAGAAATTTAGGTGAGCGGGGCCTTTCCTTTAATAAAAGCTTTATTTCATCTGCGTCCTCGTATTGTACACAATCGATCTTGTCATTCAGATCATAAAATCTAACAAGCTCTGCATATCGCTGTGCAAATACCAAAATATCCTGGACACTGCCAGGATCTATGGGCGCATTGGCAGGATCGAGCATAGGTATTATCCGGCTAAGCAAGCTGGTACCTTCTCCAAATGGCTCATGATCCGTGCAACATGTTTTTATATCTTCTAATGCCATAATAATTATCTTACTAAATTGGTTCCCTCATTGTAATAAAATGGATATACATAATTATATCTTGTATTAGTGGTTATTACCCGGTAATCAATGCTTATCGGTAGCATTCCCTCGGTATTGCTTTGTTGAATTAATCTTATATCAGCGTCGCCAGGTAATCCAATCTCAATTTTTTCTATAATGATCCTTGGTTCATGAAACAGCAATGCATCTTTAATGATCTTCTCCATCATTGTTTTTGTAGAAACATTCATTGGTTCAAAAACAAATTTCCGGAGGGCACAACCATACATTGGTTGCATTACCCTTTCCCCTGGATCCGTTGAAAAAAGAATATCGAGGCTGCTTTTAATATCTTCTTCATCGGATATTAATTCTACTCCCGGCGCTTCTTTATGAAACGTTGGTGGAAAATCCCACCCTGTGCCGAGAAATGATCTTTTTATTTCCATATTTATCCTCCTATCTTGACTGTTGGAAAAAATCCCTGGATGGTACCGCCATGTGCTGTCAAATCACCCTGCCTTGCTGCAAACTTTCCACCGATCTTTACTGTAAGAGATCCTTTGGTAATGGAGTCCATTAATCCTCCACCGGTACATATACAATTATCGCCAACACATGCTGCGGCCATACCTCCAATTTTTACTTGTACATTACCCGGTGGTAATATAGGGCCACCGACATGTGGAACCACAGGCGGACCCGGTATTTGCATTGGGCAAACATGCATATCAGTTACTCTTGCAGCAAATCCCATCGCAGTTTTATTTTAAACTTTAATTGATATCGACCATTGATCCTTTCAATGTTGTTGCACATGCTGTGTCTCCAAAGTCCGAAGTAGCAGCGCCTTTTGCTTTTAAACCGATCGATGCTTTTAATTCCATATTCTGAGTTGCCTCCCCTGTTATATTACCAGCTTTAAGTTTTATATCTTTTGGAGTTTCCAGGCTAATGCCATCGCTGTTCATCGTTATTTTATTACTGAAATCATCGGAAAGAATTATTGAATCATCATCATCATTTATAACGATTGATTTATTTTTGGGTGTGATGATGGTGACACTTGTTTTATCATCATCAAAAACCAACTTCATTTTACTCCGGGTATAAAACCCTTTTTCATTATTTTCATCACTCGCTGTTACAGGTGCAGGTAACGCCTGGCTATAGAGCATTCCAAGTATGATCGCATGACGTGGATCATCATTCACAAAGCCCAACACCACTTCATCGTTTATCTCCGGCATAAAAAAAGAACCTCGTTCATTACCTGCATCAAGTAAAGCAATCCGACACCATATTCCTTCTTCATCTTTGCTTATTAATGGCACTTTGACTTTTACACGAAATTCATTGTCCGGATCGCTTTCCAATTTTGTTACAATACCAGTATGAAGACCATTGATACCTGGCACAAGACCCGCTGCAGGTTTTTCGATAATATCATCGGTTTTATAAAACCATTCCTGGTTCCAACCAAATAAAAGCTCCGTGAAATAACTTCCATTTGAAAAAATATGCAGCACGCCTGTTACAAACACTTTTCCATTGAACCGGTTACTCATTCCATCTAACGTGATAATATTGCCCGGCTTAACTGAAGAAACTCCCTGAACTTTTATTTTACCACAAGTTTTTGCCAATACACTTTTCATGGCATAAGCATCTGCCCACTGTTTTAATTCTTCATCAGCAATAAATGCAGCATGATTCAAAGAAGACTCATCTTCATTAAATACAGCGGCAAGATCACTGGCAGAAATATTTCCATTCTCACTAAAAGAAAAACTTCCATCTTCCGAATCCTGTAATTTTTGTTCTGAATAATTCCAAGAATGTGATCTTACGGACTTGAATTGCCTACGGGCATCCATCTCTGTTTCAAATTCAAAAACATTCTGTCCATAAGTGGCTGTTAAAACTGAGCTTCCGCTTACTGATGGTTTTTTTGCAATGACCTTTCCATCATCAGTTAATACTAGTAAAGAATTCATCTCGGCACGTGATATAATGAAGTCCCAATCACTGCAATTATATTGAACAATCTCTTTATAGGTAACCGAAGTAGCTTCCACATCTGTACTTAATCCTGCGGCAGAGCTTATTTCCTCGATAACATTGCTATCTTTTTTATCAAAGAAATATTTATTTTTTCTGCGAAGCGTAAGAGCAACACTCTTGTCTTTTGCTTCAATGAACAAGTTAGATGTATTTCTTTTTGATCTTAATGCGTGCTTAGTAATGACACCTTTAAAAACTGTTTCAGTTTTTTCATGATACCCCAAACGTATCTCTATATCATTACCCGGTTTAAAGAGATCTTCATTGCTTAATTTGAATTGTCTTTCGGCTGCATCCCCATCGATCAATACGATCTTTGCAGTAGCGATCTTATTGAATTGTCTTAACACTGTTATTGATAACACACCGATCTCATTGCTGATAGCACTGCCATTAACCAATATCTTCTGTGACAACACATCTGTTGGCTCCTGGGTTTGTGGAAGTAGGTCATCAAGTATCATGATATAGAAATTGGTGGAAAATTAAGTGTGGTGCCGGGTACCAGCTTTCGAAAATTCTTTAGCTTATTCGCCCTGGCCACCTGCAAATAATGATCCTGTGTTTTGTATTCTCTAAATACCATCAATGGTAATAAGTCAGATTCCTGTACTAGTTTACTATGAGTCAGGTCCGGAGAAGAAAACATACTGGCGATCTGGTTCAACTTAGATCCGGCATCTTCTATAAAAGTGGCATTGATCTTTGCCCGCAACGGTATCCCAAATGAATCGAATAATGTATAGGTGATGTTTGATGATTCAAGAAAGCAGGCCCTGATAAACGTTCCCCACTGAACAAATAAATAATTGGGACGATGAGTTTCTCCTTTTACATCTATCGTTACCGTATTAAATAGTAAAACCTGGACAGGAACAGGAATAGCTACTGGTATCTCAAGATCTGAAGAGACACCCGTACCATCAATGACAAACTCCAGGGAAAATCGCATAGCCGACACGTTTTGGAAATTGTGCTGAGGAGGTGCCGCTACCGGTTGCTGTGAACAATATGTTGCTTTGTGCTCTGTCTTATAAGAATCGGGATTAAACATGCACTCAAAAAGAAGAGGCACATCGAAAGGAATTCCATTCACATCTTTGAATCCAAGTATTTTCAGATTAGTTAATAATCCAGGCATCAGCGTTCTTTTTTAGTTGTTAATACTTCATCAATTAATTCTAAAACATCTTCCGATGAAACCTGTGATGAACCAATAGCTGTTGCATTATTTGCATCCGTCTTATCTTTTTCGGAAGTATTACATTCGTTTCCGGTAATGCTTGCCCGAATTACCACTTCGTTAATTTGTACTGGCATATTATTGTATCCTCCTGAAATATTGATATGCTAATTCGATTGTTTCAACTACAACTGCGTTTTCCGTTGATTTAAAATCAGCAACACTCCATTTTACCGGCCATGCTTTAATAAAGCTCCATGTTTGTAATGGCTGATCATCTTTATCAAGCAGTTTTACAATAATTGTTACCGGGGAGAAACTAAAATTTTCTACGGCATCAATAAACCATCCTATAAGACCAGAATCGGTGAGCATCCCTCTTTTCAAAACAAGATTGTTATATTTTGCTCTTGTTGGAAGACGATGCGAAAACCTGTTTTCTCCACCTGACTTTACTTCTTCCACACCGATCTCTGCATTCAATCCTGAAACATCCTGGAATTTAACATCGTTAAGAGTTGAACCAGATACTCCCAGGAATTCCACTTTAAAGTGAAATGATCGGGGCATGGAATAAGGACGATCATTCTCAGCCATATTATTTTCTTTTAGCTATTCTCAAGAGTTAAACCTTCGTGAGCCAACTCAATTGATTCGATCGCTACTTCATTACCTGTTGATTTCAGCGATGGACCTTCCACCTTCACCGGCCATGCCTGTAATACTTTCCATACCATAACCGGTTCATGTTTCTCATTCAGCAGCATGATCGTTATATCTCTTCGCTCAACAGTATTGAGACTTCTCGTTGTTAACCATTTAAAGAAATCATTATCGCCTTTGCTAATACCCCGCTTGAGTGAGATATTATTCACTTTATGTAGGCCAGGCATTTTTGCGGGGCCAAAGTCGGGACTGGAACCTTCGCGATATTCAATTACTTGTACTTCCTGTGTAAGACCTGAAACTTCAGAAAACCCCAAATTGTTTCCACCCCACTGAACAGTAAAGTGAAAAACGGGAATTGGATATTTTGCCATTGTTTAATTATTTTTTTGTTTATAAATTTTAGTTGCTATTAAGAAACCTGCATTTTATGTGAGAATTTAAGTACAATAAACTCTGCCGGGCGAGCAACAGCCATTCCTATCTCTACATTCATGATCCCATTATTAATATCATCTGAGGTCATTGTAACACCCAATCCGACTTTTACATAAAATGCATCATCTGGTTTGGCACCTGCTAGTGCACCTTGTTGCCATTTGGTGATAAGATAATTTTCGATCATTGATTTTACCATTACCCATGTATTTTTTGTATTGGGTTCAAATACTGCCCATACTGTAGATTTCTGAACTGATTCTTCTACCATATTGAAAAATCTGCGAACATTCACATAGCGCCATTCATTTGAGTTTCCGTCAAGAGTCCTTCCACCCCAAACAATTGGTCCACGTCCTGAGAAAAACCGGATCACATTAATTGATTTGCCTGCGCCTGGATTTACATTGAGATCTTTTTGTTGATCATGTGTTACGATCACATCGGGACTGCTCACACTATACACACCAACATTTGCCGGGGCTTTCCAAACTCCTCTCGAATTATCGACCCTGGCATAAATGCCTGCCATAGCAGCTGAAGGAGGTAGAATTGCCCTGGTAGCTTTTGATATCTCAGCCTTTACCGTATTGTATACATCATTGGCAACAGCCTTCACTTGTTCCATTGTTTTATCTTTTAAATTATCATTACCTGCGGGTGCATCATTCCCATTTATTTTATGCTCTTTTACTTTTAAAGCTTTCACATTTGCATTCCTATCGATTGTCGTAACCAGGTAAGGGTAATATGCAGCGGCATATCTGTTATGATCAAAATCTGATGGAGATCCACTGTCTCTGAATGCTTTTGCGTCATTATCTGGATTCTTATCTTTTTGTTTTACGTCTACTATGGCAAACCTATCCTTCATATCATAGCATTGGTTAATGCATGCCTCAACAACAGATTTATAAGCTGCATCGTCATCGATATAGATCGCTTCGGGAACAACTAGCATAGTCGGTTCGTCATATGCTTTAAGTTTTGCTATGCCATCAATTAGCTTTTGCTTATCGGGAGTTCCTTTACCATCTGCAGGAAATTTATCTGCAGAAACGATATAAGATTTTCCGCCTCCATTATCAAAAAATAATTGAAGGGAATAGTAGAGAATGTATTTGGAAAAACTATCTTTTTTTGTCGTTACTGCTGCGCTGATGCCGGTTCTTGTTCCGGGAGGGTTTTGTGTTTCATTTATAACGATCTCAAAAGCATCGTCTGGTTCGCCAGGAGCACCACCAAAATATTGCTCAAATTCTTTAAGAGAACTAATAGCTATTGGTTCGGTGATAGGTTGCCCGTCTTTTTCTGCTTTTGCAGTATACCCGATAAAAGCTGGAATGGCGGATTCCACTTCGGCAACTGAAGGAGGAAAAACTGAAATTTCTTCCACGTAAACGCCAGGAGTTTTGTATGCCATAACTAGTTTGTTTTAAGATTGAGGTGTTTTTATTTTTTGTTTGAATAATAAAGTATACTTATTGCTGTTTTTAGTTGTAGGGGGAAATACTTTGAAATAAATTATTCCGTAAAAAGGGGCATTGAAATAATTTTTATAAACAAATATGTAGCGGGTTATTTCTTTGGTTAAGGGCAAAGTGTTTTCTGAAATATCATACGCTTGTTCGCCAATACTGGATACATCAAATGAATATTTTTTTTCTGATGGTTCTATCACAGAAACATCTTTTAGTATCTCTCCTTTGAATTTCATTAGTTTAAGATTAACAGGACGTTCGGTATGCTGAATATCATAATCGAATAACGGCATTTGAATGTATCTTGATCGGCTAGAAAAATTTTGATCAATTGTAGCATCATAAAACTGGACCGAATTTACCTTAGGTATAAAATCCTCCTTTGTATATTGCGCAAACGAACTATCAAGGATTAGAAACCGGAAAACAAATTCCTTGTTTACCAAACTTTCCAGGTTCGTTTTCCAGGGGCCGATCTCCTGATATAACAAAAACCAATTATTCTTACTTTTCTTTACTAATAATCCTTCTTTTCGAAGTAACGTTTCTGTTACCGTATCAGGTATCAATTCAAATGAATCAAATGAATCAAATTCTTTTTCCTTTTTTTTATTTTCTTTATAAAAATATTCATGCTCGATCTTGAGTGATATAAGTATGTCATATCGTGTTCTCATTCCATTAATTTATCCGGCTAAGCCGATTATCAATTTCCATGATCGCTTTTTCTTTTGCGCCCATGAATCCTTTATCAATTACAACTAATCTAACCTTATAAATTACGGAAGGCATGTATTTGCCGCCGAGTGATGCCCACAGCTGATTTTGCTGTTCGAAGGACAAAGAATATAGTTCTACTATCATGTATTCAATAGGGTCAAGATCCGTGTAGTCTGTTTTATCAAAATATGAAGTACCCTGAAAATAGGTTATTACTCCTGATAATCTTTTTAATGCAGTATCATAAGATCCTGCATTGGTACCAGGATTTGCTGCAGCCAGCACATAAAGATTAAGTTTGATCTCAGGGTTTGCAACTTCAATGTCATTTTCTGTTCTTCTTTGCTTTTGTAATTGTGTTTTAAAAACTTTTTCTTCCTCAATATTGGCTATCATTAAACCTACTACTCCTGCTCCGACTTGCAACTCACCTTTTTCATTGAATAAGGGGCCCGCAAGAACGGGTTCGGGGTTTTCATTTTCAAATTGCTTTTTCCATATTATGTTTTGGAGGAAACTAATAGCTTTATCCAGCATGAAAAAGGTTTAATAGTTCAATTCAGATTGTATACAAATATTGTAATCGTTCAAAGGAAAACAACCGGAATAAATACCAGTTTTTAAAAACCCGTACTTATACCGGAAAAATATCCATGAATATTAAAGACAATGAAAGATGCAGTCACTACAAAAAATTAAATGTGCAGTTGAGTTAAAAAAAATGAGTATTAGTGCTATTTGAACCCGTTAGTTAAAGCAAAAGCCACTAACCCTGCGGTATTTTTTGATTGCGTTTTCTGTAAAATATTTTCGCGATGCCAGGAAATTGTTTTTTGAGAGAGGTTAAGATGATTGGCAATTTCCTTTGTAGAAAACTCCTGGCAGATCAGTTTGATGATCTCTTTTTCCCGATCGCTGAATAATTTGTTGTTTGAGTTATCAGTAGACTCTTTTTTTAGAATAACCTTTCGAAATAACTTATCGCCGACCTTTTTAGGCCAATAAAGATTATTATTAAAATAAACTTCTTCCAATGCTTTTTCAATCTCTTCTTTATCTGTATTCTTAAATAAATAGCCGGTAGCGCCATGTTGAAACATCTCTGTCATATGTTGATCATCTTCATACATAGAAATGGCAATGACCCTTGTTTGGGGGAATTTGCATTTAATTTCTTTTGTAGCTACAAAACCATTCATTACCGGCATCGAGATATCCATAAATACAACATCAAAATTTTCAGATCGTAAAATATCAAGCACTTCTTTCCCGTTTTCTGCTTCTTTTATATATGAGGTCATATGTGTTTCTTTCAATGCCATTATAAACCCTGATCGGAAAAGATGATGATCATCTGCAACAATTATTTTTAATTTATGATGGTACAGCTCTATTGTTGGCATTGTATTTAATTTTATTCACTGTTACTTTCATATTCTTGATGTAGTTGGTAGTGTATTCTACAAAAGGACAGGATCAAATAACAGGTAGGAACGGGAAGACTTGCAAAGGAGATTGAATTCTGCTAACAAGCTACTATTATGAAATAATAAACCCAATCCCAAATGTTTGGTAAAAAGTTCTTATGCCGGTTCTGGATAAAGTAAATCCGTGCGGAGAAGATCGAGTCCTTTTCCGATTAATTAAGTGCCGCGAGTCAGGCAAGAAGTCTTTGCACTTTTTGAGCTTTTCAGGAAATGTTTATATCACTTCATCGATCAAATAAAGCAATGATTGATAATTTTCTCCCACAGCTTCTGAAAGAGCCATCTCACATGTCTTTGTCGTTGAGTAATATCCATCATGTTTTTTTTCAATCACTTCTTTTGCTTCTGGCTTTGTAGCTGAAGATGTTAATTCAGGAAACAGGAATCCGCGATCACCTGCCATGCCACAGCAACCTGCATAATTTGGAACTGTAACGTCTTTTGCAAAATGCTTTGCTACTTTGACAAATTTTGCTTCTGTTTTCATCTTTTTAAGGGAACAAACGGGATGAAGAACAATATTTTTTGTTTTTTGCTTTATTTCAACAAAAGGCATCACCATATCATGAAGAAAATCGACACTATCTAATATAGTAAGTTTATCATACATTTTTTTCTCCTCCTCATTCAATGCTGGTCGCATTAATTTCATTGTATAGGCACAAGAACTCACGTCAATAACGACAGGAATTGAACCTTCCTCGCTCGACTGAAATAGCTGGCAAACAATTTTATTTGCGGTATACCGGTAAGCATCTGTAAAACCTTTTGATGAAAAGATCTGGCTGCAGCAACTACCCATAATATTATCCAATACTCTTACATGTATACCAGCTTTATTACAAACACTCATGAATGCTTCCAGCAGGTTTTTGTTTTGTCCTTCATAGGTGCCCATTGTTCGGGAAATACAGGCAGGAAAATAAACAACAGAGCTTTCAGCTTTTTGCTTACCATTTTTTGATCTTAGTATTGCAAGGTTTGGAGGTTTCTGAAGCTGATTTGACCACAAAGGCATAGATGGAATAATTTTTTTCAAAGCCTTTGTTAGTTTGATCATTGCATTCCTTCCAAAAATTTTATTTATCCAATCACCCATACTCAATCCTGCTCTTGTCATCTTTTCTACTATTTTGAAATTACGGGCAGTCCATAATGCCATCTTATTTGCAAAGGCAGAGTGATTTTCTTTACGTAATCTCTTGATCAGATCACCAGTGTTGATATCAACCGGGCAAGCTGTTGCACAAAGTCCATCGACAGCACACGTGTCTATCCCGTCATATTGATATTGATCTAACAGCAATTTATAGTTAGCATCATCACCGTTCAATTGCAAACTTTTCAATACCCTCCTTACAACTATACGTCTTCTGGGTGTTGCTGTAAGATCACGACTGGGACAAACATGTTCGCAAAACCCGCATTCGATGCAGCGATCTACTTCTTCTTCAACAGTAGGTAGTTTTTTAAGATGCTTAATATGTGCATTCACATCATCATTAATAATTACTCCTGGATTAAGAAGATTGTTTGGATCAATTATTGCCTTTAATCTCTTCATGATCTGATACGCTTCACCTCCCCATTCTGTTTCTACAAATGGCGCCATATTTCTTCCTGTTCCATGTTCAGCTTTTAAGGTACCGCCATGTTTTTCTATCACTACATCTACTACCTCCCGCATAAACAGATCATACCTGCTAACTTCTTCATCGGTATTGAATGATTGGGTGATCACAAAATGAATATTACCATCCTTTGCATGTCCAAAAATGATAGCATTGAAATATTTATATTTCTTAAAAAGTTCCTGCAGATCAAGTATAGCATCTCCAAGTCTCTCCACTGGAAATGCTACATCTTCCAAAATGACAGTTGTTCCACTTGCCCGAACAGCACCCACTGCAGGAAACAATCCTTTTCGGATCTTCCATAAAAAGGCCTGCTCATCCGGATCATTAGTAAACAATGGATCATTCAACAAAGTGAGTTTTGAAGATGCCTGTAAAAACTGCTTCACTCTTTCTTCCAATAAGTTTGCACTACTTTCCTGAAACTCTATCAAAAGTGCTGCAGCTGTTTCTGGTAAAGTTTTAACTATTGCAGGCATCCCTTCCATGTTTTCCACAGCGTGCAACGAAGCTCTATCCATAAGTTCAACCATTGCAGCGCCAGCGTTTGTAAGTGGTACAATAGCCTGGCAGGCCGAATATATATCAGGAAAATAAAGTAGCGCCGTTGATTTGAATGGATAATCAGGTACCGTCTGTAACACTGCTTCTGAAATAAAGGCAAGTGTCCCTTCTGCCCCAATTAATAAATGTGCAAGAATATCTAATGGATGTTCAAAGTCAATAAATGCATTCAACGAATAACCAATCGTTGTCTTCATTTGGTACTTGGTTCTGATCTTTTGATAAAGAATTTGATCAGAAAAAAGCTGTTGTCTTATTTGACCGAGAACATCATATATTTCGTTACAATCTTTTTCGAATCTCAGATAATCTTCTTGCTTTTCCGTGGTAAAAACTTTACCATCTGGTAATATGAACCGAATGAATTTGGTAGTGTGATATGAATTTAATTTTACTCCGCAGCACATTCCGCTGGAATTATTGGATAAAATACCACCCACCATAGCGGCATTGATGCTTGCCGGATCAGGGCCGATCTTACGTTGATGTTTTTTTAAAAAAGCATTTACCATTGCACCTGTAATGCCTGGTTGAACTCTTACAAGATTTCCCCTTTCTTCGATTATTACCTTATTCCAAAATTGACTTAGATCGACAAGTATACCATCGGTAATTGATTGGCCAGAAAGACTTGTGCCGCCGGTACGAAAGACCAAAGGAATTTTGTGTTGATGAGAGAAACGAAACAAAGAGATAATCTCTTCCTCACTTATCGGTTGCACAATTGCTTTTGGTAATAAATAATAACAACCAGCATCTGCAGCAAAGGAAACTAAATCAATATAACGGTCCCTGATCCTGTTTTCAGGAATTATATTTAATAATTCATTCTTCAACGGCATTCTTTGAAATATTTGAACGGCCCTTTATTTACAAATTGATCTTACGGCCGTTAAGATACAAGTTTATAAGGCTACCATTAAAATAGCCAATTTTAAGAAGGGGCTTTAAAACCAAAGAACCCTGCAAAAAATTGATTTGCAGGGTTCTTTATCTTTTCTGAGCGATCTCTTGTAGCCCGTACGAGATTCGAACTGTACGGGGAATGCCTTATGGACGCAGCATTTCAGCGAGTCTTCATTCTCAGGTTACCGAAAAAGTAACTCACTAAAAAAGCCTAATTAATATCAGATTTGCAAGAACTTTCAGAGTATTAAGGTACAAAAATCAATGCATACTTGGGCTGATATAGGCTACTTTTTAGAGATAATATTTTGAATTATTTTGAAATAGTTTGGTAGCTCCATCGCTTTATCCATACTTAGACCATGGAGTATCTATACTTCAATTACGGAGGAACTCGGCAACACTTTCTTTCTTCAATGAAGTAAATTCACAGAACTCTTCGACCGATATAAATTCTCCTTTTTTCTTCTTGTATTTCTTCCTGATCCTGGCAAGCAGCTTCCTTGCAGCTCGTTCTTTACGGCCGGTGATATTCATGATGTCTTTGGCATAAATCACTATGCGGTTCGGTATCGTTTGCTGCATAACCCTGCACCATCGGAACGGTGACTTCTTTTGTAGTGAATGTCATTTTAATCTTGTGGTGATAGCTGCAAAAATAAAAAACAATCGCAGCAATTTATTAATCAAACTATATCCTATGGCAAAACAAAGAGGGATTATTAAATTAGAAGGTACTATCGGAGATATTACTTTCTTCAAAAGTAAAGATGGCTATTTAGCCAGAGAAAGAGGTGGCATCCCCGCTGATCGTATCGCAAACGATCCTGCCTTTCAAAGGACCCGTGAAAACGGTGCTGAATTTGGAAGAGCTGGTAAAGCAGGAAAGATTTTGCGTAATGCAATTCGTGGTCTGTTGCAAAATGCATCAGACAGTAGAATGGTTGGCCGGCTCACACAAGAGATGGTGAAAGTGATCCAGGAAGACACAACTAACGCAAGAGGTTTACGAAATGTTATTGATGGAGAGGCAGAACTCCTTGAAGGATTTGACTTCAATGTGAATGGAAAGTTGGGAACAACTTTATATGCACCATTCACCGCAGTGATCGATCGTGCGGCAGGAACGTTGACGGCAAATCTTCCTGCATTTGTTCCATTGAACATGATTGCGGCGCCGGGTGGAACTACACACTTCAAAATTGTTTCTGCTGGTGCAGAGATTGATTTTGAAAATGAAGTTTTCGTAGTTGACACAAAAGAAACCGCAATACTCCCCTGGGATGCTGTTGCCACTGCTGTGATCAACCTGGTGAATGCAGTAACTGCAGCCAGTGCACATCCGCTTTTCCTTGCACTTGGTATTGAATTTTATCAGCAAGTAAATGGACAAATGTATCCGTTGAAAAATGGTGCATTCAATGCATTGTCACTGGTGAAAGTGGATGGTAACTAATCGTGATGGGTAGTAAGTAAGCAAACAATTTTCCTTAACCTTCAAAACAACAACGATGAAACAAATGAAAACAAATCGTGTAATGTCTTCTGATGACATTGATGCGATCATCTGGTCAACAGATCAGCGTGTCTGGTCCGATGACATGGCATCATTGATTTGGGTAGAAGATTAAATCCCACGAACTATTTTCTAAAATTCAAAATCCCTATGAAAGATGGAACTGGAGCTTATCAGAACATATTTTCCTAACGGCACGAATGGAGAGATCCTTCAGAACAAAGCCAGAGTTTGCTACTCTATCGAGTTGCCCTGGCTCAACAATCAACATAAAATATCGTGCATTCCTGAAGGAAGATGTGAATTGATAAAAAGATACAGCCAGAGATTCGGACAGCATTTATTGGTGAATAATGTAGTTAACCGAGATTACATTTTAATTCATGCATACAATGATGCAATGAAAGAATCGAAAGGCTGTATCGCTCCGGTTACCTTATTGATTGCAGAAGGAAAAGGAAACAGTTCAAGAAAAGCTTTGAAAAAGCTTCTTGATATTGTTTACCCGGAACTTGAAAAAGGAAACAAAGTTTTTATCACAATTAAATCTGTACGCAAATGAAACAACTCTTTGAAAGGGTAAATGCCCCTACTCCTAAATTCTTTAAGAAGCTGAGAAATATTGGGCTGGTCCTGGCAACCATATCGGGAACTATCGTAGCTGCACCGGTGGCGCTGCCGGCAGTGTTAATCAAAGTTGCCGGTTACCTGGGAGTGGCCAGTGCCGTAGCAAGTGCCGTCAGTCAGACTGCAGTGGAGGGTGAATGATGAATCAGGTATTTGACAACACTACAAAAAGAGGAACAATCGGCGGAACACTGCTCACAATTTTTGGCAATATCAATAGCAGTGATATTGTAAAGACTGCAATACTTGCAGCGATCGGGGCTATGGTAAGTTTTGGTGTTACTCTTTTACTCAAGCTTCTTGTAAAGAAAATAAAAAAATAATTGTGTTGTTTGTGGTGAGCAATGCAATTCAAGTCCCGATGAAAGTCGGGACTTTTTTTATCAATGATTATCAGAGTTAAAAAAGTTAGAAGGGTCGTAAAAATACACTATTAGAGATTTCATTATTACAATTTAAATTCCATAGATTGGACATGAATTTTCATAGGATAAGGTTTAATGGTTAATGGTTTTTGATTAGAAGCCCTCGATTTCCACCGAGGGCTTTTCTTTTATCAAACAGCCCCTAAAGAGGAGGCTGAATGGAAGAAGAAAAGAAAGCAGCTGCACCAGAAAGATGAAGCCATAAACCAGAAGGCAACAAGAACATACGGAAGCGAATAAATGCGCCTGAACGAAACACGCAATAGCTGCCAACGAAACGACAATGAGAACGACGACGAACTGACATAAACAAACAATTAAAGATGAAAAAATAAAATAACTGCCATCTCTCAGCGAAGGGTTTGTAGGTGGCAGTATAAATGATGGCCTTGTGCGTCGGCATTGTGTTTATGCTGCGCAGCGTTGGTTTTGTGCCGAAGCTATCTTGCAGTGTATTTTATTTTTTTAATTGGTTTGTTGTTCGTCGTCGTGCAGTGAGTTGATGTTGTGATGTTGTGAAATGCTCCGCTTTATTTTGAGACATTCTTAATTTCTTCAAAATATTTGTAAAGCAAGCAACGCTGGAGCTTATCAGCAGCGACAATCTGCTCTGCAAGAGTAGCTTTCAATTTGCTCAGCTTATCGAGGGAAGAAAGAATCTCCTGGTAGCGGGACCAATCAGGATGGATCATCGGGGCCAATTCCCAGATAGTTTCCCGGACATCATTCAAATTGAGAAATGGAATGACTGAACCACGATGCCGGATTTTAAATTTTCCAGTTTGAAACAAGCCGTAAATAAGCCAGAAATAAAAATCAAAATTCTGTTTGTTATTACAGATAACAACAAAACAATTGCACCAGGGTTTAAATCCGGGTTTGCCTGCATTATCTCCTTTGCAAAGAATGTAGAAAACGTAAGGATTGATTGATGCCGCAGAATGATTGCAGCGTATTTGAGGTAACATCATAGCATGAGCATTTAGTTATGCTCCGCTTCGCTCCGCATCAAATCCTAAAAGAAAAAAAGAGAAAAAAAAGAAAGCTTTTTTATCAGCACCGGGTATTGCAGGTGGCAGTATAAATGATGGCTTTGTGTGTGGGCTTTGTGTTTATGCTGCGCAGCGTTGGCCTTGTGCCGGTGCTAACTTTGCGATAATTTTTTTTGAATTTATTGAAGCTCACTTTTGGGGGCTATCAGATGGAATTTCTTTCAATAAATAATCATATTCAGAAAACATTTCGTGCCTAATGAACTGCTTGAATAAATTTTTATCCTTTTTTTGGTCGCTGAAAGTTGTAAGTATAACCTGACAGGAATTTTTTGGTAAGTGCTCTAATAAATCAATAAATGTGATTATGTCCTGATTATCCAAGTTTTGTTGTTTAGGTTCATCCAAGATCAGCAAATTGGGAAATTTAACTTTTGGATTAGTACTGCTAATTGCGGTTTGCAGTAGTGCAAGATAATAACTCAAGAGAATTCTTACGTTGTCGCTTGAACTGCTAATATTATATAGGTCGTATTCATCCAAGTAGGGTGCATAAGAATCAGTCTCGTCGATTTTAATGGTTGAAATCAAAACGTCTTTGCCTTTTAGTAATCTAAGTTGCCTAACATTGTTGCGAAAGTTGATCACTAATGAGCCGAGCAATGTTTGGTCATTTTTTGATTCTTCATATTCTTTCACCTTAATTTTAAGAGATTCGTCTTCTTTCTCCAATTCATTGATTTGATTACGGAGACTATTCAAACTGGACCATTTTTCCTTTGAACGTTTCAATAATTCAATCTCCTTGTCTAATGTATCAAGCTGAACTACTTTGTGCCGATATGCAGCAAGCTGGGGACCAACATAAGTAGACAATTGGTGGTCTATAGTTTCTGTTAGTGACTTTTCGGTTTCCTTATGTTGCTGAAGTTGGTACCTCGTCTTTCGAAGTTCAAGACGTTTAGCGTCAAGTATCTTTTCAAACGAGGCCTTTTCATCTTCAAGAAATTCTAAGTTTTCATCGGGAGTGGAAATTTTTCTTTTTAAGTCCTGATGGCATAATGAACATTCACCTTCTCCATGCGCCGGCAAGGGATTTTCACAAACCGGGCAAGTCGAAATATTTAGTTCCGGAGCAATCCCCTCAATTTTTTTTAACTGCCGGTTTTTTACTTTGTTTATGTTAATCCGATTAATGTAGTTTTCGTAGCTAGCTATTTCTTGCATCAAAAGATTCACTTTGTCAGCTGCCTTTCTTACCCGGTGGGCAGTAATGCGAAGCTTTCGGCGCAGGGAGTTTTCTTGTGAATCTGCGTCTTCCGAGACCGTCGATAAAATTTCTACGTCTTTAATCTGCTCCTGGTATTGTTCTCGAAGTGTTTTTATGGTATTGTCGATCGTGAGTACACCTGTATCTTTCCTACGTATCATGAGAACTCCATTTTCAACACTGCCATTTGCAGGGACAAGAATCCTTTCTTCATAATCATTCAAATCTCTTTTCAGCTTTTGTATTCTATCTTGGATAGCCCGTCTCTTAATCTCTGTAAGATGGATATCAAAACGATCAAGACCCATTAAATATTCAAACGTAACTTTTTTTACTTCTCTAATGGAATAGCGCATTACTTGCCTAGCCTGGATTTGTGACCAACCTGCACGTTGCTCAACAAAAAACAAAGGCAATAGATTTTCGAAATACAGTTTGGAATAGCCAGCATCATATGTTGGAACGTCCACAATATCCCAATCGAGGAATTTAAACAAAAATGCCTGGAGACCTTCAGAGCTAAAGACTCCGTCACCCGATGCAATCAAGTATCTCGTTTGTGGGACAGATCCACTGTTTTCAATAGTAGTTTTTTTGAGTCCAACAACATCCGTTTTGTTAATGATACTTCTCATCAAGATTACCGTATCTGAACCGTTAGATACTTCCAATGTGACATATGATTTTGTGATCTTCTCATTGTTGATCCTATCATAAAATTCAGGCTTAAATGGATTTTGTTTGTTTTGGAATACACCTAGACATTTTTCGCCACCCAAACAATAGATAATCCCTGTGATCAAGCTACTTTTACCAACCGAATTAGGACCGTATATAATATTCAGGCCAGTGCTAAATTTTACATCAGCACCGTAGCTCTTTCCTGCCACTGTTTCAACAGTGTATACGACCCTATTGATAATCAGTTTTTTCATTTTGACTCCAATATGCTTGAGGAATGACCTCTGTAATTATTTCAGTCGCTTTACCTTCGATGAATTGCTTACCAAACAATTCTAAGAAATTCATTTCATCAATAAAAACTTCCTTTATCTGTTCAAAATATTGTTGACCAGTATCCGAAAGGAGGACTCTTAGATTCGGCTTTTGGCCCGCAAAAAGCAAATGCTTTCTCACATATAGAAACAGAAACATATCATTAAAGCGCAAATCCCAAGGCACACTTTTGTATTGCACAATATTGAAGTCAATTTCGATATTTTCGGAGGGTTTATACGCTAAAAGCTTCTTGTGTAATGTTTGATGCTCTTTGAAATATTCTATAATGAACTTCTTTTGATACCCGGGGTTTCTCAACAAAAAGTCGATACAGGCAATTACCTCTTTACTTAAACCTAGTTTCCGGTTCAGCATTCCCAAGATCAGAACAATTCGGGCGGAGCGATAAGTGATTCTATCTTCTGGTTGAATAAACAACGGCCTCTCCAGATTAATTTCTGGAGTAAGGTTGTTCGCTTCGAGCCTGGAGACTAACCTATGTAGTGACAGTTTCATTTTTCTTTCTTCGCCAATCTAATGGACATTCAGCAGCCAATTCAAATACCACGCCGTGCAATAATTTTTCCCGGTCACCGTCCAACTTTTCACTGGAAAAAAATGTTGCTAATTCCTGTTCAGCGGCATCAAAAAAATCGTTAAAGAAATTATTTGGTGAATAATTTTCTGTGGTCTGAAATTTTTTTGTTAGCCTCTTAGCTTTAAGCCTCAAATTATCTTGCCATTTCATAATTTTTAACCGAAGAGAATTATTAATATCATTTAGCGACTCCAGATAAACTTTATAATCGCAACGCAGCTGATGGTATTCTTTGCGATCAGGATCGTCTTCAAGAATCACCTCATTTAATTTTGTGTCAAGATTTGTCACATACTCTGCTCCTTCATTTGGTTTTTTATCTGACGAATTAATCTCAATTATGTGTGTTAGCTTTAAAAGTTTTTTTTCTGTGAGAACGCTTTCGAAAATGTTTCGGAACTTCCTTAAATGTGAATCTCTGTCCGAGATTATTGTGCAATCAGCCTTATAGATAGATTTATATATAACACTGTCGAGAGACAACATTTGTTCAAGGAATGTGCAATTTGAATCCCAAAGCCTGATTGGGAAAGAGAACTTTTGAGTTATACTCGGCACCAAGTTATCATTGATGTTGCTGATAGCTACTTTGGGTGACAGAGCAAAAAAACCATCAACTTCATAATTACTACCATCAAGCTCACATATCTTGGGAAAAATATCATTCCAATTCAACGCTGATTCATAGTCTTTGCATTCAAAAAATAGGCTACGTTCATTATCATCATCATCCAGGAAAGTAACTTTGACATCAAAGCCGTTTTGAGTGCCTGCTTTTTGTCTGCGTACCGTGATAACAACAAAGCCCATTTCCTCAAAAAAATTTTTAAAGAACTGTTCAATTTGCTTTTCAAATAGTGATCCTTTAGCTCGATTCATAACATAGAAAGCTTGTATGCACAAAATACTTCTTTTCCTATCATTTAGCCGGTAAAAGCGCCTGCGGCTAAAAAAGAAGCGTTGGCCTTGCCCCGAAACAAGCGGGCCTGAAGCGCTGGAGGCGAGCCGCCGTATGGCACTGGAGGGAGGAACGACTGGAAGTGCCAGCGAGCCCCCACAAGGGGCTGGCAGTAGAGCCATGAGGAACGAATGGCGATGCCAGCTCCATAGGAAGCCGCCGGAGTATATTTCCCGTCAGGGTACGGAGGCGGCTGAACTATGCAAGCGAAGCTTAGTGATGCTTTGCGAATGCGAGGTACGAGCTGAGCAATTAGCATTCACAAGCTGAGCGCAGCCGAAGTGGGGATAGCCGGCGAGCAAAATTATTGGCAGCGGGTGGACTGAGCAATACTGAAATGAAGTAGCGACGAACGAAGCGAAATGGAACCCAGTGAGTATTGTAGCGTGGGTTTGCGAAAAAGGCATGTGACTGCATGTGTATTGATTTGTGGTTGGCAATGCAGGCCATGCCGTGAAGCAAAATTGCATAGCTACGAACGAGGTGGAATGGAGCGAAGTGAGGAGCGAATGAATGAAGTGCTGCGAAGGACACGGGAGCTGCCGTGACGAATGAGGAGGAGATGCAAGCAGTGTGACAAACTACAAACCCTTTGCAGTGTCCTGAGCTTGCGAAGGAATCACTGCAAAGGGCAATGCAGCTAAAAGCAAACCATAAAAGGTTATAAAAAATATTTGCTTTTTGCTGCATTGGTTTGGCGCATCTGCTTGCCGACGACGAATGAGGAACACCTATTTACCGGTCTTTCGGAGAGAGTTAATCCAGGTGATAAGAATTATTCTTGCGAAGAAGAAATTCAAAAATGATTTTAAGAAAAGATGCCCAATGATATGCAGTACAAGTGTGCGACGCAAAGGGGGATGCCATGAAAAACTGAAGCTGGGTACATAATAATTGTTGCAATCGAAAGTATTGGGTTGTATAAAATCAGAATGGGGAGTACCCAGTAGAGTGTGTGAGTACTAAAGTACTCACACACTCTACTGATGAGGGCTCAAATCGAACAAGTGACTGGTGCCAGCACTAAAAAGGGGGTTTCCAAGTGTAGTTTGTGAGTATATAATACTCACAAACTACACTTGGAGTGCAAGACCCTATCACTTAAAAAAAAGTCCTCATTGCTTTACGGATTACTCATAATATTGAGTATATTTGCTCAACACATTGAGTAAATTGTAAAACATGTTTGAAAGAATTCATTTACAGATCCTTACAAAAAGGATGAAGGAGCCAAGAAGGTTTCTCCAAGTGATTATGGGGCCTAGACAGGTTGGTAAAACGACATTAGTAAATCAGCTGTCTGAAAAATTAGAAAAAGATTACATTTTTGTTTCTGCTGATTCTGTAGCAGCGTCAAATACAGCCTGGCTGGAACAGCAATGGGAAGCGGCCCGTATAAACATGGACCAGATTAAAGCAGAGGAATTTTTATTGGTGATTGATGAGATTCAGAAAGTAGATAACTGGAGTGAAACAGTAAAGCTATTATGGGACACTGATACCCGGAATAAAAGAAATCTGAAAGTGATTCTTTTGGGGTCTTCCAGGCTGCTGCTTCAACAAGGCCTGACAGAATCATTAGCCGGAAGATTTGAAAGTACCTACATGGGGCATTGGTCTTTTGAAGAAATGGAGCAAGCTTTCGGATGGGATGTGAATCAATATGTATGGTATGGAGGTTACCCAGGTTCGGCTGAATTAATCAAAGATGAAAAAAGATGGAAGGATTACGTTCTGCAATCTTTAATTGAAACAAGTATTTCAAAAGACATTTTAATGCTGACTCGTGTAGATAAGCCTGCTTTGATGAAGCGGCTTTTTGAATTAGGATGTACTTACTCCGGGCAAATACTTTCTTATACCAAAATAATGGGGCAATTAACGGATGCCGGTAACACAACTACACTTTCTCATTATTTAGAATTATTAGATACGGCAGGTTTATTAGGAGGTATTGAAAAATATGCAAAGGATATTATCCGTAAACGTTCTTCGAGCCCCAAGTTCCAGGTGCATAATACAGCATTGATCAGCGCCCAAAGAGCTGATATGTTTGAGGAAGTTTTAGCGAAGCCTGATGAATGGGGACGGATGGTGGAATCATCTATTGGAGCACATTTGCTTAATTATTCGCACACAGAAGGATTTTCCCTGCATTACTGGAGAGAAAGAAATGATGAAGTGGATTTTGTGATTGAGAAAAAAGGAAAGGTAATCGGCCTAGAAGTAAAAAGTGGAGTCACTCAATCGTCTGCGGGGATAATAGCTTTTAAAAAACAGGTAAATCCGGATAAGGTTTTGCTTGTCGGCAATTCAGGGATAAAGTGGCAGGATTTTTTGAAGATGAACCCAGCCGATTTATTTTAGCAATCGTGTGTTAATACAGATTGCATAAGAAGTCGTAGGGAGTTTTTTATGTATTTGCTTAGAGTTTACAATTTGATATCTGGTACTATTAGATAAAACATAAAATAAATAAATCTAATCTGGATAATTTTTGAGTATGACCAAAATTGCTACGCCAAAACAAACAGGACATGGTGGAACCGTGTTTGAAAGCAAGGCGATAGCTTATTTTTTATCCTGTATGCTGACAAAAACACCACCGTTTACAAGTCAGCAAGGGACTATTGTAAGAGTTGATTTCCAGGTTGCGGGTGATGGTTGGCTTTTTGATGATGTATTGCTAACAATTGATGATAACGGCGTACTCAAAAAAATTGCTGTTTCAATTAAAAGCAATAAACAATTCAGCAGTAATGGATGTCCAAAGGATCTAAACAGGCTATTATGGGAACAATATTTATCTCATGTATCTACAGTATTTAAGCAAACTTCAGATTCTTTATGCGTTGTTGAATCGATAATTTCTGCTAAAGTTGCTCAAGATCTCAATACGCTACTTTCTCAAGCGAAGGCTCAAAATGCGGAAGACTTACATAAAAGACTATATACACCCGGGTATAGTTCAAAAACAAAAAGAAAGTTGTATGAGAGTTTTCAATGTCCCGGTGACCTTGCAGAATTATATTCTGATGACGCGGCAACTACAGCCAACTTATTGAAACATTTTTTACATATTGAGATGGATTTTGAACGGATCAATTCTGTTTACGAATCAAAAAGCATTGATTTGTGCCGGCATTTGTTAAACACTCAAAATGCAAATGATGCTAAGAAATTATACGAAGTATTATGTGGTTTGTGTCTCCAGTTGGCTCAGTTTAACGGATACATTGACATTCCGACTTTGTTGGATTATCTAAGAACTGATTTCTCCCTTGCAGGCATTCCTTATTACCAAACTGATTGGAAAAAACTGCAGAACCACAGCACTCAAAAGTTATCACTCATACAAACCAAGCTTGGAAGGAAAGTATTTATAGATCGAGCTGGTTGCATACAAGAAATAAATGAAAAACTAGAAGTAAAACAAATTTGCCTGATACAAGGAATTTCCGGAGCTGGTAAAACTGTACTTGCAAAAGAATTTGCTGAAAGTAAAATGGCTGGCGGTAAGATAATCTGGTTAGATGCAGCGGATTTTGATGGGTCCTTTGAATCGGATTTACGATTAGAGCATAGTTTGACAGAAATAGTACAGTTCGTTCCAAGCAATGAAGCCTATTTTTTTATTGATGGCGCTGAACGACTTTATCAAGAAAAGCAAAGGCAGAAATTAGTTCTTCTCATCAATACAATTCTTTCTAAGAATCTGCCATGGAAAATCATTATTACTTGCCCAACTGATAGTGTTGACCAACTGCTCACCGTTTTTTATCAACACAATGCAAATACTGAATGTATCGACAGTTTTAACATGCCAGTACTAAACGATGAAATTATACTGCATCTTATTGAACAATATCCTGAATTAGCCTCATTGCTAATGGATGATGGCTTTCGCAATATATTGAACAACCTAAAACTTTTAGATAAACTTCTTTTTAATGTAAAAAAGATCGCCTCGCTCTCTCAAATTGGAAGTCCTGGTGAAACTCACCTCATTGATTTTATATGGCAGGAAGAAATTGAGAATACTGACAATGGCATCCAGAAAAGTTCTTTCCTGAAAATAGTTGCGGAGAAACAAGCTGACCAACTTTTGACAGGAGTCAGTACCGCTGATTTTGATCCAGCAAATATTTCAATAGCCGATGATATAAAAAAGGGTGGCTTTATTAAAACAGAGCAACAAAAAATCTATTTTACGCATGATTTATATTCTGATTGGGCCAGATATAAACTATTACTTGCTCATAGTGAACGCCTATCTTCTTTTTTGACGGCAAAAAGCTTGCTATCGCCTCTCTGGACAAAAGCCATCCGGCTTTATGGTCTTAGTTTATTGGAGAAGGATTTAAAAGAAGAAAACTGGGAAAAAACATATGCGTTATTTAATGATAATTCCTCTCAGCATATTATCATACAGAATTTATTGCTTGAGTCTTTCTATTTATCTCCGAACGCATATCAAATAATGAGCCGGCAAAGGGACTTGCTTTTTGCTGATGATGGTAAGCTGTTTAAGAAACTCATGAGGTTGTTTTTAATTAGTGCTACCACCGCTAATCCTGAGGTTTTGAAAATAGCAAAACAGATTGGAAGGTTTACAGAAATAGAAGCCTCTGCCTATGACAGGTTGCCCATTTTATCATACTGGCCAGATATTTTAATGTTTCTTCATGACAACACTGATCAGGTGCTGAAGTTGGATTTGCTTTCTGTTGTTAATATTGCAACTATTTGGCTTGAAAAAACTCCAGCAAATTTTATTTTCCGAAAAGAAGCCGGAAATATTACATTAAAGGCTGCTCAGTTAATTTTTGCTGAACAAACAAAAGGCAAGTATGTGGATGATAAGATTACCGAGCCGACTTACAAAGGATTTCTCGCCGGATACGGCGAGAATGAAGAGGCCGTAGCTGATCTATGTGTTAAAATCTGCAAAAGAAAAACGACTGAAAAGGATGATGATTCAGTAAAAGCAAATCATCCAATAAAGAAAGCTCCGTTAATTATGGATATGTTGCCTTATCCAAAAAGAGAGGCGAAGCAATGGAAAGATGGGCCATTTGAAAGAGTAGATAATTCTTTTCAGAAACTCTGTCTTGATACAAATGCTTTGCTTAGACTATTGTATTTAAATCCAGTATTGGGGAAAGAGATATTGCTGGCTGTACTTATAGATGAACCCAATAACAGATACTTAGGAATGAATCGTCATGACGATGATTATTCGATTCATAATCCAATCGGATGGTATCCACCATTTTTTTTACGAGGACCATTTTTGCATTTTATGAGAATGCATCCTGAAGAGGCTATTGACCTGGTAGTACGCATCACTGATTTTGTCACAGACAGGTGGTTGGAAAATGATAAAGAGATCCAAAAAGCAGAACAGGGAATCGTTATTGAATACGACGGTAGAAGCAAAACTTATTATGGGGACTTTTATGTATTTGGATGGCATAAAGACATTGGAAATGCGCCTCATTCACTGGTTTCAATATTAATGGCTTTTGAAGAATTTTTGTATGAAGAGATAGAAAAAGGAAAACCTATCGAGAAATATGTTGAGTATGCAATTACGAAATCACATTCATTGGCAATAGTCGGAGCTCTGATTACTGTGGGTAAACTTAAACCAACGTTATTTTTGAATGAGTTAAAAATTCTATTGCCAGTTTCAACACTTTTTAGCTGGGATTCGCAATTGACTTTCAATTCACATTCATTAAATTTTAATGATCTGCCCAAAAGCTGGCATGTTCATGCTGAAAAATGGAGGGAAAGGAGACATCGATCATTCCCTTTGAAAGACACACTCATTAATATTTTCCTGTTTAACTCTGATTTTGAGACGCTGTTTAGCGAAATAATACCTTATTGGGAAGAAGAACTAAAAAATATAGAGTCAGAGGGATCCCTTGATATCTTTTTACTTCAAATGATTCCCCAGTTTAAGAAAGAAAATTATAGAGAAAAGGTAGTTGAGGGCAGAGGTTATTTTGAATTTATTGAACCTGAGGTTGTATCTGAAAGATTAAAAAAAGGCAGAGAAATGAGCCTGACTAGAATACAGGAATCACAAGTCAGCGATAAAATGGACATGATGATCGATCAAAATTTGCCTTTCGATCTTGCAGGAGCGGAATACCTATGGCAAAAGATACAGAAGTGGGCCACGCAAATTGAAACGGAACACATACAAAATGATTATGTGCTTGGTTCTCCCTTAACAAATACTTTGTCCTCTATTTCTTTACTCATACATTCAGAAGATGTTTGGATCAATGAACATCCTGAATATTTGGAGTGGATCAAGTCATTTATTGGAAACTTAATAGATCAACGACTTAAAAATACCGAAGACTTTGAACGTTATGGAACTCCTTATGATTGGAATATTAAACTTGCTTCGATCTTACCCGGGCTTTGGAAAAAAAATGTTGCAGATAAGACATGTCGAAAAGCGATAGCCGGGATTGTAACGTTATTCAATGACTCTACAAGCAGTGCATTCTTTTCTGCAGCAGGCAAATTGTTTCAGTGGAATGATTCTGATTTCCTGAAGATTCAAAACATGTTCCTCTCATATTATAATGAGAAAAGACAAACTTTTAGCAATACTTATCCTCAAATAGAGCAAACCCGACCAATTCAGGAAAAGTATATTCTTGCATTTACAGAGAATAATATTTCCGGCGAGTTCATGGAGTGGCCGGAGAGCATGGATTTCCACAAGGCCACAGTATTGTTGAATTGTTTACCGGATTTCAAAGATATTAAGGACACAGATCAAAGAAATTATATGCTTTTCTTGTTGCGACAAAGTCTTACGAAAATGGAAGCAAGATTAACCGCGACTCTTGAAAACTTAAAAGAAAACGATCACCCGGATGATTTTGACAGAGCAGTACTTATAAGAATTGCCGAATGTTTACCCCATCTTACAGAAGAAGAAAAACCTGAATCTTTCTGGATGGATATTCTTAAGTATGGCTACCTGGCGAATGACTGGATTAATGTTTTTTTCAATGGGTTTTTCCGAATCCATTTGCAAGATGCAAGCAACTACCCTAAAATAGTGGTTCTTTTGAATAAGATGTTTTTATTTACAAGCAAATGGTTTTCGTGGGAGGCCAAAAAATCATTTAAGCGATCAGGAGATTTCAGGAATAGCTTGTTGGGATTAGATCCGAGAACGGTTAATATCTGGAAAAAAGATTATTCAGCATTCATAGAAGAAGCAATGCCATTATACCAGCAATGGTTCATCAGAAATAGATATAATCCACACACAATCGAAAGCCTGATGAACTTTATGATTACAGATTCAGGCATAGCATTACTGCCTGAGGGACTACAACATTTAAAAACATTTTTTTTTATGGCTTTGGAAAAAAAAAATGAAAAGCCACCTGAAGGAAAAATATATGTCGGGCATAAGGATTTAGATGATAAGTTAGCTTCAACATTGAGTTATCTATGGGAACAAAGAAGAGATTTGATTAAAAGTAATACTGAAATGTTTTCATGCTATCGTGAAATACTACAATACCTTATTGCTATAGAAAATGTGATCGGAATTGAACTTCAGCAAAGGCTTCTAAATTCAAAAGTTAATGGATAGAGTCAGCCATTTCTTTTTCTAGGTGATTTATCACAAAGTCTTCAAAGTCGGGATAATTTATCTTCTGTACTCCATTTCTTGAAATAACGGGTTTCAGGTGTTCTTCAACTATTTTTGGATTAGGGTCAACTATGATTACTTTCTTAATCCTGCTTGCATCAGAAGCAAGCATCTTTGTAAATAAAGCCTCATTACCCTTCCAACCGACAACAATTAAATTTTCTATTTGTGATAAATAGTGTTGCAAAATATAAAAATGAGATGGCGGCATCGTAAACTCGTCCTTATCCCGATAAGGAAGTAAAATTGCCGGGTAATAATTGCCTATTTCATCGTGTGTAAATGAAAGTAGTTTTGATTTATCAATCGTTAGCCTTCCTTTGTAATGTTTATGAAAAGACGTTTCAAGGCCCCAACTATTCCAATCAACCATGTCTACCCGCTTTCCCAATAATTCGAAATAAAGCCTGTAAAAATTAATATTGCTATTAAAAAGAGTAGACGCACGGTTAACTTTTTTATCAGGAAATTTCCATCCCCAATTCCAAGAGCCATGTGGTTTAAAAAGACAAAATGGACTATTATTGATCTCGATATAATTATTGATGCTTGGAAGCTTCTTTTGAAAATAGCTTGAAAGAAAATGATCCAATATATTATCCTGATTAAAGGATACAAAGGCAAATTGCCGTCTGAGATCCCATCTATTTTTAAGAGCCCTGTTATGAATTCTTTGCAGTTTGTCTGCTAGCCTGGCAAACAGATTACAATCATAATATTCGCTACAAACCCGCAATGATACATCCTTAAGCAGCTCCTGCAAATAAAACTGAATATTAATATGCCGTTTCATTATTTCAAGGTTGCCGTTTTCCTGTATTTCCTTCCAATCATTTTCAAGGCATTCTTCGATGTTTACATTGTGTTGCTGAAGATCAAAGAGTGAAAGTTTTACACCGTCATATTTTTTATAGATGTTCTCGAATTTATTGTGAAAAAGTTCGTTTCCCAGTGGAGGTCTTAAGGCGTCATTTTTGAAAACTGTTTTTTTCCCACCTGTTACACAGTTTGCCGAAGCACCAGCTCCAATTATGAACATATCTTTACGTTCATAGTATCCCATAATGTCTGGTGAAACCGGATTTCTGAACTTAGGTGCATCAGTACCTTTCAAATAACCCACATAGGCAGCAGGAGGAATTATCCATGCGTATTCTTTTATTTTGTCTGGTGTAGTTGCTTTGCCTAAAAGTTCATTAAAATCACTCCATTTGTCTGCCTGCACAATAACCTTATCGTTTTGAAAATCGGAATGAAAAAATTCCTGGCCAGCATAGACATCCCCATAAGTGGTGAAATAGTAATTTATCATAGTAGTATTCAAAATTAAAAACCCCAGGATGATAACAAACTATTCATATCTGAGCTTGGAGCTGTTTCAAGGCCGGTTGATTTACTTCGAAGTACAAAACGAATAGGCATAGCATATATTTCTTTTGCTTCATATTCATTTTTGAATTGTAGAATTTGAATATTTGGATCTGCGCATCTTTGGTGAAACATCCTATAAGCTTTCATCTCTGATATTATATTAGTCAGCCTCTCTTCCGGCAATTTAAACGAAACTAAAGCAGTTCTTGCCAGCGACGTGATTTGTTCATCATTTAAAATCTTAAACAAAGGCATTCCATTGTGATCAGATTCAGATGCCTCATTCTTCCTATTAGCAATGAGTTGTGGGAAAACAATTGGACGAGGATTCATTTCAAATTCTAATTCCATTTGTTGCTTGACTTTATACAATTCGTTTTTATCGTGGGGGGCTGTGATTTTGTGGACCTGGGTTGCTAGTTCAATTATGTCAATCATGTCACATAGGCATTGATAAGCTTCTTTATAAATATTCAGTTCTAAAAAATAATTATAAGCGGTTGCAGCATAACTAATCTTATTAATTATCCTTTGAGCGAAGCCATCCATTTCGTTGACAGGAACTTCAAAGGAAAAATAATTAATTTGATGGAGAATAAAATGTTTTACATTAACTGATAAAGAATAAGCTTTTACCAACTTGTCATTAGTTAAAGAGGCTTTTTTGTTTACAGCCATTACAATTTCATTGAACCTTGTTTCGAGGTTAATTAGCTCGATAGCAGATTGTTTTCGTTCTTCCTGAGGAATCTGATTTCCCAGTGATTCTCTGATTCGCAACTCTCCGAATTTTGCAGTTCCCATTGAAGTGATCAGAAAAGAAAAATTCTCACAATTCCACAAGGTTAGGAGACCTTTTGTTCTGTCGTTACATTGGCTCTGTTGAATAAGGGAAAACGTATGGTCAATTGATTGCAAAATGGATTCCGGGATTTTTTGGAATGCTTTGTATCTGGGTAACTCGTAGTGAGTAAGATTTATTTGGATTGTAATCTTACTGAGATCATCGATTTCAGCGGTATCCAATTTTTGTAAATCATTTAAAAAATCCTCGGTATTAATATAACCTAAAGCGAGTTTGTTTTTCAGGATCACAAAATCGATCATTAATTGTTCCTGTCCAGTTAGTTTATACTTTGATAATTTGTTGCAGAAAAATTGAGAGTCAACGTGAATCTCAGTTTCAGCATAAGTTACGGCAGCAATCACCAAGAGATCTTTATTGTAGTAAATCTCTGCGTTTGGAATCTGAGCAATCATCTTGTAAATGACATCGAAATCGTAATTATTTAACAGCAACATCCCATATTCCGACAAAAACTTCTTAATGTGTTCGATATTATGGAAGTCATATTGGAAATCGCTATTCAGACTAAGTGTAGGTAATCCATATTTTGCACCATGGGAGCTTTGCATAATGAGTGCCTGCTCAAATCTGTTCACAAATGTTTGATGAATTTCTTTGACAGTTGAAACAGTTAGAATATTGGTATAAGGAATATGAATATTTACAGTTTCATTATCCAGCCAGTCATCAGAGCCCCTTTCTTCCATTAACCGATTATATATTTTATCGCAGTACTCGTAATAGCATTCCTGCTGCTCTACCGAATAAAGAACAATAATTCCCATTGCTGGCGGCCTTCTCATTAAATAACCAAGCCTGGATGTTTCAAAGGGGTAAGAAATATATTTTTCCTTGTCAATTAGTTTTAATGTTTCGATACTTTTTAATTGAATCGGAAACCTCCAATTTGTAGCTCCTTTATCGTTTACAAGCTCAGCGTCGAAATCACAACCTTTATCCGGCACATCCGGCCGGCAGATGAACCCTGTTTCCAGGTTCATTAAGTCTTTTAGCGAACGTTCAGATTTGTCACTGTTCCTGGAAGATTGGTCAATTATCGGATTGTCTTTAAATGCCATTTATATTCTTTGCTTTAATAAGTTCCGGAATTGTAAAAAATATTTAGTTAGGTGTTTTCAACTATTTCAATTTCACTTGCAGTTAGCCCGTAGAGTCGATACACGATTTCGTCAATTTTTTTATCAATTCTATTTATTTCGCCTTTCAATCCTATCGCTTGTTTCTTGTATTCATTAAATATTTCCATCCATTCTATTTCATCTTTCTTAGTAAGTCTTGTCTTATCGTTTTTAGTAATTGTTTTATTTAGTTCGTCTTTAAACTCATTAAATTCCAAATTATACCAAAATGAGATCTTATCGTTGAATAGAACTCCCAGATAATCAGATTGGAGGTATTTAAAGAACTTATTTCTAAGATCTTCAAGTTCCTCATTCTTTTGCTGAACACTTGAAGTATAACCAGCTAGGTGTTCATTTGTCGTTGCTTCTTTTATTGGAAGCCATTCAATGTTCACTTTTTTTACTTGAGGATATACTTTTCCACTTTCATCCAATTTCCATTTATAGAGAAAAGAAAAGAGAGAGGAATTTAAAATCCCTACTAAATGCTGAAGCTTTTGCAAAGCTTTTTCGTCTTTTTCTCTTAGGTTGAAGGTGTGAATAGAATCAATAGGATAGAAACCATTGACATCTAAGACCGCAATTATTTTATCAGCGGTCTGTCTGATAAGAATTTTGGGTTCAATGTAATCGTCTTCATTCCTTGGCCAGTGAAGACAATACCAAGGGAGTTTACCTTGCTTAGTCTCTCTTTTTTCTGATAATTGTTCTTTGTATGCTTCTAAAAAAGCCGATACCTTGGTATGTGCATGTTCGTCCATTTTTTTTGTAGCATATAAGATGTATTCGCCGCCGTGAGTTATTGAATACCTATCGATATCACCACCTCTAAGTGTTTTCTTCAATAGGTCTTCGGGAACTTTGGCAATGGAGAATTTATGGTGTTCACCAATAAAGCAATCGTTCCCACCTGTTGTTATTCCTTGTGTAATTTTTACATAGTTTCCGAGAATAACTGAATTAACAAATAATTTTTCAAAATTAAATTGCCCAGATGTTTTAATGATAAAACCAGTTGTATGCAAATTCTGTGAAGGAATATTTTCTAAATCAGTGCTTTCAATAGATTTAACAAACTGTTTAAAAATTTTCCCTCTAAAGTAGTCAGCCTGTTTTTGGGCCTTACATAGGACAATAATGATATTGTCGACAATTGCATCTTCAAAAACATTTTTCAATCCTATAATTTGACCGATATTGTTTCCTGTTGTAAGAGTTTTTCTCAATTCAGAAAATTGTGCGTAATCTATAAATGTATTTGGTGTAATAAAAGAAAGCATCCCATTTTCCCTGGTGATGGATAGCGCTAGTTCAAAAAAGAAAATATAAAGATCAAAAGTTCCGGAATACGATTTAGAATATTTGAGTATCAAATACTCTTTCTCTTCTTTTGAAAAATAATCTCCGTACGGTGGATTTCCAATAACAATATCGAAACCACCCTTAGAATGTACCTCCGGAAATTTATCTTTCCAATTAAAGGATTTGGCCCGGCCAAGGTTTGGATCATCAATTAAACTATTTCCGCATTTAATATTATTGCTGAGATTACTTAGCTTTCGACCTTTCTTAGCTGTGCGCAACCAAAGGCTCAATTTGGCAATTTCTGTAGCATCTTCGTTTATATCAACTCCAAAAAGATTGTGCTCCAAAATGCTATTTTCAATATCGCTGTATACTATGCTTGCTTTAAAAATTCTCGCTTTTAATTCATCTATCATTCGATGTTCTTCAATCAAATATTCCAGTGATGCATTCAGGAATGCCCCGCTACCACAGGCAGGGTCACAAATGGAAAGTTGTAAAAGCCATTCACGATAATTATCTAATTTCTGAATTAGTTTTTTGCGGCTGTCTTTTCTCCTGGCAGGAGCCCAATTTTCTTCATCGATTCCCAGTTCATACTTTTTCCGTATACATAATACTCCAATTGTATTTTGCACTATATATTTTGTAACAAATCTGGGGGTATAGTAAACCCCCTCTTTTTTTTTCTTCGTTTTCCTTTTCTCAAAAGGCTTACCTTCCAATTCAGCTTGTATTTCTTCGATCTCCGCAAGACTATTTTCAAAAATGTGACCTAAAATGTTCACATCAACATCTGTATTGTAATCATAACTGCTTAATTGCAAGACTCCTTTTTCCAGGATTTTATTGTCAATTGTGAGATTGTCCAAAATTTCATCAGGTTCAAACAAACCTCCGTTGTACGCGAATATGTCTTCTGTGTTGTTTCCTTCATTAAGGTCTTTGAAATAAAGCTTGAATCTTTCGTATAAAGTTTGTTCAATACGAAGTGTCTGAAGCTTTTTCCAATCCTCAGTTATTTTAATAATAAAATTCGGAGGAAGTAGCAGTCTATCCTCAGCAAATAAAATAAATAAAAAACGATCAAGTAATTTTTGCGTTTTCTTAAAAAGATCTACCCGGCTGTACTGGGAATTGTGATTGGATATATCAGTAAATAAATCCTTTTTGAACTGGCTATAATCAGAATAAAGTTTTTTAGTAATAACCCCTTCTTCAACAAGAGACTGCTGTTTTACTTTAAATGGAATTTCTGCAAGAAGGTTTCTCTTGGCAAGGCAGAGCCAAAGCAGTTTGAAATTTTCCTCTGTGAGTTGAAAAAGATTAAATTCTATATGTTCTACAGAATCATTGATGTAAAAGCGCAGTTTTTCAAAATTGCTTGTGATAACATACACGCAATTTTTATGTTTATGCTTGTAGCCAAAAGCTTGTGCAGTTACTTTTTCAAGATCAGTTGTGCTGGTATCCTTTAGTTCAATTACGGCAACAACTTCTCCATTTCCAAGAATTGCGCCATCGCTTTTTGTAGCATCTGTAACACTTTTCTTTTCGAGAACTAAATTGAAGTCTGGTTGGGGGTTTAGTGTATAGCCTAATACTTTGACAAAAAGGTCATCAAGAAAGCCGCCCTGATATTCCTCCTCCTTGAGATTTCGAATATTCTCCTGTATTTGTAAGTCATGAAATATGTTGCGAAAGGATTCCCAAGCTGTTTGCAGTTTAACCTGGTCAACCTCAGTTAAGAACTTTTTTAAAACGGACTGTTGGAAAAGGCTCATGGTAAAAAATGGGGCTAATTTTTTCAAATATATTGATTGTTAACTAACTGATGCCGGGAAGTAGCTTCATTTTCCCACTGCTCACTTTGTTAAACAAAGTTTCATTGTTTTTGGTGTCGTACATAAATGGCAGGAACATTTGTAACGGTTTGGCCTGACCGAGAAGGATCATGGGGCATTGGATTTCGATCCAGTCGGAAAGAATCGGGCCAGATTTTAGCTGTTTGAATTATTATAAAATGTCCAATTCAATTTGGATGATTCTTTCGATTCGTACTCCTGTATTTTTTGCTGCATTGGTTTTCTATGCGCCGCCCCCACAAGAAATAGTGCCCTGTCATATTTCTTTTGTTCCATGTAGCTGTAAATGTTTCTTAGCATCTCATTTTCTCTATCATCAATTTGGTCAATCCAACGTTTATATGCTAGATTGAGCCTTTCATGGTCCATGGCTCTTTGATCTTTGTCATTTCTTAATGTATTCAATATTTGCTTTTCCAGTGCCTTTTTACGCAATATTATCTCACTGCATCGATCACTATTGAGAAAAGGGAAACCGCCGAATTCTTTCCAATGTGACATTTGACGATCTAAATAATTATACTCAGGATGATAATGATTGCATATTATAGGAATGCCATCGACCTCAAACTTGATTTCTTTTTCAATTGCTTGCTCAATATCCAGATCGACCGGATAGTGATGAACGTCTGGATATTTTTGTAAATATGCCTTGATGGTTTTTACTTCTAAAGATTCTTGACGAGTTCCTGCATAAACCGCCTCAAACTTTCCCGGAGGGATCTCTTCAAAAATTACTTCAGGGCTTATTTGTTCAATTATTTTGAATAGCTCATGTGAATTGCACAATCCTTTTTCTTGATGACCGGTTGCTATTAATGTAATGGTAGACATTGTTAATATCGCCTTATGTTAGTGGCATGCAAATTATTGCTATTGTGGTAATAATTTTACTCTGCCGGTCGAGACTTTGTCGAAGAGGGTTTCATTTGACTTCATATCGTACATGAAAGGCAAAAACATTTGCAAAGGCTTTGCCTGGCCAAGCAAAATCATTGAGCATTGAATTTCGGTCCAGTCGGAAAGAATCTTCCAGGCTGTTTTGCTTGCTTGTATTCGCAGCTGTGCTCTCGTGTCTGGTCTTGGACGTTTTACATCTTTCCAAAGAATGAGGAAGCATTCTTCAACTTGTGCTTTTAGATGAAAAGGCAAAGTTTGCTGCAGCTGTTGATCGAACAAAAGGAATGTGATGCCGGTGCAAATTTTATCGGCGTACTGTTTGTTGATATTGGTTGCTCCTATTTCAACCAATAATTCTTCAATCTTTGCCATGCTTCTTGAAGCATCAACCGTCGATGTATAATTTTTAATGTTCATGTTGATTGATTTTTGAGATTATGAAAATGTTTTATTACTGCAATTCGTTTGCCGAGGGCAATTACATTGGGATTATCTTTAAGCACTAGCTCATTGTTACTATCGGCAGTGAGATATGCTTGCCATAACTCAATTAGTGAATGTTGATTGGTCCCAGAGACCTGATTTATTCTTTCATTCCGGGCATTCTGCATTGTTTCTTCAGTTAATTCAAGCCTGAGCTGATCGAAATGTTCTGGCAAAATGTACTTGAACACTTTATTGCCCTGAAGAAATGAATCGTATAGATATTGAATGTCTTTCACAGGATCACAGGCTGGCTCTCTCTTATCATTCCACTTCTTTGCATTCTGCATCCATTTCTCAACCAGAGGTTGCCAATCCAGGATAGGGGTCTTGCCTTGCAGCTTCCAATGAAGCGCTTTGTAATGATTAAAGAACTTGATTGCTTCTTCTTCAGGATATTTCTTTTCCGTAAAATAGTTTTCAATTTCCGGCATAGATGGGACGTGTCCCAAATTTGGGACAACGGCCATGTCGTTTACTGCATCGTGTATTTTTTCATTTCGCTCAAAAATTTTGTGGATGGGGGTTTCTCTCTGTTTATTAATGTTTGGTTTATAAGAGTGTCCCAAATTTGCGACCGTATCGGTCTTAATATTGGGACTGGTGTGGCTCAAATTTGCGACACTGTCGGTCTCAATTTTGCGACCGTCAAAAAGATTGAGTTGCTTGTATTGTGATTGCACCTCTTCTTCTTTGTCAAGGCGAATGATACTGATCCTTACTGCCTGGAATTTTGATGGTGACGGGTGATAGTAGATATATTTTGCTTCGTGCAGTTCTTTCAAACATTTGTGATAGGTGTTTTTTGAAAGCTTGCTTAACTGCATGATGTTTTCTCTATAAATGGAAAAAGGATTTTGAAAGCGATTAAAATTCCAATAGCTAAAAAGTGCGATGTAAAGGCTCACATGTGAAGATGTAAGCCGGTTGTCGGTTTTTACAAAGGAGAAAAATGCATTCAGGTGTCGGACGTAGTTCATAGTCGGGAATCATGAATAGTGAGTAGTGAGTGGGCTCTTGATTTCTCAGTAGTTCTTACAACTACCGGTGCTACTTTGTTATTGCAGCATGGAAGAAACTGTTGCCAGATTGGAAAGAGTTTAGCGATTCGTTTTTGTTCTTTACGCCTCTTCCTTTCTGAAGAGGTAATTTTTTGCTTGCAATTGTTGCGTTGTTTTTTTGTGTGGGATCTTCCACGATAACATCTGTACATAGTGATGAATTGTGAATGAGAGAAAGATTCCATCCTTCGACAGGATGATGGCCTGGAATGAATGGACAGTTTATCGCTTCACTTGCTTGTTTTGCATAAGCTTTGCGATGTCATCGTAGTCATAAAACATGAGTCCGCCGACAGGTGTGGCCTGAAGAGTGCCGTTGTTTCTCAAGCTTTGTAATGTACCTCTCGAGATACCGAGCATTTCCCGGACCTCCCAGGATTTTAGCCATTTCTTTTGCTGTGGTGTGTTTTTATTGAGAAGTGTTTTGATCTCCGTTATTAAGTCGTTCTTGAATAACTGAAGATCTTCTTTGGTGATGAGTTGCATTGACATAATCTGAATCGTTTTAATACAATGCAAAAAGAATCAAGATTAAAATTGAAAAACCTTGACAGGCTTGATCAAGGTAGGTGAAATGCAGGCTGGGTAAGAAAAGAATAAATAAAATTGTTTGGGACAATCCGCAAAGGTCCGCAAGAAAGTTTTGCCTGAAGACTAAAAAGTAATGAATTGAGTATTAAGAATAGAAATCAGTTCATCATTTCAACATAAATTATATATTTGATAATAGCTTTCCAAGAACTCCTACCTCTGTTAATAAAATTAAGGTTTAAAAAAGGGCTGACATAGTAGCAAGGACAATTAATTAAGACTTATGGCTATTGAAATATCCTTGTCAAACACCAATGGGCCAATAGAATTTGAGAGAGGATTGTTGCCCGATTATAACGGTCCAAAACTTCGTGGTGCAATAGCACTATCTGCTAAAACGAATAGCGGTCAATTTGTAATCCAGGAATTAAAAACTGAGGAGTACTCCATCAGGCTGAGTGTTGTGAAATTCTTTAAAAATATAACTGCGACTGGTAGTTTGAATACCCGAGGTCTTTACAGTTTCTTTTTATTAAAGAGTGGATTGAGAAAAGAGTTCAAGTCTATTGGCAAACTTCATTTAAGGCAAGATCAATACACTTGCTTTTTTACTGAGCCTACTACATGTAAAGCAAGCTTTGAACGCAATATTGAATTCAGAGCTCTTGATATATTCTATTCTCCGCAATTCATAGAAGAGCTACTCCCCTATTTTCCAGAATTAAAACAAGTGCTGAATAAAATTGATTCAACAGTACTTCCAGAGAAGAAATGCTGGATGCTTCCTTCGATGAACGAGATAATCGCTCAACTATTGAATTGCCCTTATGATGATACAACATGCGCATTCTATTTTGATCTGAAAGTTCGAGAGCTTTTATATCAAATGCTGGAAAACGCCTTTAAAAGAAAGATAACCGATATCTATTTCACGCCATGGGAAGTTTCTAAAATACATGAAGCAAGAAAAATACTTGAGACATACATTTCTAAAAAGCCTCCCTCATTCCGTTTCCTATCTAGACAAATAGCACTTAATGGTTTAAAATTAAAGACCGGCTTCAGACAATATTTTAACATGGGAATGTTTGAATGGCTTGCTGAACAAAAAATGCAGCATGCGAGGGATCTTGTACTGATGACAAACAAACCGATCAAAGCAATTAGCCAACAAGTTGGATATTCAAGGTCAACGAATTTTATTACAGCTTTTCGAAAAAGGTTTGGAGTCACTCCCCGTTCTCTACGGAATTAAAAAAATACTTCCCACATAACTTTTGTATCGTTGCTCAAACACAATTGTGAAAAACGGATTGTTTTAGTACAGAACTTTATTTAAGTTTTTTACATCCATGGATAATTCAATAAATACCAAATGGATCGTCGAGATCAGTGCTGCACTTTTTATTTTGTTGTTCTTATATACATCCATTAATAAATTCTACGAGCATAGAGTATTTCAACTTGTTTTAAGCAAATCACCACTACTTGGAAATTCAGCTGAATTTATATCTTATTTTATACCAACTGCTGAGATAGTAATCGCCTTTTTACTCCTATTACCAAGAACACGCCTGATTGGGTTATGGTCTTCTCTAGTCCTGATGATCGTTTTTACTGTTTATATAGGATATATGTTAGCATCTGCAGAAAGATTGCCATGTTCGTGTGGTGGAATATTGAAACAACTAAAATGGAAAGATCATTTGCTATTCAATCTATTTTTTGTAGCCCTTGCAGCTACTGCTTTGTATTCTGAAAAAAGAAAAATAATTGTGTACACAAACAGGCGAAGCCGAAAACCTGCATAAAAGAGTAGGCAGTAATTTTCATTTACCAAAAACAATTTTTATGAAAAAGTATCTATCAGGCATAATTGCAATTGTAATTGCAATTAGTTTAAGTGCTTTCACGTTAAACAAAGCACACACCGATAACTCCACTACCACTTACTGGTGGTACGATGCCAGTGATGGAGAGTTGTTAAATCCTCTCGAGAAAACTGAGCTTCCTCCAAATGAATGCGTGTTAGAAGGTGGTGATATATGCGCCTATGGACATGAAACTCCGACAGCAACTCCCTCAGTAGAACCAGATGAAACTGCACATTTTGATATTGATTAGGAAATGACAACAGAATAAATAACCAAAGATCAGTTCACGGTTATTTATTCTGTTTTTTTTGGAACAACTTCTTTTAAAACCAAGACTTCAATATCCCATTTCATTTTTACGAGATCTAAATCATATTTCTTTAGATCTTTTTTTAGAGCTGTATAGTCCGGAGAATCCATAGTAACCGTAGAGATTGCGATATCAACATTCCCTTTATAATCAGTAGCATCAACTATCGGGAATGCAGCATGCCTGAATCTATATTTTAACATGCTTAAAAATGATTCATAGGAAAAATTTTGAAAATATTGGAGGGAATCGGAAGTTACAGACTTAAAATAAACCTTCCTTTCTTTACCTGTAGAAGCAAGTGCGTTTTTATCACTAGTCCTTACCAATACCATACAATCCATTTTACGGGTTTCGATAGTGCCTTTAAGATTGAAAACCTTTTCCAGGTCATTCTGCATTATTTTATATACATCAGCGGCTTTATCCGGGGGAACATGCAATTCATATAAATAAAGATTCTCCTGATTCCATGCATCCCACAGGTTTTTGTCGGACGGACGGATGTAATAAGAGCTATCATTAATTTCCAATATGACATTTTTAGAATTATATAGAAACTTGCTTTGACCTTCATTGAAAGCAGCAAGGAATAACTCGAAAATCGACACTTTATTCATGACTATCTTATTATGCCTCGAACTTGAAGATGTTTTTCTTCGAGCATCTACAAAAGAAAGGCTATCGATAGCCGGTGAGATATATGAATAATACAAAATAGAGTTTGCAAAACCGAAAGAAGAATTTGTAAATAGCGGAGCGGAAAGATCAGGTCTTTTAAATATGAGTTTCTCCGACAACGAAATAGATTTGCTTTCCAAATATTTTTTGATACTATTTTCAGTAGAATTATAACCTGACGTGATTGCAATGATTTTACGATCCTGATCTATCCAAACATGATGAGGAACTCCTTCATGAGGTAAGTATTTTTTTAAAAGAGTATCACCTGTAACCATTGGTAAGGCGGGTTTATAAACTTTTTTTCTTTTTATAAAAAAATCTGTGACCGTGGGGCCTGATTCGCTGCTAACCAATACTATTTGAATTTGTTCACTAAACCTTTTCTGCAATGAATCTATATGACGAAAAGATGCTATACAGCCACGGCAATGGATATTCCAGAAATCAAGAATTATCAATTTGCCCTTAAAATCTGATAGCTTTAGCTGGGAATCCGGATAATTAATTATTTGCCTCAGTTCGAAGTCAGGACAAGTGTCACCGATTTTCAGAGGCTGACAAAAATTCAAACCTGGGTTGACAATAAACATTGCCAAACTCAATAAAATCCTGAAGGCATCTTTTGAAACTAAATACCGCATGTATAAAAGTTTTAATAGTGGATTATTAATACCCGGGATTTTGAGTCAGGAAAGGATTTCTCTGAATTTCTAAAAATGGAATTGGGTACAATGCATCAGTGGGTTGCCAATCTGTTTTTAAAGGAGATAAAATTGCATCAGCCCGGCCTGTACGTTTTAGATCAAACCATCGGTGGCCCCATTCGCAAAAAAGTTCTGCCTGTCTTTCGTGTTCTATAACCTGTAACAATTCAGCAATTGTGTTGGCATTTGTATTTGCAACGCCGGCCCTTGTGCGTATAATGTTTATATCAGCCCTTGCGTCTGAATAATTATTTTGCCGGGTTCGTGCTTCAGCACGAATCAGAAATTGTTCTGCGAGTCGCAATACTGTGTAATATTCTGTGAGAGTTGTAGCAGCCTTTACTTTGTACTTATATGGATAATAATGAGTATTCCCAGTCACAATAACAGATTTTGTCCAATTCGCCTTTCTTTGATCATTGGAAGCAAAAGAATTAATCAGCGATGATGTTATTGGATAAGCAGGAATTGTTCCTGTAGAAATAAACAAATTTCCTTCGTATGTGTTAATTGTGGTTGATACAGGCATCAATTGCCAAATAGCTTCATTACTATTTGCAAGAAAGACGTTATTAAGAGAATTAAGTAGCGAATACTGCCCAGAAGCTATTACATCACTTGCTTCTTTTTCTGCATTTGCCCAATCCTGCATATAAAGATAAACCCGCGCCAAAAGTGCGGTTACAGTGTGTTTGTTAGCCCTAACTTTTCCAGGACTTGGGTATGCAGTAGTTAATAATTGCTGAGCTGTTTTAAGACCCTTTACAATCGACTCATAGACTGTAACTATTGGTTGCCGAGCAGCTTGCGATGTAAACTGATACTCTGTAGTATTGAGCAAAGGAATTTCGCCATAGAGGTTTACCAAATAGAAATTGCAGAATGCTCTCACAAATGTTGCCTCACCCAATAATTGGGATTTAACCGAAGGTGAAATCTTTGTTGAATTTTCAAGACCTTCTATAATGGAATTTGCCTGATAAATAATCTGGAATGCCGGTAACCAAAGATTAGTACGTACAACATTATTTGCTGAAGAAAGAGAATTATTTCTGAACTCATCATAACTGGAATTGCCAGTACTATTAAAAATTTCATCGGATGATAGCCCCGTAAATAAAGTTATACCTACACTTGAAAACTGAAGATTTGTTTTTATCATTTGCGCATACATACCAGATACCGCCGATAATGCTGTGACATCGTCTTCAAAAACCAATGAAGCGTTGATCCTTCCTCTTGGAGGATTAACTTCCAGCATCTTATTACAAGCAACCATTGCAAATAGTAATAGAGGTATAATAATCTTAATCATAAAATCATTTTTAATTTTAAAGTGTTATAAGCATTCCTGCCCATAAGGTTCGTAATGGTGGAAGCCGGAACAACTCCTGTGTTTCGGGATCAGCACCCTGGTAATTAGTAAATGTTAACACGTTCTGACATTTTAGATACAGGTTGCATTTTTCCAATTTAATTTTTGAGATCCATTTCTTTGGAAGATCATATGCAATTGATACAGTTTTTAACCGTATATATGAAGCATCACCTTTCTGTAAATTAGTGCCACTTATTCTAAGTACGTTAGCAGCATTTGAAGCCGGTGTCCCTAATCTTGATGTAAATTTTTGCGTTGTGGTATTATCACCGGGTTTTTGCCAGCGATCGAGAAATGCGACAGGCTGATTATACATCATACCGGGATAGGTTGTGCTGAGATATGTGTTACCAATATAATTGATGCCCGGTTGCTTCCTGAATTCCAGGAAGGCAAGCAGCTCAAAATTTTTTATTTGTAAGCGATTTTCAAAACCGCCCAAAAACTGCGGTTCGAGGTTACCAAGATTTTTTACTCGGTCTGCTGAAACAGGTGTGGTGATTAAGTTGCCATCTTTATCTAAAAAATTAAAAATACCCGTTTGTGGATCTACACCTGCAAGAAAGTAGCCATTATAAATACTCAGAGGCTCTCCAATTACCAAATAATTATAGCTTGAGGTTTCTATACCCGGAAAAGAAACCAATTTGTTTTTTGGGAAGGAAATATTAAAAGATGATGTCCACCTGAATTTTTCAGATTGGATATTTACTGATGACAGTTCTATTTCAACGCCTGTGTTCTCCACTGTTGCAGGAAAATTAACAAAGATGCTGGTGAACCCTGTTTGTGAAGGCAGCGTGTAATTCACCAATTGGTTATCGCACCGGTTTAAATACCAGGCTCCCGTGACCAATAGGCGGTCCTTAAAAAAGCCTAATTCGATGGCCGACTCAAATTTTTTATTCATCTCCCAGGCATACTCTGAATTATACAAGCTTGTTGGTGAGATAGCCGGTACACCCTGATAGGTTGAACCTGTGCTAGTATATGTATCAAGGTATTTGTAATCACCAATCTTATCATTGCCCGTGGTTCCATAACTTGCTCTTATCTTACCAAAGCTGATAAAACTGAGATTTTTCAGAATAAAATTCTCATTGCTAAATATCCATGCTGTGCCGATTGATCCAAAATTTGCAAACTGATTTGCATTTCCGAACCGGCTTGAGCCATCTCTACGAGCAGTCATATTTAATAAATACTTATCACTCCAGTTTAATTTCAGCCTGGCAAAAAGAGCAGTGTACTTGTATTGGCTATAATCGCTGGTTGCAGATAATGAAGAAGCCGCAGTAATTGATTTGAGGAGAGCATCATTATTATAACCAGAGGCAAGAATGGAGGAGCTGGAGTTTGAATTCTCCTGCCATGTAAAACCAGTTAACAGATCAAGCCTGAGCTTATGAATATTTTTTTTAAATAAAATTTGCGGCTCAATAATCATGCTTCTATAATAATTTGTGCCGAAAGTGGCACTGCCAGTTGGAGCGGTTGCAGGATTTTGAGAAGCAATGGGCGTAGAGTTATAATCATGAACGGAGAAGGAGTTGTATCCTATACTTGTTTTTGCAATAAGACCGGGAAGAAATTCATAACCGAGCTGAAGGTTATTAACCAGGTTATCAATGTCTCCTTCATACTCACGCAGAGAATATGCCAGTGGATTATCAAAAGTGACACCACCTTGCTGCCAGTTCAAATTACCGGAAGAATCATAAAGTGAAGGCAAATTTGGCGGAAGCCTTATGTAAGTATTAAGATCACTGACATTTATATTATTTCTTTCATAAGAATAAAGTCCTTTATAGGAGAGATTAAACTTTTTGTCATGAGAAGTATGATTAAGATTAACATGAAAAGTTGCCCGGGTGTCGGAAAGATCACCAGGATAAACTGTTGATTGTTTATTGTATGATAAGCCGACTAAAAATTGCGTATTACTGTTACCACCAGAGAATGACAGTTCTGTATTTAATGAGTGAGCAGTCCCACCAATGAGCATATTTTTAAAATCCGTATATCGAGTAGTATCCCATATCGTAAGATCTGGTGCAAATCCAGGGCTGCCCGGTGTTGCATTTGGCACAGTGCCATCATTGCGAAAAGCTTCGTTTCGCATATTGAGATATTCTTTGGTATCAAGCATGTCCATGGTCCTGGTAACCTTGCTGAATCCAGCGGAAACATTTGCATTCAGATGAAATGCTCCTTTTTCTGCTTTTTTTGTTGTAATTAATATTACACCGTTGGCTCCCCTGGAACCATATATGGAGGTTGCATCAGCATCTTTTAAAACTTCTATGCTTTCTATGTCTGCAGGATTGATGCTATTCATAGGACTAAGGCCAGTTGAACTGAAAGCAGAAGGAGAAATACTAACCCGATCATTATTAGGTGCGAAGGGAACGCCATCAATTATGAATAGCGGATCGTTGCTTAAATTGGTGTTTATTGAGGTTCTACCCCGTAGCTGAACTTTTACTGCAGCGCCGGGTATACCACTAACCTGTGTAATGACCAATCCTGCTACCCTACCCTGTAAAGCCATCAATGGGTTTGAGACAGGTTGCTTAGAAATCTCAGCTGCCGTTACTTTTGAAATTGAACCAGTATTTAGTCTTTTGGTGGTGGTGCCATACGCCATAATAAGGACACGGTCAAGTTCATTGACTTTTATATTTAACCTGATCTCGATATAATTTCTATTGCCGACCATGGTCTCGATTGTCTCGACTTCGGCCCCACTTATTATGAGAATATCTGAAGGAGATATGTTTTTTAGTTTGAACTCGCCATTAGCATCTGTACTTGTACCCAGGTCTGTTCCCTTAACTTTTACAGAAGCACCAACTATTGGTTCATCTTTTTCATTAATAACCCTTCCTGTAATTTCAATGAGAGAAAATTGTTCAGTCAAAGGACTGGCATTTGCGGACTTATTCTGAATAATGACGTAACGATCTTCAATAACAAATAATAAAGATTGATTGCTAAAGCATGCATCCAATGCTTCTTTGAGTGTGGCATTTTTTAGATTGATAGTAACGACTGGTGCATTCTTTAACTGATCTCTTGTATAAACAAATGAGTAACCAGTTTGCCGCTTAATTTCTTTGAATGCTTTTTCAAGAGAAACATCGTTAAGAGAAAGTGTAAGTGATTGACCATAACCCGAAGCAGACACCTGCAGACAGGCAGCGGTCATAAGCAGTATTAAAAGCTTCATAGCGAGTAAGGTTTTGGGTAGTGGTTCGAAAACTTTTAAATCCATAGATTTGCTTTGTCCCGATGACCTCGGGACAGGTTTGGGTTTCTGAATTCAGTTGAGTCCATCAATTGTTATAAAGGGTTAACCCAAACAACGCCGGCAGTGCTCGTAACACTACCGGCTTTTCATTTAGAATTAACCCGGTTGGTTTTAATCATCAGGGTGATACATAAATTGTTTTGTTTTTAATTTTAAAATGAACAAATCCGTTTGTCTCCAATATGTGAAGGAGCTTTGATAATGGTTCTTTTCGTAAAATGGTAGCGTTAAAGAGATCCTTGATTTCTCCCTCGTAAACAATGTTGGCATCATACCACCTTGCAACATGGTTCATCACAGATTCAATGGGCGCATCATGAAAAACAAACCAACCATCTTTCCAACCAGTGATCTCTGCCGCATCTATATTGTCGTGAATGGTGAATGGTGAGTTGTGAGTAAATACAGCCTGTTGACCGGGTTTGATTGTGTGGGAACTGTTAGTTGTAAGCTGAGATACTTTTACACTTCCTTCAAGGAGTGTAATTTCTTTTGCTTTCTCATTGCTGTAAGACATTACATTGAAATGCGTACCTAACACAGTTATATCCGCACTATCGGCAAGCATGACCCTGAAAGGTTGTTTTTCATTTTTTGCAACTTCAAAATAAGCTTCACCATTAACTTCTACTTTGCGTTCATCACCGGTAAATCGGGAAGGATATTTTAGCGTAGTTGCAGCATTCAACCAAACTTTAGTACCATCGGGCAGAGTAACCTGGAATTGCCCGCCCACCGGTGTAGAAAGACTATGCACAGATGATAAGCTTTCGTCAGACTTATGCGGATCGTAAAGAATTATTCCATCACCCAGCTTAATGATATCAGCTCCGTTATCATTTTTCATCAAACCATTTTTGGCCGTTGTTAGATCTATTCTTGATCCATCTTCAAAAGTGAGTATGGCACGGTTTCCCCCGGGCTGTAATAGAGACGTATCTACTTTGGCCATTTTTGTATTATTTGTTGCGCTACTACCGGCATTTCTGAAAATGAAAAAAGCTCCGATCAATAAAACAATAGATGCTGCAACTATCCATGCAGGATCGAGCTTAAATCTTTTTGCCGATCTTTTAAACTTACCGGCTTGCTGTAAGGCTTCATAAGATTGCTTCGACTTTACTTTGTCCATCCATGCCAGGTTCGCTTCAATATTTTTTTCATCAGTTAATTCTTCAAATAATTGCATATTCTTATCATCGGCAATGATCCAATCGTCGAGTTCGTCATGCTCCTTTTCTGTAAGGGTGTGCCTCACATAGCCTGCAATGAGGTAAGCAATGCGGTAAGCGCCTTCATCCAGATGTTCGTAAGGATTTTCTTTCATGCTGTTAAGTTAGGAAAGGATATAATAAGAATTAATTCCGGTGCAAAATGTACTATAAGGTGCAGAAATATGCAGGAGAAATTATAGATTATATCAGTTTACAGAAGCACTTGCAAAAATAATTGTAATAGCTTTTTGCGAAGGGCAGCAAGGCCCAGATATTTTTGAGTGTTGACAGTACTGCGGGAAAGGTTTAACTCCCTTGCGATCTCGCCACTTGATTTGCCGTCCAGGAAATACATTTTTATTACTTTTTGATTACCGGGTGCAAGATCTTTTAAAGCCGAATGAATTAAACGATAAGTTTCTGTTCTTATTAGATTATCGAGCGGAGTTTCGATACTTGCTTCTACCGCTTTGGTATCTGCTTCTATAAATGTTCTTCTTTTAAGTCTTTGCGTTGTTAAAATTGCGCCATTGAAAACAGTTTTATATAAATATGCACGAATGGCGTTATAGCTATCCAGCTTTTCATGATGTTTCCAGGTTTTTATAAATGCATCGGATGCCAGGTCTTCAGCTATCTCCCGATTTTGAACAATATTATAGGCATATAAGGATAGAGCGGGATGCAATTCCATATAGAAAAAGGAAAGGGCTTCTTCATCACCCTCTTGAAAAAGTATGGCATATTTAGCACAATTATGATCTTCCTTTTTAACCATGACTTAAATAGTAAAATCCTAAATACTCACCTATAGGTGATTGCTGGCTGCAAAGCATATCTCCAATTTTACCAATCATTCTATTTCTTAGTGAAAAGTAAAATTGAACAATATGTTATTAACCAGGTGAAAGAAAAAAGAACTGCGCAAGGTCTTTCACAAGCTGACATCGCCTATGAATTGGGTATATCGGTAGGGTTTATCGGAAAAATTGAGAGCTCCAAGTACACTTCTCATTATAATATCAAACACTTAAATGATCTTGCAAAAATTTTGAAATGCAGCCCTCAAGACTTTCTTCCTAAAAAGCCGTTATAATCAAACATTATTCCCTTCTATACTTACAAAAGTATAAAATCTTTTGGAAAATACTCACCTATAGGTGATTGTTTGCCTTTTTGAAGCTAAAGACCTTTACTCACCAATAGGTGATTAATGCGGACAGAGCTAGATCAATATATAATCAATCAGATTCGTGATAAACGAATGGCTATAAAAATGAGCCAGGAGGAGCTGTCCGAGAAATTAGGATTTAGGTCAAACAGTTTTGTTGCTGCTGCTGAAAGTCCCCGATCAACCAAGAAATATAATCCTGTTCACATGAACAAAGCTGCATTGATTTTTAATTGTGAGCTTTGGGATTTGATTCCTCAAAACCCTATTGTTAATAATAAAGTTATAAGGATTTTACCTAACAAGAAAGTTGGACCTAAAACCTCTTCTCAGTAATGTTCGAATAAGGGCATTGATGTTTGAGTAGCTTCTACATAGAGGAAGTTTGACGGTTAAAAAAAAACATATCGAAAAAGTCACGTTCTTAAAGTATGACTCTTTACCAATTTAACCTTATGGAGAAAGATGACCAGGCAAACACATTATGGGAGCTTGGTGTGCATATAGCGGAACGGGAGGAAGAAGTGTATAAATTCATCCTATATCAAATTGAGGGTTTTTATGTGGAGGTATGGTATCATAAGGAATGCAATGAAATACGAAAGCTCCGATCTTTTGCCAGTGTCAATCAACTAGATCCCTATTTATCCAAGATCAAAATAAAAATATGAAACATCTTATCCTGTCAATTGCATCATTAATTGTAGCTAGCTTTTCATTTTGCCAAACAGAAATAAAACTTGAGGACGTATCAAAACATATTAACGATAGCGTTAAGGTTTGTGGTAAAGTTGCTGGTATACGGTTCCTGGAAAATTCCGAAGGCCAACCGACATTTATTAATATGGGAGCAGCGTATCCAAAGCAGTTGTTAACTGTTGTGATCTGGGGAATTGTGAGAAGCAAATTTGAGAAAATGCCAGAGGATTTATTTTTGGATAAGGAAATATGTGTAATTGGAAAAATAGAACTGTACAAAGAAAAACCTCAAATAGTAATTGCTGAGCCAAAGCAGATAACAAAGCTATAAGGATATTGCTTAGCTGGAAAGCGTCGGATAAAGATTAAAAGCTAATTTTCCCGACATTCAGGTGGCGGATATAACGCCTGTAAACAGACGAGGACAGTTTACCCGACAGGTGAAACGCTGAAATTGGCTTTGGTAGCAAGTTTCAGCGTTTTGTATTTAAAAGTGTAGCAGATTATGTTGCAATTACTAGAAAGCTTTTGAACGGAGAAATGAAAATTTCCTGACATACAATTTAAAATCTTCTATAATTTTGCTACTGCTTCTTCATTTCAAAAAAATGTATGCCCTTCACTCTATAGAATCTTCTCAGTTAATGGATATGTTATCCAAATACACAATAAACTATACAAGAATGCTAAACGATGGATCACCTCAAGAGGAGTATTTGAAATGTAAGGAAGCTATAAAAGCCATTCAATTAGAAATAGAGTTAAGACAAAATGAGGAAACAGCTTCTTCGGACATGCGTAATAACATTACTACACTTTCGGATTTTTATTAGAACAAATATTTTTAATTACTCAAAAGTATCTTTGTAACAGATCTTATCAATAATTTGCTGGCTCCGGTTAGTCCTGGGGCCTTTTTAATTTAGTCAATATGGCACACAAAGATTTTGTATTTAATTACGTAAAAGATAAAGATGATATACTATCATCTAAGTTCAGTAAAAGAGCAGGTCTTAATAATTGGAAGCGAATTGCCGATACTTTTTACAGAGCGAGTGAAGTAATTTTTATCCAGATAGGTAAGGATGATGAGAAATTAAATTACAATCAAGAAATGGCCGACCAAAAAAAGCCCGTTAATTGGGATTATGTTCCTCGCCTAGAATCTCTTTATTGTTTACAGATTGGAATATGCATAGAGAACATGATTAAAGGACTTATCATTCACAATAAGCCATCCCTCACACAGAATGGAAAACTTGACCGAACTTTAAAAACACATAATTTGAAAAAGTTGATTTCTTTCATACCCGATTATACACTGACAGAAGATGAAACAATGCTTTTTGAATTTCTTACCATTAAAGTAGAATGGTATAGTAAATATCCAATACCTCTTGATGCGGGCGATATTGTTAGCTCGGCACGTTACGAGGCCGAAGGGATCAGAAACATATTTCTGATTATTTATAACAAGCTTTCACGACTAATGGAGGCGACAGAAACATTGGCTTGGACTTATCATCGGTATGAATTTTCTCCTGACAAATGATTGGAAACAATTAATAGATTCAAGCTTTTTTATGCGTCGAAATATCTATAGAAAATTACCATTGGAATCCCTTTATGAATTGCTTTATTCGTCTGTTAGAAGTTTGCTCAATGCCCTTGATCCTAAAGAAGGCAGTCCTGAATCATATAAAGGAGTAAAAAAACAAGATGATTTGATAATGGAGGCAATTGAGGAAAAACTGAATGAAAAGGAAATAAAATTATTGCCTTAAGATAATACCACAGGTACATGAAACACATTAAACGAAAAACATTATCAGAATTACAAGTTCCAGAGCAGGTACTTACTAAATCTTCGTCTGAGAAGGATTTGAAAGAAGCTCTAAAAACATTAAATTATAAAGACGTCAAAGAAAAACATGCTCTCCTGATTATGGACTCTGGAGAATTAATCAGAGCCTTTTTTGCCAACGATGGTGGAAGAGCCTGCATAATTCCGCTTGCTAATCCGGTTCTTATTTATTTCAATTTTGCGCAAACACTATTAAAGAGTCTCTCTGAAACAAAGGAAAAACTTCTAAAGTCGTTTGGAGGTGACAGTTTGAAATTTGATGCTTGACCGACTAAGCAAACCGTTTTGTATTTTTGCTGCATGGCAAAGAAAGTAAAAAGACCAAGAGACACAAATGAGTTAGCTAAAAATATTGTTGATATTGCAACGGGCGAAGTTCAGGAATCACAGCCAATTGACCCGATCAAAGCGGCTGCTGCTGCATTAGGGCGCAAAGGTGGTTTGAAAGGTGGTAAGGCAAGAGCAGAATCGCTTTCTGCTAAACAACGCAGGGAGATTGCAAAAAAAGCGGCTGCCGCACGATGGAAGAAAAAGTAAATTATTCATCAAGTTTTTGCTGCCGTTGAATGCCATACTTATTGCAATAGTCTTTCTCAAATCTGTCCCAATTATCATAACCCATCCTCATTTGAAGGAAGTCGTTTATAAACGTGTCTAATTCATTCTGACCTTCTGGACTGAGATACATAAAATATTTATGCTTCCTAATATAAGCGAATAAGAAAGGATTTTTCTTTTTTAAATAATCAAAAACGCCGGGAGGAAACCTACCGTAAATTAGTTGTCGTGTCCATGTGGCCACTTCTTTTCGTTTTACAAAATTCCTGTGTTCTTGTACAGGCCATCTATTCAACTCGTAAATAGATTTATAAAAATCCTTTTCATAACCAAAGTGCGGTTTGTATGGCTGCTTATAATCTTCTATGAGATCAAGTATCTTCTTAATAGATGTTTTATCGCCGCCAATTAACTGTATTACAGTTTTCTCCTTTTCTTCATTCCTCCTTTTTAATTGCTCTGGCGTTAAGGCATCTGATCGCTGAAAAATATCTTGCGATTCAGACTTCTTTAATTTCTGTTTTTGTAATTCTTTTTCGGTTTTACTGAGGATTGATTTTTTAATCTTATCTCTCTCATTGTCATTATTTTTCATAAGTGTTAATTATAAATTTCCAATTTAAGTTTTTTTGCAAATTCTTCAATGGGTAATACATTGTTCCAATCATTTTCCAAGCGATGAACAGCTTTCTTAACATCTGGATTTTGCACTCTGGCTCTTGCCCACGCTTTTCTATCTAATGCCGCATTATCATGGGCATAATACACATAGATAAAACTTGGATGAACGTTATTATTTTTTGCCACTTCAGATATATACCCACTATCTCTCATATAGGGTTTGATCTCTTCCAATTTTTCAGCCGAAAAAAGATAATCTCTGGCAAAATCATCCGCATCAACTTCTCGTTCTTCAAGGGTCAATGATTCATCTGAATCCTCAGAAATAAGATAGCCATCATTTTTAATTTCCTCCCAGTCAAACAATACGTGATATAGCTCGTGTATCAAACAGTGCCATAGGGTTGGGTAAAAGCCTTTATGATCTGTCAGCACAATAGTTGGTTTGTTATTGACGGGAAAAGTTACGCCTCTTAAATGCAATGATGAAAAAGGCGGTTGATAAAGAACAGTAATCCCAAGACGATAAAGAGCTTTAATAACATTTACTAATCCAAACCCAACATTTGTACTATGCCATCTTATTTGAGGGAAGTATTCAATTAGCTTTTGCCTATTATATGGATATGGATTATCCAACTTTGCAGACAAACTCTTTGCAGCGGTTAACCAAAAATCCCTGGTTGTATTAATCCTTACACTTGGAGTAATAGCGCCAGCACTAAAGAAAGCATTAAATGACCTTTTCTCGTATTCGAATAGTTGATCAAACCCAAAGAAGGAAACAATTTTATTATCAATCTCAATATAATTCGAAGCATCTTTTATAAATCCTGCTTTTTTTAAAACAGTAGCATCAAAATTTTCTCTAATAAATTTTTTTTTGTTTAGCGGCGTTGATGCTACCACAAAATTTCTTTCTACCTGTGCAAGGTGCATCTGTATCACTTGTTCTGGAGAAATATTTAAAAAGCTGGCAAGTTTGTTATAAACTTTTACATCTGCTCTCCTTTGTGTTCCATCTAAAACTCCATTGATTGAACGGCGTTCAATTTTTAATAGCTTCTGAATTGAAGTTTGATTCGTTTTAAGTTCATGCAATCTTTTATCAAACAGTTCTCTTAGTGTAACTTCATGGAACAAACCTCTTAATAGAGCATCAATCTCCTTGTATTTATCGTTGCTTTGTGATTCCATCATAAAAAAGGTAAACCTACCTTTACAAATATAAGCACTCTACCTTTAATTTTAGCTATATTTACAAGAAAAAGGTAAAAAAGTTGCTCAAAAAAACAAACTGACCAATATGCTTGACTGGTTAATAAAAACCCTTATTTAGAGGTATGAACACCTTACCACTGGAAAAAAGAGTAGAAATAATCAAACTACTTGTTGAAGAAAATAGCATCAGAGCTATTACTCGCATTGCTGATGTATCTAAAAACACAGTAACAAAGTTGTTGGTTGGCGTTGGTCGTTCCTGCCAGCAATTCCATAATGACACAGTTATTAAAGTAAGATCAGAAAGAATACAATGCGATGAAATTTGGTCGTTCTGTTATGCAAAACAAAAGAACGTTACACAAGTTATGCCCGAAGGTTCAGGCGATGTTTGGACTTGGACTGCTATTGATACTGATAGTAAGTTAATCGTTTCTTGGTTCGTTGGTGATCGTGAAGCAGGTAGTGCTTATGAATTTATGCACGATGTTGCTGATAGGTTAGCAAACAGAGTTCAATTAACTACTGATGGACACAGAGCGTATTTAACGGCTGTTGAAAGTGCTTTTGATAACGACATAGATTATGCTCAATTAGTAAAAATGTATGGTAAGGCAGAAAGAAACGATCAAGAAAGAAAATATAGTCCTAATAGTTTTAATGGTTCAAAGAAAACAAGAATATCAGGTGACCCTATTTCTAAATTCGTTTCAACAAGCTATGTAGAAAGACAAAATTTAACGATGCGTATGCACATGAGAAGATCTACAAGGCTTACAAATGCTTTCAGTAGGAAAATCGAAAATCATGGCTATGCTATTGCCCTGCATTTCGTGTATTACAACTTTTGCAAAATTCATAGTTCATTAAGCATAACCCCAGCAATGCAAGCAGGATTAACTAAAAGGGTAATGAGTGTTGAAGATATTGCTAACTTAGCTTCAATAGAAGCACCCAAAAAAAGAGGTTCATATAAAAAGAAAGAAAATGGATAGCTCAGAAAATTTTTACGGCTTTCAACCAAATAGCGAGGAAGAAAGACTTTTTTTTGAAGCACACAGTAGTCTGTCAAAATCAGCATCAAAAATGCTAAGGTCGCTTCCGCCAGAAAAAAGATTACAAGCTTTGAAAGAAGTCAATCCTTCCGACACGTCATTAATGGCTCTTTACTTATGGGCAATGAAACAGGAAGATTATGAAACTTGTGAATCAGCAAAAGCGCTGTTAATAGAAAGAGGCATCAAGAATATTCCAAGTTAAATCCTTCAATTAAATTTTTTAAAATGAAAAATTTTTACATAGCTAAATTTAGAATTATTGTCAACGGACAAGATCATTCTATTGAAACTGTTAGCGGTCAAGGTTATGATCCAAACTTGGTAAAAGGAAAAGCCGAAGAAAGAGTTAGGAAAGATAACCCCGGTAAACACGTTGCTGCTGTATTGATCGAGAAAATAGATATGGATTTTGAGGAATATAAAAGGGCTATGGGAGGAACTCCGCCATGGCTGGGTGGCCCTGCGGCCGATCTTTAATTTCAAACTGACCCACTACCATCTCTGAAAGGAAATTCAAGCCTACTTTATTATCTTTCACCTTCCCTAAGATATCGTAAGAATATGCTAATTAAAATAGATAAAACAGTAACGCTGGAAGAATTGGACAATTATTACAAACAACTTTACCGGTCTGCCGAAATTGAAGCACCAGTTGATGTTTTGTTGCCTAAAAATTTAGAAAATAATTTTATTGGATTGGTTCCATCGATAATTCAATTTCTTATTACATGGATACGCTACGACTATTCCGGTAATTTATGGCTGGATATAGAAGATCCAAACAGGGAAGATTTTAATCAGCTGTTTGAAAATGAACTCTTGTTTCCTGCTTTTACTCTCGCATGGAATAAATCAGAATTTTATAATAAGACAGGTGAAGTTATTATCAGGCCATTTTTGAAGGAGCCTCTTGCTAATCTTCGAAATGCTATGGTTAAGGTAAAAGCCCAAAAAGGAAATAAACTTCTTTTGATAAGTATTGATCATTTTCCATATTCCAGCGGCGGTTTACCAGCATTTGAAAACTATGATGGGTTTATTGACAACGAGGCCAATTCCATGAGAAACCTAAGAGGTGGATTGGAAGATGTACTTAGTTATTCAAATGAAGCCAAAAGAGTGTTTGGAGAATATGGCAGGGATTTTATCAATATAATTCACGAGCTTTTTAAAAACACTTACGAATGGGCAAAAACTGATTCAAACAACGTTGCGATAGACCCGAGCATAAGAGGCATCCTTGTAAAATTTTATAAAAAAAAGAGAGCTACCTTTTTGAATGAGTATCGATTTCATTCGGGGCTGCGTTCATATTTTGAAAGTCCTTTACATGTGGAAAATGCCAAGCAAGAATTATATTTTATTGAAATTTCTGTATTTGACAGTGGGATAGGGTTCGTAGATAAATTTGAAAGTCCTGATAAAAATAAATTAAACGATGTGGACATCATTAAGCGCTGTCTCATGCTTCATATGACTTCTGCCAAAGGTTTGGATAAAGATGATAAGGGAATTGGCTTGGACCACATTCTTAGAATCCTAGATAAAAAAGGGTTCTTACGAATAAAGACAAACAAAAGATGTGTATATAGAAACATGATAACACAACCTTATAAAACAGTTTTAAAGGAAAATGATCTTGATCTTTTTGACTGGAATAAAGAAATAATCAATGTATACACCGAAGAGTTACCTGTTGCCGGCGCCACCTTAACGATACTTTATCCACTATCCATAAACCACTCCTTATGAATTCTTTTTACTTATATTCATTTAAATATACTCAAAAAGAAAAGCTGGCAGAAAATACCTACACAGCGACTGTTATTTTCTGTAGCTGTGAAGAAATTGATGAGCAGGATTTGAAGCAAGAAATCAGAACTTTTTATGAGAATCATTATCAGCCGGACAAAATATTTGTTCTTGGAAGTAATAAAATAGTTGCTAGATTAAAAGAAGTCTTTGTTACGAACCAGGATACTACTTTTAAAGGGATACCTAAAAGGCAAGAGGTTTTTTTAAATGAAAACCTCTTTTTAATTTCTTTTGACAAGGATGGAAAACTCAATTGTGAAAATGAGAAAGTGATTCCGAAGGGGTTTGAAGAAGCTTTCCGAAATGAAGGACTTCAGCAAATATTTATTTGTCGTGGTGGATTGATAGTTTCAGAATCATCACATCATTATGTTTTTCCTTCCGGGAAGCATTGCGATCGTTTTTTGAGGACAGGGAATATTCTTTTATACAGTCCCGAAATTTTCTTTATTGCATTCTGTTTGCTCGGTCATTTTGATGAAGAGCAATTTACCCGAATTTATTGTGACACATCTTCAATTAATAGTATAGCTTTTGCATTGTTTGATCTAAAAAACAGTTTTCTTTCCAAGCCACTTCGAATATCAATTGAAAGTTTCAGTAGTTATGATGGATTATATAAAAAGGGAGAAAGTTACACTAAAGACTCTTTTCTCCTGATATCTGCTTCTACTTCCTCAAATATACTTAAATATGTACTGGACACGCATCGAATACTGGATCGTGATAACATAATGGTTCTTTATTTTCATGGAGCGGAGGCTGATTTTTCGAATGTTAAAGATCAAGTTCTTTGCAATCTAACAAAGTCAAAAAAGAATGAGAGCGGAATTGATTTTTACCCAACTTTTTTAGCGGCTAATTGTGAGTTCTGTAAGAAGGGATCCTATCCTGTACCTGTTTCCGGAGATGTCTTTCTTTTGGAAAAGCCAAAGGTTAATAAGATCATTCTTAGCGTTAATGACAGGGAAAGGAATTTATCTGATTTTGTATACCAGTTTATGGCGAATAGACGAACTGAGTGTGTATTCAAGTCTCACTTTAAGGAACGATCAGAAAACAAATACGAAGTGTACATTGATTTTTCCCAGGTATTGAAATCGATGGGGACTAATCCGAAGATGGAAAAGTTCAAAAAGAAAGTTGAAGATTATGTTTCTCAATATATACCGGCAGGTGTAAAATATTTGGTACACCTTAATGATGAAGGATCAAAAGATCTGGCGGAATTGATATTAAAACAAATCGCCAATCGTTATAAAGCTGAAGATCTTCCAATCCTTTTGGACCAGGACAAATTAACTACCATCCCAAAAGAAACAACGGGTGCGGTCGTAGTAGTTGGTTCTTGTATTTCTAATGGTAAAAATTTATTGTACATCAGCAGAGCATTAAGAAAATATGATTTGGTTAAAATAGTTTATTTCGTAGGGATAGCAAGAACTGCGAATAGAGATGGCCTGAAAAATCTAATGAGTAACCTGAGACGGGGCAAATACGGCGGTGAAACGAATAGTTTTATCGCGATAGAAACAATTTTTTGCAGCAGCAATTCGAGATTGACCCCTTGGATAATGGAAACTGAATTTCTAAAAGATATCATTAAGTTTATCAACGATAATTTTAAACAATATAGCTCCAGCATAAAATTCTTTGAGGATAGAAAAAAAATATTGGAAGGCGGATCAGGCACAGTAACCAGGGGAATATCTGATGAGCTATTTTTTCCAAGGATAACAACCGGAAAATCAGAAAAACTGGAATTAAGAAAAAACTTTGCTTTTTTTGATTTTGAAGATTATGTCTCAGATGTAACACAGGCCGATGTATATTTTACCGTTTCCAATATTGTTAATTCTTTAAGACACTCGGAGAAGGTTGATCGGCAATTAAAACAGGCTGTGTATGTAAGAACTTTGATCGACCCGCATAATTTTAGCCGATTTAATGATGGTGTAATACAGGCGTCAATATTGAGAGCCGCATCTGCAGATGAACTGGCTTATGCCATAGATAATGATGCTTCCCTTGAAATGTTTAATACTTTAGACACCATTATCCTGTATCACACCCAAGAACAAGGAGAGGCATTATTGGAATTTTTATATGCAATTGCCATAAAAAAATTAACGCTTAACAGACAACATTTGAGTGACCTTATAACAAGAATTTCGCAATGTTGTAAAATTGAAATATTTCTTTGTCTGAAAGAATACATTGAGGAAAAATTAATCAGGGAACCTGAACGCTTGCGTTCTGAACCCTTCATTTCTACACCAAAAGAAAACACAGAGAAGTAAAATTTATTATCTTACAAACTTGCTATAAAAAACGAAACCCGGAAGTATGACCGAAGTCAGGGACAACCGGGAATAATATAATGCAAATATACTAAAAATTCTTCTCCACCAAAACTAATATGTCCTGTGAGGTATGCTGATTTTGAGAGAATTATGTCTGCTTCAAGAATGGCTCGTTATATCGCTTCTTGTGGGGGCGATTCAAAAAAAGCGATGACATTATACAGGTATAATCTCCGATTATCCCAGGAATTATTTACCATAATTAGTTGTTTTGAAGTGTCTTTGAGAAATGCCATAGATCAACATTATACAACATTGCACGGTAACAATTGGTTAAGAGATGCTGCTAATACCGGGGGAATATTCGATAATAATCAGTGCCGAGTTACAGCCGGATTCATAAGAAGTGCATTAAACATATTTGGTCTTCACTACACACATGCAAAATTAGTAGCGAAAATGGATTTTGGATTCTGGAGATATATGTTTGCGCAACCTCAATATCGTGCCGGAGGACAAACGCTTCTTCAAATTTATCCAGCAAAACCAACGAGTACAGCCACTATTCAATATAATCAATCGTTTATTTTTAATGAACTTGCCAAAGTAAATGATATAAGAAACAGGATAGCTCATCATGAACCTATTTGTTTTCAACCGGGACACCCAATAATAAATACTACTTATGCACGACAACATTACGCACTAATATTACAGCTTTTCCAATGGATGAGTATAAATGAATCTGCCTTACTTTACGGGCTGGATCACATTAATACGGTTTGTGACCAAATTGATCACCTGTAAATGATATTCAAGTTAATGAAAGCTAAAGTAAATATTTGAACACATTACTTTTCTGAGTGATAACATAAATACAATATCATGGAAAACGAATATTTCAACTTGTTGGATACCAGATTTCAGAATTCGTTAATTAGCTTGGAATTAAGCCAATGCATAGAATTGCAGAAATGGTTGAAACAAAGAATTAATTACCTGGAAAATATTCCTCATGTAAAGAAGGAAGTCAAAGATCTTAATTTGTCTACCAGAGCCTACAATGCTCTACTACAAAACAACCTGAATACGGTGGAAGAGATCCTGCGATTTGGATGGAATAATATAGCGTATATCAAAAATATTGGTATCAAGACCGCCAAGGAAATAAGGGCAGTAGTAGAAGTAAAATTACTATAGGTTTCGGAAAATAATACCGCCTGCAAAACTTTTGAATCGCTCCTCAATACTTTAGTTTGCTCAGCTATCTACTTTTTTTCTTTTCTTCAATTGTGGTTAAGAAATGATGAACAAACTGTGATTATGTAGCGTAAATAATCACATTATGGCTGCCTTATACTATGAGCTGGATGTGCTTGAAGCGTTGATCACAGAAAGCCTTCACCCAAAAAACCTGCTGAGACAAAAATCGCTTTCCGAAAGAGATTTTGATCAGCTAAATGATCTCTTATTAAAGGAAAAGGAAACAATAAAAAAAAGACTGAAGAAAGTAACTTATAGTTATGCGAAAGAAAATCACCGAAAATTATATATACAACAACATCAATTTGGAGTTACAAGACTTAAAAACCGATTGATTGATTTTATCCTTCCTAAAGAATCACAAGACCTTTTTGAAACTCCGGCTGATAACCTAGAAATAAAAATTTATAAACGCTGCCTGTCAGGAATGAATGAATTGTTCTCTTTTATCCGAGAAGAATTTCCTCAATACTTTAATTATGATGAAAGAGTGCCAGATGCAATTGTCCCACAAAAGTTTGAGCGACTAAGACCACAGCTCGTAAGGCTGAAAAAAAAACTCCTAAAGGCAAGCCAGGATATAAGTTTAATCGAGATAACAATTAGAGCAATATCTAATCACTTTGATTCTTCACTTACTTACCGAAAACTGAATGCTCTCAAGTCACTCATTAAGGAGCTTGAAGAATTTAATCTACAAGATTTTAGCGGAGGTTCATATCCTCCACTTGTTACTCTGCTTGCATATTTAAACTTCAATACCACGTCATTCAAAAATTATTTTATTCATTATATCTATGAAGAAATAAACAAATACAATACCCTCAGTGAAAAAATTGAAATGATTTCTTTTCACTATAAAGAGATCAGTCAGCTGCCAATGAAACCCTGCTCAACATTTTTGATTGAATCATCTTCTGTGCAAACAGAAGTGGCCACCTGGCTTTTTAATGAAATGACGCACCTTGAAAAGAAACGAACCCTGGAATTATCGACTGCCGTGCCTTTTAAGGAACCGGGTGATCCGGAGTCGGAAAAAGGAGTTTATTCGGCCTTAACAGTTGAAGAACTTGGGTTATTTTTTAAAATACAAAAGGACACAAGTTTGCTAAAAAATAAAAACATGAAGCAAGTTGCAAAGAGTATCGCCGAGTACTGGCATACGAAGCAGAAAGAAAATATTAGCTGGCAATACTTATACAATTCAATGAGCTCTCCTGATATGGAAACCATACGAAATCTTGAAGATAAACTGGTTGGTATGGTGAACTGGTTGAGGAAAATGAAGAGTGGGATGAAATAGCTTATTTGACGTTGCTCAACAACCGAATTCAGTGAAGAATTCATCAATTTATCAAAGCATCAAGATCGGTAAGACGATTAACTACTTCCGCAAAGCGGATCACCAAATGGATCAACTAATCCTAGTATGGGTTCCTTTTTCCATTAACATTAACTGAAGCTTTAACTTTTATAGGAATCGTCCTACCCATTACCTCGACTGTTCCCTGAAATTTAGCTTTGACATGACTGTTTATTACCATACCTGTTTTTGTTTCAATTTCATATTCGCACTGTTGTTCACCTTCCAGGTTGGCTTTGACATTGTTTCCGATACCACTAATATTTGCAGGTTCATTTGTATTTGAAATCGTACCAAGACACTTAATTACTGCGATTCCAGCATTAATTGATTTAAGAGTAAATAAATTTTCGACGGCTATTGGCAATTGACCTTGTTGGGTTGTTGAACTTTTCCATACACTACCTACATGCACAAGTGTATCTGGAAATAATTGAAACACCTGAGAAGTATTTTGCTTTACAAATTGTTCTCCAATGCTTTTATTCCACTGTGATTCGAGTGCATCCTTGGTAGCCTGATTAGTGGCAGGGAAAGCAGTAATAATTTTATCACTGATCTCATTTGGCCCAGATATGATCTTGACGTTGCCGGTTGTGTCAAGAGTTGACTGAAAAGTCGTTTCTTTTAATATACTTAATAATTTCTCGGACGGATCAATTGAATAATTATTATCACTATTCATCTCTTTTACCTTATCACCAGTTTTTGAATAGATTTTAATCTTATCAAACTTAAGCGTCAACAATATAGTGCCGGTACTATCTTTAGAAATGGCATAATTACTCGACATAGCCGATCTATTTATGCTTTCAATTTCCTTTCCGTCTACTTCTAAATTCATTATAGTTTCGTTACTGATGTCATATTGATATTTAGAACCTGATTCAGGGTCTACTTTAAGTTTATAAGTTTTTGCAAGATCAGATTTGCTGTCTGAGTTTGTATCTGAACCCGACGTACAATCTATAAAGAAAAACATTATTGAGATGTATAATATTGATTTACTCGTCATAAAATTTAAGTTTTGATCCTATTAAGGTCCTTTTCTAGATACCGATAAAAAAATAATAAGCATAACCGAGGCATTTTCTCTATAGTAAGTTCATTCGTTAAACCGTGATTAGCTCTTGGGTATTAGTTTTAAGAAATCGCTGTTATGCTGACATACTTTAAGATAATATCTTATGCCTTTTCCAAGTGATTAAATTGTTTATTCAAGTTTTGCGATTTCAAAATCAAATCCACTTAAATTTTCCTCCTTAACCATTTTTCTAAAAGATTGTGAGCAGATGTAAAGGGGTTCAGGTCTTAATAAACCACGCTTTACCCCGATTTTCTGCTTCGTGGAAAAGAAATCTAATTTATCAATTAAATCATTCCTTATTATAACCGGTTCAGAAAGTAGATTCAATCCAATAGTATGACCTTTAGGGCATTTGTAAACTTCCCCATCCTCGTTTGGCGATAAATCAAAAGGGTTTATGCCTGCAATTGTTTCTTTTGATAATTCTAGATCGTGGTCACCTATCAGTTGATAATAAGGTGAAGGTGCTGTGCCAAAAAAAACAGTATCCAATGAGATGCCCTTCAAGCCATGTTTCTTTATTGAAATTGAAAATTTCTCTGAAACTATTAATTCACCAGCTATCGTTTTTGCTATGTCCTTTTTAGGAATTGTTCCTTTTTTTAACATTAAATGTGTTAATTGTTTTCTATTTGCTCCACATATTTTGCAAGCTGGCCTTTCATCGTATTCTGTACCACACTCCTCTCCAGCTGGCTCAAATTGGATCGGTTTTTTTATATAAAAAAACTTAGCTGCTTCTAATTCTTTTGTTGAATATTTTCTTTTAATTTCCCAATAGAAAAAAAATGCCCGATTATATTTGTCTTCTATCTGCTTAGCAACTATTGGTATTTGAAAAAATCGCGGATCATCTTTAGTTATACTAATAACTTTCACTGATTTTTTAAGTTGTCCTAAATTTTTCCCTTCATTGTCCTTAAACAACAAATGTGCAAAATCATAATTTATTCTAAATTCAAATATCTCTTTCATCTTCTATTAGTATTTTGTCCCGGGAGGTAAAGGAAATTCTTTATAAACTTCATCCATGATTTGTCTTAAAAGTTTTAAATTAGGTTTCCCTGCGGGGTTTTTGTACTTCCAAAGTTCTCTAAATTTGTTTGTAATAACCTGATGATAAGCCGGATTTAGTGGGACGGTTGGGCCATTCTTAGGTCCTCCTAAATATTGTGGCCAAATATGATGATATTCATTCGGTTTTTTTGCTTTATCTGGATATAATTTTTGTGCTTCCGTCACTTTTCCATTATAGACATCCTGGGGGGTTTGAGATTTTTTGGAACCTTGTCCAGAACTTTGCGCATTAGAACTGTTTTTGCTGTTATTAGGTGCTGAGAATTTCACCATAGCATCATTAATTGCAGCTTGAGTAGTCAACCCGAGTTTAGCTAAGTAGAATGTTGACCTTAAGACATCAGCTCCCGAGACTGCAATCATAACCATTCCATGGGCAGCAACCCCACCACCAACAAGAGCCCCTCCTCCAGTCGCTCCAGTTGTAAGAGTGATTGCGCCACCTGCTTTTATTTCGATAGCCCCTTGTGCTGCTGCCATAGCATCCCCAAAAAGCCTTCCAAGGAGATATGCTTTTTTATCTTCTGGACTTTTATAATCATCTAAATCCCATCCCAAAAATGATTCATAAATACCAATAGTCATTGCGTGTAAATAGGCGTCCCTCATTCCATGATAATAAATATTCGCGAGGTAAGGATCAATAACAGAATTCGTGCTTAGATCGATGTTGATCATACTTGAGGTATGGATAGCTAGGCGTGAAGCCAAACCAGTAATAGTTGTTGCTAAACTTAAAGCACCAGCTCCTCTCGACACTGTTGATGCTGCACTTACCGCTTGTGTGGCCGGAAAAAGTAGCCCAAGCTGAGCTACATCACTAAAAGCAGATCCGGCATTATAAATGTAAGAAAAATCACTCCCTGCATTAATAGCAGCCCCGCCTTCAAGACCATCAATGTCGATGTTTTTGATTGGATCGCAGCTCGCATACTGATATGGGGTTAATAAGGAATAGGCATCCGTAAGAGGATCTAATTGAGTAAATCTTCCAATTTGCGGATCATAATTTCTAAATCCATAATCATACCAATTTAAATCTGCTTCATCAAAAACCTCTTTACCATTATAGAGATAATTATTTTTCAGGTTGCCTTCATAACTATCACCAAGCTTGCGGCTACTGAGTGTCGTTATTCTTAACCCATAAGAATAGTAGTGATTTTCTTCAATTATATTCCCCATTGCAACCTGTACCTGCAGGTTATCAAAATAAACATCATTATTGCTTTGATTGCTCACGTACACATAAGCATATCCATTCTTTGGCGCTTTAATATTCGGCAGCGTTAAAGTTGCTCCGCCACTACCCACAGATGATGCTACTTGTTGTTGTGCGACGCCACCATCGGCTGCTTCTATGAACTTAAATCGTTCATCAAAAAACAAAACGGTCAAAAATGCTTGTGGTGTATTACCCGAGGGATTGGTACCGTTGGGTTGCACTGCATTGATAAAACCTGTTGTCCCTCCCAACTGTGTCGATATGTTGGATCCGTGTTCTGCAACAATAGAAGGAACACTTCCTCCACTGAGTGCTGGCACAATACTGCCCACGATCATGCTGGCTATATTGGTATTACCACCCGCATTCTCGGAATAGTAATATTGTACAGTTGCCGTGATCTTATCGCCTGCCATTACTTTTTGTAATGTGTTGGGGCCAACATTTTTTCCTGCATTTGTACCAAGCCTGCTAACCTTTGCTGTGGTGTTGCCTGTCCAGCCAGATGGTGTATTATACCTAGTTGTTGCTACCTCGTTACCTGCACCTGTTTGCCCAAAAATGGATTCTTCAAGTGTTGATCTGTCCGTTTCCATTGTAGCCGTATTGCTGGCGGTGTGTACTTCCTCTGTCAAAATCATTCTCACGTTTTGCTGGTAGTCCATGATGTAATAATCATAAGCTCCTCTTTTGCTATTGGGCAGATCCATATTGCCATCTACTATCAATGCATCCAACCCGTTACCCTGAGATGTAGGTGTGACAACTCTTATGCGACCTTCTTCAAAATTTATATATTGAAGTGTAGTTGTGCCACCAGTTTCCTGGTAAACGTATTGATTTATGTAAGTAGCAGTAACTGCAGCGCCACTTGGCTCAGGCGTAAATGATCTTTGCAGCTTTATCCCGTTAGCACTATAAACAATATCTATTGTTCCTTTACCAACGATCCTTATCTGTTCTGGTTTATCCAAAAAATTATATTTAATACCATTGCCAGAAACTCCACCAATATCCTTTGCATTTTTATTCAAATCGATAACAACATTTCCATTATTGTCATATACGTAGTCAGGAGTGCCAGTATTTGTTCCATCTTTAAAATCACCAAACTTACCGTTGACAGAAGTATTGGTCATTCCGTCTGTAACAGTTTGCAGCTTATTGCCGTAAGAATTATATGAATAAGTAAGATTATCAACTGTGATGGGCGACGTAGTTCCGGGCAATACACCTTTGTGGAGCATATTTAATAAGTTTCCATTAAGATCATAAGTAATCTTACCACTTGTGCCACTTACAGAAAAATCCATTTGACTGTTGCTCCAGCTGTCCCCTGTATGTTGCTTTTCAGTAAATGAAGCATTGGTCAACCTGCCTGCATTATCATAAGTATAATTATATCTTCTTTGCGCATCATCCCCTTGGCTATTCCAAAGCAGACCTGTAACCCGACCAACAAGATTCGCATTTGTAAAAACATTATCCCTGTTGTCATAACCAATATAAAGTCCAAAAAAGTGACCCCACTTGTTATAGTTAGAAGGATTTTTTAATGCATAATCTTTATTGATACCTGTAATTTGGTTGTGTATATTGTAGCTATAATTTAGGGATTCAAGTTCTGAATTTCCTCCAGCAGTATATCCCGGATCAAGATGTTTTGTTTTTAGTCTTCCCATATCATCGTAATCATACGACGCAATAGTTTTAAATGCATTCGATCCAAACTGTTTTTGAATGGAAGTAACTCGCCCAAGCTTATCAAACATTTTTTTCGTCAGTATTTTAAAGTTTGTATATCCCGTACCCGGTGTCGTGTGATCGGAACAAATGCTCAATATTCTTCCATCAAAATGATATTGAAAGGTAGTTATGTCCGTTCCTGATTTAATATTATCAGAAAGAGTTTGAATAAGACTTCCTCTTTCATCATAATATGTAGTAGAAGAAAGAAAAGTCGTTGTTCCAAGCACCCTTGTCATGCCGCCTGTTGGCATACTGGTCGTGCGCTGCGTCTTTGCGATCGGCGTCACATCAGGATCGGAAGTATTATAGGCAGATAAGTTTGTATAGTTGGTATTGAATGCTTTTACTGCATTAAAAGAGTAATTATCATAAAAACTAAAATCCAAAATCGTGGTAACAGAAGAACTGTTCAGATCAGATGAAGAGATTGGATTAAGATGAGTGGTTGCTGTAACTGACACAGTACTTGGATTATTGATTGTAATGGTGCTCGATACGGAAGCACTACTGATATCAGCTTTCAGTTGTGAGATCGTTTTGTTAGTATTATAAAGAGTAGTGATAATTTGTCTGTCTAACTCATCAAAAATTCCTACAACCCATTGCGGAGTTGATAATCCAGCCTGATTTCCATCTTGAGTAAAGACTAGACGATTACGAATGTCATAAATCATAATAAGCGGTAGTGCACCTGGCGCCTTCTTCCAAATAACTCGGCCCCTATCATCATAGTTATATTGAAAAACCTGTTCAGCAAGAACTGCCGCTCCATTGGCGCCTGCAAACGACCAGCTATTATTAGCTAAATAATTTACTCCTTCAGGTTGTATCTGGAAACGCAAAAGTCCAAAATCATCATAAACAAAATAGGTACATATCCATCCATTATATGATGCTGATGGGCTATCATCCAATTGGACCTTTTTAAGAATTAAACGACCACCCTTATCAAGATATTCTACTACTATCTTTCCATTTTCATCCGCCGAAGAATTTTTATAAAGCGTCTTTTCGGGATATGCTCCATTATTGATCGGAGAATTTCCTTGCACATAATCAACAGTAAACTTTTGAACATTATCTGAAGATGTATTCACGTCATAATAGCCCGATATACCGGCAGAAGCATTCCACGAAGTTCCTGGCTTTTTAACATTGAGTATGCTGTTGAATGGACTGTTATCAAAGGTTGCTGAACCATATGCCGATGATTCATTGTAATTATTAGTATAATACTGCGCCTGTTCAGTTGATGGCGCAGTTTTATATTTTCCTGACTGACTTGTTGTGGTATACGGCAAATAACTTTTAGGCTCTCTTCCATAGGCATCGTATTCTGCAAACTGTACTTCATCACCCCAAAGGCTTCCTGAAGATGGGGTGGCTACTTCCCTGGTCACTTGTTGTAATGATCTCCCAAGCCCATCTACGTAGCTTGTCGTTTGAAGTTTTGGACCGATCGCCAGTTGATCCACTGCTGTCCACGTTGTTACACCCGTTGTCAGTACATCATGTTCTCTGATGTAGTTCAAATCTTCCCAATTAACCGATACGACAGATATTTTTATAATGTTAGAGTAGATCGAATTGGCTCCGCTTGTTGTTTTACGCCTGTAATAAGTTGTTTGTGATAATACAGATGAAAAACTATAACTGGAACTTGTCGCTCCTGATATATTGCTAAATCCGGTGGTAGGTTGCGTACTCTGCTCCCACTGATAAGTCAGTCCGATATTTGGTATCGCTGCGGGGAATATTTCTACCAACTGATCAGGTATCTGGCTATAACTGAAATGATACTTACCGGTAACTACATCTACCTTGTGACCGGGATTCCAAGTCTGGCAAATTATCACCTGATTACAAAATAGTAAGCTGATAATCGAAACAATTAGTTTTTGCTTAAAATCCATTTGAAACCTATTAATCATGTTATTAATGTTATTGACCGCTATGCACTATCCTGTCGATCGTTGCCGAATTTAATGGTGCCTGAGGAGGCATTACGGCGAACAATCTTCCTTTCTCATCCACAAAGAATTTATGACCAACTCCTCCTACCTCCATATCAAAATGGAGATTTTGATTTTTATTTGTGAGCCATTTCATTAATGCTGATTGATTTGAATTCGAACTCTTCTTCGTGTACATCCCCTCAGCTAATACTATACCCATACCATTATACAAGCTTTGTATAGATGAACTATTCATTGATTGGAATCCATCTTCTATGGAAGGTATTCCCACGATGCGAATGGTGTCCTCATACCGATTTTTGAATGCCTGCAGCTGACTGTAATGCACATCACCTTGATCAAGTGGCACAAGAAAAAATAAAGTCTTCTTTCCTACCAGAGAGGGCATTAAGACAGTATCACCGGACAATGTTTTGAAAGAAATTTGAGAAAAGCTTTGGCTATGAAGCTGAAAGCCTAAGAATAAAAGAGACGCAAAAAAAACAGGGCTTTTTTTCATGTATATTTTTTTATGGCTTAGAAAAATCAAATATTGTTATCACACTACAAGAACTGTTAAATGGGACATTATAGAAATTTGCGGTATATCCATAGGAATAGAAATCGCATCCTGCGTGATAGCTATTATATGAATACCCATAACTATCATAAATGTCTACGTTATATGTTCCTTCCGGCACATAACCAAGAGTTCCAGAGGAATATGGGTCAACAAAAAAGAAATAACTATCACTTGTACTGGTATTAGTTACCGTGATAAACTGGGAATAAGCGGTGTTATTGGTATAAGTCAATCCTACCATTGTTACTGGACAATCATCATTTGCCCCCGTATTCTTCCATCTCGTAGTGTTATAAGTAGAGCTATTTGGATTATAGTCTTTTTCAAGAATATATAGCACTCCATTGTCACAGTAAGAATCACCGCTTTCTACCCATTCCCAAACAGGATTGGAATTATAAGTACAAACTCTATATGTCGGATCGTTAGCATAAGCTTGCCCATTAGCATAAATTTCATCCAGTGCTAATTGATTCGCCGCCGTCTGGCTAACGAGTGAGCTATACCTGTTTGCAGGCACTGTATAAGTGACACTGCCACCTTTATACCCTGGCGGACAAGTTTCGGAAGTAAAGGTTTGCGATTGTTGGGTGTTGTAATAAAGTGGCCTGCACGTTCCTGTTGAATTGGCATAACTCTGGCCATTAGTTAACAAATAGTTCTCAGCCTGAACGTCAGCATCTGCCTGGCTAATTGCAGAGCTGAACATATTGGCCGGCACATTATATGTAACAGTATCATTAATATAACCGGCGCCGCAAGTCTTTATAAATATTTCAGAGATATATTTGTTATAATAAGTCTGGGGACAACCGTTTTGTTTCGATGCAGAAACATTATTATACTCATACATCTTTACAATATTCCTGTTTGCATCCTTAATAAATTTTAACCTGCCCAGGTTATCATAGTCATAGTAGGTGATCCTATTATTTTCATCGCATTCAGAGGTCTTACCTATGATCGGATCATAAGTGATTGATCTCATTCGGGCAGTTTTTGGATACAACCTTAATTCGTCGATAGTAGAAGTGCCCGAAAGTGATATAGAAGAGGTACCTTGTATTATATCATATTCATAGTATGTAAAGCCGTTAATTGTTGGCGAAGATTTAATCAATGTAGCACCCGAACTTGCAGTTACTCCTGAACTGGTTGCCCAAAATGAAAGAGTGTAGGCTTTTGACGTATTAAGATTTGAAGAAAATGTAGTTGCACTAGATAAGTTAAACGATCGATTCCCGGTCACCGAAACACTTGCGTTATATGAGGCAGTTCCTGTAAGTGACCATCCACTCCATGTTGCAGTCTCTTCAAAGCCTCCGTAAGAACATTTATCAAGGCTGGCGTCGGCATTTACAAAAGATGCCACAATATATTTATCGTTGTAACCATATAAATTAGTGATCATACGATTGCCTTCATCTTTCATCCCAATTAGGTTACCAGAAGCATCATAGGTTAATGTTTGTGTGACCTTATAGTTCGAAACGCTGCCACCAGGTCCAGTATATGATGTAAAACTTGAACTCATTACTGGTTGATCAAATCTCTGTTCAAGTAATCTGTATGGCTTAATATCTCCATTAGATACCTGAGTAAATTCAGTTACTTTTTCGTCGAGATACTTGAGGAAAACGCTCGGCCGATATACGGCTGTCATAGTACTAATTGGGAGCGCCACAACATTATTTGCCAATAATGTGTTTATTACTCCACCACTGAAATCACTTGTGTATTTGATGTACTTAATGTTTATATCGCCGTCGCTTCTTTGTGTTGATATCTGATAGGGTTCGTAGTTATATACATAGTTGTACAAATAATCTGTAACTGTTTCGACGTATTGCGTTTGATCATTCTGTTTGTATACTCTTTCTTTAGTTGAACTCAGTTGCAATCTGCCTGTATACATAGCATAACGGTCCACATTAAGTGAAGAGTTAGACGATGTCAGATAGGAGGAAGAATTATTATACTGGGTTGAATTCGACCAATCGATAATATTTTGAGAGGTGTTCTCAACTACTACACATTTACAAGCGACCATGTTTGTGCCTAATCCACTGGAACCACCACAGGGGAGACCAGGATGGCCACTACATGGATGGATCACTCTTTTTATGTATGTGGTATCATAAATATTTTCAGTTTCTCTTATTTTATTGCCATTTGCATCTTTAACAGTCGAAAGCTTCGGCAATCCGTAAACCCATGATGCAAATCTTTGCTTGCTAGTGAACATTGAATTAGCACCCGGCCCAACCCATATGGGATAATCATCATCACTGGTAAAGGTTTGTATAGTCACGCCCATACCCGGACTAGCACCCGGGTTTTCCGTTATTTCTACTCGCTTAAATTGCGCCGGAAGCGGGCTGGCGCTATTCAGATCGAAATTGAAAAAAGATGTATAGTTATTATTTCGTGCCTGGTTACCTACACAAGTGACTGCAACTTCTATTACGCTTACAATAGCATTAATTATTAGTCCAGTGGGATTGTTACTAAAACATTGGACAATATCATTTGCTGTTCCAAGAATACTCAAAATGTTTAATGCTGGCCCTGCAGATTCAAGAATATTTTGAATGGTACTTAAATTAATAGCTTGCTGTTGCAGCATAATTCCCGGAAACTTAAAACGCCATTCACAACAGCCAAAAATCCCGCAGCCAACATCCCATTTATAATAACGTTGTTCCGGTTCGTAATGTGACCTGGAAAAGGTTGTGTTAACGGGTAACTCAAGACCCCACAATGAAGAACCACCTCCACTTAAAACATAGTCATATTTTGTTTTTATTTCGTTGCTGCAAGAATTACCATCTGTCGATTTTGTAAACGACACATGAACACCTCCGACATTTGTGCTCGAACTTTGCCCGCTAATAATTCCAGTGTTTTGCTCGTAATCGTAGGTCAGTGTGCCGCCTGTTGGATAAATAATTTGCTTAAGTAATCCGTTCTTTGCATATCCTGCTTTAGCATTCAACACAACGCCGCTAACTCCAGATCGCATAAAACATAGGCCCCTTAACTGGTTCTTCGATAAAAGGGAAACATCGGTACTTAAATTGATTCCTTCCAACCAATACCCCATACTATTAGTTCCATTGTAAAATCCCCATATATCTTTCATGTAAAAAAATCGTGGAGGCACAAAATCATCGCCGACACCTGAACCCGTATAATAGTCAAATATGTAAGGAGGTGTGTCTTCCTTCAAATCAGGACCGATTTTTCTAACTGATAATAAATATAACCGGGCAATTTTTTTCTGATATTCTGTAACAGGTGTCCCATAACGGCTACGCATAATATAAGTCGTGGTCAATTCATGGCTGGAAAGATATCTGCCGTTGTAGGCAATATCGATCGCAGATATGGCCTTCTCCCCTGGAAAATCAATTCTTTCAGCGGTGGCATATCGGAATGTTGCCGTATGACCATCCGGATAAGTGATCGCTGTTAATGCGGGTGTTTTAATAATTGTTTTCTTATGATTAATTATTGCATAATCTTTTTCAGCATTATATATTATGTCTTCACCAGCTATTGTATTTATATTTCTTGTCTCGCCGTAAGTGAAAGTGACTATGCGGTTGGTAAATGGATCTTTGATTTCTTCCAAATACCAGCTACTAATAACCCATGGTTTAACGAAGGCAGAATTTTCAAATCCCATTTGGTGAAAAGGACGATCCGATCCCTGTAACTTGGGCTGTGTTAAAAGGTAATTCAAACTTGCGTCGCAGTAATTAGATTCCAAAACTTTGGTTAAACCATGTACGCTAAACTTATAGATAAGTCCATCAACATCCTGGATAGTAAAAGACGTTATTTTAGTACGAATATTCTGGCTACTTAAGTCAGCCTCAAGAAACGTAATTGTCATTTTCGTATCGCCAAGATTCTGCGCAACACCAATTTGTGTGGGATCTAATACAAAAATTCCTGCTTTTCCATTGAACTGATATGAGAAATAATCCAGCTCCTTATCCTCACCAATAACATTATGCTGAGCGTACTTTTGGTTCTTATTCCTGAATAACGGATATTTAGTCAACGCTAAAGGACAACCTTTGGAAGCGGGTTCAGTTGCGTAAAGAATTCCAGGCGGATATTTTCTAATATCATCATAATTCCCCGAATTAGCTACCTGATCGTCTGGCAACGCTACCTGCATCCTGCTAATCACTCCACCAGCCACCATGCTCCATCCCTGACCAACATTTGAAGCAATGTCGTCTACCTTCAATCCATTACCGGAATTATATGATAATGCTATTACTGATTTAAGGCGACTATAATTATCCTGCCAGTTAAATATCGGCAGAGAGAAAGTTGCACTCCCTGTTTGTGGATTAACTTGCGCTGAAGATCTGGTAGCAGAGAAAATCAATACAAGTAAGCACAGAGCAATTCTTTTCATAATTCTGTTCATTTATTACAGTTACTTTATTATTTAAATTTTAATTAAATCAAAAGCTGCATCCAACTCTGAAAACCAGTGGCTGAGTTTGGGGTCTCTGCTGATAAGAGAGAAAATCCCATAAAAGTTGAATCTTCGATCCCTTAAAAATTTTCGATCTTACCTTAAATGTTTTGCTTAGTCCAATAAGACCGCTTTGCTGCCACGCTCCAAGATCTCTGAGCTGGTCGATGGTTTTAAATTCTCCATAATTCCTTTCATATCCTCCGCTCAACCATAACTGGCCTTTTATTTTCCAGTCTAAGAAACTCCTGAAACCAATTCCTTCATGGGTTATTTTAATATTGCCCCATCCACTGCCCCAACCAACTTGATAGGATGCACCAATCCCGATTACACTTTTATCGTTTAACTTATAACCAATCGATAACCCTATATCTGTACTTGCGGGAAAATATCCGCTTGCCTTTTGTGATTGGAAATTGATCCCGTATTGAAGCCGGTCAAAAAAGGATTTGACCCGTTGACTGTTAGGTTTAAAGTCCGGCATCGTCAAGTCATCGCTTTCTGAACTCCCCATCAATTGTGTTAAGCGCTGACGGAGATCACTTACCTGCCCCTGCACTCCCTGTATATTTTGTTGAAATGAATTGCTGCTCATTCCAAGTTGTTGCATGAAGTTGCTGATCTGTGCTCTTGTTTGTAACCCGGCAAATCCCCCTTGAGCCATACCATTTGCACCACCTCCCGGCATGAGGAACAATGAGGCAAGCATGCTGTTCTTCTTCATGAAGTCCTGAAAGAACTTTGTTTTTGTAAGTAACTCGATTGCTTTGCTTTCGATCTTCTGGGGATCATTTAGTATGTTCTTATACTCCTTTATTTGTTGGCTGTAGTAATACACTTCCTTGTTGATCTTTTTTAGATTTTTTGCAATTCCAAGGCTTTCCCAGGCCTGTTTGATTTGTTCCTTTCTTTCTTTTATGAATTGCTTTATTTCATCGGCTTGCTGCAATCTTCCCTGGAAGGATTCAACTTTAGATAGTGCATCCTTTATATTACCTCCCAGCTTTTGATTATGCAAGAATTTTAAAGCCGTCGTAAGTGTATCAAGATGTGGTATATATTCCTTTAATGCATTTACCGGTTTACTTTCAACTGGGTTCTTTAATTTCTCTTTTAATGATGCGTATCGTCTTCTGATCTGGTCGAGTTGCATCTTTGCAACGATCGAATCTTTTGAAGCGATCATTTTTCTGTAGACTTTCTCCTCAGCCTTTTGCATCTTCATTAATGTCTTCTCACTTTTTTCAATGACCTTATCCTCCAATGCGGAAACTTTTTTTCCAATTACGCTGCCCAATTTTTCAGGATCAATTTTATCAAGCAGAGAATCAAGATTTGATTGTGCGGAAAGTTTACCACTTATAATAATTAACAGAGAATACAACAATATCATCCTTACAGGCTTGTTAAAAATATTGCTGTGTTTGTTTCCCATAAGTGATTTTTAAAAAATCCAAGTAGAATTTATTCGACTTCAAAAAGAATTTTTATTGACATCACTCAATTCTTTCTGTGATGCAAAAAATTAACTCAAGCGAATAATTTCATTATAGAAAAAAATAAGTTTCTTGCGGCTCGAAATTATACTTGAACGATCTCGTGAAAGAATTTTTAGTACTTGTAAATTGAAAGTTGTGCTTGCTTTTTGAAAGTAAAACTTTCATCCACCAGAAGGACATGAAAACTTGTGAAAAAGAATCGATCTTAATTGCTATTGGAGATCATTTAAGAAAACTAAGAATCATAAATAATAAACCCACTAAAGAAATTGCCGGAGTATTAAACATCACTACCCAGGCATATGGCAATATTGAAAGAGGAGAAACCGCTATTTGTCCAACTAAACTCATTCTATTAGCTGGATACTACAAAACAAACATTGCAGATTTGTTTCCGGAAGAATTTAGAAGCTTCAGGGATGTTGGAGTTGCAAAGAATGTATATTATCCAAGTTCCATTTCTAAAATATTGCCCCTTGTGTTACATGGTTTTTTCTACATGGCAATATAGCAAGCTAATTAATTTCATATTTTTCTAAGTCTAGCACTGAATTAACCAATACCACAAAAGTGGTATTGGTGATCATTTGATCGCCCAATAACTTGAACTGATAATTATGAGTCATTATTAACCTGCTCAAATGAATTCAGGCAATAGCTTAATGCTTTTTAGAAAGCTGAAAAATAAATCCCAAAATCAAATTGCAAAAAGATTGAAGACCTCACAACAATATATTTCTGAATTGGAAAAGCAGCCACATATAAAAGATGAAATAATCGACAAATTTCTCCATGCTTTAAATAGCAATCGGGACGAATGGGAAAAATTCAAAAAGCTTCTGCCTTAAGGCCTAGTTAACTGCCTGTTTTAACTGCGTTTGCTTCGGGGAAAAGCTTTGACCGAAGTTCATTCATATTATTGCTTAACTTCTTCAACGAAACTTTTGCATAGATCTGTGTAGTGCGGATAGAACGATGACCAAGTAAACGGCTCACTGTTTCAATAGGAACATCATGCTCCAGGGCAACAGTAGTTGCGAAAGTGTGACGGGCTGTATGGGTTGTAAGATGTTTTTTGATACCTGCGATTTCTGCAACCCTCTTCAAGTTTTTATTAAATTTCTGATTACTGCGAACCGGAAGTAATTTATTGTGCGCATTGGCCCAAACGTCATTTTTGTATTTATCAATTATTTCTAACGGTATTGGCAACAATGGGACAAGCTCGGGTTCATCCGTTTTATGACGACATAATGAAATCCATTTATTGCCATCCATGCCGATAACGATATTATCTTTTGAAAGACTGTCAACCTCTTTATATGCATACCCTGTAAAGCAAGAGAATATATAAATATCTCTTGTTCTCTCAACCATTTTATTTGGCATTTCGGTTTCCATCATCTTGCCAATTTCAATCATCGTCAATATTTCACGATGCGGGTTTTTGTAAGGGCATTTGAAATGTTTGATTGGATTTTTATCAAGCCATTCTTTGTCAACAGCGAAATCGATCAATTCTTTTATAATGCTGATGTATTTAAATGTTGTATTGTCGGCAATGTTGCAATCAATATTTAAATATTCTTTGAGATCATTACCTAATGATGGCTTTAATTCGACCAGTGGAATATCTGTTAAATGATATTCCTTTTTTAAAAATGCCTGGGCTTTTCGATGGATATTTTCAAGACGTTGTAATGTTTTTAATGCAGCCTTTTCATTTTTCACAGCAACTTTTAGTTTTTCAATATTGATGGTGAAAAGATCCATTAATGTTTTTTTCTCCTGGCCTTTACCGGTGTAAGCATTTTTTATCATCTCACTGGTAACATGTTTATGTGTTGCAGTAAGTTGATTATAGAACTTTCGAAGATCTCCTTTGATGGTATCAATATCTTCATTTATTGTAATAGCATCAGGTGAATTTTTTTTAACATTGTTACTTTGAGAGCACCAATAATCGGGTTCAATTTTTTTTGAAGTTGAGAATTGCGAACGTTTTCCATCAAGAGTGATTCTGCAATAAATAGGAGCTTTGCCTGCATCATCTTTTTTCTGCACATAAAGCCAGAAAAGAATAGCCATGTTAGAATTTACTTTCATGGTGTGGTGATTAAAAAGGTTACCGAATTTTGTTTGCTTTATTCCGGCTTTGCCGGAATCTGAAAGCGTCGAAATCTGCTATCGGTAAGGCTTTTAAAGAATGATAAGTTGAAGGTAATTGAAGAGATAGGTTACCGAAAAGGTGACCTCCAACTTGGTTTTATATGACCCATCTTTGACGGGGTAAAAAAGAAAAACCGCATGAATACTGCGTTTCATGCGGCTGTGTACATTGATAGTACGTTTTTTGTAGCCCGTACGAGATTCGAACTCGTATCACCACCGTGAAAGGGTGGTGTCCTAGCCCTTAGACGAACGGGCCTTCTACGCTAAAGCTTCGAAGGCGAAACGCCCCTTGGTTTCAGGGCGGCAAAGATAAGTTTCGATGGCTTTACAGCAAAAACATTTTTCAACAAAAAAGCCCCGACGCCTAGTCGGGGCAAGTTCAAAACCGTCCTTCATGGATATAAGTTATTGCTTCGCTAACTCTGATTTCTTAAAGATGTTAGCCACAGCTTTTTGAATTTCTTTGTTTGTAAGATTCCGGTTATTTACCTCGGCTGTTGTCCAACCCTGCCATACTGTTTTATCAGTTTTTGCATCGAGCATAGTTACCGTAATGGTGCCTTCTTTTATCACTTTTTCATAAGATTCATAACCCAAAAATTGAGAAGGATAATAGATCGTTGCATAACGTCTTGTATACGGGTTATAGATCAATCTGCTGTAAGGCTGGCTATATACCGGTTCATTTTGTTGCTTGCTCGACCTTTCTACTAGCAAATCGTAATCAAGAATTACATCAGGTTTGTTTTTGGATTCCCTCCAACCTATCTTTTCAAATTCCTTTGTAACTGCTGACCTGATCTTAGATTCAATAAGATCACTTTGATTTTCCAACTTGCCATTTTCACCATGCAACCATGTAAACGTTTTGTACTTACTGAAGTTTACGGTTTCGTCTTTTTCAATATGGGCGGAACTTGCACAGCCAGCAAGTAGTCCAATGCTCAGAACCGCCACAATTGCTGTTTTAAATTTTCCTTTATTCATAGTCTGAGTGTTTTAAATTCTCACACTATTAAACGCAATTTTTGACCCCAGGTTTATTAAGGACTTGTGAAAAAAATAAGAATGAAATGATAAAAAAATCAATGTTGTAGTCAATGATCTATGTCAATCCTATTTCATAATGTATTTCAGGGATTTCTGTATCTCCAAATCCTTTTCGCATCAAACGACTTTTAAAATCCTGCTGAACGTCATATTCGCCATGAACAAGAAAAAGTTTTTTCACTTGTTTTGGATCCTGACAAGCAAGCCACTGGCAAAGATCTTCATAATCACCATGAGCACTCATACTACGGATCGATCCGATCTCGGCATGTACTTCATGCTGGATACCAAAAATCCCAACTTCTTTTGCACCTGTCATTAATCTTCCGCCAAGTGAATTAGGTTCACAATAGCCCGTAATCAAAATAGTATTATGGCTATTTTCAATATTGTTGCTGATATGATGTTTTACTCTGCCTGCATCTGCCATTCCGCTGGCAGAAATAATAACACAAGGTTCATTTCTAAAATTCAGCAGCTTGGATTGGTCAACAGTTTTAATATATTTTAACCCTTTAAAATTAAAAGGATCGCTATCTGTTTGTAGTACTTGCTGAATCCTTTTATTAAAATATTGCGAGTACTTTTTTACTATTTCTGTTGCTTCAATGCTTAATGGACTGTCAACAAAATAATCCAGCTCTGGTAACCGGCCTTCTAATTCTAATTGATTTAATGCATACAATATTTCCTGAGTTCGGCCAACACTAAAAGCCGGCATTATGAGTTTTCCTTTTTTATTTAAACAAGTCTTTTCGATCCATTGCAGTATTTGATCGGGAGTTGTTGTATGTTCATCATGCAGACTATTACCGTATGTTGACTCAAGTAATATATAATCTGCCTGCGGAAAATCTTGGGGTGATTTTAAAATTACATCCCTATAACGACCAACATCACCACTAAAAGAAAGTGTTTTTTGTTCTCCATTTTCTTGTATGCGCAGATGCACACAGGCACTTCCGATTATATGACCAGCATCTGTAAACATTCCTTGTACCCCTTCCATTACATCAAACCATTGATTATATTCAACTGTTGCAAAATGCTCCTGTGCTTTTTTTGCGTCTTCAATTGTATAAAGTGGAGTGAGATAAGGCTGCCCTGCTGCAGCTCTTCTTTTATTTTCATATTTGATATCATCTTCTTGTATCTCGGCTGAGTCTTCTAATAGAACTCCGGTTAGATCTTTGGTGGCCGGCGTACAAAAAATAGTTCCTTTATAACCTTCTTTTGTCAATTTTGGAATAAGTCCACTATGATCAATATGTGCATGAGAGAGGATCATAGCATCAACTGTCATTGGATCGAAACCAAAAGAACGATTCAGTGCATTTTTTTCTTTTCCCATTCCCTGGAACATCCCACAATCAAGCAGTAGCTTTTTCCCATTTTTGAAAGTTATTAAATGCTTGCTTCCTGTCACACATCTTGCAGCTCCGTGAAATGCTATTTTCATTTTTTTATTTTTACTTTAAATGACCATGTAATAAAAAACTCTGCTACGATCTCGCCAGCTCTATTTCTACCGATCGATCTTGCCCGTATTGTTCTTCCATCGCCAGATTCAACCGCCTCTTCGATCATTTTTTTTATTTGTGATCCATCTTCACAAACAAAGGTGGTTTTATCACCTGCTTTTTTAAAATACTCGCCTTCCGTTTTTACTACCAGCATACTTACAGGAGGGTTTTTTTTATATAAATGTCCTAATGCAAGAGCACCGGTACTCATTTCTGCTGCCATACTTAAACATGCAAAATAGGTACTCCGAAAAGGATTTTGGGAAAACCATTTGAATGGAACTGTTACTTCACATTTATTTTCATCCAGGCTTTTCACTCTTACTCCTGAAAAATAAGCACTTGGTAATTTAGAAAGTAAGAACATCCTAAATTTTAAAGGGCTGGTCATCTGTTTGGAAAATAATTGAAAATTTGATTCCATCATTCCTTTTTATTTGAGAAAGTTCAAGTGATTTTGATTACCGATCCATATATCAATCCTCTAATTAAAAAAATATTGGTAAAAATACAGAATGATTTATCTTTTCACCCGGAGTTTTAAATAATACGCCACCAAAACCAGCTAACATGAAACGTTTTAAAAAGATCTTGAAATGGACAGCCATCACCATTTTAAGCATTGTCGCAATTTTTGTGATCATTGTTTTTGCAATGCAAAACAAAAAATTTGATGCGCCATTCCCCAATCTTTCTGCAACTAATGATAGCGCAACGATCGCAAGAGGAAAATATCTCGCATATGGCCCGGCACATTGTTCCGGTTGTCATACACCGGCTGCCGACCAGGAGAAAGTAATGGCTGGCGAAGAATTGCCTTTTAAAGGAGGGCTTGAATTTAAATTGCCGATCGGCACCCTATATTCTAAAAACATCACTCCGGATGATGAAACAGGTATTGGTAAAGTTCCTGATTCTGTATTAGCAAGATCGCTTCGTTATGGTGTAGCCCGTGATGGCCGTGCACTTTTTGATTTTATGCCTTTCCACAATTTGAGTGATGAAGATCTTATTGCAGTGCTTTCATTCCTAAGAGCACAACCTGCAGTAAAAAACGAAGTGCCTGACAACAAACTTAATTTCATGGGTAAAGCTGTAAAAGCATTTCTAATAAAACCAGTAGGACCTGAAGGTGAAGTAAGCAAATCAGTAAAACCAGATACAACAGCCGAATATGGAAAATATCTTGCACATTTTGTAACCAATTGCAAAGGTTGTCATACTAATCGTAGTTTGATGACAGGCGCCTACATAGGACCTGAATTTGCTGGTGGGTTAAAATTGGAAGCCCTTGATGGTTCTTATTGCATAACTCCCAATCTTACTCCTGATCAAGGGACCGGCAGAATTACTAACTGGACACAGGAACAATTTATTGCCAGGTTCAGAGCACCAAGAGTGATAAAAACATCTGATATGCCCTGGGATCAATTCAGAAAAATGAGCGACGATGACCTGAAAGCGATCTACAAATACATACACAGTCTGAGCCCTATCAAAAATGATACTGGCCCAACTTATGTCGCTGGGAAAAGTACAACAAAATAAATAAGTATTCAATCAGAAAACTTCCAGCTGATTTTTTAAAAGATCATCCATTTCATCTCTTTTACGAATGAGATAAGGTGTGCCACCTTTTACCATTACTTCAGCAGGCTTAAAACGTGAATTATAGTGAGATGACATTTCAAAACAATAGGCGCCGGCGTTCCTGAAAACCAAATGATCGCCTTCATGTATTTCGGGTAGTTGACGATCTTCAGCAAATGTATCTGTCTCACAAATATTGCCAACAACATTGTAATTCCTCTTTTGACCAGCTATGTTAGAAATATTTTCTATTTCATGATAAGCTCCGTAAAACATGGGACGGATCAAATGGTTGAGTCCACTGTTTACACCAGCAAAAATTTTATTACCGGCATTCTTAATAACATTTACAGTAGTAATAAAATAACCGGCTTCACTTACAATAAATTTTCCTGGTTCAAACCAAACCTGGAAATGACGGTTATATTTTTTCTCATACCAATCAAATTCTTCTTTTACTTTTTTACCGAGTAATGGAATGTCAGTTCCTTCCTCACCAGGCATATAAGGAACTTTGAATCCACCGCCGAGGTCGATCACTTGTAGATCTGGAAAATGCTGTGCTACATCGAATAATACTTCAATTCCTTTCGCAAATACTTCCACATCTCTTATTTCACTACCGGTGTGGATATGCAGTGTCCTGATGTGCAAATTTGTTTCATTGATAACATCAAGCACTTCATGTATGCTTTCCAATGGAACACCAAATTTGCTGTTAATATGACCGGTTGAGATCTTTAAATTCCCACCAGCCATGATATTTGGACGTAAGCGAACACCTACGGGATAAGTATGCCCAAACTTTTTACCGAATTTTTTTAGATTGGAAATACTGTCGATATTAATATGAACTCCCAAATTCTTTGCTTCTTCTATTTCTTCAAAAGCAATATTGTTTGATGTATATAAAATGTTCTGTGGTTCGAACCCAGCCTTCAATGCCAGCTTAACTTCATTTACAGAGCTGCAATCGATATTACAACTGATAGAGAGAATGTATTTGAGAATATTGATATTGGTTAACGCTTTTGCAGCATAGAAGAATTTTGTATCAACGCCATCAAATGCGGTAAGTAATTTATCATACTGCTCCTTTATTCTTTCAGCATGATAAACATATACTGGAGTTCCAAATTGCTTTGCAATATTCTCTAATTGTTCAGGCGAAAGCTGTTGTGACATGTCGGCGAAGATACAGGTCGTGAGCCTAATAAATACATTGCTGATAATTCAAGATCAGCTCCCCTCTCCTTCTTTCTCGTCTTTATTTTCTATTAGCTCTCCGCTTTCAGTTACTGCAAGATTAGTAGGTTCTTCCGGAGCCGTAGGTGTAATTTCTGCTTCTGTATTTGCGGATTCAGAAATAAAATCTGCTTCGTTAACGATGGTTGGTTCTATAATTTGTTCTGCAAGCACTTCTTTGATCTTTGGAAGATCATCAGGTGAATTAATGCCGAAATAATCCATAAAAGATTTTGAAGTGGAATATACAAGCGGATGCCCGGGCATTGTTTCATTGCGACCACTGATCACGATGAGTTCTTTCTCTAATAATTTTTGAATGGCATAATCGGCACTTACCCCTCTTATCGCTTCTACCTGGCCTTTTGTTACCGGTTGCTTATAAGCAATGATAGAAAGTGTTTCCATTGCGGCAGCAGAGAGTTTTTTCAAAAACTTATCTCCATTCAATTGGGCAATGGTTTTATGATACTCCTTTTTAGTAAGAAACTGCCAGCCACCACCACTTTGTATCACTTCAAATGGATAGAACTCCGACTTGTATTTTTCAACGATGCCTTCTAAAGAAGTTTCGATCTGATCAAGTGTGATTTTCTCATCCATAAAAGAAAAGGCATTATTGGCCAGATCAGTGATCTCCATTGTGGTCAAAGGCTTATCACTTGCAAAGATCAAAGCTTCAATGTGGGGTATCAGGTTATTAATTTCCATTGATTAATTGTTGATTAGAGAACTAATAGTTGAACGGAGCGTCGCAACGAAAATACAATCAGGGAATCAAAGCTGGTAACACAATTATCAACATACTATTAAGTGATAGCCAATTCTATCCCTGCAATGCCGCTGCACCACTTACGATCTCAGTAAGTTCAGTAGTGATCGCAGCTTGTCTTGCACGGTTGTAAGAAATTTTCAATGAACGCAACATCTCATTAGCATTGTCGCTGGCCTTGTCCATTGCAGTCATTCTTGCGCCGTGTTCAGATGCATTTGAGTCAAGAACTGCTTTATATAATTGTGTATTGAGAATTTTTGGCATCAGCTCAGCGATCAACTCTTCTTTTGAAGGATCATAAATAAAATCCGCTTTTGTAGCGCCTGCTTTTGCCTCTACTTTAGGAATAGGTAAGAATCTTTCTACTTCGAACTTTTGTGTAGCCGCATTTTTAAACTGGCTATAAATAACTTCAACTACATCAAATTCTCCAACCTCAAAGCTTCTCATCGCATCCTGCGCAGCTTTTTGTACACTTTCAAAATTCAGGTTCAGAAAAATATCTTTATACCGCTCTGTTACGTTATAACGATTTTTTAAAAAATGCTCATATCCTTTTTTTCCAACAGTCCAGATAATAACATTTCCTTTTTTAAATTGCTCAGGATATCTTTCGTTGATAGTTGCTTTTGCAAGTTTAATAAGATTGGCATTAAATGCTCCGCAAAGTCCACGATCACTTGTGATAACGATCAACAATACTTTTTCAACTGGCCTTTCAGCAGCTAACGCCATGCCTGCGCCACCGCCAGCGTTGCTCACGATATTGCTAAGCATCTCCTGCATCTTTTTAGCGTAAGGACGCATTTGGATAATTGCATCTTGTGCCCGACGCAATTTAGCAGCACTTACCATCTTCATAGCTTTTGTGATCTGCTGCGTACTTTGAACTGACTTAATACGATTGCGAACTTCTTTTAATTGACCAGCCATTTTTTATCGTTTAAGGGTTTAAGGTTGACGGGTTATAAGGTTGTTTTTGAATGAACATTAAACCTTTAAGCCATTAAACCTTGTAACCGTGTGAAATCGGCCGCAAAAGTACGAGCTTGAGGGTAAAAAACCAGAAGATTTTTGGGTTGTGAATAATTGTAACTTTAAGCCATGAATGAGCTAATTCTCATAGCTGTTTTCATTGCAATATTATTTGGCTCTCATCTTCTTATAAAGAGAATCAAAAGGCCTTTGATAAGCTACATCAGATTCTTTATGTTGATTGCTTTAATTGTTCTTGTATGGTGGCCTGATGATAATCGTAGGAATTCTGAAATGATATTCTTAACAGTTCTTGCTGTTTATGGCATTTGGAATGAGATCACAGAATTGAAAAAACTTAACTCAAAAATTGAACTTTGAGAATTGAACATTTTCTTGCTTTTATAATTTCACAGCATCTTTTAGCTCAAATTCTCTTCTTAATCCATAGGTTATAATAAATTTCCCTCCCTCTTTTGTTGGCTTTTTAAGCGGCAATACCTGTTCTCTGAAAAATTGAAGATGAATTGGTCCATTTATTAGTGCAGAGAGGCGATCGGCTTTTATCACAAGTCTGCCATCCCGAATAGTATCAATATCATTAATATCGGCACTTTTAAATGAGGTGTCGGTTAATATCACATTCAGATAATCGACCGGTTCCAGTCCTTTAAAATTGAAAACAAGATCGCCACGGTTCAATATTGCCGGAACATTGGGTTCAAGTGTAAATGGTGTGAACTCAAACTCTTCGTTGTATTCCTTTTTATTCAGATCAGTAAAATTAATTGTGTGTTTACCGGTAAATGAGTTAAAAGCTTTTTGTACTTCATAATATGCGCCTGTGACTTTGGCGCTATCCACTTTTAGTTGTTCTCCGTCAAGTGTCACTTTGCTCGGTTCATCCAGAACAAGTGTTGTCCCGTTTTTGCCACCCATCCGATATTGCAGGTTAACGGTCACATCTTCTTTTCCTTCTTCTGCCCAAATTTCATAATCAAAAAAAACGGCATCGGGATTTACATCCTTACTGTTTCCGATCTCATTGCTGGTACAGGAGAAAAGAAATGAGGCTGAGATTGAGATTAAGGTTAAGAAATATATTCGTTTCATAAAATGATTTACTGTTAATACTTTTTGTACGTACAAAGTTCTTTAATGAAATGATAAAGCAGGAAATTAAATTAAAAGTCTTCCGATTTTTCACCCATTAAAATTTCTACAACATAATTGCTGCCGCTTTTTCTCATCCTAAGATATACCTTGAAATCAGAAAAATCAGAACTGCTTCCGGAAACGGTAAACTCTGACTCTGTTTTATCCTTGGAAGCATCGGGTGATACAACTTTTCCAGTCAGCTTTTGTTTGCCTGTAAGAAATGAATTTGTGATCACTGCAGATTGTAATTGAGTTGCCAGCTCATTGTATTTTGCTTTTGCTTTGGCAAAATCACTTGTTTGTAAAAATTTTGAATAGTAGAAAGTGTTTTCGTCAAAATCTTCGGCGATCAGATTTTTACCCAGGCTTCCAGGTATCTTAATAAGACTATAGGTAAATGTCAATGCACCATCAGGGTCAATTTCTTCTACTTCGCTTATTACATCATCTTCCAGTACAATATCGCCAAGGATATTATCAAAGAAATCCGGGTAAGATTTGATGGTAGAATTTAATCCTTCTGTAAAAGTCTTGGGACTGCCTGAAATTACTTCTCCTGATGCAGTGGTGACAGATGTGAGTTTTGTTACAATGCCATTGTCCCAAACTCCAACTGTTAATCTCCCATTTGACTCAAGCCTGTAGCCGTTACCATTTATTCTTCCTTTTAGATAATCGCCGACGAACATCGTACCCTGGTTATTAAAAAAATATGCTTTTCCTGTAAATTCACCATTCACTGCACCTCCGTAATAAATAGTCTGTTTTGAAAGGTCAATATCCAGTATCTGGCTTCCATTCAAATAATCATTTGTATAATTTCCTTCGGAATAATATTTTTTATATTTAAACCCATAGCAATAGCCGGAAGCTCCTTTGTCACCTAATGATCCCCAAAAACGTGTGCTGTCTCCAATAATCACTCCATTTCTCAAATGCCCGCTAACATAAAAACCAAAATACTTTTTTTGTTTTTTTATATCAAAGTAATAAGAAGAATCGATAAGCAGGTTATCACTGTTTGTGGGTCCTGCCAAAATATGTTCGTTTGTAGCTTCTGCTATAAGGGATGGTGATTTTAGAAAACTATTAAACGAAGCAGGGCCAGACTGAACCCACTGATCATTGCGCCACTCTCCTTCATAAAGTTGTTTTGTTTTTAATTCAAATTGATAACCTGTCCCGTTTCTTTTATCATCCATATAGATCACATCACTCACAACCGAGCCATCTGCGAATATTTGAAATCCACGGCCATTCAGTTTATCATTAGAAAAGCTTCCCATTATCATTCCATTATCCTTATAAAACAATATGCCTTTGCCTTGTTTTTGTCCATTTACAAAATCACCGATATATAGTATACCAGATTCGCTAAAGAAAGATCCTTTGCCATTCAGTTTTCCATTCTTCCATTCACCGCTAAGAAAAACTCCCTCTTTAAAAAGCATTGTGCCCTTTCCATTATACATCCCATTTGCAAAATTTCCCACATATCTTATTACATTACCTGACTTATAATTAGCAGCACCCATTCCATTGGGCTTGCCATCTTTTACTTCGCCGGTGTATGTATAAGTAACATCCCATCCATCTTTGAGATTTTCAATTCTTTTTACATTTTGAGCTAATAGAGTTATTGATGCGATTACAGAAAAAAGAAAAGTGGTGACCTTTTTCATGTTGATTTAATTGGTTGGTAGTATGTAAAATAATGCTTCTAAAATTACTAAATGATGATTTGCTATAAATACTCGAACTGTATTATTCGTTTAGATTGTACGGCAAGCAAGACTGAAGATTTATACCCCTGGGTTGATGAAGGTTAGTTAAAGAATGTATAAGAGTAAGGGCCGCCCTCTTTGGCAAGAATTTCAGGTATTGATCGGGACTACTGATTCCTGACTCCTGAATAAGAAGCCTTATCTTTGCCACCCTCGATATAGTCGGGGCAAAGCTCTGTCAATTTGGCTCATAAGTTATTGTAGCACTTTATTTGACAGCGTTCTAAGCCTCGTTTAACGGGATTTAGAAACAGAACCCTAATCAAAGAATATTATGAGTTTTTTTTCGAAACTATTTGGCGGAAGCAAATCGGAAAAGGATGTAAAAAAAATCCAACCTTTAGTCTCAGAGATCAATAAGCACTTTGCTTCCTACCAGTCCATCACGAATGATCAATTGCGCAACAAAACACAGGAATTTCGTCAAAGAATAAAAGATCATCTTTCTGCAATTGATAATGAGATCTCTTCCGCAAATAAAAGAGCAGAAGAACTTTCATTTAATGATTTGCTCGGTAAAGATGCCATTTACCAGGAAGTAGATAAATTAAAAAAAGACAGGGATAAAAAGATCGAAGAAGCTCTTAAAGAAATTTTACCTGAAGCATTTGCAGTTGTAAAAGAAACAGCAAAACGATTTAAAGAGAATACCGAGATCGTAGCTACAGCTACGCAAATGGATCGTGACCTGAGTGTACAAAAAGAATATGTGAAGATCGATGGCGATAAATCTATTTTCCAAAACTCATGGACTGCCGCCGGCGGAAAGGTTACCTGGAACATGGTGCATTATGATGTCCAGTTGATAGGTGGAGTTGTTTTACACGAAGGAAAAATATCTGAGATGGCAACTGGCGAAGGTAAAACACTTGTTTCTACATTACCTGCTTACTTAAATGCATTGGCCGGAGAAGGGGTGCATATTGTTACGGTGAACGATTACCTGGCTCGTCGTGACCAGGAATGGAACGGAACTATTTTTGAATGGCTTGGTATCACTGTTGATTGTATAGACAAACATCAACCAAATACTGATGACAGGAGAAAAGCTTATCTCGCAGATATTACTTACGGCACTAATAATGAATTTGGTTTTGATTATCTCCGTGATAATATGGTTCATTCGCCTGAAGAAATGGTACAACGCAAACATCATTTTGCAATGGTGGATGAGACGGATAGTGTTTTGATCGATGATGCAAGAACTCCATTGATCATTTCAGGCCCAATACCAAAAGGAGATGATCAGCAATATCATATATTAAAATCAAGAGTTCAGCAATTGGTAGAAGCACAGGAAAGAATTGTACGTAGCAATTTGAATGAAGCGAAGAAAAAAATTGCTGAGGGTGATGATGATCCGAAAAGCGGTGGCCTTCAACTTTTCCGGGCTCACCGTGGTTTACCGAAATATGGACCCACGATCAAATACCTGAGCGAATCTGGTATAAAAGTAAAAATGCAAAAGGCGGAAAATTATTATCTAGCTGATCAGCAGAAAGAAATGCCGAAAGTAGATGATGAGCTGCTTTTCCATATAGATGAAAAAAACAACTCAGTTGACCTGACTGATAAAGGTATTGCTATGATTACCAGGACTGGTGAGGATCCTGATTTTTTTGTGTTGCCGGATATTGGTGTAAGGTTAGCTGAAGTAGAAAAGACATATTCCAACCCGGATGAAAAAATGCATCATAAAGAAGATGTATTAAATGATTTTCGTGTAAAAGCTGACCGCATACATACAGTACAACAACTTTTGAAAGCGTACACATTATTTTCAAAAGATGTGGAATATGTGGTAATGGATGGTGCTGTAAAAATTGTAGATGAACAAACAGGTCGTATCCTTGATGGAAGAAGATATTCTGATGGTTTGCACCAGGCGATCGAAGCAAAAGAAAATGTAAAGATCGAAGCGGCTACACAAACTTATGCTACCATCACTTTGCAAAATTATTTCCGTATGTATCATAAACTTGCCGGCATGACCGGTACTGCGGAAACGGAAGCAAAAGAGTTATGGGATATTTATAAATTGGATGTGGTTACTATTCCGACGAATCTTCCAATGGTTCGTAATGATCACCAGGATCTTGTTTACAAAACCAAACGTGAAAAATTCAAAGCAGCTATTGAAGAAATTGAATCATTACGCAATGCAGGAAGGCCTGTGCTTGTTGGTACTACTTCAGTTGAAGTAAGTGAATTGCTGAGTAAGATGCTGCAGGTAAAGAAGATTCCACACAATGTTTTGAATGCAAAACAACATGCCCGTGAAGCGCAGATAGTTGCCGAGGCTGGTTTGCCTGGAGCAATTACAATTGCTACAAACATGGCGGGTCGTGGTACCGATATCAAACTCGGACCCGGTGTAAAAGAAGCTGGTGGTTTAGCGATCATCGGTACAGAACGTCACGATAGTCGGCGTGTGGACAGGCAGCTTCGTGGTCGTGCAGGCAGACAAGGTGATCCCGGTACATCTCAATTCTATGTTGCGTTGGAAGATGACCTGATGCGTATGTTCGGTAGTGAACGTATTGCCAAGATCATGGACAGGCTTGGTTACAAAGAAGGTGAAGTAATCCAGCATAGCATGATCACATCAAGCATTGAAAGAGCACAAAAGAAAGTAGAAGAAAATAATTTTGGTATTCGTAAAAGACTTCTTGAATATGATGACGTAATGAATAAGCAACGAAACGTTGTTTACGGCAAACGTCAGCATGCATTGTTTGGAGAAAGATTGGCTCTTGACATAGATAATGCGTTTATAGTAGTTGCGGAAGGATTGATCGCCACGTATCGTGAACAGGAAGATTATGAAGGTTTCAAACTGGATTGCATTGTGAATTTTGGAATGGATACAAAGATCGAAAAGGAAGAGTTTCTGAAAGGTGATGAAACTTTTGTGGTACAGAAATTATATAATGAAGCGACTGAAAATTACGATCGCAAAAAAGAAGATCTGAAAAAACAATCCTTGCCTGTTTTCAAAAATATTCGTGTATCTCAAGGTAATCATATTGAGAATGTCGTGGTGCCTTTCAGTGATGGACGTAAGATCATTAACGTGTTGACCAACCTTCAAAAAACACTTGATACCAGCGGCCAGGAACTCTGTGATGCACTCGAACGTCATATCACACTTTCAGTAATTGATGATTCATGGAAAGAGCATCTGCGTGCAATGGATGATCTGAAACAAAGTGTACAGACGGCTTATCTTGAACAAAAAGATCCATTGGTCATTTATAAAATGGAAGCTTTCAATTTGTTTAAGAACATGGATAGCGACACAAATAGAAACATTGTTTCGTTCATGTGCCATGCGGCATTGCCACAACAGGAACAACAAGCTCCATTGCGTGAAGGACATCGCGAAAAAACTGACCTAAGTAAGTTGAAAGCTAATAAAGAAGAGATCGATACGGCAGGACAAGATTATGCAGCAAATGAAAAAGATTATTACGATCCTTCTGGTACCGATGTAAAACAACAACCGGTAAAAGTTGCACCTAAGATCGGCAGGAATGATCCTTGTCCTTGTGGAAGCGGCAAGAAGTTTAAGAATTGCCACGGCAGAGAAGCTTGATGAGATAATAACTGATAAATAATAGATGATAAAAGCATTCATGAAAATGGATGCTTTTATTATTTGTTCGGTAGGTCTCATTTGAAATAAGATTGAACCACAGAGACACATAGGCCACATGTTACACAGTGATTATCTCCGTGACACCCTTTGGACTCAGTGACTCCATGGTTTGGAAGCCAACCTGAGGCAACTCTATCTATTCTCTCGCAAAAACTTGTCATTATTATCATTAAATTTGAAAAGGCCTATTGCAACCAAAATGATACATGAATTCTTTTTTTCAAAAAATAATAACAGACAGAGTTCTTCGTGATAAGAAACAACTTTCCGAAGGAGAGACCTATAGTCCTTATGAATTAGCAAAGGCATATCGTGAATTTAAAATTTCTGTACTTGGCTTTTTTAGAGACATCACTTTTATCTCATTAGGAATCGCTTCCGCAGTATTTGGACTAAAGGGTTTTTTGATCCCAAATAATTTTATTGATGGTGGCGCTACAGGTATTGCCCTGCTGATAAGACAATTAACAGGAGCAAGACTTGGACTGATGCTTATCCTGGTAAATATTCCTTTTTTGTTACTAGGCCTGGGAGTCATCGGTAGAAATTTTGCCATAAGAGCTTCATTGGCCATCACAGGGCTTGCCCTGGCGGCAGCGTTTGTAAATTTAAAACCAGTAACTGATGACAAATTGCTTGTAGCACTCTTTGGCGGATTTTTTTTGGGAGCAGGCATTGGACTTACTATTCGTGGAGGAGCTGTTATCGATGGTACCGAAGTAGTGGCGCTTTACCTGAGTAAACGATTTGGAACAACTGTCGGTGATGTCATCACTATCATCAATGTTATCATCTTTGGCGTAGCCGCTTATTTTATTTCAATTGACATTGCGTTATATGCAATGGTTACTTACCTGGCTGCCTCAAGAACCGTTGATTTTGTAATAGAGGGTATTGAAGAATATACAGGTGTCACGATTATTTCATCTCACAATGAAGAGATCAAAGAAATGGTCATTAATAAACTAGGGCGTGGCGTAACGCTTTATAAAGGCAAAGGTGGTTTTGGTAAACAAGGTCATACTGAAGATAAAAATATCATCTATACTGTTGTTACCCGGCTTGAAATAAGCCGGCTGAATATTGAAATTCATAAAATAGATCCGAACGCTTTTGTGATCATGACTGCTATTAAAGATGTGAAAGGTGGCATGATCAAAAAAAGACGGTTAAAACATTAGGCAAACCGTCGCTGAAATTAATTCCTGTTTATTTATATCTTTAGCTTGGTCAACCAAAACTATGTATGTATCAAAAGACAAAAGGTAAAGTCCATATTCTCCTGCATCCGGAACTCGGTGAATCGAAAGCTGATAAGTTCGTTAATGCTTTTATTATAACACTGATCATATTAAATGTACTTGCCGTTATACTGGAAACAGTAAAAGATCTTTACGCCAGGTATGAGACATTCTTTAATTATTTTGATAAGATCTCTGTTTTTATTTTTACGATCGAATACATTTTAAGAGTGTGGAGTTGCACACATGATCCACGGTATAGAGGCAGTATTAAAGGGCGGATAAAATATATGCTGACTCCAGGAGCCCTGATCGATCTCCTTGCATTTTTACCGAGCTACTTCCATACCTTCCTGAATTTTGATCTTCGCATGCTGAGGCTTCTTCGTCTTATGCGGTTTTTCAGGTTGTTCAGGCTTACTGCTTATACAAAGTCAGCACAAATGATCTTCAATGTTTTCAGAACAAGAGTGAATGAACTTTTATTAAGCTTTGTAATGGTACTTTTTTTGATCGTCATTGCATCTTGCCTCTTATATTTTGCTGAACATTATGCACAGCCCGACAAGTTTTCAAGCGTACCCGCAACAATTTGGTGGGCAGTCGTTACGCTTACAACTACTGGCTATGGCGATATGTATCCAATTACAACTATTGGAAAAATTCTGGCTGGCACCATCATGTTGACAGGCGTTGCTTTATTTGCATTGCCCGCTGGTATTATTACTGTTGGTTTTCTTGAAGAGTTTAGGGTTAACAAGAAATATAAAGGACGCAATTGTCCGCATTGTGGAATGCCTTTAGATGAACAACATCGTCACGAGGATGACGAGATCGATAATGCTACAAAACCAGTTTAGCTCAACAAAAAAAACCGCCTCACCTAAGCGAAACGGTTTCGAATAATTCAAAACAATTTATCAGAATGCTTTCGTTGGAGTTGTTGGTTTTAAATTATATTTCTTCTGAAACCTGTCATTAAGCAATTTATGTTTATCAGTGAGATCAACTTCCCTTCCTTGTATCAAAGCATCAGTTACCTTACTTGTTCTCATATCAAGCAGATCACCTTCGCTGATAACGATGTTTGCATCTTTACCCACTTCAATGCTTCCTGCTTTATCAGCAACACCCATGATCTTTGCAGCATTTAAAGTAATTGCTTGTATTGCTTCTTCCTTTGATAAACCATAAGCTGCTGCTGTACCTGCATTGAATAAAATATTTTTTCCACGGGTTTGAGCATCATCATCAGAAATTGAAAAAGTGACACCTGCTTTTTGTAAAGCAGCTGCTGATTTATATGGCTGATCAACATCATCATCTTCCGAAGTCGGAAGACTGTGCATTTGATTTAATACAACAGATACGTTATGTTGTTTTAAAAGATCGGCTATCTGCCAGCTATCACTTCCACCAACGATCACTACATCAAAATTGAATTGCTTTACAAAATCAAGTGCGATCAGCATTTGCCTTACTGTATTTCCATGCACATAAAACTTTTGAGTTTTGTCAAACAATCCTTTTACCGCTTCAAACTTCAGGTTAGTTTCTGCATGCGTGCCTTCAGCAAAATAGGCTTTTGCCTGGGTGAAGAAAGATTTTAATTCTTCAATCTTATTCAATCCTTCTTTTACCGGGTCTGAATTATTATTTCCTTGTGGACCGAAGCGACCACCGCCGCCACCGCCGCCAAATCTGCTGAAATCAGGGCGAGGCATCAATGATGGCATATATAAATGCATACCCCCGTCAGTTTTCACTGCTGCATCCTGGTAATTCCATGCATCCAACTGTACTACAGAAGATGAACCAGCAAGAAAACTTCCCTGCGGAACAATGTTTGCCATCAACACTCCCTGTGAACGAAGTGTATTGATAACTTTTGAATCAGTGTTATAAGCAACGATCGATCTTACATTTGGATTCATGTCACCAATTTCCCGAACATCAGATGATGCTCTTACTGATGATATCTCGACAAGACCAAGATTGCTTACCGGTAAAATGATACCAGGATAAACCTGTTTTCCTTTTGCATCAATAACTTTTGCACCAGCAGGCACAGTGACGTCGTTACCAACCTTTTCAATTTTACCATCCTTTATCTTGATGGTTCCATTATTAATAACAGTTCCATTGCCAACGTGAATATTAGCATTTGTAATAAACATCTCACCTTTTTGCGGTGGTGAAGGCATTACTGTTTCCTGCGAAACTGCTGCGAGGAAAAAGCCACCTAATACGATTGAAAAAAATATTTTTCTCATATAAATATTTTTATTGGTTATCAAGATTGTCTACATCAATAGTGAGCAAACCATGACTATGACCGTGGTCGCTGCATGTCATTATTAACTGGTAGCTTGGTGTTGCAGGAATAACCGGCGCTCCACTTCTTTTTTCACCATTCATTTTTTTGATCAGGCGGGTTCTTTCAACGTCTACCCATTTCTGCATTTCTGCATCTTTTGCTCTGTCAAAATAAACAGTTCCGTCAACAATTGTATACAATGATTTTGCATAAATGCTTAAAGGATCGTCACTCCAAACTACAACATCAGCATCTTTACCAACTTTCAAACTACCAACCCTATCATCCACATGCAACATTTTTGCAGGATTCAAGGTAACCATTTTGAAAGCTTCATCTTCTGTAAGATCACCATACTTCATAGTTTTTGCAGCTTCCTGGTTCAGGCGACGAGCCATTTCAGCATCATCAGAATTGATCGCTACATTCAAACCAACCTTATGCATGATAGCGGCGTTATAAGGTATCGCATCTTCTACTTCCATTTTATAAGCCCACCAATCAGAGAAAGTAGAAGCATTAGCACCATGCTTCAGCATTTTATCAGCCACTTTATAACCTTCCAAAATATGCGTGAATGTATTTACTTTAAATCCGGCTTTATCAGCTACATCGATCAAACCTGTGATCTCACTTTGTACATAAGAATGGCAGGTAATAAATCTTTTCTTATCCAAGATTTCAACAAGAGCATCCAGCTCCAGATCACGACGTGGCATTGTTAGACCTTTTTTGTCTTTTGCGCCATTATAATCTGCCCATGCTTTTTTATAGTCTTTTGCACGAGTAAATGCATCGATCAAAACTTGTTCAACACCCATTCTTGTATCCGGATAACGGGCATTGCCTTGTGTAGAAGCAGAACGTTTTACATTTTCACCTAATGCAAACTTTATAAAGCCATCCCAGTTCTTGAATTTCAGATCTTCTGCATTGGCCCCCCAGCGAAGTTTGATCAATTGGGTTTGTCCGCCAATAACATTTGCAGAGCCATGTAGAATATGAGATGAAGTAACGCCACCACTTAATTGACGATAGATATTGATATCATCGGGATTCAGGTTATCTGTAATTCTAACTTCCGAAGTCACACTTTGTGCACCTTCATTAATAGATGCAGCAGCGATATGTGAGTGTTCATCAATAATTCCGGGAGCAACATATTTTCCTGTAGCGTCAATAACTCTTGCTCCATCAGCAGAAAGGTTTTTACCGATAGCTGCGATCTTTCCATCTTTTAATAACACATCAGTGTTTTGAAGAACACCTTCTTTCTCATTTGTCCAAACAGTTCCGTTCTTAATTAAGATCGTTTCCTGTTTTGGCTGAGAACCTTCTTCAAATCCAAATGGTTCGAAAGGATATAAGACTTTTCCAACAGCAATTGGATCTTTTCTTTTAGTAGTATCAGGTTTTGGATCAGCAGCTTTTTCCAAAACAGCAGTCCATGTTAGTGAATTTCCTACAGAGTCGGTTCCGGTACCGTTCCATTCTGTACCTGCACTGTAACCAGTAAGCCTTGTAGCGGTTGCAGGCAATTGAGCTTGTTGTCCGCCACCAAAACCTCCTCCACCAAAGTTGCCCCCTCCTTGTCCGCCACCTCCAAAGTTGCCACCACCTCTTCTAGCGGGCATTTTTGCATAACTAAGTTTTACAGTTTTACCATCGTAAGTAAATCTTGCAGTCAACGTGTCTTTTCCATATACACTGGCTGAACTATTAGATTTTATATCTAATGTATAGTTCTCGGCACCCGCAGGTGTATTAACTGTAAGTTTATATGTTCCGGCAATATTTGTCCATGCTTCTTCTTTTACAGAATATTTTTCTCCCTGGATCCAGTTTTGAATGATTACCGAGCTCTGAGTGAAAACAGGACCATTCGTGATGATGAAGTTGGCGAGCTTACCTTCATCCAGACTTCCAACTCTATCATAAATTCCCAGAAGTGTTGCAGGTGTTTTTGTCAAAGCTTCAAAAGCTTTTGTTTCGCTCAAACCATAATCGATCGCCTTCCGAAGATTTGTCCAGAATTGAGTTACTTGTCTTAGATCAGCTGTTGTCAAACAGAAATTAATTCCTGCTTTCTCAAAATATGATGCATTAGCTGGTGCCATTTCCCAATGTTTCATATCATTCAATGAAACAAACCTTGCTTCTGCAGGATCTTCAACATCCTGGGCTTGGGGGAAATTCAGTGAAACGATAAATGAAGCATTACTTGCTTTCATTTCTTTGATGCGCTGGTATTCATTACCTCCGCCTTTTAAAATATATTGTACACCAAACTCATCTCCGATCCTGTCAGCACGAAGACAGTTCCATTTGTCATTCGCATCAAAGATCTGTGGCAATGATAGATTATTATTCCACGCCTCCATACTTATGTTGGTTCCTTCTTCAACTGGTTTTTGCTTATACCATTGAGCATCTAAAAATGACTGGCGAAGCAATGCAATACTTCCCATCATTGAGCTTGGATAACTTTGAGTAGAAGTTCCCTTACTGAAAGAATAATTAGCGGTTGCTTTTTCTTTCAGCATTACAAGATTCTCTTTTGAATTTGCGAGAGTAACAACAGTGCCGGTACCACGGGCAATTCCATCTCTCATATGACTTAACACAGTACCAAAACCAGCTTCACGAAGCGGTTTTGCTTTGTTATCATCAATTGTAAAAACTTTAAATGCATCTACTTCGCTTTTTATAGCCTGGTTCCATCCATATGCACCCTTTGCATTTGAAGTAAATTGCTGTTGACCAAAAAATCCGCCGCCACCGCCGCCTTGTCCCTGGCCCTGCGGAGTTGGAAGCGAGGTTCCATAATCTGCGTAGATATCAATAAATGAAGGATAGATAAATTTTCCTTTACAGTCAACTTCAACAGCGCCTGCAGGAACTTTTACGGATGTGCCTACGGAAATAATTTTCCCGTCCTTAATTACCATCGTAGCATTGTTAAGTGTTGTTGCTACGTCCTTTACAATAGTTGCATTTGTGAATGCATAAGTGCCGTGTCTTGGATCAACCACCCCATTTTCGGGGAATGTTGCCTGCCCTAATAAATTAAATGAGACCGGGAAAAATGCAAATACAAAAACCAACCTGTAGATAAACAGAGATTTTCTCATTGTGATTAGTTTTTTGGAATAAGATGTTTTTTTTAAAAAGAACTTGCTGATAGGGACGCCGAATTTATAACAATTGGAGCAATCCAAATCGAAAGATTTATAAAAGGCCATAGACCGAGGTAGGAAATTGGATTTTCGTCATTTTGATACATTATTCTTTCCGGCTTCTGACTTCCGACTCCTGACTTCACTTTTTATTACCTTTGAGCTTAATCAATTTTTGCTTTATGCCCGGCATTAAATCTTTAATTACAATACCTGATTTTAGTTTGTCTCCCCGAATTGACCAGGTTGGTGTAGAGGAAAGAGCTTCCCGATTTACAAAAAGGAGTATCAAGAAAGAAACAAAGTTGAATGGGTTGAAGCTTGTTCTTAATATGATCGACCTGACAACACTTGAGGGGAAAGATACAGATGGTAAAGTGAAACAACTTTGCTATAAAGCAATGCATTTGCATGATGCGTTGCCCGGTTTACCGACTGTTGCTGCTGTATGTGTTTATCCATCCATGGTCAAAACAGCTAAGAAAGCATTGGGAGATTCCGGGATCAATGTTGCATCAGTGGCTACTGCATTTCCGAGTGGCCAGGCGCCAAAAGAAGTTAAGATCCGCGACACAAAATATGCAGTTGAGCAAGGCGCTGATGAAGTGGATATGGTGATCAGTCGTGGTAAGTTCCATTCAGGCGAATACAATTTTGTGTTTGATGAAATAGCAGCAATCAAAGAAGCTTGTGGCGAAGCAAGATTAAAAGTGATCCTCGAAACTGGTGAGTTGGGAACGATGGATAAAGTTCGTCGTGCAAGTGATCTTGCCATGTATGCAGGAGCAGATTTTATAAAAACTTCAACAGGAAAAATTCAGCCAGCGGCAACCATGCCGGTAACACTGGTAATGCTAGAAGCAATAAGAGACTATTATTATAAAACAGGAAAAATGGTGGGGATGAAACCAGCTGGCGGAATTTCCAAATCAAAGCTTGCTTTACATTATTTAGTTATGCTAAAAGAAACATTGGGCGAAGACTGGATGAATAATCATTGGTTCCGATTTGGAGCAAGCAGCTTAGCAAATGATGTGTTGATGCAGATCATGAAAGAACAAACTGGAGTTTACCAGGCTGCAAATTATTTTTCAGTGGATTAATTATGACTTGTCCTGGATTTTAATCCAGGGATTTAAATAGAAAGAATAATAAAATCATTTCATGCCAAAAACAATTTCAAAAAAGAAAAACAATACAGTCAAACTAAAGTTTGATACCTGGCAATATGCCCCTGCACCGGAAAGTAAAAGTGCTGCTGTTATTAAACCACAATACGATCTTTTTATAAATGGAGAGTGGCTAAAACCATCAAGCAATAAGTATTTTGATACAATAAATCCAGCAACGGAAGAAAAGCTGAGTGAAGTAGCTGAAGCAAATGTTGCAGATGTTGATAAAGCTGTTTCTTCTGCAAGAAAAGCGTATGAAAAGTTTTGGAAGAAATTGCCTGCGAAAGAAAGAGCAAAGTACATTTTCCGTATCGCAAGAATGGTACAAGAAAAAGCAAGAGAATTGGCAATCATCGAAACCTTGAATGGAGGCAAAGCGATCCGTGAAAGCCGCGACTTTGATGTACCGACAGCAGCTAATCATTTCTTTTATTATGCGGGCTGGGCCGATAAATTGGAATATGCTTTTCCAAATCGTCAAACTGAACCGCTTGGTGTAGCAGGTCAGATCATTCCCTGGAATTTTCCTTTATTAATGGCTGCATGGAAAATTGCTCCTGCATTGGCAACCGGGAATACAGTTGTTTTAAAACCTGCTGAAACAACATCATTAACTGCATTAAAGCTTGCTGAAATAATACAGGAAGCTGATCTGCCACCGGGAGTTGTAAATATTATTACAGGAGCAGGTGCAACCGGTGCTGCAATTGTAAATCACCAGGACATTAATAAAATAGCATTTACCGGTTCCACTGATGTTGGAAAAATAATTCAAAAGGCGATCGCTGGTACTAATAAAAAAGCTACGCTTGAATTGGGTGGAAAAGCTGCCAATATAATTTTTGAAGATGCACCAATTGACCAGGCAGTGGAAGGAGTTGTTAATGGAATTTATTTTAACCAGGGCCATGTTTGTTGTGCCGGCTCCCGGTTATATGTGCAGGAATCAGTGGCAAAAGAAGTGATAAAAAAATTAAAAGACAGGATCGAATCATTGATAGTTGGCGATCCAATGGATAAGAACACTGATATTGGTGCTATCAATTCAAAACAACAATTGGAAACAATACATAAGTATATAAAGATCGGAACTGAAGAAGGAAGTGAAATGTATCAAAGCAGTTGTCAATTACCGGGCAAAGGTTTTTGGTGCAGACCAACTTTGTTCACAAATGTGGCGCAGAGTAATCGTATTGCACAAGAAGAAATTTTTGGACCTGTACTGGCTATCTTAACTTTCAGAACTGATGATGAAGTGATCGAAAAAGCAAATAACTCTCCTTATGGGTTAAGTGCAGGAGTTTGGACAGATAAAGGTTCCAAGATCTTTAATATGACCAAGAGAATGAGGGCTGGAGTGATCTGGGCAAATACATTTAATAAGTTCGACCCATCTTCACCATTCGGTGGTTATAAAGAAAGTGGATATGGAAGAGAAGGTGGATTACATGGGTTGTTGCCTTATTTGAATTTGGTTGGTTAACCTCGTTTAAAGGTTTAAGGGTCTAAAGGTTCTTAAAAATTGAGTGGCCAAATAGAATGGCAACTATCAAAAGATTTGAAGAAATCGATGCCTGGAAAGTGGGAAGGGAATTATGTTTAAAAATTGGAATAATAATCGATGAAGGCAATTTTAAAAAGAGCTATCGATTGATAGATCAAATTGAAGGTTCGTCAGGATCGATCATGGATAATATCGCAGAAGGATTCGAGAGAGGAACAAGAGCTGAGTTCATTCAATTTCTTGGATACGCAAAAGGATCCTGCGGTGAATTCAGATCACAACTTTATAGAGCAGTTGATAGAAAATATTTGACAAAAGAACAATTTGACAAATTGTATATATTGGCAGTAAGAATAAGTGCAATGATTCAAAAGCTAATTGAATACTTACAAAAATCAGAAGTAAAGGGCATTCGCAAAAAATAACCTTTAAACCATTAAACGATTTAAACCCTTAAACGAAAAGCAATGGGAAAAACAATAATTAAAAAGTCTTCCCTAAGTATCAGTGAAAATGGATTGGAGAAAAAGACTTCTTCAAAACGATTAGAAGTATTGAAGACATATAAAATTTATATCGCCGGGCAATTTCCAAGAACTGAATCAGGTAGATACTATGTTCCAACAAATGCGGACGGAAAAAAATTGGCGAATATTTGCTTGAGTTCAAGAAAAGATTTTCGTGATGCAGTCGTGGCTGCAAGAAGTGCTTATGGTAGCTGGAGCACAAGAGCGGCTTTCAACCGCGGACAAATTTTTTATCGAATGGCGGAAATGCTGGAGGGAAGAAAAGCACAATTCATGGAAGAGCTGGTACAACAGGATTCATCAAAAGGAAAAGCTGAAAAAGAATTAAATCTTGCGATCGACCGTCTTATATATTATGCCGGTTGGTGCGATAAATATCAACAACTTTTTAGCGCAGTAAATCCTGTCGCAAGTTCTCATTTTAATTTTTCGGTTCCTGAACCAACGGGTGTTGTTTCTATAATCGCTCCGCAAAATGATTCATTGCTTGGATTAGTTTCTGTTATTGCACCTGTGATCGCCGGTGGCAATACTTGCGTGGTGCTTGCTTCAGAAACAAAACCACTTTGCTCAGTCACTTTTGCCGAAGTATTGAACTCGTCCGACCTACCAGGTGGCGTTGTAAATATTTTAACAGGGAAAGTTACTGAACTGGCCACATGGTTTGTTGATCATATGGATGTAAATGCAACCATTTTCTGTGAAAATGATTCTGATTTGAAAAAGATGATTCAGCAAAAAAGCGCCTTGAACCTTAAACGTATCTTTTTTTATGATAAAGTGAAATGGAATACTGATCAGGGTCAATCGCCTTATTTCATTTTAAATACACAAGAAATAAAAACAACCTGGCATCCTGTTGAAAATATTGCAGGTGCTGGCGGTGGATATTGATCTGAGCGTTTGGCTATATTTTTGCAATAGGAATTTTATGAACAAGATTTTTTTAATAGTTGGCTTTCTTATTTCACTCAACTCATTTTCACAGGATACAACCTTGCACAAAACTGTTGATACTTCGTCCGTAATTGTGCACAAGGACCCGAGGTTAGATCTCTTAGTAAAAAAGCAGATACAGATCAATGAAGAAACAAGCCGTGATGCACGACGGGTCAGCAAAGGCTATCGGCTTCTTGTTATCAACACGAATAATAGAGAAGAAGCTGCTGCCGCTAAAACAAAAGTGTACACCTATTTCCCCGAATTAAAATCTTACCTGCTTTACCAGGCTCCTTATTTTAAATTAAAAGTTGGAAACTTTAAGGAAAAGAAAGAAGCTGAAGATTACCAAAAACGATTGGAAAAATATTTCCCTAAAGGTGTTTTTATCATGAATGACACCATTGAGATAAAACTTGATAAAGAAGCAGAAACTGTCAGTCGCAACTAATCACTTTTTATAGCTCCTTTTCAATCGTTATTTTTGCCGGATGAGGGATAAAATCAAAAAACTGGCAAAAGAATATTCAGCTGAATTTATTTCGATACGGCATCATCTTCATGCAAATCCAGAATTGAGCTACCAGGAATTTGAAACTTCAAAATTCATTCAAAGCAAGCTGGCAGAATTCGGAATTCCTTACGAAGTGAAAGCAACCACCGGTGTTGTTGGATTGATAAAAGGAAAAGACCCGGACAGCCGTTTATTTGCGATCCGTGCCGATATAGATGCATTGCCCATACTGGAGGAAAATGATGTTCCCTACAAATCGACTAAGAAAGGTATAATGCATGCCTGCGGACATGATGTGCATACAACATGCTTGCTTGGTGCAGCAAAAATTTTAAATGAATTAAAAAACGAATGGCAGGGAACTATCAAACTGATCTTTCAACCCGGTGAAGAAAAAAATCCAGGTGGCGCCAGCTATATGATAAAAGAAGGTGTATTGGAAAACCCAAAGCCTTCTGGTATTGTTGCTATGCACGTCCATACAGGGATGCCTGTTGGCAAAACAAGTTTCAGAAGTGGTAAAGTTATGGCCAGTGCAGATGAACTTTATTTTACTGTAAAAGGTAAAGGTGGTCATGCCGCATCACCTCATCTCTGTGTTGATCCGATCCTGATCGCTTCGCATCTTATCATGGCATTACAACAAGTTGTTAGCAGAAATTCAAATCCATTTAATCCTTCCGTTTTATCGATCACATCTTTCCAGGGTGGCGCTACCACCAATGTAATTCCAAACGAAGTGAAATTAATGGGAACTTTTCGGGCAATGGATGAAAAATGGCGGGCAGAAGCACACAGATTGATAGAAAAAATATCGAAAGAACTTGTGCATAGTATGGGTGGTGAAATTGATGTCCATATTGATAAAGGTTATCCTGCTGTAATCAATAATGAAAAATTAAACGATGTAGTTAGCGCTGCTGCAAAAGAATTTTTAGGAAATGAGAACGTAGAAGAAACAGAACTAAGAATGGGTGCAGAAGATTTTGGATACTATGCTCAACAAATACCTGCATGTTTTTATCGTGTAGGTGTAATGAATAAAGAAAAGGGAATTGTTTCAGGTGTACACACTCCTACTTTTAATATTGATGAAAATGCCATTGAGGTTGGAATGGGACTAATGGCGTGGCTTGGTTCTTGTGTTAAAATATAATAACAGATGCAACGAAGCTATATTATGCCATGTCAGACTAGAAAATACGGTCAAATGAAAACATTTTTAATCTTCCTAACGATAGCGACAGTTTCGCTTGGCAGTTCATGTTCAAAATCCGGTAATAAACAATTAACTGAAGGCACTGTAAACTTAAAACTTCATGAAACTGCTGAAGGCAATTTGAACGGGGACCGGGTGAAAATAAGCTTTGATGCAGTTGTTTCGGATTCACGTTGTCCTGCAAACGCCGTTTGTATTTGGCAAGGCACTGCAACAGCAACTTTTTCTTTTTCAAAAAATGGTAATAGCCATCGTTTTAATCTATCAACAATAACTATGGCGCCGCACTACATAAAAGATACCATTATATCAGGATATAAGATAGAGTTCATAAACTTATTACCTTATCCAGGCACATTTACTCCTCCTGCACCAGATAGTGATGTGAAAGCAGAATTGAAGATCACTAAGCAATAACATCATCCTCCTGCTTCCAATAAAACATAGCTTTAATCCAAATATCTCTTCACTTTTTGCAGATATTGTTAAGCTCGATTATTTTGTACATTGCACTCCCAATTTGCTTGTCATACCGGTGAATATCGTGATGCTCTTCTGTGTTGAAAAGAAAACAGGAAGATGAAAGGAGCGTCGCAAGAAAAGCTTAACCTGCCTGCCGGCAGGCAGGTAGTAATAACTAGCTTGTCAAAAAAATTTTATGACAGCTAAACCGGTAACATAAAAATTAATTATGCAACCCAACGAACTCCGTAAACAACAGGCTCTCGAGTATCACGCCAAAGGAAGACCCGGAAAAATTGAAGTAATTCCAACCAAAGAAGCGAAGACGCAAAGAGATCTGTCGCTGGCGTACAGTCCTGGCGTGGCAGAGCCCTGTAAAGAAATAGCTGCAAACAAAGAAGAAGTTTATAAATACACAGCGAAAGGAAATCTTGTAGCAGTAATAAGTAACGGCACTGCAGTACTTGGACTCGGCGATATCGGACCGGAAGCTGGAAAGCCAGTGATGGAAGGAAAAGGTGTATTATTTAAAATTTTTGCAGACATTGATGTGTTTGATATTGAGATCAACGAAAAAGACCCCGATAAGTTTGTTGAGATCGTCAAGGCACTTGAACCAACTTTTGGGGGAATCAATCTGGAAGATATTAAAGCTCCTGAATGTTTTTATATTGAAAGAAAGCTGAAAGAGCAAATGCATATCCCCGTCATGCATGATGATCAGCATGGTACTGCAATAATTTCGGCAGCCGCTTTATTGAACGCATTGGAGCTTCAGAAAAAGAAAATTGAAAAAGCAAAGTTTGTAGTGAATGGCGCTGGCGCTGCCGCTATTTCATGCTGCCGTTTATATGAATCCCTTGGAGCAAAGCATGAAAATTTTATCATGTTTGACCGTAAAGGTGTACTACATAAAGGAAGACCTGATATTGATGAAATGAAACATCAATATGCAAATGCAAAAGAACAAATGACATTGGCAGAAGCATTGAAAGATGCGGATGTATTCATTGGATTGAGCGTTGGAAATTGTGTAACTGCTGAAATGGTGAAGACCATGGCGAAAAATCCAATTGTTTTTGCGATGGCAAATCCCGACCCGGAGATCAGTTACGAAGAAGCAACCGGGGCAAGAAAAGATGTGATAATGGCGACCGGCCGTAGTGATTATCCCAACCAGGTGAACAATGTGCTGGGCTTTCCTTATATATTTCGCGGTGCCTTAGATGTAAGAGCTAACCAGATAAACGAAGAAATGAAGCTGGCAGCTGTAAGAGCATTAGCTGAGCTGGCCAAATCACCAGTGCCAGATATCGTGAATATGGCTTATGCTGAAAAGAATATTGTATTTGGTGCTGACTATATTATTCCAAAGCCGCTTGATCCACGTTTGTTATCAACGGTTGCGCCAGCAGTAGCAAAAGCGGCGATCGAAAGTGGTGTTGCAAAAAATCGAATCGAAGATTGGGATGCGTATGCAACTGAACTTAACCGCAGGCTTGGCCTGGATAACCAGGTGCTTCGTGTGATCGGTAATAAAGCAAGAAGAAATCCAAAACGAATTGTATTTGCTGAAGCTGACAATTTAAAAATTCTGAAAGCAGCGCAGATCGTATATGATGAAGGTGTTGGTTATCCTATTCTTCTCGGCGATGAAAATAAAATAAAATTGATCGCTGCAGAAGGTGGTGTTGATATCGAGGGTTTACCGATCCTTGATCCAAGAAGTGAAGCAACGGAAGAAAAAAGAAAATTGTATGCTGAGATATTTTTCCGAAAAAGAGGAAGAAGGGGATTTAATGCGTACGAGTCAAAGAAAGTAGTACGGGACAGGAACTATTTTGGATGCATGATGGTGGAATGCGGTGATGCTGATTGTATGATCTCGGGCCTTGCAAAGAATTACCCGGATACGATTCGTCCTGCTTTGCAAACAATAGGAACAGAAGAAGGTGTAAAAAAGATCGCCGGCATGTATTTGATGTTGACAAAGAAAGGACCTTTGTTTCTTGCAGATACAACTGTAAATTTTAATCCTACAGCGGAGGAACTCGCAGATATCACTTTGATGGTAGCAAAAGAAGTAAGGCAATTCAACATAACACCAAGGATCGCTATGCTTAGTTATTCAAACTTTGGCAGCAGCAATTCACCGGAAGCAAGACTTGTAGCAGAAGCAAGACAATTAGTAAAACATAAAATGCCTTCGTTGATCGTAGATGGTGAAATGCAGGCCAGTGTCGCTTTCAATAACGAATTGATGAAAGAAAATTATCCTTTTAGCGAGTTGGTAGATAAAAATGTGAATACACTGATCTTTCCAAATCTTGCTTCAGGGAATGTTGCTTATAATCTTTTAAAAGAATTAGATACCGCAGATGCTATTGGTCCCATCTTATTGGGTTTAAAAAAACCTGTTCATATTTTACAACTTGGCAGTTCTGTTCGCAGCATTATCAATATGGCGTTGATCGCCGTTGTCGATGCACAAAAAAGCAAAGTGCCAACTGAAGAGATCGTTCAAAAATCAAAATGGTGGAAGAGATTCAGAAAAGAGAAAAGCACTGATATGTAAATTCGACTTTGATTAATACCAATTTCTAAGTATTAATTGTTAATTACTTACGTTGTTTTCACTTTGTCCCTTTCGTTAGCTTAGAGTATATTGCATCTATGACAATCTTCAGCGATATTGGCCAGTATCTTTTGATGCTTAAGGGGATGATCTCACGCCCCGAAAATGCAAAAATGTATTGGAAAGAGTTTATTCATCAATGTTCTGAGATTGGTATTGGATCGTTGGGTATTGTCGTTATCATTTCAATTTTTATGGGTGCGGTTTCAACAGTTCAAACAGCTTACCAGTTAGTGAGTCCGCTGATTCCTTTGTCCGTAATTGCGCAAGTAGTAAGAGATACAGTCATTCTTGAATTTGCTCCTACTCTTGTTTGTATTGTATTAGCCGGTGTCGTTGGCAGTAAGATTGCCAGCGAATTAGGCAATATGAGAGTGAGTGAGCAAATAGATGCTTTGGAAATAATGGGCATTAATACAAAGACCTACCTGGTGCTCCCAAAAATTCTTGCAGCTTTAGTTGTTATACCAATGCTTGTAATTATTGCAGGTGTATTGGGAATTTGGGGAGGCCGTTTGGCAGGATCAATGACAGGTATTGTTCCCCCTGCAACATTCGACCAGGGATTATTAGAATCATTTGCTCCATACAACGTAATATTTGCATTATATAAAGGCTACACGTTTGCATTTATTATTTCAAGCATTTCTGCATTCTTTGGGTATTATGTAAAAGGTGGCGCCCTGGAGATCGGAAGAGCAAGTACAAAAGCTGTAGTTATAAGTTGTATACTGATATTATTTGCTGATTATATTCTCGCTGCATTATTATTATAAAGATGATCGAAGTAAAAAATATAAAAAAGAGTTTTGGTGATAAAACCGTTATCCAGGATGTAAGCGCTGTCATGAAAGCTGGTCAATGTAATCTTATCATTGGCACGAGCGGAAGTGGCAAAACTGTATTGATGAAATGCATGGTGGGCCTGTTTGTACCAGATGAAGGTGAGATATTATATAGTGGTGAGAATTTTACAAAGATGTCTCATAATGAAAAAACAGAGATCCGGAAACAGATTGGTATGCTTTTCCAGGGCTCTGCATTATTTGACAGCTTAACTGTGCAGGAGAATGTGATGTTTCCATTAAACATGTTCACCAACTGGCCCAACAAAAAAAAATTAGAACGGGTTAATGAAGTGCTGGATCGTGTAAACTTAAAAGACACTAATAAAAAATTTCCTGCTGAGCTAAGCGGTGGTATGAAGAAAAGAGTTGGGATTGCGAGGGCAATTGTATTAAATCCAAAATATCTTTTTTGTGATGAACCAAATTCAGGCCTTGATCCTCAAACATCATTAGTGATCGACCGGCTTATTAAAGAGATCACACTTGAGTATAATATCACTACAGTTGTAAATACTCATGATATGAACAGTGTAATGGAAGTTGGAAACTATATTTTATATATGTACCAGGGCAATAAAGAGTGGGAAGGTTCCAACAAAGAAATCATTTTTAGTAAGAACCAGCGTCTTAATGAATTTATTTTTGCCTCCGAGTTTTTAAAAGATGCAAAAGAAATGCGGATGTTAGAAGAAACCGGCAAAATGCCAAATGACAGGAACATAGATGATATGATTAAATAATGTGTCGATTGGCTGATATGCAAATGTGCCAATATGCTAATTAAAAAAACTGCAACAATTTTTCCCTTATTAGTTTTCATTTCATCACTATCGGCACATGAGTTTTGGTTAAACCCTGAAAAATTTATCTATAAAAGAACCGAGAAGATCAATATCAAATTTCTTGTTGGAGAAGATTTTGATGGAAACAATTGGCAGGGGAATAATCAAAGAATTAAATCTCTCAAAATATACTATGGTGGTGTAAGCGATGATCTTACCTCTGTAGTAACCGAAGAAGAAGGAGATTCGATCGAATATTTTATGATCGATGAGGGCACCAATCTTATTGCTTTCAATAGTAATAATTCCTTTATTAATCTTGAGCCTGGCAAATTCAATGAATATCTTGAAGAAGATGGATTGTATGATGCGTTAGAATACAGGAAAAACAATAATGAAATGGGTTGTAATGGTCGGGAATTTTACCAACGCTGTGCAAAGGCTTTACTCCAGGTCGGCGATGTAAAAGATCAAACTTTTGGAATTGCGACCTCTTTGCCAATTGATATTATTCCATCCTCAAATCCTTATCAGTTAAAGAATAAAGAACTGCTAAAAGTAAAAATCTATTATAAAGGTTCTCCCCTTCCTAACACTCTTGTCAAAACCTGGCACCGGGTGAAAAATAAAACTGAAAAGAAAGAATTGAAAACCGATAGCAAAGGAGAAATTGCTTTCCCTGTTAGCACACATGGTAAATGGATGATCAGCACGGTAAAAATGGAAAGACTTTTAGACAACCCTATCTGCGATTGGCAAAGCTATTGGGGCTCTCTTACCTGGGGCTATGAATAATCCCGATCTTTAAAGTTGCTTGACTATCTTGCAGCAACTTTTATGAGGCTACTGCTTATTATTATTTTTTCATTACTCAGTACCTTACTGCTTGCACAGGATGAATCTTGGAATGACAAAAATTTCATCCTTCATATAAAAAAAGCAACAGGGAAAATTGTGATCGATGGAAATCTTGATGAACCAGACTGGCAAACAGCAATTACAGCAGATCACTTCAAACAGAACTATCCTTTCGATACGTCACAGGCAAACATGCAAACAATTGCAAGAGCAACTTTTGATGATCAGTTCTTATATATAAGTGGTATTTGTTATCAACCCAACACCTATACTGTTTATAGTCTTCGCAGAGATTTTCCAAACTCGAGCTCTGATATTTTCTTTGTTAACATTGATCCGTTTCGTGATAAGCTGAATGGTTTTTATTTTGCCGCAACACCATACGGTGTACAGAAAGAAGCCCTTCTCTATACGACTGCAGGTGGTATAGATAACAATATTGATTGGGATAACAAATGGTATTGCAAAGCAACAAGGTTGGAAGACAGGTTTATTGTAGAAATGGCAATTCCTTTTAAAACATTACGCTATAAACTGAATAGAAATGGTGCGAATGAATGGAACATTAATTTTTGTCGTTACTCTCACACATTCAATGAACGCAGCAGCTGGGCACCAATACCCCGTAATTTTCGGATGATCGAATTGAATTTTAGTGGGAAGTTGATCTGGGATGATGCACCACCATCACCAGGTAATAATTTTTCTATTATTCCATTTACGTTAGTTGGCCGAAGTAAAGATTATGAAGCAGCAACGCCAGCGAATAATGATATTGAAGCTGGCTTTGATGCAAAAGTTGGGATTACACCCTCACTCAATCTTGATCTTACGGTCAATCCTGATTTTGCCCAGGTAGAAGTTGATCAACAAGTAACCAATTTGAGTCGTTTCGAATTATTTTTTCCTGAACGTCGCCAGTTCTTTCTTGAGAACAGCGACTTGTTCGGCACATTTGGATTTCCTACTGTCAATCCATTTTTTTCGAGAAGGATCGGGCTTGCCAGTAATGTAAATACAGGTGAGAATGTCCGAGTGCCGATCATTGCAGGTGCAAGGTTAAGCGGCAGAATAAATAAAGACTGGCGAATTGGTTTCTTAAATATGCAAACGGGTAAGAGTGCAAAATTTGATCTGCCTGCAACAAACTTTACAACATTAGCAGTCCAGCGCAGGGTCGGCTTTCGCAATAATCTCGGTTTTGTTTTTGTGAACAAAAACGAATTTGAAACCAAAACACCTGAGACTCGTTTTAATCGTGTTGCAGGGATTGATTTCAACCTGGCGACGAAAAATGCAATGACGGATGGAAAATTTTTTATTCATAAAAGTTTTTCGCCAACGTCATTGGATGGCGAATATGCGATGGGAGGTTTTGTTGAACACAATTCGCCAAAACTGGTGTATGATATAAGTTTTGAAAACATTGGTATTAACTACAGAGCAGACGTTGGTTTTGTGCCGAGAAACGGATACTATCGGAGTGAGGGCTCTGAGCAATTTGTTTTTTATCCAAAAAATAAAAGCAGTAAGCTCATCAATAACTGGCGTATTGGGCCAGATTACGATATTTTTTATGGTAAACTTGATAAACGAGTCACTGATTGGGATGCAGGACTTTTCTTCCGTGTAGTATTTCAGAATGCTGCAGAATTGCAAGGAGCATTGCTTCGATGGGACTACACTTACTTGTTTGAGCCTTTTGATCCAACAAATAATGGTTGCCTGGAATTGCCTGCTGGTTCCAGCTACATTTATTTCAGCAACAGGATAAGTTTTAAAAGTAATCCACGCAAACATTTCTTTTATTCTCTTTCATCCCGTTTTGGTGAATACTTTAATGGAAGGGTTGGCCAATACCTGACATCATGGAGCTACCGGATGGGTACGTTTGGTATTGTAAGCATGGATGTAAATTATACAAAGATCAACCTACCTGATCCTTATTGTGATGGTGATTTCTGGTTGATAGGTCCACGAGCAGAATTATCATTCAGCAAAAGCGTTTTCTTCAATGCATTTTTACAATACAATAACCAGGCAAATAATTTCAATATCAATGCAAGATTTCAATGGAGGTTTAGGCCAGTAAGTGATTTTTACCTCGTGTATACTGATAATTACTTTGCTTCTGATGATCCATTAACAATGGTTGGCGGCAAGCCAGTTTCCGCTTTTATGCCTAAGAACAGGGCGATCGTCGCGAAGTTTACTTATTGGCTCAATCTTTAAACCCTGTTTCCTAAAGGGGAGCTTAGAATATAATTTTTCATTGGAGAATTCCATAAGAATAATAAACGCCGAATAGATTTGTTGCGGTACAAGTGTGCGACGCAAGGGACGATCAATAGAATTACTCAAAGCTGGTTATCAAAAATTAAATCCCCTATTTTTGCGGAACTTCAATAAGATTTATGAGTATTCTGGTTAACAAAAATTCTAAAGTTTTAGTACAGGGTTTTACAGGCAGCGAAGGGACCTTTCATGCCACGCAAATGATCGAGTATGGAACAAATGTAGTTGGCGGAGTTACTCCGGGTAAAGGTGGACAGAAACATTTGGACAAACCTGTTTTTAATACAGTGGCTGATTGTGTGAAAACTACAGGGGCAGATGTCAGTATTATTTTCGTTCCACCGGCTTTTGCTGCTGATGCCGTAATGGAATCAGCTGAAGCTGGTGTTCGCCTGATCGTTTGTATTACGGAAGGAATTCCTGTGCAGGATATGGTGAAAGTGAAGAATTTTTTGAAGTCTACTAATGCAAGATTAGTCGGCCCAAATTGTCCGGGTGTTATTACAGCGGATGAATGTAAAGTGGGTATCATGCCTGGCTTTGTTTTTAAAAAAGGAAGGATCGGTATCGTTTCAAAATCGGGAACGCTGACTTATGAAGCTGCTGACCAGGTGGCAAAAGCAGGACTCGGCATTTCAACAGCTGTAGGAATTGGCGGCGACCCGATCATTGGAACAACAACTAAAGAAGCTGTTGAACTTTTTATGAATGATGCAGATACTGATGCGATCGTTATGATCGGTGAAATTGGTGGTGGTATGGAAGCCGAAGCAGCACGTTGGATAAAAGAATCAGGGAATAAAAAACCGGTTGTTGGCTTTATTGCGGGACAAACCGCACCTCCGGGCCGCCGCATGGGGCACGCAGGTGCTATTGTAGGCGGTGCTGATGATACCGCTGCTGCTAAAATGAGGATCATGACCGAATGCGGTATTCATGTAGTGCAAAGCCCTGCTGATATTGGAAAACGAATGAAAGAAATAATTAAATAAAAATAAAGTCCCGACATGTCGGGACTTATTATTTATGAGATAAAATTAATAACCACGGCCATAGTCACGATCATTACGATCCCAATCCCTATCATTATTTTCCCAACCACGATCTCTATCTCTTCTATCAAATCTCCTTTCATCGATATCAACATATCCGTTGTACCCAACTGTGATACGAAGGTCATTGTTTCTTACAAGGAAGTTCTTTGCAGAGACAAGACGCATTCTTCCAAAAAATCCGCGGCTTCTTTCATACACTTTGATCGAGTGCATTCCGGGACGCATCCTGTCAAGACGGATCGTGTTGTCGTTTCGATAAGTTCTGCCATCAATAACTACTTCATAATTTCGATTTGATTTGATCGTCACTGATGGGGGCCTGCTATCGGCCGCCATGGTTGATAAAGTGAGCAGTAATCCTGCTGCTAATGTGAAAATTGTTTTCATTTCTATACATTTTAAGGTTAACGGCCAGAGTTTACCGGTATCGCTCAGACCAAAATTCTATTCATAAACCGGTAGATTCTTTAATCATTTCAATCTTTTTTGGCTCCATTTCTAAGCCAATGATCTCCATCCCATCCTTCGCCATGCTTACCGATGGTGATATAACCCGTAGAGTTAACATCGATATGAAGATCTTTTTTATCAAGCTCGAACTGTTTTGATGAAACAAGTTTGTATTTGCTGCCAAATAATCCTTTCTTCTTTTTCCATACATCGATATAATGAACTCCATTTCCAAGATCTTTTAAGGATATCTTTCTTTCATTGTCGAATGTCTTTCCATCGATCACAATTTTAAATTCACCTGTTGAAGTAACTGTCAGGTCAGGTTTTTTTTCCCCCGCAAAAACAACTGATGAAATAAAACTGAACGCAATAAGTGTAAGAACTGTTTTCATAAAGTTTATTTTAGTTATTAGATTAAAAGCCAGGAGGTTTTGTTTATTATTTATATCCACGGATATATTCACTTAGTTTTTCTTTATTACTATTGAATGTAAAAGCATCATTCATTATAAAGTAATTTCCTTTGTCTACCGTTTTGCCATACGCATACTTCGCTATATCCAACCTGTTATTTTCAAAAGTGAACAACAACACCATTTCTTTTACCTGCTGACTGGTGAAATAATTCTTGTCAATGATGTCTTTTGCGGTTGACAGTCTTGTATTTTCAAACCATTCCCTTCGCAGGGCTTCTTTTAGCTGTAAAAAGCTCGAGTTGCTCATTACCTGGCTGTAGTCATTATCATAACGGGGATCATTATTATTTCTGTCATCATCATAATTACGGTTATTCCTGTTATCATGATCGTCGTAACTATAGTCCCTGTCGCGGTCATCATTCCTGTCATCATAAACATCATCATTATACCAATCATCGTTGGGATCGGCTCTGCGTTCATCGATCAGAACCTTTCCAAAACGATTGACCAGGATGTCGAAGTGATAACCATCTTTAAAAACTACCCTGATGTTGTAAATGGTTTCTTCTCTTTTATTGCCATTGCCAAAATTGCGACCACCTTTTCTTTGCAGTTCACGCACCACCTTTACAGTATGCGTACCTGGGCGGATGCTGCTTAATGAAAGAGTGTTTCCATTGAGATTGTACCGGCGGCCATCAACTTCAACAAACATTTTGCTGTTACTAACGTTGGTGACGGTAAGGCGGGTACCGTCGAAGGCCATTGAAGCAAGTGAAAAAATGGTGCTAAGTAAAAGGGTAAAAATTGTCTTCATATACTTTGTTTTGAGGTGAACAATTTTGTTCTGCATACAATTATTCCAACGGCGTGCCATTGCTATTGAAGAAAACGTTAAAGGCTAAACAGTTTCTTTTCCTTAACAATTATCGATCGATCGACTTAATCACTTATGAAAAATCAATCTTCTCCGCATCTCATAAGCATTGATAGTATTATCTTGTAAAAAATTTAACGGCATGTTGATGCAACCATTGAAAACCATATCGTCGCTGGTGGTTCTTATTTGTATTTTGATAACAACCGGTTACTCCCAAACTCCAATAAAGACCTATGAAAAGGAATGGAAAAAAGTGCAGGCTTTTGCAAAAAAGAATCTTCCTAAATCAGCATTTACTGAAGTAAAAAAAATATATGCTCTTGCAAAAACAGAAAAGCAGGACGCCCAGGTGATCAAAGCACTGATCTATATGGTAGGCCTGCAATCTGATACCAGGGAAAATAACGAGAACCTCTCTATCAGGGAAATTGAATCGGAGATAATCAGTAGCAAACAACCCGCTGCTTCAGTTTTAAAAAACATATTAGCCGAATTGTATTGGAATTATTTTCAGCAACACCGCTGGCAACTATATAATCGTACAAAAACATATAATTACCAGAAGTATGACATCGATAGCTGGGATGCTGAAGATTTTCATAGAAAAATAAGTGAGCTTTATTTACAATCTCTGCAAAATGAAAAGTTATTGCAGCAAACAAAACTGGAAGACTTTGAAGCAATAATTCTTAAAGGCAATACACGTACCCTTCGCCCTACTTTATATGACCTGCTGGCGCATCGTGCTATTGACTATTTTAAAAGTGATGAAAGAGATATTAAAAAGCCAGCTTATGCTTTTGAAATAAACCAGGTGGTGGCATTCGATCCTGCTGCAGATTTTGTTACAAAAAAATTTACAACCAATGATTCGCTTTCTTTAAAACATAAAGCATTACTCATTTATCAAAAACTCATTGCTCTCCATTTAAATGATGCAAACCCTTATGCGTTGCTGGATGCAGACATAGACAGGATTGAATTTGTAAAAAACAATTCAGTTCATCCTGATAAGGATAAACTTTATTTTAGTGCTATTGAACATATCGCCAATAAGTATCAAAACCATCCGGCCGCTGCACAGGCATGGTTCCTTTTAGCCTCTTATTATCATATAAAAGCCAATGAATACAGGCCACATGGAGATTCCACAGAACGCTTTTCGCGGATAAAAGCAAAAGAGATCTGTGAAAAAGTTCTAAAACAAAAAGAAGAAAGTGAAGGTTGGGTGAATTGCTACAATTTACTGGACAATATCACAAAACAGCAATTCACCTTTAACATCGAAAAGGTGAATGTGCCGGGGCAAAACTTCAGGATACTACTTGACTATTACAATATGTCAACGATCTATTTCCGAATCATTAAACCTGATGAAAATCTGAAGAAAAGTCTGACTGATAAATCTGGCGATCCGTATTGGACCTTGCTGGTAAATGCAAATTCTTTGCGTAGCTGGCAGCAAACGATCCCTGATACAAAAGATCTTCAGTATCATAAAGTAGAATTAAAGGTTGATGGATTACAGGCCGGTGAGTACATTTTACTGGCAGCGAACGACAAGGATTTCAATGGAAAGAAAACATTATTGGGCAACAAAGCCTTTTATGTTTCAAATATCAGCTATGTAAATAATGGTAATGATTTTTTTGTATTGAATCGTGATAACGGCCAACCGCTTATAAAAGCGGCAGTACAAATTTGGAATCAACAATATGATTACAAAACTTATAAGTATAGTGTCGTAAAAGGAAAGTTATACCAAACAGATGAGCATGGTTATTTTAAAAAAGAAGAACAGAAAAATGAAAGCAACAAATACCGAAATGAATCATTTAAGTTGGAAATAACACACAATGGTGAAAAGCTTTTTATAGATGAATTTCAGAATGATTACTATTACAGGAGTAATGAAGAACCTGAGACGGGTGATGTAAATGGGTTATTTCTTTTTACTGACCGTAGTATATACCGTCCCGGGCAAACTTTATATTATAAAGGAATTGTCGTTATAACAAACCGAAAGAAAAGAACAGGAAATGTAAATGCAGGATTTGAAACATGGTTATATCTGCATGATGCAAATTACCAGAAGATCGATTCGATAAAAGTGAAAGCAAATGAATACGGCTCATTCTCCGGTAAATTTCAACTTCCATCTGCCGGATTGAACGGTTCTTTCTCTCTCAGAACCAAAGATAACATTGGCAATAAATCATTTCGTGTAGAAGAATATAAACGCCCAAAGTTTTTGGTGGAATATGAAAAGCTCAAAGGGACATATAAAGTAAACGATAAAATAAAAGTAACAGGTACTGCAAAAGCTTATGCCGGAAATAATATTGACGGGGCCACTGTTAAGTATCGCGTTGTTCGTGAAGCAAGATTCTTGTACCCATGGCTTTTCCGCCGCTGGTGGCAACCAACCAGTCAACCACTGGAGATAACACATGGCGAAGCAAAAACAGATAAAGATGGAAAATTCTATGTTGAGTTCACTGCTATTCCTGATCTGAAAGTTGATAAAAAATTTGAACCGGTATTTGACTATAGGATATATGCTGATGTAACGGATATAAATGGCGAAACAAGAAGTGGAGAAATGGAGGTTTCGGTTAGCTACAAATCGCTGCTGCTAAGATCAATTGTTCCTGCATCGCTTCCCGTTGATAGCCTGAAATCTCTTCTCATTTATACTGAAAATATGAATGGAGAATTTGCACCGGCTATGGTGAATGTTGTTATTACTGGATTAAAAGAAGAACAAAGACTGATACGTAAAAGATATTGGGAAAGACCTGATCAGTTTGTATTTAGTAAACAAGAGTATATCGCCAATTTCCCTAACGATGAATATGATAATGAAAGCGACTATAGTAGTTGGGAAAAAGAGAGCAAAGTTTTTGAAAGATCAGACTCAGCAAGGAGCAATGGCTTATGGGCAATAAATAATGGCCAGTTTAACCCAGGCTACTATATAATTGAGATTACAACAAAAGACAAGGATAGAGGTGAAATAAAAGATGTTCGCTATGTCGAGCTAACGGATGAGAATAGTAATAAGCTTACACAACCAAAGTATTTATGGACAACAAGCAGTAGTGATCCAATCGAACCGGGTGAAAAGGATATTGTAAAGCTTGGTACTTCAGCTGATAACTTATTTATTGTTCAGCAAACTGACCGATCATCAGTTAGTTATTCTTATATCAGTCTTAATAGCGAAAAGAAAAACTTTGAATTCACAGGTGCTGAAGCAGATCGTGGTGGATATGGAATCAACTGGATGTTTGTAAAACATAATCGTGTTTACCAGTTTGCTCATATAGTAAATGTTAGCTGGGCTAATAAGGACTTGAAGGTTGAATACTCCACCTTCAGGGATAAAACACTGCCCGGAAGTTTGGAAGCATGGAAAATAAAGATCAGTGGTTATAAAAAAGAAAAAATAGCTGCAGAAATGCTGGCAGGCATGTATGATGCTTCGCTTGACCAGTTTTATGCTCATCATTGGTATAAGCCGTCTATCTGGCCTGTTTATGGATCGAGAAGATCCTGGAACAATTATGGAAACTTTTCCGGAATATCTTCTTATAATAAATATATACAAGACGATAATAATAAAGGATTTGATAAACGTTACGATGATCTTTTATCTTACTACGTTTTTTCTCCTGACTATAGGAATAGTGTAGAGCCTCTTTGGTGGCTTAACCCTTTGGATTATTCGTACAGCGAATTGAGAAATCCAAGATTGATGAGAATGCCGAAACCTGCTGGCAAAAGAGGTGAAGAACTTGAACAATTTGCCGCAGGAAATGTAAGTTTTCAACATGACATGAACCCTGATGTAAGATGGAGAGATACAGATGATGCCGCACCTTATCGTGGAAATGTTTATAAACGTGGGGATGTGACAGAGTTTTTAAAAGTAACTCCAGGGTTGCAAGTTGATGGTCAAGAAAAGGAAAATTCCACAGATCAAATTCAAATTCGCAAGAATTTCAATGAAACTGCTCTCTTTTTTCCTGACCTGAGAACAAACGAGAATGGTGATATTGAATTTTCCTTTACAATGCCTGAAGCATTAACAAAATGGAAGTTCCAGGCATTAACACATACCAAAGAACTGGCATTTGGTTATAGCAGCAAAGAGATCATCACGCAAAAAGAATTAATGGTACAACCCAATGCCCCTCGATTTTTGAGAGAAGGTGATAGAATGGAATTCAGTACCAAGATCGTTAACCTCACCGATAAAGAAATAACCGGGCAGGCGGAATTGCAATTGTTTGATGCAGCAACCAATGAATCAGTAAGCGGTTGGTTCAATAATATGTATCCGAATCAATATTTTACTGTAGCAGCAGGACAAAGTGAAGCAGTTGTCTTCCCGATACAAGTTCCTTATTTGTTTGATAAAGCTTTGGTATGGCGAATAATTGCAAGAGCAGGCAATGTAAGTGATGGCGAAGAAGCCGCAATGCCTGTACTCACCAACCGAATGCTGGTAACAGAAACACTTCCTTTGAATCTGCGTAATACTCAATCAAAGAGCTTCAGATTTGAAAAACTGCTGACCTCTGGGAATTCTGAAACATTACAGCATCATTCTCTCACCATTGAATATACTTCCAACCCTGCCTGGTATGCTGTGCAGGCGTTACCTTATCTAATGGAATATCCTTATGAATGTGCCGAGCAAACCTGGAACCGTTACTATGCAAATGCATTGGCCTCAAAAATTGCAAATGCTTCGCCGCGTATAAAAGAAATTTTTGCAAGCTGGAATACAAAAGATACAGCCGCTCTTTTAAGCAATCTTCAAAAGAACCAGGAACTAAAATCCGTTTTGCTGGAAGAAACACCTTGGGTGTTACAGGCAAAAACAGAAGCACAACAAAAGAAAAATATTGCCTTGCTATTTGACATGATAAGAATGAGTAATGAAATGAACAGTGCATATGAAAAACTAAAACAAATGCAAAGTGAGAATGGCGGGTTTGTTTGGTTCAAAGGCGGACCAGATAATCGTTATATGACACAATATATTGTTACCGGCATTGGTCATTTAAAAAAATTAGGAGTAGATATCATGAAGCTTGAGCCAATCCTTAAAACTGCCATCCCTTATCTTGATCTGCAGATCAAAAAAGATTATGATGATCTGAAAAAGAATAAGACTGATTTAGCTAAATACACTCCTGACAGTTACGAGTTACAATATTTATATATGCGTAGCTTTTTTAGTGAACAAAAAATTCCTTCTGCGTCACAAACAGCGTATAATTATTTCCGCAGCCGTGCACAGCTAACATGGACAAAGCAAAACAAATACATGCAGGGTATGATCGCTTTGGCATTATTCAGAACAGATGATTCGAAAACTTCTGCAGCTATTTTAAGATCATTGAAAGAAACAAGCATCGACAATGAAGAATTAGGAATGTATTGGAAAGAAAATAATGGTGGCTGGTTCTGGCACCAGGCTCCTATTGAAACACAGGGTTTGCTTATTGAGGCATTCGGCGAGATCGGTAATGATATAAAAACAGTTGATGATCTGAAGACCTGGTTATTAAAAAATAAACAAACTACTAATTGGAAAACAACGAAGGCAACTGCAGAAGCATGTTATGCTTTGCTATTAGAGGGAACTGATCTTTTAGTAAATGAATCTGTTGTTGAAATTAAATTGGGAAATAATACAACAATGAATTCAGCCGATAAGTCTGAAGCAGGTACGGGGTATTTCAAAAAGTCAATTGCTGGGCCATTGATCACGCCTAATATGGGAAATATCAGTGTATCTGTTCAGCCAGTAAAAAACCAAACCACCACATCATCAACTTGGGGTGGTGTTTATTGGCAATATTTTGAGGACCTTGATAAGATAACAACAGCTTCTACGCCTTTAAAATTGGACAAAAAATTATTTGTAGAAAAAAATTCTGACCGTGGCCCGGTGCTTACACCAATAAACGAAGGCGACGCTGTCAAAGTTGGCGACAAAATAAAAGTAAGGATCGAATTAAGAGTTGATCGTGATATGGAATATGTTCATATGAAAGATATGCGAGCCTCCTGCCTGGAACCTGTAAATGTTTTAAGCAGCTATAAATGGCAAGGCGGTCTTGGGTATTATGAAACAACTAAAGATGCCAGCACTAATTTCTTTTTTGATTACCTGCGAAAAGGAACTTACGTATTTGAATATGCTTTATTCGTTACACACACAGGCAATTTCAGTAATGGCATCACTAATATTCAATGTATGTATGCCCCGGAATTTTCATCTCATAGTGAAGGAGTAAGGATCAATGTTGAATAAGTTTCATTCTTTATCTCTTAAGCAAACACGTTATTTTTGAGAATGGTTGTTGATTATCTCATTATTGGTCAGGGCATTTGTGGCACATGGCTTTCCTATTATTTACAAAAGATAAACAAATCATTTATAGTAATAGATAATGAACTACCTAATACTGCGTCAAGAGTTGCTGCTGGAATTATAAACCCTGTTACCGGCAGAAGAATTGTAAAAACCTGGATGATCGATGAATTATTGGAATTCGTAATTCCAGCTTATGAAAATTTGGGAAATGAACTTGGCATCAAAGCTATTGATAAAAAAAGTTTGATCGACTTCCACCCTACTCCTCAAATGAAAATTGCTTTTGATGAAAGAGTAAAAGAAAATGCGGATTTCCTGTTTCAGCCAAATGATCAGCTGCTATATCATGAAATATTTACTTATGATTTTGGATATGGAGAAGTAGATCCATGTTATGTTGTAAACCTGAAAGAAATACTCTCTGTTTGGAGAAAAAAACTTTCAACAAATGATCAATTACTTGAAGAAAGTTTCGAGATAAATGAATTGAAACAAACAGATACAGAAATAAATTATAAAGACATAAAAGCTGGAAAAATTATTTTCTGCGACGGGATCAGCTCTTCTCAAAGCCCATTTTTTAAAAATCTTCCTTTCGCAGTTAATAAGGGCGAAGTGATACTTTTTGAATCCACTGATATTCCTTCAACAACTATTTTTAAAAAAGGAATGATGCTTACATCAATTGAAAATGATCTTTATTGGATCGGGTCAAATTATCTGTGGGAATTTCCGGATGATCAACCAACCGAACAATTCAGGAATCAAACGGAATTGTTATTAAAAATCTGGTTGAAAGTTCCTTTTAAGATCATAGATCATAAAGCATCTGTTCGCCCGGCTAATATTGAACGTCGTCCTTTTGTAGGTCTGCACCCAACTTATAAAAATGTCGGGGTCTTAAATGGAATGGGTACAAAAGGATGCTCATTAGCTCCCTATTTTGCAAAGCAATTAGCAGATCATTTTATTCATAAAAAAGAGATCTTACCTGAGGCTGATATAAAAAGATTCTCCCGAATACTGATGCGATAAATATACCTGCATTGACTATTTTTGATTTTCCCCGAACTAAATATTGTTACATGGAAAAGAAAGAGAATTTATATAGCATACCGGCACGTTACCGTCGCCTGGAAAATTTACATATTGTCTTCTGGCTTTTTAAAGATATAAGCTGGTGTATGTCCTGGCGGGTGCTCGGAATTGCAATGATCGTTCCCACACTTGCGGTAGCAATTTATATTGCTTATCGTACACGAAACATAAAAGCCGAATTAGCACATAATCTCGCTGTTGCATTTTGGATCAGTGCTAACAGCTATTGGATGATAAGCGAATTTTTTGGATTTGATGAATCAATAGTTTTTTTAGGATTGGAAGGCAAGTACCTGGCAATGATCCCGTTTACTATTGGTATTTTAATACTAGCATGGTACTATCTTATTCAGCGACCAAAAGAAATAAAGAATAATCGAATAGTAGCTATGTAAGAAAAATAAAAAGTGATTTAAAATTGCATAACAATTCTAAATCACTTGGCTAAGAAGTTTGCTTCTCGTGTATAACTTTAAGAAGGCACTAATACAAGTGACTTCTTTTTCTTGTCAAAGAAATACTTTTTACACAAATAAATTAGTGTCAATGTTATCATAGTTCGGGTTTTAAGATTTTATGGGGTGTATTCGGATCCTGGTTAAGTACACGGCATAATGCATCATACAATTGAGGCATATTGATCTTCAGATCTGCCGGGTTTTCAAAAAATGCTTCTACACTCACTGCCCAGAATTCATGAATATTCGTCAATGCATAATTGCGTAGATAGCTTTGTCTCTTTGTTATTACATCTGCCAGTATAGGACCTGTTGTAGTTGAAAACTTCTCATAGTTGACTCTGAAATTCTTGTCAACACCATACTTTGCAAAGTAGTTATTAAATAAAAGAGCATGACTCATTTCATGTACTGCCACATTTATATTATCTGAATTATCAGAATAACCAAACAGGAAATGTTTCCATGAAAGATAGATGCCTTCCGGAGCCACATGACCAATATATAATTCTTCGTCATTATCCATCCTATAAGCGTCTGCCAGTATATAGATGTTTTTAAAATGCTGCATCATATAACTTTTCAAACCAAACGTTACCTGTATGGCAGAAGCTGCTGTTAAAACAGGGATCTCTTCTTTTGATTCAAGTCCTATATAATGAAATTGTTTCTGGCCAAGATAATTGTGCACCCTGTTTACAAACCTATGTTTCAGATCAAATGGAAGATCATTAAAGTACTGAATCCGACTGCTGATGATGTAAGAATATTTATTGAAAATTTCCTCACTGACCATTTCTTCTGCAGGAAGTTGTGTCGGCGCCTCCAGCTTTTGCGGGGCAAAAAAGAATTGATTAAATTTTCTTAAGAAGTTCAGCATGTTACAGGGTTCGGAACTTTAAAAATATATAATCGCCGTTCAAATTGCAAGCTTTACGATTTTTTAGAGTGGATTTACTAATGACTCAAAAACGATGGAACGACTGGGAAAATTACGTTAAGCCAAAAATTATTTTATATAACAGGCGGGAACTCATTAGGTCGTAGCGGGTCCTGGTTAAGGGTATCGGATAAGATCGTGTATAATTGAGGCAGATTATCTTTTAATCCCTGCGGATTTTCGAAGAAATTTTCAACGCTAACGGCCCAAAATTCCTGGAAATTAGTAAAGGCATAGCCTCTCAAATAACTCCTTTTTTGAAGGACAACCTGTGTTATTAGCGGGCCGAACACAGAAGGGAGTTTTTCAAAATCATGTCTAAAATCCCAGTCAATGCCGGTTTCCTTAATAAAATTCTCGTGATGTAATGCATGCGCCATTTCATGCAGCGCAACATTTACGCCATCGCTATAGTCGGCGAAGCCTTGCACAAAATGTTTCCATGATATGTATATACCCGTTGGAGATACATGGCCGATATATAGCTCTTTCGCTTCTAAGGCCTGGTAGGCATCAGACAAAATATAGATCTCTTTAAAAAAAGGGAGCAGGTAATTTTTTAATCCGAAAGAAAGCTGGATAGCTGCTGCGCTTACCAATATCATTATCTCTTCCTCCGGAGCCAATCCGCTAAAATGAAACGACTTTGACTTTTTGAAATTGTAAACTCTCTTTAAAAACTTTCGCTTATTTGATTCATTCAATTGATTGAAATAAGGTAATACCCGGGAAATAATAGCTGAATATTTATCAGCAATATCAGGAGGTATTGATTCTTCAGAATATAATTCCTCGGGATCAGTATTCCTGATACGGCCGAAAAGTTTTTGGAAAAAGCTGCTCATGATTGCCTCTCAAATATAGTTATCAGAATCATACGGCATCGAATTGTCCTTATCTTTGCCGCCGTTGAATTTTTGGGGGCCGGCCGAAGTGCTACTATGGAGCTTCCGTTGCGTCGCTCCGTTCAAGGTTCTGTAATTCTATTGAACAATTTAATCATTTATTAAGCAATGTTTCGAACTCATACATGTGGCGAATTAAGAATTAATAATGTAAATGCAGAAACTACTCTTGCAGGTTGGGTGCAAACAATAAGGAAATTTGGCGCTATCACTTTTGTTGATCTCCGCGATCGTTATGGCATCACTCAATTATTGTTTGGTGAAGAATTAAACCAGCAATTGGATGAAAATCCATTGGGCCGTGAATTTGTTTTGCAGGCTACTGGTACTGTTCGTGAAAGAAGTAATAAAAATTCTAACATACTGACCGGCGATATTGAAATAATCGTAAAGTCATTTAAGATATTAAACAAATCAGCAGTCCCGCCATTTACGATCCAGGATGATACTGACGGTGGCGATGACATTCGAATGAAATATCGCTTCCTCGATCTCCGCAGAAATGCTGTAAAGAAAAATCTTGAATTGCGCTATGCAGTAAATCGTGCAACAAGAAATTATCTGCATCAGCAAGGTTTCATGGATATTGAAACTCCTTTTCTCATAAAATCAACCCCGGAAGGCGCAAGAGATTTTGTTGTTCCTTCCAGAATGAATGGAGGGCAGTTCTATGCATTGCCGCAATCGCCACAAACATTCAAGCAACTATTAATGGTAAGTGGTTATGATCGCTATTACCAAATTGTAAAATGTTTTCGTGATGAAGATCTTCGTGCAGATCGCCAGCCAGAATTTACACAGATCGATTGTGAAATGGCTTTTGTTGAGCAGGAAGACATTTTGAATATGTTTGAAGGAATGGTAAAATCCATTTTCAAAGAAGTAAAAGGAATTGAATATAGCGAGAAGGTAGAAAGGATGACCTGGGAAGATGCAATGTGGAATTATGGAAATGATAAGCCGGACATTCGTTTTGAAATGAAATTGCTGAACCTAAAAAAACCATCTTCAGTTTACACAAATAAAAAAGATGCATCAGAACTGATCGCTGGTTCTGGGTTTGGTGTTTTTGAGAATGCAGAAACAGTAGTTGCTATCGCTGTTCCGGGTTGCAGTGAATACAGTCGCAAACAAACTGATGAACTAACCGAATGGGTAAAACGTCCCCAGATCGGCATGGGGGGACTTGGATTTATCAAGTGTAATAAAGATGGAAGTTTTAAGAGCAGCATGGACAAGTTTTTCAACGAAGAAAAATTGAAAGCAATTGCTGCCGCCTGCAATGCATCTGCTGGTGATCTTGTTTTGATAGTAGCTGGTGCTGAAGAAAGAACAAGAAAAGCTATCAGTGAGCTAAGACTTGAAATGGCCGAGCGACTTGGCTTTAGAAAAAAAGATGAATTCAAACTTGTTTGGGTGTTGGATTTCCCATTATTTGAATACGATGCTGAAGAAAATCGTTGGGTGGCACGCCATCATCCGTTTACATCACCCAAACCATCAGATATTGAAACAATGATCAGTAATGATCCTTCTATAAAAAATGCAGCTGAATATTTAAAGCATCCTTACGCCAACATAAAAGCAAATGCTTATGATATGGTATTGAATGGAAATGAAATTGGTGGCGGTTCGATAAGGATCTTTCAAAGAGAGTTACAGGAAAAAATGTTTGCTGCATTGGGGATGAGCAAAGAAGAATCACTACATAAATTCAGTTTCCTCCTGGGTGCATTTGAATATGGCGCCCCTCCACATGGTGGTATTGCATTTGGTTTTGATCGCTTGTGTGCAATCCTTGGCGGCAGCGAAAGCATTCGTGATTTTATTGCGTTTCCAAAAAATAATGCGGGCAGAGATGTCATGCTTGATGCGCCTTCAACCATTGACGATAAACAATTGGTGGAATTACAAATAAAGTCAACCGCAAAACAGTAATGACAAAATTCTGGCTCATAATGCTACGGATCATTTGTATCATACAAGCATTAGTGGCGGTATTTTTATGTTTTGCTTCTTTGTTTGGCTTATTTACAGGTGAGGGCTTCATGTCATTACTACAGGCAATTGCATATGGATTCATTGCTGCTTTACCAATATTGGCTTTCACGACATACAATAACTATTATCCGGATAAGCTCATTGAAGGAAGTCAAAAAAGATATTTCAACCGTATTTTTCTTATAAATTTTTTATTGATCGCTTTTTTGTTTGGATTTGTTTTCAGGGATTACAAAGACGCGGTTCAAATAACAAAGCTATTGGGTAAAGAATCGGGACCGTCGCTGATCTTTTTCCTCCCGTTTATTATCTCCTGCTGTTTATTACTTTTTCATTTCAGTATTTTATACGGTCTCTATTGGATGCGTCGGCATATAAATAATAATGCCAATGACAGGCAATTTGATTTTGAAGAGGAGAATGTTTAGTTTAGAATCTCAACTCAGCACATGATCCCTTTAAAATGGAAACTATATAAGGCTTTAAATTATATCCAGCTTACCTATTCATTTTTATTTTTTATGTGGCTTACCTGGCTACTCATCAGTATTCCTCAACTTCCTGAGCGATCTGATGCAGCTATTATGCGCAGCTTTGTACTTTTACTTTTTTTGTTTTTGTCTGTCCACCCGGTGATCAATATCATTTTACTCGCAAAAAATTTTCCTGATAAAGTTCTTTCAGGAAGTAAAAAAACACTATTTATCATTTCCCTGGTCATGAATATACTTACAGCCCCTTGTCTTTTTATTCTTACTATTGCCGGATTTATTTCGGAAATGGAAGAGCAGCCGGCATCAAGAGAAAATAACCTGGTAAAAATATTTTTAACAATATTGGCATTAATGTCATTTGTAAATTTATTCTTGCTTATTTGCCAATTTGGATTAAGAAGTTACCTTAAGAAAAACAGTTTGCACTCAATAAGGTCACTGATCGAATCTATTGGAAATACAAACCCGGAAAATTCTCACGACTAGATCACTGTAGTTATAAAATCAATCGTATGCGTTCTATCCTTATCTCTATTTTGTTTTTATCTTTCACTTTTTCATCATGTAAAAAAGACGACGATACAGAACAAGATATGTCTGTAACAATGATGAATGTATCTTATGGAACCAATACGCAACAAAAGATGGACGTGTATTTGCCAGCTAATAGGAGTGCAACAACTACCAAAGTAATAATCATGATCCATGGTGGTGGCTGGAGTACAGGTGATAAAGCTGACTTTAACGAATATGTTGACAGCCTGAAAAAAAGAGAACCGACTTATGCAATATTTAATATCAATTATCGCCTTGCAAATTCACCAGATATTTTTCCTGCGCAAGAACAGGATGTAAAAGCGGCCATTGAATTTATTTATAATAAAAGGGCTGAATATAAAATTTCGGATAAGTTTGTTTTAATTGGTGCCAGTGCTGGTGGACATCTTGCACTTTTACAAGGATACAAGTATTCAACTCCTGTGAAACCAAAAGCCATTATCGACTTTTTTGGCCCATCAGATCTTATCAGTTTGTATAATAATCCGCCAAATCCACTAGTGCAGCCATTATTAGCTTCTGTTTTAGGCGGCACACCTATCACAAGCAATGCATTATATACACAATCGAGCCCGATAAATTTTGTTTCATCACAATCCCCTGCTACCATGATCCTTCAAGGTGGTGCTGATATTGTAGTATCACCATCTCAATCTGCTTCTCTTGATACAAAATTGATCACTTCAGGCGTTACACATCAGTATGTCTTTTATCCAACTGAAGGACATGGTTGGGTTGGTGCCAACCTGATCGATTCATTCAATAAGATACAGGCTTTTTTAGCGGCGAATGTTCAATAAGAAAAAAGATACTTTAAATAGAAAGCCGCCTGCTCTCGCATGACGGCTTTGTTATACCAACACAATTTTTATTGCTTGATCAATCTGACAGTTTCTTGCGTATTTCCCTGAATCACCTTTGCAAAATAAATTCCTGTCTTTAATTTCTCACCAAACCTGCTAGTTTCATTTACGTTTACATTCAATGTTTCGATCTTCCTGCCTATCGCATCGTATATCTGTATTTCAATTTTCTCAGTCGAATTGCTTTTCACAATGAGTGCAAACTGGTGTTCCGTTGGATTTGGATACACTTTTACTTCAAACACATTTTCTTTTATAGCCTGGCTCTCCATTTCCACACTCTTTGTTGTGGTACTCTTCGTTGTTGTGCCGCCAGCAGTTCCACCACGTACATTGATATTTCCACCTGTTATGATTTGTGCTTGTGTAGCATTGGAAACCCAACTGCTTGAGAATAGGAGGTCATTTGTAGACGCAGCCATTAATGTAACAGCGATCTTATCACTTATACCACCATTAGCAGTAATATGATCCCATGCATCCAAAACAAGGCTATGATTACCACCGAGATCAAGATTGTTCAATGGGTCTGTTACATCCTTCAGGTTGGCTTTTGTATTGATGATCGCTTTCCTGAATACGGCAGGGTTTGTACCACTTGCTGGCTGACCATTGCTGCCAACTTCTACTACTGCCATTGAATTAATTGCATTGCTCTTCATCTGGTAAACCCTCCATTGCCATACGCCATTATACAATTGCCATTTGCGGAATACAATATTGATCTGGCCCTGCAGATTTTTACCGCTCTTGTTCCACTTCATCGTAAATCCAAAATTCATTTTTGAATTTACTGTACCTGAATAGGTGCCTGCAGAGTTAGCAAGAACTAAATGACCACCACCTGTTACAAAATCCTGACCTGGTAGCGCAAGGGTAACTGGTGTTGGTCCTGCATCGGCACCAGTATAATGGTCGCTTGCACCAACCCATACCTGGAAGATCCTGCCACCATTGTTGACGTCATTAGTGTTCAAAGTAAAGCTTTGAGAAGTAGCTGATAAGCCATTTGTAAGAACGCCGGGAGTTATCAATCCCACAGGAAGGTTTGCAGAACCAAGAGCAGTACCTGAAGGACCTCCATCTTTGAATGTAGCTTTTGCTTTACGTATATCACCTCTTTTATCTGATCCGTCGTCAATATCATTTACAGCGGCAGCAAACGTTACTGTTCCATTGTATGATGTTGGTGAAGCTGTGGTAAAATATTGTGAGCCGTTATATTCAACAATCGCATCCTCCTGGTTTATCTCGCAATTATCCTGGTCAGAGCATGCAGTAAAATAACTGTCACCTGCAAAAATTGCTTTGATAATATATGATCCGGGAACTTGTTCCACTTTAAACGTATCGATGGCAATTCCATTTGCATCTGTTGTAGCAGTTTTTGAACGCAATACTGTAGTGCCATTTAGTAACTGGAATTTGATTGTACGTCCGCTGATATAATTTGGTGTGGCTAAACCTTCATTATCTGTAAGCTCTGCTTGTAAATTGATAATATCAGAATATTGAACACCAATTCTGTTATTTGACATCGGCCCGGTATAAGTAACTGTGGTACCTCTTTTTCTAACAGTAATAGTTTGTGTGCAGCCTGATGAGTTGTTTGATGGATCAGTTGCAGACCATGATACTGTAGTTGTTCCTGACGAATATTGCTGGTTAGTAATTGCAACGTTATCACTTCTTGTACCAGCAATCCTGATGTTTCCGGTACCTGCACAATTATCAGTTGCTGTTGCATTGCCAATAGCGATCGTTGCATAAAGTTGATCAAAATCGAACGGCACATTCAGCTTATCTGATGGACAAGTAATAACCGGACCTGTTATATCCTGAACGGTTATTATTTGAATATGCTCTACAGTATTTCCACAACCATCACTTGCTGACCACTTACGTGTAATAGTGTAATTGTAATAGTTGCTTTGTGCAGGGTCGTTGCCTTGCGTATTCGAAGCAATGAATGTTACATTCACATTACCATCGCAATTATCATTTGCAGTAACAGTAGGAACCGGTGGAACACTTTGACAATTCACAGTTAGGCTTGCCGGTGTCAAATTCAATACTGGAGCTGTATTGTCAATCCGGGTATTGTATGTTACAAAATGAGAATTATTAGCTGCATCTGCGACAGTTACAGTGATCACAGCACTGCAATCTCCAACTGTACCAACATTTACATTCAATTGAGCATTTGGCGTACAGTTGTCGCCATAAATTGTTACAGCCAATGCCGCAGCTTGTGCTGCCGCAACAGTTTTGTAACAGCCGCCAATGCTTCCTTTAGTTACAGTTGGCTTCTCAGTATCATTTACTGTAATTGTAAATGAACAGTTGCTTGAATTACCGCTTGGATCTGTTGAGATGACTTTTACTATATAAGAGCCGACAGCAAATATCCATGGAGAAGTTATCTCCTGTTGCTCAGCTGCTCCATAGTATAAATAATACTTAACTGTCGGAGTGCTGCAAAGATCAGATGAAGTTGCACTAAAACTTACTTGTGCTGAACATAAACCAGTTTCATTAGACACTACTATATTGCCAGGACAAGTAAGAGCTGGTTGAGTTATATCCTTAACTGTTATTATCTGAATATGTTCAACAGTATTTCCACAACCATCACTTGCTGACCACTTACGTGTAATTGTATAATTATAATAGTTGCTTTGTGACGGATCGCTTCCTTGAGTACTTGTTGGTGTAAATATTACATTCACTGCGCCATCACAATTGTCACTTGCAGTTATTGTTGGAACAGGTGGAACCTGGTGACAATTCACAGTTGTACTCGGAAGTGTTGCACTCAATACTGGTGCTGTATCATCAATTCTTGTATTATATGTTACAAAATGAGAATTGTTGGCTGCATCAGTAACCGTTACAGTGATCACAGCATTGCAATTTCCCAGTGTACCTACATTTACATTCAATTGAGCATTTGGTGTGCAATTATCGCCATAAGTTGTTGCTGCCAGTGCAGCAGCTTGCGCATCCGTAACAGTTTTATAACAACTGTTGATACTTCCTTTGGTGATGGTCGGTTTCTCAGTATCATTTACAGTTACTGTAAATGTACAATCATTCGAATTACCACCTGGATCTGTTGAAACTACTTTCACCGTGTGTGTACCAACTGTAAAAATGTGTGGTGAACTGATTTCCTCCTGCTCTGATGTTCCGTAATACAAATAGTATTTAACGGTTGGAGTGCTGCAATTATCAGAAGAGCTTGCATTAAAGCTTACTTGTGCCGAACACGATCCAGGGTCATTTGACACAACTTTATTTCCTGGACAAGTAAGAATTGGTGCAGTTATATCCTGTACAGTTATAGTTTGTATATGTTCTACAGTATTTCCACAACCATCAGTAGCAAACCATTTACGTGTAATGATATAATTATAATAATTGCTTTGTGATGGATCGCTTCCCTGTGTGCTTGCTGGAGTGAAGGTTACATTCACAGCTTCATCGCAGTTATCAGTTGCAGTAACTGCTGGCACGGAAGGAACAGATTGACAATTCACCGTTGCATTTGCTGGTGTTAAACTCAAAACAGGTGCTGTATTATCGATCCTTGTATTATATGTTACCGATCTTGAATTATTAGCAGCATCTGCAACTGTTACTGTGATCTCAGCTCTACATGATCCTACAGTAGTAACTGCAACATCCAATTGTGGATTTGATGTACAATTATCACCATAGGTTGTCGCAGCCAATGCAGCAGCTTCCGCCTCAACAACTGTTTTATAACAAGACTCAATACTTCCTTTTGTAACAGCTGGCTTTTCTGTATCATTTACAATTACTGTAAATGTGCAATCATTTGCATTGCTACTTGGATCTGTTGATACGACTTTTACAGTATACGAGCCAACAGCAAATGTATGTGGTGAGCTGATCTCCTCCTGTTCTGACGTTCCGTAATACAAGTAGTACTTAATTGTTGGTGTGCTGCAAAGATCAGATGATGTTGCATTAAAGCTCACCTGTGCCGAACATGATCCAGGATCATTTGATACTACTTTATTTGCCGGGCAAGAAAGAGTTGGTGCAGTTATATCCTGTACAGTTATAGTTTGTATATGCTCTACTGTATTGCCACAAGCATCCGCTGCAAACCATTTACGTGTAATAGAATAATTATAATAACTACTTTGTGCCGGATCGCTGCCTTGTGTGCTTGATGGCGTGAAGATTACATTCACAGTTCCATCGCAATTATCGCTTGCAGTTACTGTTGGTACGGCAGGAACAGATTGACAATTTACCGTTACGTTAGCTGGTGTTAAACTCAATACCGGCGCTGTATTGTCAATCTTTGTATTGTATGTTACAGACTTCGAGTTATTCGATGCATCTGTTACTGTTATTGTAATCACGGCACTGCATGACCCTTCAGTAGAAACATTAACGTCCAATTCTTCAAAAGAAGAGCAATTGTCGCTATAAGTCGTAGCGTCTAATGCAGCAGCTTGTGCAGCTGCTATTGTTGAATAACAGCTTCCGATCGTGCCTGCCGTTACATTTGGCTTTTGAGTATCATTTACTGTAATTGGAAATTGTTTTGTTGTTGTATTGTTAGCCGCATCTTTTGCAACAACGGTTACAACATAATTACCTACTGCAAATGTTTTCGGGAAACTGATCTCTTCCTGGTTCGCAGTATTATGGTTCAAATAATATTTAAGACTAGTTACACTACAATTATCAGTCGCGTTGGCAGAGAAATTCACTGAAGCGGAGCATTGGTCTGTTGCGTTTGATACAGTAATATTATTTGGTTGCACAACAGTTGGAGCTTGCTCATCATTTACGGTTACTGTAAAGCTGCATGTATTAGTTTGACCAAAAGCATCAGTCACCATAAATGTATTGGTTGTAGTACCAACAGGAAATGTTGCGCCAGATGCTAAACCAGTAAGTTGATCAACGGAAGGTTGTGCAGCACCTTGCCATGAAATAATAACTTTACCATTTCCAGTTTGCAACCCGCTTGTTGTGCTGCCACCAGTAACTCCACCGATATATGAAGATCCTCCTGCACCAGCCCAATGTGAGTTACCACATCCTCCTCCATAATATCCACCACCGCCGCCGCCTGTCCAACCAACTGTAGTAACCGAGTTTGCATCACCACCTGCACCTAAAGTACCATTAACACCACCAGTTCCTCCGGCTGTTTGAGTTCCTCCTGTTGAACCGTTACAACCACCATTACCTCCCACAAGTCCACCACCAACACCACCTGTGCAGGCATTGTCAGTAGCACCGCCACCGCCTGCTGCCACCAATACACGATTAGCTAATGTATTTCCTCCAAATCTGATATCTGATGCACCGCCACCACCGCCTGCACGGCCATAGTTATTATTCCATGTCCATGCTTTTCCGCCACCATTAAATGAATTAGAACTATATCCAAGATTTGCAGCATCGGTTTGCTGTCCTTGTTGACCAACATAAACATAGATCGTACTACCCGGTGTTACACTTAAATTCCCTGTTGAATAACCACCATTACCACCTAACCTTCCTCCAATTGTGCTTCCTCCTTGTGCACCCCAGGCTTCAATTGTTATGGATGTTACTCCAGATGGAACTATAAATGTTTGATAAGCTCCTGTATAATTAAATGTTTGACTTCCCGGTGCAGCTTGACTTGCACAAAACTGAGATGCATTTGGAGCTGTATAATTTACAACAGTACCACATTGTCCATTTGTTGCAGGTACTGTAATATTTGACGGACATGTTAATGTTGGAAACGGGGGAACTACATTCACAATAAAACTGCAACTAAATATTTGATCATTTGCATTTGTAGCTCTCCATGTTACTGTCGTTGTTCCTGAATTTAGTTGAACTCCTGCCAAAGAAGTTCCTGAACCAGTAGTTGCACCAGTTAAAGTATAACCTAAGGGTCCGCAATTTTGAGTAACAGTTGCGTTGAATTCATTTCCATTAACTGTATATATACAGCCTGATGCAAGATTTTTTGTGAGTGTGCCAGTGAACGGACAAGTGATAACAGTATTGATGAAACCTTCATCAATTAATCCGTCACAGTCATCATCGATATCATTACAAATTTCTGTAGCTCCAGGGTGAACTGCTGCATTATTATCATTGCAATCATTACCCAATGAAGTTGCTTTATATCCGGTTGGAATTGTAGCCCCATAGCAAATTGTCGCTTGCCCGTTTGTATAACCATCACCGTCATTATCTATATACAATGATTCAGACCGCCATACAGCATTGTTATTATCATTGCAATCATTACCCAATGAAGTTGCTTTATATCCTGTTGGAACAGTAGCACCATAACAAACTGTCGCCTGTCCATTTGTATAACCATCATTGTCATTATCTATATAAAGAAGTGATTGCTGCCATTTCGTTGCATCAAGGGGAGCACAGTCTGAACCATCAGCCACACCATCATTGTCATCATCAGGATCACAAACATCAGTTATCGCATCATTATCCGTATCAACACCACCTGTAACTGTTACTGTGAATGAACATGAGGCGCTTGAAGCCGTGCCATTGGTAGCTGTTGCAGTCACTGTTGTCGTACCAACATTAAAGAAGCTACCGGATGCTTTTGAATAGGTAATTGTTGGAGTTGGTGTGCCAGTTGCTGTCGCTGCAGGATAAGTAACATTCGCACCACATTGGCCAGCAGCATTAGGAACTGTAATATTTGAAGGACATGTAATAGTCACTGGTTGAGCACCGCCTGTTGTATAATCATTATAAACAGCAGTGATTTCAGCCGCCGATAATGCCCTGTTATAAATTCTTAGCTCATCCATTTTACCACCAAATGGATTATACCTCGGTGGTGAAAAAGCTCCATAACACATAGCGCCGGCTTGTGCATTTATAGGATATGAAGGCGTCATAGTTCCTTCTGTAGCCGATAAACGAAAAACTCCATCAATATAAATAGAGATAGTTCCATTGTTTCGCATCGCGACTACGTGATGCCATTGATTGACCGTGAAATTTGTTGCTGCCGCCGAGCCAACGGAGTTATTTCTATAATTAAACTGAATATTCCAAGTGCCCGCAACTGTTGACCATAGCCATACGCCAAAACCTCCATAATTCAAACAATTATCAAACATGCCGCTGGTACTGCTGCCATTAAAGAAAAATCCAAAGCATACACTAAAGTTCGAGGAACCTGAAAAATCCAGATTGCCGTTATCAATAAAATCTACATATGAATTCAAATTGTTACCAAACTGTATAGCAGAATTAGCTGTACCAATATTGTTAGTCGTATAACCCATACTGACTAAAGTTGCCGACACAGGCGCTGAACCATTATTAGTTGTATTTCCATTAAATGGAAAATAGGCAACCAAACCACTTGTTGGCGCCTGTGCATTTACAAAAACCTGGCAAAAAATAAATGCGATGAATAGAAGTTTTTTCATTTTGTTTGATTTTATAGATAATAGAATTCCGCATCGCATCGCTGCAATGTTTTTACTGGTTACTTTATGTATCAAATGGAAATAATGGAATTCACAGGGAGGATGATGGCTTGAATTTTCAAATAACGAACAAATAAGGTTTCAAGACAATTCCCCTAATGGGGGTATTTCATCATCAGATCATCTTTGCTTTTATTAATGCGTCAATTTTATTTTTTGCATTTACTTTTTTATACAAATTCTTAGTATGCATTTTCACCGTCTCAGCGCTTATAAAAAGTTTCGCGGCTATCTCATCTCTCGTCAATCCTTTTGCCAATAATGTCAATACCTCATTTTCTCTTCTTGTAAACCTTGCTTCATATCCTTCTTTTTTTCTCATAGTGCCAGGAACGTTTGGATTATTTAATAGTATTGTTTCAGTATCAAACATGGTCAAAATATATTATGGCAAACATAATTTGCAGTCATATACCTAACCAAAGGTGTTTTCACGGAAACTGATCGATATAACAACCTTTATTGTACGTGTTGAAACTAATAATAGAAAGATCATTGTTCAAATTAGATTGAGTGAGTGGGGGTTTTAACAGATTCAATGAAGGAAATGGTTGGATTGGCGCTAACCTGGTAGATTCATTTAAAAAGATATAGGCTTTTCTTACGGCTAATGTAAATTAGCTATATGGAATCCCGATTAAGGTTTTTTAAACTCTTCCTGGCCATAACCATTTTTCTGAATGCAGTATTACCGATTTTAAACTATTTCTTGCTAACAAAGGATATTCCTAAGTGGAGAAGCGATGGGGGCGTTTTATTCCTTATTTCATCACTTATATTTTTTTTGATCTCATCAATTTTTGTCTTGTTCCTTTTAAAAAAATACCCGTCTCAATTTGTTTCCAATAAAACTGAAGGTTTAGTGTTTACATTCGCAATCATTACATTCCTGGTTTCATTAGTGGACCTATTTTTTACTGCTGCCTTCTTTTATATTGCTATTGATCTGCAGAATAAAGGCGATAACCTTATTAGCCGGACACTTTTGTTTGTTTCGGGGTCATTCGTCATAGCAATAACCTGCGCCATCTTTGTATCCGTTAGTTCGCTTAGATTACTAAAGATCATTCGAAAAAATCGTTTGAACCTGGCGCAGCAAATAAAAAATATTGGTGAAGTTGAATGATCGAAATTGGCGAATCCGTGAATAATCCAATTTCCAATGCAATCCAAATAATCTCCTCAAATTTGTCGAATGAATACAGCTCCATTAGCAGAAAGAGTTCGGCCAACAACATTAGATGAATTGGTGGGTCAGCAACATCTCACCGGTAAGAAAAGTATTTTACGTACTGCTATTGAAAATGGAAAGATCCCATCAATGATATTATGGGGGCCACCGGGAACAGGAAAAACAACTATTGCAAATATTATTGCCAATACATTAAAAGTTCCTTTTTTTCAATTAAGTGCTATCAGTTCTGGTGTAAAGGATGTACGGGAAGTAATTGAAGAATCAAAAACAAAGCCTGGTACGATCTTATTTATTGATGAGATACATCGTTTCAACAAAGGGCAACAAGATGCGTTGCTTGGTGCAGTGGAAAAAGGAATTATTACATTGATTGGCGCCACTACAGAAAATCCATCTTTCGAAGTGAATGGCGCCTTGCTTAGTCGCTGCCAGGTGTATGTTTTAAAGTCCCTTAGTGAAGATGATCTTCGAAAACTCATTCAACAGGCAATAGAAAAAGATGAATGGCTAAAAAAGAAAAGTATTATTATTAAAGAGTATGAAGCGCTGTTCACTATTTCTGGTGGTGATGCAAGAAAAATTTTGAATCTTATTGAACTATGTGCAGATGTGATGAAAGAAGGTGAGGAATTAACAGATAAAAAAGTAATGGACATCGCACAACAACGAATTGCTTTATATGATAAAAGCGGTGAACAACATTATGATATTATCTCTGCATTTATAAAATCAATTCGTGGCAGCGATCCAAACGCAGCCGTTTACTGGCTGGCAAGAATGATCGAAGGCGGAGAGGATGTAAAATTCATTGCACGCAGACTGGTGATTCTCGCCAGTGAAGATATTGGCAATGCAAATCCAACAGCACTGGTTTTAGCAAATGCAGCTTTTGAAGCGGTAAATAAGATCGGTTTTCCCGAATCAAGCATCATACTTTCTCAATGCGCTACTTACCTGGCAGCATCTCCAAAAAGTAATGCAGCGGTTGCCGCCATTGGTGCAGCACAATCAGCAGTAAAGCAGCACGGCGATCTTTCTGTACCGCTTCATATTCGCAATGCCCCGACAAGATTGATGAAAAATCTCGGCTATGGAAAAGATTACCAGTATTCACATAGCTATGAAAATAATTTTTCGGCACAGGAATATTTACCCAAAGAATTATCCGGAACAAAATTTTATGATCCCGGTAAAAATGCAAGAGAAGAAGAATTGAGAAAGTTTTTGAAAAGTTTATGGAAGGACAAGTATGGTTATTAACTCCTGCTTTTCGTCAAGCAATAACTGCCTTTTATCATAAGACTTCTTTCTATTGAGCAACACCCGGTAATTTTAATTACCAACTCATAGTATGAAGCTACTCTTCTTCTTTTTATTAGCTGTATTTGGTCTTCCTGTTATCTGCTTTAGCCAATCACGGCAATATGAAATAGAATTCAGGTTAAATAATAGTCAACATGGAGATAAGATATTCCTTCGCTATTTCCCGGAGAAAGGTCCATATATAGATTCAGCCATTCTTATAAAAGGAATAGCCATGATCAAGGGAAATATTCCAGGTAAATTGACCATTGCAAGAATATGGTTGCTGGAGAAAGGGGAAACAGATCCTAAAAATGAGAACAAAACAGAAGTATGGCTGGAAGCAGGTCTGATAAAAATAATTTCTGACGGTCCACTAATCAAGGCCAGTTATGAAGGATCTTTCCTCCAGCAACAATTTTCCGAATTACAAAAAGCATTATTACCTGTCAAGCTAAAAAATAATTTATTGGATAATGCTTATAAAAAAGCTGAAGCGGAAAAAAACAGGGCAGCAAAAGACAAACTGATCAATGAAGAGTACCCGGCATTATTCATCCAAAAACAAAAAGTACTGGGGGCTTTTATAAAAAAATATCCTTATTCACTTCTCAGCGCTTATAAGTTTGATGAGTTCGCCGGCGACGGACGTATGAACCTTTCTGTTGTTCAACCGGTATATGATATATTAAACGATTCCATCCGCCGGCATGCTCTTGTTGAAAAAGTGGCGATCAGGATGGTCATCAACAAAAAAACAACTCCGGGTATGAATGCAATTGATTTTTCCCAGGCAGATAGTTCAGGAAAACCCATAACACTTTCTTCTTTTCGTGGAAAATATTTGCTGGTAGATTTCTGGGCAGGCTGGTGTATGCCTTGTCGTGCTGAAAATCCGCTGTTGGTTAAATTATATGAGCAATACAGGTCCCGGGGTTTTGAAATATTGGGTGTGTCACTCGACGGTGAAAGAAAAAGGTGGACGGATGCAATTATCAATGATAGATTAACATGGACACAGATCAGTGATCTGAATATATTTGAAAACGAAGTGGCTCTGCTGTACGGCATCACGTCCATTCCTCAAAATATTTTGATTGGAGTTGACGGAAAGATCATTGATTGGAATTTGAGGGGTAATTTGCTTGAAAAAAAACTAGCACAAATTTTTAAACAATGAATAGAAACATTCTTATTTTATTATTGGTATGTTCTGCGGCATGCGGACAAAATAAAACCGTAACTGGTTCTGGTGAAAGATTTAATTCAAAGTTTGTGAAACTAATAAATGACACAAGTAAGATGATGCTAATTCAAAACGTAGTGATCTCTTATGGCGATCTCTATGCGGAGGCTGATAGTGCATTATTAGAAAAACCGCTTGCAACCGTTACTTTATTCAATCCTAAAAAAGTAATTTTTAAAAATCAGAATTTGCCGCTGAGTACACATAACGACACCATAAGGTATAATAAGAACGAAGGAAGACTTTATTCTAATTGACCTGCCGGATCAAACAACAATGGGAAAAATTGCCCTTGCATCTTCTCTCCTTTCGGCACAACAGGAACTCCTTCCAGCAGCGGTTCATTTGAATCAGAGATCACTCCATCAGCAAAAGCATTTATAACAAAAGCTCTTCTTGGTTTATCGCTTTTATTTTCTCCAGAACCATGTAATGTCAATGAATGATGAAAGATCGCCTCACCAGCTTTTACTTCTGCATATTGAGGATTTTCAAATTGTTTTCTTTGTTCATCATTTAAAAAACTTGCTATTCCATGAATATCCCCGGCAAGAACGGTCTTTGGCAATAAGCCCCAACGATGGCTACCTGCAATGTATTGAAGACAACCATTTTCTTTTGTTGCATCATCCAATCCGCACCAACACGTAAGATGAGCGACTGGCTTTGTTCTTGTCCAATAAGAATAATCCTGGTGCCATGCAACAACGCCACCTTTTTTTGCCGGTTTCCAGAAAAGTTGATCATGCCAGAAACGAACAGGAACATTTCCCAATAATTGACTTGCCGCAACAAGAAAACGTGGATTCCACAAAACATCATGAAAGCCCGGTCCGATCCGCCATGCTCCTAATGCATGAAATAAGATTGTTGAAGGATCAGTAGATTCGTTTGAATGAAATTCATAATATAATGAATGCGAAGGATGACCAGGATCAGCAACTTTAGCAAGTTCATTTCGCAAAAAATTCACTTGTGCATCGTCAAGCATTTTTATACCTGCCAAAAATCCATTTTCATTAAAGAATGAAACTTGCTCATTTGTCAGCCTATATTTTTCCCAATCATTTTTTGATGTGGGCCAATGAAACAGGTCGCTGACAAGCTTATGCACCTTACTAAGATCATTTACCGGCATAAAATTGTTTTCTTTAAAATTACTGTTTTGAATGCAATGGCCGTTCCTGCCCGACTTAATTTTTAACCTATCTCATGATTCAAGGAGGTCAGGCGGGGTTTTCTTATTTTTAACTCTAAATTTTTCTGCATGAAAAAACTGCTTTTTGTAGTCGCATTGATCACTTCGTGGAATTTATTATTTGCCCAAACAAATCAAAAAGATCCAATGATCGTGAAGATGGTGAATGAAGTTTCAAAAGATTCTTTGCAGTCTTATGTAAAAAAGATGGTGAGCTTTGGAACAAGAAATACATTAAGTACACAAACTGATCCAAATCGTGGAATTGGAGCAGCCCGTAATTGGGTATTGAGCCGTTTCAATGAGTTTGCAAAACAATCGGGTGGAAGATTGACAGCGATAATTGACACTACCACTTTACAAAAAGATGGTCGCAGAGTTGATACAACTCTTTTATTAGGCAATGTAATGGCAACCTTAAAAGGTACTGATCCAACTGATAAAAGAATTTTTATTATCAGTGGTCATTTAGATAATATGCGCAGTAGTGTAATGGACAGAACCGGAGATGCTCCCGGCGCCAATGATGACGCAAGCGGTGTGGCAGCAGTTATGGAATGTGCAAGAATTATGAGTAAACATGTTTTTCCGGCAACAATAATATTTGTAGCAGTAAGTGGAGAAGAACAGGGCCTGCTTGGTTCTACCTTTATGGCAGAAAAGGCAAAAAAAGAAAACTGGAATATTGAAGCAGTATTGAATAATGACATTATGGGCGGTAATAATCAAAATGAAACCAATAAAGCCAGTAACAACCAGGTAAGAGTTTTTAGTGAAGGGCTTTCCATTTTAGATACCGGACGAACAGCTACAACTATAAGAAATCTTGGTTTGGAAAATGATGGCAAACCAAGACAACTTGCACGATACGTAAAAGAAATTGGCGAACGATATGTAAAGAATCTAAAGATCGTGATGATCTATCGTAATGACAGGTTCCTTCGCGGTGGGGATCATACTCCTTATGTACAACGTGGCTTTGCTGCAGTACGTATCACTGAAATGAATGAGAATTATAATCACCAGCACCAGGATGTAAGAGTTGAGAATGGAGTACAAATTGGTGACCTTCCTGAATTCATGGATTTTGAGTACCTGAGAAAAAATACAGCAATGAATCTTTGCAATCTAGCTAATCTTGCCAAATCCCCCTCAATGCCGCAAGAGGTCAGAGTTGAAACAAGGAAGCTTACAAATTTTACAAACCTGACCTGGAAAGCCCCAATTTCAGGAAAAGTCAAAGGTTATTATATATTAATGAGAGAAACAACAAGCCCGGTATGGGAGAAAAAGTTCTTTACAACAGATACTAAAATGGAACTCCCTTATTCTAAAGACAATTATTTTTTTGCTGTGCAATCCGTTAGCGAAGGTGGAAATGAAGGATTGCCAGTGATACCTGCTCCTGCCGGACGTTAATTAAAAAAAGTATGATCAATTGGACAATAAAAAGGTTTGATGAACTAACTTTAGATGAGTTGTATGCAATATTGCAATTGAGAAATGAGGTGTTTGTTGTTGAACAAAATTGTGTTTATAACGACACCGATGGCAAAGATCAATTAGCATGGCATTTGATAGCAACCGGGGATAAAAAGCTAGTCGCATATACAAGAATTCTTCCACCAGGAATTTCATACAGCGATCCCGCAATTGGACGAGTTGTTACTTCTTTCTCAAATAGAAGATCGGGGTTGGGAAGAGAATTGATGAAAAGATCTATTGAAGCCTGTGAGAAACTTTTTGGCAAAATTTCCATCACTTTAAGTGCACAGGTTTACCTGCAAAGTTTCTATGAATCCCTTGGCTTTATTGTGGTGGGTGAAGAATATTTAGATGATGGAATACCACACATTAAAATGTCTAGAAATCCTTCTTGGTAAAAATCCGAGTAAAAAAACTTCTTATCGCTATTGCAATAAAAATACCCGCTATTCGTCATTGATTGGTAGGAATTTATTTTCTACTTTAGTCACCAGTCCAAATCCTGATTTCGGAATTATAAAAGTTCCGGCGAAAAACACAAATCTGGTATCTATGAGAGCAATTGTACACTGTTGCCGTACATTAATTACGGTTTTATTACTATCTCTGTCATTGTGGTCCAATTCACAATCCATTTCTTTTAGTGATGGAAAATATGAATTGGGTCTCGGTCTTGGCCCATCCTTCTTTCTTGGTGACCTTGGTGGTTCCCGTGGTATTGGTAAGCCATTTATTGCCGACGTTGATATGCCGCTTACAAAATTTTCAAAGGGCCTTTACTTTAATTTTTATCCGTCTGAATGGCTTGGTTTCAGACTTGCCTACAATTCATCTTTTCTGGAAGGAAGTGATGATGAAGTAAATCTTGCCGGTGGCCGTGAGTTTTCAAGGTGGCGTCGTAATCTTTATTTCCAATCAAAGGTCCAGGAATTATATTTTGGCTTTGAACTTTATCCAACAGTTTTTCTTGAAACCTATGACGATTTACAAGGAAAATTCAGACCTTATGGTATTGCAGGTGTTGGCGCTTTCCATTTTAATCCGAAAGCCTACTATTATCCTGACCCAAATAACCTTAATTCAAAAAGACTGGTAGAATTAAAACCTCTTCGACTTGAAGGACAGGGTATGTCACAATATCCCGATAGAAAAGAATATAACCTTACTCAACTTGAGATTCCAATGGGTGCCGGTTTTAAATATTTTATAAAAGAAAATGTTTATATCGGTTTAGAAGTATTGCATCGCAAAACATTTACCGATTATATTGATGATGTAAGTACAAAATATATTGATCCAATTTACTTCTCTCAATACTTGTCTGCGGCAGATGTGCCTGTAGCTTATCAATTACATAATCGTGAGCCTTTCCGCAACATCACAAGACCTACGATCGGCAGACAACGCGGCGATTCAAAAGAAATGGACTCTTATTTTTCTACCATTTTACGTTTCGGCTGGAGGCTGAATGGAAGTAATTCGCCGAATAAAAGAGCCTTGCGACAGTTACGATGTCCGCTTTACTTTTAAATCCGTCACCAATCCGAACCTATATGAAATCAAACTCTACCCGATCCTATTTAAGGAATTCATCTTTCCTCTTCGGCCTGGCTATGCTATTGGGTTCGGCCCAGTCATGCTCGGTAACAGAAAACACAAATGCTACTGAAAGTAAAAATGCAAAGATTCCCAAAAAAGAAAGAGAAGTAAAGATATACCCAGATCTATTAAAAAAAGTACTGCATGTAAAAAATGTAGAAACTGAAAAAGTAGACTTTTTTGTTTTTGATGCAGAAGGTACGATCATGGTACATTATAAAATGAATGAGAAGGAACATAAAAAAATAAATAACCTGGAAAGAGGAATTTATACTTACCAGGTATTTAAGAATGATGAAATGACTGAGTCTGGAAAAATAGTTGTTAAATAAGTTCTTTAAAATATTAAAGTAAGTTCCAATAAGGGCAGCGGGCTCTTTAAAATACAATACCCTGGTTGACTAAAACCTGATCCGTTCTCTATTTGTTACTCTCATTGTATGTATTCAAAATTTTATTGAACACCTGCTGCCAACCTTATTGGACACTTATTACGCTGCTCTTTTATTTACCACCAAAAAAACTCCCGCAGTCAGGAAAAGTTTAATCTATACCCAGAATGAAAGTCCGTTGGTTAACGACAATCATTTGAAAACGATTATCCCTTATCCCTCCTGAAAAAGCTGCGGGTTTTTTATTTTATTTCCTGTACGAGAAACTCTGCAGTATAACTTTCCTTACAATTTATTAATCCCTCGGGTGTGCCTTCAAACAAGATCTTTCCTCCACCATCACCTCCTTCGGGACCAAGATCAATTATATGGTCGCCAACTTTTATGACATCCATATTGTGTTCGATAACAAGAACTGTATTGCCACGATCAACTAATTTATTCAGTACAGAAAGCAGATGCTGAATGTCTTCAAAATGCAAACCGGTTGTTGGCTCATCAAGTATATAAAATGTTTTGCCGGTATCCTTTTTTCCAAGCTCAGTCGAAAGTTTTACTCTTTGCGCTTCTCCCCCACTTAATGTAACTGCACTTTGACCAAGTGTGATATAACCAAGCCCAACTTCTTCCAGCACTTTTATCTTACGATAGATATAAGGAATGTGCTGGAAAAATTCCACCGCTTCTTCTACAGTCATATCAAGCACATCTGCAATTGATTTTCCTTTATAACGTATCTCTAATGTTTCCCTATTATACCTTTTACCATTACATTTTTCGCAATGCACATAAACATCAGGTAAAAAATTCATTTCGATCACTCTCATACCCCCACCTTCACACACATCGCAACGACCGCTTTTTACATTAAAAGAAAAACGACCTGCATTATAGCCGCGAATCTTTGCTTCTGGTATTGAAGCAAACAACGTCCTTATATCAGTAAAAAATCCGCAATACGTAGCTGGATTGCTTCTTGGTGTTCGGCCAATTGGTGATTGATCTATTTCGATCACTTTATCAATATGCTCCAGTCCTTTTACATTTTTATACTCAAGCGGTGATACTCTTGAACCATAAGCATGTGTTGACAGGATTGGATAAAGTGTTTCATTGATCAAGGTTGATTTTCCGCTGCCGCTGACGCCAGTAACTACAATAAATTTTCCTAAAGGAAATTTTACATCAAGATCACGAAGATTATTTCCATTTGCACCTTTTAATTCTATAAATTTTCCATTGCCTTTTCTTCTTTCCTTCGGTACCTCAATTTTGTGATGCCCATTAAGATAACTCGCAGTGAGTGTATGCAGCTTCAGCATTTCATTTGGTACACCTTGTGCAACAATTTTCCCTCCATGAAATCCAGCCTTGGGTCCTATGTCAATTAAATGATCGGCAGACAACATAATATCTTTATCATGCTCTACTACCAGCACACTGTTACCAATGTCCCGAAGATTTTTTAGGGCATCTATGAGCCTGTGATTGTCCCGCTGGTGCAAGCCGATAGATGGCTCATCAAGAATATAAGTAATACCCTGTAATTGTGAGCCAATCTGTGTCGCCAGTCGTATCCTTTGCGATTCACCGCCGCTTAATGTTTTTGAAGCACGATTCAGTGTGAGATATGTTAAACCAACATCTAAAAGAAATTGAAGCCTTTCTCTTATTTCTTTTAAAACGTCTTTTGCAATATTTTTTTGCTTATCAGTAATTCTCAATTCAATTCCATCGAACCATGCAGCAAGATTATCAAGATTCATTTCTCCAAGCGCAGAAATATTTCTTCCCAGGATCTTAAACCAAAGGCTTTCTTTTTTCAATCTTGCGCCGTTACAGGTGCTGCAGGTTTTCAGTGTGGTGAATTGCTGTACCCATTCTCTTAAAAACTCTGTGCTGTTGGTTGAAATAAACCATCTTTTCAACATCGGTATAATTCCCTCATAACTCCCTGTATACTCATGAGGCACTGTGTCATCTCCCGCATCTACTTCCATTGATGAACTAATATTTTTATCGCCAAATAAAAGAAGATCCAACTGTTGCTTAGGCAATTTACCGATTGGCACATCCAACTTTATTTTATACTTCCTGGAGAACTCCACCACTTGCTGAAATACGCTGGCATCTCTTTCCTCTCCTAATGGTAAAATGCCCCCTTCTTTTACACTTAATGTTTTATCAGGCAACACCAGGTCCATGTCAATTGTAAAAATATTCCCAAGTCCTTTGCAGGTTGGACATGCTCCGTATGGTGAATTAAATGAAAAAGAATTTGGTGATGGTTCTTCGTAGCTTATGCCTGTGTCTTCACACATCAGTTGCTTACTATATTGTACAAGCTGTCTTTCATCAACTAATAAAAACATCAGGTCTTTTCCAAGTTTCAAAGTTTGTTGCACACTTTGACTTAGTCGAGCTTTCAGATCATCAGTTACCTGTAAACGATCAACGACCAGTTCTATGTCATGTATCTTATAACGGTCCACCTGCATTTTAGGAACCAGGTCTTTTATTTCTCCATCAACTCTAACTTTTAAAAACCCTTTTTTGCGAACATCTTCAAATAATTCACGGTAATGTCCTTTTCTTCCTCTTACTAATGGTGCAAGTAGTGATATTTTTTTATTCTTATACCTTTTAAAAATATTTTCTACAATTTCCTCCTCGCTCCATTTTACCATCGGTTTTCCAGTGTTGTAAGAATAGGCCTCTCCTACTCTAGCAAATAATAGTCGCAGAAAATCATATATCTCTGTTACCGTACCAACTGTTGAACGAGGATTTTTATTTGTAGTCTTTTGTTCGATTGAAATGACTGGAGAAAGACCGGTGATCTTATCGACATCGGGTCTTTCCATATCACCGATAAATTGCCTTGCATAAGCGCCGAAAGTTTCCATATAACGACGCTGACCTTCTGCATAGATGGTATCAAAAGCAAGCGATGATTTACCACTGCCGCTGATACCGGTAATAACCACCAGCTTATTTTTAGGAATAGAAATATCGATGTTCTTGAGATTATGCACTCTTGCTCCATGCACCTCAATCGCTTCATGATTTATATCTTCTATCGTAATGCCGTTTTCTTTTGACTTCGCCATACAAAAAGGGGAACGAAGATAGTAACAATATGCGGTCGGTTCTGTTTTAGAATTAAACCTAAATTTGAAGAATGTTTAAACTTTTTCAAAAAGACAGGAAAACTAAAATCGTTGACCGGGTTTTTGCGTACCAAAAGTTTAAATGGAATTATTGTTTAAATATCCGGGAGAAAGATCCTAAAACTATTTTTATAGGTTGGTTTGATGATTCTATTAGCCAGTTGGAACAAGCTTTGAGTGCTACTAATAACACTTCTGCCAATTTTTTACTTGCCAGGACAACTTCACGATCACAAGTAGAAGGTTCACGAATTATTTTTATAGAACATCATCCAATGAAAAGTAAAGAAGATATATTTTTTTCTCAATTGGGTTTAGAGGAAGCTATCATTTTAACGGCTCTCGATGAACCGCTACTCAGCATTTTCGGAGGTGAGAAGCTCATCGGCATTATGCAAAAGCTTGGCATGAAAGAAGGTGAAATAATAGAACACAAACTGGTAAGTGAGTCAATTGCTAATGCCCAGAAAAAAATTGAGCAAAGAATGATAATTGAACAATCAGCAAGATCATCATCAGAATGGATAGAAAGAAATTTGAAATAAAGAGCTAAAACAATCGTTAGCACAAGTTTCATAACTGTTTTTTTTGGTTTCACTTTCTCCATTATCTTTGCGCCAGCTCTTAAAAAACAGGATGCTTATCAAGAAAGGCTGAGGGATATGGCCCGAAGAAGCCTTGACAACCTCCCTGCTTTGCTTATTATTTGCGAAGTAAGGAAAGGTGCCAATTCCAACCCAGACAGAAGTGTCGGGGATAGATAAGTCAGCGTTAAAGCTTAAAATAGTTTTCAAAATATTCAAAGCTCACCTGACTATCGGGTGAGCTTTTTGTTTTATAATATTCAAGACTACTAATATTTAATTTATAAAAAAGCAGAAATGAGTTATCACAAAAATCTAACGATCGGTCTATTCGGCTTTGGTGTTGTTGGTGAGGGACTTTATCATATCCTCAACCAGACTCCTTCATTAAAAGCCAGCATAAAGAAAATCTGTATCAAACACCCGGGTAAAAAAAGAAATGCCCCGGCTGAATTGTTTACTACGGATAAAAATGAATTGCTTTTTGATCCTGAAATAAACGTGATTGTTGAAGTGATCAATGAAACAGAAGCAGCCTTTGAGATCGTAACAACTGCATTGAAGAACGGCAAAGATGTGGTAAGCTCAAGTAAAAAAATGCTGGCAGAAAATATGCCCGAGCTTTTAGGGCTTCAAAAACAAACCGGTCTTTCTCTCTTATACGAAGCCGCTGCTTGTGCATCCATTCCCATTATCAGGAATTTAGAAGAATATTACGATAATGACCTTGTCCAATCAGTAAAAGCCATTGCTAATGGCACCACTAATTTTATTCTTACAAAAATGTTTGAAGACAAATTAGAATTCAAACAAGCCTTATTGCTGGCCCAGCAAGCTGGTTTTGCAGAAACTGATCCTACTCTTGATATTGAAGGTTATGATCCATTGAACAAATGGACCATTTTGTTGAATCATTCATACGGAATTGTAGAACGGCCTGAAAATATTGTATTCACTGGAATTCAAAATATAAATCAAAGCGACGCAGGTGTGGCCAGGGAAAAACATTATGAAATAAAACTGGTAGCCCAGGCAAAAAAACTTAATAATGGTGGTATTGCCGCGTTTGTTTTACCGCAGTTTGTTAGTCAGCAGGACCAGCTTGCATTTGTAAAAAATGAATACAATGGTGTTGTGATCGAAAGTGGTTTTTCTGATAAACAATTTTTTTATGGAAAGGGTGCTGGTAGTTTTCCTACGGGATCAGCAGTACTAAGTGATATCTCTGCTTTACGATACGATTATCATTACGAGTATAAAAAGCTTTATCATCATCAGCCTAACCAGCTTACCGAAGATTTTTATTTGAAAGTTTATATCAGTTTTGACAATAGCGCATTTATTCCCAAAGATAAATTTGAATGGATCGAAGAATGGCATGCAGATCTTAATCGCAATTATCTTGTTGGAGTGTTACCATTCTCAGAACTCAAAAACTCAAAATGGTGGAAAGAAGAGAATGTATCACTAATCCTTGCACCGGAGCCAATCATTGAAGATGTTGAAATAAGGAAATTGAAAAAGAAAAGTCTCGAGCTTGCTGGTCTCACATTATGAGAGCTGCTAAAGTCGTATTATTTTTGTAAAAATCTTTCTATCCTTGCAGGAAAGACCGGCAAATAATTTCGGTATTGCTTTTATTTTAACCTTTGTCATTACTATTGGCACAGGTATATTGATTCTTTCATTGGGAAAAAACGGCACTTTTCAACTCATTAATAGCAATTACAACGAAATTGCCGATCAATTTTTCAAATATTTTACGCACTACGGCGATGGATTAATGTGGGCTCCTTTGGGTATTTATTGCTTTTTCTATAAAAGAAAATATTTCATTGCTGTTGTTGCAGGGGTTATAATCTCTACTCTTTTAGCTCAGATTTTAAAACGAGTTGTTTATCCTGAGGAATTAAGACCAATTAGCTATTTATCGGAAACTTTTCCAGTTCATATCATTGATGGTGTTATAATGCGAAAAGTTCATAGTTTTCCTTCCGGCCATACAACTACAGCGTTTACAATGGCGCTTATTATGGCCTATATAATAAATAGAAAAGCATGGTCGGTGATCCTTCCTTTGCTTGCTTTGTTAGCAGGCTATTCAAGAGTTTACCTGGCTCAACATTTTCCCACTGATATTTTTGCGGGAATGTGTATTGGGATTGTTTCGGCAATTCTCTCTCTTCTTGTTTATAGAAAGTTTCTTCGTTATATAAATAAAAAAGCTGCTTCAAAAATTGAAACAGCTAGATCGTAAGATAAGTGAATTTACTTCCAGGCACATTCAGGGGGTTCTGTCTCAATAAAAACATAGTTATTGATCACCTCTTTTCCCGGCTCTTTTCAATTTCATAGTTTCATTTGCTTAGCTCCAATATATATTCACCTTTTGCAGGAATGGTGATCTCACTTTTAACATTAACTATTTTAGATGTAATTACATCGCGGCCACTGTTATAGTCTCCTGTTATATCCCTGAAGCGATCCATTTGCAGAACTTTATCCGTAACCGTTGCATTAAGAATGATCAGTACAGTATGATTATCTTTTATACGACCATATACATATATTCCATTTCTTGGCGCATAATGAATTAGTTTTCCCTGTGTAACAGCTTTGCTGTTCTTTCGCCACTGCAGCAATTTTTGCAAATAATCCCATGCTTCATTTTGCATATCTGTACGACCACTTTTTGAAAACGCATCAGTTGTATCACTTTGCCATCCACCCGGAAAATCTTTCCTTAATCTCCCGTCACCTTCTTCTTTAGTGCCGGTCACTAAAATTTCTGTTCCATAATAAATTTGGGGAATACCCCTTGTAGTCAATAGAAATGCCAGGCCCTGTTTGTATCTTATTAGATCCGTATCATCTTTGCGGTTAAAACGGCTAAGGTCATGATTATCTAAAAAAGTGAGTAGATTATAAGGATCAGGATAAATAAAATCTTGCGCTATATCTTCAAAAATATTTGTTAGGTATGCACTATCTGTTTTGCCAAATGCATTTTGCATAATAAACGTAAGCGAAAAGTTCATTGATGTTTTTAAATATGAATTCTTGTTACTCAGCCGTGAGTTTTGCTGCCACCAGGCAGGAGCTGTCGCTTTATTGTACCATGTTTCGCCAACGATATTGAAATGGGGATATTCATCATAGACTTCTTTGCACCAGCGTGCCAAAAAATCATAATCGAGATAAGAATAAGTATCCTGCCTGATTCCATCGATGCGTGCAAACTCTATCCACCAGATACTGTTTTGGATAAGATAAGTAGCAAGGTGACGGTTGCGCTGATTTAGATCGGGCATACCTCTTGTGAACCAGCCATTCAAAAAATTATTTTTTTCGGTTTCAGATGCATGCACATCCATCACCGTAACAGTAGCATGATTGGTTTGCAAAAAAACCCCATCATTATTTATCCAGTCCTTGGATGGCAGATCATTCATCCACCAATGTGAACTGCCGCAATGGTTAAAGACCACATCCATGACCATTTTCATTCCTTTGTCGTGGGTCGTTTTTACCAACGATTTAAATTCTTCATTAGTACCAAAACGAGGATCCATTTTATAAAAGTCAGTTATCGCATAGCCATGATAAGAACCATTCCGCATTTTATTCTCCTGGATTGGGTTAAGCCATATGGTAGTAATACCCAGATCTTTTAAATAATCAAGACGTTTGCTTATCCCTCCAAAATCGCCCCCGTGACGGGAATTTGGATTTTCGCGATTAACAATTACTTCGTCGAGATTGTCATTGGCGGGATTTGCATTTGCAAAACGATCTGGCATGATCAGGTATAAAACATCTGATGCGTTAAATCCCAATGCTCCGCTTTTGTCATTGCGTGTCAGTAACGGATAATTGTAGGTAAATTTTTGCTGGCCTTCAGTAAAATGCATCGGTACATTGCCGGGTTTTGTTCCTTTGGCGATGCTGAGATAAATAAATAAATAGTTAGGATTACTTACTTTGGCGACTTCCTTTAGTCTTATTCCGGGATAATTGATCGTAAGTGTCGACTTGCTAATAGCAGGACCATACACCATAATCTGCAATTCGCTATTCTTCATTCCGATCCACCAGTTTGCCGGTTCAACACATGTAATGTTTATCGCCTTTACCCATATAGTAGTCAAAAGACCTGCAACGAACAGAAGTATAGTAAATAATTTTTTATTCATTTTTATATTATGAGATTTCAGTTGAATCATCGTATAGGCAACTAAAGTTAGAAGTTTAATCTTAATTCGACCAATGCCGGGATGTTGTCGCTAACCATAATTACGGTGACAGTTTGATAGTCAATCAATGATAAAATCATTGTTCTTATTTGTAACAGATTATGTAGTTGGAAACTTTAATACTGGCTAAGATTACGTTTCACGGGCCTTTGAAAGAATATCAGATAATTCAAAAGAAAAAAATTGATACCCAATTTCCGGAACTGACGCTGGATTTGCTGCAATAAATGCAAGTATATGCCTCGCTTTTTCAGTATAACAATCATACAAATCCTTCTCTGTAAGTTCATATTTGCTTTGACTGAATATAAATGTTCCTTCGCATTTGATATCAAATCTCAATTGTTCCAATTCTACTAGATCATGCATCACAATAAATCTAAGGGTTGCAATGAACATTGTTTCATTTGACTTTGGAACAAAGGCTAAAGTATATTCTTCAGCTCTAAACTGACTTTTGTTATACTCTGGAGCTATTTTACGATCAAAGAGTAAGTATGTTATTTGAATTGATTTTTCATTCAACATACAGTTATACAGGCGATTTATTTAGTTGGAGAAAATTCATACCCATGATAAGTCCAAGCCAGCTTTCCGGTCGCTTCCATCATTCTTGAAAGCTTATTATAAATAATCAAAAAAATGTTTCTGATCCCCTCTGCATTGTAACGTGCCGAGCTAGCAATGTCACCTGCATGAAGAGGTATTGGATACTTACTGTTCCATTCTATTTTAATGGTAAGAAATTCCAAAAGCATTGATTCTTCTTCTGTCACCGCATAACTTGGTATTAAAGAAATCAGCCTTTTCAAATTGTGTGTTATTAAAGATTTGTCAAGTCTCCCTCGCTGAGTGAGAGATGGATTATTATGAATAATAAGCCCTTTGAGCATATTCTCGAGACATATTTCAATCTGTAAACAATAGAGGGAGTCAAGACGTGGAACATAATCCCAATTAACGGGCCTTTTTTGGTCAGCCATTTCTTGATTGTGATTTAAACTTTCGTCATCCTTACCAATTTGAATAAAAATTACTTCACTAACTCTGTAAAAAGTATCTGCTATTCTCTTCCAGTTATTAAGACTAGCTCTTCTGCTCAACTTAGATTGTTGTATCTCACCTTTATCTTTTGCGTAGTAGAATCCAAAATCTTTGCGTTTCATTTTATTTAACTTAAAAACGGCCCCGGCGATTAACCGGAGCCTGCAAATTGATCTATAACAAAGATAAATCGGAAACCATAGTAAAATAAAAAGCCCTGAGATGATCAGAGCCTTGAATGCGGTGAGGGAGGGATTCGAACCCTCGGTACATCTTTAAGGACGTACGACGGTTTAGCAAACCGTTGATTTCAGCCACTCATCCACCTCACCAAAATGACTGAATTTATTTTCTTAGTCAGGAACGCCCCGATTAATATCGAGGCGATCCTTAAGAGTCGGGAGAACCCGATTCAATCGGGTCGATCCATCGTGTCGGGAAGACAGGATTCGAACCTGCGACCCCCTGGTCCCAAACCAGGTGCGCTACCGGCCTGCGCTACTTCCCGATTCCCATTCAAAAAAAGCGTTTTTAAAAGGGGTGGCAAAAATAAAGATTAATTCCTTTACGAAAGGTTTTATTCTGCATTTTATCCAATAAAAAATCCCCAACTATTCAATTGAGGACTGTTTTAAATGCATTTCAAATAATTCTAAATAGTTACATCGCTGCTAACTGTACTTTTTGCTGAAGTTCAAGTACATTTTCACGAAATACGCCATCAGTATCCATCAGGTCCTTTACCGTTTGGCAGGAATGAATGACAGTAGTATGGTCGCGACCCCCAAAATGCTCTCCGATAGTTTTTAATGAGTTTTTAGTAAACGCTTTAGCAAGATACATGGTGATCTGCCGGGCCTGTACGATTTCCCTTTTTCTTGTTTTCTGTAAAAGCTTATCGTAAGGCACATCAAAATAATCGCAAACCATTTTCTGTATGGTTTCGATCGTGATTTCCTTACTGGATGATTTGACGAAGTTTCTAAGCACTTTTTTAGCAAGATCGAGATCGATCTCTCTCCTGTTCAGCGAAGATTGTGCCAGCAATGATATCAGGGCGCCTTCTAATTCTCTTATATTATTACTGATGTTATAAGCAATGTATTTCACCACTTCTTTGGGCATCTCTAACCCATCATGCTTCATTTTCTTTTCCAGGATCTCGATCCTTGTTTCATAATCCGGCACCTGGAGATCAGCACTCAGGCCCCAGCGGAAACGGCTCAATAATCTTTCCTGTACACCCTCCAGATCTTTTGGCGGCTTATCGCTTGTAAGCACTAATTGTTTACCGGATTGATGGAGATGATTGAAAATTGCAAATAAAGCATCCTGGCTTTTTTCGGCTTTTGCAAAGAATTGTACATCGTCTACTATCAATACATCTATTAGTTGATAAAAATGGATAAAATCATTGATCGCATTATTGCGACTATGATCCATGAACTGATTAATGAATTTTTCTGAGCTCACATAAAGGACCACTTTATTAGGATGCGTTCTTTTCACATCATTCCCGATCGCTTGTGCAAGGTGTGTTTTTCCAAGACCAACACCTCCATATAAAACAAGTGGATTAAATGAATTGGCACCAGGTTTTTCAGCAACGGTTTTACCAGCTCGACGAGCTACACGATTGCAATCACCTTCAATAAAAGAATCAAAAAGATATGCAGGATTGAGTTGCGGATCGATCTGCATTTTTTTCAACCCCGGAATTACAAATGGGTTCTTTACGGGATTGTTTATGATGAGGGGAAAATCCATTTCGTTATTCGGATACATTTTATAACCCTGGCCAGGAATATCCATCGTTAACGGTTGCTTGGTCTTACTGCCACTGTCCACCATGATGCGATATTCGAGACGGGCTTCCTTACCTAATTCTCTTTTCAATGTCTTCGCCAATAAATTTACATAATGTTCTTCGAGATATTCGAAAAAAAATTGGCTGGGAACCTGAATGACAAGAATATTATTTTTTATTGAGATCGGTTTGATGGGCTCAAACCATGTTTTGAAGTGCTGCCATTCAACAATGTCTTTGATGATCTTTAAACAATTGGTCCAAACTTTTTCAGCATTCTTCTCCATCAGTTAGTAAGCAATTTATATCGAGTTAAGAATCTTCTTTTCAAATGGGTTTGTCTCAAAGGCACGAAAAAAATTTTCACAGGAGGACGAATATCTAAAAATCTTTTCTAATAAAAAATTTTTATTCCTCTGTTTTTTTTGTAACCGTAATTGAACTTGCCTCGGATAATTTTTTCTTCGTGGTTTTTGTAAAATCGAAGTCCAACCTCCCAAGATTTATTCCTGCCCAACCTACCTGGTTTACTAATACATCTTCACCTTTTTTGTTTTTAAATACAATAGGTGCATTTAAAAATGTATGTGTATGCCCGCCTATTATGAGATCTATATTTTCCGTTTCATTTGCCAATCGTTTATCACTTACCTTGTTATCAGAATATTGATAGCCAAGATGTGAAAGACAAATGACCAGATCGCAATTCTTATCTTTCTTTAAAAGAGCCGCTATCTCGTTTCCCTTCATTACAGGGTCAAGATATTTTGTCCCGGCTGAAAGATTTGCAGATACCAAACCCTCCATTTCAATACCCAATCCAAAAACACCAATTTTTATTTTACCTTTTTTAATGATCTTATATGGTTCATGCTTATATTCCATCGGTGTTCTACGAAAATCATAGTTTGCAACAAGCATTGGAAAATTTGCATGATTTGTCAATTGTGTTGCCAGGTTTTCAAGCCCTGCATCAAAGTCGTGGTTCCCGATGGTTGTCGCTTCATATCCCATCGAACTCATTGCCTTTATTTCAGGTTCGCCTTTATAAAAATTAAAATATGGAGTGCCCTGAAATATATCACCAGCATCTAACAATAAGACATGTTCTTCCTCTCTTCGTATTTTTTCGATTATTTCGGCCCGGGCCGCAACACCACCCAATCCCTGGTTAGCACTTCCATCCATTGGGAAGGGATCAATGCGGCTATGAACATCGTTTGTATGCAACACCGTAAGGCGATATGCTTTTTCGTCAGTAATTATTTCGGATAATAATGATCTGCCGGCAAGAAGAGTTCCTGCTACCATCACATTATTATATATAAAAGCTTTCCTAGTTAACATAATTGATCCTGTCAATGTTTGTTACACTTATCTTTTTATTTTGACTATTAAACAATTTCACATAATCAAGAAGAGCCTCTCTAAGCAAATATCCATTCGTGTTTCTTTTAATACTCTTAAGCAAATTGGTATTGATTACCACATAGTCGGAGTGTACAATTGTATAATCAGCATTTAGATCTAATGGCTTGCCACCAATCATGATCTGTTGTGCAGTTTTATTTACTATTTGCATGGTCATGCCCGATTCTACTACACTCTCGGTGGCTGCAAGAGTATCCAAATATTGCTTTAACAAACTTCCTTTCACTTTTAATAATACCATCAGGTTATCGAACGGCATTAATTCAAAAATTTTTCCTTGTGTAACAGGGCCAGCTGCAATATCAGGCAAACGAATACCGCCGTAATTCATAAATGCCGCATCAACTTTTGGATCTAATTTTTGTTTTGCCATTTCCAGGTAAGCATCTGTAATAAAATATCCTAAAGTATTACCTTGTTTTTTCTTTTCAAGTAATGCATCATTGTAGCCAATCACATTATTCATTAGTTTATTTACACTATCCGAATATGGCTTTACGATTGTTGCTAGTGATTTACTGCCTGCATCGTATTGTTGTATTCTGTAATTACTGTAATGAACATTTTCTGCTTTATAAGAAGTGTTGCAGGAAACCGCGAAAAAAATGGCGATCAGCAGTGGATTAAGTGGAGCCTTTATCATAACAATGGAAGCATCTCAAGTTAGATACTTTTGTATTCAAATAGAGATAAAAATGAAAAATTATTTTTAATAAAATTGTTGGACTTTCATAGTAGAAACGAAAAAAAACTTTCTTGATTTGATTCGAATTTATCCTTACTTTAGGGCACCCAATTTACACTGCTATGAGAAAATTTGTACTATTACTTTCAACACTATTTTTCATTATTTCTTTACCCGGATTTAGCCAGTCGGTCGATACACCAAAGGTTAAGCTTGGTATTAAAACCGGTTTAAATCTATCCAAGCTAAAGTTAAATGGAAAGATCCCTGGTGTTATGAATTCCGATTATCGCAGAGGCTTTGTAGCTGGTGCATTTGTAAATTTTCCTGCAGGTAAATCTCCTATTTCTTTTCAACCTGAATTTCTTTATTCATCCATGGGTGGCGACTTACAAAACGAATTACATGAAAGCCAAAACTTACGTCTCAATTATTTTTCAATCCCTGTTTTAATAAAATATCAGATCTCAAAAAAGATAGGTGTATTCGCAGGTCCCCAGGTAGATGCAATTTTATATGCAAAAGAAAACAACAAATTCGGTGAATTTAACATCACTAATTCTGTTTCAGAAACTGACTTTTATGCAACCGGAGGAATGGAATGGTGGCCATGGAGAGATATTGTAATAAGTGGCCGTTATATGCATGGTTTCAAAAAAGTTTACACAACCGCTCCCGAAATTTCAATGAATAACCGTGGCTTTCAATTCACGATAGGATTAAGATTCCGCAAGCCAAAACCATGGCCGGAAGAAAAAACAGTTGTTATTGTACCTCCTGTTGACAAAGACACTGATGGTGATGGCATATTCGACAGCAGGGATAAGTGTCCTACTGTTCCAGGTGTTGCTAAATACGAAGGATGTCCTGTACCTGATACAGATAAAGACGGCATATTTGATGATAAGGATAAATGTCCTGAAATGGCAGGTTATCCGGAACTAGATGGTTGTCCTTATCCTGATCGTGATAAAGATGGTGTTACTGATAATAAAGATCGTTGTCCGGATGAGCCAGGTTCAACTAAGAATGATGGTTGCCCGATCACAGATCGTGATGGAGATGGAGTTCCTGATGCTACCGATCGTTGTCCTGATACGCCGGGTCCTGCATCAAACTATGGATGCCCAGAAGATGTTAGGACAAAACTGACTTATATCGCTAAAAACATTTATTTCAATACAGGTAAAGCTACCCTGCAACAGAAATCATACGATCCATTGAATCAACTTGTAGATATATTAAACAGGAATCCAAATGCCAAGCTTACAATAGAAGGTCATACCGATAATACTGGCTCAAATACCCTTAATATGAAGTTGAGTAATGATAGAGCTAAAGCAGTACTTGATTATCTTGTTAGTAAAGGAATTGATGCTGGTCGTTTAACATCTGTAGGATATGGCGAGGACAAACCTGTAACTACAAACAACACTGCGGAAGGAAGAACACTTAACAGAAGAGTTGAACTAAAACTTTCAGAGAATTAGTTTTAAAAAAATAAGTACAAAATGCCCTGCAATGTGGGGCATTTTTTTTATCTAATATTGCAAAGCAATTCAGCTCCGGTATAAATAACTGGCCTGTCCAATAATGAAAAAACAGCTTACCTTAAAGGTCAAACCTTCAGAAGCCGCAGATGATAGCTTTCTGAAAAAAATTGTTGCAGCTGAAGCAGGTTGTAGAATATCCGACATTACAGGTTATACAACTTTAAAAAGATCAATCGATGCCAGAAGCCGGCAAGTCTTCATTAATCTTTCAATCGAAGCTTTCATAAATGAACCTTTTCATAAAAGGGATTTCAATAAAATTCAATTTGGTGATGTTTCCCAGGCAAAAGAACGTGTTATTATTATCGGAGCAGGGCCAGCAGGTTTATTTGCGGCTTTGCAACTAATAGAAAAAGGGATCAAGCCAATAATACTGGAACGAGGTAAAGATGTAAAATCAAGAAGAAGAGACCTTGCTGTCTTAAATAAAGAAGGTATAATAAACCCGGAAAGTAATTATTGTTTTGGTGAAGGTGGCGCCGGCACTTATAGTGATGGTAAATTGTATACCCGCAGTACTAAACGTGGCGATGTAAGCCGTATTTTAAATTTATTGGTACAGTTTGGGGCAGATGAAAAGATCCTTTATGAAGCCCATCCGCATATCGGTACAAATAAACTACCACAAATAATAACTGCCATAAGAAAACAGATCATAGATAGCGGTGGAGATTTTTTATTCCGGAAAAAGGTAATTGATCTTAAAACGGAAGATAGCATCATAAAGAATGTAATAACTGCGGATGGGGTAACAATAAGCGGAGATGCTGTGATCCTTGCAACTGGACATTCTGCCAGGGATATTTTCTTAATGCTTCATAATAAAAAAATTAAAATTGAGCTCAAACCATTTGCTCTTGGTGTAAGAGTTGAGCATCCGCAAACTTTGATCGATTCTGTGCAATACCATTCCACGGTTCGTGATGAATTTCTACCACCATCTTCTTATAGTCTTGTTCACCAGGTTGACGGAAAAGGAGTTTTTTCTTTTTGTATGTGCCCGGGTGGTATCATTGCGCCGGCCGCTACCAATCCTAATGAACTCGTTGTAAATGGATGGTCTCCTTCCAAAAGAAACAATCCGTTTGCCAATAGCGGGATCGTTGTATCAGTTGAAGAAAAAGACGTTTCATCATATAATAAATATGGACCACTTTCTGCAATGTATTTTCAACAAGAAGTGGAACAAAAAGCCTTTGCAGCAGGTGGAGGGAAATTCGTAGCGCCAGCACAACGTCTTGTTGATTTTTGCGAAAACAAATTGAGTACGACATTACCCGATTGTTCTTATCTGCCTGGGATCAATTCTGCTGAATTAAAAGATGTTCTACCTTCTTTTATTAATGAAAGATTAAGGATCGGGTTTAAAGAATTTGGTAAAAAAATGAGAGGTTATTACACAAATGAAGCTGTAATTGTGACTACAGAATCAAGGACATCATCGCCGGTCCGAATTCCCCGCAATCCGGAAACACTTCGGCATCCACAAATAGAAAACCTATACCCTTGTGGCGAAGGAGCTGGTTATGCTGGCGGAATTGTAAGTGCAGCTATTGATGGTGAAAGAGTTGCTTTATCTATTGCGGAAAGTCAGTTAGCGGGCCAGTTTTAAAAAATATCTGGCTCCGGGTCATTTATTTTACGATATAGTAAATATGCCTGCCTAATTTTGGCAACAGAAATTTTTCAACATGTCTTTACTGGAAGTTCAAAATCTCAAAAAATATTTTGCAACACAAAAAGCAGTTGATGATATAAGCTTTAGTGTAAACAAAGGAAGCATTTTTGGTTTATTGGGACCAAATGGGGCTGGTAAAACAACATTGATCCGGATGATCACTGGTATATTTTATCCGGATGAAGGACAAATACTTTTCGATGGGAAAAAATTTGACCCCATCAATGATGTTGTTTATATAGGCTATATGCCTGAAGAACGTGGCCTTTATAAAAAAATGAAGATAGGTGAACAAGCTGTCTATTTGGCTCAATTGAAAGGCCTGAAAAAGAATGAGGCCATGACGAAAATAAAAGAATGGTTTGTAAAATTTGAAATGCAAAGCTGGTGGACAAAGAAAGTAGAAGACCTTTCAAAGGGCATGAGTCAGAAACTACAATTCGTTACAACTGTTCTACACGAACCAAAATTGATCATTCTTGATGAGCCCTTCAGTGGCCTTGATCCCGTAAATAGCAACTTAATTAAGGATGAAATTTTCAAACTGGCACAAAAAGGATCGACAATTCTTTTTAGTACACATCGCATGGAACAAGTAGAGGAGATCTGTGATCATATTATCCTTGTAAACAAAGGCAAAAAAATTCTTGACGGCACCGTAAAAGGAGTAAAAAATCAATACAAAGAAAATCTCTTTAACATAGGCTTTGAAGAGATCCCCTCGAGCCTTAATGGCAACCCACCATTTGAAATGGTTGGTACAAGAGATCAACAATATGTTGTAAAGATCAAAGAAGGCTTTAAGCCTAATGATGTGCTAAATTATTTCCTTCAGCAGGGAGCAAAAATTGTATCATTTAATGAAATGCTTCCTTCACTCAGCGATATTTTCATCAAACTCGTTGAAGGAACACCACTAACAAGACAATTCCAGGCAATCACCGCATAATATTACTTTATGAATAAGATATGGCTTGTAATAAAAAGAGAATACCTGACAAGAGTTAGAAATAAAACCTTTCTTCTTTCAACTTTTCTGTTTCCTATCATTATTGTAGCCTTTATTATTGGTTCTACTTTTCTTGCCCTTAAAACAAGAAACAAAGTAAAGATCGCCGTAGTTAATGACCCGGGGTTCCTGCAAAAGAACCTTGAAAGTGATTCATCATCGGTAATTTTCGAATACCCGGCAGACGTCAATTCCTCTAATTACGAATCAAAAGGATATGTAGGGCTTTTAAAAGTAAATAGCGATACTGCAAGAGAAAAATATGTGATCGAATCAAAGAAATCATTAAGCATCGAAACAATGAGTTATGTGGAGCGACAAATGAAAAAGGCGATAGAATATAGCATGCTCCAGGAAAAAAACATCGAGAGAAAAGTCCTTGATTCTATCAGTACTGCAAGCAAAAAAGCAGCACAGGTAACCAACCAGCTTGATACAGGTAAAGAAGCAAATAACAAGCTTCCTTATATTATCGGGTTTGGTTGCGGTATAATTATTTATATAACCATGTTTGTTTTTGGAGCAATGGTGATGCGTGGAGTAATGGAAGAAAAAACAAGTCGTATTGCAGAAGTAATTGTTTCTTCTGTAAAGCCATTTCAATTAATGATGGGAAAAATATTGGGCATTGCAGCTGTTGGCTTGACACAGTTACTACTTTGGATGGTTTTCCTGATGGTCCTTGTAAACATTATTCCGTTATTTGTTTCTGCTGAAACTATGCAACAGTTCCAACAAGTGCAGCAGGCGCAGCAGCAATTGCCAGGCGGACCAAACAACACTGTCGCTATCGAGATGCTGAAAGCCACCGACACACTTATAAATGGAGTAAACTGGCCAATGATCATAACCTGTTTCCTTTTTTACTTTCTAGGTGGTTATTTATTTTATGCTTCTTTGTTTGCAGCTGTTGGTAGTGCTATAAATGAAGACCCCCAGGAGGCGCAGTCCTTAATGCTTCCTATAATGATGCCTATCGTTTTTGGATTCATTATTTTAAGTACATCGATCGAGAACCCTGATAGTCCAATGGCGTTTTGGGGAAGCATGATTCCATTCACATCTCCGATCGTAATGATGGGACGAATAGCTAAAGGAGTTCCTGAAGTAGTACCCTGGTGGCAATTATTTCTTTCGATGGGGCTTCTGATAATTGGTTTCATTTTTACAACCTGGCTTGCTGGAAAAATATACCGTACGGGAATTTTGCTTTATGGCAAAAAAGCAAGCTGGAAGGAAATGATCAAATGGGCTCGTCGTTCCTGATAGTTCCATTCTCCTTTATTTGTTAAAATTTTCTTTTTTGATAGCCGGGATTTCATTAATACGAAATCAATCGTATATTTGGTTCAGTAAGGCCAAACAAAACAAATCATTTTAAATTAAGTTTTATGACCAACCTGAGAAATTTACGGATACCACTGGCTGTAGCAGCTGTGGCAATCACTTCTTTATTTATTCTTAGCTCATGGGATTTCAAAAATACAAATGCCACATGGAGAGATGATGACTATGATAGATATGATACCGTTCCCAAAAAAGCAACTAAGGAAAAAAAGATCCGAGATCTGGATGATGTAATCGATGAGCTTAACGAAGTTGATTTCAAGATTGACATGGAGAAAATGCAACGTGAATTAAAGGATGCAATGAAGAGCCTGGATATGCAAAAGATTCAACTCGACTTTGAAAAGGCAATGCGTGATGTTGATTTTCAAAAGATCCAAAAAGAGATGGAGCAATCCATGTCTAAAGTCGATTGGGGAAATATTGAAAAAGATATGGCAAAAGCCATGAAAGAATTTGATGGTGTTAAGCTTCAGAAAGATCTCCAGGAATCTATGTCCAAAGTGGAATGGGAAAAGATACAGAAGGAAATGACAGAAGCAATGAAAGAGTTTGACGGAGTCAAACTCCAAAAAGAATTACAGGAATCAATGCAAAAGGCTGACTGGGACAAAATGAAAGTTGAATTTGACAAAGTGAAAGATATCGATATGAAGAAAATACAGCTTGATATGGAAAAAATGCAAGCTGAATTAAGCAAGATCGGACCTGAGATTGAAAAGTCGTTAGAAAAAGCTAAGGTGGAAATTGAAAAAGCAAAAGAAGAAATGAAAGAGTACAAAGAATTTGTGGATGGTCTTGAAAAAGATGGATTGATCAGCAAAAAAGCTGAATATACGATCAAGCATGATAATGGAGAATTATTTATCAATGGCAAAAAAGCCAGCGATGCAACTTATAAAAAATACAAAGCTTTTCTTGACAAACACAAAAAGTTCACGATCGAGAAATCAGATGATGACTTTAATATAGATTTAGATTAAGTATAGCCATACCAACAAATCCCGATTCATATCGGGGTCCTTGAAAGAGAACAGCCGTAGCTTTGTGCAGCGGCTGTTTTTTTTATGAATATGTATTATATCGCCATAGTAGCTCCGAAGGAAATTGATCAACAGGTATTGAAATGGAAAAACTATTTCAAAGAGAGTTTCGAATGTACAGTTGCGCTAAAATCTCCCGGACATATAACTATCATTCCGCCATTCTGGATGAATGAAGAATTGGAAAGTGATCTGATAAACTCCATCAAAAACTTTAGTGCAACAACAAATAAGTTTGAGATTACTCTTAAAGATTTTTCGGCTTTTAAACCTAAGGTTATTTTTGTAGATACAGTGAAAAATGAAAAGTTGAATAGCCTTCATCGATCCTTTTCAGATTTTATTGCTAATGAAAACAAATTCCCGATCAAAAAAGATGACCGGCCTTTTCATCCGCATGTAACGTTGGCGAATAGAGATCTTTACAAAAAAGCATTTCATGAAGCATGGGATGTTTTCTCAAAAAAGAAATATGAAGCGACATGGAACGTAAATGGTCTTTCCTTACTCAGTCACAGCAAAAAAAATTGGGATGTAATATTTACATCCCAACTCGAAGATTAGTTTTTTCTCCCTCTATTTGGTATCAAAAAATTGAAAAGGCGAAGGCATCAGGTCAAATCCTTCAGCTTCGATCATTTCAATACGCATTTGATAAGTTTCATCTGTCTTTATAGAGACTTTTTCTTTTACTACTTTTCTGTATCCCACTTTTTCGAATACTAGTTTATAGATGCCCGTTTTTAATTCATCGAATTCAAAACGACCCCACTCATCGGTGATCACGAATTTTTCTTTTTTGTTAGCTGAGTAAGCTGTAACAGTAACCTCGCCGATAGGTTTCTTAGAATCAAAATCAACGATGTTACCAGCAACTTCGTTTATCCCTTTTCCCGGATTTTTAGGATCACTGTCAGATGCCCTGGATTGTAAACAACCCATCGTGCAAATGGCAATTAGCAGGAGAATTCTTTGTTTCATGACAAAGCGGTTAAAATGGTTTTCATTTCTCATGGCTCCTTGACACAAGTCAAATTTAAGTCATTTTAATTGGATTGGCCAAAGCTTCTTTAAACTCCCGCCACACTTCATCCACGATTTTTGCCGCTGGTAATATATCTCGAACGTTTGCACCCACCTGACCTATCTCTAATTCTCCCTCATCAAGCTTCCCTTCAAACATCCCTTTTTTTGCCCTGGCACGTCCTAATAACGCCTTTAATTCTTCTATAGTTGCCCCTTTATTTTCAGCTACCTGTACCTGCTTATAAAAATTATTTTTAATGAGACGGACTGGGGTTAATTGTTTCAACGTTAGCATTGTATCCCCTTCATTGCTATTAATTACAGCATTTTTAAAATTAATATGAGAGGATGCCTCTTCACTTGCCACAAAGCGGCTTCCCATTTGTACTCCCTCTGCTCCCATTACCATAGCCGCTAACATTTGTTTTCCTGTAGCAATTCCTCCCGCTGCTATCACAGGAATTTTTACAGCATTTACAACGGCAGGTATTAAAACCATTGTAGTCGTTTCTTCTCTACCGTTGTGTCCACCAGCTTCAAACCCTTCTGCAACTATAGCATCGCAACCGGCTTCTTCTGATTTTTTTGCAAATTTTGATGAACTGATCACATGGACAACTGTTATTCCTTTTTCTTTCAAAACAGATGTCCAGGTTTTAGGATTCCCGGCACTCGTAAAAACGATCTTTACTCCCTCCTCGATAGTAATTTGAATATGTTTATCAATATCCGGGTAAAGCAAAGGAATATTTACACCAAAAGGTTTTGAGGTTGCAGCTTTACATTTTTGAATATGTTCTCTTAATACATCAGGGTACATGCTACCACTACCTATCAATCCCAAACCGCCTGCATTACTTACTGCACTAGCTAATCGCCAGCCACTTGCCCATATCATTCCAGCCTGAATAATGGGATAGTTTGTCTTGAAAAGTTGAGTAATACGATTTGAAAATTCTGACATTAAGTAAAGATAATATTCAATACTCAATGCTCAATTTTGAATGTTCAATTGAAATACTATTGTTGAACGGAGCGTCGCAAGTAAAGCTTGATCAGGGAACAAAAGCTGGTTTTCAAAAAATCATTAGCACATTGGCATATTATCCAAGGTCCATATCTGTATTATCGCCGATATTCAATGTTCTCGATTCTCCGCGAATGCCAGTATCGCTACCGATAAGTGAATTGTCCAATACAATATCAAAAAGATTGGAGTAAGAACCGATGATCGATTGCTTGATGATGGAGTAATTGATCTTTGTATTCTCTCCGATAGAAACATTGGGGCCAATAATAGAATTTTTTATATCGCAGTTAGCACCAATACTTACAGGATGAATGATCACTGTATTCTCAAAATGATGCTGGTCATCGACATTGCTACCGAACTTTTTTAATAGCGTGGCATTTGATTCAAGCAATGTATCTTTTTTACCACAATCAAACCAATTGTCCACTTTAAAACTCTTGAACTTTATACCCTGTTTGATCATACAATCAAGAGCATCAGTAAGATTATATTCTCCATGACTGCGTAATCCCTGTTTTATATTTGATTCAATACATTGGAACATCTGCTCACTTTCCTTTATTTTATAGAGGCCGACCAACGCCATGTTGCTTTTAGGTATTTGTGGCTTTTCGATCACATGATCAATAAAACCATCTTCGTCAATTTCAGCTACACCAAAATCACGGGGATCATCCACCTTACGAACTCCAAGCATCGAATGCGGGCTATCGATCACTGCTTTTATATCATATTCGCAAATCGTATCGCCCAACACCACAAATACTTCATCATTCTTTACAATGCTCTTTGCCATTCTCACAGCATGTCCAAGTCCCAGTCTTTCTGTCTGGTGCACAAAGTGAGCTCTTAATTCGGGGTGTTTTTGTTGTACATAATCCCTGATCTTATCGCCCAGATAACCGACAATAAAAATAACCTCGTTAATACCCGCTTCCTTTACCTGGTCAATGATAATGCTTAGCACTGTTTTTCCAGCAAGTGGGATCAGCGCTTTGGGTTGGGTATAAGTGTGGGGACGCAACTTTGTGCCTGCGCCTGCAACTGGTATTATTGCCTTCATGTTGGTTCTAGAGCCTGTGAAAATAGGGAATTATTGACAAACAAAAACTTATTAACCGCAGTCAACAATTCATTGGTTGCTTTCTTATTTTTGTGGCTTAGATCATTGTGTTACCAACTGCAGTACTACTATTATGCTCATGTTGCGTCGCACTCTTTTACTTTCGGTAATTCTATTCAGCAAAAAACAATCTCTATAAAATGGTAGAAATAGAAACACAAAAAGATTTAGAAGTTTTTGATCTCCTTAATAAAGAACTAGAACGTCAGCGTAATGGTATTGAACTCATCGCATCAGAAAATTTTACTTCGCTGCAAGTGTTGCAGGCAATGGGTACTTGCCCTACAAATAAATATGCCGAAGGCTATCCCGGTAAAAGATATTATGGCGGTTGTGAAGTAGTTGATGAAATAGAAACGCTGGCAATTGAACGTTTGAAAAAAGTATTTAATTGCACATGGGCAAATGTGCAACCGCATAGTGGTGCTTCTGCAAATGGCGCTGTATTTCTCGCTGTAATGAAACCCGGTGAAAAATTTTTAGGTCTTGACCTTAGCATGGGAGGGCATCTTACTCATGGAAGCCCCGCGAACTTCAGCGGCAAAACATATCATGCACTTCATTACGGAGTAACAAAAGATGGGTATGTAGATTATGAACAGCTTGAATCAAAAGCAAGAGGAGAAAAACCAAAGATGATCATTTGCGGCGCTTCTGCTTATAGCCGCGAATGGGATTATAAACGCATTCGTGCAATTGCTGACGAAATTGGTGCTATTGTATTTGCTGATATTGCACATCCTGCCGGATTGATCGCAACAGGTTTATTGAATGATCCTTTTGATCATTGTCATATTGTAAGTTCAACAACACATAAAACATTGCGTGGACCAAGAGGTGGCATTATTATGCTTCGCCATGATTTTGAAAATCCATGGGGAATAAAAGATCCAAAAGGAAATACGAGAACGATGAGTCAGCTGCTTGATCTTGCTGTATTCCCAGGTTCACAGGGTGGCCCGCTTGAACATGTGATCGCTGCAAAAGCAGTTTCATTTGGCGAAATACTTTCAGAAGATTTCAGAGCTTATGGTAAGCAGATCATAAGCAATGCACAAGCAATGGCAAGATCATTTGTCAATCGCGGTTATAATCTTATAAGCGGTGGCACGGACAATCATTTAATGCTGATCGATCTTAGAAATAAAAATCTTACCGGCAAAAAAGCACAGGAAACTTTAGATAAAGCTCATATCACTCTTAACAAAAATGCTGTACCATTCGATGATAAATCTCCATTTGTTACCTCCGGTATCCGTGTTGGTGTACCAGCAGTTACTACAAGAGGCATGCAAGAAAAACACATGGAAACAGTGGTAGAGATGATCGACAAAGTATTGATGAACGCTGATGATGAAAAAATAATTTCATCTGTAAGGTCCGACGTGAAAGAATTTATGAAGCAGTTTCCTCTGTATCCAGAACTCGGGTAATGGTCGAATAATAATTAGTTTGTATAATTATAGCCAGCTTTGGAAATATTCCAAAGCTGTTTTTGTTTTTCGGTTTTGAAAATCCTTACCTTAGGATACTAACTCCCAATCCCATCCCCTCTCTTCATTTTTAAAAATATTTTTATGAGCACCCAATTACAACAGCTGATCATTAAAGGAACAGTATTACAACACGGCGATGCGGAATATGATAATGCAAGAAAAGTATGGAATGCGATGATCGACCGGAAACCTGCACTAATTGCTCAATGCACAAATGCAGATGATATTTGTGAGTGTGTAAAGTTTGCAAGAAAAAATAATATGATCGTATCTGTTCGCGGCGGGGGACATAATGTAGCTGGAAATGCAGTTTGCGATGGAGGACTAATGATCGACCTTTCAAAAATGAAGGAAATACAAATTGATGTTGCCAATAGAACAGCAACAGCTGAGCCCGGAGTTATATTAAGAGAATTTGATGCAGCAACAATTGCACATGGACTTGCAACTACAGGTGGTACTGTATCAGATACAGGTTTAGCTGGACTTACTTTAGGAGGTGGACTTGGCTGGCTAATGGGTAAATATGGAATTACTGCTGATAATTTAATAAGCGCTGAAATGGTTTTAGCCAATGGCGAAAAAGTTACTGTTGATGAAAACAACCATCCCGATCTTTTTTGGGCCATTCGCGGAGGTGGTGGCAACTTTGGAATCGTTTCTAAATTCAAATATCAATTGCATAAGTTCGGCCCTAATGTGGTAGCCGGTATGATCCTGTATCCAATGGAACAGGCAAAAGCAGTAATGCAATTCTATCGTGAATATGCCCGAACCGCACCGGATGAGCTAATGGCTTATTCTGGTTTTATTTGTACTCCTGATGGCTTGCCCGTAACATTTGTATTACCCGCATGGCTTGGCGAGCTGGAAGAAGCAGATAAACATTTAGCTCCGCTTCGTGCATTTGGAACTCCATTGGCCGATATGATCACTGAAATGCCTTATACTTCATTGCAATCGATCCTTGATGCAGCAGCCCCAGCAGGCATTCGTCGTTACTGGAAGTCAGGTTATTTTGCCGAATTATCGGATGAGTTGATCGACATCGTTCTTAAGCATATAGCAATTCGTCCTTCACCACTTTCCCCATTCTTATTTTTCCATATGCGTGGCGTCGCTGCAAGAACAGACACCGAAGCAACTGCTTTTGGCAATCGTCGTGACCAATGGGATAGCGATATCATCAGTCAATGGCTTGACCCAGCCGATGATGAAAAAAATATTAGCTGGACCCGAAATTTCTGGAAAGAAATTGAACCTTTAACAGATGGCGTATATGTAAATCATTTGGGCGGTGATGATGACTCAAGAGTAGCGAACGCCTATGGTGCGAATTTTCACCGCTTAAAAATGATCAAGAAGAAATATGATCCTGATAATTTCTTTAGAATGAATAATAATATTAAGCCGGCCTGATAAACCGGCTTCCCTTATTTTTGAAAAAAGATTATCATGATCCAGCGGATTCAAACAGTTTGGCTTTTTTTAGCAGCTCTTTTTGCAGCGCTAACATATAAGTTCCCATTTTACTCCGGAAATATCATTAACAAACAAAATGTTCAGCAATACGCAAAGCTTGTTGCATCTTCCAATTTTCTTGTACTGATATTCACCGCTGGCTTAGTTGCCGGAACCATCATTATGATATTTATGTATAAAAACAGAAAACAACAAGTGTGGCTGGTAGCTGCTGCTGCAGGGCTTTCCATTATAAATATTGTTCTTTATTTCACTGAATTGAAAAAATTTGTAAGTGGTAACATGTCACTGACCGCTATATTCGCCCTGGCAATCCCGGTTTTTCTTTTCTTAGCTATTAATGGTATTTGGAAAGATGAAAAATTGGTGAAGAGTCTTGACCGCCTGAGATAGATCATCTGCCTAATTCAAATTCGTATGCCATAAGTGGTTTAGTACCTTTAGCCGTTTTTACAGTTATTTTATTAGTGATGGTGTAATCCTCTTTTTTATAAATAAAATTATTGGCAGTACTGCTGACCAATAAATAGCCGTTTGCGATCAATTGATTTTTCAAATCCTCTTCTTCCTTCTCTTCGTAGGTTCTGTACAGAACCAGTCTTGAAGTATCAGCACCTGCATAAACATCCATAAAACTTAACGATCGAAGCACATGTTTTACAAGATCCTTTCTTTCATAAGAAGTATAATAGTAATTGATATAGTCCTTACCTGTCTCTTTATCGCTTATATTAAACTTGTTATTTCTCAACAGTGTATCTGCAGAACGTGCCGGAAGATCCAATATTTTTTCAAGTGCATTAATATCCAGTCTTTGTGCATAGGAGAATTGAAAGCAAAAACAAATCAATATAGGAAATATGATCTTCATGCCGGCAAACTAACTGAATTTGCCCCGCAATGACTGTATAGCTTTTGTTAAACCCGCTTACTGGACGATAAATGTCTTGATAAGTGTTTTTTCGCTACCTGAAAGCTTGATCGAATATATTCCAGCGTTGATATTCGCTGGCAGATCCACTTGCAAGCTTATTGAGCCACCGGTATGATTCAATGATCGTTGCATGATCTTCTGACCCGACATATTCAATAAAATGATATCATATTTACCCTCAGCAAGGCTGGAAACAACAACGGTTACATTATTTCCTTTAACCGGGTTAGGATAAACTGTGAGGTCTGAATAATTTTTATTAAGATCCAATCTTACAATATGGCTATAAGTAACATCACCTGTATATTCAACAGCTTTTATGCGATAATATATAACGCCGTTTGCAGGAGTTGTATGCCACCATCCATAATCCGTTCTTTCGCCATTGTTTTTACGTGCAGCGGTATTATTAATTTCATCAAAGCTTCTTCCGTCGGTTGAATACTCAACAAAATATTTATCAACTCCTGTTTCTGCAATATTGGCCCATTCAACTTTCACCTGTCCATTTTTCACACTTGCCTGCAGGTTGATGAATTTAACTGTTAATGGATTTGACCACCATACGAGGCTACCCAAAGACCATGGTGTTGATGTAGGACTCGAATTATAAGGACCAGTATAATTCCATGTAACAGTTCCTTTGACTGCATTGCCAATTGTTCCTCCATCATTGCCATAAGTATCCCAGCTTGTACCATTGAAATGTGCCGCAACAAGATTAGGAAGATCCGTAACGTAAGATTGTGCATTGCATGGGCTTTCGCCACTCCACGATAAACTAACGTCGACATTTGATGTACCGACAAGCCTGTCAAGATACCAATATTCACATCCGCTTACTTTTTGTAAGCCAGTAGCAGTAATTGGTCCTAATAAGCCTGCATTACCTCGGATAAGTTCCGCTCTGAACTCAGAAGACGTTGAAGGATTCGATTTGGGCGCTGATATATATATTGGTCTGCAACCATGACTTATTTTTCCAACGGGAAAAGTAAAAACATCATCACCAATTTTTTTCATCGGACCATTTACATACATATATGTAAGGGCCGCATCAAGATCAATACCGGTATAAGTTGCATTGTCATTAAGAGTAAGAATGTTCGTATTTGTTGTTGTAAACACCCCAGAAATAAACGTACAGACATTTGCAACTTTAAACTCTTGCTGAAGTGTAACTCCTGTTGTATTAATACCCGCTGTATTATTAATTGTAAGATTATTTACCTGGTTAGCAACAGGAGTTGTAGTAAAAGTTCCGCTATTTTGAAGGGCTGTTCCATCATAAGTATAATTTGCTCCGCTGCTATATGTACGTGTAGCGATTGAAGTTGAAACCGAACCTATCGCTATATTCTGCAATCCATTAACATTCGCAGTAATCACATTAGCTGCAGAATTAAGAATAAAGGAATTATTAGAACCTGGAGCGACAGAGCTTAATAATTGATATGTATTCATGTCAAGAGTAGCTCCAGTATTTACAACAAATTGCCCACCCCATGGTGCATTCGTGCTGCTATACAAATAAAGACTCGATAACATTTCTACTGATGAAACACTTGCAACTTCAAAATTTGTATATGCGAGGTTTCCAGGTGTAGCAGAATAAACAGTTTGAGCTCCTGTCCTTGCAAAATTAATTTTCCCATTAGGAATTGTCGCCGTTGTAGTGCTAGTGACCATTATTGTACTTGCACCTGTGTGGGAGAAATTACCGTAAAGATTCATTACGGTTTGATTGGTGCCTCCATTTGTTTCGAATGTCCAATCAAAATATCCGCCTGAAAGATTGAAGTTTCCAGCCACATTCATTATATGAGTTCCTTTAGTCGTTGCGGTATTTATTTTAAAATCAAAATAGCAAGGTCCGCTTCCGGTACGGCTCATATTAAAATCCCCCCCTATGTTAACTGTAACATTTGAAGTCCCGTTGGAGAGTGCCACCCATGTGCCTTTAGTTGTATAATGATCAATATTAAAATCTCCTGCTATACTTAAGGTATAGTTGCCTGAAGTTGATAATATAAGTGGATCGCTTGTTCGTCCAGACATGCCGGTAGTTGAACCTGCGGACTTTATTGTTAAATCACCATTTACCGTAGTTAATGCCCCATTTAATGCAATTGTCCCGGAATGATTTAAGCAATCCCAGGTAAAATTTCCAAATGATTGTGCAACTCCACCAGGGGCAATATTTGTTATTCCAGTGATATTGCAATTTGATGTTGAATTCCAAGCTGCCGTTGGAATTGTACCTCCATTTATAGCATGGATATAAGTACCAGTACTTAAAAATAAAAGTCTTGTCGAATTTGTACAAGTAACTGTACCAAGATTATTTATTGTGCCGGTAACAGTAGAGATAATTCCAGCTGCATCATTGTTAAAAACACTACCAGCGTCAACCGTTAATGTGCCGCTTATGTTTGAAGTCGAGTTAGCTGACAATGTTATACCGTCCAACGCACCCCCATTTGCTAAGGACGATCCAGAAGCAATTACAAGTTCATCACCTACAACTCCATTGCCTATAGTCAATATTTTTCCCGAAGGATTAGAAGACTCTAATGTAATGTTTGTGTTATTCGATATAATGAGTTGACCAATTGTCTGAGTAGGAATATTAGTAATAGTTTTAGTTCCACTATTACTAAAAACCAAAATATCATTAGTTGCAGGAGTTGTTCTTGTAGGTGTCCAATTTGTCGCGGTTGCCCAACTCCATGTACCATTTCCGGTTTGATTCCATGTATAAGTTGTTTGCGAGTAAATATTATTACAAACAACCAATGCTACTAATCCAATAAATAAAACGAGTGAATTTTTTTTCATAAAAATTGCGTCCGGGTGATGATTAAAACAAAAAAAGCTTCGCAGGAGTTTGGACTAATAATATCAAAGGGAAATTGGATAAGAAACTTCAGAAGGTATTGGAAAAGGATGTGATTGTATGCCCGGCACACAAGATAATTGATGAGTTTGGTATTTGTTACACCATCGTATATTTCCTATACTTATGCAGATTAGTGTCTTTGTAAACTGTTGTGGGTATAAACAATTAAAACTTAATGAAAGGAAATGTTCTCCTTGTATCGTCTTTTGTTATTACAAAATAGTAAGTGCCGTGAGTAAGCTTATCTAAATTGCGATTATACTGGTTATATCCTTTTTGTAAACTGACGGTTTCAGTAAACATTGTTTTTCCTGAAACATCTACAATACGGATCTCGGCTAATCCTGCTTCGGAAGTTTCAAGATTTGTTTTTAAAATGCCATGAACCGGGTTTTCGAAAGTTGCATTTAGTTTAGAAATAACAGGACGAACGATCCTGATCATGCGGCTGTATGTAATATTGTTGTGAGCATCCACTTGTTTTAATCTATAATATCCTTCAGTTAATGGTTTTTCATCTTTATAAGAATATCTTTTTTCATTTGATGAGTTTCCGGCTCCATTTACTCTCCCTATTGGGGAAAAGTCAATTCCGTCTTCTGATCTTTCCACTTCAAAATATTGATGATCTCTTTCTGTCAAGGTTACCCATGTCAGTAAATTAAAAGCATTGGCTTTCCACCCCTCAAATGTTTTCATTTTTACAGAAAGTGGTGAAGCATTTATAGCATTAATTGAATACTTACAATTTGATCCAGCAACACCATCGATTGCAATATGCACAACTGTACCAGCAGGTAAAGAAGTTGAACTGGCTATTACGGTCCCCCCCGACGCCCCAGTTTGAGCCTGACAATTAGTTGGTGTTAAACTTCCGCAGTTCCCAGTAAAGAATCCGATCTGGAAACCATAATCATTGTTTCCTGCAAAATTTGCATTGTCACAATTCAGATTTGAAATAATCACTGACGATACACCTGAACTAAGAACTGTAAAAGTATACCAGGCAGTATTTTCCAAAGTACTGGCACATAAGTTTGATGCAGGTACTTCAGTGGAACCAATATTGCATGCATTGTTTTGATTTGGTGTAACAAGGTCATCAATGCCGGTTGAACCTGAGCATAGATTATTAGTTGGTGTTTCATGTTTACCACAAATTTGCAAGGTCACAGCATTTTCAGTCCACACCCTTAAATAGTAGGTTGTATTTGGTAAAAGATTACTCCACCATAAGTTTGATGCCCAAATTCCGACACCATCATCCATGCAAATACTTTGATATGCATCTCCTCCCGTTGGAGTTGTACCGGAACATCCTGAATACAAAACTGCCTCAAGGTTTGTGCCCGCTACAGATGTTGTAATGTCAAGTGAAACACATTGCGGAGTACTATTAGTGGTAAATCTGAAATATGTCAATCTTCCACTACCACCATATCCTGCACCATTACAATGCACGGTCATACCGGTAGCACTTGAAGTACTATAATTGTTGCAAGTTCCATCCAACGGAAGAGTAATTGCATTAGAACAGTTAGTTCCCTGGGCAAAAACGGTGGAAGTATAAAAGCAGAGGAAAATAAAAACAGTTAGTAAAGTTGTTTTCATAAATTTTCTTTCGGGGCTTGTGGTTAAATTAAAATACCAGTCTTCAGAGGATCGGAACTAAAATAAATTCAAAGGGGATTGGACAGAAAATTTCAAAAGGTCGGAGATGCCTTCTACTATGATTGTGATATGAAGATACTGATATTTAGCAGTTTTTTTGAAACCTCGTAGAAATCCCATTTCACAGAAACCGTGCAGTGATGCTTTGCTTGCTTTTCTTTATATCAGAAGGTCTGCCCGCAAAGACAACATCACCTCCTTCATCACCCGCTTCAGGGCCAAGATCAATGATCCAATCTGCACTTCGAACAACATCCAGGTTGTGTTCGATCACAAGAATAGAATGACCTTGCTCTATCAAAGCATTGAATGATGTGAGCAATTTTTTTATATCGTGAAAATGAAGACCTGTTGTAGGTTCATCAAAAATGAAAAGAATTTTATTTGCATTTATTCCTTTTCCTTTACCAAGGAAAGAGGCCAGTTTTACCCGTTGTGCTTCACCACCGGATAGTGTATCAGACGATTGACCAAGTTTTATATAACCTAATCCAACATCACTCAATGGTTGAATAGCCCTAACGATTGGCGGATCTGCAATAAAAAAATCGATCGCTTCATCAACACTCATATCCAGCACATCAAAAATACTTTTATCCTTATACTTTACTTCCAGTACTTCTTCTTTAAATCTTTTGCCTCCACATGATTCACAGATCAGATGAACATCAGCAAGGAATTGCATTTCTACAACCTGCTCTCCTTCTCCCTTACATGTATCGCAACGACCACCATCTACGTTGAATGAAAAGTGTTTTGGCTCAAAACCACGCATCTTGCTTAAAGGTTGTTTGGAATACAAATCTCTTATTTCGTCGTATGCTTTTATATATGTAACGGGATTACTACGGCTGCTTTTACCAATGGGGTTTTGATCTACCATTTCTATTTGTGCAATAGACTCAATGTCCCCGGTAATTGTTTTATGCAACCCAACTTTGTCTGCAAACTCACCTTTTATTTTTTGCAAGGCAGGATACAAAATCTGTTTTACCAAGGTTGTTTTGCCGCTACCACTTACACCACTTACTACGCAAAGGACATTCAATGGAAATTCAACATTGATGTTTTTAAGATTGTTTTGTTTTGCTCCTTCTACTTTAATTGAGCGATTCCATTTGCGAATTGTTTTTGGTGGTTCGATCTTCAATTCGCCTTTTAAATATTTACCTGTAAGACTTTGAAAGTTAGAGACGATCTCATCATAGTTACCTTCAGCAACAATTTCACCTCCCAAATGAGATGCTAATGGCCCCATGTCAATGATATGATCCGCTTCACGCATCATCATTTCATCATGTTCCACTACCACAACCGTATTTCCAAGATCACGAAGTTCTTTTAATACACGGATCAGGTTTTCTGTATCTCTTGAATGTAACCCAATAGAAGGTTCATCCAGGATATAAAGCGAGTTTGTAAGATTACTTCCTAAATTTCTTGTTAACTGTATACGTTGACTTTCGCCCCCACTTAATGAATTCGCCAATCTGCCCATGGTTAGATAACCTAAGCCCACATTCATTAATGTATTTAATCTATTATTTATTTCTATCAATACACGTTTGGCAACTTGTTTTTCATACTCAGAAAGTTTTTTATCCAAACTACTAAACCATTGATGCAGATCTTTTACCGGCAACTCATTTAATTCACCAATGTGTTTATCGCCGACTTTTACATACAAGGCTTCTTTGCGTAAGCGATATCCTTTGCAATCTGGGCAGGTTGTTCTTCCTCGATACCGACTAAGCATCACACGATACTGAACTTTGTACAACTGCGACTCAACATCTTTAAAAAAAGCATTGATGCCAATGTTATCGATGCCTTCCCATAAAAGTTTGTAATGCTTATCTGTAAGATCCCCTATAGGCTTATGAACAGGAAAACCAGTACCGGCAGAAACTTTAATAAATTGTTTTCGCCACCAATCCATTTTTTCACCACGCCAAGCAGCAACCGCTCCATCATACACACTTAATCTCCTGTCAGGAATTACAAGATCAGCGTCTATACCCAGCACCTGGCTAAAGCCTTCGCATGTTGGACATGCTCCATAAGGATTATTAAAAGAAAAAAGATTTGGAGATGGTTCTTCAAACTGCAAGCCATCAAGTTCAAAACGATTATTGAAATGGTGAATGGTCAATGGTGAATGGTCAATAGGTTGTACTTCTATGTACACATCTCCTTCCCCTTCGTAAAATGCAGTACCTATAGAATCTGATAATCGATGAATATCATCTTCGTCGAATTCCTTTACAACTACTCTATCGACAAGAACAAATATTTTAGATTTCTTTTTTCCTATTTCTGACTTTCCTTCGAGTATATCTTCAAGCCTTATTATTTCTCCATCAACATATATTCGGGAAAAACCTTTTTGAACAAGGATGTTTAATTCTTCTTTCAATTCCCTGTTCTTATGCTGCTTGAGAGCAATAAGAATATACACCTTATCCCCCTCGTTCAATTCTTTGATCGCCTCTACTACATCTTTTACATCGTCCTTTTTTACCTGCTTACTGGAAACAGGGGAAAAAGTTTTCCCGATCCTTGCATATAGCAACCTGAAATAATCGTAGATCTCCGTCATACTACCAACTGTACTTCGCGGAGTTCGTGTTACAACTTTTTGTTCTATCGCAATCGCAGGGCATAAACCTTTTATAAAATCCACATCAGGCTTATTCATCCTGTTCAGGAATTGCCTGGCATAAGCACTCAGGCTCTCTGCATAACGTCGCTGACCTTCTGCATATAATGTATCAATAGTAAGAGAAGATTTACCAGAACCTGATACCCCGGTAACCACAATAAGCTTGTTTCTTGGTATCTCAACACTGATATTTTTGAGGTTGTGCACCCTTGCACCGTGAATAAAAATAACATCGGCACCGGGTACTTTCACCCTTTTTGTATCGGAGTTTTTCGATTTCGTGGTTTGCATGAAAGGTTACAAATTTACGCTGACCCGTTAGAAATCAATACAATCATTAACATTTCATTTAAAAAAAATATTCGACTTTCATTTTCCGGTAATTGGCGGTTGTATTTTTTCTCTTAATTTTATTGTCCGGTTAAACAATAGCCGTCAACCAAAAAAATTCTCGCCTATTGACTCTACTACTTCTACACTAATTTTTTTATTAGTCATTCGTACATACTGAAAACCAAAACCAATATCTAATTACCACCAAAAACCGTTTATGAAAGCATTTGCAAAAAAAACTGACAACGATCTGATTCAACTATTTGTTGAAGGAAACACTGAAGCTTTGGAAATTCTTGTGCTCCGTCACAAAGACAAGCTTTACACATCCATTCTATTTTTAGTTAAGGACAAATACCTTGCTGAAGATATCTTCCAGGATGTTTTTATCCGCATTATTGATACAATGCGCAGTGGAAGATATACTGAGGAAGGTAAATTCCTTCCATGGGCCATGCGTATTGCCCACAATCTTTGTGTTGACCATTTCCGTAAAGTAAAAAGAACACCTACGATCAAAAATGGTGACGACAAAGACATTTTTGAAGTGATCAATTTTTCTGAAGACAGCGCCGAAAGCAAAATGATGAAGCGCCAAAGTCACGATCGTGTTCGTGAAATGCTTGATCGTCTTCCTGAAGACCAGCGTGAAGTGATCATTCTTCGCCATTATGCAGATATGAGCTTTAAAGAAATTGCATCGATGACAAACTGCAGCATCAACACTGCTCTCGGTCGTATGCGTTATGGTCTTATCAATCTACGCAAACTGATGATGCAAAAACAAATTGCCTTATAAAAACCCAAGCCCTTGTCATTCTGTATCTCCCATCAGCTTTTAAGTGAAATTTCACCTTGCCATACCTGGTAGGTTTTTACAGAATGACACCTAATTAAAAAACCCTTCTCAATAAGAAGGGTTTTTTAATTTATAAAGATCATTTGTTTTTTTTGAACGCTTCTAACCCGCATTGAAGCCAGAGCTCAAATTCCTTCGCATTGGGTGTATAAAACTTGGTTTTGGCCAGCAATTTTTCAGACGGGCTGATGATAGCATATTGAGGCTGAGAAGTAGCATCAAAGTTCTCTGTTTGGAAAGTGGTCCATTTATCTCCTACAGTTATGATTGGTTTCTGTATGTCGTTCTTTGTTTTATAAACAGTTTGTTGAGTAAGGGGTAATTTTCTTCTTTCATCCACATAAAGAGAAACTAAAATAAACTCATTCTTCATTAAATTCTCAACATAGCTTTTTGTCCAAACATTTTCTTCCATTCTACGGCAATTAACGCAGGCCCAACCAGTGAAATCGATCAGCACAGGTTTGTTCTTCTGTTTTGCCAGTTGAATTGCTTCTTCATAATCAAGTAAAGGCTGATCACAATTAACCGGGTTCTTATAAATGCTATAGCAATAAGGAGGAGGAAATCCACTTATAAGAGATAGCCTTGCCCATTTAGTATTGGTAACACCGGGTAAAAGATAAAGAGTGAACGCAGAAAAAACTATAATAAACCCCATTCTTGTTTTAGAAAATTTCTTTGTATGCGTAGTATGCCCGATCTTAAGAATTTTGAGAAGATAAAGAACAATACAGATACCAACGATTATCCAAAGCCCGATAAAGATCTCCCTTTTCAATATCCCCCACTGCTTCACATTATCTGCATTTGCAAAAAACTTTATAGCCAGCGCCACTTCGATAAAACCTAATACAACTTTTACATCCTTCAGCCATCCGCCAGATTTTGGCATTGACTGTATCCAGTTTGGGAACATTGCAAATAATGCAAAAGGCAATCCTAATGCAATACCAAATCCTGCTGCTCCTGCTGTAAGCGGCCATGCGCCCTGGTCAGCAACACCAGTCAATAAAGTTCCCAGTATTGGTCCAGTACATGAAAAAGAAACAATAGCAAGAGTCAATGCCATAAAGAAAATACCACCCCAGTTGCTAATGCCGGATTTTGAATGTGCCCTGTTTACAACACCGCTTGGAAGTGTGAGTTCAAATAATCCGAAAAATGATAAAGCAAATACAATAAAAATGAGAAAGAAGATAAGATTGAGAGGAACACTTGTTGAAATATTATTAAATATCTCTGGATTTGTTTTTCCTGCTATATGAAATGGAACTGTCAGCAATACATAAATGAGAAAAATAAAAAAGCCATACAAGATAGCATTCCCAACTCCTTTAACTTTTTTGCTGGTTTTTTTTGTGAAAAAAGTTACTGTTAAAGGGATCATTGGAAATACACAAGGAGTCAGTAATGCGATAAAGCCACCAAGCAGCCCTAAAAGAAAAATAGTAAGGATACTTTTATTTTTCGTCCCTTCATCGCCGCAATCACTTACCGGGTTGTTGATATCAATTGTAGGAATTTTAATTCGTATAGTAGAGCCAACTCCTCCTTCTATTGGAATATGAAATGATAAAGGCAGATCAGGAGTGAATTCGTCATTCTTCCCATAGAAATAAGTGAGCTGACCTTGCACTTCGGCAGGTATGGTATCATTTTTAAAAGTGATCGTGGTTTTCCATTCGGTCTGACCTTCATAAACTTTTACTGTCGTCTTTTCAAAAATGGGACTTACAAAAGATTTTGATGTTCCATTGTCAGTAATGTTTTTTTCAAAACTGATACTAGAGTCTGCGAAGGAGAGTTCCACTGTTTTTACTCCACTTAGATCCTGGTTAGGAGCATACAATTGCCAACCTTGTACACCTGTGGTTAAAAAAACTATTTCGTATTTTCTTTCGCCGATCTTTTTGCTTGTATAGCTCCATTTATATACAGAGGCTTCCTGTGAAAAGGATGCTATCGAAATGAATAAAAGAAAGCAACTAAAAACTCTTGTAAAGATATTCCTCATAACTGGTTGAAAAAATAAACGAGTCCTTAAAAGAACTCGTTCTATGTCAAATAAAATTATTTCATTATTGATCTAATGCTATTTTGAAATTCACCGTTTTTGGAGGTAAGCATTTTTTATCATCACAGGTTTGAAATTCCACGCTGCCACTAAAGCTTGTTTTTACTTTGCCTTTCAATTTTACTATTTGCACAAAATCCACTTTCTCTGAATATTGATTTGCCGAAATTTCTAGTTCCTTATCATGGAATTTTTCCATCTTTCCTACTTCTTTAATTTTTCCAGATAGTTCTATCAACGGATTATTTGTAATTTCAAAAGTTGTAGGCCCGGCAACAGCATCATCAGGCTGTACTTGTGAATACAAATGCCAGCCCTTTTCGATCGTTGCGGTCATATGTATCTCGTAAGTATTATCCGATATTTTTTTTGAGGTAAAGATCCAGGTTACCGGGTTTTGCGCAGAAACAGCCATCGTCGCAAACAAAAACATGCTAAGTAATACTGCCTTCATTATTTTTATTTTAGAGATGCAAAAATCGTGTAAATCGTTTTATGCTTTTGCTAAAATTCTACTACAAATATTGCAAAAGAAATGCAGAGTGTTAGTAAGGAAATTGACGAATTCAGCCATTTTAAGTACGAATACAGGATTTAACCCACTAAAACCTCGCTCATTAACAGGTTTTTAAGGATTTCCCGGCCATCGGTGTTGCCAAGAATTTCGGAAGTGGCTCTTTCTGGGTGTGGCATCATTCCAAAAACATTCCTTGTTGCATTGCAAATTCCTGCAATATTCCTTGTGGCGGCATTTGGATTTGCAGCAGGTTTTATTTTCCCTTTTTCATCACAATAATAAAAGATCACTTGTCCATTAGCTTCCAATTGATCCAGCGTTTTTTCATCTGCATAATACCTGCCTTCACCATGAGCAATTGGTATTTTATAAATTCTGCCTGATTCATTTGTAAGGAAAACATTTTTACAGGCAAACTGCTGATGTCCATTGCGTAACAAGGCTCCGGGCAAAAGATGTGATTCACAAAGGATCTGGAAACCGTTACAAACTCCAAATACTTTTCCACCAGCATTGGCAAAATCGATCACACTTTGCATCATTGGGCTGAAGCGGGCAATGGCGCCACAACGTAGATAATCACCATAAGAAAAACCGCCCGGTAAAATGATACAATCTTCGGTGTTAAACATGCTAAGATCTTTGTCTTTATGCCATAGCATGATGACTTCCTGTCCCATATCATACTTCAATGCATCATGCATATCCTTGTCACAATTTGAGCCTGGAAAAACAACAACACCGAATTTCATATTGTAAGTTTGAGTAGAAAGCAAAGATAAATCTATAAGATGACAGTTGGATAGATGATAACCGATAGTTAATAAACTATTATCATCTATGAACTATTCACTATCATCTGGTTTACCATCCTGGTCCGCCATATTGATAAACCAATATGAACAAAATAGACAGCCAAAAAACCGTAACAGGTATCCATCGCTGGGGAGGATACAAATAAGTACAGGCATGAAATGCAGCAAATGGGATTATTATAAGTATCCAGTTCTCAAAACCAGCTGCAGTATTATTTAAAAATGGAATAAATAGCGCAAATAGAAGATAGATAAGCAAGAGACTCCAATTCTTCCGAACCTGGATAAGCATCTTTCTTAAATTCTCCTGCACAAAGTATCCGCCGATAAGAAATGGGATTATCAATAGGATGCCACCAATAGCCAGCCATAGTGACTGTCCGGGTGTGGGCATTGCAATATCGATCGGTTGAAATAAATGCTGCCATGACCATTTATCTGAAAAAAATAAATAAGCTGCATAAAAATAATAAGGCGTAGTGACACCAAGCAAACATATCAGCCATTCATTTAACCGTATGCTTCGCATAACCAACAATGCAAAAACCAGCCAAAAAAATAAAATAAGTGAAGGAAAAAAGAGAAACGAACTAATACCGACTGCAACCCCGATATTGAAAACAGTCCCCTTAATGGATTGCTGATTGGAAATTTTGAACAAACCAGAAAAAATAACAAGAACCAATGTATTTACCATTAATGGGGCCGAAAAATGATTCCATTCGGGCATTAGTGATGTAATAACAAGATATGCAGTTGCGGGTAAAAAATTTACCCGCTGCATCATGCGGTTCTTGTTGATAAGACTATTTAGTTGCAATGATTGTGTAAACAGGAAAATATAAGTTATGATCGAAAAAAAGAAACCTTCATTCTTACTAACAGATTTCAGGAAAATTACAGTTTCACGATAAAGTATACCTGCGTTTTGTGCAGGTTCGGGTGACAGAGCCGGGTTTGTGAAAATTGGCAACTTAATAAGTATACCCATCACAAACAAAAAGAGAATGTTAGCTGGTGTTTTTTGTTTAAATAAGCCGATCACAGATATGGATTATGAATGGTGAATGGTCAATTACAATTATACTCATTTTGCTACAGCTAATCCTATTCATAATTCACCAATGAACATTCACTATTTAGTTAAATTCAATTTTCGCAAAGCAAATAAAGTTACGATAAGAACAAGGTACAATAAACTGTTTTGCACTTATCTGTTTTCCATATTTGGGCATAAATTCATGCCCTTTATCAAGTCCTTTCAACGTTGGATAATGTGTAACCTGTCCATCAGGCGTTAAAGAAAAATCATTCATTAATAGATTTCTCTTTTCCTGCATATTGAAAAGAAAATGTATTTGGCCGCCTGTATTGATAACATTATAAGAAATACGATCATCCGATTCATCATCAAACTGTTCTTTTTTTAATACATTGCTCCATTCCAATTCACCTTTATTGTTAAAAGAAAAAATGGTCACATTATCTGCATGATACCTGACCGGCATACCGCCACTACCACCATATCGACGCCACATTGATGAAGAACTATAAGGTGAATAATAATAATAATCAAGCGGATAAGAAAAGGGAGATCCGTACATATAATCCCAGCGATTCCATGCAGATGAACGTGAGGTAGTATAATAGGCTTCTGCATCCAGCGCAAACCCACCATTCTTTTTGATATAGATATTCCTGATAAAATAATCGTTGAAAGCCATTTTCAAATTTGATTGCCCTTTTGCTTCCTGGCGCAGATCTTCATCAAGCACAAAGGTTTTCTCAAGCACAGGTGCCCAGCTATTTTTATCCATGCTTAAAAAATAAAGTCCTTCAATGTTTCCGCGTTTTTGGTGATAATAAAATGCACTAAGCAGGCATCGTTGGTTAGTGTTATCAACTTTTATTCTTAACTCATCAAGATACATCTTTTCAAGATTGATGGGATAATAAGTGAAGCTATCCTGCATAGCCCTTTTAATGATCATGTATGCTCTTGAAATATTTTCATTTGAAGTTCTATAGAATTTTGTAAATAACAGGTTGCCCTCATTGTCAATGGCAAATTCACCCAGGTGGTCATTTCTATCATCCATGCGCATGGTGAGAACGGTCCTTTTTTGTAATTCAAGATCGGCATTATAAAGCTTAGTGGTAATAAGAAACTTCTCTTTGTTCTTACTATTTATCTTGAAAATGATTATTTTTTTCTTATCCTCACTTGAAAGTGTTGTGTATATTTTATTATTAGTAGATCCTCCAAGTGAAGTAGTATCGAGCACAACAGGTTCGGAGATCTTTTCTCCCATTCCATTAAGCTTTACCGCTGCGCAGTGTACAATATTTCTTCTCTGGTATTGGTAAATGGCATAAATAAAGTCAGGATAGGTAAAGAAGTCAACATTGATCATTTTGTCATCGGGTAAATATTCATGCTTTACTCTTTTAACCAATTTCATTTCATTATCATAAAGACAAATAAAACTCTCATTCCTGATGTTCTTATAAATAAGGTAGTGGTTTCCCATTTTGCCGATTATCTCGAAATCCATTCGTCGGGAATCTTCCTTATCGGGTTCTGAAATGAGAATACGTTGCGCATTTACCGAATTAAGTAAACCGATCAAAAAACATAAAAAGGCAAGCCTGCGAAGGGAGATCATAAAAGCCATTTTTTACTTTTTAAAGTTACAGGTTGTTGTGCAATTCTATTCATACCAAAATGATAAAGATGCGGTTTTTCATTTTTTTACATGAAAGGAAAATAATGCTCCTGTAACAGGCAGTTATTTTACAAAAAGCAGGCCGGGTAATAAACAAATCTTTTCTGATTTGTATTATTTCTTTTTACATATACCTTTGATGGTTGATTCGTACACTTTATCTGTACGGGTAAAAAAGAAAATTCATTCGTGAGAATCCCCACCAATAGAGTTACACTTGCTGGTTTACTGGTTGCAATCGGTATCATTTACGGAGACATTGGTACTTCTCCTTTATATGTTTTTGGCGCAATAATAAAAGGAAAGGTCATTTCCGAAGAGTTAATATTGGGAGGTTTGTCCTGTATCATCTGGACACTAACTCTTCAAACAACTATCAAGTATGTGATCCTGACCTTGCGGGCAGATAATAATGGTGAAGGTGGAATGTTCTCTTTGTTTGCTTTAGTAAGACGACATGGGAAATGGGCCGTAATACCTGCCATGATGGGTGGCGCTGCAGTTTTATCTGAAGGAATTATAACTCCTCCCATTTCTGTTACTTCAGCTATTGAAGGTCTTAAGCAAATAAAATTGTTTAGTGATATTGGTCAATGGACGATTGTAGGGATCGTACTCTTTATACTCGTCATTCTATTTTTCTTACAACAATTCGGCACTTCTGCTATTGGTCGTTTTTTTGGACCAGTGATGCTCGTTTGGTTCACGATGCTTGCATTTCTTGGGTTAACCCATATTCTTGATGATGTAAGAGTATTAAAAGCTTTTAATCCCTACTATGCTATAAATCTTTTGACTCAATATCCTAAAGGATTTTGGATACTTGGTGCTGTCTTTCTTTGTACCACCGGTGCCGAAGCATTGTATAGTGATCTTGGCCATTGCGGAAGGGGTAACATTCGCATGTCATGGATATTTGTAAAAAGCAGTTTGATATTAAATTATCTCGGGCAAGGAGCCTGGTTATTGAATCACATAAATCAGGAGGTTGATCCTAATACGAATCCTTTTTATGCGATCATGCCTGATGGATTTAGATTAATTGGGATCATTATTGCCACAGCCGCAACCATTGTTGCCAGCCAGGCATTGATCTCTGGTTCATTTACATTGATAAGCGAAGCGATGCGATTAAATCTTTGGTCGAAACTTAAGATCAACTATCCGACAGAAGAAAAAGGTCAGCTATTTATACCAGCTGTAAATATGTTACTGTTCCTCGGTTGTTGTGGCGTGGTATTGTATTTTCAAAAATCGCAGAACATGGAAGCCGCATACGGTCTTACGATCAATTTCGGTATGCTGATGAATACAACCCTGTTCTCTTATTATTTATTTACACAAAGAGCACCGCGACAATGGATCGTTCTCTATCTCATAGTTTATCTCACGGTAGAGTTATCCTTCCTTGCGGCTAACCTGAATAAGTTTACCCATGGTGGTTATGTTTCATTTATGATCGGAGGTGTTTTATTTATCACAATGTATATATGGTACAGGGCAAGAAAGATCAAGAACCGTTACGTGGAATTTGTAAGACTTGAACATTACATTCCAAAGATCCAGGAACTGAGTAATGACAGATCAGTATCTAAATATGCAACACATCTTGTGTATATGACCAGTGCTAACAACCCTAAAGAGATCGAGCACAAAGTCATTTATTCTATTTTAAACAAAAAACCGAAACGGGCAGATATATACTGGTTGGTGCATGTAGATACGCTGGATGACCCTTACACAAGTGAATATAAAGTAGACCATATTATACCAAACGATATTATCCGGATCGAATTCAGATTAGGCTTCAGAGTACAACCAAGGATCAATTTGATGTTTCGTAAAGTGGTGGAAGATCTTGTGGCAAATAAAGAAGTTAATATTTATAGTCGTTATGATAGCCTTGAACGCAGCAATACTGTTGGCGATTTTCAATTCATAGTAATGGAAAAATATTTAAGCCAGGATAATGAGCTTCCGTTTTGGGAAAGAGTGGTGATGAAATTCTACTTCTGGCTTAAAGAGGTCAGTTTGTCTGAAGAAAAAGGTTTTGGACTTGATCTCTCAACTGTGACAGTGGAAAAATTCCCATTAATAGTAGCGCCGGTATCTACTATAAAATTGAAAAGAGTGGCTGACGAAGATTAATTAATACACAAATAAATAAATTTAGTTTTCACTTTATTACATTTGCCTGTCATATACAAAGACCCGCCATTTTTGAAACCTGCTCCGGGTCGCATCTATGTCCTTAAATATTAAAAAAGCTTCTCCCTTAGGGTTGCTGGTTGCACTTGGTATTATTTTCGGCGATATCGGCACTTCGCCTTTATATGTATACAATGCCATTATTGGCTCAAAGATCGTTTCAGAACAATTGATCATTGGAAGTCTTTCCTGCATCATCTGGACTTTGACTTTACAGACTACCGTAAAATATGTGATTCTTACTTTAAAAGCAGATAACCGTGGTGAGGGTGGTATTTTCTCTTTATATGCGCTTGTAAGAAGAAGAAGAAAGTGGTTAGTATTTGCAGCGATGATAGGTGGCGCCGCATTGTTAGCCGACGGCATGATCACTCCTCCAATTTCTATTACATCTGCAATTGAAGGTTTGCGCCAGATACCGACCTTCAAAAATATTGAACAAAGAACAATCGTATGGATCGTAGTAGGAATTATCACGATCATATTTTTTTTACAGCAGTTCGGTACTGCATCAATAGGTAAACTTTTTGGACCAATAATGTTAGTATGGTTCCTGATGCTGGCCGTAATGGGTCTTATGCATTTTTTAGATGACTGGCATATTTTCAAAGCGCTTAATCCTTATTATGCAATTGATCTGCTTGTTAATTACCCAAGTGGATTTTGGATACTGGGAGCAGTTTTTCTTTGCACTACAGGAGCCGAAGCATTATACAGCGATCTGGGCCATTGTGGCCGTGGCAATATCAGGGTGTCATGGATATTTGTAAAATCATGTTTGATCATAAACTATGTAGGGCAAGGTGCGTGGCTGCTGGCAAATTATGAAGGTCAGGGATTTGATGTATCGCAATCAAATGCTTTTTATGGCATCATGCCACAAGGCTTCAGGATCATCGGTATCCTTATTGCAACTGCTGCCGCTATTATTGCCAGCCAGGCATTGATCTCCGGATCATTTACACTTATCAGTGAGGCCATGCGATTAAATCTTTGGCCAAAGGTTAAGATCCGTTATCCATCTGAAGAAAGAGGACAACTCTACATACGAGCTATTAATTTCTTACTTTTCTTCGGTTGTGTAGCAGTCGTATTATATTTTCAGCGATCATCTAGCATGGAAGGTGCTTATGGCCTTGCTATCACGCTTTGCATGATAGCAACTTCCATCCTTTTCGCAAACTTCCTGGTCTTAAAAAGGGTCAACCCTATTTTTGTTTATCTATATCTCGCTGTTTATTTCACAATTGAAATATCATTTCTTATTGCCAACCTTGAAAAATTCCCGCACGGTGGTTATGTTGCATCAATTGTTGGAGGCCTGCTATTTTTTACAATGTTTGTTTGGTACAAGGCAAGAAAGATCAAGAATCGCTATGTGGAATTTGTGCGGCTTGAAACTTATCTTTCAAAAATACAGGAGTTAAGCAGTGATAAGTCTATCCCAAAGTATGGCACTCATCTCATATATCTTACCAGCGCCGACAACCCAAAAGAGATCGAACATAAGATCATTTATTCGATCTTAAATAAAAAACCAAAACGTGCTGATATATATTGGTTCGTGCATGTCGATACAATGGATGAACCCTATACCTGTGATTATAAAGTAGAGCATATTATTCCTAATGATATTATTCGTGTTGATTTTAAATTAGGGTTCAGGATACAACCACGTATCCATATTTTATTCCGGCAGGTGGTAGAAGCATTAGTGATGGACCGTGAAATAAATATTTCATCAAAATATGAAACAGCAGACAGAAAGGCTAAAGCAACCGGCGATTTCCAGTTCATTGTAATGGAAAAATACCTGAGCCATGATAACGATCTTCCTTTCTTCGAACGGGTTATTATGACTTTTTATTTCAGACTTAAAGAGATCAGCTTGTCGGAGGAAAAAGGCTTCGGACTTGATCAAAGTAATGTAACCGTTGAAAAGTTCCCACTCATCATTGGTGAAGTAGAAAGACTGCCGCTACGAAGAATATTTGAGTAAGACAATAGTTTCATTTAAAACTATTATCTTTTCCATCTTAACTGCTATCATCTTTGCCACATTTTATTTATTATATCATTGGTGGAATTTTTCTGCTATCAATTCTCGCATATTTTTTACAGGAGAAATTCATCTTTAAACCAGAAAAATTAAAGCAGGATTTTGAGTTCAAATATGATGCTCCATTCAGAGAATATTTTTTTGATATAGAACCAGGCGTTAGAATAAACGGGCTTCATTTTTTTCGCGAAAACGCAAAAGGACTCATTCTTTATTTTCATGGGAATACCAGGAGCATAAAAGGATGGGCAAAATATGCAAGGGATTTTTATCGCTATGATTATGATGTAGTATTGCTGGACTATCGTGGATTTGGCAAAAGCACCGGCAAAAGAAGCGAAAAAGAAATGCTCAATGATATGCAGTTCATTTATGAAAAGCTAAAAGAGCAGTATAAGGAAGATCACCTGATAATTTATGGCCGAAGTATGGGAAGTGGTTTTGCAAGCAAACTGGCTGCTGATAATAACCCACGCTACTTAATTCTTGACGCCCCATATTATAGTTTTAAAAAAGTCGTAGAAAGGTTTTTACCTATTCTGCCTGTAAGGTGGGTACTTAGATTTCATTTAAGAACTGATAAATGGATACAGGGTGTGAAATGTCATACCTATATTATACATGGTACAAAAGATTTGTTAATACCAATTTCTCATAGCGAAAAGCTCCAAAAGATCAACCCAAGATTTATTACTCTTATTCGCATTCATGGTGGTCATCACAATGACCTACCTTCTTTTGATGAGTACCACAACTTCATCAGAGATATTTTGAAATACTAAGTTTGGCACGAGGATTTTTCCTATTGTTAATGAATCTATAATTAACAGCTTTTAGATTTCCATGGATTACTGTTTGAACGTATTACTGGAAATGGAGGTATTTATGAGAAAAATCTACACATTAATTAGTATTAGTTTATTCCTGGTAGTTGTTGGTTGTAAAACCGCCTCAAAGCTTTACGACAAAGGAAATTATGATGAAGCTGTTGAGGTTGCTGTAAAAAAATTACAGAAAAAGCCGGATGATGAAATTAGGTCCTTGCTTCAGAGTGCCTATCAATATGCGGTAAATGATCATGAAAATCGTATTCATCAACTCAGTAATAACACAAATGATTTGAAATGGGAATGGATATATGCAGAATATTCTTCTTTACAAAGATTATATGAAGCGATCCATCGTTCTCCTGAAGCATTGTCAATTGTAACTCCCACCGATTACTCCTCTTATTTGCATACTTATGCAGATAAGGCAGCTGATACAAGATTTCAGCGTGGAATGATGTGGATGGACAAGAACGATAAAATAAGTTATAGAAATGCTTATCATGAATTTGTTGCTGCACTGCAATACAGACCTGGTGAGCTTAGTTTTATAGAAAGAAGGGATGAGGCATATCAAAATGCAGTGATCAATGTCGTTGTAATGCCAATGGAAAATAATCGCTACAGGTTTAGCTCCTATAACGATCGTGAAATAACAAATCTTGAAAATGACCTGTTGCGCCAATTACAGTATAATACCGGCAACCAGTTTGTAAAATTCTATAGTTCATGGGAAGCAAGCAGACAAAACATTATGCCTGATCAGTTCATCGATTTTCGTTTTAGCACTTTTGATCTTGGAAGAACAAGAGATGAAAGAAGTACAAGAGAAGTTTCAAAAGATGTTGTTGTAAAAGAAACAGTTTATCGCCCTGATTCAGTAGTAAAGGAATATAAGAAAGTATATGCAAAAATTATTACTACTAAAAGAACGATGCTTTCCAAAGGTAATTTGCAAATAAATGTTCGTGATGCCAGTGGCCGCAGGTTATGGAGCGATGATATTCGTGGCGACCACAATTGGTACACAGAATTTTCAACATATACTGGTGATGAAAGAGCTTTAACAGAAAGTGACAGGCAACTTGTGAACCGCAGGCAGGATTATCCTCCACGTGAAGATGAAATAACAAAGTGCATAATAAATGAAATAAACAGCAATATGTGTGGTCAGCTAAGGAATTATTTTAGTCGCTTATAGGGTTTGATATAGGTTTTAAAGTAAGGACATGATTCGCTCATGTCCTTTTTTGTTTTCATCTTTGCTGAAATGAAGATCAATTACAAAAAGGTTTGGAAATGGTTTAAGATCCTTGCCATTATTTATGTTCTTGGCGGAGTTACACTTTATTTTTTGCAAGACTATATTCTTTTTCACCCGGTAACATTGAGAAAAGATCACAACTACGATTTTCCTGAAAAACATAAGGATATTAATATCCGGATAACAGAAAATTCCAATTTGAATATAGTTCAATTCTTTTCAACTGACACAGTTACAAGAGGTGTTGTTCTTTATTTTCATGGAAATAAAAAAAACATTTCCTGGTATGCGAAATATCCTCCCTACTTCACAAAATACGGCTATGAGGTTTGGATAATTGATTATCCGGGTTTTGGAAAAAGTACGGGGAAACTTACTGAACAAACCTTATATGATTGGTCGAACTACATGTACACTTTTGCCCGTTCAAAATTTAAAGCTGATAGCATTATTATTTATGGCAAAAGCATGGGAACAGGTATTGCGACTCACCTTGCATCATTACAACACTGTAAAAAACTAATTCTTGAAACGCCTTATTATGATTTCCCTTCAATTATACAGCATCATATTCCCATATACCCCGTTGAATGGATGATACACTATAAAATTCCAACACACGACTATCTCGAAAAGGTAACGGTACCTATTACTATTTTTCATGGCACCGATGACGATGTGATACCATACAGGAATGCAGAAAAGCTCAAACCGTTTTTAAAAACTGGTGATGAATTTATAACGATCAAAAATGGTGAGCATAATGATCTTTATAATTTTAAAGAAACTGTTAATAAATTGGATTCCTTGTTGAAAGAATAACCTGAAAGAGGCATTTTTTCTAAAAATCATTCTTTCTTAACTTTAAGGATGAGATATTTTACAATTATATTCCTATTACTAATTGCACAATTCTCCTTTTCCCAACAAAGTATCAATGACATTTTAAAAAATACTGATGAGATCATTATTCGTGACAGTATTTTATTTAATTATGATTCAGTTTCCAAAATGCCGTTGGATGATCTTACAGGTCAAAGTCTTTTATGGAATATTTATCACGATACAAGCTTATATAACCAATATCGAAACTATGGTGTTGCAGGAAAAATTACCTCTTGCAAAGATTTTGATATTCTAATTTTCTCAACGGGTAATTCGGTTATCACAAAATTCTGGCAAAGCTATAGCCGAAGTCCTATGAGTTGGTATTTAACAAACGAAGTCTTTTTCCTTTTATATGATAAAAATGGAAGTTATAAAAATAGCTTCCTAATAGCTATGAGTTTTATCAATTTCAATGCTGAAGAGCCCACTAAAAAAGAAATTACTTCGTGGGTATACAACGATTTCAAAATCCTCCAGCAAATTAAAATAGAACATGAACAAAATGAGCTTATAGTTGTATCATCTCCAAGAGTAAAGAAGAAGCCAATTAATTTTTTAATGGAATATAGAATTAATGATTACGGGGTTTTTGTAAGTTATCCTAAATTCAAAAGCAATTGACCTTATTCTTCCAGCACCACTTTATTTTTTCCCACCTTCAATTTATAACCAACTCCAATTTTAAGCGCATAGTTTTCCTTTTCATGACTTACGGGAAAATCAAAACAAACCGGGTAATCATATTCAGCAACAGCATCACGAATAATTTCATGAACAGTTTGCCCAAATGGTCTTTCAGTATCTTTCATATCAGTAAATCCGCCAACGATCAAACCGGCCAGCTTATCGAGCTTACCACTTCGCTTTAATTGATACATCATCCGGTCAACATTGTATAAGTACTCGCCAATATCTTCAATAAAAAGAATTCTCCCTTTTGTTTTAATATCGGAATCTGTGCCAACAAGGTGAGCTAATAATGAAAGATTACCTCCCACCAATTCACCAACCCCCTCTCCTTTTTTATTAAACTCATGCTGCGTACATTGGTACTTTATCTTTTTTCCCTCCAATGCATATTGCAATGAGTGTACAAATTCATTTTTATATTCATCATCATTAAATGCATTTGCCATTGAGGCATGTAAAGTCGAAATTGAATAGTTACGATAGATATGAGAGTGCAGGATCGTTACATCGCTAAAGCCGATGATCCATTTTGGATTCTTTTTAAAATTTGTAAAATCTATTTTATCAATGATCCGGCTGAGTCCATAACCACCTCTTGCACATAAAATGGCCTTTACGTTTTCATCATCCAACATATGCTGAAGATCTTCTATTCTTTCTTCATCTGTGCCTGAAAAATAATGATACTGTTGACCGATCGTAGTACCAACTTTTGTTGTAAATCTCCAATCCTCATTTAACACACGAATACATTCAGATACTTTTTCCACCGGCATAAATCCTGCCGGGCAAACTAATCCTATCGTATCTCCTTTTTGTAAATAGGGAGGAATCTTTATCATATCTAACTTCTTTAAATTTCTTTTAAGCTAACATTTTCAGATTTTATCTCAAGCCGGTGTTTCACTCCGCATTTCAACGCATAATTATTTTTTTGATGACCGACTGGAAAATCAAAACAGACAGGGTACCGGTAAGCTTTTAATTTTTCTAATACAACATCCTGCAATGTTCTTCCAAAATCATCTGAATCCGGATCCACTTTGACCTTAAACCCTCCTACGATCAATCCTTTTAGTTGAGAAAGCTTTCCTGTACGTTTTAAATTCCAAAACATACGGTCAATGCTATACATGTACTCACCAGTATCTTCCACAAATAAGATCTTTCCTGCAGTATTTATATCTGATTTCGTTCCCGCAAGTGTCTCCAGCATTTTTAAATTACCACCAATTAAAACCCCATCTGCTGTTCCCAATTTGTTTTGTGGGTTTGGAGTGGCTGTGTAAATCATTTTCTTACCACTTAAAGCAAGTTGTATTGATTCAATGGTCTCAATTTGTATCGGTTCTGCCAGGCTCCAGTCATCAGGAAAGCTATTACACATTTTTGAGTGAATGGAAGCAATACCAAAGTTTTTATTAAGATGTGAATGAATAACGGTGACATCGCTAAAACCGATGATCCATTTTGGTTTTGTTTTAAATTTTTCCCAATTCAATTTATCTATAATGCGAACAACACCATACCCCCCTCTTGCACACATGATGGCCTTTATTTTCGGATCATCCAGCATTTGCTGAAAATCCTTTGTTCTTTCTTCATCAGTGCCACCAAATGTAAAATCCCTTTTGTCGATCGTATCCCCAATCGTTATTTTATAACCCCAACTTTCCATTTTTTGAACTGCTGACCTGATTTCATCACGGGTAATATATCCAGCCGGCGCTGTGATCCCAATGATATCACCCTGTTTTAAATAAGATGGAGAAACAAAGGAAACTTCATCCACGCCGGTTGAAAATTCTGGTAAGCCCGGTAAATAGGATGCTGTTAGTACCCCGATGGAAGATTGAATAAAATTCTTTCGCTTCATGGTTTAAAGTTATCGGAAAAGAGCCATTTAGTTGTTTTCATTGCTTTCGGTTGCAGCTATAATTATTTTTTAATTTTTACCCAACCCTTTTTGTCTTTGGGACAGTTATCTATATTAGATGAGTCAAGTTTTACCTAAGCGAAAGCCTTTGACCGATCCACATGATATACTCATCCGGGGATGCCGGGAAAATGATTTGCATTCACAGGAGCAACTTTACAGGCAATTCTATCCCGAAATGATAAAAATATGCCAGCGTTATGCTGGTGATATTGATGGCGCAGGTATTATTTTCAATAATGCCATGATGCGGGTATTCAAAAGCATTAAAAACTATCAGCACAAAGGAAAATTAGGAGCTTGGATAAAAGCGATCGTTATTAACTGTGCTTTAGATCATATAAGATCAACAGCTAAAATAAAAGAAACACCAATAACGATCATTGAAGAAGAGATCCCGATAGACGATTTTGTTTTTGAAAAGATCTCAGCAAAAGAAATTCAGCTTGCAATAAAGGAGCTGCCGAAGGCAACAGCAACAGTTTTTAGCCTTTTTGTATATGAAGATTTCACTCATAAACAAATTGGAGAGGCCTTAGGGATTTCAGAAGGCACTTCCAAATGGCATGTAAACGAAGGACGAAAATTGCTGAAAGCAAAACTTGAACGATTAATGAATGCAAAAGTTTAAAAATGCAACAGGACAATAATAATATTGATAAGAAATTGAAGCAACTGGAAAATCATTCATTGCCTGACCTTTCTAAAATGGATGAGCATTGGAATGACCTGAAAAATTCATTGCAATCTGAAACTTCTTTACCAAAAAGCAAACCCGCTAATAATATTTTTAGCTGGATAGTTGCCGCATCTTTGGCAGGTGTTCTATTTTTTGCATTATATAAATTCATTTTTAACCCCAACGATGAAATTATTTCAACCCGCAATTGGCAACCGGTTTCAAACAATAATCCAGTAAGCGATACTTCACCCTCAATCAATTTTATTCCTGGAAAAGAAGCTTCGACCATTATTGGCAAAGACACTTTAACACTTAGACCACAAAAAGAAAAAATAACAAACCAGGCTTTTATTTTTAAAGGAAAGACAACTGAAGGAAAAGAAATTGAATTCATTGCAACCCCGATAACTGACACTGTAAATAAAAAACCAGTTTTGGAAAAGAAAAAGACACTTGAAGGTTTCTTTGCCGAAATGGAAAAAGAAAGTCAATCATTTATTATAAATAATGAAAGAGACACAGTGATTATAGGCAATGAAGGTACCGAACTACATATTAGTGCAAATAGCTTCTATCCAGCTAAAAATGTCACAATCAGGTTGCAGGAATTTTATAGCTATAAGGATATTATCACAAACAAACTTTCAACTACATCTAACGGAAAGCTCTTGGTTACAGGCGGGATGTTGAATATAAGAGCATTTTCTGGTAGCCAAGAACTGCTTGGTGCACAAAAAGATATCTTAATAAAAATGGTAACTGATAAAATAGATGATTCGATGCAGCTGTTTCTGCCACAAACAAATTATTTCCAAGTCTCCCCAACGTCAGTGTTCGAAAATGTAGAATCCGATACTGCAGTTTTTACTAACAGTATTAATTGGATCCCTGCAGGTCAGCCCCAACGAATGCAAAGATCTCTTCCCTTCATTAAAGTTCTCAATTTGATGGATGATCATCACTCAATCTCGTACGATAAATATACGACTGCAAGTTACTTTATAGCAAATAGTTGCCCCTTGTCAAACCAGGAAGTAAAAGCTGAATTGGAAAAAAGGTATGGACTTTATTATGGTCGGATCAAAGTAAAACGGATATGGGGTAATAGAAAAAGAGTTTTCCTTTCCTCAAATACAGAATCGCCTGTCATTGGTGATTCTCTTTATGTTCCTTTTGAAACTGCCTTAAAATATAAGCTCATTTCCAGGGAAGACAGCCTTAAATATATCCGGGATTTAAAATTTGAAGACAGTCTCTATTTTACAAGGATCTCTAAAATGGAAAAGAAATATAATTTCAGGATCACAAATCTTGGATGGATCAACTGTGATCGATTTTATAATGATTACCGCCCAAAAGTCGAATTCGTTGTTAATCTCGGGGATACGGCGTCAAACTATTACACATTTCTGGTTTTTGACAAAATAAAATCAATAATGGACGGTTATATTTCTGGTAATAAAGTTTCTTTTACAAATGTTCCAGAAGGCGAAACTGCCAAAATAATTTCCATAAGTATAAAAGATGGTAAACCTGTTGCTTCCATGCAGCCAGTTCAAATATCCCGCAAGGTATTTGAAGGTTTGAAATTTGAAGAAATCACTGCTGCCCAGTTTAGAGAAAAAGCCGCTACTCTCGATAAGCCTTAAATTATTTCGTTTGCCAGGCAACTGGTGCTCGCCTAAATTCATCTCAGTTTATTTTAAAAGAAACGTAAATTCACGTCCCCAATAATGGGAACTCACAAAAAAATTCTGTAATGAAACGTATAAAATTATTCCTGCTTGCAATGGTAGCGATAACATCAACATCATTATATGCACAAACAGTTGACGAAGTGATCAGCAAACATGTTGAAGCCATCGGTGGAAAAGAAAAGCTTAGCCAGGTAAAATCTGTTTATACCGAAAATTCGATGGAGGTAATGGGAAATTCTGTACCGCAAAAAGAATATTTGGTAGAGGGAAAGGGATATAGATCTGAAGTTGAGTTCAATGGAGCCAATATTATTCAATGTTGGAATGATAAAGGCGGTTGGACAATAAACCCAATGATGGGTGCAGCGGAGGCTCAGGCGATACCTGATGGAGTATATAAATCAACAAAACCACAGATATATCTTGATGGTGCACTAAGCGATTATATTGCTAAAGGGTATAAAGCAGAATTAGTTGGCAAAGAAGATGGAAGTTTTAAAATAAAAGTAACTGGTGACGGACATGAGACCTATTACTTCATAGACCAAAAAACGTATATGCTTACAAAAAGCATTATGAAGGGTGAAGCGATGGGCCAGGCAGTCGAAATGACAACTATTTATTCTGATCACAAAAAAACAGATTTCGGAATTGTTTGGGCCTATACAAAAAGTGTTGATATGGGCATGTTTCAATACGTGCAGAAAACAGATAAAGTGGAAGTGAATAAGACTATTGATCCAAAGATCTTCGAGATACCAAAATAACTGCAGCTATAAATTTTTAAAGGGATACCAAATGGTATCTCTTTTTTTATACCCAAAAAGATATTCCTAACGATTCAAAAGATCCTTTGCATAAATTTGGTTGCAGGTTGAATTAGATTTTTTCACTCACAAAATTTGCTAAATGAAAAAAGGGATTTTGCTTTTTACTCTTATCTGTTTATATGCAAACATACATGCACAGCAGAAAGTAATTCAATTACCGGTAAGCCAACCTTACCCATCTCCCGACGCAGCAAACATCGTTGAAGCAGAGAATGACAAAAACCTCTGGCAAACAAAAGTGGTTTATAACGTCACACAACCTACCCTTACAGTTTTTCAACCTGAAGCAAGCAAAGCAAACGGAACTGCATTAATAATTGCTCCCGGTGGTGCTTTTCATGCTTTATCTATAAACAGCGAAGGCTTTGATGCAGCAAAATGGCTTGTAGAAAAAGGTATAACATGTTTTGTATTAAAATACCGCCTGGTAATTGTTAGGTCAAATGATCCGACAGCCGAAGTGGCAGCAAAAATGGGTAAAAAAGAATTTGATGATGATGTAAATAAAATTATTCCGCTCTCTGTTGCAGACGGAAAAGCTGCAATTGAATGGGTCCGCAAGCATGCAAATGAATATAATATTCAGTCAAATCGTATTGGCATTATGGGTTTTTCAGCAGGAGGAACAGTTGCCGCATCATCAATGTTTGGTTACACAAAAGATAACAGGCCCGATTTTGTTGCTCCTATTTATCCTTATTTTCCTTCACAGATGATCGGGAATGTTGCAAATGATGCACCTCCATTGTTCATTGTTACGGCAAGTGATGATGGGCTTGGACTTGCCCCTCACAGCATTGATCTATACAACAAATGGCTTACAACAAAGCATGATGCCGAGTTGCACATGTATGCAAGAGGTAATCATGGTTTTGGCATGCGTAAACAAAATATTCCAACTGATAATTGGATCGATCGCTTTTATGATTGGATGGGAGTCCAGGGATTATTAACTAAAAAAGTGGTGGATCATTCATTAGATGTTTATGAAAAAAAGGAATTTGTTTTTGCTGAAGGAAAAACATTGCCTTATCGAATACTCTATCCTGCTAATTATGATAAGAATAAAAAATATCCGTTGTTATTGTTTTTACATGGTGCCGGAGAAAGAGGCAAGGATAATGAAAAGCAACTGACACATGGCGCTAAACTTTTTATTACGGAAGAAAACCGGAAAAATTTTCCAGCCATTATTGTATTTCCGCAATGCCCTGAAGAATCTTTCTGGGCTGTAACAAAAATTGACAGAACCGTTCAGCCTCTTAAAATAGAATTCGATTATACAGCTGAGCCAAACTGGCCGTTAGCAGCTGCAAATGAGTTGATAAAAAAATTATCGAATGAAGAAGCAGTAGATAAAAAGCAAATCTTCATTTCCGGTCTGTCAATGGGTGGTATGGGAACCTTTGAATCGGTGTATCGTTATCCTGATCTGTATGCCGCGGCATTGCCGATCTGTGGCGGCGGAGATGTGAATCGTTATGATAAGCGGGTTGTAAAAATTCCTTTCTGGATCTTTCATGGTGCGGCCGATGCAGTTGTTAATGTAAAACTTTCACAGGAAATGGTGGAGAAACTTAAATCATTAAAAGCAGAAGTAAAGTATACTGAATATCCGGGAGTAAATCACAATAGTTGGGATAATGCATTTGCTGAACCTGATTACCTGAGCTGGATGTTAAAGCATAAAAAGAAATAGTATCTTTCATACTATTCATGAATAAACAAAAATTTTCCGACCACGTAGCGATCGTTACAGGAGCTGGCCAGGGTATTGGCTTTGAGATCTGTAGACAACTTGCACTACATGGAGCAGCAGTTGTATTAAATGATATTGAGAAAGATCTTGCTTTCTCGGCAACAAATAAAATAAAAAGCGAAGGCGGGAATTGTATCGGCATTGCGGGTGATGCATCAGATATTGGTTTTATAAATGAACTGGTAGAACAGGCGGTAAGCAATTTCGGTAAGCTGACCATTGCCATTGCAAATGCCGGCATTACTCTCTTTGCAGATTTCTTTGACTATAAACCTGATTCATTTAATAAAGTAATGCAATTAAATCTCGGAGGTAGTTTCTTTCTTGCCCAAGCAGCAGCAAAACATATGAAGCAACAGGAAACAGGTGGAAGTATTTTATTCATGTCATCCGTTGTAGGACACCAGGCTCACAAAAATTTAGCAGCTTATGCGATCACGAAGGCAGGATTAGAAATGCTGGCGAAAAACTTAGTGATCGAATTATCTCCTTATAATATTAATGTAAATTCAATAGCGCCGGGTGCTACATTGACGGAAAGAACATCAGAAGACAAAGAGTATAAAAATACATGGAGTCGTATCACTCCATTGGGTAAACCTGCAACTACAAACGATATCGCCAATGCGGCCCTGTTTCTTGTTTCACCAGAAACAAAACATATCACCGGCCAAAGCCTGATCATAGACGGTGGGTGGACATCTGTCAGCCCTTCGCCTTATTAGTCATTATTGACTCCAGGCTCTTCTTAAAAAATTTATGCAGTTCTTATGCATGATATTCTCAACATCAATAGGTGAATAACCACGTTTCTGAAGTAATAAAGGAATATTTTGAAGATCTGCTATAGTTTCAAGATCATAAGGACATTGTTCACGACCATATCCGCCATCAAGATCTGAGCCTATACAAACATGCAAAGCATTACCTGCTATCTGACAAATATGATCAATATGATCGATCACTTTTTCCAAATTACAATTCATTTCTTTTGGCATTGATTTTTTTCTCACCCATCCCGGAACGATCATCCAGGCATCAAAAGCCGCACCGATCACCGCCCCTCTTTCGATCAATACCTTTATCATATCATCACTGAATTGACGATTGTGATCCACTAATGCCCTGCACATATTGTGACTGGCCCAAACGTGTCCATGAAAAGTATCCATCGCCTGCCAGAAAGCATCATCACAAAGATGTGTCGCGTCTAAAATGATATTGAGCTCTTCCATTTTTTTGAGTAAAGTCAAACCATCTGTATTCATTTCACCAGTCGCATCTGTACCATTTGCATATCGTCCCGGACCGTAATGTGCAGGACCAAGAGCCCTTAATCCATACTCATAAGCTTTTTCCAAATGCTGAACAGTTATTAATGAATCAGCGCCTTCTAAACTTAAAATATAACCAATAGGTTTTTGTTCATTTGGTCCATTATCATTCCAAATATCAAGATGAATATTTAAAGAACGCAGATCCTTTATTTGCACCATTTCTCCCTGCTCTTCCATTGCCTTATACCACGCAAGCTGGCCTTGTGATACAGCCCATGCCTGTTCGGGGGAGTGCCAACCGGGCAATGGATTACCCGGTGCCACATATCTTGCGATCTGTGTGGCTACGACCAAACCAATATTTCCCTTTTTAAGTTCAGGTAAAGACACTGTAGCATTGGCACGACCAGGTTTATCCATCAATCCTTTCTCTCTTTCATTAACTTCCTGTATCGGTCGCTGAAGATCACGATTCCATTCAATGGCATTCCATGCAAGATCAAGATGTGCATCAACTATAAACATTCAATTCGTTTGAAGTTCGACGTTTGAAGTTTGAGGTCAAATAACATCGAGCCTCAAACTTCAAATATCAAACAGTTATTTTCCTGTCTCTCGCCACATTCTTCCATTCTCCTGTTACCTTTCCATTTTCTATTGTATAAATACTATCATACAATGCAACAGTTGGACAAACATGATACGGCAAGCCGTAAAAAATATCGCCAACTTTGAAAGAATGGTCTTCTTTTGTTTCCAAAACAAGATGTTCTTCACTTTGTCCAACAGGTTTTAGTCCTTCAGCATTTAAAAAGAAAACTCTTCGGGTAATTTCATTTTCAGCAGCTACTGATTTATGCCCGAGATCAGTGCAAATTTTGTTTACTGAAGGCAAAGAAATAATTCTTGTGACCAATACAATTGCGGGCAAAAATTTTTGTTCGGGACAAAGATCAGTATAACCCTTATCCCAGTAAACAAATGTACCCGGGCTACATTCAATATCTTTTCTTTTACAATGGACAGAAAATGCTGGTGAACCTCCCATGACAATAGTTGATAGCTTTAGCTTATCATTCAGTTTTTGTACGGCAGTAAAAGCTTCGTCGCATTTTTGTTTTTTTGCCTCAAAATCCACATCACGTATATGTCCATCATAAGCATGCAAACCTTTAAGAATAATTCCCTTTAAAGTTGAAATATGCTTTGCCAGTTCAATTGCATTCTCCTCAGGTGAAATTCCTGTTCGATTCATACCAACGTTCAGATCTATGAAAACCGGAACAGAAAGACCATTCGCAGTAAATACTGAAGCCTGTTCATTAGCTGCTTTGATGTTATCTGTAAGACAGGAGAATTTTGTTGCGGGATATTTCTCTATGAGACTAATAAAACGTGTAAGCTTGGGTCCTAGTGGTTGATAGGCCAGCAAAACATCTGGTGCATTACATTGTGCAAGCATCTCTGCTTCAGCGATCGTTGCGCATTTAAATTTTGTGATGCCTGCATTCAACATCAGCTTGGCTACATCAGGCGATTTATTGGTTTTGATATGTGGTCGCAAGCGATCCACATCCCCGATCATATCGATGGCCAACTGAATGTTGTGCTTTACCCGATCAGGAAATACAACCAATGCAGGTGAATCCAGCTCATTAATATTCTTTATTTCATACCAGCTTTCTGACATCTGCTATTTTTTATTGATTCCCCGCCCTAAAGGGCGGGGCAATTCAAACTTAATGAATCTCAAACATGGCTTCTATTTCTACTGCCACATTACCAGGTAATGATCCCATACCTACTGCACTGCGAACTCCTTTTCCATTGTCTTCTCCCCATAATGCTACGAATAACTCGCTACAGCCATTGATGACAATTGGATGTTTTTCATAATCTGGTGTTGCATTCACCATTCCAAGTACTTTCATTACTCTTTTTACTTTTCCCAGATCACCTAACTCGGCTTTTAAAGATGAAAGTATAGCAAGACCACATTGTCTGGCTGCTGCTTTTCCTTCTTCTTCGTTCAAATCCTTTCCAAGTTTACCAGTAATTGAGCTGCCATCTGTATTTACTGAAATATGCCCGGATACATACAGATTTTTTCCATCAATCAGGCAGCGCTTATAAATCCCTTTTGAAGAAGGAAGTGTTGGTAGTTCGTAGCCGAGCTCTTTTAATTTTTCTTCTATGGTTTTTGCTGACATAAACTATTATTAATTTTTCTCAATGTAAATAAAATCTGCTAATCGCAATGGTTTGGGCAATGGTCTTTAATCCGGTATTTTTGCAGGCCTTTGCTGAATAGGATCCCTGAAAGAATAAGTGTGCGACGCAAGGGACGATGATAGTAGCAAGATAGATGATCACATAATTAAAATTAATTTGAGGAGATTGCTTCGTTCCTCGCAAGTATGAAAGATTATAAAAGAATATTAGTTACTGCAGCTTTGCCTTATGCAAATGGGCCAGTGCATATCGGTCACCTGGCAGGGTGTTATATTCCTGCTGATATTTATGTGCGGTATCAAAGGGCACAAAAAAGAGATGTGAAGTTTATTGGTGGCAGTGATGAACATGGTGTGCCTATCACTATTCGTGCAATGAAGGAAGGTGTGACGCCGCAACAGATCGTTGACAAATACCATACAATGATCAAAAAGAGTTTTGAGCAAATGGGTATTTCATTCGACATCTATTCCCGTACTTCCAATAAAGTGCATCATGAAACGGCGTCTGCATTTTTTAAGAAGCTTTATGATGATGGTTTGTTTGAAGAAAAGGAAACGGAGCAATATTATGATGAAAAAACAAAAACATTTTTAGCGGATAGATATATTATTGGTACATGCCCTGTTTGCGCTAATCCTAATGCATACGGCGATCAGTGTGAGAAATGTGGTTCTTCATTGAGCCCTGAACAATTGATCAATCCACGCAGCGCATTGAGTGACGCTGTGCCAATAAAAAAGAAAACAAAGCATTGGTATTTTCCACTACATGATTATGAACCCTGGTTAAATAAATGGCTTATTGAAGGTCATAAAGAATGGAAGAATAATGTATATGGTCAATGTAAAAGCTGGTTGGATAAAGGTCTTCAGTCAAGAGCAATGACGAGGGACAGCAGTTGGGGAATAAAAGTTCCATTACCTGATGCTGAAGGAAAAGTTTTATATGTATGGTTTGATGCACCGATCGGGTATATCTCTGCCACGAAAGAATTGACAGAAAGATGGGATGATTACTGGTGTAAAGAAGATACAAAGCTGGTTCATTTTATCGGCAAGGATAATATTGTTTTTCATTGTATCATTTTCCCTTCTATGTTAAAGGCGCATGGAAATTTTGTATTGCCAGACAATGTTCCTGCAAATGAGTTCTTAAATATTGAAGGTGACAAAGTAAGTACAAGTCGTAATTGGGCAGTTTGGGTGCATGAATATGTAAAAGATTTTCCTGGTTGCGAAGATGTGTTGCGTTATGTATTATGTGCCAACGCACCAGAAACAAAAGACAATGATTTTACATGGAAAGATTTCCAGGATAGAAATAACAGTGAGCTGGCTTCTATTTTCGGAAACTTTGTTAACCGCACATGGGTGCTGATGCATAAATTATGTAACAGTAAAGTGCCCAAACTGCATGAAGATGTTTTGGATGATGAAGACAGATGGATCATAAAAGAAATTGAAAGTTCAAAATTGAAAGTTGAAAGTTTGATCGAAGAGTATAAGTTTCGTGACGCATTGTTTGAAGTGATCGACCTGTCACGTAAAGGAAATCAATACATGCAAAAAAAGGAGCCGTGGAAAAAAGTTTCAAGCGATAAAACACAGGCTACAAGTCCCGAAAATCAAAAGTTGATCGATAATTGCCTGCATCTTTGTTTGCAGCTAACAGCAAATCTTGCTATTCTTATTAATCCATTTTTACCAACTACTGCAAAGAAAATGTTGTCTATGATGAAAGTCGTTGATAAAATGCTGGATTGGGAAAATGCCGGGAAATTAAAATTGCTGAGTGTGGGTTATTCATTGAGGCCTCCTGAAATATTGTTCAGAAAGATCGAGGATGATGAGATAAAAGCACAAATAGAAAAATTGAAAAGTGGTTTAATTAAAAAAGATGAACCGAAAATGGAAGAATCAAAAACAACAGGTGAAAAACAAGAAGCAAGGAAAGCAGAAATTGTCTATGATGATTTCGCCAAACTTGATCTTCGTGTTGGCACCGTAACGGCTTGTGAAAAAGTAGAAAAGGCTGATAAGCTATTAAAATTAACAATTGACTTAGGTGCAGAAACAAGAACAATTGTTAGCGGTATTGCGCTTCATTACAAACCGGACGAGATGGTTGGCAAGCAAGTTGTAGTAGTTACTAATCTTGCGCCTCGGAAAATGAAAGGAATTGAGAGCCAGGGGATGATCCTGACAGCGGAAGATAAGGATGGAAAACTTCGTTTGTTAAAGCCCGAAGAGGCTGTTAGCCCCGGTTCTAATGTGAGCTAAAACTAATAATGAAGCCACCATCAAAGGTGGCTTTTTCTTTAGCTCAAATTTGAGTAATTTGATAACTTATTAACCCCATCTATTGAATGTGGATCGTTTGGCTTGAGAAAAAAATTCTTAAAACTCTCGGAATTATCCTGGGGATCATTATTATTCTTATCACTGCGCTTCATATTTATGTAGTAAATAATGCGGAAACTTTAGTTGAAGAAATTGTAGACCAGGAATCACATGGAAAATTAAAACTGAAAGTAAAAAATATCAAGTTCAATTATTTCAGTAAAAAAGTCGAATTAAAAGATGTTACTTTCTTTTCTAATGATTCGCTGGACCTTGTCACTTCCTATCATTTCCAGGTTGACAGAATAAAATTGAAAGTAAAAGCCCTGATCCCAATTTTTACACGAAAAGAATTAAGGATCGACTCTTTATCGCTTATTGCTCCAAAAATAGTAGTAACAAGATTGAAACCATTGGATACAGCCGGGCGGGAAGATATTTCCATACCCCAGGAGATGGGAAAAGTATATAATTCGATCATGGATGCATTGAGGTATTTGGAAGTAAAACGATTCCAGTTTGATGAAGGTAAATTCACATTAATAAATAAAGTTTTACCAGATCAGCAACCATTAGTAATAACAGGAATGCATTTTCATATTGAGGATTTTAAAGTAGATGAAGGCACAGATGCTGAAGATTTTCCCGATTCAGAAAAATTGGTTTTCTGGACCAAGAACCAGGATATTACTTTTCCGGATGGCAATCATCGTCTTGCTTTCAGTCGTTTCAGGATCAAGATCAAAAAAAGATTGATAGAAATTGATAGTTGTACGCTGATTGGTAAAAGAAGTGATAATAACCAGTCGGGCTTTTCGCTTTTTCTTGATACATTAAAGCTTACCAAGGTTGATTTCAGATCATTGTATGAAACTGGTTTGATAAAAGCAGATACAGTTTATTGTCTTAATCCAAATTTTAAAATACAATTAGAATTAAAAAATAAAAGCACAACACCACAAAAAATACCGAGCCTGGATACATTGATCAACCAGCTTACGGGCGACATGCAACTTGGTTATGTTGGAGTAAAAAATGCTTCGCTGAACATCGCAACCAATCGAAATGATAAAAGCACATCTTTTACTTCCGAAAAAAATAATTTCGAAATGACAGGGCTAACAATAGATCACAGTAGGCCGCAACCTATTTCCCTGGAAAGCTTTGATATGGCCATTCGTAATTACGAGAATTTTGTAAAAGACAGCAGTTATTTTTTACGTTTTGATAGTATACGATTAAGGGAAAAAAGAATTTTGCTAAGCAATTTTTCCATTAATACTGAACCTTATAAAGACAAACGCAATATTCAAGTGCGCCAATTTATACTGAGTGAGTTGTCATGGGCCGATCTTTTATTTGACCAAAGAGTGACCGCAAGACAAGCATTATTAATAAGACCTATTATTGATTATTATCCTTCCGCAACTGTAAAGCCAAAATCCAAGAACCCCATTGTGAATTCACTGGCGGGAATTAATAATTTCATGAACCTTGAAAAATTAGTAATAGAAAATGGAAAAATAAAGATTAAAACAAGACATACACTTGACCTTCTTCTTGAAGATGCCAATCTTGTTTTGAACAGCAACAAAGTTGCGGATACTTTGTCAATAGAAAATGTACAGGGATCTGTTGAACTCCTCAATTTTAAAAAAGGGGTGATGAAAACAAAAGACCTGGTTGTAAATATGGACAATGCATCGTTTGATGGTGCAAGTAAAAAATTCTTATTTGATAAAGTAAATATCTATGATCATCAACAAACCTTTAGTGTAAATGCAAGAAGTGTAAAATTAGATAGCCTTGTATATACTGATTCATTGAAAACGCTAAATGGTGAAGGGATCAGCTGGAAAAAAGCTGACATTGAAATAAATCTTTTGCAAAAAGGAAACAAAGCCAATGGCTCGTTGACTGCTTTGTTTAAAAAAATACAAGGAACCAATACTCAATTTTATTTTAATAATGCAAAAAGTTCGGTGTCAGTCTTTTTGAATTCTCTTTCGATCGCATCTATTGACAAAAAAGAAAAGCTTAAAATAAATGAACTTAAAACAGATGGAAAAGAACTTTATTGGTTCAATCAAAACACATCCCTTTCGGCAGACAAATTTTCAATGACAGATCATTCGGCATCTTCCTTTACTAATTTTCAGTTTAAGCAAGCAAAAAATAATGATAGTATTGATATAAAAATTTCCGATGTTTCTTTTACACCTGATGTTAACAGCATTCTTAATGAAACATCAAAAATTAAAGATGTAAAGCTTAATGATCCGCAGATCAATCTGCGTTTTGCTGAAAAAAAAGACAGTAGCAAAGAAGTTTCTTTGCCAGAAATTTCCGTTGACAAGCTTGATATGGATCGCCCGGTCTTTACTTTGGAAACAATGACCTCAAAAGGATTTCAAAAAATTCATTGGGATGGAAGTAAAAGTAATATTCAACTTAAAAATTTAAACAGCGAAGGAAAAAGCAATAAGATCAGCATTGCCTCACTTAATACAACACTCTCAAATTTTGCTATTACAGGGGCCACTAATAAAACAACTACTTCAAAGGAAGGTTCTTTAGAGATACAACTCAGCGATCTAATAATGGTACCGGGCAAGAAATTATTTTGGTCAGTTAACATGAATAAAGTGGATGCCAAAAATTTTTCTGCTGATAGCATTGGAAAAAAACCGGCCAATGTTAAAGTTTATGAAGGTGTTTTGAAAAATCTTCGATTAGGTTCGGAAATAAATGGTGATCTGAAAGCTATCATCAAAAAAAACCCTTCATTCACGATCTCCGATATTTCAGGACAGATCATTGATGAAAAAAATAAATGGGTATGGCACGATCTTTCATTCGATAAGGCAGCAAAGAGCTTTTCAGTTGATTCATTTTCATTTCACCCTGTCCTTGGTCGCGACGAATTTGTGGCGGCAAGTAAATGGCAAACTGATTATATAACTCTAAAAACCGGGAAGATTTTAGTTTCTAAATTCGATCTTGACAAATATCTTGAAGACAGCGTATTCCGCTCTGGTAATATTGAAATTGACGATCCTTATTTTACTTCTTATCGTGATAAAAGACCACCGTTCAATGCTGGTATCATAAAACCATTGCCAGCAAAATTGATCCAGAAAATTCCATTTAAGGTTTCTATCGACACAATACTTGTTTCAAATGGTACTGCAGTTTATACAGAATTAAATGACAAAACCCAGGAAACAGCTGTTATTCCTGTAACAAGAATGAGTGGCGATATCTTTCCTATAAAAAATTTCGGATTAACACCTACTGACAGTTTTAGAATAAGATTGAATGGCTACCTGCTCGATTCAGGTTGGATAAGATTGAGAACAAGAGAATCTTACCTTGATACCCTCTCGGGTTTCCTGATCACTGTAAGAATGCAACCTCATTCGATGCTATATCTGAATCAAATATTACCTGCCTTGTCTTCAGTAAAAATACAATCCGGGTATCTCGATACACTTACGATGAGGGCCGTTGGGCAGGAGCATCTTTCCCTGGGTGAAATGAAAATGTATTATCATGATCTGAAAGTTCAGTTTCTAAAAAATGGCAAAGAGGAAAAGAAAAGATTCTTACAAGGGTTGATCACATTTATTGCCAACAGTTTTATTATTAAAAATGAGAATAAGAAAAGAGTTGGGGTAGTTTATTTCCCCCGAATTCGTGACAGGTCATTCATAAATTATTATATAAAAATTGCGATGAGTGGCGTAGCGTCAAGTGTGGGAGCAAAAAAGAATAAACGGTTGATGAAAAAATACAACAGGCAATTAAAAACCCGTCAATTGCCTCCTATAGATTTTGATTAGATCAATTTAATGTAAGAGGAAAATTGATCTGTAGAAAACAACCATTTCCTGGCGAAGAAGTAAGTTCCATTTCTCCTCCGAATGCATCAACACGGTTAAAGATATTTATAAACCCTATACCCCTTGACTGGACTGAAGCATCAAAACCCTTTCCATCGTCTTTAATTGAAAGGTAAACGATGTTTTTCTCTTCTTTTAAAGCAATTGTCACACTCTTAGCATCAGCATATTTGATAATATTGTTGGTTTGCTCCTGTAGTATTCTAAAGATCATGAGTTTTTGATCATCGGAAAGTATCTTATCAAGTTTCTGATCATAATTAAAAATTGTTTCAATTCCCTGGAAAGCTTTCATATTAATAATGATGTCATCAATACTTCGGCTAAGACCTATAACTTTTACAAGCGAAGTATTCAATGTTTTTGAAAGCTTTCTGATCTCTTCAACTGCCATCATCTGGTAAGTCATTGCTTTTTCAATATGTTCATCTGCTTTTTCAGGATCAGTTTTGGCAGAATTCATGAACAATTTTGCGCTCATCAATAACTGGTTAACATTGTCGTGAAGTTCACTGCTGATACTACTGCGTTCTGCTTCCTGTGCCGCAATACCGGCCTGGCTTACTGCTTTATGCTTTTGCTCCTGCTCCTGCAATAGTTGCTGTTCCAGTTTTTTCTTTTCAGTAAGGTCACGAATGGCGCCTAATATTCTCACAGGTTTACCCTGACGATATAGAATAGTTCCTGAGTCGAGCAAAAATTTATAAGAGCCGTCGGAGCAAAGAAAAAGGTATTCGTCCTCCCAGCGTTCTTCTCCTTTTTGAATGTAATCCTGAACTTTATTTTTAACCCTCTCTCTATCCTTTGGATGAACTTTATTGAACCACCAGTCAAGATCGGGTTTTATTTCTTCACGGCTATAGCCAGACAACTCATAAAAAGTTTCACTTCTATAGATTTGTTTTGTCGCAAGGTCAATATCCCAAATTGCATCAGAAGTTATTTTTGACACATAGAAAAATCTCTCGTTACTTTTCCTAAGCTCTTCCTCGCGGTTCACATTGTCGGTTATATCAGAAAAAGAGACCACTACTGCATAAGGATCAAACTCGCCAATACGGATCAGCGCTTCCGAATTGATCAATAGCCAAACAAATAAACCATTGGGTAAATTGACTCCCATTTTTACATTACGCTGTGGAAACCCTGTTTGTAAGCTTACAACGGTTGGAAACTCATACCAGGGAAAGGGCGTTCCATCTGCTTTTATTGCTTTCCATGATGAATCTCCTAACTCCTTTCCTAATAATTCTTCTTCGCTTGATCCTAAGATAGCCGAAGCTCTTTTATTGCATGTAGTTACTTTTCCATCTTTATCTAACATTATCACACCATCAACCAGTGTATTTACAAGTTTCTCATATGTTGCCTCAGCTTCTGCCAGTTTTTTTTCTGTACTTTTTACTTTGGTAATATTATGGTTGACAAAAACTATACTTACTGGTTTGTTATTATCATCAAGTATCGAAGTAGCAACAGTTTTAAAAATGAATTTTTCACCATCATGCCTGTGATAAATAACTTCACCATCCCATGTCCCTTTTTTTAATAATTCAGCATTGATAGTTTCAATAGTCGAGTCCAGCAGATCGATCTTAATAAGTTGAAAAAGATTTTTTCCTCTTGCACCCGGCAAACCATGTAACTTTTCAGCAGCATCATTCCATCCTGTGATGTTGAAAGAAAGATCAGTTATGATCAATGCGTCTGGTAAATGATGAAGTAGTTCAGAAAGCTCTGCAGAGGCTTTGTGGCTGACAGAGAGAGCTGGCTTGCTGCTTTTTTTAGCAGATGAGTTGGTTTTCATTGGACTTGATTCGGATAATTAGAACGTATTATGATTCCTATTCTTGTATTTGTCCTGCCCCTTTTATATAATCGGTGAAATTCATGACTATGGTTAAGTTGAGTGCGTGGTAATTCTGTATAAAATCGTAGTTCTCCCTAATTAGAAATCAAGCCGTTTCGTAAAATCACTTAACTTCGGTCTTAAATAGTTGTTTAACTAACTAATTCGCTATGGAAAAAAGGATCATCAAAAAGATGGCAGTTTTAGGGAGTGGTGTAATGGGTTCCCGTATTGCCTGTCATTTTGCAGGCATTGGCTTGCAGGTTTTATTGCTTGATATCGTACCAAAAGAAGCTATCGAAAGTAAAAAGGCAGCCGAACGAAATAAAATAGTTAATGATGCATTAGCTGCTGCAATTAAATCAAACCCCTCACCTGTTTATCATAAAAATGTTGTCAAAAAAATTACGACGGGAAATTTTGATGACGATATGAAAAAGATAAGTGATTGTGACTGGGTGATCGAAGTGGTTGTTGAAAGATTAGACATAAAAAAACAAGTCTATGAAAAAGTTGAACAGTTTCGTAAACCAGGAACTTTGATCACTTCAAATACATCAGGTATTCCTATTCACATGTTATCTGAAGGGCGCAGCGATGATTTTAAAAAACATTTCTGCGGCACGCATTTTTTCAATCCACCTCGCTATTTAAAATTATTAGAAATTATTCCAACACCAGATACTGATCCGGCTGTGACAGATTTTCTAATGAATTATGGTGATCTATATCTTGGCAAAACAACTGTTCTCTGTAAAGACACCCCTGCATTTATTGCAAATCGCATTGGTGTCTTTGGTATCATGTCGCTATTTGGACTAGTTGATAAACTTGGTTTAACGATAGATGAAGTTGATGCATTGACAGGTCCCCTTATAGGACGACCAAAATCTGCAACCTTCCGCACAGCTGATGTTGTTGGTATTGATACGTTAATAAAAGTTGCAAAAGGTGTTTATGATAATTGCCCAACAGATGAAGCAAGAGATGTGTTTAACATTCCTTCATGGTTAAATAAACTGGTTGAAAATAATTGGCTCGGTGATAAAACAGGTCAGGGTTTTTTTAAGAAAATAAAATTGCCTCTTACTACAGGTAGTCCCGAGGAAAGAAAGTCAGACAAAGAAATTCAAGTGTTGGATCTGAAAAAGTTTGAATACGCTCCAAGAGTTAAAACAAAGTTTGCAACGGTAGAAGCAGCAAAACCAGTTGATGATCTATACACAAGATTAAAAATGCTTGTTGCCGGCAATGATAAAGTCGGAGAATTCTATCGTCATTTTCATTATGGTTTGTTTTCATACATCTCGCATCGCATTCCTGAGATCAGTAATGAGTTTTATCGCGTAGATGATGCAATGATGGCTGGCTTTGGTTGGGAGATAGGTGCTTTTGAAAGTTGGGATGTTCTTGGTGTAGCAAAAACTGCAGAGGCAATGAAAGCTGCCGGATATAAAGTAGCGCCATGGGTAGATGAAATGATCGCTGCCGGAAACAAATCGTTTTATAAAGTTGAAGCCGGCAAAAAATTGTATTACGACCAGAATAATAAAGCATATAAACCATTACCAGGCGGTGATGCATTTATAGTGATGAGCAATTACCAGGATAAGCAGATCTGGAAAAACGGAAGCTGCAAATTGTATGATCTTGGTGATGATGTATTGGGTCTGCAATGGTTTACAAAAATGGGAAGTATTGGTGGCGATGTGCTTGCCGGAATTCAAACAGCAATTGATAAAGCAGAAAAGAATTATAAAGGATTAGTGATCGCAAATGAAGGACCCAATTTTAGTGCAGGTGCAAATGTTGGATTGATATTCATGTTAGCCATTGACCAGGAATATGATGAGTTAGATATGGCAATAAGAATGTTCCAAAATACCATGATGCGTGCCCGGTATTCTTCAATTCCTGTTATAACTGCTGCACATGGATTAACATTAGGTGGTGCCTGCGAATTAAGTCTTCATTCTGATAAATGTTGCCCTGCTGCCGAAACTTATACTGGTCTTGTTGAGCTGGGAGTTGGATTAATTCCTGGCGGTGGTGGTACAAAAGAATTTGTTGTCAGAGCTTCAGACGAAATGCATGAAGATGAACCGGAAACTATCACTCTTAAAAATAGATTTCTCTCCATTGCAACTGCGAAAGTAGCAACATCTGCTTTTGAAGGATTTGATATCGGGATTTATAGAAAAGGATTGGATGAAGTTGTAATGAACCAGGGCAGAAGAATTGCTGAAGCAAAAAGATCTGTGATCGAGATATATGATTCTGGTTATTCGATGCCTGTTCAACGAAAAGATGTGAAAGTTTTAGGCCGATCTGCGCTTGGCGCTCTATATGCCGGTATTAATGGAATGTGGAGAGCAAATTATGCTACAGATCATGATGTAGTCGTTGCAAAAAAATTAGCTTATGTAATGTGTGGCGGGGACCTAAGTGAACCTTCATTAGTGTCAGAACAATATTTATTGGACCTCGAAAGGGACGCTTTCTTATCATTATGTGGTGAAAAGAAATCCTTAGAAAGAATTCAGTCAGTCTTAAAAGGGGGAAAGCCTGTCAGGAATTAAAACAGAATTAATAATTAAGAATCTATAATTTTAAGCGTTAACCAGAACTAACGCTTTTTTATGGCATCAAAGAGAGTAATACTTTACCGGCTATATATCGTTCTCAATATTGCTATCATTTGGGTTATTTTCAGCCTTATCTTTTTGTATAATATAATTGAAGTAGATAAAGAAGAATTAGCAAAAAGAAGGCTTATATACTTTTCCCTCGCATTTGCATTAGTTGGTCTTATTGTAGCCGGAGCTGAAGCATTTGTTTTAAAACATATGTTTCGCAAAATGCCTATCTGGCTTTCTACCATATTAAGAATGACGCTAACATTCATTTTGATCCTGATCGCATCAGTTGTCGTAGTATTTGCTTATTGGATCTTTCGTTATAAAGGTGAACTTAGTTTTATTCAATTTGAAAGACATTTTGTCAAAGACATTTTACTTACCCCCAGCTTCCTGATGCTGATGGTCGATCTTGGCTTATTGGCTTTTCTTTCGATTTTGATATTGGAAATTTCTGATAAATATGGACCCGGCGGTCTTAGGAATTTAATACGAGGACGCTATAATAAGCCAAGAAAAGAAAACAGGATCTTTCTTTTTCTTGATATCAATGATTCAACAACCATAGCGGAAAAGATAGGCCATGAAAAGTATTTTAATATGCTGCATGATTTTTTTGCAGATATAACAGAGCCTATTATCGCTAATTGGGGACATATTTACCAATATGTAGGTGATGAGGTCGTGATATGTTGGAAAAACACCCCTAAGAACAAGGCTCGTTGTTTAAATTTCATAAAAGAGTCAGTAGACGTTTTTAAGAAAAAACGTGACTATTATATGAAAGAATACAATGTGTCGCCAACATTTAAAGCAGGTATTCATGCCGGCGATGTCACAGTTGGTTATGTTGGCATTATAAAAAAAGATCTTGTATTCAGTGGCGATACACTTAACACGACAGCCAGGATCAGAAGTAAGTGTCATGACTTAAAACATCCCTATATTGCCTCCATAGATTTTGTAAAAGACTTTAGAATTCCCAAAGATTTCCAGGCAGATGAGATAGGTGAAATGGAATTCAAAGGAAGAGTTGAAAAGTCAAAGGTGTATTCACTGGAATTAGTTTGATAATTTATATACATGATGATCGTTTATGGCTTCACGCAGAATTCTACGTTACCGGCTTCTCGTTCTTGCAAATATTTCTATTATTTGGGTTGTCTTTGCTTTTCTTTTTCTTTATAATATTATTCTTATTGAAAAAGAGCTGGTGACCGGCCGCTCCCTGCTTTTATTTTCGGTTGCATTTGCTGTGATCGGTTTCGTGGTATCAGCTGCTTTAGTTTTTTATTTAAAAAGTGCATTCCGGCATTATCCCTTATGGGTATCTGTACTGATCAAAATGGCATTTACTCTTGGGCTTTTTATTTTGATAGCTTTTATAATGCTTTCCAGTTATTATGTTTTTAGTGAACACCGTAGCCTGGATGAATTTGCTGATAGTTTTTATAGAGAAGTTTTTCTTACAAGAGGCTTTATGATCTTCATGCTCGACCTCGCGGTTATGACCTTACTCACTATTCTTATTATTGAAGTGACCGATAAGTATGGTCCCGGTGGATTCTGGAGTATGATGCGTGGAAAGTATATAAAGCCAAGAATTGAAAACAGGATCTTTATTTTTCTCGATATAAATAATGCTACCACAATTGCTGAAAAGCTTGGACATACAAAATACTTTAGGTTGTTAAGGGATTTTTTTGCCGAGATAACCATTCCGTTACTTGCCAATGGAGGAGAAATATATCAATATGTTGGCGATGAAGTAGTGCTTTCATGGAAAAATACTCCGCTTAATAAACAACGATGCTTTAAATTTCTCCGTCAATCTTTTTTCTTATTAAAAAGACGTGAGGCAAAATTCATGAAACGATATGGGATCTGCCCTACTTTCAAAGCAGGTATTCATTCAGGTGAAGTGACCGCTGGTGTAATCGGTATTGTAAAAAAAGATCTTGTGTATAGCGGCGATACTTTGAATACTACAGCAAGAATACGAAGCAAATGTCATGAGCTGGACGAAGCTTTTGTGGTATCAGGTGATTTTCTTCATGATTTTTCCACTCCGTTTGCTTATAAAGTAAATGAAATTGGAGAGATGGAATTTAAAGGGCGGACAGAGAAAGAAAAATTGTTTTCTATAATTTTTGAATAATGGGATCTGCAGAATTAGACATACATCACCGGCAACTTATCATCTTTTCAAATATCATTACTTATGGCAATGCGGCCAATCCAGAGATCACTGAATCAATCAGAGAGGAAATTGAAACGATGTGGAACGAACCAAATGCAAGTTTAAAGTTTGATAATTTATGGTTTGCTGTTACATTTAAAATTCATGCATGGTGTAATCCTTCAATTGATCCTTTTGATATTTATAGAAATCTTGATCCGAAGAATAATTATTTCCGGGTAGAAGAGTATTCTCACAATCATATTTCATTTGTTGATGGATTGAATTGCAACAGTGGATATTTTAAATTGGAAAATTTATATAAAGGCTCAACAACCGCTGCTCACGAATATGGTCACACTATTGGTCTAAATCATCCAAAAAACATGGATATCAGAGGACAAGGCATTCCGGGTATTATGTATCCAAGAGGAACATTGGTTGATCCGCAATACCAGTATGATCCTTCAAAACCGGCTGGTGTTACCGGTGGTACAATGCACCCGATGTATAGAAAAGTAAAACCTGGAGACATTGAAGACTTAAAACTTCATCGTTTAGAATTCCATCATGGCAAAGCAGTGATTGGTGAGTTCACCAATGTATGGCATGAAGATCACTCAAAGGTCAGACCGGAAGATTTTTTTGGGAAGATAATTGAAGAATAGCTGACTTAAGATCCGGATATTGAAAAATAAATCCTGCTTTTTGAATTTTTTCAGAACTGACTGTTGCACTTTTTAAAATTTCAACGCTCATTTCTCCTAATCTTATTTTCAGTGCAATGACTGGGACATGAACGGGAATAAATGATTTGCCTTTTTCCTTTCTTGCAATTTCCAAAACAAGCTCCTTATTTGTAACAGGATTTGGTGCAACGGCATTGTAAGTCCCTTCCATCTTTTCATTTTCCATTGCAAACAGGATTACTCTTACAATGTCATCAATATGTATCCAGCTAACAACCTGTTTCCCGTTACCAAGTATTGTTGCAAATCCAAACTTTAAAGGCTTTTTGAATTCAGAGTAGGCTCCACCTTCATTACTTAACACAATTCCTGTTCTAAGTTTCACTAGTCTTTTTCCAAGAAATGAGGCAGGTTCAATTGCTGCTTCCCATTGTTTACAAGTTTGACCGAGAAAATCATTTGATGAAGGATCACCTTCCGTAAATTTCTTTCCATTATCAGGCCCGTACCAGCCGATACCACTGATAGAAATAACATTCTTTACTTTATTCGGAAGGTTCTTCAAATTTTCTACAACCAACTTTCCACTTTCAACTCTACTATCAACTATTTCCTTTTTTCTTTTATCAGTCCATCTTTTTTCCGCGACTGAAGCCCCCGCAAGATGAATGATATGATCAGCTTTTGAAATCGCCTCTTTATCGATTGTTGGTTTTTCGATATCCCAGACGGCATAGCTGAGTTTATCGTTTACCGTTTTTTGTTTATCGTTGATGTGGCGTGTTAGAATTATTACTTTAAAGCCTCTTTCGATCAATGCTTGTGTGACTGCTTTACCGATCATTCCAGTGCCGCCGGTGATAAGGACTGTTTCCATAATTCAAAGTTATTGCTTGAATAACAGTTGAGAAACAAGTTTGTTGTCTGGATCAAGACTCCTGGATATTCCTTTCTTCAATGCGTGAATTAATTATTTCAACCACTTCGTCTATATGACCTTCCTCAAGTGTTGTGTAGATCGGAACCCTATTGCCGTCTTTCATTTCAAGATAAAAAGATGCCCAGGTTTCCCTACCTGTTGCCCATTTGAAAAAAAGAGAATTCCGAAAGAACATAAACCTTATTGAGTGAAGTATATCCCTTTTAAAAGAAGCCTTAGGCAACTCGGCTCTGCAAACTTCATCAAAAAGATAGATCGTTCCTTTTGATCTAAAAACGGTTGAAAGAATTGACACGTTCAAAAAAGCCATGCGATCCTCGTAAATTTTTATCTTATCATAGCTGACCAATAAGAAAAATAGCGTATTTGCAATTAATAAAACCAAGAACAAATCCGGGCTTTTAGAATAATTCTGCAATAAGAAATAAAACACGAGCAAGGATAAAACCCGAATGACAATAATCTCACGACGATGAAAAGTTGAAAAAGCAATATAAACACGCCTTGTGCTCATGTGTTTGTTTATTATTACTAAAATTAATGTTTAGTTTGATTCTTGAATATCGCTTTTATTGGACCTAAGTTGAATAGACTTGTTCCAGTACAAGTGTGCGACGCAACGGAAGTCGATAAGAATTACAAAAGCTGGTTACATAATTATGACTTTTATCGTTTGGATTGCTTCAGCCGAAACAAATGTATTTTGAATTGAAATGAACTATGTCGGCTTCGCAATGACGATTGTCCTCGAAAAAAATAACCCCCCGATAGAAATCGGGGGGAACAACTAAAAACACAAGCCATTAAATAGGCTGGTGGAAGTATTTCAAAAGGATGGATTCTCTAAACCCATTAATGATTTTTTTGTGACCCAACGTCGAAGCGCTGAGTTACGTATATTAATCAGGCTTCTTGCCATCTAAGAATGTATTGATCGTACTGATTTTTGTTTGATTGTTTTCGTCAGTCTTGACTTCGTAATTGCTGTAAAAGTTTTCAACTGCATTTGCAGAATTGCCATACAATTCCATATTGCGGCGGATATAAGCCGGCACAGTCTCAAACTCATTATTCGGGTCGGCCGCGTTAATGTTGAATGACAAATTACGCAGCTTCTTCAACCTTTCGGTTGCCCTACGTTGTTGATCTTCATTTTCGTCCTGCAGCGCAGGTTCCTCATTTGAAGCAGTCAAAGGTTGCTGAGAATGATGGGCCAACGGCCTATCCGCCGCTGGAATGTCATTCCGCATGACCAATTGCATATCGCAAGGAGATTCCTCGTTGACCTGCTTTGGATCATTTTGCGGAACAATTGGTTCTTCAGCAGAAGGCGTTGGGGTAAAGACCCCTGCTTGTGTTTCTGCGTAAATATTGGACGGTCTGGCCAGGTAGCCTCCTGATGCAGCTGACATCGATTGGCTACTATCTTTGTTTGTTGAAACGTCGTTGTCTTTTCTACTTGTAGATTTTTCAGATTGGCTATCCGAAAATACTGCTTCACTTTTTTCTGTTAATATCATTTTATCCCCAGTAGAATCACCCGTCAATCTGTTCGTGGTTTCACTTGGTAATTTTTCGGTAACATGAATATCCCAAACAACAGTTTTGTTGTCTTCTTTTGGTTGCAATATGTATGATTCATTTTCTTCTTCTTCCAATTCTTCATCTTCAACGATCATCATTGCAGATACTGGTTCATCAGCCGCAGGAACTGTATCAACAAGCTTTGGTGCTAGCAGGTCAATAACTTTTGTCTCAGGTTTTACTTCTTCGGTAATTTTCTTTTTCTCTTCTTCACCCAATACCATTACTATTTTTTCCTCTTTAGGCTCCTTCTTTTTTATCTCTTTTTTGGAGAAAGGATCTTTGTGTTCAAAACCTGTCGCAATAAGAGTAATACCTAAATTATTTCCCAGCGTATTATCATAACCTAACCCCAATATTACATCTGTATTTTCTCCCGCCTGCGTTAATAAATGATTCTGGATGATCTCTACTTCATCCATTGTGAATTCATGTTCACCCTCGCATGAATTAATATTGATAAGGATCCATTTAGCCCCCCGAATATCATTATCATTCAGCAATGGAGAGTTCAGTGCTTCTTCAATCGCTTTTTGTGCACGATTCTCACCAGACGCTGTTGCACTTCCAAGAATTGCAACGCCTCCATTTTTCATTACAGTGCAAACATCTGCAAAGTCAACATTGATCTGGCCGGTTGTGGTAATAACATCCGTGATACATTTTGCAGCAGTTGCCAGCACATTATCCGCTTTTGCAAATGCATCACGCATCTTTAAATTGCCAAATTGATGACGGAGTTTATCATTGCTGATCACAAGCAATGTGTCAACATATTGCTTTAGATTTTTAATCCCTTCTTCTGCCTGCTGAATTCTTTTCTTTCCTTCATAAGCAAAAGGAGTAGTAACTATACCAACAGTAAGTATACCAAGGTCTTTACAAATTTTCGAAATGATCGGTGCACCACCTGTACCGGTGCCACCACCCATTCCTGCAGTAATGAATGCCATTTTAGTATTCACTTCAAGAATGCGACGTATCTCTTCTAATGATTCTTCGGTTGCCTGTCTTCCAATTTCAGGATTAGCACCAGCACCAAGACCTTGTGTAAGATGTGGCCCTAACTGGATCCTGTTTGGCACCATGCTTTGTGCTATTGCCTGTGCGTCGGTATTGCAGATGATGAAGTTGACGCCTTCAATCATCTGGCTGAACATATGATTGACTGCATTACTTCCCCCACCCCCAACACCGATCACTTTGATGATCGATGATTTTTCTTTTGGCAAATCAAAATGTATCATACTGTTGAATTTTAAATGCTGTTTTCGAAAATTTTACAGCAGTTAGTAATGGGTTAGTTATTTAATAAGGTTAAAAATGCTTTTTATAAATGATGATCCTCTTCTTCTTTGAATAGATCAACGAGCCTGTCTTTGAATTTGTCCCAGAATCCTGTTAAGTTTTTGCGTCGTCCATCAACAGCAACTACTTCCGCAACCGCTACTTCTTCTGCAACTTGTTTCAAGCTATCAGGCACTTCAACAACTTTGAAATCTTTTTCAAATTGCTTACGGTTATGTTCATAGTCATCATAACCCTTTAAGATCAAACCGATACAAGTTGAATAAGTTGGTTTTGCCAGTTCTTCTATATGACCTGCAGCAAGATGTTCATTCGGGAAACCAATTCTCGCATTTAAACCAGTTGAATATTCAGTTAATTGGATCATGTGTTTCAATTGCGAGCCACCACCAGTTAGAATGATGCCGCCATTCAATGCTTTGTTATCAAGTCCAACTTGTTTTAAATGATAAGTAACAAAATCAAGTATCTCACTCATACGAGCCTGTATAATGTTTGCAAGATTTTTTACACTGATCTCTTTTGCAGGCATACCACGTAAACCAGGAATAGTTATATAAGCATTTGCTTTTGCTTCATTAGATAATGCGCTGCCAAATTGAACTTTCATTTGCTCAGCCTGTGTTTTTAGAACGCCCAGGCCAGTTTTAATATCATTGGTAATATTTTCACCGGCGAAAGGAATAACTGCAGTGTGTTTCAAAATACCTTCATAAAAAACAGCAAGGTCAGTGGTACCTCCACCAATATCAACGATAGCAACGCCAGCTTCCATATCTTCCTGTCCCATTACTGCTGCAGCAGATGCCAATGGTTGTAACACGAGATCCTTTGTTATCAGATTTGCTTTCTCAACACTACGATTGATATTACGGATCGCATTTTTATCGCCAGTGATGATATGGAAATTGGCGCCAACCTTTACACCGCCATAACCGATTGGGTTAGGAATATTCTGAAAATTATCAATGGTAAATTCTTGTGGAATTACATCAATGATCTGGTCGCCTGCCGGAATATAAGTTTTGTATTGATCGGCTACCAGCTGATCAATTTCTTTACGAGTGATCTCTTCTTCGGTATTCTGGCGAACGATATCACCACGGGTTTGTAAGCTTTTTATATGATGCCCGGCAATACCGACATATACTTCTTTAATTTCTAATCCAGGATTAGAAGCAAGACAATTTTCAAGTGCCGCATTGATGGCTTTAATTGTTTCGTCAATGTTTAACACCTGGCCATGTTTCACTCCATTGCTGTTAGCTCTTCCAAATCCAAGGATCTCCAGTTTGCCAAATTCATTTTTACGACCGGCGATCACAGCGATCTTCGTTGTACCGATATCGAGTCCGACGATAATGGGTTGTTCGTTGTTCATGATATTGTAGTTTTTAGTTGTTTACGTTTTAGTTGTTAGTTTTTGGTTTTGTTAATGGTTAATTGTTTCTTTTCGGCATTACAGCTCTTGGTTTATTTTCATTAGGTCTGTTTTCGTTTTTAACGGGTAAGGATTCAGCTTTCAAAGCATTTGGGTTAGTAGATTGAGTGCTGGTGGCCCTCAAATCGTTTGTACTTACTTGTGATCCACTTATTGTTGGTTTTTCAGTAATAGGTTTTAACGCAGCAACACTATCATATTGCTTTTGCATTTGTTTCAACATTTCATCTACCCGCTTTTTCAACATGACAGTGTCCACTTTATTTTTTTCTGTTCCTCTTCTTGTTCCCACTACTTGTCCTGCATATTGAACATCAACCATGCTATATGAATCAAATCCTTTTTGCGCAAGCACCTGCTTATAAAATATCATCAATCGGTTGAATTTTTTGTCAAGCCCTTGTCCATTTCCAAGTTTTACTAAATGATTTCCTACGACAGGACTTAATTCAAAATTTCTTTCCTGTGTGATATTTACTTGTGCAACCTGGCTCATCCAGAAAGAATCGTTCTTTATATAGATAGCTGCATTTTTAACATCCGTTAATAGCAAGCTATCTTTTGCAGAATAAACTTTTTTATCAATGAATCCTGTAAACACAGGGACCCTTGCGCTTAGCTTATCAGAAAGAGGCAACTTCCTTTCTGTGCTATCAATATAAAAAGTATTGCCGGCTGTTGTAAAGATCCTTGCGATCGGTTCTCTTTCATAAACTTCAACATGCAATACATTTCTATTATCAAACCACATTTCAGCTTTACGGATCCAAACATTATCTCTTAAAAGTTGTTCAAGCTTTTTCAGATTTATATCTGATAGCTTTTTACCCTTTAATTCGGAACCTGCGCCAGCTTTCAGCATTTTCCTGATATCATTTGCATCTATAAAAAGATTGTCTTCTGAGTTTTTAATTGTAATTGTATAATCTGCACAATCTTCTCTCTTCTTTTTACCGATCGCCGCAATTAGAAGACTTAACATGCCGCCACCGATGCAAACCCAGAGCATTACAAATAATATTTTCCTTATTGTCGCTTTTGTATTCACAAAAAATTATTTCAAAATTTCTTTTATTGGTTCAATCAGCAGATCAATATCTCCTGCACCTGCTGTTATTAAAACCTGATCTTTTCTTTTAAGATCTTTTTTTATCCACTCTTTCAATTCATCTTTCTCCATCACTTTTTTATTCTTGCTCTTCATTTTTTCAAGGATCATTTCACTGTTCACTCCGGCAATTGGCAATTCTCTTGCAGGATAGATCGGTAACAGTATCACTTCATCAGCTATATCCAGCACTTCTGCAAACCCATCTGCCAGGTCTCTTGTTCTCGTGTACAAGTGTGGTTGAAATATTATTGTACACTTTTTATCACTGAACAAAGACTTAGCTCCATTGATCAATGCTCTTAACTCTTCAGGGTGATGAGCATAGTCGTCAATAAAAACCAGGTCATCAGTTTTTATGATATACTCAAATCTTCTTTTCACCCCTTTGAAATCAATAACCGCCGCTTTGATTTTTTCTTCATCGATATTTAAAGAACTTGCTACTGTTACCGCTGCTATTGCATTTTCCACGTTATGCATACCTCCAATATTCAATCTCACGTTTTCGATTTTCTTTTCTTTTATCACTACATCAAACTCATAACTTCCGTTCATCATCTTTATATTCTCAGCATGTGCATCTGCATTTTTATTCTGAACACTATAAGTCAGATGTCTTGTTCCTTTTAACTCTTTTGTCCTTTTTAAGCCAACCTTGCTGATCAACAAACCGCCTTCTTTTATTCTCCTACTGAAATCAATGAATGCCTGCTCCATTGCTTCAGCAGTTCCATAGATATCCAGGTGATCAGGATCCATCGCCGTAATGATCGCTATGTCCGGACTTAATTTCAAAAAGCTTCTGTCATACTCATCGGCTTCAACAACACTTACATTTCTTTCACTCGGCCAAAAATTTGTTCCATAGTTAACCGAGATACCACCGAGAAATGCATTACAACCATAACCCGTATGTCGCAACAAATGAGCAACCATGGTCGTGATCGTTGTTTTGCCATGTGTACCCGCGATACATATATTAAAAGAACTTTCTGTTGCTATTTGCAAAACATCACTGCGCTTTACTACTTTATAACCATTCTGCTTATAATACACCAATTCTTTGTGCTCTTTTGGAACAGCAGGTGTATATACTACCAGCTCTGCATCTTTTGGAACCAGGTCAACATTTTCTTCATAATGAACCTGCATTCCTTCTTGTTCTAACTCCTTTGTTAAAGAACTCGGTGTTTTGTCATAACCACTCACCTCTGCACCTTTTGAATGAAAGTATCTTGCCAATGCACTCATCCCGATTCCGCCAATCCCGATAAAATAGATCACTTTCATACTTAATTCTTCTTTCGTTTTCACAAGGTCCCCCGAAGGGGAAATCATAAGGACAGTATTTGAACTTTTTGGAACCCGTCAAAAACTCTTCATACTATTTTTAATATCTCTTCAGCTATTTTCTCGTCAGCGTTCTTTATTGCTAATTCGCTTATATGTCTTTTTAATTCGCTTTGTTTGGCATCATCTTTTGCCAGGTCAATGATCATTGATACCAATTTTCCCTTTGCTTCATCATCTTTTACTATCAATGCTGCATTTTTATTTACCAAACTCATTGCATTTACTGTTTGATGGTCCTCTGCAGCATACGGGAAAGGGACAAACAAAACAGGTTTTTTCATCACACATAATTCTGCAATAGCAATGGCACCTGCTCTCGAAATAACTATATCACTGGCTGCATAGGCATACTCCATTTTGGTAATAAAATCATTGACCCAAACACCCTGTTTGCCTGCTGCTCTTTCTCTCGCTTTTGCGAGATAAGGTTTACCAGTTTGCCATATCAGCTGCAATCCTTCATTCAGAATATCATCCAGGTGCTTATAGATCGCTTCATTGATCGATTTTGCTCCAAGACTTCCACCCACTACAAAAACAGTTTTTCTATGTGCATGTAACTGGAAGAAATTTTCTCCTTCTGTTTTTGTTACGATCGAATCCGAGATTGCAGCCCTTACAGGATTACCTGTCAATATGAGCTGCTCTTTAGGAAAAAATTTTTCCATTCCTTCATAGGCGACACAAATCTTTTTTGCTCTTTTTCCGAGTATCATATTTGTTTTTCCAGCAAATGAGTTCTGTTCTTGTATTACTGTTGGGATATTTTTTTGTTGGGCTAATTGTAACATTGGAAAACTTGCATAGCCCCCAACTCCAACAACAACATTCGGTTTGAACTCACTCATTATCTTACGTGCCTGGAAATAACTTTTAATGATCTTGAAAGGCAAACCAATATTTTTTATCAAAGAACTCCTATTAAAACCTGCTATATCCAATCCTATGATCTTATATCCAGCCTGGGGTACTTTTTCCATTTCCATCTTTCCCTTTGCCCCAACAAACAATATTTCAATCGAGCTATCTTTTTTCTTCAATGCATTGGCGATCGCTATTGCGGGAAAAATATGTCCGCCGGTACCGCCACCTGCTATGATCACTTTTCTACTCATGCAGCTTCTGTTACTGCTTCTTTTTTACCTTCCAACTGCTCTACATTTCTTGCTACACTTAGTATAATGCCAATTGCAAAACATGTAAATAAGAAACTGCTTCCACCCATACTCACTAATGGCAGTGTAACTCCAGTTACAGGAAATAAATTCACACTTACAGCCATGTTTGCAACCGCTTGTATCACTAATGTAAAACTGAGCCCCAATGCAAGGAATGCACCAAATGCATAGGGGCACCGCTTGAATATTCTAATGCTTCGCCACAAAAACACGAGATAAATGAAGAGTATAAATGCACCTCCTATCAATCCATACTCTTCCATTATTATTGGATAGATAAAATCATTATAAGCCTGTGGTAAAAAATCTCTTTGAGTGCTATTACCCGGACCAACACCCACTAAACCACCTTTTGCAATAGCGATCTTTGCCTGTGTTGTCTGGTACGCATCATCATCAATAGATTGTTTGCTTCCATACATAAATCCTTCAACCCGGTTGATCCAGGTATCCGCTCTTGCAAATAATCCTGATGAAGTTTTTTTGGAACCTGTTAACTCATCTCCGGCTGAGTTATGACGCACAACTGCTGCTATTATTAAGATCACTATTGGAATACAAGCAACACCAATTGTTATTAATAAATGCTTTGTATTAGCTCTGCCAATAAAAAATAGAAGCAAACAGCTTGCACCAAGCAATAATGCGGTAGAAAGATTTGCTGGTGCAATCAATGCACAAACAATTCCAACAGGAATGATCAATGGCAAATAACCTTGTTTAAAATCCTTAATTACATTTTGTCGTTTGCTTATTTGTCTTGATACATACATGAACAATGCAAGCTTTGCAAGGTCTGATGTTTGCATTGTCATATTAATGATGGGCAGGCGGATCCAACGGCTTCCTTCATTCATTCTTACACCAAAGAATAATGTGTAGATCAACAGTGGTATTGAAATGATAAATAGAAAGTAGGCGACTTTTGACCAGATAGTATAATTGACCCGGTGAGCAAAATAAATTACCGCCATCCCTATGGCTATAAATACGATCTGCTTGAAAAGATACACTTCAGTGTTACCCCTGTACAGTTTGTAGGCAAGTGATCCGGTGGCGCTATACACCACCAATAATGATGCAAGTACCAATAAGATCACTAATGCCCAGATCACTTTATCACCTTTGGTTCTTTCACCAAAATTTTTGATCTGCTGTTGTATGTTTAATGATTCGGTCATTTATTTTTTATTCATCATTCATAACTCATAATTCCTTAACTGCTTTCTTAAACTGGTTGCCCCTGTCTTCATAGTTTTTAAACAGATCAAAGCTTGCACAAGCAGGACTTAACAAAACCACATCGCCTTTTTCTGCAAAATGAAAGGCAGCATGTACGGCTTCTGAGGCGCTGCCCGTGTTTACAATAGGGCTAACTATATTTCCAAATGCCTCGTGGAGCTTTCTATTATCTGTGCCGAGACAAATGATCGCTTTTACTTTTTCTTTGACCAATTCGGTGATCAATGAATAATCATTTCCTTTGTCGACTCCTCCAAGGATAAGGATAGTGGGCTTGTTCATACTTTCCAATGCATACCATGTACTATTTACATTTGTTGCTTTGCTATCGTTAATGAACTCCACACCACGAATGGTTGCCACGGGCTCCATTCTATGCTCAAGACTTTGAAAAGTGCTAACAGCTTCTCTTATCTTTTCCTTTCGTAACTCCAGCGTTGACGCTGCTACACATGCGGCCATCGTGTTATATTGATTATGTATTCCTTTTAATGCAAAATCATAGACACTCATGCTTACATAGTCGTTTCCCGTTCTTACATACATGTCCCCGTCTTTGATAAATGCTCCATTTGGTACTTCTTTTTTCATGCTGATTGGCAGTTGGTTTGATTGAATATTGAACTTGTTTAAATATTTCATAGTGACTTCATCATCCAGGCAATAGATGAAATGATCATTTTTGTCCTGGTTCATAGCGACGCGGAATTTGCTCGCTATATAATTTTCAAACTTGTATTCGTAGCGATCAAGATGATCTTCAGTAATATTGGTGAGTATCGCCACATCAGGTTTGAATGTTTTGATATCATCTAACTGAAAACTACTGATCTCCGCTACATATACTGGTTTGGGATCTATCGCAACTTGTCTTGCAAATGAAAAACCGATGTTTCCAACAATTGCACAATCCACTTCTGCCGTTTTGCAGATATGATAGATCAATGCAGTTGTCGTCGTTTTTCCATTGCTCCCGGTTATTCCTATCACTTTACTGTTTCCTTTGAATCGATAAGCCAATTCTATTTCACTGATGATCTCAATTCCCCTCGCCCTTATCTTTTTCACCATTTCATTCTTTTCTGCAATACCCGGGCTTTTTACCACTTCATCAGCATTTAGAATTTTGTCTTCGTTGTGCTTACCTTCTTCAAATTCAATTCCGGCAATTTGTAATTCCATGCGATAGATCTCTTTCAAAGAACTTCCATCCGAAAGAAACACCTCATACCCTTTTTGTTTTGCCAGCAACGCAGCGCCGACACCGCTTTCACCACCGCCAAGTATGACAAGTCTGTGTTTCATGAACTGATCCATGCTCAACTTTTGTCTTCACTGTACGGAACATGGTTCTTCACAAGCATTAGTTCTAGATGTTCTGCACCACAATCTGGTTTGGACTTTCTATTTAGTTTCTTAGGGTTTGAATCGAGGGCGGTTTTTCAATAATTCGTTTTGATCATTTGTGAATTTTCATTCACTATCTCATTTTCAACGTTGCAATACTTAATAACACTAAAAGAACTGTCAGGATCCAAAATCTCGTTGCAATCTTTGCTTCATGATAACCTTGCTTCTGGTAATGATGATGCAAGGGGCTCATGAGAAAAACTCTTTTTCCAACTCCAAACTTTCTCTTTGTGTATTTGAAATATGATACCTGTATCATTACACTTAACAACTCCACGAAAAAAACTCCACAGAAAATTGGTATCAATAATTCTTTATGAACTATAATGGCAATTGCAGCAATGATTCCACCAAGCGTTAGGCTTCCTGTATCACCCATAAATACTTGTGCCGGGTAAGAATTATACCAGAGAAACCCGATACATGCTCCGATCATAGCGGCTATAAAGACTGATAACTCACCTAGTTTCGGGATGTACATGATATTGAGATAATCTGCGAAATAGAGATTGCCACTTGCATAAGCAAAAATTCCTAAACATACACCGATCAATGCTGATGTTCCGGTTGCTAATCCATCTAAGCCATCTGTGATATTTGCTCCATTTGAAACTGCCGTGATAATAAATATCACGATGCCTATATATAACACCCATGTGTAGTCACGCCAGCTTGATGGCAACAATTTTGAATAATTGAATTCATGAGTTTTCAAAAAAGGAATAGTCGTAATTGGGACTTTAGTTTCTACAAAACACTTTTGCCGATTATTAATGGTTTTACAAAAAACTGTTGTATCTCCCGGTGAAGGCGTACCCTGGTACTCTCTCCACATTGTTACATCATCATTGAAATAAAGTGTAGCGCCAACAAAAATTCCAAGTCCAACCTGTCCCATGATCTTAAACCATCCTGCTAATCCATCTTTATCTCCTTTCTTATACGCAATGCCTTGCTCTTGAGCCAAACGTTTAGCTTTTAATTTCAGGTAGTCATCAATAAAACCAATAATACCCATCCATACCGTTGCGATCAGCATCAGTATAATATATATTGTATCCAGCCTTGCAAAGAGCAGTGTAGGAACGACGATACCAAGAATGATGATAATACCTCCCATTGTTGGCGTCGATCTTTTTTGTTGTTCACCAGCAAGTCCAAGATCTCTTACTGTTTCGTTCCCGATCTTTCGCTTGATCACATTGATCAGGTTCTTTCCAAAGATCAATGTGATGATCAATGACAATAACATCGCCAGCAACACTCTGAAAGAAATAAAACCAAGTATCCCGCTTCCGGGGAAGTTGATCTTTTGTTCTTTGAACCATTCAAACAAATGGTATAGCATTGTTGGCCTTAGGTTTTGGCCTTCCTAACCTCTCTGCTTTCGCAGAGAGGAGTAGAAAGGACTTTGGTTTTTCTTTCAGATCATTCTTTTGAAATGATCCTTGTTGTTTATATGATTACCGTCCAAGTAATTTCTATTTAGTCCCGATAGTCATCGGGATTGTGTCGTCCCCGATTAAATCGGGATACTTCCTGTTCTCTATTCTACTAGCGACTCAACATTTCAAACATCTCTCTCACTACTTCCTTGTCATCAAAATGATTTCTTACTCCTTTTATCTCCTGGTATTTCTCATGTCCTTTACCTGCTACCAGGATTATATCATCACTTTTTGCCAAACTCACCGCAGTTTTTATTGCTTCCTTTCTGTCAACTATTGAGATCGTTTTCTTTTTTGAAACTATATTCACTCCTGCTTCCATGTCTTTAATGATCTGCGCCGGGTCCTCGCTTCTCGGATTGTCACTTGTTAATATCACTTTATCGCTATGCTCACATGCTACTTCTGCCATTATTGGTCTTTTCGTTTTATCTCTGTCCCCGCCACAACCAACCACTGTTATCACCTGTTCATTTCCTTTTCTCAGCTTTTTTATTGTTGCCAGCACATTTAACAATGCATCCGGCGTATGTGCATAATCGACGATTGCTATTAGCCTATCTTTTGTCGAAACCATATAATCAAATCTTCCTTTAGCACCTGTCAGCACACTTAAACACCTTAAGACTTCTTGCTTATCTTCTCCCATACACATTGCAGTTCCAAAAACTGCCAGCAGATTATATGCGTTGAACTCACCGATCAGTCTAAAATGAACTTCCGTATCGTTTACATTCATCATTAAACCTGTCAGGCTGTTATCAAGGATCTTTCCTTTAAAATCAGCCATCGTTCTTAAACTGTAGAAATACTTTTTAGCATTTGTGTTTTGTAACATCACCATTCCTCTTTTATCATCTGCATTGCTCACCGCAAATGCATCGGATGACAATGAATCGAAAAATGATTTTTTCACCTTAATATATTCATCGAATGTTTTGTGATAATCAAGATGATCATGAGTGATGTTACTAAAAATGCCGCCGGTGAACTTTAATCCTGTGCTTCTATGCTGGTGAATGGCGTGAGAGCTATTCTCCATAAAAACATGAGAACATCCATCATGAGCCATTTGTTTCAGCAACACATTCAGGCTTATTGCATCCGGCGTGGTATGCGTAGCAGCCAATATTTTTTCGCCGATACGATTTTCCACAGTGCTTAGCAATCCGCATGTATATCCCAACGATGTAAAGAGCTTATATAATAATGTCGCAATAGTTGTTTTCCCGTTTGTTCCGGTCACCCCTACTACTTTCATTTTTTCCGAAGGCTGTTCAAAAAAGTTTGCTGCGATATACCCGGCAGCTTCAGCACTGTTCTCCACTTGCACATAAACAATCCCATCTTTTTTTTCTGCAGGCAGCATTTCACAAACAATAACAGGAGCTCCTGATTCTACTGCTTTATCAATAAAAAGATGTCCATCAGCAGCACTTCCTTTAACAGCAATAAACAAAGAGCCTTTTTTTATTTTCCTCGAATCGATCTGAACATCCTTTATATCTATATCCGTACTACCTACGACCGACCTGATACTCACCTTATATAAAACATCGCTTAGCTTCACATTAAACGTTTATCCTAATTCAACATAAACAGTCATTCCTTTTGTCAACGCTGTTCCTGCCTGTATAGATTGCACCATTACTTTTCCCTGCCCATTTGCTTTTACTTTCAATCCCATATTCTCCAGCAGGTAAATAGCATCTTTCAACCCCATGCCTTTTATATTCGGCATTACAGCTCTGCTAACATTTATTTCTTTCAACACAGGCTGATAATTATCTGGTGTGACATTTCCCCAGTCTGATCTTCTTACTGAATCATTATAACCAACACTTAATGATTTGAAAACATTTTTTATATCACTACTATTACCTGCATAGAAATAATTCAAACTGTCTTTAACCACCTCGTACTTGGGTAATGTTTTATTCTCGATATACATTGCATATAGTTTGATCGCTATCTCACGGAAAACCGGCGCTGCTATTTGTCCGCCATAATGCAATGCAGCATGTGGTCTTGTTCGAACAACCACAATGCATGTATATACAGGATCATTTGCAGGAAAGTATCCAACAAACGATGCCTGGTAAACCATGTCGTTATATTTTATACCACCATCAGCAACGTGAGCAGTTCCTGTTTTCCCTGCTATTGCAAAAGGCATGTCTTTAAAAGCTGGCCTGCCAGTTCCTTCTGTTATTACCATTTCCATACTTTGCTTTGCAGCTTTTACAGTTGAAGACTTGCAAATACTTTCATCAAGAACTGTTGGTTGAAATTCCCGATAAGGAATTCCGTCTCTCACTATCCTGTTTACCAAATATGGTTTCATCATTTTACCATCATTGGCAATGGCATTATAAAGTGTAAGTGTTTGTAATGGACTCACCTGGATCGCATAACCAAAGCTCATCGTGATCATATTCATCGTACCGCCTGCATTTTTCTCAAATGATGCAAGACGTGGCTTTGGTATATCAGTCAGATCGATCGGTGACTTTTCATCCAGTAGATAATTATGCAGGTAGTCTTTAAATTTCTTTGGATTATTTCCAAAAGCTTTATAAGCCAGCTTACTCATTCCAACATTTGAGCTATGAGCAAAACATTCTTTTACGGTCAATACAGCCTTTGGTGACCTTTCTGCATCATTTACATTTCTTGGACCTACTACCATTTGGCCAGCAGTTCCAACTTCAACAAGATCATCAGGAGTTGAATTTCCGCTTTCAAGAACAGATAAGAGGGTTGCAAGTTTTATGGTGGATCCCGGCTCGGTAACTCTTAAAGCATAATTATCATCTTCAAAATAACTTCCGTCTTTCTGCCGGCCGAGATTTGAAATTGCTTTGATCTTTCCTGTTTTAGTTTCCATTACTATAGCAGTTCCGTACGTTCCCTCACACTCGATCATTTTTTTCATCAATGCAGTGGAAGCGATGTCCTGGATGTTTACATCAAGCGTTGTAATAACATCTTTTCCATTTTCAGGTTCTATTTGATAACCATCAACCGGAACAGGAACACCACCAGCAATAAAACGAACAAGTCGCTGACCTTTCTGACCCGTTAATAAGCTATCATAACTTTTTTCAAGACCAACATTTTGTTTTTTTGTTTTGCCATTGCTTGCAACATATTCTCTCGACAAACCAATAGTTCTTGTGGCCAGTGTTTGATAAGGCATTAAGCGTTTACTATTCTCTTCTACTATTACACCACTTCTGTTTCTGCCTTGTCTTGCTAAAGGAAATTCACGGAAGATCTTATAATCTTCAAACTGTAGCTTCTTTTTTAGAGGATAGTAACGATCTTTCTTTTTATAAGCAGATGTCAATTCTGTTTTATAAGCAGCTGCAGTTTTGTCGTGGAAATAATTTGCTAGTGCTTTGGAAAATGAATCAATATTTTCCTTGAAACGTTTTCCATTCTTCTCACGAAGGCCATCGGCCATAAAATCAATGTAGATATCAAAGGTGGGAAGCGAAGTGCTTAGCATCTGGCCGTCTTCGCTGTAGATAGTTCCGCGACCAGCATCTATTTCTTCAATTCGTTGGTGAAGGCTGTCGCTCATACTGCGCCAATAACTGCCCTGCACCTGCTGAATATAGAAAGCTCTGCCGAGGACCAACAGGCTCAGCACTACTATGCCGATAAAACTGAGGTACACTCTCCACAGTATGTCACGTTTAACTTCCACTACTCTTCTGAATTCTTTAGTTGTTTATCCCGACTTGTCGGGATTTATTTATGATACCAGCTTCTGAAATTCTTATGATCTTCTGTTGCGTCGCAATCCCTTCATCGTTCTGTAATCCTATTCATCTTTTTTCTCCGGGCTAAAGCCAGGAGCAAGTCATGTTAATTCTTTGCTTTCTTTTCTTCTTCATTTGTCAATACAACTGGCGCTTCTGTCAATTCTTTTAATCCTAATGGTTCAACTGCCTTTACTAATTCACTTTGCTTGCTTTGAAACATTACGTCGCTTTTCACTTGTTTATATTCCCATTGCAATTCTTTCACTTCTTTCGCTGTTCTGTTAATATTGCGAATGGTTTTGTCGGCATAGTGACCATTATATATGTATATAACTGCTAATACTGCGAGAAATAAAAAGAATGGCACTTGCTTCACGAGTGATTGATAATTCAACCATCGTTTCCAGTCAAGTTTAACTTCCCGCTCTTTGATGTTTTCTTGTTCCTGCATGCTGTTTTTCAAAAGATCCCTGGTTCTGAACTTGGTTTTAACCTTGCCATCCCGACGAATCGGAATGGCAAGGAGTTTCAAAGAAATTGGATTTAATACCCTTTATGTGTTGATAAGAACTACTGTGGTTGAACGGAGCGTCGCAAGGGACGTCCAATAGAATTACAAAAGTTTACACCATCATCACTTTCTCAGCTATTCTTAACTTAGCGCTTCTTGCTCTTGAATTTTGTTTCATTTCTTTTTCTGATGCCTCGATCGGTTTCTTTGTTATCACTTTCAGTTCGTTCACTTTTTCCTGCATGATAAAAGGATTCTCTTCCGGCTCTTCGAAAGTGCCGCGACGAAAAAAATTTTTTACCAACCGATCTTCTAAAGAATGAAACGTAATGATGGCTGCCCGGCCTCCCGGTTTCAACAGGGGTGGAATTTGTTGAAGCATTTCTTTTAATGCTCCGAGCTCGTCATTGACCTCGATCCTCAATGCCTGGAATACCTGGGCAAAGTACTTGTTCGGATTTCCTTTCACTACTCCGCGGAGTGCCTGCTTAAAAGCATCAATTGATTTCAACGATTGTGTGGTTCGTAACTCGACAATTGTTCTTGCAATTGTTTTTGAATTTGTCACTTCACCATACTGCTCAAAAATTTTGTGCAGTTGCTGCTCAGTGTAATTCGTTATTACATCTGCAGCGGTTAGTGATTGTCGCCGATCCATTCGCATATCAAGCGGCGCATCATGTCTTGTTGAGAAACCTCTTTCGGCTTCATCAAACTGGTGACTGCTAACCCCGAGATCTGCAAGAACTCCATCCACTGCATTTATATTATGCAGTTTCAGGAACCGCTTCAGGTGACGAAAATTATGCGGCACGAAAATGACACGTTGATCTTTTGGAATGTTGCGTCTTGCATCTTCATCCTGGTCGAAGGCGATTAGTTTACCATCGTTACCAAGTTTTTCTAAGATTGCTTTGGAGTGACCGCCGCCGCCGAAAGTGCAGTCAACATACAAACCTTCAGGTTTTATGTTAAGAGCATCGATCGTTTCTTTCAAAAGAACCGGTATATGGTATGACTGATCCAATAATTTCTAATTAGAATTATGAATTATTGTCTTTCGCCATTACATCCTTTGCAAGATTGCTGAAATCATCCGCAGAGAATGAGTCAAAGAGCTGATGGTACTTATTACTATCCCAGATTTCTATCTTGTTTACTGCTGATACCAGCACTATATCTTTTTGCAGACCCGCATGATCTTTCAGATTTGGCGGAACTAATAAGCGACCCGCACTATCCGGCTCAACATGTGTTGCACCATTCAAAAAATGGCGGCGAAACTGTCTTGCCTTCGGATCAAATTCATTCAGCTTATTGATTTCTGCAAAGAGCGGTTCCCAGCTTTTCATGGTATAAAGAGCCAGGCATTGTTCAAATCCCCTGTTAATAACAAACAGACTTCCTTCCCCTTCCGGCATTTGCTTTTTGAGCCCTGCCGGCAGGAGAAACCGCCCCTTTGCGTCCAATGTCGCCTCGAATTCTCCTAGAAAGCCTGTCATTATCAGTAATTTGCAACAATTTTAAAATAATTCACACAAAATAACACATTTTCCCACTTAACAACCAAATTTTCAGGATTTTATTTTTTCCCCAGAATTTAATTGACTGAAACCAAGTCCTGCAAAGGGTTTGGGGAGTTATATAAAATTTAAGAGTAAAAATCCTGTGATTTGGCTGTGGATTGCAGTGGAAAAGCTGTGGACAGTGTATTTACAACACATGATTTTATAGGGTTTGTAGCTTTATGAATAATAAGAGAGATGAGAGCATCCTATTTTATACTGACAGTATGCTTTACTTATTGGAGTTTGTCTATACAGGCTCAACAAATGGTATCAGATACGTTGTTAAAGGAGGTTATTCTATCAGTTTTTCCTGATAAGAGCTTTTTAAAAATTAAAGTTTTAGATCTACCTACTAAAATAGAGTCAAAATATAATTGGGAGCATGAAGATGAAGGCTTTAAAGGGACAATCTTTAGAGATAAAAATTTCGATTCAACGTTTATTAAAAAACAATTATTAGAAAGAGAAAATATTCTTGTTGATAGTTTACTTGAAAGAACTTTAGTAGAGACAAAAAAAGAAAAAGGAGAATTCATTACTGTTGAGTATATTTTATTTTCAAAGGATCTAAGAAAGGTTATTATTAAGGAAATGTATTATTGTGGGGAAGATTGTGGTAAAGAGATGATAAGTTTATATGACAAAAAGAAAGGTGATTGGGTTTATAGGAAAGGTATCATAGGAGCAATATATTAATTATGGCAACTGCAGGTTATTCTGGCACTCCTTTAATCAATAAGCTCGGTATAAAACCTGAGATGAAAGTTCTGATCATTAATAAACCGGATGATTATTTCAAATTGTTAGAAGTAGATATCAGTGACCAGTTTTCAAAAAGGAATGATGTGCCTGGCTTTGTTCATTTGTTTGTAAAGAATGTAAAAGAGTTTGAAGCTGAAATGAAAAAACTAAAGCCTATTTGCAAACAAAACCCAAACATCACCATTTGGGTTTCGTGGTATAAGAAAGCTGCAAAGATCCCGACAGATATTACTGAAGATACAATTAGAAATTATGCTTTGAAGAATGATCTTGTTGACGTAAAAGTTTGTGCAGTAAGTGATATATGGAGTGGATTGAAATTAGTTGTGCCGCTTGCAAAACGTAAATAAATTTGCTTTCTTTTCAAATACAACAGTTGGTTGTGTTATGACAGATCCTAGAACTTTATCGATAAAAGATTTTACTTACTCTCTTCCTGAAGAAAGGATCGCTAAATACCCTTTGGCTGAAAGGGATGCCTCAAAACTTCTTATTTATAAAGAAGAAAATATTTCAGAAGATATTTACAAGAACATTGTCGATCATATCCCATTAAGCTCATTACTTGTTTTTAATGATACAAAAGTTGTAGAAGCAAGATTATTATTTCAAAAGTCTACTGGAGGAGTTATAGAAATCTTTTGCTTAGAACCTCATGAACAATATCCTGATATAACAACGGCCATGATGCAGCATGAAAAAGTATTGTGGCATTGTTTGATCGGTGGTGCATCAAAATGGAAACATGGGCAGATACTTGAAAGAAAGATCATTTATAATTCAAATGATCTGATCTTACATGCAAAGTATATTGAAAAAGAAGTTGATAGCTTTACAGTAGAGCTATTCTGGAATAATTCAAGCTTAAGCTTTGCAGAAGTACTTCACTTGTTTGGAGCAATTCCACTCCCTCCTTATATAAAAAGAGAAGTTGAAGCCAGTGATGAGGAAAGATACCAGACAGTCTATGCACATTATGAAGGATCCGTTGCAGCGCCAACAGCAGGATTGCATTTCACAAATGCCATTTTACAAAAATTAAAAAATAAAAAGACCGATACTGATTTTGTAACACTTCATGTGGGTGCAGGAACTTTTAAACCTGTGAAAAGCGACACGATGCATGAACATGAAATGCATGCTGAACATTTTACTGTTTCAAAATCAACCATTCAAAACCTGATCGATCATTTGGATAAGAATATTATAGCTGTTGGTACTACTTCGTTGAGAACGCTGGAGAGTTTGTATTGGCTTGGATTAAAATTGAAAGTTAAAAATAGAGAATGGAAAAATGAGATAACTCAATGGGAAGTTTATGATCACAATTCAAATATTTCAGCTAAAGATGCCTTAAGTAATTTGATGAAATTGATGGATGAAAAAGGTATAAATAACCTAACCGCAAAAACACAGATCATTATTGCTCCAGGTTATCAGTTTAAGATAGTAAATGGTTTGATAACCAATTTTCATCAACCACAGTCGACTTTGTTATTGTTAGTATCTGCGTTTATTGGAAACGATTGGAAAAAAATTTATGGGCATGCACTTAAAAATAATTTTCGTTTTCTGAGTTATGGAGATGGAAGTTTATTATGGCGGAGTACTTAATTCTTTTTTAAAGGAAGCTCCAATGTAAAGGTGCTTCCTTTACCTGGCATACTATCTACTTTGATATTGCCGCCGTGTGCATCGATCATTGTTTTCACATAACTAAGCCCAAGACCAAATCCTTTTACATTGTGAACATTGCCAGTATGTGCACGATAAAATTTTTCAAATATCCTTTTCACTGTTTCTTTAGCCATACCAATGCCATTGTCCTCAAGTTTTATGGTCATATTTTTTCCATTGGCCGCAGTGCTGATCTTTATTTCAGGTGGTACATTCTCTTTTGAATACTTCACTGAGTTATCGATCAAATTATTTATCAGGTTCGGGAAATGAACTTCGTCAGCCTCGATCAGGTCATTTGTTGCCTCAAGATCCATTTCTACTTTGCCATTTTTATCATTTAGCTGCAAGGTGAAATTATCAGCAATATCTTTTATCACATCATGCACATGAGTTGGTTTCAACATTAGGTTCACTTCCTGCTTATCAAGTAAGGCAGCCTTTAATATTGTTTCTACCTGCCGGTTCATCCGCTGATTTTCCTCTTTAATGATACTGCTGAAATAGGTCATCTTTTCTTTATCACCAATCACTTTATCATTCTTCATCGCATCGACCGCCAGCGAAATAGTGGCTAATGGGGTTTTGAACTCATGGGTCATGTTGTTGATGAAATCATTTTTTATCTCGCTAAGTTTTTTCTGTCGCAACATTGTATTTACTGTAAGATAAAAAGCTGCAAAAATGATAAGTGTAAATATCCCTGCGATAAAAATTCGCCAGCGTAATTCCTTTAACACAACTCCACTGCTGTTTGGAACGATCACCCATAATATCTCTCTTGGTGAAAGATTTTCAGCAATACTTCCACTCATTGGTTCTATGGGATATGTAAATTGGAGATTGTTCGCACTATCCTCATAAAACTTTCCAAATTCGCCTGATTGTCTTTCGAAATAAGTAACCTCACCAAATGGATTAGTGGTGGCTAAAGTAAATTCAAATCGGATCTTTGCAATACCATTAATAACAAATGCTCTCCTGATCTTATCAGATAATTGCGCTACCGTAAACCGACTTGCCACAGTAGAAGGCCGCAGCATTTCTAAAGTAGGTTGATCCTGTTTCCACGGAAGTATAGTACCGCCACCTTGTGAAAGCATATTTCCTTTGTACTCGGATAGCTCATCACCGACCATTCTTGTTGCAGCAATTATTTTTTCGCTAAACTGTTTTTCTTCCACCACGATCATATTCTTTATCCAGGATATCTGGATCAAAATGATGCCAATGAGAGACACAAGAATTAATGCTATAATTATTGGGAAGGTCTTTTTCACGTTTACAAGATGGCAGTTTTAAGCAGTCGGGCAAAGATAATACCTCAATTATTCTTTTGCTATTCTCCTTTTTTCAACAGCTGTTATTTTAACAGAGGTTTATAGCCGATGGCAAGATAACTTTTATAAAAATGAAATTTCATCTTAAATTACGTATATGATTGAGCCCGCCGCAGGCATATTACTTATCTCCGATCCGTTCCTCAAAGACCCGAATTTTATGAGAACGGTGGTTTTTCTATGTGAACACCAGGAACAAGGTAGCTTTGGTTTTGTACTCAATCGTAAATATGAAAATACGATCGATGAGATCGTTCCGGAATTAGAAGGTTATAAACTGCCCGTTTATTACGGCGGACCTGTGCAAACGGATACACTTCATTTTCTTCATCAATATCCCCGGGAGATCCCCGGATCAGTAGAAGTGATAAAAGGTGTGCATTGGGGCGGCGATTTTGATATGGTAATGCAAATGATCAAAAAAAACGAGATCGATTCAAATAAGATCAGGTTCTTTATCGGTTATTCCGGTTGGGGTGAAGGTCAACTCAGTGAAGAATTAACTGGAAAATCATGGCTCACGGTAAAAGCAATACGAAAATTGGTCTTTCATAAAAAACATGAAGAGATCTGGAAAGATGCCCTTAAAGAATTGGGCGGCGATTATGAGATGATGATCAATTTCCCGATCGATCCTCAATTAAATTAATTCCTCTCATCATTTTTCAGCATTTGCATTTATATTTATTGCCAGTTTTCAACTTCAATAATTAAAAATGAAAAAACATCTTTGCCTGGTCCTGCTTGCAGCCACTATCTTTTTTTCCTGTACTAATAATGATTCAAATTTCGCCACAAAAATTTTAGTCTATTCAAAAACTGCTGGCTTTCGACACAGCGCCATCCCTGATGGTAAAAAAGCAATTGAAAAGCTGGGGAAGGAAAATGGGTTTGGTGTGGATGTAACAGAAGATTCTTCTGTATTCAACGAAGAAAATTTAAAAAAATACGCAGCCGTTGTCTTTTTAAATACAACCGGTAATGTTCTAACTAATAAACAGGAAGCAGCATTTGAAAGATTCATACAAGCCGGAGGTGGTTTTATGGGTATTCATTCTGCTACTGATACCGAATATGACTGGATATGGTATCAAAAACTTGTGGGTGCAAATTTTTCAAATCATCCAAAGCCCCAGCCGGCAAAGATTATTGTGGTTGATAAAAATAATGCTGCAACAAAACATTTACCCGATATATGGGAAAGAACAGATGAGTGGTACAATTTCAAGAATTTTAACCCTGATGTAAAAGTATTAGCCAAAATAGATGAAACAAGTTATGAAGGTGGTAAAATGAATGGCGATCATCCAATGGTATGGTATCATGAATATGATGGTGGTCGTGCATTTTATACTGAGTTTGGTCATACAGAAGAATCATATACCGATTCAAATTATCTTAAACATATCCTTGGTGGTATTCAATATGCAATTGGTGAGAATAAAAAAGATTATACAAAAGCAAGAACACCGTTTCCTCCTGATGAAAAAAATTTTACCAAAATAGTTTTAACTGCAGGTGAATTTTTTGAACCTACTGAAATGACAATCTTGCCTAATCTTGATGTATTGATCGTTCAGCGCCGTGGAGATATTGCTATTTATAAAAACGATTCAAAACAATTAAAGTCTGCTGGTAAATTAGATGTTTACTTTAAAACTAAAATTGATACAAATATAAATGCTGAAGAAGGGCTACTGGGTATTTGTAAGGATCCAAATTTTGCAAAGAACAATTGGGTGTATATTTTTTATTCCCCGATAGACACTTCAGTAAATCGCTTATCAAGATTTACGTTAAAAGATGATAAGATCGATATGAGTTCTGAAAAGATAGTCTTACAATTTTATTCGCAAAGAGAAATTTGTTGTCATACGGGTGGTTCTATCGCATTTGGTGGCGATGGATTATTGTATTTATCTACAGGTGATAACTCTACACCTTTTGATGTACCTAAAAACCCGATAGCCAATCATGGCTTTGGTCCAATGGATAACCGGGCAGGTTTGGAGCAATATGATGCAAGAAGAAGTTCATCGAATAGTAATGATCTAAGAGGAAAAATTATTCGCATTAAAGTAAATGATGATGGCACTTATAGTATTCCTGATGGAAATCTTTTTGCAAAAGGTCAACCACAAACAAGACCCGAGATCTATGCAATGGGAACAAGAAATGCCTATCGTTTATCAGTTGATCCAAAACATAATTGGGTATATTGGGGTGATGTGGGTCCTGATTCAGATAAGGACAGCCTGGAAACAAGAGGGCCAAAAGGATATGATGAACTGAACCAGGCAAGAAAAGCGGGTTACTTTGGCTGGCCCTTATTCATTGGTAAAAATTTTCCTTATCGTTCTTATGATTATTATACCGGCAAAAGCGGGCCAGCATTTGATCCAGCAAAACCGATCAATGATTCAAAAAATAATACAGGTATAAAAGAATTGCCGGCACTTTCGCCTCCATTTATTTGGTATCCCTATGGTCCTTCGCCGGATTTCCCTCAAATGGGAACCGGTGGCAGAACTGCGATGGCTGGTCCAACTTACTATTCTGAACTTTATCCTGGTAAAAATGGTTTGCCTGAATATTATAATGGGAAACTTTTTATCTATGAATGGATGAGAAATATCATCAGGGTAGTTTCCTTACAGCCGAATGGAGATTTTTATAAAATGGAACCATTTATGGAGCATACAAAATTGGCGGCTCCTGTTGATATAGAACTTGGACCCGATGGACATCTTTATATACTTGAATATGGACTTGGCTGGTTCAGTAAGAACAAAGACTCTGGCTTGTCAAGAATAGATTATAAAGAATAGTGTTTGTGATGGTCAATGGCGAATTGTGATTGATTATTTCACAAGCTTCCTTTTTGCATAGAAATAATCAATCAGCAAAACAACAACAAGAATCAGCAATCCAAAAAATTCTCTTGTTTCTTCTATCCATGGTTTTTCTGCCTTCATGGTGGCGGCAATATCTTCGGCATTATGTTTGGTCACCCAATCAAGTACGCCGTTTTTCCAAAAGAACAAACCAATTGCATAAACGAGGTAAACCACTATGCCTATTAAATATGCTTTGGGATAATACTTATTTCTGAATGCAAGCCAGCAAAATACAGTGCCATACAAATAAATAGGCATCCAGATATACGGATCAGGATCGTTGTATTGTAAGGCTGCAGAAAAAATAAATAAAAGACAAAAGAGAAGATTAAAGACTTTCATAATTTGATTTAACTTCAATAAAGATAATTGTTCTATGAAAAAAATATTACTTGTAGCTTATAGCTTTTTGATCATACTGGCATCTTGTGACACATTGAAACAAGTAGCTTCTATACTTGTCCCGTCAGAATTTGAGATGGCAACCGGTTTGAAAGATGCATTGACACAAGGCTTGTTTAAAAGCTTTGATGCATTTGCCGATCCGAATGGAAACCCACTGGTAAGATTTGCATTTCCCGGTGATGCCGCCAAAATTGAAAAAACTCTTCGTGATCTTGGTTTGGATAAAACAGTTGACCAGGTAACTGCAAAATTCACCCGGGCAACGACCTCCGCAGTAAAAGCAGCCAAACCGATCTTTTTAAATTCAGTAAAACAAATGAGTATAAAAGATGCCGCAAAAATTTTGGTTACCGATAACACACATGCTGCAACAGAATATTTTAAAACGACCATGTCGCCTGAATTGATGGTTGCTTTCCGGCCAATTGTAGATAGCACAATAAAAACCGAAGGAGCTAATAAAGACTGGAAACAGATCACTGATGTTTATAACCTGATCCCTTTCATCAACAAACCTCTTGAAACAAATCTTACAGATTTCATAGCTGCCCGTGCTATTGATGGCATGTTCGGTATTGTTGCTAATGAAGAAGAACAAATACGCAACAAATATGAATTCAGAAAAACGGATATGATGAAAAAAGCATTTGGATATGCAGAGGAAGAGTTAAAAAGAAGGATGCAGCAGAAATAAAACAAAAAACCCTCTTCATTTCTGAAAAGGGTTAAGTTGTTTTCAAGATCTCGGACTCAACACAACGGCCAATCCCAACAAGTCGGGAAGGGTTTTCCAAAAATTAGTTTATCTATATTCATAACGGAACTCTCTGACAGCAATTGTGTCTTTGCTACCCAACGTATTGAGACCTTCCATATTGAATATGTTTGAAATATTTCTGCTGGCATATTTTATGATAAGGTTGCCTGTAACAGGATCTTTTTTCAATAAACAAATATCCAAATTATCAGTATTCAGTGCTGTGTAATCGCCATTACCTACCAGACATTCACTATAAATATAATTGCCATTTCCATCAGGCCTCATCTCAGGATAAACGGTAAATGGTGCTATTAATGAAGCGTAATAATGAAAAGGCCCGGTGGAAGAATCTAACCTGTGAAAGTTAAAATTGTTATTGTTTTTGATGTAAGAAAATTCATTATAAAGACCAATGCGAAATCTATTATCAGAATCAAAAGTCACCGTAGCACGAGGGTCATTTTGAGGACCAAAGTTATAAATGACATCATTAACCCCTGTAGATTGGATAGCACTCGCTATTAAAGAAGGATCCGTGATTTCTCCGTCCCGGGTATAAACATGTATACCCTTTAGGGTGATATTTTTAAGAACAAGTGAAACAGGAAATTGTGACGTTGCTTCTTTCTTGCATGAAAAGTTAAGAACCGTAAAAACTGATACTAAAATAAATAAGAACGAAAATGTTTGTTTCATAAAAAATGTTTGTTTGATAAAAAAGCATCAGTAAGCGAAACAGTATATGGTAATCTCAAAGCAAAATAAGAGTGGTGTATTGGGATTCATAGATATCAGAAAAACTGCTACTCGTAATATTATTCTACAGCCTTGGCTCCTTCTACAAGCACTGTTACTTTATTATTCAATACTTCCACAAAACCTGCTTGTATATCGAAGTTTGCTAAATGATTTTGTTTATCTTTTAAAATTTTTAAGCGACCGGGTTTTAATGCGCTAATTAATGGCGCATGTTTTTCCAGCACTTCAAAACTTCCGGTAATGCCCGGCATTTGAACGCCGTACACTTCGCCAGAGTAAAGTTTCTTTTCAGGAGTTAATATCTCTAAGTTCATATTAGTTAATTTGGAAATTCGGTGATTTGGAAATGAAATTCATTGTCACATTTTCAAATCTCCAAATCATCATATTATCCTTGAGCCGCAGCCAACAATTTCTTTCCTTTCTCCATCGCATCATCAATAGTACCAACCAGGTTAAATGCTGCTTCAGGATAATCATCTACTTCGCCATCCATGATCATATTGAAACCACGGATCGTTTCTTCAATTGGAACAAGCACACCTTTCAAACCTGTGAATGCTTCCGCAACATGGAACGGCTGTGACAAGAAACGCTGTACTTTTCTTGCACGTTGTACTGTCATTTTATCATCATCACTCAATTCATCCATACCAAGGATCGCAATGATATCCTGCAATTCTTTATAACGTTGTAAGATCAGCTTCACTCGGTTTGCACATTTATAATGAAGATCACCCACGATCTTCGGAGTAAGGATTCTTGAAGTAGAATCAAGCGGGTCAACCGCAGGATAAATACCAAGGTCAGCGATCTTACGGCTTAATACCGTTGTCGCATCAAGGTGAGCAAATGTTGTTGCCGGAGCCGGATCGGTCAAGTCATCTGCAGGTACATATACCGCCTGAACCGAAGTAATAGAACCATTTCTTGTTGAAGTAATTCTTTCCTGCATCAATCCCATTTCTGTTGCTAGCGTTGGTTGATATCCTACCGCTGATGGCATACGACCAAGAAGCGCAGAAACTTCAGAACCAGCCTGTGTAAAACGGAAGATATTATCTACGAAGAATAGAATGTCTTTACCTTTTCCTTGTCCATCACCATCACGGAAATATTCAGCAACAGTCAAACCACTCAACGCAACCCTTGCACGGGCACCCGGTGGTTCATTCATTTGTCCAAAAACGAAAGTGGCTTTTGAATCTTTCAGGTTTTCCATATTCACTTTACTAAGATCCCATCCGCCTTTTTCCATGCTATGTTTAAAATCATCACCATATTTCATGATGCCTGCTTCGATCATCTCACGCATCAGGTCATTTCCTTCACGGGTTCTTTCACCCACACCTGCAAACACTGATAAACCAGAATATGCTTTTGCGATATTATTGATCAACTCCTGGATCAAAACCGTTTTACCAACACCAGCACCACCAAACAAACCGATCTTACCGCCTTTTGCATAAGGTTCGATCAGGTCAATTACTTTAATACCGGTAAATAAAACTTCAGCAGAAGTCGAAAGATTTTCAAAAGTAGGTGGCTTGCTGTGGATCGGACGGCCCTTAGCTTTAGAAACAGCTGGTAATCCATCGATCGGGTCGCCTGTTACATTGAATAAACGGCCATTGATCGCTTCGCCGGTTGGCATTGCGATCGCAATACCGGTATCAATAACTTCGAGGCCACGAACAAGACCTTCAGTTCCGTCCATTGCTATACAACGAACGCTGTCTTCACCAAGATGCTGTTCTACTTCAAGCACCAGCGTTTCACCACTTGGCCTTTTCAGTTCCAATGCATTATAAATTTCAGGAAGTGTGCCATCGAATTGCACGTCGACCACCGCACCGATGATCTGTTTGATTTTACCAACTTTAGCCATATAAGAATTTTAAAGGAGCTATGTTTTGAGGCCGCAAAGGTAAGGGTGTGAATGCATAAATAAGCAAACGTCAAACAGAAAATCTTGGGTGTGGAAAAAGGGTCGGATGCAAACAAAAATACCTTTAACTCACTGAGCTATATAGCCACCATCTACCGGGAACATTGCACCTGTCGTGAATGAACTTTCATCGGATAAAAGAAACGCAGCGGTTGTGGCAATTTCTTCCGGTAAACCAATTCGCCCCCAGGGTTGAACGCCGTCAAGACTTTTATAAACTTCAGCTTTCTCGGTTCCGGTTATTTTGGAAAAATGATCAACTGCCCTTTGAAGTAAAGGAGTGTTGATGGTGCCCGGACCAATACAGTTTACCCTGATGCCAAATTTTGCATAATCGATCGCAGTACTTTTTGTCAATTGCACGATTGCTCCCTTTGTCATGCCATAAACGGAACTGCTTGCCTTGCCAACAGAACTTTGATCAGAGCCCATCAATAGAATGCTGCCTTTACCCTGAGCTTTCATATATGGCAATACATATTTAACTGTATAAAATGTACCATGAATGTTGATCGCCAATAAATTTTCAAATTCATCATCTGTTGTTTCTTCCATGGTTGCAAAAAGATGGATGCCGGCATTGGCAAATAACATATCAATCCGTTTTTCCCGCTTATGGACTTCGGACAATGCATTTTTTATATCCTCCTTTATCCGCACATCACATTTGATAAAATAAGTATCACCGGTATCCTGAATGTCAAGGTTATAAACAATAGCTCCCCTGCTTTGCAAAAGCTCACGGGTCGCTTTCCCGATGCCGGTGCTTGCACCGGTTATTACAGCAACTTTATTTTTCCATTCCATAGTGTTGGTTTTTGATTTCTAAAACTAAACAATTGCCGCCAGCCACAATTTGAAAATATTGACTCAAAAAAATTTATCTTTTCTGTCCGATTCGAAACAAGCGGTTCGTCATAATACCAAACAACATTTTTAAAACTAAAATCAATTACAATGGAAAAGTTCATGTTTATTTTTCACGGAGGAATGGCACCAACATCAAGCCCAGAACAAATGCAGGCCAATATGGGAAAATGGATGGCATGGATAGAAAAACTTTCAAAGGATAATCGTTATGTAAGTGGCGAGCCTTTATTGCCCGGCGGAAAGTTAGTTACCGGTACAAATGGTAAATCAGTAACTGACGGACCTTATACTGAAGGTAAAGAGCTGGTTGGTGGATTTTTTATCGTTAATGCAAATGACTATGCTGATGCTGTTTCTCTGACCAAAGACTATCCCGATTATGATCATGGTGGTACGATACAGGTTAGGCAGATAATGAAGATGGATATGTAAAGTGCCTGATCAGTCTTCTAATATCACACAGCTAATAGATCATCTTTTCCGGCATGAGTCGGGAAAGATGGTCTCTGCTTTGTCAAAACTGCTGGGATTACAAAATTTAGAAACAGCTAATGATATTGTGCAGGATAGTTTATTACAGGCAATGAATACCTGGAGTTTCAAAGGTATTCCGGATAATCCTTCCGCATGGCTTTACAGGGTTGCGAAAAACAGGGCGATTGATTTTTTAAGAAGAGAAAAAAAGTTTCGTGAGATCAGTCCGCAATACAGTTACCTGCTCCAGTCTGAATACACGTTAACATCTACTGTAAATAATTTCTTTTTGGAAAATGATATACAGGATAGCCAGTTACGAATGATGTTTGCCTGTTGCCATCCTTCGATCACAGAAGAATCACAATTGGCTTTAACGTTGAAAACACTTTGCGGATTAAGCATAAGTGAAATTGCTAAAGCATTTTTAACGAATGACGATACAATTGCTAAAAGAATATATCGAGCTAAAGAAAAGATCAAAGCTGAAAAGATCGAAATGGATGTTCCTGTTGACAAAGAAATGATTGCAAGACTGGATATAGTTTTAAAATCACTTTACCTGCTATTTAATGAAGGATATAATTCTTCCAATCCCGATCAGCTTATTCGTGAAGATCTGTGTGAGGAAGCGATGCGGCTTTGCTATTTACTTACAGAAAATAAAATAACAAGTTACCCGAGAGTGAAAGCTTTGTTGTCGTTAATGTGTTTCCAGGCATCAAGATTAGACACAAGACTGGATGATAAAGGCAATATTATTTTGCTGAAACACCAGGACAGAAAAAAATGGAGCAGGCCACTCATTCAGAAAGGTTTTGATTACCTCGACGAAGCTGCAGAACCTTTTGAGATATCAACCTATAATATTGAAGCGGCCATTGCCTCACTACATGCAGCCTCTGCTTCTTTTGAACAAACCGATTGGAAATCTATTTATCATTTATATGAAATGCTTTATCAATTACAACCCAGTCCTATCATTGCCATGAATAAGGCGATCGCTTCTGCGTATGCCATCAACAAACAAAATGCATTAACAGAATTGCAAAAAATAAAAGGGTTAGAAAACCATCATCTTTATTATGCTTCTCTTGGAGAAATATATTTTGATCTTGAAAATAAACCAGAAGCAAAAAAATTTTTTAAGAAAGCTTTAGAACTCACCTCATCTACTTACGAACAGCAACTTTTAATAAGTAAGATCGGCCTCTGTTGAATTGTGTAAAATTTTCCCCTTTAAATACCACAATTTCAATGTTAGAAAGGCATTGCATTTGCATTATTGGTAAGCATGAAAAAAATAGTATTCGCCTTATCGCTTTGCACTTTCTTGTTTTCATGCACTGAATTAAATGAAACGAAGGAAGAAAAAACAAAAGAAGAAAAAAATATAAGCACAAGAGATATTAGCATTACAAAAGCTAATTCTTACAGTGATCTTTTTTTAGATACTTCAGCAGTATCAAATTTCATCAAGCAAAACAAGGTAGCTGATTCTATTGCCAGTAGATTAAAAAGTTTTTACAGTGCACGCAATTACCAGTTTGCATGGTTTAGCAGTGATGGGCTTACAGAACAGGCTCGTGGTTTCTGGAATCTTCATGATTATGTAACCACTTATGATAATGATTCATCATTGAAAGATAAAAAGCTACAGAAAAAAATGGACCGGTTGATCGCTGAAGATGAACTTTCAGTTGGGGCAAACAAAGATTTTATAAATACCGAGCTTATTCTTACCCAGCATTTCATAACATATATGCTTAATAACTATGAAAAGGGATATGTGAAGCGAAAAGAAATGGAACGATTTGTTCCCCGAAAAAAGGAAGATCCGATGGTCCTTGCAGATTCATTAATCAATAAAAAACATAAAGACGATAAATATTTTGAAGACGTGAATGAGTCGTACAAGCTTTTAAAAGATCAGCTTGCAAACTACTTAGTCATTGCAAAAAAACGTGGTTGGCCGCAGGTGGCTTCTATTGGCAAAAAACCATTGAAGAAAGGAATAAGCTCACCAGGTATCGTTACCATTAAAAAGAGATTATCCATAACTGGTGATATGCCTGCTAATGATACCAGCCAGGTTTTTACTGATACATTAGTTATAGGAGTAAAAAATTTCCAGGCTCGTCATGGATTTAATGAATCAGGAATTATCAGTGATTCATTAATAAAAGAAATGAACGTTCCTGTTGAAAAAAGAGTTGAACAATTATTAATGAATATGGACCGTATGCGTTGGATGGCAAATAATCCGTCAGGAAATCTTATTGTTGTAAACATCCCGGAATTTGTAATGCATGTGTATGAAGGCAAACAAAAAGCTTTTGATATAGATGTGGTGGTTGGAAAAGAAGGACATAATACAATGATGTTTAATGGAGACTTGAACCAGGTTGTATTTAGTCCATATTGGAATGTTCCTCCCAGCATTGTCGCCAAAGAAATTCTTCCCGCCATGGAAAAAAATCCAAACTACATAGCAAAAGAAAATATGGAAATAACGGGAAATGACGACGGCCTCCCGGTAGTTCGTCAAAAACCCGGGGCAGGAAATGCATTGGGCAAAGTGAAATTTTTATTTCCAAATAGTTTTAATATCTATTTCCATGACACTCCTGCAAAAAGTTTATTTGAAAAAGACAAGCGGGCATATAGTCACGGATGTATCCGGCTAAGAGAACCAGAAAAATTTGCCAACTATGTATTACGTAACCAACCTGAATGGACACCTGAAAAGATAAGTGAAGCAATGAACAGCGGAAATGAGAAATATGTAAAAGTAAAAGACCCCATTCCAGTTGTCATTACCTATTATACAGCGTGGGTTGATGAGAATGGCCGCTTGAATTTTAGGGAAGATATATATGGGCATGATGCCAGCCTTGCACAAAAGATGTTTAATAAATAAGGTATAAAAGCTTGAAAAATTCTTCCCTACATTTGTTGAATGCAACTGGTTGAAGTCACCAATTCAAGTCTTGCCAAAGAATTCCTGTTTGTCAATGTTGAGCTCAACAAAGGTAATCCCGCTTATATACGGCCATTAGATAAAGACATTATCGAAGTATTTGATCCGAAGAAAAACAAGACTTTCCGATTTGGTGAAGCGATGAGATGGATATTGAAAGATGATAGTGGAAATTTCATTGGACGCATTGCTGCTTTTGCAAATAAAAAATATAAAAATAAAGGCGATGATATTCCTGTTGGTGGCATTGGATTTTTTGATTGCATCGATGACCAGGCTGCGGCCGATATGCTATTTGATGTTGCCAAACACTGGCTGGGACAAAAAGGAATGGAGGCGATGGATGGTCCTATCAATTTTGGTGAACGTGACCGCTGGTGGGGATTGGTTGTAAAAGGAACAGAGCTGTCGCCGATGTATGGTATGAATTTTAATCCTCCTTATTACCAGCAGTTGTTTGAAAATTATGGCTTCAAGAATTATTTTAACCAGATTTGTTTTGCGATGAATGCTAAACAGCTTATTCTTCAAAAATTCTATGACAGGCATGATGAATGTGCAAAAGATCCAAACTATAGTTCAACCTATATAAAAAAAGATCAGCTCGAAAAATTTGCAAAGGATTTTACGATCGTCTACAATAAAGCATGGGCTGGACATGGTGGATTAAAACAATTGGAAGAAAAAGTCGTAATAAAAATGTTCAAAAGCATGAAACCGGTTTTAGATGAACGTCTTTGCTGGTTTTCCTATTATAAAGATGAACCAATTGCGATATGGATAAACCTTCCTGACCTGAACCAATGGTTTAAATACCTGGATGGTAAATTTGGGCTTTTGCATAAATTGAAATTCCTCTGGGTAAAAGCAACAAAGAAAAATACAAAGTTCACAGGTCTTGTTTTTGGAGTTGTACCGGAATTCCAGGGAAAGGGGGTTGATAGTTATATTATCGTTGAAGGCGCTAAAGTCATACAAAAATTAAGAAAAGAAAACGGGAAATATGTTTTAGGTGAGCCGCTCTATGATTACTACGAAATGCAATGGATCGGCGAATTCAATCCAAAAATGATAAATGTATCAGAAGGCCTTGGCACTTACCGCAGCCGGATACTTACTACATACCGCTATTTGTTTGACAGAACGAAAGAATTTAAGAGACATCCTATTTTAGTTTGAAGTCCGAAATCGGAAATCTGAAGTTAGATTGTGCAAAAACAAATATCACAGCATCTAAAACTTCTTTATTATTGCAGTCCCTGAATGTCAAACCTCGTACATCAGACTTCAGACATCGAGACTATGGATAAATTTGTTGTTTCAGCAAGAAAATACAGACCACAGACTTTTGATACGGTAGTGGGGCAATCGCATATTACTACCACACTTAAAAATGCGATCAAACATAACCAGCTTGCACATGCATTTCTTTTTTGCGGACCAAGGGGTGTTGGAAAAACAACCTGTGCAAGAATTCTTGGCAAAACAATTAACTGCGAGAATCAAACAAAAGATGGTGAAGCTTGCAATAAGTGTCAATCATGTATTTCATTCAATGAAGGAACATCAATGAACATTCATGAGCTTGATGCGGCCAGTAATAATTCGGTTGATGATATCCGGACATTGGTTGACCAGGTTCGATTTGCCCCTCAAGCTGGTAAATACAAAGTATATATTATTGATGAGGTTCACATGTTAAGTCCTTCCGCATTTAATGCATTTTTGAAAACATTGGAAGAACCTCCATCCTATGCAATTTTTATTTTAGCTACAACGGAAAAACATAAGATACTCCCAACGATCCTGAGTCGTTGTCAGATTTTTGATTTTAAACGCATTACTAATAATGATACGGTTGAACATTTACAAGAGATCTGTGAGAAGGAAGAAATAAAAGCAGAAAAAGCAGCGCTACAGGTGATCGCCCAAAAAAGTGAAGGTTGTATGCGTGATGCACTTAGCATCATGGATAAAATTGTAAGCTTTACCAATGGTGAGTTGAATTATCAGAATACACTTGAGCATCTCAATATCCTCGATGCCGATTATTACTTCAAATTGATAGATTGCATGCAAAAACAGGATCTGTCAGGCGCCATGTTGTTGTATGATGACATTAATAAAAAAGGATTTGAAGGTGACCTTGTATTAAATGGATTTGCTGAATTTATCCGCAATCTGCTTGTATGCAAGGATGAAAAAGTGGCGGGGTTGCTTGAAGCCGTAGAAAGTTTCAGGGAAAAATATATATCAACGGCAAAGAGCATTGCACCTTCCTTTCTTATCAGCGCATTGAATATTATAAATGAAGCCGAGATAAATTATAAAGCGGCCCGAAATAAGCGGCTTCATGTAGAGCTTGCACTGATCAAACTTTGTTACCTGCAACAGGCTATTGAAATTTCTTCAGATGCCGGTGGTATAAGTAAAAAAAAAATAGTTGAGACAAGTCTTGCTTTCAAGACAGCAGCGATTAAACCTTTGAAAGCAGAAAGTCAAAAGGTAAAAGGCAAAACTGAAGAGAAAGAGGCTAAGCTAATTATAGAAACTTCTGTTGTAAAAGAAGAAAAGCCGACCTATCAACCCTCACAACAATCTCAAACCTCAGATCTCAAATCTCAAACGGCCAATACAAAACTATCAGCACTTGATAAAATAAGAAAACAGGTTAAAGGCAATGGGAAAAATGGAAATGGTAATGAGACCATCACTACTCCACTTACCATAGAGAGTTTGCAAGCTGCATGGAATGAGTATGTACAAAAATTGAAAAGTGAAAAAAATCCTGCCGGTACCAATTTTGACATGGCAGAATTAAAGATCCAGGATGCCAATTCTTTTATTGCGATCGTTACAAACAATATTCAACTGCGTTTTATAGAACAGGGTGGACAAAAAGCTTCACAATTTTTGCGTGAGAAATTGCATAATAATCTTCTACAGTTTTTTATAGTAATGGAAGAGAATAAGGAGGAGAAAATAATAGTCGGCGCACCACTCACTTCCCGAGAGCAGTTTTTAAAAATGACAGAGAAGTATCCTTTAGTAAAGGAATTAAAAGATCGATTGAGACTTGAACTTGATTACTGATCTTTATTTTTATTTTAGCTGCTCCTGAAGTATCGACTTGAATTGATGGAATAAAAAATTGCTAACCTCATTCCAACTATCATTGCTTAATTTGTCAAGCTCCACTAGTTCATTTTCAAAAAAAGAATTTCCTGCAAAATATTTATAATCGGAAGCAATAAATTTCCCTGCGGCAGCTTTTGTTTCAGGATTCAATGCAAATGCATCCATTGACATCCAATATTTCAACCAGTTTTTAAAGGCTGGTTCTTGTGTTGTTTTGAGTGTACTAATGGTAGATTCAGCTACTTCGATCGTTAATGATTCCCCACTGTAAATACGATGAAGGCTTTCCAGCATTGTATTTATTTGTTTTAAAAAGTCATCTGCTTTTGCACGTAACTGAAAGTACCTTAAATACTTTTCTTTCAGATCTGTCGCACCTCCATTTTCATTTTTTTCCGCCTTACGATAAAAAAATCCTACAACCTGCTTGTCTACCGTTTCTAATCGTTTTTTAAGTTCTTCATGTTCACCTTCTAATTTTTCAACCATTTTACCTGCATCTTCGCTTTCATATTTGATCCCATCGAGATCAAAGGTTTTGACCTGGATTTTTTTAGCAGCAATGGCACGCAGGATCTCTATATCTGAAGCAGTGGCATTAATTCTTTTTGGTAAAGAAATATTTTCAGGTGTAAGAAGCTCATCTAAGTTTAATATACCATTTGTTATTTGAGTAAAATCAGCTTCCGTCAATGGCGTAATTTGTCTGCCATCGTAAAAATTGCGGTATTCCTGGGGATATGTAAACAAATTAGCATCTTCATACATCTGGTGACTGAATTCTTTCTCATTAACAGTAACTACATCATTTCCTTTTTGTACTCCCTGGTATATTTTTTCTGTCAAACGGATCTGCAGCTGATCTTTATTATCAAACAATATCCATGCAGTTTCGGACACAGGGTCAACAGTTACCCCCAAACTTAATAAATGGGTTTCCCGGTCATCAGTTGTTGGATGGGAGGCCCACTGGTCTTTGTAGTTCACTCTTGATAATTTATGGCCTTTTAAAAAATCGTCATTCACAACAGGTAAACCATTTTTAAGCGGCAGTTTAAAATCCTCAGCCATCTTGAGCAAGACTGATGATTGATTAGGGTAAATATTTTCACTGATCTTCTTTTGTCTGTAAAGCTCATTGCATTTTTGCATGGTATAATTGTAACTCTCGTCGGCAATTTCAACTCTTCGCAAAGCACTAATAAGATTATTGCCACCACTGACGCTGGCTGCTACTGCATCTGCATGAAACTCCATTTCCCTTGACAAACGCATGTATCCTTTATTGATGAGGCCATACATTTGCCGCAGTATATATTGAATACCTTGAGCAATATGCACAGTAATGTTTGCGAAGATTGCTAATACATTGCTGATACTACCCCACCTGGAAAGAAAGTTTGCGTAGCTTGTGTTTTCGAAAAGCATGTTGTGAATAATTCGATTAACATTATAAACAAAACTTCCAAGCTTCATGCTACGCTGTGAGAAATGGCCAAACTCGTGAGCCATTACAGCTTTAAATTCACTAATATTAAGTGAATTCACAAGGCCGAGGCCGATCTGTAAATTTTTCTTTATTGGTAAAAACATACTCCAGAAGCTTGAATCATAAAAGACACATGCATTTACTTCCGGAGAAATAAAAATGCGTTTAGGAAAAGGTGTTTGTGTATCCTTTGTTAATTGACGAATAAAAGCAAAAAGTTTAGGCTGTTCCTCTTCACTTACTTCGATGATTCCAGAGCGATCGTAGCGGGTAACAGCAAACAAAAATTTTACTAGGAACACGAAGACCATAATACCAAGCCCGATAAGGCCCAATCCGGCTATAATGGTTATAAGTTTTGGCAAAGCGACTATGATTGCCAGTCCTCCATAAACACAGACAATGATAAGGCCAATTGACAAAAGAAAAAGAAGGAAATAAACAACGAAAAATAATAGGATGTTGCCCATTACTCCTTTAACTTCTTTTTTGAAGGATACTTTCGGCTCAGTTAGTGATGATGAAACATTCTCAGGATTAGCAGGGTAAATAAAATCAGGATGGCTCATAATATCTGATCATTTAAATAGTGATGGAAAATAGATATTCTTACAGACACTTCATAGAATTGTTGTTTAAAAATCAAACCTTTTGAAAATTCTCAATTGTCAACCAGAACTTTTCCGCAGCCCTATAATTCCTCATTTTGCCTTAATTTCGGCGCACAATTGAATTCGTATGGCAGACGTGATTTTAATGCCCCGGCTAAGCGATACAATGACTGAAGGTGTGATCGCTGCATGGCATAAAAAAGTTGGTGACAAAGTGAAAAAAGGCGACTTGCTTGCCGAAGTGGAAACTGATAAAGCCACAATGGAGCTTGAAAGCTATAAAGATGGTACGTTGCTGCATATTGGCACAGAAAAAGGTGGCAAATTGCAGGTAAACGATTTGCTTGCGATCATTGGTGCACCTGGTGAAGATATTTCGTCCTTAACAAAAGGCGGTGGACAAACAACTGAAAAGAGCGAATCTAAAAAAACCGAACCTAAAAAAGAAACTGCTGCAAAATCAACAAACAAACAACCGGCAATGAGTAATGAAACGGCAACTGCTACAGCTATTGATATTTCTAAAATGGAAGAAGTTGTTTTGATGCCAAGATTAAGTGATACAATGACCGAAGGAGTAATTGCAGCATGGCATAAGAATGTTGGTGATAAAGTAAAGAAGGGAGATATTCTCGCAGAGATCGAAACCGATAAAGCAACAATGGAGTTGGAGAGTTATAAGAATGGAACATTATTATACCAGGGTGCAGCTAAAGGTGAGAAGATCGAAGTGAATGCTTTATTATGCATCATTGGTGAAAAAGGCAAAGTAGATATTGATGCAGTAGTAGCTGCAGCTAAAGGTGGAGTTGGTTCTCCGTCAACAGTAAGCAGCCAACAGAGCTCTTCTCAAAGTTCCAAAGCTGAATCACCAAAAGAAACCGCTGCACCTGCAGAAATTAGTGAAGAACATTCGACTGGCAATGGTAGAATGAAAGCTTCGCCACTTGCAAAAAAACTAGCGAAAGAAAAAGGTATTGATCTAAAAGCGGTGCAAGGAAGTGGTGATGGTGGAAGAATTGTAAAAGCAGATGTCGATAGCTTTAGTTCTCAGCCGGCGACAAGCACTCAACAAGCGGCTCCTGCTAAACAAGCTGCAGCTCAACAACCTGTTGCAAAATTTACACCTACAACCGAAGAAAAATTTACAGATACTCCGAATAGCCAGATGCGGAAAACAATTGCCCGCCGGTTGGGTGAAAGTATGTTTGCGGCTCCGCATTTTTATCTCACCATGGAGATCAACATGGATAATGCAATGGCTGCCCGTGCACAAATGAATGAATTCAGTCCTGTAAAAATTTCTTTCCAGGATATGATGATCAAAGCATGTGCAATGGCACTACGTCAACATCCTGCAGTTAACTCATCATGGATGGGTGATTTTATAAGAACCTACCAGCACATTCATATTGGAAGTGCCGTAGCAGTACCTGAAGGACTGATCGTGCCAGTGATAAAATTTGCTGACCAAAAATCATTTTCACAAATAGCAGCAGAAGCTAAAGAGCTTTATGGTAAAGCAAAAGATAAAAAATTGCAACCACATGAATTCAGTGGCAACACTTTTACCATCAGTAATCTTGGTATGATGGATATTGAAGAATTCACTGCTATCATAAATCCTCCTGATAGTTGCATCATGGCAGTTGGTAAAATAAAAGAGGTCGTGGTAAAAAAAGGAGAAGGATTTGGTGTAACAAATGTTATGAAAGTGACTATGAGTTGCGATCACCGGAGTGTTGATGGAGCGGTCGGCGCTGCCTTCCTCCAAACTGTTAAGAAGTTTATGGAGAACCCGATCGGGATGCTGGTTTGATCAATATCATTATAATTATACCCATGTAGGAATTACTCATAGAAAATTAACTATGAGTAATTTTTTTTAAAAGAGTAATTCCACTTAATTATTTAAAATCCTCGTTTAAACTTTTCAAAAAATATAAGCAATCCGTATTTTTAATATTGCAGCAACCCTTATGAAATACTATAATAAAGTGTTCGATATTTTTCTGTACGAAGGAGTTTTTATTTTTCTTTTTAGTTTGCTTCTTCTTCTTTTGAATGATATATACACCGACTTATTTTTCAAGGTGTCTTTAATTTCAATTATCACAGCCGGAGTGCTTTGGGTACTTGGGTATTCATTCAATTTATTTATCAAAGAAGATGATTTCGAGGAAAGCTGATTTCCTGCCATCTGACTATTAACTACTTATTTTTCAAAATATATTTTCAATAATTTTTGAAAGTTCGAAACATATCTCATAGCTTTGGTACATGAAACTACCTGAAGCAAAACAACAATTTATTAGCAGTTGGGGGGCATTTGGAACACATTGGGGTATTAATCGTACTATGGCTCAAATTCATGCACTTTTATTGATCAGTCCTGACCCATTGACACAAGATGATATCATGGAAGACCTCAACATAAGTCGTGGTAATACAAATATGAATATCCGTGAGTTGATCAATTGGGGATTGGTAGAAAGAGTGATCCTGGCTGGTGAACGAAAAGAGTACTTCACAGCGGAAAAAGATATCTGGAAAGTGGTGAAACAAATTGTAAAAGAAAGGAAAAAAAGAGAGTTGGAACCAATGATGCAATTACTCGATAAATTGGAAGATGTGGAAGGAGATAAAAAAGACAAAAAGGTAAAAACCTTTATTGATACCGTGAGTAGTATTAAGCGTTTGGGGTTACAGGCCGATAAAACGCTTGATGTAATGATAAAAGCAGAAGAGAACTGGTTTGTAAGCAACCTGATGAAGATCTTTAAATAAAAGCTGAAAAAGATCAGCAAACCGGGCAGCCGGTTTTTATTTTAAAATTTAGTTTCATTTTTTTCTGAAAGTTTAAAATTTTTGATATGATACAGCTTAGAAAATTTGATTGTTATGGACAGCTAATAATGGCTTCTCTAAGTATTGCCTCTATGGCAGCGCTGTTTGGCCTGGGCTTGATGATAGGCCTTTTCATTATTGGTTGCTGGCAATTGATAAGCGCTTCTTTTAATACAAAAAGTTTTATCGATACTGGTTTCAAAAAAAGGATCATCTATTATTGGACGTTTGCAATTGCCAATCTGTCGCTAGTATTTCTTACTTACACAATAATTGAATCTGCTTCGGAAATTCTAAGCGAAATACTTGCTGGAATAACCCTGATCGGAGCCATTGTAATTGCCGTTTATTACTGGCGTATCTATTTCAAATTAATTGAGCTCTTATCCTTGAGAAATGAATTAGATGGATTGACAAAATCAAAACACTGATCATGAAAAACAAGATCCTTGTTTACGACGATAACTGCCCCTTGTGTACATGGTATTCCGGGCTTTTTGTAAAATATGGTTTTTTAAGTGCCGAAGGAAGAAAGCCATTCTCAACTCTTGATGATGTTTTACTTTCCAAACTTGATTTTGATAAAGGGAGGAACGAAATCCCCTTATTAGATACTTCAACAAACAAAGTGTTTTATGGCATTGATGCCTTACTTGAAATACTAGATCAAAAAATTCCCTTTATAAAAGCTTTAGGTAATCTTCCTGCATTAAAATGGTTTTTAAAAAGGATCTATAAACTTGTTTCATATAATCGAAAAGTTATTGTCGCAAAAAAATGCGGACCAGGTAGCATTGATTGTTCTCCTGACACCAACTATTTCTATCGTTTTCTTTTCATGATGATCTCGCTTACATTTAACACTATAATGGTGATCCCGTTACACACCGGTTTATTTTCCCAATTATCTTATTATCACATTACTTTTTTTGAAATGCAGGCGGCACACTTTGCTTTTGTTTTAGCCAACTGCACTTTAGCATTTACTTTCCATAAAGAAATAGGCTATGAATACCTTGGCCAGGTAAATATGTTGGCACTTTCTGTAATTCTTTTATTAATGCCCCTGTTATTTCTGAACAATTTTATTTCTATTGAATGGCTTAACAGTGCTTATCTAATAGGCACTACCGTTTTCATCTTCAAAGAATATATTCGACGAATGAAATATACTGGTATATTAACAAAAAATAAATGGGTGGTCAGTTTGAATTTGCTTTGTCTCACCGCTTTTATTTTATTCTTGTTTCACTAAACTTTGTTTCAATGAAAAATAAAAAGATCATATTGGCTGGCGGCACCGGGTTCATGGGACAAGAAATGACGAAATACTTCGGTAAAGAAAATAAAATAGTGATTCTGACACGGCAAATAAGAAATGAAAAAACAAACAGGAATGATTATGATTCTTTATCAGCCGATGATCTGAAAAATGTAAAATATGTAAAATGGGATGGGAAAACAGTTGGAAACTGGTTTAATGAGTTAAATGATTCTGATATCATTATTAATCTTGCCGGTAAATCTGTTAACTGTCGTTACAATGAAAAAAACAAACAGGAGATCTTTGATAGTCGCACAGATGCGGTTAAGGTAATTGGTGAAGCTATCAATAAATGTACCCGGCCACCATCTCTTTGGATCAATGCATCATCGGCAACAATTTATCGCCACGCAATGGACAGACCGCAAGATGAATATAATGGTGAGTTTCATGATGATTTTTCCGTGCAAGTCTGCAAACGTTGGGAAAAAACTTTTTATGATCAACCGACCCCACAAACGAGAAAAGTTGCATTAAGAATGGCGATCACACTTGGGCCAGGTGGCATTTTAATTCCTTATTTTAATTTGCTGAAACTCGGATTAGGTGGGAAACAAGCAAGTGGGCAACAAATGTATAGTTGGATACATATTGAGGATACTTGCCGAATGATCGAATGGATCGATGATCATAAAGATATCCATGGAACTTATAATGCAAGCTCACCAAACCCAGTAACAAATGAAGAATTTATGAGAATGTTCAGAAAAGTTACAGGACATACCATTGGGTTACCAGCTTATAAATGGATGCTACAGATCGGCGCTCCGATCATTGGAACGGAACTTGAATTAGTTTTAAAAAGCCGCTGGGTAATTCCTACAAAAATTCTTGAAACAGGTTTTCAGTTCAAACATCCATTACTAGAAAGGGCATTATCTGATATAATCCGCAATGTACCACGCAAACAATATCATCTTTTCTGATATTTGTGATAATGAATGAAAGCAAAAAGACACTTGTTTTAGGAGCATCGGATAATCCTTCCCGTTACAGTTTTCTTGCTGTTAATCGTTTAAGAAGTCATGGATACCCGGTTGTTGCGATTGGTAAAAAGAATTCAATAGTCGCAGACGTACCAATAGAAAAAGAAAAAAAAGATTGGGATAATATTGATACAGTTACTCTTTATTTAAATCCAGCTCACCAGGAAGAATATTATAATTATATACTTTCATTAAAACCCAAGCGTATTATATTTAACCCCGGTGCAGAAAATGATGAGCTGGCTGATCTTGCAGCTAAAAATGGAATTAAACCTATAGAAGCTTGTACACTTGTATTGCTTAGCACAAATCAATACTGATTTTGTTCAAAGTGAAATACTACGAATAGAGAAACGTAATGTTACTTATTAAAAAAACATTCGACTTCATATCAATAATTAAGAAATAAACTCCAGGCAAAGCCGTTTAATTAATTGTCACCATTCGGTGATTCCGTAACCCCACCTGAAAGCGACAACAGCCTGCTGTTGTGTATCTATATCCTATTTAAACAAAATTGTATCCAATGAAAAACCTTGCAAAGGGCTTTATCTGCCTGTCACTGTTCTTTAGCTGTCTGCAATCCAATGCCCAAACACCACCTGTAAGGGAACCGGATATGAATCGCCCGACTCTCTTTCAGAACTTACCTAATAGAATAAGTTGTCGTATAAATGATCTTTCTGCATTGCTGGAATCAGAAATTGGCAAGCCTGTTTCTTTTTCACTTTCTGATAATTTAAGTTTCCAGGGAGTTGTTAGTTCAGTCGCATCAAAATATGATAACACCTTATTAAGTGTTGTTATCAGGTCAACTAATTTTCCCGGCGCTGCTTTATCTTTTTCAAAAGTCACTAAAGAAGATGGAACATATTCTTATGTTGGTCGCATCATTAGTTTCCAACATGGTGATGCTTATGAGATCAACATGGAGAATGGTCAATATTATTTTGTAAAGAAAGGCTTTTATGATCTTGTCAATGAATAATTTTTTTAGGTAGTTATTCAATTATACCTATGATCCTATCTGTAAAACCCATGTTATGAAAAATCTGTACAAATCCGTGTTAATGATCCCTGTGTTGTTTTGTGTTTTTATTACAAAAGCACAGGTTACAGATCTTAATAGTTATCCAAGTGCATCCAATGTTATATTACTTGATTTTAATGGCCATGCAGTATCCGGAACAATGTGGAATACAAACGGTGCTTTTACCTGCAATTCTTCTGGTCTTAGTGATGCAGCTATTACCGAGGTATTTAATAGGGTGGCCGAAGATTATCGTCCTTTCAATATCAATGTAACTACAAATGAAACTAAATATAACTCGGCTCCATATAATAAAAGAATGCGTGTAGTGATCACGACGTCCTATGAATGGTATAGTTCAGGAGCTGGTGGAGTCGCTTATATTAATTCATTTACATGGGGAGATAATACTCCATGCTTTGTTTTTTCTTCCTTATTAGTTTACAATGTAAAAAATATTGCTGAAGCCGCAGCCCATGAAGCAGGACATACACTTGGTTTAAGACACCAAAGTTCCTATGATGCCTCTTGTGTAAAGCTATCTGACTATAATTGGGGACAAGGCTCTGGAGAGATCGGCTGGGCCCCTATTATGGGCGCAGGATACAATCAAAATATGACTTTATGGAACAGCGGCCCAAACTCATTAGGCTGCAATATTATTCAAAATGACCTTACTGTTATTACAAATGCAACAAATGGTTTTGGATATCGTACAGACGATCATACAGACGTATTCGCAACAGCCACTACTGCCACGCTTAATAGCAGTGGTATCGCAACGATCAGTGGTGTGATTGAGAAAACTGATGACAAAGATCTGTTTAAGATCATTATGCCTACGTTCGCCAGGTTACAACTGGACGCTATTCCATACAATGTTGGTACTGGTAATTCAGGTTCTGATCTTGACCTGCAGGTAGAAGTTTTGGATGGCAGCTATACTTCTATCGGCACTTACAATCCGGGAAACCTGCTTAGCTCAGTTATTGATACTTTTATTAATGCTGGTACTTACTACTTGCGTATCGACGGAAAAGGAAATATTTATGCCCCGGAATATGGAAGCCTTGGTTCATATTCCTTGCAGGCCACTTATACTGATGCCACTTTATTACCGATCCGTCGTCTTGAACTTCGTGGAAGACTTGACGGCGATATGCATACATTAAGCTGGCTGATAGATGCTGATGAACATGTAATGAAGCAAGTGATAGAAGTTTCTACTAATGGTATCAATTTTACACCACTTGACCAACCGAATAATATTTTACGTAGTTATAGCTACCATCCTTTTGACACCCGTCCTTTACTTTATCGAATGCATGTCACATTTGATAATTTAAAAGAGTCCTATTCAAATGTTATTGCTATCCGCCAGGGCAAAACTTTGAAACCACAATTAGTTGGAAATACGATCTCCGGCAACAATGTAAACGTTAATAGCCCTGCTAATTATCATTACCAGGTGATCGATCAAAGTGGAAGGATGCTTTTAAAAGGAACTATTGAAAAAGGATATAGTAGCGTTGGTTTGGGAAACATTAATACCGGCATTTACATTATTCGATTTACAGATGAAACGCAGCAATGGAGTGAAAAATTCATTAAAAGGTAACTCATTCACAAAACAATAATCCGTACCCTTTTGAGGTCTCGAGGTTTTTCTATAATTTAGAAAAACCTCTTTTTATATGCGTTGGAGAAAATTCAATGGCGAACCAATAGAGATCCCTATCCATGAAGCCGTGGAGAATGCCATAAAACGGGAAACTGAAAAAGGTTACCGCCTTAAAGTATGTATCGGCACCGATTCCCAGGTAAAAGGAAAAGAAACTGAGTTTGCTACAGTGATCGTTTTTCTTCGGGAAGGACACGGAGGCTTTATGTTCATTCATAATGAAAAAACAAAGCAGCAATTCACCATTAAAGAAAGAATGCTACTCGAAGTGGCTAAAAGTATTGAGATTGCTTATGAACTCTGTAATCTCTTTACCGTATATGATGTGGATATGGAAGTTCATGCTGATATTAATACAAATCCTCATTTTAAAAGTAATGATGCCCTTAAAGAAGCTATGGGTTATATACTTGGAATGGGCTTCGCTTTTAAAGCAAAACCTGAAGCCTTTGCAAGCAGCAGTTGCGCAAATAAAGTGGTGAATTAAGATCGATCAGATCAATTTCCTTTAACAACAACATCTTTTTTAACAGCGGCATTCGCAGTAAGAACAGGTACTCTTTTGTCGGGAGATAAATATTTCGAAGACACATTATAGTTCAAACTTCTTTTCTTTGAATCTTCATGGGCGAAAGAGAAAGCTATAATGACCAGGACAAACAAAAAACCCGCAATATTTCTTTCAGATAAGATTTTCCTCATAATTCAACGGCTAAATCCGGTGCAAGATAACAGTTAATTTTCTCAATTCATACAGGTAAAAATCCCTTTTTTTCACACAGTTTAAACATTCGTATTAAGCTCGTCGATATAATTCAGTATCTCTTTTCTTCCTTCTCCTTCTATTGCTGAGCTAACAAAATGAACCGGCAATTCTGTCCATGTTCGCAATAATGCCTTCATAAAATCACTTACATTTCTTACTGTAGCACCTGGCTTGTTTTTATCTGATTTAGTAAAGACAATTGAGAAAGGAATCTGCCACTCTCCCAACTTATTTATAAAGTCAATATCCTTTTTTTGTGGTTCATGGCGGCTGTCAACTAATACAAAAAGGTTTGCTAGATTTTCTCTTTGACGAATATAATCATTGATCATTTTCTCCCATCCTTTCCTTTGTTTTTGGGAAACAACTGCAAAGCCATAACCGGGAAGATCAACCAAATACCATCTTTTATCTTTTGTAGATCTTATTTCAAAATGATTGATCATTTGTGTCTTGCCTGGATTTGCAGAAACCTTTGCCAATTCCCTTTTACCTGTAAGCATATTGATCAATGAAGATTTACCCACGTTACTGCGGCCAATAAAAGCGTATTCCGGCTTATCAGGCTTTGGACATTTATCAACTGATGGGCTACTGATAATATATTTTGCTTCTTTGATTTCCATTGGGTGCAAGATAGGTAGCTGGTTTAATAACTTATTCTTTGAATAAAATTCATTTCCTTTCCATATAAATTACATTCAATATCTTTTCTTTTATTAATGAGAGATTTTGCAAAATCAATAGCGCTATTAAAATCCTCAAATATTGTATACACATTTTGACTTGGGCTAGTTGCACGATTAAAGTGTTCATCTAATACAATACCAGTACTAATTTCTGCTCTTAGCAATGCCACTTGCGAATCTCTTAATTCTGGGAATTTTGAAGTCATATTTATATTGTTCAAAAATGAATTTACAAATTAAAAAACCCATTAGCGAACAAAACCCTGAAGAGTGCGACGCAACAGAAGCCCAATAGAATTACTTCAGTCGGCTTAAAAACATCAAGCCTCAAACAACAAACCTCAAACCATATTGGCTTACCTTCGCAGCCGCGATGAATTCCCAATTTCCTCATGATGAAATAAAGCCTTTTGCCTCAGATAAAGCAAAGAAGCAACAGGTGGAAGAAATGTTTGACGGCATTGCTGCCCGCTACGACCTTATGAACCGCCTTTTTTCGGCAGGTATTGATATGAAATGGCGGAAAAAAACGATCAATCTCCTTAAAAAGCTTGAACCCAAAACAATATTGGATATGGCTACCGGTACGGCTGATATGGCTATACTGGCCTGTCGTTTGCTAAATCCTGAAAAAATAATCGGTCTGGATCTTTCAGCTGAAATGCTGGATCTTGGAAGAAAAAAGATTGAAAAAGAAGGTTTTGTGAATAAAATCGAGCTTGTAAAAGGTGATGGTGAGGCAATAAGTTTTCCTGATAATTCGTTTGATGCGGTGATGGTGGCTTTTGGGGTTAGGAATTTTGAAAAACTGGAAAATGGATTAAGTGAAATGCTCAGGGTTTTGAAGCCCGGTGGCAAGCTTGTGGTACTGGAATTTTCCAAACCAAATTGGGGGTTTAAAAACCTATATAATCTGTACATGGGAATAGTGGCGCCGGAAGTGGCCCGCTGGTTCAGGCAAAATAAAGATGCCTACCTATACCTGAACAGATCATCAAACGCCTTTCCTGACCGAAATGATTTCACCGATATTTTAAACCGTGTTGGTTTTTCCAATACCGAATGTAAACCGTTAAGCTTTGGAATATGTTGCATATACAGCGGAAGAAAGTTATAAAGCCCCTTATCCTATTCGCATTTGTTTTGCTGACCTGTTCATCTGTTTGGTCGCAGGAGAAAGAGCTGTATCAGCTGGATCATGATGCTAAGCCTTACTATTTTGGAATTACACTTGGCGCAAATATTACCCGTTTCCAGATAGAACATCATCCACGTTTTCTTCAATACGATAGTGTTTTGGAAGTTCTGCCCCTGAATTCACCGGGTTTTCAATTAGGATTAAATGCTACTGCAAAACTTAGCAATCGTTTTGAAGCAAGGTTCAATCCTCAATTGATGTTCACAGATCGTAGCATCACATACAAATTAAAATACAAAGATCCATTCGATGGTTATGAGCCAACCAAAAAAATAGAATCAGTGATCTTTTCTTTTCCTTTTCAATTAAAATTTAATAGTGACAGGATCGGCAATTTCCGTGTGTACCTTCTTAGTGGAGTAAAAGCAGATATTGACCTTGCTGCTAATGCCCGGGCAAGACGTGCGGAAGATCTTGTGAAATTGCAGAAATCAGACTATGGTTTCGAATTCGGAATGGGTTTTAACTTTTACTTCCAAAGTTTTATTCTTTCTCCCGAAGTTAAAATAAGCAACGGACTGCGTAATATTCACAGCCGTGATGAAAACCTGAAATATTCAAATGTGATCGATCGTATTCAATCCCGAATGATCGTGATATCATTTCATTTGGAAGGATAAAAATTCAATCCTAATTCTTTCTACCCCCCTCAACAAATATTCTTTGCAGGTCCTTATCGTTATTAATTATCTTATAGAAATCCTCAACATATGAAGCGGTCCTTGATTTCTCTTTTGAATTCAAAAACTCATTATTCTTTATCAACCCCATTATCTTCTCCTTTTTATCGTTATATAGCTTAACCGCTACTTTTAATTCATCCATCGTCCTTGGAAATCCACGGTTCAACCTGTCTCTTACACTGCTTATCTGGTCCTGCAATTGTTCATCGATCGTTGCGTAAGGAGGATCAACAAATCCGCAAATATCAAAATCATAAGCAACGGTATAAGGTCTTATACTTTTATCATCCTTTGGGCCAATGAGTTTTATATTGTGATAGCTGGGCACTGACCAATCTGTATTTGCGATCAGGTACTGGAATAAAGTAACGATCGTCATCTGGTCCCTGTTAGTTTGTTCCGTATTATATGCCGTACCTTCTACTTCCACCATATTGTTCCTTTTAGCCATATCATCTATATCTTCTATCAAAAAACCATATTGTGTATAGGATTTCTTTTTACCCGAGACATCTTTGAAAGATATCTTCATTAATCTTACACGAAGACTCATGTCCGTAAGTTCGTTATATATCTTATACGCTAAAAACTCTTTGATCACCAACTGCCCCGGATCCTCACCTGAATTGCAGCCATTTGTAAGTTTTACTTCTTTGAATTTATATAATGGAGAAGTGCTGTCCTTTTTAAAGTTAATTTTAAGCCCCGGCATAAAACATGTTTCCCTTCTGAAATTGCCCCTGGCAGTAACCTCCATTTTTGAACTAATACTACTACCATCTTTAGTATTTAACGTAATTGTTCCAGGCAAGTACCTGTCCAGTGCTTTTTTTGCCAGCAGGTCTCTCATGTCAAATTCAAGAGTAGCATCAATCGTCGACTCTTCAGCAAAAAATTTTACCCGATCAACTTGCTGTGCCGATACAGACAGAAAAACAAATGCGGTTATCAGGAAGAATGAAAAAACTTTTTTCATAAATAATAGCTTGTAGTGAAGAAAAGATTTTGGCGTCCTTATATAAATATAATTGTTTTTTTTCGCCCTTATTATTTCATTACTTCAGTTATTACTTTTCCAATAGTGCCCCCCGGCATTTGAATATGTAGCAGGGCGGCCACCGTTGGAGCAATATCCGTCATATAAGTTTCCCGGTTCGTTTTACCGGCCTTAATGCCCCAACCATACCAAAGCAACGGAATATGTGCATCATAGGGATACCACATACCATGTGTAGTGCCAGCTGTTAGAAAAGCTTCAATATAGTTTGACTTCAGAATAATTTGAATATCACCAGCACGTAGAGGATAATAGCCATTCACGATCATTTCTTTTACTTTGGCAGGCAATGCCGTTTCTTCCAATCGATGCAGATCAAATGCTCTTGCAACCGCTTCCTGCTTTGACAAAAAATCAATAATAGTATCTACTATTTCTTCTCTTTTTAATTTCTTTTCATAGATAACGTTGCTATTCAATACTAACTGGTAATTAGAAATATCGAGTGCAAGTTTTACAGGACCGAATTTTTCTTTTAAAAGTTGATTGAGTTTTTCCAATACGGCGCCTTCATTAAAATTACCGCCAGGCATTTTATTTTCTTTCATAAATGCAGGTACATGAGCTACTCCATGATCTGCTGAAAGAAATACAGTGTATTGTCCCTGTCCTATTTTACTATCAAGATAATTTAGAAATTCACCAAGATCTTTATCAAGCCTGTAATAATCATCTTCCTGTTCCATTGAGTTTGGACCATAACCATGACCAATATAATCAGGAGCTGAAAAACTCACTGCAAGAAAATCAGTAATAGCATCCACTCCCAGCTTTTCTCCTTCGATCGCAGCTTTTGCCATATCAATTGTAAAACTATTACCGTAAGGTGTTGATGAGATCACACCATAATTCTTACCAATATATTTTTTCAGATCATAGGGAAAGCCGGTGCCAACACCTTTTGTTTCGTAAGACTTATTATCCGCTGTGCTTTGTAAATAGGTATTTGCAGGATATAAGGTAGCCCATCCCTGCTCATAATATTTGTCAACTAATTTTTTTGCATTCAGATCTATTACCCATTGTGGCAGATCTGTCATATAATATGTTGATGTGATCCATTTCCCTTCCTGGCTATCGTACCAATAGGCTGCATTGGCGCTATGACCTGCAGGTAAAATGCCTCCGCGATCTTTGATGGCAATACCAATTACTTTACTTTGAAAATTTGTAGCAAGTCTCAATTCATCGCATATCGTTGTTACCAATAAATTTCTTGGACTTTGTAATCCCATGTTTGTTGCACTTCCGACGGTCTGCACAGTTTTATCTTCTGTACAATAGACATTACGCTGTTCTGCAACATCCCACCAAAAATTTCCAGCAATGCCATGAATAGCGGGAACAGATCCAGTGTATATGCTTGTATGGCCCGGAGCCGTTACAGTTGGTGCATATGGTATCAATGTATTTTCACAACTGAACCCCTGGTTCAGCATTCTTTTAAAACCACCATTCGCTGCATATTTATCGTAATACCGATAAAGATAATCCCAACGCATCTGGTCAATTGTAATTCCAACGATAAGCTTTGGCCGTTGAAGGGTTTCTACTGGAGTTCCGGGTTGTGCAATTGAGGTAATGAAAATAAATAGGGAAAGGATAATCGAAACGATCCGCTGCATAAACTCTTGTTTTGATAAAGATAGGGAAATGAGAATATAGTTGCAGACGCCTGGTCGCCGTAAATAGTTGTCTTTTACAAGCTAAAATTTCTAAAACTCAAACACCCTTTGATGCATATTCCATCGTATACCAAAAGAAACGACAGTTGTAGAAGTGGATGGATAAATGTTCGATGGCACATCAAATTTCCGGCTGGTCACAGAGCCTTCAATAAATAAATTCTCCTTCAATTCATACGAAAGCAGAAAAGATAAGAAAGTGGTTGATGATTCAATGCCTGATACTATCACATATCCATAATCGCCCTGCCGTGGCGGAACTGTATTTGGTAAGAATATATTGCCCCCAAAACTGCGACCCCCGGTATCTAATCCCTGTTTCCAATACATTCCCTTTGCCAATAAAGTCCATTTTGGCGCCGGTTGGTAACGAAGTATTGCGATCGTTTCACTAAAGTTTGCACCAAGAGGATGTGCCATTGGCTGGTTATAATGTGTATAATTTGCTACCGAGTCCTTATGAGAATAAGTAAATGGTCTTACACGATTATACTCCAATTGCAGATCAAGGTTTTTTATACCCAATGCATTGACATATTTAGCGCCAAGTTGCAATCCCCATTTGTTTGCCCACCATGTATCATCGTCCTTTATCTGTTGAAGATTGAATTCATCAAGCAGGAACTGTCCATAGATCTGCACTTGTTTTAGTGTATTTAATTTAAAGTCAATACCTGCAACAGAATTATCAAAACTTCCATTTTGTTGTTCAATGGAACGATAAAAAATGATCGGGTTGAGATAACTAAATTCAAAATGATCGGTGCGACCAAACATTACACCTTCAAATAAGCCGATATTCAGCTTCTTTGTAATGTTCACATCAAGATGATGGAATGCTGCATATTTTTTCCTGAGCAAACGATCGGGGCCACGGGGTTCGGTTTGCTGCAATTCCATAAACAGGTTTTGATAATTGAATTTCCAGATCCTTGTATTCAATTTTAGAAAAAGATTGTTGTTACCAAAATCACTTAGAAACAAACTCCGGTACCCGTTGCCAATAAAGTTTTTGTCATACCCAAAAGCAACATCAATATATTTTGTGACATTGAAAGTAAAATAGCCTCTTGCATCAAAATAATCAAAGCCAGTTCCTTTGAAATTTTTATAATACCCTGCACCAGGTACTGATTGAAATTTATCCTCCCATGCCTGCACATATAATGGATCTCTTTCCTGGTTATCAAGAATGGAAGCAGTAAAACCAATTTTATTTGCGATACGACCACGAATTGCTACTCCTCTCGAATTCAGAAAAAGGCTTTCATCATTATCACTTTCTTTAGAATATTGAAATTGTATAATCGGGTTAATGATAAGATCGAAATCTTTTACATGTACCTCGTACAGATTTGCTGGTGTTGTATAGAATGGGCCGATACGTTTTTTACTTTTAACAGCAAGACGTTGCGAATCGGGCAGGTATTCGATATTATTTAAATAAAGGCGTTGAAGATTATATTCATCAGTTTTTGACAATGAAACTCCCGGGTGATTTTGTTTAAACCCCATAACACCTCTCATCATTTGCATCCTGTATAATGGTCTTGTTTTAGAAAAATTCAGAATAGAATCGTTTTGACCAAGAATTTCCAATCGGTCTACTATAACATTTTCCTTTGCACCCTGTGTTAAATATGTGGATTGTGAGATTGCGAAGACCGGACATAGAATAAAGAGAAGTCTTGCAAGGGTTTGTTTAAATTGCATGGGTATTGGTTTTTCAACGATAAATCGGCAACAAGATATGCAAAATTACCTGATAAAGAATGTACAGGTTGTAAATGAAGGAAGAATAATTACATCAGATGTATTACTTAAAAATGGTCGTATCGAAAAAATTGGGGAATTAATTACTCAGGCTGATGGTGGCGTGAAAGAAATAAATGGAGAAGGAAAATTTCTTTTACCGGGCGCCATTGATGACCAGGTTCATTTTCGTGAACCCGGGTTGACACATAAAGCAACAATTAATACAGAAGCAAAAGCAGCAGTGGCTGGTGGTGTTACTAGTTTTATGGAAATGCCTAACACTATCCCAAATGCACTTACCCAGGAATTATTAGAAGATAAATATTTGATCGCTTCAAAAACATCATTAGCGAACTATTCTTTTTTTATGGGAACCAGCAATAACAATGCTGATGAAGTTTTAAAAACAAATGATAAACGAAAAGATGTTTGTGGGATAAAGATATTCATGGGATCATCTACCGGGAATATGCTTGTAGATAGTCCGAATACGTTGGATAAAGTTTTCAGAGAAAGTGAAGTGTTGATCGCTACACATTGTGAAGATGAAAGGATCATAAAAGAAAATCTTGAAAAAATAAAAAAAGAGGGTCGGAAACTTATAGCAGCCGATCACCCGATCATAAGAAATGAAGATGCATGTTATGAATCATCTCTTCTAGCTATACAGATCGCAAAAAAATATAATACCCGTCTTCATATACTGCATATTTCAACTGAAAAGGAATTAATGCTTTTCACAAATATGCTTCCCTTAAAGGAAAAAAGAATAACTGCAGAAGTTTGTGTACACCACCTTCATTTTACAAGTGATGATTATGCAAGACTTGGCAATAAAATAAAATGCAACCCTGCTATTAAAGCGCCACACAATCGTGAAGGGCTTTGGAAAGCCTTGTTGGATGATCGTCTTGATGTGATCGCTACTGATCATGCGCCACATACTCTGGAAGAAAAAAATGAACCTTATGAAAAAGCACATGCCGGCTTGCCTTTGGTTCAACATTCAATGCTATTGATGCTGCATTATTACAAACAAGGAAAAATAAGTTTAGAAAAGATCGCTGAGAAAATGAGTCATGCTGTTGCAGATTGTTTTCAAATAAAGAACAGAGGATATATTCGGGAAGGGTATTTTGCTGATCTTGTTTTAGTTGATATGCACAAACCAACAACTGTCTCAAAAGAAAATATTTTGTATAAATGTGGATGGAGCCCTTTAGAAGGCTTTGAATTTCCTGCTGCTATCTCGCATACATTTGTAAATGGTCATTTAGTTTATGGAAATGAAATATGGGATGAATCTATCAAAGGCATGCGCCTGTCTTTTAACAGGTAAAAAATATTCAATGCTCAAAATTCAATGTTCAATACTCAATTGTGGTGACCTCATTCACCATTCACCATTCACTATTCACCATCATGCATCTTGACGCAACAACATATAACGATATCTCTGTCTTTCACCAGGAAGAAGAATTTTCTATTTTTCATAAACTGAATTTTACAAGAACCGTTTATGGTAAAGAATGGCTTCGCCATTTTTTTTCCGAACCACATCATGATCTGAAAAAGATACTGGGTACACAAAAAATAATCCGGACATTAAACGAACACCTGGATGACTGGCCAACCGAGATCACTAATGGTACTTTATTGGTAGTTGAAAAATATCTTGACTACAATTTAGACCCTATTCCGCAAGATCCTAATCCATTAAATACATGGACATATAAAACTTTTCATTTAGAAGATTACCGGATGGTAAAATATTCTATTGGTCATTGCGCAGATTTTTTCCGAGGATTAAAAAAGTTAGTAACTTTTTTTAGCCAGCAGGAATTACCCGCCTTTTTTAAAATTTATATTGAAAGGGCAGAACAATTATTAAGAGAAACGCCACTGGGAAAGATTTCTTCATCAAAACCCGGCGAAAGTTTTTCTCCCATACAAAATCTTTATTTCGGCTATCACATTCGCAATCGGTATAAAAACGATACGATCGAGTTGCTGGAAATTTTCGGAAGACTGGATGCGTGGTATTCGATGGCAATGGCAATGAAGTCTTTTGATCTTCGCTTTCCTGAGTTTATTGAGTTGGATAAACCAACAGTAAACGCAAAGGGTCTCTATCATTTATTATTGAAGCACCCGGTTTCTTATGATCTCGAACTGAATCCCAATCACAATTTTCTTTTTCTGACAGGTGCAAACATGGCCGGTAAAAGCACATTGATAAAAGCGGTTGGCTCAGCTGTATTCCTTGCCCATCTTGGCATGGGTGTACCGGCACAGCAAATGACATTGACCTTATTTGATGGTTTACTTACTAATATTAATGTCGTTGACAATATCGCTAAAGGGGAAAGCTATTTTTTTAATGAAGTACAAAGAGTAAAAAACACTGTTGAAAAAATTAACAATGGAAAAAAATGGTTGGTGTTAATCGATGAACTTTTTAAAGGAACCAATGTACAGGATGCAATGAAATGTTCATTGACGGTCATTAAAGGTTTGATCAAAATAAAAAACTCATTGTTCATTCTTTCAACACATTTATATGAAATTGGCGATGAATTAAAACAATATCCAAATATTAGTTTCCGCTATTTTGAAACCACCGCCAATGATGACCAGCTTGAATTCAGCTATCAATTAAAAGAGGGAATAAGCAACGATCGGCTGGGTTATCTCATCCTGAGAAGGGAAAAAGTGGTGGATATGCTGGAGAAATTATAGGATCACGATTTACAGGATTATTATAGATTTGGAGGAAATCACAAAATCTCTTTATGCGTATAACTTTTCTTTCGCTTTTTATTTTTTGTTTTCAGTCCGGATTTGGGCAAAATAATATTGATGTATTACATTATAAATTCAATATTGGATTAAATGATCTGAACGATACGATCTATGGTGTTGCGGAAATAAAAGTGAAATTTTTACAACCCGCCAGCGAAGTGAGTTTTGATCTTACCAAAATAAAAGATGATGGTAAAGGAATGAAAGTTGGAAAACTCGGAGGAAATAATATTCGGGGCAGCATTTACAATGAAAAAATGTTTCGCATTCTATTATCTAAAAATATGAAGGCTGGTGATACAGCTACTTTTATTATTCCTTATTCAGGAATTCCCGCAGATGGCTTGATCATTTCAAAAACAAAATATGGTCGTCGCGGCTTTTTTGCAGATAACTGGCCTGATCGCGGACATAACTGGATTCCTTGTCATGATGATCCTGCTGATAAATCCACTGTAGAATTTGTTGTTACTGCTCCCGAGCATTACCAGGTCGTTGCCAACGGAGTGCAGATCGAAGAAACATCGCTTGGCAATGGTTTTAAAACTACTCATTGGAAAGAAGATACTCCTATCTCGACAAAAGTAATGGTGATCGGGGTTGCTGATTTCGCTGTCAAGCTTGCCGGAGTTGTAAATGGAAATATTCCGATCTATAGCTGGGTCTATCCGGAAAATAAAAATGAAGGCTTTTATGATTATTCACAGGCAATTGAAGTAATGGAATATTATATTACCCATATCGGTTCTTATGGTTATAAAAAATTAGCCAACGTTCAATCAAAGACAAGGTTTGGCGGGCTGGAAAATGCGAATACAATTTTTTATTCTGAAGGTTCAGTAAGTGGTACCAGGAAAAACGAAGGTTTAATAGCACATGAAATAGCGCATCAGTGGTTTGGGAACATGGCTACTGAAAAAAGTTTTGGACACTTATGGCTGAGTGAAGGTTTTGCCACCTATTTTACCATTCTTTATTTTGAAAACAAATATGGAAAAGATACAGCAATAAAAATGTTGGAGGAAGACAGGTCCCAGGTAATTGATTTTTCAAAAAAAAGTAATAAAGCCATTGTTGATACTGATGAAACAGATTACATGCAGTTGCTCAATGCAAATTCTTATCAAAAAGGCGGATGGGTATTGCACATGCTTCGTTGTGAATTGGGTGATTCTGTTTTCTGGAGATCGATCAGAAAATATTATTCGACTTATGGAGGCAACATTGCCGATACAAGAGATCTGCAAAAAATATTTGAAGATGTTTCAGGAAAAGAGCTAAAACAATTTTTTGATCAATGGCTTTATACGACAGGACAACCTGATCTTGAAATAACCTGGAAGTATGGTGATGACAAATCCTTAATCATAGATGTAAAACAATTACAAAAAAATATTTTCAAATTCCCATTGACATTTAAAATAGGAAGTAAAAAAGAAAAAGTGTTTGTGGATAGAGCTCTTTCTTCTTTTAAAATAAAATATGACCGGAAACCTGAGTCAATCATTGTTGACCCTGATACTGACCTGTTGATGAGTAGCACGATCAGGGAAAAATAGCTTGAATAAACTTTAGGATGCTTGCGGGGCTAAATTGCCAGCCTGGGCCATAAATACAGTTGCTATCTACCAACTTAGTGGTATCTGCTGCACTGATTATTTCTCTACCTTCATTTCATGCTGGTAAAAGTTTTTGGCAGCGCTGTCTATGGTGTCGAAGCAATCACAATTACTATTGAAGTAAATTGGATGAGCACAGGCATAGGCATTGTTATTGTTGGCCTGCCAGATAATGCTGTAAAAGAAAGTTTACAACGAATTGAAAGCACTATTAAGGCGCTTGGTTTTCAAATGCCACGAACAAAAATTGTGGTGAACATGGCGCCGGCAGATATTAAAAAAAGTGGAACTCCTTTTGATCTGCCCATTGCACTCGGTATACTGGCTGCTTCGGAATTAATTTCAAATCAAGAAACATTAGAAAAATATTTGATCATGGGTGAGCTCAGTTTAGATGGGGAACTGCGCTCAATAAAAGGAACTTTACCGATCGCCATTCAGGCAAGAAAAGAAAATTTCAAAGGATTGATCGTCCCAAAAGTAAATGCTAAAGAAGCTGCAATAGTTAATAACTTAAATGTATATGGAGTTGAAAATATTGAAGAGGTCATAAATTTTTTTGCAAATGATGAAAAAGGACTTGAACCAGTTGTTGTAAATACAAGAGAAGAGTTTTATAATTCGCAATATGATTATGAAATAGATTTTGCAGATGTAAAAGGCCAGGAAAATATTAAACGGGCTCTTGAAATAGCAGCAGCCGGGGGTCATAATGCAATTTTGATCGGTCCGCCCGGCGCCGGGAAAACAATGTTGGCAAAACGATTGCCCACGATCCTTCCTCCATTAACATTACACGAGGCATTAGAAACAACAAAGATCCATTCAGTGGCAGGAAAACTTCCTGAAAATTCTACATTGGTTTCAAAGCGTCCATTCCGGTCACCGCATCATACCATTTCTGATGTTGCTTTGGTCGGTGGCGGCGGCAATCCTCAACCGGGAGAAATTTCTTTGGCCCATAACGGCGTTTTGTTCTTAGATGAATTACCGGAATTTAAAAGAACGGTGTTGGAAGTGATGCGTCAGCCAATGGAAGAAAGAAAAGTCACAATTTCAAGAGCAAAAGTAGCATTGGATTTTCCGGCTTCGTTTATGCTTATTGCATCGATGAATCCATGCCCTTGTGGTTTTTTTAATCATCCGGAAAAAGAATGTACCTGTCCACCTGGTGCTGTACAGAAATATTTAAATAAGATCTCAGGCCCTTTACTCGATCGTATTGATCTTCATGTGGAAGTAACTCCTGTTCCTTTCAATGAATTATCCTCTGCAAAAAATTCTGATAACTCAACCGTTATTCGTGAAAGGGTGATCAGCGCAAGAGAAATGCAGGCAGAACGATACAAAAACAATCCCGGTATCTATTGTAATGCACAAATAAGCAGTAAAATGTTGAAAGAGGTCTGCGTGATCGATACCGTTGGACAAAACTTATTAAAGAATGCAATGGAAAAACTTAACCTATCTGCAAGAGCATATGACCGAATTTTAAAAGTTTCACGAACAATTGCTGATCTTAATGGAAGCGAAAAGATAAAACCTGAACATCTGGCTGAAGCTATTCAATATAGAAGTTTAGATAGAGAAGGATGGGGTGGATAAATTTCATTTTACTTTTTTCATAATAAAGCAAGCTTCCCCTCCGCGTTTCTCTTCATTAAGCTTTGAAATATCTTTTTTGAACTTATCCAATTCACTTTTTGTAAATGAAGAGTGCTTTTTATTTTTCCATAAAGAGTTTTCAGAAGTTGCATTGATGCCCTTTAAATATTCCTCGCTTCCCCAAAATTGAAAACTGCTTGCATCATGCCACAGATCAGTAATTGTTAACCCGGCATTTTTTGCAAGTATTTCCATCGACTTGTGAGATTGAATGTTTATATGTCTCGGTGCATCAAGAGCGGCCCATTTTGTTCCATATTTTTCCCAGCAATAAGAATTTGTTACTGGTGTCCTGATCAATAACGTTCCGCCATCCTTTAACAATTTTGCCAATTGAATAAGGTGCCTTTGCGGATCTTCGAAGTGTTCAAAAGAATGATGTGACATTACAATCTCATATTGCGAAGCCAGGTCAAAAACAGTTTTCTTAAATATTGAAACTTCCCGGGTAATAATATCATTTTCGACAAACGGATCGACACCAGTTAGTTTTCTGAATCCAAGTTTTCTGATCTTAAAAAGAAGATCGCCATTTCCACAACCTACATCTAGTATTTCCGAATCAAAGTTCACCCCGGTTTTTTTCATCCACATATAATAATCCGGCATTTTATATCCTATCGATGACAAAATCCCAATCAGGCTTTTCTTATTGAACAATAAATATTCTGCCTTTGCTTTCCGCGACTTGTTTTTAAAAGAATCAATATTTTCAAGATGTTCTTCATTGCTTTTAAATGAATAATAATCCTGTCGAGGATAATATTTTCCAAGATCAGCCGGGATGTCGAGTAGCTGCAATCCTTTACAATCACCACAATAATTATACTTGAAGCTTCCACCAAGACCCAACAAAAGCTCAGTGGCTTCTATGATCCTGTTATCAACTTCATTATTGCAATAAGAACATTTCATATTCAATCTCTATTTATTACATGCCAACGAATATCTTTGTTTAGCAAGCCGCAAATATAAATAAAGGAATTTTGTAAACATAAATGAAAAGCGATAACGACAAGAAGAAGATCCTTCTCATTACTCCAAACTACATGGATTATACTGACATTATTCTTAACGGCATAAGTGAATACCAGGATGCAGATGCTTATTTGATCACAACAACAGGAAATGACCTGAAATTCGAGTATCAAAATTCATTTCACCGTATTCAAAATTTCTTTTCAAAGCTTATTCTACAAAAAAATCAAAAAAAGATCTTTTATAGTAATTCGATAAAAAGAAAACTGAAGGACCTTTTTGAAGAACACTCCTTTTTCGACGACATCCTGATTCTTCGGCCTGATCTGATAAAAGAACATTTACATTTTATAAAAGATCACGGTAACCGGCTAATTGCTTACTTCTGGGATAGCTTTTCAAGAATGCCTAGGGGAAAGGAAACAATACAATTCTTTGATAAGTTTTTATGTTTTGAGCCTAAGGATGCAAAAGATCATAAACTTTTATTTCTTCCAAATTTCTATTCCCCTGATCTTATAATAACTAAGACCGGGATGCCACATTTTGATCTTTCTTATGTTGCGTCGTATGATGACAGGATAGAAACGCTGGAAAGAATACTCGTTTCATTGAGTTCATTAGACTTGAAAACGAATATTAATATAATTGCGAAAAAGCATACAGGATCTAAAAATAAAAATGAAAAAAATATAACATGGTTCACCGATGTTCTTCCACGAAAAGAGACGATCCGCATAATGAGTGATAGCAAAGTATTACTTGATATCGCTCAGGCTAAGCAGGATGGATTATCATTCAGGATCTTTGAAGCGATGAAATTGGAAAAGAAATTGATTACCACTAACCGCTCGGTTGTCGATTATGATTTTTATGACCCCCAAAACATCTTTGTATGGGAACATGAACAAACGATACCAGCAAAAGATTTTTTTATAAATCCTTATTCTCCTATTCCCCCGGAAATTTTAAATAAATATTCATTGCAAAAATGGGTAAACACGATTTTCGGGTAATAATGAGACCTGATTATCTGGATTCGTAGATTATCTTTACAGCAACACGATACAATGCGAGAATATTTTCAGCTTCTTAATGATCATTACGACAAGATCCATGTACTTTCAGTACGAGCTGCTGAAGCCAGAAGAAAACTTTTTGCGGAAAGATTCGAAGGACTCAACTATTCTTTTTTTTACGGTGCTGATAAAAACAATTTCACGATCAGCGAATTAATTGAACAAAATATTTACAGCGAACAATTGACCAAAGAGCATCACCGGTATAATAAAGTGATGAAATCAGGAGAGATCGCTTGTTCCTGGAGTCATCGTATGATGTATGAAGACATGTTGGAGCATAATTATTCCCGCATTTTAATTCTTGAAGACGATGCTGTGCCTGATCCTGAAATGATAAAAAAAATACCAACTATACTTTCGGAAATACAGGGTGACTGCGAATTACTAATGTGGGGTTGGAGTAAAAATGGTGAATCAGGAACAATTTCTTTTTTGAAACAAGCAGGTTACCATATTCAAAACAAATTTGGTTTGTTGAAATGGAGTTCTACTATGATAAATAACCTCTATGCAAGATCTTTTTCTCTCAATATAAAAAAGGCGGGCTTTCATGATTACACTTACGCTTATGGAATAACAAAAAGCGCCGCAGAAAAATTACTGCAAATGCAAACCCCTATTCAATACATCGCCGACAATTTACTTGCACATGCTATTACAAAGAATATTGTAAGCGGTTATATTGTATACCCTGCAGCTATACTCCATGATAACCTTCCCGATGGGACGGCGAGAGATTCGTATATTCGTTGACTAATTTTTGAAATTCACACATGAAAATACTGTTTCAATACCTTAAACCTTATAAAGGATTAGTGATACTGGTGCTTTTCCTCGCTGCCATTAATATTGGATTTTCCTTATTCGATCCGATCATTTTTGGAAAGCTGATCAACCTGGCAACCTATCATAAAAATGTAAAAGCATTTGAATGGTCTGATTTTCTTTTCTTAAATGATAAACTTACAGACATTGATATAAAAGTTGACCGACAAGGCATAGTCACAAAAACACCTGTGTCGACGCACTATTATGGTGTCATTTGGCTTTTGCTTGCTTCTATTTCTGTTGCTATGATCAGTCGTATTGCGAAAGCATTCCAGGATTATTGTTTAAATCTTATCACGCAAAAATTTGGTGCGACCGTATTTACAGAAGGATTGCAACATGCTATGAAATTACCTTACCAGGAATTTGAAGATGCACGAAGCGGGGAAACGTTAAGCATTTTACAAAAAGTAAGAATTGATACAGAGAAATTTGTTTCTTCATTTATCAATGTCCTTTTTCCGGTTATCATCGGAATTGTCTTTGTTGCCGTGTATGCCACAACAATTCACTGGAGCCTGCCGATAATTTATTTCGGCGGCATTTTTTTACTAACCATCATTTCAAATTTATTAAGCAAAAAGGTTAAAGTAATTCAGAAAAATATAGTTGGGCAAACAACTGCACTTGCCGGAGCAACTACCGAATCTTTAAGAAATATCGAGCTGGTGAAAAGCCTTGGGCTAACACAACAGGAAGTTGGCAGGCTAAACAAGAATACATTTAAAATTCTTGGGCTCGAGCTGACAAAAGTAAAACGCATACGTAGCATCAGTTTTGTACAAGGCACATTTGTAAATACTCTTCGCCAGGTTATTCTTTTTATGTTGATGTATCTTATTTATGGAGGAAGAATGGATGCAGGCCAATTAGTGACGATGCAAATTTTTTCATTCTTTGTATTTGGACCGTTGCAAGAGATCGGGAATATCATTCTTTCCTATCGCGAAGCACAAGCATCATTGGAAAATTTTGGCAACCTGATGAAAAAAGCCCCTGAGCCACAGCCAGCAGATCCAAAACACCTGGGCACTATTGAACAATTGGAATTTAATCATGTAGGTTTCAAACACCACACAGCATCACAACATGCGATCAATAACATTAGTTTTAAAGTAAGTACGGGAGAAACTATCGCTTTTGTTGGCCCTTCAGGTTCCGGAAAAACTACTATGATGAAATTATTAGTAGGTCTTTATCGTCCCCAACAGGGAAAAATTCTTTACAACAGTATTGATGAAAACAATATCAACTTTGAAGATCTGCGAAATCAAATTGGATTTGTAACACAGGATACACAGCTTTTTTCCGGCACTATAAAAGAGAATTTAATGTTTGTAAATCCTGCAGCGCCTGAAGAAGAACTATATGATGTGTTGAATAAAGCGTCCTGTCAAAACTTATTGTCAAGAGCGGAAAAAGGATTGGAAACCATGATCGGCGAAGGTGGACTAAAATTATCAGGTGGCGAAAAGCAAAGGTTGTCAATTGCAAGAGCTCTTTTGCGCCGGCCAAAATTATTGATCTTTGATGAAGCTACTTCCTCACTTGATTCATTGACAGAAGAAGAGATAACATCAACTATAAGAGATGTATCATCAAGTGGTGACCAGATCACTATTCTTATTGCTCACCGGCTTTCCACTATTATGCATGCGGACAGAATTTATGTACTAGAGAAAGGTGATATAGTTGAAACCGGCAATCATGAAAAATTATTAGAAGAAAAAGGATTATACTATGCCATGTGGCGTCAGCAAATTGGCGAAAGGAAAAAATTAACAGCAGCCTAATTTTTTAAAAAGGAAACAAATCACCATGTTCGGCTTTTTATTCGGAAAAAATAAGATCAAAGAAGCGGTAAAAAAAGGAGCTGTCATTATCGACGTAAGAACTCCGCATGAATATGATAATGGAAAGATCCCTGGCTCTATTAATATTCCGGTCGACAGGATCTCTTCAAGCATCGAAAGGATCAGGTCGATGAAAAAACCAGTAATCGTTTGCTGTGAATCCGGGATGCGAAGCAATACAGCAAAAAATATATTAAAATCTGCCGGGTTACCTGAAGTTTATAATGGTGGAAGCTGGGAATCTGTATTGAAAACGATCAACAAACTCTAAGGATTCACTTTCACTTTTAGTGTTGTGGTGGAAACATTCGCTCCATGATCCTGGAACTCTATCAGCACTGTAAAATCAGTTGGCGCAGTTACTACAGCTTTGTAAGCAAGCCTGTAATTGATAAGTTGTAAATAATGGCTTTCGTAATTATTATCTGCCACTACAAAATTGTTACCATCATTTTTTATCTGCACTTTTCCTTTATATACTATTTTATTATCAGTCACGGCTCCTTCAACAATGATCGAATCACCACTGGCATACACCTGGTTAGCGGTCGGTTTTGAAACTGTGATCACCGGGAATATATCATCATTTTGATCGATCGCATCCGGGTTTTCATCTTGGGCGTAGCCCACCTTTCCACATGAAGCCATGATCACACTAACTAAAAGAAACACTCCCGTGAAATAAAAAAATTTTTTCATACTTATTTGTTCTCGTCTTTCCCCTTCCAAAGATCAGTAAAGAAATTTGATTTTTCCAGTTCTTCAATGTCACTCAGCTCTACTTCAATTGCTTTAGTACTTTGTGTTATCTCTATCAGCGAAATGATCAGCGAAACAAGCAGGCTTATCAAACTAATTGCAAAAATATACTGCGCTATTTTCGACCACTCGCTATAAATACTATACATCGTAAATACACAACAAACAAAACTAAACACTCCCAGGCCTTGCATGTACCTTACCAGGTTAAGCCTTCGTCTTAAACTTTGAATTTGATAGATCAACCCGGTGCTCTTCTCTCCTCTTTTGTACTCATCGTGCAAACGTCTTACAAGGTTGGCTAATGCAAGAAAACGATTTGTATACGCCAGCAATAACAAACTAATTGCAGGAAATAATAAAGCCGGCGTATTAAATGTAAGTTCCATGCTTAAAAATATCACAGGTTTTGATATGCAGAAAATTTTTATTACCCCGTCTTAATTACAACTATTTAACATCCGTTGCGTCGCACTCTTCAGGGTTCTGTTCACTACTCAACTTTTCTTTTCAGCAAACACAAGTGGAATATTAACCTTCAAAGAAAAGTTTCTTCCCATATTAAACACTCCCATCCTTCCCGTCACCATATTTGTATCTGTATATTTTAACCTGCTAAGATGATTTTGATAAGCTGTGTTTGTCAGATTAATACCTGTAAAATGAATACTGAAAATTGTCTTTTCTTTTTTATTTATAATATCAGTTCCTAATCCGCTATTTAATAACGTATAACTGGGTGTAGACGTTTCAGTATTGTACGCAAAGAATGGTTTGTTCTGCTCAAAATTGTTTTCCATTTCCACTTTGAAATAAAAGTTCCTGAGCGATTTGCCAGTCTTTTTAAAATTTGCACGTAACTCGCTTGATAGCTTTGCTGCAGGAATTAAAGGAAGATTGTCAGTTCCGCCTATCTTTTCATCAAACCTGCCACGAACAAATGATACAGAGTTTTCAAAATGTAACCAATCCAACGGATGTGGATGTATATCAAAGTTCAGTTCCAGCCCTGATAACGCAGCATTAAATTGATCAAATTGAAAAACCATCAGGTCTTTGTTGTCGACATTTATTATTGAATCTCCACCCAAAACTGATTCCAGCTTTCTATAAAAAATATAATTATTCATTCTATTGTAAAAGGCACTTAAGCCAACACTGAAATGTTCATAATTCACTTCAAACCCACCATCGAATTGTAAACTTGTTTCTGATTCCAGGTCACGATCACCATATTCATATCGATTCGTTCCTTCATGTGCACCATTGCTGGCAAGCTCGGCAAGCGAAGGAGCCCTGAAACCACGGGCAAGATTTGCCTTAAGAGTTAAAAAATCCGCTGGCTCGTAGCTAACGCCTATGCTGCCAGAAAAATTTGAGAATGATCTGTTGAACGATTCAAATTTTATTCCCGTTCCATCCAGCATCTCTTTTGAATTTATTGAGCGATTATCAAACCGAAGTCCGCCACTCAGGGTTGCTTTTTTAAAATACCGTTGTGTATATACAAATCCTCCTATATCAAAAAAATTATAATCAGGCACCAACGCCTCCTCACCTTTATTTTTATTGTCTTGATACATACCATTTGCACCTACAGTAACATGCCATTCTTTTTTTTCTTTTAATGATAACTGCACATTGTAGGTAATCGTTTTAAGATCAAAGAAAAGTTCCGCTTCGTTTTCGTTTTCAGGATCACCAAACTCCTTGCGTAAATTATCCTGGTAACCTAAATTCAATTTTAACCGGCTACCTCCAAGTGAAAAACTATTATCACTGGCGATCTTATAGTGTTTTATATTTTGCCTTGGAATAAAAGGATCTTTTTCATTAAGATTATCATTTGTTGCAATCCGTTCGAGAGGTGTACCACTATAAAGCAAAAACTTACCAGTTGCATCATCCCGTTCGCCTTCAACAAGTCCTACATTTTGATTAAATGTACTGAAGACAAGATGGCTAAATCCCCATTTCTTATTAATACCAATATAGCCACCTGCATTTTTTTCATTGAAAGATGAATTAAGCACTTTGCCATCGTAACGGTTTTCATAATTACCGGCAGATCTCAAAGTGCCATAAGCATTCCAGTTGATCCCATTGGTGTTGCCTGCAATATTTGCATTTAACGCAAACAGGTTATTATTAGATTGAAAATTTGTAAGAATATTCCCTTTAATCGTTCCTTCACTTACAGGAATATTTGTAATAAGGTTTATTACACCCGCAAGTGCATCGCTTCCATACATAAGTGATGCCGGGCCTTTTAAGATCTCCGCACGATTTACACTGAGCTCATCGATCTCGATCCCATGTTCATCTCCCCATTGCTGTCCCTCCTGTCTTACACCTTCATTTACTACAAGCACACGGTTATAACCTAATCCACGAATAATAGGTTTTGAAATAGCCGGCCCTGTTCCCAATTGGGAAACACCCGGCTTTTTTGCAAGTACATCAATGATGTTAGTTCCTGAAGACTGGAGTAGCTCTGCCCGGCGTAAAGCAGTAACAGGAACCGGCGTCTTTTTAATGTTAGTTGCATTGGAAACACCAGTCACGATCACTCCCTGGTTTTCCAGGATCGAAGGCTGCAAAGCAAAATCCTTCTCTGTGTTTTTATCAATATCTATATGTTCAATGATGCTCGTGTAACCAATATGAGATACTTCAATCAAATGATGACCAGTAGGAACTTCTGTAAATTGAAACCGGCCTGAGTTATCTGCATAAACTCCAAGTTTCAAATCGGGGAAAAAGATACTTGTACCGGACAAAGGCTCGCCAGTTTTTGCATCTGTAATTTTTCCACCAAAACTGGAATTAATATTTATTACACCAGTATTTTTTCCATCGTTGACTAAAATTTTCTCTTGTGCAAAATTTCTTAGGGAGAAAAAAGAAAAAATAAAAAAGCCTATAATTAACCTTAACATACTAATCTTTTAAATAAACGAAACGTTTTAAAATCTGAAAACAGGGTAATCGCATTGCTATTACCAGTGTTAAAAAATTAACTGGGAGAACCTATATAATAAGGGGGGGTCCGCGATTTTCAAATGCAGTATGAAAAGAAAGTATTTGAGATGAAGTTAATTTTGAGTTGGATTCAGACGGTTCGGCTACAAGATCACAAATAGGAGGCGCTGGCAGACCATCAGTATCTTTATTTATTTGGTAGCTACAAATGCTACAATCAACAGTAGAACTGGAAACCTGCGAAACATTATTTTTTTCTTTACTATCTCCCGCGCAATTATGATTTGAAACTAAAATACTATTGGAATGTGTATGAAGAATTTTGATGCTGTGAATAAGCAGCAGCAAAACAAGTAACAGGGAAGAGATCGCCTTATTGATATTATGGCGTTTAAAAAGCATTCGGCAAAGCTATGGTTTTTTGCATCTCTGTTGCTTTTAAATATTTTGCAACACTGATTGCAACAGATAGGCCTACTACTTATTTCACCTTCAACATTGCTCTTACTTGCTGTGTGGCCCCATTTTGAAGTCTTGCATAGTAGACGCCAGCTGCAAATTTCTCTGCATTAAATATTACGGAATATTGACCGGGACCGGTGTAATCCTGGTCAACAAGTGTTGCTATCATTCTTCCTAAAGTATCAATGATCATAATGGATGTATGCCCCCCATCTGTTTTAAAAGTGATCATTGTAGAGCTTGTAAATGGATTGGGAGAGTTTTTAATAAGTAATTTATCCTGCAGGTCAGGTATTGTTGAATTACATGAATTTGCTTTTACGATAGGTAGACTTTGAAAATTTTTAAGCATTACAGTCTGCAGTGTAGTATTATCAACACAGAACCAGCTGGAAAGTATCGATGCATAAACGCTTCTGAAATCATATTGCATTGGCACGTTATCGTTCACACTTGCATTTCCAGGGATCGTTGGACTATTACCTAAAACACCGCCGGCTACATATTCTCCAAATAAAATTACCGGAGCTGCCGCACCATGATCTGTACCTAAGCTGGAATTAGATTTTATCCTTCTTCCGAATTCCGAAAATGTCATTCCATAAACTCTTTTTTGTACGCCAAGAAATTTTAGATCATCCATAAATGCCTTGATAGCATCGGACAATTGCTTCATCAGGCTTGCATGTGCACCTGTTGTCGTGTCGGTTTGATTCACTTGTGTTGAATGTGTATCAAACCCACCAATGCTAACCATATAAACCCTTGTTTTCAATCCGCCTTTTACGAGTCTTGCAACGATCTTCAATTGATCAGCAAGTGGATTATTTGTCGGATAAGTTGATTGTGTGGTCACTTTTAATGCAGCAGTTTTTACTACATCAGCATATTGTTGCGTTTGTCTTGCTACAGTTCTTATATAGGTAAGCTCATAACCGGCAGGCGAATTTGGTGCAGGATCCTGTACACCATTTATAAGATTATAAAAATTTACGGGATCAGAAATACTCATTCCCATACTTACCTGCGGACCCTGGAATGTAAGCGAGGTTACGGACCCGATCTGGATCCCTAAAGGATCAGTCATCGAACTGTTAGGATATCCATTTGGAAAACCCGGATATTCATTATCAAGATAACGACCCATCCATCCACTATTCACATACTGATTTGAATCGGAAGCACTCATCCAAATATCTGTTGCACGAAAATGTGAGAAGTCAGGATTAGGATAACCAACTGCTTGTACTACGGCGGCTTTTCCTTCATTAAATAAAGTTTGAATGCCTGTCATAGAAGGATGCAACCCTGTTTTTGAAGTTCCGGCAAGAGCTAAAATTTTATTTTGTGGAATAGCTACATTGCTTCTTGCTGCCATATAATTCGAATAAGCATCAATAGGGATTACCATATTCAATCCATCATTTCCTCCGTTCATTTGCACAAGCACCAGCACATGATCTGTATCAGTAGGGTTATCCATTAATGCACGGATCAATGGCGATTCCATTCCCATGGTGCGTATCGGGATATTGCCAATCACTGTTGTAGCAGCTGCAGCAGGAACAGTATATCTTAAAAAATCTCTTCTTTTCATTTCAGTTGGTTTTATTAACTCAATTGATATTCGGCCAGGTCCATTAAATATTTATACAGATCTCTCAACCGGGTATATACAACCTGGTAATTAGCAGCGGAAGGATTGCTGATATAAGCAGCCCATGCATTGGTCCAATAATAATCCTGCGCCTGGTTACTTAAAAGAATTTGATTTTTCAAAGCTGTTTTCGATGCTGTGGAGATATCTATACGGAAAAGGATTCTCAGTGCATCATTCATCAAAATATTTGGGTCCGATGGATTGGAAAGTTTTTTTGTAAATGCAACCGGGTCGATCACTATTTTTTGGCCGTTTCTTGTATACCCGGTACCTATCATTGTATCTGTAAAAAGGTTTCTTCTTGGATAAGTGTCTGCATTTATCCATGTTTCATGAAACTGTGGCGCCTGGTAAAAGGCGGCCCATCCGGCAACATTCGGTGGATCGCCAATATTTTGCTGCAACAATGCCGCATAGCTTTGCATAAAGCTCCACATGTTATATGCGTTTACATAATCGGTTGCATTTGGAAATACAATTGTAAACTCCCTGCATACAGAAACTACCAGGTCAACCGGAGATTTTATATAGCAACCCTGGTTCACTACATCAAAAAAATGCTCGCTTTTTAATAATGCAGAAAGAACCGGTTTTATTTCCCAATTATTAGAAACAAGTAATTGTGCCAATGGAGTAATAACATTTGCTTCAGTGGCTGAATCAATTTTATAATAAACAAAATAGCGATACAATTTCTTTACAATAAACCTGGATACCTCTGTACTCTTTGAAAATATCATATTGATAAGATCGGTAAGTTCCAGGTCCCCCGCAGTAGCACCGCTTCTTCCTGTAATTATTGTGTTATTATAAAAAGAAGAGAACTGTTTACTTGTCGTATCGTGTTGACCTGCAGTAAAACTATAAGTATTTGTAGTTCCATTTATTTTCCAACCGGTTAAAACTCTTGCAGCTTTTTTTACATCATCTTCCGTATAGTTCGGATCATTTTCTTTCCCCAGCGTAAATAATTCTTGTAATTCCCGGGCATAGTTTTCATCAGGAGCAGTGTTGATATTTAAATAACCGTTCAGATAACGAAGCATTGCCGCATCCAATGTCATTTCTCTTACGAACTGTTTAAAATTGCCAAGGACATTTTTCCGGCAAAGAGCATTATAATTATAAGCCCAGATCATTCGGCCAAGATCATTTGTTTCTGTTGAAAAATGATTGTGCCAGAAAAGCGTCATTTTCTCTCTAATATTCCTTTCCTGGTTTATCATTAATCCCATCCACCAGGCTTTTAAAGAATTTCTTCTTTGCCCATCAGCATCAGTAGTATTAATTGTAACCCAGGTCTGGCCAATTGGTATATTATAATCCGGATCACTAGTTGGGATATTGGTATTGTTATAATTTTTTACCGGTGGCGCTGGAGGAGTTGCTGATACTGTTAATAAAGTATCAACTGATTGATTCATACCGAGCCCAAGAAAATAAGTAATATCATCAGGAGTAGAACCAAACATTGTTCTTTTAAGAAGATGAATTACTTCATTTGATGTCCACGTACCGTTATAGGGAGTAAGGCCAGAAAAAGTGCGGGCAGTTTCATTTGTCTCATAAGTCCTACTCTGCGCAGTTTTTTTCCTGGCAGTTACAAATTCTCTTCTATCCATAACAAGGGTTTTGGTTGGCGGGTGCCAATGTTGACTTTAAAGTTATAAAATGGTTTAAGGATGTCTAAGTGAAAAGCAACTTCTTTTCCCGAAGTATTATAGGAAAATTACAAGTTCAAATGCAGTTGATGTACAAAAACTAGAGATTCTCAATAATGCCAGCGATGCCCTGGCCCCCCCCGACACAAGCAGTTACCATTCCATATTTCTTATTTAAACGCTTCATATCATGAAGGTTCTGAATCGTGAGCTTACAGCCGGTACATCCAAGCGGATGGCCAAGTGCAATTGCCCCACCGTTTATGTTTACTTTGGAAGGGTCAAGACCTGCTTCACGAATAACAGCAATTGATTGCGAGGCAAACGCTTCATTCAATTCTATAAGGTCTATTTGTGAAAGATTCATTCCTGTTTGCTTCAATACTTTTGGAATAGCCGCAACCGGTCCAATACCCATTATCCGTGGATGGACACCAGCAACTGCAGAACCAACTAATCTCCCAATTGGTTTTAGCCCAAGTTCTTTAACCACCTTCTCTCCCATTACAATTACAAATGCAGCTCCGTCGCTTGTTTGAGATGAATTACCTGCAGTCACACAACCATTCGCAGCAAATGCTGGTTTTAATTTAGCCAATGCTTCAATAGATGTATCGGCACGAGGTCCTTCATCAGTATCTACAGTATAATTCCTTTTTTGTTTTTTACCTTTTTCATCAAGGTAAACTTCTTCCACTGCAATCGGTAAAATCCCGTTTATAAAATAACCATTCTTAATTGCATTGATCGCTTTCTGATGCGAGTTATATGAAAATTCATCCTGTGCTTCTCGGCTTACATTAAATTCTTTTGCAACTGCTTCCGCTGTTAACCCCATGCTTAAATAATAATCGGGTTCATCTTTTGCAATTGAATATGCCGGAACAGTTTTCCACCCAGCTGTAGGTACAAGGCTCATGCTTTCAGTACCGCCTGCTATTATACAATCGGCCATTCCCATTCTTATTTTCGCTGTTGCAATTGCAATTGTTTCCAATCCCGATGCACAATAACGATTCACTGTTACACCTGGCACATCAATTCCTAAAGCCCTTGCAGAAATAATCCGGCCGAATTGCAAACCTTGTTCAGCTTCCGGAACAGCGTTCCCCACAATTACATCATCAACTCGTTTGGCTTCCAATTGAGGTACACTTGCCATCAATCCCCTTATTACATCCACTGCCAAGTCATCGGGACGATAAAAACGAAAACCACCTCGTTTTGATTTACCAACTGCGGTTCTGAATCCGGCTACTATATATGCTTCTTGCATAAAGAATGGTTTTTATTTTTTTGATACAAATTTCAGTAACTCTGATTGATCCTTTGCTGCTACGCTCCATTCAACTTCTGTATTCCTTTTCCACTTTTTCGAGTTTCTACATCCAAATTTACGAAAAGTTGTTTATGCAACCTTATAGACCAAAGTTAAAGTATCTTCGCAAGCATTCTATGTATAAAGTTTTGCGTTCAATATTGTTTCTTTTTCCAACTGAGTGGGTCCATTATTTTTCAATGAATTGCTTGCGCTTGCTTTGTAGTATTGGCATTTTCAGGAAGTTACTTGCAGTAAGCTTTACACCTAAAGCAAACGGAGATCTTAAATCCGATTCTTTCAACCTGCAATTTAAAAACCCCATTGGTCTGGGCGCCGGATTTGACAAGAATGCAAGGTATTTAAGAGAATTAGAAACACTTGGTTTTGGATTTGTAGAAATTGGAACCGTAACGCCGCTACCACAAGCCGGTAATGATAAACCACGGCTATTTCGATTGCCAAAAGATAAGGCATTGATCAACCGAATGGGTTTTAATAATGATGGCGTTAAGGTTGTTTCGGAAAGACTTCGTCAATGGTCAAGTCAAAACGATCAATCCAAAAACTCACAACTTATCATCGGCGGCAATATTGGTAAAAACAAACTCACACCAAATGAAGATGCCTGGAAAGATTATGAGATTTGTTTCAAAGAGCTGCATCATTATGTTGATTACTTTGTCGTAAATGTAAGTTCACCGAATACACCCGGCTTAAGGGAATTGCAGGAAAAAGAATCATTACGAAAGATACTTCGTCATTTGCAGATGATAAATAATGGCAAAGCAATTGCAAGACCGATCTTATTAAAGATAGCTCCTGACCTTACAAAAGAACAGCTTGATGATGTAATCGATCTTGCGCTGGAAATAAAATTAGATGGACTAGTTGCAACAAATACAACGATAGACCGTGACGGTCTTGAACATGATGTAAGGACCGGAACATTGCAAACGGGGGGATTAAGCGGAAAACCTTTGCAAAAAAGATCGACAGAGATCGTTAAATATATCTTTGAAAAAGCAAAGGGTGAGATCCCGATCATTGCGAGTGGTGGCATTTTTACCAGCGCCGATGCAAAAGAAAAACTTAATGCCGGAGCATCGTTAGTGCAGGTTTGGACAGGTTTTATTTATGAAGGACCATCAATTGTCAAAAAAATTTGTCACGAATTAAAAATATAAAGCATCCAAAACATTTGCAAATTTGCACATTAGCATATTAGCACATTAAAAATGGAACATCTTTTTACATCAGAAAGTATCATTAGTTTTTTAGTCCTGGCAATCCTTGAAATTGTTTTGGGGATCGACAATGTGATCTTCGTCAGCATCATCATGAACAGGCTCAGTGATAAAAAACAGCAACAAAGAGCCCGTCGCATCTGGATGATCACTGGCATTATTTCAAGAAGTTTATTATTGATGGGTCTGGGTTGGCTATTAGGACAGCGTGGAAAATATATTATTCCTGAAGAATGGTTTGGAAAAGGCTTTGATATTGCAAGCATTGTTATGCTGGGAGGGGGCTTATTTCTTATTTATAAATCCGTAAAAGAAATACATGGCAAGCTGGAAGGCGAAGACCCGAATGTTGAATTAAAAAAAAGAAAAGGTATTTCACTTGGCCAGGCCGTGACACAGATCATGATCATAGACGCCGTTTTTTCTTTTGACAGTGTGATCACTGCAGGTGGAACTGCCAAACATGTAGAGATCATGATCGCTGCCGTGATCGTTGCGATGATCGTAATGTTCTTGTTTAGCCCTGCTATTTCATCCTTTGTACAAAAACATCCAACGATCAAAATGCTGGCTCTTTCTTTTTTAGTGATGATAGGATTAAGCCTTGTCATTGAAGGATGGGATCATGAGCAAGCAGAAAAACTTCATTTGAAAAATTATATTTATTTCGGAATGGCCTTTTCATTTATTGTTGAAATGCTGAACATGACAATGCGAACCCGTGCTGCTAAACAAAAAGCACATGTGGTCGAGTTAAATGCCCCAGTACTGAACAAAGATGAACCTAATGAATCGGATATGGCAAAATAAAAGCGGACCTAGTTAGGTCCGCTACAAATAGGGGTAGCAACAATTTTATCTTTTCAATATTTTATATGACTTCCCATCATTAGGGTTGCGTAATAAATAAACTCCGGCTGCATAGTTTGAAAGATCAACTTGGGCATTATTGTTTACTTCTTTAGTAAACAATCGAACTCCCTGCAAATTGTATAACTCAACAAATGTTTTTTCCTTACTCAAAACTGTAACTGTGGCATTCGTTATTGTTGGAAAAACATAGAGCTCATCTTTTTTATCTTGTAGCATGACCCATCGTGTAGGGCTATAAAGAAACTTATTGTCCTTGTCAACTTGCCTGAGTCGATAATAATTCAATCCTTTATTAGGATTGATGTCTTTGAATTGATAGTTTAATAGCTGATTACTATTTCCTGCAGCGCTAATCTCCCCTATCTTCTCATAATTACCACCTGGTTTGCTTCTTTCGATGTCAAAATGATCACTATTACTTTCATTATATGTTTGCCAATTTAACTGTACTGATTTGTTAACTTCTTTTGCATTAAACCCGCTTAGGCTGACCGGCAACGTACTTGTCATTTTAGTAACAAGAACTATAGAAGTGGTAATATCAACTGTATAACCAGGAGGTAATATTACATTATCAAAATTTCCACTTATTGCGCCTGTAACTAAAACAATTGCATATACACCATCAGGAACAGTTCCCGTTTCTGTAACTCTAAGCGTACCTCCTAATTTCAGATCGCCATTCTTTACTATCTGATCATGTCCAGTACCTGGACCCGTACCATCTTTTATTTCTATATCAATATCACTGCTTGTGCCTAATAATGGGTAATCAACGGGATCAAGGTCTGCATAAGTTACTATTACAATACCCGGCGAAAGTCCCGGGCTAATAGTACCCAGGTTCAAAAAAAGATTATTGAAATCATAAGTGCCGACTCCTTTAAAAGTTCCGAGAATACTATTTACAATGACATTGAAAGTAGTTGTACCTGTGCTCGTCTTTGCAAATATCCCAGCACTATTATTGTTAAATATCCCTAAGCCAGACATAGTTCCATTACAAGAAGTAGTAATGGAACCATTATTGTTTATTCCTCCTAAAACATTCAAGTTTATATTACCATCATCCCAATTGAGAGTACCTCCTAAATTAACATTGATAGTCGCAGACTGAAGATCCTTTTGCGAAGATGTATTGAGTGTCAGTGTGCCTCCACTCGCAATATTTACTGTCCCTGCTAAAATATCTCCATCCGTCCATAACATGGATCCATTAATAGTTACCATATTTAGTAAACTTATATTCAGGTTACCACCGTTTATTTGTAGTGTGCCATTACATACAAGATTATCTAATCCTAAAATGTCAAGAGTTAGTGTATTTGCAACAATATCCAGTGTTCCACCTAGGTCGACTGTCACGTCATCAACAGTCGTATTCGTATTTACTGTTACAGTATGTCCATTACGAATAGTAATATCCCCATTAAGTGATGTCGGAGGAGTTATTGCTGTCATCCATATCGCCCCTGTATAAATTTGCCAGGTTCCGGGTGAATTCCAGTTTCCTGATCCCGCAGATCTATAATCACCCACAGTTTGGGCATTTACTAATAACGAACTTATTGTGATGGTAGAAAATAAAAGAGAACGTAGAATTATATTTTTCATAAGAATGGATATTGTTCGAATATAGAAAGCTTACTAGCAGCCAGCAAAGGAAATTTCCTAAGTAATATTGGTAAAAAACAAGGAAATCTCTAAACAAGCTCATTCTCTATTGCTTAGCAATATAAGCACCGGTTTTATTAACGTATTTGTGGAAATTTTTATTACGCTGGACTTTAGTTTGAACTTTAAGCCGTATAAAAATGTTCAGCTATTCTTTAATAATGTTGAAGCCACGATACCCGCGGTTTCAGTTCTTAATCTTGTTTCGCCAAGACTTACTGGTATAAAATCATTTTGTAATGCGAATTCTATTTCATTCTTGGTAAAATCTCCTTCAGGACCGATAGCGATTAACTGATTTGATGATTTGGTAATTTGAAGATGCGATAATATCTGCTTGTTATCATCTATGCAATGAGCAATCAGATTAGTTCCGTCATTACATTTCCAAATCTCCAAATTATCAAATTGAACCGGTTCATGTAAAATAGGCAACCATGTTTGCTGTGATTGTAACATAGCGCTGACACAAATTCCTTTCATTCTATCATAACGAAATTTTTGTTTCTCAGTTCTCTCACAGATCAATGGAATGATCTCACTAACGCCAATCTCTGTTGCTTTTTCTAAAAACCATTCAAAGCGGCTGGTGTTCTTTAGTAATGAAATTGCAATAGTTATTCTTTTTAAGTGCTGAGCGTTGAATTCTGAGTGTTGAATATTTACCGAACAATGTTTTTTATGTGCATCGATAATTCCTGCAATGATTAGATTCCCTCTTCCATCTGTAAGATTCAGCTTTTCTCCTTCTTTCATTCTCAAAACTTGTACTACATGACGAGAAGTATCTTCATCTAACACAATTTCTTTTTGCGAGATAACGTAATCACTGGTATAAAAAAAAGGCAATTGCATCTATAAAAATAAAAAAGCCCCCGGAAAAGAGAGCTAATATAGTTATCAATTGTCAGCTGCGTTCTAAAAAGGCGTTTCTTCATCATCACTAAATGGCAAGTCGTTCATTTTACTTCCTGTTTGAAAAAACAATTTCGCATCTCCGCCTGTATCGTCTGGTACAGGTTTCCAACTACCCTGAGGTAAGCCAAGTCCCGCCATACCACTTTCATCGTCCTCTACAAATTTTTGAATATGTAAAAGCGCTTTCAGTTTTATGTTTTCCAATGAACCGTTCCTATGTTTTGCAATTCTTATATGCGTTTCACCTTTAGTGCTTTCACCCATTTCATTTGCAGAAATATCATGATATTCCGGACGGTAAAGGAACATAACCATATCCGCATCTTGTTCAATAGCTCCTGATTCACGAAGGTCACTCAGTTGCGGGATCTTTGCACCATCTTTTCTTTTTTCTACTTCACGACTTAACTGTGAAAGCGCAATGATCGGAATATTTAGTTCTTTTGCAAGGCCCTTTAAGTTTCTAGAAATATTACTGATCTCTTGTTCACGATTCGTATTTCTATTATCGCCACTTCCACTCATCAATTGTAAATAGTCGATTAATACCAATCCGATGTTGTGTTTATTTTTTAGACGACGACATTTAGCTCTTAATTCAAAAATGTTCAACGCTGGAGTATCATCAATAAATATTGGAGCTTTAGCTAAACGCTGAATACCACGAGCATATAATTGCTTCATTTCATGTTCCTCCATTTTACCACGAGCAATTTTTTCCAACCATATTTCACTTTCTGCTGAAAGTATACGTTGTACTAATTGTCCAGCACTCATTTCCAGTGAAAAGAAGGCTACAGGTGTTCTTTTGTTTTCGTTTGGATGAAGCGCTGCATTTCTGGCAAGATTTAGCGCAAAAGCAGTTTTACCAACAGAAGGTCTTGCAGCCAAAATAATAAGGTCAGTATTTTGCCATCCATAAGTTACTTTATCTAATTTAGGAAAGCCAGTAGGAACTCCGGATACGTCTTCATTTTTATGGCGTAGGTCCTCAATACGTTGAATTGTTTTTACCAACACTGAATCGATCGTTTCAAAATTCTTGCGAAGGTGATTGCTTGTGATCTCGAACAACTTGCTTTCTGCATCATCTAACAGATCAAAAACGTCTGTTGAATCTTCGTAGGCATCACCGATAATTTCTCCGCTTACACGAATCAGCTCCCTTTGAATGAATTTTTGAAGAATAATTCTTGAATGTGTTTCGATATGGGCAGAAGAAACAACTGCATTAGTAAGTTTGGTAACATAATAAGGCCCGCCCACCATATCCAGCTCTTCACGAGTTTTTAATTCTTCTGCCACTGTGAGAATATCGATCGGTTTATTCTTTTGCGCCAAGCCTTGCATAGCACGGTAGATCCGCTGGTGCGCATCTACATAAAAACATTCAGGCTTTAAAATTTCAATGACAACATCAAATGCATTTTTTTCAAGCATTATTGCACCGAGAACTGCCTCTTCAAGGTCTTTTGCCTGTGGTGGTATTTTACCATAAACCAGGCTGCTTAGGTCGGATGATGTTTTTCTTCTTTGCTTGCGGTCCTTGTTGAGATTAGTAAGTTCCATCGTAGAATTAGGGCGATAAAAATTTAAACCATTGATTTAACACCAATGACTTTTGGGTCAGTTTTCCAGCCTTATTTCACTGAATTAGTTGGTTCGGTTCGAAACATTATCCCTCAGTCAGACGGCGAATATATAACCAAATGCAGACAAAAAAACTTTTTCTTTCTCTACTAATACTGCACATGCTTTTCCACATTTGCTTTTATAAACACCATCTGTAATTTATAAAAAAATATTTGAGAAAGAGATTAAAAATTTACACTTATCTGCAAAAGCTTTCTCGGTTCAAACAATTGTTCGCTCCCGCCACTTTTCGTTAACCAAGATCACTTGATTACAAATACTTTTCTCTGACTATTGCATAAATGTCAGATAAAATCATTAAGATATTTGCAGGTAGTAACACGGTTATCATTTCATCTCTCGTGGGTCTGATGCAAAAAAATACCACTTTTTTGGGATTGACTTCTGATTAATGGGTAGTTAAATTGCTTTACTTATTTTTTTCAGTCATTCTTTCCACCTTATCTTATCGATAATCTACTGAATTGTTTAACTATTGACGGTATCAAGAAAAGCTGAGTGTTTAGATTGTCCTCCTCTATTTGGAAACTGCATAATCGATAATTTGAAGTCGAAGTTGGTTTAAGTGTGCATAAATGTTTTACATGAAATCTGTCCCAATAAATTCTAGCATGATGCTTTCTTAAATTTTTTTCAATATAACAAACGCAAAGCCGAAAAGAGCATATAGATGTGGCTTTTTTTATACCGTGAAAAGCCTGGACAAGAAAGGGCGAAATGTTCGTTGGTAGAAATTTTCGGGTTTGAAAATTTTGGAAAATGAAGATTATTGTTCCTAACTGAAACACTGCAAATTTAATAAACCCCGGGTAGCCGAAAACGGAAGAGAGTAGGCATAATAATATGAAATCAGTAATTAAATTAAGCTTTCTGCTTTTATTTTTTGCTAGCTGTGCAAAAATCCCCGCAGAGTCTGTTGTGTTAGTCAATGCTTTGGAAAATGAAGGAGAAAGAATGCATAAGATCAATATCATGTTGACCAACAAAATTTTTAGCCTAAAAAGAAATACAATAGAAAAATTCATCAAAGAGGAATATGAACCTTTCATTATTAAGGCCTTCATTGCGAAAGTGCCTGACACTACTGATTTTAAAGCAGACTTCGCTGAATTAATGGAAGCGATTACGCCAAAAATCAATGCCAGGCGTGATACCTTATTAAGCGTTTTGGAAATTCAACGAGAAAATATGATTGAAAAATTAAATACCGACTATAAAGTATTCGACAATGCAATGGATGAGTTAAAAAAGTTATTGGAGTCAGCAGTGAAAATCGATAAAGAAAAGCTGGCATTATATGACAAGGCAAAATCTCTTTCGAATAACAATATTGATTTTAATAAAGTTGAAAATGCACTTGATAAATTTATTAACTCAGCAGGTCATGTGGGCAACAATGCTGCTATACTAACCAATGATATAAACCAAATCTTTAATCAATAAATAAAATCTTATGGGTAACAAATTTGAAGAATTTGCAGATCAAGCCGCTCAAATGGCCGATAATCATTTTAAAAATAAATTCTCAAGTCTTACTAGTTTGAATGATAATGAAATTAATAAAATCATAAATGACTCCGGGATCAGCAATGAAAATCTTGCAAAAGTATTACAAGAAGTAAAAAATGCAACCTCAAGTAATGAAGCAAAAGCAAAAGCAATCAAGAATATAAATGGAGGAGTATCTGCGTTAGTAGCAATCGCTAAAAGGCTTTTATAACATTAATCACCAAATAAAACAAAAAATATAAACTTATGGCCGATAACACACCACCATCTCCAAACACCAACTCCGAAACTTCCCAAGAAAAGATCGCAAAAAGAGTGTCCACAATTGTCCTGACCGGTACCTGTACTTTGGGTGCGCTAGGTATGGCAATGGCAATTGTTGATCTTGTAAGAGGCGGAAGTGAATCAATAAATATTCTCCAGATATTATTTTCAGCTATTCTACCACTATTTGGGACCTGGATTGGAACAATACTCGCCTATTATTTTTCAAAGGAGAACTTGATGGCTGCCAACCAAACAGTACAGCACCTGGTTAATAGTATTACTTCGGATAAAAAGCTCGAAACAACAAAAGCAAAGGATGTAATGATAACTCTCGACAAGCTTAAATATGTTTTATATAAGTCCGGCGCAGATGATAAGATCAATTTAAAAACTGATTTTTTAGATTTTCTGAAGAAAGAAAATATTCAACGGGTCATTTTACTGGATGAGAATAAGGTCGCGAAATATGTCATTCATAAGAGTATAATAGAAGGATTTATTGCAGAAAAATACTTTTCTCAAGAGGGTACTGATCCTGATAACCAGGACAACCCTCAGCCAGGGGATGATCAACCAACTGGTACTCCGACAGCAAAAGAATTAACATTTGCTGACCTTAAAGCAAGCTCTGATCCTATGATAAAAGATATCTTGGAAAACGGAATAAAATTCATCAATGAAAACGCTAATTTATCGGATGCAAAAACTTTGATCAAAAATTTTAAAGCCTGTAATGATGTTTTTATTACCAAAAACGGAAATCCTGATGAACCAATTTTGGGTTGGATCACTAATAAAACTATCGCAGACCATAGTGTCGTATAATGAGAAAGGCAATGTCAGACCCCCAATGTCAATGCCGTAAATGGTTTAGCAGATGGAGTTCCTGATTGAATAAAAAAAACTTGTTGGTTTCATTTAATTAAATTTTTTGTGATACAATTTAAATCCCCACTCAACATCTACATCGTCTGGCATCCAAAATTCCCAAGGGGCATAGACTATGCAAATTTTTTATACTCCGAATTTTCCCGCAATTATGAAAAACCCCTGAGCAGAGGTATTGGCATCCCTGTATTTTTCAGATCTGAACTTGCAGACAATGGAAAGCCGCTTGATATCAATTTTACATTGGCCAATAAAAATGCAATAATAGTTTTGGTGGATGATGAAATGTTTGAAGATAAAATTTGGACAGATTATTTCAGGAAACTTGCGTTAAGCTCTCCCAAAAATTCCAGGATATTTCCCGTAGCTCTTAGCAAATATGCATATGATGTAGTTTCTGAAGTAAAGCAGCAATTCATACGTCTAAAAGATATCACTGATCCTGACGAAAAAAAAGAGTTTGAAAAAAAATGCACAAAACTTCGCAGCGAATTATTGCATGATCTATCCAGGATGCTCCTTGATATGGTTCCCTCCAATGAATCACAGAAAGATTCCAGTCCCCCACCAGTTAAGCTTTTTATCAGTCATGCCAAAAAAGATGGAGAGCCCATTGCCATCGATTACAGGAATTATATAAGAGCAGAAACAAAACTGAGCTCCTTTTTTGATGCTAATGATATCGCTAACGGCTACGATTTTGAAAATGAAATAGCGCAGGGAGTGAAAAATTCTGCCCTTGTTGTTTTTCAAACTGATGAGTATTCAACCCGCGAATGGTGCAGGATCGAAATAATTACAGCAAAAAAATATAAATCACCGATCGTAATTGTAAATGCTGTAAAAAGCGGCGAAAAAAGAAGTTTCCCTTACATTGGAAATGCTCCTTCAATCCGCTGGAACAATAATTTCTCCGAAATCACAGACCTTGCTCTTATACAGATATTGTGTAACCTGCACAGTGCACAATTATTAGTCAGTATGATCGAACTTTATAAACTTGATAAATACGATGTGATCGAATATCTCACATCTCCCCCCGAGCTTTTCAATTATATATACATCATGAAGCTGAAAGAAAAAAACAAAAAGTCGATTGTGATATTGTATCCGGATCCCCCACTTGGCATGGAAGAATTGAGACTGTTAAACGAAATGGATAAGAGCATTACATTCATTACCCCTGTTATGTTACCTAATTTAATGTTTGCCTGATGGCTAAAAAGACAAATATTGCAGGTATATCAAAAAAGATCTCTGATAAAGTAGATAGAGACGTTCTTGAAAAAGCTCCAACATCAAAAGAGCAGCCTGTATTTGCTAATCTTAAAATTGGCATATCAATTTCCGAAAATCCTGATTTACGCAAATTGGGTTATTCCCCGATGCATTTGCAGGATGCAATGGTTGAGATCTCAAAATATTTGATCATTCACAACGCCACACTTATTTACGGCGGTGACCTGCGTAGTGGAGGCTATACATATTTGTTTGCCGAATTGGCAAAACAATATGGTTTAAAAGAAAATTATGATACAAACCGGTTTGTAAACTATTTTGCCTGGCCGATTCATAAAAAATTAACAAGGGCTGATGAACTTGATTTTAAACAGCAAAAGGTAGGAATTGTTAAGCTGCCACCGCCCAATGGGGTTGATGAAAGTAAACTTCCGGAACCCTCTTCAAAGGAAATGAAACTGATAATGGCAAAAAGTTTTTCTTTAATGAGGAAAGAGATCAATGCAAATTGTGATGCAAGAATTCTTCTTGGCGGAAAAACCAAAGATTTCCAGGGAATATATCCCGGTATTCCTGAAGAAGCTTATCTAGCTATGCTCAACAATAAGCCGATATATCTATTAGGTGCTTATGGAGGTGCTGCTAGAGAAATAATAAATTTAATTAAGGGACAATCTTCCGAAAGCTTAAATAAAAAGGAGCAGTTAAAAGATCAGAATTACACTGGTCTTCTTCAAGCTTTTAATAAAAGTCAAAAAAAAGCAATTGATTTGGATGAATTTTATAGCTTCTTTACTAACTATACTTTGAAAAGATTTGCAAAGAATAATGGTTTGAGTGAAGAAGAAAATCTAAAACTATTCCACACCGATAATCTTACCGAAATAATCTTTTATATCTTAAAAGGATTGCTGACTGTCAGGAAAAAATAGCTTGATCATATTTATTTCTACAAACACCCACAATGAACATACAGATTCCGGTGTACTATTATCATTTCTTTCTTTTACTCATTCCTTATCTTCGCAGCTACTAAAAGAAGCAAGCGAACATGACGATCTCTTATAAATGGCTAAGTGAATATTTACCCCTAACAGTGGACCCGGAAAGATTGGCCCGCATCCTCACTTCCATCGGTTTGGAAGTTGAAAGTTTTGAAAAATATGAAGAAGTAAAAGGTGGTTTAAAAGGCCTCATAATTGGTGAAGTTCTTTCCACAGAAAAACATCCCAATGCTGATAAACTCATACTTACAAAAGTCAGTGTAGGAAATGGTGACCCATTACAAATTGTTTGTGGGGCGCCAAATGTTGCAGCAGGTCAAAAAGTCGTGGTGGCAAAAGTGGGAACAACGATTTACCCAATAAATAATGAACCGTTGACAATGAAAGTGGCAAAGATCAGAAACGTAGAAAGCTATGGAATGATCTGTGCTGAAGATGAAGTTGGTTTAGGTACATCGCATGCAGGTATAATAGTTTTAAAAGCTGATGCAAAAATTGGCCTCGAAGCTGCAGAATATTTCCAACCTTATGAAGATTGGATCTATGAACTTGGCATCACGCCAAATAGAATGGATGCAATGAGTCATTGGGGAGTGGCAAAAGATGTTTGTGCTTATCTTAATCATCATGACAAAAAAGACATGAAACCTAAATTCCCTACAAGCAATGGCTTTAAAGTTGAAAATAAAGCATTGCCGGTTTCGGTCTCAATTGAAAATACAAAAGCCTGTCAGCGATATAGTGGAGTTAGCATGGCCGGAGTTACAATAAAAGAATCACCTGGTTGGTTACAAAAGAAATTAAAAGCTATTGGGGTCCGACCTATTAATAATATTGTTGATATCACCAATTTCATTCAGCATGAAACAGGACAACCTCTGCATGCATTTGATGCTGATGAAATAAAAGGTAAAAAAATTATAGTTAAGAATTTACCTGAAGGAACAAAGTTTGTTACGCTGGATGAAAAAGAAAGGAAATTAAGTAAAGAAGACCTGATGATCTGTGATGCCGAAGAAGGAGTTTGCATTGCAGGTGTTTTTGGTGGCTTACATTCAGGTGTGACTGATAAAACAACAAACATTTTTCTGGAAAGTGCCTGGTTCAATCCTATTGATATTCGTAAAACAAGTTTTCGGCATGGATTAAGAACCGATGCTGCCACTCGTTTTGAAAAGAATATTGATATATCGAACACGGTTACAGTGTTGAAACGTGCAGCTTCTATGATCAAAGAACTTGGAGGCGGACAGATCGCATCTGATATCGTTGATGTATATCCTGATCCCGCAAATAAAACAGAGGTTTCACTTAAATATCATTACCTGAAAAAGCTGAGCGGTAAAAATTATCATCCCGATTCTGTAAAAAATATATTGACAAGCCTTGGTTTTGAAATTGTAAAAGATGGTATTGATGAGATACGTGTTGCAGTTCCATTCAGCAAACCTGATATTTCTTTACCAGCAGATATTGTGGAAGAAATTTTGCGCATCGACGGCCTTGATAATATTGAGATACCGACTGCCATCACGATCACTCCATCTGTTGAAGAAAACTATTTGCGCCAAACATTGAAAGAAAAAGTGGCCAATTATTTTGTTGGACTTGGTTTCCATGAAATGATGACCAACTCTATTACCAATGCTTCTTATTTTACCGAAGAAGAAAGACAGCCGATGGTAAAAATGATGAATAGCCTAAGCGCCGAGTTGAATATTCTTCGTCCTTCATTGTTGGAAACAAGTCTCGAAGTTGTTGCCCGCAATCTGAATCATAAAAACAATGATCTTAAACTTTTTGAATTTGGTAAAGGATATTTCACCAGCGGACCAGGCAAGTATCATGAAATGGAGCAAGTGTGTATGGTGATCAGTGGAAATGTAAATGATCAAAGCTGGAAAGGGAAAACTGTATCATCAGATTTCTTTTATACAAAAGGCCTGGTTTCATCAGTTTTACAATTGCTCGGAATAAAAGCCGATACAATTGAAACACTACCTGTTCCGAAGCTGCATGATCATATCATTTATAAAACAAGTGGTGAATTAGTTGCCGGAGCTGGCGAAGTGAATCAAAATATTTTGTCGCAGTTTGGTATTAAACAACCTGTATTCTTTGCAGCCCTGAATTGGGAAGCCGTGCTAAAACTTACTTCCAAACAAACGCTTTCAATTAAAGAATTATCTAGGTTCCCATCAATGATGAGAGACATTTCAATGGTCGTTCAAAGATCGTTGGCCTATGACGAGGTGGAGAAGTCGGTGAATAAATTAAAGCTGGACAAATTGCAGGAGGTTAAACTCTTTGATATATTCGAAAGCGAAAAGCTTGGCACTGATAAAAAATCGATCGCTGTAAGCTTTACTTTCCTTGACCAGGAAAAAACGCTTACCGATAAAGAGATCGATGGATGGATGAGTAAGATAATGATGACACTTGAGAAAGATCTAAGTGCTGAAATCAGGAAATAGTTTTTTATGTCTGATGTCGAAAAACAATTAAAAAGGATCCAGGATAAACTTCAGCAGGTGTTGAAGGAGCATGGTGCATTACAAAAAGAAAATCTGCGCCTGAAAGAGGAATTGGATAAAAACAGGTCCCAGTCATTTAATCACCAGCAAACCATTGAAGATTTGAAACAACAAGTAGATGTATTAAAGATCTCTTCAGGAGATTGGGACGAAGGGGATAAAAAAGAATTTGAAAAACGCATCAATTCTTACATTAAAGAGATTGACCGTTGCATCGCATTATTAAGTGAATGATGGAGCCGTTGGCTCTCACTATTCACTTTTAACTATTCACTGATAACGCTATGTCAGACCAACTCATACCTGCCACAATTACAATAGCTGACCGCAGCTACCGTATTAAACTGGATGCAAAAGATGAAGAGGTCGTCCGTAAAACGGTAAAAACTATCAATGACAAGATCCTTGAATTCAAAACCATGTTTGCCGGAAAAGATATGCAGGATTATGTGGCGATGGCGCTGGTTTGGTATGCAACCGAACAAAACAGCAATCCTGCATCGGATGTAGAAAAAGATAATATTACTGATAAACTGAATTTGCTTGAAAAAATGCTTGATGGGCAGCTCCAATCTTAATAGACCACATCTTTTTAAATCCCAACATTGATTTCCTCACTTCCCGCCGTTTTGTATCTTCGCTGACTACCTGACCATTAACAAATTGAGAACCGGGCAGGAATTTTAAAAACAAGCATTGTGAAATCAATCAAACTAAACATTCATGGATCAAAATATATTGTTTGCCATCATTGGAGGCGTAGCAGGACTTATTCTCGGCATTATAGCGGGTAAGTTCCTATTTGCCAAAAACACAAAAAAACAAATAGCTGAAGCCGAACTACTTGCTCAAAATATTTTAAAAGAAGCAGAACTCAGGGGCGAAACTTTCAAAAAGGAAAAAGAACTGGAGGCAAAGGAACGCTTTGTCCAGATGAAATCAAATCATGACAAAGAAGTTTTTGAGCGAAATAAGAAGATCAACGATGCCGAGAACCGCATTCGCCAAAAAGAGCAGTCCATCAATCAGAAGGAAGGAAATCTTGATAAACATATAAAGGAAAATGAAGCTATTAAGGATAACCTCAACCGCCAGATCGAGCTCGTAAATATCAAACGTACTGAACTCGAAAAACACCAGGAAGAACATATCCGCCGGCTGGAAAAAATCGCTGGCCTAACAGCAGAAGAAGCCAAGACGCAATTGGTGGAAAGCCTGAAGCATGAAGCACAAACAAAAGCGTTAGTGGTTCAACAGGAAATAATTGAAGATGCTAAACAAAAGGCAAATAAAGAAGCCAGAAAGATCATCATCCAAACGATACAACGTACAGCAGCTGAGCAGGCCATCGAAAATTCTATCACTGTTTTCAATCTGGAAAGCGATGAAATAAAAGGTCAGATCATTGGTCGCGAAGGAAGAAACATTCGTGCAATTGAAGCTGCAACCGGTGTTGATCTCATCGTTGATGATACTCCCGAAGCAATTGTCCTTTCCTCGTTTGATCCTCTTCGCCGAGAGATTGCCCGTTTGAGCTTACAAAGATTGGTCGCCGATGGACGTATTCACCCTGCGAGAATTGAAGAAGTTGTTGAAAAAACAAAAAAACAAATTGAAGAGCAGGTAATGGATATCGGTGAAAGAACCGTAATAGAACTTGGTATACATGGACTACATAAAGAATTAGTGAGAATGGTTGGCCGTATGCGGTTCCGTTCTTCATATGGTCAAAATCTTTTGATGCATAGTCGTGAAGTGGCAAATCTCTGTGGTATAATGGCGGCTGAGCTTGGTATGAATTCCAAACTTGCCAAGCGTGCCGGTCTCCTTCATGACATTGGTAAAGTTCCCGATGAAGAAACTGAGTTAAGCCATGCTTTGCTTGGTGCCAAGCTTGCAGAAAAATATGGTGAAAATCCAGCGATTGTAAATGCGATCGGTGCACATCATGATGAAATGGAAATGCAGTATGTCATTTCTCCTGTTGTTCAAGCCTGTGATGCGATCAGTGGTGCAAGACCAGGTGCCCGTCGGGAAATTATGCAACAATATTTGCAACGTATCAAAGATCTGGAAAACCTGGCAATGACATATAATGGTGTTGAAAAAGCTTATGCGATCCAGGCTGGTCGTGAATTAAGGGTTATCGTTGAAGCGGATAAAGTAACCGATCAGGACTCAGAAAAACTTTCTTTTGAAATAGCTCAGAAAATTCAAAATGAAATGACCTTCCCCGGCCAGATAAAAGTGACAGTTATTCGGGAAAAAAGGGCTGTGAATGTAGCAAGATAGTAATTGGTAATATGTAATTCGAAATTGGGATATGAGCTTTTACGCCTTGATTTTATGTCCCTTGCGACGCTCCGTTCACCTATCGTAATTCTATCTGGCAAATCGTGAGCCGCACAATAAAAAAAGACCAATTCCTAATTCCTTATTCCCTTCATTCCCCCTATCTTTGCGACCCGCAAAACAGAAGATCATGAACTCAAATGCTATAAACTTCGTACACGAACAATTGACCGGTAAAAAAGAATTCCCTGCTTTTAAAGCTGGCGATAATATTACCGTTAACTATAAGATACTTGAGGGTAATAAAGAAAGGATCCAAAGCTTTAAAGGTGATGTTATTAAACGTCAGGGGGCAGGAGCTACTGCAAGCTTTACAGTTCGCAAAATTTCTGACGGTGTTGGTGTTGAAAGGCTCTTCCCTCTTTATTCACCCAACATTGAATCTATCGAAGTAAATAAGAGTGGCCGTGTTCGCCGTGCTAAACTTTATTACTTACGTAGCCGCAGCGGTAAAAGTGCAAGAATTCGTGAGAAGCGCCATGCTGTTGAAGGAGCACAATAATAATTTACTTTATGATATTTAAAAAGCGGCCATTAATAATGGTCGCTTTTTTTTGCATTTACATCAGCTTAACAAAATAATTGAAAACGGACTTTAATTTATACTAACTTTGACCTTCATCTAAAAAATTTCGTTATGAATCTCGGTTGGACTGAAATACTGTTAATTGCATTTGTTGTATTACTGTTATTTGGTGGTAAGAAAATACCTGAGTTGATGCGTGGGCTTGGCAGAGGTGTACGTGAATTCAAAGATGCAAAAGACAATGTAAAAAAAGAATTGGAAGACAGCATTGCAGAAAAGGATAGCAAAACTTCCGCTTAATTTCCAGTAGCAGCATTACAATTTTATCTTCCGGTTTAATAAAAGCTTTTGCTTTTGTTTGAGTATACTTCTATTAATCAATACCAACTTGCATTAACTCAGGATAATACTTCCTGCTCAGAGGCTGTTCGCTATTATCTTTCTCAAATTGAAAAAAGCAAAAAACTGAATGCTTTTGTTCATGTATTTGCCGATGAGGCGATCCAAAAGGCGACAGAGCTTGATAAAAAAAGGAAAACAGGCAATAGCATTGGAAAATTACATGGTGTTGTAATTGCTATCAAAGATGTGATCTGTTATAAAGATCATCCTCTTACTGCTGCGTCGGGAATCTTAAAAAATTTTACCTCAATATATTCATCAACGGCTGTAGAAAAACTTTTGCAGGAGGAAGCTATAATTATTGGCGCTTGCAATTGCGATGAATTTGCAATGGGTTCTACAAATGAAAACTCAGTTTATGGAAAAGTGCTGAATGCAATTGATGAAACCCGGGTACCTGGAGGTTCCTCCGGCGGCTCCGCAGTTGCAGTGCAAGCGGGTCTCTGTATGGTTTCATTGGGAAGTGATACTGGTGGTTCTGTTCGTCAGCCAGCAGATTTTTGTGGTATCGTTGGTTTGAAACCAACTTATGGCCGCATTTCAAGATATGGATTGATCGCTTATGCTTCTTCTTTTGATCAAATTGGAATCTTTGCAAATAATGTTGAAGATGCAAGCATGATTTTAGAAACAATAGCAGGCGAAGATGAATATGACAGCACTATTTCTCAAAAACCTGTTGAAAGATATACTGAGGCAATAAAAGAAAAGAAGAAGTTTCGGTTTGCTTATTTTAAAGAAACATTGGAACATCCTTCTCTTGATAAAGAAATTGCTGCTGAAATAAACGAGCTGATCGAACAATTAAAAAATGATGGTCATAAAGTAACTGCATTAAGTTTTGAGTATCTCGACTATATAGTTCCCACCTACTACATACTTACTACTGCAGAAGCCTCTTCTAATCTTTCACGATATGATGGTGTTCGTTATGGATATCGTTCTGCAAAGTCTTCAACTGATTTAACAGAGTTTTACAAGCATAATCGTAGTGAAGGATTCGGCAAAGAAGTGAAGCGAAGGATCATGCTTGGTACGTTTGTATTAAGCACCGGTTATTATGATGCTTATTTTGCCAAAGCACAAAAAGTAAGACGTAAGCTTGTTGAAAAAACAGAACTGGTTTTCAGTGAATTTGATTTTATCCTAATGCCAACTTCTCCAACCGTTGCATTTAAGATCGGCGAAAAAACTGATGATCCGATCGCTATGTATCTCGCAGATATTTATACAGTCTTTGCAAATCTTACGGGTATTCCCGGCATATCGTTACCACTTTTTAAACACTCCAATGGCATGCCCTTTGGCATACAGCTTATGTCAAAACAATTTAACGAGCTATCTTTGCTGCAAGCCTCTCAACAATTAATGGAAATAAAAAATAGGCTCGGTGAGGCAGACTATTAATGCGTCATTTATTTACGATACTATCTCTACTTCTTTCAATAGCTCTTACTGCTCAACAAACATCTGATACGATCATAGATCTTTCAAGATCGAGAAATTTCAAACCAGTTGTTGATTCTACAATTGTGCCGGTTGCCATTGCCGGTGACCCCAAAACCGGTTTTAAGGATCTATTTGTTGGTAAACAGGAGGAAGATGGATTAAACCAGGTACAATTAAATCCCCGTGCTGTAAGTTTTGTAGAAGATTATATGGTGAAAAATAGAAAGAGCCTGGAAAAATTAAAAGGGTGGGGACGTCCTTATTTTGATATGATCGACGCTGTGCTTAGTTATCATGGTTTACCAAGAGAGTTAAAATATCTGGCAGTAATAGAATCCTATTTAAGAACCTATGCAGTGTCATGGGCAGGTGCGGTGGGACCATGGCAATTCATGCCTGCAACAGGAAGAAGGTTTGGATTAAAAGTAAATGAATACATTGATGAAAGAACGGATTATTACAAAAGCACACATGCTGCTGCAAAATATCTGAATGAACTCTATAATATTTACAATGATTGGTTGTTGGTGATTGCCGCTTACAATGGAGGTCCTGGCAATGTTGATGCAGCGATCAGGAAAAGTAAAAGCAGAAATTTCTGGGACCTGCAACATTTCCTGCCGGCTGAATCAAGAGATCATGTAAAAAAATTTATTGCCACACATTATATCATGGAAGGTGATGGCGGGATCACAACATTGACCAAAGATGAAACCGATATTTTAAAACAAGCTTCAAATATAAATCCTGCTACAAAAAATTTAAGCGGGGCTGAATTGACCAGCTCAAAAGTGCAGGCGATCAGTGGGAGATATAATTCATTGGTCATTACAAAGCATATTACTTTTTCAATCGCAGAATTCAATCGATACAATCCTGATTTCGATAAACTGATCACTCATAATGGCAAATATGAGTTAAGATTACCAGCTGATAAGATGGAATTATTTATGGCAAAGCGTTATGATATCCTCAATGAAAGTATTCAGCTAATGCTTGATTCTTTTAAGCAGTCACTTTCTACGCCGGTAAAAACTCAACCGGAGAAAAAGTCTTTTAAGTAGAAAACATCTTAAATATCTGCTTTCAATTTAATTTAATAACGACGTTGCTGCACAGCGTCTTTATGATTTATATATCAATGATTGGTTTGCAGAAAAAATAGCAAAATTAGGATTACCATTAAATCTCAGTTTCCTTTAAAACTGTAATTGAAAGCAAATCGAAAACCAATGGTATTAATTTGTTTGTCACTACCGGGCAAATCAGTTTCATACTTGAATCCGAAAAGAAGACTATTTCCACTAAAACCTACATCCAGTGAATAACCCATAACTATAGCCAACGCAAGCCCCCCTTGAATAGTTGAATAAGATTTATCAGAAGTAGTCCAGCAATAGCCTGCCTGTGGCTCTATAAATAATCCTGTTTTACCTTCAGCGCTGAAAATATGCCGGAAACCAGCTTTCACAGATAAATAAGCTTCCGCTTCTTTCCCGGAATTGTTTTTAACCTGAAAATTTCCGAAATCAAATAACTCAAAAGTGACACTATTATTTTCCACAGGATTTACTGGTAAATCAAAAGAATAAAAAATACCAGTACCCGGGTTATACCCTTCCGCATTTTTTCCCACTATTTTCATAACAGAAACCTGTGCGGAAAGAAAAAAAAATAAAAACAATGCTGACTGAAACAAAAGAATTTTTTTCAAATCCCTTTTATTAAATGAAACAGCTCTAATAAAAAAACAAGACAGCATTATTCTTTTGGTTAATCAAACAAAATAGAAATTTTAAAGGAAAAGAGGAAGTTCGTGGGGAATATACGATATCGTCATTTGAGGATATATAATATCACATCTAAAATTTATTAGAACCCTCTATGAGCCAGTACGATACACTAATATTATAAAAGGGAAAAAATATTCGCTTCCCTGAGTCTGGTTGATTGATGAATTCTATCTTGTTACCACTGCCTTCATCGCCTCCGCCTTCAATAAACATTCTTCATATTCTTTTTCAGCATCACTGTAAAAAGTAATTCCAGAACCCGCCATAAAAGAGAGATACTTTTCTGAGGCATTATACATAATGCTTCTGATTACAACATTAAAATCAAAACCTGCCTGCCGATCAGGCAGGTCATTTTCAGGAGTTATATACCCAACAGCACCCGAGAAAATTCCTCTCCCACTTCTTTCATATTGATTTATCAATTCCATTACCCTTCTTTTTGGTGCACCTGTCATAGAGCCCATTGGAAAAGTTGATTTAATGATCTCAGTAAAAGAAATTCCTTCCTCCAATTCACCGCTTACTGTTGATATCATTTGATGCACCTGGGGAAACGAATATATCCCGAATAGTTCATCCACTTTCACTGTGCCTTCTTTGCAAACACGGGCAAGATCGTTGCGTACAAGATCGACGACCATCACATTTTCTGAACGATCCTTTTCACTTGCATAAAGTTCTTCTTTGCTTTTTTTATCCTTCTTATCATCTTTTAAAAATCGTGAAGAAGTTCCTTTTATAGGCTGTGATAAAATTTTATTCCCCTCTTTTTTCAAAAATCTTTCAGGGCTGGCGCAGATCAACCATTTATCTTCCAGTTTATATAATGCAGAAAAAGGATTAGGGGAAGATTTGCTTAGCTTTTGATAAACAACCAAAGGATCAACAACCGCATTCTCCGCAAAAAACTCCATGCAATAATTTATCTCATAACAATCACCACGAAGAATATGCTTTTTTAATTGTTCGATCGTTTCTATGTATTTATTCTTCGAAACTCTATACTGAATATTGACAGGATCATTTTGCAAAACTGTCGCTTCATCACAACGCATGATCTCATCAAAGATTTTTCCCGCATCATCATCACATTCGATCTCTATTTCTTTTTCAGAAAGCCTGACAATGATCGCTGGTTCAAAGAAAAAAATGTCAGGAAATCCAACCCTATTTTTATGTGATGAGGTTAATGTCTCAATTTCATTTTTCAGATCATATCCCAAATGACCAAATAGCCAACCTGATCTTTCATCAATGAAATTCTGAAAATCGTTGAGAGAATTGCCAGCTTTTGAAATAAACCTTTTTCTACATCCTACGGCCAGTAAACATTCAACAGAATGATAATTGGTTTGGTAACGATGATTGTCCAGAAAACAAAAAATGCCGAACCGGTTTGCCCAGCTCAGCATTTTTTTCTTTGCATTCTCAAACTCTGTGATTGTAAAAATGCAGTTAGTCTTGGTTGCGTTCAAAATATAAAACGGGAAATAAAAAACTTTTTAGTAATCATCTTCTTCGTCATCATCATACCTATCATCATAAATATCTTTGAATTCATCATCCATTTTAAAATCATCATCATCACCGCCACCTTTTTTTCCTCCACTGCTAACGCTACCTTTTTTCCCTTTGGATGAAGGTATATCAAACTCGTCGAAGTCAGGATCCCATTCCTCTTCTTCTTCTGGCTTTTCCCAATCATCTGGTTCATCTTCTCCATCATCGTCATCATCATCATCGTCATTCTTTGATTTTTTTGCAGCAGCAGGCTTAGCCCCTTTTTTTGCAGGCTTCACATCCATCTCTTCATCATCGTCAAGATCCTCATCATCTTCCTCTTCCTGTTTCTTTGGTTTTGATGACGCTTTTTTTTCAGCATCGCCTGAAGATGGCTTATGATCACTACCGATGGGTTTCTTTCCTTTATCAGATTTCATTGTCATACTCCAATAAAATTAATCAATGTAAAATTTCAGCGAAGTTTTAAAACTTCCAAATTTTTGTACTTATTTTTTTGCTGTTCCTTTTTCAAGATAGTGAAACTATCTGGTCCCGTCCCGGTCCGTTTGAAATATAATTCACCTTTACTCCCAGGTATTGATTAATAAACGATACATATTGCTGCATGGCTGCCGGCAATTCTTTTTCATTTTTTAAAACAGAAGAATCCGTTTTCCACCCGTTGAATTTTTTATACACGGGATCTAAGTTGATTCCCGTCATTTGGTAGGGAACTTCCTCCGTGTTATTTCCATCAGTATTATAAGCTGTACAAACGTTTAATTCTTCAAATGCATCAAGCACATCAGCTTTTGTCATGACAATTTTCGTAACACCGTTTATCATGCATGCGAATCGCAATGCTACAAGATCGATCCAGCCACAACGACGTGGCCTGCCAGTTGTTGCGCCAAACTCATTCCCGATCTTTCTTAACTCTTCACCAACCGAATCATTTAGCTCCGTTGGAAACGGACCACCACCAACACGGGTACAGTAAGCTTTTGTCACACCAAGCACGTCCCTTATTTTTTGAGGAGCAACACCGAGCCCACTACATACTCCGGCAGTAATGGTGTTTGACGAAGTAACAAACGGGAAAGTGCCGAAGTCAATATCCAGCATGCTTCCCTGGGCTCCCTCAGCCAGGATCTTTTTTCCTGCTGACAAATGATCATTAATAAAATATTCGCCAGAAACGATATTCAATCCTTTCAAAAATTCCACCCCATCAAAGAATTCCTTTTCCCACGCAGAAATATCTTCATCAAAAGAATATGCATCCAGCAATTGACGATGTTTATTATACAATTTGTCATAAGCACTCTTAAAATCACTGCGGATCAGGTCGCCAACCCGCAATCCATTTCTCCCAGTTTTATCCATATAAGTAGGTCCAATACCTTTCAATGTCGAGCCAATCTTTTCATTACCTTTTGAAAGCTCTGAAGCTTTATCCAATGCACGATGTGTAGGAAGTATCAGGTGAGTTCTTTCCGAAACAAAAAGATTTTTTTTCAGATCAATACCAAATGATGAAACTGTATCGCATTCTTTTTTCAATGTGACAGGATCAAGCACTACTCCATTTCCAATCAGATTGATCGTGTTTGCATGAAAAACGCCTGATGGAATTTGATGAAGCACTACTTTTTTATCTCCCACATACAATGTATGTCCTGCATTTGGCCCGCCCTGGAATCTTGCGATTAGGTCATATTTCGAAGCAAAAAAATCAACGATCTTTCCTTTCCCTTCATCACCCCATTGTAAACCGAGTATTACGTCAATCATAATTTTATTTTTTGAAGACAAGCATCACAATTACTATTAAGCTTTTCTTGTCCCGCTGTAAGCGGGACTCCTTTCATCTTTATCAATTCTATTGAGCAAGCTATAAAAATTCATTATTAAAGCCGGGCAAAAATAAGGGGGAAAGAATAATGAGCAAGTAACAAACAATCAAGAATTCAGAATGTTGAAAACCTTTTTTAGCTTAAATATTATGTTGAGATCTATCGGATTAAAGTCACTGTTCCTTTTTTTGTGATCAGCCTGCCATCTCTGGCCACACCTTGCACCATCCAGACATAAGTACCTGAAGGTTGTTCAACCCCGGATAATAGGCCATCCCACCCATCGTTTATTTTGACCGTAGAAAATATCAGTCTTCCCCAGCGATTATAAACCTTGAAATAATTCAAATTTGTTATTCCTACTGTAAAGGGTTTGAATTTATCATTTTTTCCATCACCGTTCGGCGTAAAACCTGTTGGCATGTAGATCTCCGGACCATTATACACTTTTACATTTAGTTTTCCATCGCCCCTGCATCCGGCAGCAGTTGTAGCAACAATATGATATGTGACATCTGAAGTAACCGTGAGAATGGGATTTGGAATAAATGGGTTACTCAAACCAAAGGCAGGGCTCCATGAATAATTTGTACCACCTGAGCTTGCTAATAATTGAAATTTATCACCTGCAAAGACAACCGTATCAGAAGGATTAGTTTTTACAACGATCGGCGGAGTTACGGTAACGATAACCTGGTCCTGGATCAACGATTTGCATCCATTTGAATCGATCACAGTTAAACTATAAGTAGTTGTTTGTGGTGGAACTGAAATTGGATTAGGTAGAGCTCCATTACTCAGGGTTGAAGGTGGTGTCCATATAAATTGTGTACCACCTGAACCATGTAATGTATAATCTTGTCCATAACAAATTTCTACATCAGGCCCGGCATTTGGTATTGGTGCAGGATTCACCTTTACAACAACAGTATCTGTTCCTACACATTGTCCGAATGTTGCCGTAACAATATATTGCGTAGTCACTCCTGGATTAGCAACAGGATTTTGAATAGTTGCATTGTTTAAGCTTGAAGCTTGTGTCCATGAGAATTGGGTCGCATTACTTGTTACACTTAACTGTGTTGTATTTCCTTCGCAGATGGTTACATCAGGAGAAGCTGTTACAGAAAGATTGTTACTTAAACCAACAACAACCGGAATATTTGTGACACATACATTAGCGTCGGCTACCATTATATTATATGATCCTGGACCTATATTTATGATAGTTAGAGCTTGAAGTTGAGCTCCATTCACTGCATAATAATATGGTGCAGTACCACCCAGAGCTGTTATTGTTATTTGACCATCCGCTCCACCATTACAGCTAGCATCGAGCACTGAAGCAGTTGCTGTAAATGGGGGAGGTTGAGTTAATGTTATACTCTTTGATATAGTGCAGCCATTAACATCACGACAATAGATCGTATAAGATCCTGTAATAAGGTTATTGAATACGTTGCTCCCCTGCCAGCTAATATTATCAAGTGAATATTGGTAAGAACCGGTTCCACCGGAAAGTGCCACTGTAATTGTTCCATCATTATAGCCAAAGCAACGAGGTGATTGTGGAGTAAGCGTTGCTGATAAAACTGCTGGTTGTGTAATTGTTACCGGTTGAGAATTCGAACAAGCATTATTATCACGATAATAAACTGTATAAGTTCCTGCACCAAGACCGAAAAAGCTATTACTTGTTTGCCATGTAACATTATCCAATGAATATTGATATGGTGCTGTGCCATTTGTAACAAGTACAGAGATACTTCCATTTGTGGCTCCATTACAGGCAGCATTAGTTTTTGACACTGTGGCATTCAATGGAGCGCCGGGGTTGATAGTTACAGGATAACTGGAATAGCATCCGTTGACATCAACAACCCTGATCGTGTAATTGCCAACCGCTAACCCGTTAAAAATATTACTGCTTTGTAACGGACCGCCATTTAAAGAATATTGAAATGGAAAGCCTCCACTGGTTGGCGTAACTGTGATCGTTCCGTTATTTGCTCCTGAACACGAAGTTGGAGTAGTTGCTGTTGATGCCGCTACTCCGGCTCCTTGCGTTATAGTGATTGTTGTTGAGCCGGTACAGCCTACCGCATCAGTCACATTTATTGCATACGTTCCAGCTGTAAGTCCTGTAAAAATGTTACTCGATTGAGGTAGTGCACCATTTAATGAATATTGGATGGGTGTGTAAACTGATGGCGGGAGGATAGTGATACTTCCATTGTTGATCCCCGAACAAGCTGAATTAATAGATGTGTACCCAACTCCAAGATTTCCTGTCCTGATCACAGGTACATTCAATGTAGTATTACATCCGTTAACATCTGTTGCAAAAATTGTATATGTCCCTGTTGAAAGTCCATTAAAAATGTTACTGCTTTGTAATGGCCCACCATTTATTGAGTATTGGTAAGGAGGCACACCGCTGTTTGGCGGCACAGTAACAGTAATAGAACCTGAAGAGCCAGTTGCACAGTTTAAATTTGTTACTGCAGTCGTTGCATTAAGTGAGCTTGTTTTATTTATTGTGATAGTATCTTCTGTTGTTAATACAGCATTGGGATCAGCGCAGGAAGTATAACTTGTTCTTACAACAAACTGTTCTGAATTTCCGGAAGGGCAAATGTTTGGAAAAGCTAAACCAATACTTCCCGGTGTTGCAAATGAAGTATTAGCTGTTGCTACCAGTGTGCCGCCCATTGTAAACATTTGAGAATTTATAAATCTGCTTGCGCCCCATGATGGAATAAACTGGTAGGCTTCATTTACAGAGGTCCATTGAGTAGAATTTTTTCCTATAGCGGCTACTGCTTTTGTTCGTGTCCAATCCTGCATACCTAAGATCGCTCTTCCGGAATTTGTTGATGAGAAACACGTCTTTTGCTCAATATATACTTCTATGATCGACGTCGATTCGTAAAGTACTATTTGAAATGTATTGGGAGTATTGTTTCCGCAGTTATTATTCCCAAAAATGCCAACATGATAAAAACTTGCAATAAACTTTCTGCATGGCGCTGTACCTTCTATCCTCCATTCAATTTTTCTGTCGGCCGGACTTACCGGTGGATTTCTTGGATCAAGATCAGAATATGCACCCATGACAGCAGCCCTTGGGTAATAAGCACTTCCCTGTGCCCCTGCAGGCGAACATTGTGTGCCTCCTGCAAAAGGAATTGTTGGTGTAATATTCCAACCATTAAAACAATTTGCATTCAGTGTATCAAAAGTTAGTAAGCCATTTGACCCAACTACAAGTTTTGAAAAAACAGAATCATAAAAACAAAATTGAAATGGCAATGTTATTTTACTACTATAAACATCATCCGAATACAAAGCATTAAGTTCATTTCCAAAAAGAGTTGTATATGGATATGGATTATATGGAATTGTTTTAACCGTATAGATTGAAGTTCCTTTAAGATCAGGCACACTCAGGTTCACATTGCCACAAGTAAGCCCACATGAAAAATTGATAACAGTATGATTATTGTCGGAAACACAACTCTGCGAATAAGTACCGGTAGTTCCGAAACAGATAGATAAAATAATAGATAGTCCCAGTGGGTACTTTCTCATAGCAGTAGTTGGTCAGCTTTGGTAAATCGGGACTGTCAAGATAACAATTAATCCTGTCGATTGCAATCATAATTCGGTATCGTACCTGTCTACTTTTTCTATACCGGGCAGGGCGAGTAACCTGCGAACCAATTCATCTAGCTCTTCTTTGTCGTGTACATAAAGTTTTATATTCCCTTCAAACACACCCTCTTTTGCTTCAATTGTTAGTGCAGCAATATTAATACGTAGATCTCCGGATATAAGGCTGGTGATCTTGTTTACAACACCTACATCATCAAGCCCGACAATTTTTAAACCTGTAAGGAAGGATATTTCTTTGTTTTTTGCCCATTTGGTTTTTACGATCCTATGTCCAAAGTTGGCCATCAGCTTGGCCGCATTGGGGCAATTTGTACGGTGGATAGTGAGCCCTTTACCAGTTGTTACAAATCCAAATACATCATCTCCAGGGATGGGTTTACAACAATTGGCAAGATTATAAACGATCTTATCACTGCTCTCACCAAAAATGATGAGCTCTGCATCTTTTTTTGCTAATGGTGCATGATGAACACCATCTACTTTTATTTCATGAACTTTTACCGGTTTTGGTGCTTCAATTTTATCTCCATGAACTTTAAAGTCTTTTAATTCTTTTAGATCAATATTTTTTATCGCTACCTGGTAAAACAGATCAAGAGCAGAGCTGAATTTATAGTAACTCCACACCTCATCAATATTATGTTGATTAAATGCTGCACCCATTCCTTCGATCTTTCGTTGCACAGTGTATTTACCATCTTCAGCTATTTTTCTTTTTTCTTCTTTTAATGCATCACGTATTCTTCCCTTAGCTTTTGAAGTAACAACAAAATTCAACCAGTCTTCAGACGGTTTTTGTTTGTTTGAAGTGATTATCTCCACCTGGTCACCACTGCGAAGTTTATGACTTAATGGAACAAGTTTATGATTAACCTTTGCGCCAATTGTTTTTACACCAATTGCACTGTGAATAGAAAAGGCAAAATCAAGTGCGGTAGAACCAACCGGCAACATTTTTACATCACCTTTTGGAGTGTACACATAAATTTCTTCAGCAAGAAAACTTGTTTTGAAATCTTGTAAAAAATCGACAGAGTCGGTATCCTGGTTGCCGATCACTTCACGTATTTGCTGAAACCATTTATCAAAACGATTTTCATCCGCACTGCCTTCTTTGTATTTCCAATGTGCAGCTAATCCTTTCTCAGCGATCTCATTCATCCTTTTCGTCCTGATCTGTACTTCCACCCATTTTCCCTGCGGACCCATTACTGTTGTATGCAACGCTTCATAACCATTACTTTTAGGGTTGCTTAACCAGTCACGCAACCGTTCAGGCGCCGGGGTATATTCATCAGTGATGATCGAGTAAACTTTCCAGCAATCACTTTTTTCATTCTCAGGTAGCGAATCAAGAATGATACGAATAGCAAACAAATCATATACTTCTTCAAAACTCACTCCCTTCTTTTTCATTTTATTTTGAATAGAATGGATATGTTTGGGCCTTCCGTATATCTCAAACTTTAATTCCGCTTTATCTAACTTATCTTTTAATGGCTTAATAAATTCATTGATATACCGGCTTCTTTCTTTTTTAGTTTCAGCCAGCTTTCTTGCAATTTCTTTGTATGACTCTGGTTCAAGGTATTTCATCGCCAGGTCTTCCATTTCTGTTTTAATATTATACAAACCCATGCGATGTGCAAGCGGAGCATATACATAAACCGTTTCAGAAGAGATCTTCAATTGCTTATCCGACTTCATATGATCAAGTGTACGCATATTGTGAAGCCGGTCGGCAAGCTTAATAAGAATTACTCTTGGGTCATCGGTAAGAGTCAGCAGTATCTTTTTAAAATTCTCTGCTTGTTGTGATGCATTTACATCAATAACATTGGAAATTTTTGTCAATCCATCAACGATCCTTGCGATCTCGTTTCCAAATTCTCTTTCTATATCTTCTAAACTAATGTCAGTGTCTTCAACTGTATCATGTAGAAGTGCACAAATAGTAGAGCGAACACCAAGACCAATTTCCTCCACACAGATCCTGGCTACGGCTATGGGGTGAAGGATATAAGGCTCGCCACTCTTTCTGCGCATGGTTTTATGCGCATCTACTGCCATTTCAAATGCGAGTCGGATAAGCCTTTTGTCTCCCGGCTTTAATTTAGATTTTAACCCTCGCAATAAGGAACGGTATTCCCTCAGGATCAGTTTCTTTTCCTGCTCTTCATTCAGATTATATTTCGGTAACTGGGCAAGGGTATCCATGAACAGCGAATTTACTTAAAAACAGCCGTTTTTTCTGAGTGAAATCTGCTACATTTGCAGCCCCAAAAGTTAATCTTTGAGTTCTTTTCCGGATGTGGTGAAATTGGTAGACACGTCAGACTTAGGATCTGATGCCGTAAGGTGTGGGGGTTCGAGTCCCTCCATCCGGACAGTTAAACTTCGAACAACGAATGACTGTAATGGCAAAATTCTTGTTCGAAGTTTATTTAAAATTTGAAATATGGCTACAGTTACAAAAGAAAATATCGGTTTGTTAAACGAGAAACTGACCTTGAAACTTGAAAAAACCGATTACCTCCCCACGTTTGAAAAATCCTTAAAAGATTACAGTAAGAAAGCAAATATCCCTGGATTCAGAAAGGGAATGGTGCCTGCGGGTTTGATCAAAAAAATGTACGGTCCTTCTTTGTTCACCGATGAAGTGCTTCGCACCGTAGACCGTGAACTAATAAAATATCTTGAAGAAGAAAAGCTTGACATATTTGCGCAGCCACTACCCGTTGAAATGGATATACGCCAACTGGATGTAAATAACCCGGCTGACTATACTTTTCATTTTGAAATAGGAATGAAGCCTGATTTTGCATTAGCTGATCTTGCCAAAGCAAAAACAACCCGTTATAAAGTAAAGATCACCGATGAAATGATCAACAACGAGATCACTCGTTTGGGAAATCGTTATGGCAATATGAAAGATGAGAATACAGTTAATACAGAAGAAAATGTGTTGAATGTAATTTTTACTGAAGTAGATGAAAATGCAAATGAGATCGAAGGCGGAATTAAAAAAGATAATTCATTACTGGTAAAATATTTTAAAGAGAGTTTTCGCAGCAATCTAATGGGTAAAACCGTTAATGATTATGTTGTTGCGCAGCTTAATGACTCTTTCGATGAAAAAGAGCTTGATTTCATTCTCCAGGATCTTGGCTTAGATAAAAACGATCCTGCTTCTTCGCAAAAACATTTTAAAATACAGATCACTAAAATTGGTCTGCTCGAGAAAAGAGAATTGAATGAAGACTTCTTCAAACAACTTTATCCAAATGATGAAGTGAAAACTGAAGCGGATTTCAGAAATAAAGTGAAAGAAGAAATACAAGTGTATTGGGATAACCAGGCAAAGGGCCAATTGCAACACATGGCCTATCATGAATTGCTGGATGGAACTACAATTGATTTTCCTGAATCCTTCTTAAAAAAATGGATGCAAACCCAAGGCGAAGAAAAAAAGACACAAGAAGAGGCTGAGAAAGAATTTCCCACTTTTAAAAACCAACTAAAGTGGACATTGATCAGTGATAAAATTGTTAGGGAAAATAATATTGAAGTAAAACCAGAAGAGATCAAAGACTTTGCAAAACAACAGTTATTCGGCTACATGAATATGCCAATGGGCGGCGACGATCAACCATGGGTAAATAATTACGTAGACAAAATGATGCAGGATCGCAAGTACATTGAGGATGCTTACAATCGCTTACAAGGCCAAAAAGTATTTGAGTGGGCTGAAACGCAAGTGAAGCCAACTGAAAAAGAAATTGCTATGGAAGACTTTGTGAAAATGCAAGAGGAGCATCAACATCATCACCACTAGTTGTTTCACAGTTTAACTATTTAAAGGTCCTGGCAAATCCAGGACCTTTGTTATTTGTGCCAATTCGTCTTTAATTCGGCTTCATCAACACCCGTTGACAAAAATTGGCGTCTATTCATGTCATCCATTTTGCGGTTTTGGCATTTGGACGGATATTTGATGAATCAGACCAATTGGCGATCATTGCCCTAATCTGCAAACAAAAACGAAATGAGTTTTAATTCAGAATTTGAAAAATATGCAATCAAGCACCGTGGTATCTCCAGCAATACGCTTCACGGTTATGCAAGCCAGCTAGTAACTGGTCTTACTCCTAACATTATTGAAGAACGTCCGATGAACGTAGCTGTCATGGATGTTTACAGCCGTTTGATGATGGACCGTATCATTTTTCTTGGTTATCCGATAAATGATGAAGTAGCAAATATTGTTACTGCCCAGCTTCTTTTTCTTGATTCTACAGACAGAACAAGAGATATAAATATGTATATAAACAGCCCGGGTGGAAGTGTATATAGTGGATTGGGTGTATATGATACTATGCAGTATGTAACACCAGACGTGGCTACTATCTGTATCGGAGTTGCTGCATCGATGGCATGTGTGTTGTTAGCAGCAGGAACACATGGCAAAAGAGCGGCGCTGAAACATGCAAGGATCATGATGCACCAGCCAAGTGGCTCTATTGGCGGGCAGGCAAGCGATATCGAGATCACCGTGAATGAGATCAGGAAATTGAAAAGCGAACTGTATGAAGTGATCAAGTATCATTCAGGAAAAGATGTGAAACAGATCGAAGCCGATTTTGATCGTGATCGCTGGATGACGGCTCCTGAAGCAAAGGAATATGGATTGGTTGATGAAGTTTTGCTGATCAATCCGAGAAAGCAGAAGAAAGATTAATATGATGATATGATAATGTGCTAAGGAAATTGTTGAATAGAATTATAGAACGTACAAGTGAGTGACACAACAAAAGCTAAATAGAAATTCAAAAGTTGACTAATAAATAAAAAACTATGAACAGAAAGAATTTTGAATACAAAGGTTGGAGAATGGATGATGAAGAGGAAGAAGAAAAGGAAAGAGAAGATAAGCGAGATGACCTGATGATGCTAAATAAAAAACTAGAGAAATACTTCTTTGAAAGAAGAGAAGTTTATCTCTGGGGTGTTGTGGATGATAAATCAGCAAGAGAAACGGTGTCAAAATTTTTGTTGCTGGATGCAGACAGGCCCGGTGAAGAGATCAAGTTTTACATCAATAGCCCGGGCGGTGTAGTAACCAGCGGTATGGTAATGTATGATACTATGCGGATGATGAGATCACCGGTTAGTACAATTTGTATGGGTTTGGCCGCATCCATGGGCAGCATTTTATTAAGCGGCGGTGTTAAAGGAAAACGGTTTATATATCCTCATGGCGAAGTGATGATACACCAGCCTTCCCTTGGCGGATATATTCGTGGCGTTAGTGCTGACCTCGAGATCCAGGCGGTTCAGACCAGAAAAGTGAAAGAAATTGGCGCCAAAATACTGGCCCAGAATTGTGGCAAAACAATGGATCAGATCATGAAAGATTTTGACCGAGACTACTGGATGGATGCAAAAGAGGCCATCGAGTACGGGATCGTAGATGGGATTGTAGAAAAGATATAAATAATTCTCTGGCAATAGTTTAACAGTCAGTTATAAAATAAATCCGCCTCTCTCGGGGTGGATTTATAATTTTGCAACTCAACATTGCGTTAAACCCCATATTGAAATAAACATGGCAAAAAATCCCTTACACTGTTCTTTCTGCGGTCGTAATCGTGATGAGGTGAAGATCCTTATTGCCGGCCAGGAAGGACATATCTGTGAAAACTGTGTGGAGCATGCCCGTGAGATCATTGAACAGGAACTGATGACCAAGGACGACAGAACTCCTTCCTCTTTTAAACTGACAGTTAAGAAACCTGTAGAAATAAAGAAGTTTTTGGATGAATATGTGATCGGCCAGGATGAGGCGAAACGAGTTTTAGCTGTTGCTGTTTACAATCATTATAAAAGATTGCAGCAAAAGTCAAATGAGCCATCAACAGGTGAAGTTGAGATCGAAAAGAGCAATATCATTATGGTGGGTGAAACAGGTACTGGTAAAACATTACTTGCAAAAACAATTGCCCGCTTGTTGAATGTTCCTTTTGCAATAGTTGATGCAACAGTATTTACTGAAGCTGGTTATGTAGGTGAAGACGTAGAAAGTATTTTGACAAGACTTTTACAAGTTTGTAATTATGATGTGCCTGCTGCTGAACGTGGCATTGTGTACATTGATGAAATAGATAAGATCGCAAGAAAAGGAGATAATCCATCTATCACCCGTGATGTAAGCGGTGAAGGTGTGCAGCAAGGGATGTTGAAGTTATTGGAAGGAACAGATGTATTAGTACCACCACAGGGAGGACGCAAACACCCTGAACAAAAGCTCATCAAGATCAACACGCAAAATATTCTCTTTATCTGTGGCGGTGCATTTGATGGTATTGATAAAGTGATTGCACGTCGTGTGCAAACAAATACCATCGGGTTCAACGTGGATAAAGAGCAGCAGGATACCATGAAAAAGAATTTGCTGCGTTATGTAAATGCTCCTGACCTGAAAACTTTTGGATTGATACCGGAGTTGCTCGGTCGTTTACCTGTTGTAACACACCTTGATCCGTTGGATGGCCCTACACTTCGTGCAATACTTACTGAACCTAAGAATGCATTGATAAAACAGTATAAAAAGCTGTTTGAGCTTGAAAATATCAATCTCACAATTGAACCACTTGTACTTGATTTCATGGTAGAAAAAGCTGTGGAATACAAGTTAGGTGCCCGTGGCCTTCGCAGTATTTGCGAAAGCATTTTGACCGATGCAATGTTTGAGCTGCCGAGTACCAATGAAAAATCTTTTGTGCTTGATATTGACTATGCAAAGAGGAAGTTTGAAAACAGTAAGATCAGCTTGTTGAAAGTGGCTTAATATTTAGTTTGCAATATTTAAATGATATTTGGGTCAGAGAAATCTGACCTTTTTTATTTAAAACACTATATGAAAGAATTGATCGATCGTTTAGTTGCAACCGGTCTTAGCGAACAGGAAGCACTAAAAGCAATTGAAGTGGTAAAAGATTTTGCCAAAGAAAAATTCCCCGTTTTCGCAGGGGCAATTGAAAAGATGTTTGATAAGTATAAGCCGAAAGAGGAAGATGATTTTTTAGACTAATCTTTATTTTATGTTTATAATTCATGGTAAAAACAAATTTTTCATTCGTGTTTTCGAGCCACTATTTTACAAGTGCCCTTATTGTGAATCGGTTAATTCAACTGAGGTATTTATATATAGTCAATACTTTCATTTTTTCTGGATCCCTACTTTTCCAATAAAAAAAATTGCAATAGCAAAGTGTACTAAGTGTGATACACTACGGTCACAAGAAAAATTCGGGCTCAAGCTTAGTGAGCACATTACTGAAGAATTGAAAAACACAAAACACCCTTTTTATTCCTGGACCTTACTGCTACTGTCTGGGGCATTAATTCTCCTGGCAGTAATACTTTTGCAATAAATAAAAAAAGTCATTAGTAGTTATATTTGAATCCCGCCTTCTTATCCCCTATCATTACTTCAAAATCACCAGGCTCAGTAATTGTTTTTAGTTGTGCATTTACAAATGCCAGGTCATTTTTGTCAATTGTAAATTTCACTGTCTTTGATTCACCAGGGTTCAAACTTATTTTTTGAAATGCTCTTAATCGTTTCATACTAGGAGTAATGCTTGCATACATATCCCTTGTATATAATTCAACAGCATGCTTACCTGCACGACTCCCGGTATTTTTCACCGTTATGCTTATATCCAGCTTTCCCTCTCCACTAAGTGTATTAGTGCTTAACTGAAGATCGCTGTATTCAAAAGTTGTATAGCTCAAACCCCAGCCAAAAGGATAAAGAGGATCATAACCGCCGCCCGTATTATCATTGAAAACTTCTCTTATTTCTTCAGTTGGTTTGCGATCGTACAGTACAAATTCACCCATGCTTTTATGATAGGAGAATGGCAGACGTCCATCAGGATTATAATCTCCAAACAGTACATCAGCTATTGCTTCTGCAGATTTTTTTCCGCTCCAATATGCCATGAGAATGCCACTGGCTGCAGGTTCAATGTTGGTAATGAATCTTGGCCTTCCTTCTGTGAGAACAAGGATCACAGGTTTACCTGTTAACTGTGCCACTCTAACCAATTCCACCTGGTCATCCGGTAAAGCAAGTTCTCTTGTATTGCCGGGACTTTCAGCGTACGCATCTTCACCAATGCACATAATAATTACATCTGCTTTTTCAGCCGCTCTTTTAAGTGAGCTCGTGTTATAATTCTCAACTGCATTAAATCCTTTTGCAGTAGTGGTTGTAACATTTGCGGCACCAATTTTATCTTTTATTGCCTGTAAAATTGTTTTGCTGTCTGCGGGATACCATTGCTCATTATTTCCCTGCCATGTATAACTCCAACATCCGTTGAGTGCTGTTATACTTTGGGCAGAAGGACCGGCCACCAAAACTTTCATGTTTTTTGAAAGAGGCAAAACATTGTTCTTATTCTTTAGTAATGTCATTGCTTCTCTTGCTGCATCTAATGCCAATGTTTGATATTCTGGTTTACCAAAATTTGCTTTGGCAGCCGGTTCCGCATAAGGATTATCAAACAACCCGAGTTTATATTTCAAAACAAGAATTCTTTTCACAGCATCATCAATACGGCTCATAGGAACCTCTTTCAATTTTACCGCTTCGAGTAAGAGATCATAAAAAGAAAAATCAGTTGGCACCATACTCATATCGATACCAGCATTTACGGCCATTACAACAGCTTGTCTTGGCGTAGCAGCAACATTATGCCTGTCATGCAATCTCTTTATATCTTCCCAATCGGACACGATCACACCCTGGAATCCTAATTCTTTTCTTAATAGATCTGTCAATAAATACTTACTTGCATGAACGGGTTCGCCATTGATCTCACCTGAATTGATCATTATTGTGGAAGACCCTGACTTTACCGCTTCACGAAAAGATGGCAAATAATATTCTCTTAGTTCAATTTCCGGTATATAAGCAGGTGTCCTGTCTTTTCCATTTCTTGGTCCTGAATAACCAAGATAGTGCTTCATACAACTTGCAACAGCTGTCGGATTTTTTAATCCATCTTCTTCATAGGATCTAACGGCTAATGCACCCATCGTTTTTGCTATGTAAACATCTTCTCCGTATGTTTCAGGAAACCTGCTCCATAATGCCTGGCGACCAATATCAAGCACAGGTGCAAAGTTCCATCTTATTCCCGATGCTCTTTGTTCATTTGCAGTAACCTTGGCTGCAGCTTTTACCAAATCAGGATTTCTTGTTGCTGCCATTCCAAGGTTATGAGGAAACAAGGTTGAGTTCAATGTATATGTTTGTCCATGCATACCATCCAAGCCATAAACTATAGGGATCTTCAATCTTGTCTTTAGAGCTTCATCCTGTATAGTTTTGATCACCTCATTCCATTTATCAACCGAAAAGCCATGAGCATTTACATTCAGAATAGAACCTACATGATAATCAGCTAGTGCTTTCTTTAATGCCACAGGATCAATATTGCCTTCTGTATCTCCCCAACCTCCTTTTGCTATAACAGCAAAGGTCACTTGTGTCATCTGCCCTACTTTTTCTTCAACTGTCATTTGTTTTAGCAGGCTATTCAATTTTTGTTCATCCTCTTTTGTTAGCTGTGCATTGATCGTAGTAACAAAAACAAAAGATAGAATGGCAAGTATCAACTTTCTCATAATTGGTTTTTTAAAGTGATAACAATATATTTAATTTATAAACACCTTCTTTTTAAAAAATATCAAGAGAATAACTGCTGTTCGTTACAAATAAAAAACCCCGAATTTAATCGGGGTTAGTAAAAGGGTACTTTTGGTTTTCCAGATCAGACTAAGTCCCATCAAGTAGAACATAGTCCTCACCCATCCAAAATAATATTTAGCTGCAACCAAGACTATTACCGCAATTCAAGCATTTGTAACAAGTACCGCTGCGTACTGTAATATGTCCGCAGGTGTTACAAGCTGGTGCATCACTTTGCATTCCTTTGTTCGCCGCACTCATTGCTTCCATACTTGTTTCAGCTTTTACTGTTGCTTTCTGAGTTTTTACAGGCTGAACTCCATTGCTGGCTGTCCCCACAATTCTTACACTTGACAATTCTGGTTCTTTTGCATATTCAAGACCACTTGGGATTTCGTCCCAGTCATCCGTGCCTGTATTCATCACTTCTTGTTTATCCAACACATGTACAAGATCTGTTCTTCCCAAATATTCATACCCTAATGCACGGAAGATAAAGTCAACAATAGAAGTTGTTGATTTGATATTTGGATGCTCAACAAATCCTGCAGGATCAAACTTTGTGAATACAAACTTTTCTACATATTCTTCCAATGGAACTCCGTATTGCAAACCGATAGATATGGCTATTGCAAAACAGTTTGACATGCTGCGCATAGTTGCCCCTTCTTTTGCCATGTCAATAAAGATCTCACCTAATGTACCGTCGCTGTATTCACCAGTGCGAAGGAAGATAGCTTGTCCATTGATCTTTGCTTTTTGCGTAAAGCCTCTTCTTTTTGCAGGCAATGTGCGACGTTCAACAATGCTGGCAAGCTTACGTTTCAATTTTGTATCAGGAGAAGCCTGTACTCTTTTTTGTACTTCTTCAAATAGTTCCTCAACTGTCAGCTTGCTTAGATCAACAATGTTTGATTCGAGTTGCTGGCTATTAGTTACCGGTATCTCTTCAGACTTCTGACTTCCTTCTTCTGATTTCTTCTTCTTGTCAGATTTATTGCTAAGCGGCTGTGATAATTTAGAACCATCACGATACAATGCATTTGCTTTTAACCCCAATTGCCAGCTCAGCATATAGGCGCTGGCAATTTCATCTACAGTAGCTTCATTAGGCAGGTTAATAGTTTTGGAGATAGCGCCACTGATAAAAGGTTGTGTGGCGCCCATCATGCGGATATGGCCATTTGCATGTATATAACGCTGACCTTTCTTTCCACATTTGTTGGCACAGTCAAAAACGGGCAAATGTTCTTCATTTAAATAAGGAGCTCCCTCCAGCATTCCAGTGCCGCATACATAATCATTAGCAGCATCTATTTCTTCATCGCTGAAACCAAGAGCTTCCAACAGGCTCCACTCAAAGTCATTATATTGTTCAGGTGTAAAGCCCAACCGCTGCAGGCACTCTTCACCCAAAGTATATTTATTGAAAACAAATCCGATCTCAAAAGCAGAAGCTACTGCCGCATCCAATCTTTTTATTTCATCAGCTATGAAACCTTTCTCGCTTAATGACTGATGATTGATAAAAGGAGCTCCTGCAAATGAAGCTGTACCTACTGCATATTTTATAATTGAATCGGTTTCTTTTTCACTATATCCAAGATTCTTTAATGCAGCAGGAACTGATTGATTGATGATCTTGAAGTAACCACCACCAGAAAGTTTCTTGAACTTTACTAATGCAAAATCCGGCTCTACCCCTGTAGTATCGCAATCCATTACCAGGCCGATCGTACCTGTTGGTGCAATAACAGTCGCTTGTGCGTTGCGATAACCATATTTTTCTCCAAGCTCAACTGCATCGTCCCATGCTTTGCATGCAGCACTTAATAGATAAGCAGGACAATATTGTGCTTTGATTCCTTGTGGCTTCAAACTTAATCCCTCATAATTATCAGCATCGTAAGCAGCGAGGCGATGATTACGCATTACACGCAGCATATCTTCGCGGTTCTCTTCATATCTTGGGAAAGTGCCAAGCACCTGCGCCAACTCTGCCGATGTTTTGTATGAAATACCAGTCATGATCGCAGTAAGTGCTCCTGCTATTGCTCTTGCTTCTTCGCTATCATAAGAGATACCACTTACCATTAATAATGTACCAAGGTTTGCATAACCTAAGCCCAATGTTCTGTACTCGTAACTAAGTTGAGCAACTTCTTTACTTGGGAATTGTGCCATCAATACAGAAACTTCCAATACAACTGTCCAAAGACGGCAATTGTATTCATAACCTTCTACGTCAAAAAGATTTTTCTCTTTATCAAAAAATGTCATCAGGTTAGCCGAGGCAAGATTACATGCAGTATTATCGAGGAACATGTACTCGCTGCAAGGATTAGAAGCATTGATACGTCCACCTTTAGGACAAGTATGCCACTCATTAATTGTAGTATCATATTGAGTGCCCGGATCAGCGCAACGCCATGCAGCATAGGAAATTTGATTCCATAATTCCCGCGCAGGGATCTTTTTCATCACTCTTCCATCCATTCTTCCTTTTAATTCCCAATCACCATCATCCTGCAGCACTTTGAAAAATTCATTAGGAATACGAACTGAGTTATTAGAATTTTGACCACTAACAGTTCTGTATGCTTCACCTTCATAATCACTTGGATAGCCAGCGGCGATCAATGCAGCTACTTTCTTTTCTTCTTCAACTTTCCAGTTAACAAACTCAACTATTTCCGGATGGTCAAGATCGAGGCAAACCATTTTAGCAGCACGACGTGTAGTTCCACCGCTTTTAATAGCACCTGCAGCACGGTCACCGATCTTCAGGAAGCTCATTAAGCCGGATGATGTACCTCCACCGCTCAATTTTTCTCTTTCACCTCTTAATTGAGAAAAGTTTGTACCAACACCAGAACCATATTTAAATATCCTTGCTTCACGAACCCATAGATCCATGATGCCGCCTTCATTTACTAAGTCATCATTCACACTTAATATAAAACATGCATGCGGCTGAGGACGTTCATACGCCGAAGTAGATCTTTTTAATTCGCCATCGTTTTGATCTACGTAATAGTGACCCTGTGGTTTTCCTTTTATACCATAGCTCTCATATAAACCTGTATTGAACCATTGCGGGCTGTTAGGCACACACATTTGATTCAGTATAGAATAAACTAATTCTTCATAAAAAACCTGGGCATCTTTTTCTGAAGCAAAATATCCGTAACGTTCGCCCCATACTCTCCAGCAATTTGCCATGCGGTGTGCAACCTGCTTTGCTGAAGTTTCACGTCCAAGACTTCCGTCTGGTTGTGGTACACCTGCTTTACGAAAATATTTTTGGGCAAGAATATCGGTAGCGATCTGGCTCCATTGTTTAGGAACCTCAACGTTTGTCATTTCAAATACCACTTCACCACTCGGGTTACGAATTACTGAAGTACGGTAATCATATTCAAACATATCAAATACGCTTACATCTTCACGAGTGAAGCGACGAGGGAACTGCAATCCGCTTTTTGCGGAAGCTTGTTTTTTAATGGGCATAGTAAGTAAAGATTTTGTCGGTTCTTGGTTGTCCAACCTTTCTGGCGAAAGGTGTAGACGAAAATATTTTTATATAAATGAATTTCAAACCCACAAATATTAACAATTGTGGAAAAGGGAAGTGAAAAAATTTACAATGCCCCACAGTAGCGAGTTTCAGGATTTTTGCACAAATCATATAGGTTTTGATTAAAAAAAGTTTTGGTAGATCAAGTCAAGATATATAGCACATGTATTTCTCCTATGAAAACAAGAATTATTCCAGTTCAATGATCATTTAGCATTAAATTTCTCCTATGAAAAATGAAAAAAAAGACAAGTGTTAAACCATTTAAAGCTGGTTTTTCCCTCGTAATCTATTATTTTTAAAAAGCTTAAAAAGACGAAAAGTTTTTGCATTTTTGTATCTCTAATATGCCCGAATGAAGCAAGGAATTTACCAATCGCTACAGCTTAGAAAATCGCAGGGAAAAAAATCTTTCGCCGTTCTTATTGATCCGGACAAAGTGAATACTTCTGTTCTCGACGAATTGATCGACCTTTCGCTTGCTGCCAAAGTAGATTATTTCCTTGTAGGCGGCAGTTTGGTTATCAGCAATCACCTTGATGAAGTTGTTCAATACATTAAAGCCAATTGCAAAATTCCTGTAATACTTTTTCCCGGCAGCCCTAACCAAGTAAGTAAATATGCTGATGCACTTTTATATCTTTCATTAATATCCGGAAGAAATGCTGAGTTATTGATCGGTCAGCATGTAGTATCGGCACCATTTGTAAAAATGAGTGGATTGGAAATTATGCCAACAGGTTATATGGTTGTTGATGGCGGCGCCCCTACTACCGTTTCTTATATCAGCAATGCCTCTCCTATTCCGGCCGATAAAAATGAAATTGCTATGTGTACAGCAATGGCTGGTGAAATGCTTGGCATGAAGCTGATCTACATGGATAGCGGCAGCGGCGCTAAACGTCCGATAACCGAAGGCATGATTGAAGCTGTTGCAAAGAATATTGAAGTTCCCCTTATTGTTGGTGGTGGTATTACCAATCCTGAAAAAGCTTATCTCAATTGCAAGGCCGGCGCTGACCTGATCGTTATTGGAAATGCTATTGAGAAAGATGCTTCATTGATCAAAGAGATGGCAGCAGCCATTCATTCTGTACCGGTAAAGGCTTAATGCAAGCGACCTTTCCTTTTAAAAATTCATCACGACATATAATTTGGTTTTATAAACATAAAATGGACTATATGTTTCGACTATTCTTTTTGGTATGCGGGCTGATCTTTCTATCAGCAGTTCATGCGCAAAAAACACAAACACCCAAAAACACCCAAGCGAAAGCCAATAGCACTAAACTAGAATATGATACCGTCTATAAAGGCTGGGTTCAATATAGGACAGAAGAAATTGATCTTGTTTATACAGACAAAAAAGGCAGTTTATATTCCAAAATAAAAACCAATGATGGCTTAAGGATTATGAAACTTGTCAGTGATCAATGGGTAGATATACAAGGAAATATAAAGGATAATTATTGTTATTTATTTGAAGGCCCTGAGAGTACACTCTATTTACGCTCTAATAAAATTGTATATCGTCAAACAGCCAACGGTTGGGAAAAAGCGTGGAGTGAAGAAGATATTTATACTTCATATTTTGGACAAAATGGAAAATTATATGGATATAAAAAAAACTTATACAGTTCAAATGAACGGCTTAGCGTAGTTTCTTATGAAAATGGAAATTGGAAAGTGTGTGGCAAAGATGAATTCCTGGTAGTAAAAGACCGTTACGGACTTATTATTACTCCTGAACTTACAATAGATAAGTATGGAAATATCTACCTGGCGCATTGTATAGAATATTCGCCTCAATCAGGATATAATCCCACCAGGTATGTTTACAATATTAAAAAATGGAATGGAACGACCTGGTCATTGATGGCAGAAAAAATTGACCGGGTAAGATACATGGATTTAGACGCAAACGGAGATCTCTATATCCAGGTCCTTGAATCAGGAGTGTACAGACTAAAAAAATGGGATCCTGCCATGCAAAATTGGAAGCCCATTTCTATCCCCCAAAAAATAAATAGCATTGAATTCATTACCCGTATAAAAAATGGCCAACTCTATTTGTGCGGACAACAGATTGATGAAAGCAATATTCTTTTATATAAATACATAAATGGCAGCTGGGTTTTGGATGTCAAATGGAAAAAGGATAAACCCTTTGATACATACTATAATTTTTATCCTACAGTAAAGGCAATATATGCGATCGCTGATAACAAGTTATACCAGTTTGACAAATCTCCGATAGTAAGCAGTCACTCGGTCACATCTTTACAGCCAATTCCTTTAAGTAATGTAAGTGCTGATATTCCTGAGATCTCTGCTTTGTATGGAAAGATGGGAATCTTTGTTGAAAATGGTAAAAAAGGTATTAAGGATAAATACGGCAATGTGATCATCCACCCGGTATTTGATGAAATATCAATAGAAAGAGCTCCTCAAAAATATTGGAAACAGGAGAAGTATAATTATGCATTCCGTCTTAAAAATGGATCGGACAATCTTCTCTGTGCTTATGCAGTTACCGGTCCGACTAAATTGTATGGATTTATAGATACCCTGGTAAGTTGCCAGGAATGTGGAGGTAAAGGAAAAATAAAAGACAGGATCGAAAAAGTTTTGGTACCTGGAGAATCTGTGCCAGGAAAAGAGAAAACAACTACTAAAACTGTTCCGGTTACCACATCGGAAAGAGTTTGGAATCCACAAACGAAGCAATATGATGATGTACAAAGAACAACCTATAAAGTTGTTGAAAATACAACGACCGAAAAAGCATACCGTAAAGAAGACACTTATAAAAATGAAGTCATTAAAGGAGGCACATGTAAAGTTTGTAAAGGATGGGCTTTAAAACTAACGAGAAATGATTATGAATATAATCCTACTCTGAAAAAATATCAGCTAAAGCAAATTGAGTATAAAGATTATAATATAGATTGAACGAGGACTTGCCTGCATTCTGTGACCCTAATCAAAGATTTATTCACTACCGCAAGTCTTCTACTTTCACTCTGGTCGGAGTATCCTTTCCCGCCACCATACTTCTTGAAGCCAATGCAATTGATTTAATGATCCTTGACATATTCTCCATGTCGAGTGTTTCAATATGATCGGTTACTTTATGATAGTTCGGTTCACTATCCATTTTTGAAGTTGATATTGTATGCGCTGGCACTCCTAATCTTGCTAGTGTTGCATTGTCAGAGCGATAGAAAAGATTTTGTTGCGTGTAGGGATCGGGATAGAAAGTAAAGCCGGTGCCTTCTAAATTCTTTTGCATAATAGCTCCCATATCTGTTTTTTCATAACCGGTGATATACGCCGAATTCTTTCCCCATTTACTTTCTGTTCCTATCATTTCGATATTGAACATTGCCATCACTTTTGCAGGATCAAACTGTCTGGAGAAATACTGTGAACCATAGCCACCTACTTCTTCAGCAGTGAAAGCCGCAAACACAATTGTTCTCTCATTATTTCCTAAGGCTTTGAAATATTTTGCGAGCATGATAACTGCAGTTGTTCCAGCTGCGTCATCATTAGCGCCATTGAAAATTGAATCATTGTTATTATCTGGTTTACCAACACCAATATGATCATAATGTCCAGAGAAGATCACATATTCATCTTTCTTTGACTTACCGGGTAAAATGCCCACTACATTTGCCAGCTTTTGTTCAGTTATTTCATGACGGGCCTCCACAGTATATGTTTTTGGATCTGTTGTCGTCAATACAAAGACAACACTGTTATCCATTTTGAACATGGCACGTTTTAAACCGGTAAGACGAGGGAAGTTCTTTGAAAAGCTTGTATCCACAAGCACCAAATAATTTTTCCCTGAACGAACATATTTTTGAACTTCACTTTGAAAATTTTTCCCTGCTTCGAGCTTTACTTTTTCATAGCCAGATTTCTCATTTATATTAAATCCTGATTGACAAGTAATAACCACCACATTTTTAAAATCGACCTGGTCGTTGTCAAATGTGCAGGAGCCACTCATGAATTTTGGAGTTACCATTGCGAAATCCTGTCTGAAACCACTTGTGTTATTGAAAGTTTGTAAACCAGCTTTCTTAAATTCCCCAGCAATAAAATCTGCAGCTTTATCTATTTCAGGACTGAATGTTTTGCGACCCCGCATATCATCGGCAGCAAGAACTCTTTCTATCCTTTCTACTTCCTTTGCATTGACAATATCATCTGCCTTCTGTCCAAAAACTAAAAAGGTTGTTGCAATAAACAACCCTGTCAAAAAATTCTTCTTCATTAAGTATTAAATTGAAAATTTTAAAAACAAATAATTAGAGACTCATCATTTCTTTGAACTTCACCGTTTGCCTGCGGCTCACTTCTATTTTTTCGCCGCCTTTTAATTCAAGTAATAACCCACCATTAAAATAGGGTTCAATTTTATCGATCATGCGAAGATTGACTATATGTTTTCTGTTTGCACGGAAAAAAGTTTTAGGATCCAGTCTTTCTTCCAATGCGTTTAATGATTTAAGAATAAGAGGCTTGTTGCCACCAAAAAAAACTTTAGCATAGTTGCCAACGCTTTCAAACAATCTTATATCAGAAAGTTTTACAAACCAGCAGCGTTCGCCATCTTTTACAAATACCTGGTCGGATTCCGTTAAAATTGATTGATTGAAATTTTCTGGTACTATGTGATTCTCTTTTGTTTCAGCTACATGCAGTTTTTGCATAGCATCTGCAAGACGCTTTGGCTCTATTGGCTTCAATAAATAATCAAGCGCATTTACTTCAAAAGCTTTTAATGCATATTCATCATACGCTGTTGTAAAGATCACATGCGGTGCTCTTTCCAGTTCTGCCAGCATATCAAAACCTGTTTTACCTGGCATTTGAATATCCAAAAAAACAAGATCTGGTTGCAGGCTATCGATCTTATTGATACCTTCATCGGCGTTAGCCGCTTCATCTACTACTTCTACTTCAGGATAATCTTGTAAAAGTTTTCTTAGCTCCGTTCTTGCGAGCCTTTCGTCATCGATAATTATTGCTCTCATGTAGGATGATTTATATACTCATTTGTACGGGAAGCATCACTCTTGCTTCCACAATTTCAGTGGTTAATTGCTTTATGCTGAATCTCGCTTTTTCACCGTATAAAAGACTTAGCCTGTTCAGTGTGCTTGGTAGACCAAATCCCTCGCCTTTCGCGGTTCCATTTACGAGCTTACCTGTATTCTGTACTGCAAGTTCATGATAACTGTCCTTAAAATCCGAAACGATCTTGATCTTCCCGCCAGTTATCTGTTTGCTGATCCCGTGTTTGATTGCGTTCTCAACCAATGTTTGCAACATCATTGGCGGTACAGGCTGATCCAATGTATCTTCATCGATCTCATACTCTACACGCAGGCGATCTTCAAAACGCATATTTTCCAAAGCCAGGTAATCTTTTACAATATTTAATTCTTTTTCTAATGAAACAGACTCAAGTTTATCAGTTTGCATGCTGCTGCGCAAAATATTGCTTAATTCAGTGATCGCATTTCTTGCACGGCTGGGATCTTCATCGATCAATGCACGAATACCATTCAATGAATTAAAAATAAAATGAGGATTGATATGCGCTTTGATAGTTTTTAATTCAAGCTCCTTTACCAATGCTTCCAGTTTCAACGTATCCAATTGTTGTTTCTGGCTTTTGGTAATGAAATGATAAATGAAATAGATCAGGTTCCAGATAAAATAAAGCATGAACATTGGAAAAGCCTCGTACATCACTAAAAGAAAAAATGTTTTAAAAGCCTTCTCTGTTTTTGAAAGGAGGTCAAACTGTGTCAACATTAAACTTTGCAACAATGCGCCTCCAAATGAAAATACAAGAGTGATTAGAACAAAAATGATAAGCTGGAACTCAAGCCGTTTCTGTAGCAAGTTAAATCCGATAATGATGTACCGCATTACATGGGAGAACACCAATCCGCTGGAAATAAAAATGAGCACCCTCAGGTAGAATTTTATTTGCTCATCAGTTGAACCCATTTTGTCAAAAGAGTACGCAAAAAAGATATTGATCAGGGCAAATGATCCCCACCCACATAGCTGGAAGAGCCAGTACCTCTTATTTCTTGACATAACGGGCATAAATATAAGTTCAAAATTAAAAGTTTCACCAGCCTTGCGAATGCACTTTTGATTAGTGGTAAATAACACAGCTAAATGGAAAGATGCGCTGGGCTAAAACAATTTTATGACAGTTTTGTTAAAATATAGAATAAAGTTTTAAAACATTTAATTTTACATCGTAAAAACAACACATGCAGATCATACCAGGAACGCTTTTGCAAACCATTAATTCCCCGGAAGATCTCAAAAAACTACCCCGCGAAAAACTTCACCAGGCTTGTGATGAGCTTCGTCAATATATTATTGATGTCGTTAGCGTTCATGGCGGGCATTTTGGCGCCAGTTTAGGTGTGGTTGAGCTGACTATTGCACTCCATTATATATATAATACTCCATACGATCAGCTTGTGTGGGACGTTGGCCATCAGGCTTATGGACATAAAATTTTAACCGGCCGTCGTGATAATTTCCCAACAAACAGGAAATATAAAGGGCTTAGCGGTTTTCCTAAAAGAAGTGAAAGTGAGTATGATACTTTTGGGGTTGGTCATTCTTCTACTTCTATTTCGGCTGCATTAGGAATGGCAATGGCTGCAAAATATAAAGGCGAAAATGAAAGAAAAGTAGTTGCAGTAATTGGAGATGGTGCTATGACAGCAGGTCTTGCATTTGAAGGTTTGAATCATGCTGGTGTTGCCGATGCAGATTTATTGATCGTGCTCAACGATAATTGTATGAGCATCGATCCAAATGTGGGTGCATTAAAAGAATATCTAACTGATATTTCAACTTCCCCTACATATAATAAGTTTCGGGATGAGGTTTGGAACCTTTTGGGAAAATTACCAGTTGGTAAAAATTTTTCCAGAGATGTGGCCTCGAAACTTGAAGCAAGTGTGAAAGGAATGGTAAGCAAAAGCAGTAATCTTTTTGAGGCATTGAATCTTCGTTATTTCGGACCGATCGATGGACATAATATCACAAAGCTGGTAGATACATTAAAAGATCTTCGACAAATTCCAGGACCAAAATTATTGCACATAGTAACTGTAAAAGGGAAAGGATATGACCTGGCGGAAAAAGATCAAACCAAATGGCATGCACCAGGATTATTTGATAAAGTAACCGGTGAAATTCATAAAAAGAAATTTGATCTTCCTCAACCACCAAAATACCAGGATGTATTTGGTTATACTATCATTGAATTGGCAGAAAAGAATGAAAAAATATTTGGAATAACTCCTGCAATGCCTTCGGGTTCTTCATTAAAATATATGATGGAGAAAATGCCGAATCGTGCATTTGATGTTGGCATTGCAGAGCAACATGCTGTAACACTTAGTGCAGGTATGGCTACACAGGGCATGAAAGTTTTCTGCAATATCTATTCTTCTTTCATGCAAAGAGCTTATGACCAGGTGGTGCATGATGTAGCTATACAAAAGTTACCTGTTATATTCTGTTTAGATAGAGCCGGTGTAGTTGGAGATGATGGTCCAACACATCATGGTTGTTATGATATTGCATATTTCCGTTGTATTCCAAATATGATCATCAGTGCCCCGATGAATGAAAGTGAATTGCGCAATTTGATGTATACAGCGCAATTGGAATCAACAAAACTTCCATTTGTAATTCGGTATCCGAGGGGTGAAGGTGTAATGCCTGAATGGAAAACAGAAATGAAAGAAATTAAGATCGGGACGGGAAGAAAATTAAAAGATGGTAATGATATAGCGATCCTTTCATTTGGTCATCCGGGAAACTTTGCCGCTGCTGCAATTCGTGATCTGAAAAATGATGGATTGAATCCGGCACATTATGATATTCGTTTTGCAAAACCACTGGATGAAGAAATGTTACATGAAGTATTCAGCAAATTTGAAAAAATAATTACTGTTGAAGACGGAACTGTTGTCGGAGGATTTGGTTCAGCTATTCTTGAATTCATGAATGCACATAATTATAAGGCAGAAATAAAAATCCTTGGCATACCCGATCATCTTGTTGAACATGGAACACCGAAAGAACTTCATCATGAATGTGGCTATGATGCTCAAGCAATTAAAGAAACTGTGCTGGAAATGATGAAGGGAAAGATTTCTGTAAGCAGTTTGATGCAATAAAATGAAACAGGCATTTTCTTTGGGAATCATTTTTTGCCTTATCAATTCATGTACTTCTAACAATCAAAAGCAACCTGTAGCTAATTCTATTGCAAAACAAGTTGAAAAGAGTTTTTCAATCTCTTCAATTGGACTTGTGGAATTTGTGCGAAGCTTTTCATTCCTACAGTCTTCAACGATGAGTCAAAAGGAAATTGATAAATTATATAATAAAACAGAAAAAAGCAATCCGCTTTTCACTGACTATAAAGGAGATACTACCGATAATATCCTAAAAAAATATCTTGAAAGATCAGGGTTTGTACAAGGAGATGAATTTTTAATATCAAAATTTAAATACAGTAAAAAGCCCGATACTTCGCTTACTAATTCTAATGGTGAAAGAATAAACATCTACGTTTACAGTGATACCGTAGGCTGGGGGGATCATGATAAAATAACTATATACAATAGCCCTGATTCTGCTTCAGCAAAAGCCACGATTTATGCTGGAGTAAAATATGTTTTGCTGGATGTTATTCCAGGTGGTAACAAAGAACTTGTTCTTTTGAACGAACATTATTTAATGAATACAGAATTTTATTATCTCGAAGTTTTTGAAATTAAAAGCAAAGATTAGTTAGCTACTCACTCTTTCTTCCATTCAGGTAATCTTCCCGATATATAAGGAGCCTTATTCTTTTCTAATAGATCTTCCAGCTCTTTTACTTCATCTCCTATCGCTTTTACCTCGTTGTAAGCCGGCGTAAATTGTTTGGCCACCAGGTTGTATGATGGTCCGGGTGGCGATCATAAAATAAAATTTATATTTTCAGAATATAAGTAAATAAGGCGCATTCTAAACTTCCGTTCCTGAATTAGATTTCTATTTATAATTTAAATTTGAGTAGCTTACTGTTATTAAAAAAACCACCACCACCATGGCAAAACCCAATGGATCAAAGATGGATCCTAAAAGAGCCGAAGCTTTTAAAAAATTAAATATTGATTTAAAAGACAGGGTGATACTTTCACTTGATGGCGGAGGCATGCGGGGCATCCTCACCATACAGCTTTTAAAAAAAATAGAAGAGATAGCGGGTATTAAATGTTATGAATTATTTGATATGATCGCAGGTACTTCTACAGGAGGCATTATTGCCGGCCTGATCATAAAAGGAAAAAGTGCCGAAGAGATCGAAGAGTTATATGAAGAATTGATCAATGAGGTCTTTCATAAAAGACCTATTGGAAACAGATTTATTAATCCACCTCAATACAGCAAGAAAAGATACCGTGAAAGATTAAAAGAGATTGCTGGTTATGATGTATCATTAGCACAAGCCTGTGAAGTACACGATCTTGACCTAATGATCACGGCAAGAGATATGTCGGCAGCTGAAGAAACTTTTTTTAGTTGCTTCAAACAAAAAAACGGAGATTGGTATGGCACCTACAAAGATGTGTTGTTGCGTGCAGTGATGGAAACGACAATGTCGGCACCAACATATTTTTTTCCTTTGGAAAGATTTGTAGATGGAGGTGTAACAACTCATAATAATCCAAGCCTTGGCGCCTTTGTAGAAGCGCTGTCATATAGTACGCCAAAAGATGAGAATGGAAATTATCCCGAAGGCGAGTATTCACTTCGAAATATCACTGTATTTAGTTTGGGTACTGGCGCTACACAAAAGTTCATCAAGCCGGACAAAACGCTTGATCCGAAAGGTATTGATATTTCATTCTGGCTTGATTGGCTTATTAATGAAACCAACGAAGATGCAAGTGCTGTGCAAGAAAACTTATTTCGCTCCGTGTTGATGCAAAACTCTGTTATATATCGCAGGTACCAGATATCACTTGATCCGACAGCGTTGCATAAATTAGAAAACACTGATGAGCTTGATGAAAACATTTATGGTTCTCCCTGGCTTTGGGATATAAATGAAAAGATATTAGGAAAAATTGATATGGCAGATATGACGCATTTCAAATTGATGCAGGTGATCGGTCGTCAAATGGCGAAATATGTTATGGATTCCGGTAATTGTTTTACAAAAGATATGGTTATTAACGGCAGAGATGAGCTTGTCACTTCATCCGGCGATATTGACAGGATAAGATCACAGATGAGCAATCCTGAATGGCTTGATAAATTCACTGCTTAATTTCGTTCACTTTTCATTTGATTTTTTTCTGACTAAATTTAAGTATGCAACGAACTGCCATTCTCATTGCACACTTTCTTATTTGTGTAAATGCATTTACGCAAACAGGGATTAATACAACCCATCATAATTTTAAACATATTAATGTACAGAACGGGCTCGTGCAGAATATCGTTTATCATTTCCTGGAAGATAGTCGCGGCTATATGTGGTTTGGAACTCATAACGGGTTGACGCTTCATGACGGTAACAAAGCAATTAATTTTTTACATGACCCATTGATCAAGTCTTCTATCGCAGGCACTTTTATTACAAGTATTCGTGAAGATTCCCTGCAGCAGGTTTGGATCGGTAATGAAAGTGGCATTGATCGTTTTGATCGTTCTTCTTTATCATTCACACATTTTGGCATCGATAGAGGTGATGGTATAAAGTTGAACACTTACTGTGTAGCATTGGGTTTTGTAAGATCAGATATGCTTTGGTTCCTTGATACAGAAAAAAAAGTATTAAGATCGCTGAATACAAAAACAGGAGCCGTAAGATTTCTTGCCGGCTTCAATGCCGAACATGCGTTATTCTATATGTCTCCGGTTGATCAAAAAGTTCATCTCTGGTCGGCCTATAACAAAGGAACTATTCACCAGGTTTATCAAAACGATAAGCTTGTGAAAGAAGAAACATTTTTTGATGGGAAAAATAAAACACGGACCGAACCCGAGCTTACAGTAATTCATGTGTTGCAGCAAAATGATTCAATCGTTTGGCTATCTACTAACAAAGGATTGGTAAAACTTAACCCTTTATCAAACAGGTACAAGGTATTTGATTCATGGGAGGGTAAAGTTGTAAGAGAGCTTCGCTATTCTGTTATCGCCGATGATCACTACCTATGGGTAGCCAGCGGTCCTGATGGAATTTATAAGTTTAATACACAAACAAACCAGTTCGTCAGCAATTTTCATAATGACAAATTTGATCCTTCTGCTATCTGCAGCAATAATATTGTATCTCTATACCTGGATAAAATGGGAAATCTTTGGTGCGGCAGTTTTGGCAACGGCTTAAGTTACACCAATACAAAAAGTTCATTTTTCTCATCACATATCCCCAAAACAGAAACTACGGGGTGGGGAGGTAACAATCATATTTCTCTACTTGGAAGTACTCCACACGGTACTCTTTGGTGTTCATTCCAAAACATTATCGGTTTTGGAGTATTGGATAATAATTCTAAAATTCTCCGTTACCAGAACCCCACCAGGGAAGATGGCACTAAGTTTAACGATCCTATCTATAAACTACTGTTTGAAACAAGCGACGAAGCCTGGTTGGCATCAGCCAAAGGGTTATTCTTATACAATCTGAGAACAAATAGGATCCGCTTCATTGCATACCCGCTGGTTAGTGATGAGGTACAGGGCAGTATTTGGGTAAAAGACATGATCCGGTTGCAAGATAGCTCAATCCTATTTTCGACCTATGCAAGTCTTTATCATATTACAAATACTTCAGGAAAGCCAACAATAAAACCGATCAGCTTTCAAAAACCTGTAGCTTACAACGGGTTTGGAAAACTTGCAATGGATAAACAAGGAGTTATATATGCGAAATCACTTGGCGATTATATTTATGTCCTTCGTTATACACAGAGTAAAGAACAGCTTGACCTTGTTAAAACTTTTGATTTTATGCCCGAAGTGAACCAGTTCTTTAATTATGATCAAGATTCACTTATGTACATTGCCAGCGATAATGGTCTGTATTCCATAAATACTAATCGCTTTTCCATTTCAAAAGATAAGCTTGATGAGAGAGTTCCATTTTTAAGTATCAGTAGCTTATTCAGGAAAAATGAAAAGCTTTGGTTGTTTGGAGAAAAAGGTCTTTACTGTTACGATATAAAAAAGAATGAAAGCAGGACATTTACCATGGAGGATGGACTTCCTGCCAATGATTTTACAATGTCTTCTTTTGTATATGACAATGCCGGAAGATGTGTGGCGGGCACTTCAAATGGGCTGGTCTCATTTTATCCGGAGGACGTACAATTTATTACGATTGCCCCGCGAATAAGATTAAAATCATTTTATATAAATGACCAGCTGGATACATTAAATGCAAATCCTGATGAGATCAACGAGATACAACTAAGTTCAAAGCAAAACACATTCTCTTTTGATTTCTCTCCTCTCTCATTTTATCATAATGATAAAAGCAGTTTTGAATATAAGCTCGAAGGTTATGATGACGATTGGATCAAAAGTGGGAAAACACAGTATACACGCTACAGCAAAATACCTCCTGGAAAGTACACATTCATGTTAAGAGTATTAGATAACGAGGGAAAGATCAGTCCTTACAACAAAATGCTGAAAATAGAGATCGCAAAATCATTTTGGCAAACAAATTTTTTTAGAGTTAGTCTCGCTGTGGCGCTACTTTTTTTCGGATGGCTGTTTTTAAAATGGTATTCAAATGAAAAAATAAAGAAACAGAAAAGAGAGCTGGAGAAAATAAAAGCAATAGAAAAGGAAAGAACAAGGATCGCCACAGACATGCACGATGATCTTGGCGCAGGCTTGTCCCGCATCAGGTTCTTAAGTGAAACGATCGGACTAAAAAAACAACAGCAACAACCATTTGATGAAGACATCATCAAGATCAGCGAATACAGTCATGAAATGATCAATAAAATGGGTGAGATAGTATGGGCATTGAATGAGAAGAATGATACATTAAGTGACCTGCTTGCCTATACCCGTTCATATGCAGTTGAATATTTATCACAAAATGGAATAATATGTACAGTAAAAGCACCGGAGCATTTTCCTACAACGTTTGTGAGCGGAGAATTCAGGCGGAATATTTACTTAACAGTAAAGGAAGCGTTACACAATATTGTGAAACATGCGCAAGCCAATTCAGTTACTATAAATATAAATATGGATCAGCAATTACATATTGAGATCATTGATAACGGAATTGGTTTTGACAAAACAAGAATAAGGTCATTCAGCAATGGCTTATCCAGCATGGAAACAAGGATCAATAATATCAAAGGGAAAATGGGTATTGAAAATGGTTTAGGTACTGCGATCAGGATACATGTGCCTTTGCCTGAATAACTTTTGTTCTATTGGCCGGTAAAACCCTTAAAATTATTTTCGATATAATGAGCATCACTCTGGCAATAGTAGAGGATCTTGACGAAGTAAGAGACGGACTCAAAAACTTTATTTCGCTGAGCCAGGATTTCAAGGTACTCGATACATTCAAAACAGCTGAAGAGGCAGCTCATGACTTACCGAAATTGAAACCGGATATAGTCATCATGGATATTAATCTTCCCGGTATGAACGGTATCGAATGTATCAGGGAAATAAAAGACAAGACTCCTAATACACAATTCATGATGTTCACTGTTTATGAAAACGATGACAAAGTATTTGAAGCACTGAAAGCTGGTGCATCAGGCTATCTTCTTAAAAATACAGGGCTTGTTCAATTGATCGAATCATTAAAGGAATTGCATAATGGTGGTAGTCCTATGAGTGCAAATATTGCCCGTAAGCTCGTTACACTTTTCAGAAGTGGACAAAAGGAAAGTACAAACGTAGAAGTTCTTAGCAGTCGGGAAAATGAGATACTTCAATTACTCGCTAAAGGATTATTATATAAAGAAATAGCCGATCAACTCAGCATCTCAGTCAGTACTGTGCGTCAGCATATTCATCATATATACGAAAAACTACATGTCCAAAACAGAACTGAGGCCATTAACAAAGTCTTTGGGCGAAATTGATTTCTATAATCCTTATAGAACTTTCGTTCTATTGAAATAAACCCTGGTTCCATCTAAATTTATTCTATTGGTTTTTTTTACCAGTTAAGCAAAAATGAATTGAGCCATTATCCCATTATTCACTTATTCTATTTAGAGGCAGGCATTACCTGCCTCTAACTTTTATACTATTGTCCTGCATTTTCACCTTCTCTAACTTTTGCTCTCAAACAATAAACCTGTTAAACTGATTAAACTCTCTGCTATGAAAAAAATATTTTTTTTAGCCATTGTAGTAATTGCTGCCAATTTTTCAAACGGACAAATATTGAAAAAAGCAGCAGACAAAGCAAAAGGAGTATTAGGAAATAAATCAAACGAGAAGACAGAAAAAGAAACAACCAACCAAAACAGTAACACAGGGAATGCTCCTGATACAGTTAAAGCTAACAATGCTCCTCCTCAGCCTGCTTCATTAAAAGCTTACAGTAAGTATGATTTTGTACCGGGGGAGAAAATTATCGTATTCGAAGATTTTGCCCAGGATGCAGTGGGAGATTTTCCCGATAAATGGAACACCAATGCAGCTGGAGAAGTGATGACAATCGAAGGCAAGCAAGGTCATTGGTTTGCAATTGGAAAAACCGGTGTCTATATGCCTGATTTTATTGATTCACTTCCCGATGATTTTACGCTTGAATTTGATATGTTGGTTAATAAGCCTGTGCATTCATGGGGGATAGACATCAACCTTACTCAATTGCCCGATCGCAACCGACCTGCAGACTGGTCATATGCAAAGAATAACTTTTCACTGAATATTCTTCCAGGTTCGCCTGATTTTAATAACAATGGCACATCAAGCTATAGAAAGAAAAAAAATGGTGTTGAGGAAAGTTCAAACAGTACGAAGCTCACACAGTTTATAGATATATCAAGGCCTGTTCATGTTGCTTTTTGGAGACAGAAAGAAAGATTGCGTGTTTATTTGAATGAAGAAAAAACATGGGATGTCCCAAAAGCAATTCTTCCCGAAGCCAAATTAAATTCACTTGTCTTTAGCATTCCTACTTCCAATGATCAATGGTTTTATTTGATCACTAATCTCCGTCTTGCTGTTGGTACACCTGATACCAGAAAAAAAATATTGGAACAAAACAAATGGGTCACTCATGGAATTTTATTTGACGTTAATAGCGATAAGCTCAAACCCGAATCTTATGGCACATTAAAAGAAATGGCCAATGTGATGAAAGAATATTCCGATCTCAAAGTAAAAATTGTTGGACATACAGATGCAGATGGAAAGGATGATGCAAATCTTGATCTCTCAAAACGAAGAGCCGCATCTGTCAAAGCTGCATTAGCAAAAGAATTTGGAATTGATGAAAGCCGGATGGAAACGGATGGTAAAGGTGAAAGTGAACCGATCGATAAAAATGATACGCCTGCCGGCAAAGCAAATAACCGGAGAGTTGAGTTTATTAAAATCTGAACTGTATAATTGATCTACCAGATGAAACGAACCTTAATTCTGATCGTACTGATATGTTCAAGTGTTTTGATCGCTAACAGTCATAAAAGGCTTGGGTCATCAATAAAGAAACCAATAAAGAAAATTGAACCTGTTGCCAGGTGGACCGGCACTATAAAGCGGGAAGAAAAAGCAACATTTTCAAATGCGCTTGTAGTTGGTACTTCCCAGAGGTATTTAGAAGTTTCTTTTTCCGCGGCATTGCCCACTATGAACAAAGATGATGGATCAACATATTTGAATTTTACGGATGATAAAGGCTCAGGTAGCCATATATCTAATAGTGAGGGGACGAATCTTCTTACCAAGATCAAATGTATCTCAGACTGTACAGGGAGTGGTACCGCAGAATTACATACAGTGATCATCAGAGAATGGGATAATACATATGATATTGAGGCGATCGCTCCGGCTTGCAATGGCAAAGCTTGTAACGAGGACGGTAGCCCAAGGCCTTATGAAGAAGGAATGGAAACGATCGGTGTTTCCAATGAAAAACTAACTGACAAAGATATTTTATCTGGATCGAAGACCGTGACCGCGGAAATGCCAGGTGGATTTGGTACTGTCACTGCTACAACTACGTGGATTCTTAGAAGAGTTAAAGAAGATGATGTGGAATTGATCGTAACCCCTGTTGATTATGATAAATGGTTACCCGAGGCAGGTAAGGATGAATTGACCCGGGGTAATGTGATGACGGTAAATCTAAAACTTCAAGGTATAAATGGGAAACCATTAAAAGCAAAAGCAGAATCTTTCGAACTGCGACTGAACAATACTTCAATAGAGCCAGGGATCACCATCAATTACCCTCTAGAGCCAGATCCAAAACAGTTACCTGACTTACGTTTTTTACTGCATCCGAGTATTGAAAGTTTAGATCCGGATCAAAACGTTACTGTTGGTAGTCCGGATGGTGTAACGGGAAAAGCAATGATCGCTTCTTATGATGGTGGAGGATACTCAGTATTAACAGCTGAAGCAATATTGAAAGATGGTCGCCATATACAAGGGAGATTGCTTAAACCCGGTGGAGAAATAGATATCCGTATTCCAAAAAGAGATCCTAATTCACATATAGCTGACGCATGGTTAAAACAAAATGGAAACCCTGGCGAAATGGATGACCTGGAAAAATCTCATGATAATAACTATAAAGGAGATGGGTTGACGGCTTATGAAGAATATCGCGGAGTTATTTCTATGAGTAAATTCAAACGTTTAGATCCAGCTAAAAAAGAACTCGGAGTTGTTGCTGCAAAAACAGACTTTTCTCTCTTTGGAACAGGAATAGGCTGGTTTGAAAGTGCCAGCGATCTTAAAGTTATCCAGTTTGATTATGAAAGAGATGAGATCCGGTGGGACAGTAAATTAAATTTGAATGCAAAAACCAGTCACGATTTTGACCAATATGCTTTATACCTTACAAATGGCGGTCTTGGAGGAAAAGGCACACTCGGTGTTACTTATACAAAAACAAACAAACCGGAAATCCCTGCAAGGGTGATCGGCCTTGTAATTGATTGGAGGTATATTCAAGTAGGCTACCAGAAATTAGCAAATAAGACGATGCCAGAAAAATTGAAATTCACATTGAATGAGTATTTAGCTCAAACTGTAGCTCATGAACTAGGCCATGCAGTAAACGTGTGGCATCATGGTGATAATTCGTATTTTCCTGATACCACTGTAACTGACGTATCGGATAAAGTTCGAATTTTTGATCGCAAGGGAAACCTGATTACACAACGACCCTGGTCATTAAAAGCCGTTGGCGGCGACGTAGGAACTGTTGAAAGTGGTGATCTTTCTTGTATGCTTAATTATTATCCATTTTATATGTGGGGATATTCATTTGGAGTAGACCATGCACATATATATAACCAGGAACCATTGTTACCGCTTGGTAAAATATTCTGTAAATCCAAATATGGCACTATGGCTAATGCAACAGAGCTCTTTTTCGGCGATGCTGCCATTGGCAATTGTTTGGCCCAAATTAAGCTAAGAGATTAAATGAAATTATAATGAAAAAAAGCTGTATCATATTTTTTATTCTCGTATTATTTTCTAAAGCTGCATTATCCCAGGTAGAAGGAGACGTAAGAAGCAAAGACTATAAATGGATCTCAAAAGCTACAGTAATAGCAATGGATACGGCACAGAATATTATCGATTCCGTTTTATCGGATGCTGATGGATATTATTCATTTCAAAATTTAAAACCAGGCAAATATTTCATTCAGGCAAAAGCTGCAGGCTACGAAACAAGAATCTATAAGAATATAATTGCAAGAGAAAAGTTTGAATCAAAAGCCGGAGCCGATATTTCAAACGCAACAAGACTTCAAATTATATTATCGCCTGTAAAACCGCCAAAGCAGTAATGAAAAAACAACTCACCACCCTTTCATTATTTCTTTTCTGCGGCACATGTGCATGGAGCCAGGATGATAATATTATAAAAACAGAAACTCCCTGTAATATAGAGTTGATCTTAAAAACACCGGGTCGCTGGCTCAAGACACGGGAAAATAATGGTGCAAAGGTCACCAGCCAGGAACGCCAGCAAATATTTAACCGCTTGAATGCGATCCACCAATTAGTATTCAACCTGTATCCGTCTCCGATGGGTGCTGATGCTATTCCCCATTATTTTACAACCGACAACCGTTTTGCTTATCAGCATAAAATGGAAAGCGGGGCAAATGGGAAACTGCAGGCTTCTTCTGTTAATGGCACTCCTGTTGTTTTTTACGAATATGGAGCAAGCTTTTGTGATTATCATTGTCTGGGAAGACCCAATGAAATCCAGAGAAGCAAGTACTGTGAAGGGGCTATGCATATTACGATTGATATCAATAACCTCAGTCTTATTTTCATGGCGCTAACCCTTGATGATTACTACGCAGATATTATGCGGGTTGATGGCAGACCAATACAAATGCTGTCGCCAATTGTGGGAAAATGGAAAGGCTATGATGTTTATAATCCCGGGGGAGTTGTTGAGGCGACTAATATAGTTTTGCTTCATCGTGAAGGAATGCTCCCCTATGTTCCTGTTACCAGGAAACAATATCTTGAAAGAAGCATTGCGTGCATACAAAAATTTTATGATAAAGCCATAAAGGACCTTGAACAACCCGAAGGGCTTCAACTCCTGATGGATAAAAAAGAAAGAGATGTACAGGTAACAAAGCAACAACAGACAAGAGACAAGGTTATTAAATTTTACCGCGACGAGCTTGACGCAACAACAAAAGAAGGACTGCTCGATTCACCGGCCATTATTTCGAATGATATCGCATATCCTGATATTAATATTCCAATTTTTACAACGCAAGTTAAGGGTGGTAAAATGCTGGTGACGGAAAATCCCGATTATTTCAGAAAAGACCTTCCAAAATATGTTCCACAACTTATGGTTTACTATTTGGCCAACGCTGACTCATTTGTCGGTCACACGGTAAATCCATTTAAACTCATTGATGAACATTTCCCGATTGAAAAATTGCAGGCGATGATCGATAAATAGTTTTAGAATGAAAAAACAATTCACCATTCTTATATTATTTCTTTCCACCAGCGCTTTTGCATGGAGCCAATTCAGGTCTGAGAAAACAACAATTCCCTGCAATAAAGAATTGCTCTTGAAAACACCAGGCCGGTGGATGCCCATTGGCCGGTTTACCTGGGATAAGATCTCAAAACTGGAAGAACAGGAAATTCTGAAGCGTCTTGAGGCGATTCAAAAAATGGCGTTTGCTGTTTATCCTGAACCCATGGCATTTGACGCAGTGCAGGGATTTGCTTTGTACAAAAAAGATTTTGCATCTCAACTCAAACTTGAAAAAACTGCCTATCAGATCAACCACATTGATATAAATGGTTTCCCAACGATCATCTATGAATATTTTGTAAAATTCTGTGAGTATTTCTGTGGAAGTGATAGCTATCTGATGTTCAGAGGCGCCGGCTGTGAAACAGGAACCAATCTGGTTGTTACAATAAACACACTCGGACCCCTGTTTAAACCGTTGCTCCTTGACGACGTTAGTGCAGAGATCATGCGGATTGATGACAGACCTGTTCAAATGATGTCGCCTCTCGTAGGAAAATTGCAGGGTCATGATTTTTATAATTCTGAAGGAGTCGACAATCCAAAGGTAGTTTTGCTGCACCGGTCAGGCCAGTTGCCCTATATTCCTGTAACAAGGAAACAATATTTGGATAGAAGTATAGCATGTCTGCAGAGAATGTTGGAAAATAATATAAAGGCTTATGAGAACCCCGAGGGTCTTAACCTTTTGATGGACAAAAAAGAAAGAGACGAACAAATAAAGAAAATGCAGAAGTACAGGGATGGCTTGCTGAAATATTACAACGATGAAATGGAAGCAACTACAAAATCCGGGTTGATTGATTCACCTGCCATTGTAAATGGTTTCCTTGAACAAAGTGTAGCAAACCCGATTTTTACCACTATAGAAAAAGGTGGCAGACAACTGGTAACAGAGAATCCGGCTTACTTTAAAAAAGATCTGCCAAAGTACATTCCTCAAATAATCATCTGCGTCATTGGGTATGGGCCAAAAGGACTCGGTCTTGAAGTCAATCCTTACAGATTATACGAACGGGATTTTCGCCTTGAAAAATTGCAGGCGATGATAGATAAATAAATTTTTGTTATGAAAAGAAAAAATAAGCTCATTCCGGATTCTTTAATTGAATCAATTTTCTCAACAAATTTTTTTAATCAGTCTGTAAATAACAGAGTTTTTGCTGAATATAAAGTCAAGTTCATATTTTATTCATTTATGCGTACACTTATAATATTGTCATTTTTTCTTTTTGCTTTTTCAATTGCATTCGCTCAAACAACCCCTCAAAAAACATTACCATCACAAAAGCAGGGCATTCCTTCACAAAAAGAGATGCAGGCCCAAATGCAGCAGGCAAAAAATGAAGCACAGCAAATGATCCTTGATCTTGAAAATCAAATTGCCGAAGCAAAGAAAAAAGGCGATGATCCAGGGTCAATACAAGAACTGGAAAAGCAACTGGCTACTATGAGAAAAGCTTTAGGCGTCGTGGATAAGGCTGCAAACATGAACGAAATAAAACCGAAAGCAGTAGCTGATCGGTCAAATACGATCGCTCCCTATAGATCACCTTTTATAACTATTGCTGTTAACCAGCCTATAAAAGCACCGACAGAGGCGGAGGCAAAAGATAGGCTACTCTGGTATAGGGGAAGAAGATTAAATGACAGTATGCTGGTAACACCACAATCAAGGGTCATTCTATATAGTCGTAACAGGAACATGGTTATTGTTAAACCAGATGAAAGAAGAGACAGCTCAATGCTCAAGCTTATAAATAACCTGAAACAATCAAGAAATTGGACAAACAATCTCATTAACAATGTTGCGGCAAGGAAAAACAGTTCGTTTGACTACCCTTTAATGATGATGACATTGAAACAATTTGATCTAATTGAAAGGGCGTATAACAAACTTGTAGATAATACAATAAAACTTCCCTCCTCATTTGGCAGCTTCAGAGTTGATAAAAATTTTTTAAGAACTAATAACAGTGGCCCTTCGGATGGTTTGGAACAGCCTGACGAAACAAAATTTGATCCATTAGTACAGATGCATAGTGAAATGATGACCTTGCTTAACAATCCGCCTCCACTTGAAGATTTTCCCATTCCTCCTACAGAAGAATTTGATCTTTGTTATTACTGTGACTTAACTGCACAGGAAAGATATTCGCAGGAAGCAGATGCATGGCAAGAAAAATTTTCAGAATATGAACAAAAGCTTTTGGGTTACTATAATGGCATCCAGCACTATTGTGCAACGGTGCTAAATATTGAAAATGTTGCACACCCGGATATACCCTCTCTTAAGGCTGACATACAAAGAGCTTATACTTTAGCTTTCGAAAGACTCCATCAGAAAAATCGAATTTTAGAACACCGGTATTCAAATGATGTGCAGCGGTTAACTATATTAATGCGTTGCAAACTTACTCTTGATCGAATGCTTGCACTAATGGGGGATTCGGGTGATGCCAGTGCCACTATGAATTTTGTTCCGACTGTCTTGAATGATTTTATAAGAGATCAAAAAAATCTGAAAAACTATAATGTGATCTTTAACTATTTTTTTATTCTTGGGCTTGACAGGCAGATGGCCTTGCTTGGTATGTCTGATGATAATTTTGCAAACTCTTTTATGGGGCAAGTAGTCGATTTTAACCGATTTACTTTCACTATGGACATTGAATTTAATATGGTGATCAAAGATGCCGAGGATAAAGAGACAATGAGAGCAACCGGTTATCTCAACACTCCTCAAAAAACTTATGTAAGCCTCGGAAGAAAAGATTGCAAATTCCAACTGTACCTGTACGACCCCAATTATTACGTGAGTATGAGAGATGAGTCTCAATTTGAAATATTGCTTTCTATTACAGAAGGAGTTAAGCTGGTAAAAGAAGCAGAAAACTGGAAGTCCTATAACTATTCAGGCCCGTCACAAATGAAAACAGTTTTTCCTTCTATAAGAATTGACTTTTGTGCAAACGGAGTACAAGATTCTGTCCTGGTGGATGTGATCCGTTTCTCCGACCAGGATCTCGCCAGTGTTACTAGTGCTGATGAACTGGCAAAGAAATATACATTGGATATACAGGAATATGTAAACCTTGTAGTCGCATCCATCACTAAAGTTGAAGCTGACAGGGATGCAGTGCTGGATATTACAGATGATATTATCGCAATGCAATCCAATACTACAACGACACCAACTGGCTATGCGCAGCTTGATAAAATGCAGTTAGAATTTACCATGCTACAGCGGCAATTGAAAATTAAGGAGCAGATCACATTAAAAACAAAAGAAAACCCATCTGTAATTCTATTTGATGCACAAAATGAATCTTCAATATTGATCAATAAATCTGTGAATATGGCAGGAGAAAGAGGGTTTAAAATAGAAATGAAAAGTGCTGTTGTAAAACTGAAAGTAGAACATGCGCCATTGTAAAAATCTTAAATTATAAAAATGAAAAAATATTTCATTCTTTTTTTCACAGTTGTTGCTTGCTTTACTGGCTTGGGCCAGAACAATGCCATCAAAACCGAACTTCCCTGCAATGATGAGATGGCGCAAAAGGTAAAAGGCAGGTGGATCGGCTTACCTAATAACGGTACTTATAATACAAATGAAACTAACAACAGGATAGATCAAATTCATGATCTCATTTCAAAATTTTATCCGGAACCAACCGGCCTTGATGTTATCTGGCACAGAACAGCAGGCAAAAGTTACTTTGGTTCAAAACGTAAATACTTTACTACTAATGATGGCAGATTAGATTTCGACTATTCAGACGTTCCCCTTTTTACTAACTATTCTTATTCAGCCGCTTTCTTTCCCTATCAATGTGCCTATGGTAAAAGCCATTCATTGATCCCCACTTACCCGGGTGAGACAGGTACATTTCTTGGTATAATTGCAAACTATAACCTTGGTGAAAATGCGTCTGATGATACATGGACAATAAATGGCCTCCCTGTAATAATGCGTAAACCTCCAATAGCAGTAAAGGACGGCATAGAATTTTCGTACCCAGAACCCGGGCAGAATGTTCGTCATATTCTTATTCACCGGAAAGGAGTTTTGCCTTACAAAACAGTCTCAAGAAAAATATATCTCGAGTATTGCATCACTTATTACACAAAACTCCATGATGAGATTATTAATAGTCTTGGGCAAATACCAGTACGTTCATTAGATATCCAGGAAAAAGAAAAAAATGCTAAGCTGGCTAAGTTTGAAAAAGATTTTGCCAATGATCCAAAAAAATTAAAAGCCAATGTTGATTATTATCTCTCGGGCTATCAAACCGATCAACAAAGAAGAGATGAACAGGTAACAAAAGCAAAAAAGGTCAGAGATGATGTTTTAAAAAAATTCACTGATGAAATAGAAAAGACAACAAGAGAAGGATTGCTGGAAACCCCTGCTATGGTTTATACTAAATACCAATATGACCCATACATTTTTGAAACAAATCCCGAAAAAGGACTACTTATCATAACAGAAAATCCTGACTATATCCGAAAAGAGCTGCCAAAATATGCACCGCAGTTTTTTATAATATCATTCACATGGCAAGACTGGATTCCTCTAAACAAATTTGCTGAAAACTTCGGTCTCAATTTTCGATTTGAAAGATTGCAGGCAATGATCGATAAATAAAACTCTAACGAATATGAAACGATTTTTTGTTTTATCAATGGTGGCAATTCTCCTGTTAGGAGGATCAGGTTTTTTGAAGAAAGAAAAAGCCGACTCTGAATTTGAAGAACTATGGAGCGGCTATGTTGCTTTCACTTACACAATGGTTGACAAAGGAGATGTGACCGAAGGCCCTTCACGAACCCAATGGGATAAAACCAGGGATGCGACAATGTTCATCCAGGTAACCAATAACAAAGGCACTGCTAGTGTGAATGAAACGCTGTCGAATTGGGAAAAAAATACAGTCACATATGTCAGTGGCCCTCCAACTATACAAATTATAAAATCAAATGGATCAGGTGGTGGATCCGGTGATGTTACAATCTGGGTGGAGATGGATCATGAAACAAAAAAATACTGGCTGAAAACAGATGGGCCTTCATATAATGTTCAGAGAGCAGACAGCCTTATCATGACGGCCTTAGGCAGCACAAACAGTTCGGGAAACAATTCTACCGCAGAACAACCAGGATTTCCCGTGGACGCCCCCGATCAACCTATTGGAACAAATCCAAACGAAGTAAAAGGTCGTTATGTCATCATACATAACCGCACCCATTATGTTGTAGTGAGTTGGGATTTGAAAAAAACCGGCAAGTCTCAAATCCAGGGAACACAGAATCCAAAAAACCAAAACCCGAATTCAAATCCAAATTCAAATCCGAATCAAAACTCTGGATCAAACTCAAATTCTAATGCAGGCCAAAATTCAGGATCAAATCAAAGTCAACAGAAAAATTTTGATTTCGTTGAATTGATCGTGACACCAGAAAATTATTATGACTGGCTTCCCAAAGAGGAAGGCAAACTAAAAACATCCCTTGAGCTAAAGGGTAAAAATGCTGGCCAGGGTTTGTCGCGGGTTATAGGTTTTGAACTAGTACTTTTTAGTACATCCTTCGGCGGAGTCGTATCAACTGCCACGTCGGGTTCGCCTGATCTTCGATTTCTTTCTCAAGCAAATGCTGTTCTTTCAAACCAGAGTCAATTCATGTCAATGCCTTGTACTGATGGGAGAACGGGGGAATTCCTCATAGGTTCTTATAATTCATCTGCCTCAACAACGCTTGTAGCATTGGCAGTGCTTGCAGACGGCAGAAGGATAAAAGGAAATCTATTGAAATCCGGCGGTATCATTCAAATCCCAATTCCGAAAACGATTAGCAATGTTATTCGTTAAAAGACTTTATTAGTGTGCTTTGGGGAAGTGATTAGAGATAGTCGATAAAATAGTTTCTCTATCTCAGGATTTATATATCGTGTTGATTATTTTCTTTCAGAAAGTTTTAACTAATTCATTAAAAAATATCCCTGTGGATTTTCGTTGGTTAGGCATCCCATACAAGCTTAACCGTTTTTATGCGCAGAACCAACGTCTTGCTTATATTTTTTGTTTTCGTCCTGCTATTTTCGTGGTTCGCTTCTTCAGGTATCTGTAAAAGAATAAAAGCAAATAGTTCTATTCATTTCAAAAAGGAGAGTGAATCTGATAATGCTGTAATAAAAAAATTAAAAAAGAAGTCAGTTGATGCGATCTCCTTTATTAAAAAGAACGGGTACAACGAATCAGTTTGTTTCTTAATAGATATGACACTGCCTTCAGGTCAAAACAGGTTTTTTGTTTATGATCTCGACAAAGACAGTATCATCCAGTCAGGGTTAGTAACACATGGCCGATGCAATAAGGATTGGCTGGAAGGAAGAAAATATTCCAATGTGCCGGGTTGCGGTTGCACTTCATTGGGCAAGTACAAAGTTGGTTATGCGTATAAAGGAACTTTTGGTCTTGCATATAAATTGCATGGCCTTGATAAAACAAACAGCAACGCATTTAAACGATATGTTGTTTTACATTCTCATGAATGTGTGCCTGAATACCAGGTTGCAGATGATATCTGCCAAAGTGATGGTTGCCCCACTGTATCACCAAACTTTTTAAAACAACTAAAACCTGTTATAAACCAGTCTTCAAAACCAATACTGCTCTGGATATTTGAATAAAAAAAAGCCACCCGTTTTATGGATGGCTTAAAATATTTTTTTGAAAGTTTATTCCGGAGATTCCGTTTTTGCTTTAAATGTTTTCACTTGTTGTGCATCCATTGTGATAGCTATAGCACCAAGTGCTTTACTTACCGGGCAATTAGCTCTCGCTTCTTCAGCATATTGCGGAAAATCTTTTGCTTTTAATTTTGGTACTTTCGCTCTTACCTCTAGATGACTTCCGGTGATAACTCCAGCTTCCAATGTGATCGTACATTTTGTTTCAATACGGCTTGGAGTAAATCCCGCAGCACCTAAAACAAAACTTAGTTTCATTGAATAACAACCTGCATGTGCCGCAGCAATTAATTCTTCGGGATTTGTAAGGCTGCCATTTTCAAAACGGCTGCTATAGTCATATGCTTTATTTTTTATTACCCCGGACTGTGTAAGCAGTTTACCACTTCCTTCTTTACCGGAGCCTTTCCAATTGGCCGTTGCTGATCTTTTCATGTGTAAATTTTTAGATTTGTAGTTAATAAAACATGCAAAGCTCCCGGACAAAACAGGACTTGCATGGTGAAATATTATTGTGGCGGAATTTGATCCTCCAATTCAGCCAGCCGGTTTTCCGGCTCATTGTATTCAATTATAAAATTATTTTTCCCTTCTCCCATCACGATCTTCAAAAATTTCTGCTGTACTAATTCAAGCAGGCTAAGGAATAAGAAAATTGCATGCACCTTATTATCACAACTACCAAATATTTTTTCAAACGAAAGTGTTTTTTCCTGTTGTGCTTTTGAAAGCATAAAATCCCTGCTGTCTTCCATTGTATATTCATACCGGATAACAGTATGTACTGGCTTGTTTTTTGTATCATGATAACGCTGCATTACTCTTTCAAATGCCCGCATGAGGCGGAACATGGTCACAGTTTGTATTTCTGTGCCCTCTGCAGCTTCCTCTCCTATTTTAGATAATTCTTTTTGCAGATTTCCTCTTTTCACCATCAGCATCCGGTTAGCTTCCATCTCCGCCATTTGAGCCGACGCTTCTTTGAATTTTTTATACTCAAGGATCTTGTTCACCAATTCCTGTCTTGGATCGATCTCATTTCCTTGCGCATCCAACTCCTTTCTCGGCAACAGCATTTTTGCCTTGATGCGCATTAATGTGGATATAAATAATATGAACTCACTGGATAACTCAATATTTAGTGACTCCTGACTATGTATATATACAAGAAAATCATTAGTGATCTTGGTGATCGGTATATTGTAGATATCCAGCTCATCACGTTCAATGAAAAATAAGAGCAGGTCAAAAGGACCTTCAAACTGTGGTAGTTTTATTTGGTACGAGGCATTATTCAAGGTCAAACATTTAAGGGTTACTGAAGTATTTCGTCAGGAAAAGCAAAATCCCGTTACAAAATAACGGGACTTTAGCCTACTATAAAAATATTAATCTCTATTTGAATCTTGCGGCAAAACCTACTCCCAATTGAGAACGCAACTGGGTAGCGGCTTTATTATTTTCGGGGCCGAACAATTTTACATCATCGTCATAGATCAGGTCAAAATTATAATTAACGATCAGCCAGTTATTTACTTTCAAGTGCAATATATTACTCCAGAAAACATCAATGTTCTGCGGATCGTCAATATAATTGGAGAAGAAATCTGCACGAGTTGAGTAAGTAACATTCTTTGCAATCTCACTTTTATATTTTATAGAAACCAATGCACCAGTTTCGAAACGAACTTTTCTTACAGGGTCAACATTGTAATGCCATGAAAGAGGAATTTCCTGAGTACCATCAGGCTCAATACCTCCCTGGTAGGTGAAGCTATAAGGACGGTTTGTAAATAGGATCATACGTGGAGCAGCTGGCGAAACAAATAAGCTTGCTGATTTTTTTAAACGTATATCAAAACCAGGTCCGAGGGTAAGATATCCGGGAGCCATCAAACCAGAAATTCTTTTCTTAGGTTCTTCGTCATAATCATATCCATCATGAAATTGTGTACGTACATTGAACCATGCGCCAATACCTACCACATTATCTTTTTTAGAGATCCTATGCCTGAACATTGAAACAAAATCTATTTTATCATCTGTTTTTCTGAACCCTGTAGAGTTTGAATTTGTAAGAGCATAAGAAAGATCAAGACTGTTTTCCCATATATTTTTCCTCCATGTCCTATTTGCTTGTAAGTTTAAATATGCGGCAGCTTGTAACGTAAATCTTTCAGATCCTGCAGCCCAATTTCTGCTTCCCCCCTGTCCTATATTAAAACTTAAAAAGCCCTCAGTTTTCCACTGTTTTTTGCTGTTACTACCTGGTGAAGTGTTCTGTGCGAAAAGAGAAAAGGTGAGAATAAAAGTAAAAAGTGTAAAGATGAGTTTTCTCATACCAGTCAGTTATAGGTTAAAAAAAATCTGGCCGTTTGGAGACGGTGCAATCAAAGATAATAGTTTAATTGAATTTTTGAACAGAATTATTAACAGAAAAACAAAGCAGATAAAAGCCGGGGAACTAAAGGAATAGACTGAAAATGCTACTCAAATTTTCCAATCATTATCGTCATTATTTTTTACAATTTGACTGTAAGACCAACTCCCAAAATCTCTTTTATTTGTAGTCTTTTTATAACATCATCATCATAGATCAGGTCAAGTGTAAGATTGGTAGCAAACATTTTAGTGAATCTCATCGTTAGCAGGTTATTCATCAGCACATCTATGTTCTCAGGATTTCTTTTGTAATTACTGAACAGATCAAGACGACTACTATACGTTGCCCATTTTGTAAAAGAAGCATTGAATTTAATTGTAACAAATGCACCAAACTCATTATTCACTTTTCGTGCCGAGTCAACACCAAATTTTGCTTGGTAAAAAAAATAGGGGTCGCCTTTTATTATCCAACGTGCTGTGACAGGCGAAATAAATAATGAAAATCGTTTTGAGGTTTTATAATCAAGCCCGGGTGATAAAGTTATTTTGCCTGGAGTAAGAAAGTTTGAGATCTTTTGATCGGCTTTGTCTGAGTATTCGTAGCCCGCCAGCATTTGTGTATTGAAATTGCCTAATAGACCAAGATACCAGTGCTTATTTATGCGATAGCCGTATTTGGTTGTCACATCTATGCGGTCATCAATCTTTCTGAATTTTCCAAAACTGGTTGCATTTTGAAAACCAAGTGCCATATCAAAATAATTATCCCATGTGTTTTTATTATGTCTAAAATTAATTGCATAATTAATAATGCTATTTATTCCTAAAACACTTTCTTCGCCACCACCCACCCAATTATGCAAAGTTCCCTGGTTCAGATTCAGGATCATTGTTCCTCTAAATTTCCAACCGCTGCTATCAAGACTTTCAATTGGTCTTGTGCCCACGATGGATAATTCTCTAACGGTTCGATCTTGTGAATAACAATAATTAAAAAAAGTGATGCAAAAGATCAGTGCAGTGGCTTTGTTCATACGGTAGTTAATTCAATCGCAAAATAAAACTGCAGTGAAAAACATCTCACTGCAGTTTCTTAAAATTTTCTGAAAATTGAACTATTTAACTGTTGTTTGTATTACGCAATCGTATGACTAATCGCATTGAATCATTATTGCAAACCATAATATAGCTTTTTGTTAATCTATATCTTCATTGTGAGCCCAATGCCAAGTACCTCTTTTACCTGCAATCGTTTTTTTACATCATCATCATAGATCAGGTCAAGACTGATATTTGCGGCAAAAATTTTATTGAATTTCATGGTAAGCAAGTTGTTCATCAGGAAGTCTACATTTTGCGGGTTCCTTAAATAATTACTGTACAGATCTACACGTCCTGTATAAGTTGCCCATTTACTTATATCAGCTTTATAAGTAACAGATACATAAGCGCCGAACTCCGTGTTTATTTTTTGAGCCGAATCCACTCCAAATTTTGCTTCATCGTAAAAATCTTCATCCACTTTTGTTACCCATCTGGCAGAAACAGGCGATATGAAAAATGAAAATCGGCTGGCAGTTTTGTAGTTCATACCAGGTGCCAGAATGATCTTACCTGGCGTAAGAAAGTTTGAAATCTTAGTTATCGGTGTAGTTGAATAATCATAGCCTTGCAGGAATTGTGAGTTAAAATTGAATAACATACTTGCATACCAATGTGATGTTAGCTGGTAGCCATATTTACTGGTGATATCAATACGATCATCAATTTTCCTGTACTGGTCAAAACTTGCTGCATTTTGAAAACCAAGTGCAAGATCAAAATAATTATCCCATGTGTGCCTGTCATGTCTTAAATTGATTGAATAATTTAAAAGACCATTGATGCCAAGAGTATAATCTTCGCCACCGGCTACCCAATTACTTAATGCACCCTGGTTAATGTTGAGCATAAACGTTCCGCCCTTTTTCCATCCATTACTATCAAGACCTGCAACTTTTTTTGAGGCAGCTCCCTGTATTTCTTTAACAGTTGGATCCTGGGCGTGTGTTGAAATAAATGAGCTTGCAAAAAGGAGGGATAATATTATTTTTCTCATAATACGACTAAGGTTTAATGAGGTAATACAAATTTTGTGCTATATGTTCTCTTAGGAATAAATCTATTTCTTCAATGCATCTCTTATTTCACGTAATAACAAAACATCTTCCGGGGTCGGAGGTGCTTCAGGTGGAGCTTCTTTTTTCTTTAAACTATTTATAGCTTTAATGATCATGAACATCACAAATGCTACAATGATAAAATCAATTATTGCAGTTAGAAAAGCACCCCATTGCAGTGCTACTTCTGGCTGAGTAACCTTTCCTGCTGCATCCTTTATTTCTTCTTTTAATATCCATTTATTCTGTGAAAGGTCTTTACCGGTAAGCATTCCTATCAAGGGAGCTATCAAGCCTCCGGTAAAACTGGTAACAACTTTGCTAAATGCCGCACCCATTACAAATGCAACAGCTATATCTACAAGATTGCCTTTCATGGCAAACTCTTTGAACTCTTTCAGCATTCCCATAAAATATTAGTTTAACGTAAAGAAATTAATTATTGAAAAGATAAATAAAATATATCACATAACTATTTCTTTAAACCAGGAAACTTCATATCAAGTCCTTTCAATAACTCGTATAAAGCTGAAGCAATAACAAACTCTTTATACCAGTTCTGATCAGCAGGAACAATCGTCCATGGTATTTTATTGCAATGTTCAAAACAATCTTCGTATGCTTTTCTATACTCATCCCAAAGTTTTGCTTCCTCGAAATCTTTTTCATTATACTTCCACATCTTGCCGGGATCTCGCATTCTTTCATTGAGACGTTCCTGTTGTTCTTCCGGTGAAATATGAAGATAAAACTTAAGAATATGTGTATTGTTATGATCTTGTAACAGTTTTTCGAAATCATTGATCGCATTCATCCTCTTCTTTGCAGTTTTATCATCACACCAGCCATGTACACGGGTTATAAGAATATCTTCATAATGACTGCGGTTGAAGATCTGGATAGATCCCTTTGCAGGCGCAGCATGATGAACACGCCAAAGAAAATCATGTGACAATTCTTCTGCTGTTGGAGCTTTAAAAGATTTTACCGTTACACCTTGTGGATTTAGTTTACCAAAAACATTTCTTATTATTCCATCCTTTCCACTTGCGTCCATTCCCTGTATCACTACCAATATAGAATGTCTCCCTTCTGCAAAGAGTAAATTTTGAAGATCATCAAGTTGATTTACTATCTCATCAGTTTTCTTCTTTGTTTTATCCTTATCAAAATCTTTGGGAGCTCTTGTACTAAGATCTTTCAATGAAATTTTCTCCATAACAAACAATTTGAATGGCACACAATATAAAAAAATTGCTTCGTTCTGATATCGATTACTGACCTTTGCGCATTGTTATGAAAAATGACAGGCTCGTAAGCTGGGCAATATTCATTGTACTATGCATTATTTGGGGAAGCTCCTTCATCCTGATGAAAGCCAGTAAAGATGAGCTTACCTGGGCACAGATCGCATCACTCAGAATTTTTTCAGCAGGCGCAGTTATGCTGCCTTTCGCTATTTTTTACTTTTCTAAGATCCCCAAAAAGAAAATACTGTTGGTCATCTTATCAGCAATTTGTGGCAATTTGCTTCCTGCTTATCTTTTTGCCGGCGCTATTGCAAAAAATATAGATAGCAGCCTGGCTGGAATTTTAAATTCCTTAACTCCCATCTGTGTAGTAGTTACAGGTATTCTTTTTTTTAGATCAAAAATTGAAGGAAGAAAAATTATTGGTGTTATTATTGGTTTTGCAGGACTCACTTTGCTTACCCTTGCTGCAAAAAAAGGGATCAGCCTGGAAAATGTTCAATACACTCTTTGGATCTTGTTGGCGACTATTTTATATGGATTTAATATCAATATTGTTGCTCATTATCTTAAAGATATCGATCCAATTCACCTCGCAACCGTGTCCATTGCATTTATGATGATCCCAACAGGAATTATTTTATGGCAACAAAATTTTTTACAGCTTCCTTTTGATGATGATAATACATTATTGGCTGTTGTTAATTCAGTGATGCTAGGTGTTGCGGGAACAGCGATTGCTACAGCCTTGTTTTATATGTTGGTAAAAAAAGCAGGCGGCCTCTTTGCATCACTTGTCACTTATGGCATTCCATTTATCGCATTAGCATGGGGCTTCGTATATGGAGAAACCATTACTTTGCTCCAGGTCGCTTGCCTTGTTATCATTTTAGTTGGTGTTTATCTTGCGAATATGCCCAGGAAAAAAGAAACTCCAGATCCTGAGCTTGAAGTTGAAAGTCAGGGTTAACTACTGCTAAACAACCATTATCTCTTTTTCTTTTAAAGCAAGATGTTTATCTACTGTGCTAATGAATTTATCGGTTAATCCCTGCACATTTCCTTCGGCATCTTTGGTTGCGTCTTCGCTTAACCCGTTTTTCTGAAGTTTTTTGATATGCTCGATCGCATCCCTCCGAATATTTCTTATTGCAACTTTTGCATGTTCTCCCTCACCATGACATTTTTTTACCAGGTCTTTTCTTCTTTCTTCTGTAAGAGGTGGTAAAAATAAGCGGATAATGTTTCCATCATTTTGTGGATGAATACCAATATTAGCGGCAATGATGGCTCTTTCGATCGGCTGCAACATGTTTTTTTCCCATGGTTGTATAGAAAGTGTCCGGGCATCCATGACGCTGATATTTGATACCTGGTTCAAAGGCATGGGAGAACCATAATAATCAACTGTTATCCCGTCAACCATTTGAGGATTTGCTTTTCCTGCACGTATCTTGACTAACTCTACTTCAAGATGGTCAATAGACTTTTTCATCAGATCTTCTGCATGCTGTTGAATAGACTTAATATCATCAGGATTCATAACTTTTGTTTTGCGAATAGCAAAACTAATGAAACAGCATCACTTGTAAATCACAAATAATTTGGAAAAAAGATCAATTATTTACTTGCATTTTTTCATTAAATGCTGCCAATGATTCCTTTGTAATTTTTGGAATGGGCCGTTGGTCCTGGCGTTTCTTTTTCTGTTCCATTTCCCCTTTCTTATAAAAATACTGGAACACGAAAAACATCACCACCACATATGCAAGCATTCCAAAAGAAGTATAGAAATTCCAATACAAAGGATTCTTAATTAGCATAAGTGCAATAGGAAAAGAGAAAAGTGTAGTTGCTAAAAGTAAGAGGACAATATTTTTTTCTTTTAATCCAAGATATGCAAAGTGGTGAGTGATATGATCTTTACCTCCAACAAATGGTGACTGCCCCCTTAAGAGTCTTCTGACAGTCACAGTTGTGGTATCAATTATAGGAATAATGAAAAATAAAGCAGGTAGAACGAATGGCTTTACTTGTAAGAGGCCTTGGTTCCCTTCATTAAACTGCCACAAAAAAAGAATACTTGTGGAGGCAAGGAAAACGCCAAGAAATTGGCTACCTGTATCTCCCATAAATATTTTGGAGGGACTCCAGTTAAACCTTAGGAAGCCGATCAATCCACCCAGTACACCGATAAGGATCAACATATAAAATTCATAAGCGGCATGCCCAGTAATAGCCAGTACACCTATTAAACCTGCGATAATAAAAGCAGAAATGGAACCGGTAACTCCATCCATATTATCGAGCATGTTTATAGAATTCATCAACCCAACCACCCAAACCAGCGTAAAAAAGATATTGATAACTTCAATATTTGAAATGATGATCTTTACATTGAAAGCTGCGAGAATAACGCCACAAGAAAGCTGAAGTATAAATTTGAGTAGTGGATTTGTGTTAAATGCATCATCATAGAGGCCAGCAAGAAATCCAAGGCTGGTAGCGGCCACAATGCCTATGATCTGCTTGTCAGGTGCAATACCTCTTTCCTGGGAAATAAAACCGTAAATACCCCATGATAAAAGAAAAATAATAAAGAACGAAATACCCCCAACGGAAGGCTTAACATGTGCTGTCCAGCGAACCTGTTTAAACACAAGATTATTTCTAGAACCTAGATTAAAGGAGAATTTTAGGAGTAAGTAGTTTATTGCAAGAGATAAAGCGGTTGCAATAAAAAAATAAGATATCAAGAAAATACTCATAAGAACAGGTGTTAGGTTTTTTGGATCTGTTGTCTTGTTGTAGTTCCGGATTTGTGTGCAAAAATAGTGTGAAAATTCAATGTTTTCATTTTAAACTCATTTTTTTGTTGGCAATCTTCGGGCCGGGTTTACCAAACAGTTGCAACAGGATTTTAAATTAAAATGATGTTTTGGGTTTGTATTAAAAAAGGTCGCACATTTGCCCCGTCTTTAAAGCTATTAAAGGCAAATTTGAATCACGGATCGAATATAAGTTTAATAAGCTCTATTATTTTATTATGAATGATTTAAAAAATACCGCAACGCAGATACGCAGAGATATTCTAAGAATGGTTCATGGGGCAAATAGTGGTCATCCAGGTGGCTCATTAGGATGTGCAGATTTTTTTGCAGCATTATTTTTTAAAGTAATGAAGCATAACAGGAATTTTAATATGGATGGAAAAGGTGAGGACATTTTTCTACTATCAAATGGTCATATATCACCAGTTTACTACAGCACACTTGCAAGAAGTGGATACTTTGATAAAACCGAACTGGCAACTTTTAGAAAGATCAATTCAAGGTTGCAGGGCCACCCTGCTACCCACGAACATTTACCAGGAATACGGGTTGCCTCTGGATCTCTTGGCCAGGGTATGAGTGTCGCTATAGGTGCAGCTCTTACAAAGAAATTAAACCATGAGGACACTGTCGTCTATTCATTGCATGGCGATGGCGAATTGGATGAAGGCCAGGTTTGGGAAGCGATTATGTTTGCAGCGCATCATAAAGTTGATAACCTTATTTCTACTATCGATTGGAATGGTCAGCAAATAGATGGGCCAACAGATAAAGTAATGGGACTTGGAAATATCAGGCAAAAATTTGAAGTGTTTGGATGGACCACCCTTGAAATGAATGGAAATGATATGGACGAAGTTGTCTCAACTCTTGAGAAAGCAAAAACATTAGTAGGTAAAGGCAAACCAATTGCCATCATGATGCACACTGTTATGAGTAAAGGAGTGGACTTTATGGAGAATGACCATAACTGGCATGGTGTAGCGCCGAATGATGAGCAACTTGCTAAGGCGTTGGCTCAATTACCCGAGACTATTGGAGATTACTGATCATCTAAATAATCAATAATTATTGATTATTACTCGGATCTTAGACTAAATTCTTGTCTTGCTGCTTTCCTGGCAGGTATCCATGATGCGAGCAACGCAATAAATAAAACTGTTACAGCCACTAAGACAAAGTCTGGCCATTTTAACGTTACAGGATAATAATCTATTAAAAACGAGCCCCCGGCAAGTGGAATTAATTTATAATTTACTTGTAACCATGCGATGATCAGTGCAAGAATAATCCCGGCAGTGCCGCCGATAATTCCGATCAACAGCCCCTCACTTAAAAATATTCTTTGAATAAAATTATTATTCCCACCAAGTGCATGAAGTATGCTGATGTCTTTTTGTTTTTCCAAAACAAGCATAGTCAGAGAGCTGACAATTGTAAATGAGAATACACACATGATCAGTACAAGTACGGCATACACAACCCATTTTTCTGCGGTCATTATTGAATACAATCCTTGGTTTTGTTCATATCTTGTTTGTACCAAATAATTTTTTCCAAGCTGTTTTTGCAAATTTTCTTTTACATCGTCAGGATTTGTTCCTGGATCGATTGCAATTTCTACACCGGTATATTCATCCTCCTTATAGCCAAGCAATTTTTTTACAAATCCTAGATTGGTAATGGCATAATTAAAATCAAACTCCTGTTGAATGACAAAAACGCCAGATGTATTTACAGGATCTGCACTAACATTCTGAAGTGGGTCATTTGAGGTAGATGAATCCTTTTTTGGAAGGTAAGCCATCAACGGGACTAAGTTCTTTTCAGCATTCACATGCAACGCATCTTCAACTCCTACTCCCAATACCATATAAGGGGTCTCATCATTACCAATACTAAATTCTCCCCTTACCACACTACCGGGCACTCCTGATACCTCTTTATAATTCTCATCAACACCTTTTATGGTAACCGTACGTTGAAAGTTGTATTCGGAACTATCGCGACCAAAAACACCTGAGTTTTGAAGTAATCCTTTCTCTTCTGCGATCAAAGAAAAATTTTTAATACCGGCAACTCCATGGATCTGCTTTACTTGCTCTGAGGTCAAGGTTAACACCTTGCCCTGGGATGGAAAAACTTTCAGATCTGTATAAAAAGTAGTGTACAATGATTTCACCATTCCTTCAAAGCCATTGAAAACACTCAATACAAGAATCAACGCCGTGGTTCCAAATGTCATTGCAACGATACTGATCCATGCAATGATATTGATCGCATTGGTGGATTTTTTTGCTTTGAAATATCGCCAGGCGAAGAGAAAGTTCAAAGTTTGAAGTTTGTGGTTTGAAGTTATTCGCTTTTATCTTTTCTCTCCTCTTCTATTTTCTTAAACAGCTCTTCCATTTTAAACACATGATCCAGTGTATCGTCCTGGTAAAACTTTAACACAGGAATATTACGCAATTGATGCCGCACTTTTGCCGCCAGCTCCTTTTTTATATCATGATGACGGTCTTCAATTTTTTTTAAAGCCGCTTTCACATCTTTCACCTGGAAAAAACTTAAATAAAACCGTGCTTCCAGCAGATCGGGAGTTATTTTAACAGTTGAAATTGATACCATACCCCCATCGATCATGCTTAAACCAAGCTTTTGAAAAATGGTATTCATTTCTTCGTTTAATAGACCAGCAATTTGTTTTTGTCTTTTACTTTCTTCCATACAACCTCCTTCTTTAGTTCGGGGTAAAATTAGCTACTTTTGCTGCTTCTTTGGAGTAGTTATTATACAATGAAGCAGTATTCACGGATTTTTGGCTATTTAGGTCATCATAAAGGAAAGGTTGTACTATATTTTCTTTTCACTTTGCTTAGCATAGTTTTTTCTATCGTTTCAATAGCTATGCTAATGCCTTTTCTGCAATTGATATTTCTTGGTAAAAGCGGCATTGATCTTTCCAGTAAAAACCCCATTATTAGTTTTATCAATGATTTTTTAAGCAACTCGATCAATACAAGGGGCAATATCAAAACACTTGGTTATATCTGTTTGCTGATAATAATTTTTATTCTTCTCAAAAATCTTTTCTTGTATTTCTCTTATTACATTTTAAATCCTTTAAAGAATAAGATCGTAAACCAACTGCGTGAAGATCTTTATGATAAGATATTAAAGCTCCCTATTGGTTTTTTTAATGAGAAAAGAAAAGGTGACTTGATGAGCCGTATGACAAGTGATGTGGCTGAAGTAGAAGGTTCAGTAGTAGGCACTCTTGAAGGGTGGATCCGCGACCCACTTACGATCATTGCTACTCTTGTTGTCTTACTCATCTTAAGTCCACAACTTACATTCATAATTCTTTTATTGATCCCCTTGCTTGGTTTGGTGATTGGTCGTATTACAAGATCATTAAAGAAACATTCGCAGGACGTGGCGTTAAAATATGGCGAAACACTTTCTACTCTTGACGAAACCTTAGGTGGATTAAGAGTGATCAAAGCATTTAATATCGAAGGAATTCTTCGTTCAAGGTTTTTCAAGACCAATGATGATCTGCTTCACTCAAAAAATAAGATCGGTTATCGTCGTGATCTTGCATCGCCGTTGTCTGAATTCATGGGAGTGATCCTTTTTACTGCCGTACTTTATTTTGGCGGACGTTTAGTTTTAAAAAATGAAATAGCACTGGATGCGGCTGTTTTTCTTGGTTACCTTGGTATTTTTTACACGATCATTAATCCTGCAAAGTCCTTATCTACTTCTTTCAGCAATATGCGTAAGGGAGCAGCTGCTATAACGAGGATCGAAGAAATATTGAAAACTCCTATAACAGTTGATGACAATATAAATGGCAAACAGCTTCAATCATTCAACGATAAAATTGAATTTAGAAATGTACGGTTTGCTTATGAAGATGCAGTAATACTTGATAATATCAATCTAACAATAGAAAAAGGAAAAACAGTTGCATTGGTTGGCTCATCCGGCGCTGGCAAATCAACACTGGCTGATCTTGTTCCCAGATTTCACGATGTAACGACCGGAGAGGTTTTGATAGATGGAGTAAATATTAAAGATTATTCGTTGCAATCAGTAAGAAGTTTAATGAGTATTGTAACGCAAGAACCAATTCTTTTTAATGATACGATCGCAAATAATATTAAACTGGGACAACCTGGTGCAACCGACGATGAAATCATGCAAGCCGCAAAAGTGGCCAATGCTCATAATTTTATTGCAAACAAAGAAATTGGTTACGCAACAAATATTGGCGACCGCGGTAGCAAACTTAGCGGTGGTGAAAGACAAAGATTAACTATCGCAAGAGCCGTTATAAAAAACCCTCCTATTCTGATCCTGGACGAAGCAACTTCATCTCTTGATACAGAAAGTGAAAGATTAGTGCAGGATGCTATTAATAATATGATGCAAAACAGAACAAGTATTGTCATAGCTCATCGATTAAGCACTATTCGTCATGCAGATGAGATCATCGTTTTGCAAAAGGGGAAAATCGTAGAACGTGGCACTCATGATCAATTGCTTTCGAACAATGGGTTTTATAAAAAGCTTGTTGAAATGCAGGAAGTTAAGTAGGCGTGTTAGGTTTGGTCATTTTTTAACTGCATTTTTCCAAATACAATTAAAACTATTTGTATAGCAAACCCTAGTTTTGTGCAAATACTCATTATGAGAACAACGCTAAACTTACTTGCATTTCTTGGATTGTTTCTATCGGCTTGCACAAAACATTCAACCATCCAGCCTATCGAATCTGTTGCAATACAAAAAGAAGTTGAATATCAAATTTTTACAGATAACGATTTCTCTATGAGATGGTGGGACAAAGATGCCCCAGTCACTATAAGGCTGTTAATAGGAAAAATTAGCTTAAATGATGGAGCCGCAACTACTTTATTTGACAGTACATTCAATGACCTTACATTGGGTCAGATTCCCTTACTTCCAAATCAAATCTCAATAAAAAAATCTTTTCCCATTATCGAAGAGAAAGAGAAACTAACTGTTAGATATGCAACAATGGTAGGTGATCCATGGCGTACAACCAGTGCCTCTATGGCAGACCTTGAAAAGGGAGAAACATCTACTTTGGTCAAGATCGAGTTTTAATTTAAAATGTTTTGATCGAGAAATCCATGATGAGCAGATACAGGAAGTGAGATAATATCTATTGAATCTCTCTTTTTTATTTTCCTCAGGTCTGATATTTGCATATCACAGTAACAGTTTGCGTACTCACTTAAAGCTCATATTATTTACCTACCTGTTTTTATTCCTGGCAGATCAGGAAACGTTTGCCCGGGTGCTTCCGGGTGAAATAATTTCTACAAAAGAAGAAGCGATTGCATTTCTTGAAAAGATCGATCAGCCAAAAGAAAATATTCTTTGGCCCAATGTAAAATCAAAATTGTTCTACGATAATCTCAAATTGAACCTTGAAAAGCCAGGCAGCTTTTATCCCGGTCGCAGTACAAATTTTTGCGCTTACGGAGCTCTTTCCTATTTAGTAATGCAAAAAGATCCGTTGGGCTATGTAAAATTCATGAACGAGTTATATGATAAAGGGGAAGCAAGTTTTAATAACATTCATTTCAAGCCATCAAAAGAAGTGATGAAAGCAGCAGGCACTTTAAAGTTCAAAGGTGTGCTTGATATACGACATGCTGAACAAATGTGGTTTTTAGTTTTAGCTGATAAATTCAAAGGCTATCTGAATTTCTTTGATAAAAAATTTCATCAAGGCGATGAAAATACTTTTTGGGCAGCTACGAACCTAGGCAAATACGATCGTATGGTTAGCAAAATGTGTGGCACACATGTAAAAGCGGTTGGCAGTGATCTTATCAAACCCTGGGTCAAAGACCCATATACTTATGTACAAAAAAGAATTGACAGTAATATCGTTAGTCTTTATATCAACAACAGGATCATTCATAAAAAAAATCATGATAAAGTAAAATTTTCGATACCTACTCATTTTATCATTCTACGGCAAATAAGGAGAGAAGGTAATTTGATAACGCTTCGATATTGGGACTATGGCGGAGAAACGGAAATGCAGATCACCAGCAGAACATTCAAAAAAATAGTTTTTGGAATTATAACCATTGATAAATGATCCGCAGCCTGATTTTCTTTTCAATTATTTCATTACTGCTAACCTCATGCAGCACAAAGATCGTTTCTAATAACTATTACCAGGAGCATAAAGGAACAGTTGACAGCATTGAAAGACGTTATGAGAAACTAAATCCTGTAAATCCTTTCAGTCTTGCCTATACGGATAAAAAATTCAACATCGTTTCGCTGGAAATGATCTCGGATACACTGACAAGGATCTATGAATTCAATATTAATGAGAATAGGTTGGCCGATACTTTACTGAAATATAACTATGATACGGCCGGCATCTATTACCTCGTAAGAAAAATGAAGGACTCAAAAGTTACATGGATCAATAGCTTTGATTACTATGTAAATGACCGGCCTCAACAGCTAATAATCTTAAGTATAAAGCCAAAGACAATACGATATATTTTTTCTCCACCAAAATATATTGCGTTGGTATATTTCAGAACTAATCAATATTTTGATGAGAAAGGAAGATTATTGGATGACAGGCGTACAAAAGAAGTTAGAAAAATAAAGGGACAGGTGTTTTATAGGATCACTGACCGGATCTGCTATACGATAACTGAAAAATATCGTTAGTCATTTATTTCAGTACTTCCCTGCTGATAACCACCTTCTGTATCTCACTTGTTCCTTCGCCTATTGTACAGAGTTTTGAATCACGATAAAATTTTTCTACAGGAAAATCTTTTGTGTAGCCATAACCCCCAAATATCTGGACAGCATCAGTTGATACCTTAACTGCCACTTCGCTTGCATAATATTTTGCCATCGCTGAAGCTTTTGTCACAGGTTCCTTTCTTTCTTTAAGATCACAAGCTTGTAAAGTCAGCAAATCAGCGGCTTCTATTTCGGTAGCCATATCAGCTAGCTTAAAAGCTATCCCCTGGAAATTTGAGATGGGTTGATCAAATTGATGACGTTCCTGCGAATATTTCAACGCAGCTTCATAAGCTCCTTTTGCGATTCCCAATGCAAGTGATGCAATAGATATTCTTCCGCCATCCAATACCTTCAATGATTGTTTGAATCCATCACCCACTTCACCCATCCGGTTCGCATCAGGGATCCTGCAATTATCAAATATCATCTCTGCTGTTTCACTTGCACGCATTCCTAATTTGTTTTCTTTTTTTCCGCCGCTAAATCCCTTGATACCTCTTTCAACGATAAATGCTGTTGCATTATTCTTTGCTCTTGGTTCGCCTGTCCTGCAAATAACAACCGCTACGTCACCGCTTATACCGTGAGTGATCCAATTCTTTGTTCCATTGATCACCCAATCATTCTCGTCTTTTTTGGCAGTACATTTCATATTGCCGGCATCGCTGCCGGTACCGGGCTCCGTTAAACCCCATGCTCCTATCCATTCTGCTGTTGCAAGCTTTGGTAAATATTTTTTCTTTTGTTCTTCATTGGCAAAACTTAGAATATGCCCTGTACAAAGTGAGTTATGCGCTGCAAGACTTAACCCGACAGAACCGCAAACCTTTGCCACTTCTTCAATGATAGTTTTATATTCAAAATAACCAAGACCAGCACCGCCGTATTGCTCAGGCACTAAAACACCCATCATTCCAAGCTTTCCCATTTCTTTAAAACATTGAAGCGGGAATTCCTGTGTCTCATCCCACTCCATTACATGCGGTTTAATATATTGCTGGGCAAAATCTCTTGCTGTTTGTGCGGCATGTTGTGTTATTTCACTTAACTGAAAATTCATATCCTTTCTTAGTTCTTTAAATAGACCTATTAAAATATTTAGCGCTGCAAAGTAAAAGAGAAATTATGAAAACCTAACAGTTGTTAGTATATATTTCTTATTCGATCTCCAGAACCAATCCATCATAAGCAAGATGAATGCCATCAGGCAATTCTGCTTCTATTTCTACATGCCGGCCAAGTTGATGGGAGATATGAGTGAAATATCCTGTTGGAATTTTCAATTCCTGTACAACATCAATTGCTTCGGATAAAGTAAAGTGAGAGATATGGTGCTGCTTGCGTAAGGCATTTAGCACAAGCAGCTCGCTCCCACGAATCTTATCTTTTTCATTTTCGTCAATACGATTAGCATCCGTGATATATGTGAATTTTCCAAACCGAAAGCCAAACACAGGCATTTTTAAATGCCAAACCATGATCGGTTGAACAGGAATATCGCCAATCATGAACGGATCATTCGTGATCGTATTCAAATTGATCTCAGGAACACCAGGATATTTTTTATCTGCAAATGCATAGGGAAATTCTCTTTTGATCGCTTCTTCGGTCAATGAATTGGAATATATCTCCATCACAGGCTTATAGAAAAAATTAAAAGCTCTTACATCATCAAGCCCGGCTAAATGATCTTTATGCGGATGTGTAAAAAGAACAGCATCCAGTTTTTTTACTTTTTCACGCAACATCTGATACCGGAAATCAGGAGTTGTATCAACGACAATCGTTGTAGTTGGTGATTGCACCATAATACTTGGACGAAGCCGTGTATCTTTTTTGTCTGAAGAAGTACAAACCTCACAATCACATGCTACCATTGGCACACCTGCACTGGTACCAGAACCAAGAAAAGTTATTTTAAGAGGAGGACAAGTCACTAAACAAAAATACGAACTACGAAGTTGGGATAAGGTCGAAATAAATGAAAGATCATTTTGCCTCAGCCTGGAATTTTAATAATACTTCGTTGTGTATTTTTTTGGTGTCGTCGTTAAGCAACTCGGTATTTATTTCAAGTTGAGGTATCAGCTCAAGCATTGTATTGATGCGTCCTTCCAATTGGAGAAATTTATTTAACACGACTACTTTTTTATCTTCAAGAATGCAATAGCCGCTTTGGAAAGTTCCTCTTTCATAGCGCAAAATATAACCGGCTTCTTCTACAACCGATTCTAATTTATCCAGGGTGATTTGTGTGTATTTCATTTTAATGTAAAAATTAAAAAATCAAAAGTAAAAATTACATGTCGCTAAATCATGTGTACTTATCCACACTTTTGAGTTTTTAATTTTTAGCTTTGCCTTTATTTACTCTGCATCTTAATCACCGGCACTATCATTTCTTCCATACTAACTCCTCCGTGCTGAAAGGTATTCCGATAATAGTTTACGTAATAGTTATAATTATTGGGATAACATAAAAAGCCATCTTCTTTTGCAAATATGAATGAAGAGTTTACAGTGGGAACAGGTAATCCCGCTTCTCTTGGATCCCGGAAAGCAAGCACTTCTTTTGGTTCATAATTCAAATTGCGGCCATGTTTATAGCGAAGGTTTGTAGTTGTTTGTTTATCTCCTACCACTTTGTAAGCCGTCTTTACTTTCACACTTCCATGATCAGTGGCTAAAACAATTTTTATATTCTTATCGGCAATTCTTTTTAATGCCTGGTGAAGTGGTGAATGTTCAAACCAGCTACGTGTGATACTGCGATAGCTCATTTCATCACTCGCCAGTTCTTTCAATACTTCCATTTCAGTTCTGGCATGGCTGAGCATGTCAACAAAATTGTACACGATCACATTCAGATCATTGTTCAGTAAATTGTGAATGTTATTCACCAGGTCAAGTCCGGCCTGGTTATTCAATACTTTAGTATAAGAAACTTTCAGATCACCTTTACCTAACCTCCTCAATTGTGCCCTGAAAAATTCTTCTTCATGCAAATTCTTTCCACCTTGTTCGTCATCATTTTTCCATTGTACCGGGAATTGTTTCTCGATATCAACCGGGAGCATACCTGCAAAAATCGCATTACGGCAATATTGGGTGGCGGTTGGAAGTATGCTATAAAAACTATCTTCTTCAAGTATCCGGAAACTTTCAGCAAACATCGGTTGTATTGCCTTCCATTGATCAAAACGGAGATTATCAACTAAAATAAAAAACAGTGGTGTTCCTTTTTCCAAATGAGGCAGCACTTTAAACTGCATCAATGTATGCGACATCACAGGACCATCTCCGCTCTTCGGTTTCACCCAAGATGCATAATTGCGTGAAATAAATTTAAAGAACTCAGTATTGGCTTCACTCTTTTGGCTCTGCAGCACTTCCTGCATTTCAGGGCTATCACTTTTCTCCATTTCCAGTTCCCAATACACAAGTTTTTTATAGATCTCCATCCATTCATTGTAATCAGGGCTGCTGTTCAGCGCCATAAAAAGATTACGGAACTGTTGCTGATACGCAGTCGTCGTTTTTTCTGCCACCAATCTTTTATTATCAAGGATCTTTTTCAGGCTCAGCAACACCTGGTTCGGATTCACCGGCTTTATTAAATAATCACTGATCTGTGAGCCAATAGCATCATTCATCAGGTTCTCCGTTTCATTTTTAGTGATCAGCACGATCGGAATTTGTTGGCTCACCTCTTTGATCTTTGCAAGCGTCTCCAGCCCGGTGATGCCAGGCATGGTTTCATCGATCAATACAACGTCAATGGGATTTTCCTTTACGTAATCAATGGCATCAAAGCCGTTTGTCAGTGTCTGTACCTCGTAGCCTTTGCTTTCAAGAAAAAGTTTTTGTGATTGCAGACTTTCAATTTCATCATCCACCCAGAGAATTTTTGCTAATGCCATTCTTAGTTTGTTTGTGTTTATGGTCGTGGTTTATATTAATTTACCCAACTTTCGTGCTACTATTTAACTTCTCTTGCGTCGCACTCTTGTACGATAACAATTCTCTTCAGCAAACAAGAAGGGGTTCAAATTTAGTTTAATAAGTCCAGCTATTGTAGCTTTCTGTCCTGTTATAAAGTTTTTAACAAAGCTGAAACGGCGGAATTTAGTAACTTATTGCCTTAATACTTGCTTATGAGAACCTTCACTACACTCATCAGCATTCTTTATTACGGTATACTACTTGCCCAAACTCCCGGGCCAAATGAACTCTATAAAAAAATTGTAAACTACTATCAACAAAATCCTGATCGGCTGGAATATATTCAAAGAGCTCATAAAAATGTTTTTCAATATGACACCATAAATTCAGATTTTGCCTATTTGCCTTTGGATGAAAAAGGATTTTACGTATTCTATTTAGACAGTAGCTATGCGGTAACAGGCGGCATACTTTTATCAGATGATTATTATGTAGTAAATGCGAACTCACCAGAAAAAATTCTTACCAAAAAGAAATATATAGAGAGCAACTTAAGGTATGTTCCCGTGAGACATTGCAATAATATGGTTAATCTGATTACGAGATTTGGTATTATTAAATCAATAACATTAAAAGATAATAAGTATGTTACTGTGACTTCTAAAAGCATTCTCGAAATAGATACCATGACATTCAGAATCACCAAACTTTCTGAATCTGTTCAATATAAAAAAGAATATCATCAGTATGATGAGTTCTTTTATTTAGATCTCCCGGATTCACTACAAAATTCTGTTAAGGGACAGGCATTCACTCTTGTGAAAGCAGCGAAACATTTTCCTGTAATAACTTTTAAAGATTTAGATGAAAGAAACCTTCCTTCTGAAAACTTCGAAGGAAAACAATTTGCCTTTAAAAATATTGTTTCCGTCAACAAAGGACCGTTAGATTCTTTTATGAAAGGCAAGTATGTAATTGTTGATTTCTTTTACCAGGCTTGTTTACCATGCCATAAAATGACTGGCTATATTCTCAATTGGCTTCCAGCTGTTGACAGTACAAAAATTGTTTTGATTGGCATTAACCCGTTTGATTCAGAAATATCCATGAAAACCGAAATAGAAAAAAGAAATATTCTTTATCCAATTGTGCTTGGACCAAAAGCCAAAGAGATGTCTAGGAAGTATGTTCGAGGATATCCAACTCTTCTTTTAATTTCTCCTGATGGCGTCATTCAAATAGTACATTTTGGTATGTCCAAAAGTTTTCTTACTAAAGCTGAAAAAATAATCTCGCAATAAATCACCCGTCGTTTTGTAGCTTAGCAACATGTCCAACACGAGGAAGATAATCAACGATCCTGTTTATGGTTTTATTACGATAGACCATCCTTTAATATTGGATATTATTGCTCATCCTTATTATCAACGACTCCGCCGGATCTATCAAATGGCATTTGCGCATCTTGTTTATCCCGGCGCTGTACATTCGCGACTGCATCATTCACTCGGTGCTTATCATCTTATGTGTAATGCATTGGGTGAACTAAAAAGTAAAGGTGTTGAAATTTTGCCCCATGAAGAGCTTGGAGCTAAGATCGCCATCCTTCTTCATGATATAGGTCATGGGCCATATTCACATACTTTAGAAAAAGAATTGATCAGCGATGTTCATCATGAAGCTATCTCGCTGCTTATAATGAAAGTGCTGAACAAAGAATTCAACGGGCAACTACAAACAGCGATCGATATTTTCACCAATAACTATCCTAAAAAGTTTTTATACCAGTTGATAGCAGGACAGGTTGATGTTGACCGGATGGATTATTTGACCCGTGATAGTTTCTTCACCGGCGTATCCGAAGGTGTGATCGGCTATGACAGGATCATAAAAATGCTGACCGTTCATAATGGCCAGTTAATGGTGGAAGAAAAAGCGATTTATTCTATTGAAAAATTTTTGGTATCAAGGCGGCTAATGTACTGGCAGGTTTATTTGCACAAAACTGTGCTTAGTGCAGAAATGATGCTGGTAAAAATCATACAAAGAGCAAAAGAATTAATTGCAAAAGGAATAAAAGTAGAAGCAGCAACGAACGCATTAAATTATTTTTTACAAAACCCTTCTGCCAATCATAAGACAGAAGAACATCTAGATACATTCTGCAGCCTGGATGATTTTGATATAATGGCAACTGTAAAAAACTGGATAGATCAACCTGATAAAATTCTTTCAACTCTTTGTAAGGGCTTGGTTGATCGCAAACTTTATAAAGTAAAATTACAAGCCAATACTATTGATGATTCTTTTGTTAATGAAAAGAAAAAAGAACTGGCGAAACGATTCTCCATTAGCAATGAAGAAGCTGATTATTTCGTTTTTACCGGTGAAGCAATGAACACCACCTATAACCCGGAAGATGAAAGAATAAATATTTTATTCAAAGATGGAAGTGTAAAAGATATTTCAAAAGTTGACAATGCGTTGATCCATCAGCATCTCTCGAGCCCGGTTAAAAAACAGTACATTTGTTATTTAAGAGTTTAAGGTTGAATGTTGAAAGTTGAATATGTGTTTAGCTTGCTTACGACCTTTAACTTTTAACCTTTAACTTTCAACATCATGCAGTTTTCCGCAGCACAAATAGCAGCCCTGATCAATGGTAAAACAGAAGGCAATGCAAATATTTCTGTCAGCTCTTTTGGAAAGATCGAAGAGGCACAAAATGGCCAGCTTGCTTTTTTAGCCAATCTCAAATACGAAGAATACCTATATATCACTAAAGCATCTGTCATCATTATCAATGAAGCATTGGAACTGAAGCAACCCGTCAATGCAACATTGATCCGTGTACCAGATGCATATTCCGCATTTGCTAAACTCCTAAGCACCTACCAGCAAATGATGCAACAGCAATTGAATGGCGTGCAACAACCGGCCTACATTTCTGCTTCGGCTTCTTATGGTCAAAATGTTTTTATAGGCGCCTTTGCTTATCTAGGGGATAATGTAAAAGTTGGAGACAATACAAAGATCCATCCTAATGTATATCTCGGCAACAACGTAAAAGTTGGAGATAATTCGATCATTCATCCCGGCGTAAAAATTTATCATGATTGTGTGATCGGAAGCAATGTGATCATTCATGCCGGTACTGTGATAGGTAGCGATGGTTTTGGTTTCGCTCCGCAAGCCGATGGCAGTTTTAAGAAAGTACCACAGATCGGTAATGTGATAATTGAAGATAGCGTGGAGATAGGTGCTAATGCAACGATTGACAGGGCAACCATTGGTTCTACAATAATTCGGTCCGGTGTTAAGCTTGATAACCTGATACAAATTGCACATAACGTTGAAATAGGAAACAGTACTGTTGTTGCAGCACAAAGTGGCATCAGCGGAAGTACAAAAGTTGGAAAAGGTGTAATGATCGGCGGGCAGGTTGGAATTGTTGGGCATATTAATATCGGCGATGGGGCAAAGATCAATGCACAAAGTGGCGTAAGTAAATCCGTGGAAGCAGGTAAAGCAGTTACTGGCTCTCCTGCACATGATTATACTTCAGCATTGCGCAGTCAGGCAATCAGCCGAAAACTTCCTGAGTTGGAAAAAAGGATCAAAGAGCTGGAAGCATTGGTGAAACAACTAATGAGTGAGAAAGTTTCGTAAGCTATTGTTCAATAGAATTACCAAGAGTACAAGAATGAGACGCAAGAAGAGTCAAATAGAATTCCAAATGGTGGCTACATAAATCTTCATTTTCCCTCTCAAATCTTATCTTTGTCCGCATGATCTCATCCACAGAAAATAAGGGCTATATTGCTGAAAATATGACTGTACCATTCAATCCTGATAAGCAACATACTCTAAGCGCTGAAGCAAGTATTTCTGGTACTGGCTTGCATACAGGAATTCTTGTTGATCTTACTTTAAAACCTGCAACTCCAGGTTTCGGTATACAGTTTCAACGTATTGATCTTCCCGGTAAGCCGATCATCAAAGCCGATTGTGATCTTGTAACTGATACTAGTCGGGGCACAACATTAGAAGCTAATAGTGGTAAAGTAAGTACGGTTGAACATGTACTTGCTGCATTAGTTGGAATGGGCGTTGATAATTGTCTTATTGAAGTGAATGGTCCTGAAATGCCAATAATGGACGGAAGCAGTGAGCCATTTGTGGACCTGATCGAAAAAGCTGGTATAACAGAACAAGATGCATCAAAAACGTGGTATTGCATTGATGAAAATATTTACCTGCAGGACGAAAAGAAAAGAGTGGATATGGTAGCAATGCCTGCACCAGATTATTCCGTTACAACGTTGATCGATTTTAATTCTCCTGTTCTAGGAACGCAGCACGCCGGTTTAAAAAAGATGTCGGATTTCAAAACTGAAATTGCACCCTGCCGCACTTTTTGTTTTTTACATGAACTGGAAATGTTGCTTGATAATAACCTGATCAAAGGTGGTGATGTAAACAATGCAATTGTTATTGTTGACAAACCTGTTGGTGCAGTTGAATTGGAAAGGTTAAGAAAAGTTTTTAAGAAAGATAAAATAGAAGTAAAAAGCGAAGGCTATCTGAATAACCTTGAATTAAGATTTCCTAACGAAGCGGCCCGACATAAATTACTGGATGTTGTTGGTGATCTTGCATTGGTTGGTTATCCTATCAAAGCAAAGATCATTGCAAACAGGCCCGGCCATAGCAGCAATGTGGAATTTGCAAAAAAGATCAAGCAATACATAAAGAAAACAAAACATACTCGTGGTGTACCGGTATATGATCCAACGGTGCCCGCTGTTTTTGATCTTTCGTACATTGAAAAAAAATTGCCCCACCGTTATCCTTTCTTATTGTTGGATAAGATCATTGAATTAAGCGATACACATATCGTTGGAGTAAAAAATGTAACCTTCAATGAATGGTTTTTCCAGGGGCATTTTCCCGGAAATCCAGTTATGCCCGGCGTATTGCAAATTGAAGCATTGGCTCAGTGTGGAGGTATTTTAGCAATGAACCTTGGTCCCGAAGGTTTATATGATACTTACTTTCTTAAGATCGATAATTGCAAGTTCAAGCAAATGGTAAAACCCGGCGATACCATGCTTTTAAAACTGGAACTTTCTGGTCCTATTCGCCGTGGCATTTGTGAGATGAAAGGAACTGTATATGTAGGTAATAAAGTTTGTACCGAAGCGGACCTCGTTGCCCAAATCGTAAAACGTAATTCCTGATAGAAAAAACTCTTTTTTTTCGAGGCTGAAAAGACAATTTTCAGCCTTATTTTTATCCACTTTGGTGCTAAAAAATACTCAAAAATTAGGCTTTTAAATACCCCTTTACAGGGCTTAATTCCGTACATTCGCAAGCATTTATTTACTACAATTTTAAGCGAGGATTCACCAATTTATGAGCGAAGAAATCAAAGCAAAAGCTACTCTTGCAAATAATGGTTATGATGCTGATAGCATCCAGGTATTGGAAGGATTGGAAGCAGTTCGCAAACGTCCTGCGATGTATATCGGTGATATAAGTGAGAAAGGGTTACATCATCTTGTTTATGAAGTTGTCGATAATTCCATTGATGAGGCCTTAGCTGGTTATTGTAAAAACATCATCGTTACTATTCATGAAGATAATTCAGTATCCGTATCAGATGATGGTCGTGGTATTCCAACTGAAATGCATTCGAAAGAAAAAAGAAGTGCATTAGAAGTTGTAATGACGGTATTGCATGCAGGTGGAAAGTTTGATAAAAATTCATACAAGGTTTCCGGTGGTTTGCATGGTGTCGGTGTAAGCTGTGTAAATGCGTTAAGTAAAAAGCTGCATGTTGAAGTTCGTCGTGAAGGAAAAACTTTTGAGCAGGAATATAAAATTGGAGTGCCTCAATTTCCCGTTCGTGAAATTGGTACAAGTGATAATACCGGAACCACTGTTCATTTCTGGCCTGATGATAGCATCTTTCTTGTTACTGTTTACAAAAAAGATATTTTGGAAGCTCGTCTTCGTGAACTTTCTTTTTTAAATAAAGGAGTAAGTATCACCTTGAATGATCTTCGTGAAAAGGAAGATGAAAATGGAACTTATAGTAAAACATTTTACAGTGAAGGTGGAATTGTTGAGTTTGTTGAAATGTTAGATAGCAATGCAGGAAGAAGTCCACTGATCCCGAAAGTTATTTTTGTAGAAGGTCGTGATGAAGCAACAAATGTCGCAGTTGAAGTTGCTATGATCTACAATGATTCTTACAATGAACATATTTATTCTTACGTAAATAATATTAATACTATTGAAGGTGGTACCCATGTATCTGGTTTTCGTCGTGCACTGACAAGAGTATTTAAGAGTTATGGCGATAAGCAAGGTCTTTTTGAAAAAGCCAAAGTAGAAATTGAAGGTGATGATTTTCGTGAAGGTCTGAGTTCGATCATATCAGTCAAAGTTCCGGAACCACAATTTGAAGGACAAACAAAAACAAAACTCGGTAACAGTGATGTGATGGGTGTTGTTGATTCTACCGTTTCAAAAGTGCTTGAAGCATTTCTTGAAGAGAACCCAAAAGAAGCAAAGAATATCATAAATAAAGTAATTCTTGCTGCACAGGCAAGAGCTGCTGCAAAAAAGGCAAGAGAGCTTGTCCAAAGAAAATCAGTATTGAGTGGTGGCGGATTACCTGGAAAACTGGCTGACTGTTCTGAAAGAGATCCTGAAAAATGTGAACTTTTTCTTGTTGAGGGTGATAGTGCCGGTGGAACCGCTAAACAAGGCCGTGAAAGAAGTTACCAGGCTATTCTTCCATTGCGTGGAAAAATATTGAACGTAGAAAAAGCAATGGAGCATAAGATCTACGAAAATGAAGAGATCAGGAATATGTACACAGCTTTGGGAGTAACTGTTGGAACTCCTGATGATCCAAAAGCTTTAAATCTTGCAAAGCTCAGGTATCATAAGCTGATCATCATGACCGATGCCGACGTGGACGGAAGCCATATCGCTACATTGATCCTGACCTTTATTTATCGCTATATGACGGAGCTCGTCGAACAAGGCCACGTTTATATCGCCCAGCCTCCACTTTATTTAGTAAAAAAGGCCAAAGAACAAGCTTATGCTTATAATGAAGAACAGCGAAAAGCCCTGGTAGAAAAAATTGGCGGGGGAAAGGATGACAGCGTAAATGTTCAACGTTATAAAGGTTTGGGTGAAATGAACGCAACGCAGCTTTGGGATACAACGATGAACCCGGAAACAAGAACATTAAAGCAGGTGACGATAGAAAGTGCAGCTGAAGCCGACAGGGTTTTTAGTATGCTAATGGGCGATGAGGTTGGTCCAAGGCGTGATTTTATAGAAAGTCATGCGAGGTATGCGAAGATCGATGTATAATTTAAGTTGCTAATAACAAGTTGATAGTCACGCAATGGCGTGACTTTTTTATTTTACTAAGGGAAATTTTAAAGCTAAAAAGCCGTAAAATCCCTAATTTCAGGCATTCCTAATCAAAAAACCTATTAACCATGAGCGATGTACAACTTACAGCCTACAATGTAAAAACCAAAGAGAAAGGAGTTCCAATCATGGATGCCGTGATCACCAAAACGGCCAAAGGCGCATATATGGTGCAGGGCCACGATGGCAAAGGGAACAAACTTACAACTTTGGTAAATGAGGAGAAAGCGATGGCGGCCATTAAGGCCGGCATTGCGAAGCAAGGATGGTAATTAGTAGCAAAAAATAGTAAAGGGGCTTTTGAGCCCCTTTGTTTTTTTATTGTTTTATCAACTTCATACTGAACTTCTTTTCGCCGGATTCTGCTGAAAGCAAATAAATACCGGGTGCAAATTTTGCCGTTTTAAGATCAACCTGCGCCTTTTGTACAAACCCGTTACCAATAAGGCTCATTTGCTTCACAAGCTTTCCATTTACATCGTACAGTTTTAGACTTAAGGTTTCACTTTGATTCAATTGATAAATAAAATTATAAATGCCATTTGATGGGTTTGGATAAACCTGCCATTGAATATCATTACTGAAAACAACAGGTCTTACTGGTGAATAAACAAATGTGTTATCACGATCAACAATTTTTAACCGGTAATAACGTACACCTGTTTTACCAATTTCGGTATCTGTAAAACTGTATGATCTTTCCGAATTTGAATTACCCGGACTTGCAACTTCCCCGATCTTTACAAAACGACCGTTCTGATAATCGGTGCTTCCTTTTGCTACTTCTATTTCAAAATGACTTGTGTTTTGTTCGAAAGCTGTCTTCCATTCAGCGATCACATCGTTGTTATCTTTCCTTTTTGCAGTAAAGCTTATCAATTCGACAGGTAATGGTGTTTGTCGATCAGTACCGCCATTGTTCAACCAGAACTCAGAAAAATCTTTTGCTTTAAATTCAACATAGTATCCTTTGTCAAAGGGAATTTTATAGTTCCAATCTGCACTTAAGAAATTAAATGTTCCTTGTATATCATCGCTAAGGTTTCCATTTTCAAAATTATCGTCGGGGTCAGAATATTTTGTAACACCCAATTCTGTTACCATTACCGGTTTGGTACAACCTGCACACCCGGTTGCATTCAATAGATTTTCAGTTTCATTATCAAGAAAATAAAAACGAACAGTAACAGAATCGGTCAAACTTGTAGTTGCTGGTTTGATAGTTATGTTCCTGTCATGATAATACTGTTTGCCATCATTACGTACGCCGCCGGCATTAATAAATGCCTGCACATCAGTATTTCCAAGATTTTGGTTGTTTGGTTGAATTGATGCAACAAGTTTACCACCTGAAACAAAATTTACCCATGCTGTACCACCTGTAATATTTTGAGAAACCGGTGATCCCATTGTTACTCCATCATAAACTCCCATTGTATTATCATAAATGTGCACATCATCAATAGCAACACCCTCAAAATTTACAAACGGATCTGATACCATTGCAATTCTGAATCGAATAGTTGAAATGCCTGTAGGTAATGGAGTAGTTGCCACATGCCACCTTGTATAATCCTGCACACTCCACATTTTATTTCCGCTATAATTCTTATCATACCAGTTTGTTCCCATACCTACATCGCCAAGACGGAGCCAGGTAGTTCCATCTTCAGAATATTCAAAATAAACTCCATCGCAAAGAGTACCGCCACAATCTTCAAGATCAAGCGCAATATTCAAACTCAATGTTGGATTTGTCATCGCACCAATATTGTAGCAAGGAGAATACAAATAAGAAATTTCCTGGTTCTTGTAGTTACCTGTAAGATTTGTTTTCCATGCTTTAGTTCCGCTCGCTGCTTTGTTTATCTTGGTTGCAGCAGGTATTCCGTATTCCCATGAATTATTAATTCCTGAACTGCGCCAATAGCCATCATTAGTTTCAAAATTTTCTATATGAGGAAATATGGTGATCAATGGTGCATTAAAAACATTTAACGTTAATGTATCATTCCCTTTAAAATTATCTGTTCCATACTGTACGTTGATAACAATGATATGATTGCCCGGTGCTAATAGGTTTGCTTTATTTGTAAGTTCATATTGAACAGTGGTATTAGCTGCAAGAGGTCCAATATAAGTTTCAACGATCGGCGTGGCGCCGTCAACCACCATTCGAATTGGAATATTGCTTATAGGGCTTGAAGATGCATTCCTGATCGTGACCTTTACAGTTTCTGCATTTGTCATCCCGCACTTATTAGTTAAAGGCTCATCAATTGATTTAAGTTGAATGTCGTCAATGGCTTCATAGATCCGTATATCATCAAAATTGTGTCCCTGGGATCTGTCATTATCATTGATACGTACGATCCCAAATTGACCGAAACGAACCTGGAAGCTACTGCTGAAATTCTGTGTAGCAGCGATCAACAGGTGAGAAAGCTCGATGCTCGTTGTACGTTTAAATACACCCGGTACATTTCCATTTGAAGAAAGTGTAAACGCTTCCACCCATGGCTTTGTATCATCACCTCTTATCCAGATCTTATTATTTGCATCTACAACACTATCGCCATGTGATTTGAATTGAAAATCGAGACGCATATCTTTTACAGCAGCATCAACTCCATTAAGATTATAAGTTCCATAAACAAAGTTGTTGCTGCCTACACCTCCATTCCATCCATTATAATCCATGATCAATGACCTGGAGCCTGAATAAGCCATTCCGCTATTGATAAATGTGCTTAATCTTCCAAATGGATCAGTATTGGTAAAATCGTATCTGTCAATTCCATCCACACCAAAACGGTTTTTATGGTATTGTCGGGAGGTCGCTGCTTCAAGATTATCTGTAAATGGAAGTGCAATCGGTGCATTGTTCAACTGACGAATTGTATCGATAATCGAATTATTAACGCTGACGGGATCTGGACCTGCCGTTATGTTCTCCACTTCGGTTTTTAAAATATAATTACCTGTAACGGAAAAATTATATGGAACAGAAAAGTTATGTGTATAGGTGCTTCCCGGTGTAACCGTTGTTGCTACCACATCTTCCACTATTAAAATTCCACCAACATAATAACGCATTTTAAAACTGGTGACATTGTTGTCATCAAGATTTTTAATTCTTGCAATAACTGTCGTGCTAGCCGTTAATGCTGTTGATGTATTCAATCTTCCATAAACTGGAGCGATAATAGAATCCATTTTAATATCATTGTCAGAAATGCTCCCTGAGCATGTTCCTGAGTCCGGTGTACGTTTTATTGCGTAACCTTTTCTGCCCGGTTTTCCATTTAATCTTGCACGAACTGTCACCCAGTATTCCGTTAATGGTAACAACCCCCCGATCGAATAATTCGTGGATGATGTTGTTCCGATAGAAACCATCTCAGTTCCCTGTAATTGGAATACTTCGTAATCAGTGGCGCCATTGACGGTTGTCCAATCAAAAGCAAAATATCCTTCGCATTGAGTGGATGAGAGAGACAATGTAGGCATTCCCAAAATTGTGAACTGGGAGCTGGTACTTATATGCCCTGTTCCATTTCTTGTTACTCTTATCAAAACCTGGGATGATTGAATATCCGGAACTATCCAGTCCAACCTTCTGACATTTGGAGCAACGGCCGCATTGATCGTTGTCCAGCTTCCTCCATTATTGATTGAATATTCTATTAAAAAAGTATTTGCAGGATCGCCATAAGATTCCCACTGAATGGTTTCTGTTTCGCCGGGTACCAATGTTTCATTTCCTATTGGGTAAACAAGTTTCGTTTCGATCGGTATAATATCATACACCAAAAAATATTCCTGCGGACCGGAAGGAACCGATGTCCCTTTTACATTCACAGTATAGGTAGTATTTGAAGGGTTAGTGATCACTATTTGCTCAATATTATTGATATGATCTGCTGCCTGTGTTGCACTATTATTCACATTAGCAGGTATTGTATCCAATTTAAAAGGCAACACAACTGATGGAGAATTTATTTCAAGATCAAGATCATTTATTAATGTTTGTGAAGCAAAGACCGCAGCAGCGGGATCATTCCAGTAGAGAGTTACTTTTAACTGAGCTGTATTGGCAGGAACAGAAATTGAATGTGGATCATCATCTCCATTATTAATAGAAGAAATGTAAAAGCGATTATTGTGCAACATGTCAACGGAACGCAATAAATTCATCCATCCAAAACCATAAGTATAATCAGGCCCTGTATTTCCAACATCAGTACCTCCATTGCAGATCAGTGCTTTCATTAAACCACTTTTTGGATTAGTGCCGCTGTTTTGTACACGATACTTTTCATAAAGCAAAGCGAGGCCACCTGTAACTGCAGGCGCCGCCATACTTGTTCCTTGCTGGAGACCATACCAATCATCTGGTGTATTTACAGTCGAGACTGTAAAATATCCATCAGCCATCAACTCCGGTTTTGTCCGTCCATCTTTTACAGGTCCGCGACTTGAAAAAGATGTAACGAGTCCTGTTCTATCCGTAGCGCCGATCGTTAAAACATTTTTTGCAGACTGGTAACCACTTAAAACAGTTCGAAAAGCGGAAGGATAATTTAAACATGTTAAACCACCATCATTTCCTGCAGCAAAGACATTCTGAAGATTTGGAAAGTCAATTGCCATCTGGTCAAGCACACGGCTTTGCAGATCATAATAACCCATATAATCACAATCCCCAACAACATCACCATAAGAATTATTTGTAAGCACCATTCCATAGTCAGTAACATAAGTTGGCGAATTACTAATTATGCCTGAAAGATACTGAGTTATCAAAATTGATTTTGGTGCATAGCCTGCATATTGTTCAGCAACAATTCCACCTCCTCCAACTGTGCCATGTACATGTGTGCCATGATAAAAGTATCCTGGAGGACCAAAATTGATCAGCCGTCCAGTAAAGTCAACATGATACTGCGGATCAGCATCATCACCAACTCCTATTACAACCCCATTACCTTTCAGATCATATCCTCCAACACCATTTGAAGCATTTAATATATTACCCCTGGAATTTTGTTTGGCTATATAATTCAAATTTTGATCGCCATGGGGTGCAGGCTCTATATATTCTAAAAAAGGAAAAGAAGCAACTTCATTTAGCCGGGCACGAATTATTCTTAATCCAATAACATGATAGTTGCTGTATTTTGTTGAAGTGATCTCAATATTTTTTGATCGCAACAAATTTTTTATTTCCTCAAATGATATTGTTTTAGGAAAACTGATCCATACATCTACCATACCAGGAGTTCTTATCGCCCATGATGGAAATATTCCCTTTGCCATTGCCGGATGCATCTTTTGTACGGGTGATAATTCAAAAATTGATCTTACTCCCGCAAGTTGTAATAATGTATGGTCAATATTTTTTGTAATGCAAATTGTATATGCATTTCCAGAAATGTATTCCAGCAATTGGATGCCTGAAGCAGCAAGCTCTTGTTTTTTTGTTTCTGATGGCAGCTGCTCAAACTGCAAAACAGCAAATGACTTACCATTTATTTTTTGCAAGCGATCAGAAAAACTTTTAACTGCTTCTGCCGTAATATTTTTTTCAGGAAAAAATGTACCACTTCGAAGTTGCAACACAGCATTTGCTTCTTTCTGTGAGAAAGAAGTAATAGAAAAAAAACAAAACAAAAAGGTGATAGGAATTGGATGGATTCTCATAGCCAGATTTATGCTTTTAAAATTAACACAATTACGTAAATAAAACAGGTGTGTTTTACTAACCTGCCTGTAGTAAAATCACTTTCGGGGGATTAAAGGCAAAACTTGTGCATGGTGGCAAGAAAGCGGTGCATTTCTTCCATTGATCTAACATCGTTGACTATCATACTAAACAACCTGCCACTTTGTTTCAACTTTGCTTTATTCGTTCCAGTTTGTATAAACGAAAGAATTTGCTGAAAAGTTTGCGATTCAAAATAAGGAGAGTCTGGCCTGTTTATAAAATAGCAACGTAATGTCTCATCTTTCAGGCTCATTTTTTCAAAACCAAGTTCAACAGCAAGCTTTCGGCAACGAACAGTAATAAAAAGATCATTTACTGCTTGCGGCAAAGAGCCAAAGCGGTCTTTCATTTCCCCAGCCATCAATTGCAATTCTTCTTCTGTTTCAGAATTATCCAATCGCTGATACAACGATAATCTTTCTGTGATGCTTTCAACATAATCATCCGGTATCAGGATCTCAAGATCAGTATCGATTGTGCAGTCCTGCACAAAATCATCCTGTTTTGAAATTTCTTCTTTAAACAGATCCTTGAATTCAGTTCTTTTTAATTCTTTTATCGCTTCATCGAGGATCTTTTGATAGGTTTCAAAACCGATATCAGCCATAAATCCGCTTTGCTCACCTCCAAGCATATTGCCAGCGCCGCGAATATCGAGATCACGCATCGCAATTTGAAAACCACTACCAAGCTCACTGTGTTGTTCCAGTGTTTGCAATCTCTTTCTTGAATCATCCGGCAGCGTTGTCATTGGTGGTGATAACAAATAACAAAATGCTTTTTTATTACTGCGCCCTACTCTTCCTCTTAATTGATGAAGATCGCTTAAGCCAAATTGATGCGCATTGTTTACAATGATCGTATTCACATTCGGAATATCAACCCCGCTTTCAACAATATTGGTGCACACAAGTACATCATATTTCTTATCAATAAAATCCAGGATGTGTTTCTCCAACTCATGTCCTTCCATTTGGCCATGTGCAATTCCAATACTAAGATCTGGGCACAATGCCTGGATAATATTTGCCATTTCAGGTAAGCCTTGTACCCTGTTATAAATAAAAAACACTTGTCCGCCTCGTTCAGTTTCATAATAGATCGCATCACGGATCAGGTCTTCATTATAGGCATGCAATTCAGTTTGTATCGGTTGGCGATTTGGAGGTGGTGTATTGATAATACTAAGATCTCTTGCACCCATTAATGAGAACTGTAAGGTTCTTGGAATTGGCGTTGCCGTCAATGTTAAACAATCGACAGTTGTTTTGATCGTCTTAATTTTTTCTTTATGACCAACTCCAAATTTTTGCTCTTCATCAATGATCAATAATCCAAGCTCTTTATACTTTACTTCTTTTCCAAGTAAAGCATGTGTACCAATGATTATCTCAATTTTTCCTTCTTCTAATTTCTTCAGCGTTTCTTTTTTCTCTTTTGCTGATTTAAAGCGATTAATATAGTCAACCGATACAGGAAAATCTTTCAATCGTTCACTGAAAGTTTTATAATGTTGAAAAGCAAGGATCGTTGTTGGCACCAATACAGCTGCTTGTTTACCATCTACACAAGTTTTAAAAGCAGCCCTGATCGCAATTTCAGTTTTTCCAAAACCAACATCACCACAAACCAGTCTATCCATAGGAGAAGAAGATTCCATATCCTTTTTTACATCCGCAGTTGCCTTGCCCTGGTCCGGCGTGTCTTCGTATATAAAGGATGCTTCAAGTTCTGTTTGTAAATAATTATCAGGTGAATGCTGAAAACCCTGCTGGGCTTTTCGACTTGCATACAATTTTATAAGATCAAAAGCAATTTCCTTAACCTTAGCCTTAGTCTTATCCTTTAACTTATTCCATACATCACTTCCGAGCTTATTTATTTTGGGGACAGTTCCTTCTTTACCTGTGAATTTTGCAATTTTATGCAGCGAATTGATATTGACATAAAGAATATCACTGTCTTTATAAATAATTCTTACTACCTCCTGCAATCTTCCGTTCACTTCTATCTTTTGTAACCCACTAAAAGTTCCCACACCATGATCAATATGTGTTACAAAATCTCCGGGCTGCAATTCACGAAGTGTTCTTAAAGTAAGTGCCTTGCTTTTGTTATACGCCTGTTTTACACGGTATTTATGATAACGTTGAAATATTTCATGGTCGGTATAGCAAACAATTTTCAGGTCTTCATTAATAAACCCGGAGTGAATAGAAACAGTAACCGGGTTAAAAATGATATCTGATTTCAGATCTTCAAAAATGATCCGTAATCTTTCCAATTGCTTTGGATTTTCAGCAAAGAGGTAAACATCAAATCCCTTTTGCTCCCAATTTTTCAGGTCTTGTATCAACAGATCAAACCGGCGATTAAATGCTGGTTGGCTCAGCGTATTTGAATGCAAAGTGAAAACGGAAGATCGATCTACCGGTTCTTCACCAAAAAAAATACAGGAACGATACTGTACCTGTTTTTCCAGGTCTGCTGACGAAATAAAATCTGCTTTGGTAAAATTTACCTGTGACGATTGATCTGTGATCTCTTTTACTTTTTCATTTGTATTTCTGTTCTGAAAAAAATATTCCAATTCTTCTTCGCAATCTTTTAATTTTTTATAGACCAGTTCTTCATCACGAATCCAGACAATCGTATTGCCAGGTAAAAAATCAAGTAGCGAAATTTTTTCCTGGTCAACAAATTGTGTTTCGATGTTTGGAATAATACTTACCTGCAATAATTTTCTTTCACTCAATTGGGTTTCGGGGTCAATGATCCTGATAGAATCAACCTCATTTCCGAAAAGCTCAACACGATAGGGTTTTTCATTTCCAAAAGAATAAATATCAAGAATGCCGCCGCGAATAGCAAACTGGCCTGGTTCATACACAAAATCTGTTCTTTCAAATCCAAAGTCTGCAAGTTTTAAAAGTAATGAGCCGGAATCAAGTGTATCTCCATTTTTAATGAAGATGATATTAGAAGAAAGTGTATTTGAAACAACTACTTTCTCAAATAATGCTTCTGGATAAGTAACCAGCACCTTTTTATTTACTGTACCAGTGGCATTCAATTGAGAAGCGATCTTTGTCAATGCTTCTGTTCGCAGCATCACATGGCTGTTATTAAGCAAGCTGAAATTCTTTCTTTGCTTAAAAGAGGCAGGGAAATAAAAAATATCCAGTGCCCCGGTCAGGTTTTCCAACGTATTATGAAAATAAGCGGCATCTTCTGCATCATTTAATATGATAAGATGATTCAACTGCGAGCAGGAAGGATGTTCAAAAATGGCTGCGCTGAAAAATTCGGGTGAGCTTCCACGCAGGTTTTCAAGATAAATTTTTTGAATTTGGGAAAAAGAGAGCCTGTCCGCCAACTGAAAAAGGCGGGGGGAGTTTTGAAAAAGCTTCAACAAATCCTGACTCATATACCCGTTGCGAAGATAAGAACTGAAGAGTAATTAAAATAAACAACTAATGATATGAGAAACTACTTCTTGTTCAATAAACTGTATTGTAATTCACCGTAAAATCATCAGCGGACCATTTTCCTTTTTTTATTTCCACCGGGTGAATGTTGAACTTATCGTCAAAAACATTAGAATAATAAAGGGTGTCAATTTTTACAAATAAAGAATAGAAGCCCGGCTTCAATTTTGCTTTATAGGCTCCTTTTTCATCAGTCTGAATTAATTCTACAAGCTTTGTAGATGGTGTTTCATAAAATTTGCCGGAGTTTTTTACCTGGCTTGTATTGGTCAATTCAAAAATGGCTAATGTCGCTTTCATCCCTTTGGGCTTTGAGGATGGTAGATCAGGCGAAGGCATTTGATCTCCACTAACCAGGTACACATTTCCTTTGATACCCTGTTTTAAACAGGCCGTCGCGAATGAAAGAATAAAAGGATTTAAAGTCAGGATACAAGAAATGAAAAGTAAATAGGACCTCATAAATAAAACAAATTTTTTGATAAAAGGTTTTGCAATGGAAGTTTTGTTTTTCAGCACCTTTGATCTTCATTTTATACGAACTAAATATTACAATGTACAACTTTAACCACCGCGTATTACTAAGCTGCTTTGCTTTTATTTTTTCTTTACCTCTCTTTTCCCAGATTCAGACGAGAACTGATATATTAAAAGATGCATCAATAATACAGGCCCAAAAAGAAAAGATCACATATGAACAGTTGAAAACTCTTGCCCAACAGAAAGGTTGGAGTTTGGTGCTGAAGGATAAAAAAGGAAACATAGCAATACTGGTTGATGTTGATGCGTTCGGGTTGCCAATATATACATCTACTGAAACCAATGTTCTTGCAGCAAATACTATTGGCACCAGTTCATTATGGCCCGTTGGAACTACAGGGCTAAATCTGAGTGGTTCATCCAATAACATGAAAAATAAATTAGCTGTATGGGATGGAGGTAAAGTACGCAACACACACCAGGAATTAACTGGTCGTGTAGTACAACGAGATGCATCGGCAATTTTTGATAATCATTCTACACACGTAGCAGGAACATTAATAGCAAGTGGTGTTTTACCCGATGCAAAAGGTATGAGCTTCGGACAGCAGGAGTTGGTGGCTTATGATTTTTCAAATGACGGTTCTGAAATGATGAACGAAGCTTCGAATCTTTTAGTCTCAAATCATTCCTATGCTTCCATTGCAGGTTGGCGTTATAATGATCGATGGGAATTCTGGGGCCAGGCCAACGCAAATGAAGATTATAAATTCGGATATTATAACACCCAGGCGCAATTATGGGATTCTATTGCTTACAATGCACCTTACTATCTTATTGTAAAAGCTGCAGCTAATAAAAGAAATGAAAATGGACCAGCTGTTGGTTCACCCTATTGGCGTTTCGATGTCAATGGAGTAATGGTTGATGCAGGTAACCGCCCTGCAGGTATAAGCAGCAATGACGGTTATGATATAATACCCACATATGGCACATCTAAAAATATTCTAACAGTAGGCGCTGTTTATCCAATAGCATATGGTTATAAAAAGCCCTGGGATGTTGACATATCAAGTTTCAGCAGTTGGGGGCCAACAGACGACGGACGTATTAAACCCGATGTGGTAGCTGATGGCATAAACCTTTTATCAAGTATAAGCACAGCTGATAATGCTTATGATTATTATAGTGGCACATCTATGGCATCACCAAGTGCTGCCGGATCACTCCTATTATTACAGGAATATTATTCCCAATTGCATAGTGGTGCATTTATGAGAGCTGCTACTCTTAAGGGTCTTACAATTCATACTGCAGATGAGGCTGGCCCCTTCCGTGGTCCGGATTATCAGTATGGATGGGGGTTGATGAACATTAAAAAAGCCTCAGATGTGATCAGAGCTAATAACACCAATCATCTTATCCAGGAAAATGTGTTAGCGAACGGTAATGTTTTCTCCATTCCGGTTGTTGCTTCAGGTAATGGTACACTCAGCGCAACGATCAGTTGGACTGATCCAAAAGGTGATGTTATACCTGTCACAAGTGCACTGAATAATCCAACCCCTAATCTTGTAAACGATCTTGATATGGAGATAAAAAAAGGTACAAACGTTTACAGCCCCTGGAAACTTAATCGTTTGAATCCGGCAGCAGCTGCTACTACAGGTGATAATGTTCTTGATAATGTAGAAAAGATCGAGCTTACAGATGTGGTACCGGGGGACACTTATACAATTGAAATAAAACATAAGGGTACGCTGGCAAGAGGGAGCCAGGCTTTTTCACTTATTGTGAGCGGTGTCGGAGGGCAAGCTTATTGTGCATCAGCTCCCTCAAGCAATACAGGAGCCAGAATTGATAGTGTATCATTCGCTAATATTCAGAATAAAAATATAGCCGGATGCACTACTTACAACAGTTTTACAAATCTTATTGCTAGTGTACAACCTTCGCAAACGCTGCCTTTCTTTATACGGGTCAATAGTTGTGATGCCAGCTCGACTGATAAGATCATAAAAGTTTTTATAGATGCCAACAATGATGGTGATTTTGATGATACAGGTGAAAACTTAGTTACAAGTTCAGTGATCAATGGCAACGGTGATTTTGGAACAAATATCAGCATGCCTGCGGGTTTAATTGAAGGCAAATATTCAATTCTCCGGATTGTTATGCAGGAAACCAATTCTGCCGCAAGTGTAACTCCATGCGGAACTTATTCAAAAGGTGAAACTCAAGATTACCGGGTATTTATTTCTGCCCCAACAATTGATGTTGGAGTTTTGGAAATTGTTGCACCAGTATCGGGTAGATGTAAATCATCAGAACAATACGCAACCGTTCTCATCCGCAATAATGGAACTACAGCTGTGAGTAACATACCTGTGACTTTCACAATAAAGCAGGGTGCTACAACAATTGCTACGATCAATGGCGTATATGCGGGCACAATAGCAGCCGCTTCTGATACATCTGATGCTTTGTTTACATTCCAAACTCCTTTTACACTTGTGGCTGGAACCACATATAGTGTAACAGCCAATACTACAATGGCCGGCGATCAGGTACCCGATAATGATTCGCTTGCTGCTTCCATCACTACTTTACCAGATGCAGCTTCGCCAGCCGGCACTGCTAATATTTGCAATACAATAGCACAGCTTAATGCTACTTCTTCTTCTGCAACACTGTTTAATTGGTATAACAGTGCTGTAGCAACATCACCAATTGCCACCGGCAATCTGACTACTACCCCAACCATACTAAGTACATACTATCTTAGCAGCGGCGAAATAAATGGGAAACTTGGACCCTCAAACAAAATGGCTTTCCCGAATGGAGGTTATAATCAATTCAGCCCTGGAATAAGGTTGACCACAACGGTTCCTACATATATTAAGTCAGCAAGATTATATATCGGTCACGCAGGCAATATAATTTTTCATGTAAGAAAATTGGCAAGCTATAACTCAAACGATGGGTCTTACACTTATTACCCCGTTCAGTCAGTCTTACTCAATGTAACACCGACTGCATCAACGCCACCTGTTTTGGGTGCACAAATCAATGATCCTGCCGATCTCGGAGCAATATATAATTTGGGATTATACTTGCCAGAAGCTGCTGAGTATATAATTGCCATTGAATTTAGAAATGGTGCATCTATTTATCGCAATAACCTTATCACCACAACTAATTTTCCTTACACTATCCCGGGTTTAGTAAGCATGACAGGAAATACAGCATTCCTGGCAGGTTCTCCTAACTACTATCAGAGTTTTTATTATTATTTATATAATATTGATGCGGAACCTGTGCTTGGTTGTCCATCTCCAAGAACACCTATTGTAGCAACAACATCTGCAGTACCTACAATTTCGGTTACTGGTAATACACTTACCAGTTCGACTGCCGCCGCTTATCAATGGTATGTAAATGGCAATCCTATCATTGGTGCAGTTAATCAAAGCTATTCAGCAGTACAATCAGGACTTTATAGAGTTGATGTAACCGATTCCAGGGGATGTGGGCTCACATCGGCTGAAGTAAATGTAACTGTTACTGCTATAGTAAATGTGAATCCATCGACTATCAGTTTAACAGTTTCACCTAATCCTGTAATTTCCGGAGAGTTTTATCTACAAATGGAATTGAGAAAAAAAGCGAATCTGAATATATCGTTGTTAAACACCTTAGGACAAAAAGTTTATAACTACAATGTTCCAGCTTTCACTGGCAGGTTTTCACAATCGATAAGGCCGGGCATGCTTTCGCCTGGTGTTTATTATCTACGCATACAGCATGATAATAAAGTATATGTGAAGAAAATCGTATTTATACAATAATTGCCTTTCTTTTTGTAATACAAAGCCGCCTCTCAAAAAACGGGGCGGCTTTGTATTAAACCTTTTGGGCTAAAATTCTACTAAAGGATATAAATTAGTTAAATTGCCTAATTCAAAAAACGAACTAATGAAAACAAAGGTTATTGTCTCTGTGAGTTTGATTCTATTGATAGCAGCCGGTATTGTATTCTTTAATAGACCCTCTGGCAACCATGATATTAATAATGCCTATGAAGAGAATGAAGAGTTAGAGGAAAACGAAGCAGCCTATCAATATCTGCGTTATAAATATGAAGCCGATATGGTAAAAGACCCTACAACGGGTGAACCATTGTTTGGTTTGCGTGACAAGGAAATTGAATTTGCCAGAGCTATCCCCGAAAGATATATTAGTATTAGTTCACCAACTGCACGTTTACAAACTCAAAATAATTATTTACCTGCTGGTCCTAATAACCAGGGAGGCAGAACAAGAGCCATTGCGTACGATCTTAGATATAATGGAACTTCGAACAGGGTCTTAATTGCCGGCGGTGTCAGCGGTGGAATATTCAGATCAGCAGATGGCGGCGCTAGTTGGACAAGAGTAACGCCAGCTAATGAAGTTCACATTGTATCTTCTATTGCTCAAGATCCGCGTCCTGCAAATCAGAATACATGGTATGCGGGTGGTGGGGAATATGTTGGCAGCACTGCGGATGCATTTGGTGCAACCTATCTTGCTTACGGCATTTTGAAATCGGTAGACAACGGCCTTACCTGGACAAGACTAACACTAAATATTACAGATATTGGCGGTGCCGCATTAGCTCCAGGTCAAGCGGAACGATTTGATCACACATTTGACATTGTACACAGGCTTACTGTGAATACAAACGGAGATCTTTATGTTGCGGGTCATCGACGCATAGTTCGTTCTACCAATGGTGGTACAAGCTTCCAGGTTGTTTTTGGAGAACCAAATGCAACAATCGGTTCGGCATTTGCACAAAATGGTCAAACGGATGTAGTATGTTCTCCTACAGGAAAAGTATATATCGCAATTTCTGGCTCTAATCCCGTTTTCGGATTTAGCAGTACAAATCCTGCTTTTGGAAGAGGTATATGGAAATCAACAACAGGTGATCAGGGTTCATGGACACGACTTGCAGGCGGCCAGGTTTTGGGCGTTGATTCTGTTGATGGTTGGAGGGGAAATTCATATGTGGCCCAGGTCATAAGCGGGTCAAATTATTATACTACCAGGAGAACGCTATTAGCATTAGCTCCTTCAAATGAAAACATATTGTATGTTTTATATGAGAATGGCCTTACCAATACGAGTACTGCCCGGAATAAAGAAGCAGATCTCTTTAGATTAAATATGACAACAGGAAATGTATGGACAAATCTTTCTGCAAATCTTCCAGATTTTCCTGGCGGAGATCATGATGCCATGGATCCGTTTACTATCCAGGAAGGCTATGATCTTTTTATTACTGTAAAACCAAATGATCCCAATTTTGTACTTCTTGGAGGAACATGTTTGTATCGCTCAACAAATGGTTTTGCCACTGCGGCCGCTACTTCCTGGATCGGAGGATATGGAAATACTTTGCCGACATTAACTTTTTACGCAAACAGCCATCCCGACATTCATAATGTTGTTTTCAATCCGGCAAATCCAAATGAAGTCATTTGCGGAAATGATGGAGGTTTGCAAATTACCAGTGATATAAATGCCGCTGGTTCTACAGTTGCATGGACAAATATCAATAACTATCAAACACTCCAATATTATAAAGTGGCAATTGATCCCAATGTTGGCAATAACAATTTTGCAGGAGGAGCACAGGATAATGGAACTCAATTCCGGGATAAAACAGGTATACTTGGTACTGCCGCTGTAGACAGCAACAATCATCGCAGGTTGATCAGTGGAGATGGCGGTTCAACTGGCATCTCGAAAACAAATGGCGGTCCAAAATTCTTATATGGCTCAGTGCAATTGGGAAGTATCAGGCGTGGACAATTGCAAGCAGCAGGATTTAATGCAGTTGAAATTCGCCCTAATGGATTAACACCATCTTTTTCGGGATCAACGACCGATTTTGGTGAGTTCGTAACAAATTTCAAACTCAACCCTGATAATACTGACGATCTTTTTTACATAAACTTCAATCGTATGTTCCGTACCACGAATGCAACAACAGTTACTTCTGCAGGCTGGACCGAATTGACGGGAGTTAGTAATGCAGTAGATCCCAATAGTGCAAGTCCGTCTTCTGCCATTCGTGCTATGGCATTTAGTTATGGAAATTATGGAGCATTACATTCAATGTATTTTGGTACTACCAATGGAAGAATATTTCGTTTAGATGATCCAAGGAACGCCACTGCAGCTGCTGTTCCTGTGAACATCACGCCATCTAATATTGATATTTCTGGATTGAATGTTCAGGATATCGCAGTAAATCCGAATAATGATAATGAGATAATGGCTGTAATAACAAATTATGGAAGAACTGTAGGAGCTAATTTTAATAATGTAACTAATATAATTTGGACCAATGATGCCAAAAGTGCTTCGCCAACCTGGAGAATTGCCGAAGGAAATCTCGCCGGGACTATCAATTCGGGATTTATTTCTGCACGCAGTTGTATGATCACAGTTAAGAAAGATGGATCGGGTAATGCGGTTACAGAATATTATGTTGGAACTGCAGCGGGCTTATTTGCAGTAGAAAATTTGGGCCCAACACTGATAGGTGGCGGTTCACCAAGCTGGCAGCGTGAAGGAGCAGCAACATTAAATTATGCCGTTATAAGCTCACTTGCCTACAGAGCTGAAGACAATGTATTACTTGTAGGAACACATGGCAATGGTTTATATTATACTTTTCTTGGTACGCCAAATCTTGTTACAGGGATCAATAACCCTGTGTTAAATGATAAAGATTTTATCACTATGGTTTATCCAACAATAAGTGAAAACATCATTCAATATCGTGTCGGAAATAAAACAGATGTCAAAAAGATCTCGATACAATTATATAATATGCAGGGCCAGGAATTGTACAGGCAGGAATCGGGTTATCAAAATGGCAATATAAATGTCAGCCGCTATGCAAAAGGCGCCTATATATTGAGTATTTATAGTGATAATAAAAAATACCGTCACGTTCAAAAAGTTATCCGATAGTAAAAAGCCCTCTCCGGAGGGTTTTTTCTTAACAGTTTTTTTGGAGTTATGCAGCTGATCATTGCATCTTTAATACATGGATAAAAAGATATTTATACCAGTATTTCTCCTGATCATAATTGTTTCAGGTTTTACACAAGTAAAACCCCCGTTAAAAAAAGTTTATGGTTATAAGCAGGCAAGCATCCCTGGGATTTTAATAGATCACTCCGAAGAAAATGATATACAACCACAGGGGAAAACCAAACCAAAACAAAATTATAATTACTGGTTTTACATTGAATTCCCAAAAACTGAAAAGATAAATGTAACAGGACTTTGGATATCTGATATTCGTTACGATATAAAAACAGATACGATAACAGATCTGCCGGTAAGAAAGATCGTGTTTACAGGCATGGCAAATAATGATACAACCATCATGGTACCATATACAAAAAATAAAATAATTCTTGTTTATCCTTCTGGTGAAAGTAAGATCGACGATTCCAAATATGTATTAAATCTGGCACGAACAAATGAATTAGTTGTTCGTTATACCTGGAAAAATAAGATCTATTATTCAACGCTGAAAAAATTGATAGAGCTGGCCCCTGATGTTCGTCAATAAAATATATTTGGTATAAACAGTTTTTTTTATATTTTTAAAAGTTCGATTGCTTGCCATTTAGGCGAAAGGCGGTGCTTCGGTGCCGCTTTTTATTTTAAATATCATATAATTTAATAACAGCCGTCAGCACTACTTCTGGTATGTTTTTGTATTTTGAAGAAATTTTACAACTATGGCGCTTCAGCCCTGGCGAACCGGTAAGGTGATCCGCATAGAAAATGAAACTCCTAATACACGGCGGTATTGGATACAGATCACGGAATTGGAAAAATTTGATTTTATACCCGGACAGTTTATTACGCTTGACCTACCTATTCATGAAAAACCCAATAAAAGAATAAGAAGCTATTCGATTGCAAGCTGGCCTGATGGAACGAATGTTGTTGAACTTGTCATTGTACTACTCGAAGGTGGATTAGGTACAACATATCTGTTTAATCATATTGATGTCGGCAGCGAATTAACATTGCGGGGTCCGCAAGGAGTTTTCACTTTGGATGAAGAGGATCTGCAAAAGGAAATAATTATGATATGTACCGGAACAGGGATTGCACCATTCCGCAGCATGGCCAATTATATTAAACTCCATAATGTTCCTCACAATAATCTTTATTTAATTTTTGGCACTAGGAAAAAATCTGACCTTTTATATTACCAGGAAATGAAAGATCTTCAGCTGGAAAAATTTCATTACATACCAACGTTATCCCGCGAGGAATGGGATGGTCGTACTGGCTATGTGCACCCGATCTACGAGGAAATCTGTGCGAATAAACAACCGGCATTATTTCTTTTATGCGGATGGAAAGTAATGATCGATGAAGCCAAACAAAGAATTCTTGCGATGGGTTATGACAAAAAATCAATTCACCAGGAATTGTATGGATAAAATCACTTTTAGTCTTGATAAATCTCATGTTCAAATTTCAATCACACTTGCTATATTCGTAAAAATCTGAGCTTCCCTATGGGTGCATCCTCACTCATTGTTTTAATGATCTCTGCGATTGCTTTCTCAGGCATTGCTATTCTCATCTCCAAAGTAGTTTTAAAAGCGACAAAAAATAAACAAAAAGGGGAGCCTTACGAGTGTGGTATTCCGACAAAAGGCCCCAGTTGGATACAATTTAATGTTGGTTATTATCTTTTTGCATTGATATTTTTAATTTTTGACGTTGAGCTGATATTTCTATACCCCTGGGCTGTCGTTGTTAAAAGTGTTGGCTGGATCGCCCTGGTAGAAATTGTGATTTTCTTTTTCATTCTTTTCCTGGGCTTTCTGTATGCTCATAAAAAAGGGGCATTAAAATGGCAATAGGCTTGTCAAATAATTGAAAAATGACAGACAAATTCAAATCGGATTCATCACTTGCTTTTCCGGGAGAGGTTCATCCGACTCCTTCAGGTGGTGTATTGGTGAGCAAGCTTGATGATGTCATCAATTGGGCAAGATCAAATTCATTATGGCCATTGGTATTTGGCACCAGTTGCTGTGCTATTGAAATGATGAGTGCAGCAGCCGCTAAATATGATTGGAGTCGTTTTGGATTTGAAGTAGCGAGAGCCACACCGCGACAAGCTGATGTAATAATAATAGCGGGAACGATCGTAAATAAAATGGCACCCGTATTGAAAAGACTTTATGACCAAATGGGAGACCCTAAATATGTGATTGCAATGGGAGCTTGTGCAACCAGCGGCGGACCTTTTTTTTACAATACTTATTCTGTTGTAAAAGGCGCTGATCATGTAATACCAGTTGATGTATATGTAGCAGGTTGCCCGCCAAGACCAGAAGCATTGATCAATGCCTTAATGCTATTACAGGAAAAAATAAAAAAAGGATTAACAAGAGAACAGATCAGGGAAGAAAGCAAGATAGAATATCAAAAGGCTGTTTAATCAATGACAAAAGAAGAGTTAAAAATAAAGCTCACAGAATTAATTCCTGCTGCAACAATAGATGAAAGCAGCGAATGGCTAATAATTAATATTAAGCCCGACGAATTGCTGACTACTGCCGACATTCTCAGAAATAAACCTGAATTGAATTTTGATTACTTGTTTTGCCAGACATGTGTTGATTGGAAAACACATCTTACAATGGTGTATCATTTAGAATCGACGAAGTTTAGGCACCAGGTTGTAATGAAAGTACAATTAGATCGAAACAAACCTGAAATCGAAACTGTATCGCATATATGGAGAACGGCAGAGTTTCACGAAAGAGAGGTATATGAAATGTTTGGTGTAAACTTTTTGAATCATCCCGACTTGCGATTATTGATATTGCCTGATGGATGGGAAGGAAGAGATCCAATGCGAAAAGATTTTGAAGATCCTGTTAATATGATAAAGCTTTAATGTACCGCGAAACCGAAATATTAAAACAACCCGGTATTGGCACACCTGATGTATTCGGTGATATGGTCATTAATGTAGGACCACAGCACCCGGCTACTCATGGCGTGTTGCATTTGATATTAACTCTGAATGGAGAAACGATCAAAAAAGTAGAACCACATCTTGGTTATATTCATCGGTCGATTGAAAAGATGTGTGAGAGCTTAACTTTCCGGCAATTCATTTATGTTACCAGTAAAATGGATTATCTCTCCTCTCACATTAATAATCATGGTTGTTGTCTATGTGTAGAGAAGGGAATGCAGATCGAAGTTCCTGCAAAAGCACAAGTCATAAGGGTTTTGATGGATGAATTAACAAGGCTTGCATCACACCAGCTATGGTGGGGTGCAGGTGCAATGGATATTGGTGCACTCACTCCATTCTTTCATGCTTTCCGTGAAAGAGAAATGATAAATGATATCATGGAAGAAAGTTGTGGAACCCGCTTGACCATGAATTATATGGTTCCCGGCGGTGTGATGGTGGATGTTCATCCCAATTTCCAAAGAAGAGTAAAAGAATTTGTTGCTCATTTTAAAAATAAGATAGACGAATATGATGAATTGCTGACAGGTAATGTAATTTTTCAAAACAGGGTAAAAGGTGTTGGCTATCTTTCAAAAGAAGATGCGATATCTTATGGCTGCACCGGGCCAACAGCAAGAGGAAGTGGTGTAAGTTGTGATATAAGAAAATTATATCCTTATGAAGTGTATAATAAACTACAGTTTGATGAAATTATTGAAACAGGTGGTGATTGCTGGTCGAGATATTTAGTACGAATGAAAGAAATGAGACAATCACTCTCTATAGTTGAACAATTAATTGACAATATACCTGAAGGTGATGTGCAGGCAAAAACAAAAGCTGTATTGAAATTACCTAAAGGAGAATATTATTCAAGAGTAGAATCGGCTCGTGGAGAGTTTGGAGTATATATAGTTAGTGAAGGTGGAACAACGCCGTACAGAATTAAATTCCGTTCACCTGGATTTAGCAATCTGAGTGCATTGGATCATATGGCTCGTGGCGGAAAGATCGGTGATCTTGTTGCCATGATGGCAATGCTCGACCTGGTGATACCGGATATAGATAGATGAATAGAATTACAGGAAGTACAAGAGTGCGAATCATCCACTGGGTGATTCGAAGGCAACAAATGCTTAATAGTAATTCATAAGTTAAGTACATTATAAATGCCAAGTTTAGAAAACATAGCAAATCGAATTCATGAATGGTTGAATAATTCATTTGGTGCCCCGTGGCCAATGCTGATCGAATTTTTAATAGTCGGCGTATGTATCATTGGCTTATTTGCAATGCTTGGTTTGGTACTTATCATGATGGAAAGAAAAGTTTCAGCATGGATGCAATTGCGTCTTGGTCCAAATCGTGTAGGACCTGTAGGAATGTTTCAAACAGTAGCCGATACATTAAAGCTGATGGTAAAAGAAGGTATGACACCGGATGGCGCCGACAAATTGTTGTTTAATCTTGCGCCATTCATTGTAATGATCATTGCAATGGTGATAATGGCACCGCTGATGTTTGCAAAAGGCCTGCAGATATGGGATATTAATATTGGTGTTTTATTTTTTACTGCTATATCATCAGTATCTGTAATAGGTATATTGATGGCAGGTTGGGCAAGTAATAATAAATATTCATTGCTTGGTGCCATGCGCAGTGGTGCACAGATCGTCAGTTATGAACTATCTGCCGGTTTTGCAATTCTTGTAATTGTAATTCTTACAGGCGATCTGAAAATTTCATCCATCGTGGATTCACAAGCAAATGGTTGGTGGATTTTTAAAGGCCATCTTCCGGTGTGGATCGCATTCGTAATATTTATGATCGCTGTAACTGCGGAAACTAACCGTGCACCGTTTGATCTCGCTGAAGCAGAATCAGAACTTACGGCTGGTTTTCATACTGAATATTCAGGAATGAAATTCGCTTTATTTTTCCTGGCAGAATATGTGAACATATTTGTGGTTTGTGCTCTTGGCGCTACTTTATTTTTGGGTGGATGGCAGCCATTGCATTTTGGAACCGATACACAGTTCAATCACTATATGGATTATATTCCATCTAGTCTTTGGTTCATGGGCAAGACATTCTTCTTAATTTTTGTCATCATGTGGTTTCGCTGGACATTCCCACGGTTGCGTATCGACCAGTTATTAAATCTTGAATGGAAATATTTGTTACCGATAAGCATGTTTAATTTATTATTGGTAACGTTGATAACAATAAAGGGATGGCATTTTTAAGTGAATGGTGAATTCAGAAAGTTCTTTTAAGTGATTTTATTTTTTGTGTTACCAGCAAAAGTTCCCTGGTTAAACTTTTGTTGCGTCGCACCCTTGTACGATTTGTTCGCTATTCAGCACTCATGGCTCAAAGCTCATAATTAAGAAATGTTCATAACTAAATACATAAAAGATGTTTGGGGAGGTGTTAAGTCACTATTCACCGGCATGAAATTGACCGGCTGGTATGCTTTGCATCATGGAAAAGAAAAAATAACACAGCAATACCCGGACAATATTGATACGCTGGTTTTACCTGAACGTTTTCGTGGTGAAGTAGTGATGACACATGATGAACACAATGAACATGCCTGCACAGGTTGTACAGCTTGTGAGTTGGCATGTCCGAATGCAACAATTAAAATTGTCACCAAGTTTGATATACAACCCGATGGCAAAAAGAAAAAAGCGATCGACAAGTTTGTCTATCACCTGGAGCTTTGTACGTTTTGCAATCTCTGTATTGAAGCCTGTCCAACCAATGCGATCAAAATGGCACAGACATTTGAGCACAGTGCATTTGACAGAACAAGCTTGACAAAGATTTTAAATAACCCGGGTAGTAAGATCAGGGAAGGTGTTGAATAAATAGGAAGAACAAAACTAAAATGACTGCATCACAAGTAATTTTTTACATTCTATCAGCCTTTATTTTAGGTACAGCTATTCTTTCTGTTACCACCACAAAGATTTTCCGCTCAGCAATCTGGCTATTGTTCTCTTTAATTGGTGTTGCAGGTCTGTATTTCTGGTTAGAAGTTGAATTTATTGCTGCAGTCCAGATAGTAGTTTATGTCGGTGGCATTGTTGTACTCATCATCTTTTCAATTTTCCTTACACAGCAATCAGGCAAAGAAATGGTGAAGCCCCGAATGCTGAGAACGATCGCATCAGTATTAGCAGTCTTATTTGGTTTTGCTTTGACATACTTTCTTATTTATAAAAATGATTTTCAGGCTGGCGATAAAAGTTTTGACTGGAGTGTAGGCAAAATCGGCAACCAAATGCTTGCAACAGGTGAGAATGGCTATGCATTGCCTTTTGAAGTAGTAAGTATTTTATTATTGGCAGCAATGGTCGGCTGTATTGTGATCGCAATAAAAGCTCCGGCTGATGTTTCTGTTGCCACAAAAGAACAAGTTGAAATAAAAGAAAAAGAAATAGCTGAATAAAGTTTATGACTGACATTCCTATATCACATATTCTATTCGTAAGTACTGCTTTATTCTTTATCGGCATGTATGGTTTATTTACCCGCCGAAATATGATCACCATGTTGATGTCAATAGAATTGATACTAAACAGTGTGAACATAAATTTTGTCGTGTTTAACAAGTACCTGTATCCTGACAAGCTCGACGGCATTTTCTTTACCATATTTATTATTACGATCGCGGCAGCGGAAGCAGCAGTGGCAATAGCCATTATCATTAATCTTTACCGCAGCCACCGGTCAATTGATGTAGAAACTGCCGAAGAAATGAAATATTAAATGAATTACGCTTCATACATAGCATTAATCCCCTTACTGCCTTTGGCGGGATTCGTTTTGTTGGGAATATTCGGAAGAAAATATTTCAAGAACTCTTCTGGTATCATTGGCACAGGCTTGCTATTAATTTCTGCAGCACTATCAATATATACCGCATACAATTATTTTTTTGTTGATGGAAAAGTTGTAAATGCCATCCAGGGTTCATCTGGCAATGGAGCAGTACTTTCCGATTCCTATCAAACCATAACTGCTATAAAGTTTACCTGGTTATCATTCTCTGAAAATGTTAGCATAGATATGGGCATCATCCTTGATCCCATTTCAGTAATGATGCTCGTTGTGGTCACGTTTGTTTCACTTATGGTTCATATATTCAGTTTGGGTTATATGAAAGGTGAAGAAAGGTTCGCAACGTATTATGCATTTCTTGGTTTGTTTACATTTTCAATGCTGGGTTTGGTTGTATCCAGTAATCTTTTCCAGATCTATATGTTCTGGGAGCTGGTAGGTGTATCTTCTTATTTACTGATCGGTTATTATTATGACAAGCCTTCTGCAGTTGCTGCTTCTAAAAAAGCTTTTATAGTTACACGTTTTGCAGATCTTGGTTTTCTCGTTGGCATTTTAATTCTCGCATTTTATGGAGAAACCCTTGATTTCAATACACTCATTACAAATCTTACATCGCAGCAATCATCACAATTTCTTGCTATAACTACTGCTTCCTTTGTTGGTGTAAGTGCATTGACATGGGGATTAACATTAGTGTTTGTTGGTGGTGCAGGTAAATCGGCAATGTTCCCACTGCATATTTGGTTGCCTGATGCAATGGAAGGCCCCACTCCTGTTTCAGCATTGATACACGCAGCAACGATGGTTGTTGCCGGAGTTTATCTTGTTGCAAGATTATTTCCGCTGTTCACCATTACCCCTGTATCATTAAGTATAGTAACAGTTGTAGGAATCGTGTCTGCATTTCTTGCTGCAATCATTGCCTGCACCCAAACTGATATTAAAAGAGTGTTGGCATATTCTACCATGTCACAGATCGGTTATATGATGTTTGCGCTGGGTGTATCTGGTTATGGTGGTGAAAACGGTCTTGGATACACTGCTTCCATGTTCCATTTGTTTACTCATGCTTTCTTTAAATCATTATTATTCCTTGGCGCTGGTGTTGTGATACATTTCATTCATAGTAATGAAATGAAGGACATGGGCGGATTAAGAAAATATTTGCCCATTACCAATCTTAGTTTTCTTGTCGCCTGTTTAGCTATTGCAGGCATCCCTCCTTTTGCTGGTTTCTTCAGTAAAGAAGAAATTTTATTAGCGGCATATAATTCAAATAAAATAGTTTATTTGGTCGCACTAATAACTTCAGGTCTTACTGCTTTCTATATGTTCCGTTTATATTTTTCCATCTTTTGGAACAAGAAAACAGAAGTGCATGATCATCATGGTGAAGGGCCATTTTCAATGAAACTTCCTTTGATCATTCTTGGCATCTGTTCAATTTTAGCAGGCTTTATTCCTTTTGGCGATTATGTTTCGTCTGATAAAACGGCCATGGAGTCCCATTTCAATCTTATGTTCTCCTTACCTCCTGTTGGGATCGGCGTAATTGGAATTTTACTTGCTATGTGGATGTATAAAAGAGAAAGTAATAAAGCAAATAAAATATCGCAGTCACTTGGTGGATTATATAAAGCTGCGTATAAGAAATTTTATATTGATGAGATATATCTTTTTATCACCCAGAAAATAATTTTTAATCTTATTGGTCGTCCGGCAGCATGGATAGATAAAAATATTGTGGATGGATTGATGAATGGAATTGCCAATACAACAGCATCGGTTTCCGGCTTTATAAAAGGCATTCAATCCGGTAAAGTACAGAGCTATGCGATTTATTTCTTTGGAGGTATTGTTGCGTTGGCAATTGTGTTTTTGTATTTGTGGAAATAAACTAATTAGCAAATGTGCCAATGTGCTAATTAGTTGTTTGTTGAATAGCGAACAGAATGATGAACGGAGCGTCGCAACAAAAGTTGAACAGAATTAACTTAAGTTGATAAAATAAATATGAATCTTTCTTTATTGATAATTGTTCCACTGCTGACTGCACTTTGCATTCTTCCTTTAAAGCAATTAAAGCAGGTCAGGGCAGTATCATTGATCGGTTCCCTTGCTCAGCTACTACTCTGCTTAGATTTGTTATGGTCCTACATGAAAGAAAGAAAAGCGGGCAATAGCGCTGCATTTCTTTTTGAAGACAATTATACATGGTATGCGCCGCTGAATATAAACTATCATATCGGCGTGGATGGAATATCGATCGCAATGATCTTGTTAACTGCATTTGTTGTGATCGCTGGTGTGCTCGTTTCCTGGAAAATGGAAAAATTGAGTAAAGAGTTTTTCTTCCTGTTGATATTTTTAAGTCTTGGGGCTTATGGGTTCTTTATTGCTCTCGACCTTTTCACTTTATTCTTCTTTCTTGAAGTAGCAGTTATTCCAAAATTCATGCTGATTGGTATCTGGGGTAGTGGTAAAAAAGAATACAGTGCAATGAAACTTGCGCTTATGTTAATGGGTGGTTCAGCTCTTGTGTTTGTGGGATTGGCAGGCATTTATTTCAATACAAACAGTTTTGATCTTATACAGATCGCAGGAATGGACATTCCAATTGAAGTACAAAAATTATTCTTCCCATTTGCATTTATTGGCTTTGGGATTTTTACTGCTTTGTTTCCATTTCATACATGGGTGCCCGATGGTCACTCATCCGCACCAACAGCAGCTTCGATGTTTCTTGCGGGAATTTCTATGAAGCTTGGTGGTTATGGTTGTTTAAGAGTTGCAACATACCTGATGCCCGATGCTGCGCATGAATACTCAACAATAATAATTGTCCTGGCTTGTATTGCCATTTTATATGGGGCCTTCGCTACTATGATGCAAACCGATCTTAAATATATCAATGCTTATTCATCGGTAAGTCACTGTGGATTTGTTTTATTAGGCATCGGCATGTTAACCAAAACAGCCATTGATGGAGCAGTATTGCAAATGGTGTCTCATGGTTTAATGACAGCTCTTTTCTTCGCTGTAATCGGGATGATCTATGACAGGACGCATACAAGACAAGTGGAACAACTTGGTGGATTGATGAAAATGATGCCGTTCATTTCAACAGTATTTGTAATTGCGGGTTTGTGCTCACTTGGTTTGCCAGGATTTAGTGGTTTCGTTGCGGAAATGACAGTATTTATGGGTTCATGGCAAAAGGCGGATGCATTTTATCGTATTGCAACAATTATTGCCTGTGCTTCTATCGTTGTTACGGCCGTTTATATTTTAAGAGCAACCGGTAAAGCGATCATGGGGCCAATCGTAAATAATGAACATCTATCATTGGGTGACGCAGGATGGAATGAAAAACTGGCCACGGGGTTATTGATCCTTGGAATTGTGATAATAGGTATTGCACCATTTTTATTAAAAGGTCTGATCAACCCCGGAACTGAAATAATTATTAATAAGATCGCAACACTTGGAAACTAATGGTGAATGAATTCCTCATATTGATGAAGCAGGAGCTGATAATAACTTTTATCATCTTCGTTTTGTTGTTCATTAAATTGGGCAAGCAGGAAACAAAGAATGAAACACTGATCAATCTTGTAAATATTCTTTTTACACTCAATCTTATTTCAGGATTCTTTTTTCAGCAATCCGGAACCTTATTTGGAGATATGTTCTATACAAATGGTCTATTCACATTTGAAAAGAATTTATTGAATCTTGGCACACTGATCATATCGCTTCAATCATATAACTGGTTAAAAGATCATAAGCATGTTTCAGAGTTTTATATATTGATGCTATCGACATTACTTGGCATGTTCTTTATGATCAGCAGTCAAAATCTTTTGATGTTCTACCTGGCTTTGGAGCTTTCAACTATACCTCTTGCTGCCATGGCAAACTTTGACCTCGAGAAACGTCGTTCTTCTGAAGCAGCTTTTAAGATGATCATTTCATCCGCTTTTTCATCCGGGTTATTGTTATTTGGTATTTCACTTGTATATGGCACCATGGGCACATTAAATCTTCATGAACTAAGTATCGGGTTTGTTTCCACACCTATAAATATTTTTGCATTCATTTTATTGCTTGCAGGCTTTGCATTTAAAATATCTGCTGTGCCTTTTCATTTATGGACAGCCGATGTGTACGAAGGTTCGCCAGTTTCTGTCACATCTTATTTATCTGTTATTTCGAAAGGGGCGATCCTTTTTGTTTTTACCACTGTTTTATATTCTGCCTTTTCTCCAATTGATGATACATTTAGTGAAACCTGGTACAATATGCTATTCCTGATATCTGTCATTACAATGATCATTGGAAATCTTTTTGCTTTACGCCAGCAGAATATGAAACGATTCCTTGCCTTTTCATCCATTGCACAGGTTGGTTTTATTTTAATTGGTGTTACTGGACAATCAAGAGAAGGAGTTGCTTCAGTGATATTTTTTGTATTGATCTATATATTTTCAAATCTTGCAGCATTTGGAGTTATTAATTTGGTTAGCGCAGAAACAGGGAGAGAAAACATAAATGACTATAAAGGATTTTATAAAACAAATAAAGGCTTGAGCTGGGTATTGGCGATCGCTTTGTTTTCATTAGGTGGTATTCCTCCTACAGCAGGTTTCTTTGGTAAATTCTTTTTATTGCTTGCAGGTGCGGGTAGAGGGAATTATTTACTTATTACAATTGCTGCATTAAATATGGTCATCTCTTTGTATTACTATTTAAAAGTGATCAAAGCGATCTTTATGGATGCAAATGATAACCCGATCGAAAATGTAAAAGCTGGCTGGTCGCCAAAAATGGCAATGATAATTTGTGTAGCAGGGATCGTCATTACGGGATTGGCGAGTGGAGCGTATAATTATATTCATTCACTTTTAAAGTAAAAAGGCAAAAATCAAAAAAAGAAGCTCCTACTTTTTACTTTTAAATTTTAACTTTTGAATTTTAAAATGGCTATTAATAAAAATCATGAATTTGAAGAGTTAGGTGGAGTGAAATGCGCTATCGTAGAAAAAAATGCATCAAAAGAAAGAGTTGCATTTTTGAAAGATCTTTTGGAAACAAACAATTTTGAAGTGGTTGTTGTTACTTCTCCCCCACCAAAAGCCGCACCTGCTCCAAAGCCAGCAGAAGGTGAAGCGGCTCCTGTTGTAGAAGCTCCTCCTCCACCAGAAACATTCTCGGTTGGTGTGACCAATCTTGCTTTTAATCCTACCAATGCAATTTTCGGAAGGCTATTGAGAACAAAGGATGGGCATATTGTAACCCAGGCATATTGGTATCAAAAAGAATCACAAAGTCATGATGAGATCCCTTATTATGAAAAGAAACTTTAACCGGCAGATGTATGGAAATAAAAGAAATATTTGATCCAGTTGTTAAGAAGGATATCATTGATCGCATCAATAAACTTACACCTGGGACACAGCATAAATGGGGCAAAATGGATGTAGCACAAATGCTGGCACATGTACAACTGCCCATTAAATGTGCTTATGGCACACACCAGGTAAAAGGAAGCTTTTTATTAAAGTTACTCGGTCCGCTCTTTAAAGGCATTTTATACAATGAGAAACCTTACAAACAAGGTTTGCCAACTGATCCGACTTACGTGATAGTTGACACAAAAAATTTTGAGGCCGAAAAACAAACTCTTCTTGAATTAGTAAATAAGTTCTCTCCCGAAACAGTTGTTTTATTAAATCATCCTGTATGGGGCAAGATGACAAAACAACAATGGAGTAAAGCAACCTGGAAGCATCTTGATCATCACCTGAAACAATTTGGGGTTTAATAATCCGTTATTATAAAAACAGGTCAAAAAATACTTTTCGGTATCTAAAATAATTTTTATTTTGTACAGATAAGTGTCCTTGTTAGCTACTAATTTAATACTCCTATGTCGCCACTAAAAACCTATCTGCTTTTACTCCTTTTTTTCTTTTCAAAAACGGTTGTTTCGCAAAAACCAGATTCGAATGTTGTGATCGAGCAGAAAGTTCAAACATTCAATTTTTCCCAGAATAAAGGAGATAACCCGGTTATCATAACTGAAAAATATTCTGAAAAATACCGTTGTAATGAAGTAAGGACGAGTGTTGCATTTTCTGAAATGTATAATGATAATGAAACTATCACTGATATTGATGTTAAAATAGAAGATAAGAAAGCAAAATGGATAACTCCATCCTGCGATTATTATTCGATCGATAATATTTTTTACTCCGACGCAAGGATCTGTCGTGTATCAATTCCCCTGGAAAAAAAAGGAAGTCGTAGCGAAATATCATTAGTAAAAACATATAAGGACCCCCGGTATTTCTGTACGGTCTATTTTACCGAATCTTATTTGACAGAAAGTAAAACTGTAAGCTTTGTCATCCCAAAATGGATGAAGTTGGAAATAAAGGAATTCAATTTTGACGGCTATACGATCAGGAAAACAAAAACCTTTGATCAGAAAGCAGACGCAGATGTATTGACCTATGAATTGAAAAACATGCCGGCATATAAAAGTGAACCTTATTCCCCCGGTGGTTCTTACAGCCAACCACACTTATTGATACTTTGTAAAGAAGCACAAACAAATAATGGTAGCACTGTTTATTTTAACACACTTGGAGATCTGTATAAATGGTATCGTCAGCTTGTTCTGAACATCGGTGATGATAAAAGTTTATTACAGCAAAAAGCAAACGAAATCACTGCAGGTGCAACTGATGATATCCAGAAAATAAAAAAAGTATTTAACTGGGTGCAGCATAACATACGTTATATAGCTTTTGAAGATGGTATTGCAGGATTTAAACCTGCAAAGGCAAATGATGTATTGAATAAAAAATATGGCGATTGTAAAGGGATGGCTAATCTTACACGTGGCTTGTTGCAGGCATTAGGATATGATGCACGTCTTTGTTGGATCGGTACTAATCATATTGCTTATGATTATTCTACCCCTTCAATGGCAGTGGACAATCATATGATCTGCGCCTTACTGTACAAAGGAAAAAAATATTTTCTTGATGCGACCGAGACCAATATCGGGTTTGACGAATATGCTGAAAGAATACAAGGCAGGCAGGTATTGATAGAAGATGGTGATAAATATATACTGGACAGGGTGCCTTCTGTAACACCTGAGCAAAATATCCAATTGGAAAAGATCGCATTAACATTTGATGGAACAGAGAATTTGCAAGGCACAGTCAATATTAGCTATAAAGGAGAATCAAGATCTGATCTACTTATGAGAATACAAGGCACCAAAAAAGATAATTTGCAAAAATCATTAAGCGATTACCTGGCAGAACAAAACAATAATTATGAGATCATCGATCTGAATACCGGGGCTTTACTGGGTATTGATTCCGTCCTGCATATTAAATACAATGTGAAACACAAAGGAGCAGCATCTTCTTTTGGAAAAGAGATCTATCTGGAAGCTGATTATCGTAAAGAGCTCGATGGGTTTACTATCGATACAGCAAACCGAAGCCTTGATGTGATGCTTCCTTATAAGATAAACCTGGTCACAGAATCCCTTATCTCGGTTCCTGCTGGCTATAAAATTGGCCAATTACCGGCTAATAAAGAATGGAAACACCCCAATATTTATGTGGCTATTTCTTATAACAAAAAAGGCGATAAGATCGAATACAAAAAACAGATAAAAGTGCCTGATATCATGTTAAAGAAAAAATCCTTTTCCGAGTGGAATAAGTTAATAAAAGAATTAAGTACCTATTATCGTGAGCAGATAATTTTCGAAAAACAATAACCTTAATAAAAAATTTACATGAAAAAAATTTCGGTGTTAGTATATTTTTTGGCGTTCTCATTAATGAGCCAGGCGCAGAAGGATAAAGACGAAAGCAAGGACTATAAAAAGATGAAAGAGGAACTTAATGAAAAAATATTCGGCACAGTCGATCCTGAATTTAAAAATAATACAATCCCCGATGAATATAAAAATGAATCCGTAGTAGTACTGGCCCAAAAACATTCATTAGAATCGGATTCCAGGTTCAAAGTCCGGTTCGGGTTTAACACAGCCAGTGGTGTGAAATATTACTTCTATGATATTTTTCGAAAAAAATTATTGATCAATGACCAGACTGCGCTTGAAGAATACTCTCAATTGAGCTTTACAAAACTTCAATCTAAAGATTGGAGTCCTGTTGGAAAGCTGAAGAATTATACATTTATAAACATCCGGATCATAAAACCTAACGGGACGACGAAATCGGTAAACGTTGATGAAAGTGCCGTAGTGTTGAAAGATCAAAAGGATGAAAAGAAAAACAAGATCGCAATTCCTGACCTGGGTGTTGGAGATATTATCGATTATTATGTAGCCAATTATTACCAGGAATCCGACGACAGTGAAACAACACCTCTCATTTATGTACTTGGTGATGATTACCCGATCTTAAGTTATGTGATCTCGCTACAGTTCGATTCCCGGATCGCTGTGGAATACCAGGCTATTAATGGCGCCCCTGATTTTAAAATATCACCGGACCAGGAAGGAGGAGGCAATGTATTAAATATGGTGGTAAAAAATGTTCCAAAAATCAAAGGTTTAATGTGGGCATCAAGCTACCGGCAACTTCCAATAATACGATTGAATTATAAAAGAGGAAAGATCATTCGTGATGACATGCCCGATATCAAAGAAGGATCTGTTTCAAAAGCTACAAAAGCCTATGCAGATCTTACCGAAAAAAAAATGGCCAGCATTATGAATAGTGTATTTTATTCTGGTGCTGTCACAACCCGTATTTATAAGTCTGAAAGGGAATTTGCGAAAGACGAATGGAAAAAATACATTCAAAAACATCCGGAAGCCAATAAACCTGACTCAATGACTTCATTCTTATTCAGGCTTTTGAACTGGGTGTATTATTCAAATTCTTATAATACCAGGACAAATTTTGATGTTGCTTACCGGGAAGAATACATGGAGAACCGGCTAAATCATATTTCAAAATTTGCATTTATATCATTACTTGAATATAAGAAAGACCTTGAGCTGCTTGTAGTATCCGGACGAAATAGTTATGAACGAAATAATTTGTTTAGCGTAGGTGATCTTTCTGTTCTGGTAAGAACGGCTGGCCCAAACCCACAGTATTATCACTTTGGGGACGCTTTGTCATTTCAGAATTCTATTCCTTACTATCTGCAGGGTGAAAAAGCTAAGGTTTATCCTATTGATTCTAAAAGCCTGTTAGGAGGAAAATTGTTATTTATAGAAATGAAGGAACACAGCATCGTTACACTTCCAGCAACTGATTCAAAAAAGAATTCTCAATCAGAAACAATTTTAGTAAGCCCCGACGCATCTGATCTCTTACTGATGAATATAAACAGGAAAGTAAGTACAAACGGAAATTTGAAAAAGGATCAACAGGCTTCATTAATGATCTACGAGGAATTAGCTTCACAAACAGCCCCTTCTGTTGGAAGAACTAATGACCTTCTTGCACCATACTACAATAGTAAAAGTAAGGAAACAAAAAAAGAAGGTGATGAAATAAAGACTTTGTTGGAGAAAGCCAGGGTAAAACATAAAGAAGATTTTGAGAATGAGATCGAACGGGTATATGATGTAAAAGCAAAAGAACTTAAAAAATACAAGATCACAAATTTTGGAGCTTCAGAAGATTCTCCTTTTGATTTCGAAGAAGAATTTGTTATGGAGGGCTGGTCTAAAAGAGCCGGTAATAATTATATTGTTGATATTGGAAAACTTATTGCCAGTCAAATTTCAATTGATAAAGATCAGCGGCAAAGGACCAGGGACGTTTATATGCCTTTTCCCCGCAGTTTCACTTACAGGGTCGAATTTACAATACCAACTGGCTATTCTATCGATGGAGTTGAAAAACTTAATATGTCAGTCGAAAATGAAACAGGAGGATTTAAATCCATAGCCAAACAAGAGGGAAATAAATTGATCATTGATATCAACAAATATTATCTCCATTCTTTCGAACCTGTTGCTAAATGGCCATTGCTATTAAGCTTTCTTGATAAAGCCATCGAGTTTAATCAACAAAAGATATTATTGAAGAAAATGTAAACTGTTAGTAATTCAGAAAGAGATGGTGTAACTAAATGTTACACCATTTTTTTGTTAGCATAATAGGGCAAATATTTCAACATTAAATTTTTATAATACTAACATTGTCCATTTTCACAATAATTGTATGGTTCTTGTATCCATAAATTTTAAAATCAGTTTATGGAAAATAAAAGAAATGAAGCAACATTGAACCGCCCTGAAGGGGACAGAGTCCTCGATGCGCCTTACGTATTCATCAACATACCGGAATTCATTCAGCAACTAAAGAATGAAGAAGCCTGGCAAAAGAATGATCGAAATGGGATCACCGTTTTTAAAACAGGTAGAGTAACAACAGTTTTAACCTGTTTACATGCGAAGGCTATTTTAAAAAACAATTTAGTTGATGGCATCTTCACAGTTCATGTACTGGAAGGTATTGTAAGAGTAAAAACCCCTGATGGTGATGTTGACATGCAAGCCAATCAAATAATGGTATTTCATCAATTGGTCGATCATTCTATTGAAGCAATGATGGATTCCGTAATATTATTTACTAATAATGCGTCGGAAGTATCGATCTAAAATTTACAACCCGTACCGATGGAATTGCAACTCTCCGAAATAATAAAAAATAAGATCAATGAAGACGGACCCATATCTTTTCATGATTTCATGGAAATAGCACTCTATTATCCTGGCCTTGGATATTATACATCTTCAAACGATAAAATTGGAAAACAAGGCGATTATTACACGAGTCCTTACCTGACAACCATTTTTGGAAATGTATTAGCAAAGCAATTGGAAGAAATGTGGGTGTTTACAGGTAAGAAAGATTTCACAATTGTAGAATATGGGGCTGGAATGGGATCATTATGCATTGACATATTGAAACAGCTTAATGGAAATAAAGAATTTTATAAAAAATTGAAGTATTGCATCATTGAAAAAAGTGAGACAATGCGCCTGAAAGAAAAAATTATCATTGACCAGAATTTGGCAAATGAAAAAATTTGCTGGTATGATTCGATTGAGGAACTTCCATCTTTTACTGGTTGTGTTTTAGCAAATGAAGTGCTTGATAATTTTTCTGTGCATAAAGTAGTGATGAAAGAAGATGGGCTTAAAGAGATCTTAGTTGATTATGAAAATGGCTTTATTGAGATATTGAAACCAGCACATGAAGATCTAAAGAATTATTTTTCTCAATTGGACATTGAATTACCAAATGGCTTTTGTGCTGAGGTCAATTTAGAAGCCATTGATTGGTTAAAAAAAATTTCCTCTTCTTTGAAAAAAGGTTTTGTGCTTACGATAGATTATGGTTATCCGTCATCAGAATTATATCAAACCCATCACCGGCTTGGAACGATCGTCTGCTATAATAAACATACAGTAAATGATCTCCCCTATCAAAATATCGGGCAACAGGATATAACCGCTCATGTGAATTTTTCAGCATTGAAATTTTGGGGCACAAAACATGGATTGAATAATTGTGGTTTTACAAATCAATCACAATTTCTTTTAGGACTTGGATTGACTGAGCATTTAAGAAAATTAGAGGAGCATGAAAAGAACAGTTTTGAAGTAAGAAAAAAATTAATGAGTGTCCATACTCTCCTTATGTCAATGGGAAAAAAATTTAAAGTACTGATCCAACAAAAAGGGTTGAATAAGCCAATACTTTCAGGTTTACAATTTTGTCAGCCACTTATTTAAACGGATATTCTTCTTCTTGTGTCACAATTGCAGCTTATTTGTCCCGGCACCATTTTTATGCACTGATTATTGTCATTTATTTTTTAACTAAAAAGGAAAAACATGTACTACAATCAGTCATGTGCCGCAAAAGGCAACTACGGAAATTCCGCTAGGGCGGGATTTATCCGATCAATGCAGCGAGCCGCTGTAAATATTTTCAAAACCGACAATAGTTATGAAATGTTGGTGTTTGCACCCGGCCGTATTAAGGAAAATTTTCATATTGATGTAAAAGGAAATGAGCTTTCTGTTTCCTACTCGCCACCGGAAGGTTTTCAAAAACCAAACTGGATCTTAAGAGAATACAGTCGCGGTGGTTTTTTAAGAACTTTTACATTGAATGAAAGTATCGACAGGACTAATATTGCTGCTAAATATACAGATGGTGTATTGCAGATCAGCCTGCCGATCATAGCAGAAAAGCAAAGTGAAAAGACAGAGATCGTGATCAGCTAAAGAATGGGATCTTTGTTGCCGTCCTGAGAAGTCGGGACGGCTTTTTTATTCAAGCCAAATCAATTTCAAAACCTTCCTTTGCCAATGCTACCGATACATTTGATCCTGACTTGAACGAAGCAAGCATCTCTTCAAGGAATCCATCTGAATGTCCCGGATCATGATGAGCAAACAATGTATGTTTCGCAGAAGTAATAGAAGCGAATAATCCTGCATCATTGATCGAAGAATGCCCCCAGCCCCTTCGAATTGCATATTCTTCTGTTGTGTACTGAGAGTCGTGCAACATTATATCAGCTCCTTCAGCAAGGTCATAACCAGAAACCCATTTAGGATCATGAACCATTCCATGTTTTCCTAAGGCTGGTTCATGATCTGGTATATATGTAAATACAAAATCTTTTCTCATGATCCTGTAACCAACTGTTGGACCGGGATGGATTATATAAGATGATCGAATTTTAAATGGACCAATTTCAAATTCAGTGTTGCTCACCTCATGCAATTCTAATTTACAGGGCACATCACGAAGAAGTACCGGGAATAAAGGAGGTGAGAGATAACGACTGATACGTGAAAAAAGTGATTGGGAACTGCTAGCCGGTCCCCAAATATGTATTTCCTTGGATGGATCAAACAATGGCATAAAAAAACCCAACCCTTGTATATGATCTAAATGAAGATGTGTAAGTAATATATCTATTCTTTTGTATTGGGAAACTGAAGCTCCGCATTGACGAATGCCTGTGCCTCCATCAAGCACCAGCACATGATCATCATACGCCACAGAAGCGCAGGATGTATTACCTCCATATTTTTCTGTATCGGGTCCGGTCGTAGGTATAGAACCACGAACTCCCCACAATTTTACTTTCATTTTAATTTTCGTTTCCAAAAAATAGCAACTGCCCCTAAAAAATTTCCAGCCCTGCTAATGATCGGGTATGAAGTTACAGATATCGGTTGCTTTTCCCCTCTCAGGTTTATGATCTGAAAACTTTTATGATGAGGAAGTTGTTCTGATAATGTTTTTACTAATGGCAGCTCTTGTGGGTCCATTGAATTACCATCATTATCCAGTGGCTTAAACTCCGTCGACCATTCCTCCACCGACATTTCACCGGTGTCTTCAAATCTCTTACCTAATATTTCTTCTGCCGGTTCATTATAAAAGATCAGGTTCCCAACTACATCAGTAATAAAAACAGGTATGGAAAGGCAATCTGCCAACTGGCGGTTCAGGATTATTTCTATTTCATGCGCAGCCATGACGGTTCTTTTATGACAGATGTGCTTATCTAAATTTAAGAAGAATAGTTCTCACTAAATCAAATGAAGAAACAAAAATTACCAGGTCAACATTCGAATTAACCTTTCGTGTTGAGGATACATCTTTATCAGATCATCAGCTTTAGCTATCTCAAAATCGGCGAATTCAAAGCCTGGAGAAACAGTACAGCCTACAAAACAATACTCGCTTCCAGGGGCAGGCATGCAGGCAAACCAACAATTAGCGGGAACCACACATTGAAATGATAGATACTCCAAATCATTTCCCAAAGCAATAATTTTTACTTCACCATTCTGGTCAATGATATAAATAATCAAAGGATCACCCGCATAGAAATGCCAGCACTCATCGCTCTTGATACGATGAAAAGCAGAAAAATTTCCTTTCTCCAATAAAAAATAAATCGCAGTTGAAAAAGATCTGTTTGCCCCAAACCTTTCCGGCAATGCATCCGCCGCTATTTGCTCACTGCTTTTATAAGTTTGTTTATACCAACCTCCTTCAGGATGAGGTTCTAAATTATAATGCTGAATAAGTCTGTGGATGAGGGACATTCAACAAAGGAATGACAAAATTTTCACTCCCCTTGTCAAACTTCTATTGGCATTGCATGTGTGCTATTCTTTGAATAAGTATGAATTTTATCAACAATAAATTCTGCATCTTGCTTTGTACCATAAAGAATTACAGATTTTCTATTTCTTAACCACGGAAGGCCAAGAAAATAAAGCCCGGGAATAACAGCTTCCCCATCTTTTTGCCTGACATTTCCTTCTTCATCAAACACGGGTAATTTGATATAACTGAAATCGCCTTTAAAGCCCGTACACCAGATTATTGATTTAATATTGTCTTTTTCAAAATTCAAAGATGTTATTGCGCTTGCACAAACAGCGTTTTCATCTGGTCGGTCTGCTTCGTCTATTATTGGCGGTTCGGCATTTAACTTCGACTGAACAATAAATCCGTCTATCATTTCCTTTACTTTCATTGAGAATCCGTCGGCAAATTTTATATGCATTGCTGCATTCGGTTGAAAGAAAATATTTTTTTCATCTGCATGGTCAGTTTTACCAAGAAGAACGCCACCTTTTTTTGCAAGAGTTTGCAAACTGATCGTGTAACGGCTTCCACCGGTACCGGTGATTTGCGGCGGTTTCATGTTCAGCATTGCTGGCTCTGTAATGTCTTCAGCCTTCATATCAAAAAACTTCATCTCGAGCAGCCAAACCATGATATCCTTGCCACGATACCAGCGTGGAACACGAGCTACCATACTTGTAGAGAGATAAACCTTTCTTCCGGCATTAATTAAATCTTCGGCAACCTGTATACCTGATTGTGCACTTCCAACAACTAATACCGCACCAGCCGGTAAAACATCAGGGTTGCGATATTCACTCGTATGGAGCTGCCTGACATTAGCCGGTATGCTTTTAGCAATTGATGGAATACTTTTTTCGCTAGCGTATCCTGAAGCAATGATCACATGTTTTGCAGAATAGTTTTTGATAAGATCATTTGAAGAAACAGTAACATTAAAAATTTCTCCTTTTTTTTCAATAGAAATCACTTTACTATTTTCTTCAACAGGCAAATTATATTTTGAAACATATTCTTCAAATGAAGAAACATAAGAAGGTGCTGTAGCAAAAGCATCGGGTTCTTTTTCCTCGTAATCCAGACCTGGCAATCCATTTAATTTATTGATTGAATTAAGCCGGAAAGAATCCCATCGTTGTGAACGCCACGACTCACCTATCCTTCCACGTTCAAAAACAATATGGCTTAATCCATATTTTTTTAAAAAGTAACTGGCAGACAGTCCTGCGAAGCCAGCACCTACAACAATCACGTCAAATACTGTGCTTTTCATAAAAAGGTTTTTACTATTAATGAATCAATGGTTGTAAAACTTAACAAAGTAAATTTATTTTTTCCAGGGAAAATATCATTTGCAATGAAGTCCAAAAACTTTGCTTAAAAGCCCAGATCGGCATTAATACTGGCTACCTGTTCGTGATAAGCAAATCTTAGGCTGTATAGTTAACCAAAGCTGCTTTTTGTTTCCTGTACTGGAGAGGGGCCGAACCAAATTGTTTTTTAAACGCTTTATTAAAATGTGAAATATTTTTAAACCCACTTTCGTTTACTATATCCACTATAGGGTTATCAGAATGTGATAAAAGGAATGCAGCCCGGCTTAGTCTTTTATCCAACAGCCACTTGCCCGGCGAAATTCCAAAAGTGTTATAAAAACTCCTTTTGTAAGAAGAGAGGCTGCGGTGGCAAAGTCGTGCATATTCATTCAATTGCATATTATAGTAACAATTATTTTCCATAATCGTTTGCAGATCGTCAAGATCAGAGTAAGCCAACTTATACAAATAATTTGTTAGCTCATTATTTTCCTCATTGGTAAGGATATTTAATAAAAGCTCCTTGAATTTTAGCTCCAGTAAGTTTTCCGCCGGTCGGGTATTAGTAGAAAAATAAGAAAGAATGGATTGATAGAACGCAGTCATTACTGGTGTACAATGAACAAGCAATAATCGATCAGTAGATAATGGATAAGAATTAGAAATAAAATTTAAACCCGAATTTTCAAGAATAAAAGATCGTAAGTATTCATCAGGAACAAAAAACATCAATACACAAAAAGGATCTCCACTTACTCTTTCTACGGTTAACCCACCTTTTTTAACAAACACAGTTGAACCTTCTGCAAGTAACCATGACTTCTCCCGTGAAGACATTCGTTTGCCACCAGTTAGTACATGAACAAAAATGTTGTAGTTATTCCAGTTTTCGCCTTTTACAAATTCAGGGGGGCAATCTAATTTAAGAAATAATATTTCCCTACAGCAAAACTGCCGGAGTTGTTCGGGGTGGCTTTTCACATAGTCATAAAAATTCGTCATATACTAGCCTTTACAAATGTAAAAAAAAGAGTTGACGCACTAACATAATTCTCATGAAAAGACCTTAAGTTGCAACTGACTCCGCCGGAAAATTTGTTTTTGAATAATAGTAGAGCTTATCAACAACAAACTTTACATCTTCTAATATTCCAAAAAGTATTGGTGACTTACGGCTTCTCAGCCAGGGATAACCTAGAAAATAAAAACCAGGAAATACAGGTATTCCATCTTTATGGATCAATTTTCCATTATCATCAAACACTGGTAATTTAATATAACTGAGATCGTGATCGAAACCTGTAGACCAGATAATTGTTCTTATATTACTTTCTTTTAGGTCAAGCGATGTTATTTTGCTTGCACAGTTTGCATCAATATCCGGAATATCTGCTTCATCATAATGTGCCGCTGGTGCAGATAAATTATTTTTTAAGATATGATCGTCGACCATCCTTTTCATTTTAAGAGAAAACTCATCTGCAAATTTTACATGCTGCTTTGCATCATCATTGAAGAAAACTTTACCACTATCAGCATTATTCATTTTACCTAAAATAATGGCCCCCTGTTTTGAAAGAGATTGTAAACTCATACTATCTCTCCCGCTGCCGGTACCCGTGATATGTGGTGGTCGCAAATTTAAAATTTTAGGATCACTTATTTCTTCGGCCTTTATATCATAAAATCCTGCTTCCTTTACCCAATAAAAAATATCTTTTCCCCTGTACCATCTTGGGATTCGTGGTACCATGCTGGTTGAGAGATAAACTTTTCTTCCGGCATTAAGCAAATCTTCTGTTATTTGGCAACCCGATTGGGCACTACCTACCACAAGCACATCACCTTCCGGTAATTGATCAGCATTTTTATATTCACTCGTATGCAACTGAGCTATTTCTTTCGGAATATTTTTAGCCAATGCGGGGATCTTGATCTCATTTGCAACCCCTGAAGCGATCAGAACTTGTTTGCAAAAAAAATTTTTCGCTTCGTTATTAGACACAACTGAAACAACAAATACTTCCTTCGTATTTTCAATAGCAATTACTTTTGAATTTTCTACAACAGGTAATTGATGACCTTTTACATAATGTTCAAGTGCAGAAACGAATTCGGTTGCTGATGGAAAAAGGTCTGGATCTTTCGGCTCAGGATCGTCACCTGGTAAAACATTTAATTTATTAGTTGAGTTAAACCTGAAGCTATCCCATCGTTGTGAACGCCATGATTCGCCGATCTTACCTCTTTCAAAAATAATATGACTTAAACTATATTTTTTTAAATGATAACTGGCTGCTAAACCTGAATACCCAGCGCCAACTACAATTACATCAAGTAAAGTTTCAGCCATACAATATCAATGATTGAAAGTTAAAAATACGAACTGATGGGGTAAAAAATCCCCAACGAGGCGGTCTGAAATTTGATGTTTTACTAATAATAAAACCTTTTTAGCATGGCAAAAACTGATAAAAATAAAAAAGAAGAAAAAGATAAGTCTCAACCAGCTTCAAAACCTGATCCTGAAACACTTCACACAACAGATCCTCAAGAGAACATGAAGGGACCCATTTCTTCTTTTATGCAGAATATTAAAGAAGAAGCCAACAAAAATGATAAAGTTTCAAAAGAAGAAGCTGATAGAAAAAGGGAAGAAAACATGTAATCCCACATTAACTTAAAATAAAGGAAGGGACTGTACATTGACGATCCGGTTTATATAACTAACAGTCCCTAACTTTATTCTCTATGAATCGCATTGATCGCTTGGCAGCAATACTTATACAGTTACAGTCACGACCACTAATAAAAGCTCAGGATATTGCTGAAAAATTTTCTATTAGCCTTCGAACCGTTTATCGTGATGTAAAAGCATTGGAAGAGGCTGGTGTACCGGTGATCGGAGAAGCAGGAACAGGTTATCGGCTAATGGAAGGTTATAAACTTCCTCCTGTAATGTTCAATATGGATGAAGCAAGGGCATTGCTCACTGCTTCTAAACTAGTGCAATCAAAAACTGATGCCAGCATTTCAAAACATTATACTGCTGCGTTGGATAAAATAAGAGCCATTCTTCGCCATTCGGAAAAAGATCATATCCAGGAAATTGATGAACACATTGTAGTAATGACACATCCTGCAATTGTTTATCAACCACAAGCTGATTTGCATCTTCAATTAATATTAAAAGCGATCGGCAGTTCTTCTGTTATTGAAATAAATTATACATCGCTTGAAAAAAATGAGAGTACAAAACGAAAAGTAGAACCGGTTGGTATCTATTATCTCGGCAGCCATTGGTATTTAATTGCCTTTTGTCAATTGAGAAAAGATTACAGGAATTTTCGCACCGATAAGATCTCAAAGCTGATCGTTACTGATGAAACAAACTCAAGGACACATCCACCATTGCAAAGCTTTATCAGTAAAATGTCTGAGGATAAGGAAGTGACAAAAGTTATAATAGATGTTGACCCAGCTATTGTAAAATATCTTGGCGAGCAGAAATACTATAATGGTTTTGTAAAAGAAGAAAAAGCCGGTGATCATGTACGAATGACCTTTTTAACGGGTTCGATTATGGGCTTTTCCCGTTGGTTCATGCTTTATGGCGATCATGCAAAAATTGTAGAACCGCTGGAATTGAATGATATGGTAGCCGAGATCGCCGAAAATATTTTAAAAAAACTGGAATATTCTCAAGTGCTGCTGACATAGGGCTGTCACAAGTGGGTTGTTTCTTTGATTATTAAAACAAACACTATGACATTTATTGAATTTTTTAAGAAACAATTCATCGAAGAAGCAGCCACAACCCGCAAAATGTTGAGCCGGGTACCTGACGACCAATTTACTTACAAACCGCATGAAAGATCGATGGTGATGAAAAGCCTCGTCACCCATCTCGCCGATCTGCCAGGCTGGATACATTTGACATTGACAACCGATGAACTGGATTTCCAAAAAGCATATGAGATGCCTGATATAAATAGTAACAAGGACCTGGTGGCCTATTTTGAAAAAAGATATAATGATGGCTTATCGGCTCTTGTTGCAGAAAATGAAAAAGTATTGAATGATCCATGGACATTAAGAAATGGCGAAACTATCTACGCCACCAATCCAAAGATTGATGTTCTTCGGATGTCGATGAGCCAGCAAATACATCATCGGGCACAACTCGGTGTGTATCTAAGATTACTGAATATACCCATTCCAGGAAGCTATGGCCCAAGTGCAGATGAAACTGATTTCTAAAACAAAAGATAAGATTGAAATTAAAGCTCGTGAATCATCATAAGCTTTAATTTTTGAGTTATTGTTTTGCCCTTATATAAACCAATTTTATATTTCTTCTTCCCGATTCCCGCTCATCTATTTCAAAAAGCCCCAAACTTCTTATCAGCTGTAACAACTTTTCAAATCCATAATTACGGGGATCAAAGTCAGGTCGCTTCTTCAATAACATATTTCCAAGATCACCCAAAAAAGCCCAACCATTCTCATCGGCAATATCATTGATACTGGAGGTAACAAGATTCACAAGATTCTTATCAGCCTTGCTGATCACTTTTTCTTTTTTTCGCAGATCACTCAGCTTAATTTGTTTCGTACTTGGTTCCGGCTGATCCAATATTTCTATATAAATAAATTTATCACAGGCAGCCCTGAATGGTGAAGGAGTTTTTTGTTCTCCCATCCCAAATACTTTCATTCCTGCTTCACGAAGTCGTGTCGCAAGCCTTGTAAAGTCGCTATCGCTACTGACCACACAAAATCCATCTACACGGCCTGTATATAAAATATCCATTGCATCAATGATAAGAGCAGAATCAGAAGAATTTTTTCCCGTTGTATAACTGTACTGCTGTACAGGAGTGATTGCATGATCAAGAAGCACAGCCTTCCATCCTACGGAATGCGGTTTTGTCCAATCTGCATAAATACGTTTGAAAGTTGGCACTCCATATTTGGCAATTTCCTCCAGTATGCCATTGATCAAACGAGATGGCACATTATCGGCATCGATTAAAACTGCAAGACGAAGATCTTTTGCATTATCCATGTAGAAAAACGATTTACAGGAAAGATAATGATTTAAAAGCTCTCGTCTTCCCAAACAATCCTACTTTGCTGCCTTAATAGAAATACCAAGATGTATTGCATCCCTGATAAGATCATCTGGCTTTCCCGGATAGACAATTCCCCAATCTTTACGATCGATATTGAACTTTGCATTGGCTTCTGCAGTATTTCCTGAAACACTTATACGTGCAGGGAACTCAATATTCTTTGTAACTCCTTTCAAAGTAAGATTGCCGCTTACTGTATGTGTAGGATCCGTCACTTTATATTTACTGATCTCATCTTGTCTTGGATCTGTAGTATCTTTTATTGCATCTCCCTTGTAAGGCTTCACATCAGTAAGTTCAAAAGTTCCGTCAGGATTTTTTTCTACATCAAAAAAATCAGCCGATTTTAAATGTCCCAATAGTTTTTGATTGCCCGAACTATCTGACCCTTTTGGACCTACTACCTGCATATTTGCTATGTCTAAGATAAATTTACCACCGGTGACCTCTCCATTTTTTACATGTATCTCACCACTTTTTAGAGGAACTGTCCCTATATGATAACCACTAACCTTTGTGCCCACCCAATCTATTTTACTATCTGCAACATTTAGTTTCCAAACATCCCCTGTTTTTTCACTATCCACAGTTTTAGCGTCAGTAGTTTTTGCTTCGTCACTTTCCGGTGCATTTGTGCAGGAAAAAAATGTGATTGAACTAGACATCAATAGAATTAATAATTTCAGTTTCATTTTAATCAATTTTACTAGAATAACTAAAAGACAATAACAGGTACTTTGGAAGCACCTGTTATTGAATTACTATTTGCTTAACGAATAGAAATATATCCTCAACCAAGATCACGAAGCCATTTAATAAGATCATCTTTCGCCTTTCCGGTTTTTTTCTGAACTCTTCCCCAAAATTCATCATCCTTACCTTCTTCATATTTCAAATCGTCATCGGTTAGTTGAGCATACTTTTGTTTCAACTTTCCTTTCCATTCATTTATTTGTCCTTTTACTTCTACTTTGTCCATAATTTATTTTTTTGATGATAATAAAGAAGTATAAAAAACTATGCCATAGGAAAAGGCATTGAAACATAATCCACCTATCTACGAATGAGGCATAAAGTTTGGGGAATTTATTGACCACAAGTTTCTCCTTTTGTAAGGTTAAACAATGAATGATCTTCTAATTTCAAAACTCAAATCAAATGGAAACAAAATCGCAAACCAAGCAAGATATAAAGCAGCAGGACGCTTCTTTACAAAATGATATCGTAATAAACAGAGTTTTCAACTTGCCAATAAGTGCTGTATGGTCGGCATGGACGGAAGCTGAGGAATTTAAAAAATGGTGGGGACCAAAAGGCTTTACTTGTCCATCAAGTAAAATGGAAGCAAAAGTTGGGGCTAAATATTTGAATTGCATGAAAGGCCCTGATGGGAAAGAGTATTGGTCTACTGGTGTAGTTAAAGAACTGATTCCTGAAAGAAAACTTGTTGTTACAGATAATTTCTCAGATGAAAAAGGCAATATTAAATCTCCTGCTGATTATGGAATGACCGGGAATTGGGCAAAAGAACTTTTGATCACAGTATACCTGGAAGAAGCAGACGGAGCAACAAAAATGAAACTTCGTCATCAGGGAATACCAAATGAAATGCGTGAAGAATGCATACAAGGATGGAATGAGTCTTTTGATAAGCTGGAAGAGAATATTAAGTAAAATACCGACTGAGTTTATTTGAAAAGAGTTGCACATTGAGCAACTCTTTTCAATTTGTGACAAATACATAATAATTAACTTGCACTACTTTTCAATAAAGCATGGCTACAGCTACAAGACATTTAAGCAGTTCAACAGAAGGAAAAACACCGAAAGCAAAGATCAACAAAGAGAATCTGCGACAAGCTCTTGTCCTTTTTAAATATTTAAGACCACATCGCGGTAAATTCATTGCAGGTCTGATATGCATTGCACTTTCTGCATTTACTACAAGCTTGTTTCCATTATTTCTGGGGAAAATGATCGATGCAGCATCTCCTGGTGCCGCATTACCAGGTTTTGATGCCGGGTCAAAATTTGGATTCGGATTAAAAAATATTCACTGGAGCTTAAATACAACATTACTGCTCATTTTTGCTCAGTTGACAGTGCAGACTTTCTTTTCTTTCATGAGAGTGTACCTGCTTACATCTGTTGGTGAAAGAAGTTTGGCTGATATGCGGAAAGATGTTTACAGTAAGCTGCTTACTATGCCCATGAGTTTTTTTACAGAAAAACGGGTTGGCGAGCTTAGTAATCGTATCTCATCTGATCTTTCGCAAATACAGGATGCCATCACATTTACTTTCGCTGAATTTTTAAGAGGGGTGTTTACACTTATTATAGGGTTGATCTTTATTTTTCTCATTAGTCCGAAGCTGGCATTGATCATGTTAACAGTTGTTCCAGTTCTTGCAATTGTTGCCGTAGTATTTGGAAAAAGGATTCGCAAAATGGCACGAAAGACACAAGATCAACTGGCAGATAGTGGTACCATCGTACAAGAAACATTTCATGGGATATCAATAGTAAAAGCATTCACCAGTGAATTTCATGAGATCACCCGTTATGTAAAAAGTTTGAAAGCTGTTGTATTAACAGCCATCAGTAATGCAAGATGGCGTGGGGCATTTGTTGCATTCATGATCTTTTCCTTATTCGGTGCATTGGCATTTGTAGTATGGAACGGTGCCCGAATGGTGCAGTCAGGCGATCTGACAATTGGCCTGCTGATTACGTTTGTCGTGTTTTCTATGTTTGTTGGTGGCACCTTTGCCGGCTTTGCAGATATGTTCTCGCAATTACAAAAAACTTTAGGTGCTACACAAAGTGTAAGAGAAATTCTGCGTAGTGATGGTGAACCGGTAGACTACTTAAAACCAATTACAGTAGAAAAACAATATGAATTAAAGGGAAATGTCCGGTTCGAGCATGTAGCATTTAGCTATCCAAGCCGAAAAGACATACAGGTGTTAAAAGATCTTTCTCTTACTGCACGCAATGGAGAACAACTTGCTATTGTTGGACCAAGCGGTGCAGGCAAATCAACGATAGCTTCGCTCCTGCTTCATTTTTATGAACCAGACAATGGAATTGTTTATTTTGACGAACGACCAGCCCGTGAATTTCCAATTTCACAATTAAGGAGACAAATGGCTTTTGTACCACAGGATGTTATTTTATTTGGTGGCAGCATCAGGGAAAATATAGCCTATGGAAAACCCGATGCAACAGATGAAGAAATTATGGCCGCTGCAAAAAATGCTAATGCCCATGAGTTCATTAAAAGATTTCCTGAGCAGTATCAGACGATCGTTGGAGAAAGAGGAATTAAATTAAGTGGAGGTCAGCGGCAACGTATCGCCATCGCCCGTGCCATTTTAAAAGATCCTGCAATTTTGATCCTGGATGAAGCTACATCATCACTCGATAGTGAAAGTGAACAACTGGTGCAGGATGCACTTGACAACCTTATGAAAGGACGTACATCTTTTGTTATTGCGCATCGTCTTTCTACCATTCGCAGTGCAGATAAAATTGTATTGATCGATAAAGGAATTGTAAGCGAAGCCGGCACCCATACTGAACTAATGAGTCATAACGGTCTGTACCGGAAGCTTAATGATATGCAATTTGATTTTGGTATGGTTACCCAGTCTCCTGCTAATGAGCTTACCCTACCCCATTCCGAAGGCATACAGGAGCAGCTGGAAACAAAAAGCTGATCCGAGGTAAATTTTCATAGTTGGTTTTTCGGGATTATAATTAAACCCTATACCTTTACTATTGTACCATTTGTAAATTTATGAACCTTCCTACCGAAGACCTCATAGTAAAAGTAGACTCCCAACTGTTACAGGCAGATGTGGAGGAGATGATCAACAGTACAAAGAATTTGAGAGAGATCCTGGTTGATATTATCACCTGGATCGAGTATAAAAGCGAGAATGATATACTCACATCTATACTTTTATATAATAACAAAACAAACCAGTTATTTGAAGGCGCTGCCCCTTCTCTTCCCGATCATTATAACACCGCAGTCAATGGAATCACGGCTGGGCCCGTTGCAGGGTCTTGCGGTACGGCAGCCTATTTTCGTAAACAAATAATTGTGGATGATATTGCAACGGATCCTCTTTGGAAAGATTATAAATCGTATGCATTAAGTGAAGAATTGCGTTCTTGCTGGTCAACACCCATATTTAATGCGAATGATGAATTGCTCGGGACTTTTGCAGTATACTATAACGAGCCCCGCAAACCAACTCAAAACGATCTCTCACTTATCGATGAACTGGTAGACGTAACCGGTTCAGCAATTGAAGCAAGAAAAGAAGACTATAAGAAAATGGTTGGCCTTTAGTTCAATGTTCCATTTTAGGTTGAGCTTTTTACCAGTAAGTCTATTCAACAAATTCTATCTTTATAAATTACTCATGAACGCTTTCTCATGACCGAACCTTTATTTATTAATAAAGAAAAGACAGCATCACTGTTGCCTATGAAGGAATGCATCGAGGTAATGGAAAAAATGTTTCGTTCATTGGCAGCAGGAGAATGTTTGCAGCCATTGCGTAACATAATGCGACTCCCCGATGGCAGCGGTGTATTAGGGATGATGCCGGGTCATGCAGCTAATTATGGAGTGATGGGTATCAAAGTTATCACCGTGTTTCATGCTAATAGTGAAGCTGGTCTTCCTTCGCACCAGGGAATTGTAATGTTATTTGATGCAAAGAATGGGCAACCGCTTATGCTCTTTGATGCTTTAGAGATCACTGCTATAAGAACAGCTGCTGCCAGTGCTGTAGCAACAAAATTATTATCACGAGAAAACTCATCAACTCTCGCTATTATTGGTTCAGGTGAACAAGCTAAAAGACATATTGAAGCAATGCTTTTGGTAAGAAACATAAAACGGATCAATCTTTGGAGCCGGAAAGAAAAAAATGCAAAGCATCTCGTTGATGAATTAGCGCGTAAATACAATACACCCATCCATATAAAGGAAACTGTACAGCAGGCAGTACAGAATGCTGATATTATCTGTACAGTTACTGCATCCAAAGAACCTATTGTGATGGGAGAATGGATATCTGCTGGAACCCATATCAATGCTGTTGGCTCAAGCACTCCTTTCGCAAGGGAATTAGATACAACAGCAGTAGTAAGATCAAACCTTTTTGCGGATTGCTATGAATCCCTTTTCAATGAAGCGGGGGATTTTTTAATTCCCAAAAAAGAAGGAGCCGTAACGGATGAACTTGTAAAAGCTGAAATTGGGGAAATTTTATCAGGTACAAAAAAAGGAAGAGAGAGTGATGAGGAGATCACTGTATTTAAATCACTCGGCATTGCAGCGGAAGATATTTTTTCAGCTTATCATATTTATGAAAAAATAAATTCCAGGAAATGATCTCGTCACAAAAAGAAATTTCAGTTTCACTACAAGATATAAAAGATGCGCAACAGCGCATTAAAGGCAAAGTAAATCGTACGCCACTTGTTCGTTTTTATAGCGACGATTTTCCGGGAGAAATTTATTTGAAGCTGGAAAATTTGCAACCGATCGGATCTTTTAAATTAAGAGGTGCCTGCAATGCAATGAGTGTTGCTGACAGATCATTATTGAAAGACGGCGTATATACTGCAAGTGCAGGAAACATGGCTCAGGGCGTTGCATGGAATGCACGAATGATGAATATTCCCTGTACCGTGATCGTACCCGACCATGCACCACAAACAAAACTGGATGCGATCACAAGACTTGGTGCAAAATTTATCAAGATCCCATTCAATGATTGGTGGCAGGTGCTTGTAACAAGAAAATTCGAAGGAATGAAAGGATTATTTGTTCACTCGGTTAGTGATCCAGCTGTTATTGCTGGTAACGGAACGATAGGTTTGGAAATTCTCGAAGACCTCCCGGATGTAGATACAGTGATCGTTCCTTTTGGCGGTGGTGGACTTATAAGTGGAATTGCTACTGCTGTAAAATCAATTAAGCCGGATGTAAAAGTTTTTGCTTCTGAAGTAGAAACAGCGGCGCCTCTTGCACCATCTCTCGCTGTTGGTGAGCCAGTAAAAGTAGATTATATCCCAAGCTTTGTAGATGGAATGGGAAGTGCAGGTTTGCTTGCTGAAATGTGGCCATTAGTAAGTAAACTGGTAAATGGCTCTATTGTTTTAAGTTTAAAACAAATTGCCGATGCGATAAAATTACTGATGGACCGAAACCGTGTTATTGCCGAAGGTGCTGGTGGCTCATCATTTGCTGCAGCATTATCGGGAAAAGCGGGAACCGGAAAAGTTGTTTGTGTAATTTCGGGTGGAAATATTGATGCAGAAAAATTGATCAAGATACTTTCCGGTACAATGGCTTAATTCTATTATTATCTTATTTAAGGCACGCCATTTTTCACCGTTCATAAAAAGAAAAGGAAAAATTCATTTTCGTTATTACTTTTGTCATACAACTTCATCCCCGGTTTTATCCAACTTCAACTTTACTGAAACAAACTGTACCAGCATTTCACCTGGTTAGGTTATTTATTTACCTCAAACAACCAAAATGAAAAAAATTTCCATTTTGCTATGTGCATTTGTAATATGCGCAAGTGTTGTCTCCTGCAGATTTCATAATAATGTAAGTATTACTTACAATGAGAATGGCCATTATTATAAAATGAAAGCATATTTCGGCCGCAATAAAACAGCGAAAGTTGAAAGATATATGGATGATGTTTTAGCTTCCGGAAATATGTCTTTTCGTAATACCCGTATTGATGGCCAGATCACACTGGATGATAATTCAACGTTCTACATAAAAAAACATAGAGGGTACCTTTATATAAAACTCGATAAGTATAAAAACTCCGATGAAGCTTTTTACAAGATAAAGTCAATGTGTGAAGGGATAAAAGAGATATTGGGACAATAGGTTACTAATCAAAAGTCTTAAGACGGTATGCCTTTTGTATTTTAGCTTAAGTAAAATTTAAGTCATGCCGAAGCTTTATATGTTATTGATCGGAGCTACTCCACCGGATAGAAATATCGAACAACATGATGTTTTCTTTGCTATTGGTGATACGATGAAGGATCTCATTCCCGGAGTAGAAGCATTTTGGCCCGGCAATAATAAACTCCATTTTGATGCATGGCGTGAAGTAACAAGTGTAAATGGTTATAAAGTTGAAGTTGTTTCAAAAAATGAAAGCATACAAACAAGTCCATTCAAATTATTCTTCATTAATCTTGGTGGTTATAAGGAAAATGAATTCGAAGAGTTTCACTACAAAATGATCATCGCAGCTGCGGATAAAGCAGAAGCAATAAACATTTCAAAACAAACTGCCTTCTTCAAGCATACCGGTTTTAAAGGAGCTACCTCACATATTGATGATAAATTCGGGGTAGATGTTGACGATGTTTATGAAATAAAAGATATACTGCCTGCTGATGCAAAAGAAAAATATAGCTTGTTGGTAACTCCCGCTGATTCAATTGTGGAAGATGAAATAAACCTGGGTTATTTTAAACTTAATATGCTTCTATAATATTTTTATCGTTGTTCCCTTCACACTATTTCACCCAATACGGGTTTACCGATCCTTGATGCACGGGCAACTGAACCATTAAGAAATTGCATCGGCAGGTGCAATCGCATCCCCCATGACATCTCATCATGCTTTGCTTTTGGAAAACATAAATGCAGGAAATTATATCCGTATATCCATCCACGGGATGCAAGCGCCATTGCCATCGCCATCGTTACTTCATAATTATCCGCGGGCCAACCACTGTCAAGATAAAATGCTACATCTTTTTTTGGTTCATTCAATACCCGTTCAATAAGATCATCTTTATGAGAAAAGGTGCTCGACATACAAACAGCCACACCAAATACTTCCGGATACTGCCAAACAGTATAGAATGAAACGACTCCACCAAGAGAAGAACCCCACACCGATCTGAAACGTCGATTATCAACAAGACGCAAAAATTTCTGCGCCTGGGGCACTACTTCTTCGGCAAGCGAACGGGCATAAGTTTCATAGCCAGGTGATGTATATTCATGCATTCGATCCGCTGAACGAATACCAATGATCACTAAACTCTCGGCAGCACTCATTGATTCCAATTGCCATATCGTATCATCTACATTCCATGTATTACCTAAAAATGCTTCTTCAGGAAAGAAAAGATTCTGTCCGTCCTGCATAAATGCCACAGGGTATGAAGCAAGTGTATTCTCATCATACCCCGCAGGCAAATAAGCTCGTAAATAATGTGTTCTTCCAAGTATCGTTGATGGAAATTCATACAACTCTGAAAAACGTCCTTTATCAGATCCAAAAAAGAATGGATAAGAAATTCGTTTATCATCTTCTTCCATCAGCAAGAGTTTATTAGTACCTACAGACCAGTGATAAACTCCATCCTCTGTGATAAGACATGGTTTAAAATAAAGGAATGGTTGATCTGCTTCTACTTTAAAAACTGAAATATTACCATCATCACTAACTGAAACGGGTTCCAGATCTTTATCCCAATCATTCTCTGTTCGCAAAATTAATTTTCCTTTCCCTGCAGGATATGCAACTCTTAATTTTCTTTTTAATGTTTCAGAAGTTTTATAAAGTTTTTCCTTTTTATCCTGTTTATCTTTTTTTTCTTTTGCCATGATCTTTATATTATTTCAAATACATGATAACTCCATGCGGGCATATCAAGATAGAGTCCTCTTGCCAGCAGATCATTTCCCTGCCTGTCATACGCTGCTTCACTCATCAGGTCATTTAATTTCCATTGCTTGCTCGCCAATTCTGAAAATGGAAGATGTACATAACATTGACCAGGCTCTGATGAATAATTTACACATACAAGCATAAGCTTGTTATCAGCTTCCCATGCAAATGCAATGAATGAGTCCCATGTGCCATTACCATCCCAGGCTGATCTACATTCAAGCAAGCTCCAGTTCCCATCTCTGAATATTGGCTTTTTAAGTATGGTTAAAAGTTGCTCATAAAATTTTTGCAAATGCATATTGACCGGCTCAAGCGGGGCACGGACCAAATGTGGCGAGATCCTTTTTGTTCTTCCTGTAAATTGTCCCTGGTGAAAAAATCGTAATCCGGGTGATAAGAATGTGATCACCGCAGCTGCTTCATGCATTTCTTGATCAAATGTTGCGGCAGCTCGTGGCTCATCATGATTTTCAAGAAAACGTGCAAGCTTATCCTGGTAATCAGGTCCCGCATAAAAATGTTCCCGAACAGGTCTTGCATTTGCTTCACGTAACCGATCATAAAGACGTTTATCATATGCATAATCAAAGCCCTCTTGCTGAAGTGTCCACTCCATATCCCAATAAACCTCTGCCATAAAACAGAAACCGGGGTTTTGTTCACGAACTTTTTTTATAGCCTGCGACCAGAATGGTTGCGACTTGCGACCCCATGTTTTTTCAAATACCTCAGGAAGAATAAGCATTGCCATATCGCATCGAACACCATCACATTGCTCTGAGATTCGCATAAGTTCACTAGTCATTGCTTCTACAGTTGCCGGATTGCTATAATCCAATTGCATCGTATCAACCCATCCCGAAAAATATGGATCACGACCATAAGCAAGTATCAGCTCATCCGCTTCGTGTACTCTTGTATAATTCAGCGGCTCTCTTTCAAGATCATTTATGGTGCCCGAAACAAAATAAGCAGGATGATCTTTTACCCATGGATGATCAGGCCCCATATGATTGGGAACAAAATCCAGCATTAGCTTAAAGCCAAGTTTTTGAAGTCTTTTGCGAAGTCGTTTCAATGCTTCATCGCCACCAAGATCAGGGTGAACATGATAACCGGCGATCGCAAAACCTGAACCTGCAATATCTTCTTCCTGCAGATCAGTTAATGTTGTTTCAAAATCATTTCGCCACTCAGGGTTTTCACGAGAGATCTTTTTTCCTTGTGGACCTGTGCACCATACACTCAAAAACCATAACCAATCAAAGCCCAACTCTTTTAATTGTTGTAATGCATTATCAGGAATATCATCAAGAGTAGCTTTTTTGCCAAGCTCAAGGGTCAATGCAGTTATCCATACACGAGTATTAATTTGATAAAGCGACGGATATCTTGGGTTCTTCATTTTGCTTTTTTGCGTTCTCAATATTTTGCTTAAATGCCGATTGCTTACCCTCCTGTAACATTTGCTTTGCATCCAGCATACCAAATAGCTGGATAATTTTTGCTACAACTCCTGTCCAGCCTGTTTGATGACTGGCACCAAGTCCTGCTCCATTATCTCCATGGAAGTATTCAAAGAAGAGAATAAGATCACGCCAATGTGGATCGTTCTGGAATTTTTCAGTTCCACCGTAAACAGGACGTAGTCCTTTTTCATTTCGCAAAAAAGTGCTGCTAAGTCTTTCAGCGATATCCTTTGCAACTTCGAAAAGGTTCATCATTTTCCCGGAACCAGTTGGACATTCAATTTTGAAATTGTCTCCATAATATAAATAGTAATTAAGCAAAGCCCGAAGAAGCATCACATTCACCGGCATCCATACGGGTCCTCTCCAATTTGAGTTGCCACCAAACATACCACTGTTTGATTCAGCTGGAAGATAATCTACCTGATACTCCTGTCCTTCTACATGAAATATATATGGATTCTTTTCGTGGAATTTTGAAAGAGCTCTGATACCATGTGGTCCGAGAAATTCATTTTCATCTAACATTTTTGAAAGAATTCTTCTTAACCTTTCAGGATTTACAAGAGCAAGAATGCCCCGATCGGATTCACCCAAATGATTGGGACCTGTTGGATGTAAAGTTGTGATCAATTCAGGATTGCGGCGTACACGTTCAAAAATATAGCCCATTGCATTGGGAATGCGTTTTCGTTGCCACTCTTCTATTATTGTTGTTGCACATAGCGGTAATAAACCTACCATTGAACGAACTTTAAGTCGTTGCGTTTGACCATTTGGTAATCGAAGTATGTCATAATAAAAACCATCTTGTTCATCCCACATTCCTTCATCGCCTGGTTTATTCATGGCTAAAGCGATATAATAAAAATGTTCAACGAACTTGAATACCATTTCTTCATAGATGGGATCTTCTGCGGCCAACTCAATCGCCATCTCTAACATGTTTTGACTGAAGAGAGCCATCCACGCAGTACCATCTGCCTGCTCAAGATGACCACCAGTAGGAAGTGGAGCGCTGCGATCGAAAACACCAATATTATCAAGACCAAGAAAGCCTCCTTCAAAAACATTCTTGCCATGGCGATCTTTACGATTGATCCACCACGTGAAGTTCAACAATAGCTTGTTGAAAGTTGACCTGAGAAAATTTATGTCCATCTCGTTCCGCAGTGCCTGGTCATTACGAAGCAAGAACAAACTGGCCCAAGCATGAACAGGTGGATTCACATCACTAAAATTCCATTCATACGCTGGCATTTGTCCGTTTGGATGGAGATATGAACCCAGCAACATCAGCTTCATTTGATGTTTTGCAAAATCAGGATCGACAATGGAAAGAGGAAGTGTATGAAAAGCAAGATCCCAGGCTGCATACCAGGGATACTCCCATTTATCGGGCATAGAAATGATATCCTGGTTCAGCATATGATACCATTCCGAATTGCGTGAATTTTTATACCCGGAGTGTAATGGATTTGAATTATGTTCATCCAGCCAGTTATCACCATCAAAAAAGAAAAACTGTTTGCTCCACAACATGCCCGCCAGTGCCTGTCGCATTACATTAGCTTTGTCTTCACCTATTGAAGGCGGTGTTACTGATCTGTAAAACTCATCTGCTTCCTTAATTCTATCGGTAAAAACTTTTTCAAAATCAGCGAATGGATCTTCGTTAGCATCAGAAGTTTTTTTAGTTAGCCGCAAACGAATAACAGAAGTTTCGCCTGCACTAACAGTCATTTTATAATGTGCTGATGCTTTTGTTCCATTTTTCTCGGGATTTACAGCATTCTTATTCCCATAAACTATAAAATCATTAATACCATCTTTTACATGAGGGCTCTCATTTTTTACTCCCTCGAAAAGACGTTCATGATTTGTTTCATTCTCTGTAAATAACAAAGGCACTTCTGCATCACAGGATAATGTGAACTCACCTAAGACATTGTGTGTTGCTTTCAAAATGCTTGTACCTCGTTGCGAACTCACCTGGAAAAGATGCGGCTTTTCTTTTGCCCTGTTAGATTCAGCGATCCATTCAGACCAATTATTCCGAAACCATAGAGTAGGTAACAAATGCAGTTCGGCGGCTTCGGGTCCACGATTTACTGTACTTATTTTGATCAATATATCTTCAGATCCTGCTTTAGCATATTCAACAAAAACATCGAAGTAGCGATCTTCATTAAAAACTCCGGTATCAAGTAATTCATATTCCATTTCGTTTCTCGAACGCCGGAGGTTTTCTTCTATAAGATTATTATATGGGTAAGCTGCTTGTGGATATTTGTAAAGAAGTTTCATGTACGAATGTGTCGGAGTACTATCGATATAGAAATAATACTCTTTTACATCTTCACCATGATTACCCTGGCTATTTGTTAATCCAAAAAAACGTTCTTTAAGAATTGGATCCTTACCATTCCATAATGCTAATGCAAAACATAGTTTTTGTTTATCATCAGAAATACCGGCAATACCATCTTCACCCCAGCGATAGGCTCTTGATCGTGCATGATCATGAGTGAAAAAATTCCACGCATCCCCGTTCTCACTATAGTCTTCCCGAACAGTGCCCCACTGACGTTCACTTAAATAGGGTCCCCATTTTTTCCATGGCTGTTTATTGTCACGATCTTCTGCTAATCTTTTCTTTTCCATAATTATTAGTTTAATGGTCAACGATAATTAAATACGATAGGTTCAGATAAGTGGCAATAACAGGATTGGACTTGAGGAGCAAGGGAATTCAGTTACGAATTTATAGAAATTGCCTATCCGATCTGCATCTTTTATAAACCAATAGTAGAGGCGGCAATCAAAAAAAACCATTTACTGGCGATAGAACCCTTTCATAAACCGACCGCCCAACAAATGAAAGTTTTGTCTAACTTAATAGTCTAAACGAAACTGATATGGACTACCAACTCGTCGCTGGCATGCCAGATACAACCGATCACCTGGTTTTTACAACAACCTTTATACACAAAAACATTTTTTACAAGGCAGCGCTTGCCGAAACTATTTCCTGGGATGGAAATCTTACTGGCACTTACGATGTACTTCTTCAATCAGGCAAGGGTACACAGAGACTCACTCTTGTTAAAGAAGGAGGACATTGGAGAGCAGGAGAAGAAATTGAACAGATCGGGATCATTCAAAAGGAAGTGGTTGATATGCTTGGTGAAGTGATCAGTAAAGTACGCAAGTAGTAATGAAACTGTTTGTACCGGGCCTTGCAAATAAACAACAGGCACTACAACATTTATTATGAACCGATGATCCGCCTTCACTGTTGTTCTATATTTGTAATATGAAGAATGGATCTATTATTGCCGGCCTTGTTATATTATTTTCTGCTTGCACCAATAATGAAAACTCATCTGGTAAAAATCAAACTACAACAACAAACGAAAGTGTAACAATTACAAAAAAAAATCAATTGTTTTTTTTGGCAATAGTCTTTCGGCTGGTTATGGTTTGAGTCCTGAACAGGCTTTCCCTGCATTAATTCAAAAAAAGATCGATTCGCTTGGTCTTCCTTACAATGTTGTCAACGCTGGAGTAAGTGGTGAGACCTCTTCCGGTGGTTTAACCCGTATTGACTGGATCTTACAGCAACCAATAGATATATTTATTCTTGAACTTGGTGCTAACGATGGTCTGCGTGGTACGCCACTATCAGAAACAAAAAAGAATCTTCAGGATATCATTGATAAGGTAAAAACAAAATATCCTGATGCTAAATTGGTTTTTGCCGGAATGGAGATCCCGCCTAATATGGGGCAAGCATATACTACAGAGTTTCGAAATATCTATAAAGATCTTGCTGCTAAAAATAATATGACACTTATTCCATTTCTTTTAGAAGGGGTGGGTGGCGAGCCTGAATTAAACCAGGCAGACGGTATTCATCCGAATGAAGAAGGAAGTAAAATTGTAACTGAGAATGTTTGGAATGTATTGCAAAAACTTCTTTGAATAAAAGAAACAACGGAGACACAAAGACACTAAGTTACACGGAAAAGGTCTCCGTGACTCGCTGTGAACTCCGTGTCTCCGTGGTTTAAAAACTCAAACTTCTTCCCTCAAAATCTCCAACGGCGGTCTCGTCACAACAGCCCGACTATTGATCAATCCAATAGCCACAGTAAGAAAACAAACCGATACAAAAACGATCAACAACCACAACCACTCTGTTGTGAATTCAGTTTCAAAAACGAATTTAGCGATCAGCCAGGTCATACCTAATGATAAAAACATTGCCACACCTGCCGCCAATGCACCAAGGAAAAAATATTCAAGTGCCGTGATATAAAAAATTTGCTTACGACTGGCACCCAGTGTTCGCAACAATACACTTTCCTGCATCCGCTGGTATTTACTGATCAGCACAGAAGCTATTAATACAATTAAACCTGTAAATATGCTGAATGCAGCCATGAAACGGATCACAAATCCTACTTTATCTATTACCTGGCTCACAATATTCAATACTGCACTCAGATCAATAACAGTAACATTTGGGAACCGCTGTACCAACTGTTGCTGAAAACGTGCAGACTCATCCTTGTTTTCAATCCGGGTGATCAGTACATGAAATTGCGGCGCTTTTTCCAATACCCCTGTTGGAAACACCACCAGGAAATTTGTTTGCACACGACCCCAATCCACTTTACGCAAGCTGCCAACAATTGTTGTCGTCGGTGCACCTTGTACATTAAAGACCATTGTATCACCGATCTTAATATTGTTCTGATCGGCGAAACGCTCATCAAGTGAAATAAAAATTTTACCTGATCCATCTGCTTTACCAGAAAATTTTCCTTTTGTGATTTTTTCGGAGCTGGTGATCGAATCACGGAATGTTACACGGTACTCCCGGTCAAAAGTGCCTCTCCACATTTTTATCGTGCTATCTTTCCGCAAGGTTTCACCAGTGATACTGTTCACTTTTTCCAACCGCATGTTCACAATAGGAATAGCGCCGTCAATGGGTAAATTAAATCTTCTGGCCAATGCAATTACACTATCAGTTTGCTGGGGTTGTATATCAAATAATATGGTATTAGAACGATTGTCACGGGCAGTGAGTTCAATTCGCTTAAGTAAAATAGCACGGATAGAAAATAATGTGCAGATAATAGCAGTACCTAAACCAATCGCAACGATCAAAATGGTTGTTTGATTATTCGGTCGATATAAATTAGCGAGTCCCTGCCGCCATAAATAGTTCCATGCATTGGGGAAGAACCGTCTCACCGCCCACATCAGTAATACGGCTGATCCAACCAAAATTAAAAATGCAACTACGATAACAAGAGAGAACGCAATAGACTCGGGTATCTCCTTTATCTGCAAATAACTAAACCCAAAAATGAAAAGAATGATCAAGAGATATACAAGCCATTTCACCGGGTCTTTAAATAAACTGAATTTTTGAAATGATAAACGTAACGTATTCAGCGGAGAGATCTTGCGTATGGAGACCAGTGGCGATAAAGCAAAAAGAAAAGATATCACCACACCTAATAATATGCCCTGTCCTATCGCTGACCAGGAAAAATCAGCCTGGATCTTAATTGGCAAAACATCTTTAAACGCTACTGGCAAAAACTGCTGGACGATAGTTCCCAATGCAGCGCCGGCAAGTGAACCGATAAAACCAACAACAATAATTTGAATCAGGTAAATAAGAAAAGCCTGCCAACCTTTCGCTCCCAGGCAACGAAGAATAGCCACTGATCTTATTTTTTCTTTTACATAAATATTAATTGCGCTGGCCACGCCAACACAACCAAGTAACAATGCAATAAAGCTGACCAGCGAAAGAAATTCAGTCAGATCCTGCAATGACCTTGCAGTATTCTGTTTCTGTGTCTCTACTGTTTCATAACTCAATCCTTCAATATCAAATCTTGGTTCGAGCTTATCAACAAGCTCTTTCATATTTACCGGTTTATCCCACTTGAAGAAGAATTGTGTAACGATCCTGCTTCCTTTTTGAGCAAGCCCCGTTTGCTCCAAATATTGAAGAGGTATATAAACAGGTGGCGCTACAGATGCCGACAATCCTGTTTGTCCCGGTGCATTCATCAACGTACCTGCAATTACAAAACTTACATTGCCAATTTTAATACTGTCGCCAACAGTGGCATTATACTGCAACATCATCGTTTGATCTACCAATGCAGCCTGACCATTTCTGAATGCTTTCCCGGCAGCTGCAGGTACGGTTTCCAATTCTCCATAATAAGGAAACTCACCCCCCAATGCACGAACCTGTACCAATCTTGTTCTATTGCTTTTGGAAAAATAGATCATGGAAGGAAACATGCGTTGTTCTGATCTTCTGTCACCAAGCGAGTCAACCATTTTTTGAACAGCAGGACTTACCTGTTTGCCACTACCAACCATCATATCGGCGCCTAATAAAGAAGCAGCCTGCCTGTCCACTTCAGCTTGCATATTGTTGCCCAAAGAATAAATGGCAACCATAGCAGCAATACCTAATACGATCGATGATACAAATAAAAATAATCTTGAACGGTTGCGCCTGCTATCACGCCACGCCATCTTTAATAACCAGGAAAAATTTAAACCTTTCTTCATTTATTGATGCAATGTTTTATTCCGAATAAATATGAACCACGGAGACACAAAGGTTCACAAAGAGGTCTCTGTGGTTCTCCATGCTCTCTATGACTCTGTGGTTTAAAATCAAACGAAACATGTTTCATTAATTTTTTGCAGTGAGTTCATCGGATACAATTCTGCCACCTTTAAGTTTGATAATTCGACCTGTTTTATTAGCAAGGTCTATATCATGTGTCACCATTATCAATGTAGTTCCGGCTTCTTTATTCAGGTTAAAGATCAGTTCAACGATGCCGCGGCTTGTTTCAGCATCAAGATTACCTGTAGGTTCATCGGTAAAAAGAATTTGCGGTTTATTGATAAAGGCTCTTGCCATGGACACTCTTTGTTGCTCACCACCGCTTAGCTGTGCAGGATAATGATGACCACGATCTTTTAATCCCACTTTGGTTAACAGATCAACTGCTCTTGGTTTTATATTTTTTTCACCACGCAATTCCAAAGGCACCATTACATTCTCCAATGCAGTAAGTGTAGGTAACAATTGGAAACTTTGAAAAATAAAACCAACATATTGATTTCGTATACTTGCCCGCTGATCTTCATTCAACTTGTCGAGTTGTATGTTATTCAATTCCACTGAACCGCTGCTTGCACGATCAAGACCAGCAGCCAGGCCAAGCAAAGTAGTTTTGCCGCTTCCTGATGGCCCAACGATCGCCATTGTTGATCCTGCTTCAACGGAGAAATTAATATCATCAAGCACTGTCAGCTCACGACCTGCACTCTGGTAAGTTTTACCGAGATTAGTAACATTTAATATTTTAGCCATCCATTATAATTTATATGCTCTAAATTAGGCTTTCGTCAAATGTGAATCGTGAGACGTCAAACTCAATTTTTTCTCTGCCTCACTTTCAACTTTTGATTTTTCACTTTAAAAAAGTACTTTGAGGTGCAAAGTAAGTGTTGGCAAGGCATAGCGCCAAATCTTTTTTACGTAGTGGTGTTTGAGGAGGACGAAAGGATTTGACCAGGCTAATTACCGTTAATACTCGATGATCTCAATTTTACGAAAATCCATCGGGTGACTGTTTGACTGCAGCGAGATATAACCTTCTTTCACTTTATCATTACCGTTTTTAATAAATGTTTTACCAAGAGCATGTTCAGGATTGTACTTTGGATCTTCAAAATGCAATATCTCTTCTCCATTTACAAAATGGCGTACCACATTTCCTCTCACTTCAATTTCCAATGTTACCCACTGATCGCCATGAAAAGTTTTCTTTACCGTCGGCAATGTGCAATAAGATGAATTTCGTTTGCCATCAATAGATACATAGGTTCCCGAACAGCAGATCTCACCTGTTGGTCGTTCATCTTTTCCATTACCACCAAGCAGGTTGTATTCAAGACAAACAGGAAATGACTGATCGGTCTTCATTGACTCCGGTGACTGACAATGATATTGAATGCCGCCATCACGAAAACCCCATGAGGGAGCGCCGGGTGTTAATTCCCCTGTGAAACGATATTCCACTTTTAACCGGTAGTTGGTAAAAATTTTTTTATAATATAATGCGCCGAACCGAACCCTGAAACTATCATAGGCATTGTATCTTGTCCCGAGTATTCCATTTTCAACACGGAATGTATTTCCAAAATTTTCGCCCAATGGGTAGCCAGCAATTTTTACTTCCCAGCCTTTCAGATCTTTCCCGTTAAAAAGTGATTTCCATTTGGGTTTATTTTCTGAACCGGTAAGAATAAAAAAACAAATTAGGATCAAGACAGTGCGAATCATAGCCGTATTTATTTAGTGAATCGTAAGTTAGTCAATAATGGAGATGCTGATATAGCCTGCTTTGAAAGAATTATTTGCGTACCTTTTCTTGTCTGTTGAATTAAACCTGTAACCTTATAATCCTGTTTTATGTTTGACGAAGATCTATTATTAACGCTGAATTTACAACTGTTACAATCAGATGTGAATGCGATGCTGGAAAGCGATAAAGATCTGAAAGAAATCCTTAAAGAGATATTGATCTGGATCGAGGAGGAAAGTAAGAATAATGATATTCAAACATCCATTCTCCTATATAATAATGAAACAAGCCAGCTATTTACCGGCGCTGCTCCATCCCTTCCTGAGCGTTATTGTAATGTGATCAATGGAAATAAAGCGGGTCCTGTTGCCGGCTCCTGTGGTACAGCCGCTTTCTATGGCAAACAGGTAATTGTGGAGGATATTGATACCGATCCGCTGTGGAAGGATTATAAATCCTTTGCGTTAGTTGAAGGTTTGCACTCATGTTGGTCCACTCCTGTATTTGGTGTTGACAAAGAATTGCTTGGAACATTTGCCATCTATTATACAGAACCCCGCAAACCATCGGAACATGATCTCCAGCTTATTGATGAAATAGTTGGGTTTACGGCGGAAGCTATCGAATCAAGACAGGAAGATTTTGAGAAAATAGTTAGAAGGAATTAGTTGTATGTTCTTTCTTTTGCTTGTAAAAAGAAAGCCTGCAACATTCTTCGTTTCTTTACGTCAAATAAGTATGATGAAAAAATTCACTCCTCTGTTCTGCATAATATTAGCAGGCATAATCATTGTCTCCTGTAGCTTTCCGGACGGTAGTATCAGCATAAAACACAGCCAATACGATCATTATTATGAAATGACGGCAAAGTTCAATCCTGATAAAACGGACAAGGTTGACCGTTATCTCGATAAAGAGTTAGCAACCGGCAATATTACTTTTGCAAATACTGAAATGGATGCCGATATAACCCTGGATGATAAGACTACATTCTATGTAAAAAAAACACCAGGCTATCTGAATATAAAGCTTGACAAAGAGAAGAACTCTGAAGAAGCTTTTACAAAACTTAAAGGTGTATTGGAAGGAATTGGTGAGGTGGTTAGATAAAAGGATGATGTCGCAATTAACTTTTTTAAACCACAGAGACACTAGGTTCACGGTGAAGCACGGAGAATAATCTTTGTGCCTCCGTGGTTCAATTTGAAATTAAAATTGAACCACTACCGCCGTTTATCTCTGAAGATTAACACCATGATGCCGGCGAAAAGCATTATCTTTATTTTGTGAGCAAAAGTTCTATTAGCATTTAGTCTGGATCTGTATCAATTTTTACTCTTCGACCTTAGTAATAGTTATCTCCTCTTTACTTTTTGTGCAGTGCTTTGTCACAGTATTTATTCAATTAAACTTTTATTTATGAACATGTATGTTTCAAATCTTAGTTTTCATACTAAGGATGACGATCTGAGAAAATTATTTGAACAATTTGGTGCTGTTAGTTCTGCAAAAGTGATCAATGATCGTGAAACAGGCCGAAGCCGTGGTTTTGGTTTCGTTGAAATGGATTCAGATACTGAAGCCCAGGCTGCTATTAAAGGACTGAACAATAAGGAGGTTGAAGGAAGAGCTATGTCAGTTTCTGTAGCAAGAGAAAAAACTAACCGTTCTGATAATAAAAGATGGTAATATTCATTGCATCTGTGTAAAGAGCTCTTCGCAAAGCTCTTTACCTTTGTTTGCTGTATTTAATTTACCCAAAACACATTTCAATGGCCGATTCATGGAATAAAAAAGATAGACAACAAAGAAAACAAAAGGAAAAAAATGATAAAGCTGAGAAGATGCAGCAGCGAAAGGAAAATGTAAAGAAAAAAAGCTTTGATGATATGATCGCTTACATGGATGAGAATGGCAATCTTACTTCGCAGCCACCAGATCCGAAAAAGAAAAAAGAGATAAAGCTCGAAGATATACAGATCGGTGTACCTGAACATGTGCCACCCACCGAGGAAGAATTAACCCGTACTGGTAAAGTAACCTTCTTTAACGATGCAAAAGGTTTTGGTTTTATTAAAGATCTTGCATCACAACAGAGTGTTTTTGTACATGTAAATAATTTAGAATCTCCTATTAAGGAAAATGATAAAGTAAGTTTTCAAATAGAAATGGGGCAACGTGGAGCTTCTGCAATAAAGGTTAAATTGGTAAGCTGATCCCCCCCATCAAAAATAAAAACCTGCTTCTGGTTAATAAATCGTACCTTCGTGGTTCTTGATGTTAGTGCTCTCCCTTATGGTGTAGTTTAATTTCTCCCCCAAAATACTGTGAAGGCTTTAACGTAAGGCAGGTAAAGTATCATTTAATTATTGATAGCCTTACCACATTTTTTGATTTAAATATTTTTTCGTGTCATTTAACGATTTACAGCTCATGGAGCCATTACTAAAGGCTTTGAGCAAAGAAGGATATACTGATCCTACACCAATACAGGAACGTTCGATCCCTGTTATTTTACAAAAAAAAGATCTGCTTGCCTGCGCACAAACAGGAACCGGAAAGACTGCTGCCTTTGTAATACCAATGCTCCAGTTGATGCATGAGCAAAAGGAAAAAGCAGCTCATCCATTGTATAAAATAAAAGCATTGATCCTTACTCCAACCAGGGAGTTGGCCATACAGATCGGTGAGAGTATAAAAGCATACGGGCATTATTTGCCGTTGCGTCACCAGGTGATCTTTGGTGGTGTATCGCAACATAGCCAGGTACAATCCATCCGTCGTGGTGTTGACATTTTAGTTGCTACTCCCGGTCGCCTGCTTGACCTGTTACAACAAGGCCACATCAACTTAAGAGATATTGAATACTTTGTATTGGACGAAGCAGACCGTATGCTTGATATGGGTTTTGTGCATGATGTAAAACGTATTATCACACGATTGCCTGTAAAAAAACAAACGCTTTTCTTTTCAGCAACAATGCCTGGCGAAATAAAACAACTGGCCAATATGTTGTTGAATAACCCAACGAAAGTAGAAGTAGCTCCGCCTGCAACAACTGTTGATCTCATCCGGCAATCTGTTTATTATACGGAGAAGCATAATAAACAATCTTTACTTATTCATTTATTGAAAGATGCTTCAATAGAAACCGTGCTTGTATTTACACAAATGAAATATGGCGCTGATAAATTAACACGAATGTTGAATAAGTCGGGCATTCGCTCCGAAGCCATTCATGGAAACAAAGCACAAGCGGCAAGACAAAAAGCTTTGAGCAATTTTAAAAATAAACAGATCCGTGTGCTGGTAGCCACAGACATTGCAGCCCGTGGTATCGATATTGATGAATTAACACATGTCATCAATTATGATCTGCCGAATATTCCTGAAACCTATGTGCATCGAATTGGCCGGACAGGAAGAGCCGGAGCAAACGGCATCGCTATTTCATTTTGTGACTGGAGTGAAAAAGTTTTTTTAAGCGATATACAAAAGCTCATCAAAAAGAATATTGATAAGGTAAAAGATCACCAATATGATGTCCCTGCCATGCATGATGTTATTCGTGTGAATGATCAGGCAACATCCGGAAGCAGCTACAATCATAAGTTCAGGAAAAAATTCAGCAGGGCTTTTACACAGCGTGCCTAGAGCGATTTTGATTTTTGTTTGAATTCATTCAGGAACTGGCTGACAGTGTCAGTCAGTTTTTTATTGAGCTGGCTCATATTTGTTGTTTTATTCCTCTTCATCATTTCAAGAGCTAATAATTCCAGCTGGTGTTTTAATGTAGCAAGATATTTTCCTTCCTGTTGCTGAAAGACATTATTATCTTTTGTTCTGTCCAATCTCCTGGCGGTTTGCCCGAATTGATCATACAAGGAAAAAAATATCTTTTTTGCTTTTTCATTGAAGTCAATGAGTATTTGTGAAATGTCACGCATATGCTATCTCCCCGGCTCTTCTCAGTAAGTTACATCAATTAGTTGTGCCAGGAGGCACATTTATAAGCGAGTTAGGTGATCCAACATGGGAATTTCTTTTGAATCATTGTAATCTTTACTCTTTACCGGCAGAAGTGATGTTCCTTATCTTTAATTGGAAATCGGTATTCATGGAAAATTCAAAAAGCTGATCCGGCATGATCCATTTTGCTTTTTCATTTTCCTGGATCAATGTTAAAAGATCGCTTGCCAGCAGGGATAGCTTTTCATGCGAATCAAGACGTCCGTTTTTTAAATGAATTTCACGAAAGCTGAACTTTATTTTTTTACCGGCTGCTGCTCTTTCAAAATCAGTATGATTCATATCCAGTACTTGCTCGTTCTTATCAGACCGTTTCATCAACAGTACAATCACAGGTAAATACTTTTCCCAGGTTTTTGTAAACATGTAGCCTTGTTAATTTTTGGCTGAATTATTCATCACTTAAACGTGTAAAGGAAATACCATTGAATATACGGCAGAGATCCATGTTCCTGGTCCTGTTCCATTCTTCTATTTTGGTATTAATGACGATACGCCAAAGGTTCTTGAATTTTAACTCATCATAATCCTCTGTACGTACAAACATGCCCTTTACAGCGCTTCTTTCTTTAAAATGAATATTGACAGAGCTGTCCCTCCTGTCTTTATTATCTATAAATTTTTCGATCATCTCGGTTGTCATATTCTGCGATTTTTATTTTATTATCGATTGAGTTTTATAGTACTTGAGAAGAAAAGCAGGTGTAAGAATAAAACGGGGAAAAGGATAGTTTGCTTACAGTAGCTGAAAAACTCAAATTATACTGGCAAAGATACGTTTTATTCAGCCAGTGGAGGATGTTATTTTGTTGCACATTTAAAGAGGAAAATTTTGACCCAGGTTTATAGAATCTTCATAGTCAGAAAAATGAACTATGAATTTACGCACATCATTTGACAGGTGATGTATGCGTGTAGTCTGATAGATCAAACTACTCCTTGTAAATGCTATTCATCAAGTCCTTCGGTCTCTTTGTCTAACGCCTTTTTATAGTGCTCAAAGTTGAAATAACTTGAATGAGATTAATTATTATTAACCGGTTAAACGGAATAGCTATGAAACACTTAATAATTTTAATCCTCCTTGCAGGTACGATAGTCGCAAATAATTGTGCGCAAAATGGTAATGCTCAAAAAACAATTTCCAATGAAAACCACATCAGAATTAAAGTTGGTGCATCTCCGGGAAGCATTGAAGCGGCCGATCTTAATAATGATAAGATCATTGATCTTGCCATTACCAGTGAAAGCGATAGCAGCGTTACAGTATTACTGGGAAATGGAAAAGGAGATTTTAGCAAAGCGAATGGCTCGCCTTTTCCTGCAGGTCCTTTACCCAATGATATTGTCATCAAAGATTTCAATCAGGATGGTAATGCTGACCTGGCTTTTGCCAATCATGAAAATAAATTTCTAACGGCATTACTCGGAAATGGAAAAGGAAATTTTGCTGCTGCGCCCGGCTCGCCTTTTCGTGTTGAAGGCATCCCCCATACGCATGGTATTGCAACCGGGGATTTCAACAGGGATGGCAGGGCTGATATTGTTACGGATAGCTGGGGCAATGACCAGGTTGAAGTTCTTTTTGGTGACAGCCATTCTCTTTTTAAAACACCGGGAAGTTTTTTTAAGGTTAAAGGCAAACGTCCTTATCAACGTTTACGGGTTGGCGACATAAATAAGGATGGTACCGATGATATCGTTACTACAAATACCGAAAGCAATAATGTTACGGTGCTGTTAGCTGATGGAAAGGGTGGGTTTACCGAAGGCCCGGGTTCACCTTTTGCGTCTGGTGATGCTCCTTTTGGGATTGCCATTAACGATCTGGATGCCGATGACAATACTGATCTTGCTGTCATTAATTCACCGTCAAGCATGGCTGAAGGGAAGGGTAAGAATGGATTAACCGTTTTGTTGGGTGATGGTAAAGGAAAATTTATAACTATGCCTGGCTCGCCTTTTGCCGCCGGTAAAATTCCAAATAGTATTGCAAGCGGTGATATAAATGGTGACGGTGTAAATGATATCGTTGTTTCTGATAATGACAGTAACAGGATCTATCTGTACTTAATGAATAAAAAGGGAAATCCTTTGTCTCAATCATTCATAGTCACAGGCAATCATCCAAAGGGTATCGCCATTGCTGATTTCAATGCCGATGGCAAAAAAGATATTGCCGTTTGTAATCAGCTTGATAATGACATTTCAATAATTATAAGTAAGTAACAAACTGATGTGCTTCTTACGGAGCTAAAATTTAATGCTTACCACAACCTCAGTTGAACTGTATCATAAAAAAATCTCCGGGTTTTTTGAATATAAAACCTGATAAGACAAAAAACAAAGATGACATCTGTTACAATCTAAAATCTGTAGCCGCAGAAATTGGTAATGCTGTGCGATAAAAAAAGAATATTAATTTAAAGGAGCTGGCTCACCAGCTCCTTTTTTATTTGAACTAATAAATATCATTTACTCATTTTCTCATGATCCTTTGTGCTTCTCCTCCATCATTCCAGGTCCATTCGATATAAGGCACGATCTTATCTGTAAATGGCAGGACAAGACGTTGCCAGTTCCGTTCACTGCTTTGAAAAACTCCTTTGCCGATATATAACAGCCTGTCTTTTTCACCCCTGCTGTTAATATAGATCAAAGAATCATTTTCATAATACAGCTTTCTGCCACCTTCATATTCACCACTAATGTTTTTGATAATAGAAGGCGTTAGCGAAACAGGATCGAGCTCATTTTCAAAAAAAGGTACCTGCCATTCATATAATGTCTTCAATTCTTTGATCTTTGTTTGCACAGCCAGGGTTTTATAAGATTGCAATAAAGCCATCGACATTGCTTTCGACCTTTCTGTTTTAATATCAGGAATAACTCCCGTGGACTCGATCGACTTTCCGGAAACAGCATTGATCGCCTCTGCTGTTGGTATCATTATATACATGCTGTCATTGATGACAAACAACTTGCCTGGGTTTCCTTCACCTTTTGTTTGCTCACCGATCACAATTGCCCGTTTATATTGCTGTAGTGTATAAGCAAAAATCTCAGCAGCTGATGAGGTGCGGCTACTCACCAATATATATACCGGGGTTGTTTCGGGGATCTTGTTGATCAGTTTATCTTTCACCGTATAGGACTTTACAACTGCATTATCTTTTCTGAACCGGTGTACTGATACAGGCGTTGAGTCTTTAAGAAAATAGCTGAGCAAAAAATTCATAGTAGAAGCATATCCTCCGCCATTGTTACGCAGATCGATAATGATCGCATTGGAATAAAGTAAAAAATTCATTGCAGATGTAAGGCTTTGCTTTGAAGCCTCCAATGGAGTAAAACTCAGAAAACTGAAATAGCCGATGTTCCCATCAAGTCTTTCAAGCTTACGCATCATGAAATTTTCATAACGTATCTGTTGAAGGAAGTCATCGGCAATTGTTTCCGCTTTGCTTTGGTTTTGATTCTTTTCATCAGTCAGGATCTGCTTCACTCTTGCCTTATTGACAAAAATATCCAGGTGATGATCTTTACCCCAATGCTCAAGATCATTATTCAGGGCCCCTAAAAAATCACCTGTGCCGTTCAATGAATCATAGCCGCCCTTCTGTAACCGAAGGTTTAATTGCTCCCTCACAGTATTCACCCTGTCCGGGTGAATATAATTTTCTTCCATCAGCCGGGTAGCTTTATCAATGATCACCGACTTGTCATTTCTTGATAGTTGCTGGGACATACTGCCTGTATGCAATAGCAATAGAAGGATGGTAAAACCAATCGTAAATAGTTTCATGATATAATTTTTATAAGTAAAGAATTCAGATGCGTTTTGAAAGCATCTGGTAATAGACAAGAAATGCAACCGACAGGAAGAATAAAAGTATGCCCATTGCAAGATAGCCTGACTGGTTAACAAGATAAGTTCGTAAAAGATGAATAGTAATAAGAGCTGCCGCCACTGAAAAACTGAACAGGAACCATTTCATGGGCTGCAATTTTGTGACAACATGCTGGTCTTTGAACAGCTGTAACAATGTTTGTTCTGAAACCCCTTTATCGATCATTTTTTCAGTGAGCCGGTGCGCAGACCTGTTTTTCATCACAGTAACGATCGTATTCAGCAGCAGGAACAAAAAGAACAGCGGCAACCCGATCTCAAATACTTTATCCGGAATGATCTTGAGTTTTTCAGGATCGTAGTCCAGTGTGCGGGTTTGAGGATTATCCTGTGCATGAACTGCAACGAACATTAATAACAGGCTGCCGGCGCATAATAGTTTCTTCTTCATGATTGCAAAAAATATTTTTAACTTATTGGGAAATCAGACAGCAGGGAGTGGTTTAAGTTGCAGCCGGCAGGCAGAATATTTTTTTTGATCAGCCTGCAACTTTTAATACACTGGCCTGTCAAATAACATTTGTGTTTCACCCAAGATGAATGGATAAGTATACAGGTGAGCAATATCTCGTACAGCAGGTGCTTGCGGGCAACAGGCAGGCTTGTGAACAGTTGGTAAAACAATATGAATTCCTTGTGCTGCATATTGTCACCCCGCTGGTTGGCGTGAATGAAGACAGGGAAGATATTTGCCAGGATATATTTCTGAAGGTCTTTGATAAGCTGCATACATTTGGTTTTCGTTCAAAGCTTTCCACCTGGATCGGCCATATTGCTTACAATACCAGTATAAATTTTCTGCAGAAGAAAAAAAATATACCTGTCGGTAACCTGTATCAACATGAAGGCGATGATGAAGACCGGGCGGCTGCCACCACTGAAGACCCGCAGCAACTGTTCATTGAAAAAGAAAAACTATCGTGGCTGCAGCAGGCCATAGACCAGTTGCCACCTGTGCAGCGAACTATGATCCTGCTGTTTCATTACCATGATCATAGTTTGGATGAAATAAGTGTGATCGCCGGTGAGCCGGTCAATACTATAAAAAGTCATTTGTTCAGGGCAAGAAAATTTTTAAAGAATAAACTTTCAGCAAAGGACCATGGAGAATAAACAACCATACGATCTTTCAGCAGCGATAAAAGAAACCTACAAGGCTGAACCGTTGAAAACGAATCTTGTCTTAACGGTCACCAATAAATTATTTGCAAAGAAACAGGCAAAGATTGCTGCGGGTGACAAGCTTTTGCAAATTCTTTTTTATGGCCTCATTATCTCAGCAGCGATCTATTGTTTATTTTACCTGGTAAGCGCAGCATCATTGGCTATTATACTGGTGTTTGTATTCTTTGCCGGCGGATTTCTATGGATCTCTTTTCGTGAAATGAGTTTTTATAGAATGAAGACATTTAACCGCATTGCTGACTCAGTTTGAGATTAGGTACTAAGGAGGACGATGAATTTACTAAGATTCGATTGAGAGATTACCATAATCGCAGCTGAACCGTATCGTAAAAGAATTTGTTTGTCGGTTTACGTTTGTATGGTATTAAATCAGTTTCACCAACCTCAATAAATGCATTAATGTTACATAATGGAGTTACAAAAAGTTTTTCGGGATGAGATGGTTCACCACCAATACCAATAGCAACAAACACCGGAATTCGGTTCCTGTATTCAAAATCCTCATAGGAACATATTTGATAACTTGTCGCCCAGCTGATTTTTCCCTCAATAAATTCTTTTCTCCATTTGCACTCTACTGCAAACCGGTAATTTTTTGTGCCTTTAAAAACAATCTGTAAATCCGGATCTGAATGATCCAGGGAAAACAAACGATCAATTATTTTTTCAGATTTCTGCCATTTCATTAATTTAAAATGACGTTCATTAAAAAGGCTGATGATATATTCTTCAAATTGGCGACCCTTTTCAAATGAATCAGGTTGAGTAACCTGTTTAAATGGTGGTGTAGTTATACGATTCATAGTGGTTCGGAATGGACAAACAAGATAAAAAACACAATCGGCAAAAGGAAATCTTAACCATTTCGCTTAATAAGCTGTTCATCCCCTCCTCGGGAGGGGCTGCAACATCTTCACTCAAAAGCCTGTTTATAAGGGGTGGGTGTATCTTTACTCCCATGGCCGATGTCCACGATCAGAAAACCCGCAGCTACAATATGAGCCGTATCCGCTCAAAGAACACAAAACCTGAAATACTGGTAAGAAAATTTTTACATGCACAGGGCTTCCGTTATAAGTTGTCAGTAAATTTGTACGATGCCTGCAAAAGCAAAAAATACAACAAACAAAAAAACGTATGCAGTAGTTGACCCCAAAGTTGGCAACTATGAGAAGCATCCTTTTTTTGTAAGAAAGAAAAACGAAGCAAAAGCATTGCTGAAAGTTGTCGGCCTGCCGAAGAAAGTCGCGAAAACAAAGTAAAAATCAACTCATCAAATATGAGGTTTTCTCGAAGTAGTATTAGACTGCTGATTAAAAAGATCTTTAGGATTACGCCCCTTATTCAACTCGTTCATTACTGTTGCCTGGTCCTTTAATCTTCCATTTTCATCAATATGAACAAGTATGATTTTTTCAGTTTTATCTCCAAACAGGCTCATGCCTATCAGCTTGCTTCGGTGACATTCTGTTGGTTTGCTCTCGCTGCACATAATAGCAACAATAATACCTTTATGATACGCGGTTTTTAACCGGTTGATCCCTTCTTTATAAAAATCTTTTGCTTTGATTTTTATATAATCAACTTTTCCTTCATCATCATAACAGCTTTTATCTTCAGGCCTTCCGCCTAGCGAATCTCCCATAAATACATACCGGACATTGTGCTGTTCTAAGTAATAGTTGAGGTCATTTTGATTAAACTGCGGGCTGAACCTTGAATAAGGTTGTGAGCGTACATCAATCAGGTAATCTATATTATATTGCTTAAGCAGGCCAAGAAAATCTTCAATTTTCCTGGTTCCGTGTCCAATACTATAAATTACTTTCTTAATCATTGTCTCGATATAAAAATAATTAAACTGGTCTAAAGAATACCGCACAATCCCCTTCCTGGAGGGGAAGTAGCATCTGTAATTAAAGCGCTGATGAAATGTGATGGGTCAAACAATGTATTATTTGAAGACAGCACATCTCTACTTTTTGATCTTTTCCGAATAATACTTGATAAACCAGTGAGGTACTTTCTTTTTATCGACACGATCCCATTTCTTTTTATCTTTTTCTTTTTTGAAGTGAGCAAACATTGCAGAATCCTGGCCTTCGACTGAATTATCAAAAAAGAAAGCCTGGTAAGCCAATTGACTGGCTTCATATAAAAACTCAAGCGATCGGAAATACCTGCTTACAATTTTATCAGGAGGCACATCGTGGCCATCTTTTTTCTTCCTTGCTTCTACACGAAACTTGTTGATCTCGGGAGATTCGGTAGATACAAAATATAAATACACTTTGTATCCTGCTCGTATAGCCTCCTTCATAATATCCAGCTTAGAAGGATGAGAAAAAACTGTTTCAAAAGAGAATTTTTTTCTTTCGGTTAATAATTTTTTTCTCAAAAAATCTGCTATGATCTGCCCCAGCCGCTCATCGGCTTCGGCCCTTTTTAATTTTATTTTGTTAGACCGCAGGGAGTAGGCGTTGTCAAATTGTTCCACTGGAAATTCGTTATTGATTAAGCCGGAAGCAAGTGCTGTTTCGCGGAATTCTTTGTTTCCTGCTTTCACACCATACGCATTGAAAGTAAATGAGCCTGCTCTTAGCGATACGGCAATATCATCGGCATTGATATAATACCCAAAATCTATTGGCTTATTATTCACTTTTACATTTCGCACATAGTTGATAACGGTGCTTTTTCCTGAGCCATTGGGACCGGCAAATACCCTGAGACGAAGTTGACCCGAATTAATCGAGGTTGATGTTGGTGTTTTCTTTCGCCGTTGCAAGAGGTGTTATTTTTTCAATTTTTCCGTCTGCATATTTTTTTACAACCCATCCTTTGTGAGCAACAATTGTATATCCCATTACATCCATAGTACTGATCGCTGCAATGCGCATACTCTTGCGGGCTGCACTGGCAAGGCGTCGTTTGGTCAGGTATGTCTTTTTTATGCTGGATGCTCTCTTAATCGTTCGTCTTTTTGTAGTGAGCTTTTTGGAAGTATTTTTCTTTCTCGTATTTTTTTTTACACGCTGTTTCCTTGCTGTAGCCATACCTAAAATTACGAAAAAACTCCACACCGGTTCGAAATAATGCCTGGTCATTCCCTATCGCGGAGTTCTTATCTCCTCCCTGGAGAGCGACGACATAATTTAAAATAATTATTTTAAATTATGATAATGCGGAATGCACATCCCCTCCTTTGGAGGGGCCGCAGTATTTACAAATAATGTAACCTGCAAAAGGGGTGGGTGTTTTACCTTCATACCATGGCCGACGTACACGATAAGAAAACGAGGAGTTATAACATGAGCATGATCCGCTCAAAGAATACAAAACCGGAAATACTGGTAAGAAAATTTTTGCATGCACAGGGCTTTCGTTACAAACTCCACGACAAAAAACTTCCCGGTAAACCTGATCTGGTATTACCGAAATACAAAACAGTAATCTTCATTCATGGTTGTTTCTGGCATGGTCATAAAAATTGCAAATACTTCGTTGTTCCAAAAACAAGAACCGAATGGTGGTTGAATAAAATAAACACCAACAAAGCCAACGATACAAAAGCTGTAAAGGCTCTAAAGAAAGAAGGCTGGAAGATCATTAATCTTTGGGGATGCGATTTGAAGCCATTCAAAATCGAAAAGACCCTCACTAAATTATTTATAAAGTTTGGATGATTTAATTCTCATTACGTGTACAATGTGACTTAAAAGCAAATTTTATTTCAAACTTCTCGCATACCATTGGTGTCTTAAAGTATACAGTATTTATGAAGAGATTCGGATAGGTTTGAGTATTCACTTATTTCCGATTGACTCGAATTGAATGATTAACCATTTTTGTTCAAATTATGTATAAACCAACAGCCAAAGGATATTTTTCAGGATGCGGTGGAATGGAACTGGGTGTTATGCAGGCTGGCGTAAATATTATCCAGTCGCTTGATCTCGATCCTGTCGCCACAAATTGTATGAAATTGAATAGTCATTACTTTTCTCACATCATTTTAAATGCAGACATAAAAGACAAAACTGTACTGGAACAACCAAAGACGGATATTATCATTGGCACATATCCCTGCACAAAATATTCACCTATCGCAGATATACATGGTACAAGAACGGGAGACGATTTGTTTTTACATTTCTTTCGGCACATCGCCATTGAAAAGCCCGAAATGTATATTGTTGAAAATGTTCCGGGCATGAAGAAATTTAAAGTTGTAATGGAAGCAATGACAAAGTTGCCGGGTTACTATGTAAATGTTTTCTGTCCCGTTGATGCAGCCAATTGGCTACCTCAAAGAAGAAAGAGACTAATACTTATTGGAACGAGGAAACAATTTTCAATCAGCTCGCCAAACCAATTAAATAACAGGCCTCGGTTAAAAGATATGATAGAAAATAGCCCTGACGTTGAAATGCCGGGTTATGTGATCAAACGGATCAATGGAAAATATAGAGACCTGCCTATAATTGTTGATCCGGGTATTACTAATGTCTTAGCGCCTACTTGTGTTGCACATTATTCAAAAGATCTGAGTACCCGGTTAATAAAAGATAAAAACGCTAAATATGGTGTAAGGCCTTTTTCAATTAGGGAATATGCAAGGCTACAAGGATTTCCTGATGATTTCATTTTTGAAAATAAACGAAGCTCATACAAATTAATTGGCAACGCAGTTCCGGTTAATATGGGTAAGTGGGTAGGTGATGTAGCAATTAAATATTTTAATTAAGTAACCTTCTATATCTAAAGTTCAGGGATTGTCTCCTTGCTAAACGGCAATTACTTTTATAAACGAAAAGAGTTTTGTATATTGCTCTTAAGCTACTGATAACCAAAGCCTCCTTCATGAAACCCGGCCAACGCCTTTGGACAAAAGACGAACTCATGCTTGCTATTAATCTTTACTCTAAACTTGAGTTCGGAAAAATGCATAGCCGTAACCCACTCATTATCGAACTGGCAAAACTCATTAACCGTACTCCCGGATCGGTTGCTTTTAAACTGGTGAACTTTGCAAGCCTTGATCCCGATCTTAAAAAAAGAGGAATAAAAGGTGCATCTCATACCGGCGGGTTGGATAAAGAAGTATGGAACAAGTTCAGCAATAATTGGGATAATGAATTCGAAAAAAGCGAACTCATGCTTGCTAAAATAAAACATAAAAAAATTGAAGATATATATCAGATTGACATTTCAGATATTCAGGAAAAAGGGTTGGATAAGAAACGACTGGTTAAAACAAGGGTCAATCAGTACCGGTTCAGGCAAATGGTACTGGCAAATTATCAAAGTACCTGTTGCATTACTGGGTTGAAGCAATCTGCCCTTCTCATTGCAAGCCATATTACTTTATGGAGTAAATATGAAAACAATCGGCTGAATCCGGCTAATGGTTTATGCCTGAATGCACTGCATGATAAAGCATTTGAATACGGTCTGATCACAATTGCTGCAAAGGACTACACGGTGCATGTTTCATCATTGCTTAAAAAAGGCCAGGATAAAACAATCGAAAAGTATTTTTTACAATATGAAGGAAAGAAGATAATTATGCCCCAAAAATTTTTACCGGCGCATGATTTTCTTGAAATTCATAACAATCATTTCAAAATATAATAGGATTCATAATGGCTGAAAAGAGGAATAAAATAAAAAAACTGAAAGCAGTTGACTTCTTCTGTTGCGCAGGAGGGGTCACAAACGGATTTGTTAAAGCGGGAATAAAAGTATTGGGAGGAATTGATATAGAAGCAGCTTATAAAGAAACCTATGAGAAGAATAATAAAGGCGCAAAGTTCATACAGGCCGATATTGCAAAGTTGTCTCCGCGCAGCCTGCATAAAAAATTAGGGATAAAAAAAAATATGGATGATTTGATTTTCGTGGGTTGCAGTCCGTGCCAGTACTATTCCAATATTCAGACGGATAAAACAAAATCAAAAAAAGGCAGACTGCTGCTGGAAGATTTTAAAAGGTTTGTTGCCTATTATAATCCCGGTTATATTTTTATTGAAAATGTCCCGGGTCTTGATACAAAAGAAAGCAGTCCTTTAGCAAGATTTAAAAACTTTTTGTCGAGGAAAGGTTATGTATTTGACGAAGATGTAGTGAATGCAGCAGAATACAATGTTCCCCAAAACAGAAAGCGGTACGTGTTGTTAGCAACCCGTTTACATAATAGTATCGCTGTACCCAAAGGCAATCCAGAAAAAATAAAAACAGTACGTAAAACAATCAGTAGTCTTAAAGTTATTCCGGCTGGTCATAGGGATAGAAGTGATCGTAAACACTGGGCAGGCGGCCTTGAAGAAATAAATCTTAAAAGAATACAGCATACTTCAAAAAACGGAGGTACAAGATTGGACTGGAAAGATGATCCGGAATTGCAGTTAAAATGTTACATAGGTAAAGACCATACTTTCTCTGATGTATATGGAAGAATGCATTGGGATTTGCCGGCTCCTACTATTACCACCAAATTCCACAGTATCAGTAATGGTCGTTTTGGTCATCCCGAACAGGATCGGGCTTTATCGCTCAGAGAAGGTGCATTGCTTCAGTCATTCTCTCCATCATATAAATTTTATTGCGATAGTATTGCAATAATAGCGAGGATGATTGGAAATGCTGTGCCACCTGAACTGGCAAAATGGATAGGTAAATCGTTTTTAAAAAATTACCAGAATGGCGCAATTTAGAGCAAAAGCAAGAGCCGTTGATTTACTAGGGAAGGGGCAAATTGCCGATTTGCCAACTGCAATTTCCGAATTATGGAAGAATGGATATGATGCTTATGGCGATAAGCTGGAAGCATTTTTATATATGGAAGGATACAAAGATTGGCCAAAGCCAATATTTGTTCTTTCGGATGATGGAAAAGGAATGGATAACGATGACATTTTGGAAAAATGGTTTGTATTAGGAACTGATTCTAAATCCAGAAACGAAAAAGATAGAAAAGGCCCTGATACGTTAGGGAAAGAACCCAGGGTAAAAATGGGGGAAAAAGGAATCGGCAGGTTAGCTGTAGCCTATCTCGGTCCCCAGATGTTGATGCTTACAAAGAAGCGAAACAATCCTCTCGAAATAGTTTTTTTTGATTGGCGAATACTTGAAAACTATGACCTGTTTTTAAGTGATATCAATATTCCATTGAAATCCATTAGTTCAACTTCTGAATTTAATAATGCCTTCAACAAATTGAAAAAAGATTTTCTGCAAAATTTTCCTGAGCTCAAGGCCAGAGATAAGGATCCGTGGAAAGATCAAGAAGATCTAAAAAAAGTGATTATTACTGACTGTGAACGATTGCAGGTGCCCGAATTTATTGTTGATGATGTTATTGATGAATTATTAAAAACACCTACGAAAACAAATGGAACTAAATTTATTATTTTCCAGCCAGACCAACAGATCATAAACCTTAGAAGTTTTACTAAAAACGATGAAACCGAGGATTATAAAGATGATGTATCTGTAAATTACACAGTTTCTACTTTGGTAGGCGTCTTTAATTTATTCAAAACTGATAAGCCCGAACACGAAACAAACTTTTGGATTTATGAAAAAGGAGAAACAGGAAAGTACGATCTTCTTACTTTTAAATCTTTTTTTAATCCGCAGGATTTTAAAGATTGTGACCATTTAATTGAAGGCTCATTTGATGAGGAAGGAGAGTTTAGCGGCAAGGTTAGAATCTATAATAAAGTTATTAATCACAAGTTTCGTCCAGTAAAGAAAAAAACTAAAACAAATTATGGTCCTTTTTGTATCAAATTAGGGTATATACAGCAAAGGGAAGATGAAAGCCTTATCAAGGACGAACAAAAAAGAATCTTTGAAGAGAAACTGAACTTGTATAGTGGACTATTTATTTACAGAGATGGATTTAGAGTATTACCTTATGGGCGGCCAGATGCAGATTTTCTTGAGTTTGAAGAAAGGAGAAGTAGAAGTGCCGGCGATTATTTTTTTTCAAAAAGAAGAATGTTCGGTTATATTGAAATTACGAGAGAGGAAAATAGCAAATTAAAGGACAAAGCTAGTAGAGAGGGGTTTATCAATAATCAGGCTTTTAGTGATTTTAAGGTAGATTTGATCGCTTTTTTTAAAGACTTAGCCAAAAAATATTTTGCAACCGAAGCGGAAAGTTCTTTAAAAGATGATCAACAGGAAGAAATTAAAAATAGGGCTGATGCAGAACGTCAGGAACACGAAAAGGATAAACAGGCAAGAAAAGAGTTTGCTAAAAAACTTAATTACTTGCCCGATGACCTGACTCAGTTAAATAAAGAGTATGACAATTATATTAATCGCTTACAGGATAAATCCAATCAGGCAGATATATCTTATGATGACATTCGGCAGCTATTATCAAAAATTGAGGAATGCAAGATAAAGCTGACTGAATTAAGGATTACAAAGCCCGCAAGATTCCAACCAACCGACTTACAAAAGAAAAAATTTCAAGCATATAATAAAGCTTACAAAGGTGTAGTTGAACATTTTGATGAATCTGAAAAACTTCTGAAAAAAACAAGGAGTAAATTAAAGGTTCATGAGCTTTTTAAAGAATTCGAAAATAAAGCTGAGTTTTATCAGAAAGTTCTTACAAATCAATTTCAGGAATCAAACTCCCAATTGGAAAATATTTTCAATAAAATCAGGGCCGATATAAATAACGAGAAGAATCTTTTTATTTCAGACTTTGATGAAAAATACCATTCAATTATCCCATCTGCCATAGATGCTGAAGAAATTTCCAGAAGCATGAAATTGCTGGAAAGTATTTTTAAAGAGTCACACGAAAGAATTATAAATAGAATATCGCCTTATTTGGCTCATCTGGAAAGATTAAATCTTGATGTAAACGAAGATGATTTGGTTGGTTTTTATAAAGATCGGTTTGAAGAAATGAAAGAAGAATGGAACAAAACTTACGAACTGGCTCAACTCGGAATAGCGGTTGAAATCATAGATCATCAATTTAATACGTTGTACTCTCAGTTAGCTGAGAATATTAGATCAATGAAAAATAATCTGATACCAGGAAAAGAATCTGATAATAAGTACAAAAATCTATCAGTGGCATTTGAACATTTACAAAACAACTACAAATTACTTCAGCCTTTATACAGAACTACAGGACGTATTAGAACTGAAATTACTGCATCGGAATTAAAAGAATATTGTGAAGAGTTTTTTAAAACCAGATTCACGGAAAATAAAATAAAACTTTCAATAACAAAAAAAGCAGAAAAATGGTCTGCCACTTCTTATGAATCTATTTTCAAACCAGTTTTAATTAATATAGTTAACAATGCAATTTTTTGGCTTCAACCAGTGGATAAAAGAGAAATTTTAATTGATGCAAAAGGAGATGAATTATTAATTATGAACTCGGGTGTCCCTATCGAAGATTATATACTTGAGGATATTTTTAAACTCTTCTTTTCTGAAAGACCAAAGGGCCGTGGAATCGGATTATACCTCGCCAAACAAAGCCTTAACGGAATCGGTTTTGAAATAGAAGCAACCAACGACTCTAGATATAATCTGTTAAACGGAGCTTGCTTTGTCATTAAACCTTTAAACAAAAAGTAATGCCATCCACCGCATATAATAAAACTGCGAAAGACATTATTAAGAATTCTATTACATCCGCTATTTTTATTGACGATAATTTGGGACTGCCTTTTAAAGCAAAGCAGGATGCTGGTCCGTTAAGGTTATCACGAGCTCTCTACAATTCCTTTACTAAGTCAAACGTTAGCTTGGATTTTTATAAATATAGCTCTCGAAAAGATTGGCAAGAGTCAAAAGATTTTTTATTTAAATCCAGAGATCTTTTGGTTCTTGACTGGCAACTTGATAGTACTGATGTCCAAAAGAATACTCTTCAAATTTTAGAAGAAGCAGTGAATACCCCAAGTTTGCATTTTGTGTGCATTTACACAGACACCAACCCAAATCTATTTCCAGACATTGCATATTCGATAAAGGCGTATTTCAGCAAGTATGATAACAAAACAATTGATACACCCACTACAGAGGTATTAGACTTTTTGGATACCGAATTAAATAATGGTCTAACTAAGGACATTAAAGATCGTTTGAAAAGTGAATTGAAACTGTTTTCTTTATCAAATAGTATAACAAAAGAATCATCTTTAGATTCTCTGAAACAAGAAATAGTTAGGCTACTCGGTATTGAATCAGCGAATAAATTTCAAGGGGAGCTGGGAAAAAAGTTTAAGATGAAACTACCTGATGCTTTTGAAGCTTTTGGATATGGTCTGAATGAAGAGTTTGTTGCAACTATTCCGGTGAGTTTGCATTCCTTGAATTTCTTTATGGATAATAATTTTATTTTATTGGACAATACTGTCATTCGGCTAACAAACAAAAGAAACCCAAACCCAGGCTCTTTATACTCCTATTTTACTTCAGCGTTATTGAAAAGTAGTGGTAATTTTTTATCGTTATTGAGTTTAGATCTAAAAAACATCTTAAAACGCAGCTCTGGATTTATAAGTAAAGAACTAGACATGATTGATGAAGTTGCTTTTTTTTATCACAAGGATAATGTAAAACCAGAAGAAGCTTTTTTTGATTTTGTTTTGGAATTGTGGAAGAGTAATCTTGCCTCATTACTCTATAGCCAAAATCATCTTATAAAACTTTTTGATGAAGAAACACTGGAAGCCTATAGAGCAAAAAAGAAGATTGATGGTAAGATTAAAAAATTTAAAAAAAGAGGCAGCAAGGAAATAGATAGTGGATTAGCAAAACTCAACTACTATTATAATATAATACAAACCAGAGACAAAGATGATTTTCTTCGCTTTGGTGATATTTTTAATATCCTTGATGATTCGGGAAAGTCTTCTTCAGAGTATTTACTATGTATCACAGCTCATTGTGATTGTCTGTATGTTGAAAATATTAAGAATGAATTCTTCTTTGTAAAAGGAAAGATAATCGATAATAATAAAGGATTAGTTGAAGGTGATTCTGGAATCAACTCATTTATTAAAGATTCAAATGATAACATAGTCTGTATTAATTGGGCTCATAAGCCATTCACAATTTATATAGAGAACAATAGAATTTTGCGAAACAAATATGTAATAAGAGATGGAAAAAAAGATAAAACAATTTACTACTCATCAACTTTGAAGGAAAATTATGCACAAAGAGTCGCAAACAATGCATTCAGTCATCCTATGCGAGTAGGGATTTTCTTTGCAAAAAAGGAAAAGCCATAACTTATATTGACACGTATTTACTAAATACAATTCAACTATAGTAAAAATTTAATATTTAAAAGCTCTAGAAATATTACTCGTCCTTCGGAAACTTAATAGTAAAATCAAAAACATCCTTTGGTTGAATCTTCAGGGCGATAAGTAGATTTATTAAAGAGTCAATTCTGAAATTTCGTCTACCTTTTTGCACTTTACCGATCCAACTATAATCCTTGCCAGTAAATGCATCAATTTTTCTCAAAGCTGTTTCATCAAATTTTTCATCAATTTTCTTTTTTAGATTCTTGCCAATTTGCTCTCTGACATCTTGTGCTAATGATTTTTCTCCCATTTTTTGATATTTGGAAGAAAGGTTCTTTAATTGCAAAAAATATTTGTGGGCGTATGCGACCACTTTATTGTTTTATTTATTATATTTACAGCACTTGATTATAATTTATTAAGTAAACATAATTTAGCGATTCTTCATGAAATAACTTGAAGCATTCGCTTAGAGTCTCGTCGCAGAAACTGGGAATTTCAAGAACACGAGGCGATAAGTGGAAGCCCTTCTCTATAACACTTATATAGGGTTGGGCTCACTTGTTGTTTTTGTGTTCGGTCTTCCGAAAGGAAGATGGGCCTCCCAGTCCCATGCGGCAATTACACGGTGAGCCTAACCCTATTGTTTTTATCAGCGTGTAGAGACTTTCATTGACAACATTCTAAACCCGTTGTAACATGAAAGTTCATTACCTCCACAAAGAACTGCATCTGCTCAAATCGCAGTTTGCAAAAAAACCAAAGAACCCGGTTTAGTCTCCCCCTCTGGAGGGGGTGGCACGAAGTGCCGGGGGAGGTCTCCCTCTTGCTTGTCATCCCGGTCCGCCAAAGGCGGAAAGGGCTGCTCTGATTAGTAGCACTTTTTTTATTCAGTCAAACTCTTTAACAATGAAGCACCTTCTTCTTTGTTTGCTGTTGCCGTCATTAATAATTGCACAGCACAAGCCATTATCAGTCGGCGATAAACTCCCCGGTGAACTGCTTGCAACAATAACCAGCAACCTGAAACCGCCAACCTCAAACATCAAACCTCAAGCCTCAAACCAACTCATCATTCTTGATTTCTTCGCCACCTGGTGCACCGCCTGTATAAAAGAATTACCCAAACTGGATAGTCTTCAGCGAAAATTCAAAGATCAGTTTCATGTTATCCTCATTGCACCCGAATCCAAAGAACAGCTCGCCGCATTCCGTAAAAAGAATAAAACATTTGCTTCCGTTTCTTTCCCGGTAATTACACAGGATTCGGTTTTTAAAAAGCTCTTCCCGTACAAATTCATCCCCCATGAAATATGGATAAACGAACTGGGAAAGATTCTCGCCATCACCGATCCGCTGCCGGTCACCGCCGGAAACATTCAGCAAGTTCTTGCTGGTAACCCCTTATCGCTTCCGGTAAAAAAAGATGCAATGGACTTTACTTCAAAAATACCATTGCTCGAAAATGGAAACGGCGGCACAGGAGAACAACTGATCTGGCAAACAAAGTTCACAAGCCATTTACAGGGCATGGGTGCATCCGCAGCGCTTATTCGCGAAAACAACAAAGCAAGATGGTTATTGGTGAATCATACCATACTCTTTTTTTACCACCGTGTGTTCCCGGTGGATCAGAATCGAATCATTTTGGAAGTCGCCGATTCATCCCGCTATCTTTTACCCGATCCCGTCACCGAAGAATGGAAAGAAAAAAATATGTACTCATGGGAAATAACTGCTCCTGCGAATACTGCTAAAGAAAGTCTGCAGCAATATCTTTTACAGGATCTCAACCGGTATCTCGGTCTCAATGGCAAAATGGAAAAAATAAAAATGAACTGCTGGTCGCTTGTAAGGATTGTCTCAGGTGATTCACTGTTAAAAACAAGATCGGTTACGTCAAAGTTTATTAACAATGAAATGGATGGTGTCCGCACTTTTCTCAGTCAGCCTTTTTCAGCAGTGGTGCGTAATCTGAATTCGTACAACCAGCCATCGCCGGGCAAACCAATTATACTCGATGACACGGGTATCACTTTCGATGTTGATATCGAAATACCCGTTACAGCTTACGGAAACATCGGAATGCTGAACCATGCATTAAAAAAATATGGTCTCACCATTCTTCCCGTACAAAGAGAGATAGACATGTTTGTGCTCACTGAATTAAACCAACCCAAAAACAAACCCTTATAACTATGGAACAAACAACAGGCATAAAAAAATTACCCATCACAACTTTTCACGACTACATAGTATTCGTGCAGCAGTATTATAAATTATTAATAAGGTATGCATCCCGTGTCATACCATTCAGATTGGAAGCCGAACAATTAGTGGCATATATAATGTTTGATCTCTGGGAACAAAGAAAAAAACTCGATACTCCCGAATCAATTCGCACATATCTGAAAAAACATACAAAACTCCAGTGCAGCAATTGGCTTTACTACAAAACGATTAACAGGAATAAAAAGATTCCCGGCCGAAAAACCATATAGAATGTCCAACGCAAAAATTTTATTCAGCAAAAAACCCAAGAACCCTGTCTGATCCCCTCGTCATTGCGGGCGAAGCCTGTCTGCCGATAGGCAGGCAATCTCTCAACTCTACACTCTTAACTCTTAACTCCAAACTCTCTGCTATATGAAATATACATTCTTAATATGGAGCCTGCTCACAACATTCGCAGCAAGCTGCCAATCCATCACCATTTCTGGTAAAGTGATTAATGAAGACCGCAACCCCGTGATAAATGCAACAATAAAAATTAAAAGCTCCGGTAAAACAACGATGGCAGATATAAATGGCTTTTTCTCTTTGAGTGATTTTAAACTTACCGATACATTGATCATTACGGCTGTGGGCTATGAAACAACAACGGAAGTATATAATGGACAGCCATTGATAACAATTGTGTTAAAAAGAAAGATCACTGACCTCGGTGAGGTCATCGTCAATACCGGTTACCAATACATTCCTAAAGAACGAAGTACAGGTTCCTTTGAAAAACTGGATAAAGAATTATTGAACCGCAGCGTCAGCAATGACTGGCTCTCACGATTGGAAGGAGTATCATCGGTATTTTTTGACAACCGCGACCAGGTGGCAGATAAGATCAGCATCAGGGGCCGCAGCACCATCTTTGCCAATGCATCACCGCTGATCGTACTGGACAATTTTCCCTACGAGGGAACAATAGATAACATCAATCCCAATGACATTGAAAGCATCACCATCCTCAAAGATGCAGCAGCAGCTTCCATCTGGGGTGCACGGGCCGGTAATGGCGTCATTGTCATCACCACCAAAAAAGGAACAGGAAAGCGCAGCCCCGTTTTGGAATTCAATATCAATATGACCATTGGAAAAAAACCCGATGCATTTTACAAACCCGTTATTTCCTCTTCATCATTCATAGATGTCGAATCTTATCTGTTCAATCGTGGTTTTTACAACAGCGAGATCGCATCAAACACAACCCGTCCTCCTCTTTCACCAGTTGTTGAAATACTCGCAAGAAGAAGAGCGGGTCAGATTACTGCTGCGGATTCAATGCAGCTAATTGATGCTCTTCGTACAGTTGACTATCGGAATGACCTGGATAAATATGTGTATCAAACTTCGGTTGCACAGCAATACGCATTATCATGGTCGGGTTCAGAAGAAAAGATCAGCTACTACTTATCGGCAGGCTATGATAAAATGGGTTCTTCCGTCATACGGAATAACCAGGATCGCATTACTGTTTCATCTACCTTATCATTCACCCCTGCAAAATTTATTACTGTTGGTTTTTCTGCATTGCTTTCTGAAACAAATGTCGAAGCAAACGGAACGGAGAACATTGTTGTGGGTGGTACCAAAAGCGGTATATATCCTTATGCCCGTCTTGCTGATGAACAGGGAAACCCGCTTCCCACGGTAAAGGATTATCGCTATTCATTTATTGATACCGCCGGTGGCGGCCGCCTGCTCGATTGGAAATATCGTCATCTGCAGGAAATAGCTGAAGCAGATAACACAAGGAAACAATCGAATAAAAGAATAGGGCTCACTGTCAAAACAAAGATCACAAAATGGCTCAATGCTGATCTCATGTATCAGTACGAGAACGAGAACTTTTACAGGAGAGATCATAACTCTCAGAATACTTATTTTACACGCAACCTCATCAATCGTTTTTATAATGCAGCGGCAACAAACAAATATCCTGTGCCGCTGGGTGGCATATTAAGCCAGGCATATAGTTCGTTGACTGCTCATGCAGCAAGAGCACAGCTGAATGCAAACCATACATGGAACGCAATGCACCAGCTCACAGCCATCGCCGGTTTTGAGATCAGGCAGTCACACACCACTGCAAACAGCTATCGTGTATATGGCTATAATGATGATGTGCTCACGTTCACCAATGTCAACTTTGTTGACAACTTTCCCATCTATGCAAGCCTCGCTTCGGCGCAGCGTATTCCTAACCAGTCTTCTTTTTCAGAGGGTGACCTGAGATTTGTCTCTGTGTATACAAATGCTGCTTATACATTCAGTAAAAAACATACGGCAACAATAAGTGCAAGAAAAGATGCATCGAATATTTTTGGTGTTAACACCAATCAGAAATGGCTGCCGCTATGGTCGGCAGGCTATAGCTGGTATCTAAGCAGGGAAAATTTTTATAAGATCAGCTGGCTGCCCGAACTGAAATTTCGCATCACTTATGGTCTTAATGGAAACGTTGACAACTCGCTTTCTTCTTATACCACTGTTTCATATTTGACAAACCTTATGTTCACCACTCTTCCTTATGCCCGCATTCGTAATCATACAAACCCTGAGCTCAGGTGGGAAAAAACAGCCATGCTGAATCTTGCAATTGATTTTGCATCGGCCGGAAATCGTATCACAGGCAGTATCGAGTACTATCACAAAAAAGGAACCGATCTTATAGCATCGGCGCCTGTCGATCCAACAACTGGTGTGCAGGACGCAAGCAGCAGGTTTGCTTTCCGCGGTAATGCTGCTTCAATAAAAGGAAATGGGATTGATCTTTCATTGAACTCAGTAAATATAAAAGGTGCATTCACATGGCAGTCTTCTCTCATTTTACAATACATAAAAACTAAAGTAACTGACTATACGTTGACAGCACTTACTGCCGCCTCATTCCTTAATTCAGGTTTATCGGTGAATCCAATACCGGGTCGTCCGCTGTATACTATATATAGTTATAAATGGGCCGGCCTCGATCCTGCTACCGGTGACCCGCAGGGCTGGCTGAATGGAAACATAAGCAAAGATTACGTGGCCCTTACAGGCATCACGTTGAATGACCTGGTCTATAACGGTTCGGCAGTTCCGGAATTATTTGGTTCTTTTCGAAACACTTTTACGTACCGCAATTTTTCACTCTCGGCAAATATCATTTACAAACTCTCTTATTTCTTTAAGAGAACATCAATAAACTATACATCTCTTTACAACAATTGGAATGGTCATCCTGATTTTGAATACAGGTGGCAGAAACCGGGCGATGAAAATTTTACAAATGTTCCTTCAATGGTTTACCCCTTGCCATCTCCCTCCCGTGATGCTTTTTATAGTGCTTCGGAAATATTGGTGGAGAAAGGCGGCAACATTCGCTTACAGGACATTGCTTTCTCTTATGAATTCTCACGTAAACAGGGTAAGTGGCCGGTGAAAAATTTACAGCTGTATACTTATATAAATAATATTGGTTGTATCTGGAAAGCTAATAAGAGTGGTCTCGATCCCGACTACTTCTTGTCAGGATATCCTTCACCACTCACCATTGCATTTGGAATTAAAACAACTTTATGATTTCACGTCTCACAGCTCATAACTCATAACTCTGAACTTTCAACTCTAAACTCTCAACACATGAAACTCACACACATCATCATACTGGCTTGTACCAGTTTAATAAGCTGCACAAAATTTCTTGATGAAAAGCCGGACAAATCATTGGTCGTTCCTTCATCAATTACTGATCTCCAGGCAATCCTCGATAACCATATTCTTATAAGTTCGGTATCCCCTTTTGCACTGGAAATTGGTGCTGATGATTTTTATCTTACTACCGCCGACTGGCTGGCTCGTAATATTTGGGAACGCAATGCTTATATATGGGCGCCGGGGTGTCTTGATGAAAACGTCGCCTCATGGGGTAATCCTTATGCGGTTGTTTATAATTGCAATGTGGTACTGGAGCATCTGAATAAAATTAAAATCCCTGCTGCCATTGATGAAGAAAATAATATACGTGGGCAGGCATTATTTTTCAGGTCCTTCAGCTTCTTCAATTTGCTGCAGGTATTCAGCAAGTCTTATAAGAATGATTCTGCACAGCATGATTGGGGAATAGCCTTGCGGCTGGACGCCGACTTTAATAAACCAACTGAACGGGCAACTCTAAAAGAAAGCTATGATCAGTTGATAGTAGATTTGAAAAATGCAGTCACACTGCTGCCTCTTGCACAATTGTACAAAACAAGACCCTCGAAGATCGCAGCTTATGCAATGCTTGCTAGAACCTACCTCTCAATGAGTGATTACAGCAACGCAATGTCTTATGCAGACACTGCATTGCAGCTTCAGAATACATTGCTTGATTATAATACATTGAATGCTGCGGCTACGAATCCTGTTCCCTTGTTTAACAGCGAGTGCATTCTTCATTCGATATTGATCACTACTAATACAGTAAATCTTTTATCAAGGACTGACTCAGTTCTTTTTCAATCCTATACAGCCAATGATTTACGCCGCAGCGTTTTCTTTGTAACAAATACTGATGGCAGCAGGTCATTTAAAGGCAGCTATGATGGTTCAGTTCGTTTATTCAACGGGCTGGCAATTGATGAAATGTATTTGATAAGAGCAGAATGTTTTGCAAGAGCAGGCAATATCACCAATGCAATGAACGATCTTAATTTACTGCTCTCGAAAAGATGGAAGACAAATACATTTTCTCCCTTTGTTGCTTCCACACCGGGTGAAGCGTTGACAGTTATTCTTAAAGAGAGAAGAAAAGAATTGCTGATGCGTGGCTTGCGTTGGACCGATCTTCGCCGCCTTAACAGGGAACCGGCATTTGCTGTTACTCTTAAACGTGTAGTGAACTCGCAGCAATATTTACTTGAACCAAACAGTCTGCGCTATGTTTATCAGATTCCTCTTGACGTCATTCGCATGACAGGTATACCGCAAAATGATTAAATAGAAAACACCGCTCCTGCCGGGGCAGTGTTAAATAACCTTGATTGACTATCCGTCTGTCAAATCTCTGTGTGACAAACTATGTCTCTGGGTGGTTAAAATATTTCTGCATCCTTTATGGCTTAAAGCTAACTTCTTCCACATCACCCGACAGATCAGGATAACCTCCATCGTCCGGTGCAATTATCACACACCTCACACCGGGTCCCGCTCCGCACGACCCGGCCTGCCCGTTCAATAATACATAATACAACTGGTTACCCTGGTAGTCCGGGATACTTTCGGTATAGTACCAGTTCTCATCATCACCGCTTGCTTTAAGTGGTTTTGTAGTAAAGGCACTGAACATGATCGCAACGATCAATGCAGCTAATGGAATCAGTCTTATCTTTTTCATGATAATAAATTTAAACGATCAGAAAAATCGCCTACTCATTTATACAGGATTTCGGCTTCGCCTGCCTGTCTGCCCGGGCCCGGGCAACACAGGATTACGTAATAAGTTTTGCAGGCACCTTTCTCTTATAGAAAACAATGCCTGCAATGTTTATTGCAATAAGAAACAGGTTGAATATTATATGCTGCGGCCAGCTCATCTTGCTGATCACACCTCCGCAACTGCAAGGCAGACCCTTTTTAAATAAGATCATATAACCTAAATAAAAAGTAAAGAACCCGAGTAGCAGCAACGATAAATACAATCCCTTCATTCTTGTTTGCTGAAATAAAAGGAGCAATACAACTATATACTCGGCAACCGGTATCAGCCATGCAATAGCCGACGCTCCTTTTCTGTGACCAGGGATGGTCATGAATAAAACATTCTCAAAACCCGCATGATCTATTGTCTTGCTTGATGCCGTGTAAGCAAACAGGAGAATGAGGACAGCGCTGGTAATTTCAGTATAGAGGTTTCTTGTCATGAATTTTTTATCATGAATCTCACCCCTGGTCCAATAAGCAATTACAGCAATAAAGTTCTCAATTGAAAAAAGCGATTCCAAATAAAACTCATTTGAAACCGGCAGTAAATTATTTGAAATCGGCAGTCGTTAATCGTTTGCTTTTTTTCTGAACTGGTTGGGAGTAATGCCAAAATATTTTTTAAATGCAGTAATGAAATTTTCAGCACTCCTGTAACCATTCAACGCAGCGATCTCTTTAATGGTTTTAGTAAGATCGGTTAACAGGAGTTCTGCATTGTTCATCCTTGCTGCTTCAGCAAAAGCATGAATAGTATTTCCGTATAGCTGTCTGAATCCGTATGTAAGCTTGTACCGGTTGATACCGCTTGATTGAGAAAGTTCACTGATCGTATAACGTTCTGAAAGATCCTTCAGCAAAAGATCCCTGGCAATGGCAAGGCATTGCTTGTCATGTTCGTTTAATTGAAATTTTTTATTGCTTGCCATCATGAAAACAAATGAATCTCCCTTAATTCATTCACAATGGCGCCATTTCTAAATTAAATTTTACCATAACACCATACAAAAAATAATTATTTGCAAGTGGTATTATTTGTATTGCGACTGGTATAAAATTTCTCATTTGCAAACTTCTTTTATCAGGTACGTACATCAAAATCCTCAATTTTGATATCGGGATTTTTTTATTTGATAAAAGGAATTTTTTTGCAAATAACGAACCATCATAATACCAGGCAACCATGTTTACTTACCTTAATTACCGTATTTTCCCCACTGTAAAGTTTTTTTAGGATTACCGGCACCCGGTGTATAGCTATCCCAGGACTAATTACCTAACCTGTATAGCTATTTTAGGACTAGACAAGCTGCATGGCAACTGTATGGATAAAGCATAGCAAAGGCATGGATAAAGCGTTAAACATAGTATTCCTACTATACTCATCCTCCCGCTGTCAACTTGGTAATTTTTATGGTACGCCGATAAAAAAATTCATCTGCTCACTCCCATTATTTATTTAAATTCAGCGATGAACAGGATCTTGGTTTTTTTTCTGCTGTTATCTTCTTATGGCTTTGGACAAATCGATGGATTTTCTTTGGCTGATACAAAAAGCACACCCGGCAGAGTTGTATATTTATCTCTCACATCTCTATTGTTTACCACCAACAAAACTATTATGAGATCATTGCTGCTGTTATTAGCTCCCCTTTCCATTTTTGCACAGGATAAAAAGATCGATAAGACGGCGACTGCAAAAGCCGTTGCATTTGTCAACGCATTAAATGCAGAACAAAAAACGAAGGCTGTTTTTCCTTTTGAAGAAACGAACCGTTTTAACTGGCACTTTGTTCCTCCTCCTACGGCGCCCCGTACAGGCATTGCCGTAAAAGATATGGATGGCAACCAGAAAAAATTGTTCTATATGATGCTGCAATCGTTCCTTAGCCCCGCAGGATACCAGCGTACACAAAACATCATGAGCTTTGAATATGTGCTGAAAGAAATGGAACCAAACAGTACAACCCGCATTCCGGAAAATTATTTTGTTTCGGTATATGGCAACCCGGGCAAAGACAATATATGGGCATGGAAGTTTACGGGGCATCACCTTGCACTCAACTTTACCGTGGTTGACGGGGAACTCGCCTTTACACCTTTTTTCTTCGGTTCTAATCCTGGTGAAATAAAAGAAGGGGCAAAAAAAGGCATGCGCATCATTATAGATGAAGAAGACCTTGCTTTCAAACTCGTCAATTCGCTGAATGATACACAAAAGAAAACGGCTCTGTTCAGGACTGAAGCGTTTGCTGATATTGTATCATCAAACTCCCCACATGTATCACCGCTGGAATCCGTTGGCATCTTACTTAGTGATATGGACAATGATCAGAAAAATTTAGTGAACAAGATCATGGTGGCTTATCTTTCTTCAATGCCTCAGCGACTGGCGAATATGAGAATGAAACTGGTGGCTACAGAAGATAAAAATGAGATCCGCTTTGGCTGGGCCGGCGGTCTTGAAAAAGGTAAACCACATTATTACCGCATACAGGGAAAAACATTCCTGATAGAATTTGATAATACGCAGAACAACGCCAATCATATTCATGAGGTCTGGCGTGATTTCAATGGCGATTATGGTGAAGACATGCTGAAAGAACATTACCAGCATTCGCATCAGCACTGATCACATTAAATGAACGGCGTTAGAACGGGGTTAATACGGCATTGAATTGGCGATGTAGAACTCGAAATGAGTCATAGGCCGTTATTTTATTTAATCTTAGGAGAAGAAGATTAAACATAAATATTTATAATTAACCCTGGAGCCAGTAACCTTAAATAAGATTAATTAACCAATGGATGATAAATCATAACTCGTACTCCTTCCCCCGGCTGTTTCTTTTTGCAGGATCTTTCTCGCTACCAGGTCTTGTATATCACGCAGCGCAGTATCCTGTGAACATTTAGCGATCTTAGCCCATTTGGATGTTGTTAGCTTGCCAACAAACCCATCCAACAATTTATTCAGCAATAAAACCTGCCGGTTATTGAAAACGGTTTTTGCATGTTTCTCCCAAAACCTTGCTTTGTTCAACACTACAGATAATGTTTCATCAGTAGCCATCAATGCACGGTCATAACAATGCAGGAACCATAGCATCCATTTGGTTATATCCATTGTTCCCTTTTGTGTTTGCTCCAGCATATCATAATAATCGCTTCTTTCTTTTCTTATCTGTGCGGACATACTATAAAATCGCTGTGAGGATCCGTCGGCACGGGCCAGCTGCATATCGGCAATTGCTCTTGCTATCCTTCCATTGCCATCATCAAAAGGATGTATGGTGACAAACCATAAATGAGCTAATGCAGCTTTCAATACCGGGTCTATATTGTTCCCGTGATTGAACCAATCGATAAATTTTTTCATTTCATCTTTCAATGTATCTGCATCCGGTGCCTGGAAATGAGCTTTCTCTTTTCCTACTGCACCTGATATCACCTGCATCGGATCATCATTGGTGTTATTTCTCCATTTACCCACGACTATCTTGTGCATGCCACTGGTGCCTGTCGGGAACATAGCGGCATGCCAGGCAAATAATCTTTTTGCTGTGAGTGGTTCAGTATAATGTTGGGTTGCATCCAGCATCATTTCTACTACACCATCAATGTGGCGATCAGCAGCTACCAATCCGGCTATTTTTAATCCCAGCTTTCTTGCAATAGAAGATCGTACCTGGTCGGCATTTAATGATTCACCTTCTATCTCACCTGACTTTACTACTTCAATAGTCAGTGAATTCAGCGTAGCTTCTGTTTGCAATGGAAATCCCAATGCTTCCATTTTTCCCAATATCCTTCCCTGCCGGTGACGAACAGAAGATAGCAAAGTAGCTACAGCTTTTTCATCCCATTGGAATTCCGGCCAGCCGGGTAATTCATAAATGTATTTAATTAATCGCCGCATGATCTGCGGTGAAAGTACAATTTATTCGCCGCACCGGCAAGATATTCGCCGCATAAATTGCGGAGAATAGGCAGTTTATTCGCCGCACGATAAGAATACCGAATAGAATTGCCAGCAGTACCACCGATTAAGTCGGGGTGCTGCAAGTTGCAAACATTAAAGTTGAATAGTCTTGTTGCAGCACAAGAGTGCCCTTCGACAAGCTCAGGGTAAACTTGCAACGGAAGCTAAATGCCAGGTACATAATAATCCCCGCTGTCAATCTGGCAAATTTCCCTGCTTTGGAATGGGGGTTGTAATATTGCAGCCCGAACGAATTATTTTAAATGTTGAATTTTGAATGTTAAATGGATAAACGGGGTTCGCCCAAACATAAAAATTCAACATTCATCATTTAAAATTTAAAATAAAAAACTGAAAGAATATGGTGCAGGAAAAGGGTACTATCTCGATCAACACGGAAAACATCTTCCCGATCATTAAGAAATTTTTGTACTCCGATCATGAGATCTTTTTGCGGGAACTGGTGAGCAATGCCGTGGATGCGACTCAAAAAATAAAAAGACTGGCATCGCTGGGTCATTATAACAAGGAACTGGGCGAGCTGAAAATAAAAGTAGCCGTTGATAAAACCGCCAATACGATCACCGTTAGCGATAACGGTATCGGCATGACGGCGGATGAAATAAAAAAATATATCAACCAGGTGGCTTTCTCCGGCGCTACCGAGTTTTTGGAAAAGTTCAAAGAAGCCAATGATGCCAACGAGATCATCGGTCGTTTTGGTTTGGGTTTTTATTCGGCATTTATGGTGGCGGAAAAAGTGGAGATACAAACACTCAGCTACCAGGATGGCGCCGCCCCTGCCCGCTGGACCTGTGATGGCAGCACCGAATTCGAGATCAGCGAAGGCAACCGCACCGAAAGAGGCACAGATGTGATCTTATACATCAATGCCGATTCAGAAGAGTTTTTGGATGAGCATCGCATCAGTGATATACTGAATAAGTATGCAAAGTTTTTGCCTGTGCCGGTGCAGTTTGGTACTAAAAAAGAATCTGTTCCTGATGGTGAAGATGCAGAAGGCAAACCGAAAGAGAAAGAAGTGGAAGTTGATAATATCATCAACAACACTACACCGATATGGACCAAACAACCCAGTGAGCTGAAAGATGAGGACTATCTTTCTTTTTATCGTGAGCTCTATCCTTTTTCTGATGAACCACTTTTCTGGATCCACCTGAATGTTGATTATCCTTTTAACCTCACCGGTGTTCTATATTTCCCCAAGCTGAAGAATGACCTGGAGATCACGAAGAATAAGATCAGGCTGTTCAGCCGCCAGGTATTTATTACTGATGAGGTAAAAGATATCGTGCCTGAATTTTTATTGTTGCTGCATGGGGTGATCGACTCGCCGGATATACCGCTGAATGTTAGCCGTTCATTTTTGCAAAGCGACAGCAATGTAAAAAAGATCAACAGCTATATCAGTCGCAAGGTGGCAGAGAAGCTGGGGGAATTGTTTAAAAAAGACCGTAAGAGTTATGAAGGCAAATGGAATGATATTGGTTTGTTTGTAAAATACGGGGCTATCAGCGATGAAAAATTCTATGAAAAGGCTAAAGACTTTTTATTGCTGGAGAATACAAAGAAAGAAAAATATACACTCGAAGAATACGCAGCACTGGTAAAAGATTTTCAAACCAATAAGAGTGGACAACTGGTTTATCTCTATACGGCAGATGCAGAAAGACAAGACAGTTATATACAGGCGGCTCATAAAAGAAATTATGATGTGCTGCTGATGAACTCCCCGATCGATACGCATTTTATTCATCACCTGGAAATGAAGCTCGAGAAAACATCGTTAAAGCGAGTGGATGCTGCTGTGATGGATAAGCTGATTGAAAAGGAAGAGACTGAAAAGCATAAGCTGACGGATGATGAATCAGCCAAGCTGAAAAGTATTTTTGAAAAGGCGATCAATAATAAAGACATGCATGTGGAGATAGATAGTGCACATGGGGATGCCATGCCTGTTACGATCACCATGGAAGAGTGGATGAGGCGTATGAAGGATATGAGCCGTATGGGGGGTGGAGGCGGTATGAATTTTTATGGTAATATGCCGGATAGTTATAAAGTTTCTGTGAATGCGAATCATAAATTGGTTTCGAAGATCTTGTCTGCTGATGAGTCGCAGCAAACAGTATTGGCCAAGCAAGCTTTTGATTTGGCAATGCTGGCGCAGGGTTTATTGAAGGGTGCGGATCTTACAGCGTTTGTTGAACGGAGTGTGAATGTGTTGTAGAAGTTGAAAGTTAAAAGTTCAGAGACTTTGTAATTTGTGATGTTACTCAATACTGAGCAGCTAACAAGTGTACCTACATAGAAACAATTACAACTATTGTCGATGTCGATGATTGAAATGGCGCTTTTCCATAGATCTCTTTTTATCACCATTATACGGAAAATTATTAGCGCCTTCTTTTTCGTCTTCTGTAGATCACTATCATTTTTAAAAAATGCAAACGAAAAAGACAGCGCCTTTCGTGTTTCGAATAGCACGAAGCAAACTGATTCGAACTTTCAGGTCGATAACTAATAGTATTTATGATCTAGGTTGACTGCTCATGTGCGTTGGCCCGGCCAAACCTGCGGAGCATTAGGTTTGGCCTTGATCTTTTTGGTTCTTTTTGCATCAAGGCAAAAAGAACAGAAAACCACTCCAATAGATTGTTCTTTCTTTTGCTTGTGCAAAAGAAAGTAACAAACCTGCCTGCCGGCAGGCAGGGAAAAGCACACCGGCAATGATCCCGATGGCTATCGGGACAGCCATTGCCGGATGCCTTGATTTAGCTTTAGTGCTACTGTTGACTGTCCTAATCAATTCTATTCAACGACATCGACGATAGTTGAAATTTGTTTTGCTAATCGATACTATACAATGATTGATCTTTCAGAAAATCTCAAGCGCCTTGTCCCGATGTCATATTAAATTATACTTCATGATTAGGAAATGTTAGTCGGGACACAGCGCCTTTCGTATTTACAATTAAACACGAAGCAAGATTTTCAACCAATCATTTCGATAAGTAAAGCAATTTTCAAATTTTATGAATGTACATGTGTGTTGGCCTGCCCGGCCGGCGGAGCATCGGGCCGGGCTTGATTTTTTTAGTACTTTTTGCATCAAGGCAAAAAGTACATAAGACTATTGCCTCTCCATATCCTCCCTCATATACCTGGCTTCACTAAGCATCGCCAAAGAAAGTGATCTGTCAAGATATTTTTTTGCTTCATCCGGCTGGCTTTTACGTTCCATAAAAACAGCGCAGTTATAATTCGCTTTTGCAGCTTTGTTCTTATCCGGATCATCAACAAATCGCAAACTTTCTATCATTGCTGCTTCGTAGTCGTTTCGTTTAAGCGCCTGGTAAACTTCATCAAATCCTTTGCCTGTAAACACAGGACGATTATGTTGCTTTTCACCAGGAAAATACCAGGACAGATACTCCCGCCAGAGCTGTATTGCCATTTGATAAGCATCATTTTTCTTTGCCACCATATTAGGACCAGACGCCAACAATCCACTAATTACATTTCGGGAAGAATGATACTCTGATTTATGAATCTCTCTTCTTTTTATCAGCGAAGCAGTATCATAGAGTGAATAATTTATAAAGGCAATAATATCATAATTAGCTGTGCGGCTCTTACTGCCATCGTCATCCCTGGTTACATCTACATGTGTCTGTTCAAAATACACATCAAAATAGTTGACAGCAATGGCATGTGATGCCTTATGCCTGGCAATTAATGCATACACTGTGCTGTCCTCATTTCCCTTCGCATCTGTATAACCCGGGATCACTTTCGTTTTAATAGTTGATCTGTCCTGGATCTTTGTTCCGGCCCATTGCATCATCGAATCGATCATCTGTTGGAATAATTCTTCTTTGTTATCCCGGTATTTTTTGGTTGTTACATCATAGAAATTCAGCAAAAGAATTTTTTGTGGCGGCGGATCTACAGCATATAAAGGTTTTGTTTCGGATGTATAGGAGATCGAGGTCATGCGGGTAGGCGCAGTACAGGAAATAAAAAACAATAAACTTATGGCTGCAAAACGGTACATAGTGGTTGCCTGTAAAGATAGCATGCCTTATTGTTAACGATTTTGTATTTCACCTTATGTTGAGTCCGTTTTATAAAGCCTGATCCCTCCATTCATACCAATCACTGGTTCCGTATTTATTTTTTCCTTAGCTTTAAAATCCCCATTAAATTCTCCAAAATTTTATTACCAAATTATAGCTTATGAAAAAGATCATTTCATGTTTTGCTGTGTTCACTACGACAGCGAACTTATTTGCGCAAATAGATGCCGGGCTGTTTCGTTTCCCGGATGTATCGCAAACACAGATCGTGTTTACTTATGCTAACGATCTTTGGGTAATACCTAAAGAAGGCGGAACCGCTATTAAGTTAAGCTCCCCTGCGGGTGTTGAAAGTTATCCGAAGTTTTCTCCTGATGGAAAAAGTATTGCGTTTAGCGGTAACTATGATGGAAACAACGATGCTTATACAATACCTGTAAATGGTGGCGTGCCGGTGCGGCTGACCAGCCATGGTTATTCTGATCGTGTGGTTGACTGGACAACCGATGGAAAAAAAGTTTTATTTGCTTCGGGTCGTGAAAGCGGCAAAGCAAGATTTAATCAATTCTATACAATTCCCGCCAATGGTGGCATGATCGAAAAACTTCCGTTGGCTTATGCAGAGTTTGGCTCCTATTCTCCTGACGGAAAACAGATCGCTGTTGTATTTCGTTCACAGGTGGGCCGCAACTGGAAACGTTATCGCGGCGGATGGAAAGCAGATATACAACTCTTCAATCTTACCAATAATAGTTCACAAACGATCGGTGCAGAAGCTGATGCTGGTAATGAATTCCCGATGTGGCATGGCAATTCGATCTATTTTTTATCTGACCGGGGACCGGAACTAAGAATGAATCTCTGGAAATATGATCTGGGCAGCAAAGCTTATACACAGCTTACCAATTTTAAAGATGAAGATGTTCATTATCCATCATTGGGGCCTGATGATATTGTTTTTGAAGCTGGTGGTAAAATGTATTTGTATTCTATTTCTTCAGGAAAACAAAAAACGGTTAGTATAAATGTTGTCACCGATAAAGCAATGTTGAAACCAAAAATAGAATCTGCCGAAAAACTTATACAGCAGGTATCGCTTAGTCCCGATGGCAACAGGGTATTGATACAGGCAAGAGGCGATGTATTTTCTGTGCCTGCAGAAAATGGATATGTAAAAGATATGACAAGAACTTCCGGTGCTGCAGAACGTTACCCAGCCTGGTCGCCTGATGGAAAATATATTGCTTACTGGAGTGATCAATCGGGTGAATATGAATTATGGTTGATGGAAGCCGATAAAGAAAATTCAAAAAAGAAACTAACTGATTATGGGGCTGGTTATCGTTATCGGCCTTTTTGGTCACCCGATAGTAAAAAAATTGCTTTTATTGATAAGGCTATGCGCATAAAGGTCCTTGATATCACCACCAACCAAACTACAGAAGTGGACAGGGCATTACGCTATACACATGGCAACCTGGAAGGATTTGCTGTTAGCTGGTCGCCAGACAGCAGGTGGATGGCTTATCATCGTGACCTGGACAATCAACACAATGCGATCTATGCTTATGATTATACAAATAAGAAAAATCATGCAGTAACCAGTGGTTTTTATGATGCCTTCAATCCTGTATTTGATCCTGAAGGAAAATATTTATACTTCTTCACCAATCAATCTTTCAAACCAAGCTATAGTGATATTGATAATACATTTATTTATCCAAATACCACGCAGATCGCCGTTGTTTCATTGAAAAAGGAAACTCCTTCATTGCTTGCTCCAAAAAATGATACCGTTGCGATGAAAGCAGATGATGTAGCAAAAGATGATACTAATAAAAACAAAAAGGATTCGGCAACTGCAAAGAAGCCTGATGCAAAAGGAACAACCATCGACTTTGACGGCATTGAACAAAGACTTGAATTATTACCAGCTCCTTCCGGTAATTACTTTTGGTTATCTGCTGCTAAAGGAAAAATTATTTTTATAAGATATCCAAACACAGGTGCACCTGATGGAAAGGGAACACTGAAATATTGGGATATAGAAAAGAAAGAAGAGAAAACGATTGTTGACGCTGTAGATAATGCCCGTTTATCTGCTAATGGACAAAAATTACTGGTGGGAAAATCCGGCGCTTATGTTGTGATATCACCAAACGAAAATCAGAAATTTGATAAAACATTGCCACTTGCAGATATGCAGATGATGGTTGATCCTGCGCAGGAATGGAAACAAATATTCATGGATGTATGGCGTTTTGAACGTGACTATTTTTATGATGCTGGTATGCATGGTGTAGATTGGAAACAAGCTAAGGATCGCTATTTGAAAATGCTTGAAGGAGCAATGAGTCGTGAAGAAGCCAACTTTGTTATTGGTGAACTGATCGGTGAATTGAATGCATCACATACATACCAGGGCGGTGGTGATATAGAAGCTGCAAAAAACAAAGCAGTCGGTTATCTTGGTGTGGACTGGCAAGCCGATGGTGAAAATTATAAGATCAAAAAGATCATTCGCGGTGCTGCTTGGGATGCCGAAGTTCGGTCTTCACTCGATCAACCGGGTGTTACCATCAAAGAAGGTGATTTTATTTTAGCAGTGAATGGAGTGCCACTGACTACTTCGCAGGAACCATTTATTGCATTCACTGGTCTTGCAAATAAAACAGTAGAGCTTACTTATAACTCAAGTCCATCATGGGATGGAGCTAAAACAGCTATTGTGAAAACAATGCCTGATGAATACCGGTTGCGCAATCTTGCATGGATCGAGACTATGCGCAAAAAAGTAGAAGAAGAAACCAACGGTGAAGCAGGTTATATCTATGTACCGAGCACAGGTGTCGATGGACAAAATGAATTGACAAGACAATTCAATGCACAATGGGATAAAAAAGCCTTGGTGATCGATGAACGTTTTAATGATGGCGGGCAAATTCCGGACAGGTTTATTGAAATGCTGAATCGTGATCCACTTGCATTCTGGGCAATACGTGATGGCAGTGATTGGCCATGGCCGCCTTATGCGAATTTTGGTCCGAAGGTGATGCTGATAAATGGATGGAGTGGTTCAGGTGGTGATGCATTTCCGGATTATTTCCGCAGAAAAAAATTAGGGCCATTGATCGGTGCAAGAACATGGGGCGGCTTGATCGGTATCAGCGGAGTACCTCCATTGGTTGATGGAGGAAATGTAACTGTACCTACATTCCGGATGTATAATCCCGATGGCACCTGGTTCCAGGAAGGTCATGGTGTGGATCCTGATATTACAGTACCGGAAGATCTTAGCATGATGGCCAAAGGCAAAGACCCGCAATTGGAAAAAGGTATTGAAGAAATAAAAAATCTATTAAAGACGAAGGGATACACGGCGCCTAAGAGACCTTCAATGGAGAAGAAAGCTTATTGAGTTAAGAGTTTAGAATTATGAGTTATAAACCTGCCTGCCGGCAGGCAGGTATTGAATGAGGAAAGTTGAATCATCAAATATGATTGCGGATTCCGGTCGGGGTCCGCAATTTTTTATTAGAATAAAATTGTTGAAGTATAAGAGTGTGACCTTTCAAATGGTTATGTGAAGAAGGAAATGTAACCATGGCATAATAAAATACTACCTTTAAAAACACTTGTTTTATATCCTGATTAAATATTCAACTTAATGAATTAACATGAAATCGATCCTTCTGTTTATTGCTTTGATCACTGTTTGTTATGGATGTGATTCTAAAAAAGATTCAACTTCATCTAAAAATGAATTACCATCTGCCGCCATACAAATAAAATCTGCATTATTAGCTGCGCCGCAGGAAAAGAGAGATAGCTGCACCGTTTATGGTTACTCTGCCGATAAGCAACTCATACTTTTAAAACAAGGGACAAATGAAATGATTTGCCTGGCAGACAATCCTGATGAGCCCGGTTTTTCTGTAGCCTGTTATGTCAGGGAATTAGAACCTTTTATGCAAAGAGGCCGTGATCTGAGAAAGCAGGGCTTGAAGGGTCAGCAGATATTTGATGAACGGGAGAAAGAAGTGAAAGCAGGTACTCTTCAAATGCCCAAAGAACCTGCAGCATTATATGTTTATTCTGCGAAGGATGAAGAGTATGATCCTGCAACCGGTGAAGTAAAGAATGGTTACCTGCGTTATGTAATTTATATTCCTTATGCAACAGCAATCAGTACAGGTTTACCGGAAAAACCATCCGCCAATGGCATGCCGTGGATCATGAATCCCGGAACACACGGTGCACATATTATGATCAATCCCTGATTGGAAAGTGGAATTGTTAGAATCAAAGCAGGCGGTTCTTTATTTATCATCCATTCTGCGATGATTTCAGTAACTTACGATAAGGTCTTTTTACCTCGTCTGCTTACCAGCAAACGGGCTTCTTATGAAGCATATCTTATCATATTGTCTTTTTCTTTTTTTACTCCCACTTATTACTAATGCACAAACGGTGATTTCAATGAGGGTTGATGGCACCATCAATCCTGCATCGGCAGATTTTATTCATAATGGTATTGAAAAAGCTGTCCGTGAAAAAGCGGAATGTATTATTATTCATCTCAATACTCCCGGAGGATTATTAAAATCAACAAGAGTTATTGTAAGCGATATTTTAGAATCGTCGGTACCAGTGATCGTCTATATTTCGCCTGGCGGTGCCCAGGCAGGTTCGGCGGGAGTTTTTGTTACACTCTCCGCTCATATTGCAGCCATGGCTCCGGGCACCAATATCGGTGCTGCACATCCCGTGACTATGCAAAACCAAATGGACAGCACCATGAATGAAAAAGTTACCAATGATGCAGCCGCATTTATAAGATCAATCGCAGAAAAAAGGCACCATAATATAGAATGGGCCGAAAATGCGGTTCGTAAAAGTTTTTCTTATTCGGAAACAGAAGCATTGGAAGATTCAGCTATTGATATTATTGCTAAAACCGAAACAGAATTACTTACCCTTATCAATGGAAAGACGGTGGAATTAATTTCTGGTACCAAAACTTTGCATACCGCATCTGCAGTTGTGAAAGAGCATAAAATGAGTGTGTGGGAAAAGATACTGGATATTATCAGCGATCCCAATATTGCATATATCTTATTCCTTCTTGGAATGTATGGGCTGATATTCGAGTTATATAATCCTGGTTCCATACTGCCGGGTATCGTGGGTGTTATTGCTCTTATACTTGCATTGTATTCGATGCATACCCTGCCCATTAATTATGCGGGACTTGCATTGATAGTTTTCGCTGTCATTTTGTTTCTGCTCGAAATAAAAATTGTGAGTCATGGCCTGTTGGCTATTGGAGGAATAATCTCTCTTTTCCTTGGTTCTATGATGCTCATCAAATCCAATTCATCATTGGAAATGGTAAAGATCTCCCGGGGAGTTATAATTGGAGCAACGATTGCATCCGCACTTTTCTTCTTGTTAATTGTAGGCTTTGGCCTCAGGGCACAAAGACGCAAAGTGGTAACAGGTATTGAAGGATTAGTGGGAGACACAGGTGAAGTGATAGATGCATTATCACCAACGGGTACAATAAAAGTGCAAGGGGAAATATGGAATGCAGAATCGCTTAGTGGGACAATTAATAAAGGAGAAAAAGTAAGAATAAAAGAAATGAATGGCCTGAAACTTTTTGTAGAAAAAATTAATAACAGTTAAAAAAGAAATTATGGAACAGTTTCCCACGATTGTCGTCGTCATTATTTTATTTGTTGTCATCATACTATTCAGCGCTATCAAAATATTGCGTGAATATGAACGAGGAGTTATTTTCCGTCTGGGACGTTTGATCGGAGGCGGTGGCATCAAAGGGCCGGGTCTTATTTTACTGATACCCGTAATTGACAGAATGGTAAAAGTGAGTTTGCGAACCGTCGTGTTGGATGTACCTCCGCAGGATATCATTACATCGGATAATGTTTCCGTTAAAGTAAATGCAGTTGTTTACTTCCGTGTAATAGAACCACAGAAAGCGATCGTGCAGGTTGAAAATTTTTTAGCAGCTACTTCACAGATATCTCAAACTACTTTGCGCAGTGTGTTGGGACAATCAGAGCTTGACGATCTTCTTTCACAACGTGAAAAGATCAATCACAGGCTGCAACAGATCATCGATTCACAAACAGATCCATGGGGTGTAAAGGTGTCTAATGTGGAAGTAAAACAAATTGACTTACCTCAGGAAATGCAAAGAGCCATGGCAAAACAAGCCGAAGCAGAAAGAGAACGCAGAAGTAAAGTAATAGCGGCCGAAGGAGAATTCCAAGCTTCACAACGATTAGCCGATGCAGCGAAAATCCTGGCAGGAGAACCAAGTGCATTAACACTGCGTTACTTGCAGACACTTCGGGAGATCGCTACTGAAAATAATTCAACAACCATTTTCCCGGTTCCGATTGATCTGCTGAAACCATTCGTGAAAGGCGGAGGAAACATTTAAAATTTATAATTCAACACAAGTCTTTGCGATCCGCAAACCCAATAACACCATTCAAACACCACAGCCGGTATTGCCAGGCATGCTCCACTCATCCCTGATCCAAGCCACAAACAAGAATTTATTACATAAGCTAACTAGTTCTGAATTAACTAGTTTAATGATATTTATTGATATAATTAAGTTATCCTCCTAAAAAATTAGTTTGTCTACTAATGAATTAGTAGTAACATTGCCCTAGGATTATTTTGAGTGATAAATGTTGAATTCTAAATGAAAGCAGTCATTCAAAATCTAAAATTCAAAATTTAAAACAAACAAATGAAGAAGCTGGCAAAAAGAGAAGAACAGATCATGCAGGTATATTGGGACCTTGGTCATGCATTTATTAAAGAAGTGATCCCTCACCTACCTGAACCCAAACCACATTATAATAGCGTTGCCACCATGGTGAAGATACTTGAAGAAAAAGGTTTTCTTGATCATGAAAGCGTTGGGAATGTGTATCGCTATTTTCCAAAGATCTCTAAAGAGGTTTATCAGAAACACGATATGAAAGACATCGTTGAAAAATATTTTGATAACTCATATCCGCGAATGCTTGCCTTCTTTGCCAAAGAACAAAACCTGAGTGAAAACGAATTGTCTGAAATTCTTGACATGATCAAAAAAGATAAATCATGAACCTGCCATATATCATCAACGTTGCACTGATACTGGTTGCCTGCCTGGCATTTTATAAACTGCTGCTGCGCCGTGAGACTTTTTATAAAGTGAATCGCTATATGCTAATGGTTTGTCTTGCCATTGCGTTTGCATTGCCATTGCTACAGGTACCGCAACAATTCTCCCTGAGAAAGTCGAATGATATCGTTGAAAGTTCAAAGCTGAAACTTGAGAATGCGTCCACGGTCAACATTCAGCAGCCTACAATGGAAAACAAGCAACAAACTGCCGAAACGAAGCAACCAGCGAACGTTGCTCAACAAACGACAGCTAAAAGCGACCAACAATCAGCTTCTGCATTTTCATTTGCAAGGCTGATGAGCTGGTTATTTTGGATCTATTGGTTTGGGGTAGCTATATTCGGTATAAGCTTTCTTTTCCAGGTAAGTTTATTATTGTGGCGAACCTTACGCAATCCTGTGATCGTTGATGGCCCTTACCGCATCATAGAAGTAAGTGGTGATAAAGCACCTTGTTCATTTGCCAATTATATTTTTATCAATCCTGAAAAATATGACTGGGATACTTATAACCAGATATTGCTTCATGAAAAAATTCATATCCGTGAAAAACATACACTTGATATACTGATAGCCGAACTGGTGTTGATCTTTCAATGGTTCAATCCATTTGCATGGATCTACCGTCGCGAAGTGGAAAGCAATCTTGAATTCTTAACCGATGATGAATTGATGCAAAAGGAAAAAGTAGATAAGCAAAGTTACCAGCTGAGTTTAGTAAAAGTATCGGCGCCACATATGCCTTTAAGTTTAACAACAAACTATAACCAATCAATTCTTAAAAAACGTATAGCCATGATGAACACAAAAAGATCAAACCTTCACACAGCCTGGAAATATTTTTTCCTGTTGCCTGTATTTGCATTTTTAGCCTGCCTGTTGAATGAGCCCGTTGTTTATGGTCAAACAACAGATAAGGAAAATGTAAAAAATGAAAGAGAAAATGAAAAGAATTCCGAGAAAAACAGTGAACGTGGAATGCAAACCGAAGGTTATTGGTTTGCCGTGATCAAAGGTGATAAAGTCCATATTCGCTTTAGCGATGAAAAGCTCGATAGTGAAAATGATTATAAGGGCAAGCATTCTTATAGCGGCGAAGACTTCAAATTATCAGAATTGGGAACATTGCCAAAAGGAACATCCGGTACTTTCAGCGTTACTCGTGAAGCAGGTAAGATAGACATGACCGGAAGATTTGAGGGCAATACTGGTATGGGAACTTATAAGTTCAATGCTGATAAAGCCTATGTTGATTACATGAATAAAGAACTAAAAGAAACACTGGATGAAGATGACCAGATGGCTTTCTTCTTTATCAATATCAAAAAAGAATATTTAACCATGCTTCGCAGTGAAGGGTTTAAAGATGTAACAAAAGATGATCTTATTCCTGTTGCTGCATTAGGTATTGATAAAGCTTATATTTCTTCTATTCGTAGTGCAGGATTTAAAAATGTATCACTGGAAGAGTTAGTTCCGTTGAAAGCATTGGGTATTGATCAAAAATACATAACCGAGATCCGCAGCGCCGGTTATAACAACGTTACATCTGATCAACTCGTTTCCTTTAAAGCACAGGGCATTGACAAAAAATATATTGAATCAGTTCGCCAAATGAAAGGTGACAAAGGTGATAAGGGCGATAAAGGAGGTAAAGACGATGATGCGGATGATATTGTAAGTTTTAAAGCAATGAATATTACCCCGGAATATATCAATTCATTTAAAGCAGTTGGTATGACGAATATTCCACATGATCAGCTGGTATCTTTTAAAGCAGTAGGTGTTACTCCAGATTATATAAAGAGCTGGCACGATAAAGGGTTCAAGAATATCGATGCAGAAGATTTTGTTGGTATGAAATCGCAGAATGTAACTCCTGAATTTATGAAAAGCTTTACTGATCTTGGATATAAAGTAAAACCAGAAGATCTAGTTGCATTCAGAGCATTGGGAATTAATACTGACTATATAAAAAGTTTTGAAGCTGCCGGTTATAAGATCACTGATCTTGATAACCTGACTGGCCTGAAAGCACAGGGCATCACTCCTGAATATATTAAGAGTTTTGAATCAGTTGGGTTTAAGAACATTGATCTTGATGAGATCGTTGCTGTAAAAGCTGTAGGTGTTACCCCGGAGTATATTAAAGAGATGAAGTCAAAAGGATTTAATTATGATAAGATACAGAAGTATGTTACACTTAAAAGCATAGACTAAAACCAGCTTTTCTTTTCTACGTTTTGAATTCGTAAGCGGTCACAATTGTGACCGCTTTTCATTTATTGATGACTTTTTTACTTTCTTTGTCTCAATAATTATGGATGCATTTCTGATCGTACTATTTTCAATAGCTGCTGCCGGCTTAGTTTTTATTTTCCTGTTTAAAGTAAAAAAGAGGCCTGGGATAAACCTGGCTTCTGTTAAACCTATTCCTGATTCATACAGGCAGATCCTTTCGGAACAAGTGCCCTTCTATCAGCACTTAGATGAAGCAAGAAAAACAGAGTTTGAAAACAGGATCCAGCAATTTCTTTCTCAGGTAAAAATTACCGGGGTTAATACAGTTGTAGAAGAGCTTGACAGAGTTCTGATAGCTTCGAGTGCCATCATACCAATTTTTAATTTTCCTGGATGGGAATATGTGCATCTTCATGAAGTATTGCTTTATCCTGATTCATTTAATCATGAATTTGAGCAACAGGGAGGTGGTCGGGATGTGTTGGGCATGGTTGGAAGTGGCGCAATGAATCATATGATGATCTTATCACAGCACCAGCTACGACAGGCATTTATTAATAAAACAGGAAAAGATAATACGGCAATTCACGAGTTTGTTCATCTTGTTGACAAAACTGATGGTGATATTGATGGCATACCTGCATTTATTCTTGATAAAAAATATATACAGCCATGGTTGCAGCTTATGCAGTATGAAATTAACCTGATTAATGAAAACAGGTCAGATATCAATCCTTATGGTGCTACTAATGAAGCTGAGTTTTTTGCCGTAGCATCAGAGTATTTTTTTGAAAGACCAAAGCTTTTGAAAGAAAAACACCCGCAGTTATATGAATTGCTGGAGAAAATTTTTTGCAAACCGCCTGTTACTTAGAAAGAGTTTAGTTTTATACAGCTTTTGGTAATGAGAAAGAGAAAGTGCTTCCTTCACCCAATTTACTCTCAATATAAAGTTGTCCGCCATTTCTTGTCATAAACTCTCTACAGAGTTTCAAGCCAAGACCGGTACCTGATTCATTTGCTGTACCTTTTGTAGAATAAAACCCATTCCCATTTATCTTTTTTAATACTTCAGGGCTCATTCCGGCTCCGTTATCCTGAACAAACACTTCCACTATTGTACAATTTTCATGGACACCGATTTTTATTGTTCCATTTTCAGGAGTAAATTTTATTGCATTAGAAATAAGATTGCGTAATACAAGGTTCAACATATCCTTATCCATAAAACCAAATACGCCTTCTGTAGTATCAGCTTCAATTTTGATCTGCTTTGCAGATGCCTGCCTGTTCAGTAATTGCTTATTTTCAGCAATTAAATTTCCAATATCAATTTTCTGTGGATACACTACATCAGATTGCATTTGTGATTTTGACCATTGGAGCAAATTGTCCATTAAGCTGGTTGTATAAGTGAGGTCATTAACAACTCCCGGAAGCATTTTTCTTAATTCACGGGCAGGTATTTTATTTTGTTGCATTTCACTGAAAAAATTCCGTAATGCATACATAGGGGCTTTTAGGTCGTGAGAAATAATACTGAACAATTTATTTTTTAATGCGTTCAGCTCCGTCAATTCCTCCTTCTGCTTCTCCAGAACCAAAGCATCCTTTACTATTTTTTCTGATTGATGTTGTATCTGTATATTTTTTTGTTGCAGCACATTGTTCTTATCCAAAATACTAAGTTGGTAACCGCTATTCTCATTTTTCACCAGGTATAACCCATAAAAAATAAATACAATGGCAACGCATTCATTAACCAGGTATAAAACATTATTAAAATTCCGAAGCTCATAAAGAAACTGATCCAGTACAACAGACAAAACAAAGAAATTAAGCATTGAAAAAGCTATTGTAAACAACATGAAGGCCACATCTTTTAAAAAGAAGACCGCAAGAATACCATATAAAATAAAATAAAGATCGATCCCCAGGTGCATACCATTCATGAAAATAAAGCTGCAGGCAAGAGGATGAAGGATAAAATAAACGACCAATGCTTTTTGATGTTTATGCTGGCTGTTCAGATATAAAACCAGGATACTAACCAACAAAGGCAAAGCGCCAAGCAAACAGAGCCAACCAGAAAATTGTTTGTGATAGAAAATACATGTAAAAAAAACAAATACACCTGACAACGCTTGAACAAGATTCAGCTGGTTAAAAATACCCAGTTTTCGAAGCTCGTACTCCTCCATTGTTTGTGTGAAGCCAAGAGTTTTGACCTTATGTAATAGAGAAATGAAATATTCTTTCGTGGAAATATTGGGTCTGCTGATCCTGGGGACCTTCAGTTTACCCAACAAGTGGTGCAGGCGGATTTGGCTCAGTTCCATAAGTTTTTCATTGGATGGAGGATCTCGACAATTACAAATTAATCAAGATTTTTGTAAAGGTGTTTAGCCAATTGAAAGTTTATGTTTAAAATCGTAATTATCCATAAACACTTGTCGTATGTTCCCTGTTGATTTTTCTATTTGAGATCACCTGATCTTTTCAAACTCATAATTTGGTTTGATCTCTTTATTGAGAAACTCTCCTTTTGATGAAGCCTTTTTCATCTCGCCGTATACTTTTTCCGGCACTTTTAAGTAATCGTATATACTGCCTGATTGAAAAATGATTCGCAATTTAGAGGTCTTCTCATCATATCTTATCGCTGCAACAACTGAAGATGGCATAACATAGAGATTATATCTATGCTTCAAAAAACTATGCCAGCAATGATGATTATTGCTTATTAGTAACAGCCTGTTGCGCTGTTTCAACATCTTTTAAAACCTCGTTCCGGAGTTTTTCCCAGTGAAAAGTGAGATAAAAATTTTCTTTGCTTTCCTTTCCACCTTGCTGACTTAAATGTACCAGCGGCATTTCCTTATACAATGGTTTTGTAATATTGATGATGTCATCCCAAAAAGCTAATGCGTTTTGCAAATGTTTAATAGTATTTTGTTTATTGCTTTCTCCTCCACGGACTCGATATATTTGTAATGCAACACCTCCCCTTATTTTTTCTGCCAGGTATAGCCCGAGATAAGACCAGGCTTTTATATCTGCTACTTCATATAATAGAGATTTGTTACTGCTTACTTTTATTTTACTAACAAGCTTTAACGCTTCGTCGCAATTCCGTTCCAACATTTCTGCGAGCATAGGAGGAGTAATTTCTTTTTTATCAAAGATCGTTTTTATTTCAGTCCTTCGTACATATTCAGCAATTGAAATATAATTCGTATCGAGCGGTGGTTGTTTAATAAGGCGATCGATTGAAATATAATCGACCCGCTTTGTCGTGTTATCTAAAGCCATCATTCCTTCGCTATACAAAGTAAAATCCCAACCACAATCGAAATAGGAGGCCAATTGCAATGGTGTGTTGCCAGCAAGTGATGAAGCCGCAAATAACTGAGAGCCGGCATTTCCATATCGGCGAATAAACTCTTTTTGAAAAATATCATTAGCGATCTTTGGATCATACATCAACCTCCCCCATAGTTTATAAAACAACCATTGTCTTTCGAATGCATAATTCCATGAAAGATCAATACTGTCTTTGGTAAAATAATCTTTAGCGGGAATATAGGTTTCTGAGCCAATAATATAACCGCCGGAATAAGGCCTTGCATTTTGTAAGACATGATTACGTACAAATGAAGGGACACCCCAACGAAGGCAAAAGAAATCTTCATTTCGGGCAGTCCATACAATTTTATAAGCAGTTGGGGCTGGCTTGAAATAAGTGTCGTACAATTTTCCTCCATGCACTTTGATAAGTTTTGTAGTAGAATGTGCATGCGACCAGTTGAATTTCAGATCAACCCAGATTGGTCCTTCAGTGAAACCAAGTGAAGCTTCTTTTTCAATTCCTTTACGAGTTAGTTGTTCAGTCTCAACACTAGTAATACCTAATGAACCAGTAGTACTTGAAAAAGGAATACGATGAATGAGTTTTGATTTTCTTTTTGCTAACCGCATTCCTTCAATGATCGTTTGTCTCATCCAGTCTTCACGTTGTTGTGGCGTCATACCACCCATTCCTTCACCTAATGTAAGACCCATACCGGTTAACCCTGGATACTCTTCGAGCATTTGAGTAACACATTCACGGGTATATCTTTTAATGATCTCCGATGTATCACCATTTACAAAGTATTCATGCGTTAAATTGTCCATAGCCACATTATGCGCTTTAGCAAATTCCGGGGTAACAAAAATGTTGAAAGGAATTATATATGTTTCAATTGCTCTTTCAGTAGCCATATTAATTATAGAATGAAAAAGTCGTTGCCACTCCTTCATCTCCGTATCATTCCAAGGGCTTGCTTCCGGAAAATTGTTTGGCTTAATTAAAAAAGTGTATGGATGAAGATTCCAGAGTGTAAGTGTATTAAATCGGTTTTCCGACATCATATCGAGAAAAGCTTTCCAGTAACTGGTATCACGACATGTTTGATCATGCAATTCCAATGCATAACTATGGCGATAAGTATCCCATGGAAGATCATATTTGATTGCCCGAAATGGTAGGAATGGTTTTTCATTTTTTGCCCTGATATTGTTAAGTGAAACTCCATTACGAATATCTTCAGCCAGGGATTGGCAACCATAGATCAATCCTCTTTCATCACTGCCAATGATACTAATGATCTGTTTTTCTTCTTTTATTAAAAAGGATTCAGCATCAAGAGAAACTTGCACTGAAAGGTTGATCTGTAAGTTGACAGTTGAACCAGTAAGCTTATACTTTTTTTCCTTCAAAGCATTTTCTAATCGAAACACTGCATATCGTTGCTGAGCAGAAGCTTTATCAAAGTTTATAGCAACTGTCTGGCAGATCGAAGCATGAACAAAAAAAATCAGCAGGAAATAAAGCAGGGTGCCTTTTTTCATCCTATGAATTTACCAAAGAATTCTTTTCTTCACGCAAACCTTTATGAAAAAGGAATCCCAATTTAGTTTGAGATTCCTTTTTACTATTCACATGATAACTACTAATCGTGAGAGTTCTTTTCTGTCTGCCCCCACCTAAGACGAAGTATATACTTATATATTTTTCAATGCCTCAATTGTTTCCCAACGACGGCGAATGCCATCATTTGCTAAAGTCAAAAATTCTTTAGCCTTGTCAGGATAATTATTTTTTATGGTTGCAAAACGATTTTCATGATACAAAAATTCATTTAGAGCAACTGAAGGAGGTTTGCAATCCAGGATAAAGCGCTGTCCTTTATCTTTTATCGGGTTGTAACGGAACAATGGCCAATAGCCGGTTTTCACTGCAAGGTCTTGTTGGTCGAGACCATGACACATGTCATATCCATGTGCAATACAATGACTATAAGCAATGATAATTGAAGGACCCGGATAGGCTTCGGCTTCCAAAATTGTTTTGAGTGCATGCACATCATTTGCACCCATCGCTATCTGTGCCACATAAGCACTGCCATGGGCAATAGCCTGCATAGCGAGGTCCTTTTTTCCGGTTGTTTTTCCTTTTACCGAAAACTTTGCACTGGCGCCGATCGGTGATGCTTTGGATTTTTGTCCACCAGTATTACTATACACTTCAGTATCCATTACCAATATATTGATGTTTTCTCCTGTACTCAACACATGATCGAGTCCGCTGAATCCTATGTCATAAGCCCAGCCATCACCGCCAACGATCCAAACTGATTTTTTTTCTAAAAACTCAGCCAACAGGTACAAGCGCCATGCATCTTCTCTTCGTAAGTCTCTTAATCGTTTCTTCAACTCATTTACATATTTGCGTTGTTGTATCAATTCAACTTCTGTATTTTCAGCATTTGCTAAAATTGAATCTGCTAATTCACTTCCAACTTCTTCCCGCAGTTCTCTTAACAATCGCATTGCCATTTCTCTTTTCTTATCTGTTGCCAGTTTAAGTCCCAAACCAAATTCGGCATTGTCTTCAAAAAGGGAGTTAGCCCATGCCGGTCCGCAACCCTGTTCATTGGTTGTCCATGGTGTCGTCGGTAAATTACCTCCAAAGATGGATGAGCAACCTGTTGCATTGGCGACTATCATTCGATCCCCAAATAGTTGCGTCAAAAGTTTTAAATAAGGAGTCTCTCCACAGCCACTGCATGCACCTGAAAATTCAAATAAAGGCTCTAATAATTGTGAACCTTTTACTGTTGACTTGTTTACTCTTGTTCTATCAATGTCAGGCAATGAAAGAAAGAAATCCCAGTTTTGCTTTTCTGTTTCTTTTAATGGTAATACATCCTGCATATCGATGGCCTTGTGACCAGGTTGTGTTTTACTTTCTATGGGACAAACTTCTGTACAAAGTTTGCAACCCGTACAATCCTCAACTGCAACCTGCAATGTGTATGCTTCTTTATCTTTAAAAAATTCTTTGCCGATCGGATCGGTGTGTTTGAAAAATGAAGGGGCATCTGGCAAAAATTCTTTGTCATACACTTTTACACGGATAGCGGCATGTGGACAAACAAAATAACATTTACCACACTGGGAACATAACTGGGGATCCCACACAGGAACCTGTTCAGCAATATTTCTTTTTTCCCATTTTGTAGTACCACTTGGGTAAGTTCCGTCAACAGGAAATGCGCTTACTGGCAATTCATCACCTTCACCGGATATAATTTTAGATAAAACATCCTGTACAAATTCAGGAGCATCACCACTTATAGGTGGGTCGATCTCTTTATTTCCAATACTAAAGCTTGAATAGTCGACCTCAAAAAGATTTTCTACTGCATGATCGACTGCCCTAAAGTTCTTTTGAACCACCTCTTCGCCTTTTCTTCCATAAGATTTCCTGATCGCATCTTTGATATGTTGAAGAGCCTCTTCTTTTGGCATTACATGGCTGATGGCGAAAAAGCAGGTTTGCAAAATGGAATTGATGCGGGAACCCATTCCTGTATCCTTAGCAACCCTTGAAGCATTGATCACATAGAACTTCAGTTTTTTATGAACGATCTCTTGCTGGATCTTTTTTGGCAGGTGTTGCCAAACCTCGTCAGTTGAATAAGGTGCATTAAGAAGAAACACAGCACCTTCCACGGCATCTTTTAAAACGTCATATTTTTTTAAATAATTAAAATGATGACATGCAATAAAATTCGCTGAATCGATCAAATAGGTAGAGCGTATTGGATGTTCACTGAAACGCAGATGTGAAACTGTCAGCGATCCGGATTTTTTAGAATCATAAACAAAATAACCTTGTACAAAATCATCTGTTACATCACCAATGATCTTGATGGTATTTTTATTTGCACTGACAGTTCCATCTGCTCCAAGTCCAAAAAACAATCCGCGAAATAAATGGCGTTCTTCTAGTGAAAAATCTTTATCCCAGTTCAGGCTTGTGTGAGTTACATCATCATCGATACCGATCGTAAAATTATTCTTTGGTTTTTCTTTAGATAGTTCATCAAACACTGCTTTTGCCATTCCTGCATTAAATTCTTTTGAAGCAAGACCATAACGGCCGCCAATTACTTTTGGCATCTTATATTCCCAGTCGCTGTGCAATGCATTGATGACATCCATATACAATGGCTCCCCGATCGCCCCGGGTTCTTTACAACGATCCAACACAGCGATCCTTTTTACACTCGATGGAATGGCATCAATAAAATGCTTGATGGAGAAAGGGCGATATAAATGAATATTGATATAGCCAACTTTTTCGCCATGATTATTCAAGTAATCTGTCACTTCATGAACGGGACCAACACCAGAACCCATAATAATAATTATGCGTTCTGCTTCGTGGTGTCCATAATAATCGAAAAGTTTATAAGAACGTCCTGTAAGTTTTTCAAATTTCTTCATTGTTTCTTCAACGATCCCGGGCACATGATTATAAAAACGATTGCAAGCTTCGCGGCTTTGAAAGAACACATCGGGATTTTGGGCAGTTCCCCGAACATGAGGATGATCTGGATTCATGGCGCGATGACGATGTTCATTGACTGCCTGTTCGTCGATCATTTTTTTAATAACATCATCGGGAACAACCGCTACTTTGTTTAGTTCATGCGATGTGCGAAAACCATCAAAAATATTCAAGAAAGGTATTTTTGATTTAAGCGTTGCCGAGTGTGAGATCATTGCCATATCCATTGCCTGTTGCGGATTGCTTCCAAACAATTGCGCAAAGCCGGTTGATCTTGTTGCCATAACATCACTATGGTCACCAAAAATGGAAAGGGCATGTGTAGCAATGGCTCTTGCAGCGATATGAAAGACAGCCGGTGTCAATTCTCCCGCTATTTTATACATGTTAGGTATCATCAATAACAAACCCTGCGAACATGTGAAGGTTGATGCCAAAGCACCACCTTGTAATGCACCATGAATGGCACCGGCTGCACCAGCTTCACTTTGCATTTCTATTATCTTGGGCGTTTCGCCAAAAATATTTTTAACGTCATTACTGCTCCACTCATCAGCCCACTCTCCCATTGGTGATGATGGCGTAATCGGGTAAATAGCACAAACCTCGCTTGTTTTATAGGCGATGTAAGAGGCTGCTTCATTTCCATCCATAATGGAAAAAGCATTGTTATTGCCGGATTCCGGTTTTACTTTAATTGATGGAGATACTTTGGTTTCCATTTCAGAGATTTTGAGTAATTAACAATACCCAAAGTACTCTGAACAATAAGGTTTGGATTATGACAGATATCAGTTAGAAGGATGATTGATATTAAAAAAGAGAAGTTTGTTTTAAAAAACGGGGGCAGTCTGCCCCCCAACTAGATGTTAATCACCTGATTTCTATTGTACGATGAATTGACCTGAATAAATTATATGTGACCTGGTGTTTACTTTATACAGATACATACCTGGTTTGAATCCATCCAGCGAAAAAGATGTTATAGCAGATCGAATACAAATTTCTTTTTGTTTTACCCCGAGCAAATTGAAAACCGAAAATTTCAGGTCTGGCGACAAAATATTGTTGTTAACCTGGACATTGATATTTTTATCAGCAGGATTAGGATAAACTTTGCAGTCCTTACTTCCTTGTTCCTCCTTTAGAATTCCTGAAGGATTTCTATTTGTACTTTTTTCTTCTTCTTTGTTTGTCTTATTCCCGGTTGCATTTTGCCTGTGAAAAATAACAGTTGCATCTTCATACAACTGTCCCCCGATCGTTGCTATAAGGTGAAACAGTAGTTCATCATTGGATTTGAAAATGATATCGATCTTCTCTTCAAATTTTTTGCCTTTATGTTTTTCAGTTGTCTCCATGTAAAAATGGTCATTGGTTTTCCAATACCCGAGATGCTCATGACAAGTACCAAAATTGTCTACAGAGAACCAATGAATTTTTTCATCTCTCGCATTATACCCAATAAGATTATAACCCTTTAGCGATCCAAGATCAGGGTGACTAAACCATTCTTCCATGTACATACCGGAACTTTCATTATTTTTTTTAAAATCGGCATAATAAGTGAAGTTGAATGTGTTGCCCTCAAGAATTAATGTAGCTTCTCCAGCCCAGCTTCCGTCAAAACGAAAAAGATTATCAAGAGCTGTTGGTGTTTGTGCAGTTGTGGTAATAAAACTTAATCCTGTAATCAGGATAACTAAGCTGTGTTTAAATTTAGTTGTCATATTCTCCTTTTGTATAGGAGATACAGCAACTGTTTAAAAAGTTCGGAAATGAGGCAAAAATTTTTTATCCCCCGTTAACCCGTTCGGAATTAATTAAATGAAGTGTATCTACTTTTTCTTTATTCCGAAACATAATAAGGACTGAAGATGGCGGGCAGCGGTCTGGATAATCAGGAGAATGAATTGGATAACCCTCGATCACAGAAATATTACCGCTGCTGGTTATGATAGTTGGCTTGAAAAATGTGCCATAATCAAGATCTTCTAAAATTTCCTTTTCAAACAGAGCTCTCCCTTGAGCCGTTTTACCACTTGTAAAACGAATATTCAACATAGGAACAAAATGCTCAATGAACTCTTTCCTGTTCTCCCACTCATGATATAATTTATTACACAAGGTATAATAGTAATTCGACCATTGCTCGGCTTCTTTTATTGCATCATCAGAAGCATCAACCGATCTGTTATAATATGCGAGCAATTTTCCTCTTGCGGCAGCTAAACGACTACGCACAGTTCCAACAGGAATTGCGAGTATTTGCGCAATTTCTTCATAGGTGCTATAGTTACTGAAGTATCTTAACAATACACATGATCTTAGTTCTTCGGATAAATGATCCATGGCTTCGAACATTTGTTGCTTATTCGCTGATCTTTCAAAATTTTCCTCTATAGATTGTAAAATGACCGAATCATTTGTTTCAATACTTTCATCAAGTCCTTTTGTTTTTTCCTTTCTCAATAAATGCAGGCAGTGATTCGTCAATATCTTTTTTAACCATGGATAAAATGAAGAAGCATCACGTAGCGAAGAATGATGTATAAAAGCTGATATGAATGTTTCCTGTACCGCATCTTTTGCTATTGGCTTATTACCGCAGATGCGAACGGCATGAGCCAATAATTTTGGACCATACCATTGGAATATTGTGCCGAAAGCATTGGCATCACCCTGTAACGCAGTGATCGTTTTTTCTTGTATGGTTTGAGGAACAGGAACCATATACTAAAATAGTAAATTCAAAAAAATAGGGAAACAGTAGTTTCCCTATAAGATAATCTAAAATTAAGATGTAAATATTAAAAATTATATCCAACACTGGCACCACCAAAAAGCTGGATATTGCTACCTCCAACTAAAGGTGTAAAACCTATTCTCCACGAAAAACCTCCATTAACAGGTTGGCGACGATACATAAAACAAAATGTTCCAAAAAGCTGTGTTCTTTGATCATCATTACTATAGGAATCGAAATCCATGATGTTTAATTTCTTAGTCACATACGTGAGACCTCCACCCACTTCAAAAGTATGTGGAGAGTTTTGTTTTCCGAAAATGTAATTTAACTGAACCGGGAATGTAACTGCGGTTTGCTCCCCGTCACCATAATATTGACCAGTTACCGGATCATAATACTCATCGTAGGCACTTACAAATCCAATACCTATTCTTCCTCCAAAACCTAAGCGACTTTGTTTAAATCTTGTATCATAGTTTGCTGAAAAAAGAATACCGGGCCCACCCAGTTCTGCAAAAAAGGAAGATTTTCCAATAGACTGATCTTGTGATATCTTATTGTTCTGGGAAAATACAAAATGTGAAATGATAAGCGATAAACACAATGTAAGCGTTGCTTTCCTCATAACATAAAAGTTTAGGTTAAAGATTATACTTCGAATATAGAAACTACTATCCAAAAAGTTTGTTAAGTAAAAACGATCAAAAGTGAAAAATTATTGGATCGCTGCTGCAACAATTTTTTTTACTTGCTGCAAAGAAATTCTTTCCTGTTGCATTGTATCTCTATAACGAATGGTAACAGTATTATCTTCTTTAGTTTGATGATCTACTGTAACACAAAATGGTGTACCGATCGCATCCATCCGGCGATAACGTTTACCAATTGTATCCTTCTCTTCATAGAAACAACGGAAAGAGGATTTGCAATCGTCCATGATCTTTCTTGCTATTTCTGGCAGGCCGTCTTTTTTTATCAATGGAAGAACAGCGAGTTTCATCGGTGCAAGTTTAGCCGGGAATCTTAATACTACACGATTGTCTTGTTTTTCCGGTGTACTGAGATCTTGTTCTTCATAACAATGACTGAGTACAGCAAGAAACATACGATCCAAACCAATAGATGTTTCAATTACATAAGGAATATAATTGCCATAGGGTTTGCCGGTTGCAGGATCGATCTCATTATCGAAGTATTGCTGTTTCTTTTTACTGTACTCCTGATGATTCTTCAGATCAAAGTCAGTACGGCTGTGAATACCTTCCAGTTCTTTAAATCCTATCGGGAAGTTAAATTCAATATCACAAGCAGCATCTGCATAGTGTGCTAATTTAATATGATCATGAAACCGGTATTGCTCTTTTCCAAAACCAAGAGCCAAATGCCATTTCATTCTTTCTTCTTTCCAATACTCATACCATTTCTTTTGCGTACCGGGTTGAATAAAGAATTGCATTTCCATTTGCTCAAACTCCCTCATCCGAAAAATAAATTGTCTTGCTACGATCTCATTGCGGAATGCTTTGCCGATTTGTGCAATACCAAATGGGATTTTCATTCGTCCCGTTTTTTGCACATTTAAAAAGTTCACAAAGATCCCCTGTGCAGTTTCAGGTCTTAAATAGACCTTATTGTCTTCATCATCACTTGAAACAGTAGAACCAAATTCTGTTGAGAACATCAAATTGAATTGACGAATGTCAGTCCAATTGCTTGTTTTACTAATGGCACACTTTATTTTATTATCGTCTATCAATTTTTTTAACCCGGTAAAATCATCCTTAGCTAATAACGCATCCATCGCAGTTAAAAGATCATCGGCTTCCTTTTCTTTCCCTTCAGTTTTTAATTGCTCTGCATGGCCTTCAATTAAATGATCAACACGATATCTTTTTTTACTGTCTTTATTATCAATCATTGGGTCGTTGAAATTATCAACGTGGCCTGAAGCTTTCCATGTTGTTGGATGCATAAATATAGCCGCATCAATACCGACTATGTTTTCATACATGCGGGTCATGCTATCCCACCAATAATCTTTGATATTTCTTTTTAATTCACTTCCCCACTGACCATAATCATACACAGCCTGTAACCCATCATATATCTCGCTGCTTGGAAATACAAAGCCATACTCTTTGGCGTGAGAAATAATTGCCTGGAACCTGCCTGTCGGCAGGCTGGTTTGCTTCGAGTCGTTTGCCATAGCGGCAAAGATAAGAGTCGGAAGGCTATTGGACTTTATGGTTCTCTGCCTCTGCTTTTTTTGCATCAGGTGTTTTAGGCAGTGGCTGTTTAGAAGTCACTTCCACTTTTTCAACCCACACCGCATATTTGTTTGGATAAATATTTGAGCCCATCTCTATTGCATATTGCCGCGTAAATGCTGCGCCAAAATAAAGGATCATTGCCGAACAATACACCCATAGCAATACAACAATAATAGAACCGGTAGTTCCGTATGCAGTTGTCATTTGGCTGTGACCGAGATAATAACTGATCAGAAATTTTCCCCCCATAAAGAAGAAGGCTGTTGTAAAAGCGCCAACCCTTACATGTCTCCATTCAATTTTGGCATCGGGCAATACTTTAAAGATGATACCAAAAATAAAAGCCGTAATAAAAAATGTCAGAATAAGATTTACGATATAAAGTACAACAACCGTCATATCCGGAAATTTTTGCAACAAATGGCTTAACAATAGATCCATTGCGCCATTAATGACCAATGAAACCAGCAGAATAAAACCAAGACTTACAATTATTGAAAAAGAAAGAAGACGATTGATTATCAACCGCAGCCAGCCGCGGCCTTTTTTAGGTTTTGATTTCAACTTCCAGATAAGATTGATCGAATCCTGTATTTCACCAAAAACTGCCGTAGCGCCGATTATCAATGAACCAAAACCAATGATCGTAGCAAGCTTACTTGAATTTGTAAACATGGATGATCGCATTGCCTCTTGAATACTGTTTGCCGCCGAAGAACCAACGAATCCCTCAATCTGTTTGTAGATCTGTCCTTCAATGATCTCACGTCCGTAAAATATAGTAGCTAACCATATAATGATGATCAATAGCCCTGGTAGTGAAAAAATAGTTGAGAAAGCAAGTGATGAACTTAGTTTAAGAACATTATCATCTATAAAATCAGAAACCGATCTTTTGATTATGTTCCATAATTTTTTTGGTGCCATAAACGGAAAAATGGTCATACCAATAGATTACATACATAGTGCCAAAGAAAAAGTTGATTTGATTGATAATGTTTTAGAAGAAATATGTATTCAAATGAAACTATTTGAGTTTTTCATTTTGTTGATGTCTTTCCGCATCCCTTTTTGTTTTCTTTTCAATATTCTTTTGAAATGCTTCAGTCAGGTTAACACCTGTTTGGTTGGCAAGACAGATCAATACCCAAAGCACATCCGCCATTTCATCGCCCAGGTTTTTATCCAGATCAGTTTTTTTAAAAGACTGATCGCCGTAAGTACGGGCCATTATGCGGGCCAGCTCTCCCACTTCTTCTGTTAGTATCGCCATATTGGTTAGCTCGCTGAAATATCGTACACCAACAGTTTTTATCCATCCATCTACCTGTTGTTGGGCTTCATTAATAGTCATAACAAAATTTTTATTGGGTCTGCACAATTTAGCATGATTCTTGACGTTTTCATCTCCCTTTTTGTGTTATCTCCTACCCTTTGATACTATAATCCCGATAGCTATCGGGACAATTATTCAATTCCAATTTTAGTATTCTATGAGGAATCCAGCATTTCTTAAAGCAATCCTTGTCTCCGGACTTTTTTTTGTAACAAGCTTTATACATGGCCAGGTTAAACAATCATCAAAACCGGATAGTAAGACAACCTCTCTGGCCAAGCCATTTAAGATTTTAACAAATGGGAAACAGATAACTATTCAATCCAAGCAGAATCTAAAATCCGTACTAGTGTGGACTGCCAGCGGACATCGCTTCGTAGAAGAAAAAGATCTCACAACTAACTCTTACACCTTTACAGTTCCCTCAAAAGAAAGCATCTTCTATATGATGATCGAAACAGCAGAAGGAAAAAGGTTTACTGAAAAGATGGGGGTGAAATAATTCATTTCCGTATTACAAATATCTCCCGAGGTTCATTACATGGTTCACAAACTGTACGACCATTTAATTCAGTCTTGTCTTTTTTAAGCAATGAAACTTTTTCGCCACATGCTTTTTTTGTTTCCTTGTGGTAATAAATTACTATTGTATCAACTTTCGTAGTAAGATAATGGAAGTAAAGAGTATCGAAATTCAAACTTTCCGGATATATATAAGTACTCCTAAGAATTGTATCTTTTCTATTCACTGCCATATTATACCGGCGTATTCGATTTCCAGTTTCCAATACTATTGAATCGGGATAATAAAGAGAATCTCTTGAAGCGACTAATGTTCTACCAGTATTTTTATTCAAAAGATCGATTGTGATGACGTATCCGAAAGGTGGAGGATCCAATTGACAACAGGCATCAACTATAATTTGCAAAAGCCCTAAACAAATGATGAAGACAAATTTTCTCATTCCCTGTTTTTTGTATCAATTACAATGGTAACGGGACCATCGTTGCATAATTCCACTTTCATATCAGCTGCGAATACGCCGGTTTGGACTTGCTTGTTTAGATCATTGTTTAATTGGACTATAAATTTTTCATACATCGGCACAGCAAATTCTGGTTTGCTTGCTTTAATATATGATGGCCGGTTTCCCTTTTTTGTAGAAGCATGTAAGGTGAATTGACTCACCACCAATATATCTCCATCAACATCTTTTACGGAAACATTCATTACCCCGTTATCATCATTAAAAATTCTAAGATTCACAATTTTGGCTGAAAGCCATTCAATGTCTTCTTTTGTATCAGCATCTTCAATTCCTAATAAAACAAGTAAGCCGCTATTCATTTGAGAATGAATTTTATTATCAATTGTAACACTGGCTTTGCTTACTCTTTGAATTACCGCTCGCATAATTTGTACCTTTACTGTACAAATATATTGACCATTGACTGATATGACATTCATTGATCTATTACCTGAAATTAGTTTTCAAACCACTCGCAGTGGTGGCAAAGGCGGGCAAAATGTTAACAAGGTAGAAACTGCCGTTATTGGTTATTTTAATATTGAATCATCCCAACTACTAAACGATGAACAAAAACTGTTGATCGCAGAAAAGCTATCCAATCGCATAAATAACGAAGGGAGCTTATTTGTAAAATCACAAACCTATCGTACACAGCTTGAGAATAAAGATGAGGTGACTCGCAAAATAAATGAACTGGTAACAAAAGCATTGGAACAAAAGAAAAAACGCAAACCCACCAAAATAAGCAAAGTAGCTAAAGAAAAAAGGTTGGAATCAAAAAAGAAAAAAAGTGACTTAAAGGAAGGCCGGCGAAGAGTTGATCCGCATAATATGTAATGCTGCTTGAATTGTTTAAATTTACACCCTGATGAAGTGGAAACTGATCTTTATAATTTTTCTTGTAACCCTTTCCGGAAGCTTCTTAATTAATGCCTGCAGAAAAGGCCAGGAAGATGTTCCCGGTAAAACAGGTTTGACCTTTCCAGTACCTGCAGGTTTCCCCACACCGCTTTATGATTTTTCGAAAAATCCGTTGACAGAGGAAGGTTTTCAGCTGGGCAAAATGTTATTTTATGATGGCCGTCTTTCTAAAGATGGCAATTATCCATGTGCTTCTTGTCACCATCAAGTCGCCGTTTTTGGTACCTATGATCATGACCTGAGTCATGGTTATGGTGACCAACATTCAAACCGGAATGCAACACCACTTTTTAATCTTGCATGGAAAGATGCATTTCATGCCGACGGGAAATATACCAGTTTGGAAAGTGAATGTTTAGATCCAATACAAGCGCCAAACCAAATGGCAGAAGAGATCGGTAATGTATTGACAAAACTTCGTAGCGATGCGCATATGCGTCACATGTTCAAAGTTGCATATGGAACTGAAGAGATCACTGTGGAAAGAATGCAAAAAGCATTGGCACAATTCACGGTGTCAATGATCACAGCTAATTCAAAATACGACCAGGTAAAAAGAGGTGAGAATGCTTATACCGACTATGAACAGCGAGGCTATGCTCTTTATAAAGCCAACTGTGCAACCTGTCATCCAGAGCCAATGTTCACAGACTATTCGTATAGAAATATCGGCCTGAAAATAGATCCTTATTTAAATGATTATGGCCGTTTAGTTGTTACAGGTAATAAAGAGGATTCAATGAAATTCAAAGTACCTTCTTTAAGAAATGTTTCCATTACCTATCCTTACATGCATGATGGACGTTATAAAAGTTTGAAAGCATGCATCGAACATTATGGAAACAATGTGCAACAAAGTTCTACTCTTGATCCATCATTGAAGAATGGAATTCATTTTAACAGCAATGAAATTATTGACCTTGTCGCTTTTCTTAGAGCATTGACCGACTCCACACTTACAAAAGATCTACGCTTTTATCAAACGCATTAGACCTTTTTACGTGCCTTAATTGCTTCTAGTATTTTTCTTTGATTCTCTACTTCAGCAAGTTGGGTTTCCTGTGCCTTGAATTGGTGGACGCTTCTTCCTTCAGCTTCGTGATCTTAGTTTGTAACTCGACCGAATCTGTTTGCAATTGTTTCAATTTCTTTTCAGCAGTTGAAAGTATTGTTGCCTGCGCCGCTACTAATATATCAATATGGGCTTCTTCTACTTCCGGAGTCAAGTCTTCAAGAAAAGCTTTGGCTTTTCCCTTTTCCGCATTGCTTAAAAGTGGAATTGCATTAACGTCATTATTAAGAATAAGGAGATATAATACAGATTCATCACTTTCCTTTTTACTTTTTCTTTCGATGTTGATCACATAATCATACTTGCCCGGGCTGATATCAGAAAGTGTTGCCTCCTTATAAATATTGAATCCTTTGTCTTTATTGAACATCCCTTTTTCTTCGCGGCCCTTGTAACCCATCTTTGTCAGTTTACTCATCAATGCGTTTTCAACAGCTTCGGGAGGAAAGTTATAGTTGATATAAAAGCAATCCTGCTTTTTCTTTTTGTATTCAATGGTGCCTTCTTTGGCCTGTGCAGTTATTAAAATTGGCAAACACCAAAATAATAAGTTAAGTAAAGATCTTTTCATGATCAGGTGGTTTATTTAAAGTTAAGGAAAATGTAAATGGATTGTTTGAACCAAAGAGATCCCATTGCTTAATCAACGGTCAAAGAGTACATTTGCTGAAATATTCCAATTCCTTTGAGTGGCATTAAAAAACTAGCCGGGCAAACTATATGGTATGGTGTTCCTACCATTGCAAGTCGCTTTCTCGGTTATTTGATGAATCTCAGCCTGCCATTTATTTTCTCAAAGGCGGCAACGACTGCTGATCTTACCCAGGTGTATGCCATTATTCCTTTTCTAAATGTCGTTTTCACGTATGGAATGGAAACAGCTTATTTTCGATTTTCCCAATCAGAAGATAAAAAGAAGCTGTATAGCACTCTTTCGCTTTCGCTTTTTATAACCACTATTCTATTTACAGTTATTCTCCTTGCATTTCGTTCATCAATTGCCGAAGCTGCTGATCTTGATAAGCATCCGCAATATGTAACATGGATGTGCTGGATCATTTTTTTTGATACGCTTGCAACGCTACCATTTGCAAAACTCAGGCAAGAAGGTCGGCCCAAAAAGTATGCATTCGTTCGTGTAGCAGGTATTGTTATAAATATTCTTGTCGTGATCCTTGCCCTTGGTTTTTTACCAGATTATCTGGAAAAAAATCCTAATAGTTTCCTAGGTGTAGTTTTTGATAAAACGGATCCAATTAGTTTTTATTTATTGGGAAATGTGTGTGGCAGCATATTTACTTTTTTATTGTTATGGAAAGAGTTTAAAGGTCTTGATCTCAGTTTCAATACAGCTCTTTGGAAAAAAGTAATGGACTATAGTTATCCATTGATCATTGTGGGTTTGGGGGGAATGATAAATGATATGTTGAGCCGGTTGGTTTATCGTCATGTTGTTGATGTATCGGCTGCACAAGCAGACAAAGAATTGGGAATTTTTGGAAACCTATACCGGCTTGCTGTGCTGGTAACGGTTATGATACAGGCATTCCGCATGGCAGCTGAACCATTCTTCTTTAACCGCTCGACTGAAGAGAATGCACAAAAAACTTATGCAAGAGTGATGAAGTTCTTTGTGATCGCCTGTTGTTTTATGTTCTTATTCATCGGGCTTTATCGTGACGTACTTGAATGGGTGATCACATTAAAATCTCCAGAATGGGGTGAAGGAATTTATATAGTTCCGATACTTGCCCTGGGAAATATTTTTCTTGGTATCTATTATAACCTTAGCATTTGGTATAAGCTCACGAATAAAAACATGACCGGTGCAATGATCACCTTTGCAGGAGCCGTAATTACGATTGCACTAAATATTATTCTTATCCCAAAATTTCATTATCTCGGTGCGGCGATCGCTACTTTCTGCTGTTATTTATTTATGATGATCATAAGTTATGTACTAGGACAGAAATATTATCCAGTCCCTTACGCAAAGAAAAAACTTATCTCCTATCTTGTTTTAGTTGTGCTGCTCTATCTTATTCATCGTGGCTTACTAATGCTTTATGATAATATCTGGTTTAGCGTAGGTACTGCAACTTTACTTTTATTAGCATTCACTTTTTTTGTTTCAAGGATTGAAAGGAAAGAACTGCAAAGACTTCCATATATCGGCAAATACTTCGCTGCAAATCCTGTCTGATCTTCTGCTTAAACTCCTGACTTAGAAATCAAAAGAGATTTTTTTCTTAGTTGCAATTTCTGCAAATCGGCTTTTTTGAATGCAAAATTTGCCACGGAGTGGGCACTGCCTGATTCTATTTTAGTACCAGATTTAAATAGTTAATCGCTTAAAATTTCAGTTATGAAAAAAAATATTTTCCTTGTCGCCTTATTATTTTTTCGTTTTGCTGTTTGTGGTCAACCGGAAAAACATGAGTTCTATGTAACAACAGGAATTGGTACAGCTCCGTTCATTATCGAATCATTTAAAAGAATAGATTTTTTTTCAAATGAGGTCCGAAAAGATCATGTGATCCCTGTGATAACGATTGGCTATCAATATAGGATCGAAAATAAAATCAGGATGGGACCCGAAATACTTTTTGACAGGTTTTGGATTGATGATAGAAAAAATAGTTTTCGTTTCACCAGTTTTCTTATAAGAAGTGATTTTATATGGCGGGAAACCAGTAAAGTTATCATCTATTCAGGCGTTTCAATCGGGGTAACTTTTAAAAAAGCAATAGAAACAGTTTATGGAGAAAGAAATGAAACATACCCGACAGCGCATCTGTACCTGATAGGTTTTGACTTTAAGTTGAAAAAGTTCTCTATCACTTTTAATCAGGGTTTAGGGGTTTCAGGAGTTTTGAATCTAGGCGTTAAGTATCGTTTTTGAAATCATTATCAATACAACTTTACAAACGGATTATTCATTTTCTCAAATCCAATCGTTGTCATCGGTCCATGTCCGGAATAGACTTTAGTTTCATCAGGCAAAATGAAAAGCTGGGTTTGAATACTATTAATTAAAGTTTTGAAATCACCTCCGGGCAGATCCGTTCGCCCGATACTTCCGCTAAATAAAACATCTCCACCAATTACAAAACCACCGGGCTCATAATAAAAACAAACACTGCCGGGTGAATGACCGGGTGTAAAACGGATCTCCATTACTTCGTCTCCAAGGCTGATCGTTGTTCCTTCTTTCAAATAAATGAGCTCTCCATCATAATTATCAAATGGCATTTGCCACATTTCGCCTGATTGCGGGGCAAAATCAAGGACAGGCTTTTCTTTTTCATGAATATGAAGCTTGAGGTCCCAGACTTTGGCAGCCGATTTGTTGCCAAAGACATGATCGAGATGGCAATGCGTATTAAGCAACAAAACTGGTTGAAGCTTTGTCATCTCAATAAAGTTCTTGAGTTCATCCCTTTCCTGCTGAAAATAACAACCCGGGTCAATAATGCAGCACTGCCTTGCTTCGTTATACAAAACGTAGGTATTTTCCTGGACGGGATTAAATGTAAAGGTCTTAACGCTTAACATGGCGGGTTTTCCGTACTTTAGAACCTGCAATTTCGTGAATCGTGAGACGTGAATCGTGAAAAAGTTTCCGTTGTTTGCAAACTCACGACTGACGATTGACGACTCACGAAAAATGATGATTAGAATTACAGGTGTTAAACGGAGCGTCGCAACAAAAGTCCCATCAGGGCTCAATTGTCGGCTCCCAAACAAAAACAATAAGTCTATAGCAGCAACTATACATTATTTAAATCCGATTTTTAATTTTTAGACGAAACAGGACAGATCTTATGAAGAAAGTATTCAGACTTATTCTCTTTATAGTGGTTTTCTTCTCCCTGAAAACTAATGCGCAGGTGAATACGGTGGAATTTGGAAAGAACCGGGTGCAATACCAGAAGTTCAGCTGGAAATTTTACCAAACAGATAATTTCAATACTTATTTCAGCCAGGATGGTTTGGCACTGGGCAAATATGTGGCGCAAGTAGCCGAAGAAGAGTTATCCGGTATTGAAGAGTTTGTGGAATATGGATTGCAACGCCGTGCCAACATTGTTGTGTATAATAACTTTGATGAGTTTCGCCAAAGCAATATTGGCTTGGGTATCGACTGGCAAAATACAGGTGGTGTTACCAAGCTGGTGAATAACAAGATCGTTTTGTATTTCGATGGCAATCATGAAAATCTAAAAAGACAAATAAGGCAAGGAATTGCCCGTGTGCTTGTTGAAAATGTATTATTTGGCGATGACCTTGGTGAGTTTGCTGCTAACCAGGCTTTACTTGATCTTCCTGAGTGGCTTACTGATGGTTATATTGCTTATGCCGCGGAAAACTGGAGTGCTCAATTGGATGATGATCTGAAATCTGCATTATTAAGTGGTCGTTACAATAATTTCTACCAGTTTGCTCACGAAAAACCTTTATTGGCTGGCCATGCTTTCTGGCGCTGGGTAGGTGATAAATACGGGAAGAACAAGACGACCTACATGCTTTACCTGGCCCGCATTTATCGTAACCTGAATTCAGCTTGCAACCGGGTGACAAAAAAGAAAAAGTTCAAAGACCTGCTCACTGAATTCATGACTGAAGAAAGCCAGAAGTACTTAAAAGATATTCGTGGCAGAAGAGTGGCACCGAAAGGACAATTGGCAGTATCGGAATATATCAGGAAGAAAGATTATATCCGTTTTAATGCAAACCCCGTTCCTCGAAATATGAGTTATGCGGTGGTTGAATTCAAACAGGGAAAGTATTATATAGTACTGTATGAGAATTTTGTTAACCGCAAAGTGCTTGTAAAATTCGGTGCAAGGGCAAGAGAAGATGAAAAAAATCCTAATTATCCTCTTATGGCGTGGGATGGTAAAGGCTCAAGATTGGCTGTACTGTATTGGGATGCAGGGAAATTAAGATTCTTTGTTTATGACCTGGTAAACAGGGTCAAGATCAATAAAAAAGAACTTGAGCAATTTGACCAGATACAGGATATGAAATATATGCTGGATGCAAATACTTTAATATTCAGCGGTGTGAAAAGTGGGCAAACAGATATATACGTATATAAAATTGATAAAGGAACTATAGAACAAATTACTAATGATGTATATGACGACCTTGATGCATCATTTGTTGCCTTCCCTAATAAAACAGGTATTATCTTCTCCAGTAACAGGCCATCAGCAGCCGCTGCAAATGCGGATGATTCCCTGCCACATAACCGCTATAATATTTTTCTTATTGATAACTGGAACAAATCAGATTTCAAACAGGTCTCTCAATTAACGGATATGAAACAGGGCAATGCCCGTTATCCTTCTCAATACAATGCTTCACATTTTACTTTTGTAAGTAATGAGAATGGTATTGCCAACCGCTATGCAGGTTTTTTCAGAACGGAAAGAGCAGGGCTTGATACGTTAGTATTTATAGGCACCGATTTTTTGCGCAATCCTTCATTAGCTGAGGTTGATTCTTTATTAAAAGAATGGGATAAACCAGATATTGATTCCGTAGGCTTTGTTTCTGTAACAAATGATTCCACTTATGTATTTCCGATTACCAATTACCAAAGCAGTTTATTAGAAACAAGGACAGCTGGCGATCAGCAACAGGTAAGTGAAGTAGTAAGACAGGGTGATTATAAATTCCTGTATCGTCTTCGGGTTGACGACAATGCATTACGCCGGAGAAATGTATCCGCCCGGCCGACCGAATACATGAAGAAAGTGATGGAGGAAGAAAAATTTGAACAAAGCAAGCTTGAAATAGATGCTCCTGGGACTGATTCAACTGTAAAAAAACAAGAAGACTCTTTCGAAAATGAATTTAATAAAGACGAGAAAAAAGATTCAATGCAGATCGGGAACGTAGTGGAGTCTGTGCCAGTACCGGAAAAAGAAAAAGTATTAGAAAAAGCAAAACTCTTTGAATATCGTCCGCCGAAATTTTTTAATGATTATGTAGTGGCCGGATTTAATAATAATGTTCTTATTACCCGCTATCAAACATATGCCGGTGGATCAGGGCCAATCCAGCTTGCAAACGGAGACCCCTTTAATGGAATGATAAGAGTAGGAACATCTGACCTCATGGAAGATTGGAAGTTTTCGGGTGGAATGCGACTCAGTACCGATCTGAAGAATAATGAGTACATAATCCAGGCTCAATTCCTGAAAAAACGTTTTGATTACAACACTGCTTTTTACAGGAGTAGTCAAAAAGTTATTGTTGGCGATGCAAGCGGAAATCTTTTTAACAGTAAACTATTTACCAATTTATACCAGGCAGGTGTTTCTTATCCGTTTGATCGTGTAAGAAGCATTCGATTTAATGCCGGCTTCAGGTCTGATAGGATTGTTATCCTTGCCGATGATCTGAACATGCCTCCAGCAACATTACAAATAGAGGATATTAAAAAGCATTACGCCATATTACATGCAGAGTATGTATATGATGATGCTATTAACCCGGCTTTGAATATCTGGTATGGTTTGCGTTACAAATTTTATCTTGACTGGAATACAAAAGTGAATAAAACCGCTGGTGTCACTGCTGACAATCCTTATTTTCTAAATTTCGGTGGTGATGGAAGATATTTCCTGCCAATCTATCGCAATTTTATTTGGGCAGTTCGTGGAGCTTTTGATCTTTCATGGGGCACCCAAAAAGTTATTTATTACGCCGGTGGTGTCGACAATGACCTGTTTCCAAAATTCAATGATGCAAACCAGCCTGACCCGGATATCGATTATGCGTTCCAATCATTGGCAGTTAATATCAGGGGCTTCAATCAAAATGTAGCTAATGGAAACAATGCCGCCGTTATCAACAGTGAATTACGTTTGCCCGTATTCAGCACTTTATTGAATAAACCGATCAATAATGCTTTCTTAAGAAATTTCCAGTTGGTGCAGTTCTTCGATCTAGGTACGGCATGGAATGGTAAATATGATAAGATAGAAAGACCTTCTGTTTTATATAGCCAACCAGGTAATCCTGTTGTTGTAAAAATAAAAGCAGGTGGGATTGGCCCTTTTGCAGGTGGTTATGGTTTTGGTGTACGTAGTACAATACTTGGTTATTTCCTTCGTCTTGATACTGCCTGGGAAATGAATGGATTCTTCAAAGGCAAGCCGCTATGGTATTTTGCTATGGGATTGGATTTTTAATTTGAGATCTAAAGTTTGAAATTCATAAAGAAAGCCTCCTTTAAAGGGAGGTTTTTTATTTGATCATCAGTTGTAATTCTAATTATCGTCCCTTGCGTCGCACACTTATACTTTTTGTTCGCTATTCAACTTTTTCATACACTCCCATTGTCACCCTGAGCTTGTCGAACGGCTATTTAGTAATAAAACGAAAGCCCCGCAACTGCGGGACTTTCTCGAACTAAAACCAACTCCAACAAAAGCTTAATGGCTTTTTTAATTTGAAAATATTTTTCTTCTTAATTCTTCAGTTGGTTCTTTTAAAAACTCATTCCATTTCCATCCATGAATTGGATTACTTTTCTTGCCCTTGAAAAATGCATCTTTCATTTTGTTCCAATATTCAGGCATAGTGATAAAGCCATATGTTACTGTTGCCAATACCGGGAATGAAATTCTGCCATTACCAAGCATAAAACTTTGTAAACATGATTCTCCTTCTTCTGTAGTATCATATCCAAGCAATACATGTTTAAGATCATGCCTTGCATAATGTTTTAACAATGGCAGATTTCTTTGCTTAAGAAACATGATTAGATCATTGCCTAATGTTCCCGCCGGAAAATTCTGTAATTCATCTTCACTATATCTAAATTCATTGGGTCTTCTTACCAGTTTCAACATTGGCAAAGCGATCTTATGAGTTAAAAACACAAGTATAGTTTCCCTAATTTTTATTACTCTCTTCTTCATAAAATATTTTTATACAACTACCATTTCAATTTTCTTGAGAAATACATGATGATACCAAGCGCAAAGAACAAACCAATGCTTCCCATCAACAATGAATAGTCTTGTAATTGTATGATCGTAAAAATATATCCGTATACAACAGTAAGCACAAGACCGATAAATGTTGCCAGTTTTGATGATTTCATAATACTGCCAACAAACCATGTTACAAGTCCAATGGTTGCAACCCCTGCTATCAAATAAGCAAGATTGAAGCCGGTATATTCTGAAACCGATAACAACAATGTATAAAACAATACAAGTGCAAGTCCTGCCAGGCCGTATTGGATCAGGTGCAGGTTTCTTTTATAAATAGTTTCTATAAGGAAGAAAGCTGCGAATGTAAGCATGATGCATAGCAGTGCATACTTTACTGAACGCTCAGTTTTATCATACTGATCAACAGGAATGATAAGATTGGCCCCCATTGCGGATTCCTTAAGATTGATAAACTGGTCATTCCAAACCATTGGGTTGTTTCGATTTAAGTACTTCCATTTTACATTAATTCCACTATCAGAGGTATTGGGAGCTTCCGGAATTTTTATTCCCGTAAAACTTAGGTCCGGCCAGTTTCCCGTCATTTGAATCTTTGTTTCTCTTGCCGCCGGTGTAAACATGAGCTGTTGCGAGCCGTGCAGCGAAAAATTTACTGTAAATACATTTTGTGTATCGGCATCTTCTGCTTTTAATGGAACGGCAGCATACAATGCATCATCAATATTTGTATTGCTTTCGGCCCATGGCTGACAAAGAAAACTGCTGTCCTTCCATTTTATAAATATTTCTTCATTTATGCCGCGACTTAGATCTGAGACCTGCAATAAAAGCTTTGCTTCCTGCCATAAAAGATTTGCAGGAGCAACATTCAATTCCCTGGTCTTAATGTCATTGAATTTTGCTGTAATAGAAATATCGCCCTGGTAAACCACTACTTCATAAATGCCGCGGTGACGTTTTTGTGGTGATACCGAAGAATTAATATCCAGCTGGTCGGCCATGAACCAGGCATACTTCTTTTGATTCACCAGTCCATTCGATGACCCAATGTATGGGATCATCAAGATCGGTCCTGTAATAGTTTGCTCTCCTGCCCATTTACTGCTCACTTCTTTTATCGCTTCCTTTTGCCTGTCCTCTCTTTCATTGATCACTTCCCGAATAAGATTTGTAGGTATCCATAGAAAAAATGCCATTACAAAAATGATCACCGCTTTAAAAAAGAGCTTACCCTTATCAAGCAAGGAATAAACAGTACTAGTTGTTGATTCGGTTGTTTCCATTTTATTTAAAATTGATTTGGTTTATGATCTATAAATTTTTTTATTGAATAATACATTACATAAAAAAAACTGCCGAATAAAATTGTAACCGACCACGTTCCGAAATGATCAAACGGGTTAAATATTCTATCTAAAATATCAGCCGTTACATCACGAGGATTAACAATAATATCCCAACTGTTCCAGCGCAGGTACCGGCCCATATAAATTCCAAATGCGCATAGAAAAAAAGAGCACAGAATGATGATGCCTGAAATTTTATTTCCATAACGGCCAAGCAAAAATTTTTCTACTGTTAATAATGATAGTAGCCCTAACAACAATCCATTCAGGGCGGCACTGAACAATAAAAGAATATCATACCAGTATGGGATCGGGAACCTTTGTTTTAAATGCAAAAAGTCAGTTATTATGTACGGCGCATTTGGCAAGAACAGAAGCCAGAGACCAACTAAAAACAATAATTTCCAACGATTCTTTACATCACCTAATTTTTGACTTAGTGCAAATGGTATCCATGCAAGAAATAAATTCCACGCAAGGAAAATATAAGTAAGCTGATTGCTCAACATTATCCTTATGATTAATAAAAACATCGTAAAGGCTAATGGTATAATGATCTTTTTACTGAAGCTCATTTTAAAAAATTTAAAAACTGGACCAAGGCGGGGATAAAAATGATAAGCCCGATTATAAGGCTTGTGATCGATGCGACTAAAACGGCACCGGCCGCTACATCCTTAATGATCTTGATACCAGGGTGAAAATCTGTTGTAACAAGATCACAATATCTTTCAATGGCCGAGTTGATCATCTCCAGAGAAATAACCAGCCCGATACAAAAAAGTACCAGCATCCATTGAAAAGAGGTAAGTGAAACAGTGAAACCAAGTATAATGGCGGTAGCGCCAAAGACGATTTGAATTTTACCATTCCGGTCACGGGAAAAAAATTCACTTATTCCCTGCAATGCAAATAGCACAGCATTAAAAAACTTTTTCATGAGTTACTTGTTTTTTCTTCTGATATATAGTTTAATTGAAGAGCAAAAAACTGTTTACTTCTTATTAAAATTGATATTACAGCAGCAATTATTGGGGGAGGCATTATTTCATCTATTTCTTCCCATATATCAACACCGAATAATAATTTCATGCCCGCAAAATTTATAAAGATGGCTACCACCACTGAAATGATCCACGCTATAAATTTTTCTGCTGATGAAAAATTTGTATTTGTTATTATATAGTTTAAAAACCAGGCAATAAGCAAAGAAGGGATAGAGGCAAAAAATGAAAAGATGCCTACGAAAAAAAAGCCTGCACCCCAGTTATTACCTTCTACGTCATTTAGTAAAAGGAAATAAACAATGAAAATGACCGGGTGGATCAAGTTAGCGACCAACCATGTATTAAGTGTATGAACAAATATTTTCATAAAACTTGTATTAGTGGCCGATCAGGCAATTAACATATCGAAAGATTCCTTTTTTTCTATTTTCTCTTTTTCTTCAACTTCCAACCGTTTAATATTTTTTAAACAAATGGAAAGTGGGATTAACCCTATAATTCCAAAAGAACAATCCACCAATCGCCACCAAAATGGTATACCACGAAAATTACCGGCTATTAATGCAAAAGGAATGACCAGTATGCAGGCAATGATGCCAAACTCGATCACCCATTTATTCTTAACAGGATCTTTTAAAGGGCCGATAAAAAGAATAGCTAGCACAAAATGCGCAAATGCAAGCCAGTCATACCCATAAAAAAGAAAAGGATAATTTTTTGAAGTGTTCTGAATACCGATCAAAACTTCTTCAAGAAACCCTTTAAGACTCCCATCGAATGGAAAGTGATTTACGATATAAGTAAGCTCTTGTTCTACTGGCATCGAAGTAAGTCCGCTGATGAATAGCGCTACTATAAAAATTTTTAGCCAGTTGCGAATGACCTGTTTTTCTTTATTCATAAAAAGTGCTTTGTATTTCAAAGTGTTTATTCAAAAAAAATTACTTAACTCCTTTGATCATATTTTCTAATGCTGCAATATGATCGGCAAATGCTTTTTCACCAGCTTTTGTTACAGAATAAGTTGTATTTGTTTTTTTTCCCACAAAACCTTTTTTAATTTTTAAAAATCCGTTTTCTTCCAAATTCAATAAATGCGTGGCAAGATTTCCATCAGTTACTTCCAGCATTTGCTTCAGGTCATTGAAATTTATCTCCTCATTCACCATCAGCACACTCATAATGCCAAGGCGGATACGGTTGTCAAAAATCTTATTCAAACCTGTAATTGGATTCTTCAACTTTAATTTTTTTTCAGTTAATCTTTAAGCATTTCTTTCGTATTTCCACCACATCATAAAACCATAAATAATGTGCAACACGCCAAAACCTGCTGCCCAAAAATAAAGACCATATCCCACAAACTGCGTACTGATTAGTCCAAGTAATATCTGTAATAATCCCAGGTATCGAACATCGGTTAGCGTATACTTGCTGGCATTTACTAAAGCGAGGCCATAAAAAATAAGGCAAGCTGGTGCTATAAATTTCCAGTCATTATATTGATACATTGCCATAATAAACAAGCCTCCTGCTACCAGCGGTATCAACATATTTATAGTAAGCCGCTTTGCTGTAAGATCCCAAATTGGCAATTTATTATGCCTGGCTTTTCTCCAGGTGAAATAAAATGCAGAAACCAACGCCGCCACCAGCACGGCAAGTGCGATAACCAATAAGCGAAATTTTAAATCACGAAAATCATCTGCTGCATAGCCGCCACGATAATCGTAATCCTGGTAATATGGTTTGAACTCACTGCGTGCAAACCATGCTCCTACCAAAGCACAGATCCCCGCTGCAATGCCACTCAATCCGCTTAATGAAATGAAACGGGATGAACGTTCCATCATTCGTTTTATATCCTGGAGAGTATCGAGAGTTTGCTGGTTTTGTTCGTTCATAAAAAAGCACTTTGAGATACAAAGTAAGCATCTCAAATGCATATTTCCAAATCTATTTGGTTATTCTTCGACTTTAGCTGATACAAAATATATCCTTCAGCCAGCCGTTTCTTAAATTTGTAAGCTGATGATGCAATTCCGAAGCCTTTACCTTGTTCTGTTATTTCTCTTTTTACCGGGTATGTTTGCCCTTTGCCAAAGAAAAATACTTTCAGGAATTGTAAAAGATGCTCACAGTTTCGAGCCGGTCTCGTTCGCCTCTTTACAATTCCTTAATTCCACTGTTGGCAAACTATCGGATTCAGCAGGAAAATTTGAATTTAACCTCGCCAAATGGCCCTCGGATACTTTAGAGATCACCTGCGTTGGATACCAACCCTACAAATTGTTTATACCTGCGGACTTTGACTCAGCCTTTATAGAAATTATAATGGAACGGGGAACTTTTAATGAAGGAGCCAATGTTAAGATCAAAATAAATAAAGGATTGTTTCTCTGGAGAAAGATCGTTGAGCACAAGTCACGAAATGATAAATTCAAATTCCAAAATTTCTCTTACGAAGTATACAACAATCTTGAGCTGGATATCAAGAATCTCGATTTTAAGAAGGTCTCGAAATTCAAACCTTTAAAAGCAATTACTGATATAATAAATAGCAGTGTTGACACAACGGAAGGTCCACCCTATTTGCCCACCTATCTTACCGAAACGATCTCTGATTATTATTACCAGCCCAAACCATTAAGAAGAAGAGAAGTAATAAGAGCTGTAAATACAAATGGAGTAAAAAATGAAAGTTTTATCCCATTCCTTGGAAACATGGATCAGAATGTAAGTGTGTATGGAAATTTTATTCCGGTTATGGACAAACAATTTGTAAGCCCTGCCAGTGATAATGGTGACGCTTATTACAATTACAGGGTGATAGATACACAGGTAGTAAATAAGAACCGTTATTATCACCTCGTGTTTACGCCAAAGAGGCGGGGCGAAAATACATTTGAAGGCGATTGTTGGGTGCACGCCGGTACATATGCTATTCAAAAAATGAATCTGCGTCTTGGAAAAGATGCTAATGTCAACTTCCTGGAAACATTGAGCATTATACAGGAATATCGCCTACTCGATGATTCAACAACATGGTTCTTAGCAAAAGATATATTTGTCGCAGACGTCAATCCGATGGGAAAAGATAAACTCGGGTTTATCGGTCGCAAAACAACTACTTACAGAAACATAGTGATCAATGATTCTTCAGTTGCAAATGAATTGAACAAAAACAAACTCATTGAAGAAATAATAACATTACCAGATGCTACCAAAAAAGGTGAAGAATATTGGGGCAATGCAAGGCATGAGGAATTAACAAAAAATGAAAAGGCAATTATAAAAATGATCGATACGCTGACCCATGCACCTGAATTTAAAAAATTCACTACTGCTCTTAAGTTTATCGGCACTGGTTATCTTGATATTGGCAACTATCAAATTGGCCCCTGGTACAATTGGGTTAGCACAAATGGCTGGGAAGGTTTTAGAATACGCTTTGATCTTGGTACAAATAAAAAGTTCAGTGAAAAATTTTATTTGCACACTTATCTTGCTTATGGTTTTAAAGATCAAAAACTGAAAGGCAAAGGCGAAATATTTTACTTGCCTGCAAAGCATCCCCGCACTTATTTATATGGCTCCTATACAAAAGACCTCGATTTCGGCCAATACTATTATGGTGAAGTGACCAGCGATAATATTTTTACCCTTGCGATCCGTAAAACAGGCATACCGGTTAAGTTTATGAAAATTGAGGAAAAACGATTTGAGTTCTTTCACGAAACCAAAGCAGGATTTTCAGGATTAATTGAATTGTTACATAAAGATTTTGAACCGCTGAAAAACATTCCCCCCAAAGATTCATTTACCGTCGAAACAGGCCAGCCACTTAATACATTTGAAGTTTCTTTGAGACTTCGATTCGCATATCTTGAAAGGTTTCTCGAATCTAATTTTTTTCGTTCCAGTTTAGGCAGCCCTTATCCAATTCCAGAGATAAGGATCACTCAAGGCTTTCCTGGTGTTGGAAAAAGTGCATACCGTTACACAAAAGTTTCAGGGAGTATAAGAGATTTTATCAAACTCCCCCCTTTTGGAAGCATTGAGTTCTTGATAGCAGCAGGAAAAACTTTTGGAACTGTGCCATATACTTCCCTGGATATTGCACCCGGCAATGAACTTTATTACTACAACAAATATGCATTCAGCATGATGAATAAATATGAATTTATTCATGATAAGTATGCAGGCATCACATTTGAACATAATATCGGCAATGGCCTATTCCGATTTCTTCCAAAACTTAAGTTTCGACAATTTTATACAATAAAAACATTATGGGGAAGTCTTAGTGAAGCCAACAAAGCTCTCAACTTTAAACCCGGTTACGATTTCGAAACATTGGATGGAAGGACTTATATGGAGCTGGGAACAGGTATCGACAATATTTTTAAATTATTACGTCTTGATTTTATCTGGCGGGTATTACCAACTCCGCTGCCGAAAGAACGCAACAGACGATTTGGGATCTATGGAAGTTTCAGACTCACATTCTAAATAATTAAATCCCTTACTTAACAACCGGTTTCATTGAAATAATTTTATCTACAACGAAGTGACTATAGCCTCTCCATGGAAGCGCACCATTATATTCTTTATAATGGAGATCAAAATTATTGCCACTATTATTCATCAGTATATTAGCGATACTATCATTTTCTACGGAGAAATCAAATTCATAAGACTGGATACTGCCAGCAGTCTTTGAACGAAACCCGGATTGTATTAGTTTCCCCTCATACGTTTTAAATATATAACCCTTCTTCACCACATAGTTTAATTCTCCGGATTTAACTCCTTCGCCAAATACAAAATAATATTTCCACCAAAAAACAATACCGAGCACAACGATACAAATGACGATAAGCCATCTCATGATCTTTTTGAGCCCACTTTTTTTTGCTGGTTGTTTTTCCATGATCACCTGTTGGTATTAAATAATTACGAATGTACAGAATTGTAAGAAGGAAGGTAGGGTATGAAACCTCTTCTGGAAAGGAAATGACAAAAGAGGGTGGGTAAGCCGAATAGAATTGTTATAGCACAAGAGTGCGACGCAACAGAAGTTTAATAGTAGTAATAAAGCTAAGTTCATCATCATTACTTTCTAACTTTTTACTATCTTCCTTTTGAGTTTAACCTATTAACTTTTAAACTTTCCAAATGCCTCATTATATTCTTGCACTTGACCAGGGCACAACAAGCAGTCGTAGTATTGTTTTTGATAAGCAAGGGAACATTATCAGCCTTGCACAAAAAGAATTCAAACAAATATTTCCTCAACCTGGCTGGGTGGAACATGATGCTGATGAGATCTGGAGCACACAACTCGGAACAATGGCTGAAGCTGTAGCCAAGGCAAATATTAGCATGAAGCAGGTAGCAGGAATCGGTATCACAAATCAAAGAGAAACAACTGTAGTGTGGGAAAGAAGTACCGGCAAACCGATCTATTATGCAATAGTTTGGCAAGACAGGAGAACTGCTGCTTACTGTGATGAATTGAAATCGGCTGGACATGCAAAAGAAATCCAGGAAAAAACCGGTTTAGTGATCGATGCATATTTCTCTGCCACCAAACTGAAATGGATATTGGATAATGTAACAGGTGCAAGAGCTAAAGCAGACAAAGGAGAGTTAGCATTTGGAACTATTGATAGCTGGTTGGTTTGGAAATTAAGTAACGGTAATATTCATGTCACCGATGTATCCAATGCGTCAAGGACAATGTTGTTGAATATTCACACATGTCAATGGGATGATGATCTCTTAAAACTTTTTAATATTCCCAGATCAGTATTGCCTGAAGTAAAACCAAGTAGTCGGATCTATGGCACTACAGGCAATGTAGTTCCAGAAATAAAATTGCCGATCGCAGGTATCGCAGGTGATCAGCAGGCAGCATTGTTTGGACAGATGTGTACAAAACCAGGAATGGTAAAAAATACATATGGCACAGGTTGCTTTATGTTAATGAACACTGGAACAAAAGCAATTGCATCAAAAAATAATTTATTAACAACGATCGCATGGCAGATCGATGACAAAACTGAATATGCATTGGAAGGAAGTGTATTTATAGCCGGAGCTGTGGTGCAATGGTTAAGAGATGGCTTAAAAATAATTCGCACTTCCGCAGAAGTTGAATCACTGGCGGCCACTGTGATCAATAGCGAAGGAGTTTATATAGTACCTGCATTTGCGGGACTTGGAACTCCATATTGGAATCAACATGCTCGTGGAAGTATTTTTGGATTAACAAGAGGAAGCAATGATGCACATATTGCAAGAGCAGCAATTGACAGCATTGCTTATCAAACTTATGATGTATTAAAAGCAATGGAAGCAGATGCAGGAATTTCAATTGCTGAATTAAGAGTTGATGGTGGTGCTACTATCAACAATTCTCTGATGCAATTCCAAAGTGATATACTCAATACAAAAGTGATCCGCCCAAAAATAACGGAAACTACCGCTCTTGGTGCAGCTTATCTTGCTGGTCTTGCAGTTGGCTATTGGAGGAATATAGATGAGATACAAAAGCAATGGCAGGTGGACAAAGAATTTTCGCCTTCGATGAATAGTGAAAATAGAAATGAGTTAGTTCATGGTTGGCAGCGGGCAGTGAAGGCTGCGATCGCATGGGCAAATAATTAAAGATAAATGTTCAACTATCAATGCCCAGTGTTCAAATATATGAGCTCCTAGAATTGAGAATTGAACATTGAGCATTGAACATTCTTACGAAAACCAATAAAGGAGTTGATGAATAGAGGAAAAATGATAGAACAACTTAATGTCGCTAAAGAATTCGACATCTGCATCATTGGCGGAGGAGCTACTGGCTTGGGTATTGCCGTTGATGCTGCATCGAGAGGATGTAAAACTATTTTGCTGGAGAAATATGATTTTGCAAAAGGCACTTCATCACGCAGCACAAAATTGGTACATGGTGGCGTCCGCTATTTACAGCAAGGCAATATAAAGTTGGTGATGGAGGCATTGAAAGAAAGAGGTTTGTTAAAAAAGAATGCGCCGCATTTAGTAAAAAATCAATCCTTTGTTATTCCAAATTATAAATGGTGGGAAAACCCTTTTTATGGTGTCGGTTTAAAAGTATATGATTGGATGGCGGGAAGTTTGGGATTAGGCCCTTCTCAATTTTTAAATAAAGAAGAAACTCTTTCATTAGCTCCAAATCTTGACCAGGATGGTTTGCGTGGTGGAGTTCTTTATCATGATGGACAATTTGATGATGCCCGTCTTGCAATTCATCTTGCAATGACAGCAGCAGACCATGGTGCAGTTGTAATCAATTATATGGCTGTGGAGGGATTGATGAAAGAAAATGGAAAAGTTTGCGGAGTAGTTACAAAAGATAATTTTCAAAATAAAGAATACGAGATCAAAGCGAAAGTAGTGATCAATGCAACAGGGATCTTCTCTGACAGCATTGCAAAACTGGATGATAAAAATGCCGAACCACTGATCTCACACAGCCAGGGTATACATCTTGTTTTTGATAAAGAATTTCTTTTATCAGATAGTGCTATTATGATACCAAGAACAGATGATGGCCGTGTATTATTTGCTGTACCCTGGCACAATAAGATAATTGTTGGGACAACTGATACACCTGTATCGTCAGCAAGCGAAGAACCTGTTGCCATGAAGGATGAAATTGAATTCGTGATGCAGCATGTTCATCGATATTTAAAAAAAGATCCATCATATGGTGATATACGCAGCATTTTTGCAGGATTAAGACCATTAGTAAAAAGTAGTTCTAAAATAACCTCAGCTATTTCAAGAGATCATCATATCGCCGTGTCTGATTCTGAACTGGTCACGATCACTGGTGGTAAATGGACCACTTACCGTAAAATGGCCGAAGATGTAATGGAGATCGCCATACATAAAGCTGGCATGAGTGAAAAAGAATGTGTGACCAAACATCTTCCCATACACGGATATAAAGAAAACAGTAATTACACAGCTCCTTTATATTATTATGGAACTGATGAGTCCGGTATTAATTCAATGATCAAAAAAGACAGTTCACTGGCAGACTTGATCCATCCATCATTACCTTATATCAAAGCAGAAATAGTTTGGGCCATTCAAAATGAAATGTGCATGACTGTTGAAGATGCGCTGTCAAGAAGAACAAGGGCTTTATTACTTGATGCTAAAGCAGCGATCGAATCAGCACCAGCGGTTGCATTATTAATGGCTAAGGAAATAGGTAAAGATGAAAAGTGGACAAAAGAACAAATTGCTAATTTTAATTCCATAGCAAAGAACTATCTTCCAATTATTAATTCTTAATTATTCATTATTAATTCTAACTGCTTATGTCTCCTTTCCTCGGTGAATTTATCGGCACCATGTTACTTATTATTATGGGCGATGGCGTAGTGGCGAATGTTGTTTTAAACAAAACCAAAGGCAATAACAGCGGATGGATCGTTATCACATTCGGATGGGCCATGGCTGTATTTCTCGGTGTATATGCATCCACAACACTTGGTGGTAGTGGTCATTTAAATCCTGCTGTAACAATTGCGATGACGGCCTTCTCTGATTTTGATTCGAACCTATTGCCAACTTATATTGGGGCTCAATTTGGCGGAGCAATAACCGGAGCTATTATCGTTTGGTTAGCTTATAAGCAGCACTTTGATGCAACAGCAGATGGTGATTCAAAACTTGCTGTATTCTGTACTGGTCCTGCAATACGCAGTTCAGGACATAATTTAATAGCTGAAATAATAGGGACTTTTGTGCTGGTATTTGGAGCAATGGCAATGTCAAAACCAGCGTCAACATTAGGTACATTAGATGCATTACCAGTTGGATTACTCATTCTTGGCATCGGTCTTTCACTCGGTGGCCCTACCGGTTATGCTATTAATCCTGCAAGAGACCTGGGTCCACGTATTGCACATTTTATTTTACCAATAAAAAATAAAAGGGACAGTGATTGGAGTTATTCGTGGATACCGATCATCGGACCGGTCATTGGTGGATTATTGGCAGCTTATCTTTTTAAACTTATATAATATGCAAAAGATACTTTTTATCGCATTATTGGTCTGCTTCTTCAGCAAAACAACTATTGGACAGGATGCAGAAGCCAGACTAAAAGAAAAAGGCATAGTATTAACAGCCCCCGGTAAACCGGTAGCTAATTATGTAAATGCAGTTCGTGTTGGTAACCTCTTGTTTCTTGCAGGCAAAGGACCCACAAAACCAGATGGAAGTAATATCACTGGTAAAGTAGGAAAAGATCTAACTATAGAGCAAGGTTATGAAGCTGCAAGATTAACAGCAATGAATCATTTAGCAGTTTTAAAAGCTGAACTTGGTAGTTTGAATAAAGTAAAACGAATTGTGAAAGTATTAGGCATGGTAAACTGTACAGACGATTTTAAAGACCAACCAAAAGTTGTTAATGGATATTCCGACCTGATGGTTGAAATATTTGGTGATAAAGGAAAACATGCACGGTCAGCAGTGGGCATGTATGCATTGCCTTTGAATATTGCAGTAGAAGTTGAAGTGATCGTAGAAATAGAAGATTAGACCACTTCAATATAATTGCTTTATTTTATTTAAGGTTAAATAAGGATTGCGCCCCAGATTATAAATGAAATAGCCGCACCAATCCATGCCCAGGTTATTCTATTTTTTTTGTTGTCTCCGGAAATCAAATAAGCAATCAAAACTCCTATTAAGGATAGAAATAGACCCAATGCCAAACCTCCGAGACTTAAGCCTCCGATACCCGATCCTGCTTTAGTGAAATATTTTTCCATTTTCTTCTTGCTGAAAGTCCCATCAGGATTTATGCTTGTCTTCAATTGCCGCTGGCAAATCTTGAAATTCACCTTGTTAATGAACTTCATTTTTTTACCTGTTAGCGCTTCGTAATCCTTCACACTGATTCGAGAAAGATCCATTAATGAGATCAGTTGACCGTTATTTCCAACGGGTAAAAAGACCTCATATGCCTTAACCGGGTTTTTATTTATTGAAGTTGAATTTGTTGAAGAATGAACAATAGAAAAAAAACAAGACAGCACAAAGAATAAAAAAATCTTTTTCATAAGTCAAAGGTTTTGGTTTGGTAATACAAGTAATTTACCAAATTATTCAGCTCTAAAAAAATATTTTTCCCCTACTGATTGCAAAGTCAGTTATAGTTCAATGCATTCAATAGAAGTTGAAGTGATCGTAGGTGGAAGATTAAAAGCCAATCTCAGAAAGATCGGCTTACAAAATAAATTAGGATCAATAAATGATCATTCCTTTTCCTTTAAACTTTCAATGTATTTTTTCAACAATTCGTCGATCTTTTTTTCATCATACTCTTCATCCCAATATACTCCTGTCAAATCATGATTGCTGACATAATCCTTTGCATTTGTCGAAAATGGTCCAACGACGGCAAGGTAATATGTAACATCAACACCACCTGTTGCTGGCAAATATTCATAATCGCCTGATTCAAAAACTTTATATAGATATATTTTTTGTTGCTTCCCTTTATACATAATTGTTTTACTGCTTAACTTAGTAATCGTCACAGGGTATTCTTCATCATTTAGATCAGTGAATAATTTACTATATGCCAGTTTTTCCTGCGAAAGGTATTCGGATGGAAACAAGGATTGTTTTTTAAGTTTTCTTAGCTCTTCAAATAATTTATAGCGGTATTCGTCTGTTGTAGCCAATGTGTAGATCGTCTTTGAATCAACAGGCAAATTGTTTTTCAACATTGCAATTAGAGTTTGAAAACGCATTTCCCTATCAGAGTATTTGCTGAGTTTAACAAGCATCTTATTGGATACCGGCGTATTCATTTCCCCCAAAATTTTAGCCAGGTCATAATATCCATAAACGTCATCATCTATATTTTTTTCCTTAACCAGCTTGTCTGCAACAGCAATAAAATGTTTTTCATAATTCATTAAAACATCTTTTCGTAACAGGTTACTGTCAAGTAAGGTCGCAGTTACCCCATATATCTGTCCGGATAGATATTCAGAACTTGCAAGTTTGAGTATCTCAGGAAAAAGAGTAGCAGTAAGTTCCAGGGAATCGTATAATGAAATTGAATAATACATATTGACTTCTACAGGATATGAATCATCAGCGATTATTTCTTTCATTATCTCAAATGATTCTTTTGTAGTAGCATCAGATAAATAAGAAACCAGTAGCGGCTTAATTTTATTATCCTCTATGCCTATAGATTTATAATTACTCTTTATAAACTTAACTGTATGATCATTACTGTCAAGTATTTTTATTTTATTGATGATCTTCCAATTAAGCGAATTATAATAGATCGAATCAAAATCCGGGTATGCTTTTAGCAAAAGCGATTGGAGCGTTGGCAAATCAGACTCATGAAATTCCAGGTCATCCCACCATTGTTTGATCTCCTCTATCTCTTTCTTATTCCCTTTTTGAATCGCCTCTGAAAGTTCCCGGAGCTTTGGGCGGCTTATATCAATTGCTGAAAGTTCAGTCGATAACCTAAAATCATCAAAGAATCTGTGATAAGATCTCTCCAGGTCTTGCTGCGCCAGGTAACCATAGACTTCATACACTTCGTTGCCTGAAAGAATTATCTTTCCTTTTTTAATGATCGTTTGCTGTGGTTTTACGATCATGAACTCAGCTTCCTTAATCTTATTCTTCGTAGTTACTTTATATTCCACCAATGAATCTTCCCATACCATAAACCTTTTTAACCGGCTTCTTAAAAAAGCCGTATCAGAATCATACCAATACCATGATGGAAGAATATGCTTATCCACGAACATTGAGTGAGACGCAAGTGTATCGTATACGATCAATCTTTCACCAGTAGCATATGTTTCTTCTTCTTCAGAAGATGGATTTTTTCTGAATGGAAATGGTGAAGTAGTTGAAAAGCTTTTGTCTTTTGAAATTTCAGTTTTCCATTGAGGATACTCAAAAGGAAGCAGTTTGAATGAATTTATATATTTTTCTGAATTTTTCTTCCCCTTTTGCCCGGGTTCATAAACCGTAACTAAATAATAATTTCTGTTGCCTCTTAACACGGACAGTATGTCCATTGCAAGCTCAGTTCCTTCGCTGGTTGCGGTTGCAGAAAACCTGCATGCAGGGAAACCATTAAAAGAAAATAGTGAGGAATCAATGATGTTGGCGTTTTGAAATCTCGACCTGATATCATTGCCTAATGATAAAAAATGAACAGAATCACTCATAGGTAAATACAATCCTTCTTTGACCGACGAAACTCTCATTGCATAGAATATTTGTGATGCTACATCCACAGCCTGAAATGAATGGATAATAGTACCTGCCTCAGATCTCACATCTTTATTCTCAACTGGCTTACCAGGAAAATCGATTGAAAAACTTTGTATTTGGTTGGTATATGTCTGCCATTTTAGATCATCCCTGACTGTTTTAGCCGGGTTCTTATTTACAACAAACGATTGGAAAAATTTTTTACTATCATTATCATAAAGTGATTTTTCCTTAAATGCCATGACAGCATTTATAACGATCCTTTCCATTCCCGGAATAAATACCTGCATAATGAAATCGCCTTCGATCGTAGTAAAGCGTAGTTCTCTTCCCTCCAAACCATTAACGGTAATCTTCTTTTCTTTTAGATCAGTTCCCTTTTCGGAATATTGCTTTTTCAAACTATTATATAAGCTATCGGCTCCCGGTTTTTTTCTCTCTTCACTCAACTCAACGCTCATCGTCATATACATTTTCATAAACGAGATATCAAAAAACATTTTTGTGTTTAATCCATACGATTCCAAATACTCGAAGCTACTTGCTACACCAGGCATACTTAAAAAATAAAGGCTATCTCTTACATCGACTGGGAACCATGCCGCTTCATTATCTTTAAGAGTATATTTTGAAGGATCAATTTTTTTTGAAGAAACAACCGGAGTTACTTCAAATCCTCTTGCTCTTAACATTGATATCACACCTGAGTCACCGGGTAAATGAGCAGCACCTACTGCAAAAAATGTACTGCGGATCGCTGAAAGGCTATCCATCCGTCGGGCCATTTTCAGGTTTCGTTTTATCATTATAAAATCCTTTTCTCCCGATTGCTCTCTGTACATATACGCATCAATACTATCCAATTGCTGGCTGAGATAGATATCAATTAGCCAATCGAGACCGTGTCGATAATATTCGTCCTCATACAACGCGGTTTGTATTTTGTCTTCAATACTTTTGAAATTATCGATATGCTCTATCTGGTCGCCAATGTCTTCTATGCCACCGACCCATTTTCCTTTTTTCTTTGCAATTCCAAAAAGATGAGCATCAAGAAATGTCGCCATTTCTCCTTTCTTAAACATCTCATTTTCCAGTGATGATTCTTTTTCATCGAGATCTTCAACTGTTATGTACTCAGCTTTCTTTCCAAATTTTTCTGCAAGAGGAGTTTTATATCTCTGCCATATCTCGGCACTTACAACATCTTTTAGTTTTATTGGTTCACTTGCTTTTTTTTCTTGCTCTTCTTTCATGAATTGATTCATCATTTCTACTCCAAGAGTATTGAGATCAAGTTCGGCAGCAAAACCTTCTGTTCTATCGATAGCATTATAAACCGAGTCTCCAAGAAAAAAGACCTTCTTTTCAGTTAAGTGAATTGTACCAAATAAATAAGAAGGTTTAGTAAGGCCATTACCTGTTATACGCCATAGTAGCGTATTTGAATTTTTAGGCTGCTGACAAAAAGTATAGCCAGATAAAAAAAGTAAAAACCAAATTAAGGGTATGGGTTTCATAAATATTTTTATTTCAGGTTTTATCAATTGCTTCCATCAGCAATTTTGAGCTTTTAGTAATTTCATCCTCTGAAATTATTAAAGGTGGCGAAATACGCAAAGAATTTGAAGAAAACAAAAACCAATCCGTCATTAGCCCATTTTTTAGACTGGTATCAATTATTTTCTTGTTTGTTTCAAATGAATCAAACTCAATAGCCATCCATAAACCAAAAGAACGAATAGATCTGATAGCGGAATGGATCAGTAATGAATTAAATAATTCTTCTTTCTGTTTAACTACGTCTACTATTTTCTCTTCGAGCAAAACTTTCATTGCAGCCATCCCTGCAGCGCAACAAATTGGGTGACCGCCAAATGTTGTGATATGACCAAGAACAGGATCTTCTGTAAGAGCATTCATTATTTTTTTATCTGCAATAAAAGCTCCCAAAGGCATACCGCCGCCTAACGCTTTACCAAGGGCTAAAATATCCGGGATAATATCAAAATTTTCAAAACCCCAAAGCTTTCCTGTTCTTCCAAAGCCTGCTTGTATTTCATCCAATATTAAAAGTGCTCCTGTTTCTGTACATTTATTTCTAAGTGATTGCATCCATTCATTTGAAGGGACAATAATTCCTGCTTCTGCCTGAACAGTTTCAACAATGACGCAAGCAGTTCTCTCAGAAATTTCATTCAGCGATTCGAATGAATTATAGTCAAGATGTAATATGTCAGGTAGTAATGGACGAAATGAATTTCGCCAATATTCATCTCCAATTATACTTAATGCGCCTTGTGTTGAACCATGATAGGAGTTTTTAAATGCAACTATCTGCAATCTGTTTGTAACCCTTTTTGCAAGTTTCATTGATCCTTCAATTGCTTCGGCCCCGGAGTTGGTAAAATAGACCGAATTAAGTGAAGCAGGTAAATGATCGGTAAGCAGCTTAGCATATTGGACTTGTGGTGATTCAATGAACTCTCCATACACCATTACATGCATGTAGGCATCTAACTGATTTTTTATTGCTTCTACTACTTTGGGATGACGATGACCAATATTTGCAACGCTAATTCCTCCGATCAGGTCAATATATTCTTTTCCGTTTACATCATACAATGAACAAACTTCCGCTTTAGCTATTTCAAATTCTAATGGCGAAGGTGAAGTTTGCGCAATATGCTTTAGGAAAAACTCTCTTTCGTTCACAAAAAATTATTACACACAAAGAACGCAAAGGCTAAGCAAAGACGCAAAGAATTTATCTAATTTGCGATGGTGAATAGAATTCAAGACGCACAAGTGTGCGACGCAACGAAAGCTAAATAGTAATTCAAAGATGGTAACATCAAACCATAAACTTCAAACATCAAACTATTTCGAATGCCTGTAATACTTCCGGTAGAAAATAAATTCCCCCAATTTGGAGATAACTGTTTTTTTGCGCCTAACTCAACAATTGTTGGTGATGTTGTGATGGGTGATGACTGTAGTATTTGGTTTAATACAGTTATAAGAGGTGATGTAAATTTTATAAGAATGGGAAATAAAGTGAATGTGCAGGATGGCGCCTGCATCCATTGCACTTATCAAAAATTTGGAACAACGATTGGCAATAATGTTTCGATAGGACATAATGCAATAGTTCATGGCTGTACCGTTCATGATAATGTATTAATAGGAATGGGTGCTATTGTAATGGATGGCGCCGTTGTAAACAGTAATACTATTATTGCTGCCGGAGCAGTGGTTCTTGAGGGAACAAATTGTGAGGCAGGTAGCATTTATGCTGGTGTGCCGGCAAAAAAAGTAAAAGATATTCCACAGGAGATGATCAGTGGCGAGATCGACAGGATCGCTAATAATTATGTCCGATATGCAGATTGGTTTAGAGTAGAAAAAGCTCAAAAAAATGGATGATTTAATGACAAAAGAAACCTCTGAAAGCCTTGCTGCTCGTACATTTACTCTGGCAAAAGCAATTTCTTCGTCGTAAATTCGTTGATACAAAAAACAATCTATGAAAGCCCTTAAAATTCTCCTGGTCTGTGTTGTTCTGACAATGGCGCTTTCATCTTGTAAATTGTGGGGTAATATTTTCAAACCCAAGTATGGCTGCAAAACCGACGGAAGAAATGTAGGTGCAGAGAAGCTGGCAACTGGTGATCCGGAGGCAGAGAAAGCAGCAAGAAAAGCAAAGAAGTTTAAGTCTTGATATATAGATTTTAAACCTGTCACCAATATCCTTTTCTAAACCTAAAACGTACAAACTATGAGCCTTACCCTACGCATTGCCCTTGGCTGTACTGAAGCCATTCTTGATGATGACGGCGGTCTGAAACGATTCTACCAGGTTGCCGATATTCTCAGTAAAGATTTTCATATTGATTTTCGCCGCAAGGAAGATGATTTCGACAGTATTGACTGGGATTTCAATTTCCATGGCAGTTCTCTTACGCTGCATTACAATATTTACACCGGCGTTTCTCTATATCCAACGCATACAAAAAATGCAAGGAAAAATGAGAACAAGGCTGTTGTAGAGCTTGCGAACGTATTGGAAGGAAAACTGATCAGTATGGATCTAAAAAGACATACTGCCTGAGAATTCCGTTCAATCATTTTTAAAGCAATTACTGACCCTGTGCCAATGAGTATGCTTTTTTATCTCCCCACATATTCAGGAGCTCGAAAGAACATATTTTAAAATTAGCGCTAAGGCTTACATATAATTGAACAATATCCTGCTGAGATAGCGACTTTCCATCCAACGATTCAAACCTGGCGTTAGATTGATTCACAAGATTGGTAAATACAGATCCTGTAGGCCATACCTGAGTACCGCGATTACTGATACTGATTAATTTGAATTTTGATCCGGCATGTTGCTCACATTTTTTTGCTATTTCAAGTGGCTGTTCCTCGCTTTCAATAAACATATCAACACCAACGATCTTTTCTTCACTCATTTCTTCTGAAACCAGCATGGGGTTTTTTTCCAACTTAAAATGGGTTTGTGTAGCAGGCATGTTTTTCAACATCGGCTTCGCACCTACTGTAGGTTTTTTGCCAAAATTCTTAATGATGACATCAGCAAATTGAGTAGTATTTACTGAAGGGATAGACTTATCGCCGAAATCTCCTGTATGCACACCGCTTTCCAATGTATACAATAATGCATTTTCAATAATAGCTGCATTTTCCATCATACCAAGATGACGAAGCATGGCAAAACCACTTAATAAAAGCGCCGTTGGATTAGCAATATTTTTTCCTGCAATATCCGGAGCCGTGCCATGTACTGCTTCGAAAATGCAGATATGATCGCCAATATTTGCCGATGGCGCAAAACCTAAACCACCAACGAGACCAGCGCAAAGATCTGAAACAATATCTCCTTGCAAATTAGTTAGCACAACTACATCAAAAGTATCTGGCCTTGTAACTAATTTCATACAGAGATCATCTACTATAACATCATCAGCTTTTAATTCTGGGTATTCTTTTGCTACTTCATAAAAACATTCAAGAAAAAGACCGTCAGAGATCTTCATGATATTAGCTTTATGACTACAAGTAATGCGTCTTGCATTTTTCTTTTTAGCCATTTCAAAAGCATACCGTATAACCTGTAAACTTCCTGGCCTTGTGATAAAACGGCGACTTAGCGCAACATCATGTGTGAGCATGTGCTCCACACCACCATAAGTATCTTCAATATTTTCTCTAACAACAGTAATGTCAATCGGGATTCCTGCTTTGCTGAAGACTGTATCGACACCATGAAGTGTTTGAAAGGTTCTATTATTAGCATAAGTATTCCATGTTTTCCTTGCAGTAACATTGATACTCTTCACTCCTTTTCCTTTTGGCGTTTCCATAGGACCTTTGAAAAGAATACCATGGCTTTCGATCGTCTTTTTTGCATCTGGCGTCATGCCATTTGAAAACCCTTTATCAAAAACCCATTTACCCATTTCTACATATTCATATTCGATGGGGACATTATTAGCGTTAAAAATCTTCAGTACCGCATCCATTATCTCCGGGCCGATCCCATCTCCTTTTGCTACAGCTATTTTCATGTGTAAATCTTTAAAAGTTGTGACGCAAAATTAGGATAAGTACTATATCCATTGTGAATTAAATAACGGCAAACGAAAGATTATTTTTATTTACTTTTACTAAAATTGACTCCGATGGTAAGCATGATCTCAGAGGGTGTGGAGGTGAGTGTAGAAACATTCTACCAGCAGGACTACAGCAACCCGATGCAGTCGGAATATATGTTTGCTTATCGCATTGCTATCGAAAATCACAATTCATTTCCTGTAAAACTTCATCGCAGGCATTGGTACATATTTGACAGCACTGGCGCAACCCGGGAAGTGGAAGGGGAAGGTGTGGTTGGGGTGCAACCAGTTTTATCGCCAGGTGAAAAATATCAATACGTAAGTGGTTGTAATCTGCGAACAGAAATGGGCAGAATGCATGGCACTTATCAAATGGAAAATCTTAACAGTAAAAAATTATTTGAGGTAAATATTCCGGCATTTGAAATGTTTGTGCCTTTCAAGAATAATTAATTATTTCGGTTTATACTTCGACTCTTCCAAAATTTTCCTGGCATCAGTTTTCAAAACATCAGCAACCTTCATAGATGAATTTTTATCTGCAAACTTTTTTACTATTTGCCAGCCGATCCATTGACCTGAATTACCGGGAGAATATGGGCCTAATGATTGAGTGAATGGAGCTTCGCCAAGATAATTTTGTATAACCATCGGATCTTTTGTATAAAGATCTTTTTGGGTTGTGATAATATCATTCCAGATCATTCCTTCGTTTTCTTCACACCAATTCAATTGTTGCTTTGTAAAACCAGTTTTAAGCGAATCAGGAGTAGCAGGTAAAAATTTATCCAACAACCACCATTGCTTTCCTTTTTCGATCATTTGTTCTATCAATCCTTTCGCCCCACTTCTGTCTGGATAAATATCTTCAATCACTGCCTTCATAGAATTAACAACAATGTATTGCGGTTCAAATCTTCTTGATATATATGCCGGAAAAAGCTGTTGTGCTTCCATACTTTGGTATGCAGGAAAATCTTTTCCGCCGAACTGATGTAATCCTACTGCAATACCTGATCCTGTTAATGCCACACCCGGTGCATCGAGCGGACCCATGAATAGAATTACTTTTGTCGTTTTATATTCAGGGAAATAGTATTTCACATACTGAAAAGCTTTTTGAATATCTTTTTGTAACCAATCAACATTTGAGTACTGCTTACCCAAACTTTGATACATGGATGAATATCCGCGAATAAATACTTTGGATACATCCTGAGTAACTTTATTCGTATCAGAACCAGATACGCCGAGGATTTGTTGCATGAAATCATTATAAAAATCCGGGTGGGTTCTTAGCAATTCTTTTAAACCTGGGGTTAAATTGTTTGTATCAAGAGCAAAAAAACTTTTATCAAATCTTTCAATGGGAATATCAACTTTTATGTTTGAGACATCGGGGCCTTTGTCGTTAGTACAGCCAACAAAAAAAATAAGCAGCAAAAAAAATGAGGCGGTTATTTTCATAGCAATGATAAACGATAGTTGTTATTATATGTTGCATACGAAGATAAAGGAAAGAAAATTTTAACCTCTTTCGTAATATGGGTCGTAAATTTGCATTATGAAGATCGCCTTAGCGCAACAGAACTATCATATTGGCAATTTTGAAGATAATACCCGCAAGATCATTGAAGGAATTAAAAAAGCCAAAGAACAAGGGGCTGACCTTGTTGTATTTTCTGAACTATGCGTTTGCGGCTATGCTCCCGGCGATTTTCTTGAATTCCCTGATTTTATCAATAAATGTTATGAAGCGATCGATCAGATCAAACAACATGCAGATTCAATTGGAGTATTGATCGGCTCTCCTGCACGAAATCCACAAAAAGAAGGCAAAGACCTTTTCAATGCTGTATTCCTTCTTTATAACAAAGAAATAAAAGGGGAAATACATAAAACGCTTTTACCCAATTATGATGTATTTGATGAGTACAGGTATTTTGAACCAGCTTTTAATTGGAATGTTCTAGAATTTAAAGGGAAGAAATTAGCCATCACAATTTGCGAAGACATTTGGAACATGGGCGATAATCCTTTGTATCGCATCACACCAATGGAAAAGCTGATGCCTTATGATCCGGACGTAATGATCAATCTTTCTGCATCTCCCTATAATTACGCACAGGATATTGTTCGCAACAGCATTATTAAAGCACATACTTTAAAGTATAAATTACCGATGCTTTATTGTAATGCAGTCGGCTCACATACGGAAATTATTTTTGATGGCGGCAGTCTTGTGTATGATATCAATGGAAGCAAGATAAAAGAAATGAAATATTTTGAAGAGGATTTTCAACTCTTTGAATTGGATCAACTATTGAAAAAGAATGATTCGATTAAATATACTACCGAAGAAAAATATTTTTATTCTGCGAAAGAGGTTGGAACAGGAGAAGATATTCTTGCCTATTTAACTAATGATAAAAATATTGATGAGATCTATCATGCACTAATTCTTGGAATCAGGGATTACTTCAAAAAAATGGGCTTTAGCAAAGCCATCCTCGGTGCCAGTGGCGGTATCGACAGTGCAGTAACACAAGTGCTGGCTGTTGATGCTTTGGGCAAGGAAAATGTGAGTGTGCTTTTGATGCCTTCACAGTTTTCATCATCTCATTCAGTAGAAGACGCGGAACAACTAAGCCGAAACCTTTGCAGCCAGCACAATATCATCCCAATCAAAAACATCTTTGAGAGTTTTATTACTGAATTAAAACCAGTTTATAAAGACTTACCGTTTGGTTTGGCGGAAGAAAATATACAGGCAAGAACAAGAGGAAACTTGTTGATGGCGGTTGCGAATAAGTTTAATTATATCTTATTAAATACTTCAAACAAAAGTGAATTAGCAACCGGCTACGGAACTTTATATGGGGATATGGCAGGAGGGCTTAGCGTTTTAGGTGATGTTTATAAAATGCAAGTTTATGCTTTGGCAAAATACATCAATCGGGAAAAAGAGATCATTCCTTCAAATATTATCACAAAAGCTCCATCAGCTGAGCTAAGACCAAATCAAAAAGACAGTGATAGTCTTCCAGAATATGATACGCTTGACAGAGTATTATATGAATACATTGAACTTCGCAACGGTCCAAAAGAAATAAAAGCAAAAGGATACGATTCGGCACTTGTGGATAGAGTTCTAAAATTGGTGAACACAAATGAATACAAACGAAAACAATTCTGCCCGATACTCCGTATCAGTTGCAAGGCGTTTGGTGTTGGCAGGAGACTACCTGTTGTAGGAAAATATCTTTCCTAAATTTTAATGAATAAAAGTAAGCTCTACCGTAGTCGGCGGATATGGCGCAATTGTCATGGTTTGAGAAACCACAAGATTCACATCATTTAATAACACAATTGTAAACACGCCGGAACCGCCACTAACAATGGGAGTAGACATATTAATTTCAGTACCGTTATTTTGAAATACCCATGTAAAGCTTGATGGAGAGGCTGGATTACATACAATGGTGCTTTCATTTATTGTCCCTGTACCATTTATAGCAAAAAGCATTGTATTGTCTTTAAAACATGCTGGTACATTTGCGGTCACATCTGTTCCTCCGGCTTTTGCAGTGCTGAATTTCCATGATGATTTTGTGATATAGTCAGAATTTGTTGGTGGTGCTTCGTCAGTTTTATCACAACTTGCAAAAAATAAAGTAGTAAAGGAAAATACCGCAAAGAGGATAAGTTTGTTCATAGCGCTGAATTTATGCTTTAAAATAATCAAAGTTCCGGGGCTTTAAAAGCCTGCAAATATTACAATGTAAATAACGCTTCCAAGCCTTAGAAATTTTACGACTCCGTCATTTTGTTGTTATCTTTCACCCGTTCTTTTTTATAAATCTGATCGGGTTTCTATGAAAGCACTCGTTTATAAATCCACAGGCAGTTGGTATTCGGTCAAAAATCAGGCCGGGAGGGCCTTTAATGCCCGGATAAAAGGGATTTTTAAAATCGATGAGATCACCTCTACCAATCCCATTGCCGTTGGAGATGAAGTGGAGATAGAACTCGAAAATGAAATTGAGGGTACGGCCATAATCAATGAGATTCTTCCACGCAGAAATTATGTGAACAGGCAATCGCCCAGGCAAAAATATCAGCATCATATTATAGCAGCCAATCTTGATCAGTCAGTCCTATTTGCCACATTAAAAGAACCTAGGACATCACAGGGCTTTATTGATCGCTTTTTAGTTGCTTGTGAAATGTATCATGTGCCAGCCATAATTGTTTTTAATAAAGCTGACCTGCATAGAAAAAAAGAAGACGAAAAATATCTTGAATGGAAACACATGTATGAAGAAATTGGATATAAAACCATTCTTGTAAGTGTTGAAAAGGGAATCGGTATAGAATCAGTACAAGAACTATTGAAGGATAAAATTTCACTATTAAGTGGACATAGTGGTGTTGGAAAATCTTCATTCATAAATATTATTTGCCCGCAACTCGAACTAAAAACACAGGATGTAAGTGGATGGAGCGGCAAAGGTTTACATACTACAACTTTTGCTGAAATGTTTGATCTTCCTTTCGGTGGAAAAATAATTGATACACCAGGAATGAGGGAATTTGGTTTAGTAGATATTTCAAAACAAGAATTGTCTCACTATTTCCCCGAAATGAGAGACCGCCTGAATGATTGTCAATTTAACAATTGTCTTCATGTTAATGAACCAGGCTGCGCTATAAAAAAAGCTGTTGAAGAAGAGAAAATAAATATAGATCGCTTTGTAAGTTATTGCACCATTCTTGATTCGATCGAGGAGAGAAAATACTAATTTTATTTATGGCTCAAAAAAATTTCAAATACTCTAATGGCGAAGTAACCATTGTATGGCAACCCGAGCTTTGTAAGCATTCCGGCAGGTGTCTCCGTGGTTTGCCAGAAGTTTTTAAGGTAAAAGAAAAGCCATGGATAACTCCTGAAGGATCAACAAAAGATAAAATAATTGCACAAGTAAAAAGATGCCCTAGTGGAGCGTTAAGTTATTTTATGAATGAAGGTGGGCAGGAAACCCAATAGAATCCTTAAATCCTCTTTACATTCTTATATCCATTCTTTATCAACCATTGCATCACCTTATCTCTTTGATCTCCCTGGATAATTATTTCACCATCTTTTGCAGATCCACCTGTACCGCAAAATGATTTTAATTTTTTTCCCAGGTATTCAAGGTCTTCTTCCTTGCCAATAAATCCTTCTATCAAAGTCACTGCCTTACCTGCTCTGTGTTTTGTATCTAATCTTACTTTTAATTTTTGCTGAGCAGGTGCAATTGTTTCAAATGAATTTGATTCTTCTTCAAATTTGAAATTGGGGTCAGTGCTATAAACAAATCCGCGAGTGTCTGGTTTATTTTTTTTGCTCATCATTTACTATTATTATATAATAACAGCTTTCAAACTTAAGTCTAAACTTCTTGCCTGGTGTATCAATGCACCAACACTTACATAATCAACTCCGGTCTCTGCATAATCTTCAATATTATCCAAATTAATACCACCGCTTGCTTCGGTTTCAAAATCTTCGCCAATTAATTTCAATGCTTCTGTAATTTGGGTGGGTGTAAAATTATCAAGCATAATCCTGGAAACTTTTCCTTTGCCTACTGCGATCACATTTTGAACATCTTCAATGTTTCTCGTTTCTATTTCAATTTTTAGGTCCAACTTTTTTTTCTGCAAATATTTCCATGCTTCATTGATCGCATTCTCAATTCCTCCGCAATATGCAATATGATTATCCTTCAGCATTATCATATCGTACAATCCAAAACGATGATTTACCCCGCCTCCTATTTTTACAGCTTCCTTTTCCAACAAGCGAAAATTTGGAGTTGTTTTCCTTGTATCCAGCAGTTTTGTTTTATGACCATATAGGCGGTCAACAAATTGACGGGTTAAAGTTGCAATTCCGCTCATTCGTTGCATACAGTTCAACACAAGTCTTTCACATTGCAATATGGTATGAACTTTTGTCTCTACTTCAAAGGCCATTTCACCGGTCTTCATAGCTTCTCCGTCTTTTTTTAAAATTGTAAAACTTGTGCCGCTATCCTTATAGTGAAAGATCTTTTCAGCCACTTCAACTCCTGCAAGTATTCCATCTTGTTTTATCTTCAAAACAGCTTTGCCTCTTGCATTTTCAGGGATACAGCTTAACGTTGAATGATCTCCTTCGCCAACATCTTCTGCTAATGCTTCATCGATGAAATGATAAAACTGCTTATTGAATTCCATTTTCCAAAACTAAAAAAGTCCCGCCAAAAGCGGGACTTTAAAATATTTTACTTGAGATTGAGATTTATAGCTGTTGAATTCGAATATCCTGGATCACTTGTTTGCTACCTTTTAACCTCATATATACTGTGGCCCGGTAACTTCCATTTTTTGTTTGAAGTGTTCCGATACAATAATCACCATTGTCATTATTGCCCTTATGCTTTACATCAAATGTTTTTACACCGCTATTGGTAAAGAAATCTTTGATGATAAGTTCACCCTGGCTCTTGCTATAGTTACTGCTTTTATCAGGCATTGTAATGTCGACGTAGTTATCAAAATACTTCGTAATACCTGATGCATTTCCGCTTTTCATTGCAGAGATCACATCATCTATTCCTGCCTGCGCAAAGGAAGAAATAGCGATAAAAAAAACAGGTAATAAGAGTAATATTTTTTTCATTTTATTTAAAGTTTTCATAGTAGTTAATCGAAAAACATGCCACAGTCACCATTCCATTACAAAAGCTAAGTTACTACATGCCAATGGGATTACAGAGTGGTTACGTTAAAACACGTAGCTTTGCTACCATTTTTACATTGAAAATGACGCATTTCTCATTGTTAAATTTCGATAATGGCTGCAAAAAAGGTAATTCTGGTTATAATGGACGGGTGGGGACTCGGAAAGGTGGCATCTGCAGATGCAATTCAAAATGCCAAAACGCCGTTTGTTTCATCCTTATATTCAAAGTATTCAAATATCACATTGATAACTTGTGGAGAAGCAGTAGGTCTGCCAGAGGGTCAAATGGGGAATTCAGAAGTTGGTCATTTGAATCTTGGCGCTGGTCGCATTGTGTACCAGGAATTGCAACGTATAAATGTAGCCATTCGTGATGGCTCTTTTTCCAGTAATGAGGTTTTGCTAAATGCCATAAGATTTGCAAAAAAGAACAATAAACCCCTTCATCTTTTTGGGTTAGTAAGTAATGGAGGCGTTCATTCACATATAGATCATTTAAAAGCGATAATTAATGTTTGCAAAAAAGAGAATTTAAGCGAAGTATTTATTCATGCTTTTACAGATGGTCGTGATTGTGATCCCAAAAGTGGTTTGGGCTTTATTAAAGAACTGCAGGAACATCTGAACAAAACAGTTGGAAAAATTGCTTCAGTGAGCGGTCGTTATTATGCCATGGACCGGGATAAAAGATGGGAAAGGATCAAACTTGCCTATGATGCTATGGTAAATGGAGTTGGCGAAAAGGCTACTGATGCAATTGAGGCTATTGAAAATTCTTATAGCAAAAATGTAACAGATGAATTTATAAAACCAACAGTGATCGTTGCAGAAGATCAGCAGCCCTTGGCGAAAATAAAAGACGGTGATGTGGCGGTCTGTTTTAATTTTCGCACAGACCGCTGTAGAGAAATAACACAGGTGCTTACACAAATAGATCTGCTTGATCATGGTATGAAAAAACTTTCGTTGAACTATACTACCATGACAGAGTATGACAAAACTTACAAAGATGTAAATGTGATCTTCGAAACTGATAACTTAAACAATACGCTTGGCGAAATTTTGGAGCAACATGGATTAAAACAAATTCGTATTGCTGAAACTGAGAAATATCCGCATGTAAGTTTTTTCTTTAGCGGTGGAAGGGAAAAACCTTTTAATGGTGAAAAAAGAATTATGATCGCTTCCCCAAAGGTTGCAACCTATGATCTAAAACCAGAGATGAGTGCTTATGAAGTAACAGAAGCATTGTTACCCGAAATAAAAAATAAGACTGCCAATTTTATTTGCCTCAATTATGCAAATGCCGACATGGTTGGTCATACTGGTGTATGGGAAGCTGCCATTAAAGCTGTTGAAACAGTTGACAATTGTGTTGGACAAATTGTTACAGCAGGTTTAGAGAATGGATATACCATTTTTTTGACAGCCGATCATGGTAATTCAGATTATATGATCAATGAAGATGGATCTCCGAATACAGCGCATACTATGAACCCGGTTCCATTTTTTATTATAGATAATGATTGGAAAGGAAAAATTAAACCGGGAAAGCTGGGAGATATTGCTCCAACGATCCTTACGATGATGCAATTACCAATTCCTAAAGAAATGACAGGAGAAATATTAATTTAGCAGCCACAAAACAACTGCATGAAAAAAGTTTTCAAAACCATTGGCTGGCTATTGTTGATCGCTTTAGTTGTTATTCAATTCTTTCGTCCGAAAAAAAATATTAATCTGGGCGATCAGCCAAATGCAATTTCCAAAAAGTTTTCTGTGTCTGCAGACGTACAAACAATCCTTGATAAAGCCTGCATGGATTGCCACAGCAATAATACCCGGTATCCATGGTATAATAATATACAACCAGTAGCTTGGTGGCTTGATAATCATGTAAAGGATGGAATAAAGGAATTGAATTTTGACGAATACATCAATAAACGTCCTCGTTTCCAGTATCGGAGAATGGAACAAACAATTGAACTTGTAAAAGAAGGTGAAATGCCACTTCCTTCTTATACCTGGACTCATAAAGACGCAATACTTTCGCAGGAAGAAAAAGAAAAATTGACAAGTTGGGCACAATCAATAATGGCAACTTTAGAATCTCAATATCCTATTGATAGTTTGAAAAGAAAAGCTCCGCCCCCGCCACAGAAGTAAGATATTACATGAAAAAAATTGTAATTAAAATATCCGCTTTCTTTTTGCTTCTTACCAGTTGCATGCCTGTTCTATTTACACTTTTCTTCCTTGTTAAACAGCAGATCATCCGCCACGAAATGAAAGAAAAACTAGAACAAGAATCTCTTCATACGATAACAGTTCCCAAAAATGAAGTAGTATGGGTGAAATACAATAAAGAAATTATTGTTGAAGACAAAATGTTTGATGTTCATTCATTCTCCGAAAAAGATGGGTTGTATTTATTTCTCGGTCTTTATGATGCGGAAGAAACTGCTTTAAACGAGTTTTTGGAAAAAGACACTGATAATAAAAGTGAAAATGAGCTGTTGAATGAACTCTTCCAATGTTTACAATCTCCCGGCATTAATTCATCATTTGATCATGTTTTAATATCTACTCAAAATAATCCTTGCTCTTTTCCGATCCTTCTACATATATCTACTCCTTTTATAAATATCCCCACTCCCCCGCCACAGGCATGCTGATGTTAGAGTAGAAAAAATTATTAAATAAGAGCAATCACAATTTACTTATGAAAAAAATTTTAATGTGTACAGCTATGCTGTATTCAGTTGTATTTATAAATGCCCAAGAAGATTCGTTAACAGAAAAAACGCTTAGTGAAGTAGTAATATCAGCCAATAAATTTTCAGCACAAAAAAGAAATATAACCCAGAGAATAGATATCATTACTTCAAAAACGATCGCCAGGACCAATGCGCAAAATACTGGGGATCTCCTAATAAACACAGGCAATGTATTTGTGCAAAAAAGTCAACAGGGAGGAAGCAGTCCTGTTTTACGTGGTTTCGAAGCAAGTCGTGTTTTATTAGTAGTTGATGGAATAAGAATGAATAATGCGATCTATAGAGCCGGGCATTTGCAAAATGTGATAACAGTAGACCAGAATATGCTGGAAAAAGTGGAAGTATTGTATGGCCCTGCGTCAACACTCTATGGAAGTGATGCATTGGGTGGTGTTATTCATTTGCGTACAAAATCACCGATGCTTTCTACAACTGATAAAATACAATCGCATGGAGGTCTGTTTGGAAGATATAGTACAGCCAACAATGAAAAAACAGGCCACTTTGATATTAATATAGGTTGGAAAAAATTTGCCTGGATCCAGTCTTTTACTTACAGCGATTTTGGCGACATGAAAATGGGAAACAATTATCCCAAAGATTATCCTGGCTTTGGCAGCAGAGATTCATTTATCAATATAGAAGGTGGTGTAGATAAAGTAGTGGCTAACGATGATAATCGCATACAACGCTATTCCGGATATAAGCAATGGGATGTATTGGAAAAATTTCTTTTCAAACAAAGTGACAATATATCACATAGTTTAAATTTCCAATATTCCAATTCAACAAATGTACCCAGGTACGACAGGTTACAGGATAAAAGAAATTTTGGCGGAAGTATTGGCACCACGCTTCGTTATGCAGAATGGTTTTATGGACCTCAGGAAAGATTGCTGGGCTCGTATGAACTAAATGTATTATCGTCGGGATTTTTTAACCAGTTTCGGGCTAATGTAAACTATCAGAAAATTGAAGAAAGCCGGCAGCAGAGAGAATATCTGCGATATGATCGTTTTGATAGCAGGGTTGAGAAGCTTAATGTTTGGGGGTTTGTAGTAGATGCAAGAAAGAAATGGAATGCAAATGACCTTACAGTCGGAATAGATGGACAGTTGAATGATCTTACTTCAGTAGGTACAAGGAAAAATCTTACAACAGGAGCTGTCAGCAAATTGGATTCAAGATATCCGAATGGAGAAAACAATATGAATTATTTCGGTATTTATGCTCAACACCAGTTGAAATTAAAGAGCAATAAGCTGGTATTAAATGATGGTATTCGTTTCCAGGTTGTTGATCTTCATTCAACTATCGCAGATAATTCTTTTTTCAATCTTCCTGTTACTGATATCAAACAAAACAATTTTGCTGTTACAGGTAATCTTGGTCTTGTTTATTTACCAACCGAAGACTTTAGGTTGACGATTGGGTTATCATCCGGTTTTAGAAATCCGAATATTGACGATTTGGCAAGAGTATTTGAATCAAGTACAGCATTGAGAAGAGTGATCGTTCCAAACCCTGATATCAAACCAGAATATACCTACAATCTTGATATTGGGATCACACAAGTGATCTCTGAAAAGATAAAGTTTGATCTCACTGGTTTTTATACACTGTTTAAAAACGCAATTGGCTTAGCTCCTTATCAATTAAATGGAGAAGATTCAATTATATACAATGGTGTTAAGTGTGCGGTGTATGCCAACCGGAATTTTAAAGAGGCACACACCTATGGTTTTAACACAAATCTCACTGTTGATTTTACAAAGCAGCTTTCATTCTTTGGAACTGTTACCTATACGTATGGAAGATTTAAGAATGCCAATGGAACAAAAACTCCACAAGATCATATTCCACCTGTTTTTGGAAAAGGCTCCTTAAAATACAATCACACAAGATTTGAAACCGAAGCCTATGTACTCTTTAATGGCATGAAAAAGATCAAAGATTACAATCTTGATGGTGAAGACAACCAACAGTATGCTACTCCTGACGGAATGCCGTCATGGCTTACCTTAAATTGGCGAAATAGTTTTTTTATCACTAAAAAAACAAGTTTTCAGTTCTCCATTGAAAACATTCTTGACCGCAATTACCGATACTTTGCTTCAGGGTTTTCTGCCCCTGGCAGAAACTATGTACTTGCTCTCCGGACTGCATTTTAGGGCTTAAATTTATCCCCACCCCCTCTTTAGCTGTTGAAAATACGGGGTGGGGTTTTTACATCTCGAAAAATTACAATTCTGTGCAGCTATTGAATCCAAAAATTGTCTAATTTACAGGCAACCAAAGGCAAATTATGACCGAGGAGGCCATTTTACAAGGCTGTTTGAAAAACGATGCTGCTGCTCAGCGTGAATTGTACAATAAGTACAGTCCTAAAATGCTGGCTGTTTGCTATCGTTTCGCTCATAATCGGGAAGACGCTGAGGATATGTTGCAGGAAGGCTTTATAAAGGTTTTTTTACAAATACATACGTTTGAAAACCGGGGAGCTTTCGAGGGTTGGATCAGAAGAATTATCGTACACACCTGTATCAATATCCTAAAAAGAAATAAGAAGTTCAATGACAGTGTTGATATAATTCATGCGACAGGGATTCAAGTGAGAGAGGAAAGTGTTCCATCGATCATACAAGCAAAGCAGGTGGTGGAGTGCATCAGGATATTGCCGATGGGATATCGTACAGTTCTTAATTTATATGCAGTTGAAGGTTATAGTCATCGTGAGATTGCAAAAATGCTGGATATAGAAGAAAGCACGAGCCGTAGCCAGTATACAAGAGCTAAGGCAATGCTTGAAGATATTTTGATAAGAAAAAAGATTTTGCAAAAACCAAGGCAACAGACCGAATGGATTGCTTTGGCCGGAAGCTAATAATTTAATCCGTTACTAGACTACTGACTTGTTTATGGAGAGACAATTCAATAATGGGGATTTTGAGAAGCTGTTGAGAGATAATGCCAACCAATACCGGATGTACCCTTCGGAAAAGGTTTGGAAAGGTATTCACTCCGCTTTACACAGCCGCCGCAGATGGTATGGTCTTTCTGCACTTATTACTTTTTTGCTTACTGGCTCAATTGTTTCTATTATCATTTATAATGATAACTCACGAAGTAAAGATTTAGTTGAACTAAAAAATAATTCAATTCAAGACAACAATCAACCACGGGATACAAAAACTGCATCCAAGGAAACAAACGCTTTTACACCTGCAACGAATGAAATAAAACCAGATAATCGTCCAATATCAAACCTCACAGTATTATATGCACCAGAGGCCGCCTTTAATACTCCGGCAGCAAATGATAATGATATTTTGTCTTATTTGAATTTGAAAAATGATGATTTAGGCAAGATCGTTGGACAGGAAGTTGATCCATCTATATCTTATCATAATGAAATAACTGACTATCTCTTTCCGGAAACAGATCTTAATCTTTTAAAGCAAACCAATGCTCGGCTAACAACAGAAGATGATGCTTTAATTGAAATTCTTGTTACTGAAAAAAATATTACAGAACAGAGCCCACTGGATGAGGATACAGAAAAAAAGATCAACGAAGCAATTTCTGCTCTGGCTTCACAAAACGTTTTCCTTCCAAAACCAAAACAATCTAAGATTACTGCACAGGTATACTTCACGCCAACAGTCAGTTATAGAAAATTAACAGAAAATAAAAAAGCATATCCCGGTGGATTTTATGTTCCGTCAATTGATATAAAAAATGTGGTTAAACATAAACCTGCCATGGGTTTGGAGTTTGGAATTGAAGGAAGATATCATATGAATGAAAGATTCTCTCTAAAAGCTGGTTTTCAGTTTAACATTAATCGATATGATATCCAAGCCTATTCACATCCAACTGAAATAGCTACTGTTGCATTAACTAATGGTTTTGGCGGAGTAGATTCTTCCTCTCAGTATAGTTTTTATCGGAACCGTAATTTTAGCAATACTGCTCCTAATTGGTTGGAAAATTTTTATTTCCAGGCAGCCTTCCCCGTCGGAGTTGAATACATAATTAGTGATAATAAGAACATTCAGTGGGGAATAAGCGGTACCATTCAACCAACTTATGTTATTGGCGACAGAGCTTATGTTATTTCCAGTGATTATAAGAATTATGCAGAGTTTCCTGATCTTATGCGTCGTTGGAATATTAGTTCAGGTATAGGAACATTTGTGTCATATTCTACAGGAAGGATCAAATGGCAGGTCGGTCCTCATCTAAGGTACCAGCATTTGTCAAGCTTTGTAAACGCCTTAACTGTAAAAGAAAAATTATATGCGGTAGGGTTAAAAGTGGGAGCTACCCTTAACAATAATAAAAAGTAATCGATACTAACTGCACATTTTCGCTAATCTATCCCGGCAATCTTATTGTCGGGATAATTGTTTTAAGAACATTATTTCCCTTTAAATTTATGGCATGAAAAACTACCTAATTCTTTCAGCTCTTATCACTATTTTAGTCACTGCCTGTAAGGAAAAAAAAGATAAACCCCCGGAACCTGGCATCTCTGCCTTGTCAATCATAAAAGGACAAGTTAACATGCTTGACACATCATTCTACGAATTCATAAAATATGAAAATAACGGCAACGGATTTGATACGCTTTATTTGAAACGTGAAGAAGTCAGGAAATTTGCTGAACCATTCCTTTCATTACCTGATATTACCGATAAAAAAAATAACAGTAAATACACTGAGGAAAAATTGATCGATGCCCAAACTGATAAGTTAAGCATCATTTCCATCTTGAAAGATGAAGAAACCTCAGAGGTTTTAAAACAAATCATGGTTATAGATGTAGCTGATGTTTCCAGTGCTAAAGTGGAGAGTATTTATATTGACCGGAGTATAAGTTCAAAAGATAGTATAATAGAGCAAAAGCTTTTTTGGCAAATTGATAAATATTTCACCATTAATAGTACTACAATAAAAGAGAACCTGCCTGACAAAACATATTTTACAAAAGTGACCTGGCAATGATTTTGTGCCGATCCGTTTTAATATTAGAGTAGATGACAAATTCCGAATTTCAGAATATTGCCCAAACAATACCTCGCAACCCCGGGATCTATAAATATTACAATAAAGAGAATGAATTATTGTATGTAGGTAAAGCAAAAGATCTCAGAAAACGGGTAAGTTCTTATTTTTTAAAAAATCTAACAAGTTATAAAACTCATGAACTTGTAAACCGAATTCATCATATCGAGTTTACAATTGTAAATTCTGAGCAAGATGCATTTTTTCTTGAAAATTCTCTAATCAAAAACTTTCAGCCACGGTTTAATATCAATTTGAAAGACGATAAATCGTATCCTTATATAGTAATAAAAAACGAACCTTTTCCAAGGATCTTTCTGACACGAAGACATATTGAAGACGGTTCCGAATATCTGGGCCCTTATACGTCAGTACATCGTGTCAGGGAACTTTTAGGGTTTATCAGGCAAACTATCCCTGTCCGAACATGTGCATTAAATCTTACTCAAAAAAACATTGAAAGAAAAAAATTTAAAGTTTGTCTTGAATACCACTTAGGAAATTGCAAAGGACCTTGTGAAGCTTTACAAAGTGAGCAAGATTATAAAGAAGGGATACAACAAATAAAAAACCTTCTGAAAGGAAATCTTAATCCAGTTATCAATCATTTCAAAAATAATATGAAAATTCTTTCTGAAAAACTGGAATTTGAAAAAGCAGAGGCGATTAGAAAGAAGATCGATTTTCTTAAGAATTACCAGTCAAGGTCCATAGTATCAAATCCTCGCTTATCAGATATGGATGTCTTCTCTATTGTAAAATATGAGGAGAAGGCCTATATCAATTATTTGGTGGTACAAAATGGCACCATTGTACAAACAAAAACGATCCTTACTGAAAATTTTTTGGATGAAACAGAAGAGGAAATACTTGCATTTGCCGTTGCCCAGCTTCGCAGTACGTTCAACAGCCAGGCAAAGGAAATCATTCTTCCATTTACAATTAGTTATCCCGAAGATAATGTTGCAATAACTGTTCCCAAGGGCGGTGATAAAAAGAAACTATTGGAACTGTCAGAAAAAAACGCACAATACTTTATTGATGAATTAAAAAATAAGCAACGTCTTAAATTAGATAAAAAGCAAACCGATAAACTTGATTTGCTAAAACAGGTGCAGCAGGACCTCAGACTACCTCAAATTCCTTTTCACATTGAATGTTTTGATAATTCAAATTTCCAGGGATCGTATCCTGTTTCAGCAATGGTGTGTTTTAAAAATGGAGTGCCAAGTAAAAAAGATTACAGGCATTTTAATGTAAAAACAGTTGAGGGAATAAATGATTTTGCCACAATGAAAGAAGCGGTTTATAGAAGATATAAACGGGTTATAGAAGAAGCATTGCCATGGCCTGATCTTGTAATCATTGATGGAGGCAAAGGCCAATTAAGCGCTGCAGGTGAAGCTTTGCATGAATTAAATGCTACAGGGAAAACAACATTGATAGGACTCGCAAAAAATGTGGAAGAGATCTTCTTCACCGGCGATCAGGAATCATTAAAACTTCCTTACGACAATGAAAACTTGAAATTTATTCGAAGTATTCGTGATGAAGTTCATCGATTCGGAATTACACATCATCGTCAAAGAAGAGCTAAAGGCGTATTTAAAAATGAATTAGAAGAAGTAAAGGGAATTGGAAAAGAAACAGCTAATAAACTTTTAAAAGAATTTAAGTCGGTAAAAAATATTAAAGAGAAAGATGTAAGTGAAATATCAAAAGTTATAGGAAAAACAAAAGCTGCGATATTAATTAATGAGCTAAAAAAAATGGGGCCCGGATAGAAATCCAGCCCCGTTTTTAAAATCCAATATCCTATGAAAAACCGAAATAAAAGTACAACATTTATTGACATTTCCTATACCCATACTAGGGTATTTTTTATTTTATCTACATTCAAAAAAATAATAGTTGTAACAAAAAAAACAGTCCCGCTTAAGCAGGACTGTTGATAGTATTTTTACTAAACTGATTCTTTAGTATTGCCAAAGGTTTTGTTCGTAGTTAAAGATCTTATCCTTGATATTATCCCCTTCAAGTAAACGAAGGATCGGGTCATTAATAAGATTCCTAATATATTTGTTCATCGGGTTATCAAGTGAAGATTTAATTATATAGCTACCGAACATTCTTGCTTCAAATAATTCTTCCCATGTCATTCTGCTCATACCCATATTCTTTGGATTGTAAACTTCATATTTAGCAAGTGTTCCTCTTAGATCAGGATAGTAGATCCAAAAGAGCGGTGCAACACCTCTTTCAGTAACTCCATCAGGAGCGTAAATTGTTTTGCAAGGTGCTATTCCCAAAATTCTAACAAACATACGGCTTGCTTCACGATCAAATACCCACTCTTCTTTGATTCTGAATTTTACAATGTCATCTGGGTTTAGAGTATTACAAACAACACTATACTTTGTAATCCTTGTTGGATCATTTATATCACCGTAAACTCCAATAGTATCACATTGTCCTCCGCCGCCTAATGCTTTTTCAAATGAAGAGGAATCAAGGAAAGTAGTGAACCTATCATCGTCTGGACTAAAAGCAAGTGCATTCCCATTTTTTAATTGATCCCTTACAGCTTTTACAAGAATACTTACGAAACGCTGATCACCATTATCATCCTGGGCCTGGTAACGAAACGGAAGATTTATTTTTTCCCGAATATCAATTTCTCTCCAAACACGCTGAGTATACAAGGCATCATCTGCTCTTAAAAATTCATAATCCAGGGGAATACGGTCCTTAAACATACTTCTTTCAACTGCTGCATCCCTTCTAAGCGAGGCCTTTGTTGAATCATTAAACCCTCCTGCTTGTGGGGCCATTTCGATAGGTACGTTCCCATAAGGGTTATATTTTTGAACAGTTGCAGGATTTGTGTTTTGTTGCACACTCTGGTTCTGCTTGGTCGTATCCGGCTGAGTTGTACCACTCCTGGTTGTTCTTCCGCGACCACCACCTCTTTGCGCTTCTGCACTCACCATGATGATCATGGAAGCAACAAGAACTGAAAATTTAAGGATCTTATATTTCATTGCTCTTTTTATTTCAGATTAAAAATAAGCGGCGTAAGCTTTCTTCTTCTACCATCAGGACCTACAGCATTAATATCCTCTATTGTAATAAAACATCCAGGTTTGCATTTTGCAATGATTCCCTTAGCCTCATTCCATTCTGCACCAGTATTGTTAACCTCAATAATATCTTCAAAACCTGGTCCATCAGCTGTCATCCGGTAACCTGTTACATTAAACTGTGTTTTATAATAAAAATTTTCAACAATAGCACGTACACCAACCTGGCTCTTAATAACAGCTGTAGGTATATTACCGCTCTTATATGTACCAACCATTGGCGTAGGATCAGGAATTGAACGTACACGGAAAGGAACTTTTGTTGTTTTTCCATCAGGTGTAGTAACAGAAATCGCACAATCATCTGTTTCTTGTGTTACACGGACAGTACGATGTGCGCCATTTCCATTAAGAGATCCACCACCACCGTTAATAAAAGCTTTGATCTGATCAACGCTACCACTACCAGAAATAGTTACAGGATTGTCAACACCGATAAACAACACGTTCATATTGTCAAGTTGAACTGCAGCACTTGATTGACCAACTACATAGTCAACAGTTTTAGGAATTCTTTGTTTCACGCCATTTTGATCAGTAAATTCAATTATTACAGGTATTGAATTACTACCTAGCCTATCTGCCTTAAATTTATAATGTACGGCGCCATCTGCACCAACTTGCTGAGTTTGTCCGCCAATGGTAATTGTCGGAGAAATAGCTTTACTAAATCCTCCAACACCTGCTGTTATTTCAATCTCCTGGCCAGGCAGTGCATTTGTTGTATTGGCTATAGCTAGTGCAGCATAAGAATCTTGCTGAACCTTTACTTTTCCAACTTGTTCATGACAGAAACTGACAACCTTATTTTCAGAAGTTTTTACATCATTCTGAAATTTACTGAGGATTGTCATAGCTGCTACTGTTGGCACCATGTGGAAATATGCAGCCTCCCATGTTTTATTACTCTTGTTCTTTGTTTTTGGCATTTCAGTATTGATGGGTAATGCTGTAGTAAAATTTTTAGCAATTTCTGGATCTATTGCAAGAACATTCTTCCTGTATTCTTCTAATTTATTTTTCAGAAGTTTTCCATCTCCTTTCTCCACCATTACCCTGGTTGTTACATCCAGATTATCAATTCCTTTGTCCTTATCAGATGTAGGATCATATTTTGCTCCATCAGCAATTTTTTTCTTAAGACCATCTATAAAGTCATACATCTCCTTGGACAAAGATTGCACTTGCTGAGCTTTAGGATGCCAAATCCTTGCTTTTTCTGCTGCTCCTGCTTCAGTTAATTTATCTTTTAATGAAGTCATGATCTCATTTGTAGATGCTGATACGACCTCATTAGTCTTCTCGAGACTACTGTTTACGGTTTTGAAGGCATTAAGGATCTCGGATGATACGTTGAGTGCCAGCAGGGCTGTTAGCACCAGGTACATCATGTTGATCATCTTTTGCCGGGGCTCGCGAGGTAAAGCCATGACGTTTATGTTTTTTCGTTCCGGTTGTTCGGAACTGGTTTATTAATTGGTGACTAAAATCACGGATACGGATTTCGCATTCTATAAAACGAAACCTTTATTACTTTCTTAGGCTCTGCCTTGCATTGCGCTAAGCATATTACCATAGATCTGGTTCAGCTTACCAAGGTTACCTGCCAATGTTGCAATTTGGTCATGTGCTTTTTTAGCATCATCCACACTGCCTGACATAGCATCTGAAGCCTGCACCAGGTTATTATAGAACCTGTTCATAGCTTTCAGGTGATTATTGGTATCCTGGAGTTCCAGTTCGTAAATGGTATTTAATGAAGAAAGATTTTTTGTAAGCACTTGTACTTGCTCATGAAACTGCTTAGTGCCTTCAGCTGCATTATTAAAATGCTGAACTGTATTTGATGCACTCATATAAGCATCTTTCATTTGACCCAAGGCATTTGCTGCTTCACGAGTCTTAGCAGAGTAATCATTAGTAGCTGAAATAGCATCACTAACATCACTCATTTTATCTACAGTAGTGCCAAGTTTTTTAAAGTTTTCACCAAGACGACCAAGACTCGCCGGTGTGATATCTGCAGCAGACAGCATGTCTTCCATTTTTGTCAATGCAGGATTTCCTGTTGAACCGGGTAAAGTAAGCGGTGTTGGTTTGAAATTAGGATCAAGATCAGGATGAACGTTAATATCAGGGAAATAACGTTGCCAATGTGGTTCTTCTGGAGGAGGAACCATGAAGGCCATCACTAAGAACACAATTACCTCAGATAAAAGACCAAGAGTAATCATCTCATCGGCAAATGGCCAGTGACGGATCTTAAATAATGCTCCGAGAATTACCACGGCAGCAAAAAATGCAAAAATAAAATTGAGGACTACCTGACCTCGTTGTGTTTTAAAGAATAGCATAAAGGGCTCGTTTTATAGGTTATTAAAGATTGTACAGTTTGGTAAGTCAGTTTTGGAAGTAAGTACGCAAAAACAAAGTGAATTATTGTTCACAGATTATTTTTTGCCACCTTTCTTTGGTGCAGCTGGTAAATCGATTACCCTGCGGAATCCGATATAAGACTTGGTTGAATCCTGGTACTCATATGTGCGGGTTCCTGTTTGCAAATAATAACCAACATCTTTCCAGCCTCCACCACGAATAACTTTTCTCTTCATCAGGGGAGGATCAGATTCTTTTGCATTCCAACGTACATCTGGATTCATATCATGCTGGAAAGTGAAAGAACCTTCGTAGAAAATTGATGATGTCCATTCTGCAACATTTCCAGCCATATTATAAAGTCCAAAATCATTTGGCCAATAAGCATCGGCTCTTACTGTATAGAAACCACCATCTTCAGGATAATTACCACGACCAGGTTTAAAGTTTGCCATCAAACAACCTTTCTTATTTCTAAGGTAATAATTACCCCATGGGAACATAGATTGAGAACGACCACCACGTGCTGCATATTCCCACTGTCCTTCTGTTGGCAAATGGAAGTCTGATTCCTGAGGTCTGTTCTTTCCATTTAAAAATGAATTAAGATAATGTGTACTCCATTCGCAGAAAGCCGTTGCCATGTGCCAGTTTACTCCTACTACAGGATAATTACCAAATGCCGGGTGACTAAAATATCTTTTTGTCATCGGCTCATTATATGAGTAGGCAAAATCTCTTATCCAAACCAATGTGTCAGGATAAATAGGCGTTTTCTTTTCTACAATAAATTTTGAACGAGGTTGAGTTGCATTTTCTCTTTTTGCTGCCTCCTTAAGATCAAAAACTTTTGAATGATAGATCATTTTTCTTGGATCGATCTCAATTCTTCCGAAGATCCTGTCATCCGGAGGAAGTATAAGATTTGTTTGACCCAACTGCTCAAGGAACTTAGGATCGTTCCATTTTAAGGTTTTCATTTTCTGCCAGTCAACATATTCGTTGCCATCTTTTCCTGGCTTCATGTATTTTAATTCGGAAGCTGTTACTGAATCGCGGACCCAGTAAACAAACTGACGGTATTCGTTGTTGGTGATCTCAGTAGCATCCATCCAAAAACCACTGATAGAGATAGAACGATTTCTTGCACTAAATGCATAAGCAGGATCCTCATCACTTGGGCCCATATGGAAGGTTCCTTGAGGTATGTAGACCATACCTGGCGGTTTTGGAAGAACATACTTACTGCCCGGGGCAATACCGTGCACCTGGCCGTCATTAGGAAGGGTGCTTCCCTTGCTATTCTTCTTTCCAAATATTCCGCAACTGGTCAGCGCTAGTGTTGACGCCACCACGAGGAGAATGCTGTAAAGGTTTTTCATTTTCATACACTTAAAGGGTAAAGGACAAATATAATATTTTGAGTCTAACCGAATCACAAGGATAATATTTATTTTTTTTGAATACAAGCCTCATTTACGAGGTAAAAGTTCTAACGGGTTTTAGATTGCAATATTGTATAGGCTATCAACTAATTTTTAATTCTTTATGCCTGATTAGATCCATTAAAGCTTCAACATTTGAAACCGGGTTTTCACATGTATAATTCCGACACAGGTATAGGGCCGTTTTTCCATATTCTTCTTTACCGGATAAAAGAGGAAATGAGTTGCTTCCTTCGGTTGCTGCCATAATTATCTTATTAGGGATATACTCTTTAAGAAGCTGACTTAGAATAAGCTGTGGCTTTTCAGCGATAACAACAATCTCATTTATCCCGATTGTAATTTCCAAAAAGGTGACAATCCAGCAGCCAAAAGAAGTTGGATAACGAATAATAGCATTGCTCAAAGAACTAATCATCCGAACGCATTTCTCCTTCCATTCAGTTTTATCAAAATATAGCCCCAATCGAAACAAATTTTCAGCTATTATGGCATTACCAGATGGCTGCGCCCCGTCAAAAACCTCTTTCTTCCTTACCACAACGTCGGTTTGATTAGCATTAGTATAAAAGAAAAAGTCAGTGGTTTCGTCATTGAAGTTTTCTAATACATGTTCAGTTAGCACTCTGGCTTTTTCAAGATAATTCGTATCACCAGTTACTTCTTGTAGCTGGATCAGTGCCTGGATCAAAAAAGCATAATCATCCAAAAAAGCTGGTTGTTTAGCTATTTTATTTTTCCAGCTATGAAAATATTCAGTCGAGTTGTTCTTTAAAAAATTGTTTAGCAAAAATTGCATGTTCTCAACTGCCAATCGCTTGAAAGATTCATTTCCCGTTGCAGCAAATGCTTTACTCAGCGCCGTATTCATTAAAGCATTCCATCCTAAAAGAATCTTATCATCTGTTTGAGGTCTTATTCTTTCATTTCTTTTTTCAAGCAATATCTTTTTTCCTCTTTGAATTATTTTTTGCAATTCTTCCAATGAAATCTTTTTCGTCTCACAAAAAATTTTTTCATCTTTCTTTCTCCATAAAATATTTTTTTGCTCCCAATTTCCCTCTGGTTTTATATCAAAAAAATCACAGAAGATCCTTCCATCTTCTTTTAAAAGCTTCATTACTTCATCATGGTCCCACACATAAAACTTCCCCTCCTCCCCTTCACTATCCGCATCTAAAGCAGCACAAAATCCGCCTTCTGGATGCATCAATTCTCTTTGAATAAATTCTATTGTTTCTTCAATTACTTCTTTGTACCTATTATTACCAGTTATTTGGTACGCTTCACTCATTGTCGATAAAAGCAGGGCATTATCGTAAAGCATTTTTTCAAAATGAGGTACCAGCCATTCCTTATCCGTTGAATACCTTGCAAATCCCCCGCCGACCTGGTCATAGATACCACCATCGATCATCTTATCAATACTTAGTAGTGCCTGTTCTAATGCTTCTTTATTTCCAGATACATGATAAAAACGTAACAGGTATTGAATAACAAAAGATTGAGGAAATTTCGGAGCTCCTCCAAAACCACCCCATTTTTTGTCAGCGTTTTTCATCATGCTTTCGAACGCTTCTTTGATCTTCTCTTGAGTAAAGAAATTGTTTTCAGGAGATGAGATTCCGAAAGCATTTGCTTGAATAAGATGCTCAGTTAAGTTCTCTGCCTGTGCATCTATTTCATTTCTTCGCTGTGTAAATGCTTCTGATACTCCCAGCAATACTTCTTGCCATGATGGGCGATTAAAAGCCCTTTTTGGCGGAAAATAAGTTCCTCCGTAAAATGGTTTGGCATTCGGCGTAAGAAAAACATTTAATGGCCAGCCGCCGCTTCCAGTCATGGCTTGCACGGAATCCATATAAATATGATCAAGGTCGGGTCTTTCTTCTCTATCAATTTTAATGTTGACAAAGTACTGGTTCATCAAACTAGCCGTTTCTTTATCTTCAAAACTTTCCTTTTCCATTACATGGCACCAATGACAAGCTGAATAACCTATACTTACAAGAATAGGTTTATTTTCCTTTTTTGCTTTTTCTAACGCTTCTTCGCCCCATGGAAACCAATCTACAGGATTGTGTGCATGCTGAAGCAAATAAGGGCTTGTTTCATTGATAAGTTTATTTGTGAAATGATGCATGAAATAAATTAGAACATGAAGTTCGTGTTTAGGAAATAAAAAAGGCACTTATAAGTGCCTTCAATTATTTTACCAATCTACTTTTTATTTTTTCTTACTGGCCAGGATAAATTGCTCGAGGGCTGCTACCATACTTGGAGTTTGCGGTTGCGGCGCTTTTATTTCTAATTTCAAACCAGCTTCTTCCACAGCACGCATTGTATTACTTCCAAATGCGCCTATCACCGTTCCATTTTGCCTGTATTTTGGAAGATTATCAAAAAGGCTTTTTACGCCACTCGGTGTAAAGAAACAGATCACATCATAATCCTTTTGCTCAAGCAGAAATTTCACATCATTACTGCGTGTTCGATACATAAAGCCTAAAATAAATTCGCAATTATTACTTTTCAGCCAATTGACTATTTCATTATCCTGCTGGTTCTCTGAACAGACATAAAGAAACTTTTCATTGCTTTTATGTTTGTTAATAACGTCGAACAAGCTTTTATTTGAACCATCTGCACCGTAGAAAACTTTTCTTTTACGATAAAGAATGAATTTTTGAAGATATAAAGCCACCGCTTCAGTAATGCAGAAATATTTAGTGTCTTGTGAAACACTGACCTTAAGCTCTTCGCAAGTGCGGAAAAAATGGTCAATCGCATTACGGCTGGTAAAGATCACTCCTGTATAATTCTGAATCTCTATTTTCTGTTTGCGGAATTCTTTTCCCGGAATTGCTTCAAGACGGATAAATGGGTGGAAATCGAGCTCAAGGCTATATTTTCTTGAAAGCTCATAGTACGGCGATTTATCGCTGTCCGGCCTGGGTTGGGTAACTAAAATCTTTTTCACTTGCTTAGCTGACGTATCAGCTTTCCCGTTTTTTACCATACTGGTTCGGCTAAATTGTTTGCAAAGTTAATAAGTTCTTTTTAAAAAATGAGCAATAACAGCTTGTAAATCAGCAATAGTGGTATAACCTCAAAACCTAAAATATACAAAATGAAATGAAATGAATTGAGCTTTACCTCTTTACGTAAGGCTCCATAAGATAAAATAAATCTGTAAATGAGAAATAAACCAATCCCAAACCATGAGATGATCATAGCAGAACTGTACAAAGGATCTGATGTAAACGCAAGTAAGAGTAAAAAAGGCAGAAGAAATATGCCCAACATTTTATTAATGATAAAAACAATGAAAATATAGGAGTCGGTTGCACTTGTAACATTAAATAACCAGCCTGTGATCTTTAGTCCGATATATTTTAGTATGTAAATAGCCGCCAATGCACCCACACAATAAACATACTGTAACCAAAAGTTATCTGAAATAACAAGATCAAAGTAGGTAAGAAGAAAATTAACGTACAGCCCTGCAGATAAAACAAAAAAGCTATTCATAAGAACAGAAGCCAAAGATGATTGAAGCAATTGCTCCTGTGTTTGCCTTTGCTTTAATGTTGTTTTGAAAAAAACCCGGAACAAGTCATAAAAATATTTTGCAAAAGCTCTTCTTAAAAGACCAAATAAGATCAATAAAAAGATCAGGTAATAAAAAAGATATTCCTTACCTATAAAGATCTTTTTCTCTCCTTCTTTCAAAACTTGGGTTGATAATTGTTTTTCTACTCTTGTTTTTTGAAGTGAGTCAGCTGCTTTTTGAACTAATAGCAAAGAATCTTTTATCAGGATCGAATCTCTTAAATGCAAACTATCTGCTTGCAAAAATGGGGGATCGATCACACTTGTGGAATCCTGAACTCGTATTGCTCGTGGTTTAGGTCTTATAGAATCCTGAGGCTTTTGCCTTAAAGTATCTTTTCGCAAACTATCTGTTTGAGTCTGGTTTGAATCAACCTGGGCAAAAATGGTGACAGGGTACAAAAAAATAGAAAGTAAAAGTGGCAGGAGATGCTTCATTCGAATCGCAAAAGTATTAAAGTGTTTAATCCGTGATGAAAAGAAAAAAGGATTCTCTAAAAATAATTTACAAACCCAAAATGGATCTTTGACTGGCGCAAATTAAATTGCGTATCATCTCTTTTACCAACGGCCCAGGCAAGATTAAAAATTCCAGCTTTTGTTTCCAATGCAAGCCCAAGCCCAGTACCAAAATAAGTATGAGTGTATTTTGAACTATGGCTATTATTTCTTCCCCAACCCCCATCAATAAATCCATAGAAAAAAGAATTTAGCCCGATCAAATAACGATATTCCAATGTGCCAAGAACATACTGTGATAAATATTCACTTTCTTCATCAAAACCACGCAACATTTTATACCCCCCAACCTGGAAAAGTTCATTCCGGTAAATATTATCACTTAAAATAGTACCTCCATTTGCCGCTGTTTTAAATGTGCCTTGCTTTCCAACCGGAAAATATTTTGCAACCCCTCCCAACAGTCTTAGTTGATATGATTTCAACTTTACAGTATCATACAATGATTCAAAATCAAATGAAGGATCAGAGGGATCTTTTAACTCAAGTATTTCGTTATTCTTTTTAACCTTCTTTGTTCCTCCCGAACCTCCAACGGTAAATTGATAACCGCTTCTTGGGTTAAACCGATAATTGGTTTTATTTTTTTCAAATTCAAGGCCAAGACCCAATGAACTCACATCTGCAATATCAGGCAATGTTTTAGTTGCGATCACATATGCTGTGTTAACGCCGCCCTGGCTAATGATAGTTTGCAGGTGTTGAAGAAAAATTTTACCTGATTGCGATTCTGAAAGTACATACCTGGCGCCTAGGTTTAGATTAATATTTAGGTAGCTACTGTCTTTGCGTAGCATGTCAAAAGAGAAATCAACTCCCAGTGGTGAGTTGAACAAATAAGGATGTCGGTAAAAAATATTTAGCCGTGGCGATTTTACCTGTAGTTGTTGCCAGTTAAGACCCAGCGCTTCCCCTCCACCAAATGCATTTTGCAAATAAACATTTGCTTCACCGGTGATCAATAATTTTTTTGAAGAAAGCTGGTCGTTATTTGGCAAAAAACCAATGAGGGCATTAACCTGGCTGCTGCGACGTTGTTTTAAATATAAATTCAAAACAGAACCTGTGCCGAGCAAACTCATGTTGGACGGCTGCTCTTCCTCCAGGAAACTTAGTTCCTTGATCTTTTTTGAAATGCGTAATAACTTTTCCCGGTTGTAAACACTTCCATTAGGTATATCAAGATAGTGTTGCAAAAAAGAATTGGAGATCTTTGCATTTCCATAAACCCTTATACTATCGATCTTATAAAACGGGCCTTTATCTATTATCAATCTTGCATTCACACTGTCCTCCATCAAACTAATACTATCAAGGTAGATCTTAGCAAAGGGATACCCATTGTTTTCAAGATGAATGAGCATGTTTTCCTGGTAACCTTTTAGCTGATCGAAGTTGATGGGCTTATTGAAAAACAATTGTTCCTTCCAGCCGGAAACAGCAAGCACCTCTGGATCAGCATCAGCAATATCTATATGAGCCCATTTATATTGTTGACCAATATAAAGAACAAGCTTTGCTGATGTGGTGTCAAAAAAAATACTATCCAATGAGGCATTTACAAATCCTTTTGTCTGTAATAAAGAAGGAAGTTTATTTACATAGTCAATGCATACAGGTCTTGAAGGAAATTCTGTTTGAAGACCAATCTCATTTTTCAAAAAATCAGGAGATCTGTCAATACATTTTGCACTCAACGAATAAGTCGTTTGTCCAAACGAAATGTTTTGAATTAAAATAATAACCAGGAACAGCAGCAATGCCGGCACATGGCTTTGTATTTTTGCAGGATTAGTCATTCAAAGGATACTCAAAATTATTTAATTGGCCGGGATTTACATACATATACCATTTTGCAGGCAAGCTTGTCATTATTGCAATTTTCATTTTTCCACTTCATTGCGCTATAAAAACGAATTGTTAGTCGCTTTATTGAAGGAAATAGAATTGCAAAAGGATTATTTGGGAAATGAAATAGTGGAAACAATCTATTTCGGTGGAGGAACTCCGTCGTTACTGGACATCTCGGATCTAAGATCGCAGATTGACAAGTTTCGACAAACCTTTACTATTTCAGACAATGCAGAGATCACTTTAGAGGCAAATCCAGATGATATTACTGAAGAAAAACTTAGCAGATGGAAAGAAACTGGCATTAACCGGCTAAGCATTGGAATACAAAGTTTTTTTGAAGAAGATCTCTTATGGATGAACCGGGCACATAATGCTAAACAGGCAATTGACAATTTGCAATTAGCAATTCAGCAATTCAATAATATAACAATTGATCTCATTTATGGTCATCCTTTGCTTACAAATGAAAAATGGAACCAGAATGTAGAAAAAGTGATTGCACTGAACATTCCGCATATCTCCTGTTATGCATTGACTGTTGAGCCAAAAACTCCTTTGAGTAAAATGATAAAAGAGAAAAAGAAAGAAGATATTCAACAGGAGAAACAAGCTGAACAATTTTTATTGCTAATGCAGTGGTTGGACGCTGCAGCTTATGAACACTATGAAATTTCAAATTTTGCAAAACCGGGTTTTCGCAGCCGGCATAATTCCTCTTACTGGCAGGGAAAAAAATATCTTGGTCTTGGTCCTTCTGCGCATTCGTTCAATGGGGAAAGCAGGCAATGGAATATTTCCAACAACAATGTTTATATAGAGTCTCTTGAAAAAAATAAGATCCCTTTTGAAAAAGAACTACTAACCCCTTCTCAGAAAATAAATGAATATATCATGACTGCGTTAAGAACAAAAGAAGGATTAGACCTAGATAAAATGTCAGAAGCTGTGAGACGTGAGTTGCGAGCTACGAGTAAAAAATTCATTGACTCAGGTAAATTGATCTTAAAAGAAAATAAATTAATACTGAGTAAAGAAGGAAAACTGTTTGCCGATGGAATAGCAGCGGAACTTTTTGTTGAATTACATTTCTAAAGCAAAGCAGTCCTGTTGGACTGCTTTGCTTTTCAAAACTTATTTTACTTTGAAACAATACATATTACTAGGCAATGGTGTTGTTATATTAAAATTATTGTCATTAAAATAAAGATGTTGATTTGTCTCTTTGAAAAAAATTTTAAAATTTGCCTTTGTACAACCTTCGTTTTTTCTGTAAACGTTCGCAGCATCTGAAAAACCCATTCGAAAAATACCTTGCCTTTTGGGGATTAAACCAAGTCTGAATATGTATCGATTCGCTTCCTCTTTAAATATATATTCTTTAAATCTTGCAGGATTAACACTATTGATTTCCGTGCCTGAAATCAATACAAAATTAAAATCGGTTACTGCATCCTTCCTCTGAGAATTTCCTAGTAATTCATCGAAACCAATTGCTGATCCAAGATTGACAGCATCACGGTAATCAATAATCCTATTGCTAATCTGGTCCTTTAAGTTCACAGATTCACTGACTTCAAACCAGATAGTATCATTAATCACAATACTATCTAAACTCGGTGTCGCCTTAGCAAATATTTCAAAGGAATAAACCTCATCTCGACATCCACCTTTTGTACAATCACACTTCTGAAAAATGAACGCCGAAATAGACACTATCGCTACTAATCTTGAAAACATATTAATAGTTATATTCAGTAAATAAATTAACGACTCCTTGATTAAAACCATTTTCAGCCAAAAATCTTGTTCTAAATTGTGGCATGGTTCTTACATCATTATCAAGGGCATTAAAAAATTGTTGATTTGTAAACCCAGTTACATTATCTATTGGAAGGATCACATTGAAATTATTATCATTTCTATTATCAAACAAATCATAATATATTCCTTCGGGTATCCAGCGAAAAGGATCAATCATTCTATTCGGGCTAAAATCCTCTATTGCATTCAAATGACTGCTTAAACCCCCAACCGGAAATCCGTTGGTATAAGTATTTCCCTGTTTAAATTTTTGCGAGATGAAAGCATTATATTGAATATCACTAAACACCTGCGCAACATGCTCTGCCCAACTTTCACCAACACTAATAATATCCGAAATCGCTCCATCAGTGCCCAACCCATACGGAGCATTGGTGCCCAGATAACCATTTGCAGTAAGTGTAAATGACTCTGCAAAAACGAAATCATGCCAGTAGTTACCACCTACCTTATTGAAATGGGCAGCATGAGCAAGTTCATGATACATCAGATCTTTAACACGGTTACTTGCCCATACATTTTCTGTATGATAACCCAGTCCCATATCTACCCAGCGAAATAGCCGGCCATTCACAAGAGCATTATACCAAAAAGCACCAGCAAAACTCAACGGGTCAGAAAAATAAAAAGCAAAATAATCTCCCGATGGCAATCCATTAAACAACCTCTGTGAATTCATTGGCGTTGCTCCGCTCCCACGCATAAAACTCCATCTGGTTAAAATAATTTTCATTTTTTGAGCAGGCAAAAGACCGATATTCTGATTAGCTGCATGTTCATTGAACTCAAGGTAAGCATTCATTAATTGTGCAGCCCACCAATGGCGATACAATCTTCTTGCGGTATTTGTGCCGCTTTCAAAAAGATGAGTAATACGGGTAAGATCGCCTGAAAACGTTCCAATACCTCTTTTAATTGGCATCAACGATCTTTGGATCCGGCTTCCAACCAAGCCAATATTACTTACAAGCCCGCTTGTTCTTAAATTTTGATTCAAAAACTTAACGAACACATTTACCCTGTTCCTGAATCGTTTGTTGCATTGAAATCTTCCCTGGTCGTCAGTATATACAATTTCAATCTTGAACCATCTTCTCGCTACCACTCTTACTCTTCTTACTCCAACTGCAGCACCCATGTTTGAATCCCACACTAATATATTGCCGGCAGGAATAGTTATGTTTAAAGGATTGCCGCCACCTCCTCCCGTGCTTGTTGTATCACAATTGGGGTCTGATGGAATAGTACAAGGAAAGGGAACCCTGACCATTTCACTATTACAGGTATCTGTTGTTGGGTTGCCTGTTATTCTTAATGCTTCCTCTTCCAACCATAAATCTTGATCAGGAACATAAAGGTCAGCCAGCCATTCATAAGTGATTCCCGCAGGCGGCTGAAAACCTGGTTCAACAACTGTATAAAACCATGAGTCTTTATCAGCTTCTATTGTCGGATCAGCATAGTAGTCACCTTCTACATCTACGTTACGGTCTAAAGGATAATCAAAAAGTTCGAGATCAAGATCAATTAGCTGGGTCATCTCGTCTTCATCAGCAGGACGAAACCTGATGTATTTTTTATTTACAGCAATTCCGTGATCATGGCCATATAAGTTGAGGGATGCTTGCCGCATCACCGCTACAGAATATGGGTTACCTACTAATTGATACCCCAAAATCGTTTGGTACTCGACTGAATCATAATTAGTGTTATAATTCTCCAATGGATCGACGCAATAACCGGGGCTGTTACCACCATCCTTAGGTGATCCTGTAGGAAATTCTTCCTGAACTACTTGTTTTTCTTTTTCCGGCGAAAGTTTTTTACATGAATACACACAAAAAAGTAAAAATGAAAAAATGCAGATAAGTCCCGCTTGGGGGGGGGATGAAAATGTTCTTTCTCATAGCAAATGATTTAATGATTTACAATATCATTAAATTACTATTCATAGTAACAAAAGTCAATACCACCTTTGTGGCATTCTTAATTTCATAAAGTTTAAAACCTGCATAAAAAATTTGTAATTAAGGGGAATTGTCGCAGTTAAACCAACGTTTCTTCGATCTGCTTAAATCCTTCCTCCGCCGGAAGCTGTTCCCACAGAATTTTATAAACAGTTTCTGCTATCGGCATTTCAGCCTTTACATTCTTATTAATAGTATAGATACTTTTTGAAGCATTATATCCTTCTGCAACCATGTTCAATTCCAGCTGGGCTGCTTTAACTGAATAACCTTTACCGATCATGTTACCAAAAGTCCTGTTTCGGCTATATAATGAATAACATGTCACCAAAAGATCGCCGAGATAAACAGATGCCGCATAGTTTGCTTTTCTTTTATGAGTAACTGGGTCTTCACCTTCATGTTTGCCCACTTCAATATTATGGATACCAACGTTCCTGAGAAAACCAGCCATTTCATCGGCGCTGTTGGCAATCAATACGCTTAAAAAATTGTCGCCGTATTGTAATCCATGAGCAATACCTGCTCCCAATGCATAGATATTTTTTAGAATAGCGGCGAACTGCACACCATATATATCATCATTTATCACCGTATTCAAATATCCCGTATTAAAATAGCTGGCGATCTCAGCAGCCATTTCTTCATCAGCACCGGAAAATGTGAGATAAGATAATTTCTCCGCAGCCACTTCTTCAGCATGACATGGACCCATGATAGTGAAATAATCTTTCAGGGCCACATCAAATTCCTTTTCGAGATAGTCATTCAGCAAAATATTTTGCTGGGGAATAATTCCTTTTACTGCGGAAATAATTTTCTTTCCCTCCAACTCTTTTTTTGATAAACTTTTTAAAGTATCAGCAACATAAGCAGATGGTGTTGCTACAATAATATAGTCCGAGGCAGCAACTATTTTTGAAACATTCGTATCCAGGTTGAGTAATGAAGGATTAAAAACGGCCGAGGTCAAATAATTGGGATTATGCTTTTTCTTACAAATGAAATCAGCCATAGCTTCTGATCTTACCAACCAGTTTATTTGCTCGTTGTTGTCTGTAAGAATTTTTGCCAATGCCGTAGCCCAACTTCCACTGCCAAGTATGCCGAAAGAACCACGACCTCGCCTGCCGGCAGGCAGGTTTTCTTGATTAACAGGATTCATGCAGAAATAAAATTAAGTGATTTCTTTTTTGAATATCATAATAAAAAGAGTCCCGTTTGCGGGACTCTTTCAAATTTCCTTTTGATCTATTTTGATCTGGCTCTAATTAGTCTCAAATAGCTTATCCTTGGGAACTACTTTTACTACTGTGCCATCTTTTAATGTCTTACTAATAGCATTAAATGGCCCTGTCACCACTTCATCGCCTTCAGCAAGGCCTTCTTTTATTTCAATGTAATTTATATCCTGTATAGCTGTTTTTACTTTCACTCTTTTTACTTTACCGTCCTTTTGAACTACAAAAACCAGTTCTTCCAATTCATCCGTATTTACAGAAACAGCTTTATCATCTGCATTTCCTTCTGCTTTTTGTTTTTTCTCAGCTTCTTTCTTTTGATCTGCGATCGTCTTGTCGCTGCCCATCACTCTTGTAGTAACAGAATTAATTGGAACAGAAAGCACATTGTCTCTACGTTTGGTTTTTATATCAGCACTGGCATTCATTCCCGGGCGGAAAGGAAAACTTTTTGGCCTTGTCGGATCTATTAGATCGCTATAAGAGCTTTTATCAAGTCTTATTCTTACTTCGTATTGCGTTACATCCGTGCTGGCTAATGCACCTGCACCAGTACCACTTTTTGTACTACTTGCGATCTCGGTCACTATTCCTTTAAACTTCCTGTTATTATAAGCATCCACTTCCACATCAGCGCTGTCGCCAAGATGAACCTTTACCACATCATTCTCCCCTACATCCACTCTTACTTCCAGTACATTCATATCAGCAACACGCATCATTTCTGTACCGATACTAAAACTATTGCCTGCCACCCTCTCGCCTTCTTTAATGGTTAAAGATGATATCACTCCATCCATTGGTGCCACTAATGTTGTTCTTCCCAAATTTTTATTTGCCGAGCTCAAACCAGTTTGCGCCGTTTGTACTCCCGCTTGTAACCCTTTGATATTTTGTTTTGCGGCATTATAATTAGCCAGTGCAGATTTGTAGGTTGTTTCAAATCCTTCAAACTCTGAACGGGAGATCACTTTATCATCATATAATTTCTTATTACGGTCGTAGGCCTGTTTTGCCTGGTCCAATGCAGCTTGTAGAGACTCAAGAGCAGCTTCACTATTAGCAACAGTCGCCTGTGATTGAGAAACACGGGACGCAGCTTCATCTCTTTGCAATGCATAGATGTCGGCAAAAATCCTGGCTAGCACTTGTCCCCGCTTCACACTATCACCTTCTTCTACATTTAGTTCTACTACTTCACCAGAAATATCCGGGCTGATCTTTACTTCTACTTCGGGGTATACTTTCCCGCTGGCATTTACAGTTTCGGTAATTGTGCGGCGGCTTACTTTTTCAGCAGAAACTTTTACCCCGGTTTCTTTGTTTCCAGACAACATTTTAAATGCAACCAGCACAACAATTACTCCAACCAAACCAAACAATATCCATTTAACAGTTTTACTCATTGTATAGAAATTTATTTTTTGTACATAGTTTTTTTAAACCTTATTAAACATTGATCGACTTACAGCTTTATCCCCTGTCCTCTAAAATACTCAAGCAACTTCATCTTAAAAACATAATCGTATTGTGAATACAACGCCTGTATCTGTGCTGTTAAGTAGTTATTCTGGGCATTGATAAGATCAAAAGTTGATAACAAGTTTTGATCATATCTTTTTCGTGCATAGTCATAAGATTTCCCGGAGGTTTGAACACTTTTTAAGTCAGCATTATACTTCTGCATAGATGACGTGGCATCGGTGTATGCCCTATAAATATTCTGTTTCAACGTCTGGTTATCCGACTCTTTGGTTAGCTCCCACTGTCTCACTTGTAACTTGGTTCTTTCCCAGTTTGCACGGGCAGAATGTCCATTAAAGATCGGGATGCTTAATCCAATACCAATGCTCTGGCTAAGGTTTGTATTTATCTGGCTGCCAAAAGGAGTAACATGTTCGCCAATTTGAATAACAGTTGGAGCTAATACGCTGTATGTGTTTGGCCCAACTGTTACATAAGCATTCGTAGGTTTATCAGGTCCTGCACTAAAATCTGGTCTTTTGACATTTACATAACTGGTACCAATACCACCAAACGCAGTAATATTTGGATACATCAATCCTTTTGCAACATCTACGTTTTTTTTTGCTGACTGAAGGCGAAGATCGATCACTTTGTTTTGCGGAAGATTTTGCAGTGCCAATGCATATACTGCCTCTGGTTGCAGATCCGCCAAACTTTCAACTGGTATTTTGTCTACAGATGGTGATTCAATGTCAAATGGAGTACCAGCATCAAGATTAAGCAATGCTTTCATTTGCAAAATATTCTGTTGAACAGTTGCTTCTGCAGTGATCAGGTTTGAACTATCCCGGCTAAGTTGTGCTTCCAACTCCGCCGCATTTAGTTCGGGTAAAACACCTGCGTCAACTCTTTTTCTTGTATTAGTTAATTGTTCAGTTGTTGTACCAATCTTAACTCTTACCAGGTTTGCTTGTTCTTTTGCAAGTAATATTTGTAAATATGCGACGGCAACATTTAAACCAACATCATCCTTCGCTTTTTCTACCGCAGCCTTATCAGCTTCACTTGACAGTTTATTACTTTCAATGGTATTTTTTTTCACAAACCAATTGAACAAAGTAACGCCGGATTGTAAACTGAAGCTTGAGCTTAAAAAATTATTATCCTCAAGTACACCTGTAGCAGGGTTTTCAGAACGTCCAAATCGATAACCAGTACTATTTTGAAAGTTTAAAGATGGGTATTGTGCACTTTTACTTTGCTTATAAGTAACATCAGAAAAACGGGTTTGCAGGTCTGCTTGTTTTACAGAAATATTATTCGCATATGCATACTGCACACATTTCAGCAAATTCCATTTTTCCTGTGCTTGTGATGACCCGGCCACAACTATTATGGCCAGAAAAAAAAGGCTTCTTTTAAACATGGCGCAAAATTAGGAGAATTGGCTTTTCTAATGACCGGTTTATGACAAACGGGCGGGTTAAATATTTTCCATTTTTTTTAGTGCCTGACCCAGATCTGCAATGAGATATTCGGCCTCTTCTAAACCCACATACAACCGCACATATCTATGTTCAATGTTTGAAGCGTCAAAATCGGAAACCGGGATCCCCGAACATTTCGGAATGATCAGGCTTTCATGCCCTCCCCAGCTTACGGCCATCATTATATGCTGAAGGCTTTCGCAGAATTTCACGATCTCCTCTCTTTTATTCGCTCTTAAAACCATGGTCATTAAGCCGCAGGCACCAGTCATTTGTTCTTTTGCAAGTTGATATTGTGGAAATGATTGATCTACGGGAAAAATGACCGATTCAATTTTTGGATGGGATTTTAAAAACTTTAATACCGCAAGAGAAGTTTTTGTGATCCTTTCAAGGCGTGCTGGCAACGTTCTTAAGCCCCGGATCAACAACCAGGCATTGAAAGGTTGAATGCCGCTGCCGATATTTAAATATTCACTATCAAATATTTTCTTCATCATCGTTTTGGTACCGCTCAATACACCGCCTAGCGTATCGCTATGCCCGCCGATATACTTAGTAGCCGTTTGCATAGCCATATCAATGCCCATTTCAATCGGCTTTTGATAAAATGGCGAGCAGTAACTGTTATCAATAAATGTTGTGATATTTTTTGATCTTGCCAATGATGCAACTTCCTTTATAGGCTGCAATGCAAAGTCCCAGCTATTGGGTGATTCGAGATAATATAAAGTAGTGTTTGGTTTTGTAGCGGCTTTCCAATTTTCAATTTTTTTTCCATCAATATAAGTAGTTGTTACTCCAAAGCGTGGAAGTATCACATCAAACATTCTTTGTGCCCATGTATATGGAGCATTTACTGAAACAATATGATCTCCTGCTTTTACATTGACCAACACCCCGGCAAAAATTGCCGCTGCACCACTATTAAAAACAAGGCAGTCCTCTGCACCATCTAAAGCTGCCAATTTTTTTCTAAGAATTTCAACTGTAGGATTTAAACCCCGGCTATAAAGATAACCGCCCATTTCATCTTCAAACGCTTTGCTCAGATCAGCAACAGTTTTAAAAGCGAAATTGCTCGTCTGTGCAATGGGCGGAGAAATAGCATTGAAATAATTTTCTCTTTCTTCTCCTAATTCATTTAATATATATGAAAGGTCCATTATGATTTTTTCTTAAAGTAAAAGAGGTAATAAAGCAAAAGAAAAAAAGAAAGTAAGCCAATTCCAATCAAAGCAGCATTCACGTCTTTTATAACCACCCCTACTGCGATCATAAAATAACTGAATACAAAAAAACCCGCAAGCATTGGAGTAAACTTATTCCAGGTTCCTGTTATCATTACTTCGTTTTGTTTTCTTTTTCGTAAAATGAAAAGTGTAGCTGCTGATGTACTCATACCAATACTGTCAAGAAACATGGTAAAGTTTAAAATATTATCAACTCCCTTTCCAAAAAAAGTAACAATGATTGTTATAAGTGAAAAAACTGCAAGACCTGTTACCAATGCTTCTGTTTTAGGATGTTTGTAAGAAAACATTTTGGGAAACACTTTATCCTCGCTCATCGCAAACATCACTCTTGGATTACTCATCAATAAAATATTTACATATGCAAGCACAGACAAAAACATTAATGCATCAAAAACTTTCGCCCCCGCCTTACCAAACCATGCTTCACAAAGCAATGCTCCGATAGCAGAAGCGTTTTTCATTTTATCATACCCTATAACTTGTGTATAAGCAATATTGATGAGCAAGTAAAGCGAGATAACAATTATAATTCCAATTATAATTCCTTTGGGAATGCTCCGGGTATTTTTCACTTCTGCTCCAAAATTGATCGTTTGCTGGTATCCGCCATACGCAAAACAAACAGGGATAAGAGAGATAAGAAATAATGAAATCGCATTTTTATCAGAAAGTGTGTACAATGGCGATCCTTCTTCATACCCATGAGGCTCTACGACCACTCCTTTAAAAATACTGGCAATAAGCAAAACAACTAATCCCACTTTGATAATAATAAGAATATTCTGTGTACGGCTGCTTGTTTTTAATCCAAATAAATTAACGATAAAAAACAAAGCAACTGCAACAATAGCCACAACTGTGTTAAATACAATTCCGCTTGGTTTACCATACAATAAGTCACTGACATAATCGGCGCCGATTAGTGCAACTACCCCAAGTGATGCAGCATTACTAATTAAAATAATTGCATTCACTGAAAAGCCCACAGAAGGATGATAACACTGGGCAAATATTTTATAGTATCCCCCCATTGCAGGAAGCCGTAAACCAATCTCGGCGTAAGTCAGCGCTCCACATAATGCGATAAGACCACCAGCCAACCATAATAAAAAAAATATAGTGCTGGTACCAGAAGTTGCTGCGACAGAAGCCGGATTTCTAAAAATACCCATCCCTATAACAAGACTCACAACTATAAGGCTTATATCAAAAAGATTCAGTTTATTTGACTTCATGGGCGGAAGATAAAGAATATTGAGGTTAACTTTACCGTCTTAATCTTTATGAAACACTTTTTTGCAACCATACTACTTTTAGTACAAATATTTTTTTCAACTGCACAACAACCTGAACAAGATTCATCACAAACCTTGCAAGAAGTGACGGTAAAAGCTTTCGAGCAAAACAGGAAGCTGATGCAGGTACCTGCTTCGATAGCTGTCATTAATAAAACTCAATTATTACATTTTAATAATACCAATATCTTACCGGCATTGAATACGAACCCCGGAATAAGAATGGAAGAACGTTCACCCGGAAGCTATCGCTTGAATATCCGTGGCAGTTCATTGCGTTCACCTTTTGGAGTAAGAAATGTAAAAACTTATTACAACGATCTTCCTTATACTGATCCCGGAGGCAATACTTATCTTAATCAATTAAGTTTTTACAATATTCAATCGGCAGAAATAATCAAAGGCCCCGGCAGCAGTTTATATGGTGCCGGTACGGGCGGTGTTTTATTATTAAAAACAAACCAGGTCAATTGGCAGCCTGGGCTTTCATTTGATTTTAGCGCCGGGCATTGGGGCTTAAATAATTTAAATACAAACTTGCGACTTGGTACCGATGCTGTAAAGAATACATTGAACTATTCGCAGCTATCATCTAATGGCTATCGTGATAATTCAGAAATTGATCGAAAAGTTTTTACATGGGATTTGAATGCAGATCTCTCTGATAAAGGAAAGATCACCGCACATTTTCTTTGGGGCGACCTGTTCTATCAAACTCCCGGTGCTTTAACGTTGGCAGAATACAATGCTAATCCAAAAGCAGCAAGACCTCCAGTAGGGCCAACACCTGGTGCAGTTCAAAGTAAAGCGGCCATTTATCAGAAAATGTTTTTAGCAGGTATTAGCTTTAATCAAAAATTTTCGGGGCATTGGGAAAACACAACTTCTTTTTATGCTGCATCAACCCGCTTGCTGAATCCATCAGTGCGTAACTATGGAAGAGCATATGAACCGAATACCGGCGGTCGTTCATTTTTTCAATTCAATAAGAGATATACCGAGCAAACAAAACTAAATATTACAACAGGCGTAGAATTTCAACAGGGAATTTCATCAGTAAGAATTTATTCAAATAAAAATGGCAATCCCGATACATTACAAACTGATGATGAGATCAACAATCGTGTATTCTTTGCATTTGCACAGGGAACCCTAGAATTTGGAAAGGGCTGGCTTCTTACTGCTGGCATCAGTCTTAATACACAGAACTTATCTATCACTCGTCTTTCTGTTTCGCCTGTTATTGAACAAAAGAAGAAATATGACAACCAGGCAGCACCTCGTCTGGCGATCTTAAAACAATTTGCTAAAACACTTTCTGCTTATGCGAGTGTAGCAAAAGGATTTTCACCGCCAACAACTGCAGAATTGCTACCATCCAGTGGTATTATTGCCACAAATCTAAATGCTGAGGAAGGCATCAATTATGAAGCTGGTATTCGTGGCACTTTTAATCATGGAAGAATTTATTTTGATATCAATACATTTCGTTTTGGATTAAATAACACAATCGTTCAGCGAAGAGATGCAAACGGTGCAGATTATTTTGTAAATGCAGGAAGTACAAAACAAACAGGCGTCGAATCATTTGTATCATGGCAAATTATCAGCAATTCAGGTAGTTCTTCTTTTTCGAATTTTAAGATCTGGCTAAGCCATACATGGAATGATTTTACTTACGATGATTTCAAGCAAGTGGTAACTGATTATTCTGGTAAGAAACTTCCAAGTGTTCCACCACAAGTAATTGCTGCGGGTATTGATCTTGCAATTAAGAAAGTAGTTTATTTGAATGTAAATTATTATTACGCTGATAAGATCCCTCTGAATGATGCTAATACAGAATACGCCTCGTCTTATAATTTATTGGGGGCAAGAACCGGTTGGAAAACACATCTTCACCCAAAAGTAATTATGGATCTTTTTGTTGCAGTCGATAATATCTTAGATGAAAAGTATAGCTTGGGAAATGATATCAATGCTTTTGGCGGAAGATATTACAATGCTGCTTCTACTTTCAATTTTGCTGGCGGTATTGCGTTGAATTTTGGTTTTAAATGATCATTAATTATTAGGAGCTCCGCTATCGATCCAGCAAATGATGGCATTTTTTTGATCATTAGTTAAACTGCCCGTTTTCGGCATAGTTCCATTGGCTACAGCAGTACGAATTTGAGTTCTTGCATTAAATACCTCTGCATAAATTAGAAGAGGACCAGGTCCATTGGTACTTCCGCTTGCATGACAACCAGAATTTATTGCGCAGGAAGATTGAATGATCGGGTTTATATCTCCAGCGTATGATCTTGGTGTGCTACAACTTGTATTAGGATCTACGGGGTCCTTACCACAAGCCAAAACCAAAGTCATGATCGAAACTGAAATAATGCTTATTATTTTTTTCATACTATTTGCTTAGAAGGGGATAAAGATTTAAAAACGGGACTATCGCAAGGTAACAAAAGGTATCTTTTAATTCATTAAAAGAAACTTAAATACCAGGGTCAAAATTTTTAAATGTGAATGATTTTAGACTTGCTTCATCGTAGATGGAATATAAGACAATAAAAATTCTGCAAAGTTTATTTCAAATAACAATTATGGATAAAAAATGTGTTTAAAATTATTCTTGATTTCAAAACCCGTCACCTTACATTTGCTTCCGATTTGGTTCTTTGGTTTATTTGCTGCATAGAATTAATGCAGTATAAGTGTGCGACGCAAGGGACGATGATCAGAATTCCTGTTGCTTAGTACATAAATAATAAACCCGATTAAAAGGGAAGTCAGTCAGAATCTGACGCTATCCCCGTAGCTGTAAGCTCCTTTAAAGTTGTGAATCTTCATGCCACTGTCGAAAGACGGGAAGGCTTCAACAACGGAGTAAGCCAGAAGACCTGCCAGATCAGAAATAATTTTTTGCTTTCGGGTGAAAGGCAAGGAATGTAACGGTCGCAAGGCTTTTATATTTCTATCTTTTTTTCGGAAGCAGTCACTCAAAAACTTTTTTACATGAAAAAGAAATTTTTGATCGTGGCTGCTGCATTCATCGGCAGTCAGCTCTCGGCGCAACTTGTCCCGACAGGTCGGGAACAAGACACATCAGTATTGGATGAAGTAGTAATTACAGCTAACAAGTATCCCAACAAAACTTCACTGACAGGAAAAGTAGTTACTATCATTTCAAAAGAACAATTGGAACGCAGCGGCGGAAAGGATCTTTCTCAAATTTTAACTGAACAGGCTGGTGTTTATATTGGCGGTGGAAACAGCAATGCGGGTAAGGATAAAAGTTTGTACCTGCGTGGTGCAAGAGTCGATCATACATTAATAACAATTGATGGTGTTCCAGTATATGATCCAAGTGGTATCGGTAGCAATTTTGATATCCGGAATTTATCTGTTGATCTGATCGAACGAATAGAAATTTTAAAAGGAAGTCAATCCACATTATATGGCAGCGATGCAATTGCTGGTGTGATAAATATTATAACAAAGAAAGGTGGCGGAAAGCCATTTGCAGGTAATGGTTTACTTAGTTACGGAAGCAATAATAGTATTAGAGCCAATGCAGGAATCAATGGGAAAACTGGTATGATCGATTATAATGTCTCGTATTCATTTTATGATACAAAAGGAATTAATGAAGCTATAAGCAATGATCCCAATGCTGATAAAGATGCGTTTAATCAAAATAGTTTACAAGCAGGATTAGGATTCCAGGTTGCGAAGAATGCCCGCATTCAACCATATTTCCGTTCTAATAAAATAGAAGGTGATATTGACCAGGGAGCTTTTACTGATGAACTGGATTATACGTATAAACAAAAAAGTTACCAAATGGGAGCTCGTAATGAATTTGCATTTGGCAAAACAAAGTTGAATGTTCTTTATAATTATAACCATATCGACAGGTTGTATATTGATGATTCAGTAAAAAGCCAGAATGGTTTTGATAAATATTCCCGTGGATCATATAAAGGAATGGAACATTTTCTTGATGCATATATAACAACGCCTGTTGGTAGCGGCTCATCAAAACTTACTGCCGGCGCTGATTTCAGAACTTCCAATACTGACCAGGAATATTCATCCGTTGGCTTCTTTGGACCTTATTCAACAAAATATTCTTCTGATAGTTTACACCATAATCAACTGGGGCTTTACGCTGCGTTGAATATTAATGCAAAGTCAGGGTTTAATATTGAGCTGGGAAATCGTTTTAATATTCATTCGGCATATGGCAGCAATTATGTATTCAACATTAATCCCTCCTGGTTATTAAATAAGCAATTCAAATTATTCGCTAACCTGTCATCTGGTTATCGTACACCCTCGCTTTACCAACTTCTCTCGGAATACGGGAATAGGGATCTTGAACCAGAATCAGCTTTGACAATTGAAGCAGGTGTTCAATATTTTTCTAAGGACAACAAATTTTCAGGTCGTGTTACAGGATTTAAACGAGATGTGAAGGATGTTATCTTCTTTTATTTTAATCCTTTGACTTTTCAATCGCAATACATAAACCAGGATAAACAAAAGGATCATGGAGCTGAGCTAGAGCTTTCATTCAAGCCGACAAATAATATTTCTTTAAAAGCTTTCTACAGTTTTGTTGATGGAGAGATCACTACTGTACAAAATGGAAAGGATACTACTTATTTTAATTTGATCCGCAGGCCCAAGAATAGCGCTGGCTTGAATGGAGGAGTTAACGTTACCGAAAAGCTTTTTGTAAGCAGTAATCTTTCCTGGTTTGATAAAAGAAAAGATGCATACTTTGATGGAATGACCTTCCAAACCGTGAATGTGACATTGGATAGTTATATTCTTTTGGATATTTATGCAGAGTATGCTTTTCTAAAAAACAAATCCGATAGCTATCGGATAAAAGTATTTGCTGACTTAAGAAATGTTTCTGATAGTAAATACTCTGAAACAGCCGGGTTCAATACACTTGGATTTAATGGATATGGTGGTGTAAGATTTAACTTCTGATAATTCTGTTATGTGTCAGCATGAAAAAAAGAACTGTCCCAGGTGTGGGAAGCTATTTGAATGCAAGCCCTGTAATGTTACCCAATGTCAATGTTGTGCTTTTACTTTAAGCGTTGAGTTGAAAGCATTTCTTGCGCAGCGATATAATGATTGTGTATGCGATGATTGTCTTAGATATTTATCTGTCGAATTGAATTTCTTTAAAGAGAAATATATTTTCAGATAATTACATTTCAGAGAGTAATTTTGCTGGCTATTTTGGTCTCGTAGTACAATGGATAGTACGCAGGTCTCCGGAACCTGATATTCCAGTTCGATTCTGGACGAGACTACATATGTCTGTTTGTGTAGATTTGTGTTGGGATTTTCCAAATAATGTCTTACTGGAGAATTATTTTGCTGCCGGAGCATAAGCCCCTTTCGTGATCCATGTGATCCATGCTTTTTTAAATTCTTCATGACTTAGCGGTGGTGCAACACGTCCTTCACCCATATTCCATCCCGCCAATACCAAGCCGTCATCAGCATGTTCAATTAATTGTTCCAGCGTTTTATTGCCGTTTGTTTTTGGATCTATTATTTGTTTGGCTAATTGCGCCGGTGTTCTTCCTTCAAAAACCATTTTCATATTTGCCGGGGGTAAATGCCAGTTGGGATTTCCCGGTGGTTTATTTAATCCATCAAGATTTGTTGGCTGATGACAATTCGAACATTTCATTGCATAAATACCTTTACCATCTTTTCCTCTTTGTGGTAACATAGAATGTATATGACTGTCGTCTCCCTGCAATGGCACATCACCAGCAGGATGACAATTCATACAACGTGGACTCATCAATACTTTATATACATCCATAAAAGCTTTTACAGATTGTACACTATCCTTTGTAAACTTCCTCTCTGATTTACTATTGAAAGGATCATTCTTAAATCCAAAACTCATCAACACAATTACAGACAAAACAAATACTAAAACAATGATCGTTTTTATCGGAAAGAAATAAACTCTCCTCATTTGGGATCTAATATTCATATCAATGGTTTTCGTTTCGAAATTGGTTCTATTGATCTTTTTATCCTTTCCGTTGTATATCGGCTGCCAATTTTATGGCGTCACGGATCCGCAGATATGTACCGCAGCGGCATAAATTACCCGCCATCGCAGCATCAATATCTTTATCAGTTGGGTTTTTATTTTCTCGTAGCAGCACTGCTGCTGACATGATCTGGCCTGATTGACAATATCCGCATTGTGCAACATCTACTTCCAGCCAGGCTTTTTGCAATGGATGATCATTATTTTCTGATAAGCCTTCGATGGTAACAACTTTTTGTCCCACGGCCCGGCTAACTTTTGTAACACATGAACGAACCGCTTCACCATTCAAATGAACAACGCAAGCGCCGCATTGTGCTACACCACAACCATATTTTGTTCCAACAAGATTTATCACATCTCTCAGTACCCAAAGTAATGGAGTTTCGGGATCAACATCTACGTTATAAGTTTTCTTATTAATATTTAATGTGATCATAATTGAGATATAAAAAGTTAAAAAAATCAATTAAGCATTGCGATTATTATTAACCTGCGGATTTTTGAATGGCTGCTGATAAAAACGTTTGCCTTCAGTTTTATATAATGCATTTGCCACAGCTCCAAATACCGGGGGGAAAGGTGGTTCACCTAAGCCAGTTGGATCAATATCATTTTGCACAAAATGAACTTCGATCTTCTTTGGCGCTTCATGAATTCTTATCATCCTGTAACGGTTAAAGTTGTTTTGCACGGGAACACCATCCTTATGCATCAATCCCCCGTAAAATGCATTTCCAATTCCATCCACAACTGCGCCTTGCACCATATTAGTTGCAGCATCTGGATTAACTACAATACCGCAATCCATAGCACTGAAAACTCTTTCAACATAGGGTTGGCCATCTTTCTTTACCATATCTACCACATGTGCTGCATAAGAATTGTGACAGAAATAAGCAGCCACTCCCCGATTATATTTTTTATTCTCAGGTTTACCCCATCCTGATTTTTCTTTCACCAGTTTCAATACTCCAGCATACCGATCCGCATCATATTCATTGTTTTTTCCAACAGGATTTTCTTTGCCTCGTTTCAACAATTCTAATCGCAGATCAATTGGATCTTTACCCATCGCTTCTGCTACTTCATCTAAAAAAGATTGTTCTGCAGCTGCATTAAAATTTGATCGAGGAGCTCTGAATGCACCGATGGTAATATTTGTTGGCAGCTCCCAGCCTTCTGCCAAATAATTGTCAACTGTTCCTGCCGGAAACCTGTTTGCGTGAATCGGATGTTCAGGAAGCCCTCCACCCTTTACATGAAATGCGACCAGGTTTTTATTTGCATCCAATGCTGCACGATAAGTAGCCGTGTACATCGGACGATGGATACCATACGTCATATCATCTTCACGGGTATAAATAAGTTTTACCGGGGCTTTTATTTTTTTAGAGATAAGAGCCGCTTCGGTGACAGCATGTCCATATGCCCTTTGACCAAAACCTCCTCCCATACGTGTCATTTGAATTTCGATCTTATCAGGTGGTAGACCTAACACCTTTGATAATGTCGGCTCAATCCAACCCGGTGCCTGGTGGTTTCCCACTACCAACGCTTTGTCATCGGTAACATGAGCAAAAAAATTCAGAGGCTCCATACAATTGTGTGCAAGAAATGGTGCCGTGTAAGTCCGTTCTATGACCAGCGCCGCATTTTTGAATGCAGTTTCGGGGTCACCGTCTTTTCTCAAAACTTTAGCCGGCTCCTTAGCTCTTTCCTGCATTTTTTGAATCTGAGTTTCCGTACTCTCCAAACCAGCTGGAATAGTAACTACTTGTTTACCGCCAAAGCCATTAACGGTTTCCTTTGTTTCTGATATTGTCTCCCATTGTACAATTAATTTTCTTCTGGCATTAATTACTTCCCATGTAGATCTTCCAACTACAACCAGCAAGTCATTAAATGTTCTTGTATCGAAACCAGCTTGCTCGTAACCATCATCATATAATTTCAGATTAAACACATCTTTGATGCCTGGCATTTTCAACGTTTCAGATGCATCAAAAGATTTAAGCTTCATTCCGAAAGCTGGTGGATGATGGATCATGGCGATCTGCATTCCTTCGTGTTTATAATCCAATCCAAACAGAGGTTTACCGCTTACTATCTTTGAACCTTCTACATTTTTCTTTGAACTTCTTGCTATAGTAAAAGTCTTTACATCTTTTAGCTTTATTCCCTTAGGTATCGCTAAACCTGCAGCCTTTGATGCAAAACTTCCATAGGTTCCTGACTTGCCACTTTTTTCATGATAGATCATTCCTGCTTTTGTAGTTAGTTCTTCAACAGGTACATTCCATGATTGAGCTGCAGCCTGCATCAACATATTACGTGCTGCCGCACCTGCTTCACGAAGTGGTTTCCAATACATCCTTACTGAATTGCTTCCACCGGTAAACTGCGGTCCTAATTTCACATTATCGTGTGGCCCCATTTCTACAATAACTTTTGACCAGTCTATATCTAATTCTTCAGCAACGATCATCGGAAGTGATGTCATCACATTTTGTCCAAATTCAGGATTAGGGTTATAGATCTTTATAATATTATCAGGTGTGATCTTGATATACCCCGTTAGTTCATACCACTGATCAGGAACATCAATTCCTTTATCAGCAGGACTGAATTTAGCAAGAGCACTAAAGCTTATCATCAATCCTCCACCAGCAAGTGCAGATGATCTCAGAAATGCTCGTCTGCTATAATTAGTTTTAGTGTTTTCCATTTTGTAAAACTTTAAGGTTACTAATTGTGTTCTTCACAGGGGTTATAAAAAAATTCCGAAGGTTCCTTCAAAGTTACCAGCAAAAACCAAGCAAGCAATTACGAAAATCAAATAATTACTTACCTATCATACTCCTCGTCCGTCACTTTTTCCAACCAAAGCACTGTGCCTTTATTTGTGTTTGTTATTGCAATCTGAATTAATCGATCATCTTTACTTGCACCATGCCAGTGCGGAATATTAGCAGGGCAGTTAATTACATCTCCTTTTCTTATTATTCTTTTTGAACTTCCTTTTTCCTGATAATAACCTGTTCCGTCTATTATAAGTAATATCTGCCCAGTGGGGTGTAAGTGCCAGTTTGTTCTTGCCGCTGGTTCAAAGGTTACACTTCCAACCTGCGTTGAGTTTAAACTGTCGGGCATTATCATTTGATGCAGCCATGCATTCCCGACAAAATTGTTGTTCGTGATTTTTTGTCCTTGTGGAAATATGGCCTGATCGATAGTTTCTTTTTCATTATCAATTTTTCTTATTGGATCATTAGGTTTCAAAACCATTTGCAACACCTGATTTGCTATATGTGCTTCTTTTATTCCCACTTTAGCTTGTATAATGGATACGAGATGAGTAAGTTGATCTGCAGTAAGTCCATTATGCATACCGACACCAAAATGAGAACGCAACTGACCCTCAACATTACCAAGTGAAGCAAGAGCAGCAATGGTTGCTAATTCTCTAGTTTTCCAATCCAGGTTATCACGACCGAAAATATCTCCAAATAAATGTTCCTTTAAAAATTGATCAATTGCAGGAGCAAACTCAAATACTTCGCCTTTTACAGGCTGCCCCACAAGTTTCGTTTGGTTCTCTGTGCCGAATTGAAGTTTGCTTTTATCGGATGGCAACGGTGATGCCTCTTTGCCTAGCAGATCGTTGATGCCTTTATTTTTTCTATCTTTTAAAACTGCGATGAATGAATTGAGTGCATTCAGACTTTTTGGAAATCCGGTATATGCATATAACTGCACCAACACTTCTTTGATCTCATTAACTGTTAATCCTACATCTAAACCGTCATTCAATGCTTTTTGTAACTGTACCATATCGCCTTTTGCTGTAAAAGCTGAGATGGCAACTACACTTTGCTGTTTATTATCTAAATGCTGATCAGCTTTCATTGATTGTTGTGCATTTATAGCATTAAAAGCAAAGCATACAAACAATCCAGGAACTAAGAGAGTCTTTATTGACATCACGCTAATCATATTTATTTTAAACAAGATGATAGTGCTCACGAATTTATTCAAAACCGTTATGATCTATTATTAATTATTTCTATTTCCTGCAACCACTTCTTCACTTTAGTTTCTGCTTCTTTTAATCTTTCATCTTTGATCGCAAGCTTTATCCCATCTCGTTCTATTCCACCCGTAATTTCAAAACCTTTCAACACTTTGCTATTTGGACATAACTCCTTCACAGTTTGAAAACCACTACCTACACCATAACCGGCATTTGTATTGAAAGGGATCACTGTTTTTCCACCAAGATCATATTGATGTAAAAAACTTTTCATAGGTGGCGGCATCTTCATATCCCATGTGGGAAAGCCTATAAACACAACATCATATTTTTCTATCCTGTCTATTTTTGTTTTTAATGGAGGTAAATATCCTGACTCGTTTTCTTTTACTATCTGTTGCACCGTTTGCTGATAATTTTCCGGATAAGGTGCTTCTAATTCAAGCGCAACTAAACTGCCAGCAATATTACGTTGAATTATTTCTGCTACCGCTTTTGTATTGTTTGTCCGGGATAAATACACAATTAATATTTTGCTGGTATCTACAGTGGTATCCACTTTTACATTGATATTCTTTGTTCCTGGAGAAGAACATGATGAGATCAAAAATGTCAATAGTAAGTGGATCATAGAAATTATTATTTTCATTACTCTCTTCTAATCACTTTTCAATTTAACCGGCCTCATCAACTTTGAAAAAGTAAGTGAGCCCATTTTCCATTTGCCATTTTCTTTAACATATACCTCGGTTACCATAAAAGGATTCGTGACTTCGTTTCCACCAACTTCGGCAACCAAGTCAATGTCATTTAAAAGAATGGCAGTGTTGCCAAACATGTTTACTACGACTGAGTAAACCTCAGCTTTCTTATACCAGATGCCACCGCTTTTAATGGTAGATATTTCCTGGGCTTTTCCCCAGGTTCCTCCCATGTGAATGAACATGGACTTCTCATCAAACAGCACACTTAAAGAGTCAACATTCTTGTCTGACATCCAATCCCATTTCTTTTTAGAAAGGTTAATGATCTCCTGTTCCTGTGGTGTTGATGTTTTTGTTTGTTGTGCATCGCATGATTGTCCAATCATTATTAAAAAACAAAATCCAAGAATAGATAATTTCATGTAATTATTATTTACCAGTTTTACTGTTGTAATCTTCATCTTTTACTTTTTCTAACCATACTGTAGCTCCTCTGTGAGCTGGGCTGGTAGCCAGGTAAGTAACACCTGCTTCAACGGATGAACCATGCCAATGTTCGACCCCGGGAAGACATTTGATCACCTCTCCTTTACGAACTATTCTTTTTGGTTTGCCTCTTTCCTGGTAATAACCGACGCCTTCAGTAATAATTAAAATTTGTCCCGCCGGATGGTAATGCCAATCTAGCTTTTTACCGGGTGGAAACTTTGCAACAGCAACACTGAAATTGAAAATGCTGTCAGGATGATTTAGTTCAACGAGAGTGTTGTTACCGGTGCTACGAACTTCCAACGGTATTCCATCTTTTGTATAAATAGTTGAATCCTGTGCTACAGTTTTGTTTAACAGAGCAGCGGATAACATTAACAAACAAACCAACAATTGTTTCATAATTTTCTTTTTAATTGTTTTTTTATTGAGTTCACTAATTAATCAAACAATCAACTTTCTTTCGCCCAGCCATTTTACCATTGCCGGATCACGATGATCAAAGAAGCTGCTTGTTTTTGTGTCTAACGTTTTGATCGCTTCCATATCCTCTGCACTTAAATCAAAATCGAGACTATTAAAATTCTCTTTCATTCTTTCTTTGCGCACTGATTTTGGAATGGCTACTACACCGCGTTGTGTTAACCAGCGAAGAATAACCTGTGCAATTGATTTGTTATACTTCTTTCCAATTGAAAGCAACAACTCATTATGAAAAATATTATTCTTGCCTTCAGCAAAGGGTCCCCATGATTCTATTTGAACTTTATTTTCTTCTAAAAATTTCTGCGTTTCAATTTGCTGATGGAATGGATGTGTTTCAATTTGATTTACTGCCGGAACAATTTCGTTATGAATGATCAGATCAATAAGCCGATCAGGATGAAAATTACTAACACCAATAGCTCTTACTTTTCCTTCTTTATACAAGTCTTGCATGGCTCTCCATTCTCCATACACATCTCCGAATGGTTGATGGATAAGATATAAATCCAGGTAATCTAATTGCAAACGCTTTAAAGAATTATCGAAGGATTTTTTTGTTCCATCGTAACCGTTTGATTGTATCCAAAGTTTTGTTGTGATAAAAAGCTCTTCTCTTTTTATTCCACTGTTCTTAATTGCTTTCCCAACTGCTTCCTCATTCATATAAGATGCAGCAGTATCAATTAAACGATAGCCAGTACTAATCGCATCGAGTACACTTCTTTCACATTCTGCCAGATCAGTTACCTGGAAAACTCCAAAGCCAAGTATCGGCATTTCAACTCCATTATTCAGTTTCACTTTTTGCATTGCTTCTTTTTTTGTTACACAAACAACTTAACCGATCAAATACCTCGAGATTGAAGATGAGCTCGTTTCTTAAATGCCTTTTCAATCACATTAAATCTTGCTTTACGTGGATCAGGCTTGCTGACGGCCTTTCCGTCTAATTCAATATCGAGGATCTCTTCTTTTTTAGTATCGTATAAAGGCCAATTCGTTAAACCATTTCCATTAGGATTACCTGTTTTTGCGAAGTTTGCCCAATAGGTGTTCATGATCCTTGCCAGCTCATTCTCTTCAGGCGTTGCTTCACCTGGGTTTCCCCACCGGGCATTAAGTGTGTTAAACACAAACGAAACTTCAGAGCCGTGACCGGCACCATATGGCGATCGCTGCCGCATTGCCGGTGGAACATAACCGAATTGATACATGTAAGCTGGTGAATGGTTAGCTACAAAAGTTCTTGCAGTCATTCGTGCTGGCTCACCCCATACCCAATCTGTGTTAAACTTTGTGATGACTTCATTGAATATTTTACTGCCATCAGAATCGAATGCAACTTTTGCTTCAGCTGCAAGCTCATCAAAATTTGCAAATAATGCTTCCTTTGAATTGGCGTTACTAACAAATGGTCCGCCTATTTCAGCACTGCAGTTTCCGATAATGAGTGGAACGTGGGCTTGCCTGCCTGCCTTGTAAGCACTCTCTGCTGTTTCTATAACAAGTTTACCATCGAGGATCGGACCTGAGTATATGCGAAGACCAGCGCTATCATTTTCCCGTCCGCCATCTACAATTTCTGCAACGCTTAAAGAGCGAAGCTTTGCTAATGCTGCAGCGTCTGTCCCTTCGATCTTATGTTTGCGTGCAAAGTTTATCCCAATTGTTTCCGCCGAAACAGTATATAAAGGATCAGCATTTTCTTTATTGATTGGTCTTCCTGTAAGAACACCATCACGTCCACCACCCGATTCACTAATAGCTTTATGAAACAGACCTTTCGCAGCTGGTATAGTTAAAAGTGAATGAACAGAAACTCCACCAGCAGAAAAACCAAAGATCGTCACGTTGTTTGGATCGCCTCCAAATGCAGCAATGTTTTCCCTGATCCACTTAAGCGCAGCGATCTGGTCCATATAAGCATAACTTCCCTTGTATTCTTCCGGATGTTCTTTGCTTAATGCGGGGAATGCAAAATGACCAAGACGGCCGAGGCGATAATTGATGGTTACTAGAATCACACCTTGTTTAACAAATGCATCTCCTGCCGAGCCGGCACCGGCGCCACTGCCCCCGGTGAAACTGCCTCCGTGGATCCAAACCATCACGGGCAATTTTGATTGCTTTGTGGATGCAGAAGGTGTCCACAAATTAAGGAACAGGCAATCTTCAGAAGAGTTTGCAGCAATTCCAGAAGCAGTTCGCTGAAAACCACTCTGTGCACAATCTGCGCAAAACTTATTTGCATCCCGAACCCCCTGCCATAGTTTTACAGGTTGTGGTGGCCGCCATCTATATTCGCCAACTGGTGGGGCAGCATAAGGAATTCCTTTGAAACTGGTGACATCGCCAACCGTAATACCACGTAGATCACCAGATGCGATATGAATCGTCGGACCAGCAATCGTGTCTGTTTGTTGAGCATACGATGTGCATACAATCAGCAATGAAATTCCGAATACTAATTTCTGCATAATAGAAGCCTTATTAATTGTCATCTTTTAAAATGCACTATTTATTTTTTTGCAGCGTAAAGGTCTTTTCATTTTAGGAGGTGAATGGTATACAGATCCCTGATTTATCTACCATTATTCCTGATATGGTTACAACACTCGTTTTAACTTCTTGTGAGTGCTTAAATTTGTATTTTAAATCTTTTGCAGATATGGAAAAGGTGTTCAAGTTTGATAAAGTGAGTGAATACAATGATCTGAATGATCATGAAACTTTGCACCCGTTAGTAACTGTAATTGATTTTTCAAGATCAAAACCCTGGTCATGGCCGGGCGGAAATGCCAAATCAATAAAAGTCAATTATGGACTTTACTCTATTGTTCTAAAGGAAAGCAATTGCGGTGATCTTAAATATGGTTGTAACTATTACGATTACCAGGAAGGTACTTTAGTTTTTATATCGCCAGGCCAGGTAATAGAAGTAGAAAATTTTGGCAACAACTTTCAACCAAAAGGTAATGCGTTGTTGTTTCATCCTGACCTGATACACGGTACTTCTCTTGGCAAACATATTCATGATTACAGTTTTTTCAGTTATCAATCGAATGAAGCATTGCATTTGTCCGAACGTGAAAGGAAAATTGTGCTGGACTGTTTTGCCAAGATCCAATATGAATTAGAGCATGCAATCGACAGTCATAGCAAAAGACTGATCGTTTCTAATATTGAGCTTTTCTTAAACTACTGCAGTCGTTTCTATGAACGGCAATTTATTACCCGTGAAAAAGTACACCAGGGCATTTTAGAAAAGTTTGAAAATTTATTGAATGACTATTTTGAAACAACCAAATCACAAACTATTGGTTTGCCTTCGGTGGCATATTGTGCAGGCGAATTAAATTTATCTGCAAATTATTTTGGTGACCTGATAAAAAAAGAAACAGGCAAGACAGCACAGGACTATATACAATCGAAAGTGATCGATGTAGCGAAAGAAAAAATATTCGACCCCAGTAAATCAGTTAGTGAAGTTGCTTATGAATTGGGGTTTAAATATCCGCAACACTTTACCCGGCTCTTTAAACAAAAGACAGGTCAGACGCCGAATGAATATCGAGTGATGAATTAAGACACACGGTTACAAGGAGTTTAAGTATTTAAGTCTTCCATCAGATAATTGTTCATACAGCGTTCGGAATTAATTGATAATTGTGTTCAATATTTCTCCTGTCGGGACTACTGAACTAAAAAAGCAGCGTTTAAAACACTGCTTTTTTATTTTCCATACATGATACGGATCTTATTTCCTACCATTTGCATTAGGTGTTTTCTTTTCAATATCTTCTACTTGCTTTATAAATTTTCCAATGTAAGGATCGTTATAGGATCCGTATGCATCTGTCAGTGTGCCTTTAGTTCCATTATCTAATTCAATAGCATATAAGATAGAATTATCAGCAGGATCGCTTGCGCCTTCAAACCGGAAAAAGTTTTTAATATGAACTTGCTCCGGTTTATAGTGCTTATCTTTTTCATCAGCTAAACCTTTTTCATCTACTTTAAAATTGCCGGTATACCCATCGCTAACAAGCTTATTGATACATCCAGACAGTGTGCTCATCTGCCCTGTGTTAGATTGTTGTTGCATATAAACTTTTAGGTTTATATGCTAAAAAATCATACCAGTTTATAACACTAAACGCAATGCCTCTTAGACTATGAAAATGAGTAAGTTTTAATTCATGTAGATTTTTTTCCCGATTCATTAATGTTTTATTTCCTCTGGACAATAATTCTAAATTGTTGAAGTAGTGAGTTAAAAATATTTTATCATCGTTTTTGCTACTTCATCAATATTGCCATCATAATGATGATCCCCTTTGAGTTGTTGATGAGCATAGTTCTTTAACTTAATATTGTTAACAGGAAAATCGCCATCATCACCTCCCAAAATGATCGCAGTTTTTATTGCTCCCAATCTATTTATCTCAGCTACCACATCCTTCTCTCTTTTCTTTTTACCTCCCAGCATATCCCATGCATGTGTCTCAAAGTCCGTAGATGTTGACGGAGATAACAATACCACACTAACTAATTTCTTTTTTAGTGAATCTGGCAAAAGATTTACAACAAAAGGAGCAATATCTGCACCAAATGAATACCCTGCAAGAATGAAATGCTGCTCTTTTCTTTTTCCCAATTCACTATTCAAATAGCCTGAAATATCATTTGTAGTTTGTTGAGGTGTCTTTTTATCATCAAAATAGACCTTAGAGTTGAGCGACGCTATGTTATACCCAGCGTTATTGATAGCCTTACAAATGCCTTCAGAAAAATTTGTATACCCGCCATCACCGCTAATATAAAAAACAAACGGTTTGTCGACAGCGTTCCATTCTTTTAAAGGCAATTTATTTTCCTGGGCTGCAGCCGCCATGGCAAAAAGAAATAATGCTAGAAAAGGGAATAATTTTTTTTTCATGGTTTCATCACATTGTTGATGGCTAACGGTAATTGCAAAAGATCAAAATCATTGTCATAAACAAGATATTTATTCTCCCATATGGTCGCATACTTCTCTTTGAATTCACGCAAACCATTATAATGCTTAAATCGCTTTATTTTAGTGGCTGCTATTTTAATGATCTGTTCGGCTGTATTATCTGGTTGAGTGATCCCTGTCATTGGAGCGAGGCCAAGATTAAGAAATAACTTATTTTTTGACCTGGCATAATCAATAAGTTTAATAATAAGTGCATCCATAGCAGCGGCTGGTGCATCTTTTGTTTTTCGGATCAGGTCGTAAGTACACTCGTCTTCTGCATTATCTGGTATGATATTTAAAAATGCTTTTATAGCTCCTGTATCATCTGTAAGCGCAATGATATCCTGCTGTTTCAATTCTCTTTCATCAAACATTCCCTGCGAAAAAATAAATTCTTCTTTTTGAAAACTTTCCAGCCATTCATCAGATACACTTCTTAATTGCGAAATAATGATCTCCCTATGCGGAGCAGGATAAATAGCGGTTGTAAAACCTTTTTTCTCCAGGCTGTTTAATCCATTTCGAAAGGATTTCTTTTCCCTACCCTCCAATGAAAACTTATTTAATTCCACGATTGCTTCCTGTCCGATCATTAATTTTTGCTTTTTTAATTTGTTGAACATGGTGATACTACTTTCTTCAACACGATAAAAAGCTGTTTTCAAACCCATCTTGCGGCAATGCCTGTCAAACTCCTTTAATACATCAACTTTATTCTCTTCTGTACAAACGGGTTCCTCGAGGACAATCGCAAACCCCCTGGAAATACGATAAGCAATAAACGCTTCATGTATATCAGAAAAAAAATAAAGCTTATCCTTATAAAGCTTGAAATAATCGGTACATGAGTTACCAAACTGGCTCAATAAAAACCGGGCCTTCTCTTTATATGATTCGTTAGAAGTTTGTCGAGTAATATGAGGTTTGATCAATGTGAACAAGAGAAATCCCCATGTAAGAAAACCAAGCACTCTTAATAACCACATGAACTCAGCTCCAAATCTTGTAATGGGATGAAGTGAATTATCTTCTACAAGCAGGAACGCATTGAATGTATGCAGGATCGATTGCTGCCATGTAAAATCTATTCCAAAATGCCTTTTGTCTATAAAATAAAAACTGATGAAACCAAAAACAAGCACTCCTGCAAAACTGATCAGCGAAGTTTTAAAACCAGCTTGCATCCATTTATTACTGCTACGAATCCGATATTGACTTGTTGTCGTGATCAGGGCGATGATCGTTATAGCTGAAACGATCGACTCCTCCCAATCAAGAGCTTTGGTAAGATGACCGATCAAAGAAATGATCGATAACGACATTGCAATGATCCATGCATTTCGTAAACCACGTAGTAAAAAAGCTGACGTTACCAATAATGATAACCCCATGAACAATACCAGCATATTCGAAGCATGTATTGCATCCAATGGTAAATATTCTCTTAATAACCGCAACCGTTGGTGGATCGGTGGTGTTACAACTGATATAACGTTGACAATACCCAATAAAAAAGTAAGGATAGCAGGTGCCATGCGCAAAAAAAGTTTTCTTCCTTTCCATGCGTAAGCTAATAACCCGGCTACTAATGGCAGCCAAAATTCAAATACACGATAAAGGATAGTAATGGATAATGCATGAGTTGAGGAATATCCAAATTGCTTCAATACAAATACCATAGAAAGTTCAACAGCGCCAAGTCCTCTTAAAAACGGCGAGATGATCATTAGCAACACGGCAATTATATATGCAGCTGCTGAAGCGGCAAAAGAGGTGGGCAAACCCAATGCCATCATAGCAATATAAATATGCAGTATACCGCTTAGTTCTATCCCCAATGAAAAAAAAGTTGCTCCGGCAAATTGTTTAGTATTGACCCTGGATGAAAAAATTTCATTAAGAAAAGATATTGCCTTAGGAAATTTTTCAGTGAGCCTTCTATAAATACTTCCTTTTTGTTTTATTGAACGAACGACTAAAAATAGAATTAAGAGTAATGCCGATAAAATTACAAGTCCGATCCACGCATTACTAAATTGATCTTTATTAAAAACAGTAAATAGAACAACTGGTAACCCTGCAATAAAGACACTAAGTAATCCAATAAAACCAAATAAGGCACTTGCCTGGTGAACCTGGAATCTGTTAAATCCTGCTTTTCGGACCTGGGAAGGAGAATACGCAAGAGAGCTAATACCACCCGCAGGCAAAAAAACACTAATAAAATTTCTTTTTAGAAATAAAACTACTGCATCGTTCCACGGGAGTGAAAGATCAACCGCCGAAAAACATTTTCGATACATGCCACCAAAAAAATAAAAATATACGATCGTTAAAAATCCGCCAGCGATCAACCATATTGGTTTAGCAGAAATTATTTGTGGAACGATCGCATGCAACTCTTTTCTTTCGCTGCGAAAAAAAACAATTGCCAATAGTAACATGAGAACAGCTACTATTTCTCTCCAGTAAACTTTTGGAGAAAAAGATTTGGTCTTATTGCTAACCCTGGTGGTCACTATTGAGGCAAGTAAAGAATAGCCTGATTTAAAACCAAAAAAGGAAACAGGAACAACAACTGTTTAACGATTCAGCCTACAAAAAAGCTCAATGTCATCACTCCCGCCAATCCCAAAATAGAGATCAGCGTTTCCATCACGGTCCAGGAAAGAAATGTTTGTTTAAGAGAAAGATTAAAAAACTCTTTGAATATCCAGAAGCCGGAATCATTGACATGAGAGCCAAACACACTGCCTGTGCCAACAGCTAAAACTAATAGTTCCGGTGATACCGTTCCTGTTGCCAATAAAGGAGAAACGATTCCGGCTGCAGCAATACCTGCAATGGTTGCTGACCCAATTGCAACTCTTAACAAAGCTGTTACTAACCATGCAAACAAAAGTGGATGAATGCTCCATTGCTTGCTGAATGATGCAATGTATTTAGCTATGCCACTATCCTCCAGAACTTGCTTAAAAACACCACCTGCAGTAATGATCAATAGTATCACTGCAACTCCTGCAATTGCATCGTTGAGCCATTTCATTACATGTTGCATTGATCTTCCTTTTAATAATCCTAAAAAGATGAGTGAAAACAAAACGGATATCAATAATGCAACTGTAGCATCTCCAATAAAGAAAATCACTTTATGTAAAAGGGACTTGCCTGGAAAAAAACTATCGACAATCACTGAGAACCCTATAAGCATCACCGGAAGCAACGCAAGAATAAAACTTTCAAAAGCTCGTGGTTTATCTTTCTCCTCTATTTCAATATTTGTTTGTGGCGGTATTTGAACATTCGTTCTTTTTAAAAATCTGCCTAAAATTGGACCTGCAATAATAACAACAGGAATAGCGATAACTAATCCATACATCAATGTTTTACCAAGGTCAGCCTTAAATGACCCAACCAAAAACATTGGTCCCGGGTGTGGCGGCAAAAAACAATGTGTTGTGCTTAAACCAGCTGCCATTGGTATCGCTATATATAATAATGGTAATCCTGCTGTTCTTGCTATTGAAAAAATCAACGGTACAAGAATAATAAAGCCAGCATTATAAAATAAAGGTATCCCGACAAGAAAGCCTGTCAATAAAACCGCCCATTGAATATTTTTTTTTCCAAAGACATTAATGAGTGTATTGGCAATTTGACCTGCTGCACCACTTAACTCTAATATCTTTCCCAGTATTGCGCCAAGACAAATTACTAATATGACCTCTTTCAATGTGTTGCCAACTCCTTTTTTTACTGTTTCTTTTAGCAATATTTCAGGATCTATGCCCAATGCCAGACCAGTTAATAATGCAACGATCAATAAAGAAAGAAAGGGGCTGACCTTTTTGTAAGTAAGAAATATTTGTAACCCGATGGCAAGGACAATAATGACAAGCTGCATAAGAATTTATTGAACAGTATTGCTCAATGTACCAATATTATCGATTGAAATATTTATTTCATCCCCGCTTTTCAAGGTAAAATCACTTCCGGGTACAATGCCGGTGCCAGTCATAATCAAACATCCGTGCGGAAAACTGCTTTCGCGATAGACGAATGAAACAAGTTCATCGAATGTTCTTTTTATCTGGCTGATGGCAATTGAACCTTCAAATGCTTTTTTATTTTCTCTTTTTATTTCAAGTGATATGGTCGTTTTGCTATCAAGTGGCTTATCGGTAATGTAAACACATGGTCCAAGCGCTGCACAACCATCATAGGTTTTTGCCTGTGGAAGATATAAAGGATTTTCGCCTTCAATGCTGCGGCTACTCATATCATTACCTATCGTATAACCAATAATTTTTCCTGATGATGTGACAACCAGCGTTAATTCAGGTTCGGGCACATCCCATGTTGAATCTTTTCTTATTCTTACAAATGCGCTTTGTCCAACAATTCGATGAGGAGTTGATTTAAAAAATACTTCGGGCCTTTCTGCTTCATAAACTTTTCCATAAAAGTCAGCTCCGCCTGAAGCTTTACTTTCTTCCTGTCTTCCAACTTTACTTCTTAAATAAGTAACACCACATGCCCATAGCTCTTGCTGACTTCCTATTGGAGGTAGTATATCCTGGAGAACAGTTTTATCTCTTTCTTTTAATACCACTATGAGATCATTGATCTTTTTTATAATATCATCATCATTGATAAATGAATCCCAATTTTCATTTTGTACCAGGTAAAAAGAATTATTCTTTTCGATAGCAATGCCTGCCGCAGTCTTGTATAATTTCATGTCCAAAAATTATTTGATTTTTATATCGCTCCAAAGCCATATTAACGATTCGGGTAAAATAGAACCTCCATGCTTGCCGCTATGTGCTCCTGAGCCTTTTTCAAATTTATATTCATACCCTTTATATTTCAAAGCTGATTCCATCTCAAGATTAGCCAGCCACCAATCTCCGTGTTCATTATTCAGGTCATTGCTTCCATCCTGCATAAAGATCTTAATGTCTTTCTTTTTATGTTTACGGATGATCGATGGATAATTATTACCCCCACGAATATTTGTATAACTACCGATATGGCTTAGTACTTTACTGAAATATTCCGGATGCTCCCATGCTGCGGTAAAAGCACATATAGCACCGCTTGATAACCCGCCGATGCCATGCATCTTCGGGTCATTACTGATATTGTATTTCTTTTTCAGTTCAGGAATGATCTCATCCATCAGCATTGTAGCATAACGATCATCAAGTACATCATATTCATCAGCACGATTACTGACACGAAACCGATTTTCAGGATATTCTTTTGAACTATGCCCCGGATTTACAAACAGGCAAATGGTTACTGGTAATTTCTTTTGAAAAATAAGATTATCATAAACGACCGGCGCTCGAAAATCGCCTGTTTCATTTGCATAACTATGCCCGTCCTGGAAAACCATTAATGCCGCAGGCTTTGTTGAATCGTATTGCCCAGGAACATATACATAGTACTCACGAAAGTTGTTATATATCTTGCTTTGCCATTCATATTTTGTAACAATACCTTTTGGCACATTCTCTTTTCGTTGAGAATCCGGCCCGGGTTTATAAAGTGAATCCTGAGCAAAACAAGTAGCAGCAGTCAATAAAAAAAGAAATGAAAATATTTTTCTCATAAAGAGTTAGTCTCTCAGTTTTACACGTAACACATACATGTCATTAGTAATGTATAAGGTTTTTTCATCAGGCGACAATGCACAGTTACTTGATGCATTATCCAACCTGATCAATCCCAATTTTTTTCCTTCGCTGTTAAATATAGAAACACCGCCTGGGCCTGTTGCATACACGTTTCCATTTTTATCCACCTTAAACCCATCTGGTACTCCTCTCATAGTTTTTGCTTCATCTACTGCACTGTAAAATATTCTTCCATTTGTTACTGAATCACCATTTATATCGAATATGTACCAATTTGGTTTCTCGCCATCAGAGTTTGCAACGATCAATTTTTTTTCTCCCGGCATTAATGCAATACCATTTGGTCTTGTGATCGAATCAACAAGCAGTATTACATCCCCATTTGTTTTTACTTTATAAACTCCGTTAAATGAAATTTCCTTTTTGGAGTCCTTATCATCTTGTGTTTGCAATCCATAAGGAGGATCAGTAAAAAATAATTCGCCTGCACTATTATATACTGCATCATTAGGGCTACTGAAACGTTTTCCATTGTATTTATCAGCAATGGAAATAAATTTTGCTTCAGGTTTGTCGAGCGGCGCATCCATTCTTGCCATTCTCCTATCGCCATGCTGACATAAAACCAGGTTTCCACTATTATCAAATGTCAATCCATTACTACCGGGTTCTTTACATACAGATGGCTCTGCCCCTGTATAGCCAGATGGTTTTAAATAAACTTCTTTTCCTTTTGCTTCTGTCCATTTATAAATCGTATTCATAGGAACATCACTGAACAAAAGCATGTTGTGCTTTTCTACCCATAGCGGTCCTTCACTCCATTCAAATCCTTCAGCGATTATTTCTGGTTTGGCATTTACCGAAATAATATTATCCAATGCCGGATCAAATCGTTCAATAGTTCCAATGCTTTTATTTTTCATTTCCTGTTCTTTATTTCCTGTTTCACTAGCACAAGCCACCAGGATCGCAAAAACAGAAAAGATAAAAAGATTTCTCATATTTATTGTTTAGTGTGAGTCTCTAGTTACAACAGAACCTGAACTGCCTTGCAAAAAATCCAGGTCAGCGCCTTTATCGGCACCTGTCACATGTGTTATGTACATACTAACATATCCTCTTTCAGCTGCTGGTTTTGGCGGGGTCCATTTAGCTCTTCTTTTTTCCAACTCTGCATCAGAAACATCTAAATGAATTTTTCTTTTCTCAACATCCAATTCGATCATATCGCCATTTTGTACCAATGCCAGATTCCCACCGATCGCAGATTCAGGTGATACATGCAAGATCGTAGTTCCATAAGCAGTACCACTCATTCTTCCATCACTTATCCGAACCATATCTTTTATTCCTTTCTCGAGTATTTTTTTGGGCAATGCCATATTACCAACTTCCGGCATACCCGGGTAACCAACCGGACCGACATATTTCAATACCATTACACAATTTTCGTCAATATCTAAATTGGGATCATCAACTCTCGCATGATAATCTTCAATACTTTCAAACACGACAGCACGACCTTTGTGTTTCATTAATGCAGGAGTAGCAGCAGATGGTTTCATTACTGCACCATTGAGTGCAAGATTTCCTTTTACTACCACACATCCCGCTTCAGGAATAAATGGCTTGTCATACTTCGCTATTACATCTTCATTATAGCAATCCGTCATTCCTTTTATATTATCATGATGATTTTTCCCAGATACAGTAATTACATTTTTATGTAGATGATTCTGCAATTCATTTAAAATAACTGGTAAGCCACCTGCATAGTAAAAATCTTCCATTAAATATTTACCAGATGGCATCAGGTTAAGTAATAATGGAATTTTGCTGCCGAGTGTATCAAAATCATCCAACTTCAGATCAACGCCAATTCTTCCGGCAATGGCTGTAAGATGAATGATGAAATTAGAAGATCCCCCAACAGCCGCATTTACCCTGATGGCATTCTCAAATGCTTCACGGGTTAAAATTTTATCAATAGACAAATTCTCTTTTACCATTTCAACGATTCTTCTTCCACTTAATTGAGCCATTACTTTTTTCCTTGAATCAGCAGCAGGAATTGCAGCAGCTCCTGGTAATGTCAAACCTAATGATTCAACCATGCATGCCATCGTACTTGCCGTACCCATTGTCATACAATGACCGATGCTTCGGCTCATACAACTTTCTGCAAACTCACAATCCTCTTGTGTCATCTTTCCTGTCTTCATGTCTTCATCAAACTTCCAAACATGTGTACCTGATCCAATCGTTTGTCCTTTATATCTACCATTCAGCATTGGTCCTCCCGGAACAACAATAGTAGGTAATCCAACGCTTGCTGCACCCATTACTGTTGAAGGCGTTGTTTTGTCGCAACCAGTTAACAATACAACTCCATCAATTGGATTGCCGCGTATACTTTCTTCGGCATCCATGCTTGCCAAATTGCGAAATAACATTGCCGTTGGTTTCAACAATGTTTCTCCTAAACTCATGATAGGAAATTCAACAGGAAATCCTCCAGCTTCAAGCACACCTCGCTTTACACTTTCCGCATGTTCACGAAAATGTGCATTGCATGGTGTCAGTTCGCTAAACGTATTGCAAATACCGATAACAGGGCGACCATCAAAATGATCAGGTGGCATGCCCTGATTCTTCATCCAGCTTCGATAGATGATACCATCTTTATCTTTTCGCCCAAACCAATCCTGGCTTCTTAATTTTTGGTTCGTTTTCATGTATATAAGAATAAAAGTCCGGTTAAATCTGTCTTTGATCTAAAATCTTTTAAGCTACTAAAATAAATCATTTGCCTCTTCAATTTTATTATCGTGATTGAATCAATTTATAAAAAGAATTTCGCTAAGTGATATCGATCTTGGTAAAAAAACCCTTGTAGAAACAAGGGTTTAGTCTACTAATGCTGCTTACCTCACATAAGAAAGTATTTTATTTATTCCACCAGATCTTTGTATCCAATTTATCGGGCCCCTGTCTTGAAACTGCTGCATTAAAATTTGTTGAATTAACAGATTGCTCAGAGTTTGGATAAGTAAGTCTGAAAATATTAGCAACTTCTTTTCCGGGATAAGGATTTTGTGCTAATGCCGGGAAGCCAGTACGCCTGTAATTTGCAAATGCTTCAGGTCCGTTTAAAAATGAAGCGATCCAATATTGTGTACCGATCTGTTCTAATGCCCTTGCAGCATCGAATGGATTATTGGTTAAATAAGTTGTAATGTCGCCAGCAGCAATAGCACAACCCGCATCAAAACTTGCCATTTGTTGCATATGAAGTGTTACTCCGGCATCGTAGTAACTCTGCACTGTACTTGTAGTTATCCATCCTCTTTGCCTTGCTTCAGCCAGTAATAATTGAGTTTGTGCTGCAGAAACGAGGAAACAGGGAGCAGTTTGCTTTACGATACGTGTACGATCTGCTTGGCTAAAATCATAAAAACTTTTGAGGCCTATAGAAAGGGCATAAGCATTTGCTGTATTATTGTCAAATCCCAGGGGCAATCCAACCTGTAGGGTAGGATCAGTTGTGCGGGATGCTGTTGTTTGTGTTCCTCCGGATGTTGCCCCCACATAGCGAACAGCGATGGCCGTCAAACGTGGATCATTTCTATTTTTAAGTGAATCAACAAATGGTTTAGTAAGATAAAAATTAGCAGCTTCTGTTGAGTTTAGCGTAGCGCCGATCGGGTTAGTATAATTTGCATCATGTCTGATCAATGCATTATCAGCATTCAGAAGAATAACTCCACCCTGAACGGCAGCTTGCACAGTTGATTGGGCTTTTGTAGCGTCTGCTTTACTAAGCCGCATTCCTGCACGTAACATCAGTGAATAAGCAAATTTTTTCCATTGAGCAACAGCTCCACCATATAAAATATCTCCTGTCTCGATCTTATTGGCAGTATTTAATGCAGTCGCTGCTTCGCCTAACTCCTTAATGATGTCTGTATAGATCTGTTGTTGTGCATCATAAACAGGAAAAAAGTTTTGATCAGTATATCCTTTGCCGCCTTGTGTATAAGGTATATCACCATACTCATCAGTAAGAACCATATAGGCATAAGCCTGGAAAATACGGGCCATCTGGTACAAATTAGCCCTGCCTGCATTAGTCTTTGTGTTTACAATAACATCATTTGTATTCCTGATCACATTACGATAATAGTTTTGCCATATAACTTGTGTGTTTCCCCTGTTGTCAGAATTGAAATTTGCTCCATTTAACACACCGTTGTTCGGAGAAATGATCTGTTGAACAACGCCTATGTCATAAGCAAGACATGAGTTTCCGGGAAAGGATGCGTTAACCACCGCATTATTTAATTGATAAAGCGGATCGATTGATGTGGGATTGACCTTGTTTGTGTTCAGATCATCAAAATTCTTATCACATGATGTTGCAAACAATACAATGGTCAATAAGAAACTATATTTAATTATTTGTTTCATGATTAATTACATTAAAATTTAACATTCAAATTAAAACCAATCCCTCTTGTAGTTGGAACGCCTGTTGATTCCAAACCTATGAGGTTATCAGAACTGTAACCGAATGATTCCGGATCAATGTTATCAACCCATTTTTTAAGAATTAATACATTGTTGGCAACCAGGCTCAGTTTGATCCCTTTTATAGGCCATTTTCCAGGAACAAATTTTGTAAAGTCATAGCCCATTGTAATTTGCCGCAGTTTCCAATAACCGCCATTATAAATAACCTCTTCCATCATTCCTTGCGAACGCAAGTATCCCCAGTATGGATCAACAGGAAAAACCTTTACAGCATTTACTGCACCTGCTTGATTTACTCCCTGCCCAACTATACCGTTGTCTCTTCCTTCTAAAGTCTTTTTATGTAAGCCATGCCTGATCGCATTGAAGTTTGTACCGGAAAGCATTTTATTCCCCAGCTTATAATCGATCAGGAAAGAAAAATTGATCCCTTTATAAGTAAAAGAGTTGAGAAAACCACCTACCCATTTTGGTAAAGCACTTCCCCATAGAATCAAATCAGCACTTCTCAGTGGAATTCCATTCCCGCCAAACACTTTGTTTCCTTTGGCGTCTCTTAAAAAACCATAGGCTGCAATTTGACCTACTTCCATTCCCACTACTTGTCTTAGCTCTCCCTGGTTACCGAACACTTGTGTAGCAACTGTAATTCTTTCACCTGGTGTGTTGGTAAGTAAGCTCAGTACTTTGGTTTTATTATAAGCATTGTTCCAAGTAAAGTCCCAGGTGAAATTTTTAGATTGGAATGGTATAAGATTAAGCAATACTTCAATGCCGCGATTCTCACTTTTGCCGCTGTTAATTCTTGTATCAACAAAGCCTGACCCATCAGATATCTGTGCCTGTACTATCTGGTCGGTAGTTATTTTTTTATAAGCGGCCAGATCAATATTCACTCTATTCTTAAACAATTTTAGTTCAAGACCAATTTCCGTTTCTGTAACTGTCATCGGTTTTAGATTAGGGTTAGGCACTGTAGTACCCAATGGCCCGCCAAGAGGTTGTAGTGCTCCAGATGGATTGGCCAGTAAATTTCCATTGATGCCATAAAACAATTGACCGGCATATGGCGGTACATCTGAATCGCTTCCTACCTTGGCATAAGCAAGCCTGAGTTTTCCATAAGACAACCAGGAGAATTTTAATTGTTCTGAAAAAACATAGCCCAGTGAAACCGATGGATACAGAATGCTGCGATTTTCAGGAGATAAAGTAGAGAACCAATCATTTCGCACTGTACCGTTCAAATACAGCCATTTTTTATAAGAGACTTCTGCAGAACCATACAAAGAATTTACACCCCTTTCTGAAAGATCATAAATAGGATTTTTTACCCTTCCATTCTGAACAGTATACAGATCATAGACAACAAAATCTGTAACCATGGTGCTATTATAATCTGACCGCCTTCTCATCTTGTTACCGCCAAAGGTCAGGTTGGTCCCAATGTCTCCGAACTGACGGGTTGCAGATACCAGGAAATCAAAATTCGTTTCTCTGAAGCGACGGACATCCTGGACATATTGTCCATCAGCAAAACCTGCAGGTGCCGCAGCCCTGGATGCATGTCCTGTTGGATAATTATTATAATCTTCATCCCGTGTCCAAAAGTCCTGGCCAAATCGGCCCTGGATAAATAGCCATGGAAGGATGTCATATTTTACAGAAATATTTCCAAACATCCTATCCCTGCGAACATTGTGAAATTGCTCCGCCAACACCCAATAAGGATTTGTGCGGTTCATAAACCTCGAATAAATAAATTCACTGGTAGGGTATCCCCTGCTTGGATCATATTTATTTGCATCCAGTACATCAAGGGGCATAGAGTTGGCCAGCATAAATAAAACCGTAGGAATAGAGTTATCCTGGTTGGCAATATTGGGTGGATTTTTAATATCCTCATTTGCATAATTTATATTACCAGCAAAACTTAGCTTATCAGAAAGATCATAAGCAAAACCCAAATTGATTGTTTTTCTCCTGAATGTATTATTAGGTGTAATTCCTTTACTCTCTAAATTTCCTACTGAAAGATTTAAACCACCTTTCTCTCCTCCAACTGCCATTGAAATAGTATTCGTAACATTTTGACCATGCCTGTAAAATTTTGTAATAACGTCATGCTGTGGTATATATGGAAGTGTGAGTCCATTAAACAAAACCTGTGTCATACCGGGCTGAAATTTTTCACCAAAAGACCATTGTCCAGAGGTAGGTTTGGGAGCTGTTGGACGAGTGTTATTCTCACCCTGCCCATACTCATATTGATAGTCCGTAAAGTCTAATGGAGCCTCATCAGTATAATTAATATTATATGTAACGCCTATGCCCTTTCCTTTGAGTCTCGATTTAGTGGTGATCATAATGACACCATCTTTTGCCCGGGCTCCATACAAAGCTGAAGCTGCTGCCCCTTTCAAAATGGACATGCTTTCTATATCATCCGGATTTATGCTTTGAAGTCCATCACCACCATCAGAAGTATTTCCGCCACCGCCTCCTCCTAACCTATTATTATATGAACCATCACTATTAGATCCCGCACCCACAGGGTTTGATCCAAAATTGGTATTATCAATAGGAACTCCATTAATTACAATAAGAGGATTATTTTGTCCAGAGATAGATGATTGACCCCTGATCCGAATCTTCGAAGTACCATTTGGTCCCGTGCCAAGTGCTGAGATATTTAAACCCGCAACTTTACCTTGTAAAGCATTCATAACATTTGGAGTTCGGTTTACAGTAAGCTCAGCCGGGTTTACGTTTGTGGTAGAATAGCCAAGGCTTCTTGCCTGCTTGTTAATACCCAAAGCAGTCGTTACAATAACTTCACCTATCACTTGTGATTCTACTTCTAAATCAACCGTCAATGAAGTGTTGTTATTAATAGCAACCTCTTTCGTTGCATACCCAACTGATGTAAACACCAATACATCGCTTCCTGCTGCATTGATTGAGAATTTACCAGCAGCATCGGTAGTTGTTGCAGTTTGTTTACCCTTTACTGTAACTGTGACGCCAGGAAGTGCTTTGCCTGCTTCAGATACAGTACCCGTAACAGTTTGCGCCTGGATAGTTGTAAAAAAAGAAAAAGCCAACACCGATAGCATTAGCTTCATGAAGCCGGGATTGCACCGCAGCTTTGCATTTACTTTCATAATGGCAAGTTGTTTTGATTTAACAATAGCAGTCTGAAAAAACGGATCAAATAAAATGATCCTTAATCTAAAGTATCTGACTCCTTACTCAAAAACTTCCAAAAAAAAACAGTGATGAATTTTATACAAGTCGGAACGGGATAAATCATTTCTTTATACCTGCAAGAACGATTGCTTAACTTAACGACTGCATGCACCAATTTGCGTTTCAACAAGGGCTTTCTGGGGAATTACAATCATTCCCGCACATCATAGAGCTTGGTGCAAAAAAAAATCAATCAATTCATCTTAATTCATTTCCCCAATCTGTTTCGGAATGCATTCGCATTTATTATATAAATGAAGGAAAGTTTGAATGGAAGATCAATGATGAAACTTATATACTTTATCCCGGTGATGTCTCACTGATCATGCCAAATGAAAAATTTGGAAGTGAAAAAGGCGTGCTGGAGATCGGCAGCATTTCATGGATACACATAAGAGTTCCAAATCACGGCAATAATGAATTGTTATCAGGAAAGTGGAGTAGTCTTTCAGAAACAGAAAGCCAGGCCATCAACAAAGTTCTTTCAATGAGCAATATGCCCGTGCTTTCAAAATTACCCGAAGCAGGAAGAATCCTCCGGTATATACATGATGAGATCTTTAACCAGGAGATCGGTTATTCTACAAGGGTTAATCAACTTATCGATGAATTGTTTATCATCATTACAAGACACCTGACAAAGCAAAACAATCGTGCAAGAGATTTTCCTAAAGTATTCATGCAATTAGAACAGGCATTGCGTCAAAATCTTTCCCAACAATGGACAGTAGAAGAAATGGCAGCCATTGCAGGTATGGGCACTACACTGTTCAATGAAAAAGTAAAAAGCTATACGGGCTTTACACCACTTAATTACCTGATCAATATCCGTATTTCGGAAGCGATCAAATTACTTAAGAAAAAAGATGTAAGTATAACCGATATCGCATTGGATACAGGATTTTATTCATCGCAACATTTTTCAACAACGTTTAAAAAACTCACCGGCTATACACCCAGTGAGTTTAGAAAAAATAATTTGTCACTAGATTAATTGTCAACGTATGAAATGTATAATTACCATCGAACTTGGCACAAATGCAGTAAGAGTTTTCGCATTTGACTTAAACGGTAATGTCATTGGTTCGCAACGAGGCTACTATCCTACTTTCCACACCGCACCAGATTATAGTGAGCAGGACCCGGATCAGATGTTCATCACTATGTTGTATGCCTTAAAAAATTTATTGAACGAACATATTCATCCAAAGAAATATAAAGTTGCTTCTATTTGTTTTAGTGCATCTATGCATAGTGTACTGGCGGTGGACAAAAACGGAAATCCATTAGGAAATGCAATTACCTGGTCTGATAACAGGGCAAAGAAAGAAGCACAAACTTTAAAATCTTCATCATTAGGAAAAACAATTTACACCGCAACCGGTACACCTCTGCATCCAATGTCTCCATTGACGAAAATAGCATGGATAAAAAATAATGATAAAGAAAGGTTTAAACAGACAAGTAAATTTTTATCGATCAAAAGTTATATCATCAAACAGTTAACCGATGAATATCTCATTGATTACAGTATTGCATCCGCAACTGGCTTATTGAATATTCATAAAATAAAATGGGATTCAGAGGCGCTAAAGTTCGCAGGAATTACTCCAGCTTCTTTACCTGATCTTGTTCCCGTCTTTACACCATTGGGAAAATTGAAAAAAGCATATCAAAGCTCTCTTGGACTTTCAGCTGATACAAGGATAATTATTGGCTCAAGTGATGGTTGTATGGCAATATTAGGCGATGGAGTAAAAGGTGAAGGCAGGGCAACAATAACAATAGAAGATAGTGGTGCAGTAAGAGTAATGGGTGATAAAGTATTAAAAGATGTCAAACAACGTTTCTTTAATTATTTGCTTACAGAAGATCGTTATGTTTCAGGTGGGCCAACCAACAATGGAGGAATAATCTTTGAATGGTTCACCAAACAATTCGGTGATTTTAAAAATCCATTTGATATCGAATTCAGCATGCAGGACCTGATAACAGAGGCGTCAAAAGTTTCTGTCGGTTCTGAGGGTTTATTATTCCTGCCTTATTTATTAGGAGAAAGAGCCCCGATATGGAATGCAAATGCCAAAGGAGTTTATTTTGGTTTGAATATAAAGCATGAAAGAAAACATTTTATAAGAGCAACGATCGAAGGAATACTTTACGAGATCTATAGCATTGGAAAAACATTGGAAGAAAATCGTGGCATAAAGCGACTCTCGGTAAACGGAAGTTTTGCCAACATTCCTTTTTGTACGCAAATGCTGGCTGATATTTTTAATAAGCCTGTACAGTTAAGACAAAATTTTCACAGTGTTAGTTATGGCGCATTCCTGGTCGCTGCAACAGAAATGGGTATTTATAAAAATTTAGATGAGGCTGCAAAAACTGTTGTGCTGCCTGATGAATATTTACCGGACAAACAAAACCACAATACATATATGAAATACTTTAAAATTTTTGAAAGGCTAAGCACCAAGTTAGCCCCTGAGTTTGAAGAGATCGCTAATCTTCAATAACGATAAATAAATTTTAAACTAAAAAACCACGCTATATGAAAAAATTAATGCCGGTAATGATCACTTTGTTGTTCTTCTCGTTTACAATGGAAGCACAACAAGTAACACTTACACCTGAACAGATCAAGGGTCTTACTCCTGAATGGAAAGGCGAACGCTTTCCTGATGGAAGACCTAAGGTATCTGATAAAATGCTGGAACGATTAAAGAAAGTCCATTTAGAAGAAGCATGGGGAGTACTTCGAAACAAAGGGTATCAAAATCAATTTGAAGGCGACTGGGATATTCAATTTCCTGATTCTGTTATGACAGGAAGAGTGGTAACAGCACAATACATGCCCTTACGTCCGGACGTTGACAAGATCATGAAAGATATCGGTAAGATTGAAAAAAGGATCGGCGCTCCAAATTCATGGCCCATCGATGTATTGAAAGATGGAGATGTATATGTAGCGGATAGTTATGGAAAACTTGCTGATGGCACGTTGATCGGTGATAATCTTGGTAATGCTATTTATGCGAAGTCTCATCGTGGAGTAATTTTTTATGGTTCGGTAAGAGATGTGGAAGGTTTAGATGAGATCAAGGGTTTTAATTCATGGACAAAAGGAAACGATCCATCTTATATTCAGCAGATGATGCTTGCTGGTATTAATGTTCCTATTCGTATTGGCAGGGCAACTGTTTTACCCGGTGATGCCGTGCTTGCCAAAAAATATGGAGTGGTTTTTATTCCTGCGCATCTTTTAGACACAGTTGTATTAAATGCTGAATTCATATCATTAAGAGATCAGTTCGGTCATCAGCGTTTGCGTGAAGGAAAATATACACCAGGGCAAATTGATACGCAATGGACAGATGCGATCAAAAAAGATTTTTTGCAATGGATAAATGATAATCCCGGTAAGCTTCCTATGACAAGAGAAGAACTTGATAAATATATGAGAGATAGAAACTGGTAAGAGAAGTTGTAAGTTTAGGTTCCAGGTTTTAAGAACCTAAGTTACACTTTCAAACAATTAATATAAATCGGTAAACAATACATACAACTTATTACTTAACACATAAAACTTTTTTATATGACACCCTCAGAAAAATATCTAAAGAAACTTGGTTTAAAAGAACCAGAAACAAATGAAGCAATTACTTCAAAAAATAAAAATGAAGAGAATGAAAATAGTCGCCGATCATTTTTTAAAAAAACAGCGATGGGCGGTATTGCATTAGGAGCAGCAACACTGCTTTCTCCAATAGAAGATGTAGTAGCTCAAAGCACTCAAAAAGTAAGTCGCTATGGTGCTCCATCTGATCTGAAAATTACTGATATGCGTTATTGCCTCACTGCAGTAATGGGTGGTACTGCGATCATCCGCATCGATACGAACCAGGGCATTTATGGATTAGGTGAAGTGAGAGATGCTGCTGATGTTCGTTATGCATTGTTTCTTAAAAGCAGGATCCTTGGTGAAAATCCATGCAATGTTGAATTGATATTTAAAAAAATAAAACAGTTTGGTGGACAAGCAAGACAAGCCGGTGGTGTATGTGCTGTAGAAATGGCTTTATGGGATATATGTGGTAAAGCATACAATGTTCCGTGCTGGCAATTATTAGGTGGCCGTTATCGTGATAAAATAAGAATGTATGCCGATACACCAGAATCAAATTCACCGGAAGAACAAAAGAAACTGATCAAATATCGTACAGAAGATCAGGGATACACATGGTTGAAGATGGATGTTTCTATTGGTGAATTAAATGATGTTGAAGGCGCATTGGTAAACGATAAATTCTGGCGGAATACGCAAGGTAATTTGGCACAATGGGGCGATCAGAATAATATGATGTCTTATGCAAATGCATTGCACCCATTCACACAAATACAGATAACTGATAAAGGATTGGAACATTTGCAAAAAATTGTTGAGAATGTTCGTGGCATGGTTGGTTACCAGATCCCTCTTTCTACTGATCATTATGGACATTTTGATTACAACAATGGAATTCGTCTTGGAAGAGCATTGGAAAAATACAGGCTTGCATGGTTAGAAGATATTGTTTCCTGGGAATACACAGATCAAATAAAAAAAATGTCTGATGCATTAGAAACACCAGTGCTAACCGGTGAAGATATTTACCTGCTAAAATATTTTAAACCACTAATAGATGCCCAGGCCGTAGATATTATTCATCCTGATCTTGCTTCATCTGGTGGTTTATTGGAAACAAAAAGAATTGGTGACTATGCAGAGGAACATGGTATCGCAATGGCAATGCACCAGGCTGGCACGCCGGTTTCATTTATGGCAAATGTTCATTGCGCTGCAGCCACACAAAATTTCCTCGCATTAGAACATCACTCGGTTGATCTGCCATGGTGGGAAAGCCTGGTAAAAACTACTGATGGAAGAAAGCTGATCACAAAAGGATTCGCCAATCTTCCTCTTTCTGCCCCCGGTCTTGGTATTGAATTAAATGAAGAAGTAGTAAAGCAACATCTTCATGCTTCTGATAAAACTTATTTCGCCCCAACAACTGAGTGGGATGCAAAGCGTTCACACGATAGGATTTTCAGTTAGAAATTTATTTACGATTAAACCAAAACGAATGCAAGGAAAATCGATTTACAATATTTTATATGGTGTAGCGGCGTTGTTAGCAATATCGTTCGTCTACTTTACATTTAAACAAAACCTTGAATGGGCCGGTTGGTTATTAACATTTTCACTGATATGCCTCGCAGCTGCATTCAGAGGGAATAAGTTATTAAAAGGATTGTCATTTACCGTAATAATTTTTGCCACAGTTTCTATTGCAATGTATCATCCCGAATATTTCCAGCAATGGGGTGGATATAAATTAAGCGGTTTGATCATTCCACTTATACAGGTTATCATGTTTGGAATGGGGACATCCATGAGTTTAAAAGATTTCGCAGGTGTGATCAGAACACCAAAAGGTGTTGCTATAGGAGTGCTCAGCCAGTTTATCATAATGCCTTTGCTGGGTTTCACGTTAGCAAATCTTTCAGGATTTTCACCCGAAATAGCAGCGGGATTAGTTTTGGTCGGTTGTTCACCCAGTGGTCTGGCATCAAATGTCATGTCATACCTGGCCAAAGCGAATCTTGCGCTTTCGATTACCATTACTGCCATCACCACTTTGCTTGCGCCGTTTGTTACTCCAGTACTTATGAAACTTCTTGCAGGTGCATTGATTGAAATTGATGTGATGAAGATGATGTGGGATATCATTAAAATGATCATCATTCCTATCGGTGCAGGCCTTATTTTTAATAAGCTGCTAAGTGGCAGATCCCGCTGGCTCGATAAAGCGATGCCGGTGGTTTCAATGATCGGGATCGCATTTATATTAACAATCATCACTGCTGCAGGAAGAGATAGCTTGTTGAAAATTGGACCGATGCTGATCTTGTTGGTTATTATTCATAACCTGTTTGGTTATTTTCTTGGGTACTGGTCTGCTCGTCTTGCTAAAATGCCAGAAGCTGATTGCAGGACAGTGGCACTTGAAGTAGGGATGCAAAATGCCGGACTTGCCTCTGGAATTGCAAAAGAAATGGGGAAGATTGCTACAGTTGGTTTGGCGGCGGTTGTCTTTGGTCCTTTAATGAATATTACAGGATCTGTATTGGCAAGCTGGTGGCATCATCGAAAACCGAAGGGAACAAACACGAATTAAAATCACTGATCCTATGTTCAAGGAAATTATAAAATATGATGGCGAATGGGCAAAAGACAGCTTTATCACTCTTTCAGAAAAACCCGGCATTGGCGTAGAAATAAATGAAGAGGGAATGAAAAAGTATGCAATATCCGGTATCCCATTCTTTGAATAATATTTTTCTATAAATAAAATGATATGAACTCACGTCGTAAGTTTTTACAAAATATAGGTGCTTCAGTTATCGCAATTCCATTCTTGTCAAAGAATGAGTATTTAGAAAGATTCAGAGATCTAAATGATAGATCGCATGAAGGTCCTGTATTACGTGTGGCAATCATGGGTCTTGGCAGTTATGGTACCCGTGTTGCTGATGCAATGCAATCATGCACGAAAGCAAAATTAGTTGGAGCGATAAGTGGCACTCCGTCTAAACTAACAGCGTGGCAAAGCAAGTATGGCATTCCTGAAATGAATTGCTACAACTATGAAAACTTCGACAACATTAAGAACAACCCCGACATCGATGCGGTATATATTATTACCCCAAATGCATTGCATAAAGAGGAAGCAATAAGAGTCGCTAAAGCTGGCAAACATGTGATCTGTGAAAAACCAATGGCGATAAATGCAAAAGAGGGAAAGGAAATGGTGGATGCTTGTAAAAAAGCAAATGTGAAATTATTGGTGGGTTATCGTTTGCATTTTGAACCAAAAACGCTGGAAATAATTAGAATGAGAAATGCGGGTGAATTCGGGAAAGTTTTATTCTTCCAGGGATTATCTGGTTTTCGAATCGGTGATCCTACACAATGGCGATTGAAAAAAGAATTAGCTGGTGGCGGTGCCATGATGGACATTGGAATTTATTCTATTAATGGTGCAAGATATATGATTGGTGAAGACCCGATCTGGGTAACTGCACAAGAAACAAAAACTGACAAAGAAAAATTCAAAGAAGGTGTTGATGAAACAATTCAATTCCAACTTGGTTTTCCCGGTGGAGCTGTCGCATCTTGTTTATCCACCTATAACATGAATAATCTTGATCGCTTTTTCCTGGATGGTGAAAAAGGATTTGCAGAATTATTGCCTGCAACTGGTTATGGCCCCATAAAAGGAAAAACAAATAAAGGCGAGCTGGATTTTCCCCATGTAACACATCAAACCGTACAGATGGATAAAATGGCTGAAATCATTTTGGAAGGTAAGCAACCGATCGTTCCGGTTGATGGTGAAGAAGCTTTGAAGGATTTGAAAATAATTGATGGGATTTATGCTGCGGTAAAATCTGGTAAAAAAGTTAAACTATCACTTTAAGTTATAGATATTAAAAATGAAACGTAGCATTATTTTCCTTTCACTCATTTTAGTTTTTTGTAGTTATAAAACTATCATTGAAAAACCAAAAATGAATAGTATAAATAAAAAAAATGTTTGGGTATTCATAATGGCTGGCCAGTCGAATATGGCAGGACGCGGAATCGTTGAGGCAGAGGATACTGTTACTAATAAAAGAGTTTTATCCATTAATAAAGACGGACAAATAATTATAGCCAAAGAGCCCTTACACTTTTATGAGCCAGAAAGAACAGGCCTGGATTGCGGGCTTTCATTTGCAAAAACATTGATCACAAAAATCCCTAAAAATGTTTCTATATTGATTATTCCAACCGCTGTTGGAGGCAGTTCAATAAGACAATGGTTAGGAGATTCTGTCTATCGAAACGTAAAATTGTTTTCAAATTTTTTAGAAAAAGTTTCAATTGCCAAACAAAATGGAGTTATCAAAGGCATTCTCTGGCACCAGGGTGAAAGTGATGCAAATGAAAAAGATATTCCTTTACACAAAGAAAGACTTCATTTATTGTTTTCAAAATTCAGAAATGCAGTTGGAAATAATAAATTACCTGTCTTACTAGGTGAGCTTGGTTCTTTTTCAGAAAACGCGGCCAACTTTAGTTTGATAAACAAATCAATTCATGAATATGCTGCTGAAGACAAGAACAGCAGTGTTATTTTAACGGGAGATTTAAAAGACAAAGGCGATCATTTACATTTTAACTCCGAAGGTCAGCGAACTATGGGAAAAAGGTTTGCTGAAACGTATTTGAAGATGCGTTAAAAAGTTTCACTATCTTTTAAACAAATTAAATATTCATTTTATGGCAACGGGAAAAAAGATATTGATCATTACTGGCGACGCCGGCGAGAGTTTTGAAATCCTTTATGCATCACACCGATTAAGAGAAGAAGGTTATATACCGGTAATAGCCTCCCCATCTGTAAAAAGAATGAATCTCGTGATACATGATTTTGAACCGGGATGGGACACCTATGTTGAAAGGATAGGCTATATTATTCAATCAGATATTTCGTTTGATGAAGTGGAGGCTTCAGAATATGCAGCTGTGTTGATGCCGGGAGGCAGGGCACCGGAGTATTTGCGAAATGATGCAAGAGTAATAGAGATCGTGAAGGAGTTTCATAAGAACAATAAATACATTTTCGCAATTTGTCATGGTGTACAGATATTAGTAACGGCTGGCCTTGTTAATAAAAAAAATATTGCTTGCTATGAACATGTAAAATTTGAAGTGGAAGCTTGCGGAGGGTTTTATATAACCCGGATGAAGCAGTGAAAGATGGCAAAATTGTTACTGGAAAAACATGGCAGTCGCACCCGGAATTCTATAAAATAGTTTTTAGCTGTTTAAGAGAACCTGTTGAAAATTTAACTAAAGCGGCTGGAGCATTCTCTTAAAGATATTTTATCAAAGTCATAGTACTGCTTTATCCATAACCTGCATAGTTACTAAAGCATCCTGGAGCGAACAGGGATTAGCACCTTCTCCACGAAAAAATTTTACTACATTATTAATATGTGGCTGCTGAATATTTGTTGGATATTCCAATTCCAATATCTCTGTGCCGGCATCAGTAGTTAATTCTATTTTACTTACCCGGAAAAAGCTAAAGCGAATGCTTCCCTTATCTCCGATGATCTCACATGAATCGTTTGTCGCAGTTTCAGCTACATTAAAATTCCATACACCATCAAAATAAATATCATCAGCAAATTCCAACTGGACCATTGTAAGATCAGGAACATTGTAACGTCTTCCCTGGTTAGCAGCCTGGACAAATACTTGTTGCGGTGTTCCAAAGATCCAGTACATGATATCCAGTTGATGCGGTGAAAGGTCATGAAATAATCCTCCGCCGGATATTTCCGGATTTATGCGCCAGTTATCTTCCGTTTGGGTAATGATATTACTTACCAGGGGCTGCAATGTTTTCAGCAAGATCAGTTTTACTTTTCCTATTGTTCCATCATTCACTAATTGTTTTATCTTATTGAACAATGGTAATCCTCTCCTGTAATGAGCTACACTCACTTTGGTCGCATACTGTTTTTCCATTGCCATCATTCTTTCTACCGATGCAGCACTTACAGTAATTGGCTTTTCAACATAAACAGGCTTACCTGCCTTCAAAGCCATTTCCAAATATGGTTCATGTGAAGACGGCGGTGTTGCAATGTAAATGGCATTTACTTCTATATCATTTATCAGCTCGGCAGCATCTGCATAATAATTGGGAACAACATGACGCCGTGCAAAATCTTTCGCTTTTTCCATGTTGCGGCGCATTACAGCAACCAATTTCGAATTGGTTACTTTATTGAATGCAGGGCCACTTTTTACTTCACATACATCACCACAACCGATGATACCCCAGTTAACTGTTCCGTTTATATTTTTCATGAAAGCTTATGAACTATAAATTATCAATTAATATGTATTAAAAGTATGCAATCATGATCAAATAATTTTTACCTTTCTACTTAACAAAAACTCTTATCATGCCTCCAACCTCTAAACCATCTTCATTTTTAATATTTCCCTGGGGACTTTTATCAATAATGTTAGTATTGGTGCTCAATCTTGCACTCGACGATGCATGGTTTAATAAAAACTGGAGCTGGATCGCATTAGTATTGATCATCCCAGCTGCAATTCTTGAAAATTTCAAAGTAGGTTATTCTACCATGCGCATCATGTTCCTAAAAGTCTTGTTCTCACTTTTATCATTTTTAGTGGCCGGCATGGCCATTGGCTCCGCATTGACAGGATATCATATAGAAACTTTCCAGGAAGTTGCCGGAGTAAAAACAATCAGGTTACCGTGGTATGTAATTCTTGCTTTAGGGGTGTTACTGCTTATACAAGTTGCACAATTATTCAGTATGCTTAAAGCAGTAAAGAGAGAGTTTATGCAGCTGGACCCTGACCAATAGAAGTTCCAGTATGATATTCAATAATCAATGCTCAATTTTCTATGTTCATTTTAAAATTGATTAATCGCTGCTTTTAAAAAAGGAAGTGTTGGTAATGTGGAAATGATCTTTAATTCTTCAGTCAACGAACTTTCATTATCAAGAAATTTCAATACCTGTTGCGGCTTATTCTTTCTAAAAAGTGTTGAAAAAATTTCTTTCCCCGATTTCCTTTTATTATCCAATACATCAAGAAGCACTTTATCATAAAAAATAAACCGGTTTGGCATAGCTGGGATTTTCGATAATGGCTTTCCTTTAATCAAATGATCGACTATCTGATCGGTCTGTTTTTGTATAAATTGAAATGTATACCCACTTGACGCCTTTGTCATTCCACCAGCCGTACCGATATTGTAACGATCCTCTCTTTCACAAAACGAAAACTTCCTTGTAGTCATTGGTATTACTCCAAATTCTTTTTCAACGACCCTATAATCATTTAATTGAAGAAAATCGCTTAGATATTTTTTTAGCTCGGTTTCATAGACCTCATCCGGCAATAACTCTTTTGAAAATAATGTGTATTCTACCAAAGCCTTTGTTGGTGAAACTGGTAATACGTAAGCAAACCTGGTATCACCCTTTTGATCAATACGAAAATCCATGAATACAGCTTTGGAAGGATCAAAAGCAGGAATTGGTGTTTCTATCAACCAGCCTTTAAAATGTTGTAACAAATTGATGATACCAAAAATTTGTGTCTGCTTTGGTACAATAGAGTTAAAGATCGTGGCATAGTCAAAGTGCTCCATTCTCCCATCGATATGTATTGTAATGCCTTCCTTGTGAATAACACTTTGTGTTATTTCACCATAAAGAAAATCTATGCTACGATGTTTCTCAATTTCTTTAAAGCAATATTGATAGAAATCGATGCCGCGGATCATTTTGTATTGATATGGTGCAATAAACATATCCGCAGAGAAATCATTACTTAAAAAAGAGACTTTATCCCATTGCTTATATACGATGTCTTCAAAAAAACCATTTTCCTTTTCCCAAAAACACCAGGTCCGATCATTCTTTGTTTTGGGCTCTTTATCTATCAGCAGGATCTTTTTATCAGCAAATTTTCCGCTCTTGATCATTCGCATCACCAGGCTCAATGCAGCGCAACCTATGCCCGTGAAAATATAATCGTATTTGTAAGAAAGTGACAAATTAAAATTGATGATTAAAGATAGGGACGATAAAGTATCCCGCCTGAAGCGGGACGAAAGTTTAATCGGAGTTACTAAAGTTGGTATTAAAAAATTTATTGTGTTTCGGGTGAATATTCCACTTTTTTATTTCCGGCCATTAACTTTTTATCCCTTCTTATTTTATCCCAATATTTTTTATGAACAAGCAGCATCCCAAAACTTTCACCATCGTGACGATCAAGATGCTTGTGATGCATTTTATGCGCCCAACGAATGGCCCGAACATAGCTGCTATTGCTGCGGGTAAACCATTTGAACCGCTGGTGAATGATAACATCATGTACCAAAAAATACCCCGCACCATAAGCCATGATACCAAAGCCTGTTGCTTGCATCCACCATACATTATTAAATGTGCCGAAATAAATAAGCAAAATACTCGGCACCGCAAAAATGATAAAGAATGTATCGTTCTTTTCAAAAAAACCTGGTTCTGACTGGTGATGATCTTTATGTAAATACCAAAGAAAGCCATGCATAACATAGCGATGAGTCAGCCATGTTATTCCTTCCATGATCATGAATGTTGTAATAAGTACAAGTATATAATAAAGCCAGGTCATGATGCTGAAATATTTTGATAACGTAACTTCCACCATTCCTCGATCTTAGGAAATGCAAGATGAAACCACGCCGTATATTTTTGCGGGTGCGTTTGCATCGTATCCTTTATCTCTGTTATTTCTTTAAAACAAAAATCATTCACTTCATCCGGATTAGCGTTTAATTTTCCTTCGTATTCACCCGCAAATACATGATCAAATTCATGTTCGGTCAATCCATTATCAAATTTTGCTTTATATACAAAGTCAAAAATCTTTTCAATCGGCGTATTAAAACCAAGTTCTTCCGTTAACCTGCGTTGTGCGGCATCTCTTGCTTTTTCACCGGGCATTGGATGACTACAACATGCATTTGTCCATAAACCAGCACTGTGATATTTACTCAACGCTCTTTGTTGCAAAAGCATTTCACCCTTCCGATTAAAAATAAAAATGCTGAAAGCCCGATGCAACAATCCTTGCCTATGTGCTTCCATCTTATCCATGATGCCAACCATGTCATCATGCTCGTTCACTAATATTACTTTATCATTTTCTATCATCCTATTAATCCTAATTGGTTTTTTACACTGGCTCTTAATACGATCATCATTTTTTTATAATCCGGTATCCTGATCCTTGCTTCCAATACTCTTGCTGGTTCCAGGTTTCTAATCTTTTTAAACAAAGACAAATAATATTTGTACGCAACATATACGCCAAATCTTGATTTGAAGGGTAATTTTATGATTCCTATATATGCTTCTTTAAAATCTTTATAAATATCCTCTTCTATTTGTCTCTTATCATGTTCGGTAAAATTATTGAAATCACAACCGGGAAAATACATGCGGGACAAACTATTATAATCGGCTTTTATATCTCTCAAAAAATTAACTTTTTGGAAAGCGGCGCCTAAAGATCTCGCAGAAAATATTAATTGACCATATAATTCTTTTTTTCCTTCACAGAAAACATACAGACACATCAATCCAACTACTTCTGCGGATCCATAAACATATTCATTAAAATTTCTTTTGTCGTATATCTTCTGGCTCAGATCCATCTTCATACTATGAAAAAAAGCCCTGATCAAATCAAGATCGATCTTGTACTCATTCACTGTTTGTTGAAAACTATTTAAAATTGGGTTTAAACTAATTCCTCTTTCGATTGCTGCATAGGTATCTGTTTCGAATTCCTCTAAAAGCAACGCTTTATCATAATCATGAAAAGTATCGACGATCTCATCAGCAAAACGAACGAATCCATAAATATTATATATGGGCTGCTGAATATCATGATGCAACAAACGAATAGCAGATGAGAAAGAAGTACTGTATTCCTGCGTTGTTATCTTGCTGCTTTTGTTACTTACCGAATGAAATTTCCCGATCATACTTTTCATTTTACTCGTTATTTATTTTCATCGGCCTTAGAGCGGCCAAACTCTTTTATCACTTCTTTTGAAACTACTTCTCCACTGATCAAACATGGCGGCACTCCCGGACCTGGTACCGTCAATTGTCCTGTATAAAATAGATTTCTTACTTTTTTGCTTTTGCATGATGGTTTAAATATGGCAGTTTGCATTAACGTGTTTGCCAATCCGTAAGCATTTCCGCGGAAAGAGTTGTACTCCCTTGCAAAATCAGAAACGGAAAATGTTTTTTTATAAACAACTGCATCAAGGATGGATTGTCCTGTATGTTTTTCCATTCTTTTAATGATCAGCTGAAAATATCTTTCTCTTGTTGCTTCATCATCATTTCCCAAACCCGATGAAACTGGTATCAGTAAAACCATATTGTCGCAGCCAGTGGGAGCAACAGTATCATCAGAAACAGAATTTACACTAGCATAAAAAAGCGGGCTGGAAGGCCACTGCGGATCCCTATATATCTCGCCTGCATGCTGATCAAAAGACGTATCAAAAAACAATGAATGATGAATAACGTTTTTTAATTTTTTATTCAAGCCAACAAAATATAATAAACAGCTTGGTGCCATCACTCTTTTCTTCCAGTAATTCTCATTATAACTACGATATTTTTCAGTTAAAAGTTTTTCTTCTGTAAAATGATAATCTGCCCCGCTTATGATCACATCTGCTTCATAAACATTCTTATTCGTAACTAAATTCTTTGCAGAACCATTCTGAATAGATATTTGTTGGGCTTCTTCATTAAAACAAAATTTTACTCCGAGTTCAATTGCTATCTCATACATCGCCTTCACTACTGAATACATTCCACCCTGCGAATACCATGTGCCGCCTTTTATATCTGCATAATTCATCAGGCTGTAAAGAGCAGGAGTGTTTTCAGGTAAAGCGCCAAGAAACAAAACAGGAAATTCCATTAATTGACGAAGCTTTGAGCTTTTAAAATATTTATGAATATGTTTCTTGATCGATGTAAAAATATCAAGTCTGAATACTCCCTTGAAAATATCACTGTCAATAAATTCTGTAAATGATCTTCCCGGCTTATGCACTAATTTATTGATGCCCGTTTCATATTTAAATGCCGCTTCCTTCAAATATTTTTCGAGTTTTTCACTTGCTCCTGGCTCAAAGTCATCAACCATTTTTGTGAATCTTTCGTAATCAGCTGGTATATCGGTAAAGCCATCATTCCAATAGATGCGATAAGAAGGATCGAGCCGCTTCAATGAATAATAATCTGAAATTTTTTTTCCAAACTTTTCAAAATAACTTTCAAACACATCAGGCATCCAATACCAGCTTGGTCCCATGTCAAAAGAAAATCCATCTTCATTTAATTGCTGTGCCCTTCCTCCCGGCGTTTTATTCTTTTCTATTACAGTTACTTGCCAACCAGCTTTCGCCATAAACGAAGCTGCCGACAAACCTGCAAAACCACTACCCACAATGACCACTGATAATGACATAGAAATTTATTAACGATCCAGTTGTTTTTTTAATAGTTTACGGGCAAAATGAATCCTGCTTTTTATAGTTCCCAAAGGCTCATTCAACAATTCCGAAATTTCTATATATCTGTATCCTTCAAAGTACAACAAAAATGGAATTTTAAAAATTTGCGGAACTTGATAAATGGCCTTGTGAATTTCTGCTAATTGTAAAGAACCTTCTCCATTATTATTTACAATTATTTTATCCGAATTGATCATTGTTTCGTACATCGCGTTATCAAATATTGTTCTCTGTACGATCTTTCTCCTATAATAATTGATAAAAATATTTCGCATAATAGTAAACAACCATGCCGTGATGTTTGTGCCCGTATTATACTTATCCTGGTTTGCTAAAGCTTTATACATTGTTTCCTGGAAAAGATCCCTGGCTATTTCCTTGTCATTAGCCAGGCTTACAGCAAAGGGCCTTAACGGATCAGCATGACTTAACAATAATTCATTGAATTCAATTGTGGACATAAATTTGTTTAACTTTTAATGACCTAAAGTTAAACGCTCTATTCCAGCTATTATTCGATTGTTTAAAAATCGAAAGCGAATCAGAGAGATTCGTTCAACAAGAATTACACAGATATAAAGGAATAGAATGTTATAAGGATGAAATAAACTCTACCAGTTCAATAAGCGAATATTTAAAATCAACATTTTTGGGGATTGCCTTTTTATAGTGTTTCGTGGGAAAACCGGATACAATGATTTTTGCCTTTGAGATTTTTTGAGAGGTTTGCTGAAGAAATTTATCAAAATTGAATCCGGGCGATGTGGATGTGAGATGTATGTAAATAAAATCAGGTTTTTTAATATCAGCAACAAATTGAGCATCCCTTAATGGCACATTAGCTCCAATGTAAAAAACTTCGGCGCCCCGCTTTTTCAATAAATAATAAACAAGCAATAGACCAAGTTCATGATGCTCTTTTTCAGGTAAAAAAAGAAGGAACGACCCTTTTATTTTAGTCACTGATCTTACCTGGTCAATACCAACGATCAATTTTTGGCGTATGATATTTGTAGTTAAATGTTCCTGCGCAGGATTAATATGACCAGTTTGCCAAAGAATTCCGATTCGATCAAAAAATGGAAAGATAAACCGGATGATCACTTTTTCAATTCCATTTAAAGCGATCTGCCTATCTAATATTTTTTCAAATCCCTCTGTATCAAGATCAACTATCGATTGTATAAGCTCATTTACAATGCGTTCCTGTTGAGCCCCGGTTAAATTTAATTCGGCCACTTTTACTTTTACATCGGTAACAGACATTTTATTTATATGGGAGATCTTATAACCATATTTATTCAAAATTGATATGTTCAATATTGCTTTTAGATCGTCGCTACTATAATACCTGATATTTGTATCTGTGCGGGAAGGCTTAAGAAAAGAATATCGCTGTTCCCAAATACGGATCGTATGTGCCTTGATACCAGACAGATTTTCCAGATCTTTTATAGTGAATTTGGTCATTCTTAATAATTACAATTGACCGGTAAAAAAGTTCAAATAAAACTATAATTGCGGATTCAGAAGTTTTCCTGCATCAAGTAATTCTTTTAAACCATGAGCAATTGATGAGCTTTGTAAATGAGAAAAATGATGGGTGTTATGCAGATCGGTTCCGGCAATATCATAGTATCCATGTTTCATAAAATAGCGGGCAAGATCATGTACAGTTTTTCCATACACTCCGGCCAATGACATAATGTTGAGCTGAAAGAGATAACCCGCAGCTTTCAATTCTTCAAAAAACTCTTTATTTTTTTCATGATAGACATAGCGTTCCGGGTGGGCTATTACTGGTTGGTAACTTTGCATTTGCATTTCAAAAAGAAATTCCTTAAAACTATATTGTTCGCTGGCCATCGAAAATTCCACTAATACAAGATTATCTCCAAATGTCAGTAGCGGTTCTTTATTAATTAGTAATTTTTTAAAATTATCATCAAGAAAATACTCTGCAGCAACACCGAGCTCTACTTGTATGTCTTCTGTTTCCAGGTGCTTTTTTAAGGCTTCGTATCTTTTTAAAATATCATCTCTTTTATTAGGATACATGTCTTGCATAACATGCGGAGTTGTGATCAACTTCTTAAATCCAAGATGGACCAGCCCATTTATCATTTCAACTGAAGTTGCCAGGTCAGGAGCCCCATCATCAATGCCCGGCAATAAGTGGGAATGCATATCAGTCTTAAGGAGACTGTAATCAAATGCATGCGATTCTTTCTTTCCCCACAACTTCATAAAATATTATTTGATCCTATGATTCTTTTTATCAAGCAAGTCATGATATAAATTGCTCATATCTTTTACCAGGCGATGATAGCTGAATTTATTTACCACATGATCTTTCCCTTCATAACTGAATTTTTGACGAAGGTCTTTATTATTAACTAGCTGAAGTAAGTGATCTGAAAAAGTTTTTTCGTCAGTTATTTCTGAAAGTAAAGCTGTTCTGTTTTCTAAAACTACATCTGCTATCCCTCCTACTCTAGTTGATACGATCGGCTTACCAGCTGCCTGTGCTTCAATCAGGCTTACTGGTGTGCCTTCATTAAGTGATGTCAATGCAATAATATCAAGTCCGGCACAAATAACATCCACATCTGTTCTCCATGATGTAAAGATCAATGGATGCGGGTGAGCAGTATCAGTATGTTGAGTATATTTTATTTCAAGGTTATTTGCCATTTGTTCAATATCCGCTCTGCTTTCACCATCACCAATAATGAATGCCTTCACTTTACTAGTTGTCTTATTTAAAACACATTTTAATCCTTTTAAAAAAAGTGAATGATTTTTTATTGGCACAAGCCTTCCAATTATACCAATAGCAACTGTATCGTCATCCAATCCAAACTCTGTTCTGAATTTATTTCTTTTTTCTTCCTGGTCAATTATAAAATTATCAAGATCGAGTCCAAGTGGAATAACACGAAACTTTTCAGCGGCTGCAATTTTAAAATCTTTGGACAATTCATTTTTCTGCACATCACTGATCGCAACAATTGCATCGCTTAAACCGGCAAGATACCTTTCTGTTCTTATAAAAAAATTGGTCTTTACCGAATTAAAATAAGAATGAAATACATGACCATGAAAAGTATGAACGATCACAGGCACGTTGGCATGCTTGGCAGCTAATCTTCCCAATGCTCCTGATTTTGCAGCATGTGTATGAACGATATCAGGCTTGAATTCTTTTATCAGTTTTTTCAATTTGTTATATGCTGTCCAATCATTGTAAGGAGAAATTGGTCTTTTCATTTCCGGAATGCATGTAGGATCAATATTATTGGCTGCAGCTAAAAAATCAGCATCCTGTTCATGATCCTCTTTGCCACCGATAACAAGCAAAGTATCAAAATCCGGCTGCATGTATCTTGAAAGATATACAGCATTTTTCGAAGGGCCACCAATGATAAGGCGATTAAGTATTCTTAAAACTCTTGGCATTTATGATTGCAAATTAGATCAGAATAGTTGGATAAAGACCAATAAAAAAATAAAAGTTCTCTTGAGATTCCCTAACCATTGGAAGACAGTCGGGTGAAACCACAGTTCAGAATCATTTGTAACAGGAGTTTTTGTTGCAGGCTTATTTCCTTCTGAAAAAGACTGTATTACTTGTTTCAATACAGGTAATACCGTAGCGTATTGAAGATAAGGATACGTATAAAAATTATCCTGTTTTGGCGGATCGACAAAAACCTGTTCAATAATTCCACCGGTATCTACTCCCGTATCAACATAATGAATAGTGGTACCAAAAAGGTTTCTTTTATCTTTTGCCACTGCCCAATATCCTCCATGAACACCGCGAAATGCCGGCGTAATACCTGTATGAATATTAATAAAAGTAGCATTAACTGACTCAAGTGTTTTCTTTGAAATAATTCTTGTTCCATTCACTATTATAAGATCGGGTTTTAATTGTCTTAATAAAGAACGGCCTTCATCAGTATTCGCATATCTTATTTTTTTAATTAAAATTTCTGGGGGGCCTGTTTCATCAAGTTCGTACTGCTTAAATATTTCCGCTTTTCTTTTCTGAGAGAATCTTTTTATGATAGGAGCAATACAGAGAAAGAAAACCACCTGGCTCATTGCATTTAAATAACCAAGCTTCTTTGCCCTGTTTAAAAATTGCTTCTTACGGGGGATTGGCTTTTCAAACACAACATTATCGATGTCAAAATAATTTTTAAGGTAGTTGTAAACTACATTTGTTGAATCGCAATCTCGTGCCAATATAATGATCCTGGGCTTCATAGGTTTTTTGTTCTTAGATATATCTCCATAAGATTTTGTGACTCAATTTTTCCTTCCTCGTTTAACTGCCAATAAAATTCTAAAACCTGCTCCAGGAATTTAAAATTCTCATCAATGTATCGGCCGAAATTATGTGGGTGCCACCACAACTGGTAAATTAATCCATGCTTTGCTGCAAATTTTATTCCTTGTTTTATTCGTTGAAGCTTTAGACCGTCAAACATTTTAAACCTTGGATTGTATGGGCGAAGAAAACGGCTTGCCGGTATATTAATAATATCACCCGCAGCCGGCACAGGATGACAATGATGACCTGTCACATTCATATATGCATCTGCAAAACGAACTGCTCTTCTTGTATAACTTTCATTTTCCCTTGATACGGGCTTGTATGCGCCTGATAATTCATTGCCCCGATAAATTAAAATTCCTTCTTCCAAACAAACTTTAATATGCTCGTCTGAATATTGGTTGCGTGGAAAGACTATGCTCCTGATCTCTACTCCTCTTTCTTTTGCAGTTTTCATTGCTCCTTGCAGATCACTTCTGAATTGTTCAACTGTTGTATTTCGCTCAAGAGTATAGAAATGACAGAAAGTATGAGTACCGATCTCCTGTCCTTTGGTTTTCTTTATTTGTTGTATTAATGTCGGGGCAAAATGATAAACTGTCTCCAGCTCATTTTGTTCTATATATAAATAAGGGTCATATTCTTTTTGTAAATAATCCGGGCGGGATGCCGGCAGGGAAGAAAGCATTTCTTTCTTATCATTAAAGAAAAGAAATCCAACCGTCGCCCATGTACAATGCACATCATACTTTTCGAACAATGCAAGCAAACGGGGAACAACCTGGTGAACATTTCGAATGTTGTTTCCATAATTTTCCAATGTGCGGTGATCCCTTACACCCCAGAACAATTCAAAGTCTAGTGATATGGTAAATATTCCTTTGCTCAAAGTGGTCTTACATAAAATATTTCTTATACCAATGCTGAAAAACGATCAATACCCAAAGCTGCTCTACAATATTACCAGGAGCAGAAGAGTAAAGCTGTTTTTTCATACAACTGATAAACGTAGCATCAAAGATGCCTTGTTGTTTTACAAATTTTTCGTTTAGAAGATCATCAAAAATATATGTGTACAATTCTTCACGGAACCATTTCAACATAGGAATTTCGAATCCTCTTTTTCCGCGGCTATAAATTTCAGGGGGCAGAATATCACGGAATGCATCTTTTACGATGGTTTTTCTTCCGCCCTTATTTATTTTATATTCTGGTGGTAATCTAAAAGCAAACTCCACTACATGATGATCAAGAAAAGGTGAACGAACTTCCACGCTGTTTGCCATACTCATTAGGTCCACTTTCACCAACATATCACTTATAAGTACTAAGTCAAGATCAGTTTTTAATACTGAATTAAAATCATCATTGATATTTGACAGATATTTTCCTTTTACTGAATCAATAACAGCGTTATTTATTTTAGCAACAGTTTGTTTTGCTATCAACTTATCTATTTCCGCCGATGAAAAAGTGGAAGCCCAATGCCAATAGCGTTCTTTTGCAGTAAGACCAGCGCCTTCGGCATATCTGTTCAATTGCCTGAAAAGATCAGAAAAACGATTATTCCTGCTTTTAGGCATAATTTTCCAAAGAGGGCTACCCATTTTTACAAGACTTCCTGCAATGGATCTTTTTCTTGCCTGCCATTCTGCGTAATGTTTATTATATCCTGCAAATACTTCATCCCCACCATCACCTGAAATGGCAACTGTAGCATGCTTTCTTGTTTCCATGCAAAGAATGAACTGTGGCAATGATGCTGAATCTGCAAAAGGCTCGTCGAAATAATCTAATACATCATATATGTGAGACAAATAATCATCAAAGCCCAAACGAAATGTTGCATGATTGGTTTTAAATTTTTCAGCTACCAATTCTGCAAAATGTGTTTCATCAAAATATTGTTCTCCCTTGAAACCAATTGAAAAAGTGTTCAAATGTTTCTGGTGACGACTTGCTAATGCCACGATCACAGAAGAATCAATACCGCCACTTAAAAAAGCGCCAAGCGGTACATCACTTATCAATCTTTTGACCACTGCATCTTCTAATAAAGGAACAAGTTCTTTTTGCGATTGTTCATAAGTTGGAGCGTTCTTGTATTCGTAGGTTGGTTTAAGCTCATACCATTTTTTTTCCTCAACATTTTTTCCCGTAAGCCGCAACCATGAACCAGGTTCCAATTTTTTCACATGCTTCAACATGCTCATTGGTTGAGGAATATAAGACAACTGAAGATATAGCTGGAGAGCTTCATAATTTAATTCTTTTGGAATACCAAATTCATACAGTGCTTTTATCTCGGAAGCAAAAAGAAACCTGTCATCATCAATAAAATAGTTAAGAGGCTTTTTTCCAAACCTGTCTCTTGCAATAAATAATTCTTTTGTTTGTGTATCATAAATAACAAAAGCAAAAAAACCTTCCAGTAACGGAAGGCATTTCTCCCCTTGCTTTATAAAAAGCTCAAGTAAGATCTCAGTGTCTGAACTTGTACGAAGTTGTTGTCGTTGTTCTTCAGTAAAATAATTGGTGCGAAGTTCCTGGTAGTTGAATATCTCACCGTTAAAAATAATTGTATAGCGCTTCGACTTATCCCACATTGGTTGATTAGCTGCTGCGCTTGTATCAATGATAGCTAATCTTCGTTGTGCCAACCCCATGTCCTCGCATAGATAAATGCCTTCATCATCCGGGCCTCTCGTCTCCAGAGTTCGGATGGATTGTCGTAATTTCGAAACTTGTTGCCGGCCTTTATCGGATAAGGCAACTACGCCAGCAATGCCGCACATACAATATCCTTAATTTTTATGCAATATATCACTATAACTGATTTCGTTTTACTTCCAATTTATCTTTTTGTAGTCTTCGTATTCGCATCTTATTTCAAAAACAAATACTATCCGAAGGATCATCCATTACGCCGTTTCTTTATGCCTGCTTTCACATTTAAGATCATTGGGGCAGTTCTTCTTGGCATCATTTATCAATTTTACTATAAAGGTGGCGATACATTGAATTATTGGCATCAAACAGAAGTTATTAATTCATCTTTTAGTGACTCGATTGGCATCTGGTTTCGCTTAATAACAGGATCGGCTGAAATATATGACGTTGATGTTTATAAATACACAACCCAGCTTTTTTGGTATGGCAGATCTTCCCCGGAATATCTTATTTCAATTATTGGTGCAATCATTGGCTTGTTCACGATGACTACTTATTTACCAACTGCGGTAATATTTTCGGCTCTCTCATTTATTGGTGTATGGAAAATGTATGTCGTTTTTACAAAACTATATCCAAGACTAACAAAACAACTGGCATTTGCTATTTTGTTTATTCCAAGTGTGATCTTTTGGGGTTCCGGGTTCATGAAAGACACCATTACTTTAACATGCATTGGGTGGATCACTCACTTTTTTTACAAAGTATTTTTTGAAAATAAAAAGATCATTCTCAACTCGGCCTGGGCTTTATTTTTTCTCTATGTTATTTTTATTATTAAATCCTATATCGTAATGGCTTTTCTGCCGGCAGTATTGCTTTGGGGCGTAGGCTTAATGTCTTATAAAATAAAGGACAAAAGATTGATTCTTTTTGTTCGTTACTTCTTATACGCATCTGCTATCGGCGGAATTGCTCTGATTGGTGGACGATTACAAAGTGAGATGTTTGGAGAATATAACATCGAAAGTTTGGGCTATAAATCTTTTACGACAAGGGAGTATCTATATAAAATGTCAACCGAAACAGATGGTTCGGGTTATACCCTGGGCGATATGGATCCAACTTTAATGGGCATGTTGCAAAGGGCGCCTGAAGGAGTAAATGTCACTTTATTTAGGCCTTATTTATGGGAAGCGAGAAAACCAATTGTGATGGTCTCCGCCATCGAATCGTTACTTTACCTGATATTTACAATTGTAGCAATTGTAAGAAACAATCCAATTCGTTTGGTGCAACGGGTAATGGCAGACGAAACCCTTCAGTTCTGCCTGATCTTTACATTGGTATTTGCCTTTGCTGTTGGGATCTCGACTTCAAATTTTGGTTCACTTGTGAGATATAAAATCCCTTGTCTTCCTTTTTATACCGCTTTTCTCATCATTCTATATTACCCGCCAAAACAAGAATTGATTCTACGAAAAGAGAGAGATAAAAGCAGGAAGCAAACTGTTTAAACTATAATTCTTTTCTATGTGTTTTTTACCTGCGATACCCATTTGGGCACGCAACTCAGTATTTAGTAACAGCTCCTTCAGATAATTTTTCCATTCCATTTTGTTGCTGGCGATAAACCCGGTTTCATTATGCAGGGTTATCAATTTATTTACTGCTAATGGCGATGCAACAGCCGGTATGCCACAACTATGATATTGTATTAATTTAAAACCGCATTTTCCTTCGAACCACGGCCCTGATTTTAATGGCATAATACCAATATGCATATTTAAAAGATCTTCCTGTTCAGTATCTACATTCCATTCCTTATAAATAAAATTAAAATCCCATTGCGGAGGCTTATTTGAGATGATCAAAAAATTAAAATCGATCTCCTTTTTTAATTCGGGTATTACATCTTCTATCAACTCGAGATTATGTAAAGTAGTATGGGTTCCTGTCCAACCAATCGTGATCTTATTTCCATTGTGCTGATCTTTCTGCAAGTAATGGCCCGCTTTTGTATCTACTACAGTAGGTACAACGAACACAGAGGAATTATAATTGAGAGCATACTCAGCTAAAAAGTTATTGCCAGCCGAGATCTTGTAGGCCCATTTAATAATGTATTTGATCTTCCAGGTCGCCTTCATCCATTTTTTTGCCCATGATACTTTTTCTCCCCCCGGGAGCCATATGGCATCATCAAAATCATATATGATTTTCTTCCTGAAAACTTTTGAAAGTAAAAATTCGAAGATCGGAGGTCCAACAGGAGAAGCTTCCCGAAGTATAAAAATGTAATCAGCGTTCATGGACTTGAACAGGTGGCCTGTTCTGCGAAAGAATCCTTTTATTATCCCTATCAATCTTTTAAATCCTTTTCCCTTCTTGTAAAAAATTCTCCAGGTTTCTGTATCAAGAAAAGGTAACAGTTTGTACGAAAAACCATTTTGAGAAAGATAAGGAAGATATAATTCTACACGAAACCTTTGTGAAGGGGCTGAACGTTTGGGATAAAGCACCCAAAAATGAATCGTTTTATTTCTCATGTTCATTAGGGTAGTGTGATCCTATACAGGTTTGTTGGCTATACAATGCCAGAATGGTGTTTTCTCGGAAAAAAAGATATTAGTGAACCCTGCTTCCCTTAACATGGTTTCGATCTCCTTCCTGGAGAATCGTTTTTCAAGCGGAGTTCCAAACCGATCCAATGCATCGTTCCTGATAATTGTAAGTGATTTATTATGATAATAAGATAAAGGGATCTTCTTATACCATTCTTTTTTCGGGAACAATGCTTTGCAAATACGAGATAAAAAAACAAATGGGAGGTAAACTGTAAAGGAAATAATTTCTGCTGCCAATTGCTTTAAACCTTTAGGCAAACTTGAAATTACTTTTCTTATGCCATTACTTAATTTAAAAAGTATTTTGAATGCCGTTCCGCGGTTATCAAGATTATAATACAGGTATACAAGAAAATACCCGCCTGGTTTGACCTTTTCAAATATCTTTTTGATCGCCCCCGTGGTATCGGGTATATGATGCAAAACGCCTAATGAAAAAATAAAATCAAATGAATTATCAGGGAAAGGAATGTTATCAACCCCGGCTTTTGTTACACGGATGTTGGTTTTGTTTGAGGTAAGCGTTACTGCCGAAAAAACTGCATCACTCGGGTCTATTGCCTCAATGAACTTCACTTTAGAAGAAAGGTAATATGACCATCTTCCCGTTCCACAACCAACATCCAGAACGTAAGAGTCTTTATTTACGGAAGAATGATGTAGCACATCAAAATATTCGTTTCCCATTCTTTCGATCTCTGCTTCATCAAAAGATGAAAATTTTATCCATTCTTCACCGAAACTTTCCACTGTCTCTTTATCAAGATTCTTTTCAGTATCTAGCTTTATAAAATCGGCAATGATCTGATCTTTAAAAGGATGCTTTTCTATCGGCTCCTGGTTATAACTCATCATATAAATTATATCATGGATTCATTTCGATCATGATGGACCCTTATTCTCTCTAATTAAAAATATGTTTCTTTTCTTTCTTTCTTTGCGATTTGCCTTTTTCTGTGACCTATGATTTCTCATCCTGCTTTTGAAATTTGGTCAAAATTTTCAGCATAATAATTAATATTCATCATTCAATTCCTGGTTTCATAAATAGCTTTATAAACATTTTCAGCAATCTTAAATGACCTGTATTGTTCGGCTATTTGTCTTATTCTTTTCTTTAGCTCGTTTTTCTGGTATAAAATTCTTTCAAGCTTCGACAATGCTGAAGAAAATTGGCCTTTATCTTCAAAATTCATTCTTACGCCGATCTCTTCCCGTTCAATAATTCCGGAATCATCCGAAATATTTGGTGAGATCACAACAGGAAGACCCATTGCCCAGTATTCACCATCCTTGATCGAGGTGCAAAACTTTTTTGTAGGAACAGGCTTTACAGGATTGATCGCAAAATCACCTAACGATAAATATAGTGGTACCTCTTTATGAAAAACAAATTTGCTGACGACAATATTGCCGGCAAGCCCGGTTCTATTACATTCTAAATCGATCTCTTTGCGAGGTGCATTGGTAAGCATCAAAAATCGAAAGTCATCTCCCCATTTATCATAGCAAGCTTTTATAAAATCAAAAATTTCTTCCTTAAAGTAAATTCCTCCCAATTTGCCTGCATATACACAAACAATTTTATCCTCAAGTCCTAGCTTCTTTAATAGCAATTGATCCTTTTCTATTGGATAAAATTTTTCCAAATCAACACAAGCTGGTTTTACAAAAAAATTCTTTACACTTACCCCATATTTATCAAGGGCATATTGTCTCATTCCGGCAGTTGTTCCAATTAATGCACTAGCTTTTTGGGTTTGTTTCTTCTCAAATGAGAACAGCATTTTATAGGCTGCCCCATTGGGCTTCCATGTACCATTTTCCACCATTGATTCTGCATGAGGTTCATAACTATCAACCACAAACTTTACACCGGTAAACTTGCTTAATAAATATGCAAGTCCCCCTGCAGGAGTACAGATTGCATGGATGGTTTGAATATTTTCCTTTTTGATAAGGGTATATAATTTGCGGAGATTTCCTAATAATCCAATTATTTTTTTAAACCCAAATCGCCTGTACGGCTGCGCAAGCAGCTTCATATTCTTAACCGACCATGCTTCATTTATTAGATCCGATTCCTGGCTGGTTAAAGCAATATCCTGCTGCTCTGAAGTCAACAAAAATATTTTTCTATCATCAGAGATTATTTTCCGAATGATCTCAACATAAGGCAGCGTGTATGTTTGTACCAGCGCATCTTTAAAGCTCCATTGTGTTAATACGAGAATATTCCCTTCGGGTTTCATCTAAATCTTTTGATCAATTTTCTTCCCACAATTGACTTAGCAAGTAACAATAAAAAATCTTTCTGCAATCCATCTTCTTTTATTGCAGCTATTGCTTCCTTTATTGCCGCATTTCTCTTATGATCAAGATACTCATGTACACCGCAAAAAAAGTGAGACCAGGCTAACAGGGTTTTTTGGGCTACAGTGGATAAGTTTAGTTGTTCCAATATCCAATCCGTAGCTTTTTTCCTGGCTTCAATTACTTTTTGATTATTGTTCATTGATCGTTCATCATGCTGGCGCATTGTTATGCAGATCTCATCTTTAATAAATATTTTATTGCCTGCAAGATTCTCTAACAGAAACAACCAGTCCTCCATTGATGCTAATTCTCTTTGTGGCGGAAAAAACTTAATGTCATTGTCTTTGATCTTTACACAATAATTGCAAGCAAGGATATTTCCCCTAAGAAATAAACTTTGATCATACCAACCCTCGGCAAGAGGCCGAAGAAGAGGATGATGCTCTGTTTTTCCGTTGTTATCGTAATTGTATTTGGTAGCAAGCAGTTTTACACCGGGGTTTACAACAATGACCTTATTAAGCGTTTCGAGATAATGCGGCTTCATAAAATCATCGGAATCAAAAAAAACTGCGAAATCGCCTTGTGCTTGTCTTAAACCAAAATTTCTTGCGGCTCCTCTCTCTTCATTTTCCTTGCGGAAAAATTTTACTCTGGATTCTGTGCCGTAATTTTTATCAACAACTTCTTTTATGTTTTCTTTACTACCATCATCAACAATGATTATTTCAAAATGCGGATAATTTTGAGACAGTACGGTATCGATCGTTTCTCTTATCAGATGGGCCCGATTGTAAACAGGTATAATAACTGAGAATAAGATCATAAAATTACCTGGCACTCACCAGGTCTTTAATTGATTTGAACAAATTCAATGCAAAAGAGGGATAACTCAACTTGAAGCTGACAGTATTTAATCTTGGATCTTCTTTCCACAAGCTTGGATCAAAATCTGATTTCATCCTTTTTTTTAAAAGTCTTGCCTGGTCTAGTTGATTTGTCCAATACAGATCTTTAAGAATATGCCCAAGGTGAAAGAAAACTGATCTTTTTTTCTTTATCGATATTTGAATTTTATTATCAGGCTGAAAAGTATAAGGCACACTATAAGCAATCTCTTTATCAAACAAGCCGGTTTGCCCAAGATAGTTTAGCTCATCTGTCCAATTAAGATTTTTACACAAGTTGATAAACGATCTTTTCCAATCACTGATGAATCGATTGCTTTCTGCTATGGATTTACTTTGCTGATGCAGACGATACTTTGCTAATACTTTATCGATAGGTAAAAAATTACATACTAAAGTCAATCGTAAAAAAAGATCATAATCCATTCCATAATGCAGTGATTCGTTCAGCAGGCCAGCCTGGTCCAAAAATGATTTTCGAAAAAAAGCGGAAGGTTGTGGAAATACCATACCACTTAAATAGGCTTCTTTGCAAGGTAGTTGGTAGGTAAATCTTATTTCCTTTACTTTATCCGACTCGAAAATAATTGCACCGCCATGTACAAGCCCAATATCAGGTGGAGCTGATGAAAAGATTGAAGCAATAGTTTCTAAAGAACCAGGCATCAGTAAGTCATCACTGCATAACCAACTAATGATTTCCCCAGTTGCCCTTTCAAGTCCTTTATTGATCGCATTGCTCTGACCTTTATCTTTCTCACTTACCCACCATGCAAGATGCTGTTCATATTTTTTTATAACATCAACACTATTATCGCTGCTACCGCCATCAATAATGATCAATTCAAGATTTGGATATTCCTGATCAATTACTGATCGGATCGTCTCCTCTAAAAACTGCCCTTGGTTGTACGAGGGAATTACAATACTGATCTTCGGCAAATCCATAACGATGGGAACAGGAAGTTATAAGTGCTGATTAAACTCAGCCATATAGAGAGATAAATCTACTATCGATTTAATTTGAAAGAATAAGCCCTTTATTCATATATTCAGGAATGGCAATATTGAAATTCCTCAATATTGTTGGAGCAATATCAGTTGTTGAAATAGTAGCTACATCATTGCCGTTCAATCCTTTTGCAGGAGCATATATGATCAATGATCCTTGCGGAATATGATAAGCTGTAGCCCCACACCTATCTTGTATTTTTACATTTTCCATTCCTGAATGCACTAATGGAATTATTTGTCCCATTAATTCAATTGTAATGTTGCTTTCATCCAAATTCGAAAAGCCGATGTCAAGACTGTAAAACCCTTCTGCTTTTTGTCTTGAATGAATGACCGTCCCATTTATCTTGAATGTCGCCAGCTTATTTTCAAATTCTTTTCTTTTATCTACATGAATCTGCACATTGAACTGAGGAACCATCGATGGTTTTAATTCATAATAAGCAGCGCCAAGTCCGAAGTTTTCCATGAACTTTTTTCCATTGGTAACAAACAGATCAGTATAAATTTCTTTTGCTTCAACAGCTTGCTGTCCCATACTTGAAAGTACCCACAAAGAATATTCTGGATTTTTCTCAATGAATTTTGCAAGACGACCGATCATTTCATCCGCCTTTTTCATTGTGTAAACAATCTCGCCATTATATGTTTCGATCCACTCTCTTCCTAATTTCAAACTTTCATAATCATCAGGAAAAGAGGCGGCCCAATAACGATGTTGGGAAGACGCAACATGATTTGTAAAAAAAGTTGAAAAACCTGGTTTATGTGTTTCAAGTTGCTTAAAAAAAATATCAAACCCGATAATTGATTGATAAGTCCTTCTTCTAACCACCTTCCATTTGTTTATTCTTTCATCTACTAATTGTGTCGCGATATCGGTTGCAGTTTTAAATCTCAATCCCATATCTGGCAGTTTCATTAAAAATTCTATTGTTTCCCTGCCTGGAATCTTATTATTTACTACTCGGCTATTGTCTCTTGCCATTGCAAGATTAAATTTTTGAAATGCTTCCATTTTTTTGGGGAAACATTCACTACCTGCGGCAAATGTGTCAGGAACATAAAAAGAAAAATTCCCATTATTCTCCGGAAGCGGGTAAGAGTGTAGTGATCCAAACAATCCAACTTTTACTCCATTTTTTGCAAGCATATTCCATATAGAAGGAAACTCTCTTTCTTGCTCATTCAAATCTTGTCCGAAATCTGAAATAAGGTGCTTTTCGTTTGTAATACCACGGTGTACAGTTGGCCAGGTAATCCATGGTGAGAGATGACCCTGATCCTCAGAAAAGGTTTCATATTTTCGGCCTTTGGCTAAAATTTTGGCCAAATTTGATTCAGGATAGAGTTTGCAGAAATGATGAATGACTTTGAAGGGAACTTCGTTCAATTCGAAGAGGATGACTTTCATTAGTTTGGATTTTACGAAATACTTAGTATAATTCGTAGGGTCGGGTCAGGTCTCTATAACGTCAAAAAAGGAAAAAAAATATACGGATTTACAATTTTTTATTTTTTAAAGACAGATTGAAGGTCCGATATATATAGTTTCAGCTTATTTCTGTCTTTTAACATTTGTAAGGCATAGCCTTTCCAGTATGCCTTTTGGGTTCTGGCGGTCCATTTTTTCTCTTTATCTACTGCTAAAAAAGAGAGAAGATAATTACTAATGACTTTTTTCGACGCAACTCCCCACTCATACCACCAGGGAAAAAGTTTAAATGTATCCGGGTATAGTATTACCCGATAACAATTCAATCTCGCATAAGCTTTTCCAAAACCTTCATATAATTTTTCTAGATAAGAAAATTTCAATCGCCCTGCCGGCATATAATGTTTTAATAATAAGTCATCCTCATAATAAAGATTATAACCCAGCAGGCGAAAAGCATAGCAAATTTCAGTATCGCCTCCTGAGGAAAGAGTGCTACCTTTTCTATCCGAGGTCAAATTGGTATGTTCTCTTTTTATCAACTCTTCCCATACTGATTTTTTTAGAGATATTCCCGCTCCCCACAGATTCCCCTTTTTTCCATCAATGATGCCACTGTTATCTGCCTGTTTGCCAACAGCAAAAGCTTCTTTAAACTTATCAAACCATTCGGGGGGGGTATCTTCAAATACAGCTTCATTCCTACCTCCGCAAACGCCAATATTCGGATATTGAGAGAATAGATCGTTCACTTTTTCAATCCATCCAGGTTCTACCCAATTATCGTCATCAATAAATGAAACAATATCATAGCGTGCATGCATTAGCCCTTTCATTCGTGCATGCATCAATCCAGGTTTATCTTCATTTACGATCACAAAATCAGTAATTGAATTCTTATTCCATGTTTGCGTCGCAATTCGTGCAGTTTGATCAGTGGAAGAATTATCAACAATAATAACTTCCCAATTAAGAGCCTTGCTGAATTCTTGTTGTTGTAGATGCTGTAAAGTGGGCACAATGCGCTGAGCAGAATTATAACAACATACAACAATAGAAATTCCGTTCATTTACACAATGCTTATCGGCTATTTTGACCAGCCATGATTTCTACGGAAAAAACCATCCTCTTTTACAAAAACAAGATCTTTTTGACCCAAAGCATAATCTAAAGGGCGATTAATTCCACCTACTATATCGTACACTACATAGCCAATACTTTTCATATATGTTACTACATCGTAGAAGTCCGGGGAATCTTTTAAAAATCGAAATAAAGAGACTTCAAGAATAATAACATCGACATTCTTCAGGATCTCATTTGCCCCTCGCAATACTTCCAACTCAAAACCTTGTACATCTATTTTCAATAATACTTTATTAAAACGCCCCCACTCATTAACCTTGTATAATTTATTAAGAGTTGTCACAGGAATTTCACGAGGAGTACCATCCGCCACCTCGCCATCAGTTTCTTTAAGCATGGTGCTTCCATGAAAATCTTTATGAACATTCAGAATAAAAGCTCCTTCCGTGCTACCAACCGCTGATATAACATAATTTCCTTGATATTTCTGCTGAAGACCTCGCAAGTCATTTTCAAACTCTTTAAGAGGTTCTATCCAAAAAAAAGTTGAACCCTGAAAAACACTTTGTAAGGGAGGGGTACCATCTGCTGCACCAACATCAATAATAAGATCAGGGGTATATCCTTTGAGCCTAATATTTTTCATTGCATCTAAAAAACTTTGGCGAATGGAAAAAATATCTACAACTCCCTTTTTCCTGATCTCATATCCCAACGAATCGATAACTCTTTTAAATATACTTTTCATTACTTTTTATTTGCAGTTAGGCTATTATCTTCTTATTGTTTTGTAGATGTTATATAGCCATAAATAAAATCGATACATCAACCCTTTAAATACAGGCCATATCATCATGTAATCCTTTTGATCTTTATATTTAGTCCTGGATAAATTATAACGAATATTGCTCCAAATTGCTTTATAATAAGAACTATGTTGATTTTGCTTATTTGACTTTCGAATAAAAAAATTGTAATAAATAAAATCTCTTTCTTCTTGAAGGAATTTCCCCTTCGTAATAATTGATTCCGTTACTTGCGCAGAATGTTTTCTGTAAAATATGCATGGAGCTTCAACAGAATAAACGTGTCCATTTGAAGACAGCCTTAACCAATAATCGATATCTGCTAACCAAAACATATCTGGGTTAAATAATCCTAGTGTGGCATCTTTTTTTCTAATCATTATAAATGAAGGCTCTCCCAATGGATTTAAATTTTTTGATATACACTCATCAATAACATCATTTCCCTTTTTTTTCCCTTTGAAATATATAGGATGTTCAATTGTACTGCCATCATCAAACAAATAAACCCTTGGACTTACTACAAGGTTGATAGAATGATCTTTTAGAAAAGGTGCAATAAGTTCGGACAATGCATTTTCCTTAAAATAATCATCGGCAAATAGAAATTTTAAATACTCTCCATTTGCATGCAAAATGCACTGGTTCCAGTTGCGAACCATTCCTATGTTTTCTGGATTTCGAAATAACTTTACACGACTATCAGTCGTATACTTGCTCGCTATTTCAAAACTGCTATCAGTGGAACAATTATCAACTATGATGATCTCGAAATTTGTAAATGTTTGATTAAGTACAGACTCAATTGCCTGTGCAATAAAATTTTCAGCGTTGTATAATGGGATCAAAACACTGATGGCAGGCGACGTCATTCTAATGATATTTTATTGACTTCTTTTACCTCTGTCCAAATATTTTTTTCAAAATCCCAGCTTTTTATAACCCTGGCAGGTACTCCGGTCGCGATAGTATAAGCCGGGATGGATCTGGTAACAACACTATTTGCACCGATAATTGAGAATTTGCCAATAGTTACACCAGGAAGTATTACAACATTTTGTCCTATCCAGGAGCCTTCGCCAATATATATAGATCCAATGTCGCTTATTGGCTGCTCTTTATACGGGATACCTATTTTATCATATCCATGAAAGCCATCAGAAATAAATACATTAGCCGCAAACAATACATTGTCTTCAATTGAAATTTCTTTCATCGCATATACTTGCAAACTCGCAGTTACTTGCACGTTATTTCCTATTCTTATAAAGGGGTCAAATTTTTGATCGGCATGCGGCGAAGAAAAGGATGAGATCGCTATGATCTTTGTTCCATCTCCGAAAATTATATTTTTTCCTATCTCAATAAATGATGCATCGCCGAATGAACAATCTTTACCAACATACATCCTACTCGAAATAACGGTCTCGTTGTTTTTAAAGACAATGTCGCTATGATCATCGGCGGCAAGCTGGCGTATTATTTTTTTAAATCGCTTCTTTAGACCTTTAAAAAAAGCCATTATAGGTTTTTTAAATATTTGTTTAGCACGTCAACAATGTAATCATAGTGAGTTTCATTTAATCCTGGCCAAACACCCAACCAAAACGACTTGTTCATAACAATATCAGTATTCACAAGGTCGCCATGAATTCTATTTTGTATACCTGAATATGCTGGCTGCTTTGTAAGATTACCACCAAAAAGTAGACGAGTACCAATCTTATTTTCTTCCAGGTGCATGATAAGATCATTCCTTTTTATTGGGCTTTCTTCTCTTACAGTAATTACAAATCCAAACCAACTGGGATTGCTTTTTGGAGTTGCTTCCGGCAATATAAAATGATCTGCAAAAGGCTTTAGTTTGTTATGCAACAAGGCAAAATTTTCTCTTCTCTTTTGTACAAAATTGTCAGCCTTTTTTAATTGACTTAATCCAACAGCGGCCTGTGGATCTGTAGCTTTCAGGTTAAATCCAATATGAGAATAAATGTATTTATGATCATAACCACAAGGCAAACCACCCTGCTCCCATTCAAATCTTTTCCCACAAGTATTATCCTTACCTGGCTCACACCAGCAATCTCTTCCCCAATCCCTGAAACTTTCTGCGATCTTCTTGAACACAGGATTATTTATTAATACTGCCCCACCTTCACCCATTGTAATATGATGTGCAGGATAAAATGATACTGTAGCAAGGTCCCCAAAGCTTCCTGTTTTCCTATTATCATATGTGGCTCCCAGGGAATCACAATCATCTTCAACAACCCATAGATCATATTTTTTAGCGACCTGCATTACAATATCAAGATTAAAAGGATTGCCCAGTGTATGAGCGATCATGATCGCTTTTGTTCTTTTAGTAATTGCACTTTCTATTAATTCAGCTTTGATATTGTAATAAGGGATCTCTACATCTATGAAAACAGGAACACAACCATACTGTATCAACGGATTCACCGTTGTGGGAAAACCTGCTGCAACAGTGATCACTTCGTCGCCGGGTTGTAATGCTCTATCTCCGAGTTTAGGTGAAGTAAGAGCATAAAATGCAGTCAGGTTTGCCGAAGAACCTGAGTTAACTAAAACAGAAAAACGACTTCCAAAATAGCGGGCAAACTCCCGTTCAAATTCATTTGCATATCGCCCGGTTGTTAACCATCCATCCAGCATGGCATCAACACCAGAAAGTATATCTTCTTCATCAAGTATTTTTCCTGTAACCGGAATGTAATCGTTTCCCGGCCTGATCTGCTTTGAAATATTTTTATTGATTATGCTCTTTAATTCCTGAAAAGAATTAAAATCCAAATTTTTAAATGTCATCTACTTGCTTTTCTTTTAAGTATAAACGAATTCCCTTTTCAATGTTTATGGAGGGGGTCCATCCAATTTGTGATCCAGTTAAATGCTGAGGGGCCACCGAAAACATAGTATCGTTCCGCCGGTAAGATAATCCTCCCCAATTTATATTGGCCTTAACACCTGAAATCACTTCCATTAATTCAGTAATTTTTTTTGGTGTAATACCAATACCTGATCCCAGGTGAACTTCTAAATTATTCTTGTCGATTTGATCAAGACGGGAAAGTAGTGTATTATAGAAATCTACTACATCTTCAATATGAATAAAATCGAGAACTTGTTCTCCGGGTGTCATTTTGATATCAGAAGATGAACCCAGTGATTCAAAAATATAATCTATCATTTTTTTTGCCGAATGTCTTCCTCCATAAACAGTGTAGGGAACAATATTCAACAATTTAAAACCAATGATCGACTGGTAATACTCAATTATTGAAAGGAAAGCGGTTTTTGTTGCAGCATAAAGATAGGCAGGCGTTTTTTTCCCTTCCTTAATATGGTATTCTGCAAAAGTTCCTGTATTAATAAATACTTTAACCTTTGAAGATCTTATTGCATCTAATAAATGAGTCCCAAATCGAATATTTGCTTCAATTAGTTTGTCAATTTGATTTTCATCATCTCCGCTCGTAAGATGTGCGGCCAGGTGAATAACTGTATCGGGACCGAAAGACTGAACTTTCTTTTTCCAATCCGGATCATTAACATTTATTATAATAGTCCCGGGTAAAGTATCCTGAATGCTTTTTCTGACTAAAACTGCAACCTGGTATTTTTCAGGATCAATTTTTTTAAGGAGGTGACTTCCTATGTATCCGGAAACGCCTGAAATCAACAGCTTCATAAAAATGGCGATTCGAAATGAGTAAATTGTATAAAAGAACGATCTCTTTCTGAAAGAATTGGTTTATCTACCTTCCAGTCAAAACCAAAAGAATTCCAGAGAATACCATTATCCGCTTTTGAATTATATACTGAACTTACCATATAGACAACGGTTGCCGAGTCTGTAAGAGTAAGAAACCCATGAGCACATCCCTTGGGTATAAGAACTGATCTTTCAAACTCATCTAACTGGATAACTGTATACTTGCCATAAGACGCTGACCCGTTTCGAAGATCGAGTACTACATCTATTATTTTTCCTTCCGTCACATACACCAATTTTTCATGGTCATAAGGTGGTGACTGGAAATGCATACCGCGGATAACATTTTTTACCGACTTGGAATAATAACTTTCTTTAAAAAAGATATTGAGTCCTGTTTCTTGAATTTTTTCGGCATTATATGTTTTTACAAAATCGCCTCGTTCATCTTTCGAATGAAAATTATCAACGATATACACATCACTTATTTCGGTAGTTGTAAAAGAGATCATAGTGACTGCATATAATCGTTAATTTGTTTAGCAGTTATTTGCCTGGGAGTATCGGATCCTGCCTGCACAAGTTTGTACCAATCTATAGTTGCTTTTACTGCTGACAAGCCATTCATTGACGGAAGCCATCCGAGGGTATTCCTTGCTTTTGCATTATCTAATTGAAGCAACCCCGCTTCATGAAAACCATTTTTGGTTCCGTTTTTAATAATACTGCCAGATCCCCAATATTCTATTGCTTTTTTTGCAATATCTTCTACTGTAAAAAAATCAACTTTATCAGGACCGAAATTAAAAGCGTCAGAAAATTTTTCGGGATCCTGAGTTTGTTTTACAGCTAATAAAAGATATCCATATAATGGATCCAGTACATGCTGCCACGGCCTTATTGATCCGGGATTTCTTAAGTATACGGGCTTGTTTTCCATGAAAGCTCTGATCGTATCTGGAATAATTCTATCCTTTGCCCAATCTCCTCCTCCGATTACATTTCCTGCACGGCCCACTGAAATAGATTTCTTATGAGTTGAATAATCAGTAGGATTAAAAAAGGAATTTCTAAGAGAAGAAATAATTATTTCTGCACATGCCTTTGATGCGCTATAAGGATCATATCCTCCTAATTTATCATCTTCTTTATAGTGGTAATCTGCCTCCCTGTTTTCATACACCTTATCAGTAGTTATCATGACACCAATACAAGGTTTATTTAGATGTCGCATTACCTCCAATACATTTGCTGTTCCCTGGGCATTTACTTCAAAAGTGTATAATGGGTTGAGATATGATTCAGTAACCAATGGCTGAGCCGCTAAATGAAAAATGTAATCTGGTTGAAAATCTAAGATCTCTTTTTTCAGCTTTTCAATATCTCTGATATCAGCTATTATAGAATCACAGATGTTATCACCATTAATTCTATAATAAATAGAATTCTCTTCGGGTTTAAGTGAATATCCCTTTATATCCGCACCTAATATATGCAGCCATAGAGTAAGCCACGACCCCTTAAAACCTGTATGCCCGGTTATAAAGATCTTTTTTGACTCAAAAAAGGATTTTAATTCCATGCTACCATGTTTTCCATTTTGCATTGCCGGTATGCCATTCATTCTCCAATTCTGTTTTATCTCTTAAAGTATCCATAGGTTTCCAAAATCCTTCGTGTTTATAAACCATCATTTGGCCTTTTGCACAGATCTGTTCCATTGGCTCTCTTTCCCAAATGCTGTTATCGTCTTTAATATAATTTATAACACCTGGTTCACAAACAAAAAATCCTCCATTGATCCAGGCACCATCTCCTTTAGGTTTTTCTGCAAAGGCTTTTACACTATTATCTTCCCCGACAATAATAGCACCAAAACGACCGCTTGGTTGTACCGCGGTAACAGTACATAACCTTCCATGTTTTTTGTGAACCGCTACTTCTTCCTGTATGTTAACATTTGCTACTCCATCACCATAGGTTAATAAAAAAGTCTCATCACCGATGTATTTGCTAACCCTTTTAATTCTTCCTCCAGTCATTGTATTTAAACCAGTATCAACAAGTGTTATATTCCATGGCTCAGCTTTTGAGTCATGCATTTTTATCGTATTTGCTCCGAGGTCAATAGTGACGTCGGATTTATGTAGGAAATAATTCGCAAAGTATTCCTTAATGATATATCCTTTATATCCGAGGCAAATAATAAAATCATTAAAGCCCTGTGAAGAATATATTTTCATAATATGCCATAAAATAGGCATATCACCAATCTCGATCATTGGTTTTGGCTTTATATCTGTTTCTTCAGATAAACGAGTTCCCAATCCACCTGCAAGTATTACAACCTTCATATTAATGTGATTTTTCAGTGTGCCATTCAAATTTGGGTCTTACAACACCTATCCATTTATTATGATATTCTTTAGACATTTCACCAGAATCAATTCCATTAAAGAGTATCGCTTTCTCAGCATAAGTATAAATTTCCTGTAAATATTTTGACAAATAAACATCAGCAAAATAAGTATTATCGTTTAGAAAATTACCAGGGATTACGATGCTGGAATTATAAACACCTTTTTGTAATGGAACACCATAGTATTTATCTGATCCCGAAGAAGCAGACGGAGAATTGAAAGACGCAAAAACCTCTACATCAAAATTATCTTTTAATACAAGACTGGGAGTGCAGATTAAATTATTTTCTAAAACCTCGTAAGTGATGTCTATCGATAATGGTTTTGCTATGTCTACATCTGTCCGATGAGTATCGTTTTGCTTAATGCTTACGGCCAAAAGTTTTGCTTTGTCAGAACGAATTTTGATCGCAGAATTAATATTTGTGTTATCAGCCGCTACACTTAACATATAATCCTGGATGATCTCATCAGATCGCCCCATCTTTACAAACTTTCCTGCCCTTAGTAATATTGCTGTATTACATAGGTTAGCTATTGCAGGCATATTATGACTTACAAACAAAACAGTTCTGCCTTCACTAGCACTTACATCCTGCATTTTTCCTAGGCATTTTTTTTGAAATTCAGCATCGCCTACAGCCAATACCTCATCCACTACTAATATTTCAGGCTCTAAATGTGCAGCCACAGAAAATGCCAACCTAACATACATACCACTACTATATCTCTTAACGGGTGTATCTAAAAATTTCTCTACCCCTGAAAAATCAACGATCTCATCGAATTTTCGTTTTATTTCCGCCCGACTCATTCCTAATATAGCTCCATTTAAAAAAATATTTTCTCTACCTGTCAACTCAGGATGAAAACCGGTCCCCACTTCAAGCAAGCTTGCTACACGACCTTTAATAAAAACTTTTCCCGTTGTGGGTTCAGTGATCCTGCTTAGAATTTTAAGTAAAGTGCTTTTGCCAGCGCCATTTTTTCCAATTATTCCAACACGGTCACCCTTTTTGATTTCAAAATTCAAATCATTTAGCGCCCAAAATTCCTCCAGGTTATCTTCGGTTGCCTGCTGACCTGTGATCACTTTTTTTGTCCGTGAAAAAAAATTATTAGCCCGATACAACAATTGCTCACGAAAAGTTTTATACCCGCCACTGGACTGATGCCCTATGATATATTTTTTTCCGAGATTCTCTGCTTTTATTACTGTTTCTGCCATTAAAAATAGTTGCTAGACTTTATTTTTTTTGATCAGTATTGCCGGATTGCCAGTATAAATACCAGGAACTAAAATATCTTTTGTCACAACACTCCCTGCCCCTATTACTACATTATCACAAATTGTAACTGGTAGTATAGTAGCATTAGAGCCGATTGAAACATTTTTTCCTATAATGGTCTCCTTCCATTTTGATCTATCACCACCAGCAGGGCTACCGTCTTTCATGGTATCATTTATAAACATTACGCCATGACCAATAAAACAATTTTCATTGATCGTCACCAATTCACAAATAAAACTATGTGATTGAATCTTACTATTACTCCCGATATTTACTCCTTTTTGTATTTCACAGAAGGGGCCCACAACACAATTATTCCCAATAACACATTCAAAAAGATTTACAGGCTCAACTACTGTAACGTTTTCCCCAAATTGAACATCTCTTATTCCACTGTATTTTAAAAAAGGCTTGCCCATTATTTAATTGTGTAAGTCTGATGCCCAATAAATTTTTTCGATGATTTCCACTGTCTTTAATCCATCATGGCTGCTTACTGTCATTTTTCCATTATGCTGTAACACTTCAACCAGGTTTTGGTAAACTTTATCATGATTGCTCATTGAGCCCTGGTAAGAACCATAGTCATTTGCTTTATTACCCATAGGTAGATCAATGATCTTCTCTCCAGCGATCATCTGATATTCTAATTCATTTAAATATTCTCCCCCAATCTTCACAGTTCCTTTTTCCCCAAAAATTGTCAGGGAGCCTTCCATATTTTTCTGGTAGCTATTTATTGTATAATTAATACTGCCTATTACGCCATTCTCAAATTCAAGTAATGCAACGCCGGTATCTTCGAACTCTATGCTCTTTTTATGTGCAAAATTTTTCCGGATCGTATTTACATTTTTTATATCTCCGATCATCCAGTAAAGCAGATCGATAAAGTGACTGAACTGTGTAAATAAAATTCCTCCATCAAGTGCCAATGTCCCTTTCCATGAAGTTTTATAATAAGAATCATCCCTGTTCCAAAAGCAGTTCAATTGAACACTATAAACTTCGCCAAGCTCTTTTTCGTCCAGAATCTTTTTTACAGCAGCGACAGGTGGGTTAAACCGATTTTGTTTTACAATGAAAAGTTTTCTATCGCTTTTATTTGCTGCTTCTATCATGTCTTTACAATCTTGCGATCTTATCGCCATTGGTTTTTCACACAGAACATGGCACCCGGCCAGCAATGATACAATTGAATGTGTTGCATGTAATCCATTGGGCGTACAGATCACAACTACGTCAGGTTTTTTAACTTGTAGTAATTCTTCAATAGTAAAAAAAATTGCAGCGTTGTATTTATTCCCAATCTCATTCGCCTTGTTTTTATCAATATCACAAACAGCAATGAGTTTACCAATGGCTTGTATATACTCAGCGTGACGTTTGCCAATATTGCCACAACCGACGATCGCAAATGAAAGTTGCATTGAAAGGATCAGATAAGATCAGCAAAACTTTTTTCCATTCTTCTAAAAGTACGTATGCCTATAAATAGAAAAAAGATAATGACACCCAACGATAAAAACATTCCATTCCAGTACAAAGGCATTTTATCTCCAAAAAAACACCATCTGAATCCATCAATAATTCCAGCCATGGGGTTCAAATAGTAAAGCAATCGAAATTTTTCAGGAATTATTTCAGAAGCTTTTGAAGAAGCAAATGCTACCGGTGATATATACAGTCCTATTTGTACCAAAAAGGGAACAACGTGTTTGAAATCACGAAATTTAACATTTAAAGATGTCAACCAAAGACCAACCCCAAAACTTGCGAAAAAAGCCATTATGATAAATAATGGCAATAACAGAAGATTAATGGATGGTGCTTCCCGGTACAACGCCATTAATACAAACATTAACAGCAAAGAAATAAGAAAATCAACCAGGGTTGTAATAACTGACGATGCCGGGATGATCATTCTTGGGAAATAAACTTTAGAAATCAATCTTTCGTTTCCTATCAGGCTATTACTTGATTCCGATAAACCTGTTGAAAAAAATTGCCATGGTAATAACCCGGCAAATACAAGTAGTGAGTATTCAATTCCTGCAGGCGCCTTGAATTTTGCAACTTGTTCGAATACGAATGTAAAGATCATCATTGTCAATAGCGGACGAAGCACACTCCACAAAACCCCTATAACAGTTTGCTTGTAGCGTACTTTTATATCACGCCAGCTTAATATGTAAAATAACTCCCGGTATCGCCAAAGATCCTTCCAATAATTTTTTTCAGTGCGACCGGGTTCTATAAAAATTTCAAATGCCATATTAACTTATATCATGAAATCTATCAACAATAAAATTTGGTCTTTTCCGGGCTGCATCAAGACTGCGCCATACATACTCACCAATAATTCCAAGAGAGATCATTTGAAATGATGAGACGAAAAGTAAAACAACCATAAGACTTGTCCACCCGGAAAGTGTGACTAAACCGGTGAGTTTAGCAATAATTACAAAAAGTCCATAAGCAAAAGCGACAATGCCAAGAATAATACCAATTACCGAAATAGTTCTGATAGGAAAAAATGAAAATGAAACGAAAGAATCTATAAAAAGTTTAACTTTTTTATGCAACGTCCACCTTGATTTACCTATTTCTCTTTTCCGGCGAACGTAAGGAATACTGATGTAGTCAAAATTCATCCAAGACAACAAGTAAGCCAAATGAGAGTTGTTTTCATTCATCTTTACAGCTTCCTCACGAAGCTGCTTATCAAATAATACTAAATCGAATCCCCCTTCGGGAATGTTTCTTAAGGCTAACTTCTTTACTAGCTTGTGATAAATACCTGAAAAAAATTTCTGGCTCCATGACTCTTCCCTGTTACTTCTGTTTGCAATGACAAATTTTATACCCTTAAGCCAATAATCATACATTTTAGGAATTAGTTCCGGCGGATCCTGGAGATCTGCAGCAAGAAATACATTACAATCTCCTGTGGCATAGTTCAAGCCAGCAAGTCCAGCATTGTATGCACCAACATTGCCTGCAAGCTTAATGACTTTTACCCTGGCTGGATATTTTTCTTGAAACTTCAACAATTCGTTATAGGTACCATCCTTGGACCCATCATCTACCATTACATATTCAATTGAAAGATCAGGTGGAAAAAGCTGTTCATTATTTATTAGCTCCGCAGAAGTCACGGGAATATTGTCCTCATTAAAATAGCAGGGTATAATAATAGAAAGCTTAGGCATTATAAAAGAATTTTTTTATTTGCTCTGCAATAAATATTACTTCATGCTTTTTTAAGCCGGGCCAAATTGGTAAACTCAAACATGTTTCAGCAATTTTTTCGGCAATTGGAAAATCTCCTTCTTTAAATCCTAAATGAGAATATGCATGTTGCAAATGCGGCGGCACAGGATAGTGTATTAAAGTGCCAATACCAATACGTTGCAAGTATTCCTGTAATTCATTTCTGTGCTGAACTCTTACAACATATAAATGGTAAACATGAGTTGCTCCATTGGCAACAACAGGCAAAATAATATCTCCGACTCCGCTTAGAGCTGCGTTATACCACTCTGCGATTTGTTGCCGTTCAGCCGTCCATGTTGCCAGGTACTTTAATTTTACTGAAAGTAATGCAGCCTGCAATTCATCCAGTCGCATATTGAAACCAACTACTTCATTATGATATTTTTTTTCAGAGCCGTAATTCCGCAGCACCGTAATTTTCTTTGCCAGCTCGTCGTCATTTGTTGTGATTGCTCCCGCATCTCCTAAGGCACCAAGATTTTTTCCCGGATAAAAACTTGTGCCGTTTATATTTCCGAAACTTCCTGCTAACTGACCAAAATAAGAAGAACCCTGGGCCTGCGCATTATCTTCTATCACAAATAAATTATGTTTTTTAGCTACAGTCATTATGTCTTTCATCTCGCAACATTGTCCATATAAGTGAACAGGCATTATCACTTTGGTGCGGGAAGTAATGGCAGCTTCTATTTTTGCAGGGTCAATATTGTAAGTTGCAGGGTCAGGCTCTACCAGCACTGGAACGGCACCCACGTAAGAAATAGCCAATAAAGTAGCAATAAAAGTATTCGATGGTACTATGACTTCGTCACCTGATCCCACTCTTAACGCTTTCAATGAAAGATGCAGTGCATCTAATCCATTACTTGTGCCAATACAGTACTTTACTCTATTAAATAAAGCATACTCGTTCTCAAATTGTCTAACCTTTTCTCCCAGTATATACCATTTACTTTCAAACACATCATTAAAGGCAGCAGACATCTCAGATCTTATAATGTCATTTGTTTTATCAAAAGAAAGAAAAGGGATAGTCATGAATAGAATAATTTACCTAAACCTTAGTTATCAAACCTCGAATGCCTTTAATAGAATATTTATCCTCTTGGTGTAGCGATTGGCAAAGTCTTCGGCAAATAAAGACAAAATGTGCAAATCCTGATATTGACCGTTTATCAATACATGTTTCGAAAGCAATCCTTCCTGCTGCATGCCAAGATAAGTTTGAAGCTTCACCATATCTGCGTTCGAGGCAACTATATCGCCTGTTATTTTTCGAAACTGCATTGATTTAAATACATAGGAGTAACATAATAACATCGCTTCCAAACCAAATGGATTTGATTTTGCTATCCATGTATCACTAAGTAACAGCCTCCCAACATTTGCCACTTTATCCGCCTCATTTAAATCATAAATACCAATAGTACCGACTTTTTCCCCGGAAAGTTTGTCACAGATAATGTAATTAATCTCGTTATTACCACGACTTAATATCCATTTTTGTTGTGCTTCTAAAGAATAATTCTCTGGCTGCCGCAAGAATACACCAGATGCTCCGGATCTCCATTTATAAATATCAGCAGCATCATCGATAATTGTTTTCCGTAACGTAACAAACTTACCGCTTAATATGTCTTCAAACTTACCGGCCATCTACTCTTGCTTTTTTAAATCGTCCGGATTCAAAAGATTCATCTACTAGTTGAATTTTTACCGGCACCTTAAACGGCTCCAGTTTTGACCGACAATACTTTCTTATAATGCTGATCACTTCTGCTTTTGCTTCAGTACCGGCATACTTAATTTTAGCACAAACAATTTTCCCGGTAAGTGGGTGTGTTTCTCCATATACCAGTACATCTTCTATATCCGGGATTTCAAGAATAGTATTTTCGATCTCCTGCGGAAATACCTTTTCACCTCCTACATTTATCAATTCTGATTTTCTTCCCAATATCCTGAAGTAATCATTTTTTATTTCAACGGCATCACCTGTCATAAACCAGCCATCTTCTGTAAAAGGACTTGGTGCATTCAAATAGCCAACCATTGCTGAATCGGATTTTATCTGCAACATATCATCTACTACCCGAACACTAAAACCTTCTCCACCAATTTTAACCCAAAGCGATCCATTGTCTTCCGACTTTGATCGCATTACTCCTAATTCTATCAAGCCATAAGTTTGTTGCAGCGTAATAGCAGGAAATAGTGTGTTAAGATTTTTTAATAATGATTCCGGCATTGGTTCTGCACCATAGCTTATCATCTTTAGGCTCTCTAATGAATATCTTTCATAAGCTCTGCTAATGATCAGCATATTTAAAAAAGTAGGAGAAGTAGGCAGCAGTTCTACTTTATGCTTTTCTATCAACCCGCAAACGTAATCAGGTGTTCTGTTTTCTAGAATAACTACTGTACCTCCATTAGACATGATATGAAACAGTGTATTCAACCCGCCCCAATGGTCAAACAATAAAAAATTAATTGTCCGGAGAGATTTTCTTTTTACACGAAACTTATCTAATAACTTAGAAAAGTTATGCAAGGCAGCCTTCGGTTCACCAGAAGATCCAGAAGTAAATAACACAAGGCCTGGAAGTGAGTTCTCAATAATTTCTTTATAAAGAATATTTTTAACCATCCCATCGCCCATTTCGGTAAAAACAATATCTTCTTCCCCTTGCACCCTTATCAAAAGATCAACTTGAGCTATCTCATACTTTTTCTTGTTCTTTTCAGTATGATTAATATCGAAGGGAGCAATAATCGCATTCTTTTCAATCAATGCATAAAGCAATGAAATGGTTTCTGGCGAAAAATCACCTTCAAGCCCGACAATAGTGCCGCTCTGGAGATCAGCTATTTTATTCCGCCATTTATGGATGCGTTGCAGAATATTCTTATATGAAAAAGATTCATCTTTCCAAATAATCGCAACCTGTTCGTTATACTTCGCAAAATCCTCCAACAAAAAATCAATGCTTCCCAAGCTGTTCATTTATTATCAATTCAATTAGTTTATAATTTATCAGGTTGCCTACTTCTTCATCAGGAATAGTAATTCCGAATTCTTCCTCAATTGCAAGAATAAGATTCAGATGCCTGATGGAATCCCAGGATTCAATACTGTCTAATGAGCTCTCTTCCGAAATTTCCTCTACCGGAATTTCAAAAACAGTACTCATGAGCTGATAGATCTTTGGTTGTACACTCTCCATTGTCAATTATCTTTTATATTACTTAATTATATTGAACAGCTACCCCTTTTATATAGTCGATCTTTTGTTCCTGATAGTCTTCTGTCTCTAGCGAATAATACTTGATACCATTCTCTGTTTTATTAACCCTGAACCCCATTTTTTCATAAAAAGATTCTACCTGAGGGTTTTTTGCTGTAGGGATATATTTTGAATACACAGTATCATATCCTTTTTCTTTAAGAAAATTAATGATATGATTCACAAAAAATATTTCGATATTGCGGCCAATTACCCGGCAGCTCATCAACAAGGTGTCTATCGTTGCTGAAGATGGTTCGTTTTCAGTTACAATGCAAACAACCGTCAAGCCGCTATCACCAAATTTATCCCGAACCGTTGCAGAAAAAACATAGCTGTTGTTTCCCTTCATAAATTTCTCCACCTCGCTTTCAGTATACCTAATCGTTGTGAGATTAAACTGGTTGGTTTTTTGAGTTAACTGAGAAATGCGAGGTATCTGGCTTTCATCGTCCTTAATGATGTCTAATTGTATTTCGAGGGAAGCTAAATATGCATCAAGCGTCTGGAACTTTGCACTTTCATCCTGCCGTTGAAACTCCTGTTTATATGCTGCTGTTCTCTTTTTGTCTTCTTCGCTGCTATTAAGATCTAAATATTTATAAATATAATTCTGTACCGCGGCCGGATATTCATAAGTGGCTGTTGGCACCTGTAATGTCACAATTTCCGGAAGTTGTTCCTTTATCAAATTAATCTCGAAAGAAGAGTCATCTATGAAAATGAGGCTATCAATTCCAATATTTAATTCCCTGGCAATATCCCGTAGGTTCGTTATTTTATCTGTCCAGTTTATTTTTTTTATAACAATGTCCTCATTTTTCAAAAGCATGTCTGGATGATTTACTATCACTTCCTCTACATCATCTGGATTGTTTTTGCTGCAGATACCAATTATAACTCCTTTCTTGCTGAGATATTTCGCAATACGTTGCACTTCAAAAAAAGCTTTACCATGAGCAGATGCTGGCGACATATCAATTTTCGTCATTCCATCTTCGCCTATAATTCCTTTCCAAAGGGTGTTATCACAATCAAAAATTATTGCCTTTTTCAACTTGCCTGTTATTCGGAAGATAACCGGTTCAATCACTGAAATATATTCTTTGAAGAATGAAAGTGTGTAAGGTGCTTTTGATGAATTATAAAATCTCCCATCAAAAGATTGCCTGGCACCAAGCCTTGCAATTACCTTATTTATATCACCCAGTGACACATTTCTCGGGGCCTTTTTCTCAAGGTAAGCATTCAGGTTTCCTACAAATTGATCCAGTTTTGTAGATTGAACAAACCTTGATGGAAATAACAATGATGAAAATTTATTAAAAATAACGGTCTGAATGCCGGCCAGGTTTTGGAAGATCATGTCGATCTCCGTGTAAATTTTTTGTTCTACCTGTTGTATTGCTGCATCATCCATCTCATCAAAAAACACGGCAATACTATCAACAACATTAAGTGTATCATAAAATATGATAACCATCTTGGCATCCCTGCAATTGGCGCTATCCTGCACTATGTTATCAAAATTTCCAATTCCGACAACAGGATTTATACCATTCAACCGTAAACTGTATTCTGCGATCTCTTTAAATGAGTTGACTGTAATATTTGACAAAATAGAAACTTTAAAGGGCTCGCCCTTGATCTTTTCCTTTAAAATTTTATTCTGCTGTAAAATCTCTGAATATTTCAGATTCTCCATCTTATAGACCTATAGCATTATTTGTCCGCCGTTCACCCGTATATTTTCTCCTGCCAGGAAATCTGATTTCTCAGAAGCAAGAAAACTGACAACACCGGCCACATCAGTAGCAAGTGCAAGTCTTCGAAGAGGCGTTTGCGAAGCTGTTAATAATTTTGTTTTATTAGGTATGTCTGCTGTAAGTTCGGTACTTACTATACTTGGCGTTACCATATTAATTCTTATGCCCTTTGGCGCCAATTCAAAAGCCAACGATCTTGTTAATCCTATCATTGCAGATTTGGCTGTTATGTAGTGCGACCATTCACTGTTGGGTTTATCTACAGATAAACTCCCTATATTAATTATTTTGCCATATCCATTTGTCAACATTACCGGCACAACTTCTTTCATAATTACAAAAGAACACCGGAGATAAAGATCAATTTGTTTGGAGAAATCACTCCATTCAAGATCCTGGAATTTAATATTAGGGATAACTGTCGCTGCACAATTAACCAGCACATCTATCTTTCCATAAGCCCGTACACTCACTGCTATCATGTTATGGATACTATCATCACTAAGTATATTAGCTTGCGCCAATACTACCTTCTGACCCATTTTTTCGATAATAGCTTTTATCTCCTCTGCTTTACTCTTGTTATTATTATAATGTAATACTATATCAAATCCATCCTTTGCGAGTTGGATACACACCGCTGCTCCGATACCTCCGGTGCCGCCAATTACCAATGCAGATTTTTTCAAATTGGATAGCACTGTAATTTCTTCTTCGTTTAAAACCTCCTGCTCTATTACTTTTACTTTTGCAATTCCTCTTGTAACTACCTGCTTATTCTGATTGCTTATTTCTGTTTTTAATTCTATTATTTGGTCTTTATCATACTTCTTTATCACTTCCGCCATTACAGATAATGTATCGCCCACTCTTACTGGTAATAAAAATTCCAATGTTTGTGAAAACCAAAGAGCTCCATCACCCGGCAATTTTGTACCAATTATGGTAGAAATAAAAGAAGCTCCAAGCATTCCATGCACAACGGGTTTCTTAAAGTTGGTACGGCTTGCAAATTTTTCATCAATGTGCAATTTGTTGTCGTCTCCTGTTAATTCAACAAACTTGCCAATATCTTCTTTAGTGATAACATGAGACAGCTTTTCCTTGTCACCGATATTTATTTCAGAATATTTCATAGCCCTTTATTTTTTGCAGAATACACCAACCAGGTTTGTGATCCTTTTCTCAAGTGCTACTTCTTCCGTAACATCCTCGGCAAAATAATTAACAGTACTATCAACTTCTAAATCACATGCCTCAATCAGATCAATTACTTCTTGTTTGGTTTTAAATAAATAAACATGATCCAGTGCTGGAGAATTGGTAGGTGTTGTTATCCAAAGTATTCCATTTTCGCTCAGCAGCCTGGCAAGTTTTTTCAGGATATCCTGTGGCTTGTCAAGATGTTCAAGCACTTCCCCTAATACAATAAAATCGTACTTATCAGATTCATCAAAATCAAAGATATCTTTCAGGAAATAATTTAGTCGTTCATTGTCTCCGATGATCTTTTTTGTCATAGTAAGCGATGTTTCGCTTATATCTACAAAGTCAATACTATCAAACTCGGGTAATGTTTGCTTTATGAAGTAAGAAAAGAAACCATGACCCGGACCAATATCCAATATTTTGATCTTTGATGCTTTATCAAAATAATTTGTGATCCTTATCTTAAAATAAATGAAAATACAAAAATGATGCTTCCATAATATCTGTGAGATTAACAGTGCCGTCATATAATAACCCATGATCTCTGGTCGTGAATAGACATTCTCGTTGGCAATAGCCTGGCTCTTACAGCTATATTCGTTATACTTATAAAAATATAAACCTTCTTTACGCATATCTCTTATCATCTTCAAGTAATCCGCTGCTACTTTGGCTGGAGAATAGTTAATATTGATAAAATAAGCATGGATCATTTTTAGAAGCAATCCATATTCTACAGGGTATTCTTTCTCCAAAAATTCAACATTAGCGGTGATCTTTCTGGTATGTAGTTTATCAGCCTTCTTTACCTCTTCGATTATTTTATTAAGGAAAATAAATTCTGCGCTTTTCAAATTCTTCTGAGTTTTTTAAAATTTAAATAAGCAAGCACCGAAATTAAAGCCGGCACCTACGCCTGCTATTAATACTTTGTTCCCTGGCCGGATCAATCCTTTTGCATATGCTTCACTAAATGCTATTCCTATACTTGCACTTCCTGTATTACCGTATTCTTCCACATTCATATAGGTTCTTTCAACAGGAATTTTCATTTTCTGCATTATATAATTTATCAAAAAATGATTAGCCTGGTGAAAAATAACAAAGTCAATATCGCTGACCTTCAAATCAGTTTTAGTAAGAAGCAAACTCATAACAACAGGCAAGTTTGTAACAGCTTGCTTCCAAGTAGCAAGCCCATTTTGCTCAATAAATAGCGTTATTTGCGAATCAGCAGACAAAACCGGAAATGAAGATCCGCCACCACGCATACGTACCGATTCATAAGTAGATGAATCAGTAAGAAATTTCGAGGCGATATATCCGGAGCCTACGTTAACCTTACCCAACAAAATTGCTGATGCTCCATCACTAAAAAAGATAGCCGTATCCGGATCCTTGGGATTTGTAAACCTTGATAAAACTTCTACTCCTATAACTATGCTATAATTTATCGAATCATCAAGCAGCATTCTTTCAGATGCTATTGTTAATGCCGTAACCAACCCCGTGCAATTTGTATTTACATCTATTACCTGGCATTGTTTCGAAGCACCCAGGTCACTATGTATTTTAGCAGATAAAGGTGGAAATAAATAATCCTGGCTGAAAGATGCAACAATGATCAACCCAACCTCACTGATGTTAATACCGGTTTTTGTTATCAACTCCCTGCAAACATCAATTGCAAGAGAAGATGCCGACTCCTCATTGGTAACATGATAACGTTTTTTTATACCTGTTTTACTTATTATCCACTCTGGTGTTGTATCCGTAAGATTTAGACATAACTCCTCGTTTGATTGGATAGTTGATCCAAGCTTATGACTTGCTCCCGTAATGCCTATTCCGTATTCAGCCATAAATTATATTACTCCTACGTTCACCTCAAATAATCTGATAATTCTGAATTATTTTCTCTGATAAGCCCAAGGTATTCAGAATCACCATGGCCGGGAAATATCATATCCTGTTCAGAAAAAAATTCAAATATTCTAATAATAGATTTCTTCAACTTTATCTTATTTTCTCCAGGAAAACTATTTAATCCAAGCCCTTTTTTATAAATAATATCGCCGGAAAATAAATTAGTATTCCATTTTATTATACAACTTCCTTCTGTATGACCCGGAAAATTATATACCTCCAGATTAAAGGCTCCAATTTTCAAACTTTCTGTTTTGTCTTTGAATAAAAAATCCGGAACTGCCGTATCAATCCACTTTTCAATTTTGGCCAGCTTTAAAAAAAAATTTACAGACTGAGATATCTTCAAATCCGCCTCATGTATGTAGTAAGGAATGTTGTTATATTTTTTTTTTAAGTAGCCCACACTGCCAGTATGATCAAAATGGCCGTGTGTACAAATGATACCGATCGGCAGCAGGCCATGTAATTCTATTTCTTTCTCAATTGTTTCCTCATCCAATCCCGGATCAACAATAATACAGGTATTATCGCTCTCATTGATCAAAAGATAGGTATTGGAAGAAAAGAACCTGTTTTTAACCCGTCGTACCATTATCAATTAATACCGCCCAGATAAATGGTCTGGCCTGTGATATAAGAGCTTTTTTCAGATGCAAAAAAATCGATAACGTTTACTATATCAGCCACTGTTGCTATTCTTGGAATAGGCAATGAATTAATAATATCACTGATCTTTTTCTTAGCTACATCTGAATGAGAATTCAGCATATCTGTTTCAATAGCTGTAACAGCAACTGTGTTACAGGTAATATTCAATGACGAAAGCTCTTTTGCCATCACATTCGCCAATGTGCTAATCGCCGATTTGGTCGCTGCATATATTGCATCTCCAACCGGTTCTAAACTCGAAGCCATTGATCCTATATTAATAATTCTGCCGGGGGTTTTTCCCCGCATGAATTTGGCGGACTCCCGGGAAACTAAAAACACACCCACGAAATTCACGTTCACCATGTCCAGTACATTTTTTAATGGCATTATCATAGAATATTGCGAAGTCATTACTGCCGCATTGTTGATCACAATATCAATCGTTTTAAAATCACGGCCGATCTCTTTACGAAAGCAATCACTGATACTTTGTGGATTCGAAAGATCCAATGAGTAATGATGATAATTGCTATGTTCAAAGTTTTTATTTTCCTGCCGGCTTATCCCGATAACAGTTGCATTATTATTAATAAAATGCTTGGCTAATTCCAGTCCTACGCCTCTGCTGGAACCTGTTATCAGAACAATCTTACTGTTATACATGGCAGCTTTTTAAATGAATTACTATTTATTATTTATTAATTCATCCAAGTAATCTGTCAGGCTTGTCACTGTACTAAAAGGGCTTTTTTCACGGGTCATTGCTCTATCGTCTGTCAAAGAAATGACAAGATTATGCTCGTCAAGAAAATAAGCTTCGAGGTCAACGATCAAAGAAACCAATGAAAGCGAATCTATATTTGAGTTTCTGCCAAACAATACCACACTTTCAGTTACCTCAAACTTTTGATCTCCAGGCAATGTGTCTACCAAAAAATTAACTTGTTTCAACACTATTTCTAAAATTGCACTCCTTTCCATTTGTATAGTATTTTATTGTTTAAAGTACTGCCTTTTTAAATGTATTATAGTCTCTTATATAGTCGTCCTCCTGATAGGCTTCAGAAGCCAAGCAAAGAAGAACAGCATTGTGAGAAAATCTAATATCCCGCCAGATCAAACCGGGAATATACAAGCCTGTATCCGGTGAATCCAACACAAATGTTTCTTTTCTTCCTTCTAAATTTTCGACAGTAAACTCGATGCGGCCACACACTGCAAAAATCATCTGTTCCAGTTGTTTGTGTGCATGTCCGCCTCGCTGAATATTATGAGGCGTGAAATAAGTCCAATAAACTCTTTTTATTTCAAAGGGAACATTTTTATGTCCTTCGCCTACTGTAATAAATCCCAACGCCGAATCGCCGATAGAAGAGAAGCTGATAAGCCTTGGAAATTCACTGCCATTATGATTATTTTCTTTACTGGTCATTTTTTAAATCTCCCTTGGAATTCTATATCCGGAAATGTGAACTGCTTTGCTGGTATAATTTCCTCGTTTAATATTTGTATTGTGCAAAATAAGTCTAGTAAACCCTTTTAACGATAAAAAGAAAATTATCAGTGTGCTGACTTGTGATAATATATCCCAACCTTGTTAAAGCATCCATAAAGAAAATATAAAATCTATCTGCTTTTAAAACTTCGAATGGCCATTATTAGTTTGTCTAGGCTAAAGGAGGAACCAGCTATCAACATTGGTAATATTGGCAACATATAGCGTTGTTCAATTTCACGATGAATTACTGTAAAAAAAATTACAAAGAAGAGAGGTGTATAAACAAAGATCAACCTGTTAGTAAATCCTTTTAACAGAATGAAATTACTAAACAGGCTCAAATAAAAAAATATATGCAGGATCACTAAAAAATAACGATAACCGTTTACATAAGCTTTGGAGCGGTTTTCTTCATTGAAAAAAAACACGCCGGAAGTATTAGAGTTCGCTATTACTCTTTTTAAATAAATTGCCGGGCTTTTCACCCAATATGAAAAGAAGTGATTTGTTCTATACTCCTTTACCAATTTGTCGAACTCCTTTTCTACAGCAAGTTGTTCAGGAAGATATTCAGCAGGCATAGCAATTGTGGAATCCACATAAGGCTTACATTCTAATATAGCCAGTTGATACCTTTTTAACAAAGCATATAAACGATCTCGTCCAAATTCAGAAACGATATTCGTCGGCCATGCATTTAAAATATTTTCTATATATACTGAAGAGGTGTCACCTTTTAATGCCGCAAAAAAGAAAGGACTTTGATATGTATTCAGATAAAATCCTTCCTCGCCCCAGCTCTTTGCAAATCGGCAAAAAGCCCTGAAGTCCGGTTTCATTCGATCGAGTGTCTGGGGATGTACAGCTTTTTCAAATGGCACAAATTCTTTTGCCACAAGATAATTGCGGAGGGTCCAGCTTCCTATAAAAACAAATGGTATTAACCATATAACTGCAAAGTTCCTGAACCAAAACTGGGGTCGCTGACGTACAAAATCTGTAAAAGTAAATAGTAATAGTGGCAGTCCTGCTAAAGCAATATAAGGTCGCGTCAATACCCCAAAAACAAAAAACAAGGAAGCGAGTACGTAATTCTTCACTTTGGTATTTTGATTTTCACTTTTCTGTGCCTTCACAAGAAAGTAGAAATAAAATATAACTAATGCAGGAGAAATACTTTCCGTAAGTGTATAATATGTCCAGCTGCTGATCAAAGGAATTATTGCATACACCAGAGTTATCAAACGACTTGCTGTTTTTCCCGAAATTGACCTGGCGAGATAAAAAATAAGCGGAATGGTAGAGACAAATACTAATAGCTGAAATATTTTTAAAAAAAGATGGCCTGACGGGTAACCAAAGACCTTAACAAAAGCAAGATAAATAAATGAATATCCGGGTACCCTTCTAAAGTAATCACCATTGCTCACACCGGGGCTTCGTTTCCATCCCTTACCACTTAGAAAATTATCAACGGGGGTTAAGTAATATTCGTTATCAACAGAAAAAATTGTTTGCTCGTATACAAGTGATTTGGCATTTGTACTAATATTTGCAGGATTTGCTTTCTTTATCAGGTAATTATTATACTCAAGAAATGAAAAATTAAAAATTGACGAAAGCAGAATAACTATCAAGAGAAATCTTTTATCCATTTTTTTATGTTTTGTTATCATACCGGTTTATCGGAGAGCAAAAATTTCTCTTGATATACCTGGTCAATTCCTTTTCTTAATGAAATTGATGCCTTCCATCCTAATACAGAAAGCTTTGAAATATCCATTAACTTTCTCGGGGTTCCATCGGGTTTTGATCTATCAAAAATTATGTTTCCTTTATATCCAACTATTTCTTTTATCATTTCAGCAAGCTCTTTTATACTAAGATCCTCTCCAAAACCTATATTGATCATTCCTCCTTCATTGTAATTCTTCATCAGAAAAACACATGCATTTGCCATATCATCGGCGTGCAGAAATTCACGACGAGGAGTTCCACTTCCCCATACAATTACTTCTGCATGATCCTGAACTTTTGCTTCGTGAAATTTTCTGATCAGTGCTGGAAGTACATGTGAATTTTCGAGATCGTAATTATCATGCGGACCATAAAGATTGGTTGGCATTACTGAAATAAAATTGCACCCATACTGGCTGCGATAAGCATCACACATTTTTATACCTGCAATTTTTGCAATAGCGTAAGGTTCATTGGTGTGTTCCAATAAACCAGTAAGCAGGTATTCTTCTTTTAATGGCTGAGGTGCAAGCTTGGGATATATGCAGGATGAACCAAGAAACAATAATTTTTTTACACCTTGACGATAAGAATTTTCTATCACATTAGATTGGATCATAAGATTATCGTACAAGAATTCTGCACGATAAGTATTATTGGCATGTATCCCTCCCACTTTTGCAGCTGCAAGAAAAACATAATTTGGTTTTTCTTTAGCAAAAAATTCAGCAACCTTTTGCTGATCTCTCAGGTCTAGCTCATCTGAAGTTCTGAAAACAAAATTCTCAAATCCTTCTTTTTGCAACCGCCTGTGAATCGCACTGCCCACCATGCCGCGATGACCGGCAATGTATATTTTATCTTTCTTATCCATGGAATTTTATAGCAGTGCCTACTTTCATTCGTATTGAGGCAATACGTGAAAGCCAGCTTCAAGTAATGTTTTATGCTTGCGGAAAAGTTCCAGGTCGTAGGCAACCATTTCCTTTACCATCTCTTGCAGAGTATATTTTGGTTGCCAACCCAGCTTTTCTTTTGCTTTTGATGCGTTGCCGATAAGCAAATCCACTTCAGTAGGGCGAAAATAATTCGGATCTACGGCAACCACTTCCTGCCCCGGTTTTAAATTGAAATTATTATCACATGATATGATAAATCCTTTTTCATCTTTTCCTTTGCCTTTGAATTCAAGTTGTGCACCAAGTTCTCCAAATGTCATTCGTATAAAATCACGAACTGTTGTCGTGATGCCAGTTGCAATTACAAAATCTTCTGGCTCGTCCTGTTGCAACATCAAATACATTGCTTCCACATAATCTTTTGCATGGCCCCAATCACGGCTTGCATCAAGATTACCCACATATAATTTATTTATCATACCCAACGCAATCTGCGCGGCCCCCCGAGTAATTTTTCTTGTTACAAATGTTTCTCCGCGTAAAGGGCTTTCATGGTTAAATAAAATTCCATTGCAGGCAAACATATTATATGCTTCGCGATAGTTAACCGTCATCCAGTAAGCATATAATTTAGCAACACCATAAGGTGAACGAGGATAAAAAGGCGTTTTCTCTGACTGTGGGATCTCCTGCACCAATCCATATAACTCTGAAGTTGATGCCTGGTATATTTTTGTTTTTTTTGTAAGCCCGAGTAAACGAACTGCTTCCAATATTCTTAATGTACCAATACCATCAGCATTTGCTGTGTACTCCGGTGTATCAAAACTCACTTTCACATGACTCATCGCACCCAGGTTATAAATTTCATCCGGTTGTGCTTCTTGTATTATGCGAATCAGGTTTGTACTATCAGTAAGATCTCCGTAATGCAATATGAAATTTCGGCTTGAAACATGCGGGTCCTGGTAAAGATGATCAATACGATCCGTGTTGAAAAGAGATGCTCTTCTCTTTATACCATGAACAATGTATCCTTTTTTCAACAATAACGATGATAAGTAAGCTCCGTCCTGCCCTGTTACACCAGTAATTAATGCAGTTTTACTCATTTTATTTTTTTCTTGCGTCAATTATTTTTTTTAATCCTTCTTCTAAAGAAGTAAAAGGGCGATTCAAAAGGCATTCCATTTTGTTTATATCGGGTTGGCGCCTTGTCATATCCCCTTCCGGCAACGCTGGTAAATGAACAATTTCGGATCTTGAGTCAGTGATCTTTTTAATTACTCTTGCTAATTCTAATACAGATATTTCGTGATCATTTCCAATATTCACAACATCATCAATATACATTTTATTTATTAAGCAGCTTACCGTTGCTTCAAGGTGATCATCAATATAACAGAACGTTCTTGTTTGTTGTCCATCACCAAAAATGGTTATTGGTTTATGCTCCAGCGCCGCATTGATAAATCTTGATACAACAAAATCGTGGCTTTGCTTCGGACCATACGTGTTGAAGAATCTGAAAATAGTATATTCTAACCCATATTCCTGGTAATAAGAGCGACAAAAAGATTCTCCTGCATTTTTTACGACAGCATAAGGTAGCCTGGAATTTAATGGAGTATTATGCTCGTGTTGCGGTAAATGCACCGGCTCGCCATATACTTCTGAAGATGACGCATAAAAAACTCTTTTTACCCCCGTGTTCTTACAGAGCTTGAGCACATTCCTGATACCAAGAAGATCGTCAAGCACCATTACAGGATTTTCAAGTGTACGTTTCACCCCAACTACTGCCGCATAATGAAATACATAATCAAACCCGAAGGTTTGAAAAATAGAAGAGATATCATTAAAATCATTTGCATCAGCTTTGATAAATCTAAACCGATCGGATAAGGGCAGGTTCTGCTGTTTTCCTGTTAAATAATTATCAACTACAACCACCTGTGCTGTTGTCTTATTCAACAAATACTCAGCTAAAGAACTTCCGATAAACCCTGCTCCTCCTGTTACCAGGATCTTTGTACTACTGTTAATCATGATTTTTATTTTTTTTCAACTAGCCCCAACAGGTAATTTCCGTAACCGCTTTTTTTAAGAGGCCCTGCTATTTCAGCTAATTTCTCTTTCGAAATAAAACCCATTCGATAAGCCACTTCCTCAATACAACCTATCTTATTTCCTTGTCTTTTTTCAATTACTCTTACAAACTCACTTGCATCACTGAGTGAATCAAATGTGCCCGTATCAAGCCATGCCGTGCCACGATCCATAATGGCAACTTTCAACTTGTTCTTTTCAAGGTAAATTTTATTTATATCGGTTATCTCATATTCTCCGCGTGCAGATGGCTTCAAATTTTTTGCGATCTCAACTACTGAGTTATCATAAAAATATAACCCGGGCACTGCATAATTCGATTTTGGTTGTTGTGGTTTTTCTTCAATGGAAATTGCCATATTGTTGTCGTCAAACTCAACAACGCCATATCGTTCCGGATCAGAAACATGATAAGCAAATACACAACCTCCTTCAATGTTTGATAATGAGGACAACAGCGAAGAAAAACCAGCGCTATAAAAAATATTGTCGCCTAATATCAATGCTACTCTATCATTTTTGATAAATGGTTCACCGATCACAAAAGCTTGTGCAAGTCCGTTTGGCACTTCCTGAATTGCATATTGAAAATTGCAACCGATCTGACTACCGTCGCCTAATAATCTTTTGAATTGGGGATTATCTTCCGGAGTTGTGATGATCAAAATGTCTTTTATACCTGCCAGCATCAAAACTGAAAGTGGATAATAGATCATCGGCTTATCATAAACAGGCATTAACTGTTTTGAAATAGCTTTTGTTATAGGATATAATCTTGTACCCGATCCTCCTGCGAGTATAATTCCTTTCATTCTTTATCTTTTTTGATATTGCTCCTCGTAATAATGCTGATAAGCACCCGAGGTAACATGTTTCAGCCACTCTGTATTTTGTAGATACCAATCTATAGTTTCACTTAATCCTTGTTCAAATGTTACTGACGGTTTCCATCCAAGTTCTGTACTGATCTTTGTTGCATCAATGGCATATCGTTTATCATGACCCGGACGATCTTTCACATAGGTGATCAACGCTTCGCTTGTTCCTGGTTTGTTGCCAAGCTTTTCATCCATCATTTTACAAAGCAATTTTACAAGATCGATATTTTGCCATTCGTTAAAGCCGCCGATATTATATGTATCAAAAACTTTTCCTTTGTGAAAGATCGTATCGATAGCTCTTGCATGATCTTTTACATAAAGCCAGTCACGTGTGTATTTTCCATCTCCATAAACCGGCAAAGGCTTTTTTTGAAGTATATTATTTATAAAAAGCGGGATCAGCTTTTCAGGAAAATGGTAAGGACCGTAATTATTGGAACAATTAGAAATGATCACAGGCAAATGAAACGTCTCTCCATAAGCTCTTACAAAATGATCGGATGATGCTTTTGAAGCAGAGTAAGGAGAATTAGGTGCGTACGGTGTTTCTTCTGTAAAAAATCCCGTTTCACCTAAAGCGCCATAGACTTCATCTGTTGAAATATGATAAAATAATTTACCTGCATAATTGTCTTTCCAAAAATATTTAGCTGTATTCAGCAAATTCACTGTTCCGATAACGTTGGTATAAACAAAATCCATCGGTGAAAGAATGGAACGGTCTACATGACTTTCTGCTGCAAGATGAATAATTGCATCTGGTTGGTACAACACAAATAATCTTTCGAGATCATCTTTATCAAGAATATTAGTTTTTTCGAAAATATAATTACGTTGTTCTTCTACATCACGCAGATTTTCAAGATTGCCTGCATAGGTCAATGCATCAAGATTTATGATGCGGTAGGATGGATATTTGTTTATAAATAACCTGACGACATGATTGCCGATAAAACCGGCCCCACCGGTTATTAAAATATTTCTTTCAAAATTCATGCTGCGAAAATGAGTGAATTTTTTTTATACCAGTCAAAAGTTTTTCTTAATCCTTCTGCCGGAGATGTGACCGGATCATAGCCCAATAATCTTTTTGCTTTTGAAATATCTGCGAGGCTGTGTTTTATATCACCTTCCCGTTCGGGGCCATGATCGGCATTAATGTTCTTTCCTGAAATTCCTTTTAATATATTATAGAGGTCATTCAAAGTTGTTTGTTCGCCTTTTGCAATATTATATACCTGGTTTGTTGCACTGGTATTCTTTGTAAACATGGCCAAAAGATTAGCCTGTACCACATCTTCAACAAATGTAAAGTCCCGGCTGCTATCACCTCTTCCGTTTATTATTGGTGACCTATTCTGCAGTAATTCTTTTATAAATAAAGGTATTACAGCAGCATAAGGACCTGCGGGGTTTTGCTGAGGACCGTAAACGTTAAAATAACGAAGGCCTATAAACTCCATCTCATATAGTTCGGCAAACACTTTTGCATACAACTCATTCACCAGCTTTGTAACACCATAAGGTGAGATAGGTGCTCCTATCTTATCTTCCACTTTCGGAAGACCCGGATGATCGCCATAGGTAGATGATGAAGCAGCATAAACAACCCGTTTTATTTTATTTTCTCTTGCTGCATTGAAGATATTTAGAGTTCCTGTCGCATTTACCTCATGTGTAGTAATTGGATCTTTTACTGAACGAGGCACCGAACCAAGCGCTGCCTGGTGTGAAATAATATCAATCCCTTCGGAAGCACCAAGGCAAATTGCATAATTTCTTATATCACCTTCAATAAATTCAAATTTACTGTAGTTTTTAAATACTGATATATTGGCAAATCTTCCTGTTTCAAGATTATCGAGCACTTTAACAGCCTCGATACGATCATCATTCATCAATGTATGCACAAGGTTTGAGCCTATAAATCCTGCCCCACCTGTAACCAATACCTTCATTTATACTTGTGACTTTAAAAATTATCGCCTCTTGAATAAATTTCTCAACCTCTCTAATGAAAAGATCCTTTTTGGAGTGTCCTGGCCTTCTTCTACTTCATAATAACCACCTCCGTAACCATAGCCATAACCATACCGGCCATAACCATAATATCCATATCCTGGTTTCAATTTCACATCGTTAATGACTATAGAGATCTTTGGCAAGCGATTCTCATGATAAAATTCATCTATCAATGAAACTTGCTTTTTATATGTATATCCCTGGCGAACTATATACAAAGTTGTATCAGCGAATTTTCCCAATGTCATTGCATCACTTACCATACCGACTGGTGCAGTGTCTACAATTATCACATCAAAATTTGCTTTTAGCCAGTCAAACATTTCTTCCACTCTTGAATCAAGCAAAAGCTCAGAAGGGTTTGGAGGAACGGGTCCACAGCTTATTCCATAAAGGTTTTCATAACCAGGTATTTTTATCGGCAGATCCGCCATCTGTGCTTTACCAACAAGAAAATTGGTAATGCCTTGCTTGCTGCTCAATTTCATGCCTGAAAAAAGTTTTGGCTTACGAATATCAAATTCAAGCATTACAGTTTTCTTGCCAGCCAAAGCCATTACACCACCCAGGTTTGTTGTAATAAATGATTTACCTTCTGCACTGAACGAAGACGTCACCATAATTACAGGTTTCTCAACTTTATTTAAGACGTATTGAAGATTGGAACGGATGATCCTGAATTGCTCAGAAACCATTGATCGGTTTGTCTTACTTACGATCATTGATGAGCTACTGTAAGAATGCCCTACTTCTCCAAGAACAGAAGCAGTCGTTAATTTCTCAATATCATAACGAGTATTTATCTTATCATTGACAATCTCCTGGAAGAAGATATACATTGCAGGCAATCCAATACCAAGGATGATCGCTAATAATTGTATTGCTCTTCTATTTGGCCTGATAGGTGTATCAGTAGGGTATGCAACTGATAACACTTTGGAGTTAGAAACTGTAGCTGCTTGTTGCATGGCTGTTTCTTCACGCTGCTCAGCTAAAAATTTATAAAGGGCAAGTTTGCCGTCTCTTTCTCTTTCCATTTCTACCAAGCGTTGGATCTTTGCCGGCATTTCTTTTTGCTTATATATAGCAGCTGAACCTCTTTTGTAAAAATCATCGATCGCTGAGTTATACGCTATTTTTACGTTTTTAAATGCTTCCAGTATATTTTTTCTAAGCTTTTCTAATTCGGCATTTTTTGCTAATATCTGTAGATTTTCTTCAGGTATTTTTTGTTCAAGCATCTTTTTCCGTTCGAGCTGCATTGTATTATATAACGTCACCATTGCACCCAACGTCTCATCGGTTATACTAAGAGCTGATGGCGTTCTCTCAAAATTATTCATCGAGTCTTTGAGATAGGCTGTCATCATATCAATAATAACTAACTGCTGTTTTTGGTTCTGAATTTGTTCATCCGATTCAGTCTGTATTCGAAAATAGTTAGCCAATTGTCCTTCATATCCCGCCAAATTATATTCATTGACATAAGCTATTCTTTTAGCTTCAATACTATCAAGATCACGATCAATTCTTATAAGTTGCCCGATAATATAGTCAAGACGTTGTTTGATGGTAGCATTTTTATCATCGACACTCGCTTCTTTATACTTCAACATCAAAGTATTTATAATATCAGCTGCTAATGAAGAATTTGTATAGTCTACCTGGATATTATAAATGCTTGTCCCTGCTATTTTTGGCGCTACCCTGATCATGGGAGCATAAATGGCCGCTTGTTCTGGTGTCGATCTCCATTCTACATTAAACTCTTTACCCTTAATACCATTATACACTTTGCTAAGTGTAAAAAGTCCATAAGAATTGCCAAAAACATCGCCGAATTTGAACTTGTTTGATTCTTTATTTACCCGAAATTCATTGTCCGTTGGAAAAGTAAAGTTCATTTTGAACGAACCGAATGAATCAGTCAGTTTAATTATATTTAACCGAAAAGGACAATCCGTATAAATATTGAGAGTTTTGATCTTACCAACTGCAAAATAACTGGTTTGCAGTTTTACAGAATCAACCACTCTTTCCATTAAAGCCTGCGATCTGAGTATCTCGATCTCTGATTGTATATCACTTACATTCTTTGCATTAAATATATCATCAAATTTTCCGCCACGACTTTGCTCCTCCTGTTTAAATGTAAGCGTACCTGTTACTCTATAAATAGGTGTTGTATATCGTAAGTACAAATATGCTCCAAGAAGGCAAAGAGCAACTGATACCAGGAATACTGGAAGAAACCTGACATATTTAAAGAAAAGATCTTTTATCGAAAGAGTACCTAGATCTTTATTACCGGACTGATTGCCTTCCATTAAATAAGGATATTTTTATTGGAATATATTATACATGAGTGCTATCATGTTGATTATACTGAAAGCAATGCCAAGTCTCTGGTTAAATACCTGATCGCTTAATCTTGCTTTGTTCTTATTTGGATTGACCAACACTACATCGTTTTGCCGAAGGAAATAATAAGGAGACCCAAAAAGGTCTTTGGATGAAAGATCAATGGTACCATGCTCAATCGTTGAATCAGTTGGCCGAAGAACTACAACATCTTCTTTTTTACCATAGATATTTATATCTCCGGCAAGGCCTAGTGCTTCGAGTATTGTGACTTTTTCAGTAGGTATGGAGATAGGCCCTGGCTTTGATACTTCACCAAGCATTGTAACCTTAAAATTAGTCAGTCGAACAATGACGGAAGGGTTTGATAAAGGACCAGTAATTTTTTTTCTTATTTCTTCCGAAAGTTGTGCTTTTGTCAATCCTTCTGCTTTTACTTTTCCAATTCTTGGGTATTGTATATAGCCTTCATTATCTACAAGAAATCCTTGCGTAGAAGCTACGCCGGTTCCTGCATTGGCAAGGTTATACATTGCATCTGTTGCCCCGCCATCAGTTGCATCACTATAAACGACAATTGACAAAACATCAGCTTTCTGTATTACCGGTTCAGGATATTTTATCTGCACCTTTCCGGATGAATCTGTAAAATCTTCAACATAACCCAATGGCTTCTGCGATCTACAGGAAGAAAATAATACTGCTGCAAAAATGGAAAAGATAAGAAGAGAAGGGATTTTCATGAAGGCAATATTGGTTTTTAGTGGATTTTCGTTTTCAAATATAGCGTTTGTTTTATTTTATTCTGACAGCAGCAAGCTTTGATTTTTCAACAGATGCTACAAGCACATAGCCAAGGCTATCGATCGCCACCGTTGCTTTCTTATGTTTTATTTCCAAAACTTGTCCTTCCTGATCCATTAATGGCCCTGTTGTTATTTTCACCCGTTCATTCACTTTTACTTCAATAGGTTTTACTTCTACATTTTCATACTCATCCAAAAATCTTTTAATGGCATTGATCTCTTTTTCTTTTATAACAGCAGGCTTTCCCTGCCAGTATACAAAGTTGATAACTCCCGGGGTCATTCTCACTTCGGTACGGTCCTCATCATTCACTTTCACAAAAACATAGGATTTGAAAAGCGGTTCCTCTACCACTTTTACACGGTCGCTCCATTTTCTTCTTACTTTATTAAGAGGGCAATATCTTTCTACACCTTTATCTGCCAGCAGTTGGTTTACTTTCTTTTCCCATCTTGGCCGTGTATAAACGGCTAACCATTTTCTTATACCCACAAGAACTTTTTTTGACGGCTTCGCCATCTCAGTCACATAGATAAGTTTTCATATGACTGGTTTCCAGGAATGAATTTTTGTTGAATCGAAACGGATAATTACGATTCGGTTGCAAATATAGGGTGAAATGTGACTGAGGATAAAGCAAACAGGTCGGATTCTGAATCAATTATCCCCACGAGTTAATAACTATAATTCGGACTTCTAATACTGAAATTGTAGTTTAAAGCCTTAGCTGTTTTAATTTACCTTAGCCGAAAACCCAACTCTTTTGAATCAGCGTTTTTACTCACTCGATGTATTCCGCGGCGCCACTGTTTGCCTTATGATCTTAGTAAATAATCCCGGTACCTGGTCGCATATTTATTCACCCCTTGAGCATGCGCCATGGCATGGCCTTACACCCACAGATCTTGTGTTCCCATTTTTTTTATTTGCTGTGGGCAATGCTCTTGCATTTATAATGCCAAAGCTTGAAGCCGGCGGTGATGCGGCTTTTTGGAAAAAAGTTTTGAAAAGAACGGTGTTGATCTTCCTGATCGGACTTTTTTTGAACTGGTGGCCTTTTATTACCGAAGTAAACAGGGTGATTGAAGGAACTAATCAGTTTCAAAAAGAAACAATTTTTAAAGGCTTTACATGGATCGACTATACAAAAAACAAAGCTGGTGAAATAGTAGAAGTAATAAAAGGTGTAAGAGTGCTTGGTGTATTACAACGGATTGCCTTATGTTACTTTTTTGCTTCTGTAATAATATATTATCTGAAAGTAAGAAAAGCATTTTTAGCCGGACTCATATTACTTCTCATTTATTGGATGCTATGTTATATCGGGAACCCGGCCGATCCTTATAGTTTAAAAGGCTGGTTCGGAACCGATATAGATAAATATATTCTTACGGAATCTCATATGTATAAAGGAGAAGGAATTCCATTTGATCCTGAAGGATTAATGAGCACACTACCAGCAATTGTCCAGGTTATATTCGGATATGTTGTTGGTGATTATATCCAAAAGAAAAGTAAAGGGGCAGAAATTCCTCAATCCGAATTTGGGAACCCTACACTTAGTCAGCCCAATCCATACCAAATGCTTAGTGGATTATTTGTAGGTGGCGTTGCAATGATACTGACAGGCTTTTGCTGGGACATGGTTTCCCCCATTAATAAAAAAATATGGACTAGCTCTTATACCATTTATACCTCAGGGCTCGCTACCATTACTATTGCCACCATGATCTATCTAATAGAATATAAAAATGCAAGAGGATGGTTGAGTAAATTTTTTGATGTGTTTGGCAAAAATGCATTGTTTGTTTTTGCTCTCAGTGCTTTTTTACCAAGAACTCTTGCTTTAATAAAATTGGGTGATGGTATAAATCCATGGAATTGGCTTTATAGAAAAGTTCTCATTCATATTCCCGGTGCACCGGAAAATGGTTCTCTTGCTTATGCTATTTGCGTGATCACTTTTATGTGGTTCATCTGCTGGTGGATGGACAAGAAAAAGATCTATGTGAAGGTATGATTCACAAAAAATTTATTGTACACAAAATACTGGTTCTTAGTATTCTGCGTCGTTTTCCTGCAAACATTTGTTATTGATTTTATTTCAACTGGCACGGTAATTGAAAAATGGTAGGTACAATACCAAAAACCAGTGTTATGAAAAAGAATCTTCATAAGAAAAAACAAAAAAGACAGGCACAAGTTAAAAAGTCAAGGTTTGCAGATTATAAAGAAGATTTTGTGATCACTGACCAGGAAGAAAAAGAAGGTGGCTATTTTGGTAGATATAATTTTAAGACAGTTACTACATAAATGTAAATTTTCTCATAAGCAGTTAGTTTTGGTTGCGACCTCTGTTTCTACAGAGGTTTTTTATTTGATGAAAGAAATAAGCTTTAACATTTTCCTGTATGCCTTTAGAAATAGGACCGCATCTATACTAAAACATAAAAATGAAACAGCTATATTTTATTTGTGCAGCTATACTAATTATGATCAGTGCATGTAATTCGGCTAAAGAATCTATGCAATCAACCATTCCTTTATATAATACCAAATGGGCACTGAAAAAAATATTTGATAGTGGTAAAGAAGAAGCAGTAAATACAAAAGCTTTTATTCGTTTTGATAAAGAAAAAGGAAGTGCTGGTGGTAATGGCAGTTGTAACAGCTTTGGAAGTACAGTTTCTATAAATGGCAATGAAGTAGGTTTTAATAATATTTTCTCGACAAAAATGTATTGTGAGCAGGTGCAGCAAATTGAGAATAAATTCCTGGGAAGATTAGAAAAAGTAACCCGATATGAAATAAAAGATAAAAAGTTGCTGTTCTATAACGACAAAGAATTAATACTGGAATTTGCAGTTGAAGAAGAAAAGAAAAGCATCGAATAACGGTGCTTTTCTTTTGATCATTCACCCATCACTTCATCTCTTCCCTTCTTTCCCCAGATTTTATGTTTTGCTCCATCCATCTTTACAATTTTAGGAGTGAACTTCCCTACAACATCAACCAATGCTTTTTGTGATTGCATTACCACTTCGATATCCTTGTAAGCAAAAGGTGATTCATCTTTCCCGCCACCCAACAATTTTATATTGTGTTTTGCAATTTCATCTTTGAACTGTTTGTCAGTTACCGATTCCATTGCTCTTGTTCGGCTCATCTTTCTTCCTGCACCATGTGAAGCAGAATTAACAGATGCTTCTTCACCTTTTCCTTTTACAATAAAGCCCGGTGCAGTCATTGAACCGGGAATAATACCCAATACATCTTTGCCTGCTGGTGTTGCTCCTTTTCTGTGAACGATCACATCCCTTCCTTCCCACTTTTCTTTCCATGCAAAGTTGTGATGGTTCTCTACCATCTTCATTGGCTTTCTTCCTAATTGTTTTGCGATCTTATCATGTATCACATGATGACAGGCAGATGCGTAATCACCAGCCAGGTTCATTGCATTCCAGTATTCAATTCCTTCTTCTTCATTCAAACTTAACCATGCTAAGTTTTTTGCTTCGGCTGGTAAACGCCTTTTGCTGATAGCGATCTTTGTATAATGATTTGCAATGTTTGCTCCTAATGCTCTTGAACCTGAGTGAGACAACAATCCAATATAATTTCCGGGCTCAACACCTAACACATTATCTTTTTCATTGATCTCAACAGTTCCGAATTCTACAAAGTGATTACCTGAACCTGAAGAACCTAATTGTTTCCATGCTCTTCCATGCAAACCTTTTAATAATGGCAGTTGATGAAACAATTCATTCTCCATCACTTCATGATCCGCTGCGTGATCGAACTGTGCACCACTTCCAAATAAAGTTGCTTCCAATAATTCTCTTGTAAAGTATTGTTCTTTTTGTACCAAGTCTTTTGGATCGATATCAAAAACGCTTAAGCACATTCTGCAACCAATATCAACTCCGACACCATATGGGATCACTGCATTCTCTGTTGCCAATACTCCACCTATTGGCAAACCATAACCACTATGTGCATCGGGCATTAATGCTCCTGCAATACTGATCGGCAATTTAGCTGCCTGGTACATTTGATGCATGGCTCCTTCTTCAATATATTCCTGTCCAAACACATTGAATTGAATACCTGAAGAGTTCAATGAAATATTCTGTCCTTCTGCTTCTGGCTTTGGCAGCAATTGTTTTGCAATTAAACCCAATACCTCATCGCTTGCAAAATCATGTGGTGCTTGCAAAACTTCTTTCAGTATCTCAAATGCTTTTTCTTTTGAATGATGTTTGAAATTCTTTTCCATTACATTCATAGCAATGCTGATCACCGGCCCTTCGGGGAAACCCAATGCTCTTAATTCTTTTCCTTCTATTTTTAATTTGCTCATAAAAATTCAATTATAAAATTACTTCAATTCATCACGATTAAATTACTCCGGCCTTAAGGCCGGGGCAAGTCATCCCATCTATCTTGTATTCATTCATCATTTTTGCGGCACAAAGATCTGCTTCAACTGTTCGATCAATACACCGTTACCCTGTACACTGATGTTGCTGATCTTGTCTGCGATCTTTTCTACATATTCCATCTCTTTCAGCTTCCACAACATCGCATTTTCTTCCATCAGCTTGGCAGTGTTCAACAGGCTGCGGGTGCTGGCAGTTTCTTCACGACGCATAATGGTGTTGGCCTGCGCTTTCTTTTCAGCGATCAGCACCTGGTTCATGATCTCCTTTACATCACCCGGCAAAATGATATCACGAATACCAAAACCGAAAACTTCAATACCCAATACTTCGGCTTTTACTGCCACCTGTTGCTGAATGAATGGTGCGATCCCATCTTTTTTATCCAGCAACTCATCAAAGCTGTATCCGGCAATGTACTCACGCAATGCCAGTTGAAAAGCCACATACAACTGCTTATCGTATGCTGCGTTTTGCAACAGCGCCTTTTCAATATCCGCCACTTTGTACTGCGCCCATGCGTTGATACGCAAAGCCGCTTTGTCTTTGGTCAGGATCTCCTGTCCATTGATCTCCAGTTGTTGCTGGCGCATATCCACTTTACCAACATTGATCACAATGCTGTTCTTCCACCAGAAGTAAACACCGCTTTGCAGGATCTGTACATACTTACCATCAACAAACAGCAATGCTTTTTCATAGCTCTCCACAGTATAGCTGCGAACATAGTTTGCCAGCAAACGATTTTGCAATACAGCACGATCGATCTCTTTTTCAATCTCGATCTTGCTGATGTCTGCATGAATGAATGCATAGTTGATCACTCCTTTCCAAAAAGTGTAACGACCAGCGGTCAACACCTGCTTCAGCAAACCATTCTCGTACTGCAATACGATCTCGTTGTCTTTTACTTCAACTACATGCAATGCTTCCGCCAATTGTTCATCCTTCAACAGGATATTCAATTCAATTGGAGCAATGAATGGCTGAGTCAACTCATAGCCATAAGCATTTTCATTCCACAACCAGTAGTTACCTTCTTTCAGCATTCGCTGATACACTCCACGCTTAAATACCAGTGCAATTTGGTATGCGTTTACTTTTACATGTTTCATAAACCCCTCCTAACCTCCCCTAAAGGGGAGGAATTTGATTACTATAATTTGTTACTGTTTCATTTTAATAAAGCCGGTCTTATTTACCACCCGGTAAATACGGAAGCTGAATTCAATGATGTTTGTAAAAACAGTTCAGCAATCTTTGTTCATTACATTAATCCAATGAACTTTTATTGGTGAAGTGAGATCACTTTCATTATTGTTGCTTCAACCTGCGGGTAGTTACCTGGTTGCGATCTGTCTCTGATCCCCTCCATGGGAGAGGACTTTGAAACAGATCACCGGTAAATAATCCCGGCTTTAAATTTCTTGTCATCATTTTTATAGAAGTGATGGACTTCTTGCTTGATTGCAGGATCCCTCATTCCTGTGCGTCTACCGTTCCGCCATCTCCCATGCCGGGAGAGTGGGATTCGAACCCACACGAGTCTGTTGCTCTACCATTGAGCTACCGGATCATAAATCCGAACGGGAGTCGAACCCATAACACACAGATTACTGGTGGACACATCCTGTTTTAACAACAGCATACAGATAGTTATTACTTCTGCACTGCAATGTTTCTTTGAAACATAAACCTGGTTTGTTTATAAACAGGCATATACCCATCTTGCCGTTAAGCAAGCTTTTGAAACCCCACCAAACCTCCCCTAAAGGGGAGCCTTAGGAAGTTTATAATTATTTAAAGAACTAATTCATCTTTCAGACCTCTAAAGTCCCCTTTAGGGGATTTAGGGGTTTCACTGCACTACCTTATTCGCACAATTTGAACTTGCAAATGCTTCCGGTTTTGCTTTGAATGCGAAACCCATTCCCACGATATAACCCATCGCTTCTTTCAACGCATCATTACTTTTGAAGTTTGGATTAGTGTTGATGTCCGCATGCACTTCCATATCCACACTGAATCGTGAAAAAATATTGCACAATGCATACGCTACTTCAATACTTTTCCCAACTTCCATCAGCATCCGCTGTTTGATACTCATCCGTTGCTTAGTGATCTCATTGTGTATATACATAAAACCACCTTTCCCTTTCCGGATAAATACAATTACCGTTGCGAATTCTGTTTCTTTACCCTTTACCTGGCTATCTGTACCAATGCAAACCTTCATTTCATGTCCTGTCTCACGTTCACGCATCAATACATTACTTACTTCATCAGCGATCGGAATTTTGATCCGTTCACCGCTTAATTTGCGCCATTGCTGTTGTTCCTGTTCCATTTCATACCATCCTTGTTTTAAAAATTTCAATTTTCAATTAATTGTCTTTTAAATCCTATGATCTCAGTTCTTTCGGTTTTATACGCTATATCTTCCGGGTTGGTGATCTCGGCAATTGTCATTGGCTTTACAATTAAATTCCTGAAACCAAGACGATCACTGAGTCGTTGTGCCTTTCTTACACTTAGCTTGCCGAATTCATATTTTGCGATCAATCTTCCTTTACGCATCAATGCACTATCAACCATTGTCAGTGAACTGTTGAATGTGCAGATCAATTGCACATTTAAAAAATCTGCAAGCAAACCATCAGAAATATTCAACAGGTTACTTACTGATGAATTCTGATTGGTTCTCCTATCCATGATAATATTCTCTGCATCTTCAATGATCACAACAGAGTTTGGATTATCAATTAACAGGTCAATGAACTCGGGATCAACCAGGCTGCCTGCGATATTGGGCGATAAGAATAAAACCCTTTTTTTGATCTTTCCAATCAAATGACGCAGGTAGGTTGTTTTGCCTGTGCCCGGTAATCCGTGCAACAAAACGATCCCTTTGTCATCTTTTTTATTCAATCGTTTCCTGATCACTTCATCGGTCTCTATAAAATCATCTTCGTAATACAGATCCAAGTCGAGCCTTGTCTTTTTGATCTCCATACCTTTTAATTCCAATCCATAATTTCCTTTCACAATTAAATTGATCTCAAGCCCGGTCTTTCTTTCTCTTCTTTTAAAACGACTTACTTCTTTAATAAGTGACTTCGCCATTTCATAGTCCTCATGAGTATGCAGTACTTCACAGTAACTTTTGCCTAACTCTACAAGGCAATCATCTTTCAGTAATATGATCGTTGTGAAAAACAAGGTCTTTTTCTTTCTTCGATCATACCTGGAATTCTGAAATATCCCGGTGATGGCATCTGCATATTCCTGCTTTACATATTTCAGCACTTTCTCAGTGTTCAACTGGTCAGCCCAGGTAACGCAAGGCACTTTCTGGTAAGCATACATGTAATATGCCTGGCTATCCAAAAAGTCCTTTTGGAAAATGCTGTTTGCATTCATTATTTTTTGATGTGTGTCCATAATTTTTTGTTTGAAATAGTTAATACAATTCCTGTCACTCTTTCGAGTAAATCTTTCCGTTTGCTATTTCAGTACACGAGTCATAATTCTTAATTTTTAATTATTCATTATTAATTAATGTGCGGTGCCCCGTGGAATTGAACCACGATCTCCGGGATTTCACTCCGGCGCATATAAATCCATTCTGCCAAAGCACCATTTGTTGTGATGAATACTGGCTGATATCTTTTCCCTCATTTCCGAATTGTATTCATCAGCAAACATTTATATTTATTTAACCACCTTCATCGCTCCGATTGAACTTTGCTTGCGACGCTCCATTCAACTTTTTATTCTTTATTCATCAGCGGAGAGTGTAAGAATCGAACTTACCTGGCTGTTACACCAACCTTGACTTAGCAAGCCAGTGCATTACCACTCTGCCAACTCTCCATGCGGAGAGAAAGAGATTCGAACTCTTGATCCGCTTTAGGCGAACAGACTGTTTTCAAGACAGCTTCCTCGACCAACCGGTCTCTCTCCGTGTGAGTGATAAGATTCGAACTTATTTAACCCGAAGGCAACGGTTTTACAGACCGCTGTGACTCTCCAACTTCACCGCACTCACATTTTATTTTGCGGATGAAGAAGGATTCGAACCTACAACCATCGGCTTAACAAGCCGCCGCTCTGCCATTGAGCTATTCATCCGATCGATTGATCAATGAGACTCGAACTCATATCTCCATCCCGGTGCTTTACCAATTAAGCGATGATCAATATTTTCAATTCATGTTGACCTGAACAGATTCGAACTGTTACCAGTTGGTTTAGAAAACCAATGCACTTACATTATGCTACAGGTCATCATTTATTTTTTGTTGGCCCGGTGAGATTCGAACTCACAACCTCCCGGTTAAAAGCCGGGAACATCTATCCAGTTGAGCTACGAGCCAATCTTTGTCGCGACTGTTGGACTCGAACCAACAACATCTACCTTGTAACGATAGTTTTCTACCATTGAATTAAGTCGCATTTTCACAGAGCTTATGTGATGACTGATAGATTCGAACTATCAACCTTTACGGTATCAGCGTAATGCTCTTAACCATTGAGCTAAGTCATCATTGTTGCGGTTAATGGATTTGAACCAATAGCTAAGGCTTATGAGACCTTCGAGTTACCGTTACTCTAAACCACAATTTGTTTTCGTTGACTTAACAAGACTCGAACTTGTATCTCTGTGTCCGTAACACAGTATTCTCATCCATTGAACTATAAGTCATCAATTGAGCGACTTCCAGGTTCGAACTGAAAACAATCACTTGCTATTTACCTTTCAGAAAGAAAGGGAAGTGACCGTGTTACCTCTTACACTAAGCCGCATTTTCTTTTGTCTTACTCCATTCACTTTTTGGTTGACACCGGGATTCGAACCCTGTTCCTCCGTTGCACAGACGGATGCTTTACCGATAAGCTAGAGTCAACATATTTTGTCACCGGGTTCAGACTCGAACTGAAAACACCAGACTCAAACTCTGGGATGTTGCCAATTACACCACCCGGCAATTAGTGCAGCATGAGTGATTCGAACACTCTCCTCCGATTTGGAAGACCGGCACACCGCAATCAATGCATATGCTGCATTTGCGGTTCGTATGAGGATCGAACTCATAGCAACAGATCGACAATCTGTGATGTTAGCCATTACACCAACGAACCTTGTAATCTGTACGGAATCGAACCCATATTTTCCCGATATATACCGGGACGTCTTCACCAGTTAGACTAACAGACCATTTTGTGGACTAGTAAGGGAATCGAACCCTTCCAAAAACATTGCAAGTGTTTTTCGCCAGCCTTGGAACATGACCGCCCATTGTATAGGAGACAGGACTCGAACCTGCAGCCTCTTCATTCCAGGTGAAGGATCCGACCAATCGGAATACTCCTATATTTTAAAGAACTATTTTGAAAAGCGTCCCGGCTGCATCTCACCGGGAACGCTATTTCCTCCTTCTGCACATGATGTATTCAAGTCAGTTCATGTTAGTGCTTCTTGCAAAACCGATGACTTTATTTGTATCACCTGCCACATGAAACACTGACAATTCTTTGATCATGGTCTGTCCCCAATTATGCTGATCTTTTGTATGCAATACCTGGCAATAATTAGTTCCCAACTCGATCATTCTTTTATTCTTCAATACAAACAAGGTGTTATTGAAAAAGAAATCTCTTTTATCATGATCAAAATAATTATGCTGATAAATACCGGTTACCTGGTTGCGATAAGTACTCTGAATAAAATCAAAAGCCTTGCTTGTATCCATTTCTCCGATAAAACTTACACATGGTACCTTATTAAACTGCACAGTGTAAAAAACTTTTGGATCGACATAATGTCCCAGGAAGAACATACTCACTCTTGAAAGATGTTTTCTGAATAAATTGAAAAACATGTCTTTAATTTTAAAATATCAATTAATAAAAAACCCGGTCGTTGTGCGACCGGGTTCTTACATTCATACAAAGATGTTTATGTATAGATACAATCCGGCCGCTTATGAATATCATCATACTCATTACCAATGGGCACAATACTCTTTTTCGCCTGCATACGCCATGGGCATAGTAATGACGAATGATCATTCATCGCCTGACTGCCGTCAGGCAAGTTTCTAAATCGTTTATGTCGTATTTGTTTCAGCACTTTATACGTTTTAGAATGTTATAGATTCAATTCAAGTTCGATTACACAAATAATCTTCAAATATTTTAAATTCTCCCAAAGCGCCCCCTTTAGGGGGTTTGGGGGTAAAACAAAGCCCCGCAATCTCTTGCGGGGCCCCGGTTATATCGAATTAGTTTTTAAACTTATTCAGAACATGCCCCGCAATTAGTATAGTCTCCTTTGGGACTAAACCAATTTACTGTTTCAATATGTAGCTGTCTGCTCAGCATGTTTTAAATTTTTTGTGGATGCAAAGATGAAAATAATTTTTTGATGCTGCCAAATTTTTGGTGAAGTATTTTTAAAATATTTTTAGAACAGTCTTCCTTGTCCACCTGGCACTCTAAATTTAGTTCTATCCAAACTCCATTCTTCAGCATTCATTCCATATAGCTTTCCATATTTTTTATACTGCTGATTCACAAGTTGGGCGATCGGCCCTTCCCCTCTCATTCTTACACCCCATCGTGTATCATTTACTTTTCCATCGTGACTATGTTCTATGTTATGCCACACCCTATCGGCTCTATCAGGAAAATTCTTATACAACCAGTCATGAAATAAAAACTTAATAGCGCCATTTAATCGAATGAAAGTATATGCAGTAAAAGTTGCTCCATTATCCCTTGCTGCTTTCATTATTCTTTGCATTTCATGTTCATTCAAGCCTGGGATCATTGGCCCCATCATGATACCCATTCTAACACCAGCAGTACTTAATTCATTGATCACTTTTAGTTTTTGTTTGGCAGTTGTTGTTCTTGGCTCCATCACTCTTCGCAGATCTTCATTAAAAGAAGTGATAGAAACCATTGCCGAAACAATTTTCTTCTTTCCCATTTCCTGCAATACATCTTTATCTTTTAGTATCCATGAATTCTTTGTAAGTATTCCAACAGGTTGATTGAATTCATTACATACTTCAAGCAAACCTCTTGTTAACCGATAAGTTTGTTCGGCTGGCTGATAACAATCTGTATTACCACTTAACATGATCGGTGTTGCATCCCATTTTGGATGCATGAGAAATTTTCTTAAAAGTCTTGGTGCATTTTTTTTAACGATGATCTTTCTTTCAAAATCGAGCCCTGCACTATAGCCCCAATACTCATGAACATTTCTTGCATAGCAATAAATACAACCATGTTCACATCCTGCATAGGGATTCATGCTATACATCATTCCTACATCCGGGCTTTCTACTTTGTTTACAATTGTTTTTGATTCCTGCTCTAAATATTGCGTCTGTACATTTGATTCTTCCCAATCATCGATGCCTTCAATATGCTCTTTTGTTTTCTCGTCTTTCAGGAATTTATTTTTTGTATTGATCTGCGCTCCTCTTCCTTGTAAGTATTGAGAAGTCTCTTCCTGGTCTTTAGCTTTCACTTTGAAATGATCCTGCTGAAGTTTTTCTGACATGATAGTGAATTGAAAAGGTTTAATGGTTAATGGTCTTTGTCGAATAGGATTAATGACGACGAATAGGGCGTCGCAAGTAAGGGTTAATGGTTATAATATTGCTAATCACATAAATAATTCTCCTTGCTTTGTCATAACGGGCATATTTTGAAACTCAAACTTTTGAACTATTTGATATTTCATTTCTCCGACAGGCTTTCGCAATAGCACCATGTTATCTGCAATAAATCTTCCTGTGAAATTTTTGTTGCTATACTCTAACCAGCCTTTCTCGTATTGCCATGGGAGAAGTTTTCTTGCAATAGTAACATGTGGTTCGTCGGGAAAATATGGTTTGTTGTCCTTATTTAAAGTCATTAACCTGCTTGATTCATGCTTGATATTTTTCACCAATTTTTTAGTAGGTACTTTGCTTACTACATTTATATATATTGTATGAGTTGGAAAACTTCCAAAATCTCTTAGCTCTATTTTAAAAGGAGTGGTTCCCATTGCAACTATTCGTAGTCGATTCACTAATCTTTCCTGTTTCATTTCGTACTGTAAAAAATTAGCCAACGTTAAATGTGGCTTACCCCAACTTGCCTGCTCTGATTTATAATCATCAGCAAATTTTGTTTTTACTTCCATTATTTGATCCCATAATTCTTTATGCGGACTAAGCACTAACAGGTACTCATAAATGCGATAACCCGGAATTGTAGCCGTAGTAACAGTTTGTATTTGCATAACCCATCCTTTATTTAGTACAAAATTATTTAGTATAAATTTACTAAAATATTTAGCTTATCTCCAAAAAATTTCTCACCTTTATTTTGAAAATATTTTTTATGGAAGGAGAAGAATTTTATGGCGCTGCTTACAAAGGCTCTAAGCAGTTTAAACAACAAGATGTGAAAACAGCAAACGCTACCGGCTTCGGCGCTGCCGCTGATGATTATATGGAACGAGGAATAGACTTAAATGAACAGCTGGTACGAAACAAGCCTGCAACTTATTTTTTTAAAATGAAGAGCGATGCTATGCAACAAGCCGGCATCTTTGACGGCGATATACTTATAGTAGATCGTTCACTTAAAAAAGCGAATGGTAAGATCATAGTGGCAGTATTAAATGGTGATTTATTGGTGAGACGGTATCATGAAAATTTTTCATCAGCATTTCTAATTCCCGACAATGACCGATACAAGCCAATTAATCTTGGCGAGTTCACTGATTTTAAGTTGTGGGGAGTTGTAACATATGTAATTCACCAGGTATGAAAGCCATTGTTGATTGTAATAATTTCTATTGTTCATGCGAAAGGTTGTTTCAGCCACATCTCGACAATAAGCCTGTTGTTGTTCTAAGCAATAATGATGGATGCATTGTTTCAAGGAGTGATGAGGCAAAAAAGTTAGGAGTTGAAATGGCCGGCCCTTATTTTATGGCAAAGCCTTTAATAGAAAAACATGATGTAGCAGTTTTTTCCTCGAATTATAATTTATATGGTGATCTAAGCTGGCGGGTAATGGAAACATTGAGAATTATATTGGGTAACCACAATGTAGAAGTTTATTCTGTTGACGAAGCGTTTCTTGATCTCAGCATTTTTCCCACTGAAAATTTTCCTCGTATTGCAAAAGAGATAAGAACAACAGTGGAAGATTGGACGGGAATTAAAGTATCGGTTGGTGTAGCGCCTACAAAAGTTTTGGCGAAGCTGGCAAATCGTATTGCGAAAAAAAATAAACAACAGACAGATTGCATTGCTGTGCTGGATACAGAAGAAAAGATCTGTGCAGCTTTAAGAAAAACTGTTGTTGGTGATATTTGGGGTGTAGGCAGTCAGTATGCAAAAAAATTGAAAGAACTATGGGGTATCTATGATGCATGGCAATTGAGAAATGTGAATGAAGAATTTGCTCATAAACATTTGGGCGGCGTAGTAGGTATTCGGCTGATCCGCGAATTGAAAGGCATCGAAGCAAAAGAGATGGAGAATGAATTAGTAACAAAAAAAATGATCGCTACTACAAGAATGTTTGGAAGTGCTGTTGGTGATATTGATTCAATAAAAGAAGCGGTTGCCACCTATACATCAAGGGCTGCTGAAAAATTAAGAAGACAACACAGCGCCGCCCGCATCATAAACGTATTTGTAGTTGCGAAAGGTGAAAATCATAATGTTGATTTTAGAGGCGCTACCCATTCTGATTACATAACACTCCCGACAGCAACTTCATTTACCAATGAGTTGATCAAACCCGCAGTAGCTTTAGTTGATAAATTATATGAAAAAGGAAAGCTCTATAAAAAAGCTGGTGTAATGTTAAGTGGAATTGTTCCCGATATGTCGATACAGGGAAATTTATTTTTATCCGAAACTAAAAACTGTGAACGGAAATTGATGGATATGATCGATAATATAAATTTCAGTCAGCGGGATGATGTATTAAAGTTTGCCGCAAGTGGAACGACAAGAGATTGGAAAATGAGACAAGAGCTACGTAGTCCGAGATATACAACACGGTGGAACGAATTGTATGAAGTGAGTTAATCAAATAACCCTCTTTGAATATTTTTCTTTGATGGCTCTTCTATAAATTTCGGTTTGATCAGATTCAACCCACATTCTTTATTTAATTTATCAACTAAATAGACCGTTAGCTCTGGTGACGTTGCTTCATCGTGCATGTGCATGAAGAAATAAAGTTCCTTTACACCATTATCCAACCAATATTTTATTTTTTGCACCCAGACATCACATCTTGTATAATCGGTCTTATGCAAACTATTACCAACATACCGGATAAATGTTTTTGGAATAGTCAGGTGCATATGAGCACAGTCTCTTCTTCCTGCTGTATCAGTTATCACCGTTCCAATATTATTCTCTGAAAGAAATTCAAAGAATTCTTCTCTTATTTTTTCTTTACTAAACCATGCAGGATGTCTTACTTCGAGAAAGAATTGCAATTCCTTTGGCAACGATAACATGAATTTAAATAAGTCATCTTTTCTGTTTGGAGAAAATGTTTCGCTTACTTGTACGAAGATGGGTCCAAGATTTTCATCAAAAGCCTGTACGCCGCGAAGAAATTCTCTTGTCAAAAATTCTTTTCCTTTCAAACTTCCTTTATGCGTAACGCCCTGGTACATCTTAGGACAAAACAAAAAATCCTTACCCTTTGCCTTTTCTTTCCATTTGCTTATTCCGGTGGCCCCAATAATTTTATAATGTGTGGCATTCAGCTCAATACAATTGTAATGCTCAACATAATGCTGAAGAAAATTTTTTTCTTTTGTTTTTGGCGGATAAATTTTTCCAACCCACTCTGGTCTTCCCCATTTAGCACAACCGAGATATACTTTTGGATTTGCAGCAGGCTTACCACTCAATATCTTCTTATTGAATACAGGCTCGGCCGTCAATGAAAAATCAATACTGTCCAGTTCTTCTATATTCACTTTCCCAAACTCCATCTTCAATTTTATTTCACACTGAATGTTGTAAATGAAAAAACAGGTTCACCATTGCTGTTTATACCCTGGCATACAAAAACATATTCTCCTGAACGATCCGATGAATAGAATTGTAGTGATGTTCTGCCTTCTTTTCTAATGCTAATGTCGGGTTTCCAGAATAAAGTAGTACGGAGGTCAGGCAAACGTGAGCCTGTCTGTTCCTTTGTTTCATATACCGGTGAATAAAATTCCCTTTGAAGTTGCAAACCATTGTAATCAACACCCACCACTCCGGGATCCAATTCGAAAGCATCAAAAGTTCCATTATAAGTTGAATAACTAATGATGCCACTGAATAAAGCTCTTCCAAATACGTACTTGTTCAATACTAAGTCGAGCCTTTTTGCTTTCAGAGGATCATAAGAGAATATAGCATTAGGATTTGCAAGTGGAACTCCATCGATCATCACCAAAGGACTTTCAACGTAATAGTTATGCATAAAAGGATTATACACCTTTACCATCATCCCACCACTTCTTACTACTACATTAACCCCTGACACATATTCTCTCAACACTTCTTCCATGGTAGTAAACCGTTTATATTGATCAAGTATATAATTTGTTTCGCCCCGACCGTAAAAAGGTAATGTGTCATGAATCGTTGGTTCTGCAAAGACCCGGCTGCTGTCTCCCGAATATATGTTCTGCACCTGCATGCCAATACTTTTTTGCTGCAGCAATTCTTTCGAGTCTTCTGTTAATACAAGTGGTGCATATTTCCGGTACAAGGTGGCAGGTGTAAATGGTTTAATAATTTCTATCTTGTAAAAAGAGTCCTGCTCGTTACCCGGCACCGCAGTTAACTGGTGATTACCGTAAAAGTTTTTTACTTCAAATTGAACAAGTCCTTCCTTGTTAGTTTCTGCTGTATAAAATCCGAATGGATTCCCCGATACTGATAATAATGATAAAATATTTTCTGCAGATTTCTTTGTTTTTGGATCTCTTAAATATCCTGAAACAAGATGTCCTCTTGTTTCAGGTAAATATTTAATAAAGCCGCTGTCATTGTTCAATATACTTTCCCACTTAAATTTCCGCCACCCATGTGTAAGCATCAGGTTATCTGCTGCATGTTGTACATCCGCATCATCAGAAAAATAATAACCTGGTGATTCAATTGGGGCAGGTAGATCGGAACAAAGCCATAAATAAGAAATAATATTTAGTTGATCTTGCTGCTGAAGCGAATCAAGGAGAAAAACAGAAGCAGACAGATCGTATAAGTTATTGGTAGGTACCTGGATCGTTACATTTATCTTTTCACGACTATCATATTCCTTTTTTTCAGTTGTCACTGACGAAAATCTATTCAGAACTGGTTTGATGAAACAAAGCCTTTCACAAACGGGTTTATCAGCATTGTTGAAAACAGTAAAGTGGATCACTCCTTGTCCAATTCTTTTTTTATCAACGACGAACACGGTGCTGTCAGCATTATTGAAAATATTTTTTCCGGCATATTTTAATACCTGCCTGTTATGCACTGCTAATAACATTTGCTCGTTCGTAGGGTTTTGACCTGTCTTTCTATAAACAATAACTACAAATTGATCTTGTTCGTTTTCCTTTATTCTCATCACATAACCATTATTATAAGCCCCGGGAAGATCAGCTAAGATCTGCTTGCCGGTTGGCAGTAACACTACAGCTTTATAATTATTCCCTGGCAAAGGTGTCATCTCAAATTTGCCTATGCCAAATTTTAAAGGAGAAAAAGAAAGAATAGTATCCTTGTTTTTATCAACGATAAAGCCGCGGCAATTGTTAATACCACCATTTAGATCTGTTACTGTAAAGCCGACAGTACTTTTAATGCCATTTACTAAATTGCCACCTTCAGGAAAAAAACGTACGACAGGAATTATCTCTGAATCATTGATGGCAACCGGAGGTGAGATTTTCAAAGTATTTACAATGCTGATTTTCTTTTCAAAAAAATAAGCAGCATCAAAATTCTTCATCCAGTTTGTATATGCCCGAAGGGTGTAGTACCCTGTATTTAAAGTAGTAGGAAGATAAAAAGAGCCATTATTTTTACCAGGCACTAATGAAACCATGTTTTGTAATACTGGTTCATTTTTTTCATTTAAAATTTCTATGTATGCGATCTTGCTAAGCTCAGAAGGCTTGTGAAAAGATCCATCAATGGAATATGTCTTAAACCACATGATCTCCCCTGCCGCATAAAAATCCTTATCAGTATGCAAAAACAATTTTTCCTGGAACGCCTTTGCACTATAAGATCTGAAATTGGCAATAACAGGAGGATCAGCAAACTCCTGGGAAAATCCAGTATTGCTGATAAGAAATGTCAGTGTAGAAATAAAAATCCATGTCCTTCTATGAATACTCATAATGACGACTTCTTTATTACCAATAGGTTGGTTTTATATTTATGCCCCCTCTTGATTTGCAATCCGCACAGTAGGGTGATGTAAAAAAATATTTATCAATGGGCATAGAATAATAGACAGGGATCCATCCAACCCCTGCGAAATAGTTTATGCTATCACGATTATTAGGGACAAAAATTTCTTCGCATTGATAAAAAGTGCGCCAGTTAGAAACTTCTGATTCGTGGATAAAGATCCTTTTTTGTGTAGCAGCAGATGAGGTTACAAACCCAATAACTGGTTCTCCAGGATCTGTCAAGCAATGTATATTTCCCCTCAATTCAGAAGGCAGTGGACCAAAGAACGAACCGATGTCTTCCGTATTTTTTTTCATTATTTCAAAAAAATTATAGGCGTTTTCTTCCAATGCATATTGTTTTGCAATAATGCTGTAGCGTACTAATAATTTTTCATCGCCCCGCGGAATAAAGACGATCGGCGACTGGCTTATAATGCCTGTTTGTAGCCGTTCTGAATTTGCAAGAAATATACCTGTCGAAGGAGAAAATTTCCAGCAAACACTTACATCTTCTGCCGGAAGATTTCGCCGTCTCAATCCCCCGTTAATGTAAATGTATTCAGAAAAATAACGGGTACGTATCTCCCAGGTTTCATTATAATCCCAACGGAAATATTTCGTGGTATGCGTCGGATCATTTGTATTTACATAAATGTGAACTCCATCTTCTTCTTCTTTCCAACTGATGCTATCAAGAGGTGGATTAAAAATTGTTTTGACCCAATCAGATAGATATTCTTTCCCTCCGTTTTTTATCCTTAGACGATACTCATTATTTATTACAAGGTTTAAATTTCCTGTGTATAACCCATTGCCTCGGTTGGTCAGTGAGAAAACCGTATTGTTTTTATCCTCTACTGTTACTACTGCATTGTTTTCAGTTCTTATTACTGTAGGATCGTTGAGATTAGTGGTCCGTGATAGTGTGATGGATGTAGTGTTTGAAGGATCCAGGTTTGCTTCCACTACCAATAAAGGTTTTTCCAATGCGCCGTTTGGCGGCATATACTCCTCTTTACAACTCATGGAAAAAACTATAAGTAATATGGCTGTTATTGTTGTCTTCATATTAAAAACGAATATTAAAGTTTATAAATGGTATTACGCTCCCGAATATGGAAACCTTATATCCTTTCACCACCCCACCCTCGGAAATAAAATAGACTGAGTAAGGGTTTTTTCTTCCAAGTAAATTATAAGCACCGATCGTCCAGGAATTATGTGTGATATGGGTCAGTTTATGATTGCCTTCGATATTCATTGAAATATCCATACGGAAATAATCTGGTATACGATATGCATTTCGGTCAGAATATAAAACCCTTTGTGAACCTGCATAATAATAACTTGCTATTGGTAGTGTAATTGGTCTGCCGGTACTATAAGTTGTATTTAACGATACACTGAAACGGTGATTGACACGGAAATTACCTGTTAATGTTACATCATGCGGCTTGTCATAGTTAGCGGGATAATAATTTCCTCGATTCACTGTTACACCTTGTGTGCTATCATATGCCCTTAATAAAATCCTTGAATAAGTATAGCTGATCCATCCATTCAATTTTCCTACGGGCTTTTTTACCAAAAATTCTATACCATAAGCTTTTCCCTTAGTGTTGATCACTTCTGTTTCGATATTATGATTTAAGAATAATGAAGCGCCAGGTTTATAATCCAGGAAGTCTTTTATTCTTTTGTAATAAACTTCCACGGATGTTTCAATTGTATTAGATTTTAAATTTTTATAAAACCCTAGTGATACTTGTTCACCAAGTTGAGGCTTTATATTCGGATCACTTAATTTCCAAATATCAGTCGGGGCAATAATAGTAGTATTAGATAATAAATGCACATATTGACGCATAGTATTCAATCCTGCCTTTATGGAAAAAGTCGGGGTAAAAGCATATCGTGTAGAAAACCTGATCTCAGGACCATGATAATTTTGTATTGATTCTCCCTTGTCATAATAAATAGTTCCGGTTCTGTTGGCATCGGTAACTGGTTTCCCTGGCTCGTACTGGCTGACTTGCTGCGGACCGAGATAATTGAACATTGAATACCTTATTCCAGTGCTGAATGATAATTTAGGACTCGGTGAATAACGGTGAGTAAAATACAAGCCACTTTCCAGTGCCTGCTCTGTCTCTACATCATCTGGCCGAACAACAGATTCATTACTGTAAGGATCTACAAAACCGGGATGAAGCCTATACCTGATTGCGCTTACACCGAAATTCAATGCGTGTTGCGTATTAATATAATAATCAAAATTTGCTTTTATATTGAGCTGTGCTATATCAAAACCAAGTTTAAAAGCATTCACTTTATTTACTGAGCTTGAAACATCATATAAATACTCATCAAAGCCGACCATCAAAATTCCCCTGAACTTATTGGTAAAATTGTGTCGCCACTTTATGTTCAAATTCCTGTTGCTGTAACCGTAAGCCGTATCACCTTCCAATGAAAATTTATCTCGACTGTAGTACCCGGAGAAATAAAGAAAGTTGTTGCTGTCGATTTGATGGCTAATAGAAAAATCTATATCCTGGAAGGAAGCTTTACTATCTTCATAAGCAGTAGGTAATAAATTCAACAACCAATTGGCATACGTAGTACGGGCTCCAAAAATAAAAGATGTTTTATCTTTTACGATCGGACCTTCAAGATGAACCCTGCTTGTTACTACACCAATGCCTGCAGAGCCCGATAACTTTTTCTTGTTCCCTTCGCGGCTTGTAATATCAAGAACAGATGACAAACGACCACCATAATTTGCGGGGATACTACTTTTATATAATTCAATGTCCTTTATTACTTCAGGATTGAAAGCAGAAAACAAACCAAAAAAATGCGAAGGATTATATATGGTGGCGTCATTGAATAAGATCAGATTCTGATCGGCGCTTCCACCTCTTACATTAAAGCCGGTGCTTGCTTCACCTACAGTTTTAACTCCAGGCAAACTTGTGATCACACGCAGCACATCAGCCTCTCCGAAAACAGACGGAATATTCTTGATATTAGCGATGGCAAGCCTTTCCATCCCCATCTGTACATTTTTTATATTGTTTATTTTACTAGTGGATACGACAACTTCTTTCAGGGTTTGCACCTGCTCATTGACATCTATATCTAGTTTTCCATCTGAATAAACAACGAGCTGCATTTTTGTATCCTTCATTCCAATATGCTGAATATTCAAAGTTTGATTACCGCCGGGCAATGTCAGTGAATAATGCCCGTACTGGTCGGTTACCGTTCCTTGTTGATTATCTGTAAAAACAGAAGCATTTACCAATGGTTCACCAGTCTTTGAATTTCGAACGTAACCGGTTAGAACCGCATTACGAATTACCTGGTTGGTTTTTTTGCCGATCTCATACAATTTTCCTGCTATTCCCTTTGAAACAGTTTTCGATTCAACATCAAAACCAGCAATGGAATCGGTCAATAAGCTTTTTTGAAGGCTGTCATTTTTCTTAAAATATCCTGCAGGTAATTCTGTTTCAATCAAAAACTTCCTTGTTATATAAATGTTTTTCGTTTGCTTATCGATGGCAAAATGAAGATCGGTCGCTTTGAATGCTTCCTGTAGTGTCTGGGTAATTGTAAGATCCTTCACCTCCAGGGAGAGATAAAGAGTTTTTAATTCCTTCGCATTATAATAAAACTTGTAAGGAACTTTTTTTTCAAGCCTGCTGAAAAATTCTTCAAGAGAAACATTAGCGAAAGTGTCACTGATCCTCTCGTTGTCCTGTGCCTGCAGAACAATGGTTGTGAATAGAAAGCTAAAAATCAAATAAGTTCTGATCTTATTCATTGTTCTGATTCCAATTTATTGTACAGATCTGTTGCAGTTGTTATAATTAACTGTTTATTTTTTTTAAACTTAAGTTTTTTGTCTCTTATATGCTCGCTTATTTGCTGGCGATGCTTTTTAAGGGCATCCATAAGATCCTGCTGCTGGTTAATGACAAGAGAACGGTTGTTGTCAATTATATAATATCGCTTTCGTTGGGTAATTTTTCTTTCGAGATGATCCCGAACGATCACTTCTTCGATTGTATTCTCTGTTCTGCACAGCGCCATTATTTTCCCGCTTGAAAGTTGCTGATAGAATCCTTCTTTCAAAGACAGATCAGAATTTCCATGGATGAAAATGAATTTAAGGCCATCATATGAAAATTCTTTTACTCTTGGGGAGAACAATTCCAAAGGCATCCGGCTATTTTCTTCAGCCATTACAATAAGCTGATCCTTCACAAGATCATATTTCATCAACACACTGTCGTAAATATTTTCTTCATAAGTTACGCTTCCCCTAAACCAGTTCTCGCCTGAAAAATAAGGGGACCCTTCGTCAATTGTAAGATATGTGTAATGAACAGGTCCATTATAAAGAGGATTGTAATCGTGCCTTGTTTTATTGTAAAAGTTTATCACATATTTGGAAGAGCCTGAAACCAATGAAGAATCATTGTAATAAACCTGGCTATTTCCATTAAAAGAAAACAGCAATAAGCAGTAACTCAGGAAAGGTTTGTACATCAAACTAAGATAATGATAAATCCCTTTCACTTCCATCCACTCATCAATGAGAAGATGATATTTGGCACATCAATTACAAACAGTTGGCGTCAAAATAATGGGAATTTGTTTCAGGTAGCTTCACTATTTCTTTTTATTGATACTTTTTAACAAGGTCAAATAAAATTTTTCTATCTGCCTCATTGATCATCTTCGTTGTATCCTGTGGTACGTAATGGATCTTATATGATTGAATAGACGCTTCGGACTTATTCGTATTATAGCCAATAATACGCAAAGCTTGTAGCGCATTAAAGTCTGGAGGTACTTCGACATTTGTTGTATCATACCAAAAACCAAAACCTTTTTCTGCTAATTTTTGCCATTCAAAATACCGGCTTGGATCTACCTTTCTCCCCACTGCCCAATCCAAATGCCCAATGAAGTTTCCTTGTGGGATATTGTAAGCCCTTTTTAATCTTCCCAACAATTCAATTAAACTATTCATCTGTGCCTCAGTAAATGGTTCGCTACCGTTATTATCAATCTCAATTCCGATACTGTTGCTGTTCATATCAGAGACACCACCCCATTTACCTACGCCTGCATGATGAGCTCTTAAAAGATCGTTCAACATATGTTGCACCGTTCCATCACGACAGATCACATAATGAGCACTGACAGCAGTCCTTGGAAGCGTAAAAGTCCTGTAGGTCGTGTCACAGCTATTCTGCGCAGTGTGGTGTATAACAACGAAGTTGGGCTTACGCATAGAAAAATTTGTTGTTCCAATCCAGTTATCGGCGTATGGTAAACCAGTTGAGTCTTTTACGGGATATTCCCTTAAAAGTTTTGCAAATTCCTTACTCTGGTTTTTATATGATTTGTTTGTTGAAGCATATTTATTATGAACACATGCCCCTAAAAAAATGATCACCCAAAAAAAAGCCAGCATTCTTTTCATTCTTAAATATAATTTGGGGGAAAGTTAATTAAGCCTGGTGAATATTGTTAAAGCAGCTTACATATTTCTTCTATATTGACCGCCTACTTCATAAAGTGCATGAGTTATTTGTCCGAGTGAGCAGTATTTAACAGTTTCCATCAATTCTTCAAATAAATTCTCATTTTTAATAGCAGCAGTTTTCAATCGCTTCAACATTTCTTCTGATCGATTTTCATTTCGCTTCCAAAATGCCTGGAGATTTTTTATCTGTTGCTCTTTCTCCTCTTTTGTACTTCTTATTACTTCGTTCGGAATAATTGTAGGAGAACCTTGCTTATTCAAAAATGTATTGACACCAACAATTGGATATTCACCTGTGTGCTTCTGATGTTCATAATATAAGCTCTCTTCCTGAATCTTATTTCGTTGATACATTCTTTCCATAGCACCTAATACTCCCCCACGTTCAGTGATCCGGTCAAATTCACTAAGAACAGCTTCTTCCACCAAGTCGGTTAGTTCTTCAATGGCAAAACTTCCTTGTGTAAAATTCTCGGTTTTTGCTGATCCTAATTCACGATTGATGATCAATTGAATTGCCATTGCTCTTCTTACACTTTCTTCTGTCGGTGTTGTGATCGCTTCATCATAGGCATTTGTATGAAGTGAATTGCAGTTATCATAAATGGCATATAACGCCTGTAATGTTGTACGTATATCATTAAAATCTATTTCCTGTGCATGCAAACTTCTTCCCGATGTTTGAATATGATATTTCAACATCTGGCTACGCTTGTTTGCTTTGTATTTGTAACGCATCGCTTTTGCCCAGATCCTTCTTGCTACCCTGCCGATCACACTATACTCTGGATCCATTCCGTTGCTAAAAAAGAATGAAAGATTCGGAGCAAAGTCATCAATGTTCATTCCACGGCTTAAATAATATTCAACATAAGTAAATCCATTTGACAAGGTAAATGCTAATTGTGTAATGGGATTGGCACCTGCTTCAGCGATATGGTAACCACTGATACTTACACTATAAAAATTCCTGATCTTTTGTTTAATAAAATACTCCTGCACATCACCCATTAACTTTAATGCAAACTCCGTAGAAAAAATACAGGTGTTCTGGGCCTGGTCTTCTTTTAAAATATCTGCTTGTACAGTTCCCCTTACTTGTTGCAGGGCTGTTTGTTTACACTGCTCATAAATTTCTTTTGGCAAAACTTCATCTCCGCTTAAGCCAAGTAGTTTTAAACCCAATCCATTGTTCCCATTAGGTAAACTATTTGGTGCGGAAGTGTTATTATAAACTGGCTTAGATAGATTTTGATATTTTTTATTCAGTGCCTCAGTCACCATTGACCATTGATCATTCACCTCGATCCATTTCTCACACTGTTGATCAATAGTTGCATTCATAAAAAATGCAAGCAACATTGGTGCAGGCCCATTGATCGTCATTGACACAGACGTTTTCGGATCGCACAGATCAAAACCGCTGTATAATTTTTTTGCGTCATCTACTGTCGCAATGCTTACACCTGCATTGCCGATCTTTCCATAAATATCAGGACGATAATCAGGGTCCTCGCCGTAAAGTGTTACACTGTCAAATGCGGTTGATAATCTTTTGGCTGGTTGATCTACACTCACATAATGAAAGCGTTTATTGGTTCTTTCTGGTCCACCCTCTCCAGCAAACATCCTTGTTGGATCTTCCCCTTCCCTCTTTAAGGGAAATACTCCACTTGTAAAAGGAAAAGAACCCGGCACATTTTCCTGTGCCTCCCAACGAAGCAAATCACCCCAATCTTTATATTTTGGCAGAACAACTTTAGGAATTCTTGTTCCCGACAAACTCTTACTGAACATTTCCTGCCTGATCACCTTGTCGCGAACCTTATATTCATAATAATCTTTTTCGTAGGCCTTTATTTTTGATTGCCAGTTGGTGATCAGTTTTCTTGCCACTGGTGTTAATTGTTCTTCATAAAACAATTTCATTTTTTCAAGCACCGCGGTAGAATAGCTTTGTGATCCTTGCGCAAAAGAAAAATCTTTTAACTGATCCAATACACCTTGTAATTGATACAGCTTTGAGGCAATGGCTGACTGATCTTTTACTAATTGATCGTAGCCCCTGTTATTTTCACTTATCTCACTTAAATACCTAACCCTGTTTGAAGGAATGATTGCTTGTGAGATCTTTGCTGTTTCTGAGAAATGATATTCACCAAATGTTATTTTTGTTTTTTCCTTAATTTTTTTCAATAACATTTCGAACAGGTGATTCACACCATCATCATTGAATTTACTAGCCACAGTCCCTATAATCGGTAATGTTTCATCTTTCGCTGTAAATAACTGATGATTTCTTTTGTATTGTTTTCTTACATCACTTAATGAATCCAATGCACCGGCCTTGTCAAATTTATTTATGCAAACAACGTCAGCATAATCCAGCATATTGATCTTTTCCAATTGTGATGCTGCTCCATATTCCGGCGTCATCACATATATACTTATATCGCAATAGTCAAGTATGCTTGCATCGCTTTGGCCAACCCCGGCACTTTCCAAAATAATAAAATCAAATCCAGCTGACTTGCAAATATCGATTGCTTCCTGCACAGCACTGCTTAACGCAGTATTATCATCTCTTGTTGCCAGCGACCGCATATAAACTCTTGGATGAGAAATTGAATTCATTCTTATCCTGTCACCCAATAATGCACCGCCAGTTTTTTTCTTTGAAGGATCGACTGAAACAATGGCAATTGTTTTATCAGTAAAATTTGTGAGAAAACGCCGAACGATCTCATCTGTAACACTACTCTTACCTGCACCGCCTGTGCCTGTAATGCCTAATACAGGAATAACTCCATTTAACTTTTCGCTTTTAACTTTTGTCTTTTGATCATTCTCCGCATTTGTGATCTCTCTTGCGATCACCCTCACATCTTTTACTTCTTCTAATTTCAACGGTGTTTTATAATCTGCTTTTCCATTTAATTGAATATCGCATTGCATGATCACATCTTCGATCATTCCTTCCAATCCCATTTTTCTTCCATCATCAGGCGAATAAATTTTTGCAATGCCATATTTATGCAAGTCATCAATTTCCTCAGGTAAAATTGTTCCACCTCCGCCACCAAAAATTTTTATGTGCCCGCAACCATTTTCATCAAGAAGATCTTTCATGTATTTAAAAAACTCTACATGCCCTCCCTGGTAACTCGTAATTGCAATGCCTTGCACATCTTCTTCAATAGCTGCTTCCACAATTTCTTTTACAGAACGATTATGGCCAAGATGAATGATCTCTGCACCTTTTGATTGCATGATGCGACGCATAATATTAATAGCAACATCATGCCCGTCGAATAATGAAGCCGCTGTAACAATCCTTACTTTGTTTTTTGGAGTATACGCCATAGGAAATGCAAAAATAGATGAAAAAGCTAATGTCTGTTAGTAACATAAGCTGCTGATTTCAAACTCCTCAAAAGCATGTCATTTAGAGTTTTGAATGCGGTTCGTTACATTTGCTCATGCAGCAAATAATTCAATCTATCCAGGAATTGTATAAAAATTATAGTGGTAAAGAAGCTGCATCTATTGATGTATTGCCGCGATCAGGAAGTGAACGAAGATATTTTCGACTTCATGAAGAAGATGGTTCAACGATCATTGGCACCTATGGAGCCAATATAAAAGAGAATGAAACCTTTTTTTATTTTTCAGAGAATTTTTACGATAAAAATCTACCAATTGCTAATATTCTTGATATAAGTAATGATCGGATGTTTTACCTGCAGGAAGATTTTGGTGATATATCATTGATTGATCTGCTGGAATCCGAGGGTTATACTGATAACATTTATTCATTATTCAAAAAAAGTTTAGAAGCTCTTGCAAAACTGCATGTAATTGGAGATATAGGCCTCGATTATGATCGCTGTCTTACAAACAAGGAATTTGGCAAACAAGCTATCATGGCCGATCTTCTTTATTTTAAATATTATTTTTTAGATGCATTAAGAAAACCTTACGATAAACAAGCTCTCATCGATGACTTTGAGGCATTGAGTAATTACCTTACTCATACTGAATATAAATATTTTATGTTCCGGGACTTTCAGAGCAGGAACATAATGGTCAAGCCAGATAACTCAATTCATTTTATAGACTACCAAGGAGGAATGAAGGGTGCACCACAATATGATGTAGCGAGTATGCTTTGGCAGGCAAGAGCAAACTTAAGCGATGACTGGAAAGAGAAACTTTTGAATGATTATATCAGTGCATTGGAAAAGATCATTGACACAAAGATTAATAAAACAGTTTTTAAAAGCCAGTATAATGGATATGTGATGATACGACTGTTACAGGTCCTCGGCGCTTATGGTTTTCGTGGCTTGTTCGAACGCAAAGCACATTTCTTAACAAGCATTCCTTTAGCATTAACAAATTTGAAATGGTTCATCAATAATCAAAGTATTGGTATTTCATTGCCTGAATTTAAAAGAGTGCTTGAGATTTGCGTACATGATGATATCATTCAACAGTTCACTCCACTGCAGGCAACTGAAAAAACTCCGCTGACAGTTAAGATCAATAGTTTTTCATATAAAAAAGGATTGCCAGTTGATGAATCAGGTAACGGCGGCGGATTTGTTTTTGATTGCCGCGGTATCTTAAATCCAGGAAGGTTCGAAGAATTTAAATCGCAAACAGGGCGTGATAAATCAGTGAAAGATTTTTTGGAACAACAAACTAAAATGGCCGAGTTCCTTAACAGCATTTTTGATATTGTTGATATTACTGTTGAAGATTATTTGAAAAGAGATTTTGAAAGTTTAATGATAAGCTTTGGCTGTACTGGTGGACAACATCGAAGTGTTTATGCCGCTGATGCGCTGGCAAGACATCTAAAAAATAAATTCAAAGTGAAGATCGATCTACGTCATCATGTTCAGGATGAAAAAAACTGGATCAACACACCATAAATATCGGCAATGAAAGCAATGATCTTTTCTGCCGGATTAGGCACAAGGTTCAAACCATGGACAGATTCTCATCCAAAAGCGTTGGCGGTTGTTAATGGCAAATCATTGCTTCAAAGAAACATTGAATACTTACAGCAATTTGGGATCACCGATGTTGTTGTCAATGTTCACCATTTTGCTGATCAACTGATCAAAACAATTATGAAAAGTAAAGGATGGGGAAGCAAGATCACGATAAGTGACGAAAGAGATGAACTACTTGAAACAGGTGGAGGTTTATTGAAAGCAAAAGAATTTTTTGATCCCGGCGAAAAATTCATCACTTGTAATGCTGATATTCTAACAGATCTTGATATCAGTAAGCTGATCGCATTTCACACAGAGAAAAAAGCGCTGATAAGTTTTGGTGTGACGAAAAGAAAAACCTCCCGTTATCTTTTATTTGATCAAAATGACCGTCTCTGTGGATGGCGAAATACAAAAACCGGAGAAGACAAAATATCGATCCCAAAGCCTCAATACTACGAAAAAGCTTATAGCTGTGTAGTCATTTTTGAATATGATATTTTCCGGTTAATGGAAGAAACAGAATTCTTAGGAAAATTTTCACTTATTGATGTATACCTAAAACTAGCCGCTGAGCATCTCATTATGGGATTTGATCACAGCGGCGACAGGTTTGTCGACGTTGGGAAACCAGACAGTATTGTCATGGCTGAATCAGTTTTTATATGAATACAATCCCGGTTTTTTGAACGGTAAATTCATTCTTATCTATTTAAATTATCTTACACCCCGATTTAAAATCATTTACATGAAGAAACTTTTTATTGGATTTATTTTATCATTGATTGTTATTACACAATATGCACAGGTAACAAAATATGATAACAAAGAAGCATTCTATCCGCAGTTCTACCCTTACTCCGGAAACGATTATCGCAGTGCAAGCGGTGAGCCAGGTCCAAAATATTGGCAAAACCGTGCCGATTATAAGATCAATGCAACTCTTGATACTGGCTCTCATAAAGTAAGCGGAGATGTAGAGATCACTTACACAAATAATAGCCCTGACAATTTGAAATTTCTATGGTTACAGCTCGATCAGAATATTTATCGTGAAGACTCCAGAGGTTCGGCAACTACTACGCAAGCTGGTGGCCGCTGGGCAAATTCAAAATTTACGGAGGGGGATGTGATCAAATCAATAAGTATTGATGGCGCTAAATCCTATATGCCCAGGTATACTGTAACGGATACCCGCATGCAGGTATGGTTAAATGATGCATTGAAAGGCGCTGGCAATAAACTAAAATTGAAGATCGCTTTTGAATTTGCAGTTCCGGAATATGGAACAGATCGGATGGGAAGATTGAAAACAAAAAATGGATGGGTATATGAAATTGCACAGTGGTTTCCACGTTTATGTGTCTATGATGATATACAAGGATGGAATACCTTACCATATGTTGGACAAGGCGAGTTTTATCTTGAATATGGCGATCTTGAATACACGATCACAGCACCATCAGATCTTATCGTTGTTGGTTCAGGTGAGTTATTAAATCCACAGGATTGTTATACTGCTGATCAGCAAAAAAGATGGGCAGAGGCAAAGAACAGTGATAAAACTGTTACTATCCGTGATGAAAAAGAAATAAAAGAAGCATCATCGAGACCTAACAAGCCAAATTGCACATGGAAATTTAAAATTACTAATGCAAGGGATGTAGCATGGGGTGCATCAAAGGCCTTTGTGATCGATGCGGCAAAAATCAATTTGCCAAGCGGGAAAAAATCAATGGCTATCAGTGCTTATCCTGTTGAAAGCATAAAGAAAAACGGATGGCAACGTAGTACTGAATTCGTAAAAGGATCCATCGAACACTATTCAAATAAATGGTTTGAGTTTCCATATCCTGCTGCTACAAATGTTGCAGGAATTGTTGGTGGCATGGAATATCCAGGGATCGTTTTTTGTGGATATACTTCTTCCGGGGGTGGTTTGTGGGATGTAACAGATCATGAATTTGGTCATACATGGTTTCCGATGATCGTTGGTAACAATGAAAGAAAATATGCATGGATGGATGAAGGATTCAATACATTCATTAATGGACTTTCAAGTGAAGAATTTAACAAAGGAGAATTCTCATCATCGTTTGCAACAGGTGACGCCGCTAATTCTTTTTTCAGAGAGGAGCAGGATGGTCTTTTTAATGCCCCTGACGTACTCGGACAATCTGATCTTGGAATTGCTGCTTATGCAAAACCGGCTATGATGTTAACAACTTTACGGGATGTAGTGCTTGGACCAGAAAGGTTTGATGCCGCTTTCCGTGAATATGTAAGTCGTTGGGCCTTTAAACACCCAACACCATGGGATTTCTTTCATACAATTGAAAACGTTTCCGGGGAAGATCTTGGTTGGTTTTGGCGTGCATGGGTGCTAAACACATGGAAACTTGATCAATCATTGAAAGATGTGAAATACGTTCGTAATGACCCGGCAAACGGAGTTAATATAACTATAGAGAATTTGGAAAAAATGGCAATGCCGGTTCTTATACAGATCAAAGAAGAAAATGGAAAAGTACATGATCTGAAACTTCCTGTTGAGATTTGGCAGCGTGGTACTTCATGGACATTTCATGTTAATACTACAAGCAATGTGACTGATGTAGTACTCGATCCTGATAAAAAACTACCGGATATTAATCGAAGCAATAATAAAATGAAAGAAAAACCTTTCTAGAAACTTAACCCCGCCAATGGCGGGGTTTTTTATAATTTGCAATTATAATTCTGCAGTTGATCGCCAGGCAATAACTCTTAATAAATTTATTTATGACAACAGAACAAATAATGAAAGAACTTGAAAAGAAAGGTTCTGAATCGATAAGAAAGATCTTCAAAAATCATGGTAATACAGGTCCAATGTATGGAGTAAAGGTTGCTGATCTGAAAGTGATACAAAAAAAAGTAAAGAAAGATCATGAGCTTGCCATGGGTCTTTTTGCAACAGGTAATTATGATGCCATGTATCTCGCAGGTCTTATTGCCGATGAATCAAAGATGAGTAAGAAAGATATTCAGCAATGGGCCGAAAGATCAACCATGAAAGGTATTAGTGAATATACCGTGGCGTGGGTAGCAGCGGAAAGTGAATATGGATGGGAGCTCGGAATGAAATGGATAGATTCTTCAAAAGAAAATGTTGCCTCTGCCGGATGGAATACGCTATCGGGTGTTATCGCCATGAAGCCTGATCATGAATTGGACATAACAACAATAAAAAAATTATTACAACGAATTATTAAGGAAATTCATGCTTCTCCGAATCGTGTTCGTTATACAATGAATGGTTTTGTGATCGGTGTAGGTGGTTATATTAAAGAACTTTCGAAAGAGGCAGTTGACATTGCAAAAAAAATAGGTGATGTGTATGTTGACATGGAGGGAACTGCTTGTAAAGTTCCATCGGCTTTAGACTATATAAAAAAAATGGAAGCCAAAGGATATATAGGCAAGAAAAAGAAAACGGTGAAATGCTGAATAAGAATTTCACTTAAGCATTGATTGTAATTTTTCCAAAGTGGTTTCTTCCAACACTTCCTTTTGTTTATTTATATTCCATTTTACCAATGAAATTTTCTCATAGGTTATTTCAATACCTGTAATGTCGCCATCACGGAAACAACAACATCCTGAATTAAAATAAGAAGGTTTCATGGAGAGATACTGAGTCGGTGTAGTCTTATAGTCGCGGCCTCGTCTTTTTAGCTCTTGTTCCACTTCGCCTATTTCTTCGGTTCGATTTGCTTTGATCGCATCTCCTAATTGTTTATACAGTCTTTCCGGGTGGGTGAGTGATTCAAAAACCGGTTGATGAGTATGACCAGTAATTAAAACAAGACTTTTATATTTTGCCGACCATTCATACATAATAAGATTATGAGCCGTTTTCAAATCCTCATCATAGGCAGGCGTATTGAAATTTATTCTCAGGTAAGATTGCAATGGCGCCCAGATATTGGCTACAAAAAATTTGCTGAGCCAATTTCCATCACTGCTCGCATCACCCTGGTGACCGTGAGTGAGAAAAAGAGTTAATGGGCATTTAGCAATTGGCAAAACTTCGTTCCAGGTATCTATTTTCTTTTTAAGAAAAGGAAACGTCTTTTTTCTTTTTTTCTTTGGAATAATAGCATCCTTGTTATCTTTTTCCAGAATAACTCCTTCGAAAACCCGAAAGCCTTTCCCATAGATCAATTTTAACTGTTGAGTGGCTACCAGACTATTGTCCCAATAAAGATCATGATTACCGAAAACCTTAAAGAATCGGTCCTGGAGAATAAATCTTTTTTCAGATTCAAAAGTTAATGTATTGTTCTTTTTTACCTGGCTTAATGTGTTTTCCCAAAGTTCTTCACTATCACCGAGACTAATGTATTGAAATTTATTTTCAAAATAATAGTCAAGTGCAGCGAGATAACTTGCCTCTGCTTTCATGAAATCGTCAGCGCCATTTTTTGCACCACGATGATGATCAGAAAAAATAATGATGCGGCTATTTTCCTTAAGCTCAAGTACAACTCCTTTCTTTCCCGGTTCTTCTTTGATATTTCTGAATAAATCTGACAACGCTTTAAATATCCTATGTCGTTCGGGACGAGATGTAAATTTTCTTGAGAACCATAAGATCGGTTTTAATAATATAATTTGTACTAACCGACGCATGAGCTTGCAATAATTGATAATTAATGATAAGAACCCTGAAGAGTGGCCTTCACTTCCTTCAGGGTAAACTGTGCAACGAAAGTTCAATCAAGGCAAAAAGCTGGGCCAATAATTATTTTACAGCGATCATGCTTATCTCAACATTCACAAATTTTGGCAAGGCTGATACTTGCACAGTTTCTCTTGCAGGAAAACTGCTATTGCTGTCAAAATATTTTCCGTACACTTCATTGATCTCTGAAAAACGATTCATATCCGTAATAAAGATCGTTGTCTTAACAACATGATGAAAAGCCATATCGGCAGCTGTAAGTATCGAACGCAGGTTGTGCATCACCTGATGAGTTTCCTGCTGTATATCCTGGTTCTTTAATGTACCAATGGCAGGATCAATGCAAATTTGACCGGAAATAAATAACATATCGCCGACAAGGATCGCCTGGTTATATGGTCCAATAGGAGCCGGCGCAGATGGTGTATTGATGATTTGTTTTTCCATTCATTTTATTTAGGGATAACGAATTTAGGTTTATGCCCTTTCTTTGCAAAAAATAATGTATGCGGCTGGTGGTATTGTCAAATGAGCAATTGAAAGAAGAGTTATTATCAACAGGAATAAATGAAAATTGTAAAATTTATTGGATCAATTCTTCAAAAGACATTTCCTTATATAATGATGCGGATGCTGTGATCGATCTGTTGTTTGAATTGAACGGTTATAATACTTCTTATTTGAACGAATTTGAAAATAGACCAATTTTCGTGAATTCAATGAATAAAACGGCTGCTGAAATCGGATCAAAGCTTATCCGTATAAATGCATGGCCGGGCTTTTTAAAAAGAAATATTGTTGAAATGTGTTGTAATGATGAGTTACCCAAAAATAAAGCAGATAAAATTCTTAATTCATTAAACAGGAAAGCAGAATGGGTTCCGGATGTAAAAGGTTTTATTTCTGCAAGGGTTGTGAGCATGATCATTAATGAAGCCTACTTTACTTTGGAAGAAAATGTAAGTACAAAAGAAGAAATTGATATTGCTATGAAACTGGGTACCAATTATCCTTACGGACCTTTTGAGTGGAGTAAAAAAATTGGTTTGAAAAATGTCGCATCTCTGCTTGCTGAATTATCTCAATCTGAAAAAAGATACAAGCCGGCAGATCTTTTATTAAAAGAAGCCAATAATTTATAATGGCATTACTTCTAAATATTGATACAGCGGTTGATGTTGCTTCTATTTGCCTTGCAAAAAATGGAGCAGTTTTATCTATAGCTAAAAATGAAAGTCAGAAAGATCATGCTTCATGGCTTCATATTGCTATTAAAGATATCTTCGAAAAAAACAATATCGAATTGAGAGCAGTTGAGGCTATTGCTGTAAATGGCGGGCCAGGTTCTTATACCGGATTAAGAATTGGAATGTCAACTGCAAAAGGGATCTGTTACGCATTGAAAAAACCTTTGATCAGTCTGAATACTTTACTGGTGATGGCAAATACTGCAAAGCATGAAAATGTCAACCTGCTTTGCCCTATGATCGATGCAAGGAGAATGGAAGTATTTGCTGCAGTTTATGCAAAAGATCTTACAATTGTGAAAGAACCGGCAGCAATTACATTGAATGAAGATAGTTTTGACGAATATCTTTCAAATAACAGTATTTGTTTTTTTGGAAATGGCAGCCACAAGTTCCGAATAATTAAAAAACATGAGAAGGCAATCTTTAGCGATGTAAGAGCTGATGCTTCATCGATGATCTCTTTATCTGAAAAAAAATTTGCTGAAAAGGAATTTGCTGATCTTGCATACGCTGAACCACTATATATGAAAGAATTTTATACCCCGGCCAGGTGATCATTTACAAAATGAAAACTATTTTTGCTTACCCTTAACACCTAACCAACTTGTCATGAACAGCTATTCACTAACTATCATTCCACCGTCGGAATCTGAGCCTGAATTAAAAATTGATACGCTTGATATCAAAAAAGCGGCGATCATTCTTAGATCCGTTAATCATAAATTAAGACAGATAATTTTAAAATATATTGGTGAGAAAGGTCAGGTGACAGTAACTGAAATTTTTGAACATTTACTGCTTGAGCAAGCGGTAGCATCACAGCAACTTGCTATTTTAAGAAGAACTGGCTTTGTAAAAACAAAAAGAGAAGGGAAATTTATTTATTATTCCGTAAGCAGGCAAAGGCTGCTGGATCTCAATGCATTTGTGAGCAACCTGTTAGGACAATAGCATTGATTGTTGTTAATATTTATGTTTGCTCGTATTGCATGTTTCAACTCAGTTATCTTTGCATTTTAAATCAAGAGATATGTTTGTAGAACAACTATATACTGGCTGCCTGAGCGAGGCGGCTTACTATATTGAAAGTGAAGGCGAAGCTGCAATTATTGATCCGCTACGTGACATTGATGAGTATTTGTTTCTTGCGAATGAACGCAAAGCCAAGATCAAATACATTTTTGAAACACATTTTCATGCTGATTTTGTGAGTGGTCATATAGATCTCGGTAAGGTGACTGGCGCACCGATCGTCTATGGACCAGGAACTGAAACAAAATTTCCTGTACATGTAGCAAAAGATGGTGAAAAATTTTCAATTGGTAAGATCACCATTGAAGTATTACATACTCCTGGTCATACACTTGAATCTTCTTGCTATTTATTAAAAGACGAGAATGGAAAAGATCATTGTGTCTTTACAGGTGATACATTATTTGTAGGGGATGTTGGTCGTCCTGATCTTGCCCAAAAAGGGGCTGATCTTACCATGCAGGATCTTGCAGGTATGATGTATGATAGCATTCATAATAAATTATTTCCTTTAGCTGATGACGTGATCGTCTATCCTGCTCATGGCGCTGGCAGTGCTTGTGGTAAAAGTTTGGGTAAAGAAACTTTCAGCACTATTGGTGAGCAGAAAAAGCACAATTATGCATTAGACGCAAAAACAAAAGAGGAATTCATTAAAGTTGTTACTGATGGTATTGCTGCACCACCACAATACTTCCCTATCAATGCGCAGATAAACAAAGAAGGATATGAAAGTTTGGATGAAGTGCTTGAACAAGGATTAAAAAGTTTAGTAGTTCAAGAGTTCAAAAGTTTAATTAATGATGATAATATAATACTTGATACAAGAGCAGAAACAGAATTTGTAAAAGGCTTTGTTCCTGGTTCTATTAATATTGGTTTGAATGGTCGTTTTGCAGAATGGGCCGGAAGCCTTTTACCATTTGACAAATCAATACTTCTCATCACTGACCCCGGTAAAGAAAAAGAAACGATCATTCGGTTAGCAAGGGTTGGTTTTGAAAAAATTGATGGTCATTTAGAAGGAGGGTTTGAAGCATGGAAAAAAGCAGGTGAAAAAATAGACATGATCGTTGAGGTGGAAGCAGACGAGCTTTTGATGGATAAGCAGTTTGATGAAAATCTTATCGTTCTCGATGTAAGAAAAGAAAATGAATTTGCAGAAGGCCATTTACCAGGTGCAATGAATTTGCCACTTAGTGATATGATCGACCCGGGAACGATGGCAAATATTGAAGATGGACATAATCTTTACGTCCATTGCGCTGGTGGGTATCGCAGTGTTATTGCTTGTTCATTGTTGAAACGCCAGGGTATACATAATCTTCGCAATATTGCCGGCGGATGGAATGCGATCAAGCAACAGGAAAAAGTTGAGATCGTAAAAGAAAAGAGTGTGTTGAATTAAAAATATATTTCCTCTGGGATTCTAAGGTGTTTTCATGCAAGGTGAAAACACCTTTTGTATTTAGGTGAATATCTCTTTGAATCAGGGTTAATATAACTACATATTTGCAGTGTTAAACATTGATAAAAACCTATTAAAGTCCAGATTTATTTTTTTAAATGAAAACTTATTGATAGGTTAGAAAAATATTAAGTCACCATAAAAAAAATACTATGATCAAGTATGATTTTAAACTTGTTAGAAGGTTTGGAACAACTAGAATTAAAAAGGAAGATGTAACGGTTTCAACTGATGGTAAATTTTTACTAGTCAAAATCCCTGTTACATGTATCCCTCACAGCACATCGAGTTCTGATGCAGAATATCGCTCAATTAAAGGTGATAGCACTGCTCTTGCCGTAACTGGTGTGGATATATACCTAGAACCTCTTTCAAAAGTAGTAAATGATGGAACTGGTAAATTGAAAGAAGATACAAGTCAAACCAAGCTAACTGCAGTGATTGAATTCGATTCAAAAAAACCGCAGAACGAACCTTTATAAATTATTTTAAGGGCAAGGTTTTTTTACAAGGGCCTCTAAATATCTAAGTACGAAAAATTCCCATTTCTTTAAACGCTTTTTATAAGGGATCGTACCTAATCTTTCAGAAATCTCGGCTGAAACATATTTTGATCCAGGAAAATGGATGGCAAGGCCTTTGTATTCTTCTTCAAATACAGGAATAATTACTGCTTTTGGCTGTTTTAGTATTTGTGATGCAAGAGAGTAAGTGGAACGATTAATCAAGGATTTGCTTCCATTTGATTTACTATTTGCTATTATTTCACAGAGCTCAAAAAGATCAACAACATGATAACTCGTTGTAGCTGGAGTCTCATTACATGCTTCTCTTATTCCCTTTAGAGTACAGATATCTGTAGTCTTTTTTATTTCACTTAAAAGCCTGCCTGCCATGGCATAAAGTATTTTTCTTAAAATGTAGTACTTCCTTACATCATAGATCATAAATGAATCTACCCGTTCAGTATTTTGATTTTTCTTAAGCAAATTTTTAGCGAATTGGAGTGGCAATGTTTTAGAGACGTTTTGATGAATATCATTTAATTTCTCAGCAAATTCAAGCGAATTAAATTGTACGTAACCCATAGCTGCAATCCAAAGTTTTGAACAAAAACTCATCATATTGGCTGTTTCATAATAGGCCATATAACAATGAGACATGACAACTATATCCATTTTTTTCTTTAGTCCTTTTTGAATCCCGGATTTTAACTCCCCCATATTAAGATAATTCTCAGATGCTAATTCGTGTTCATATTTTTTTATATAATAAGAATAGTTTCTATAGTTATCCCCTCCACTAACCATCTTATATTTTTGAAGACTTAATAATTCGGATTGATTGATATTTTCTTCAGCTCTGGGAAAAAATGAATAAACACCTCCATGGCCCCATGTGATCAGTCCGTTAAATTGAGCATTGATCTTACCCTTATAAAAATCCTTGATTATTCTGCTGATCCCCTTTGACATTGTTATATCATAGTTACCATTGCGTATTGTGTTGCCTGGGCTTTCATATATCATTAGTTTGCCTGGTTCCGGTTCATCAATTATTGTTACTCCTGCATTTTGCAATACCAATTCGTCCAGCACTTTTTTCTTAAATTCTTTTGTAGCCCTCAAACAAAATATAATTTGAATTTTGTTCTTTTCTTTAAATAGTGTAGCTGTTTTAATAAGTTGAATGATCCTGGATAATAGTTCCCCATCAGCGCTATCATCGACACGATCCGCTATGAAAAGAAAACCCCATTCAGTTTTCTTTTTTCTTGGTGGCATATTTAATATTTCTTTAAATTTAAACGATAATTTACACAAAGAGCCATGTTGATCTATGAAAAAAAATATTTTGAAAAATCTGTTGTTGCTCACATGGTGTAGCTTATTTTATATTCCCTCTCCTTCACAACAAATAAAACAATTTTTACTTAAACCGGCTACATCAAAAGATCTTAAACTGATCTCTAATGTCAGGGATATAGACCAGGATCCATTTGGCTTTTTATGGATAGCAACACAGGATGGCTTATACAGATATGATTCCCGAAACATTGAAACCTATAATACGCATCTTGAAAAGAAACACCTCATCGAATCTTCTGATGTAAGAACTCTGCTTGTCGATTCTGCCATGAATATAATTTGGTTTGTATCATCAGGAGGAAATTTTCATGGAGTTGATCTTACAAGCGGAACTGTTCGCACAAAACAAAATGTTAGTGCGATAATGAACAAGGGGATAATTTTCTTTACAAAACTATGCGACTATCGTGATTCTGTGATCATGGCCTCAAATAATGGAGTTTTCGTTTTCAATAAAAAAAATCAGAAGTTCTCTGTGATCGTGGAAATTGAAGAACTGCGATTGGATATTGATTATGCTTTTATTTTGGATCATACGCTAATTATTTTATCCAAAAACAAAGGAATTTTTCAATATGACATCGATAGAAAAAAAATAATAAGCCATATTACTACAGAACAAGTTCATTTAAATAATGATGTTCGTTTTTTTGATGTGGTGCATTCAGGAGACAAAAGTTATATCGCTTCTTCTTATGGGATTATTGGATTACAGCTCGTCAATGATTCAATGTTGATTGAAAGAAATATCCTTGATTTTATTCCGATAGAAATAAATAATCATATATCAAGTCTTAAGTTTGACAGATCAGGACATTTATGGTTCTCAAATGATAATAATGTTGTGCAGGTTGACCTGGTATTAAAAAAATTCAGCATTATACAAAATACCGTTTCCAAAGATGATAACTGGTTGAATTCAGTTTATAAAATCTTTTGTGACAAAAACGATAACATTTGGTTGGGTTGTCAACAGGGATTAGCAATGATCAGAAACAAGGAACCAGCGTTTGTTGCTTTTAACTCTGGAAATACTATTTCGCCAATGGTCACACATGCCTATTACATTTATCCAGCAAATGACTCTATCCTATATGTTTGCGCGGAAAATGGTTTGTTTTATATAAACTCCAAACAAAACAGCATTGAGATCATCGATAAAATTAGAGTGCATGATTATATTTTTAAGGATCCATCTGGGCGCATCATGGTGTCAAACATTGATGGTTTTTTTGAGTTAAAAAATAAAAGATTCATTCCCGCTGAACATATCTATCCTGAATTTAAAAAACTAGGTACCGTCAGGATCAACAGCAGCATTGAAATTAATGACAGTTGCCTCGCATTTGGTACAGAAAATTACCAGGGAATAATTATTTGGGATCATATTCATCATAATGTTAGTTCTTTCACAACAACGACATCGGCTTTACATTTAAATGAAAATGTGACAAATACCATTAAGTTTTTATCAAAGAATAAATTCGCTGTATTAGGGGATAGCTATTTTGGCATCTTTGATTTTAAAAACAAAAATTATCAGCCCATTCAATTAAAGAACAGTAATACCCCAAAAAAATATTCCCTATTTTTTGATTTGTGTCGAATAAAAGACAAGTTTTATTTGGCCTGCTATGGTACTGGTGTGATCATTTTAACCGAAAGCTTTCAGCAGGTTGGAGAGATCTCAACAAAAAATGGATTAAGTAATAATGGTACTTACAAACTGCTTCCGTGGAAAGACAGCCTGCTATTTATTACCACAAATAACGGATTAAATTGTTTTAATATTAATACCAAAAAGATCACACAGTTCTTTGAAAGTGATGGATTACATAATAACTTATTTGAAGAAACCAGTGGTAACAGTTATGGATCTACTTTGTATGCAGGTGGTAAAAATGGGTTTACAATTATTAAACCGGAATATATCTTACCGAGTTCAAGGATTCCTATGCTTTACTTTAGCAAAATTATTACGGAGCTTTCAAATAATCGCAGAACGGATACTTCTGATATAGCTGTAAAAAAATATTATATCGATAAAAATGCATTGCAAACAACTATTTACTTTTCTGCAATTGATTATGATAATCCAGAAAGAATTTCATTTGCTTATAGAATAAGGGAGCAAAGCAATGCATGGATAAATCTTAAAGATCAAGGTTTCGTGCCATTTATTGGATTTTCGCCAGGCACTTACCATCTCCAGGTACAAGCTTTCAATGAAGACGGTGTGCCCAGCGAGATCAAAGAACTCACTCTTGTCTTCCTTCCCAAATGGTATCAGACATGGTGGCTTAAATTATTAGTGCTATTATCCATTGCAACCGCTATTTATGGATTATACAGATTCCGTATCAATCATTTGAAAAGAGAGGAAAAGATCCGAAACCAGGTAGCTGGTGATCTGCATGACGAATTGGGCAGTACATTGAACAGTGTAAAAGTGTTTACCAATCTTGCGATGATGGAAAAAGAAAACACTGGCCATCTGGAAAAAATTAAAGAAGCTACGCAATCTGCCATTTCAGGGGTGAAGGATATAATCTGGGTGCTCGATGATAAAAGAGATACACTGGATCATCTCCTGAATCGCATTAATCAATTTGCAAGACCAATTTGCCAGGCTGCTGGTATTTCCTATAACCAGCAATCAGGTGGAAATGAAAATTACAAACTGGGTAAAGAAGAGAAAAGGAATTTATACATGATCATAAAGGAATCAATTAATAATAGTATTAAATATGCTGAATGCAGCGTTATTGAACTTCTTATTAAGAACAATGGAGGTAAATTGATCATCTCGGTTTCTGATGACGGGAAAGGATTTGATAAGGCTGAAACAACCAGCGGTTATGGATTAAGAAATATAAAACGTCGTTCTGAAGAAATCGGATATCTCGCTGAGATCAACTCATCACCCGGTAATGGAACGCTTGTTTACCTTGAGAAAAAATAATTCTATACTTTAACGATCCCATTTTTGATAGCATATATAACAAGACCGGTTCTTGTTTTTATATCAAGCTTAAGAAACAAAGCGTCTCTATATCCATCTATGGTGCGGGGGCTCAAATACATTTTAGCAGCAATTTCTTTATAGGTCATTTCCGTACATGCCAGTTTTAAAAATTCAATTTCCCTATCCGTTAATTGCATTACTTGTTGACTTGTATAGCTTTCATCATCTGCCCCTGAAATACTATGAACAAGCCGCCCGGTTACCATTTCAGAATAATAAAATCCTTTTTGTAAAACAGCACTGATCGCATTTTTTAGTTCTGCCGGCTCGCATTCTTTTAGCACATAGCCCCGGGCTCCATTTTTTATCATTCTTATTATAGCATTTTCATCATCCAGCATACTTAAGGCAAGCACTTTTATTCCCGGGTAATTGTTTTTTAACCAGGCTGCAGTTTCATAGCCATCTTTTACCGGCATATTAATATCCATTAAGATCAAATCGGGTCTTTTTCCTTCCTGTACATATTTGACCATGTCTTCGCCGTTGTTAGCTTCAAACAGCACTTCATGTCCGAAATTCCTGATCAGGTTAGCTAATCCGTTACGTAATAAAACATGATCATCAGTCAATGCAATAGTTGCCATGTTCAAATGTTGATGGTGATTTTTAAAGTATTCCAGTTTTGATCTTTATATGTAATTGTACCGTTCACTGAATTTAATCGTTGTTTTATTCTTGCCAGTCCTTCGACATCTAAAAATAGTGGTTCTCCTTTAAATTGTCTTGCAACTTCTATCTCAATATGAGTTTTTCGATAATGAATCTTAATGTCAATGTATCCCGGATTATATATATCTAAAGCAGGATAGATGAGTTGTTGTAAAATGCAAAAAACAACCAGTTCTTTTACTTCTTGTAGATTGATAAGATCTCCCTCTAAAAAAAAATTGGAATTACAAAAACCGGCTTCATCTAATCTTTTTAATTCACAAATGATAGCATGAGCAAAACCGTTTCTAATTATTTCATCCGGCGAAAGCTGCTTTGTAAGGTTACGAAGATCTTCAATCGCCTTTCCTAATAATTTTCCTGAATCCAACATTTTATCTGTCTCAGAATTATTGGGTGACTGAAGACTCAATAATTGCAACTTAACGAAACTCAATACCTGCCCGATATTTTCAAAAATTTCTTTTGAATATGCCTGCAGCGAACGCTCCTGTATTTCAATACGGGAAGTCAATTCTTCTTTGATCAGGGGAGATATTTTTTTTGATCTTTTCATAGGCAGACAAGTCACATCATGTTTCATACATTTCATTATTGAACACTACAATACTACAATTACCTCTAAAAAAGACTAAGGGTGTTTTCACGGATAGTATAAGGTCAAAATCCACTTTTATTGCTTTTGGAATTATTAAATATTTGAACTGAAGCTGTGTAAATAGATAACCCTCTTTATTCAATGTTGTGTAAAGATGAGTTAGTAACAAACACTTATTAGTTTAATAAATTCAGACATTCTTGTCCTACTCACAAAGAGCTGCTCGTCATCAGCTCTTTTTCTTTTTCCTAATAAAAAGTTAACGCCCCTTTAAACTAACCATTCGTCAAGTACTAAATGCCATTCAACTAATTCATTAGTATTTCGATTTTGTCAGCTGCTATTTTTACAATACGAATGTTTTTGTATTTAACATTCTGACTGTAACAAACCATTGACTGAGACCGTTTAGGCATAACGAAGTATAACCATGAACCACAAAACCAACTTGACCCTGGTGGGCTTGCTTTTTTTTACCTTGTTTGTAAATGCGCAAACAATATCCCGAAAAGAATTACCGGCTAAAAGAACTACGCAATCAGTTAAGATCGATGGCTTGATCACAGATTCTGCATGGAAAGATGCAGCTTTAATGACTGATTTAGTTGAATTCCGTCCTAAAATGGGTAAAGTAGAAGCTTATGAAGTAAGAACTGAAACATACCTGATGTATAATGATGAAGGAATTTTTTTTGGCGGTTTTTGTTATGAAAGAACAAAAGATAGTATTGCCAGGGAATTAAAGGGCCGCGATGGATTTGGTACCAATGATTATATCGGGATCATTTTTGATACATACCATGATAAACTAAATGGCTTTGAATATTTCGTTACCCCTTTAAATGAGCAATGGGATGCTAAGATGTCTCCTGGCGATAATGGTGGCGAAGATTTTTCATGGAGTTCGGTATGGAAGAGTGGTGCTGTGATCCATGATAACGGATGGAGCTTTGAAATGTTTATTCCCTACTCCGCTATTCGTTTCGGAAAAAAAGATGTTCAGAATTGGGGGTTGAATATTACACGCAGACGAAGAAAAACTGAACAGCAGTCAACCTGGAATCCAATCGATATAAATGTAAACGGGTTTCTTACCCAGGAAGGTATATGGACGAATATTACGAATATTAAACCTCCGCTACGTTTACAATTCTCGCCTTATTTTTCTACATATGTAAATCACTTTCCCTATAATCAAGCCGGAGTAGAAAACACAACAACCAGCTTTAATGGAGGAATGGATGTTAAGTATGGCATTAACCAGGCATTTACCCTTGATGTTACGTTGATCCCTGATTTTGGACAGGTCCAGAGTGACCCACTTGTTCTAAACCTAACCCCATTTGAAGTAAAGTATACTGAGAACAGACCTTTCTTTACCGAAGGAACAGAATTATTCAATAAAGGAAATCTATTTTACTCAAGAAGAATTGGTGGCACGCCAATGCATTTGTATGATGTATATGATCCCAACATTGTAGGGTCCGATGAAAAAGTGATTAAAAACCCAACTGAATCCAGGTTGATCAATGCTTCAAAAATATCAGGACGAACGCAAAAAGGGCTGGGCATTGGGTATTTGAATGCGATTACCAAGGCACAATATGCTACGATTGAAAATATAAATACAAAGGAGCAACGGAAATATGAGACCAACCCACTAACCAATTACAATATTCTTGTTTTCAACCAAAGTTTGAAACATAATTCCAGTGTATCACTTGTTAATACCAATGTATGGAGAAGTGGACCGGATTATGATGCAAATGTAACTGCAGCTCTTTTTGATTTTAATAATAAGAAAAACATGTGGAATGTGGGTGGTAAAGCAGCGGTAAGCAGTCTTTTGGGTTACGAACCAAATGGTGATGGAAAATATGGCTATAACCAGCAGCTTTATTTTGGTAAGATCAGTGGTAGGTTCAACTTCAATGTATGGCATGAAATGACTGATACAAAATTCAGCAGTAACGATCTTGGTTATTTTACAAATAATAATTATCTCGATCATGGTGCATGGGTTGGTTACAGGTGGACACAACCCAAGGGCTTTTATAACAGGATCGGCATAAATTTCAATGTAAACGTCAGCCATTTATTTTCTCCTATTGGTACTATTGAGGAAAAATATCAACGATCAAATTTTAACTTCAATGGTCACGTTCAAACCAAAAAACTATTGTGGTTTGGGTCTTTCTGGAATTATAGCCCTTATCAAAATGATTTTTATGAGCCGCGAGTTTATGGCTCGTTTTTCCGCCGGGGTTCAAGTCTGTCAGGCGGTGCATGGGTTGAAACAAACTCTGCAAAAAAGTATTCTGCTTATTTTGAAGGATCCGCCCGTCAATTTTTTAATTTCTATGATCAGTCTGCTCTTGATCTATTCTTTAATCAGAATTATCGTTTCACTGATAAATTCTCTTTATCATTTCGTACCAATTATCAACCCCGCTTTAATAACATAGGTTATGCCTGGTCAGACCCAAGCCAGATAATTTTTGGAAAAAGAGAAGTAAACACTATCGAAAATATTCTTGGTGCCAAATATAATTTCAATAACATGATGGGTATTACCATACGAATACGGCATTATTACAGCAGCGTTGATTATAAAGAATATTTCACTTTGCAGCAGGATGGGTTACTGAAACCAAACTCCACTTTCAATTCAAATGTAGATCAAAATGCAAATTTCTTCAATGTTGACATGGTGTACACATGGCAGTTTGCTCCAGGAAGCTTTATCAATATTGTTTGGAAGAATGCAATATATGATTATACCAATGTAGTGGAAGAACACTATCTTAAAAATTTTGGCAATACGATGGAAGCTGATGCAAATAATAATATTTCACTTAAGGTGATCTACTTCCTCGATGTCCTCCAGTTCAAAAAGAAAAAGACTAAATAAAAGCTAGTAGTTTTGTGTAGTGATGAAAAACAGCCCCTGCTTTCTAGTGGGGGCTCTTTAATTTATGATCTCACCATACTCAGGTTTCCAATCCCATTTCCATCGACGATGACTCCATAACCACATTTCGGGATACTCTTTTATAAACTCACTAAGAAATGAAGCGTATTTTTTTGTAAGCTCTCCTTGTTGTGTACTTCCCGGATGCTCTTCTCCCATTTCAAAAAAGATCTTATAATAACCTCTTTGGAGTTTTATCATTTTGCAAAAGATAACAGGAATGTTTCCTCGTCTTGCGCCACTCTCCGGACCTTTAATAAATGGTGTTGGCTTTCCAAAAAAATTCAACCAATATGCATTTTTGGGATACCCGGGATTTTGATCCGCAACTAAAGCCAGTCCATAAAGTTTATTTCGATAAGGAATGATCGCATTTCTCATATCCGTTGCAGGAAGCAATTCAGCTCCTGTTTTTGTACGGATATTCATAAAAATTTTATCAAAGGCTTTGTTGCCAATAGGCATATACACTACAAGAAAAAGATGTTTTATATTTTGTGCTACAGCCAGGCAGCCAAGTTCCCAGTTGAAATTATGAGCAAGTAAAAACTGGCATCTTTTACCTTCTTCAAATAATTTATTTGAAAGTGAATAATCGCCGATGAAATGTTTATCAATAAAAGCTGGTGAAGCAGATATAAGTTTTATTACTTCAATAAAATTATCTGTCAGGTTGAGATAGAATTTTTTAGCAATTATTATTCTTTCTTTTTCTGTTTTTTCAGGAAAGGCTCTTAATAGGTTATCCATCACTATTTTTTTCCGATAACCGAAAACATAATAAAGCAGCCCATAAGCAACATCGGAAAAAATATAAAGTATTCGTAAAGGAAGGAGAGATACTATCCACAGTAGCCCATACACAATGTAATACATTAATAATTTTTGTTAGTAACTAAATATATTTTTACACTTTATTTAATTTCATTGGTTCGGGTAGAGTACTTTCATCAACCCACAAACTTTCATAATCTGTCTTCCAGGAATGTTTCCAGCGACGGTGAGTCCATAGCCACATTTCGGGATATTGTCTTATTACATTTTCAAGATACTGCACAAATTTTTGGGTAAGCTCCTGTTCTGTCAGCAACCTGGATTCTTCAGTTGCCAAAGTAAAAGTTGCTTCATAATAACCTCGTCGTGGTTTATGAATAAAGGCAAATAGTACAGCAGTATCATTTGCAATGGCTGCTTTGGCAGGGCCTTTTAAGAAAGGTGTTGGTCTTCCAAAGAAGTTAAACCACCACGCATTGCCAGGGTGACCGGGGTTTTGATCGGCAACCAGGCCAAGTGCATACCGTGTATCCTTATATGCCAGAAAATCATCTTTCATGTGAGTAGCCCGCAAAAAAATGGCACCATGGCGTGTTCGCAATTTGTAAAACAACCGTTCAATTATTTTATTTGTAAATGGCATGTATACTGACATCAGTTTAAAAACAGTATTCTTTGTCATTATCATATTACCCCATTCCCAATTAAAATTATGCCCAACATGTATTTGTACATTTTTGCCGCTTTGATAAATGCTATTTACAAGATCCCAGTTGGCAGTAAATCTTTTTCCAAGAGCTTTTTCAGACATAGAGAGCATCTTAATGGTCTCTATAAACATATCAATAAGATTCCGGTAGAATTTTTTGGCAATCTTCTTTCTTTCTTTTTCCGTTTTTTCAGGAAAGGCTATTAACAAATTATTCATCACTACATCCCGCCGGTATTTAATGACATAAAATGCCAGGCCATAAAAACCTTCCGAAATAATATATAATATTCTTAAAGGGAGAAGAGATATCAGCCAGAGTAATCCATAAACTAAATAATACATTATGAGCAAAGATAAGAACGCTGAAGTGTGCGACGCAACGAAAGTTGAATAGAATTACTTAAGCCGGTTACACAAAAATCACAATACAATATTCTGCACCAACTCACTTTTACCCGGATAGTCTGTATTATAATGCAGACCGCGACTTTCTTTACGGAAGCTTGCACCTTTTACGATCAAATATCCAACGGTGATCATATTTCTTAGCTCCAGTAATTGCGGGGATAATGTACTTGTTTGATAAAGTTGTTCAGTTTCTTCCCAAAGCAGATCGAGACGACGGGAAGCCCTTTGCAAACGAATATCATTACGGACAATACCAACATAATCACTCATTACTAACTGAAGCTCTTTCAAACTTTGTGTAATAAGGATCATCTCACCGGGTTGGGATGTGCCCTCCACATCCCAATCGGGAATACTTTCCTGAAAAGAAATTGCGTTTACTTTTTCTGCTACATCGATCGAACAACGATGTGCAAATACCAATCCTTCAAGCAGCGAATTACTTGCTAAACGATTGGCGCCATGTAAACCGGTAGATGCACATTCCCCGCATGCATATAAATTATTGATGCTGCTTCTCCCCCATTCATCGGTTTTTATACCACCACAACTGTAATGAGCTGCCGGTGCCACCGGTATCATCTGTTGCGTAATATTAATTCCGATCGATTGGCATTTTTTATAGATATTAGGAAAGTGTTCAACAAACTTTTCTTTATTGAAATGACGGCAATCCAGATACACATGTTCAGTACCTGTCTTTTTCATTTCGCTATCAATCGCTCTTGCAACAATATCTCTCGGCGCCAGGTCTTTCCTTTCATCATACTTCGCCATAAACGCTTCGCCTTTGCTGTTTCGAAGTATACCGCCATCACCACGAACAGCTTCTGTAATTAAAAATGCATGACCCCTAACTCCCGGTTCGTACAAAGCAGTTGGGTGAAATTGTATAAACTCCATGTTCTCAATCCTTCCTTTTGCACGATAAACCATCGATACTCCATCACCAGTGGCGATCGTCGGATTTGTTGTAGTTCTATATACTTGCCCATTACCACCTGTTGCCATCAACGTGATCTTGGAAAGAATTTTCTCTATTTGATTTGTCTCAAGGTTCAAAACATATACACCAAAACATTCAATATCGGGAGTAGCCTTGGTAACGAGAAAACCAAGATGATGTTGCGTAATAATATCGATGACAAAACAATGCTTTATCACATCAATATTTTTTTGCTTACTCACTGCATCGAGCAAAGCCCTTTCCATTTCCCAACCAGTAATATCCTTATGATGCAGTATCCTGAATTCCGAATGGCCACCTTCACGTCCACGTTTATATTCGCCATCTTTTTCTTTATCAAACCTGGCACCCCATTCAATGATATCATTCACTCTTTCTGGTCCTTCTTTTACCACTATCTCCACAACTTTTTCATTACATAGCCCATCGCCGGCTATCAAAGTATCATCAATATGTTTTTCGTAGCTGTCGTTTTCAAGATCATTTACCACTGCAATACCACCTTGTGCATATTTTGTATTCGTTTCATCAGCCGCTGCCTTTGTGATCACCAATACTTTTTTATCAGGAAACCTCTCCGCAACTTTTAAAGCATAGCTTAAGCCGGCAATACCTGATCCTATAACAAGAAAATCTGTTTGCATGTTTTAATTATTTATTTCGCCAGCTGTATCGCTTCGATTTGGCTTTTCTTGCGACGCTCATTTCATCGACATTATTTCTATTCAGCAAATTTATTGTTTTGAAGCTGAACCAATATATCGGGCAGTGCCAATTGTAATAAACAATTGAGCAATTCCATAAGTAAGCATTATAGCAATCCCCGCATATTCAAATGACTTGTAAAATTTATTGATAGCCAGAATAGAATCAGAAATAACAAAAAAGAAAGCGCCAAGTATAACATAAAGTGATACAAGCCGATCCTTTATTCTCCAAAGATCAATTGCGAAGCTCAGCATAATGCAAATGATAAGTCCATAAATACTTACAGGCTTTTTCATTTCACCCAGATGAGGTTGTAGTAAAGAGATCAGGAAAAAATAATAAATAGCAATAGGTAACAGCGGAAATATAATTTGTTTTACTTTTTCTTTGACCCTTACCTGGTCGAATAAAATAATATAAAAGATATGAGCCAGAAGGAAAGCCAGCAACCCGAAAATGAAAAAGTTCCCATTCAATGATTCAAACATTAGCAGTACATCGCCTATCCATGAAAATGATAATGCCAAGACGACCCATTTTTTTATAGAAGAATCAAAAGAATTTGTTTCTATCAACAAATAAAAGATCAACAAAGGCATTAGAAACGGCTTCGTTATATAACGAACTGTTTCATTGCCCGAATAAACCGCAAACAGATCAATTAAAAGAACTGCGAAGTAAATTATTATCAAAAATTTTTTATTCATTAAACCCAAAATCTGCGATCTTATATCTAAAATTCCTAAACCGGTTCTATCCATGCATCACTATCCTTTAAAAGACCGATCAATTCATCTACTGCCACTTCACTGTTTACATTTCTCTTTACAATTTCTTTTCCCCGATATAGGGTTATCTTACCCGGTCCGCTACCAACATATCCAAAATCTGCATCGGCCATTTCGCCTGGTCCATTTACAATACAGCCCATTATTGCGATCTTCACTCCTTTCAAATGATTTGTTCTTGAACGGATCTTTGCTGTTGTTTCCTGCAAGTCAAAAAGAGTTCTTCCACAACTGGGGCAACTGATATATTCTGTCTTTGAAATTCTTGTTCTTGTTGCCTGCAATATTCCAAATGAAGTATTATTGATAAATTGTTCGATGGTTATATTGTTGGTGTAGTTCCTTCCACTTGCGTTCATTTGCTCATAATTCACAGCTAATTGCTCATAGCTTTTCTTTGTCATTCCTAAACAAATCCCATCGCCCATTCCTTCTAAAAATAATGCCCCTGTTTCTGTAGCATAATGGATCAAATGTTCATCTGCAGTTTGCCAGTTACTATCGGTAATGTTGATCACAGGATTTCTTATTCCCCTGTTCGCTAGTTCAACATACATTCTTCTTACCGATTGCATCGAATTTTTATTCGTACTGCTCAGGCAAATGACAACAATTGGATCATTTGCCAATTGATCAAGATATGTAAAGGAATCAGCTCCATCGTTAAAGCAATCGATCATCACAAAATTCATTTGCTCACTTCTTATTACTGATTCCACATAGCCACTATCCTGGAAGATCGGGCAATATTTGGTTTTGTCTTCAGTCTTTGCCCAAGTTTCAGGATACACGATCACTTTCAAAGTTCCGGGCAATGAAAAATCAAGAAGTCTGTTGGCAGTAAAAATATAGTCAGCCGCTGCATCGCTTATATTCCATTTATCAGTTGCTTTATCATAAGTATAGCCGACACTTTGCAAATGTTCATGTTTGATCTTTTCAATCTTACTTAAGTCAGCAATTACTACCGGTACATGTTTACCACCAATATTTCCAACTTCAAATGTCTCTCTACGCTGATAGTTAAATGGGTCATAAGAAAGTTTATCAATTGGGGGAACAGGCTGATCTTTCACGTTTGCCGTTTCACTATATCGTTTCACCAGGTCTCTGCAAACAGGAATCTCCAATTCAGGATCTTCAGTTAATGAAACACGAATGGTGTCCCCCAATCCGTCTTCAAGCAGCGTACCGATACCACCGGCACTTTTTATTCTTCCATCCTCGCCATCACCGGCTTCAGTAACACCCAGATGTAAAGGGTAACATTCACCAAACTCATCGAACATTGTTTTTACTAATAAGCGATAAGCCTGCACCATCACTTTCGGATTACTGCTTTTCATGCTTAACACAATCTTGTGATAGCTTTCATTTCTTGCTATGCGCAGGAACTCCATAGCACTTTCTACCATTCCCATCGGCGTGTCGCCATAGCGACTCATGATACGATCACTCAATGAGCCATGGTTGGTCCCGATCCGCATAGCAGTTCCATATTCTTTGCAGATTTTTATTAATGGGGTAAATCGTTCACGAATACGATCGATCTCTTCCGCATAATCAGCATCGCTGTACTCGATCAATTCAAATTTTTTCTTATCAACATAATTGCCGGGATTCACTCTTACCTTTTCTACAATCCTCGCAGCGATCTCAGCAGCATTGGGAGTAAAATGAATATCTGCAACAAGCGGGGTATGATAACCTCTTTTTCTTAGTTCATTTTTTATATGCAATAAATTCTCTGCATCTTTTTTTGAAGGAGCAGTAATACGAACCAATTCAGCACCGGCTTCAATGCAACGAATGGATTGTTCAACAGTGGCTAATGTATCCATGGTATCCGTTGTTGTCATTGTTTGTACACGAATAGGATGGAAATTGCCAAGCAAAAGATCGCCGATCTTTACTTCTTTCGTCTTTAAACGTTTATATCCTATCAATGATTCACAGTAAAATTGCATAAGGATTTTAGGGTATCAATTATTGCAAAACTAACAAAGAAAGAGTGGTAAGGTTTGATAAATTTTAATACGAACTGTTACATTTTACCTTCAAAAAAACCAAGTTGCTTTAATATTCCTTTTAATATTTTCATTCTTATAGCGGATATATCTGCATTTGCATCCGAAGACTCAAAATTGAGCACAAAGAAATAAGGATGATTATTTTCCTCAACCCAACCAACAACCCACGCAAGATGGTTTCCATTTTCTTTTTTAGCCCAACCAGTTTTATAAGAAAGCCTGTACATAGTTGTGTTTTCAAAAAGCATGGCTTTCTTTACCTTCTCCTGGTAGCTTTTGAAAAAAGGAAGTTGATTGAAGTATAACATCTTCATGAGACCGAGCTGCTCATCAGAAGTGATCTTTAATGTATTGTCGAGCCAGAAAGTGTCGATGGCGGTTTTTATTATAAAAGCTGTGTCCTTTGGTCCAGCGCCATAGTTGACTGTATCCATCCAGAACTCCATCCTGTCTTTTCCAATTCTTCTTGCTACTTCCTGGTAATAAGGAACAGCCGAAACACGGAAGGCTTCATACATTGACAGATCCCTATTCCACTCTTCAACATTTCTTTTTATTCCATCCCATTTTATCACCATACTATCGCTGCTGATAACCCCGGTTTGCAAACCGATCAATGAATTAATGATCTTAAATGTGGATGCCGGAAGGTAACTGCTATCCGTAAATCTCTTTTTGTTGTAAAAAGTAAATTCATTGGTAGCATTATTATAAAGGCCAAAACAACCGGTCACTTTATTTTCTGTGAAATATTTTCCAAGATCATTATCTTCTTCGACATTATTGGGTGAACAGGAATATAAAAAAGAAACAAAAACACAGATTAATACCAGCTTAAACTTCATCATTTTCAAATTTGGGGGCAAAGTTAAGTGCCGGCTACCAAACCCCTGAAAAACAAAAATCCCGCTATGCGGGATCATAAAAATGAACAATAAAATAAGTTTAAAGGTAGATGCCGTTTTTCAATTTTGTGTGCCTAACGCCATTACAATCTCTCTTTGTCGCAGCACATGAGCTTAGGGTCATCGCCATTACTGATCCTGCAAGCAGGACGAACAAAAGTTTTTTCATACTTGTTTTTTAAAGTTTGAAAGGGTGAATTAAAATGGCATTCAAAGGAGTTCGGAAGACGGCGATTCAAAGGAGATTACGAAAATACTATGCCGGAATTGCATTTCATAGTATCCTTTAGGGATATTCGTAAGAGATTTGTGAAAAATGTATGAAATCAACGAATCGTAATCGTATATCTCCGATTTCTCAATGCCCTTTTATTTAAATTGAAAGTTGATTTACTTCAAAACCTCCAATTCCTTTCCAATTTTTGTAAATGCAGCGATCGCCTTATCCAAATGATGCGGCTCATGTGCAGCACTTAATTGCACTCTTATTCTTGCCTGTCCCTTTGCCACCACAGGAAAAAAGAATCCGATCACATAAATACCTTCTTCTAAAAGCTTAGCGGCCATTGATTGTGCAAGTACGGCATCGTATAACATTATAGGAACAATTGGATGATCTCCAGGTTTGATATCAAACCCAGCTTCCGTCATTTTCTTTCGGAAATATTTTGTATTGCTCTCCAGTTTATCTCTTAAAGTTGTTGTTTCAGTAAGCATATTCAGTACAGCAATCGACCCTCCAACAATTGATGGTGCAAGTGTATTACTGAACAAATACGGTCTTGATTTTTGGCGAAGCATATCGATGATGTCTTTTCTCCCGCTGGTAAAACCACCACTTGCTCCACCCAACGCCTTGCCTAATGTTCCGGTAATGATATCAATTCGCCCCATAACACCCCGATATTCATGTGTCCCTCTTCCTGTTTTTCCCAGGAACCCTGACGAATGACATTCATCGATCATTACTATTGCATCATATTTATCTGCGAGATCACATATCTTATCCAACTGTGCTATCGTCCCATCCATACTAAAACTGCCATCAGTCACAATGATCCGGCTCCTGAGGTTTGCTGATTCCTGCAATTTCGCCTCGAGATCGGCCATATTATTATGCTCATAACGATAGCGCTGTGCCTTACACAAACGAACACCATCAATAATGCTTGCATGGTTCAATGCATCAGAAATGATCGCATCTTCTTCGTTGAATAAAGGCTCAAAAACACCACCATTTGCATCAAATGCTGCTGCATATAATATTGTGTCTTCCGTTCCTAAGAATTCAGAAAGTTTTTGCTCCAATTCCTTATGAATATCCTGTGTACCACAAATGAATCTTACGCTGCTCATTCCATAGCCATGCGCATCGATTGTTTCATGCGCCGCCTCTATCACTTTCGGGTGTGAAGACAAGCCGAGATAATTATTGGCGCAAAAATTCAAGACAGTTTTATTGTTTACTGTGATCTCAGCACCCTGGGAGCTTGAAATTATTCTTTCTGTCTTATAAAGGCCTGAGGATTTAATCTCTTCAACTTCTTTTGCTATCCTTTTTACAAATTTTTCATTCATAAGTCTCTCGTTTGCCGGGCAAATATAACGAGAAGGATCTTTGCAGTTTGTCATCGGTAAATGGCAAATAAAAGGTCAACCCCTTTGCAGGCTTCCAATCGCTACTTATAGTACTGTTCACCGGGCTTTTTCTGCTTTTTGCCGGGTAAATCACCCGTTTCATCAGAAAGACTTTGTATAAGGGCAAATGATAAATTAAATTTGCTGTAACATTTTCAGGAATACCTTCGTCAAATCATGAAACTGACTCCTATGCAACGTAAATATTTATTAAGAGCTTCTTTGATACTTCTGCTGATAGCAGGGAGTTACCTGGTACTTTGGTCAGCTACCGGGGCGCATTCCCAAAAGCAAGCCTGCTCCGAAAGCATGGAAGAATGCTGTAAAAAGAAGACTGATAACGATGGATCAGGAGAAATGATCTGGGAAAACCTTTCCCGTCAGTTTATTTCCATTTCAGTCATTGAATAATGATTCTTAGGCCTTAATGCCTGAAAAAATCCTTTCTATAGCTGTAACTTTTTAATTCATCAACCGTAATACTTAAAGCAGGACTGTTAAACTACCTTTGCCTGCTATCCAGGCTGTTTATGACTGAACGAGAGTATAACGAGTGTGTCACTACCTACGCAGACAATGTGTATCGCTTTATCCTGAAAAACCTTAGGAATGAAGAAGATGCCCGTGATGTAGTGCAGACGGCTTTCGAAAAAATGTGGATACACCGGGATGAAGTTGACGCCGCAAAAAGTAAATCATATCTCTTTACAGTGGCTTATCGCCAAATGATCGACCATATTAGAAAAGTGAAAAGGATACAATTAAAAGATGAGTTCAATGAAGGGGCAAAAGTGCAAAATCAGCCAGCGAATAACTTGAAGAAGATTCTGGATGAAGCATTAGCAAGACTAAGTGAAACGCAAAGGACATTGGTTCTTTTAAAAGATTACGAAGGATATAGCTACGAAGAGATCGGTAAAATAACGAACCTAAGTGAAAGCCAGGTAAAAGTTTATTTACACCGGGCAAGAATTCAATTAAAAGAATATTTAGTAAAAGTGGAAAATGTTATTTGAGTAAAAAAGAAAACATGATCATTAATCGCCATAATTACGAAGAGTGTTTTATCCTTTACTGGGATAATGAACTTACTGTATCACAAAAGCAGGCGGTTGAAAATTTTGTAAAAGAAAATACCGACTTGCAGGAAGAATTCAAGCTTCTTGGCGACACTCGTTTTACCCCGGATAATAAAATTCAATTTGAAGAAAAAGAGTTTTTGTTTGAGAACTCATTTATAAATATTACTAATTACGAAGAACAACTTCTTAATTATATCGATGATGAATTAAAACCAGAGCAAAGAAAAGAAGTCGAAAGATTTGTTGATCAATTTCCTGCTGGACAAAAAGAATTGGCAATATTTCAAAAAACAAAACTTCAGTCAGAGGCAGAAATTGTTTTCCCTGATAAATCAGTTTTATACAGAAGAGAAGAAAAAGTTCGTGTGATCAGTATGACATGGTTCAGAGTGGCTGTAGCGGCCGCTATTATCCTCATTGCAGGATTTGCTACTTTCAAATTAGTTAATACTAATAAAAATGATGGTACTCCTGGTGTTGTAACTATTGATAAATCAAAAGACTTACCAGCTGAGACAAAAACCGATCCGGTGATAAACAGCCCTGGTGATCAAGCCCAGAAAGGCACAAAAGAGAGTCTCGCAAGTGCTAATGATAAAACATCAAAACAAGCACCTAGCAGAAACGATAATAAAAAATCAGTTGACAGAAATGAGGTTCCAAAAAATACTATAGCTTATCAAAGAGAGAATAAAAATAATTTACCGGAAGAAAGAAAGGATGCTGATCCACAATCAAGTGATCCTATTGCTAATGCTAATCTTCCCCATTTACAAAAAGATACTCGCCCCACACAAACAAATCACTCTGAAGCGATCAATACTAATTTTAGCAATCAAGATGTAACTCTTAATGCTATTCCCACGTTAGACATACCAGTAACACCAGAGAAAGAAGGTGGCGGTCTCAAAGAATTCTTAAGAAAAACAACCCGGGCATTTGAGCGCCGCACAAAAATTAATACCACAACCGAAGACAACAAACTGCTGGTCGGAGCTTTTGCAGTATCATTAAAATAAATTTTTAACCAGGAAAACATTTTTGCATGAAAAGGACTTTACTCGTATGTATAGCAGCTTGTTTATTTAGTACAGGCTTTGCCCAAACCGATACAACAGGAAAAAAAGAAACCAACGACACTATTCGTATCGGTGGAATGATCATAATAAAAAAACCAGGAAGTGAAGATCATGAAGTGATCACTAAAGACAAGAGTACCACAGTATGGATACCAAGCCGCAGAAAGCCAGAAAACATAATTACCAACTGGTGGGTGATGGATATTGGTTTCTCTGCCTTTGATGATAAAACAAATTATGCTTCTGCAGAAGCCCAGGCATTTGCCCCGGGAAGCAATGAAGATTGGTTTGACATTCGCAGCGGTAAATCAAGAAACGTGAATATCTGGATCCTGATGCAAAGACTAAATATGGTCAAGCATGTAGTGAATCTTAAGTACGGTATAGGCCTTGAATTAAACAACTACTTTTTTGATGATGAAACGATCAGGTTTAAGAAAAACCCGACAGTAGTCTTCCAGGATGATACATTACAAGGAGCCAAAAAGAATAAGCTCGCAGCCGACTATCTCACAGTTCCCCTGATGCTCAATTTTAATTTCACACCGGACAGGAGAAATGGCTATGGTTTTAGTCTGGGTGTTAGTGCAGGTTACCTGTATAGCTCAAGACAAAAAGTTAAAACTTCTGATGACAAATTTAAAGTTCATGATGATTATGATCTGCGTGATTGGAGGATTTCATATGTAGGTGAAATAACCCTTGGTGTGATAAAATTGTACGGTAGTTATGCAATTGAATCCATGTGGGAAAAAGGTCTTGACCAAACACCTTATAATGTTGGCTTGAGATTTAGTAACTGGTAAGAGTTCTTTAATTTTCTCATGATATAGCCATCCCGATAAATCGGGGTGGTTTTTTATTTTAACAAATACAAAAAATCGATCCTGTTATCCACAGAAAAAACAATAAGTAAGTTCTCCTGTTTACTCACATTCGTTTAACATATTTCACTAAACAATTTTCCATGGTAAATTCCAGTTGGAAACTCAACGGGAATCCGGTTGTTTTGTAAACATAGCGTTAAAAGATACCCACCCACCGTAATAAAAGTTTACGGCATGTCGTTTGACAAAAACACACCCGGACTATTGGAGGATAACGGATATGAAAACTTTTTTGGTCTTCGCATCAATCATCGCAGGTAGCGGCGTCATAGCTACAAATCATTATACAGACAATAACCGAAGTAAAAACTCGGCACCGATAGGCACGGTGTACATCGTCATTGACAAATCAGATTATGAACTGAGCTTGTATGATGAAAAAGGCTGGTATGCAACCTACCCGGTAGTGTTTGGTAATAGTTCGCTTGCTGATAAAAAAATGGAAGGAGATAAAAATACTCCCGAAGGAATCTTTCATATAGCCTCAAAACGTGTCCATGACCAGTGGCACCGTTTTATGTGCCTCGATTATCCGACAAAAGAAAGCTGGGAGAAATTCAACCAGCGAAAATCAAGAGGAGAAATTCCTGCAACTGCAAGAATTGGTGGCGGCATTGGAATTCACGGTACATGGCCACATGAAGATTTCCAGATCGATCGTTATAAGAATTGGACACTGGGATGTATCTCAATGAAAAATGAGGATGTTGAAGACCTGTATAAATACACTCCGGTTGGAACTAAAATAATTATTCGGCGCTAATTCTCAGTTAGAAATTCTTTTACAGTCTCATCCCATTTAGTAGCATCAGCTCCCACTAGGGGAGTATGACCTACACCATTATAGATCACAAGCTTCTTTTTTGAAGTACTGATGGCAGCAAAAATTTTTTCTGTTTCACTTTTTAAAACGTATTCATCATTGTTCCCCCACTGAAGTAAAGTGGGACAGTTTATCTTTTTTACATAACGGGAAGTTTGATGACCATATGCCCAATAACCTTGTTCAAAGCCTGCCCAAAAAGTAACAAAGAAGCCAAATGGCTCGCCAGGAAATCCACTGATCCTGGCTCTTGCTCTTATATGATCCTGCAACCTGTCAAAAGGCATTTCAAGAATTATTCTTTGTGGCTTTATATCATATTGCCAGATGGCTTTGGTAATAATAACTGCACCTAAAGACATTCCCCATAATATAATATTCTTTTCCCCTTTTTTAGAAATATGATCAAATGCTAGTTTCACTTCTTCTGATTCATCATAACCGAGTGTATTAACGGTGCCTTCGCTGTTTCCATGAGCCCTCATATCAACAAGCATTGTATTGTATCCAAAAGAATTGAATTCAAATGCTTCACCCAGTACATTCCCTTTGTTTGAATTTATTCCATGAAATAAAATAACTGTTCCTTTTGCAGAATCAGCCTTCATGTACCATGCTTCCAATTTTTTTCCGCTGCTGGTTGTCAATTGAACTGTATCATAAGGAATGACAGGATTATACTGGATCAGTGATTTCGCCAATTTTTTCCCTGTCATCATTCGCCAGGTGCGGAGAAAAGGCTTGCCTTCGGAAGATTGTTGGTTCCTTATTTTATCATCATTATAAAAATGTGTAAATCGGTAAGCATGAAATGCCGCACTAATATTGATTAGTATCAACTGGACAAGCAATACATTGACGATCCATTTGAATATGCGAATGATCTTCTTGTTGGCTTTTTTGTCTTTCATAGAATGAACTGAAAGAGAAATCAGTTCAAAAATAGATTTTCATTTTAGAATATCTTAATTAGCTGTGGATATTTTCTTGATAGCTTTTTAATCAAGAATCGTGTAGGAATATGATTGGGGACTAAATTCGCTGCCAGTTTTACTTACTAACCTATCAACATATTTTCGAAAAACCTTTTAAAGCAGCTGACCCGGCTGCTTTACTTTTTTATAGCTTATTATTTTTTATTTCATCAACAACATTGGGGTCAAGTAAAGTAGTTGTATCTCCCAGGTTAGCAGTATCCCCTTCAGCTATCTTTCTTAAAATTCTTCTCATGATCTTTCCGCTTCTTGTTTTTGGTAACCCTGAAACAAATTGAATTTTATCCGGCTTAGCGATCGGACCGATCACTCTTGCCACCGTTTGCAGAATGTCCTGTCTTCTTGAATCCTCGTTACCATGATGGCCATTATAAATTACATATGCATAGATCCCCTGTCCTTTTATATCGTGCGGATATCCGACAACTGCACTTTCAACAACCCCTGCATGCATATTAATTGCATTCTCCACTTCGGCTGTGCCGATACGATGGCCGCTTACATTTAAGACATCATCTACTCTTCCTGTGATCCTGTAATTTCCTTTTTCATCTTTCAATGCACCATCGCCGGTGAAATATAAGTTCTGATACGTTGCAAAATAATTTTGCCTGCATCGCTCATGATCGCCATAAGTTGTCCGAATGATCCCGGGCCAGGGAGCTTTGATGCATAGATTTCCTTTCAATAATCCCTGCTCATCTTTTTGCGTTACTTCTTTTCCGTTTTCATCAACAAGTATCGGTTGTACGCCTGGCAATGGCAATGTAGCCCAGCTTGGTATAGCAGGAGTTATTCCTGCAAAATTTGAAATAAGAATTCCACCCGTTTCTGTTTGCCACCATGTGTCGACGATCGGGCATCTTTTCTTTCCGACATTTTCATCATACCAGTGCCATGCTTCTTCATTGATGGGCTCGCCAACCGTTCCTAAAACTTTTAAAGAAGAAAGATCTTTTCCCTTCAATGGCTCTAAACCAAATCCCATTAAACTTCTTATTGCTGTTGGCGCTGTGTAAAGAACATTTACTTTATGTTTATCAACAATATCCCAAAATCTTCCGGCATCGGGCCAGGTTGGTATTCCTTCAAACATTAGTGAAGTTGCACCAGCACATAACGGTCCATAACAGATATAACTATGTCCTGTGATCCATCCTATGTCTGCTGTACAAAAATGTATGTCACCCGCTTTGTACTGAAATACATTAACAAATGAGTAAGTCGTCCATACCATATAACCAGCACTTGAATGAACAACTCCTTTTGGTTTACCTGTACTGCCAGATGTATATAAGATAAACAGCGGATCTTCTGCATCCATTTCTTCAGCAGGAAAAGAAACAACCCCATCCTTCACCACCTGTGTTGCCGCATGTTCCATTTCATCTTCCCACCACAAGTCTCTTCCTTTTATCATCGAAACAGGGATTCTTGTTCTTGTATAAACAATTACCTTTTTGACTGTTTTATTCCCGATCAATGCATCATCGATCACACTTTTCAATGGGATATCTTTTCCACCACGAAAAGCGCCATCACATGTAATGATAAATTCTGCCTGTGCGTCTTCTAACCTGTCGGCAATGCTCTGCGCACTAAATCCTCCAAAGATGACACTATGTATAGCACCAATCCTTGCACAACCAAGAATTGCGTAAACCAGTTCAGGTATCATTCCCATATAAATGCAAACCCGGTCGCCTTTCTTTACACCATTATTTTTTAGCATTTGTGCAACCTGGCAAACTCTTACATACAAATGATTATAAGTAATGACCCTTGTTCTTTCGTCAGGGGTATTTGGCTCCCAGATAATAGCAACCTCTTTTCCTTTAGATTCTAAATGCCTGTCGATGCAGTTTTCCGTGATATTTAGTTTTGCTCCCTGGAACCATTTTATATTGGGTTCTTTAAAATTCCATTCCAAAACTTTATCCCATTTTTTTCTCCACGAAAAATTATTAGCAACCGAAGCCCAAAACTCTTCGGGTTCATTAACACTGACACGATAAGCCATTTCATATTGATCTTCTGATGTTATCTGGAAAGGATATGACATAATAATCTTTCTTTTGGGCGTTAAAAGTACGAAACAAGACTATTACCTCAGAAAGCAGCTTTGAAAGTTTCTTTATAAAATCTTTATATCAACAGCCCACTGTTTTATAAACCCCTTATACTTTAAATTCTACTTTTGTTTCGAATTAGTTTTTATGCCCGCACTACCACTTAGTAAATTATCCCGCTCAAAACAGGTCTTATTCAGTTTACTCCTTGTTGTTTTGATATCAGGTATCTGTTATGCATTCAGTTATTTTATCGATTATAAGATCGTTGCCTTTACTCTCTTACTGGCTGTTTCATTTTTAGCTGTTGTATTTGATATAGTGCCGGTGCTATTAGCCGCCCTTCTCAGTGCTTTAATATGGAATTTCTTTTTTATCGAGCCGAAATACACTTTTATGATCCACTCTACAGAAGATACGATCCTATTAGGCATGTATTTTCTTGTAGCCATAATAAACGGAGTTCTTACTTACCGGATGAGAAAGATGGAAAAGCAGGCAATGGAAAAGGAAGAGAAGGCAAAAACGATCAAGCTATATAATACTTTGTTCAATACACTTTCACATGAATTAAAAACGCCGATTGCTACGATCATTGCCGCTACAGATAATCTTAAAGAGAATAAGAAGAATTTATCTGAACAAAATAAGGAGGAATTAGTGAGTGAGATTTCTGTTGCATCGTTACGATTGAATCAGCAGGTTGGAAATCTCCTGAATATGTCAAGACTTGAATCAGGTAATATGCAGCTAAAGAAAGACTGGTGTGATATCAATGAACTGGTTTATTCAGTAGTGAATCGACTGGAAGAAAACCTGAAGCATCACAAAGTGCATATTAATATTGAAAAAAACCTTCCACTTTATAAGCTGGATTATATCCTGGTGGAGCAAGTATTATACAATCTTGTTTACAATGCTTCGATCTATACACCTGAATACTCTGATATTTTTATTAATGTAAAGAACAACAGCGACAGGACTTATGAACTGGCTGCATCCAAAACAGGCAAAAGTGAATTAGTATCAGAGATCGATTCGTTGGTAATGCAAGTAGAAGATCGGGGGCCGGGTTTTCCTGAACCTGAATTAGAAAAAGTTTTTGACAGGTTCTATCGCTTACAAAATGCAAGAACAGGCGGCACGGGGTTGGGTCTTTCTATTGTAAAAGGTTTTGTGGAAGCACACGATGGTAAAGTAATCCTTGATAATGTTCCTCATGGTGCAAGATTCACTGTTCAGATTCCAGCAGAGGTTTCTTTTATAAACATTCTGAAAAATGAGTAATGAAAATACCATATTGATCATCGACGACGAGATACAGATAAGGCGATTACTGGAAATAACATTGGAAAGTAATGGCTACGATATCATCGAGGCTGTCAACGGAAAAGAAGGGATCAGTCTTGCTGCAAGTCACCAGCCATCCCTTATCATTCTTGATCTTGGTTTGCCTGATGGCTCTGGTCATCATATTTTAAAACAATTGAGGGAATGGTATACAAATCCGGTGATTATTCTTTCAGTTCAAAGTAATGAAGAAGATATTGTAAAGGCGCTTGACAATGGCGCCAATGACTATTTGATAAAGCCATTTCGCACCGGCGAATTGCTTGCAAGAATCCGTTCGGCATTGCGCAGTGCAAGCAACGAAGAAGATGCCAATGCTGTTTTTGAATTTGGCGATCTCCATGCGGATCTTGCCTCAAGAGTAATAAAAAAGAAAAACGAAATAATAAAACTGACGGCAACAGAATATAAACTGATTAGTCTCTTTGTACAACAAGCAGGAAAAGTATTGACACATCAATACTTGTTGCGTGAAGTATGGGGGTCGGGCTATATCAATCAATCGCAGTATCTGCGGGTATTCATTGCACAATTAAGAAAGAAATTAGAAGACGATCCTAACCGGCCTGCTTACATTATCACTGAGCCAGGTGTTGGCTATCGTTTCGCAACTACGAATTAATCACGATCATAAAAATTTTAAATATGATTTCGAATAATATTCATTCGAAGAAGATAACTTTTGCCTCATTGTTAGTGGCTCTTGGAATTATCTATGGAGACATCGGCACCAGTCCGCTTTATGTGTTAAAAGCAATTGTAGGTACACGGGAGATCAATGAAACATTAGTACTTGGAGGGGTGTCTTGTATATTCTGGACACTTTTTTTTCAAACATCCATTAAATATATCTGGCTTACTTTAAAAGCAGACAATGATGGGGAAGGCGGGATCTTTTCTTTGTATGCATTAGTAAGAAGATACAAAAAAGGCCTTGCCATTTTTGCCATCTTAGGTGCCACAACATTATTAGCGGATGGCATCATCACCCCACCTATCTCTGTTGCCTCCGCCATCGAAGGTTTGGATATAATCATTCCGGGAATTCCAACTGTGCCTATTGTAATTGTAATCCTTTCATTGCTATTTTTCTTTCAGCGATTCGGCACACAAAAAGTCGGAATCACTTTTGGTCCTGCAATGATCGTTTGGTTTACCATGCTATTTACACTTGGCATTATCCAGATCACACATTATCCAGGAATAATAAAAGCGTTGAATCCAGTCTATGGATATCGCTTGCTTACAGAATACCCGCATGGATTCTGGCTATTAGGTGCTGTGTTTCTCTGTACTACTGGCGCAGAAGCATTGTATTCTGATCTAGGACATTGCGGAAGAAAAAATATTCGCATCACATGGGCTTTTGTAAAAATATGTTTGATTATAAACTATATGGGACAAGCCGCATGGCTTATGCACCAGGGACAACCGTTACTTGACGGCCGTAATCCATTCTTTGAAATAATGCCTCAATGGTTTTTGCTTCCTGGAATTTTTATTGCCACAGCTGCTACAATCATTGCATCGCAGGCGTTGATCAGTGGCTCATATACATTGATAAGCGAAGCGATGAATCTTAACTTCTGGCCAAGAGTTACCGTAAAACAACCATCCGATCTAAAAGGTCAAATATATATTCCTAGTGTCAATACTATTTTATGGATCGGTTGCATTTTAATGATACTTTATTTTCAAAACTCTGCTCACATGGAAGCGGCTTATGGCTTCTCTATTACCATTGCCATGATGATGACAACTATATTGCTTACTTATTTTCTTTTGTATAAACTTAAATGGAACAAGTGGATGGTATTTGCACTTCTCTGTATTTTCATAATCACTGAATTATCGTTCTTCATAGCCAATGTCGCAAAGATCAAACAGCGTTGGATGTTCCTTTTCTTTGAACTGTTCATCTTCCTCACCATGTATATTTGGTATAATGCAAGAAAGGTTAACAATCGCTTTGTAAAATTCAATGAGCTCGGAAAATACATTCCTAAGTTAAAAGAGCTAAGTGAAGACGATGCGATACCCAAGTTCTCAACTCATCTTATTTATCTTACAAAGGCAAATCATCGTAACCAGGTAGAGGAAAAGGTCATACGTTCCATTTTTTCAAAAAAACCCAAACGGGCCGATGTTTACTGGTTCTTACATATAAACCGGACAGAAGACCCATACACCTTAAGTTATGATGTTTCTGAGTTAGCAGATGACAAAGTAATAAAAGTAAATATCAATGTTGGTTTCAGGATCCAGCCTAAAACCGAGATCTATTTCAAAAAGATCGTTCAGCACCTGGTTGCGAATAAAGAATTGAAACTGCATATCCGTCCCGATGGTTCTACTCCTTATAATGCTGAACCAGATTTTAAATTTGTGGTGATAGAGAAATTCATTTCGATAGAAAATGAATTTACTTTAAAAGAGGGTATTTTGCTGAATACTTATTTCTTCCTGAAAAATTTGGGACAGCGGGATGAAAAAGCATTTGGTTTGGAAAAGAGTGATGTGGTTGTAGAAGAATATCCATTAGTTTATCAGCCAATGCACGAATTTGAATTAAAAAGGACTAACATCTGATCAATGATACGACTTGCCTGCTATTGGTTTTTATTGCTTTCTTTTTCTTCCTCTGCGCAGGACTCCACCCTTAATGAGAAAAGATCAAGTTTGACAATCTCAGGTTATGTGGATATCTATTATCAATATGATTTTAATAAACCTTTCGATAAACTAAGACCGCCTTTTCTCTACAATTTTAAAAGGCATAACGAGATAAATACAAATCTCATTTTATTGAAAGCCGTCTATGACTCAAAAAAGATCAGGACAAGTCTTGGAGTAATGGCAGGTAATTATGCAAGGTATAATCTCGCTGCAGAGCCCGAATTTTTCAGGTATATCTATGAAGCGAATGTTGGATACAAATTTTCCGAAAAGGTTTCTGTAGATGCCGGCATCCTGCCGTCTCATATCGGCAGCGAATCTGCCATTGCAAAAGATAACTGGAATCTTAGTCGCAGCATATTAGCCGAAAACTCTCCTTATTATGAAACAGGAATAAAGCTTAATTATTCTCACAACGATCAATGGACCTTTACCTTGCTTGTACTACAAGGTTGGCAAAATATTAAAGATCTTAATTCATCAAAAGCTATAGGCACACAGATTGTTTTTAAGCCAAATGAAAAACTATCCTTCAACTCATCATCCTTTATTGGTAATGAAAAGCCCGACAGCGCCAAACAATTAAAACTCTTTCATAATTTTTATTTTACTTATCATATTTCATCAAAGTTGAAAACATTGTTTATTCTTGATCTTGGATCTGAAAGAAAAATTGACAAAGATGGTTACAACAACTGGATGGGAACAGCTTTATTATTACAATATTCCTTTGCAAAAAAATTTAATGTTGGTGCAAGAGGGGAATTCTACAATGATAAGAATGGCGTTATCGTCTCAAATTATCTCCCTGCTAAGTTTGAAACAACCGGCCTGGCCCTCAATCTCGATTATCATCCATTTAAATACACTGTGATCCGTGGAGAGATAAGATATTTTCATGCAAACGATAATATATTTGAACGAAACAATATTCCAGTTCAAAGTAATTTCTCTGTACTTGGGTCTGTCGCATTTTACTTCTAACAACTGTTGGCATTGATCGTGATAAAAAGTTTTCGTTTGTTTCATAATTAATTATCTTAATCGCATGAAACCAACGAGCATCCGGAGTGTGATCCTTGCTTCTTCTGTCGGCACACTCATTGAATGGTATGATTTTTATATTTTCGGAAGTCTTGCCACTGTTATTGCCAACCAGTTTTTTCCAAAAACAAATCCAACTGCAGCATTGTTATCAACCCTTGCAACATTTGCAGCCGGATTTATTGTTCGTCCCTTTGGCGCTTTAGTGTTTGGGAGGTTAGGTGATCTTATTGGGCGCAAATACACTTTCCTGCTTACGCTTATTATCATGGGTGGGTCTACTTTCGCAATTGGATTGATCCCTAGCTATGAAAAGATTGGTGTAGCTGCGCCGATCATCATTTTAGTTCTAAGATTATTACAAGGCTTAGCATTAGGTGGAGAATACGGTGGCGCCGCAACCTATGTTGCTGAACATGCGCCAGCAGACCGTCGCGGTTATTTCACATCATGGATACAAACAACAGCAACACTGGGCTTGTTCTTATCACTTGGTATTATCTTAATTACACGTCATAGTCTTGACAGCGATCGTGCCAAATCAATTGCCGAATTCAACGACTGGGGTTGGCGTATCCCTTTTCTTATTTCAATTGTACTGGTCGGCGTTTCTATTTATATACGACTAAAGATGAAAGAGTCTCCTTTGTTTGCCAAACTGAAAACCGAAGGAAAGACCTCTGTAAATCCTTTAAAAGAAAGTTTTGCTCATAAGGGTAATCTAAAAATGGTGTTGCTTGCTCTGTTTGGTGCTACCATGGGACAAGGCGTTGTCTGGTACACAGGCCAGTTTTATGCTCAATCTTTTATTGAGAATGTTTGTAAAATAGATTTTGAACAATCAAGAACCATACTTATCTGGGCCATACTTTTTGCTACTCCTTTTTTTGTTGTATTTGGAAAATGGAGTGATAAAGTGGGAAGAAAATGGATCATGCTGGCAGGAATGTTTTTAGCGATCATTACTTATCGGCCTTTATTTAGCAAACTGCTCTCTATAGCCGATACCGAAAGCAAAAGAGAATTCACTATGCTAAAAGAAATAAACACAAAGCTGGCGCCGATATCAAACACGGGTAATTCTATAAGAACAGTGACATCAACCCGTCATTTTGATGAAGGAGTAAAATTGATCGAAGTAAAAACTGATACACTTTATGCGCAGCCAGGAAAAGTTAGTGTGAAAGCCGATATCAAAACATCAAAGTTGCTAGATGATGAAAACTATCGCTGGATGATCATCATCGTTTTTGTAATGGTCTTATATGTCACCATGGTATATGGTCCGATCGCTGCATTTCTCGTAGAAATGTTTCCAACAAAGATCCGTTACACATCTATGAGTTTGCCCTACCATATAGGAAATGGTGTTTTTGGGGGATTAACGCCATTTATCGCAACCCTTTTGACAACAATATATACGGATGATAAACTAGTGGGTCTTTATTACCCGATCATTATTGCAGCCGTATGTCTTGTAATAGGCGCATTATATGTTTCGAATAAATTTCACCCAAGTGTAAATGATTAAAGTTTTTGTATGAATACAATAAAAAAATATGCTGGTATACTTTGGATCCTTTTGGGGCCGGCTGCGATTTATTATCTTATCAGAACCGCTTCAGAAGAAATAGCAAAAAAACCTGTACTAGATACAAAGATCCAATGGATCGTCTTTGTTGTCATTTTCATCCCAATTGCCATTGGGATCATGATCTTTGGCTGGTACGCTTTTAAGAGGGAATATGAGCATCTCCCCGAAAGCTCTGCCGAAATAGAAGACTGATTGTAATTATAAATTCAAAAATGAGCTTAGCACCCAGCCATTATTCTTTTGTATAATAGTTTTATCATCAACTCTTCTCCCCTGTTGCAGAGTTTGATTCATATAGCCTCCTTCAACTGAAAAATGTTTATTGAATTTATACCCTGTCAGTAAGAAAATACGATTCTGATCAAAAATATTTGTACCGAGGTTTTTACCTGCACCAATAAATATTTCATCAGCTGCAGCAGCATAAAATTGTTTATCTCCTTTTGTATAAATAGGGTATTGTGTTCTGAACTGGTACCGGAAGCGGTGAACAAATAACCATTCCTCTATTTCACGATCAGTTCCTGCTTTTACGCGGCCCAGCCAGCGTTGTTCAATACGAAAACGATGTACAAATAAAAATTTATTTATTGGCTGACGAAAACTGATCTGTTCATAAATACGATGCTCAGGAAAAGTTCCATTGTTTGCAATTGGGTAATCGCCGTATGGAAAAGTTTCAACCCATGCATAGCCGATATGAGCAATTATATTATCATTGAGTTTACGATTTACACCGACCCGTAAAAGACTTTGTTGCCAGTACTTCAATCCTTCTGTCCGCCGCCACTGGTATTCGAGATGAACACTCCATTTTTTATCTAATGAAATAGTATTGAAGGTTTGAAGCCAGTTGATATTGTTATGATCATTCACCCGGTCATTCTGGGCAAAAAGGCCAATAACCAAAAACAATAATGGAACTGAAACTAATTTTTTCATATTAAGAGGTACGAAATGCTACTGGATGATATAATTTTTTATGCGGACCCATATAGATGCGAAGAAAAATACGGATCGCTGCGAGTTCAATAAATATAAAACACAAAGCCAGTAAGGCGATCAATGCAGGTTTACCACTTTCAACATAAGTAAAAAAGACATCAATACCGATAAATGCAGTGGTGATCGGGAAACCCAATAAACCGATCGCCGCGATCAGGAATAGAACTGCTGTAACTTTATTCTCGTACACGTAACCATGGTATTTATTTAAACTAATATCCTGGTCAATGGAATAAGTTCTATTCAAACAGAATAAACCGATAAGGTAAGCGACGAAAACTCCACCGCCATACATCAATAATTCAGTTGTATGAACTTCCCTGCTTATCAAAAAAATCGCGGTAATTATAAAAACATGTGCAAGTAAAATATAATTCCAGGCTGAACTTGCTGACCGCCTGCTCGAAAACGCAAAAAGTGTAAAGAGTAATGCAAAACTTAAAAACAGAATTGGCAAAATAGTATACACCCATTCTGCGTGATCTTCTTTTTGCACAAGAAGTAAAACAGATGAAACTATTGCTACGACAAATAATATCTGTAAACCTCTACCATTTAGAAAAGAGAGTTTTCTTCCTATCCATTTAAAAGGGCTCCACACATATTTGAACATTATTGTGTCAAGATTCCATTCTTTAACAGCAAGGATATATAAGGTTGCTTTTAATTTACCTATAGTTTTATTCTGTGGTGGATGGTAATGGAAATATTGATGGTGCACTAAATAATTCAATACAGAAGGCGATACAAGTAACTGGTATGTCCTTAAAAATGCATTGCCTGCAAAATGAATAAGGACCAACCAGTGAAAGCCCAACGCTATCTCAATGAACATGATCCCGATCTGGGCAGCAGAAGAATAAGCAATTTGTGTTTTTACGTTCGGTTGAACACGGGCAATCATTGTTGCAAAGATCCCCGTCAAAGCGCCGACGATGATGATCACTATTTTAGCCCAAAGCATATCCTGCCAGAAAGCATGTGTCCGCAATAATAAGAACACGCCAATATGCACACTTAAAGAACCATAGAATATGGCTGATGAAGACGTGGGACCTTCCATTGCTCTTGGCAGCCATGTTGTAAAAGGAAATTGTGCAGACTTAACGGTCGCCGCCAAGATGAACATGCAAACTATAAATATCGCCATTCCTGAGTGATGTGTTTGCGCTGCGAGATCTCTTGCCTGGTCAAGATCGGTGTATGAAATGTTCTGGTGAGTAAGATGATGCATCATCCACATGGCAAGTATCAATGCCACATCGCTGATGCGGTAATTGGAAATTGTTTTATAAGCATTTTTAACTGGCAGATACCTGCTGCGATAAAAAGCGATGAGTAAGAATGAGCAAAGGCCTTTTATTTCCCAGCCCACAAAGAGGGTTTCGAAATTGCCGGAAAAAATGATGAAGTTATAACCTGCTGCAAACAACAGGATGATGTTGAAGAATCGTTTAAACCCTTCATCACGATGCATGTAGTATTTACTGAAAGTTGCTACCAGGAAAAACAATAAAGAACCTACAATACTAAACACAGCAGTTACTTCGTCATAATAAAACTGGATAGCAAAAACAAAGTGATCTGTCTTGTAAAGTGTTGCCAGTTTATAACTGAGCGGCTCCAGCCCATTTAATAACCAGCCTGCCACAAAGACAAGCGACATAAGAATATAAAATATCTTGGCAAATCGTACAATGCCTGCGATCAACTTTTCGCTTTTGTTTTTCAAGAGCGTAGTGATCAAAAATGCGATCAGCGGAATGATGATAAATAAGCTGAGCGATTGGCTTAGTATGTTTTGTAATTGGTTCATTTTAGTTTTTCGTTTTAATGCTCAATAACGAGATGCAGTACAAGTGAGTGACACAACAGTTGCTGATAGTAGCACTGCTGCCTGCTACAAAATCAATCTAACAGGTACACAGGTAAATTCTCCTCCGTTGCATGCACAATATGATTCGTTTCCATTTCTCTTGCTCCTTCAATAAACTCCTCCATATTATGAATGGTACCGATTTCCTTGGCATTCGTGATGGGTTGATATTTTTCAAACGCACCATTCCTGAAATAATAGAATTGTTTTTCTTCCGGGTGCAACGCTATAATATGTACCCATTCATTCTTATACCATTCAAAAACTTCCGGTGCCGATTGAATTGCTTTTAAAACAATTTCTGGCTTATGCTCAACGATCACCAGCAAACGAACAGGATCATGCACTTCGATCATTTGCCATGGCAAACCGGGACGCAAATCGCCATCACTGCTATTGGCCACACCAAAAAGCCCCATCACATTATGTGGCAGTTTGGTGCCAGCTCCCAGTTTTATATTATCAACTCTTGAAAAATAATATTCAAGATTGATACCGCCACACACCAGGCCGATGGGTCGCATTACGGCTGAAAGTATTGCCCCATCGGCATCAGTTGTGTGGTCATAGCTATTAAGAAAGGCACGACGGTCCAGGAACAGACCCTTTGTTGTTTGTCTTCTGCCAATAATGGCGAGTGTATTTGTACCGTGACCCAATTCAGGTCTAGGTTCGAATAATGAAACGGAACGATCATGGATCGCTTTGCGTACCTGTTCTAATCTTTGTTTTGTATTGATAGATGCAAAACGGCGGCTACGCTCTTTTGCATTTAGATTTAATGCTGTTTCAAAATTTTGTTTATTGAGTAAATGTTGTTCAAAGTTTTCTTTATTCAAATTCTGTTCATCATAATAGCCAATCACATCAGCAGCAGTGTCGTGCATACTTCCAACAAATTGAGTTGTTACGGGAATTACAATTCCTTTCGATGCTAATATCTCTCTAACTTTTTTATGATTTAAAATGTATGCCTGCACTCTTGCATTGGTAGCGCCGGGTCTTCCACTGCAGGCCCCGCAATCATGTGCACCATGATGCGGATTATTAGCACTGCTGCTTCCATGCGCAACAATGTAAACAATTGGAGAAAAGTTTTTGATCAATCCAATTCCACGCAAAAAGTTCTCCGCCCTTGCCACCATTTCATCAATTGTATAGCCGATCTGCAAACCATTCTCAATATCATCCGTGCTTTTGTTTTCAATGGTCAAAACAGATTGCCTGTCCATATGACCATAAGCATTTGAAATAGCCGGGCTCATTTTAGGGCTGAACATCATCTGCATTTTCTTTCCTAATGCCCAAAAACCATAGGTGATACTTAAAACAAAGCCTGTAAAAAATCCATGTGTAAGTTTTGTATAAAGGGGCTCACCTCTTCTTGGTTCTTTTGCATCAAACTCTTTGATCAAATATTTAGGCGTAACAGGTGCCGGGCAAAGCTTATCATAAAACTTACTTCCTTCCTGCTGAAAATAGAATTCAACTCCAAAAAAACCGGGGGCACCAAACGTCTCGCATTCAGTATTTACAGCTTCTATATGCCGACGAATGGAGTCTTCCCTTTCGTCGATACAGAAGATGGCCTGGAAACCCCCGGACCCCCGGGCTCCTTGATCGGGGGTTTTGCTTGGACAGCTAGCAAGTTCAGGCTTTATATTTCCGTTGCCGTTGTTTAAAAAAGTATGATCAGACCGTTTTATTGAGGCCAACAAGATTCCTTTTAAAACAGAATCATAGTAGCTCCATTCAAAAGCATCCTGCCAAAGCTCTATTGCTTCTGCAAATTCCGTTTTTGGAACCGCCGCTAACAGATCGAGAGGCGGTTCTGCTATATGTGAGGTTAATGGTTTCCATTTATTGCCAAAACGATCATTCAATGCATCTAATTCCATCAGCAATTCAAATTCTACTAATTCTTTCAAGGTGATCTTTTTCCTGTCGAGCAAGGTTTGCGGATTATCTTCTACGGCCGACACAAAACCACTCCACCCATGATGAGCAAATTGCTGATCAAATAAATATTGTTCGAAATATTCTTCTTTACCAACAATCGTTTTTAATAATTCTGTGATTGAATATTTCCCTGATAAAAATTTTTGTTTGACTGTTTTGGTTTTAAAAAAACTTGCAAACCCATTTTGTTCCAATTCTTTTATACTATCAATAAACGATTTGTTTGCAACCGGGAAATCTTCAACAGCGATACCCTGATCTAAGAAGACACAGAGAATGCGAAATAGCAATGGATGGACACTGTTATCAAGATCAAAATGGTAAATCTCTTTCCAGTATTTGCGCAGATGACCAATTCGTGGGTGATTAATTGTATCATACTCCTTACTGACAAGCCGTTGCTTCCATTCAGCAATTGTTTCTTTTCCTTTTTTCTTTCCAATAACCATTTCCAGTATATCGTTCCTGATACGACCTGTTTTATACATTTCCCTGTACTCTGTCAATTGCAAATGAACCTGGAAGCCAAAAATTTTTGATGCTTTGAAAATGGCATCATAGAATTTCATGTGCTGAAATGCATGCAGTGAGTTATGATGAATAAAATCCTTCAACGCCTGCTGAGAAGGCAAAAAATGTTTCAGCTCATGAATAGCATGTGCTTCATCAAAATGGTGATCCACCTGCTGGTTATGGAGTACTGACTGATTTGTTTGTTTTGTTACTATACTCATTTTTACTACCTGTTTGAATTACCAGATCTTTTTCGGAATGGACATGCACGGCATCCTGCATTTTATAAGCCGGTTTGAAATTGTGCAGTGTTACCGCAATATTCTTATCCTTTGATCCGAAGTTGACAAAATCACGGATCAACATCAACACATCATAGTCGATATAAACTGTGTCACCCGCATCTATTACAACCTTACTATTTCGTGGCAGATGAGCCAAGGTTTGCTTGATAGCTGCTTTATTAAGGAATGAAACCTCCTGTGCTAAGTCAATATAAATCGTTTCATCCTCCTGGTGTTCTTCTTTCTTAAAGAAGTAAGCAAGTTTCATGTTTCCTTTCAGGATAAAGAATATGCTTACCAACAAACCAATACCTACTCCTTTTAGCAGATCGGTTGCTACTACTGCAACAACTGTCACGACAAAAGGAACGAACTGGTATTTACCGGCCTTCCACATATGTATGAAAACCTTTGGACTTGCCAGCTTCAAACCGATCATTATTAAGATCGCTGCAAGGCAAGCCATAGGCATTTTGTTTAATAACACTGGAATGAGAATAACCGCAATAAGCAGGAATGATCCATGTACTATTGCGGAAAGTTTTGTTTTGGCACCTGCATTTACATTGGCCGTTGTTCTTACAATTACTGAGGTCATTGGTAATCCACCGAGCAAACCAGCTAACATATTTCCAACACCTTGTGCTCTCAATTCAGTATTAGCGCTGGAAAATCTTTTCATCGGATCCATCTTGTCTCCTGCTTCGAGACATAATAATGTTTCAATGCTTGCAACTGCCGCAATCGTAGCTGCAGTTACCCATACTGCAGGATTTGTAAGCCCAGAAAAATCAGGAAAAGTAAATTGACCAAAAAATTCTCTTGCGGAAGAAGCAGTTGGTAATTGAACCAAATGCTCACCAGCTATTTGTAACGATGGATTTGCAGCTTTAAAGATCTCATTAATTGCAATCCCAACTATAACTACAACAAGTGCCCCGGGCAACACTTTAATTTTCTTTAAAAAAGAACTTTTATTAAATGCAACCAGTATAAGAATGGAAATAATAGTGATAATTATTGCCCCGGCATGAGCAAAGTTGAACGAGTGAATTATCTCTCCGAAAAAGCCCTTATCGGCAACATCTGTTAGCTCATAAGAAAAGAAATCTCCTTCATGTTCCTTATCATAACCTATGGCATGCGGCAATTCCTTTTTAATGATAATAATACCGATCGCTGTCAACATGCCTTCAATAACTCCTGATGGAAAATAACTGGAAATAGTTCCCGCTTTTACAATACCTAAGATCAATTGAAAAGCTCCTGCCAGCATTACTGCCAGCAGGAAGTTTGGAAATCCAAGAGATGCGATCGCCCCCAATACAATTGCGATAAGCCCGGCGGCAGGACCCGATACGCTTACATTGGAATTGCTTAAATATCCAACAACAATACCACCAAGAATACCAGTAATAATACCAGCAAACGGTGGTGCTCCACTGGCCACTGCAATACCCAAACAAAGCGGTAGCGCAACGAGGAATACCACAATGCCGGACAAAAAATCACTTTTAAAATGTTGTGTATTGAGTTTCATTTTTTCAATAATTAATTTGTTTTAAATCTTATTTTATGCCTTGATCTATGAATGCGTCAATAGCTTTGTATCTTTTTTTCTCTTAGTTAGATTTTTAAAGAAATCAACTTGCCCTGTCTCGATATTGTAAACACCACCGATAATACCTATCTCTCCTTTTTTAAACAGGTCATTTACAATTTCACTGCGTGTCAATATTTCTTCAAGGCTATTTTCGACATTGGCATAGGCTGCATTATCACTGAATATGTGGAGATCATCATCTTTGAGCATGGCTTTTGCAATAGAGGGGCGTATACGATCAAGCAAAGCAGTGATATGTCCATCCTTTACGCCTGCTTTTGCACTATTAATGGCGCCGCATTCTGTATGACCCAGCACCATCAATACTTTTGAGCCGACATATTTTACTGCATATTCAATGCTTGCAAGGATGTCATCGTTCACTATATTACCAGCTACTCTTATACTGAATAGGTCACCCAATCCCTGGTCAAAAATCAATTCGACCGAAGTGCGGGAATCCATACAACTTAATATTACAGCAAATGGATACTGCCCCTCCCTCGTTTCATTGATCATTCCAAGATGATCGCGGTCTGATTTAAGATTGTTGATAAATCTTTTATTGCCTTCGATCAATAATTCATAACCCTCATAGGGTGTCAGGTCTTGTAAAAAACCTTTTGAATGCTTTCTCATCGATAAGTATTTTTTTGATTTGCCATAGCTAATAATGGCAATACGTTAATAAATAGATTACATGGCCTGAATAAAAGCCATTAAAAAAAATAAGTGGGACTAATTAAGCCTTATTGGGGGGTGGCACAAGGAGTTCGCCGTGATAGGCAACATACGTACCGGCATCCTCACATTTATGAAACTGTGAAGCGATAGAAAAGAAATACTCTGATTGATGATGGTCGTGAAGATATTCTTCAGAGAATGTGTTAAGTGTCTTTGGCGCTTTTTCTTCAGTAGAACCGTTGAATGGATTAGCAGCCTCTTCTTCTGTATTTGCAATTGGAAGCTCAGCGGAAGTGTTTTGCTTTGCTATTTTTTGCTGTTGCTCATATACAAAAGGTGCACTAATAGTTAGCCACAATAAAGCAACTATCATCATGATAGCTGAAAATCGCTGAAAAAAATTATATGATGGTACTGTCCACTTCATTAAAAGCAGTGCAAAATACTGCATAAGCATTTTCTAACCAAACCCTTCATGGAGAAATAATATTGTTTTTTATAGTGAAAGCTTACAACTGTTAAACAATGGGATTGTCATGGCTCTGTTTGGTATTCGCCGAAATTCTTAGTGATTTAATACTGATGTAGTTACTTTTGAGCTATGAAGCCATACGAACAACTATTAACGGAAAATAAAGCCTGGGCGGCTAACATGGTTAAAGCTGACCCGGAGTTTTTTAAAAAGCTTTCTGAACTGCAAACTCCCGAATATTTGTGGATCGGCTGCAGTGATAGCCGCGTGCCGGCAAATCAGATCACTGGTACAACCCCGGGAGAGATTTTTGTTCATCGCAATGTTGCAAATCTTGTTATCAATACAGATGTAAATGTTTTAAGTGTTTTAGATTATGCAGTAAATCAATTGAAGGTAAAACATGTTATTGTTTGTGGTCATTATGGGTGCGGTGGTATTAAAGCTGCGATCACCCACCAGGATTTTAAATATGTACTCAATATGTGGCTTCGCAATATCAAAGATGTATATCGTATTCATCGTTCAGAACTTGACCTGATCTTTGATCAAGAAAAAAAAGCTGACCGGCTTGTAGAATTAAATGTAATGGAACAGGTTTTTAATCTTGCTAAAACTTCGATCATACAAAGAGCCTGGAAAAATGAGCAGCGTCCTGATCTGCATGGATGGGTGTATGGATTAAAAGATGGAATTATAAAACCTGTATACGAAATGAAAGCAGGAACACCTATAGATGAGCTATACGAATATGATGATCTATAAATTCAATAAATAGTGTTGTAATAAAAATACGGCGGCTCCTGCCAGGTATCCAATGGTTGCCAACCATGCGATATGTTTTAAATACCAGCCGAACTGAATTCGTTCCATGCCCATTGCCGCTACACCTGCTGCAGATCCAATAATTAGAATGCTACCACCGGTACCTGAACAATAAGCAAGAAATTCCCAAAAAAAATGATCGGTTGGATATTGATCGAGACCGTACATTCCCTGTGCTGCTGCAACCAAAGGAACATTATCTACAATAGAAGAAAGAAAACCAATGATAATAGTAATGACACTGATATCGCCAACCGCTTTATCTAATGAACTTGCGATTGAAGTAAGTATACCTGTTGATTGCAATGCAGAAACAGCTAATAAAATTCCCAGGAAAAACAAGATGCTCGGCGTATCAATTTTTCTTAATGCATGATTCACTGAGAACATACCTTTCTCTGAATCATCTTTACCACTATGCACCATTTCTGTAAGCACCCACATCAAACCAAGTCCAAAAACAATACCCATATAAGGAGGTAAATGAGTAATCGTTTTGAATATTGGAACGAATAATAAACAAGCCACTCCAATAATGAAAACAGCTTTTCTTTCGAAAGGTGTTGAAAGAAGTGACCTTTGTTGTTCAAGCGGTTCGAAGTTCCCTTTCATTTTCATACTAATAAAGAAAGCCGGTACAAAAAAACAAACCAATGATGGAACAATCGTTTTAATAATGATATTGGCGGTAGTTACCTGTTTACCGATCCAAAGCATTGTTGTGGTCACATCACCAATTGGACTCCATGCACCTCCGGCATTCGCAGAAATAACAATCAGACCGGCAAACATCAATCTATCTTTATGAGAAGGGATAAGTTTACGGAGTAACGAAATCATTACGATGGTTGTTGTCAGGTTATCAAGTACTGCCGATAGAAAAAAAGCAAGAATGCCCACGATCCAGACAAGTTTACGCTTACTGGTTGTCCTGATTCTTTGTGTGATCACTTCAAAGCCATCGTGAGCATCTATCAATTCCACGATCACCATTGCCCCTAACAAAAAGAATAATATGCCTGCGATCTCCGAAAGATGATGTGCAAGCTCTTCAGAGATCATTTCTTTATCACCACCCCATAAAGCAAAAATGGACCAGCACACAACGCCTGTAAGCAAAGCTGAAGCAGCTTTGTTTATTTTTAAAGGGTGTTCAAATGCTATGGCGAGATAACCAACAATAAAAATCAATCCAATGATCGCAGTCATAATAATCTAAAAATAAGAATTAGCTTTAAGACAATAACCCGTTTTATGAAATATATATTGCTTCTATTTGCCACTGTTATTCTTTTAAGTTGCAATAATGTTAAAAATAAAAATGGGAATATAGCTGATCAAAATAAAGATTCTTCAGATATAAGCAAACAATATAAATGGGCCCTATTGCCTTTTACCAAAGCAGATGAAGTAAATCCAATTTTGTTACCAGATGCAAATTCAAAATTTTATTGCCCAGTAAGAAAGACAGATGTGCAATGGGAAGAGAAAGATGTTTTCAACCCGGCTGCAGTCGTTCGACATGATACAGTTTTTTTATTATACCGGGCTGAAGACAAAATTGGAAAATTTGCAGGTACTTCAAGAATTGGATTAGCATGGAGTACTGATGGTTTGCATTTTACAAAACACCCAACTCCTGTTTTATTTCCAGACAATGATGAACAGAAAAAATATGAATGGGAAGGTGGCTGTGAAGATCCAAGAATTGTTGAAGATGAGAATGGAACTTATTACATGACCTATACTGCCTATGATGGCGATAAAGCAAGATTGATGATTGCGTCTTCAAAAAATCTTTATCATTGGACAAAACATGGGCTCGCCTTAGTGCCTGGATATGCTACAGGCAATAATACATGGTGTAAATCGGGTTCCATAGTAAGTAGTTATGAAACCGGGACAGCTGTTGCACAAAAGATTAATGGTTGGTATTGGATGTATTGGGGAGATACGGATATTTTTATCGCGAGATCCATCGATCTTCTTCGTTGGATGCCGGTTGTTGGATCGGTTGATTTCCTAATTTCCGTTATCGAGCCAAGATCAAAAAAGTTTGATAGTGATCTTGTTGAATCCGGTCCTCCGGCTATGATCACTGATAGTGGCATCGTTCTCATTTATAACAGTCGTAATTTAAATTCGAAAGGAGACAGTTTATTATCTGAAGGTACTTACACCGCATCACAAGTTTTGCTAGATAAAAATAAACCTTACCATGTTCTTAATAGAATGGAAACATACTTCATGAAACCAGATAAATCATTTGAAATTACAGGACAGGTAAACCAGGTATGCTTTGTAGAGGGCCTTGTGAACTACAAACACAAATGGTTTTTATATTATGGAACAGCCGATTCGAAGATTGCAGTTGCTGTAAAATGAATGTGGCAATTATTTTCAGAACAAAAACTTGTGTAAGATTTAATATCATGAGCAAATCGATGAATCATCACATTACCCAATTGTCAAATTAGCTCATTAACTTCGCATCATGTCAATAGAAGTGAAAAACCTCCTCAAGGTTTATGGTGAACAAAAAGCCGTAAACAATATTTCTTTTAAAGTCAGTAAAGGTGAGATCGTTGGTTTTTTGGGGCCGAACGGCGCTGGAAAATCCACCACCATGAAGATCATTACCGGGTATCTTGAAAAAACAAGTGGCGAGGCTTTTGTCTGTGGGATGAATGTTGCTGACCAACCGCTCGAAACAAAAAAGAAAATTGGCTACCTGCCTGAGTTGAATGCTTTGTACTATGATATGTATGTGAAGGAGTATTTGGCTTTTGTAGCAGAGATCCACCAAATTGAAAACAGGAAAGCAAAAATTGAAAGTGTTATCGGGTTGACTGGTTTAATGGTCGAAAGCAAGAAAAAAATTGGACAACTATCAAAAGGATATAAACAAAGAGTAGGATTAGCAGCCGCATTGATACATGACCCAGAGGTTTTGATCTTAGATGAGCCGACCTCTGGTCTTGATCCAAACCAGATAATCGAAATAAGAGAAGTTATAAAAAAACAAGGACAAGATAAGACCGTGCTATTTTCTTCTCACATTCTCCAGGAAGTAGAAGCTATTTGCGACCGTGTGATCATTATTAATAAAGGAGAGCTGGTGGCAGATGATAAGCTCAGTAACCTTCAAACAAAAAACAAAGGCAACCAGGTTGTATTGGTTGAGTTCAAAGAAAACGTAGACAAACATTTGTTGGAAAACATTAAAGACATATCCGGCATTCAACAGGTAACGACTTCAAACCTTAAACTCCAAACCTCAAATCCGGAAGCAGTTCGAAAACAAATCCTTGAACTCTCATTGCAGCATAATCTCAACATCGTTTCTTTGCAAAGTGAAAGCCAAAGCCTGGAAGATGTGTTCCGAACATTAACTCAAAAAGCAAGCGATCAATAATTATGAAAAGCAAAACAGCCACGCAAATTTGCTCCATTGCAATTCTTGTTAGCTTTTTCTTTCCGCTTTTTCAATGGCATGGATTTGAAATGAGTGGGTTAAACTATATTCTATCTGAACATATACCCTCGTATAAATATGTTCTTTTATTAATCCCTTTTTCCGCTTTATTTCTTTTTAAAGGATCAACCGATGAGGGTAAATATTTATTTAGTAAAGAAATTCTTTCATTCATGCCATTAGCGAGCCTGTTGCTTATTTCGATCGCAAGGTTTGTCGATAATGGTTCTGGAAATAATTTTTATGATAATGAAAATTCTTTTTTAACTATTGACCTGGGATTTTGGTTGTTACTACTTTTTTCAATGCTACTTATATTGATCAAAGAAGAAAAGAAAAAGATTTATTCTATGTTTTGATAAATAAAATTACCCAACGCATAAGAGTACGACGCAATAGAAGCTTAATAATAAATCAAAAGCTGAGTTTATAACTACAAACTTCAAACAATAAACTATAAACCAAATCATGAGTTACATTTCCGAAATTTTTGCGAGACAGATATTAGATTCAAGAGGTAATCCAACAATCGAAGTGGATGTATTGACAGATGAAGGCGCATTGGGTCGTGCAGCAGTACCAAGTGGCGCAAGTACTGGTATGCATGAAGCAGTAGAGCTGCGTGATGATGATAAAAAAACTTATGGCGGCAAAGGAGTTTTGAAAGCAGTGAAAAATGTAAACGAGAAGATCGCACCCGCATTGCTCGGGAATGATGTAGCAGATCAAACAGGTATTGATGAAATGATGATACAACTGGATGGCAGCGCTAATAAAGGAAAGCTGGGAGCAAATGCAATGCTTGCAGTAAGTATGGCTGTTGCAAAAGCAGCGGCTGAGGAAGCGGCACTTCCATTATATCGTTATATCGGCGGCACAAATGCAAAGACATTGCCGATCCCAATGATGAACATTTTGAATGGCGGTGCACATGCCGATAATAAGATCGACTTCCAGGAATTTATGGTTATGCCTGTTGGCGCATCAAATTTTAGCGAAGGGTTGCGCTGGGGTGTAGAAATTTTTCATGCACTGAAGACAGTATTAAAGAAAAAAGGATTTAGTACGAATGTGGGTGATGAGGGGGGGTTTGCTCCAAATATTCAATCAAACGAAGAAGCGATCGAAACTGTATTAACTGCTATCGAGGCTGCTGGCTATAAAACAGGTTCACAGATCGTGATTGCAATGGATGCTGCCAATAGTGAATTGTGGGATAACAAAAAGAAAAAATATGTGTTCCATAAAAGCAGTGGCAAAGAAATGACAAGTGAGCAGTTGGTTAAGTATTGGGAAAAATGGGTGAAACAATATCCTATTGCATCTATTGAAGATGGAATGGCCGAAGATGATTGGGATGGTTGGAAACTTTTGACAAAAACGATCGGCAGTAAATGCCAGCTAGTAGGTGATGATCTGTTTGTAACAAACGTAACTAGACTGCAACAAGGGATCGATAAAGGAATTGGAAATGCATTACTGGTAAAGGTGAACCAGATCGGAACTGTAACTGAAACTATCAATGCTGTTACATTAGCACAACACAACGGCTATAATACCATCATGAGCCACCGCAGCGGGGAAACAGAAGACACAACGATCGCTGATCTTGCAGTTGCATTGAATTGCGGTCAAATAAAAACAGGCTCGGCATCAAGAACAGATCGTATGGCCAAGTACAACCAGTTAATAAGAATTGAAGAATTGCTGGGTATGTCAGCAATCTATCCGAAAGGAAAAATAAAATTCGGACGTTAAAATACTCAACACCTTAAACGAAACCCGATCAAATAACTGGTTGGGTTTTTTATTTTTGAAAAATGGATATTGATATATCAAAACTAAAAGGAAAGCATGTTCAACTTAAACTGCTTCAAGCCGATGATAAAGAAGCTTTGAGAGGTCTTGCGAAAGACGAACGTATTTGGGAAGGAAATCGTGGTTTTATTTTAAATAAAACATTTAATGAACAGTTTGATAAATACTTTGCTACAGCTATAGATAATAATGCAATGGGTGGACAGCAGACATTTGTTATGCGTAAGACAATTGACGATACAATTATCGGAATGACTCGTTTTCTAAACATCGATGAAAAAGAAAAAAGACTCGAGATTGGTTACACATGGTATATACCCGCCGTTTGGGGAAAAGTGTATAACAAAGAATGCAAACTGTTATTGCTTCGGTATACTTTTGAAGAGTTAGGTTTTAACAGGGCACAATTCAATGTAGCAGGTCAGAATATCCGTTCACAAAGAGCAGTAGAAAAGATTGGAGGAACAAAGGAAGGTGTATTACGCAAGCATGGTTATAGAAATGATGGATCGCTTAAAGACACCGTTATTTTCAGTATCATCAATGATGAGTGGTCGGAAAAAAAAGAAAAATTGTTGAAATTGATTAGCGAAAACGAAAATCATTAACTTTAATATAGAATCCTTTCAATGAAATACCTAAACCTCATTCCTGCCTGGCTAAAGAACAAGTATTTTCTTTCTGTATCCGCCTTTATCGTATGGATACTTTTTTTTGATCCCAGAGATGTTTTTACCCAAATGGAACATCGCCATGAACTGAAGGAACTACAGATCAGCAAGGCATGGTATCAAAAGGAAATTGCAAAAGAATCAATTGAGACTGAGCAACTTAAGTCCAATCCTGCCACTATAGAAAAATATGCCCGGGAGAATTACCTCATGAAACGGGAAAATGAGGACATATTTATAATACCGGAAAAACCCGATGTTAAGAATAAATAAGCAGATCCGGCACAATATGGCAACCTGTACCCCGTTTAAATAGTGGACGTTTCGAAATTCACTCTTTAAGGACAAACAAATTTTTAGGACAAATTGGATTGCCAATGACAAACTTTACCCCCGAGGATCTTTTACTGTATTTGTACAAGGAGACGACTCCTGAACAAACTGCCGCTATTGAAGAAGCATTAAAGAAGAACTGGGCACTTCGTGAAAAGCTTACCGTTCTGAAGACTTCAATGCAGCGATTGGATAAGATCCAGGAATCACCACGCACAGAAGTAGTGTTGAATGTTTTGAACTACGCAAAGGAAAAATCCGAGCAAACAGTTTAAAGATTCAAACAAATTATTAGTCCCGCCAGTGGCGGGACTTTTTTATTTCCTGTATTTGATACACTTTTCTTTTCTTTTTCACATGACTTAAATTGCAGCATGACTAAGAAGGAACGGTACGAATTCGTTATTGATTATTTTCAAAAACATTTACCAGAGGCTGAGACCGAATTAGATTATGAAGATCCATACGAATTGATCGTGGCAGTAATTCTTTCTGCACAGTGTACAGATAAAAGAGTGAACATGACCACTCCTGCTATTTTTAAAAGATTCCCTGATGTAGCATCATTAAGCAAGACAGATTTTGATGAACTCTTTCCATTTATAAAAAGCATCTCTTATCCAAATAATAAAACGAAGCATTTGATCGGAATGGCAAAGATGGTGGTGGAAAAGTTTAACGGTAAAATTCCGATGACTGTTGATGAATTGATCGAATTACCAGGCGTAGGAAGAAAGACTGCAAACGTTATAACATCTGTTGTGGACAAACAACCGAATATGGCGGTCGATACACATGTTTTCAGACTAAGTAAGCGGATCGGGTTAGTGTCTGCGACTGCGAATACTCCGATTGCAGTGGAAAGAGAGTTGATAAAAAATATTCCTAAAGAGTTAATTCACAAAGCTCATCATTGGCTCATCCTACATGGCCGTTATATATGCATTGCCCGGAATCCTAAATGTAACCTATGTGGTGTAAGACCAGCTTGTCGCTATTTCAGTTTAAACAAGGGAGTTTTACTAAATGATAATGATAAAAACCATTCATCGAAAAAAACAACAAACTAAAAAGCATTTATTAATTTTACGAATTACTGCCCATAATACCGATCCGCACTCATTAATTTACCCTTTAATCTTTAAAATATGGATGTCAAAGCAACTTATACACAGATTCATTATCAAAGTAAAGTTTCTTTTCATCCATTACTCAATGTTCTTAAAAGAGCACTAAATCATAGTTCTTCAACTGGTGTAAAAAAACTCTATTCGGGTATTTTAGAATATGCAGAACAGCATCCTGAGCTACAGAATGCAATTGATGACCTTTCCGTTTTGGAGCCGCATCATGAATGGATGCAAATGTTGCTAAGCATTATTTTTCCTCCTACTGCCAGCGAACATGAAATGCTTTATTCTGTAGCGTTGCCATTTTCTTATACGACCATTTACTCGTCACGGCTTTTCAATATGTTATTTATTGAACCAGGAACTGTAAACATAAAGATCCCGGATAGCGAAACCGGAAGAGATCTTGAGCATGACAGGCTACATGCCGCTTATAACCTTATACTTAAAAAGTATTGCAACTTCCATGCCCCCGAATTTGTTTCTTCAGTCCATCCTTATCATGATCCGCATTCGGGATTACTAAAATATATGGAGCTGCAGCTTGATACACGTTATATTGATGTAAGATTTACAGGGACTCATTTGCCAATACAGGAAGATTTTATCAATAAAAAAGATCACGGATTGCTTTCGCTTGAAGAGTTACAACATAATATACCGATCGAACAATTCTCTTTTGAAGGCATAGTTGTCGGCCGTGTGATCGATGTAACTGAAACTGAAGTGATCTCGCAAATGAAATCAGAACTGCTGAACCTGAATGCATTTTCCGAAGGAGTTGTTTATCATAAACTGCAAAATCTCGTTCAATCATTGATTGGTTTAAAAGATATTCGAATTGGCATAACACCTTTCTTCAAAGTAAATGGTCATTATGTTTTTTCAGAATTACATAACAGCAACAGTCTCCTTTTTAAGCACTACAAAGCAGTAATGGAAAGAGACAGTGTGAATGATTGTTGTCGTGAATTGTTTATGGAAACTGAAAAACCTCTTATTTATGAAAAGATCGATGAAGAGAAGGTAAACAGTGTTGAATACCTTGGCTTTTATTTTGACCAGGGCTATCGAAGTTTGATACTGGCACCACTAAAACATAATGGAGACCTTTGGGGAATTCTCGAGATCGGCTCTGATCACGAATCAAAATTAAATTATAAGCATATCAGTAAGCTTGATGTTGCAATCCCTCTGTTTACCCGTGCAATTGAGAAAAGTGCTGAATCATTAGATAACCAAATTGATAAAGTGATCAAAGAGCAATTTACTGCTGTGCAACCGTCAGTAGAATGGAAGTTTACAGAAGCAGCATATAATTATATCATTCAAAAACAACAAGGCAAAGATCCCAAACCGGAAAAAATAGGATTTGAATCCGTATTTCCTTTGTATGGCGCTATTGATGTTCGCAATTCATCTGTTGAAAGATCACAATCGATCCAACTTGATTTTATCGAGCAGTTACAAATGGCCGCCAACGTGATAAAGAAAGCTCAATCCAATATGGCCTTTCCTTTATTACAGGAAGTACAGTTCAAAATCGATAAACATATTTCAGCAGCAAGTGATGTATTGTTGAGCGATGAAGAGACAATAATTCATGATTTTTTGCAAAACCAGGTCGCTTCCATTTTCAAGCACCTGAGAGGAACAACACCCGCAATACAAAAAGATGTCGATGCTTACTTTGCTGCATTAGATAAAAATATCGGGATGATCTATCATCATCGAAAAGAGTTTGAAGAGAGCATTTCAAAAATAAATGAACAAGTAAGTCGCTTCGTTGACAGGGAGCAAGTCTCAGTTCAACAAATTTTCCCTCATTACTTTGAACGATATGTGACAGATGGTGTTGAGTTCAATATTTATATCGGACAAACACTTTCACCAAGAAAGAAATTTGATGAACTATACTTGCGTAACATGAAAATGTGGCAATTGACAACATTAGCGAAAGCGGCCCGGCTGACAAATGAAATGTGCAAGCAATTAAGTCATCCAATGAAAACAACGCAATTGATCCTTGTGCATAGTACTCCTATTGATATAAGGTTCCGGGGAGATGAAAGAAAATTTGATGTAGATGGGGCTGGAAATATCCGCTATGAGATAGTGAAAAAAAGAATAGACAAAGTACATATAAAAGAAACGAATGAACGGTTCACTCAACCTGGAAAAATTGCTATTGTTTATAGTCAGCCAAAAGATGCAGAAGAGTATATAGAATACATTGAGTTTTTGCAAAATCAAAAACTACTGAAGCCAGGCATCGAACATCATGATCTTGAAGATCTGCAGGGTGTTGTTGGTTTAAAAGGATTGAGAGTAGATGTACAATATGATGAGAATACTTCTAGTACCCCTCCTCTTTCTAACCTTACTGATGAACAATTACTGAAAGGCAAATAATTTTTGGTGCCCCAAAAAGAACTTCCATACAGATTCAATAGCCAGCCCTATCCATTATCCTTTGTGCTGCTTCCTTCTTTACAAACGCAAAGATCACTAAAGCGATACCCGCAAATAGTAGCTGAACTCCTATAAACATATTGACGCCCATTCCTGTGCCCCAACCAAAGATCAGCACACCTGCGCCTACGATGCATAAAACACCTGTAAATACAGTAACCCATCTAAATGGTTTATGTTTCATAAATACTAATCCCGATTCAATAAAATGTAATCCTAAAAACACCATCCATAATCCAAAAAGAATTGTTACAATTTTTGATGCCTCAAATAAATTTAGCAGCATTACTAATCCGAATGCAATGGTAAGAACGCTCCATAAAAGAGATGTGTTTTCCCTTTTATCTGCCGAGAACCATGATATTATCCCAACAAGACCGGTAAAAAGTATTAATAAACCGATCCATACAGAAATTCCTTTCATCGCATCAAGAGGATTATTAAAAATATAAATACTAAGAATAATTAATACGATCCCCTGGATCAACCCAACCCACCATTTTCTTATTGCTGGTTTTGGCATTTTTAAAATTTTATCGGTTATTTTTTCAAAAGCTTTGCTTTTTCTAATTGCTTCATTAAAGTTGAAATATAAGTTCTGCTACCACTGGCTAAAGAAGAAGGATTAAATATTTCAGATTGTACAGAGAACATTAATTCCTGGGAGGCTTTATCAAATAAATTGCTTTGCATAAAATAAGTTTTATCATTTGTATAATAGCCCGAAGTGGAAATAGTAGAGTAATAATGACTATAATATCCAAAAAAAGTTCCGGCCCATGAATAATCAGTTCGCATGGTATAGTAAGTGCCCCCGGAAGTGTACCGGATCTCATCATTTTTATCCAATAATGAAGCAACAAAAACCGCATTGCAATCACTTGCCTTTATTTTTTCAATAAGGGCATCTACCGCAGGCGGTTTGGGATCCTTTAGATCTGCAGGTAAAACCTCGTAGCTTTTTATTGCCTTATGCCCTCTTGAAACGATCGTAGCAGCGATATCATTTTCTAATCTCACTCTCGCTTCGATATCAGCTGTCATAACAATAACAAAAAAATTGTCGTATGATTTGCCCTGGATTTTTTCTTTATTGACCCAAACGCCGGTCGATTCTTTCGTGGAAGAACATCCTGCCAAAAAAATTGTAACAATTAATGCCATAAATGCGCAAACTCTTTTCATGTTGTAATGGTTTTGAATAAAAGTAAGGGTTTTATTTTTTATTACGGATGATAAAAGATTTGCTGCCGGAACTTATATCCGCTTTTGAATTGACTGCTCTTTTGAATGCCTTTGGTTCCTTTTAGAAAAACAAGTTGCTTAATATATTCCCTGCTGCGCCGGTTCCAGATGGTTTCAATCCTAAAAATTTAGTGAAGGCCGATGCCCCCATAATTCCCTTCAATTTATCAAATAACCCTTTTTGCAACGGATTAAATTTAGAAAGATAGCTTGTTGGATTAGTGTCAGCCAAACCAACAATGTCTTTTTTCTTGCCGAGAAATCCGCTAATGGCACTAGTAAGAGGTGAATTCTGAGTTTTAGGCAATGATAACTTACTCATAAGCTGATCAACGATTCCACCCGTTGTTTTGGCTATATCACCAATAGCAGGTGGTTTAATAAAATCTTTTACAGACGGAACAGTTTTGGGAACAGTAACCTGTGCATTGCAAATGCTGTAACTAGCAAATAGCACGAATGCTAAAATGAACTTTTTCATAAGCTAATTTTTAAATGGTAAAAGATTTTGAAACGCTCAAAAAAATATGTGGGAAAGGTATATTATTTCGTCCAAATAAATCCTGCTCATATGTTAATGCAGCTTTTCGTTTTTTTCAAAATCATTCCCACTCCCATGCATATTCATTTATCAGTTCCGCCACAAGTGCCGTCCAACCGGTTTGATGAGTAGCACCAACACCCCTTGAATTGTCGCCATGAAAATATTCATAAAACAAGATCAGGTCCCTGTTTTCAGTATGACTATAAAACTCAGCATGATCACGATGTACGGGCCGGTTACCTGTTGCGTCTTTCCTGAAAATACTAATGACACGTTGAGCAAGTTCGTGTGAGATCTCGCCAAGATTAAGCCAGTTGCCCGAACCAGTTGGATATTCCAGCTTAAAAGTGTCACCATAAAACTGGTGATACTTTTTTAAAGATTTTATTAAAAGATAATTGATCGGTAGCCAAACCGGTCCTCTCCAGTTTGAGTTACCACCAAACATATCAGTCGTAGATTCAGCAGGATCATAGGAAATATCATAATTTTTACCGGCATGCGAATAATGCCTCGGATGTGCTTGATGGTATTTTGATAAAGAACGAATACCACCCGGCGCCAGGAATTCATTTTCATCCAGCATTATCCGCAGTATCTTTTCAAGCTTTTCTTTATTAATAATGGAAAGCAGTATAGCAGTATCTTCTTTTCTCTCTTCATTTGGCAGGTAACGATTATGTTTTCTGCGATAGTTTTTAAACCACTCCGTTCGTCTTTTAAAATCCTTTAGAGCCGACATAGTTTCACCTGATATTACAGATACACCAAATAACACACTAAGGCCGACAATCGATCTTACCTGTATTGGAAATAACTTTCCTTCAGGATTTACCAATGCATCATAAAAAAATTCATCAGCACTATGCCAAAGGCGATCTTCATTCAAAGAAGCAGAGATATGTACAAAGTGCTCATAGAATTTTGTCGCTACATCTTCAAATGTATAATCTGTTTTTGCGATCTCGAGAGCAATGTCCATCATGTTCAATGCATACATTGCCATCCAGCTTGTGCCATCTACCTGTTCAAGTGTATAGCCATCTGGTATTTCATTACGATTGATCACCCCAATATTATCCAAACCCAGAAACCCACCTCCAAAAATGTTGTTCCCATCTTTATCTTTTCGATTTACCCACCACGTAAAATTGATCAGCAGCTTTTGGAAAACTCTTTTTAAAAAATCAACATCAGCTCTTCCATGCACAGCCTTTTCTATTCTGTAAATATTCAAGCTGGCCCATGCATGTACCGGAGGATTTACATCAGAAAAATTCCATTCGTATGCCGGCAATTGTCCCATTGGATTCATATACCATTCCCTCAATAACAGTATCATTTGATTTTTCGCGAAACCAGGATCTACAAATGCTGCCGGAACACAATGAAAGGCGAGATCCCAAGCCGCATACCACGGATATTCCCATGTATCGGGCATTAAAATTATATCCCGGTTAGAAAGAAACTTCCATTCATTATTGCGACCTAAAAATCGTTCGATAGGAGGAGGCGGATTTCCTTCGTCGCCTGTAAGCCATTCATTGACCTCATAATAATAAAACTGTTTACTCCATAAAAGTCCTGAAATAGCTTGTCGCATTATATAAGTCAGATCAGGGTCAGCATTATTGGGTGCAATACATTTACCAAATTCAAATGATTCCTGGAAACGTTGATCAAATATTTTATCCGGATTCTCAAGTGGTGGCCCTGTAACCTGAGTATGAGATAGCCGAAGGTAGATCTCTTCTTTTCCAAATCCGTTTAGCTTTAGCCGGTAAACCATTGCTGATTTGGTGCCATTTGTTTTGCCTTGCAACAAATCTGTTTTACCATTTACAATTACTTCATGAAAAGCATCTTTCACGAATGGATGTGGATTAGGCACACCAAATAATCTTTCTGTGTTGGTTTCATTTTCTGTAAATAAAATTTCTGTTGGTTTATTGAAATACAAATGATAGTTGCCCAGCTTTGAATGATGTGCTGAAATGTATTGGCCATATTCGTTTGCCAACAATTGCGTGTTTGGTTTTACAATATCCCGTTCGAAAGACCATTCATTCCTAAACCAAAGAGTTGGCATAACTGTTAGTTCAGCAGCATCAGCACCACGGTTAATAACATGTATCCTGATCAAAATATCAGCGCTGTCGATCTTTGCATATTCAATGTAGACATCGAAATATTTATTGTCATTAAAGATCCCTGTATCAAGCAACTCGTATTCAGGCTCTGCCTTGTTGAGATGGCGATTTACACTTACTAATTTTTCATAAGGAAATTCTGCTTGCGGATATTTATACAACATCCGCATATAGCTATGAGTTGGTGTATTATCAAGATAATAATATAGTTCCTTGCAATCTTCGCCATGATTTCCTTCTGAGTTGGTTAACCCGAACATTCTTTCTTTTAATATCGGGTCCTTATGATTCCATAATGTCAATGCGAAACAAAGATCTTGTGAGTAATTAGAAATACCTCCGATTCCATCTTCACCCCATCGATATGCCCGAGAACGAGCATGATCATGTGAAAAATAATTCCAGGCATCGCCATTGGCACTATAATCTTCCCTAACTGTGCCCCACTGCCTTTCGCTTAAATAAGGTCCCCAAAGTTCAAGTGGAGTAGATTTTTTTTGATTTTCTTCAAGCCGCTTTTGCTCGGCCGTTTGGAAAAGCTCTTTGTTCATCTCAATGCATTAACATTTGAAAGTCCAAAAACATTATTTCATTGAGATATTAGATTTAAGATCGACAGGAGTTTAATTATTATCCTCCTTCTGCAAACCCTTCAAACACCGTCATACCTCCATCGATGAATATACTTGCACCAGTAATATAATCCGATGCATCTGACGCGAGGAATACAGCAAGATTAGAAATGTCTACTGGTTGCCCGATTCGGTTATAAGGTATAAGTGTCATAAGACCTGCTAAAGCTTGTGGTGTACTCCATGCACCTGTATTGATCGGTGTTTGTATTGCACCAGGGCAAATACTGTTAACCCTGATCTTTCTATCCCCATATTCCTGTGCAAGACTTTGCATAAACATTTTAATAGCTCCTTTTGAAGATGCATAATTAACATGCCCTGCCCATGGAATAAGTTCATGCACTGAACTCATGCAAATAATTTTACCGGTAGCAACTGATCTTTCAGGTGCTGGACCACGACGCAACATTTCGATGATCGCTTCACGGGCACACAAGAATTGTCCAGTCAGGTTTACATTAATTACTTTATTCCATTGGTCAAGTGTCATATTGTGAAATGCAGCATCTCGTTGAAGTCCTGCATTGTTGACAAGAATATCAATAGTGCCAAACTCTTTGAACATTGCTTGAAACATTGCCTTTACTTCCTGTTCATTGCTGACATCTGCTTTCAATGCAATTGCTCTGCTGCCAGATGACCTGATCTTATCTGCTACTTTTTCTGCAGATTCTGGATCTACTACATAATTAACTACTACATCGGCTCCTGCTTTGCCAAGCCCGATAGCAATGGCTTCACCGATACCTGAATTAGCACCTGTGACAAGAGCCGCCTGATTTTTTAAAGAATATGATATCATATTTATTTTGTATTTTTTTAATTTGATAGACCAGCTATTCTATTATACGAACCAGATACCTGTTGCCCTTGCACCTGGCTTAAAATTAATTGTAATAACTCGTTATAATAGCGAGCCTGGTTTTCATAAAGATCGTTTTCACCGAGTATCAGGTCCTGGCTATCTGCCACACCATTTACAAAAGCTTCCTGCAATAAATAAATATTATTTTCAGCCAACCCTAAATTCTTTTCCGCAAACAAAAATTTTTCTTTTGCTTTCTTTATTTGGAAATACACAGTTTGCCTTTCATTCTGAAACTGGTTTGTAAATTGATCATAAAAATTTCGGGCTTGCGATGCCTGTAATTTTTTTTGTTCGACAGCCCTGTTGACATCATTTCCATTGAAAATAGGAACAATTAAATTTACGCCAACATATGAGTAAGGTTTCCATCTTTCTCCCTGGAACATCTTTCCAATATTGTTGGCTGCAGGTGTAAATCCAAGTGATCCGTCAGCCCCAATGCTGAATTGCTTCCGTGATCGTTCCAGTTTGATCGATTCATCAGCCATTGCAATTTGAGTTTTTAGCATTTGGCTTTCTATTCTTTTTTCAGGATTGCCCAATAGTAGTTCAGTCATTATAGGATCGGTTGCGCTTACAATGTTTGGTATTGAGAAGTTATCAGTAAGTATCATACTATCTTTTTCCAGGTAATTCATCTGGAACTGTAGTCCAAGCAATGCTTCAGAAAAACTATTCCGGACATCTGCTAATTCACCTTTCATCCGGTTGCCGGTAACTTCTACACGATTCACTTCTATTTTTATCCCTGCTCCTTCTTTGAATTTTATCCTGGTAAGCTCTATCAATGTATCAATGCGGGAAATATTTTGTTCAAGAAACTTCGCCTGCACCTCGAGTAACCGACATGCATGATATGCTTTGTAAATACCAGTGATCAGTTGAATCTTAAAATCCGCTATTTCCTGTTGCTGAAGTACCCTGTTTTGCGAAGCTATATTATAATTATTTCTGTATCCCGGGTCAAAGATCAGTTGGTTCACACTCAAAGTAGGAAACCATGCATTCTTATAACCTATAGGCATTGCATATGGTTCCCCCGCGGGCACATTTGAAGGAGCAAGATCGGTTCCTCCCTCAACAAGCAGATTTCTTTTAGTAATATAATATTGAAATGCCGTACCAAAATTTACTCTCGGATTATAAAGCCCCGTCACTCTCTTTATATCGAGGTCGCTTATAGCAGTATCGGTTGATGAAGCAGTTAACAATGGATTGTGTGCAAAAGCGTATTGCACACATTGTTCTGCTGAAAAATACTTCTGCGCATGCAGTAACTGTGATATTGACAACGAAAATATCACAAGGAATAGGTTAAGGTTCTGGCGACATGGCTTTCGCATTTTCATTCGTTTTATTTTTGAATGTAAAAAAATCAATAAGCATTCGATGGTTTTGCACTACCCATAGGATAAAAATTACAATTATCAATACAAGACAAACAATTACTGCAGTGTGGTACAACTGGCTCATACTTTTAAAAAAGGCCTGCAGTTTTATCATTCCTGTCATTCCATTAACCGCTGCCTGGTAAGCTGAATCGGCATCGTATCCTTTGCTCGAATAAAATGACTGCAGCATGTTAAACCTTTCCTGGAAATAGGGATTTGATGGATCGGCATAACGTAGCATGGAATTAAAATTTCTTACTCTTCCCCAATCAACTAAACGACCGCTATCAACTGCAGTGATCGCAATACCCATCAAAAAAGCAACAGACCTGAAGTTGGCAACTTTACCGATCTGTTGTGGTGGCACCGATTTTATGGCAATTATTATTACCGAAAGAGCAAGCATACCTGCTCCCATCATGCCAACAAGAGAAGGAGTAACGATATTATTAAAACTGAACTCTGTATTTAGTAGTGAAAAAGAATAAGCAGCAAAAGCCACACAACCAAGCCCGGCGATCATTATCCAATAAGCGCTGACTTTTTTTACGATCATAATAAAACTAACTATGACAGAAATAAAAATTACAAGTGCCAGAAAATTTACAAAATGAAAAATATCTGCCATTGGCATTTGTAAAATGCCTCCCAGCATTTTAGAAAGCATAGTTAGTGTAAATACAAACAAAACACCAGTTAGAAAAGAAACAATTAGTGTGACTGAAAAAGTTGGGTATTGTAATAAGCGGGTATCAAATAGAGGTTTTTTATGTATCGCACCGCGTATTAATAATACGGCGGCTGAAACTATTATGACGATCAATGATACAAGGATCTTTGGATGACTGATGCCCTGGTATTGCTGCCGGTACATGAATGCAAACAAGATAGAAATGATCAATACAGAAAAAGGTATCAAGCTAAGCCAGTCTTCTTCAACCTCTTCATTTTTTTCAGTTACAGGAACAAAAAAGAAAGCAGCTATAATAACAAAGAATAATAAAGGTAAACTCAGGTAGTAGTTAAATTGCCATCCGAAATCTTCTGTGAATACAGCATTTGAGATCAGACTCACACTTAAACCTGCGATATTGGCCGCAACTGTGAACAATGCACCAATTGTTTTTTCTTTGCCGGCATAAGTAGACAGGAAAAGTTGTGTTGCTACTGCGATCATAAATCCATTAGCAATGCCTGCAGCGATCCTTGAAGTTAGCAGTGTTGTAAAATCAACGGCTTTAAAAGAAACAATAGTTGCTATTAAAAAAAATAAGGCAGCTCCGATGAAAAGCCATCTGTTGCCTAACCATTTTATAAATACAATTCCGGCGATGCTGGTAATAATAGTACCTGCATGAAATCCTCTTAATAGCCAGTTAGCATCCTGGAAACTTACTCCAAAATAACCTTGCACATACGCAAAAGAAAGACTTTGCCCAAAGTAGTTGAAAGAACACATGAGCAATACAAACAAAAAATAAAATCGAATCCAGAATTTGTCTTTAACAAGTGGCATACTTGTAAATTATTGAGTTACCACAATGCTAAATCCCGGTCTCAATAGTTGCCGGGCTTTGGCAGAATCTTCAAACACGATCCTTACAGGTATACGCTGAATAACCTTTACATAATTGCCAGTAGCATTGTCGGGAGGAAGTAATGCAAATTTTGAACCTGTAGCGCCTCCAATAGTTTCTACAATTCCAGTGAATGTTTCTTTTGGGTATGCGTCTGCAGTCATCTTTACTTTTTTGCCAATCGGGAAAGCGGCTAATTGAGTTTCTTTGAAATTTGCTGTTACCCAGATCTCTTGAGATTGCACAATAGAAAAAAGTTGTGTCCCTGTTCGCACCATTTGCCCGATCTGAATTTTTCTTTTAGAAACTATTCCGCTTACCGGTGCTCTTACAGTTGCATATTTCAGATCCTGGCGAATGATCGCTATCTGTGTTTCTTGTGTAGTAATATTCTGGTGAGCCAGGTCCACTTGTTTTTTTGCGTCTTCCAATTTTACCAACGCAGCTTTCTCTTTATCATAAGCGTTTTTAAGATTAACCTGATCCTTAATATAACTCTCTTCAGTAAATTCATATATCTGTGCAGACACCACGCCTTTATCCATTAATATCTTATTTCGCTTGTAATTGATCTCGGATGCATTGAGTGACGCTTTCTGAATATCTATACTTTGTGTAGCCATCTTTTTATCAAGCTCTGCTCCACGAATTCCGATCTCAGATCTTTTCAGGTTAGTTTTAGAGACTTCATATGCATTCAGGGCTTGTCTTAGTTTAAGATAAAGATCGGTGGTATCTAACTGAAGTAATATGTCGCCGGCATGTACAACCTGGTCATCGTCTACATAAACTGAATCAACAAATCCATCTGTCCGGGCAAGTACCGGAACGATATCTCCATCCACCTGTGCATCGTCAGTGCGGTTCTTATCATCATAATAATTAATAATGAGCCAGTATATAATGGCCAGGGTGGCCGCAATGAGTAATAAGATAAAAATATTGCGAACAGCTGTTTTCATTTACATAGAATTTAGTTGTGATTGAGGTATAATAAAAACCATTTTGTCCTGGTCTATTAAACAGAAACGAATAGGATCAATAAACAATTGATTCTAATAAAAATTGCTTTATCAAACACAGCTTCACTAACCACTCTGATAACCGAACCAAAAATATCACATTACTTCAATATAGCATTAAGTATTAAAACATTGCGTTCCATTTATATAAAAAAACATTAACTTTCATACATGAACCGCCAACGCCTGGAAAAAAATGTGAAAGATTTTTTCACGGCCAATACTTTGCTTTTATTATTATTATGCTTTATGATCTTCGGGACAACAATGCTTTCCGAATCCTGGTACAGGGCTGCTTATTCTATTCTTATAAACCTGATCCTTATTTGTATAATTTTCTGCCTTGACAAGTCTCACCAGTTGTTTTCAAATATTTTTGTTACTGTACTTGTCATCCTTCTTAATATAGCTTTTTTCACAAGAGCACAATTGGCAAACGCAATATCAGATGGACTGAATGGTCTTTTCTTCCTTTTTGCTTTTTTCCGCTTATTGAAACAGGTAGCACACTCAAAAGTGGTCACTCCAAAAGTTATAGTTCAATCTGTCAGTTGCTACTTATTACTGGGCCTTTTGTTTTCTATGGGTGTTGCAAGGTTGGAATCTGTACATCCCGGGTCTTTCAGTTTCCCGGCTGATGAAATGGGTTCTTTCCAGGCCAAATACTATGACCAACTTTATTTTTCATTTGTCACTATGGGCACTGTTGGATATGGCGATTTTTTACCCAAAACTCCTTTTGCAAAATCGTTTTCTACGTTAATTGGAGTAACAGGGCAATTGTATGTCGCTATTATTATTTCAATGCTGGTTGGTAAGTTCTCCTCCACAAATAACCAAACAAACTAAAATAGTACGTTGATAAGCGATCAACATAAAATAAAATGAAACAAATTTTTTAAATCAAATAAACCTCACCATGAACTCATTTAACACTGATCAAAGACGTTACGCAGTAGAAACCGCTTTGGTAATATTGCTTTTGCTTGTATTGCTTTCCACTTTATATACAGTATTAAGTGTTTTCTTAGGCGTCTTTACCTATGCTATTATTCTTGCTGTAGCTATTCACCCATTATTTGAAAAACTGGTAAGAGCTTTGGGAGGCAGGCGAAAACTGGCAGCTTTCATATATGGCTTGTTGCTGGTTGCTATTGTTGCGCTTCCTTATATTTATTTAATTAATGAATTGGCTAACTATGCTCAGGAATCGATAAAATATGTTACTGATGCAAAGGAAAAAGGGTTGCCTGCATTACCTGATTGGATCGCGGGTTTGCCGGTTGTAGGAGATAAAATTTCAACTGCATGGCAGGAAATACAAAATGATCCGGCTAAAATAAGCTTGTATGAACCACAAATAAAAGGAGCAGCTAGTCGTATTCTCACCGGAGGATTAGGGGTGATCGGTTCAGGTCTTGAATTTATTGTTGGTATTATTATTTCTGCAGTAATGTTGAACAGTGGTGCTAAAGCACTAAACCCGATCTATGCAATAATGAAGAGATTGGTAGGAGAACATGATGGCCCTGCCCTGGTTGATGCTTCCGGCAAAGCAGTAAAAGGTGTTGCCATTGGTGTAATGGGAACAGCCTTTATTGCAGCAATCGCAGCATGGATCGGTTTTAGTATTGCAGGTATTTCAATAGCAGCCGGACTCGCAGCAATTACTTTTTTTCTTGTGGTTATTCAACTAGGCCCTTTGTTTGTTATTGCACCTGTGGTTATTTGGTTAGCAACACAAGGCGATACAGGGATGGCCATATTTGTCGGAATTTATGGCCTTGTAGTGTTGATGGGTATTGATAATATCTTAAAACCAATTCTTATTGCAAAAAGTGGTAAGCTCCCGATATTGGTACTCTTCCTTGGAGTTGTTGGTGGCATGGTGGCATGGGGCTTTACAGGAATGTTCAAAGGAGCAATAATCCTTGCAGTGTTTTATACATTGTTTAATTCATGGCTAAAACCAAAGACAGAAGGAACTGCACCAACAGTGTAAATAAGAATAAATTTTTTCTTCCTAACAAATAATGAAGGTCCGGTCGGCAGTTTGCAGACCGGATTTTTTAGAACACTTCATTCAATCCAAAGAAGAATCCTCTTGATCCATACCTGCCCCATGCATAATCTATACAAATAGTAGAGCGGCTTTGCTTTTGTAAAAGAACTCTAAGCCCAGCCCCACCTCCCGGCTCCCAATATTTAAATATTTTTTTCTGAAGATCGTCGGATGCAGTTTGCAAATTCATAAAACCAACTCCGCTTACTAACTTATTTTTCGTAATTGGATATCGGTATTCTGCTTCAAAGCATGCATAAGACGGGCCTTTAAAGCGACCCATTGTATAAGCACGGCCGCTTCTGGCATAAGTATCATAAGCAGTGGCAGGTAATTCAAGATAAGGAACAGCTCCATTTAATGTATATGAAGCCCAATGCCACAATGCTAATACATGCTCCGGATTCTTTTTGCTGAGACCAATGTATTTTCTCAGGTCATAAAACAGTTGAATTGAATTTTGACTACTACCAATAAACTTCTGGTTAAATCTCAAATTGAAATCAAAATATTCGCCTCCATAAGATCGAAGCGGATGTTCTTTAGTATTATATTGAAATGCAAATATGAATCCATTTGCAGAATATTTTTTGGGATCAAAATCATTTCTCAAACTATATCGTTGGTGGGGAGTACTCGGTACAATTTCCAGTAGTTGATCGTTAATATTAGATCGAATATCAAAACTGATACCGCCCCCGGCATATATTTTCGGCCCGATCTTTCGATAAATCTTTTCTGTTAGCCTTATAAATGTAAATCTTATAAGAAATGTGCTATCGCTTTTATATCGATACCGCTCTTTATTTCCTGTACCAATTCCATAGTCTTCAATTACGAATCTTGACAATTGCCAATTACCCTGCAAATTCCATTTATTGCCCTCAGTAAAAATATTATGACGGGCTTGTGCGGTAACAATTCCTTTCGTGCTATAGATAGCTTCGAGGCCAAATGAAGACAGATTAGTATTCTCTGGTTTTCCGAATTGTTTAATAGCAGAAATTTTAGCTCCAATTACAAAACCAAAACTTGGGTTATAACCGATCGAAGGCAAGATGGTCGTCGACTTCTTTGGTTTTGTAGTGTCTTCCTTTTTATTAAAAATTTTCCTGGCAAAATCCCCTACGTCCATGACTGGTACACTATCTTTTCGCAAAGTGCTATCCTGTGCATTACTAATAAAAGAGAAGCAGAGCAAACAGAAAACTGAGTAACTCTTGATAAGACAACGGCGATATTGATCAATAGTCTTTTCTTTTGCCTGCATGAAATTTATTCAAAGGGTAATTTCAGATTGTAAAGTACATTAAAAAAACCGGCTGCACCCAAACAGGTCAGCCGGTAACTAAATGCAAATGAAATTAGTTATGATTAATTTGATGGGGCGGTTGATTGTGTTTTGGTAGCTCCGCCAAGCGAAAATACTATACCACCTCCAAGGCCAAATTGATACATGGAAGAGTAAGTGCTTACTCCTGCCCCCGCTCCACCGGTTCCAAAGTATAATCCTCCACCGGCACTCTGCACCGCAGACATTAACTGACCTTGTAACTTAATTGCCACCTTTTCTGATGCCCAGATATTTGCTCCGAACTTTAAACCCCATGCAAATTTTGTGGCACTGTTATCATTCCCGTTACTAGGATTTTCAGCATTAATGAAAGCTGCACCCAGCATTGCACCCCCAAACCCTTCTACTTTGCTTCCGGGTTTTCTCATATAACGGTTGAAGCCAAGCATTGCCCAATTCAAGCCAACATCAAAGTTTGTAAATTTCACACCGTTCAGGTAATAATTGGTAGGAGCTGTTGTCTGTTGATTCAGGTAAATAAGCTCTATTCCGTTCATTGGGGTAGGCATAAATTCGAGACCGACACCCCATTGCAAACCACCTTTAATTTTTCCCTCGTAGTAATCAGTACCACTATAATAAGAGTCAAACTTATCATCAAATACATAAACGGCATACCCGTTCAATCTTGTTGTCTTCTGCGACATAGCAGGTATAAAACAACAGAGTAATAAAATTGAAGCAATTGTTTTCATGATCATTTGTTTTTTTAATGGTTAAGACAAATTATTGTTTTTTTCTTTCTTTATCAAATTGTGCAAATAGCATTTCAGTATATTCTTTACTTGATTTTTCAATACCAGAAGGATTGTCTGCTTTTGATTGAACAGACCAGATCAATTGTTGTGTCTCTGTATCATACGCATTCGCTTCAATGAAATAAGTTTTGTCAGTTGTCCAATAGCCGGGGCTGTATATTGTAGGCGCCCAATAATTATAATAGCCGTAAAAACCTGTGCCATAAGCTCCATAAGAACCATAAGGTCCATAGCCGGCATATGGTGCATAGCCTACACTGACTGATACAGCACCAGGCACATAGTATGTCTCGCTTTTTTGGTCAATTACCGCGATGGCTAATATTACATCACATCCCTTGTCACGAATTAATTTCAAGGCAAGATCCCTGTCACGCATATTTTCTTTTGTGAAATTCGGAGGGAATATTTCATATCCTTTTACAACATTAAATCCTCTTGCCTTTGCGGCTGCACCAAGATCGGCTTCTAGTGCATATTTCACAGGATTGTTTTGTATCAATGCCGCCACAAAAACAGTAGAATATTTTTTTTGTGGTCTGTCAGGGTTCACCCACGATGTCGTGATCTTTTGGGTGGGAGAGCAAGAAAAGATCATTACAGTTAATACAAATACGCTTGCTATTTTGTTTTTTATCATAATAGATTCTGATTTAAAAACTATTTCCGATGCTTTGATAAAAGTTTACTGATCCCAAATCCAAACACCCATGTATCATATGCACTCCATTTTATATCATAAAGTAAACTGATCCCAAACTCCCAGTGATTTTTCATTTCCCATCCTGTTTCAATTCCCAACCTTGTTAAAGCAAAGTTCTCTTCTTTTGCAAACTCCCCACCCATGCCCGCAAGAAAACTAATATGTTCGCCGGGTTTGAAAATTGCAACGCCAACGGTTGCCAAAGGCTTGCTTCTTTCAATCACAGTCTGATCATGATCTTCCACTTCAAAATCCTCAATTACGATATCGGTTTGCACTCCTATTGCCCAATGATCACCTATCCAGTAATCATAATCTATCCCAGTTGATGGAACTGTCTTCCATCCTTTATGTCCATTATCTTTTATCCCCTCACTTAAATGAGAGTGACCGAGAACAAGGGTAAACCGATGGGTTCCTTTTTGTGATGCTTCCTCTTCTTTCTTCTCCGATTCCTGTGAAGAAGCAGTAATGACCAATAAGATCGATAAAGCAAATATTTGCAGTTTTTTTTTCATGACCAATGATTTTTGTCTTAAAAAAAATGAGGAGATGTCCCTCCTCATTTTTTCCAATCAAATCAGGTTATTTCAAAAAACCATCTTTTTTCATCTTCTCTGAAACTGCATTAGCAATTTCATTTACTGCCTTGTCAATTTTACCAGGGTTCACAGTTTTTGTAGTTCCTGTCCAAAGTAATTTGTCTGGATTAACGGAATAAACTGTTGTTTCAACAAAATAGTTTTTGTCGGTTGTATAATAACCAGGGGTCGAATACATACCATATCCATAGCCATAGTATCTCCCATAACCACCATAATAACCAGTAGTTGTACCCGGTACATAAGAAGTTTCTTTTTCGATATCCGCAAGACGCATCAATAATACATGTGTAAAATTACCTTCAGTTACTTTTTGTTTTAATGCATCTTCGCTTCCTGTTGGAATAATTGTGTAAGATGATACGGCGCCACCTCCAAGGCGTTTTGCAATTTGGTCTTCGATCACACGACGTGAAGTTTCATCTTTTACCATTGCAACAACCAATGTTTTATTACTTGCACCCGGTGTAACGGATGCTCCTGGTTCCATCCATGATTTTTCAATTTTTGTTGAAGGTCCGCAGGAAACAAGAATTGTAAGTACTAAGGCTGATAAGATCAAATTTCTCATAATTTAAATTTTAATTGAACTAATAAATGCATTTATAAAATGCAGGCTATACAAAGCTATTTTTCTTTAAGTTAAATAATTAATATGGAATCATAAGGGAACGAATACAATAGATATACGCTACAGACAAATGTTTTGGTTATAAGGCTGCTTTTAAGCAACTACTTTCACTTCAAAGGCAAATATTTCAATATCGAATTAGAATAGATGGTTAATAAGGATTATTGTCCGGGTGCTTTTGTTTTATCAAGCTCCCCGATAAAAGGAATTTCTTCTGCAATGCTCACACGAATGCAATTCTCAATATAATCTTCCAACTGCATAAATTTTGCTGCTTGTAACCCTCCAATGATGGCAGAAAATTTGGTAAAATAAGTTTGCTGAAACTTTGTGTACTTATCTGCCCATGCAAGTTTTTTTGTTGCCAGGTCAGTAGCTTTCTTGTTGTCTAGCTTTTCATAACTGTTAGCATAGTCCTCAATTAGTTTTATTCTTTCCTGGCCGAGTTTTTTGCGGGCTGTTTCATAGGTATCATACAATGCCCAAAACTTAGCATTCTGAGCTTCGGGAATAGTCATGTAAGCCTGTACCAATTCTTTTTTTTCTTTGCCGAATATTGATTGGATCAAATCAACATCTTCTTTATTTGATTGTGCAAAAAGGCCAGCTGACATCAAAAAGGCAACGGCAATAACAATTAGTTTTTTCATTGATTATTTTTTAATGATTAATGTTTTTGGGGCATGGAAGGTACTGGGATTTTTTTTATTTGCAAAAAACACCGAATCAAATTACTATATGATTTTAGTCAGTGCTTCTTCGCCCCATTTTATTCAATCGGTTCCCCGGTATTTGCAGCAATTAAATCATTATTTTTAGCCATGCGAATACTTTAAACCTATCTCTATTCGAATCTTATGCTAAAATCTGCATTGAAGATAGCCTGTACAATAACCTTGCTGATGCTCACGGTGGCCGGATCGGCACAAAAAACAGATAGGGTTTTATTGAAGAACGGTAATCGAATTACTGGTGAGATCAAAAACATGAAATTCGCTAAACTTAGTTTTGATATGGATGGGCCGGGCACCATTTCGATAAAATGGGAACATGTAGTGACCATCACATCAGACAAAACTTTCCAGGTAACAATGCAGAATGGAGATGTACTGATCACCAGGTTGGATTCCATCTTTTTTGAACAGCCCGAAGTTACACTTGACAGCATTATTGAGATCGTCCGGATCAAAGACAAATTTATGCAGCGACTGGACGGAAGCATTAACCTTGGCTTTAACTACGCAAAGTCAAACAATGATCTCCAGTTTAATTTTAATAGTTCCATTACCTATCGCAAACCCAAGGTGGAACTTAATTTTAAAATAAACTCTGTTATTTCAGATAATGACAATGACACAATTTCAAAAAAACAAGATGCCACATTGGATTTTTACCGGAAGTTTAAGAATAAAACTTATCTAAATGCTCTTTTAGGCTGGCAACAAAATACAGAATTAGGGCTGGACAGTCGTTTTATTCTTCCGGTAGTTGGTGGAAAAATTCTCCTTAATAACAATCACCAACGATTATTAACGGGTGGTGGGTTGTCTTTTAACTTCGAAAAATCCAGCGGTAACCCTGATTACGCAGGTAGTCTCGAAGGAATGCTCATCATTAGCTTTAAAGAATTCAAATACTCGACTCCAAAGGTTTCGATCGATTCGCGGCTTGCCATTTTTCCAGGCATTACTGATTGGGGACGTGTCAGGATTGGCTTGAATGTCTCTTCAAGGGTTGAGATCTTCAAAGACTTTAATGTCGGTCTTAACTTTTATGATGAATTCGATAACCATCCTCCGGCGGGTGCCTTGTCGAAAAACGACTTTGGTATAAACTTTACGATCGGTTATGAGTTTGGAAAATGATCTTTTCAAAATTCAATGCTCAATGTCCCGATCAAAAAGTAATTATCAGAAAAAGGATTGAAGTAGTGAATTCCCGTTGTTAATTTCCAAAACGAATATTGTGCAAAAATTCCTTTTTGAATTTCAAGATCGGATTGGTATAGCCTTGTGCGGTTACCGGACATCCCGGTTCTGAAATTGTTGAATGGAGTAATCGCCAATTCTGTCCATGTATAAAAAAAGTTATTCTCCTTTCCTGCAAAATCAAATACGTATTCACTTTCGGAATAAAAGTCAAATTTTTTCCATGCAAAGCTGGTTAAAAAACCGGGTGCAATGCCGTCTGTATTTCCAACAACAACTCCGACCATAGGAGTTAAAGTCCATGATAGTTTACCTCCGCCTTCAAAGGTGTATCCTCCAAATAGAGAGCCTGTCTTTCGATCTTCATAATTATATCTTGCTTCTAAATGCAGCCAGTTGTGATCAGCATATCCTAACAATGTTGTGGTGTTTTCTTCATGAGGTAAAATATAATAGTATGCAGCGGCAGAAAATGCCCATGAAGATGCGAGAGAAGTTGAGTCAACAGATTTGGGCAATGAATCTTTGACAGCATCTTGCCCAAATGATTTGAAAGTAACCTGGGTTAATAAAATACTTATGATTAAATATTTCATGATCATCCTCCTAAAGCTATGGTGGCAAGAACTAAAACTATTCCAACAACACTCATTATAGTTCCCACAAAAAAACGATTACGACCAGCATATTTTGCCAAACCCCATCCGCAAAAAAACAGCAAGAGGATCGCAATTGCATTTGAAATGCGTAGTGCTGTTTGCACATCATCTATAAAAAGAAAGGGAGCAGCAACGGGCAACGTGGAAAGGACGACAAGAAAAAATATCCCGACTGCTATTTTAAAATTCTTAAATGTACGTTTCCTGCTAACTTCTGATTCGGGCAATTGCAATATTCTTTGTCTTATTTTTTCCATTTCCTCCGGCTGCAATACATTGGCAATAACCTGTGGCATTGAATCAGAAATAAACTCGATGGCTTTGCTTTTATCTTGTGACTTACGAACAAAGTTTAAGATCGTATAGCCTCGTCCTTCACCAGTTCTTGCCATGAGTATGTATAATACCCCGTCAACAATACCCCAGGCAATATTGCAACCCAGTGCGCCATAAAGCATTTCTTTCACGGTAGCTTCATCAGATTCAGCAATACTAATAGTACAAGTAAAAGTCAAGGCCATAATTAAGCCAAACAAAATTTCTCCTATTCTGTCTTCAACATCTATCCAGCCTTTTTTCTCGACTGGTACGATCAAATCATTTGTGTCCGGCATTATTCAATTTTTATTATTCAAAATATTTTGGTTACCGATTTTTATTGCCCGGCTTCTTTCTCGGCTTTTGAGGCCGCCTTTTTAGCTTTTTTTGCAGCTTTCCTTTCCGCCATTTTCTTTTCAAAATCATGATGAGCAGCAATGATCGTTCTCCCTGCTTCCATAACAAAGATCAAATAGACCCCCACGCCGATAAAAATGTATATGATATTAAAAATTATAACCAAATTACTTGGCGGAGCGATCTCGTTCAGGTTGTAAGGACTGTTCAAAGAAAGTGTTCCTACTGAATAGGCCAACGCATGCAGAAAGGTCTTTTTTCCTACCAGCCAAAAAAACAAAGTACCTACAAGAATCAATACAAGAACAAGAAAACCAAGCGTACGAAAAACCTTATCATTTATCAATCTCTTAATAATATCGTAAATGAATTTTCCGGATAGTGCAAGTTCAAGTAACATAAGTTGAGATTTTATTTATTAATGAATATTTAAGTGAATTATCCAGCATGAAACAAATTCAAGATAAACAAAAAATAAAGACAAGAACTGACAAAAAATGTCAGGCTAAAATGTCTTTGATCACAAACAGTTTGAATTTATTATATAGAGAAAGCCAATTGAAACAATATTTGCAGCCCCCATTAATGTTTATCAGTTACCTTAAATTTTTCCAGGTAAGCTTTATCATACCATCCTTTATGATCATAGACCTCATTTGCTTTCGCATATTCATTCCATTCATTGATCAATTCAGATCTGATAGTAGTATTTTGAAGAGAAAGATCGCTAACCTCTGCCGGATCTTTTGAAAGATCAAAGAGCTGCCAGTCTCCAGTACCAAAAGGCTTTGGCAATCTTAATATCTTCCACTTTCCTTTTATATATGATTTCATCTCAAAAAGCTCCCAACCCATGCCATTATTTTCATGAACAGTTTCAAGGCTATCAGTAAGAACCGGAACCAATGATCTTCCAATAGGAGCTTTCACTTTTCTTCCTTTATAATTTTCAGAAAATGTAACGCCGGCAAGTTCAAGGAATGTCGGCATAAGATCAGTAACGTGAACAAACCCGCTATTCCATTGTCCGGTATTTTTTATATTGCCGGGTAGTTTAAAGATCAAAGGTGCTTTGATGCCGCCTTCTGTACTAAAACCTTTGAATAACCTGAAAGGTGAAGACGATGCCTGCGCCCAGCCAGGACCCATTTCAATATAAGAACCCGGCAAACCGCGATTCTCCATTTTATTATTGAAACTGCTTAAATACTTTCCATCGTCATTGCCTGGATAGGCAGTAGCCATTGCTCCATTTGCACCATTGTCTGACATGAATACGATCGCTGTTTTATCATAGATCTCTTCCTTTTTCAGATAATCGATCAATCTGCCAATACTCATATCGAGATAATCAACCATAGCTGCATATACTTCCATGTCTCTTGCATAATCCTCTTTTTGTTCATGACTTAGATTTTCCCATTTGGGTATAGAAGGGTTTGGAAAATAACCATTCAAATCCTTTGGCACAATTCCGAGGGCTTTTAAATTTTCAAGACGCAGGTTGCGAAGAGAATCCCAACCCATGTCAAATTTGCCTTTGTATTTGTCGATATATTCTTTTGGTGCATGTAAAGGATCATGAGGAGCGGTATATGCAGCAAACATGAAAAAAGGCTTCCCATCTTTTTTATGTCTTTCAATATAACTGATAAGAGTATCTGTATAATTTCTGGTCGAATAAAAATCAGCTGGAAGCGAATCTATCTTTTTCCCATTCACCCTATAATCCATAACCTGTGGAGGTGATAACGGCTTTCTATCTGCCCAATGACTTCCCCCACCCTGGAGCAAAGCGAATGATTCTTCAAAGCCCTTGTCAGCTGGTGTCTGACCATCTTCGTGACCTAAATGCCATTTGCCCGCCATATAAGTGTGGTATCCATTTTCTTTTAATATTTCAGGGATAGTAACTACCTGCTGAGTGAAATGCCCCAGGTAACCCGGAAGATCTTTTGCATCAGGATTCATAAATTCGGTCATTGCTCCTACCCCGGCGACATGATTATCATTCCCCGACAGCATTGCGGAACGAGTAGGCGAACAGGTGGGCAATACATGAAAATTGGAAAACAATTTTCCTTCTTTAGATAGCTTATCTAAGACTGGAGTTTGAATATTCCCACCGAATGGAGCAATATCACTAAAACCCAGGTCGTCGGCAACGATGAGAAGTATGTTGGGTTTGGAGGTTTTATTTTCTTCTACTTTTTCTTTTTGAGCTTCATTGCAGGATAAAAATGTAATTATTGTAATAAGAAATAATCGAAGGTTTTTTTTCATGGTGGTTTAGTTTACATAAAAGCTTTTTTTCCTTCCAAAGGAACATTGATGCTTTTCGAGGCTTGTCAATTAAAAATTCTTAATGGTTTTCTTTAAACAAGGTCCAATTATTTTCAATCGGACGATGCTTCTTCTGCAACTTTAATCCTTCCACTCTTTGCCGCTGCTGCAAGTGCGTCGTGATCTTTTTCAGTCTGGTCTGCATAAGCAAAAGCAAATCGCACCATCGCTTCATCCAGCACTTCATTGTTGCCTGCATATCCGGCGATCATTGCCGCATCTCCGGATTTTGCATGTGAAAGCGCCAATGCCCATGCGCATAGAGAACTATACTGAGGTAAATTCTTTTTATTTACTTTTTCCGGATCAAACTCAACACCTCCTTTCATGTCACGCAATTGGCGAACATAAAAATGTATTCCGCTCAATTCACCCCAACCCAGGAAAATATCTGGTGCTGCCTGGATAAGTCGTTGCCCAGATACTACCCGCTGCCCATGATTTGTATAAGCTGATCGTGAAGTGTAAGGCTCCAGCACCGATGGTTGCGCCTCTTTTAACTGGAGAAATAAAGGATCATCGGAGTTATTTCCCGTAAGAAAAATGATCCAGCAGCGTGTTCCCACACTACCTACACCTACAACTTTTCTCACCACATCAACAATACGGTAATGTTGAAGAAGTGCCTTGCGGTCATCTGCCAGTGATTGAAAATATGAATCAAGAAACAAACCTAATGCTTCTTCGATCGGCATGCCGGTTTGTGTATGAGTTTCTCTAACAATAAATGGCGCATTTACTTTCAACCTGAATTTATCATCCACCAGGTCGGTGAGTTTACCCAATACCTGCATATGTGTTCTTTCCCTTGCCTTACTCATGATCTTTGCCGCACCTTTGCGTGCCGCAGGTGACAATGTTTTCATAATGTCTTTATCTCTTATAGTAGAGTACCACAATTCCATATTTCCCATGAAAGCAAATTCTTTCATCTTTTTGCGGTAAGTACTTACTGCAGTCAATACAGCTTCTTTGCATAGATCTTTATCGGCTCCTAAAAATTTGCCACTTGATACGATACTTGCTACAAGTCTTTTCAGATCCCACTCCCATGGTCCGGGTAATGTTTCATCAAAATCATTTATTCCGAAAATAAGATTTCGTTCTGCTGACGCAAATACACCAAAGTTTGCAACATGCATATCACCGCAAGCCTGCACATTGATGCCGGAAGTATGACCATTTGCTTTTAGATCCATTGCCATTATGGCTGCGGCTCCACGAAGAAAGGCAAAAGGCGATGTAAGCATTCTTGCATACCGGATAGGTACCAGTTCAGGTAAGCGGGTCTTTCCCTGCTCTTCAAGAATGGAGACCGGATCTAGCCTGTTAGGGGTTATTTTGTATTCTCCCTGGTCAACCCGGGGAAATTGTTTACGTAATGCTTTACCGAGTGCTAAACGTTCTTCGACGCTTTGATGTTTCGATTGAAAATGTTTAAGTAGTTCTTCGCTCATAAAAAAAATTAGGGGGTTCAAGATAAGAAAAAAGGACAAACCTGAAAATGAGTTACTTTATCTCAGGTTTACATTGTATTAATAAAGGTTTTTCTTTTATTAGGTTCCTACTTTATTTTTTGCCTGGGTTCGGCCCTTTGAATAAAAAATATCGTCCACCGATATCGAGGCTCCATTGATACCGACCTGCAAAATCTCCAAACATTCCTGCACTTGGTGTTATCCATAAATTGATGCGGGGCGCCGGTGCATAAGTCAACCTGGTTCTTAAATTCATGGAGACACCATCATTTATATAATCAAAAAACCACTCGGGTGCCAGCACAGTCCACAATCTTGGTGACCAGTACTTGATCCCAATGACCTGCAATTTTGTAAAACTGATTTCAGCTCTCGTTTCATCGCCACTGAAAGAATTTGCTTGTTGTAAGACAACTGAGAAAAGAATTCTTTTCTTTGGTATTAACTGGGAGTAAGAAATCACCGGGAGTATCACATTTTTACCGGTGCCAAGAATAGGTGATTCAGCTGTGTTCAAACTGATCTCAACAGAAGCCGTAAACGCAGATAGTTTCTTTTCAAAAAATTTATATCCAAGCAGGCGAAATGAAATATCGCCAAGCCCTGATTCTTTATAGTTGGCAGGGTGGTTAATTGTATTATATACATAAGGAAGGTCAATCCTTGTTGTAAATCGTTTCCCGATCTTCAAAATAGTTCTAAGCGTTGTTTGGTTTACATAAAATTCATTTCCATTTCTATTGTAATGTTGTAATTCATTGAAGAATTCTATTCTCGTTAAGAACTGGGAAGGGTCATCGGCGTTTCTTTTGAGCTGTTCTTGTTTTGCAGTGTCGGCTGAATTTTGTGCAAGTAAAGCATTGGCATGACAAAAAAGTAAGCTGAAGAAAAGTAGCTTCTTCATTTTGTAAGGTTTAAATTTTGAGATTGACGTCAGTGATTATTCAGTACACAAATTGCATACTCCCGGTTCAAAAATACTGGTAATACTATTGCCCTTCCGGATTAGTTTTCTTCTTTTTTGGATTTTTGCCAATTGGAATACCAACGGTTAAATAAAGAACCCTGTTGAATTGATTGGGTGATGAATCGTCAACCCGGATATCAACCAGGCCAAGGTAATATTGCACATTAAAGTTCATCCCGTTTCCTTTCATAAAACGATAACCTGCACCAACAGCCAAACCAGCATCCAGCGGATGATACTGATCTTTTATATCCAATTTATATTTCAGATCATCTTCATCATTTATTGAATTTTTAAATTCATCAAAAGCTTTATAACGTAGCCCAAGCTGTGTCCCTCCTTTCAGGAAAATATGATTCTTAAAAGTATACTTCATCATGATGGGTACGTTGAAGTAATTTATTTTCCTTGCAATTTTTCCGCCGGCAAATGAATTATCAAGGTCCGGATTGCCAAGTTGATAAACTGGCAATTCATCTGCACCCATAGTAGATTTCACGATGACGCCTGTATTCAGCATCCAGGATGGATTTTTTAGTTTAAAGTCAAAGTAAAAACCGAGGTTAAATGTTGTTAGACTTTTTGCTCCATCAATATTTTTGAAGGTGGACCAATTGGCGCCGCCTTCCAGTCCAAATTCTATTTTGCCAGTATTCAGTTTATCACCAAGTAAAATGGAAATCAACACCTGCGTTCTTGCTGCATTCAAAAAGAATAGCAAGCCGATGATCAGGAAAATTTTTTTCATTTAGTTTTTTTGAATTACAAGCCGAAGCGCCATTGCAGACCTAACAGGTACTGTGTCCTGGATCCTAAGAATCCAAACTCACCACGTAACATCCAATGTTTGTTGAGTTGATATTGCGATCCGACGATAAAATTCCATGGATCTTTTGGTCTTTTATCCATAGAGTATTGAACGGTTGAGGTTCCTATATTATTTACTGCATTATCAGCGGCTGCCAATAACTCACCGGCTCTGTCTAATACTCTATTAGCCGTATTATATTTTGCTTGATTCACGGGATTTTGCTGTTGTGCAGGTGTAAGGCTAGCCCACCAGGCATCTATCTCTTGCTGCTTTTGAGTAACTTTTGCTATTCCCTGGTCGATCTTTGTCCCAAACTCACCCGGAGGCAGCACTTCCGAAAGATTGATTGAGCCATTGGTTTCTGAGTTAAGTTTTACTCTGAATGCACCAACCCATACAGCAACAGTTTGATCAGGTCTTTTGATCTTAAAATTTTTTCCTAATCGCGGACCAAACACAAAAGATTGTGCTGGCTTACTAAGTTGAGGGACGTCGGTCCACGCCACATTCATATCAAGAGCAAGAAATCCACCTGCTACACCAATAGTAGGTGTAAATCCTATTCCGTATGTGGTCGTATTGAATTCAATTAAGGTACTGGCAGATGTTACTTGCACATCATTATTGGCAGAATCTTTTACATATACCCCAAAACCAACTTCCGTTGATGCCTGGGCCTTTCCTAAAATTCCATAGATATTTAGAAATGGAAAGAGCCAAATATCAGGTCTTACTGTAAAGGCACTGGCTGTTGCCCGGGCCTTATCAAACCTTACTATCTCATCAAGATTATACATTGGACCATTATTGAAACCCACACTCAGGTTATCAATGATCAGATCAGACACCTGCCAAAAATAGTTTGCACTAACGCCGGCAGAGAGAGGTAAATTATATCCGGCCTTGGTTGCCTTTGCTCCTAATATTGGAAGTGAATAAGGGTATTCTGATTTCTTAATGCTGTCAATTAAGTCAGCATTTTTCTTTCCCACCTCTTTATTGGTAAATACCTGGGCAAAAACAACGTTTGAAAGGGCTACAAAGAAGAGTAGGAGCATTGCTCCCTGTAAGAACTGGTTTGTCCTGGTGTTATTTAGCATATTGGTTTTTTAAAAAATGATTCTCTTATTTTTTTATAAACGATTGCTTTAAGCAATCAGCCAACTGGCACTTATCAAATATCATCAAAGGTAGTTACAACAATTTTTTCTGTAAAGAAAACTGCTTAAAATTTATAATTCATTTGAAAAATATGACTTATGCAATAACCTCGTTATATACGGAAATATTTCAATCCAATGCATTCATTTACACATTTCAAGACCCTGGAATTATGTCATCATATAATACGAATAGCATCAGCAAAAACTTCAATTTCCTCAAGTATAATTTTGGATATATATTTACAGCCGAGCATATTGATTTTCACCTTATATAATTTCGGAATTTCCGAAACTTATGCGTCTAAGCGTAGCATTTTTTATTCTTCTCTTTTCTTGCCTTGGTTTTAATTCTCTTGGCAATGATTCATTATCGAGATCAAATGCTATAAAATTTTATACAAAACATTTTCTAATTGGGTTTAAGGTTTCAGAAAATATTCTGTTTAATGATGGCAACAATCGAATTGTATTTAATTACCCCACTCCGGGTAAGCCCTCGTCTTTTCAATTATACCAAAAACGAAAGCTTTCAACTTATAAAATAGATCTTCAAAATAATGAGATCAAAACCGATGCAGGGATCCCTATTGCTGATAAAGGCAATTTCAAGTTCCATATAATTAACTACTACGATTCGGTATCCAAAAAATCAAATGTCCCTTTACTTCGAAATGAACATGCAGGGATTTGGAAAAAAGTTGGACGTGCAGAGCTTTTCATCGGGGGTATTGAAGTATTTGGAATGACTGTTTTGATCTTACTGCCTAAAGAAATAACCAAATGGTCTGAAGATTGGGCAAGGGATGCTATGCGTAACTTAAAGCGGGCATTTACAACTGCACCTGTTTGGGATAAAGATGACTGGCAATTGAATTATATTGGTCACCCGATAGCCGGATCTTATTATTACAATGCATTAAGAAGTCAGAATGCAAGCCGCTGGCATTCTTTTCTTTTTTCTACCGCACAATCATTTATTTGGGAGTACATTATTGAAGGAGTGGCAGAAAAACCAAGTGTCCAGGATATTTTTGTTACACCGGTGGTTGGATCATTACTTGGAGAAGCAACGCATATGATCACAATGAATATGCGCCGAAACGGTTTCAATCTCTTTGAAAAAATTTTTACAATTATCTTTAATCCAATGTATGCAATCAACAATGGATTTGGATCACGATATAATCCAGTACCTGCAAAGAATTTTGCGAAGAATTAGTAGCACCCGGTCTTTATTTTTTTCTTGTAAATCCCACATCATAGGTAACACGTTCAACTGCCTGGAAGTATTTGCCTGCCAGCAGGTCTCTATCAGGGTAATAAATCAAGTTATAATTTGAACCGGGATAATTCTCATCTCTTAATTCAATATAAATTTTCAGACCACCATCAGCAAAAGCCCACATTGCGGTACCCACATTAATAGATTTAGGATTGAAATAACCAGCTTTCATTGTTCCATCGTTAAGCAGTTCTGTTATTTTTATTTCATAAGAAGCATCTGTTCTTGTCCACTCTCCCACTACTATATTTTTATCAGGAATTGATTTTTGTTGAGAACTAGTAGCTTCACTTGAAGTCGTTATAGTTTCGGCGGTTTTATTTTCTTTCTTTGTTTCCCTGCAGCTAAATATCAATATTGCTATTGAAACCAATAATAAGTAATAGAGCTTAATGTTTTTTACTTTCATTTTTATAAAAAATTAGCGGCCATCATTTGCAAAGGTATGATGACCGCTGTTCTATTAAACAATTATTAAAAATGTACCTGGCTACGGCTTGGTGTCAATAACAACTTTACGGATCTTACCGGTAAACTTATTTTCTCTTTCTTTATAATCACGGGAAACATTGGTCTCGTTGTCAACACCTACATCTACACCTTCATCACCTGAAAAAGCAAAAGGCTCTGTTTTAGGGATCATTCCTTCAGCCACTTTTTGATCATCTACATACAACGTGCATTTGCCGCCGGTGCCAGGTTTTGCAGCATCGGGAACGAACTCATATTTTATTATATGATGGCCGGCTCCTAAAGCCTTTGGTGATCCAATATTTGTCCATTCAAGACCAAAGAAATTATATTCATGATGGGGTTTTCCGCCTTTCATGTATAAAGCCCATCCTCCAAAACGGCCAGCCTGGGATATGATAACACCGTTTGAGTTTCCGTCTTTCAAATCGACATCCGCCGTGATGGAATATTTGCGGTTTTTAGTATTAATGAAAGCATTTTCAGAAATACCGGTCATTCCTTCGTACACCGTTAAAGAAGTACGCGGACCCATCAGGTCCGGCCTGCCTGCAATTGATGCATCAAACCGTTCTGACCTTCTATCATCAATGGGGAATACATGATTTTTTGTAGCCTCTCGATTAAATATCTCCTGGAGCTCTTTTAATTTTTCCGGATTTTTTGCAGCGAGGTTATTCGCCTCGCTAAAATCTTCATCAACATTATACAACTCCCAAACATCATCCTTCAACGGAGGATTGGGGGCGATGAGCCATGGAATGGAATGACGGGTACAGGCTACCCATCCATTATCATAAATTCCCCTGTTACCAAACATTTCGAAATATTGTGTGGTATGCCTGTCAGCAGCTTTTGCATCGTCAAATGAAAACATAAAGGACACACCGCTGAAAGGCGTTTGTTCTGTTCCATTGACTGACGTTGGAAAAGGCAAACCAGCAGCCTCCATCACTGTTGGTGCAATATCTGTAGCATGAGTAAACTGCGATCTTATTTCTCCTTTTGCTTTTATACCATTTGGCCAATGAACCACCATACCGTTTCGTGTGCCGCCAAAATGTGAAGCGATTTGTTTTGTCCATTGAAATGGCGTGTTACCGGCGTGTGCCCAACCAATTGCAAAATGCGGGAATGTATTTGGACTACCCCAATCATCAATATGATCCATCATTTGATCTGCTTTACCAATTATTCCGTTCAAAGCCATCATTTCATTATATGAACCTTCCGGTCCACCTTCAGCGCTGCAGCCGTTATCACCTACCACATATAAAAACAATGTATTATCAAGTTCGCCTATTTCCTGAAGTGCATCAACCAGTCTGCCTACCTCATGATCTGTATGTTCGGCAAACCCGGCAAAGGTTTCCATTTGTCTTGCAAAAAGTTTTTTCTGATCAGGAGTTTGGTCATCCCATGCAGGAATTTCTTTTGGTCGCGGAGTAAGTTTTGCATTTTGTGGGATCACACCCAATACTTTTTGTTTTGCAAATGTTTCTTCTCTAAGCTTATCCCAACCTTGGTCGAATTTTCCTTTATACTTGTCTATATATTCTTTTGGTGCATGATGCGGTGCATGTGTGGCACCGGTGGCGAAGTACATATAGAAAGGCTTATCGGGAGTAAGTGATTGCTGCGCATTTACCCAATTGATAGCCTGGTTTGTCATATCAGTAGTGAAATGATAATTCGGATCATGCGGAGTTTCCACTCTTATTGTACCATCATAAACTGCAGGAGCCCACTGGTTGGTTTCGCCACCGATGAATCCATAAAACTTATCAAACCCTGAATGAGTAGGCCAACGATCATAAGGTCCCGAAACAGAAACTTCCCATGGCGCTGTTTCATGATATTTTCCAAAAGCGGCTGTGCTGTATCCATTTAATCTCAACATCTGTGCAAGTGGAGCAATACTGTTTGGCCGTGCACCAGTGTTACCGGGAAATCCTGTTGCAAGTTCCATAATAGCACCAGCATTATTCAAATGATGATTTCTTCCTGTTAGTAATGCTACTCGTGTAGGTGAACAAAGTGCTGTTGTATGAAAGCGATTATATTTTAAACCGTTCGCTGCAAGTTTATCCAATGTTGGTTCATTAACCGGTCCGCCAAATGCACTTGATACACCGAAACCCTGGTCATCAATAAGGACAATAACAACATTCGGTGCTTTTGGAGGAGCTTTTATTTCAAACCGTGCTGGTGCTTTTGCATACCGGGCATCAAGCGTTGTGTCTTCAGGATAATTTGGCTCTTTGATTGGGAGTGTTGTGCGATCGAGCCCGTCTGCTGCTATCACAGTGTTGTTTTCTCCTAATGTTGTCTGAGGTTGATTGCAGCTTAAACAAAATGCTGAAAAGGTAACTGTAAAAAATAATTTGAATTGTGTTTTTGGTTTCATAATAAAGATTTAAATAAATCGAAAGCGGTTTTTGATTAAGGGATGAAAAAATTAAATGTACGTAAAACAATTCGCCACAAATCAATTCCACAATTTATACTAAACACCGATCCGGCAATTACGGAAATATAAGTCGATTATGATTTCTTATTTACCGTGTAATTGCTGTTGAAGGGAGAGCATAGGTTTTTGATTAACTGGTGCAAGCCCTTTTTCAGGACTGTCAAGCGCTAAAATCAAAAACATGACGATAGCAAAAATGAGCGATAGTAAAATAATAAGCCTTAAATTTCCTTTTCCCGAAATCCCAAACTGATAACCGAGAACAAACATAGAGATGAATGAGATGGTAAATAATACAAGCAATACAGCATTCGGGATCCTGAACTGGAGACCTACAGCAATACGAAGATTAAATGCATCTATAATATCATTCACCGAAGTGGTATATAGTGCATACACTTCCGAACTGCGATCCTGCTGTGCCAAAGCTTCTGTATAACTCCATAATGAATCAAGTATTTGTTGCGACCGGACAAGGCCATGTTCTAATTTAGATATGTCATTTGCAAAATCCACCCGCATATCAACATACTCAACAAGATATTTTTTGGTGCTGGATCTGTATGGTTCCGGAATTAACCCGGCACGAAGAAAGGTCGATCTTATGTCTGTAACTTCTTTCAAAAGCAATTCTTTTCTTGCGTCATATCGGTTGGCTGTAATTTGAAATGTAATAGCAAGCATGAAGGCAAGAAGTCCGAATGCAGCCGCAACAACTGAACCAACAGGTGCATGTGACGCTTCTTCTGTTTTCGCTTTACGATACTGGCCATATCGCTGGCCTAGCAAGATCGGGATCAATACTGCAATAAAAGGGATAATAAACATTAATGCGATCGCAAGAATTTTATCGCTTATCATGGTTTTGATTTTTTATTGAAAAAGCTCATGGAGGTTTTGAAGGATTTTTAAATATAATCAAAATAAGTAAACCAAAAGTTGATGTAAATTCTAACGGTAGATACAAACAAGATTGATTTTTATTCTCCGGTATACTTTAGTAATTTGAAATTTATCTGAGCATTAAGCCATTTGAACCACCTTAATAAAGTCATCTTATTGCCATGAATGCAAGTTTGAAACCGGTCAAAAACCAAAACAGGTCTATTCTTTATTTTTTGGCTTCATTTGTTGTTGCTCTTTTATTGACTCTACTGCTTAAAGAACCATCATTTACCACTACACAGGTATATGTTCTCTTTATTTTATTCTTTGCAATGGGGCTTTGGTTCACTGAAGCAGTTCCACCATTTGCAGTCAGCATTTTAATTATAGCCTACCTGGTTTTTATGTTGGGAAATAAAGACCTCAATCCAAATCCTGAAAAAATTGACAGGTATGTAACTACTTTCTCCAGCAGTGTGATCTGGCTCATGCTGGGTGGATTTTTCCTTGCTGCTGCTATGACCAAAACAAAACTCGATGAAGCATTATTCAGGGCCACATTAAAGATTTCAGGAACAAGTCCAAGAAAATTATTGATTGGGTTAATGACAACGACAATGATCGCTTCCATGCTAATGTCAAACACAGCTGCAACTGCAATGGTGGTTGCTTCGATCATGCCCCTTTTGAATTCACTTGGAAATAAGTCAGGAATAACAAAAGCTTTATTGTTAGGTGTACCTATTGCTGCCTCGACCGGTGGAATGGGTACCATTATCGGAAGCCCTCCAAACCTTATAGCAGTAGGTGCTTTGGAAAATATTGGAATAGAGGTTTCATTTCTTGATTGGATGCTTTATGGACTTCCTATTGCAATAGCACTTACAGCCATCAGTTGCATCGTATTGATCAAACTTTTTATTAAAGACAACACGCCGATCTCAGTAGAATTCTTGCAAACTGATAAAATTGAAAGAACAAAAGAAGAGAAAACACAACGTATAATTGTGGTAGTGATCATCCTTGTAACAGTCTTACTATGGTTGACAACTACTATTCACGGAATTAAAGTAGGAGCTGTTTCTGCCGTGCCTCTTGTATTCCTTACTATCACAGGGATTTTAAAAAACAAAGATGTACAAGGTTTACCTTGGGATACACTTTTGTTAGTTGCAGGAGGATTATCACTTGGAATGGCGCTGCAGAATTCTGGTTTATTAGAACATTATGCCCAACAAATGCGAAGTGTAAAAGTTCATTATATAGTACTCATGTTCATATTAGCTTTCATGACGATGGCATTTGCGAATATTATGAGTCATACTGCCACCAGTACAGTTTTAATTCCATTAGGAATAGCAATTCTTATCGGGTTCGAAACTCAGATCTCAATAATCATTGGCCTTGCCGCTTCCACTGCAATGTTACTTCCAGTATCCACTCCACCAAACGCCATTGCTTACAGCACCGGCTTTTTGCAGATATCAGATTTCAGGGTAGGCGGCATTTTGGTTGGCCTGCTTGGGCCTATCCTGGCGGTATTATGGCTTTTATTGATTGCCTGATTTAAATTATTTTGATGCTGATCTAATTTCAAAAGATTTTTTATGAACGAACAAACCAGTAATTCAATACTCCGTGATCCTCGCAGGAATAAAGGAACAGCCTTCACTTTAGAAGAAAGAAAAAAATATGGATTAACTGGTTTGTTGCCTGATATAGTCGAGACAATGGAAACACAGGTACTTCGTGTACATGCTCAACTGAATAATTTCGAACTGCCCATTCAGAAATATATTTATTTAAATGCGCTGTTGGATAACAATGAGACTTTGTTTTTTAAAACTATTATCAGCGATCCAGCTAAATTCTTACCATTGGTTTATACACCAACTGTTGGTGAGGCCTGTGAAAAGTTTGGTCAAATTACAAGGCATGCAAGAGCATTATGTATCTCTATCGAACAAAAGGATAATATCAAAGAACTGCTTAGAAACTGGCCTAATAAGGATGTCAGATTTACTGTTGTTACTGATGGCGAACGCATTTTAGGACTGGGTGATCTTGGGATATGTGGTGTGGGTATCCCGATCGGTAAACTACTTTTATATACTGCTTGTGCCGGTGTGCCTCCGGAATATACATTACCTGTTGTACTGGATGCAGGAACAAACAATGAGGCATTTCTTAATGACCCGCTTTATCCTGGTTTAAAGAAAAAAAGAGTTAGTGGTAAAGAGTTTGATGATTTTGTAGAAGCATTTGTTACTGCAGTCAATGAAGTGTTTCCAAAGATCTGTATTCAATGGGAAGACTTCGCAGGTAAAGATGCTATCCGTATATTAGATAAGTATCGTGATAAGGTTTGCAATTTCAATGATGACATCCAGGGCACTGCGGCCATTGCCACCGCCGGCATTATTACAGGGAGCCGGTTTTCTGGTAAATCTTTCCGCGAACAAAGGGTCCTTTTTTTGGGAGCAGGCGCCGCAGCATTTGGCATTGCGAATATGCTTGTTCATAAATTTCAGAAAGATGGGCTCAGCCGGGACGAAGCATATGATCGTGTTTGGATGTTTGATGTAAATGGTTTACTTGTTAAATCAAGAACTGATCTTGCGGATCATCAAAAAGATTTTGCACATGATACTGAACCTTCAAATGATTTTGCCGCATCTATACTTAAAATAAAGCCAACGGCGATAATTGGAGTTAGTACGGTTGGTGGCGCTTTTGATCAGCAGGTGATTGAAAATATGTGTGCAGTTAATGAGCGACCAGTAATTTTTCCTTATTCAAATCCAACATCACGTTCGGAGTGTACAGCAGAACAAGCTTATATATGGAGTAAAGGCAAAGCGATCTTTGCAAGTGGAAGCCCCTTTGCACCGGTTACTTATGAAGGACGCATCTTCACACCTAACCAGGGCAACAATGTTTATATATTTCCTGCGGTGGGATTGGCAGTATTTGCGACTGAAGCAAAAAGAGTAACGGATGAGATGTTTGTTACTGCAGCAGAAGCTGTGGCCGAAGAGATCACGGAAGAAAACTTTGCAAAGGGTTTACTTTACCCTCTTATTAATGACATTTTGCAAGTATCATATAACGTATCAATAAAAGTTGCAGAAAAAATTTTTGAAAGCGGGTTAGCTGGTATAGAAAAACCAAAGGACCTGAAAGCGTTTATTAAAAGCAAAATGTATGAACCAAAATATAAACAACTGTAATTGAAAAAATGCAGAACTGGATCCTTATAATCGAAGTGTTATACCTGCTTATAGTGATCGCAGTATGCATCCGCATTATTTATGATACGAATAGTACAGTTAAAACACTTGCCTATTTATTGCTGACAGTTTTTATTCCGATCATAGGGATCCTCTTCTATTTCGCATTTGGTATCAACTACCGTAAAAGAGAATTGTACAGTAAAAAGCTTATTAGTGATGACAATCTTTGGAATCGGATAAAAGAAAATATAACTTCTTATTCCGCACAAACGTATTATAAAGCAGACGAATCGGATCGGCCCAACAAAAACCTGGCTAAGTATTTATCAAATAGCATGAGTCCGCTAACTGCGGGCAATGCTGCCCGTTTATTGATCAACGGTGAAGAAAAGTTTCCCGCTGTCATCCAGGCATTAGAAGAAGCAATAGATCACATACACATTGAATATTACATTTATGAAAACGATAAGATCGGCAAGACGATCGAAGAAATATTGATCAGGAAAGCAAAGCAAGGTGTGACTGTAAGATTTATCTATGACGATTTTGGAAGTAAAGGGATTCGCAAAAACATCGCAGTAAGATTAAGAAATGCCGGAGTCGAAACTCATCCATTTTACAAGATCTCATTCTTTAGAATGGTCAATCATATGAACTATCGAAACCATCGAAAGATCATCATCATTGATGGCAGAAAAGCTTTTGTAGGTGGCATTAATGTCAGCGATAAGTATATCAACGAATCAGCATCTGCAAATAAATTATTTTGGCGTGATACCCATTTAATGATCGAAGGACCGGGTGTCTTTTATTTACAATATCTTTTTATTTGCGATTGGAATTTTTGTTCAGGAAAAGCATTAGAGAATCTTAAACATTATTTTCCCGATGAGCACAGAAACAAACAGCCAGGTGATAAAATAGTTCAAATTGCAGCAAGTGGCCCTGACTCTGTTAACCCAACTATTCTTTACTCGCTTTTATATGCTGTTTACCAGGCAGAAAAGGAAATACTGATCACTACACCTTACTTCATACCTGATCAAAGCCTGATGGATGCACTTATTGTAGCAGCACTGGCAGGTGTATCGGTTCAGTTATTAGTTCCTGAAAAATCTGATTCAAGGCTTGTAGCATTGGCCGCCAGTTCTTATTACGATGAACTGCTTGCAGCAGGAGTTAAAATATTTTTTTACCAGGATGGTTTTGTTCATGCAAAAACATTGGTGGTTGATAAAAAAATTGCTGTTGTAGGAACTGCCAACATGGATGTCCGGAGCTTTGATCTGAATTTTGAAGTGAACGCAATTGTTTACGATGATGAACTTGGAACATCTCTTGCCAATGTTTTCTATTCAGACATAAAAGATGCGAACTTACTTGACGTAACTGAATGGTCAAACAGAGCTATTACCAGGAAATTTTTTGAAAAGACTGCAAGACTGGTATCACCATTGCTTTAATTCTATATCCATAAGTTTACTTTTAGTGTAAACCTATTTCAGGACGAGACAAACAAAATTGAATGGTCAGGGCAGACTCCGGATTACAATTCCATAACTGTTAATTAAATTTATAAATGCCAGTTCGTAATCAAATAGCATTTATTTTATAACATTTACCTGTCATAAATGGAAAAATCTTTTTAGTATCAGATAGAACTATGATTCAGTTTACGAATGGCTCGACTCTCTATATCAAAACAAACAAAGAATATTGGATTATGTAATAATGCTTAACCATATTCACGCATTACTGTATTTCCCTGAACGCTGGTACTTAGTGAATTGAACTTACTTGAACACACAACACGAAAATTATTTTCCGGGAAATAACAACTCGCGGTTTCGCATCTGTAAAGCATGATCTAAATCACTGGTTGATTTATTACGATAGTGTACGCTGAGAAGAGCTGTTGAAAGCTGACCAGCCAGGCACCCATAAGCAAGACCTTTATTATTATCACTTGCCCCCTTTATCACTCCGACGATAGCAACGATTGATACAAACCGTAAAACGGTACTAATTTTTTTGTTGTTTTTTGACTTTATATACAAATCAAATGAAGGCGATTTACTGTTAAATTCACTCTGTAAATCACTAAATGATAATTTATTGCCGCCTTTCATAAAAGATGAACCATACCGATAGATAAACTGCTGATCATATTTTTTCAACAATGTATCACTAGTTTGGCTAAATACATGTATGCTTAAAAAAACAAAAATAAAAATCAATTTACTTTTCATTGGATTCCTTTGGTATTGATTAAGGAATCCAATATTCGGTCGACAAATCGATTAGAGGGCTCTAAATCTGAATATGTAAAAATCCAATCACGAAATTTCTTTGTATTCGGCGAATTAATTCTTCTAACATTTATATAATTCATACTGGAGTCGCTTTTCAAAAAAGATAATTGTATTTGCTGTGCAAAAGGATCCGCAGATTGAACTATATTGTTATAATAATTCTTATCGGCCTTCAGTTTAGCTTGCATCTCTCTCATTTCTTCTATTCCATTCATGGGTACTAACTCCGCAAATTTTGTCTTATATAATTGAACATAAGCCGAGCTATCAAGATACTTATATTTTTTTCGCTTTAGCAATGCAATTAAAGAATCTGCTATATTAGGCCGTGTGAAATTATCAGAGTACGATACATTTATTGGTAGGGAATAAACTATAAATAAAGAATCGATATCGGCCTTTTCTTGTTGTTTTTTAATAGCCCTAGATTCTTTAGCGGATTGTGCCACCAGGGCTTGCTTACTCGCCATTATTAAAAAACTAATAATTATACCTGTCCAAAATTTCATGTAGCGTGTTTTTTAAAATATCCGGTTTTAAGTTGGATGAAACCGGATATTTTACACAAATTAAGGTAATTGTGAAATACAATAAAGGTAAGTAGCCATCGCACTAGACCAGCAAGCTAGTAAGCAATAATCATCACCCCAACACACTTCAGTACAGAATGCCGACGCTGCTGACCAAAACGCCAAACATTCGGCAAAAGTTGGAGGATCATCTAATTTAGATACTGCAGCTATCATAATTTGTTCCTCGTCACTTCTTTTATCTAATTCGTAATCTTTATAAAGAGCTTTTTGCAACGACGTTCTACTTAAAATATAATTTTTAAAGTCAATGTCACATTTTCTGAAAAGTTCTAGCATTGTTGAAATATTGTTTTCTTTCAAAGAAGTTTGAAACAATTTTTTATCTGCGGTAGATAAGGAGCGAAACTTAGTTTGAAAGGTGACTTCAACTTTGATAAGTTCTATAAACCTGCTATCGGCAGCAAGTTTATCAGAAATATCACCAAGAGAAATAATTTCCAATCGAGGTAAAAGATTAGCACCTTGTCGATCAATAGGCAATGCAGATTGATTCGCTTGTGTGGTAATGGTGATTATGAACATAATTAGTAGACACCCCCACCTAGTTACGATTTTTTTCATAATAATAAATTTTGGTTAATGAAAAATGAAATATGCCCACTGAAACTAAAAAAAATAAGACCCCACCAAGATCCAAGCGGAAAAGAAGGCTTGTAAAATACAAGTATAAATTCCGGACTATATATGGAAATACCATAAAAGTGGTATTAGCCTATGTGAAGAAATACCCTATCCTTGAAAAGACAATTTCGAATGATAGGATAAACCTTATACTCATGCACTATGAAAAAGCGCTGATGCTATTTCGGAAATACAAGGATAAAACCCAACAAGATATAGCCCAAAAAATGAAGACAACACAACAATACGTTTCTGAATTAGAAAAACAAGAATATATTAATAGTGAAAAATTAAGTAGGGTTCTTTGCGTTTTAAATAGCAACATGGAAGAATGGGAAAAGTTTAAAAAACTTTTACAAATCGAATAAATTCCATTACTCATACAAAGCTGGGACAAGTAATTTAAGAAAAAGCAGCTGAGTCTCTATTGTTATAATAAAAAATACTGCAAAAGCACACCTGCTATTGTAGCAGCAATTGTTGTTACAATTCCCGGCAACATAAAACTATGATTGAGCACATATTTTCCGATGCGTGTGGTACCTGTACGATCAAATTGAATTGCTGTTAACAACGTCGGATATCCCGGAACAAAAAAGTGACCGTTCACTGATGGAAAAATTCCAACAAGATATGCAGGTGGCAATCCAAGTGATAAACCCAATGGCATCAATGCCTTTGTTGTTGCTGCCTGGCTGAAAAGTAAAATACTCAATGTGAACAAAGCAATTGCAAATGCCCAGGGATAAGATGTAACCAAATTACCTAATGTACTCTCGATCACTGCTGCATTGTGATCCATAAAAGTGCTGCTCATCCAAACAACACCGAATACTGCAATGGTTGCTTGTCCTGCGGAGCCAAACAAACTTGCTTTAGTTACTTGTGCAGCTGTTGTTTTACAGAAAAGAATTATAAGACCTGCCGCTGCCAGCATTATCATCATGATCATGGATGGAATTTGTACCTGTCCTGATGCATTCACTGCAAAGTTTGCTTGAAATCCCTCTCCGGAAAACGAAGGTAATAGCGATGGAAAAGATCCAATCAACACTACGGCAAGTACTGCAAGGGCAAAAATTGCAACCGATCTTGTGGCACCTTCTTTCAATGCAAGAACTGTATCTTTTGTATCATCTAAATTTTTTGCAAACACAGGATCTTTCATTCTTTCTAAAAACTCAGGATCTTTATCCAGTTCTTTTCCTCTTTTCCAAACAAACAAGATACCTACAATCACACCAATGATCGTTGATGGAATACAAATTAAAAGGATGTCAGCAAGTTTAATCCCTGCTGGTGCAAGTACAGTTAATAAAGCTGCTGATGCTGCAGATACCGGGCTTGCCGTTATACCCATATGTGCCGCAGTTACACTCATACTCAATGCTCTCTCCGGACGAATTCTTTTTTTAATAGCCACTTCCGCTATGATCGGCATGATAGAATATGATATATGTGCTGTGCCTGCAAACAGCGTAAAGAAATATGTTACCAACGGGCCAAGAAAAGTTATTTGTTTCGGTTTGCTTCGAAGTAATTTACCGGCAAGATTCACGAGGTAGTCCATTCCACCTGCAGCTTGTAATGCAGCCGCTGCCGTAACAACACTTAAGATGATCAACATTACTTCAAGTGGTGGATCTGAAGGTTGCATCTTAAATGCGAACAATAAAATGAGCAAGCCGATCATTCCCATTACGCCCAAACCAATTCCCGACATTCTTGCTCCAATAAAAATGCAGACTAATAAAATGACGAGCTGTAGGAATATCATATGTATATTTTTTAGTTTTGGCCGATGCTGTTTCTTACCATGCTAATTGTATGCGGCTTTGGAAGAATTGGGTAGCTCCTTTCGTATTGAAGCGATCAAGAACTCCATAGCCATACATAAACTCAAGCCGAATATTTTTAGTAGCGTACCAATTCACCTGTGGTGATAATCTCCATAACTTACCGCCCCTGATAACTCCACCATTAAGCTCACTTGTTGAAAATCTAAGCATGACATCCAATGCACCAGTACCTCCTTTAAATATAGATTTATTTACCGGAACAAAACCATAAATGGCAGTCTCTGTGTAATACGGACGTGTTTCTCCAGTGATGGTATAACCAACTACAAATTCACCACCATGAAAAACGGGATCACCTTTTTGCGAAGATCTGAATTTATCCCAACGGTATTCTGTACCCAGCGTCAATGGACCAGAAGTATAATACGCTTCCCATCCTAAAAATGTAGCCTGGTCAGATGGAAATTCCCCTGTATCAATAAAATACGGAGCACCATTTGCTTCAGGCTTTGACCTTACAGTTATAGAATTATCTTCCGGTCTTCCTATATGCATATTTGCAGCAACGTGCAGGTTGGTTTTATCATCATGGATCGGTAACCATCCAACACGGCCATCAAATTCCCAATCATGTGTGGAGAACGATTGACTCTTGGATAGCCAGTCAGCGAAAATTCCGAGGTTCCAAAAAATACGTTTTTTCGGAAGATAGCCAAGCCACTTTATTCCATCTGCAAGAAGAGGAATTGCATCAAGAGCCATATGTCTTTCCATGAATTCGCCAGAATAACCATTCATTACTTTGCTCATGGAAATTCCTGCTTTTGTACGCCCAACAAAAAAGGAACCCCACAATTCCGGAACACCTATCATTATACCCGTTTCACGAACAAACCATGAGTCGCTATTTCCATCGTACATAAAACCGGCTTTCCACGAAAGAGGTCTTTTAGTTTTAAATTTTCCGCTCAATGCTAAACGTGAATCACGAACTTTAAAGCCAGCGTTTAATTCAAGATTGGCAGAATCCATTTGATCTTTTCCTTTTTGATTTTGCGAATAGGTTGCATAGTCGACAAGGAAACCACCACCAATTTTCAATGTAGTAAATCGCAAGTCATAATTTAGCCAATTAACTCTTTTCCTTTTACTATCTTTAGAAGGAGTACTGTCAATTGGTTCGAGCACTTCTCCTTCTGTACCATCAGGAATAACTTTACCTTTTTGTTGACCATAAGAAAATATCACGGAAAGTAGAAAAGCCATCACCAGTAAAAATGCTGGTGATGGCATTTTATATAATAATCTACTCTTAATTATTAAGGGTCTAATAATTACTTTCAAAGGATAGTTTATTTAAGAAAGGTTATTTAAATTAATTCTTCTGCCCTGTCAATTCAGCCGGGTCCATTAACTTTTTGATCTGCGCCTCTGTTAATAATTTCTTTTCCCGTATCAATTCAAGAATTCCTTTGCCGCTCTGAAGCGCTTCTTTTGCAAGCTCTGTTGTTTTCTCATATCCAAGAACAGGATTAAGAGCTGTTACAATTCCAACAGTAGTTTCAAGATAACGTTTTAGAACTCCTTCATTAACGGTGATACCATCTATGCAATTTTTGCGAAACAATGGCAGCGTTTTATAAAAAAGAGCTTGTGATTCCATGATAGAAGTTGCCACCACCGGCTCATATGCATTTAATTGCAAAAGGCCATCTCTTGATGCTATTGAAACGGTTGCATCGTTACCCATTACTTTATAGCAAACCTGATTCATTAGCTCAGGCATTACAGGATTTACTTTTCCAGGCATGATGGAAGAACCTGGTTGTAGTGCAGGTAAATTAATTTCAAAAATGCCATTGCGTGGACCTGATGCAAGGAAGATCAGGTCACTGCTGATCTTGGAAAGTGTAACAGCCAAATTTTTTACTGCTGCTGAATACATCACAAATGCCTGCATGCTACTTGTCGCTGCGATCAGATCTTTGGCTAACTTCATTGGTTTACCGGTAATTTTTGCAAGTTGTACTGCACATTTTTCAGCATAGCCTGGCGTTGCAGTCAAGCCAGTACCAATAGCGGTAGCACCCATATTCTCTTCATATAAATACTCTTCAGATTTGCGAAGTGCCTCAATTGCTCCTTCGATCTGGTTGCCAAAACCATGGAACTCTTGTCCAACTGTCATCGGCACGGCATCTTGTCCTTCTGTACGGCCCATCTTTACAATGTTTTTAAATTCGTCGCCCTTCTTATGAAAAGCCTGCGCCAGCAATTCGGCTTCTCTTACTATTTTATCATTATGTAATAACAAAGCAACATGAATGGCAGTAGGATACACATCATTTGTTGATTGGCCCATATTCAGATCATCATGAGGTTCGACAAACTGATACTCTCCTTTTTTCTTGCCCATCATTTCAAGTGCAATATTTGCCAACACTTCATTAGCGTTCATATTAGCAGATGTTCCAGCGCCACCCTGGTACATATCAGTGAGAAACTGGTCATGATATTTTCCGTCAATTACTGCCTGGCAAGCTTTTTCAATAGCGTCCATTCTATCTTTTTTCATTCTACCTACTTCCGTGTTTGCCCGGGCCGCAGCCAACTTTACCATGGCATAGGCTTTCACATAGTCAGGATAGAAATTTGTTTTTACTCCACTGATCTGGAAATTCTCTAATGCTCTTAGAGTTTGTACTCCATAATAAGCATCAAATGGAATTTCTTTTTTACCAAGCAAGTCACTTTCTGTACGGGTTTTTTGTGCCTGTACATATTGAAAGCTAACAAGTATCAGCAAAGCAAATATTTTAATGGTTTTTATTTTATTCATTTTATTTGGTTTTTGATCTTTTAAGTAAACCTGTTCAGATTAATTGCGCCCGGTTTAGACCCGAGCGCAGTTAAATTGAAAATATATGTTCTAAATACAATTAATACGTAAAGAATAATTGCTGTAACTGTTTTTTATCTTTTGTTTTTGTAAGCGCCAGCATCAACAGGACTCTTGCTTTTTGTGGAGTAAGGTCATCAGAAACGATAGTTCCCAATTTGTCATCATCGATCTCGTCATGAAGTAACACTCTACCTGAAGGGGCACGGCTGGCACGGCAAACAATTACACCTGCAGCTACCGCCCTTTTTACTGCGTCCATATAAGCTTTATTGAAATTACCATTACCAACACCTGCGATCACTATACCGTCCACTTTTTTAGCAACCAGCATATCGATCATATCTGGTGGTGCATCAGCATACATGTAAACAATGTCCACCCTTGCTAATTTTGTATCAGCTGTGATAGTTACAGGAGACTTAGGATCTTTTTCCCTTACTGCATTTGCATAATATTCTACTTTGCCATCATAGGCGTGGCCAATAGCACCTGTATTAGGAGATCCAAATGCATTTGTAAAGGTTGTGCTCATTTTCATTACTTCTCTTCCGTCAAATATTCCTTCGTTGAAAGATACTAATACGCCACGGCCTTTACTTTTAGGATCTATAGCGACTGTAATTGCATCGTACAAATTTTTCGGGCCGTCTGCACTGATCGCAGTGGAGGGGCGCATTGAACCTGTTAGTACAACCGGCATGCTTGATGGAACCACGAGGTCAAGAAAATAAGCTGTTTCTTCCTGCGTGTCGGTGCCATGTGTAACGACAATACCATCTGCCTCTTTTTTTGCAATAATTTCATTGATGCGAACTGCCAGTTTTTTCCAAATCTCAATGGTCATGTCCTGGCTTCCAACAGATGAAATTTGTTCACCTGTAATAGTTGCGATCTTTTTCACAGTAGGTATAGCACCCACCAGCTGATCAACCGGAATTTTTCCGGCTTCATATCCAGCTCTGTCTGATGATGCTCCTACACCAGCTATAGTTCCCCCTGTTGCTAAAATGATCACCCTTGGTAATTGGGCATTTACCTGGGCAACCAGTATAAGGAATGCGAAAATTGAAAGTAGCTTTTTCATAATTTTGTGTTTTTGATTTAGTTGTTGTTTGTTCTTTTATTTGTTTTGTATGGTTAGAATATTCCAAGCGGCGTTACAAAGCCAATTGCAAATCTGCCGGTATTATAATCTTTAGCTCCAAACCGACTCTTTGCATAATCCGAATATTCATAAGATCTTCCCACATAATTAGCATAAAATCTTAGGTTCAGATCTTTAAAAGGATAATACTCGATCGTAGGAATAAAGCCCCAGGCGGTTCTGATATCGTCGGAAGTTTTCAGGGGGTCAATGTCATCTTTATATTTTGCAAGATCCATCATACCTACAAACGCAAGATTGATCTTTGGATTTACCCTATAATATAAATGTGCCCAGTGACCGATATAAACCGCATCCCGCAAGGCATATGGATACAGAACATCGGGAACAGTTTCACTTACGATACTTGTACGGTCAAGATCTTCAAGGCTTAATTTGTAGTCATACTCTACTGTAAATTTTCCGAGTTTAAGCTGATTACCCAATGCGATATAATTCATAACAGCTGGTTTATCATCCGCAATGTCTCTTGCTTCGTTGTGGATCGCATACGACCAGATCGTATTGAGTTTTCCACCAAAAAGACTACCTCTCCAGTTTACGACAAATGCGATGGGCATTTTCGGTTCTTCTAACCCTGGTTGGGTGCCATAAAGTTCAGAAAAGGTTTTTGTCCTTGAATCGAGGGCCTGGAAAGTAAATTGATTGTTCTTATTCGCTACATAAGTAAATTGAACTCCCGTTAAAAAGTTATCAGCATATTCAATGATGTCGGAGTATTCATACACATCAATAGGATTCATATCAAATTCAATGGCGCCCCAGTCTGCACACATTTTACCTGCTGAAATGCTGAATTTTTTACTTACATCAACACGGATGAATGCAAGATCAACTGAACGGCTTAAGTTATCGAGTGATTCTGAAGTTTGTGCCCTTGTATAGCGGTCGCGAAAACGGAAATACACTTTATCATGAACTTTACCTTTTAGCTCTAACCTGAACTGTTCATTCATGAAGCGGGATTTAGTGTATTCTCCATCTACAAATTCATTTCGTTCAGCAAAACGCATGTTTGCGATCATACTCATATTTTTCAGAAGCGTTTGTTTTGTTTCTGGTATGAGTGTATTATAATAGGTGGTATCACCGCCCTGACGTTCCTTTACTTCCTGTGCCTTCAAAAGAGATGGCAATAAAAAGAATAATGGTATAAATAATTTATTCAGCCTTTTCATAGATGTTAACCTGGTTAATTTTCGTACCATAATTTAATTGGTTTATTTGGTTTATTAATAAAATAGTTGAATAGTTGTTTGGTTATTTGAAGATAAATTTATGGGAATGTGACTTACACGGAAATGACATGTGTCATTATTATCATGGAGTGAAATCAGGCCACAATTGCTGCACGAAATGCACTTTTTTCTGGACAATGGAATGATCATGGGTTCAGGTTTACATATTAGGAACTTAAATCAATCAGGCAGGGATTAAACACAGAACCGTAAAACAAGCATATTATTTTTTGCAGAATAACAGGCATTGAATTACGCTACAGTCAGAGCATAGAATTAAATGGGATAGTTACTCGGTATTCTCAAATCGTAATGCAGACAGTTCCTAAGTGGGCACGAATTTAGTACGCTGAAATAAAAGTAGCATTTCCGTTTAGATCCACCAAAAAACTATAAATTTTAAGCCACTAAAGACTGAAATTATAATATGAAACTTCCGATTAATTTTTGTTTACATTCAAATGGAAGGAGCTTTTACCGGGGCCATCCTAAAAATAATTCTATGTCACATCATGGATATTTTTAGGATTTTGACCTATTTTCATCTTAAATCTTATCTTAAAAAAAACTTACAAAATCAACATTTATGAAAAAGCTATTTTTTTCTGCATTGACCGTTTTTCTTTTTTCCTGCCAGGATGAAAAAAAAGAACCAGAAATAATTCCAACAACTGAAACTTCAAAACCTTTACCTGAATTTGCTTACCCGGTTGATAGAAAAAACTGGAAAATAGGAGACCCTGCTAATACTAAAACGATATTAGACTTGTATCATGCATGGGATGCAAATGATGCGAATACTGTCGCGGGGTTCTTTGCTGATTCTGCTGTCCTGGATCTGCCACAAGCTATGAGAAGAACATTTAATAAGAATGATGTTTATGATAAATTTGCCAAAGCAAGAAAGCAATATACCAACACTTCGCATAAAATCATTTCAGCTATTTCACTTCACAACAATGATCTTAATGAGGATTGGGTACAGATACTTTGTTATAATAAATGGTCGTACCAGGATGGCGGAAAAGACTCAATGCTTTACTTTGATAACTGGCGTTTAAAGAATGGAAAGGTGGAGTACCTTAATACACTTGAACAAACTCCCCCGAAGCAACTGCTTAAAAAACTTGAAGCTCAATAATTTTTCCTAAAAGATTCATCGAACAAAAAAATGTCACTCTGAAATAGGAGTGACATTTTTTTATTAATGACTTATTGATTATAAATCCAGAGATCAGAACATCGTGTTCTTATTTGCTGACTCTTTTGGTTCAGGTTGTTCAACTGACCAATGTTCGGTGATCTTTCCACTTTCAACTTTGAAAATATCTATTCTTGCAAATACCTTACCGTTGGGAGCTACATCTCTTACCATTGTCCAAACCTTATCAGCGTCAGCTGCTATATGCTTTATATCAACCTTTGTTTTCGGCATATCAGGACGTTTAAGATAGGGAAGTATATCGTCTTTGAACCCTTGTTTGCCATCATGTAAAAGAGGGCTATGTTGAATAATATTATCAGCTATGTATTTGTCAATTGCAGTTGAATCCTTATCGCCAAATAATGACTGAAGAAAGTCTGTAACAAGTTTTTTGTTGTCTTCAAGCTTTTGCTGGTTTGCATCAACTGTATTGGTCGCTGTGTTTGTAGATGGAGCGGTATCAGTGGTGGCTGCAGTTTCATTATTAGATGCTTCATTTGTACAAGCTGCAAATATTATTGTTGCTGATAATGCCGCCGAGATCAGAGAACGAAATTGTTTCATTGTTTTGGTCATTTTTAGTGATGGGATAAGTTATTATTTATAGCAATATAAGAAACTTTAGAAAACTAAATAGTAATGTATTTTTTATACGATCAATTGTTAGAAGTTTTAAAAGTTTAACGAATTATCCTTTGTTTTTTTTCTTCTCTTCCCGGGCTTTTTTTCTTGCTTCTTTTTTTGCCTCTTTCTTTTCTTCCTTGTAAGCCTTCTTGTTTTCTTTTGACATTAGCACAGTTTCTTTAAGCCCCGCCAACAGCGATTTGATCGTGATGTTTACAAATGATTTATGCATATCCCTTTCAGCCTTAAAGTTTACAACACGTGGTGGCAAACCGGTAGCAGGATTCGCTGAAGGCAATATTGTATTAGCGCCGAATGCCAGCACATCACTTTTCCACTTAGCTTTTCCCTCAAGTTCAATGTCAATACCAAGATCATGATATAAAAATTTCATAGTGCCGGTTGAATTTGTCCGGTAAACAGTACCTGAAAATTTCATCTCATCAACCACTCCTTTGTGCACACTTGCCGGAGTATACGCCTCGATCAACGGGTTTAAACCGGCTAAATCAAATTTATCAAATCCCCCATCGAAACTAAATTTCGGCTCCTGGTAACTGAAACCTAAATTCAAATTGAAATGAGCTTTATTTTCAAGATATGCATTGGCATTTAGCTGTAGTACTTCATTAGATGAGAGATTGGTAATATTTTTTACCTCCACTGATGCCCTGTTTATATTAGCTGCTGCATAAGTGCCATCCGGGTTTCGTTCACGGTTTACAAGGCTGATATTTGTTCCTCTTAGTTTTTTTACCAATACAGGCGATGGAATTCCTTTTATAGTTTGACCAAGGTACTCAGGGAACTTATTGGGATCAACAGGTTTTGATTTGTCTTTAAAAATAGAGGCTGATACTTTATCAAGAACAATTTCGTCAATAAATATCTTTTGTCTGAATATGAGCGAATCGAAATTTACACCTAACAAATTCAATGTGCCCACTGACCCTGAGAACTGAGTGCTTTGATATTTATTACGAGCTGTTAATGTAGCTTCACTCACATTTGGTTTAAAAACAACATCACTAAGTTTTATCGATCTATTCTTGTATGAAATATCGAATGATTGCATTGTCATCCGGAAAAGACTATCCTTGGTTTGAATAACAAGGTCTTTTAAGCCTACACCAAAATCAGCGAAATGATAAATAGCAGTGTCTATAGTTTGTTCTACACTAAGCGAATCAATATTTATTTTAAAATCTTTAAGGCTTATATGCCTGGACTTCATCCTGAGGTCGCCTGAAAATTCTCCAATTGAAAGTCCAAAGCTTTTATAAGATACTTTATCTCTTCCCGGTTGCTGATCGATCAATATATCTTTTAGAGATATGTTCAGTTTCTTTATGTTGAATTCTCTCTCTTTGGCCAGGTTTGTAACATGAAATACTGCATCGATCATGCTAAACTCTTTGAGAGAATATGATTCAATAGATTTCTTATTATTTTTCTTCTCTTTGCTTGCAATTGCTATCGTATCCTTAAATGGAAGAAAAATTGGAATTTGATCTTCGATCCTCAATTCAACCTCTGGCTCTGTAATTTCAATTTGTTCAAGAACTAACTTGTCAGACCTTATCAATGTCATAAGCTCAACATTTTCCAGCACCATTTTTTGAGTTGTGAGGCTGAATGAACTATTTATATAAGAATAATTTTGCAAAGGCTTTTCCCTTGGTCGAAGACTTACATTATGTACTTTAACATCGCCTGCAAGAAGATTGACGCTTAGATCTTCAAATTTTAATTCATAAATATCTGAAGCAATATTTGAATTAAAGCTCTTGTTTAAAGCGTTTGTAAGTATCCGGTTAAGATTATTATAAGCAATAACACCACCTACTATGATGATCAGTAGAAGAATTCCAAGTGTCCAGAGAATGATCTTTCTTACCCTATGTTTCCTTTTCTTATTGCCTGTTTCAGTTTTCAAGCGAATGGTTAATTAAAGATGCCATTTTAAAATCTTCATTTTTATAAGGTAGGAAATAAAAATATAACTTTAATTACGGTGATTCATATTACTTCAAAGACAAATATATCTTGAAGTTTCGCATTGTTTGGAAAAAAATGATGAATTATACAGAACGCAACCCATGGGTACAATAAAATCAGATTGGAAATTATTTTTAGCAGAAGGTATAGGAACCGCTTTACTGCTTTTTTTTGGACTTAGCATTGTGATCTTTAATTGGGGAGAAGGGTCTATCGTTGCAAACATAATTCCATCAGAACCCCTCCGAAGATTTGTGACCGGGTTTTTGTTTGGTACAGTTGGATGCCTGGTAACAATTTCACCGGTTGGAAAATACAGCGGTGCTCATATTAATCCTGTCGTTACATTGGCTTTTTGGTTACGTGGAAAAATAAAATTCGATACAATGATTGGCTATGTGCTCAGCCAATTGATCGGAGGAGTTGTTGGTTGTATCCCTTTATTATTATGGGGTGGGCAGGGGGAGAGCACGGGGTATGGAATTACTTTACCAGGTGATGCCGGTTTAAGATCTGCTTTTATTGGAGAAGTTATTGCCACTGCTTGCCTTATTATTTATTTATACATTTTTATCGGAAGGAAAAGATTAAGAAATTATACTCCTTATGGAATTCCTTTTCTATATGCAATCCTTGTTTGGCTCGAAGCTCCTTTCTCAGGTTGCAGTACTAATCCTGCAAGGAGTTTTGGACCGGCAGTGTTAGCTGAAAATTTTACAGATCACTGGATATATTGGATCGCACCAGTAATTGGGATGGTCATTGTATCCTTATTTTTCAGGTGGCGCCGGATCAATCGTGTTTATCAAATGGAATCTGCCCGTGTAAGTTATCATGATCATCCAACTTCATCAAGCTTAAAGAAAGGCTCTTAACGTTAATTACTATTGTTTAAAAGATGGGCCAAAAAAATAAAGTAAATTAGGTATCAAACCAACTATGACCTCTTATGAATTTCAGTAAACTTTTTGATCTTTCACCATTTGCGCTTGTGACGATCATATTTCTCCTGATCTGCCTTTTTGGATTGCTGGGAAAATATTTCAGAAAAAAATGGCGAAAAAAACATCCTGACATAAAGTTGCAAGGAAGAGTAACAGCGGCGGCCTTTGGTATTTTATCACTCTTAATGGCCTTTACTTTTTCAGTTGCCATGTCAAAATTTGAAACACAACGGCGTCTTATTGCGCAGGAAGCAGCACATATTACTACGGCAGTGCTGCGTTGCGATGTTTATCCGGACAGTATTCGCAACCTGCTACGTGCAGATTTTAAAGATTATATAGAAGCAAGAATTGCATATTACGATGAACTAAATAACAATATAGCCGCCCAAAAATTAAAAAGCGCATCGTTAATTTCTAAAAGGATATGGGACAAAATAGTTTTGTTAATGCAGGATAACCAGAATGCAGTACGCTCAGCACAAATGATACCTGCAATAAATAATGTGATAGATGTCAGTATCACAAGAGATGGAGAAAAAATAAGCAAAGTCCCTATGCTGGTTTTGTGGGTGTTACTGATCTTTATGTTGATAGACGGTTTTGTAGTAGGTATTGAAATGTTTGATAAAAACAAACCCTTGGCAGTGATGGTAGCTAATGCAATAGTGATGTCACTTACTTTGAACCTCATCATAGAATTGCATCAGCCACGAACAGGCCTTATAAATCTCGACGCTGTTGAACAAAAAATTGTGGACCTGAGAGAACTTGTAAAATAAAACACCGCAGGTCTCATAGCAACATTTTTGTATGCATCTTTTTTGTTACCTTTCGCATGAATTTATTTATCATTTTATCAACCAGACCATGAAAAAGAAATTATCCTTTTTAATTGTAATAATCAGCTTACTAGCCATACCAGCTTTCTCTCAAAAAGAAAAAGCAGATACGACTAACAAGTTAAACCTGCCTGGAGACAACCTCGATCTTATGGCGGTCTTGGAAGTGTTTCAAAAGTCAAAAACGATAGAAGCGTTTGAAAAAACGCTAAATGATTCAAAAACTAAAATCAATAACATGGACCTTGACCAGGATAAGAAAATTGATTTCATTAAAGTAGTTACTGAGAAAAAAGGCGAATCGTATATGTTCATACTCCGGGTTGATGTGAGTAAAACAGAAACACAGGATGTGGCCGTCATTATGCTGGATAAGGATAAAGACAAAAAAGTCAGCTTACAGATAGTTGGTGACGAAGCTTTGTACGGCAAAGATTATGTTGTCGAGCCAAAAGGAAATTCATCTGTTACACCTAACCCGGGATATACTGGTGACAACCCCGTCACTGAAACTGTTGTAAAGTCATCGACTACTGTAGTTGTTGAACAACAACCCGTCGTTCAGTATGTCTATTCTCCAGCCTATGTGCCATATTATCCGCCTTACTATTATGGATATTATCCAGGATGGTTTGCATTTACAGCAGTTGTTTCATTTGGAATATATGCCAGTGGTTGTTGGGGCTACCATGGGCACTATCATGGTGGTCACTATGGCGGAGGTAATACCGTGATCATTAATAATAACAACAACTTCAATAATTATAATAACAATAAGATGCGATCGAATACCGTGAATAATAATATACAAAGAGGCGATTACGGTAACAGGACAGGAAATAATAACAGGGCAGGAACTAACAATCTTTCGAATAATAGAGCAGGAACCAACAATCTTTCAAATAATAGAGCAGGAACTAATAATCTTTCGAATAATAGAGCATCTACCAGCAATCTTGGAAGTAGTAATAGAGCATCTACATCTAACCGGACTTCAACCTCAAGACCAAGTAATATGAGTGCAGGTGGTGGTCGTAGCATGGGTAGTAGCCGTTCGATGGGTGGTGGCGGTGGCAGAAGACGTTAATTAGACATCCCTCTTAAAAAAACTATCAATAAAAAAGGCTGAGTATTTTGCTCAGCCTTTACCATTTTTTTCGTTTCTTATTTATATTTATTCCATTGGTCTGTCAGAAGCACTCATATCTCTTATGCATACATACTTGCCATCTCTTTTTTCAAATAAAACCATATAATTCCCGCTATTAAGGGTTGTATTAGTTGAGTCCATTACATTAAAATGTCCAATTTCTAAAACCAAGGCGCCATCGCGGGAAGGATAAACTTCGTTTGTCTTAAAAGTAATTTTGTTAGGATTTGCCGTTACATCGCCTTTTAAAAATTCTACAATTGCTTCCCTGCCTACTAATGGTTCCCTGTTTTGAAAATAACTTATTGCATCATCTGCATAATAACCGATATTTTTCAATTGTCCGCTATTATAAACAGCTGCAAATTCATCTTCCCTTGCTTGAATTTCTTTTTTGACTTGTTCTTTGTCAATTGCAGCAGACTCTGTTTTTGTATCACTGCATGAAACCATCATTGATAGGATACCCGACAACATTATACCTTTTACAAAATTTTTTTTCATAATTAGCGGTTCAAAATTTACGATTAATGATTAAACTTAAAATTAGTATAAAAAACAGAATACGAAATTTTTTTTTCTGTTGACTAAACGCATTTAAAAATAATGAGCATTTGTAACAAATGCTCATTAAAATCTTACCACTTAAATAATAGTTTATCAGAACTTCCAACCTAAACTTACAATTGGTAATTTATCTTCTTTAGATGCAGTATAGCTAACACTGATCACAATTCTGCTTAGAGGCGCTAACCATACGCCGCCACCATATCCGCTAAGCCATCCATTACTGGAGTCGGCATCATCTAACCAAACTTTTCCTGTATCATAAAAAGCAAACACACCAAAATATGCAGGGAAAAGATATGTTCTAAAGGTCGCCATCCTCCATCTTAGTTCAGTATTATTAAAAAATTTAGAGCGGCCGGCAAATCTATATTTACGATATCCTCTTAAGTTATCCTCACCACCAAGATATTGCGCCTGGTAAAATTCAAAGTCTCCAAAATTATGTCCACCTCCTACTCTATTAACAAGTACCAGCGTTTTTGTAATGATCGGTAAATGAAAAGTGAGATCACCATTGAGCTGTGTGAAATTATAACTGTTATCATTTAGCCCTTCCAAATGACGACCGGTCAGTCTCATTTGAATACCTTTCGAAGGAAGAACTTTATTATTTCTTGTATCAACGATAAAAGAATAACGACCTCCCAGATAAGATTGCTTTTCATAAAGATTCTTTTTATTGGGAATAGTGTTGATATTACGATTGAGATTATCCATTGAATCCAGAGAATAATATTGGTAGGCAGGGCCTAGAGTGATCGATACTTTATCAGAAAACCTGTGACGCAATAAAACTGCTACATCGCCTGTATTGTACCTTGCCCTGTAGTATTTGAATTTACCCGGCTTGGTCTTATCATAAATTGTATTATCGCCATATCCAAAAAAGTTGGTTGTATTAGGCGCTTTGACATCTAAATAAGTTAACAGGTCCGTCTTTTTCCCAAATACACTAAAGTATTCTGCTGCATACCTGAAATCAAATGCTTTGGTAGCAACGGCATGTGCAAAACCGATATCATGCATGTTCTTATACGGAGTTTTGCGAAAACCCTGGTTAATGAATTTTACTGATGCACCCAGTATCACTCCATCATCAGAGTTATAGTTAACAAGCAAACTTGGCATTGTTTGATTGTATTTATAATCTAACCGGTTATACGAGTTTACGATCGTATCATTTGCCATTTTGTTTTTCAGATCGCCGGTCAGTTTATTATTGCCACTCTTCTTATCATATACAAAATTGCCTCCACCCGAACCAGTATTTTCAAACAGGTCCTGTCCATCCCCGCCAATCATCCTGATCCTTATTTTATCATTATTTCCTTTTATTAAAAACTTATCATCGCCATCAAAAGAATAAAGCCTTATCTCTTTTGTATCTTTTGGATCAAACGTTCTGTCATACATCTTAGTTGATTGCTCTCCTTCTTTGGTGATCTTATAAACATGGAGCAATACAGAACCATCCTCATTCCTTGTTATGTCAAATAATTCTTTTTTATCACTCCCTGAAACGCTGACGATCTCTGAAAGAAAACGATAATACTCCATCACATCCGCTGCAATATGCTTACGACGTTCTTTTAATACGCTTATTATCTTATCACCAGAGATCGACCTTATTTCTTGCGGTTGTTGATTGATGGCTCTCTCGATCACTTCATCGGTCATTTTAGGAATAAAATCTTCTACTTCTTTTTTCCAGTCTTGCTCACTAAGCTCAGTCAAAAAAAAGCGATCAAAGTTTCGGGCTGCAAAGTTGAACCTGTTAACATTTTTTGTTTTGGATTTGAATCCTTCAAGTTGTGGAGCAACCCAGGGCCATTTTGCCATACCGGGTACTACACCCTGGTTTACAAAAAATGCCTGGTCCCTGTCACGTGGAATTGGGAAATATGTTTTGCCTTTGTCTTTATCAGTAATACCCCATTGCCATTGATCTTCATGCCTGTCAAAATCCATAATAAAAATATCGAGGATCCTTGCCCTTAGGACGGCACGCTGATCTACGTCATTATCATTATCATCTTTTAGTTTCATAGCCACATCATAACTATCTTCTGCTTTTTTAACTGTTTCAGGCAACCGGTCTTCAAAATAAGCAAGCCTGTTTTTAAAATCTTCTCTATACTCGCCAAGTATAGGATCATCTGGTATGTAAACCAGCCTTACTTTATTATATGGAACTCCAGCTGCCTCTGCTAAAGCCGGAACTGATAAAGCAGCATAAGGATAAGATGCAGATACTCCATCAGCAACCAAGTCTTCTGCTGCCTGGCTTTGAAGTTCAGCGGGCAAAGTTTTTGAAGTAATAAATTTTTCGATCAAACGAAGAGTATATTGTCTGCCAGTTGGATCTTCCATCCGTAAAGACTTTGATTGTTTACCGCCTCCAAGTTTTACAGGTTTTAATCCTCCTTTTTCTGTGGCAAGATTTATTACTGGTGCTTTTACAGGTGTTAACCACTCCTGCCGGTAATTGGCTCCTCTCCAAAATTTTCTTGAGCCATTGGTTTTAAATTTAGTAGAACCGGGTGCAGACGCAGAATCTGTTTGAGCCATGCCGTTAAATGCAAATCCCGTTATTAAAAATAGAAAAAATGCCAGGGTAAGCAGACAGTTACGATTCATAAACAGTATTTAAGCAGTGAAAGACAGTTGGTTCAAAAATAAATATAGTTGATTTTATTGAAACAGAAATGAAAGCAACTGACGATACAACTTTAAAAAATTATTTAAAGACGATCGGATCTCTTATTGAAATTCATTTGTTAATGAAGATGACCTGTATCAATGTAGATGAACTTTTACGTAACTTACCAGTTTTAATGAGGCTGTGAAATTCCCGGGAATAACAGCATTTTTTGAATGGTCAGTTGATCAACGGCACGATTTTTTAATAGTTTTTTATTGATTGCGTGTCATTGTTATATGCAATCCCTTAAACCAGGCTCAACATTTATAAATGGCAATGAAAAAAATTACCGGGCTTTATATTTTCTTACTTCTTGGCTTTCATATTTCTCTCTCTGCACAAACTGATACAATTAGTCAACGAATTATTCTTGTTGGAGATGCCGGAGAGTTGACAAATGGCAGACACCCTGTTATTGAAGCGATAAAGCAATTTATCAAGATAGATAAAAAAACAACGGTTCTTTTTTTGGGTGATAATTTATATGATAGCGGTCTTCCCGATGACCAGTCAGTACAATACCAGGCAGCAAAAGCAGTATTGGATTCCCAATTATCCGTGGTAGAAAATACACAAGGCCAGGTCATCATGATCCCTGGCAATCACGATTGGAACAATGGAGCAAGAGATGGATATGAAACAATTATTCGTGAGCAGGTGTATGTTGATCTGTTAAATAAACCCAATGTCCGGTATTATCCCAAAGATGGTTGTCCCGGTCCCGTAGAAGTTAGCCTTGGCAATGATGTGACAGTTGTGATTTTTGATAGTCAATGGTGGATACATACTTATAACAAACCAGGTATTGAATCTGACTGTGATTGCAAAACAAATGAAGAATTATTAACACAGATCGAAGATATAGTTACCCGCAATTCAAAAAAACTAGTGCTGCTTGCCTGTCATCATCCATTTAAAAGCAATAGTGTTCATGGCGGTTTCTTTCAATTGAAGCAACACATTTTTCCATTGACGGACATTAAAAAAACATTGTATATACCGCTCCCTGTTATTGGCTCCACTTACCCAATCGCAAGAAGTGTCTTTGGTACTCCCCAGGATCTGAGTCATCCCAATTATGCAAACATGATAAACCAAATAACAGATGCGGTAAAATCACATCCGCATGTTGTTTTTGTAGCAGGGCATGATCATGGCTTGCAAATGATACAGGATAGCAATTATAATTATATAGTGAGTGGCGGAGGTTGTAAGATAAACAGGGTTTCAAAAGGGAAAAACAGCTTGTATGCTGAATCTCTCAGAGGATTTGCAGTAATGGAAGTATCGACGAATAAAAACGTGACCGTTTCTTTTTATACAGTTACTGATTCAGTAAGAAATTCTTTTGGCACCACACTTTTAAATTTTTCCGCTATCCCCGAACCAACCGGTGATTCTGCTAAACGTGAAGTACCGATCGTTAATATAAAATACCAGGATACGATCAATATCTCTGCAAGTGACAAACACCAGCCAATAAAAGGTTTTAGAGAATTTATCCTTGGCCAGAACTATCGCAAAGAATGGTCAACTCCTGTGAACATGAAAGTTTTTAATATCACAAAGGAAAAAGGAGGTTTTACAGCAACAGGATTAGGTGGCGGTAAGGAAACAAAAACATTGCGTTTAAAAGATAAAAATGGGAAAGAGTGGATATTACGCTCAGTCGATAAAAATCCAAAAGGTGCCTTACCTCCCGAATTCAGAGGTGAGGGATTTGCACCTGAGCTTGTCAAAGAATTTAATTCTGCTTCACATCCTTATGCGGCTCTTATTGTTCCTGCATTAGCAAAGCCATTGAACATTGAAGTCCCTCACCCGGAATTATTTTTTGTACCAGATGATCCAGCGCTGGGATTTTACAGGCCACTATTTGCAAATACAGTTTGCATGCTGGAAGAAAGAGATGCTTCCTTTGATGCATCAGATACAAGAAGTACGGCAAAAGTTTTTGATAAACTTGTCGATGAGAATGATCACAGGGCAGATCAGCCAGCAGTGTTAAGAGCAAGATTACTGGATATCATAATTGGTGATTTCGATCGTCATTTTGATCAATGGAAATGGGTAACCACTGATACAGGTAAAGGAAAATTATACTTCCCAATGCCACGGGACCGGGACCAGGCATTATTTTATTCTGATGGTCAATTATTAAAAAGAAGCAGCAAAAGACTTTTACCTTTTCTTGTAGGCTTTAGAAATGATATTCCACAAATAAACTGGTTTAACTATGCTGCAAGGGATTTTGACAGGTTATTCCTGACTGATCTCGATGAAGAAGAGTGGAAAAAAACAATTGCTGAACTACAACAAAAACTTACTGATAGTGTAATGGCATCGGCCGCAAAAAAGTTACCACCGGAAATTTACCCAATAGACGGTAAAACTATTACCGAAAAGCTTATAGACAGACGAAACGCTTTGCCGAAAGCTGCAATAACCTATTATCAATTCTTATCAAAAGAAGTAAATGTTGTAGGGAGTAATCAAAAAGAATATTTTAAGGTGAGCAACAATGGCAATGGCTTGCAGGTAAGAGTATATGCACGGGAACCGGGTAATGATACAAGCTTTAGGATGTATGACAGGGTTTTTGATCCTTCTACTACCCGTGAGATAAGATTGTATGGACTTGGTGATGATGATGTCTTTGAGATTGATGAAAATGCCAGCTCGAGGATAAAATTGCGGATCATTGGTGGAAGAGGAAATGATACGTTTAATATAAAAGGCAATGTAGAGAACCTGATCTATGATATGAATGTGGAAGGCAATTACATTCAACATACAAGTCATACCAAAAATCGTTTTTCAAAAGATCCCCCGGTAAATTCTTATAGTATCCTGGGTTATAAATACAATACAAGTGAGTTTCCAAGAATTCAGCTTGGCTATAATTCAGATGATGGTTTTTTGGCCGGAGCTGGTTTTTCAAGACGAGCTTATGGGTTTAGGAACGATCCTTATGCCTCTGATCAAAAATTTGGAGCCTATTATTCTTTTGATAACGGCAGCTTAAGATTTAAATATGATGGCGAGTTTAATCATATCACACATAATATTGATCTCATCGTAAAAGCGAAAGTAGGCTTGCCAGAAGTAAATAATTTCTTTGGATTCGGTAATACGACAACTATTGACAATAGTAAGAGTTATGATTATTACAAAGCAAAATTCAAATTAACCGAACTACAGTTACTATTTCGCCAACGTGTTTTTGAAAGATTGCAATTGATGGTAGGTCCTTATTATGTTCATTACTCCAATAAATATTCTCAAAATACTGATAAGATATTAGGCGATCGCTCATCGGCACATTTTGACTCTGCAAATGTATTTTCGAATAAAGATTATTTGGGCGCCAAACTGGCTCTCAATTTTGATAACAAGAACAATGAAGTGTTCCCCACCCGTGGTGTACACTGGGAAAATGAATTTGTTTCTGCTGCAGGACTTACTTCAACCAGCAAAACATTTACAAAGATAAGTTCCGATATGACGATCTATGCAAGTCTAAGTGATCCGGCAAAATTGATCGGCGTTGTTTCATTCGGAGGAAGCAGAATATTCAGCAAGTCTTTTGAATTTTTCCAGGCTGTAGCGATCGGCAATAATAATTTACATGGTTTTAGAGCCAACAGGTACCTCGGTAAATCGACTTTATATGCTAGTGCAGAATTGAGATACCGATTATTCAATTTGAAATCTTACATCTTCCCTGGCCCTGTTGGTCTTACAGGTTTCTATGATGTTGGTCGTGTATGGCTCGATGGCGAAGATTCAAAAAGATGGCATTCTGCATTTGGAGGCGGGTTTTATTTTGTTCCTTATAACAAGTTCATGATATCTGGATCAATAGGATTTTCCGGAAATGAAAAACTATTAACCTTTGTATTGGGAACCAAAATAAACCTGAGTTATTGATAACCGCCAATAGAAATCCTTTTTTAATGGCAGAATAGTTGCTACCTATCATCCATGGCTTTTTCAAAAATGATAATACCAAGTGGATCTGTAGTAAATAAACGAAGATTACCAATCATCTTAATTATTGCTTTAAGCTGGACGCTCGCAGACTTCCTTCTCTTTCTTATACAAATGACCACCGACTCATTTTCCTTTAAATACCAGGAACCGGGAACAGATACTTTCAAAGCGATCATGCTGCGAGAATTAAATGTGTTGCTGGTGAGTTTTATAATTGGCTTTTTAATGATCTCGGTTTTAAGAAGATTCTTTCGTCATACGTCACCGTGGATCAATCTTATTTTAAAAACCCTGATTCTTATTGCTGCCGGTATTATTCTGAGTTTTTTGATCTACATGACCTTTGAACTAATAATAAGACATCGGTCATTTAATGAAGCACTCAATAGATTTCTGCAAAATACTTTTAGACCTGAATGGATCATCCCCAAAATGGCTGAGTGGACGGTCTTTTATATATTAACACAGCTTGCAATAGAGGTAAATGAAAAATACTCCCCCGGCGTTTTCATTGACATCATTATGGGGAAATATTTGCAACCCCGCGAAGAATCGAGAATAATTGTCTTTATAGACCTACGCAATTCTACTCCCATAGCAGAAAAGCTTGGGAACAATTATTTCCAATTCATTCGTGATTTTATTTTTTGTATATCAGCCGGCATCATGGAACATGATGGGAGGGTTTATCAATACGTCGGAGATGAGATCGTTGCCTGGTGGCCCAGCTCAAAAGTGAACGCAAAAAAAGCGATCAGCTCATTAATAGAATCACGAAAAATATTGAATATAAATACCAACATTTTTATGAGTAACTATGACATAGTTCCCGAATACAAGGCCGGCATGCATACGGGAGTCGTGACTGTTGGCCAAGTTGGTATTTCAAAAAAAGAATTGGTGATGAGCGGAAACACAATTAATACTGCTTCAAGGATACGAAGTGCCTGCACGGATCTGAATCAAAAATTTTTGGTGTCAAAAGATATAATTGATATACTTGAAATGGAAGATTGGCAAAGCGAAAGCATGGGAGAAGCTGATCTGAAAGGAAAAAATGAGAATATTGAGTTATTTGCATTAAAGATCTGATGTCAGAATGACAACGCAATCACAAACAACAACCAAAAAGCCGTGGTACTCGATATTTACCATTGAGCTTTTAATTGTTTTCCTTTTGCTATTTGCGCTTATCATCTTTATCTATGCCGCAAGAAAGGTTTTTATACTCCAGGACACACATTTTGACGAAAGAGTTTTCAATTCAATAAAACCAATTATAAACCCGGGCATGACCAGGTTCATGCAGTTCATTACTTTTCTTGGTAAACACAATTTGCTGATCCCTTTGAATTTTGTTTTGATCGGTTTCTTTATTTATAGAAAAGAAAAATGGTTTGCTGCCAGGATCGCTGCTTTATCCCTTAGCAGCTTGTTATTAATGTTTGTTTTAAAATTCTATTTTCAGCGTAGTCGTCCGCTGCTCCCGGTTATCGGCGAAGCAAAAGGTTTTAGTTTCCCTAGTGGACATGCATTGATCAGCGTTGTTTTCTATGGATTGTTCATACATATGATATGGCATGAAGTAAAAATTAAATGGCTGAGAAATTTACTAGCCTGTATTCTTTCTCTTTTAATATTATTAATAGCATTTAGCAGGGTATATCTTAGAGTTCATTATGCAAGCGATGTGCTCGCAGGCCTTGCGGTTGGATTTATCTGGCTGGTATTATCCCTTAATTTCATTCATCGCATAGAGAAAAAATACATTGCAAGAAAATCATTGAAAGCGGAAGGATTAGAAAAGTAAACGATATTCTTTTAAGGTGTATAAATAAATTTTAGAAGGTTTGCTTTAGATGTTACACCTTCATTGGTAATGAACATTTCTCCATTACTCTTAAATGTCAAGCCTTCGGGCTGAGGAAATGTTTTTTTTGCCAGCATATATACACCTTCCACTTCACCATTAATATCTGTTATTGCTAACTGGTTACTTGCGGAAGAAAGAATGAATAACTTTTTCATTATCGGGTGTACTCTTGCCGCAGAAGGCTGAAATCTGGAAGTTGATCTTGGAGAAAGCTCTTTTATCTTATCAACATTGATCTGGTAAATAGGCTTTGTAACAAAGCCAATTGAATCGGGGTAATAAGCAAAGGCGCTTATAGTTTTCTTATCATCACTTCCACAATTCTTACATAGCATGATCAATGCCTTCCTGTCATGATCGTAATAAAGAGATTCAAAATCATTTTTATCAGATAAGCCAATTTTACCAAGATCAGAACTATTCCTCTTTCCAGAGCTGTCCATTCCTATCTTGAAAAGTGCACCATCACTTCTTAGTATATATACATCCTGACCAATCATTGCAATATCCTCATAATCTCCTTTTGCTTCATTGAATGTAAATTCCTCCATAATGGTTCCGGCTCCTCTATCTAAAAAAAAGAGCTTTCCTTTTTCATCATTATGGGCAATAAATTGATTCTTCTCAGTGTCCCATACAATACCGGATATCTCTTTAATTAGAATGTCTAATTTAAATTCTACAGGTTGGGCAAAATTGTAATGAGGCGGAGATTTATAAACGAACTTCTTGGGTCTACAACTAAAAAGAAGTACGAATGATATTAGAAGTGACAACAATGCCATAACTGAAAATTTAAATCTTTGCATCTGCTAACTTTAAGTAAATTTATAAAATTATATCTTTATCACATGACCGAAGAGCAATTTAGGATCTTATCTGCAGCACAGGATTTTGTTTCAGATCTATTCCTTAATAAAGTTGACAAGTCCATCCATTTTCACACACTACAGCATACGCAGGAAGTAGTGGCAGGAAGCGAAAAAATGGCTGATTATTATCATCTCGAAGATGAAGATCGCTTTGCCCTTATGTTGGCTGCATGGTTTCATGATACTGGCTATAGTGGTGGTAAGGCAATTGGGCATGAAAACCTAAGCAATGAACTGGTCACAAAATTTTTAAATGAGCATAATGTAGGTCAGCAGGTAACTAGTAAAGTCATCGGTTGTATCAATGCGACCCGCTTGCCACAAACACCGCATACCCTGATCGAACAAATAATTTGCGATGCTGACCTTTTTCATCTTGGCACCAGTGATTTTAAAGAAAAGAACAAACTGCTTCGCGAAGAATTGAATGATTTTGGCAACCTTGATCTATCAAAAAAAGATTGGAGAGCAAAAAATATAGAGTTTCTTTCAAAGCACTCTTATTTTACATCGTATGCAAAAGAAAACCTTGATCCATTAAAGCAAGTTTATCTTCAGGAACTAAATAAAAAAGCAGGCAATGGCGAAAAGATCGAAGTTAAAAAACAATCTAAAAATCCGAAAGAACCCAAACCTGCTTTAATAGCCAAAAATGAAAAAACAAAGGATAAGGGGCTGACCGCTGAGGAACAGAAAAAACTTGATGAAGTAAAAAAGAAAAAAGAAAAAGAATCGCAATCAGAAAGAGCCATTTCTACGGTTTTCAGGATCGTAGCACAAAGTCAAAACAATCTTAGCCAAATGGCTGACTCAAAGGCAAATATTCTTATTTCTGTAAATTTTATCGTTCTTTCTGTTATCATCGGAACCTTGTATGATAAGTTATTGACCGATGCGAACCTGCAAATACCTACCGTATTACTTAGTGTTGTTTGTGTGCTTGCTATCGTCTTCGGTATCCTCGCCACTCGTCCGAACGTTACATCAGGAAAATTCACCAAAGAAGATATTGCAAATAAAAAAACCAATCTTTTATTCTTTGGCAATTTTCATAAAATGGGTTATGCGGATTATGATTGGGGCATGACCGAAATGATAAGTGATAAGAATTATTTGTATAGCAGTATGATCAAGGATACTTATTTTCTCGGAATTGTCCTGGCAAAAAAATATCGTTACCTGCGCATTGCCTATAACATATTTATGTATGGCCTGATCCTTTCAATGATCGCATTTACAATTGCATTCCTTTTGCCGGAAGCCACTGAAGTCTATAGCCAATAAAAATTCATTTCGGAAGATGAGCGATTAACTCTACTTCCAACTTTGCATCCGCCATGAATAATCTTGCTACTCCCATCCATGTAGCCGCAGGAAAATCGCCTTTGTAAAATACTTTACGGGCATCATTATATCTTTTCATCGCTTCCATATCCGTAGTATATAGGTTTTCCTTTACTACATTTTGAAATGTAGCGCCAAAACTTTTTAATGATCTTTCTAATGATTGGTACACCCTGGTGATCCCTTCTGGTGTTACCTCTCTTGCTACTGCGCCAGAGATATAAAGTACATTTTCAATTTTCACTACCTGTACATATCCTGCACTTGTATCCTGTTGTAATACATTACCCCAATGCCATTTCTCTTTTTGATCTCATTGTTCTGTGCGTTAATGTTTATACTTATTAAAAACATAAACACTATAAATGAAATGATCGCATAAAATTTCTTTCTCATAAAAAAATTATTTGACTAAAAATAAAAAATCCATCCCGCCTAAAACGAGATGGATAGTTAATTAGGGTTAAATATCGTTACACGTATTTCTTTAGTTCTTCGATCAATTCAGTTTTAGTGATTGGAATACCCATGATCTTATTATATCCTTTCGCATCTACAAAATAAACATCACGAATGATTTTTATAAGTTGGCCATTATTGATCTCAGGTACCAATACAGTTTCATAATTCTTCAGGATCTCTCCAAGATTTCTTGGAAATGGACGCATATAGCGAAGATGGGCATGAGCAACAGATTTTCCTTCTGCGGCTAATTCGGCAACGGCACTTTTTATTGCTCCAAATGTAGAGCCCCAACCAAGCACAAGCAGTTTTCCTTTTGCAGGACCATTATCAATTTGTTGTAATGGGATATAGTCAGCGATCTTATCAACTTTTGCTTGTCTTGTTTTTACCATGTGCTGGTGATTGTCCGGATCGTAACTAACGTTACCTGTCACATCTTGTTTTTCCAAACCACCAATACGATGCTCAAGTCCTTTACTACCTGGAATAGCCCAAGGACGAACAAGCTTTTCATCTCTTTTATAAGGCAATAATTGTTCTTCACCTTCATCCAAAGTAGTTTTGAATTTCACTGTTATTGGGGCCAGGTCAGCACTTTTTGGAAAACGCCATGGTTCTGCACCATTAGCAATATATCCATCACTTAATAATATTACCGGCGTCATGTGTTGTACAGAAATTCGTGCAGCTTCATATATAGCATCAAAACAATCTCCTGGAGTACTCGCCGAGATTATTGGCATCGGGCATTCGCCGTTTCTTCCATAATAAGCTTGCAACAGATCTGATTGTTCCGTTTTTGTAGGCAAACCAGTTGACGGACCGCCTCTCTGTATATTAATTATCAGCAAAGGAATTTCAAGCATCACTGCAAGACCCATTGCTTCTGCTTTCAATGCAATACCCGGTCCGCTTGATGTAGTTACTCCAAGACTACCGCCATAAGCAGCGCCGATCGCAGATGTGATCGCTGCGATTTCATCCTCCGCCTGGAATGTTTTTACTCCAAAATTTTTATACTTCGCCAGGTCATGAAGAATATCTGATGCCGGTGTGATAGGATAAGATCCGAGGAATAACTGTAAGCCACTTTTTTGTGAAGCTGCTATCAGGCCATAAGCCAATGCCTGGTTTCCCATGATGGAGCGGTATTCACCAACTTCCATCTTTGCCTTTTCTACTTTATATGTCGTAGTAAACGTTTCTGTGGTATCACCATAATTATAGCCGGCCTGCAGCGCTTTAATATTACTATTGAGTATATCGTCTTTTTTACCAAACTTCTCTTTCAAAAAACCAATAGTGCTATCCATGCTACGGTTATACATCCAATAAAGAAAGCCAAGCACAAACATATTTTTTGCCCTGTCCTTTTCTTTCATCCCCATTGTGATCTCCTTCAATGCCTCTCTGGTCATCTTGGTCACATCCATTTTTATGACTTCGTAATTATCAAGACTTCCATCTTCTAAAGGATTTACACCTTCCATATAGTTTGCCAAACGAAGATTCTTCGCATCGAAGCCATCAGTGTTTGCAATGATCTTTCCACCTTTCTTTAATTGCTTAAGATTGGTTTTCAACGCAGCCGCATTCATTGCAACCAGCACATCACATAGATCACCGGGAGTAAAAATGTGGTTACTTGAAAACCGAAGCTGGAATCCACTAACCCCGGGTAAGGTTCCCTGGGGAGCACGGATCTCTGCCGGGAAGTCCGGGAAAGTGGCAAGATCAATACCAAGTAAGGCGGTATTATTGGTAAACTGAGAACCGGTAAGTTGCATACCGTCGCCGCTATCGCCGGCAAATTTTATTACTACATCGGAAAGGGTTTCCTGTTTACGGGTCATTGAAGTGAAATTTGGTCTGCGAAGTTAAGACCTTTAACGTTTAGATGTATGGCAAATTCCAATGAGAAAACTGGTATCGCTTTTAGAAAAGCTTTAACCAAACTTATTTGCAAACAGGCCTACTCTCATTATAAATTCATACTTCAAACCACACACAATTTATGGAAACAAGCACCACCGATGATGATGGCGAGTCTGCCAATAAAGTTTACTACAATTATATTTACAATTACCGCATTCCTTTTTTAATTCTTATCTATCTCGTTGCTTGTACAAAACCTGTACAAGATGGTAAAATTAAAATCAAGCATGTTGCAAAAAACAACGCTGAAAAAAAAGAAACTGTACAGCTAGTTGCTCCTGTAAAAAAGAAAAAGAAGAAGATCTATCTCACATTTGACGATGGCCCGAACAAAGGCACAAAAAATGTGCTTGACATTGTAAAAGATGAAAAGATCCCGGTTACATTTTTTATAGTTGGCGAACATGTTTTTGCCAGCGTCAATCAAAATAATACATGGGATAGTTTGCAAATGGCAACACAGATAGAATTATGCAGTCATAGTTATACGCATGCACTGCATAATAAATTTGAAACATTTTATAATTCGCCTGATACAGTTGTCGCCGATTTTCAACGGGCCCAGGATAGTCTTCAATTAAAAAATAATATCGTCAGGACACCCGGCAGAAATGCGTGGCGCATCGATAGCCTTCAATACACTGATCTTAAGAAAAGTAAGGCCGCAGTTGATTCATTACAAAAAGCAGGTTTCATCGTTATGGGTTGGGATCTTGAATGGCATTATGATCACAAGGAACTGACCGTGAAAAATTCAGCAGATGAATTACTGAAACAGATCGACAGTGTATTCAATCATAAAAAAACAAAATCTCCTGAACATCTTGTGTTATTGGCACATGACCAGGTTTATGGGAAAACTAAAGATTCTGCCGAACTGCGGTTATTGATCCAAAAACTTAAACTCAATGAGGAATATGAGTTGTCGATAGTCAGCAACTACCCGGGTGCATCGAACTAATAATTTGCCATTAAGCCCCTTCCAGGCCATCGTTTTAGCACGGTGGCTTTTTTTATTGATAAACGGCGTTCAGTTGCCACCCGGATTTCTTTATCTTTCCATTCCTTTAAAATTTTTCTTTTATGAAATCAAGACTATTAGTAGCTGCAGCGCTGTTTTTATTTTTCAGCGGGACAGTAACTGCTCAAACGAAACTCGTAGAAAAAGTAACCAGGAAAGGTGATGAACTGGTTATTCCTTACGAAAAGTATGTTCTTTCTAATGGGTTAACGCTCATCATCCATGAAGATCATAGCGACCCTGTTGCACATGTTGATATCACCTATCATGTCGGTTCGGCAAGAGAGGAAATTGGCAAATCAGGATTTGCACATTTCTTTGAACACATGATGTTCCAGGGAAGTGATCATGTAGGCGATGAACAACATTTTAAAATAGTAACAGAGAGCGGTGGCACATTGAACGGAAGCACCAACCGTGATCGTACTAATTATTTTCAAACAGTGCCCAGCAACCAGGTTGAAAAAATGCTCTGGCTTGAAGCGGACAGAATGGGCTTTTTACTTGATGCTGTAACACAAAAGAAATTTGAAGTACAAAGAGCTACTGTAAAAAATGAAAGGGGACAGAATTATGATAACCGTCCTTATGGTTTGGCCCAAGAAGCAATTGCAAAAAACATGTACCCTTATGGTCATCCTTATAGCTGGCTAACTATTGGATATATCGAAGATCTTAATAGTGTAGATGTAAACGATCTGAAAAACTTTTTCCTTCGCTGGTATGGACCTAACAATGCTACATTGACAATTGGTGGCGATGTAAATCCAAAACAGATCGTGAAGCTGGTTGAAAAGTATTTTGGTTCTATTCCCCGCGGGCCAAAAGTGGAAGAAATGCCTGCAATGGTTCCCGGAGTAAGTACTCATCGTTTTGTATCATATACAGATAACTATGCAAAAGTTCCCCGTCTTTATGAATCATTTCCAACTGTTCCTATTTATGATAAAGACATGGCCGCATTAGCTTGTCTTGCGCAAGTATTGGGACAAGGAAATAATTCGATCCTATACCAGGAACTTGTGAAAAAACAAATTTGCTTACAGGCAAATGCATTTAGTCAATTATCAGAATTGTCAGGTGAATTTACATTCCAGGTTGCACCTTATCCTGGTAAATCTCTTGCTTCAATGTATTATGCTCTGACAAATGCATTGGCAACTTTTGAAAAAAGAGGTGTGACTGATGATGACATAGAAAAATTCAAAGGCGGAATAGAAGCACAACAGATCAATAGCTTACAAAGTGTATCAGGCAAAGTATCACAGTTAGCGCAATTTCAAACAATGACTGGTAACCCGAATATGATCGCCAAGCTGATAAAAATGTATCAATCAGTAACAAAGGAAGATGTAATGAGAGTATATGATCAATATATCAAATTAAGACACCCGGTTGTATTAAGTGTTTTACCAAAAGACCAGGACAAGCTAACAACTGCTGAAAGCAATTTTGTTATAGATAAAAGCGCTTATACTGCTCCTCATTATGGTTATGAGGGTTTGAAATATGCAAAAGCAAAAGATAAGTTTGATCGCACTAAAATGCCAGGCAGTGGTCCAAATCCTGTTGTAAAGGTTCCCTCCTATTGGAGATCAGATATTGGGAATGGAATAAGGGCAATTGGAACAGAAAATACAGAGCTCCCAACAGTAACATTAAGTATAAAAATTCCCGGCGGACATTTATTACAAACAAATAACCTGGAAAAAGCCGGCATTGCATCCTTCTTTGCTGATATGATGAATGAGGATACAAAGAATTATAGCGCCGAGCAAATGAGTCGTGAATTGCAAAAGCTTGGAAGTTCAATAAATGTATCAAGCAGTTTGGATGGTATCACTTTTTCTGTTCAGGCATTGAAAAGAAATATCGATGCTACAATGAAATTACTGGAAGAAAGGATCTTTAATCCAAAGTTTACTGAAGATGCATTTAGCAGGATCAAAAAACAGACAATTGAAGGATTTAAAATTGCAAAGACACAACCAGCAACAGTTGCCAGTGCAGTTTTTGCAAAAGTGAATTATGGAGACAAACATATTCTTGGAGTAGCTGAAGATGGTGATGAAGAAACTGTAAAGAATTTTACATTAAAAGACGTACAATACTATTATGATAACTACATGACCAGCCAGGGCGTGAATGTAGTTGTAGTTGGTGATATCAAAGAAGATGAGATCCTTCCAAAACTTTCTTTCCTTAAAAAGTTACCAAACAAAAAGATTGATATACCAGCAATACCAGCAACCAAGCCGGTTGACATGACAAGAGTGTATATGGTTGATGTGCCAAAAGCTGCGCAAACAGAATTTCGTGTTGGTTATAATACCGGGCTGAAGTATGATGCCACAGGAGAATTTTACAGGGCAAGATTAATGAATTATGCATTGGGTGGTGGGTTCAATGGTCGTTTGAATATCAATCTTCGTGAAGACAAAGGATGGACCTATGGTGCCCGCAGCGCATTTACAGCAGATAAATACAGCGGAGACTTTGAATTTAGTTCTGGAATTAAAGCAGGTGCAACCGACAGCGCATTAAGGGAAGTAATGAAGGAGTTAAAAGATTATTCTACCACCGGCATCACCGAAGATGAGATAACTTTTATGAAAAACTCATTGGGCCAGCGTGATGCGTTGAGTTATGAAACAGGATTCCAGAAAGCAGGATTTATAGGACAGATCCTTCAATATGACCTGCCTGCTGATTTTGTTGAGCAACAAAACAAGATCTTAGCCAACATGACAAAAGCAGAAATAGATGCCTTAGCTAAAAAATGGATCGATACTTCTAAAATGAATATCCTGCTAGTAGGTGATAAAACAAAAACAGAAGAAGGAGTGAAGAAACTAGGCTATCCTATTGTTGAATTGGATGCAGATGGAAAGATGAAAGGCACAAAGGCCTTCTAATTTATTTTTCAATACAAGTCAAAAGCGTCCCAAATTGGGACGCTTTCTTATTATTAACTCGTTTGCAAATTGTCAATTGCCTATTGCTAATTCAAACTCCGTCTCCATCTAATAAATTACCAATACCACCCAGTAAGCTTCCTTCTTCTTTGCGTTTATAAGTTCCATAAGCCATAATTCTGCTTGCAAGACGACTGATCGGTAATGATTGTATCCAAACTTTCCCTGGGCCACGAAGCGTAGCAAAGAATAATCCTTCGCCGCCAAACAATGTATTTTTTATGCCCCCCACGAATTGAATATCGTAGTCACAACTTGGAGTAAAGGCTACGATACATCCTGTATCAATTTTCAATAACTCGCCGGGTTTAAGTTCACGTTCCATTACATGTCCACCTGCATGTACAAAGGCCAATCCATCACCTTCAAGTTTCTGCATAATAAATCCTTCGCCACCAAATAAACCGGTACCGATCTTTTTCTGAAATTCTATTCCGACAGCCACACCTTTGGCTGCGCATAAAAATGCATCCTTTTGACAGATCATTTTACCTCGCAATTGCTGCAGGTCCATAGGAATTATTTTTCCCGGATAAGGTGATGCAAACAATACTTTTTTCTTTCCCTGGCCAACATTAGTAAATGCTGTCATAAAAAGACTTTCACCGGTCAATACCCTTTTACCTGCACTCATTAATTTACCGAGAAATCCTTTTTCCTGTCCACGACCATCGCCAAAGATGGTTTCCATTTGCACTCCTTCATCCATCATCATAAAGGCGCCGGCTTCGGCAACTGCTGTTTCGTTAGGATCAAGCTCTATTTCTACGCATTGCATTTCTTCTCCGCGAATGAGATAATCTATTTCATGGTTGGTCCTTGTAGTAGTGTTCATTATTTATTTCATATTTTGGAAACAAAGGTACGAGTAAGACAAAAGCCCGATTCTAAATAAAATGATAAATGAAATCAGTTGCATTTTTCTTTTTATTTAGCCGTATAAAATCACTTCAATTCATTTAATAATTCTAACTTAGGTATCTGCTTGCTATGGAAAGAAACGAAGATCTTACCTCACTAGGTGAGAGAATTGCTAATGATGATCAACTTGCCTACCGGCAATTGTTTATTCAGTTTTACAATAAACTGTCCCGTTTTGTTATGGGTTTTACCAAAAGCAGGGAATTAACTGAAGAGATCGTTTCCGATGTATTTATAAATATTTGGCGGCGGAGAAAGAACATGGAAGAGATAAAAAACCTGAAACTTTATCTCTATGTCTCAGCAAAAAACATCACGTTCAATTACCTTAAGAAACTTCACCGCGAACATCTTACTGACCTTGATTCCGTAGAAATAGAGCCCCGTGATCCTTTCGCCGACCCCAGTGCTGCTCTTATAACAAGGGAAATGAATCTGAAGCTTAAATCAGCTATTAATGATCTTCCTCCTCGCTGCAAACTGATCTTTACCTTAATTAAAGAGGATGGGATGACCTATAAGCAAACCGCCACACTTCTTGAAATTTCTGAAAGCACTGTTGAAAATCAATTATCTATTGCTCTTAAAAAGATCAGCAGTGCTATTCGTTATAGTTTCAGACATAATTAAAAAAATTTCCGGGATTTTTTGGGGGAATGACTGAAAAACATTGTCCTTAGAGGTAATGCTTGACCAAAACAATTCATCACACCAGGTATTTTGGAGGCTGCTTTCAAAAAAACTCTCAAAAGAAATTACTGCTGAGGAGCTTGCAGAACTTCATTCCCTTTTATTAAGTAATCCTGACCTACATCATCAGGCAGATATGCTTTCGGAAATGTGGCAGCAAAAAACAGAAAACAACGGTCTTAATAATGAAGCTGTTTATATGCGCCATGTAATGAAGCATAAGGATGACTTTTTTGTGGAAGAAATTGCTGAAGAGGTTAATAATGACAATTTTGTTTCCGATACAAGGTCCAGGTTTTTTCAAGGGATCGGTTCAAAAAAGAGGTTGATTGTTTTATTATTCCTGACTTTTTTGATCCTTACTTCAGGGATCATTTACTTCTCTACACAAAAAAAAGATATAAAGCTACCCAATGAACAAGCAATAAGTTCCATTGTTACAAAAAATGGTAACCGTACAAAGGTTGTATTGCCCGACGGCTCACAGGTTTGGCTGAATGCTGGCTCAAATCTTGATTATAACAACTCTGTTTTCAATAAAGATTTAAGGGAGGTTACATTGAATGGCGAAGCTTATTTTGATGTGACAAAAAATGCAACGAAACCATTTATCATTCATACAAAAAAGATGGATGTAAAAGTGATTGGAACTGCCTTCAATATCCGTTCGTACAATGACGAAAAGACAGCGGAAGCTTCATTAATAAGAGGATCGATAGAAGTTACACTCAAAGACAGGAATGATCAAAAGATAGTTCTTAATCCCAACGAAAAGATCAGAATTGCAACCCAGGAAGCTCAAAAAGATCTATCAAGCCCTGTAAAAACAACCGCACCTAAAAACACCAGTCAAACCCAGCAATTCGAAGTAAATGAATTAAAACCAAACCCTGTTCATAATATAATCCCAGAAATAGCCTGGACACAGAATAAGCTTGTTTTTGAAGATGAAACTCTTGAAAACATTGCGCTGATGATGGAAAGATGGTTTGGTAAAAAAGTAGTGTTAGCAAATGCTTCATTGAAAAACTTACACTACTATGGAAATTTTGAAAATGAAACTATGGAAGAAGTGTTATCATATTTGAAATTATCAAAGCCTTTTAATTTTAAAATAGAACATGATTCTGTAGTGATCTATTAATAAAAACGGGAAATGTTGGCGCATCCCCCGTTATAAAAATAGAGTCAAGTAACTTTTACTGTTCGAGTTTGTTTATTGCTTAACCCTAAAACCGAATTTATGCCAAAACGGGAAATTCTTGCCTGCTTTTTGAAAAAGCATTTAGCAAGGGAAAAAATTCTGCAGATTATGAGGATAACCACTTTATTGACTGTTGCTGTAAGCATTCACTTATCGGTGTTTGCCAATGGCCAGGATAAGATCACCCTAGTTCTAAAGAACACTGTGTGGTCAAAAGCAATAGCTGCTGTAGAAAAAGCCTCCAGTTATCGATTTGTTTACAGCTCTGATGTTGCACCAATTAATAAGAAAATTGATTTGGTAGTTCGTGATGCGGATCTGCCCGAAGTAATGGATAAGCTACTTGTCAGCACTAGTTTATCATATAAAGTAATGCCTGATAAATTAGTTGTTCTTTTTGCAAAAAATGAAAATGCATTTGAGATCAGGGTTAGTGGCCGCATCACAGATGAAACCGGGGCTCCATTAGCCGGCGCCAGTGTAAAAGTAAAAGGCAGCAGCTTAGGTGTATCTGCAAATGCAAATGGTGAATTTGCTATAACAGTTCCTGATGACGCTGTTCTTATTTTTTCTTATGTAGGTTATGATGAAAGACAAATACCTGTAAGTGGTCAAACTACCATCAATGTTTCAATGAAACCATCAGTTAAAGTACAGGACCAGGTAGTTGTTATTGGTTATGGTACAGCAAGCAAAAGAGATCTGACTGGTTCTATTGTAAAAATTCCGGGAAAACAAGTTGCAGATAAACCAAATACCAATCCCGTTGCTTCATTGCAAGGTAAAGTTGCAGGTCTGTCAGTTGTAAACTCTGGCGTACCGGGACAAGAACCTGATATTCGCATCAGGGGTACGATCAGCCGCTATCAAACTAAACCATTATATGTGGTAGATGGAATTTTCAACGACAATATCAATTTTATCAATCCTGCCGATATTGAATCAATGGAAGTTTTAAAAGATCCGTCATCGCTTGCAATTTTTGGTGTACGCGGCGCTAATGGTGTTATCATTATTACTACTAAAAAAGGAAAAACCGGAGAGCCTACGATCAATTTTGCAAGTACTGTTGGTTTTAAAAATATAACCAACAAACCTGAATTAACAGATGCCGCAGGTTTCAAAACCTTGTATGATGAGCAAAGAGCAAACCAGGGGATCTCACCTTATCCATATTATAATTTGTTCCAGGGAAATACAAACTGGGTAGATGAGATCGCAAACGAAAATGCTTTTGTCACCAATAATAACTTAAGCATTACCAACGGCACAGATAAAAACAAATTTTACATGGGCGTTGGATATATCCAGGAAGAAGGATTGATAAAACATGAAAAGCTTGAAAAAATATTGGTCTCAATAAGTGATGAACTAAAAATAAATAAAGCGATCAAGGTTGGTTTTAATTTCAATGGCTACAGGGGCAAGTTGCCTCAGACTCGTAATTTCAATAGTGCCATAATTGCTACTCCGATCGTTGAACCATTCAATACTACTTATAACGTTTATAATAAACTTCCCGAAGAGATCGGTGGTCCGCAGATCGGGAATCCTTTGATGGGTGTAGAAGCGACAAAGAACACTAGCCTTCCAAGAGAGTACAGGGTCGTTGGAAGCATGTTTACAGAAATAACTTTCCTTAAAAAATTTACAGCAAGGGCAAACTTTTACAGTGACTTAGGATTTAATGATGGCCGTTCCTACGTTCCATTAATAAATGTATACGCTGCCGAAATAAACCAGGTAACTCCACAGGGAGGTTTTACAAGAACTTCAGTAAGCCAGTATAGAAACACCTATACAAAATTTCAACAGGATTATTTGCTGACATATAAAAACAAATGGGGTGATCATAGCTTCACTGGTATTGGTGGTTTTACAACTTACTACGAAGGTCTTGAAAGCATCAACGGTACCGTACTTCAATATACGGGCCGTGACCCTATCCCTTATGATAAAAGATGGTGGTACCTGAATGTATTTCCGTATGGTGACCCATCTTCAAGAACATCCAATTCAGAACAATGGGAAAGAACAACTGTCTCTTACCTTTTCAGAGGGTTGTATAGCTATCGCGGAAAGTATATGCTGAATGCTTCATTCAGAAGAGATGGCTCTTCAGAAATATCTCCCGACAATCGTTATAAAAACTTTTATGCTATCGGGGCAGCATGGGAAGTTTCAAAGGAAGACTTTATGGCCAGCCAGGATATTTTTGATTACTTAAAAGTAAAAGCATCATGGGGTGTTTTGGGTAACCAATATACTGGTATACACTATCCATATTATCCAAACTACCAGGTTGGTCCAACTGCAGTATTTGGTGATAATATTTTACCCGCCTATGTGCTTGCCTATAGAAATGATCCGAACCTAAGATGGGAAAGCGTTGAATCAATTGAAGGTGGCGTTGAATTCAATATTCTGCAAAATCGACTTCACTTCGAAGGTGCTTATTATAATAAATTGACAAAAGACCTTTTAACTTTTGTAAGCACAGGTGCCGAGAATTTTTATATCAACTCAGGTAAAATAAGAAATAAAGGATTCGAAGCTTCTGCAACATGGACTGATGATTTTAAAAATGGAATTGGATATAGCATTGGCGGTAATATCACCACACTGAATAATGAAGTGGTGGAAGTTTATACAACCGGATTTACGATCACTGAAGGTTCTTCAAGAACGATCGCCGGTTATCCGATCGCTCATTTCTTTGGATATGAATTGACAGGCATTTATCAATCGTATGCCGATAAACTTGGTTCTCCGGTTGCATCAGCGCTTGGTAATTATGGTCCAGGTGATATGAAGTTCAAAGATCAGAATGGTGATGGCAAGATCGATGTGAATGACAGAGTAATGATCGGCAATCCTACTCCTGATTTTATTTATGGATTAAACTTAAGTGTCAATTACAAAGGATTTGATCTTGGTATCGATTTCCAGGGAGTGTATGGTAATGAAATATTCAGGAACTGGGGCAATGGTAATTCATTTGCACAATTCAATTATCGCCAGGCACGTCTCGGCAGATGGCATGGCGAAGGCACTTCAAACTGGGAACCTCAGGTAAGTGATATAGCAAGTATCAACCGCGAAAATTCAACTTATATGATCGAAGATGGAAGCTATTTCAGACTTCGGAACTTACAGCTAGGTTATACATTCGGACAATCATGGCTTCCAAAAGCACATATAAAATCACTTCGGCTATTTTTTAATGGTCAAAACCTAAAAACATGGAAACACAATTCAGGATTCTCTCCTGAAGCTGGTGGATCTGCTATTCGTTTTGGGGTTGATGATAGTGGTTATCCATTGCCTGCAATTCTTTCATTTGGAATAAATGCATCATTCTAAAAAACTTATTTATGAAAAAGAATTTAAACTTAATCTGGTTACTAATAGCAGCAATGCCGGTATTGACTGCTGTATCAGGATGTAAAAAATTCCTGGATAGAAAACCATTAGGTAGTGCAACAGAAGGAGACTTAAGCCAGGGTGGTGCGGAGGGCAAAACTCTTGGCCTGTATGGTCAGCTAAGAACCGTAGAAGGAATGACAACCTTTGTACGTTTTTGGTTTCAGAATATAAGGTCAGACGATGCCGCGAAAGGCAGTACCGCCGGTGACCTTGCTGATGCCGGGGCCTGTATGGAAAGTTTTCAATACACCAAGGATCATTGGTTGCTGAATCAAAACTGGAATGGCCATATTACTTTTATTAATGCAACTAATGATGTGATCCATGATGTTGACTCCTTACAACTCACAGATCCGGGAAGTATTATAAACAAAGCAGAGGCAAGATTTTTCAGAGCCTTTGCATATTTTGACATGGTAAGAGATTATGGCTCTATCCCGATCTACAATTTTAAAGTTTATAAAGCTTCTGACGGTAATAAAGCAAAAGCATCTGTGGCAGAAGTTTACCAATTTATAGAGGATGATCTTAACTATGCGGCAGCAAATCTTCCGACCTCATGGCCCACTGCTTATGTAGGCAGACTAACTAAAGGGACAGCGAATAGTCTTTTAGCAAAAGTTTTAATGCAGCAAAATAAATTTAGTGCCGCTTTAGCAAAATGTGAGGAGGTGATAAACTCAGGTCAATATTCGCTTCTATCTAATTACTCAAATTTCTTTAAAGAGAGCGGGGAAAATTCAAGCGAATCAATTTTTGAGGTTCAGATGACTGAGAATGCAAATGGTAGCGTGAAGTATGGAAACAATTATAATGAGACACAAGGAGTACGAGGTTCGGGTGATTGGGATCTTGGCTGGGGCTTTAATATTCCTTCTTCTGCTTTTGAAGCTTCATTTGAGACAGGTGATCCACGTAAAGCTGCTACAATACTTTATTCAGGACAGCCGGATGGAATTTATGGAAGAACTGTTCCTGCATCTCCGCCATTAGTGCATCCTTATTGGAACAAAAAAGTATATACAGACATTGCACGACAGCAGGCTACAGGTGATCGTTTTAGTTATTGGTTAAATATTCGTCTGCTTCGTTATGCTGATGTAATATTAATGGCTGCCGAAGCAGCCAATGAAGTTGGCGGTGCTACGAATACAACGAAAGCATTGGCCTGGCTTGAAATGATACGTGCAAGGGCAAGGGCAGGAAATAATTCAGTCTTGCCCCCAGTGGTTGCACCGATAACACAAGCTGCACTTCGAACAGCGATCAAAAAAGAAAGAAGAGCAGAGCTTGGAATGGAGAATCAACGGTTCTATGATCTTGTTCGATGGACACTAAATAATGGAACGACTCCTGCAGCTGATGGGATAGATGCTTTAACAATCCTGGGACCTTCAGGATATTTACCAAAAAACAGGTTTTATCCTATCCCTCAACCTATCCTTGATCAAAATAATTTGATCACCCAAAATCCTGATTACCCATAATAGTATTTGAGCAAAATTTTTAACGATAAAAATTGTATTATGAAAAATAAACATCTTCTTCTAACCACTTTGAGTTTTTTGACGATTGCTATATTCAGTTGTCAAAAAATGGATAAGCCTGTTTTGGGAGATTATCCCAAGGACTCAAACCCACCTGGTGGACCCCTAAACTTTTATGTAGCTTTTGATGGCACCGGTACTGATGTCTTAAGAAATGGTGTAGATAGTATACGTGCAAGCTTTCCAGCTGATAATCCCTTGACTTCGGTAGCTGGCATCAGCGGTCAAGCGATAAAAGGTGCAAGTGGAAAGTTTGTAAAATATGCAAAGCCCAATGATTGGGCTACCGCCGCAAAAAGTATGACGGTTTCTTTTTGGGCCAGGGGCAACGGCCAAACACTGAATAATTCAGGTACTAATGGACCTGAACATATTTTCTCCCTGGGCACTGCACATAATGCAGCTGACTGGCCCAATGCAACTATGTTATTTTTTGAAGGCAACAACACTCTATGTGCCATAAAATTTTATGTGTATTCAAAGACTGGTGATAAGTGGTTTGTGTGGGAGGGTGCAAATATGATTGCTGGCATCAGGGATAATACATGGCGTCATTATGTTTTTTCATATAATGCATCAAACAGTACAATGACTTTATATATTAATGGTGTAGCAAATCCTAACCTTCAAGTTTGGACCGGTCATGGAGATATTGGCATAGATAACAGTAAAATAACAGAATTAAGAATAGGAAGAGGTCCAAGGAATGATGGAGATGCTGATGGAGCAGGTGGCTGGGTGCAAAGTTCATTTAAAGGCGAGATCGATCAGTTCAGGATGTATAGCAAGGCTTTAACCGCGGCGGAAGTGTCGGCTCTTTATGCAAGTAAATTATAATTAGTTCGTACATATAGCAAGCAGTAGACAAGCAGTAAGGGCTGAATTTATTCAGCCCTTCTTAATCTCCCTACTTATCTTAGAAGAATGATTTATAAAAGATCATATAGTCATCTTATTATTGCTTGCATCATCGCCTGTGCTTTATTCACGGCTTGCAGCTCTCGTAATACATTGTTCACAGGAATTCCTTCTTCCAAATCAACTATTTCATTTATCAATGAACCAACAAAAAATGATCATTTAAATATTTTATACTATCTGTATTATTATAATGGAGGGGGCGTTTCTACTGGCGATCTTAATAATGATGGGCTTCCTGATATTTATTTTACAGCCAACAGCAAAGGACACAACAAACTTTATCTTAATAAAGGAAATTTTGTTTTTGAAGATATTACTGATAAAGCCGGGGTTGCAGGAAGTTCAGATTGGTGCAGCGGTGTAACGATGGCCGATGTAAATGCAGATGGGCTACTTGATATCTATGTATCAGTGGTTGCAAATTACCTGGGTTTGACAGGGCATAACGAGCTTTTTATAAACAATGGCAATAATACATTTACTGAAAGTGCTGAAAAATATGGGTTGGATATGATCGGGCTTTCAACACAAGCTGCATTTTTTGATTATGACCATGATGGAGATCTTGATTGCTATATTCTTCGTCATTCAAAAAAGCCGCATGAAAATATTGTTGATACAACTCATCGTTTCATCAAAGATTCTATCTCCGGCGATCGTTTATTCAGGAATGACCTTTCTGTTTCAGGAAAATTTACGGATGTCTCAACCGAAGCAGGCATCTATCAGAGCAGTCTTGGTTATGGATTAGGCCTTGGCGTTGCGGACATCAATAACGATGGATGGGATGATATTTACGTTGGCAATGATTTTCATGAAAATGATTATTACTACATCAACAACGGTAATGGAACATTTACAGAAAGCGGTGCCAGGCATTTCCGCCATTACAGCAGGTTTAGCATGGGCAATGATATAGCAGATTATAATAACGACGGCCAGTTGGATGTAATAACGGTAGATATGTTGCCTCCTGATGAAAAAACGTTGAAGACCTACGGCAGTGATGAAAACCCTGAGATATATAAACAAAAGTTAGAGATGAACGGCTTCCAGTTTCAATTCTCAAAGAATTGCTTGCAAAGAAATAATGGAAATGGGAACAGTTTTAGTGAAACAGCATTAATGAATAATGTGGCGGCAACTGATTGGAGTTGGGCACCTCTTTTTGCAGATTTTGATAATGATGGCGTAAAAGACCTTTTTGTTTCAAGCGGTATTGTAAAACGTCCTGTTGATCTCGACTATGTTCGTTTTGTTTCTGATATGCAGATGAAAGGACTTGGTGCAACAAATAAGTATGATGATAAGGTAATCGAGGCAATGCCTGATGGAAGTTCACATCCATTTCTTTTCAAAGGAAATACACACAAGCCATTTAATGATGTAAGCAAAGATTCGGGATTTGATAAGCTGAAAGGCTATTACAATGGCGCTTCTTACGCTGATCTTGACAATGATGGCAATCTTGATCTTGTGATCAATTGTATAAATTCCAAAGCACTTGTTTTAAAAAATAATTCTAAAGCGAAAAATTCACTGACAATTACTTTTAAAGGTGATAGCCTGAATAGTTTCGGAATTGGTGCTAAAGCATATTTATTTAACAACGGTAAAATACAATATCAGCAATTGATGCTGACAAGAGGGTTTCAATCTTCGGTTGATACCAGGTTACATTTCGGATTAGACTCATTAAATACAGTTGATAGTATTTTAATTGTTTGGTCCGATCAAAGATTTGAAGTTTTAAAGAATATTCCGGCAAACAAATCATTTATTGTTTATCAAAAAAATTCTTCTGGAACTTTTAATATTACATCCTTCTTCAAACCAAAAGAAGAAGAATTTTCTATTGCGAACATTTCCATTCCCTGGCAGCATAAAGAAAATCATTTCATTGATTACAATGTTCAATATTTAATTCCCCATGGTGAATCAACCCGAGGACCTAAAATAGCTGTAGCCGATGTAAATGGTGACGGATTAGATGATTTGTATGCATGTGGCGCCAAAGATCAACCGGGCACTTTGCTTATACAACAAAGTAATGGTTCATTTATAAAAACTGATACAGCGGTATTTAATGTAGATGCGATATGTGAAGATGTAGATGCGATCTTCTTTGATGCAAATGGTGATAAAAAACCCGATCTGTTTTTGGTCAGCGGCGGAAATGAACCATCTTCCAATAACAATGCGTTGAATGACCGACTTTATTTAAATAATGGTGACGGTCATTTCACGAAAGCTATTGATCAGTTCAAAAGCCAACCTGAAAACAAATCCTGTGTCGCTGTTGCTGATATAGATAAGGATGGAGATAATGATCTTTTTGTTGGTAATCTCTCCAACCCGACAGCTTATGGGCTACCAAGAACATCTTATTTGTACATTAATAATGGCAATGCAAATTTTAACCTGGCAGATAGCAATAAAATCAACCTCAATTCTATTGGAATGGTAACAAGTGCTGCATTCACTGATCTGAACAACGATGGCTGGCAGGATCTTGTTGTAACTGGTGAATGGATGGCAGTTAAAATTTTCATGAATAACAAAGGCGTATTTGCTGCAAATGAAATTCCTAAATCATCAGGTTTATGGCAAACTATTTTCCCAGCCGATGTAAATGGCGATGGATTTATTGACCTGCTGGCAGGTAATTGGGGACATAATACAAAACTTTATTCTGGTAAGAACGGGCCATGCAAACTCTATACAAAAGATTTTGATAAGAACGGTGCTCTTGAACAACTGATGTGCTATACAATTGATGGCAATGAGTATCCATTTTTAGCAAAAGATGAATTAGAAAGAAGGATCCCCGTTTTGAAAAAATATTATTTGAACTATAGTGATGTTGCAGGCAGGACCATACAATACATTTTTCTGGAGCTGTTTAAAGATTATACTGAACTTAAAGCTGAAGTTCTTGCTTCATCATGTTTTATTAACGATGGAAAAGGAAACTTTACAAGAGTTGATCTGCCGGATGAACTACAGTTAGCCCCTGTAATGTCATTTTCAAATGGAGCAGCACCTGGAACTTTTATTGCCGGCGGCAATTTTTATGGCACCATCCCTTATGAAGGACGTTATGATGCTCTATTACCAACAGCATTTTCTTTCAATAAAACTTCAGGGTCTTTTGTTACAGGTTTTACTATCCAGGATTTTGATGGAGAGATAAGAGATATAAAATGGATAAATACAGCAGGTAATAAAAAGCTGTTACTATTTGCAAGAAACAATAAAGAATTAATTTTTTTAAAGGACAAAACAGGACAACCATTCTGAACTAAAAAACCAAAAATGAAAAGAACTATTTATGCAGCTCTTGCTGTATTCATGTTTGCATGCACTGAAAAGGAAAAAAGTACAACACAACAAACTTTTTCTATAAATGGCAAGAAAGTAAATGTATATACCACTGCGGATAGTACCGATATGCGTATGGCATCGAATGGAAATTTAGAGTTTAAACAAAAAGGCCAGCCTTTTGAAAATGAAATTTCAGTTTTTGTTGATCCATCCAAAACTTACCAGGAATTTTTGGGTATAGGCGGGGCACTTACGGATGCCGCAGCAGAAACATATGCAAAACTGCCAAAAGATAAACAACAGGAATTTCTCACAGCGTATTTTGATAAAGAAAAAGGAATTAGTTATACACTGGCAAGAACAAATATTCATAGCTGTGATTTTAGCAGCGACACTTATACATATGTTACGGATGGTGATAAGGATCTAAAATCATTCAATGTTGAACACGATAAAAAATACCGCATTCCTTTTATTAAAGAGTCAATAAAAGCTGCTGGTGGGAAACTTACATTATTTGCAAGTCCGTGGAGCCCGCCTGCATGGATGAAAGACAACAATGATATTTTACATGGAGGAAAATTAAAGTCTGAGTTTTACCAACCCTGGGCCAACTACTATGCAAAATTTATAAAGACCTATGAAAAAGAAGGGATCCCGATCTGGGGCATTAGCATTCAGAATGAGCCGATGGCAACTCAAAAATGGGAAAGTTGTCTTTATACTGCAGATGAAGAAAAGGATTTTCTGAAAAATTTCCTGGGTCCGACCATGCAAAAAGAAGGTCTATCGGATAAAAAAATAATTATGTGGGATCATAATCGTGATCTCATTTATCAACGTGCAGAGACTTATTTCAGTGACCCTGAAGTTGCAAAATATGCATGGGGGATCGGGTTTCATTGGTACGAAGACTGGAGTGGTGGTGAGCAAATGTTTGGAAACCTAAAAAAAGTTAACGACGCTTTTCCCGATAAGCCATTATTGTTTACAGAAGGGTGCAATGGCCCATTTAATATGCAAAAGATAAATGACTGGGACTGGGGTGAACGTTATGGCAAATCAATGATCAATGATTTTAATGGTGGTGCAGTTGGCTGGACAGACTGGAATATTTTACTGGATGAGACAGGCGGTCCCAACCATGTTCAGAATTTTTGCTACGCTCCTGTTCATGCCGATACAAAGACCGGCCAATTGATCTATATGAACACCTATTATTATATAGGACACTTTTCAAAGTTTATCAAACCCGGCGCAAAGAGAATTATAAGTAGTCCTAGTCGTAGCCAATTAATTTCAACTGCATTTCTAAATCCGGATGGAACAATTGTTGTAGTTGTTATGAATGACAGTACGAAAAAAACACCTTTCTTTTTATGGATAAATGGAATGGCTGCTGAAACGACGGCCTTACCTCATTCAATTAATTCTTATGTAATAAGATAAAGCTTGAGAAAGATATTTTATTATAGTTGTTTTACCTTTTTGTTGCTGCATTTTATTTCTTGTAGTGACAAAAGCTCTCCGCCCCCTCCTGCTCCAACTCCAAAACCAATAACAGTAAAAAATATATGGATCAATAGTTCTGTGTTTGATTATACAATGTATGGGACAACATTACAACCAATAATCAAAGTAGAATTTACCGAACCAGTTAAGCTATCTTCTGTAGCTTCATCTGTTAAAATAGCAAATACGAATGGACTAGAAGTTGGAATTACAACAACTCTTCAAAATCACGACTCAGTTTTGGTGGTTCAGCCATCTGCCCCTTTAAGTTATTTATCAAAGTATAATTTCATGATCACTTCAGGCCTCAGATCATCTACCGATGGATCATTTTCGCCAGAGGTCAATAAAAATTTTGTTACAAAAATTGATTCTTCAAGAAAGTTTCCTGCCATTTCTGATAACGCCTTGCTTGATCTCATACAACAACAAACTTTTAAATACTTCTGGGATTATGGTCACCCTGTAAGTGGTCTTGCAAGAGAAAGAAGTAATGCAACACCCGAAGTTGTTACATCAGGTGGATCTGGGTTTGGAGTAATGGCAATTGTTGCAGCCATCAATCGTGGATTTATAACAAGATCCCAGGGATTAGCAAGGTTGCAAACGATCGTTTCATTCCTAAAAAATACAGCCCCGAAATTTCATGGAGCATTTTCTCATTGGTTGAATGGAACTACAGGGGCAGTTGTTCCATTCGGACCAAATGACGATGGCGCCGATCTTGTTGAAACTTCATACATGATGATGGGCTTATTAACAGCCCGCCAATTTTTTAATGGTGCAGATGCTGGTGAAACAACACTCCGAAATGATATAAATACATTATGGAATGGTGTTGAATGGGATTGGTTTCGCCAAAATGGAAAAAAAGTTTTGTACTGGAACTGGAGTCCTAATACAGGTTTTGCAGTAAACGTTCCGATACAGGGATGGAATGAAACCTTGATAACTTATGTGCTGGCTGCTTCTTCACCAACACATTCAATACCAAAAGCGGTTTATGATAGTGGTTTTGCAAGAACCGGTGCAATGGTAAATAACAACACTTATTATGGCTATCAATTGCCACTAGGTCCTGCACACGGAGGTCCATTATTTTTTGCGCATTATTCTTTTCTTGGTATCAAACCCACAAGCTTGGTTGATTTCTATGCAAATTATCAAACACAAACTGTTAATCATACAAAGATCAATTATACTTACTGTGTTACAAATCCCAAAGGCTGGTTTGGATATAGTGACAGTTGCTGGGGATTGACAGCAAGTGATATTCAAAGTGGATATGCGGCCAGTTCTCCAACAAATGATCTAAGTTATATTGCTCCAACCGCAGCTGTTTCATCGTTGCCATATACACCAACAGAAAGCTTGAAAGTTTTAAAGTTTTTCTATTATGTATTGGGTGACAAAATTTGGGGGCAATACGGCTTCAAAGATGCATTTAGTTTACAGAATCTTTGGTTTGCCGATTCTTATTTAGCCATTGACCAGGGACCCATTATTGTAATGATCGAAAATTATCGAAGCGGCTTATTGTGGGATTTGTTTACAAGCTGCCCGGAAGTAAAAGCAGGAATGTTATCATTAGGTTTTAGTGCACCTTATTTATAATATAAAACCAGTAACCGATGTTGAAAGTTATTTTATTTGCAGTCATTTCACTTATCTTATGTTATTGCACATCGCAAAAACAAAATAAAGAAGCAACAGTTGCCAGGATATCAATTTCTGACTCAGCTTTATTAGATTCAGTTCAATGGCAAACAATAAAATATTTTACAGATGGAGCAGAACCTGTGAGTGGTATGGCTGCTGAAAGAATTCATACAGACAATAATTACCCGGAAAAAGATAAACACATCATCACCAGTGGGGGAAGCGGTTTTGGCGTTATGGCTTTGATCGTGGCGATTGAAAGGAAATTTATTTCAAGAGATGAAGGATTACAGCGTTTAGAGAAGATCGTTCATTTTTTAGAAACCGCAGATCGTTTTCATGGTGTATGGCCTCATTGGTGGAATGGTGAAACCGGCAAAGTAAAACCGTTCAGCAAAAAAGATGACGGGGCCGATCTTGTAGAATCATCTTTTATGATGCAAGGCCTGCTTTGTGTACGTCAATATTTTAAAGATGGAAATGAAAAAGAAAAAGCGTTGGCACAACGCATTGATAAATTATGGAAAGAAATGGAATTCGATTGGTTCAGAAATGGAAAAAATGTTTTGTACTGGCATTGGAGTCCAAACTATGACTGGCAAATGAATTTTGCCGTGCGTGGCTACAATGAATGTTTGATAATGTATATACTCGCAGCATCTTCCCCCACACATGGTGTGCCTGCGGAAGTTTATCATGAAGGTTGGGCTGAATCGGGCAAAATAAAATTCCCTCACAAAGCTTTAGGATATGAATTAGGGCTGCGTTACCAGGGAAATCCGCCAAACGGAGCACCATTATTCTGGTCACATTATTCTTATCTCGGTCTTGATCCAAGAGGATTGAAGGACCAATACACCGATTATTGGAAAGAGAACACAAATCATACTTTGATCAACTATACATGGTGTGTAAACAATCCTTTAAAGTATAACGGATATGGCAAAAACAATTGGGGATTAACTGCCAGTTATTCTACAAAATTTTATGCAGCACATGCACCCGATTCAACTAATGACCGTGGAGTGATAACACCAACAGCGGCTTTGTCGTCATTTCCATACACACCTGAACAATCAATGGCTGCATTAAAGCACTGGTATGTTGATATGAAAGATAAATTATGGGGGCCTTATGGTTTTTATGATGCCTTCAGTGAAACAGAGAGTTGGTATCCATTAAAATATTTAGCCATTGACCAGGGACCGATACCAGTGATGATAGAAAACTACAGATCCGGTTTACTTTGGAATCTATTTATGAGTTGTCCGGAAATAAAAAGTGGTTTAAAGAAATTAGGATTCACATCACCTGTCATAAAATAATGTGTTATGGAAAATTTCAATTTAACGCCTGGGCAGATCTCTTCTTATCAACGAGATGGATACCTCATTGTAAAAAATTTTTTGAGCAATGAGGAAATAAAGAAGCTACAGGCAATCGCATTTGAAGATGGTATAATGCGAAAACATGCCTTTGACCTGAATGACCAAACAGGTAAAAAAACAAAGCTTACACTTTGGTATAAACCCGGTAATGATACTTATGGCTTGCTTACAAGAAGCAACCGAATGATTAGTTCAGTTGATAAGCTGATGGAAGGTGATTCAGCTGTTTGTCATTTTCACAGTAAGCTGATGCAAAAAGAACCAAAAGTTGGTGGTGCCTGGGAATGGCACCAGGATTATGGCTATTGGTACAAGAATGAATTTTTATTGCCGGAACAAATGATGTCTGTGATGATAGCCATCACTGATGCCAATAAAGAAAATGGTTGCCTGCAAGTTATTGAAGGATCGCATAAAATGGGAAGGATCGAGCATGGTTTTGCAGGTGAGCAGGTCGGCGCATCACAACATTATGTTGACCTTGCTTTGAAAACAATGGAGTTGATATATGTAGAAATCAATGCAGGCGATGCATTATTTTTTCATTCTAACATATTACATCGTTCCGAAGCCAATACGTCTGGTTCAGCAAGATGGTCGCTGATAGCCGTGTATAATCGTGCTGCGAATGTTCCATATAATGAACCATCACAATCCAGTACCATTCCGGTAGATGTAGTGCCTGATGAAGCCTTGCTGAAATGGAATGCAGAAACTATCGATGATAATGCTAACTTTCTTGAAAAGGAAAAGGACGAAGCGCTTAAATAATTCATGAATAGATTTTTTTCATCTGACCCTTTATGGCAAACGGCCGGTCTTGCTTTAGTAAGATCGACTGTAGGTGCTTTTCTTATTTATCATGGATGGGAAATGTTCGACGAAACAATTGTAGATCGTTACCTCAGCTGGGATCAATTCAAACATCCCTACGGAAAATTTTTAGTGTATAGTGGCAAAACGGGGGAGCTTATCGCAGGCATTTTACTTGTTCTTGGCCTGTTTACACGACTTGCATGTATTATTATGATCGGCATCTTTAGTTACATTACATTTTTTCTTGGCAAAGGAATTATCTGGTATGATGATCAGCATCCGTTTTTGCTTGTTTTGTTCGGTTTACTTTTCTTTTTTACCGGTCCTGGAAATTTTAGCTTAGACAAAATGATATTAAAAAAAAATTGAAATGATTTTTATGAAGTCATCTTCAGTACTACTATCATCGTTCCTTGCGACGCTCCGTTCAATGTTCTCCTCGTTTATCAACAATAGCGTCGCAGTTTACCCTGGGCTTGTCGAAGGGTCGAACACTTGTGCTCCGGCAAATCTGTTCAACAAACTATGCAAGATTCTTTTACTATTCACTCTTAACTATTCACTCTTAACTATTCACTCCTTCGCTCAACAAAAAACATACTGCAACCCGATCAATATAGATTACGGCTACACTCCTATTCCAAATTTTTCAGAATGGGGTCGGCACCGTGCCACTGCAGATCCTGTAATTGTTCTTTACAAAAACGATTATTATTTATTCAGCACTAATCAATGGGGTTATTGGTGGAGTAGTGATATGCTGAACTGGAATTTTATCTCCAAAAAATTTTTACGTCCATGGAATACCGGAAACTATGATGAGCTCTGTGCTCCTGCTGTTGGGATCATTGGAGATACCATGATCGTTTTCGGTTCTACATACACGAGCAAGTTCACAATATGGATGAGCACTGACCCAAAAGCAAATGAATGGAAACCATTAGTTGATTCATTTGAGATCGGTGGTTGGGATCCTTCTTTTTTTACTGATGACGATGGTCGTTTATATATGTATAATGGCAGCAGCAATAAATTCCCGATGTATGGTATTGAACTAAATCGAAAAACATTTCAACCAATTGGTACCAGAAAAGAAATGTATTTGTTAGAGCCCTGGCGTTTTGGCTGGCAAAGATTTGGAGAACATATGGACAACACTTTTCTCGATCCTTTTATAGAAGGCTCGCATATGACAAAATACAAAGGCAAATATTATTTGCAGTATGGTGCCCCGGGCACAGAGTTCAGTGGCTATGCAGATGGTTTACTATTAGGCAATGGACCGCTTGGGCATTTTGAAGCAATGTCAGATCCATTAAGTATAAAATTGGGTGGTTTTGTTCGTGGTGCCGGTCATGGTGCTACTTTCCAGGACAGGTACAATAATTACTGGCATGTATCGACAACTGTCATCTCGGTAAAAAACACATTTGAACGAAGACTTGGAATTTGGCCAACAGGCTTTGATAAAGATGACAGGATGTTTTGCAACACTACCTTCGGAGATTACCCTCATTATTTACCCACTGCTAATCCTGCAGGTTCAGCTTATGGCACTGATGGTAAATCAAAATACTTTACTGGTTGGATGTTGCTTAATTATAATAAGCCTGTTCAGGTATCTTCAACTTTAGGCGGTTATCATGCAAACAATGCTGTAGACGAAATGATAAAAACTTATTGGAGTGCAATTACAAGTGATAAAGGAGAATTTATTCAAACAGATCTCGGGAATATTTCTACCGTAAATGCAATACAGATCAACTACGCCGACCAGGATGTAACATTTTCAAAAGAGATGGATTCAATTTTTTTAGGAAAAACAAAAGGACTTTATCATCAATACAAACTTTATTATTCAACAGATGGCAAAAAATGGATTGTGCTGGTTGATAAAAGCACTAATCAAAAAGATGTCCCGCATGATTATATAGAATTAGAAAATCCTGTACAGGCACGATTTATTAAGCTTGAAAATATTCATATGCCTACGGGCAAGTTCGCAATTAGTGGTTTACGTGTTTTTGGGAATGGCAATGGCGCTAAACCAGATGCCGTAAAAGGATTTATTGTGCTTCGCACTGAAAAAGATAAACGCAGCGCTTTTATAAAATGGAAGCCTGTTGATAATGCCTTTGCTTACAATATTTATTATGGTACTGCAACAGATAAATTGTACACAAGTATCATGATACATTCAAACAACGAGTATTGGATGAAGGCAATGGATTCACAAAAAACATATTACTATTGTATCGAAGCCATTAATGAGAATGGGGTTTCCGAAAGATCAAAAATCATAGAAGTAAAATGAGATATTTTTTATACATATCGTTATTCATTTTAGTAGCATGCGGCAACAATAAGCAAGATAACCAAACAACAGCAAATCATCCTCCGTTCTGGAATGATATCCAAAAATTCAAAAAACAAGACTCAATTTCTTTTCCTCCCAAGAATGCAATTCTCTTTATTGGTAGCTCCTCTTTTACCAAATGGACGGATGTACAAAATTATTTTCCTGGTTATACAATCATCAATCGGGGTTTTGGTGGATCGACTTTATTGGATCTGATCAGGTATGAGAATGATATAATCTTTCCATATCAACCAAACCAAATAATTATTTATTGTGGTGAAAATGATCTGGCTTCTTCAGATAGTATTACTTCATTAATGGTAGAAGATCGGCTCATGATCTTATATTCTCATATTAGAAACAGATTAGGAAATGTTCCGGTTACATTTATTTCTATCAAACCAAGCCCAAGTAGAAGGCACCTGATGGAGAAAATGAGAACTACCAATGGTTTTATCAAAGCTTACTTGTCAACTCAAAAAAATACCGGGTTCATCGATGTTCATTCAAAAATGTTAAATGACACAGGACAGCCTATTCCCGAGATATTTTTAAACGACAGCTTGCACATGAATGCCAAGGGATATACCATCTGGCAAAAAGCAATACAGCCATTTTTACTCAAAGACTAAAACTATACAGATGAAAAAAATTCTTTTGATCAACATCCTGTTTGTTTCGCTTAGTGCTTTTGCACAAACACAAGATGCAAAAATGAAAACTTATATTGATGCACTGATGAAAAAAATGACACTAGATGAAAAGATCGGGCAATTAAATTTGTTGACGCCGGGTGGAGGTATCGCAACAGGTGCTGTTGTTAGTAGTGATGTTGAGCAAAAGATCAAAGAAGGAAAAGTGGGTGGTTTATTCGGTATCATCGGCGTGGAAAAAATAAAGGAGGCACAGAAACTTGCAGTTGAAAATTCACGTTTAAAGATCCCTTTGCTATTTGGTTCTGATGTTATTCATGGTTATAAAACAACTGTGCCGACACCGCTTGGATTATCTGCAAGCTGGGATATGAAACTGATCGAACATAGTGCAAGAGAAGCTGCCATTGAAGCAACAGCAGATGGCCTTTGCTGGACATTTTCTCCAATGGTTGATATTGCCCGTGATCCACGTTGGGGCCGCATTGCTGAAGGCGGTGGTGAAGATCCTTATCTCGGTTCGCAGATTGCAAGGGCAATGGTAAAAGGATACCAGGGAGATGATTTGAGTAAGAATAATACAATGATAGCATGTGTAAAACATTTTGCATTGTATGGCGCTGCCGAAGCTGGTCGTGATTATAATACAACTGATATGAGTCGTGTAAGAATGTATAATGAATACCTACCTCCGTATAAAGCAGCAATTGAAGCCGGTGTTGGCAGTGTGATGAGTTCATTTAATGAAATAGATGGCGTACCTGCAACAGGTAATAAATGGTTGCTAACGGATCTGCTTCGCAAACAATGGGGCTTTAAAGGTTTTGTTGTTTCCGATTATACTTCAGTAAATGAAATGATAGCACATGGCATGGGTGATCTGCAAACGGTATCAGCTCTTGCATTGAACGCTGGCCTGGATATGGATATGGTTGGAGAAGGATTTTTAACAACAACAAAAAAATCCCTGGCAGAAGGAAAAGTGACACAAAAACAAATTGATGATGCCTGCAGAAGAATATTGGAAGCAAAATATAAACTTGGTTTGTTTGATGATCCCTATCGTTATTTAAATGAAGAAAGAGCAAAGCAGGAAGTGTTGACGGCAGAAAGAAGAAAACAAGCAAGAGAAATTGCCGCACACACTTTTGTTTTGCTGAAAAATAATAACCAGGCTTTGCCATTAAAAAAGTCCGGAACGATTGGTTTAATAGGCCCATTGGCAAATGATAAAAGCAATATGTTGGGCACATGGGCAGTATCAGGAGATCCGCAAATGTCTATACCTGTTTTAGAAGGAATGAAAAATGTGGGTGGCGCAGGTGTAAATATTCTTTATGCAAAAGGCGCCAATATTTCTGACGATACTTTGTTTGCCAAAAAAGTAAATGTATTCGGAACAAGGATCGATATTGATAAACGCAGTACGGAAGAAATGCTGACTGAAGCATTGAATGTTGCCAACAAGTCTGACGTACTTGTGGTCGTGGTTGGTGAAGCATCTGAAATGACTGGCGAAGCTGCAAGCCGCACTGATATCAGAATTCCTGAAAGCCAGAGATTCCTGGTAAGAGTATTATCAAAAACGGGCAAACCTTTGATAGTAGTTGTAATGACTGGTCGTCCATTGGCATTGACTGAAGAAAATGAATTTGCAACTTCTTTGATCGTTACATGGCATGCAGGCATTGAAGCAGGCAATGCGATCGCTGATGTTCTGTTTGGGAATTATAATCCATCCGGAAAACTTTCGGCTACATTTCCAAGAAATCTTGGGCAGGTTCCTATTTATTATAATCATAAGAATACCGGCAGACCTTCTGCTCCCAACTCTCCAAAGTTTCAATCCAATTATTTAGACGTACCAAACTCTCCATTGTTTCCGTTTGGCTATGGCCTGAGCTATACTTCTTTTTCTTATGGTGATCTATCGGTCAGCAAAACCAATCCAAAAGGAAATGAAAAGATCACAGCATCAATAACCGTTACAAATAATGGGAAATATGATGGAGAAGAAGTTGTTCAATTATATATACGTGATGTTGTCGGAAGCATTACAAGACCATTAAAAGAATTAAAAGGATTTCAGAAAATAAATTTAAAAGCTGGTGAATCAAGAACCGTGTCTTTTACCATTTCACCCGACGATCTGAAATTTTATAATTACAATCTCAAATATGATTGGGAGCCCGGCGAGTTTCATATCATGATCGGCGGAAATTCTGATGATGTAAAAATGGTGAAGGTTAATTGGGGCAAATAGAATTCAGGACAAATTTGGACGGACGGAAAAATAATCGCACAATTAATTTAGACAACAGATACTTGAATTAACATTAAAGCGCCTTATTAATATCGATTTGCCCGGAATAGGGTTGTAACAGATTCCGGGTCTTAAAGGTCTTTATTCCATTAACTGATCTATTCGATTTTCTGTATTTAACCTCTACGAAAAAAGAATCTATTTGATGAAGATCATACGTAAAATCGTTGTCTTCGATTGTAGCCAAAAGAGGCGAATTCCAGGCTGTTTCCATTTGTTCCGTTTCATCCAGTAGCTTGAATTGTAATATAGTCATTCGCCAAAATAATTGATTATTGTCACTTTAAAACTGAGCCTCAAAAAAAATGACTTTCGACAATTTAAAATGTAGAATTAATTCATAACACTTGTTAGGGGAAACAAAGCTTTGCAACTCTCATCGGTTGTTATTGTTAACGAACTAAATTTGATATTTGAACTTCTTTGAACACCAACAATGATGTAACCAATTAGATCGGTATAATGATCTTATCATTTGCTTCTTTACCCCACCACTCTTGTTTATCAAGATTGAGAAAGATTATTTTGAATTTTGTATTCCTGTTATTCATTGCAGAATAATAGTACTTCTTTATATCTTTCACCTGTAACCTGCTTCCAAAGAATTTTGCAAATGGAAGAATCAAAATAAAATCGGCATCTGAGTCTTCAATTACCTCTCGTCTGTTCCCTTTTAATGTATAAAATAGCTCATTTAAGTTCAGAAAATTTAGCTTAATAGTATCCCTGTTAACAGTATAATTTTTTTTAATTTCCTCAAGCTCTCGTTTACTTGCTGTACCAATTTTCCTGGCATCTTCTTGAGAAACAGTATAGGATTCTGAAATGATAAAGCTGTCTAACGTATTGAATAATTCAGTTTCAGGATTCACTTTAGATAAGTACACATCAACCCCCTCGGGGCAAAACTTACCATTGCTGAAACCTGCTGCACGAAACTTTCCTGTTCTTTCAAATAACAACGGTGACTGTGAAAATGCCGGGAAGAAAAAATTAAACCCGATCGTATCAACGCTTACTACTTCATTTGCAGGTAAATCATTTTTCTTAAACCATGCGAGTATTGACTGTTCGTCTTCAATGCGGGGCTTTTTTGCACCATAAACGTTTTTAGCGATAAAAGAACAATTCGAAAAAGAAAAAAGAATGATAATATAAAGAAAGGCTTTACCCATGATTTTAGGGTTGAATCAAAGCCTTAATAAGAAGTAAAGTTCCAGAAAAAGATAGATTAATAACAATAAAAAAACGACCCCCAAGTATACATAAGCAGTCAGAAATTATTTTAGGGGTCGCTTTTTATTTTCACCTTGCCTGCCCGATAAGAGTACCCGGCGGGCTCCCGATTTGTTCGGGATAAAACCAACTATGCAAGCAAGACAACCCGAATTCTACTTTCGCTGCTTCGGTTTTCCCATCCATACCCGTTTCCCCTGTATTATTCTTACCAAATACATGATTAGTACGAAAATAAAGAAGAAAGGGCCCAGGAACCCAAAGATTGCCCACCATTTGGTTCCATAAAAGTTTGCCATGGGTCGTTTTAATCTTTCCGCGATCAGGTACATACTTGGCACCATCATCAGCGTTAAGAAAAAGGCGAATATCAATCCGAAAATGATGGTCCATGAGAGAGGACCCCAAAACACCACGCTATCTCCTCCAAAGAATATTTTAGGATTCAAATGCTGGAAAAGGGAAACGAAATCAATATTAAAACCAACCGCCAGTGGCAACAAACCGAGTATCGTTGCAACAGCGGTCAGCAACACCGGTATGATCCTGATCTTACCCGCCTGTATCGCTGCTTCTCTTGTTCGCATACCTCTTCCTCTCAATTCATCAGTAAATTCTATCAAAAGAATTCCGTTCTTGATTACAATACCAGCCAATCCAACAATACCTACACCCATCATGATGGTAGAGATCGTCATACCTGTGATAGCATAACCAAGCAATACACCAATGACCGAGAAAAAGATTTCAGTGATCACGATAAATGGTTTGCTGAGACTGTTGAACTGCAAAACAAGGATCAGGAAAATTATTCCTAACGCATAAAGCAATGCACTCCCTAAAAATTTTTGCGTTTCCAGTTCTTGCTCGCTTTGTCCGCTTTGCCTTATGTTAACATCAGCCGGTATTTTTTCTTTCTGTTTAAAGTCATTTATCACCACGGCCAGGTCAGCATTTACTTTTGGCACCATGGTAGGATCCAGCACATTACTTTGTAATTGTATCGTTCTTTTTACATTCTTACGTTTTACACCACCGGTTGTGTTTGTATAATCAACAGTTGCTACAGCACTTACTGGTATGGATTTTACCCGCATCGTATTCATATCCATGAATGTGATACGCATATTCAGCAGGTCTGTGATATTATTGCGAAGCAGGTCCGTATAACGAAGCTGTATCTTATATTCATCTTCGCCGTCCTTCAGCTTACTTATTTCTTTACCAAACACGGCCGTTCTTATTTCCATTCCTATTTGTCCCGTACTTAATCCTTCCAGCATAGCTCTTTCCCTGTCCACATTCACTGTTATCTCCGGATTATTCAAGTCCACATCAGCTTGCAAATTCTCAATACCATTGATATGGTTTGTATCAAGGTGGTTCAGCAATTTTGTAGCAACCGCAGCAATACTCTCAAAATTATCACCCGTCACTTCAATATTTACTGGAGGATCAGTCGGCGGACCGCCATCTTCCTGTGCCACTTCAACACTCGTACCTGGTATTCCTTTTACCTGTTCTCTTATCTCATCCATGAATGGTCTTGTCTTCTTACCATTTCTATGCGCATATTCAATAAATGAAACCTGTATCCTTCCAAGATTAGGTTGCACACTACGGTTATTATCTCTCGGGTTATTGGCGCTTACAGCAATATTGGTAATAACACTTTCAACAATGCCACCAGGCTTTCCAGGAAGTTCTTTGTCAAGGATTTTATAAACTCTTTTTTCCAATAATCGTGTAATGCTATCCGTGTATTTTACATCAGTACCTACCGGCATTTTCAAATACACATAAATAAAATTTGGATCGCCACTTGGGAAGAAGGTTGTTTTATTTCCACGCATTATCAGGAACCCGAGAGAAAGAATAAAGACAACAAACAACGATATAAACATCCAAACCGGCCTTGTTCCTTTTAATACCCAGCGCAACAGTTTTTCATAACTGTTCATCAACTTTGGTAATACTTTATGCTGGAATCCATGGATCACACCATTCAGAACATACGTATTGAACAACATGAGTATCGCTAGCAGGAATAAGAAATTTCCAATCCCCGGGCTACCCGAAAGATGAGATAACAAGCCAACGATTATAAATAACCAGAGAAATTTATTTTTAAATATTGCTTTTTTCGGCTTTTCAAACTCCTTTCCTTCGGGTTTCATAAAGCTTACTGCAAACACCGGGTTGAATATAAACGCCACGATCAATGATGCGGCCAGTGTAAGAATAAGTATCGTTGGCAGGTAGATCATAAACTTACCGATCAAACCTTTCCAGAAAAGTAATGGGAAGAATGGAGCCAGTGTAGTAGCAGTACCCGCAAGAACCGGGATAAATATTTCACCGGCTGCTTCTTTAGCAGCTTTTACAATATTTACCTTTCCATTATTATATATCCGGTGCGTATTCTCAATTACTACGATAGCATCATCAACAATGATCCCCAATCCAAATAATAAAGCAAAGAGTACAATGAAGTTTAATGTGACCGTTGTACCAATGATAAGATCTGCCACAGGTAAAAACATGAAAGCAACAAAGACGCTCAGCGGTACACTCAGCGCCACGAAGAACGCATTGGTAACTCCCATAAAGAACATGAGAATGATCATTACCAGGATGAAACCGATCACGATCGTATTCACTAATTCATTGAAAGAAGTTTTTGTAAGCTTGCTTTGGTCACCGGTGATCACCACATTAAGATCATGAGGCAACTCTTCTTTGTCCTGCATGTCTTTTACTGCCGCCTTTATTTTATCAGCTGCATTGATCAAATTTTCACCGGAACGTTTTACGATGTTCAGTGTAATTACATTTTTACCGTCAAGCCTTGCAAAGCTTTCCTGTTCCCTGATGGTGTCTTTCAACTCAGCAATATCTCTTAAGTAAACAGTGGCACCTTGTGCACTACTGCGAACAACTATATTACGCAGATCCATCGCAGTAGCAAACTGTCCTTTCACCCGCAATGTTCTTTTCATTGTACCTACTTCCACCAATCCGCCGGTTATATCCCTGTTCTCCCGGTTCACTGCATTCTCAATATCTGTGAAGCTTACTCTTGCTGCAGTCATTTTATAAGGATCTACATTGATCTGGATCTCTCTTTCAGGTGCACCAACTATTTCCGCTCTTGTAATTTCAGTAAGCTCTTCGAATTTGTCCTGCATCTTATCAGCATATTGCTTCAGTTTTACACCGTCATAATCACCAGTTACATTCACAAACATGATCGGCATTTCACTGAAAGCAAATTCCTGCGCATTCGGTTCCGATGTCAGGTCCGTGGGCAGATCTGTTCTTGCTTTATCAATTGCATCCTTTACTTTTTGTTTAGCCAGTTCTGTTTTTACTTCTGTATCAAACTCCACCACGATCAAACTGTAATCAGTTTGTGAAGTGCTCTGGATCTTATTGACCTTTGCTCCACTGATCCCTTTCAATTGTTTTTCGATCGGTCTTGTTACCAGATTCTCTATATCTTTTGGCGAGTTGCCTACATATACCGTGGCAACAGAAATAGTTGGAACTACAATGTCAGGGAATTGTTCCTTTGGCATTGTATTGAACTTGACTAGTCCAAGCACAGTAACAATGATGGCTACAATATAAATAGCGGTCCTGTTATCAATGCTCCAGCTTGTTGGCTTAAATTCTTTAATTTTTTTTATGGCCTTCTCAAAAACATTCATAGAAAAAAATTTTTAGTCATCATTTGGTTTTCTGCTCATCTTCACTTACAAGTTTATCCTGAGCTTGTCGAGGACACACTTGTACTTTCTGTATTTCTATTCAACATCACTTCATCAACTTTTTAGTTTGTTGAAGTGACAATTGTCTGACCGTCATAAACGGATTGATATCCTTCTGTAATTATTACATCTGCGGCAGTCAGGGAGCTTCCTTTTATTTCCACTATACCGCCAAAGTTTTCACCCACAATTACCTGTTTCTTTCTCGCTTTCAATACGTCTCCTTCTTTCACCGCAACATATACATACTTTCCTTTTTCATCCGTTTGCACTACGTTTACCGGGATCGTAATAGCGTTTGGGGCAGAGTAATCTTTTATTTTCACATGTGCCACCTGGTTTACTCTTAATCCTGGTAGTGAAGGAATTTTTGCTTCAGTGGTAAAAGCTCTTGAAGTAGAAGTAATACTAACGCCTAAAACATTTATCACTGCATTCAATGTATCGATGCCTGCATCAGGAATTGATATCAATAGTTGTGAACCTTTCTTTACATGAGTCTGGTAATTTTCAGGCACATCAGTTACCACTTTCATACTGCTGCTGTTTACAATTACCAATTGTGGAGCAAGAGCTCCGGCAGTGAAGATCTCCCCTACCTTAATATTTACCTGGTCAGCAACACCACTGATGGGCGCATATACAAATGATGTTTTCCAGTTTTCATTGAGTGTAGCCATTTGTCTTTCCAGGTTATCAACAGAATTTTTCGCAGTTATTAATTGTACTTCGGTACCAATACCCTGGTCCCACAAATTTTTCTGGCGGTTATAAATATTCTTAGCATAGTCAAGCTGTGTTTTGACCCCTTCCATCTGCTGCAACATAATAGCATCATCAAGTTTTAAAAGCAACTGCCCTTTTTTTACATTGTCACCTCTTTTTACATGTATTTCCCTTACCTGTGCCGGCATTCCACGAGGAGTGACAACAACAACATCAGTGGCATCCACTCTTCCCTGTAGTTCTATATAATGCACAAAATCCTGCTGTGTTACGGGTGTCACTGCCACCAGCTTTGCTTTGTTCTTTGAAGCAGGATCAAGTTTTGCGATTTCTTCTTCCAGCGCTTTAATATCTGTTTCCAGCTTTGTCTTGTCGCCTTTCAGCTTTTCAAGTTTTACTTTCTTATCATTCAAGTCGCCTTTTGAATCTTTTGCACCGCCACTGCATGATGTAATGATCATTGCGGTTGCAATTGCCAGGATCGTCAAAAATTTATTCATGGTTTCCGGTTTTATTTGAATTAAGTTTTCTCTATTATAATTTTCCAAGTGATCTTATATAAACTATTTTGGCAAGCACTGCATCATACAATGCCCTGAAATAATTTGATTGTGCCTGCTGCAGGTCTGTATCTGCCTGCAATGTTTCAATACTTGAACCAACACCGTTATTATATTTCGTTTTTACAGTATTAAATACTTTTTGGGCTAACTCCATGTTCTTTTCCTGCGCATCCATTGCGAGAATAGAATTGATCAACGTATTCTTTGCTACTGCTCTCTCCAGGTCAATCCCTTTTTTTGTTTCATCAAGTGTGTTCTGAACTTTTTCTAACGTAAACTCAGATTGTTTGATCTTATTTTTTTTCTGAAAGCCATCAAAAATTGGAACATTTACAGAAAGACCTACAACATTAGTGTTGTACCAAAACCAGGGTTTATTGCTGCCTTCCGAGCTCCGCTGACCGTTATAATTATAATTATAAAATGCAGACACTGTCGGGTAATAAGAAAGTTTATAACGACGTATATCATATCCCTGCAGTTTTACAGCGCTGTTAAGCAATTTCACCTCATTCCTGTCCTCATATTTAAAATCTTCATCCAATACTTCCCTTTTAATAAGATCAGGGGTAAGAACATCTTTTAAAACAATACTATCAGCCTGTGTAACTCCCATATTCCTTTTTAACATTGCCATCCCCATTGTTACTACATTTTGCAATTGGATCTCTGTCATCTTTGTATTATTTAAAGTCACCGTCGTTTTATCTATATCCAATTTTTCGACAAATCCATTCTTAAACATTTCATTCATCTCCGTAGACAGCTTTTCTAATCTCTTTATACTTTCCTGAACATATTGCAATTGCTTTTGCGAGATCAACACAGCATAATAACTTCTGTAAACTTGTTCTTTTACTTTGTCCTCAGTCACTTTTAGCTGAAGGTTACTGTTCACCAATAACTCATCTCTTGCCTGTAAGCCAACAAACACCTGTGGCTCGAACAACAGTTGATTTACGGCGAGGCCACCGTTCATATTCCACGGTGTTATAAAGCTGAAATTCCGATACTGAAACTCACCTTGTTTGGTGATCGGGTTTCCAGATCCGTCTTTTACTCCTTCTGACCGCAATACATCATATATCTGTATTTCGGACCCATCTGGAAATTGGATCTGTGGCAAAGACAAATAATGATTTCCCTGAAATGAGCCGCTTACCTGTGGTAGAGCAAGACCAGTGATCTCTTTATTTCTTGCCTCAGCAATTTTATAATCAAGCCGTGCATTTTTAAGATCGGCTAAATTTTTAAATGCTATGTCTACTGCTTCTTTAGCGGTAACCTGGTAAACCTGCGGTTGTTGTGGTTGTTGCGTTTGCTGCGCATTTGTAGTTACCTGTAAAAAGGTAACAAAGATCAAGGTTGTTAATATGGTTTTCGTTAAATATCTCATAGGTCATTTGTTTAATCGTTGTTGCTTATATTTTAAGATTAGTTTGTATCCTTTTAATGTGGCAAGCCCGTATAAAAAATGCTCGAGTATCTCCTGCTGAAGTTTTACAAGATTGAATTTTGAAGAAGGGAATAATTCTGTATTAAAACCCAGCATCAAACTTTCAAGCCTGTATCTTGTCATGATCTCGATATCGATCTCTGGCCGGTAGAGTTCTTCTTTTATTCCTCTTTCGATATTCTTTTTTATCATTTCGTAGAGGAACTTGTTCTTATGCTCAAGAAATTTTTTAAATCCACCCGGGTGATATTTTTCCAGGTCATGCAGCATAGAGGGATTCATGTTCCTGAACATGACTTCTACAAATTCCATCACCCGAAATATTTCTTCAATTGCATTTGCTGAGGCGTCAGTGTCCCTTGTACAACACTCTTGCGAATAGTGAATTTCATCCACCGCGACCGCATCAACCAACTGATCTTTATCCGTGTAATACTGGTAAATTGTTTTTTTTGACATGCCAAGTTGTGTGGCGATCTCATCCATTGTCACAGAACGGATACCGTACCTTCTGAACAATTCGTCTGCTTTCTGTTTTATTCGTTCTTGTATTTCCATAATCTCAAAATCGGGGCACAAAACTAGGGAAACTTTTTTCGTTGCCAAAGTTTCCGTCCATATTTTTTGCCGCTTGTCCATTTTTCTTTGTACTAAATTTGGCTTATGGAAAATGATGGAGCTTTTAAACAACTTCTTCCAAAAGAGGCTTTTAAATGGAAGAAGATAATCCAATACTTCCTTCAGGGATTATTGATCATAGCGCCTTTAGCAATAACTATTTATGCTATTTACTGGGTTGTATCAACGGTCGATAGTTGGGTTCCTATTTTTCGTGAACCGGTCAAAGATGCAACCGGTAACATCACAGGTTATGAAGTAAAGAATTATGGTCTTGGTTTCCTGATCATACTTGCTTTTATAATATTAGTAGGATACCTCAGCTCATTTTTTATTCAATCCCGCTTGTTCAATCTTTTTGATCATTGGCTGGAGAAGACACCAGGGATCAAGTTTATTTATACAAGCACCCGTGATTTTTTTGAAGCATTTGCCGGTGATAAAAAAAGATTTAATAAAGCTGTACTGGCAAATGTTTTTTCTGAAGATGTTTGGATAGTTGGCTTTCTTACGGATGAAGAAATGGACAAATTTGAATTGGGCGCTGATAAAGTTGCGGTATATGTACCGCAGGCATACAATTTTGCAGGTCAACTATATATTTTACCAAGAGCTAAAGTCAAAAAGATCGATAAAATTTCTTCAGGTGAATCTATGAAGTATGCAGTCACTGGTGGTGTAGTTGATCTGACCGATGAAAAAAAGACAGAATTGAAAGAATTGAATTGATCGTTTCAAATAATCTCCATGAGAAAAAGTTTATTTCTTTTCATTTTCTCATTTATATCACTTCATGCTTTTTGCTGGGGCTTTTATGGTCATAAAAAAATAAACTACTTCGCCGTTTTCCTGTTGCCACCGGAAATGATGCAGCTATATAAATCCAATATTGATTTTATTACTGAGCATGCTGTTGATCCAGATATGCGTCGTTACGCAATTGCTGAAGAAGGACCACGTCATTATATCGATATCGATCATTATGGTAATTATCCTTTTAATGAATTGCCAAGAAAATGGAATGATGCTATTGCCAAATTCTCTGAAGATACGTTAATGCAATATGGAATTGTGCCATGGTGGGTGCAAACAATGCTTCATAAATTAACGGAGGCTTTCAAAGAAAAACAACAAGCACGGATATTAAAACTATCTGCAGAGATAGGACATTATATTGCCGATGCTCATGTACCACTTCATGCAAATAGTAATCACAATGGTCAATTCACGGATCAAAGAGGGATTCATGGTTTTTGGGAAAGTCGCATACCTGAATTGCTGGCAGAAAAGGAATGGGATTTTTTTATTGGCAAAGCAGATTACATAAAAAATCCCGGTGACTTTATATGGCAACGGGTTTTAGAAAGTGCAAAAGCATCCGATTCCGTGTTGCTTTTTGAAAAAGAATTGAGTAAGAATTTTTCTCCTGATCAGAAATATTCTTTTGAAGAAAGAAATGGAGTAACGATCCGTCAATACTCTACCGCATTTTCAACAGCCTATGATAAAAAATTAAATGGTATGATAGAAAGAAGAATGAGACAGTCAATTTATGCGATTGCCTGTTTTTGGTACACGGCCTGGATAAATGCTGGTCAGCCTGATCTGAAAAATCTTTCTGGTAAAGAACTCTCTGCCGAGGACCTAAAGGAGCTTGATGAGCTGAATAATGCCTGGAAAAAAGGAGCAATAAAGGGACGGTCCCACGAATAAGGCGTAGTTATACGATTTGATTTCTCTCCCAAAATCTTCATCTTGCACTCCCCTTTTGTATATTTATACATCACTTAAACCAGCCCTTGCTTTATGAAAAATTCATCACTATTCATCGCTGCATTATTATTTTCTTTTATACTTACTGCTCAAACCACTTTAGTCAGTTACAATTCTTCATGGAGGTATCTCGATAATGGAAGTAACCAGGGCACAGCCTGGAGAACTACTTCATTTAATGATGCATCATGGCCGACAGGAGCAGCTGCTTTTGGATATGGAACAAGCGGCATTACTACAACCATAAGTTTTGGAAATAATAACAAGAAAAAAAATATCACTACCTATTTCCGTAAAACGATCAACGTAGCAAATGCATCTTTATACAGCAGTTTTACATTGAATTTAAAAAGAGATGATGGCGTCGTTGTATATATAAATGGAACGGAAAGATTTCGCAACAATATGCCAACCGGTACTATTGCTTATAATACTAAAGCTTCAACAGAAGCAACTGACAATGGGACAACAATACAAACTACAATATTAAATGCTGGCAGTTTAGCAACCGGTAATAATGTGATTGCAGTTGAAATACACCAGGCTGCGAACAATGGTCCTGATCTTTTCTTTGATCTACAATTAAATGGAACATCTGATGTAACACCACCTACTGTCACCTCTTATTCCCCAACTGATAATTCAACCAACGTTTCAAATTCCCCCAACCTGGTTCTTACTTTCAATGAGAACATTCAAAAAGGATCTGGAAATATATTGGTGAAAGAAGGCGGCGTTACAACACAAACAATTGATGTATCATCTGCCGCAGTTACAGTTTCTGGAAATACAGCAACGATCAATCCCGCTGATTTTAGTTTTGGCGCAGCCGTTAACATTGAAATTAGTGCCGGCACTTTCAAAGATCTTTTCAATAATAACTATGCAGGCATTGCAGATGCCACTACATGGAATTTTTCTGTAGTTGTGCCTGATGTTACTCCGCCAACAGTTACTGCCTATTCACCAACAGACAATGCAACTCTTGTATCAAGGACATCAAATCTTGTTCTTACGTTTAGCGAAAACATTCAGAAAGGAGTGGGAAATATTTTAGTGAAAGAAGGAGGTGTAACAACTCAAACAATTGATATAACATCTGCAGATGTTACTGTTTCAGGAAATACAGCCACAATAAACCCTGCCGATCTTACTTATAGTGGTGCAGTAAATGTTGAAATAGCAGCAGGGGCTTTCAAAGATCTTTCAAATAACAATTATGCCGGCATTGCTGATGCTACTACATGGAATTTTACTGTAGAAACTGCACCTCCGTCAGGACCACAAACATTAGTGGCGTATGGTTCTTCATGGAAATATCTTGATAATGGAACAAACCAAGGCACTGCATGGAGAGGAACTTCTTTCAATGATGGGGCCTGGGCATCGGGTAATGCACAACTTGGTTATGGAGATGGGGATGAAGCGACCGTTGTTAGTTATGGCACTGATGCTAATAACAAATACATCACTACTTATTTTCGTAAAACAATTTCCGTAAGTAATCCATCTTCATTTACATCTATTTTAGGAAATGTAAAAAGAGATGATGGCATTGCGATCTATGTGAACGGAACAGAAGTTTACAGAAATAATCTTGGTGCTGGCGCAGCCTACAATACACTTGCTACTCTTGCAAGCGACGATGGCGCTACACCGCAAGCTTTTAGTTTTAGCCCGTCTGCTTTTGTGAGTGGAAATAATGTGATCGCTGTTGAAATACATCAAAATGCACTAAACAGTTCTGATATTAGTTTTGATCTCGAGCTGATTGGTACAGATGTAGTTTCATTGACTCGAGGACCTTATATGAATATGGCATTGCAAAACAGTATCGTTATAAGATGGAGAACAGATGCACCAACAAATAGTAAAGTAAGTTATGGAACTACAGCCGGTAACCTTACTCAATCGTTTACTGATAATACAAATACGACAGAACATATTGTTACCTTAACAGGCCTTACAGAAAATACACTTTATTATTATAGCATCGGCTCGACCACACAAACTTTACAGGGTAATGCCAATAATTATTTTAAAACAATGCCTGCTGTTGGTAGCACAGAAAAAATAAGAGTGTTGGCTATGGGTGATATGGGTGATAATTCTGCAAACCAGCTGGCAGTAAGAAATGCCTATTTAAATTTTAATGGCAGCAATTATACAAATGCATGGTTGTTATTAGGTGACAATGCATATGAAAATGGTTTGGATGCAGAATATCAATCCAACTTCTTTAATATTTACCAGGGTAATTTAACAAAGAACCATGTGTTATGGCCATCGCCGGGTAATCATGATTATGCAAACAGCTCTGCTAGACAAGCGGATCATAACATCGCCTACTATAATGTTTTCTCATTGCCTTCAAACGGACAGGCTGGTGGTGTTCCTTCAAACACTGAAGCATTTTATTCTTATAATTATGGCAATGTTCATTTTGTTTCATTAGATTCTTATGGCTGGGAAACCGGCAATACAAGATTGTATGATACGCTTGGTCCTCAAATGGTATGGCTAAAACAAGATCTGGCAGCAAACACACAACCCTGGACAGTTATTTATTTCCACCATCCGCCGTATACAAAAACTTCTCATAACAGCGACACGGAGACGGAATTGATAAATATGAGAAATCGTGTAGTAAGAATATTTGAGCGATTTAAAGTTGACCTGGTTTTAAATGGACATAGTCATGGTTATGAAAGAAGTTTTTTAATAAATGGGCACTATGATGTTGAAAGCACATTTAACCCTGCTTCTCATGCATTAAGCACATCAAGTGCAAAATACAATGGCACAGCAAACTCATGTATCTATGTTAAAAACCCAACTGATGTGCGAAATGGAATTGTATATGTAGTTGCAGGTTCTGCCGGGCAACTAGATGGAACTTCATCTGGTTATCCGCACAATGCAATGTATTATTCAGACGTAAGTGTTGGTGGTGCATTCTTTTTTGAAATAGAAGGAAACAGGCTTGATGCAAAATGGGTTTGTTCGGATGGCGTTATTCGCGATCAGTTTACAATGATGAAAAATGTGAATAAGACAACTAATCTAACAGTTCCTTCCGGCACACCTATACAGCTTGATGCAAGCTGGCTTGGAAATTACAGCTGGAGTACTTCTGAAACGACAAGATCTATTACTGTTTCACCTACCACAAATACAACGTATACGGTAACTGATGGCATTACTTGTTTGACTGACGTCTTCAATATTACTGTTTCAGGTACAAGCCGCAATATATTTACTGATGCAACGATCGAAGCCTCCACAAAAAGTTCGGTAAAGGTTGTCCCAACTCTTGTACATAAAGGGCAACAAGTATCTGTAACTTCTGGTGATATTATTCCGACAGAAATATCTCTGGTTGATATAAATGGCAGGCTGATCAGGAAATTTAACTCACGCCAATCATTTTTTATAGAGACCAACGACCTTCAAAATGGAGTTTATTTCCTTCGGATGAAATTAAAAGGAAAACCTTTTGTTCAGAAGATAGTCGTTTTAGATTAGTAAAGTGAAACTAAATAGAGCCGGGTTTTGATAATCCGGCTTTTTCTTTGGGGTATCCCGCTGCAATTTTGTTTCTTTGCATCTTCGAAAAATTTAAATGTGAAGACAGCAACTTCGATGATCCATAATTTTAATGCCGGTCCATCTGTTTTACCCAAAGAGGTGTTTGAACAAGCCAGCCAGGCAGTAATTGATTTTAATAATACCGGTCTTTCTATTCTTGAGATCGGTCATCGCACCACTTTGTTTCAACCAGTAATGGATGAGGCAAGGAGCCTGGTAAAAGAATTGATGAAACTTGATGATGACCATGAAGTTCTTTTCCTTCATGGCGGCGCTACAACCCAGTTCATGCAGGTGCCAATGAATTTGCTAAATGAAAATGAACTGGCTGCTTATACAGATACAGGCACATGGGCAGTGAAGGCGATAAAAGAAGCAAAATTGTTTGGCCACGTTGAAATTGCAGGCTCATCAAAAGAAACTAATTACACGAGTCTCCCAAAAGATCTGTCTGTAAGTCCTACTGCTGCTTATTTACATATTACAACAAATGAAACGATAGCTGGCACTCAATGGAAAAATATTCCCTATGATTGCGGAGTTCCTTTAGTGGCTGACATGAGCAGTGATATATTAAGTCGTGTTCTTGATTATAACAGGTTTGACATTATTTATGCCGGCGCACAAAAAAATATGGGAGCCGCAGGAGTAAATCTTGTTGTAGTTAATAAAAATATTCTTGGAAAGGTAACAAGACTTCTTCCAACCATTCTTGATTATCGCAATCATATAAAAGAAGGAAGTATGTTGAATACGCCACCCGTATTCGCGGTATATGTTGCCATGCTTACGCTTCGTTGGTTAAAAAATATTGGAGGCGTTGAAGCAATTGAAAAGCTAAATAATTCAAAAGCAGGACTTTTTTATTCAACGCTTGATAGCTTACCAATTTTCAAAGGCATCGTTGTAAAGGAAGACCGCAGTTATATGAATGCAGTATTTGTAATGGATGATCCTTCTTTAGAAAAAGAATTTCTTGATCTGTGTAAACAAGAGGGAATGGTAGGAGTAAAAGGACATCGCAGTGTGGGTGGCTTCAGGGTGTCCATGTACAATGCATTGCAATATGAAAGTGTTGTTGCGATCACTGATCTTATGAAAGAGTTTGCAAAAAAGAAAGGTTAGATTTAAAAATAAGAGATCATAAATTCGGCAACCATTAAACTGCTGATTTTCTTCAATACCACAACCGGGATCTAAATAGTTTACTTGGATTAAAAGCCGGATATCGATTTTAAATCATTAGTTAAATCACCGTGGTCTAAGAAGAAAGGTTAAGATAATAGGATTTTTTTAACTGCACTTATAATCTTAGGTTTTGGTATAACTTTATCAACTACACCAAAACTTAACTATGAAAAAAAGTCTACTCTTAACAACTTGCTATTTATTCCAGATCGTTTTAGTCGCACAAGAAACTTCAAATTCAATCCAACTTTCAGGCGGGAAATCGTGGCATGGTACAGGCGACATGAATGGAATTATTGTGGATGTAAGTTATAAGCACCAGCTTAAAAAACGAATTGATCTTACAAGTGGCATTGCTACAACTATTCATTATAAAAAAGATAAAGGGTTTAATTATCTTTCTCCCGGCTCTTCACCTGAAGAAAGATTACTCAATTTTACCACAGCAGGTATTCAAGTGAACTCGATCTTAAACTATTCATTCGTTCATACAAGAGATAATCAACTCAAGGCTGGTGCGGGGATTCTTTTCAGATTTCAGTCTTCATCAGGTCCTCACAGCTATGCTTATTACCAGGATCCAGGCATTTTTCCAGAACCATTTTATGTATTTTATAATACTGAAAAGCAGAACATTTTTGCAGCAGGGTATACTTTTGGGTTGAGTTTTTTAACCAGGATCTCTTCAAACTATGAAATAGGTTTGAAGGCCCTTTTTCAAAATGATACAAATGCAGATGCCATCACATACATTTCCTTAATAATAGGCAGAAATCTCAGAAGAACTCAATAGAAGATTTTTCATTTAGGCAAACCGGCTAAAGCCAGTTATTTTTGCGCTTCGAAAAATAACTATGGCAGTCATAAAACCGTTCAAAGCTTTAAAACCTAAAAAAGAATTAGCAGAACAAGTAGCTTCAAGACCCTATGATGTTCTTAATTCACAAGAGGCAAAGAAAGAAGCAGCAGGCAATAGCTACTCATTTCTCCGTGTTACAAAATCTGAAATAGATCTTCCGGAAGGGATTGATACGCATAGTGAGCAAGTGTACGATAAAGCCAAAGCCAATTTGGAAATGTTTATTCAAAATGGAACCCTTTTCCAGGAAGAAAAACCTTGTTATTACATCTATCAGCTGATCATGAATGGCAAAAGCCAGACCGGTCTGGTTTGTGTATCCTCCATTGAAGATTATTTTAATGATGTTATAAAAAAACATGAACTGACAAGGCCGGAAAAAGAAAAGGACCGTATCGATCATATGCGTACGATCCGTGCACAAACAGGAAATGTTTTTATGGCTTATCGTGATGTGATGGAAATAAATGCATTGATCAACGGGTGGAAAGCAAAGAACACACCTGAATATGATTTTACAGCAAGCGATGGAATAAAACATACAGTATGGGTGATCAATCGTGATGACGTGATCGGTTCGATCACCAATTTATTTGCAACAAAAGTCCCGAATACATATATCGCCGATGGTCATCATCGTGCTGCCTCCGCGGCTAAAGTAAGCAAGCAATTACCAGATAGCTGGGATGCAAAATATTTTCTTACCACGATTTTTCCTGAAAGCCAGCTGGCAATATTGGATTACAATCGTGTTGTAAAAGACCTAAATGATCTTACAACAGAGGAGTTTATCGGTGCATTACAGGAAGATTTTATGATCACTTATAGTCCGGAGCCGGTAAAACCAGCTGTATTGCATGAGTTTGGTATGTATCTTGAAGATGAGTGGTATATTTTAACAGCAAGAGAAGGAACTTATCGGAATGACCCGATCGGTGTGTTGGACGTAACCATTTTGCAAAAAAATGTGCTTGATAAAATTCTGGATATCAAAGATCCGAGGACCGATACCCGTGTAGATTTTGTTGGTGGTATTCGTGGCCTTGAAGAATTGGAAAAAAGAGTGAATAGTGGTGAAATGGCAGTAGCATTTAGTTTATACCCGGTTACTATTGATCAATTATTTGCAATTGCGGACAGCAATAAAGTGATGCCTCCGAAAAGTACCTGGTTTGAACCAAAATTGAGGGATGGCTTATTAACACACCTGATCTAGCTGTGAAATAATTTATAATCTGTTGTAGAAACTTTATTACAACTTCGCTTTTAATTTATTTTGTACTATGAAAAAACTAGTTTTTCTCTTTTCGTTTTTTGCCCTCACTGTCACTGTTATTGCACAGGATGATCCAAAAACAATGCACCAGACTGCCCGTGGTTTTATGGCACAAGCAGATTGGGACAATGCAATTCTTGTATTAAATCGTTTGTTACAGGGAGATAAAGACAATCTTGAGTATAATAAGGATATGATCCAATGTTATTATTTCAAAAGAGATTATGAAAAAGCAGTGGAAGGAGTAAAGAAGATCGTAAATCGTGATGATGCGGATGTAATGACATTTCAAATAGCAGGCAACGTTTATAAAGCACTTGAAGACCCTAAAGAATGTGAGAAGGTTTATAAAGCAGGTATAAAAAAGTTTCCAAAAAGCGGCCCGATCTACAGTGAGTATGGTGAGCTTTTATGGCAAAAGAAGGATTACAGCGCTATCGATCTCTGGGAAAAAGGAATCGAAATTGACCCAGCTTTCGGCGGCAATTATTACAACGCGGCGCTCTATTATTTTTATACAAAAGACAAGGTATGGAGTCTTATCTACGGCGAAATATTTGTGAACATGGAAAGCCTGAGTCAACGTGGCGCTGCAATGAAAGAACTTTTATTCAAAGGTTATAAAGAAAAATTATTTAGAGAAGCTGACCTCATGAAAGGTGAGGAAAATAATAAAAGTGCTTTTGCAAAATCTTTTCTGCAAGCGATGGGAAAACAAGCTTCACTTGTTTCAAAGGGAGTAACAACTGCATCACTTACTATGGTAAGGACAAGGTTCATTCTTGACTGGTATGAAACTAATGCTGCAAAATTTCCTCTTCGTCTTTTTGATTATCATCAGCAATTATTACGAGAAGGAATGTTTGAAGCTTATAATCAATGGTTGTTCGGTAGCGTAGAAAATCTCACTGCTTATGATAACTGGACGAAGGCACATCTTGACGAATACAGAGGTTTTACTGCTTTTCAAAAGTCCAGGGTTTTCAGAGTGCCACCGGGGCAATATTATCAATCAAAATAACTTCATTTGTCCCGCTTAAGGCGGGACTTTTTTATTCTTTAGATTTTTACCTAATTTGTTAGGAATTCATCCTGAGAACCGCAAAATTTTACAGATGATACCTACACGATTGTTTGAATGCTTGGATCACCAGTTGCAGAAAAATCCATTGCCGGATATGTTCGCTGCAAAAGAAGGAGGCAGTTGGAAAAAATACAGTACTGCTGAAGTAAATGATACGGTGAATCAATTAGCGGCAGGACTTTTACATCTTGGTATTTCTCCAAATGACATGTCGGTTGAAGGAAGAGATAAAGTCGCTATCATTAGTAAAAATCGTCCTGAATGGTTGACGATCGATCTTGCCGTTCAGAAAATAGGAGCTGTACTTGCTCCCATCTACCCTACTATCAGCGTAAATGAGTTACAGTTCATTCTTAATGACTCACAAGCCAAAATAATTTTTGTAAACGACGAAGACCTTTTCCTTAAAGTAAAAAGTATAAAAGACCAGGTCCCGTCGCTGCAACATATTTTTACATTGGAACACGTACCGAATGCTGTTTATTGGAAAGATTGCTTACAACCTGCAACAGCTGAAAAGCTGGAAATGATAAAACGGCTTTCAGATAAAATTTCTCCCAGTGATCTTGCCACCATTATTTATACTTCTGGCACAACCGGAACACCAAAAGGCGTAATGCTTAGCCATCACAATGTGATGAGTAATGTGGTCGATAGCAATTGTGTTTTCCAGGAGATCGGCGTAGAAGGTAAAAGGGCTCTAAGCTTTTTACCATTGAATCATGTTTTTGAAAGAATGGTGAGTTATATCTATATCTATAATAGCGTTTCTATTTACTACGCGGAGAATATGGATAAGATCGGCGACAATCTTAAAGAAGTGAAGCCATTGATCTTTACAACAGTTCCCCGTTTACTGGAAAAAGTTTATGAACGTATAATGGCAAAAGCAGCAACGCTTACTGGTATCAAAAAGAAAATGTTTGATTGGGCATTGGGGCTCGGATTGAAATATGACATTAACAAGAGTCAGGGAATGTGGTATAACATTCAACTTGGCCTAGCGAACAAATTAATATTTAGTAAATGGAGGGAAGCATTGGGAGCTAATGTAAAAGCGATCATTACCGGTTCGGCAGCCTGCCAGGTAAAATTATTAAGAGTGTTTACGGCAGCAAAAGTTCCAATCCTCGAAGGTTATGGCTTGACAGAAACTTCGCCGGTAATCAGTGTGAATAGAATGGATCCAAAGGGCAGAATGTTTGGAACTGTAGGAACATTAATTGATAATGTAGAAGTAAAAATCGCAGAAGATGGCGAGATACTTTGTAAAGGGCCTAACATAATGTTAGGTTATTACAAACGACCAGACCTTACAGGAGAAGTCATCAAAGATGGTTGGTTCCATACTGGTGATATCGGGGTAATGGTCGATAATAAATTTCTAAAGATCACTGATCGTAAAAAAGAGATCTTTAAAACATCTGGTGGTAAATATGTGGCGCCACAGCCTATTGAAAATAAAATGAAGGAATCGAAATACATCGAACAAATGATGGTGACCGGCGCTGAACAAAAATTTACCGGTGCCCTGATCGTTCCTGCTTTTGGCGCATTAAAAGAATGGTGTAATGAACACGGCGTAACATATAATGGCAATGAAAGTATAATTAAAAATGAAAAGGTGTTAGCCTTAATAAAGGACACTGTTGAGCGATATAATCAAAATTTTAACCAGGTGGAGCAAATAAAAAAATTTGAATTGCTGCCGCATGAATGGAGTGTAGAAGGCGGCGAATTAACTCCTACTTTGAAACTAAAAAGAAAAGTGATAATGGAAAAATATAGAGCTGCTGTTGAGAGAATATATTCGTAAAATTTATTTTACAATCATATCCCAGGCTTTTAAAGAAATCAAACAGGTACAACAGCATAAAATAATTGATCACTGTTTTTCCTACCAAATATGATAGATCTCTCTTGAACCGCTAAGATACATTTCATGGTATCCTTTCATCTTTTCTTTCATCTTCTTCATCTCCTCTGTATCTTCTTCATATTTTTTCCAGCTTTCCTCATAAGCTGTAAGACTATCATACTTAGTTACCATTATTACCCTGTTGTACTGACCTGTCACATCAGACATGATGTGAACCAGTTCTTTGTTATTAGCCATAACTTCTTTAAAAAGTTTTGCCAGCTTAGAGGCATTACCAGGCTTGCAGACAAAAGTATCGTGAACGTGGATCATAGTATTAGTATTTAATGTTATGAAATAGACTCTAAAGGTCACGAAGTCTGCGTGATTGAGCAAGAGATTGGAATAATTTACTTGGAATGAATCTGATCCACGTAATATGAGCTGTCAATATTTATGAAATTTCAGGCAGAAAGGTACTTCTGTTGCATTGTTCTAAAGAGCTTAAGGCTGATCAAACAGAACCAAATCAAAAATGATAAAAAACTAATTTTCTGAACGATAGGCAGATAGGTCAATTTACCTGTATGATACAGATAATTGTTTAACGCTATAAGCACCACATTGAGGAGGCCAAAAGCAAAAGGAGCTTTCCATTTGAGTTTGAATAATGCCATCAATGTGCCGATCATCGCAATAAATCCAAAAGAAGAGGAGGTGTTAACTGCAATATCATGGTCAATATTTGCAAGAAGTAAAAATGCAGTGATCATAGAAAGAGATCCCGAAATTTGAATGAGATACTGGTGATATTTTTTTAGGTGAACCATTGCTGGAAACAATAACCAAAAAGCCAAAAGCGAAATGCAAAGTATAACCATAGCGATTACTGCTACAGGTTTGGCAGTATTGACTTGCCCGTTAATTGCTTTATCATATAACAAATTGCACCAATAATTTTTTGTCCAGTTATAGCCTATGGCTGTTTTATCTGCTTCTGAGCCACCGGGATAAAAGATAGCGGCAATAACATAGAGGATAACAAAGAGTATACAACCAATGACGGGCATTAATATCCAAAAATTTCTTGATCGTGTTGTTGATTGAGCCAAACTATCTAGAGTTATCAAAACCTAAATATACCTAGTAAATTCAGTAGTATTGAGATGCTTCCTTCTATGAGCATTTTGTTTTTTATTATCTTCCGTATATAATCAATCAAATGTTCAACATGAGAACCCTTTTTATTGTACTCATTATTGTCCTGGCACCGGTCTTTTTACAGGCGCAAGTAATACAACTCAACGCAAAAAACAATTCGGTTGATTATGGAAGATTAGCAAGGATAGATACTGTGGTAAATGAATACGTCAATAAGAAATGGTTGGCCGGAGCTGTCTCCATCATAATTAAAGACAACCAGGTAGTGCAATACAGAGGTTATGGCTTTGCAGATATCGACAGCAAAAAACCAATGCAGAAAGACCAGCTATTTCGCATCATGTCACAAACAAAAGCAATCACCAGTGTTGGTATCATGATCTTATATGAGCAAGGGAAATTTTTATTGGATGAGCCCATCTGGCATTTTATTCCTGAATTTAAGAATCCGTCAGTGCTGGATAAATTCAATGCTGCAGATTCTACATTCACTACGGTGCCTGCTAAAGAAGATATAACTTTTCGTCATTTATTAACGCATACCTCCGGCATTGACTATACTGATATTGGCAGCTCAAAAGTAGCTACCATCTATGCAAAAAATAAGATCCCATCAGGGCTTGGCTACTTTAATGCCAACCTGCTTGAAAGAATGAAAGTAATGGCAAAGCTTCCTCTCAGTTTTCATCCCGGTGAAAAATGGCAATATGGATTGAACAGCGATCTGCTGGGTTGCCTGATCGAATTGATCAGCGGGATGAGTCTTGATGATTTTTTGCGTAAAAATATTTTTGAACCTCTCGGAATGAAAGACACTTATTTCAATGTGCCTGCTTCAAAAAAAGATCGCCTTGCAACGGTGTATACTGAAGATGGATCAGGGAATATCATTAAATGGAGTCACACTTTTCGGAATATCGATCCCGACTATCCATTGATGAATACAAATTATTTCTCCGGTGGCGCAGGTCTTACGTCCACTGCGTTTGATTATGCTGTGTTCCTGCAAATGATATTAAATGGCGGCATCTATAATGGGCATCGCATATTATCAAAGCGAACAGTAGAAATGATGACGAGCAACCAGCTAAAAGATGGCGTTATGGGATTAGGCTTTGGCATTACTACAGAAAAGGAGGAAGCGAGGGGTCCACGCTATGCCGGGGCTTATGCATGGGGTGGTTATTATGGTACCACTTACTGGGTTGATCCAAAAGCAAAACTGGTTTGTCTTTTCATGACGCAACAGAATCCAAACAGCCATGGTGATATAGAACAAAAGTTCGAGGCCATTCTTTATTCGAGTTTGAAATAAGATAAAGAGGTAAAAAACATTGCGGTCGTCGCAACAGCCCTGAACGGCTGGCTCTTCTGTCTAATTGTCGCTGACAAGTAACTGTACCACCAAATAACCATCCTTCTTATATTGAAAAACTTCTAAACGCACCGTAAATTTTTTGTAGCGAGTATCAACATTGTTACGGCTATTATCTAACCGCCAGGCGAAACCTTCTTCATATAAAATATCTGTATATTTTGTTGTATAACGATCGTCTTTATAAGGAATAAGCTTGATCCCGTTAAAATCCACGTTATCGATCGAGGTTTTCCACTGTTTAAAGATCTTTTCCATTTTATCCTCATCTTCTTCATCGTCCGATGTAGTGACAGTACCTGCCCACTCCCATGAACCATTATCATCATTTTTATTTATAGTACAGAAATAAGTGCCGGGGATTTCATAGTTCGAGTGAAATGAATTGGGATCTGTGTTTGAAGCTGATTGCCCCCTCAGTGATCGAAAGTTGTCAGGAAATGCCAGCATGATCTTATAAAGACCATCTTTTATTTCAGCGGTGGTTTGCGCCTGTAAAAAATTAAATTGGGAACCGATCAAGAAAAGCGTAACAAATACAAATGCTTTTTGAGGTTTATTCATGGTGGTAATATACGATACAATTAGATATTATTTATTTCCTTCCTCACAGTTCTTTCTCGAATGCATTTACAAAAATATAAGAATGAACTGGCAGACATTGGGATATCATATTTACGCATATCATCACAAAAAAGCCACCCATAAAAATGAGTGGCTGATTCACCACTTTAACCAACCTATCTAGCACATTTACTTAGAACAAGGGTTAATGGTCCTGATTACTTCTTAGGCTCCTTTTTTGGAGTTGAATGTTGCTTTTTATGCTTTTTACTTGCATCAGTTGTTGCAGCTTTTGTTGACGAGGTATTAGTAGTAGGCTTTGAATTCGTTTTTGCATTTGTTGATGAAGTAGTGGTAGCAGGCTTAGTAGCCGCTTTTGTATTTGCGGTTGTAGCTGGTGAAACTGAACTCACAGTGCTTGCTGGTTTGGTAGCTTCCTTCTTATGAGTTGTAGTAGTAGTCTTCGCAGGGGCCTGGGCATTGGAAACGACTGCAACACCTAAGAACATCAGCGTTGCAAAAAAGATCTTTTTCATTTTGATAAATTTTATTGTATTAAAAAATTGTTTCTACAAAGTTTGACGTGAATAATAGCTGTTTCCAAATAAATACAGCTCATTAACCCGGGATTAACGGAGGTTAATTACTCGTTATAAAAAAGACAACTCTTTAACTTCCGCTTAACCGGATTCCTTGTCACTAGCAAATAAATAATCACAACTTTGCACCGTAACTCGTAGCAAGTAATGCGTTCGAATACCATACGCCTATTTATCCTTATCGCTTCTTTGTTAATTGCGATCATCATTGCCGTGCAGGTGTATTGGCTGAATAAAACTTACACATTCGAAAAAACAGAATTCAATACATCAGTTATAAAAAGTATCCGCGGAGTCTATGAAGATCTTTCTTTGCTTTATGAATCATCCGAAAAACTACAATCTCTTATTGAAAAAACGGATGCAGACAGCTACCTGTTCAGGGTTGACAGCATACCAGCAAAAGATTCGCTGGTATTTTACATGCATAACGAGCTGGAAGAGTTTGACATTTTCACTGATGTTAAATTATCTGTATACGATCATTTAAAGAACAGCCACGTTTATGATGCCTATTTACCCTCAGCCGGTTCAAGATATACAAATGACCCAACGATCGTTTTACCGATCATTCAAAAAGATTATTCCTATGCATATTTATATTTTCCGCATAGAAATAAATACATCATCAGCCAGATGACAGGATGGATCGTATCAAGCGGTTTATTATTATTGGTATTGATAGGTTTTGCCGCTTCTCTTTATTATTTCTTTAAACAAAAATTTTTAGTGGAGATCCAAAAAGATTTTATCAATAATGTGACACACGAATTCAGTACCCCGCTTTCTGTTATTGAACTTTCAGTGGATGGTTTGGAAAAACCCGCTTCGCAGATAAACCACGAAAAACAACAGAAGTTCATAAATGCTATTCGTTACCAGTCAGACTATTTAAAGAATCACATCTCCAACCTGGTAAAAACAGTAGTGGCTGACCAATACCAATTTGTTTTAAAAGTAAAACCTGTCGTTCCCAATGAATTACTTAAAAAAGTAATTGCTCAACTGGAACCTTTATTGAGTAAAAAATCCGGGATAGTGGAATGGGATCTTGATGAAGAAAACAGCAGCATAATAGCTGACGAAGAAAACTTATACCTTGCTTTTTTTAATATCATCAACAATGCGATCAAGTATTCCCCGCAACCTAAAATAATTATCAGCACGATACAAAATTCTTCTAAATACATTATCAGCATAAAAGATAATGGGGCCGGAATTGAGGCTTCTGAATACAAAAAAATCTTTAAGAAATTTTACCGTGTACAGAACGGCAACGTTCATAATTCAAAAGGGCTGGGCCTCGGTCTTTATTTTACAAAAAAAGTAATTGACGGTCATTCTGGAAAGATCGAAGTACATAGTCTCCCGGGAATTGGAACAGAATTTAAAATTGAATTACCATTAAAAAAATAACAATGGAACCAAAAGGAAGAATTTTACTGGCAGAGGATGATGATAATTTACGGGAATTGGTTAAAGATGCATTGGAAGATGAAAGTTACCAGGTAACCGATTGCTCAAACGGGCAGGAAGCAATTGAATCGTTTGATAAAAATAAATTTGACATCTGCTTACTGGATATTATGATGCCAATAAAAGATGGCTTCACTGTCGCCAAAAAAATACGACAGCAAAGCGACGTCATTCCCATTCTTTTTATAAGTACCAAAGCATTGATAGAAGATAAGATCGAAGGTTATCAAAGAGGCGCCGATGATTATATCGTAAAGCCATTTAACATGAAAGAGCTTTTATTAAAGCTTGATGTTTTTTTGCGCCGTACAAAAAAAATGTTCAGCGAAACACAGCAAGAATTCGAAATTGGCAAGATACATTTCGACTACACTGATCTTCGCCTGACAAACAATGATGGTGTTTTCGATCTGAAACAAAAGGAAGCCGATCTTTTAAAATTTTTGTGCGAGCATCCCAACCGGATATTAAAAAGAGAAGAAATATTAATGGCCGTATGGGGTAAGAACGATTATTTCCTGGGCCGAAGCATGGATGTATTTATGAGCAAGGTGCGAAAATATTTGCGTGCTGATCCCAATGTAGTTTTGGAAACAATTCATGGAACAGGGTACAGGTTTACGGTGCCAGTTTAATTTGTTAGCCAGCTTCTGTAATACTATTAAACTTCCGTTGCGTCGCACTCTTGTGCTGCATAATGTCTATTCAACTTTTATTTTCATTCTGCAGCACCCCGACTTTGTCGGTACTTCCGGTAATTCTATTCAACAATTAGCTGATCTCGTTTAACCACCGGTTAACACCATATATATTCAATCTTATACAATTTTACATAACAGTATTAGATTGTAATGCTTTCTCAGACAGTTGGTTTTGGTTAAACCCCTTTGCTGCAAACAAAGGGGTTTATTGTTACAGGTAATCTGATCGCTTCGCATTCGCTTTTTTTAAATCCCCCATTTCGATTATTTTTAAAGATGCCTCCCGGGTTTTTAAAAATAAAAGGTCGTGCTGCAAGAGTATGGCAGAATTTGAAACAGGGAATGTCTCTTGCATGGGCTGCTTCTCCCAAACTTCTTATCCGTTATACGTTGCTGGGAATGTTCAACTCTATCATTCCCCCATTGCAGGTTTGGCTTGGTGCAATGTTGGTAAATAAGATCGCAGAAACACGTTTGCATCCCTTAACATTTAATGATCTGCTTCCTATCATAGTTACACTGTGGCTTTCATTCATTATTCAAAGAGCAATTGGATCTTATATTGGATATGGAAGAAATCTTTATGTACGCCGGGTTGAACTGGAAGCAGAACGTCGCTTATTAGCAAAAGCATCACGAGTGGATCTTGGGCATTTTGATAATTCCGACTGGCACGATCGCCTGGCAAGAGCAAAACGTGATGTATCATGGCGGCCCGGTGATCTCACGTGGTCAGTACTTGGATTGTCAGGTAATATTGTAACGATCATTTTAATGGCTGGTTTGCTGGCCAGCCTGCATTGGTTACTGGTTGTTCTTGCACTGGTTACTTCATTGCTTTCGTTGATAATTGAAAGTCGTGTAACAAATAAACTGTACAAATATTTTTACCAGGAAACCCCGGAAGAAAGAGAAAGAAATTATATCGGGGACCTTTTAGTTCAACCACGCACTACCAAGGAAATAAAAGCAAATGTTTTGGCTGATTATCTTTTGGGAAGACATAAAACAATTTCAGATCATCTTTTTAAACAAAGAGCTAAAATGTATCAATCCGGTGTAAGGATATCGATGATCAGCGGATTGGTAACAGGAACTACTCTTGCACTGGCCTATGTATTTGTTGGATTAAGAGGAATACAAGGCACGATCGATCCCGGTGGTGTTGTATTGGTAGTTGGAGCATTCACATCAGTTGCGGGAACCCTTGGAATGATCTCTCAAACTTTTGTCGCGGTTGATCAACATACCAGATTTCTTGATGATTATTTTTCCTTTTTAAAAATTGAAGCGCTGGTTCCTGTTCCCCAAAAGCCAATTCCAATTCCTGACGGAGTGATCAATGAAATAAGTTTTGAAAATATAAGTTTTCATTATCCCGGGGGTTATGGTGAAGCAATTGAAAATCTAAGTTTAAAAATTAATAAAGGAGAGCTCATTGCTTTGGTGGGAGAAAATGGTGCTGGCAAAAGCACACTTGTTAAATTATTACTCCGCTTTTATGATGTACAAAATGGCTCGGTAAAAATTGACGGCATTGATGTAAAAGAAATAGATCCCGAACATCTCCGCAGTCGCATTGGTGTATTGTTCCAGGATTATGCTCAATACGAACTGTCAGTAAGAGAAAATGTTTTAATGGGATGGCCTTATGATAAAGCCGATGATGAAAGAGTGATGAAAGCATTAAAAGATTCAAGAAGTGAATGGCTGGTAAATAAATTGGCCAATGGTCTTGATTCAAAAGTTGGAAGATTGTTTGAAGGCGGACATGATCTGTCCGGCGGTGAATGGCAACGACTGGCATTGGCAAGGATCATGTATCGCAATGCTGATATCTGGATTTTGGATGAGCCAACATCATCACTCGATCCCGAAGCAGAAGCAGGGATCTTTGCTGAGCTTAAAGAAAATTTAAAAGGAAGAATTGGGATTGTGATCTCACATCGCTTCTCCACTGTTCGCATTGCTGATCGTATTGCCGTTATTGATGAAGGGCATATAAAAGAATTGGGTACACACCAGGAATTATTAGCAGCAGGAAATACTTATGCAAGATTATTTGAGTTGCAGGCTTCAGGTTATAGATAGATCTGCTGATGTTATTTCTCATGTTGCACCCCTTCCTTAACCCGAAATACATGAAGCACATAAGGAAAAATGGCGTCAATAGTTTCCGCAACGCCTTTTGGAGAACCGGGCAAAGTAATTACCAGTGTATTCTTTATAAAACCAGCCACTCCACGGGAAAGCATTGCATAAGGTGTTCTTTGTTGACCATAATTGCGTGCCGCTTCCATAATGCCAGGAATTTCTCTATCCAGTAATGGTGCAATTGCATCCGGAGTAACATCTCTTGGCGATAAACCTGTTCCGCCGGTTAGCAAGACAAGATCATAGTCTTCTTTGCTTAATTGTCTAACCTTTTCCTGTATAGTTGAAAGATCATCAGGAATTATTTCCTGGTGATCAACAGATAAATTAAGCTTCTCTAATTTTTCAAGTATTGTCTTACCACTTTTATCTTCTCTTTCCCCAGCAGCAACACCATCAGAACAAACAATAACAGCGCAACGAAGATCATTTGATTGCTGATCCTTAAAATCTGATTTGCCTCCTTTCTTTGCCTCCAGCTTGATCGTTGAGATCTCAACGCCTTTATCAAGAGGTTTTAGCATATCATAGATCGTCAATGCCGTGATAGCAGCCCCGTGCATTGCTTCCACTTCCACACCAGTTTTGTATATAGTATGAACTTCAACTGTAATTATAATATTTAAACCATCGAGCTCATGAGTGATTGAAGCATATTCAACAGGTAATGGGTGACAATCGGGGATGACATCACTTGTTTTTTTAATGGCCAATAAACCGGCGGCTCTTGAAAATTCAAACACGTCTCCTTTGGGAACAGTTTTATTTTTTACTGCATCTATTGTTTCCTGTTTTGAAACAGAAATGATCGCAGTAGCAATTGCTTTGCGCAGGCTATTTGATTTATGTGTGATGTCTACCATATTATTTGTTCTCTTTCCAATGATAAGTTTCATCAGTCAATAATTCTTTTCCCCATACTGGTAATTCAGCTTTTAATCTTTCTACTGTTTCTTCGCAGGCATCGATCGCCGCTTTGCGATGTGCTGATGATGTAAACACAAATAAACTGATCTCTCCTGCTTTTACAATCCCGAGGCTATGATATACATGCATGCACGTAAGATCATACTTTGCAAAAATATCTTCGCGGATAGTGTACATTTTTTCCAAAGCCATGTCTTCGTATGCTGTATACTCTATTGAGGCAACTTCTTTCCCATCGATCTTATCAGCTCTTACTTGTCCCAAAAAAATACTATGCCCTCCAATATCCATCTTGCTGCTGTGCTTTTGAATGCTATCAGCAATAAATGAGGCAGCAATTGGCCCCTGGACAAATATGTTTTTTTTCTTTCTTTCTTTCATACGGTTTGTTTCTGTTTCTTCCATTCAACAATTCCTCCACGAAGACTATAAACTTTCTTGCCTGCGCCAAAAATACCAGATAAAATTTTTGTAGCCTGCAAACTTCTTTTACCCGACTGGCAAAAAGCAATAACATTTTCAGCTTTTATCTTGGAAGTATTATCACTAAGCTGGGCTAACGGAATTCTTATATGATCAAATTCATTAACTGTTGGCACTTCATGAAGCTCCCTAACATCGATCACATCAACATTTCCTTTTGCTATCATACTATTAAATATGTCAATATCAATTTCGGCTTGTTGTATAGGTGATGCACAAAGCCATATATAATCAGTTCTTAAAAATTCTTTTTCATCTTTAGGGATCAATGATCTTGTTTCCTTTCTTGCTGTTAAATTAAGAGTATAAACCTGGTTGTTCAATGCGTTATAGGTAAATAGCTGGTTGACCAGGGCTTCTCCTATTCCTGCGATCAGTTTGATCGTTTCATTCGCCATCATGGTACCAATGATACCAGGTAATACGCCCAATACTCCGGCTTCTGCGCAATTCAACACTTCACCATCTTTAGGTGGATCAGGAAAAATATCGCGGTAGTTCACATCATCTTCATTTTTGTTTCTGAATAAACTTACCTGTCCTTCAAACTGTGATATCGCGCCATATACAAGCGGTTTATTTAGCAGCACACAAGCATCATTGATCATATAACGGGTAGAAAAATTATCTGTCCCGTCAATTATTATATCATACTCTTCAAAAAGAACCAATGAATTTTGGTTGACCAACCTTTCCTGATAAGAAATGATCTTTATGCCAGGATTTAATTTTTGCAAGATATCCGCTGCCCTTTCGGCTTTTGACAAACCAATATCATTCACAGAATATAAAACCTGTCGATGAAGATTGTTCAACGCCACCACATCATCATCAACTATACCAATTGTTCCAATGCCTGCAGCAACCAGGTATTGCAAAGCAGGACACCCTAAACCACCGGCGCCGATCACCAGCACTTTTGCAGCCAGCAATTTTTCCTGACCTTCCTCGCCAAACTCAGGTAAAATGATCTGGCGATGATAACGTTCATATAAATTTTGATCATTCATTTCTATCCGCCCGAAAATGGTGGCAACAAAGCCACCGTACTGTTTTTATTCAATTCAGTGTTCCCATTTATTATCTGCTTGTCAACTGCAATCACATATTTTGCACTGGTCAATGCGGGATAATCCTTATGCAATGCCTGGATCAAACCATCAGTGTCCGCAGCTTTTGCCACAGAAACAGAACTCCCAGCTATTTCTGCAAGCTTACCAAACAAAATGACTTTTACACTCATAAAATAACAGGACAACAAATTTACTTAGAATTATCTTTGCTTAAACAGACATCTATGGGTAAGGAAATGGCAGAGATCAATGCTGAACACAAGAGTTTTATTGAGGCTCAGCATTTGTTTTTTGTAACTACGGCTCCTCTTAACGAAGAAGGTCATATCAATCTGTCTCCAAAAGGATTTGATTGCTTTAGGGTCCTTTCGCCTACAAGAGTTGGATATCTCGATATTGTCGGAAGCGGCAATGAAACATCGGCTCATCTTTTAGAAAATGGTCGCATCACTTTTATGTTCTGTGCATTTGATGGGCCACCAAAAATTCTACGACTTTATGGAAGAGGAAAAACTGTTTTACCCGGAGATGATGAATGGGGTGAATTATCCAACCAGTTTACAATGCTTCCTGCAACCAGGCAGATCATTGTTGCAGATATTTTTAAAGTAAAATCATCCTGTGGTTTTGGCATACCTTATTATGAATACACTGGTCAACGGGATCATGCAATAAAATGGGCAGAAAAGAAAGGTGAAGACGGCCTTAAAGAATACAAGAAAGAAAAAAATATGATCAGCATGGATGGATTGCCAACACCAATTGCTTCCAAACTTATTTAACTCTTTCAACAACTATTTTCTGTAACCCTTTTACATACCGGCGTCCTGTCATCTGGTCTTGCGGTGAAACAAGAGCGATCCGGTTGTCCAGTATTGAAGACGGCTTTCCATCCTGCTCTGTAATAATGTAGATCGATTGGTCCCCGGCATTGTTGAATATTTCATTCCAGGAAAAAACAACTTTATAATTATCAGAAGCAATACAAACAAAGTAATACTCACTCAGCACTTTGGGAGTTTCAGTATCTATCTCTATTTTATCCAAAATATCTTTTAATAAAACAGCTGTGACTTTTTTCAACGTACTCTTCCTTTCACCAAGATGATTTTTGATCACAATGCTGTCGATTGTATAAGATTTATAAGAAGAAAGATCAGCAAGCGAAACTGTCATTGCTTTTTTTACCTTTCCTTCAATCGTAAATTTTTCGGTTGTAGGAATATTCTCTTTTTGAGCAGATACTGAGATTGCACACAATACAAAAGACAAAACAATGATCGATCTCATAAGTTCAATTTAAGCCGAAGTAAATAATAATTTATACGAAGCGATGATCAAAACAATTGCCAATAAATATTTTAAAAAGTTCTGATTTAGTTTTAATGAGCCAAAATAGGCACCACATAATCCTCCCACAAATGCAATTCCAACATAAGCATACATATCGGGACTGAAATTAATACCTTTTTGCAATTGCCCTGCCAAACCTGACAATGAATTAACAAATATGAACAAGGCACTGACAGCTGCTGTTTGTTTCATGTCCGTCCATTTGAGTAATAAAAGAACAGGTGATAAAATAATGCCGCCGCCGATACCAATAAGGCCTGAAAGAAATCCTATAGCTGCCCCGATCAATAACGACAAGACCAGATTTGATCTCTTTAGTTCTTCAACTTTGATGTTTGCAAAAAACAAAAACCTGACGATTGGTATTATAAGCAATATGCCGAGTATCTTTTTATAAATATGGTCGTCAACTGTTATCAGTCCTCCTACAAAAGCCATTGGCACCGAAGCGATCGCAAATGGTAAAAATATTTTCCAGTTAAAATGCTTTCCTCGATAAAACTGGATAAACGAAGTGAGTGATACAAAAAGATTCAGTAACAATGCAGTTGGCTTCATTACATCTGGAGCGACACTAAAAATGGCCATCAATGCGAGGTAGCCGCTGGCGCCACCATGCCCGACTGATGAATATAAAAACGCTACAAGAAATAAGAGTATATAAAAAAGAATGATCGTTTCCACGAAAACTATTGTGGCAATAAATATACATCAACGAAATCACCTTCATTCAAAGATGTTGTTTCATCATCAATTTCTATAAAACAATTTGCTTTGGCAAATGAACTAAGACGAAAAGATTCCTGTGCATCCAAAATCATTGCATTTTTTCCATCATAATACCCTTTGAGAAAATGAGTGAGACCAGTATTTTTCTGAAAAGCCTTTGCAAGTGGAGCATTTATAGTTTGTAAACTAATTTTTCGCTTTGACAATTTTTCCAATGCAGGAATAACATATTGATAAAAACATGTAAGAACGGAGGAAGGATTACCTGGTAATCCGAAAACAAGTTTGCTATCCTTCTTTCCAAAATACAATGGCTTGCCTGGTCGCTGTTTTACCTTATGAAAAAGTTTTTGGACACCACATTCTGTTGCTGCCTGCAAAACAAAATCATAGTCACCAACACTGATACCACCCGTTAATAAAATTACTTCAGACTGTTGCAAGGTTTTTTGTAATGTGTTGGTTAATTCACCGGGATTGTCTTTTGCGTAAAGAATTTGAGTGTTATCAATTTGTAATTGTTTTAAAACTGCTTTTAATGCAAAAGAATTTGATTCATAAACCTGGCCATATTGTAATGGTGATCCGGGTTGCTGCAATTCATTGCCTGTAATAATAATAGTCACCGATGGATTGGGGTGGGCTTTAACTTCTGTTATTCCTATACCTGCTAAAAATCCAATTGCTGCAGGAGACAATACTTTTCCCTTTTCTAATGCCAATGACCCGGCCTTTATCTCTGATCCTTTTGGTCGAACACTTGCGCCTACTTGTAAACTCTCATCTTCAATTTTCAATTTTCCATTTTCAACTTTTATTTTTTCCTGCATGATGACTGTGTCTGCCCCAGGCGGAACTGCAGCACCTGTAAAGATCCGAACAGCATCTTCCGGGGCAAGCGTTAAAGTTTCTTTACTTCCTGCCGCAACTTCTCCTGCTATTTTTAATTGCTTGAATTGTTTCCATCCTTCAAAAGAAAACGCATATCCATCCATTGATGATTGTGGGAATGCAGGGATGTCTGTTGCCGCATAAATATCTTCAGCTAATATCAAGCCAGTGGAATCCTGCAATGGTAAATTCACTGGCGCAAGCGAAGAAACGTTTTCTGAAATTATTTTTTTGGCTTCGGTAACAGAGATCATGATCTATCCTCCAATAGTTATCATGCTTCGATTATGAATATCTTCCGGGTGTAAATGTTCAAAGTCTGTGGTGAACTGACCCCCAAGTTCTTTTGCCTTACTGCGAATGTTCTGATGAATTAACGGAACCACATCCTCTCCTCTTCTTAATGCAGACAACAGATCCGTTTCTTTTTCGGCAAATAGACAGTTCTTCATTTTTCCATCAGCAGTTAATCTCATCCGGTTACAATCGCCACAGAAGTTTGAACTCATCGTACTTATGATAGCGAATGTTCCCTGGTGACCCGGCACCTTATATGCTTTTGATGTATCATGTTTCTCATCCTGCAATCTTGTTATTTCAAATCTTTCTGTGATCACATCCAGCATTTGCTGCATTGTAAATACTTTATTACTTGTCCACCAGTTGCCGGTAAAAGGCATGAATTCAATAAAACGAACATGAACGGGTTCATCTTTTGTCCACTGCACAAAATCAATAAGCTCATTATCATTCAACCCCTTCATTACTACCATATTCACCTTCACATGAAAATTTCTTTTTAGTAAAAGCTGGATATTATCATATACTTTTTCAAATTGATTTCTCCGCGTGATCAATTGAAATTTTTCTGGCTGCAGTGTATCCAAACTTATATTAAGTGAATGAACCCCTGATTGATCGAGTATATCCACAAACTCATGCAATCTTGAGCCATTTGTAGTGATGGTCAATTTCACAGGAAGTTTTGATAATGACCGAATGATCTCTCCTGCGTCTTTTCTCACCAATGGTTCGCCACCTGTTAAGCGGATCTTATTTACTCCAAGACTTACAAATAGTTCTGATAATGTCACAATTTCATCCTTCTGCATAAGTTTTGAAGCCGGGGTGAACTCGTATTCTTCTTCCGGCATGCAATAAAAACACCGCAGATTGCAATTATCCGTTAGCGAGATGCGTAGATAATTATGAACTCTATTGTATTTATCGACGATCATTGTCCAGAATTAGGCGAACAACAAATTTATCGATTCCTGAGCAGTATATGTTTAAATAATTATGGTTTGATGCAAGAAATTACATCAGTTTTAAGTATACTGCATGTTTTAAATGATGAATATGGAACTTAAAGGAAAACGTACTATAGAAGCAGATCCGTCAACGCTATGGAAAATGCTCATGGATATAGAATTACTTCCAAAAATTGTTCCGGGCATTTCAAAACTCGAACAGACAGGAGAGAATACTTATAAATCTATTTTCGAAGTAAAGTTTGGACCTGTTAGTGGCGAGTTTACTGGCGAGATGCAAATGGAAGATATAATAGAACAAAAAACATTTACACTAAAAGCTGAGCAACATAATAAACTAGGTACGGTTAATTCCGTTATGAAGATCGAATTGTTGCCTGTATCTATAAACGAAACAGAAGTCGATTTTAATGGTGAAGTTAAGATCAGTGGAATGATGAGCATGTTTGGAGAAAAAGTTTTACGTGGGGTTGCTGATATGCTCACTAAACAATTCTTTGCAAATCTTGATCATGAAGTGGCAAAACAACAATCTGCAAAATGATGATCTACGAATTCTTCAAAATCTCATAATCCTCATTCGTATCAATATCAATTTTCCCTTTTGTAAATAATACTGTTGCAACCTGGTCTTTATGTTGCTGTATTATTTTTCTGGCGCCAACATCGCCTTTTAACTGCATCAATTCATCGAAAAGAAATTTGTGAAAGAGTGCGGGTGGACCGATTGCTTCTCCATAACTACAAGTGACAATTGGTTTGCCACTATGCAGATGTGTATTTATCAGATCATTTAGAAGGTCGGAAGAAATATAGGGCTGGTCACAAACCATAAGAATTACTGCGTCAGTACCCGGTGATATAAATAGCAATTCATTTAATCCGGTTCTTACTGAAGAAGCCATTCCTTCTTCCCAACCTGTATTGATGATCGTATGAATTTTTGATTTATTAATTTGCTTTGATACTTGTTCAGCATTTGCTCCTAATACTTCAATAACTGTATTTGCATTAGAATTTGTTGCCGCGTCAACCGCATTTTGTAATAAACTTTTACCATTGAACTTTAGTAATTGCTTTGGTTCTCCCAATCGTGTAGATGATCCTGCAGCCAGGATTATAACTCCTATATTATTTGCTTGTGCCATTTAAATTTTGGAGCTAAGCTTTACTTTTTCTATTTCAGTAGCTGATCGGGGATGTATTACTTCTTTGATCTTCCTTAATGATTGAACGTCTTTGTTTGCAAAGAATGCTTTTATCTCTGCCAAAATTGATACGACAATTTCTTCTGAAGTTTCTGCCCCTATATCTAACCCAACAGGGCTATGCAAAACAGAAAGTTGTTCTTCTGTAAACGACAAACCTTCTTCTTTTAATTCGTCCAATACTCTTTCCCTTTTCTTTTTTGGACCAAGCATGCCGATATATGGCACATTCATTTGTAACAACTGTTTGAGCATTGCCTTGTCATAATTATAATTATGCGTCATTAACAGGAACACTGTTCGTTCATCCATTGTGATCTGCTGCAATGCGTTTTCCGGTTTTGATACTAACACCTGGCATGCAGCAGCAAATCTTTCTTTCTTTGCATAATTATTTCTTCCATCGATCACTGTCGTTTCCCATCCAAGAATTTCAGCCATGTCAACCAACGGTATTACATCATTCCCTGCACCGATAATAATAACAGAAACGGGTGGTTTGACCACTTCAATAAATGCGGTGATGTTATGATCGGCAGAAATATAATTTTTAAAAGAAGAATGCTGGTTCAACAATGCTTCATTTGCATCTGGAATTAAAACATCTTTTAGCACAGGCGAATGATCAATGATGGCTCCATCTTCTTTTAATAAAAGACATGTTCCATATTGAGGATCTTTTTTATCAAGCAAAGAAAACAGAGTTATTAAAATACATTTCTGTCTTTTTTCATTTATTGCTTTTAAATACTGAATCGGGTTATTGGGATCGGTCTCATCAATAGGTTCTATTAATACTTGTATAATTCCATTGCATCCTAATCCAACACCAAATTTGGCATCATCGTCATCCATTGTATCATAAGTCACCAACCTCGATCTTTTCTCAGTCATCACAAGCAAGGCCTTTCGCAATGCATCTCCTTCCAAACAACCGCCACTGATGGCGCCAGTCAGTTGTCCATCGCCCTCGATCAGCATTCTTGCTCCGGGCCTTCGATAAGATGAACCTTCCACATGCACAACCGTAGCAAGAGCCGTTTGCTTGCCTGCTTTCCTTGCTTCATCATAAGCCTTTATTATATCATGAATCTCTTTCATACTTAAAATTACAAACAATTCATACAATGCTAATTGATGCACCATTGAGCCAATAAAATAATTTCCGGATGATTCCCTTTGGTAATTCGTAACTTAATAGCCTATTTATCAAACCATCTTCTTATGGCATCATACAATCTTTCCATAAATGGGAAAACTTATAAAGTGGAAGCCGATCCGAAAATGCCCCTTCTTTGGGTCATTCGGGAACTAGCAGGTTTACATGGAACCAAATATGGCTGTGGTATGGCGCAATGCGGCGCTTGCACAGTACATCTGAATGGTAACCCAGTTCGTTCCTGCACATTACCTGTTTCTACAGCTGCTAAACAAACCATTACTACGATTGAAGGTCTTTCGCCTGACAATACACATGCGGTACAAAAAGCATGGTTGACTGAACAAGTTCCACAATGTGGTTATTGCCAAAGCGGGCAAATAATGGCGGCAGCTGCATTATTAAAAAGAAATCCTAATCCTACTGACCAGGATATTGACGCTGCAATGGCTGGAAATATTTGTCGTTGCGGAACCTATCCCCGCATTCGCAAAGCGATCAAGACAGCCGCACAGATCATGGCAAAAGCTTCTAACTAAAAACTAACATCATGCAAACCACAGATAAAAATTTATCACGCAGAAATTTTATACGCCTTAGCGGAATGACCGGCGCTGCATTGACCATTGGTTATGCAATACCAGCATTGGCAAATGAAGCAGCGGAAATTTTGACTGCACAAAAAGCAACAGAAGAAGGCATTGAGCTTACTGCATGGGTATCGATCGATAAAACCGGTAAAGTAACCATTCTGAATCATCGGTCCGAAATGGGGCAAGGTTCTTTCCAGACAGTACCACAAATGGTCGCTGAAGAGCTTGAAGTTTCTTTGGATAATGTAAGCATTGCATTTGCTCAAGGTCATCCATCTAAGTTTGGAAGCCAGGTAACTGGTGGAAGTTCGACAGTTCGTGGTTCTTATAAAGCATTATTGCAAACTGGCGCTACAGCCAGGGAAATGTTGATAAGAGCAGCTGCAAAAAAGTGGGATGTAAATCACAATGATTGTTATGCAGAGAATGGTTTTGTTATTCATAAGTCAAGTGGAAAAAAATTGGGTTATGGTGAATTAGTCGAAGAAGCAGCAAAGATCACTCCGCCAAAAGATGTAAAACTTAAAAGAAGAGAGGAATATAAGATCATTGGAAAATCTTTACCAAGACAAGATAATCCCGGTAAAGTAAATGGATCTGCAGAGTTTGGTTTGGATGTAAAAATCCCGGGCATGTTGTATGCCGTCATTGAACGTAATCCACGTTTCAAAGGAAAAGTGATAAAATTTGATGATTCAGCCACTATGAAAGTACCGGGTGTAAAAAAAGTGGTGAAAACAACAGCGCCGGTATTTGCATTTGAACGTGAAGGTGTGGCTGTAATTGCTGATTCATTGTGGGCAGCCATTGAAGGTCGAAAAGTATTAAAAGTTGAATGGGATGATGCCCGTTATGCAAATTTGAATACCGAACAACTCTATGCACGGATGAAAGAAGATCTGAAGAAGCATTCTCTATCTCAACGTACAGGCGGCAATGCAAATGGTGTTTTTGAAAGAGCGGAAAAAAATAAAATAGAAGCAATTTATGAAACTCCTTATGAGGCACATGCCTGTATGGAACCGCTAACTTGTACTGCACATGTACAGGGAGATAAAGTTGAGGTTTGGGGACCTATACAAGGCCCGGACTGGATCCAACGGGATATTTCCGGAAGATTGAAACTAGATCCTGAAAATGTAAAAGTGAACATGACTTTCCTTGGTGGTGGTTTTGGAAGAAAAGCATTCATGGATTATACATATGAACCTGTTTTGCTTTCAAAAGAAATGAATGCACCTGTACAGGTTGTTTGGACGAGAGAGGATGATATGACACAGGGACCATTCCGCCCCGGTGCAGTTTATGAATGTAAAGGAAGTCTTAGCGATGGCGGAAGAATAGACTCATACATTGCAAAGATGGCGGCACAAAACATGAACCATCAATGGTCGCCAAATCCTGATAAGACAGCTTTTAATGACAGCACTATTGAGGGATTTCCTGAAACTTATTTTGAAACCATTCCAAATTACAGCTTTGGTGATGTACCAACAGAATCACACATACCAGTGATGTGGTGGCGATCTGTATATTCTTCAACGAATGCTTTTGCATATGAAAGTTTTATGGATGAGCTGGCCATCAAAGCGGGTAAAGATCCACTGGAGTTTCGCATGAATCATTTTTCAAATGAAAGATATCGCTGGCTTGCTGAAAAACTTCGCGACGTAAGTGGATGGGGCAAGAAAGGAAAAAATGAAGGTTATGGTGTCGCCATTACAGAATGTTTTAAAAGCATTGTTGGCGAAGTAGTGAAAGTTTCAAAAGCTGTAGACGGCAAATTAAAGATTGATAAAGTTTGGGCAGTTATGGATTGCGGCTGGTATGTAAATCCTGATATTATTCGTGCACAGGTAGAAGGGAGTATTGTAATGGCTTATGGAGCGGCCGCTGTTCATGAGATACATTTCCAGGATGGCAAAGCAGTGGAAACAAATTTCCATCAATATAAAATGCCGCGAATAAATGAGATCCCTGAAATTGAAGTGTATATTATGGAGAACGATGAAAAACCGGGTGGTGTTGGTGAACCAGGGTTACCTCCATTTGCACCAGCATTATGTAACGCTATATTTGATCTTACAGGAAAACGAATAAGAAAGCTTCCTTTTAATCTTAATGAAGTATAAATTACAAACCCGCATCAATTCGTTGTAGCGGGTTTTTCTCTTTCTGCTTTTACCTGTGCTGGAGTTACGATCGGGTATTTATTGCCCCAGCTATTTCTTACATAATTTAAAACATCAGCTATTTGTTTATCATCAAGATAATTTAATGGGTTCATAATGGCATTATACTTTTTTCCATTCACAACCACTTCACCAGTCTGGCCATTAAGGATTATTCCAATATTCTTTTTAGTGTCTTTTAAATAAGTGGTTTTTGCCAATGGAGGGTTTACACCTTCCATTCCCTCCCCCTTTTCCATATGACAATTTTGACAATATAATGTATATACCTCCATCCCGCGTTTCATACTTTCCTGCAGGTTTTTATCCTGGAACTTAGAAGCTAAAAAGATCACTGGTAAAAAAAAGCCAGTAACTAGGATTGTTTTTTTCATCATTATTATTTTAGAGAAAGATGGAGATCAAAAATACAGAAGATAGAATATAAATCCGTCCTAAAGGTTGTCTCATAAAAAAGAAAAAGGCGGCATAGTTGTATGTCGCCTTTAACCACTCATAGGATCCGGTTATTTATTTTAAAAGGATAAGGCTTAACTATCTTCCTCTTCTTTCACAAAACCACCGCTGGTATCAAACTCGGCTTTCATCTTTTTACCATTCAATGTGAACTTAGCCTTATAAGTTTGTTTTGTTCCTTCGTGGGCATCTTCCCATGTTATATCCGTAGCTGTGGAATATTTTGCACTAAATGCTGTTTGCACCGGTACAGGAACATCAGTTTTACTGAGCTCCTTTTTCTCTTCTTTTACTTTGGTATCATTATCACACGATTGTATCGCAAATAATGAAAGACTAATAACTATAATAAAAAACATCTTTTTCATACAATCTATTTTCTAATAGAGTTGCAAATGTGATGCCGTTAAAGACTTGTTATAACCTTTCATTTATCTGCACAAAGGTTTCAGAGTTGGCACGGTTTTTTTAAAGCTTTATATATCATTAATTAAAATCTTTTTCTATGACTACAAATCTTACTCTTGACGAAATGATACTTCAATACAGTGAGAATCCATTCATCGATGATGAGATGTTTGCCCGACCTGCTGTTCAGGACAATAATCAAAAACAAAAGATATTAGGCAGGTTGTTGATTATAGCCAGTAATTTATTTAGCAAAGCTCCTATTAAAGAGTTGGGTAGCTATAAGAGGCGTTTTGAAGTAAAATATGCCGGGTAAATGTTTTAGAAAGTCATTTCGCTAAGCATTATTATACACTTTGATCACAGGTTCTCTTAATACGGCAGCTTCATTTGTACAATAAAAATAAATAACATCAGCGATCGCTTCCGGTTTCACCCATTTTGCAGGGTCAGCATCAGGCATTGATTTACGATTTTGTGGAGTATCAATCGTACTTGGCACAATTACAGAAACAACAACGTTTGTTCCTTTTGCCTCGGCATTCATTAATTCGGCAAGGCGAAAGATGAGTGATTTAGCTAACCCATAAGCTACCATTCCTTTACTGTTCACAGTACTAAGACCCGGTTTAGAGCCAATGATAAAAATTCTTCCACCATTTTGTTTCATCATTTGGGTAAACACTGGTCTTGCTACATTATATGCAGTTTCAAAATTCAGCTTGTATTGTTTATAGATATCACTTGTTTTTGTTTCACTAACTGAACCCATTGCAAAACCACCAACGGTTAATATTGCTGCGTCAACCGAACCATGCTTTGAAATAACTGACGAAATAAATTTTGCCGAATCATCTTCATTCATCAGGTCAACAACAACCTTTTCTAATTTATCTTCTGGAAAATCCATTGGCACCGGATCATTAGGAATAACTGTTCCTATCACTTTATATCCTTCATTTATAAATTTTCTTACAACCTCCTGGCCCATATTACCCGAAGCACCGGTAACTATTGCTGTTTTCATTATCAATACATTTTATTCAAGTTTAATGATCTATTTTTTTAAGAACCCACGATCGGATAACCATTCATAAAAGCGATCGATCCAACCGGCAACCGCTCCTTTATTTCTTTCACGCATACCAAAACCGTGACCCGCATTTGAATAAATATGAAGTTCGGCAGGAACATTTGCTTTTTTATATTTTAAATAAACTTGTGCAATTCCTTCAGCAATATCAGCCCGATCATTGTATCCACCAACAAGAAATACAGGAGGTGCGTTAACCACCACTTCAAACCTTGATGAATTTCCCGGATATATCAATGCCTGGAATGCCGGCCTGCAATTTTCACGATCTATTTTATCTTTTGCATTTAGATCGCCATTATCAAACCGCATTGCTGACAAAGCGGCAATTTCGCCGCCTGCAGAAAAGCCCATTACTCCGATCTTTGAAGTATCAATATTCCATTCTTTTGCACGGCTATACACCAAACGTATAGCTCTTTGAAAATCTGCCAGCTCATCTTTATCAATTGTATAAGTAGAATTAGTATCTCTTGCAAGACGATACTTTAAAACAAATGCTGCTATACCTTTTTCGCTTAGCCATTTCGCTTCATTATATCCTTCATGAGTGATCCAAAGCTCCCGGTGACCCCCACCCGGGGCAATGATAACTGCAACGCCAGTTGCTTTTTCTTTTGGCGGCAGGTAAGTTGTTATTGACGGTTTATGGATATTACTAATTACCTGGTCGCCTTCAACGATCCTTATTTTCTCATCCCCTGTTTTTCCTTCTGAGCCAGGAGCACCATCAGGCCATAAAAGAATTTCATTTTGCTGTGCTGAAACTGCAGTGCTTAAACACAAGAAACAGCCGGTTATTACCTTCGGGAATGTTTTTATTTTCATATCATTAATTTCCGCTTAAATATTTTTTACTGATCTCATCATACATCTTCAGAAAATCATTTGCTTTACCATCCGTATCAAATATTTTTTCCCATGTATTCAAAGGCTCCCAGATACAAGTGCCCTTCCCTTTTCCGCGAGGGAGTTCGAACGCCAGCTTGTTTACTTCCTGTTTTTTTGCGGAGTACTCCACAACAATAATGTCTTTATCATATCTCCTTATGAGATCATTCATATTATCACGAAGATCATCCAGTGTGCCATGCCATTTCGGATAATAAGAAAGCCCGATCACATCAAAGTGAATATTTCGTTTCATCATTTGATCCATGAAAAAAACCGTTTCATCATTTTGTCCACCTAATGCAACATGGATCATAATGACAATAGCGGGATCAACTGCTTTTACAGCAGCAATACCTGCAGCGATCAATTGCGTCATACTATCAACATTACTCACATTGCCTTCCGGCCAAACCATTCCATGATTTATTTCATTACCCACCTGTACCATATCAGGAGTAGTGCCCTGGTCTTTTAATTCCTGTATTACTTTTTTTGTGTAATCGAATAATGCTTTCTTCAATTCAGTGAACGATAAATTTCGCCATGCCATTGGTTTGTATTGTTTCCCGGGATCCGCCCAGTAATCGCTATAATGGAAATCCAGCAAAAATTTCATTCCTGCAGCTTTTACTCTTTTCGCCATTTGCTTTGTATGTTCCAAATCACAAAAACCTTTCTTTGGAGAATAACCGCTGTCTCTTGCCGGATCATTAAAAATTCTTAGCCGTACATAATTAAAGCCATGCTCTTTCATTATCTCTATCGCATCTTTTTGCACGCCATTATCACTAAACTTCATTCCCCTGTCTTCCAATTGTGGCAAAAATGAAATGTCAGCGCCAAGCATCTTTGTTACTTCTCTTGATTTCGCTGCTTCTCCTTTTAGTTCATAAGTTTTATCGATATTGATTGTAGAAACGCTTCCGGGAGAAACGGTAACAATATCTGTTGATCCTGTCCATAGTCCGGCAGCCTGCGCTTCAAAATGAATTGTTCCAGGCTCTTTGGTTGATTGAACAAGTACCTGGCATTTTCCATTAAATAAACTTCTTTGCCATGCACCGTCAACACATTTATCCGGCTCATGACTGCTCGGGTCTCCATTGCCAACACCGATGATCTTTCCCGGCCCCTTAATAGCGAATTTGATCATGTTATCAGCATCAGGAACTTCACGACCCTGCTGATCTGCAACAGTCAAGTTGATCACGCATACATCTTTTCCGTCAGCAAGCATTGTTGTTTTATATGGGGTCATTACAACTTCTGTTGCGGCACCTGTTGTTTCTACTTTTGTTGTTAGCTTCTTTCCTTTTTTATAAGCAACAGCTTCCAATGTTCCGGGTTGATAATTCACTGTCCATTGCAAATGACTGTTGCGAGGCATATCTTTTTTGCCTAAACTTTTTCCATTTAAAAACAATTCAACATCATCTGCATTTGTATTCACCCAAACATCAATTGGCTGATTTCTTTTATCTCTCCAGTTCCAATGTGGTGAAATATGTAATACATCGTTATCCGTCCACCAGCTTTGATAGTAGTAATAAATATTTTTGGGAAACCCGCACATATCCATAATTCCAAAATGCGAATTGATATTTGGCCATTTGTATGGCGTTGGTTCACCACGATAATCAAATCCCGTCCAAACAAATCCTCCCATCCAGTAAGGATTCTCGCCTGCCAGCTTCCACCATGTTTCTGCAGTGCTTGCCCACCATGGCGCTGTAATATCCTGGTCAGGAACATAAGCCCTGATACTATCTTTTTCATAAATACCTCTTGTAGTAACGGTGCTTCCCATTTCAGTTCCTACAATAGGTTGATCTGGATGATCACGATGATAATCTGCTACACCATGCTGTCGATAATTAAATCCGCGGACTGGTATTACTTCATTGATGCCGTTAAATACATTGGCAACATCAGCGGCATACGTACATGTGCGGCTCGGGTCCAATTCCTTTTGCTTTGCTATGAATGTTTGTGCAATACGTTTTCCATTGCTGTTGGTATGTATCCACCCTTCTTCATTACCAATTGACCAAATAAATATGGAAGGATGATTGCGGTCCCGTAAGATCATTCTTTCAAATTGGCTGATGTTTTCGGGACTACTGTTTAACAAACGATTTTCATCCATTACCAACATGCCTAAACTATCGCAAGCCTCCAATAATTCCCGATTGGGTGGATTATGACTGGTGCGATATGCATTTACTCCCATATTTTTTAAAAGTCTTACCCGGTAATAATGTAAGTAGTCGGGTAATGCACTTCCTACACCAGCATGATCATGATGATTATTGGTGCCGTAGATCTTTACATGTTTTCCATTCAGAAAAAATCCTTCATTACCATCGAATCGCAATGTTCTTATGCCAAAATTATCTTTTACGATATCTACAATTTTATTTCCTGACTTCACAACAGATACCACTCTGTACAAATAAGGATCTTCCAATGACCACAATCTTGGATTATTTAATGCGATCTTTTGTTTCAAGATGCCTTTTGCATTTACAAAAAGTGAAAGAGGTTGTTCTTTTGTTTGTCCTAGTTGTTTTCCGTCACGATCTGTGATATAAGAATAAACTGTACAATTGACTGAAGAAAAGTTTTGATTTTCTACAGTTGTTTCAATACTAACAATCGCATTTTTATTTTGCACATCGGCATAAACAAACAAGCCGCCTGCAGGAATATGGAGGTTACCATACTGATTCAACCATACATGACGATAGATACCTGCACCTTCATAAAACCATCCTTCATATTGTGTAGCATCGACTCTTACCACTAATACATTATCCCGGTCAAAGCGTATGAAATCTGTAACATCATATGAGGCACCGATATAACCGCTAATATTATTACCAACAAAAAAACCATTGAGCCAGATATTGGCATTTCTGAAAATTCCATCAAATTGAATTTGGAAACGGGTTCCTGAATCGGCACTTGAAATAGTAAAATGTTTACGATACCACCCGATACTTGTTTCGGGAAATAACCCACCAACTGGCTTATAACCGTGAGACTCGACATCACGATTATCAACATTAACAAAAGGTAACTCAACAGCCCAGTCATGCGGGAGATCTAAGGTTCTCCACGCACTGTCTCTGAAACGAGAATCAATTGCAGTTCCGAAGGCTCCTCCTGATTTAGAAAATATTGTAGCAATACTATAATTAAAATCTTTTTCAGGATTGGCAGCATGTCCAAAATGAAACTTCCAGTTCTCGTCGAGGCTTATTTTTTTTCTAATGGAAGTTTGGCTTTGACAGAATAATGAAGTTAAGAGAAGAGCAAGTGCGAAAAAATAACTCGGGACTTTCATTGTGCAGCTGGTTTTTTTAAAATTACTAAACAAAACTGCAGCAGGCTAAAACTGTTTATAAATGGAATATTTAATAGCCCGACAACTGGTCAGCTTCTTGAAACCACAAATGTCACTGGCTGCTTGCGATATGCTTTTACATTTCGCCCATACTGAAAAGCTGGTATCCATCGTGGAGCCTTCTTTAATATCCTTACCACTTCTTCTTCCATTCCAAAACCAAATTTTGTAAGCGGTTTAATTTCCGTTACCTGCCCTTCTTTATCCACTATGAATTGCACGATCACCAGGTATGTTCCTTCTGATGCTCGGTTTTTGACAGGAACGTTCGGATTCAGGTTTTTTTCCAAAAAACTCCTCCAGGCTTTTTCCTCTCCCGGGAAATGTGCTTCCTTTTCTACACAAAGTGATGAATCAAGCTGGCTACCCATCTCATCTGAACATGTACAATGCACCACTTTGCCATTCTCATAATCTTCAACAGCCATCTGTTTTCCGTTGCGGTGATAATACACCCACCGATTTATTTTTGTTGTGTCATTCACCATTTTTCCGGCATGACTTACGGATCCCTCTTTATACCATCCTACAACAACTCCATTCCCGTTGCCATCAAAATTGCTCGAATCAACCTGGTTACCTTCATCATCCCAGCCCAGGCTGATACCTATCCGATGTCCGTTTGTATAGTTGATTGAATCCCTCATCATACCATTATCATGAAATCGTAAAGCCATTCCTTCTTCTTTACCATCCTTATATGTGATAGAAGATTTTGGATTTTTATTTGAATAATACCATATTATTTTTCCCTCGGCTATTTTACAATCTTTGTCTTTATACGATCCCGTCATAGCCAAGCTTTTTTCCTGTACATAATAGACTTCACGGTACCACAGATCATCTTTCTTTTCTATAACAGCATAGTAGTGCCCGCCAATTGATACAGGTTTGAAATTTATATCAAGGCCTTGCTCTATTTTTTGAGCCGTAAGTATTGAAGTAAAGAAGAGGCAGAAAAAAGTGAGAGTGATATTTTTTATCATGATACCGAAGTTAACCAATAGTGGTTTTATGATAAAGTAGTCCCGACAGGAATCGAACCTGTATCAAAAGTTTAGGAAACTTCTATTCTATCCATTGAACTACGGGACCAAAGGATGGCAAAAATAATGTTTCCGGCCTAAACATATGCCTGAATAAGTCATATACGTGAATGCGAAAATAATTCCAACTACTGCTGACATAGGGTTGTCAGTAAGCTTCGTTTATTTTGTATAAACACTCAAAAACTTTTGACAATGAAAAACAAGGAACAAATTACGGAAGTTACCATCAACGGAGTTTTAACCCCTGGAGAACTGTTGGCGCACTGGCAGGGTCATCGCCGCCTCACCCGTCGTATGATCGAAGCTTTTCCTGAAGAACATTTATTCACGTATTCTGTCGGTGGGATGCGACCGTTCGGGGGGCTGGTTTATGAATTTTTGGATATGGCAGTTCCCGGGCTGAAAGGTGTTGCCACTGGTGATTGGAGTTCCGCAACCCCAAGTGCAACCCGTGACAGGAACGCTTTTCCGAAAACTAAAAAAGATCTCCTTGCAGCATGGGATCAACAAACAAAAGAGATCGACCAATTATGGGCAACGATATCACCCCAACGTTTCCGGGAAACAGATAAAGCATTCGGTCAATGGGAGAATCCAATTTATTCCACAATTCTATACTGGATAGACAACGAGATCCATCATCGTGGACAGGCTTATGTGTACCTGCGTTCATTAGATATTGCGCCACCTGCATTCTACGACAGGAGTTAAAATATTGCCTATCTTTCACGAACAACTTTTGTTCATGAATAGGAATATAATTTTAGCGCTTTTGTTTTTTGTTTGTATCAACACTTACTCTCAGCAAGATGCAAGTAATAAAGCAAGACTTAATCATATAGCCGTTTACGTTGTTAATCTTAAAATAAGCACCGCTTTTTATAAAGATATCGTTGGCCTTGATACCATACCTGAACCATTTCATGACGGACGTCATACATGGTTTAGCATAGGAGTAAAAAGTCATTTACATGTTATATCAGGCGCAACTACAAAAACAACACATGATAAAAATGCCCACTTGTGTTTTTCCGTTCCATCTGTTCCCGAATTCGTCAAAGTATTAGCAAAAAATAAAGTAGAATATGAGAATTGGGCCGGTGAAAAAATGACTATCACAAACCGAGTTGATGGTGTTAAACAGATCTATTTCAAAGACCCCGATGGCTATTGGATCGAGATCAACGACGCTAAAGAGTAGTAATCAAGGATTAATATTTATTAATATTCTATTCTGCCCTCTCTTTCAATCCTTATCTTTGCCTCCCTCAAAAAGTGAAGTATGAAGTTTTACAATTTGCTTATTAAATACCGCCTGCAGTTGGGCATAGCGTTGCTGATCCTTGGTGGTGTTACAAATTATTTCTCAAGTTTCTGGCCAGCCTTTCCTTTATATTTTATCGGAGCTATCCTTGTGTTCGGTCATTTCTTTTTTGGTCCTTTAAGGCTGATACAGGAATATTTGGAAGCTGGTGATATGGATGGCGCAGAGAAGGTTCTTAATACGATAAAATTTCCTGGCCTCTTATATAAGCCTATTCGTTCCGCCTATTATACGTTAAAAGGCAATGTGGCGATGATGAAACAGGATTATGATGGTGCAGAAAAAATGATGAAGAAAGGATTGGATCTTGGAATGCCAATGAAAGAAGCCGAAGGAGCAAGCATGTTGCAAATGGGAATGCTGGCAATGCAGAAAAATGATATGAAGCAGGCTGAAAGTTATATTCGCCAGGCAATACGCAAAGGTTTACCAGATAAAGAAAATGAAGCAGCCGCCTATTTACAAATGTGCAGCATCATGATGAATAAAAGAGAGTTTCGTGCAGCCAAAGACTTTTTCAGAAAAGCAAAAGCACTGAAACCAACTACACCGCAGATCGTAGATCAGATCAAACAACTCGAAAAATATATTACAAGAATCCCTGGTTGATCTGTTATTAAAATACTTTTAAAAAGGGGATCAGTGATGATTCCTTTTTTTTATGCTTACCAGCTAACCAGTAACTTTGATTCATGTCATTTATCAGGGAAAAATTAGAAAATAAATTCAGGGAAGAATACGAAAGATTGAATGAAAAGCAACGCTTGGCTGTTGATACGATTGAGGGACCAGTAATGGTAATTGCAGGACCCGGTACAGGTAAAACACAAATACTTGCCAGCCGAGTTGGAAAAATTTTATTGGAAACAGATGCACAACCTGAAAATATTCTTTGTCTTACTTATACAGATGCAGGCGTTGTTGCCATGCGAAGGAGATTATTGCATTTCATTGGTTCGGATGCTTACAAAGTAAATATTTATACGTTTCATGCTTTCTGCAATGATGTGATACAGGAGAATCTTTCTTTATTTGAAAAAACAGCATTGGATCCGATCTCTGATCTTGAAAGAATTGAATTATTCAAAGAACTCATTGATTCATTTCCAAAAAATCATCCGCTCAAAAGGTATCGTGGTGATGTATATTTTGAGATCAATAATCTTCAACAGCTTTTCAGCACGATGAAAAGAGAAGGATGGACGCCTTCTTACATCAATCAAAAGATCGATGAATACCTTGCCGATATCGCCACCCGAGATGAATTCATTTATAAAAGAAAATTCAAAGAATTCAAGCCGGGTGATCTTAAAAATGATAAGATCGAAGAAGAAAAAGAAAGAAAGGAAAAGTTGCGTGCTGCTGTTAATGAGTTTGATCGTTTTCAGCAAATGATGCGTAAAAGAAATCGCTACGATTTTGATGATATGATCAATTGGGTGATAAAGGCATTTGAAGAAAATAAAAATTTGTTGGCAACTTACCAGGAAAGATTTCTTTACATACTAGTGGATGAATACCAGGACACAAGCGGCACTCAAAATCGAATTGTACAATTGCTTATTAACTATTGGGAAAAGCCAAATGTGTTTGTCGTCGGCGATGATGATCAAAGTATTTATCGTTTCCAGGGCGCCAATGTAGAGAACATGATAAATTTTGCGGATAGCTATAAACCGGACCTGATGACGGTAGTACTTACTAATAATTATCGTTCTACACAATCCATCCTGGATATTTCAAAAACATTGATCAACAACAATCTTGAAAGATTAATAGAGAAATTGCCGGGACTTAGTAAAGATCTGCGATCATCGCACCATTTGATCAGCACATTAACTCATTCGCCTGTTATCCACGAATATGAAACACAAAGACAGGAAATGATGCATATCACATTGGAGGTACAAAAATTAATAACGGAGGGAATTCCAGCTGGTGAGATCGGTATCATTTATAAGGAAAATAAATACGGCGAGGAGCTTGCGCAATATTTAAAACTCAAAAACATTCCTGTTTACACAAAAAGAAATATCAATATCCTTGAACTGCCATTGGCACAAAAGATCATCCTGATCATAAAATATCTTGCAGCGGAACATGATACACCTTATGGCGGCGATGAAATGCTTTTTGAGATCTTACACTTTGATTGGTTTCGTATACCTGCAGTTGAGATCGCCAAATTGAGTATTGAAAATTCTGAAAAAAAATATGATGAAAAAACTTCTTTAAGAAGATTGCTGCATGAAAAAGCAGGTGCAATACCAAAGGACCTGTTTAGTGTCACCATTCATGAAGGTTTAAAGAAAGCATCTTTTATTTTAGAAAAATTAATTGCTGATGTACCCAATGTCACCCTTCAGCATCTATTCGAAAATATTATCCGTGAAACCGGCATTCTAAGTCATATCATGCAAAGCCACGATAAGCACTGGCAATTACAAATTCTTACCGGCTTATTCGACTTTGTAAAAGAAGAAACCCGGCGTAATCCATCAATGAAATTGCAGCAACTGGTTAACATCATTGACCTGATGGAAAAAGAAGAAATTTCCTTGCCATTGGTACAAGTAAGCGGGAGTGATAAGGGAGTGAATTTATTGACAGCACATGGTTCAAAAGGACTGGAATTTGAATATGTTTTTTTTGCAGGGTGTAATGCATCCTTTTGGGAAAAGAAAAGAAAACCAGGCGGTGGTTATAGTTTGCCAGATACGATGTTCTCTTCGCAACCCAAATCAAATGATGAAGAGGAGTTACGCAGGTTATTTTATGTGGCTTTAACAAGAGCGGAAAAACATCTTTTTATTTCTTTCAGTCGTTTTAAAAATGACGGAAAGGAACTGGAACCCTCCATGTTCATTGCGGAGATCCTTGACAGGCATTTATTACCGGCGGAAAAAGTTTTTATTAGTGAAGAGATTTTATCAGAATTCAGTGCTTTACAATTTGGCGAAGCCGAAGCCCCTGAAATTGAAAAAATAGAAAAAGATCTTGTTGATCGACTATTGGACAAGTTTGTCATGAATGTAACTGCATTGAATAACTATTTAAAATGCCCTTTAGAATTTTATTTTAAAAATCTTATACGTATCCCTTCTCCCAAAAATGAAGCCACTGAATTTGGTTCTGCTGTTCACTACGCATTAGAACAATTATTCAGGAAAATGCAGGATGGAGGCAAGGAGCAATTTCCTCCAAAAGAAAGTTTCATTGCAGACTTCGAATGGTATTTGCACCGGCATCGTGAAAGTTTTACAAAAGAACAATTTGATCGTCGTCTGGAATATGGCCAGGAAGTTTTGAACAACTATTATGAGAACAGAATAAACGTCTTCAATAAAATAGTTGCTATTGAAAGAAACATTCGAAATGTAGTGGTGAAAGGAATTCCAATAAAAGGAAAATTGGATAAACTTGAATTTGATGGCAAATCTGTTAATGTTGTTGATTACAAAACAGGGGATCCTGATAAAGCCATACCTAAGCTAAAAGGCCCATCAGACAAAGAACCAAATGGCGGCGACTATTGGCGGCAAGGAGTGTTTTATAAGATCCTTGTTGATAATTATGAACAAAAAGCCTGGAAAGTTGTCAGCACTGAATTTGATTTTATTGAGCCGGACAAAAAGAAAAAATATAGAACAGAAAAACTAATAATTACTCCTGCAGATATTGAAACTGTGAGCCAGCAAATAATGATGGTATGGCAAAAGATACAAGACCGGGAATTTTATGTTGGCTGTGGCAAACCCGACTGCCATTGGTGCAATTTTGTTAAAACAAATAACCTCGCTGTTGAGTTACACAAGCTGGAAGAAGAACCAGAAGAGAATGAGTCATGATTAACATGTTTTTTTAGGATTATTAGGAAACCTTGAACATTCATTCGATATAAACGGGTTAAGTTTGCAGCCGATGAAATTTTTCGAATGAGAAGAGCTTTACTTATTTCCATAATAATTGTTTCGATATCGGGAATCACAGTTCTGAATTCTGGCTGCGCTAATATAATCCCTCCTACCGGTGGCGACAGGGATTCACTTCCACCTGTTCTTGTAAAAGTAACTCCACCTGATTCAACAAAGGGTTTTAACACAAGAACGATCACTTTTACATTTGATGAGTATATTGATCAGCCGCAGGATTTTTATAAAAATTTAATTGTTTCCCCCACTTATCTTCAACCCCCTACCCCTGAAGTTAAGTTAAGAACATTAACTATAAGGATCAAAGACACTCTTGAGCCAAACACAACTTATTATTACAATTTTGGGGATGCAATAAAAGATATTAATGAAGGAAATGTGCTACGAAATTTCACTTACATCTTCACAACAGGTGATACATTCGATACACTCCAGCTTTCAGGTAAAGTTATATTGGCAGAAACTGGAGGGATTGATAGCACATTAAATGTTATGCTGTATACAAGCGGCAAAGATTCTGCTGTTAGAAACGACAGGCCCCGCTATACTTCAAGACTTGATGGTAATGGCAATTTCAGATTTTTGTATTTGCCGCAAGGCACTTTTTATATATATGTGCTCGACGATAGGAAAACATATTCTGAAACATCTCTTTTTGCATTTGCAGATAGTGCTATAGAAATAAAACCGGGTACTTCCCCGATTACTTTATATGCCTTTAAAGAAGAGAAACAACAACAGCAATCATCTGGTTTTAATTTTGGCGGAGGAAATCGTACCGGCTTGAAACCAGATGAAAGAAGATTAAGATTTACAACTAATGTTGTCGGCACTTCGCAAGATCTTCTCGGGAGCTTTATAATGAATTTTGAACAGCCTCTTCGTAATCTTGACACATCAAAACTTCAATTGAGTACTGATTCTCTATTTAACCCGGCCCCCACGAGTTGGCAACTGGACAGCCTGAAAAAAAAGTTGACATTAAAGAATGATTGGAAAGAAAATACACTTTATCATCTTATACTTGATAAAGAATTTGCAGAGGATACATTGGGAAGAAAATTATTTAAAACCGACACTATTAGTTTTACCACAAAAAAAATGACTGATTATGGTTCTTTAAAGATCAGCTTTAGCAACATTGATCTTTCAAAAAACCCGGTGTTGCAGTTTTCGCAGAGCGGTGCGGTAATAAAAGCATACTCACTTAGTAGCGCTGAGCTCAATCAGCCTTTATTTAATCCTGGTGAATATGAACTTAGTGTTCTTTACGATGAAAATAAAAATGGTATTTGGGACCCAGGCAAATTTTTTGGAGCAAGAAAACAACCCGAATTGGTCAAACCTCTCAATAAAAAAATAACCATCCGCTCAAATTGGGACAATGAATTTGAGATCACATTGTAAATTGTCAATGGTGAATGATGAGTAAAAAATCCTTTTGATCACACTCACTGCTCACAACTCATCACTCACTATCTTTGCCCTATGCAATTCTCGTCTCAACTTCTGGAAAATGCCGTTAATGAATTTGCCAAACTCCCGGGCATCGGGAAAAAAACGGCATTGCGGTTAGTGCTTCACTTATTAAAGCAGGAGGAAAACAATGTACAGCAGTTCAGTGAAGTGATCGCCAAGATGCGCAATGAAATAAAATTTTGCCAACGCTGTTACAATGTAGCAGATGGAGATATCTGTTCGATATGTGCTAATAGTATGCGTAAACAGGAAACTATCTGTGTTGTTGAAAATATCCGCGATGTGATCGCTATTGAAAGTACTCAGCAATATAATGGCACTTATCATGTTCTCGGTGGTATCATTTCACCTCTTGATGGCGTTGGTCCTGATCAGCTCAATATTGAATCACTTATAAATCGTGTACAAAAAGAAAGAACAGAAGAGATCATTTTTGCCTTGAATCCAAACATACAGGGCGACACAACCATATATTATATCCAAAAAAAGCTACAGCACACAAATATTCATATCACTACCATTGCAAGGGGCATTGCTTTTGGTGGCGAACTTGAGTATGCCGATGAAATGACCCTGGCCCGCAGTCTTCAGAACCGGCTGCCTGTCGATAAATATGTCAGCAATAAATAGCTTTTGACTTTTAACTTATAACTTTTAACTTTGCTCCCACAGGCGGATTTGTTTATTGTTCGGCCTTTACAGAACTAATAAACGCAAAGAAACTTCTCTACTGTTTCCCAACGTTTATATGGTTCAAAGATTTTTGATTATGTAGCCAGCTGCATTGTTGCTATTGAGCTTTTGTTGCGTCGCACTCTTGTACGTTTGTAATTCTATTCAGCAAAACTCATAGCTCGCAGCTCAAAACTCAAAGCTTTGAATATGGATATAAGAAGCGAATTAGAAAAACGAATTCTTGTTATCGATGGCGCTATGGGCACCATGATACAGCGATATAAACTTGCTGAAGAAGATTATCGTGGCGAAAGATTCAAAGACTGGCCATCTGATCTCAAAGGCAATAATGATCTGCTGAGTATTACTCAACCACATATCGTAAAAGAAATACATAAGCAATACCTGCAAGCCGGTGCCGATATCATTGAAACAAACACATTTAATGCACAAAAAATATCATTAGCTGATTATGGCATGCAGTCATTAGCGTATGAAATGAATTTAGCAGCAGCAAAAGTTGCAAAAGAAGCAGTTAAGGAATCAGGAAAAACAGCATGGGTTGCCGGCGCATTTGGTCCATTGAATAAAACACTATCCCTTTCACCCGATGTAAACAATCCTGGTTTCAGAGCATTGACATTTGATGAAGCAGTAGATGCTTATTACGAACAAACAAAAGGATTGGTACAAGGTGGTGTCGATCTGTTATTGGTCGAAACGATCTTTGATACCTTAAATGCAAAAGCAGCCATCTATGCCATTAAAAAATATTTCAGGGATACAAAGAAGAGTACACTTCCTGTCATGATCAGTGGAACAATCACCGATGCATCAGGAAGAACATTAAGTGGTCAAACTCTCGAAGCATTTTATACTTCAGTAATGCATGCAAAGCCATTAAGCATTGGATTGAATTGTGCATTAGGAGCAAAAGAAATGCGGCCACATATTGAAGAGTTAAGTCAAATGGCTTCCTGTTATGTGTCTGCATACCCTAACGCAGGTTTACCAAACGCTATGGGAGAATACGACGAAAAACCCGAAGACACCGCCCATTTCCTTGAAGATTGGGCAAAAGAAGGATTTGTGAACATAGTTGGTGGCTGCTGTGGCACTACACCCGATCATATTCAACATATTGCAAAAAATGTAAAAAAAATAATACCCAGAAAATTACCGGAAATCACTAAACAAATGGCGATTTGAGTATTATCTTAGCTCTATATTTAGGAACTGATGGAAAAGACCCTATTGATAGTAGCTGTACTGATTCTCATCGTTAACAACTTTTCAGTGATCCGGAATATGCTGGTGAAGAGGAATACCTAGATGCCGGAACAAATTACAATTCATCCATACTTACGTCTTTCAGGCTTAGAGCCATTAATTGTTCGCCCAGAAACAAACTTTGTCAATATTGGCGAAAGAACTAATGTAACAGGCTCTAAAAAATTTGCACGCCTTATCAGGGAGAATAAATATGAAGAAGCATTAAGTGTTGCCCGTCAACAAGTGGAAAGCGGTGCACAGGTACTTGATGTAAACATGGATGACGCATTACTCGATGGCGTACACGCCATGACAACCTTTCTTAATCTTTTACAAAGCGAGCCCGATATTGCCAAGATCCCCATCATGATCGATAGTTCCAAGTTTGAGATCATTGAGGCTGGACTTAAATGTGTTCAAGGGAAATGTATAGTAAATTCTATTTCCATGAAAGAAGGGGAAGAGAAATTTATACAACAAGCCGAAACTTGTTTGATGTATGGCGCTTCAGTCATCGTAATGGCATTTGATGAAAAAGGACAGGCTGATACGAAAGAAAGGAAAGTTCAAATATCTCATCGGGCATATAAAATACTTACAGAGAAAGTTGGATTTGATCCACAGGATATAATTTTTGATCCCAACATATTTGCTATCGCCACTGGTTTGGAAGAACATAATAATTATGCGGTTGATTTCATTGAAGCAACAAGAGAAATAAAACAGCTAATGCCGCTTACAAGAGTAAGTGGTGGCGTTAGTAATCTATCGTTTTCTTTTCGTGGTAATGATCATGTACGTGAGGCCATGCATTCCGTTTTTCTTTTTTATGCTATCAAGGCCGGAATGGATATGGGCATAGTAAATGCAGGCCAGCTTGTCGTTTATGATGAAATTGAACCACAACTAAAAAAACTTTGTGAAGATGTAATTCTAAATCATAATAACGACAATAATGAAGCAACTGAAAAACTAATTGCTTTTGCAGAAACAGTAAAGGCAAAAGGAAAAGTCGAAGTTAAAGACGAAGCATGGAGAAATACATCAGTGGAGGAAAGATTAAAACATTCACTGGTAAATGGCATCACTGATTATATTGAAATCGATACTGAAGAAGCAAGAGCAAAATATCCCAAACCTCTTGAAGTGATCGAGGGTCCGTTAATGGCAGGTATGGATGTAGTAGGAGATCTTTTTGGAAGTGGCAAAATGTTTTTACCACAAGTGGTTAAGAGTGCCAGAGTGATGAAAAAATCAGTTGCTTATCTTACTCCATTCATAGAAGAAGAAAAGAAAAACAATCCACTTGCTGGTAATGGCAATGCTCCTAGAGTTCTGTTAGCAACAGTAAAAGGTGACGTGCATGATATTGGTAAAAACATTGTTGGCGTTGTACTTGGTTGTAATGGCTATGATATTATTGATCTTGGCGTAATGGTCCATGCAGATAAAATTTTGGACACTGCTGAAAAAGAGAAAGCAGATATCGTTGGGTTAAGCGGTTTGATCACTCCTTCACTGGATGAAATGGTCCATGTGGCACATGAGATGAAACGTCGTGGGATGAAACAGCCTTTGCTTATCGGCGGCGCCACTACTTCGAGAATGCATACAGCTGTAAAAATTGCTCCGCAATATGATAACGGCGTACTGCATGTATTGGATGCAAGCCGAAGTGTTACTGCTGTAAGTTCTTTATTAAGTAACGAACAAAAGAAGTCATTCCTGGATCAAACAAAAAAAGAGTATGAGCAATTGCGTGAACAATTTTTAAATAAAAATAAAGCAAAGGCTCTTATACCTTATTCTGAAGCAGTAATAACAAAAGAATACTTTGATTGGAAAAATTATAAACCTGTAAAGCCTGCAATTGAAGGAGTAAAAGTACTGAATGAATTTGATCTTGCAACTATTGCAAATTATATTGATTGGGGGCCATTCTTTATAGCATGGGAAATGCCAGGACGTTTTCCGGAAGTATTGGCTGACAAAATTTTCGGTGCGGAAGCAAAAAGAATTTATGATGATGCACAAAAACTTTTGAAGAAGATTGTTGATGAAAAATGGTTTACTGCCAATGGGGTAATTGGTTTCTGGCCCGCAACCAGTAATAATGCTGATACTGTTACACTTCAAACAGAAAAAGGCGAAGTAAGGCTGGAGTCTTTGCGTCAGCAATTGAAGAAAGCTGTCGGTCAACCAAGTTTTTCTTTATCTGATTTCATAAAACCTAAGGAGCTCGGAGATGATTTTATGGGTGCTTTTGCAGTAAGTGTGTTTGGAGCCAGCAAATGGGTTAAAAAATTTGCAGACGAACACGATGAATACAATAAAATCATGGTACAAATTCTTGGAGATCGGATGGTAGAAGCATTTGCAGAATGTTTACATGAAAAAACAAGAAAAGAATATTGGGGTTATGCCAAAAATGAAGAGTTAAGTAATGAAGAGTTGATCAAAGAAAATTACAAAGGTATTCGTCCAGCTCCTGGTTACCCCGCTTGTCCAGATCATACAGAAAAACTAAAATTGTTTGATCTTTTAAATGCACACGAAAATATTGGAATTGAATTAACCGAAAGCCTGGCCATGAATCCGCCAGCATCTGTTTGTGGTTGGTATATTGCACATCCACAAAGCCATTATTTTGGAGTTGGTAAAATAATGAATGATCAGTTGGAAGATTATACAAAAAGAAAAGGAATGAGTATTGAGGAAGCAACGAAATGGTTAAGACCTGTTTTAGAATAAAAATTATTTATGTCAGCATCTGATAAACTAAAAGGTATGTTTGAAAATAAAGCGAACGAAAACCTAAAAGCAGGAGAAGCATTCCTGGCAGAAAATGCAAAACGCGAAGGTGTAGTTTCTTTACCAAGCGGCTTGCAGTATGAAGTAATAACAAAGGGTGTTGGAGAAAAACCTTTGGCACATAATACCGTTACTTGTCATTATCACGGCACAACTATTAAAGGAGAAGTATTTGATAGTTCTGTTCGTCGCGGTCAGCCTGCAAGTTTTCCATTAAATGCTGTGATCAGTGGCTGGACAGAAGCATTGCAGCTAATGCCAACAGGCAGTAAGTGGAAATTATATTTACCATCTCATTTGGCATATGGTAATAGAAATATCAGCCGTGAGATCGGACCTAATAGTACATTGATATTTGAAGTGGAATTGATCTCTTTCAGATGATCTTTTAATCCTTTGTCCAGAGCCTGAGATTAAGGTTCAGTTCGTCAATAATGTCGAAAATGATATGAACCGTGTTGTAGTAATCTCCTAGTTTATCATAGTTATTAGAAGAGAAAACGGAAGGTTCAAATAGTGGATCTCTGATAGGCACAGCAACATATATATTGGAATCAACAAATGAGTAAGAAGTTTCATCTCCCATCATTTCCTGCAACTTAACCAGGCGTTCCATAAAAGATGGTGTGAGGATATAACGTGCTTCGACCTGGTCGCTGCTGTAAACAATAAACTTGTTTTCAAATTCCGTACTTTCCAAGTTTACCTTTTCAAGATTCCATGCAAAAGAATTGAACCTTTTTGTAAAGAATCCGAGCTGTGGATTGTTCTCACTATACACAAAAGTTCTTCCATGAAAATGTTTATTGAAATCACCAATAAAAAACAATCCCCTAAAAATTGTGTGCCATGATGTACTTTTCCCGTTACTTACTTTATACTCAGTATGTAATTCAGAAAAGCAAAAGATCGTTTTATCTCTTCTGCCTTCTACATAATCATCCCCTTTATACCTGTCCGGGTGTTTCAGGTACAAGCCACTTCTTTCGTAATCATTGCGATTTATATGTCCGTAAGGGTTATAATGCAAAGACGGATCAATGAATTTGATAATGCTGTGTACAATGTTTTCCTTGAAGCCAGTTATATAGTCCCTTCTTTTATTGTAGAAAATAATAGCCATTATTATACCCGTAAGCAAGAGTATAAAGAATAAAACGAAGTAAAATTGTTGTTGAGTAGCAGATGCAATAGCAAAAAATATAAAGGCAAGTATGAATGACAAGAATAAAAACACTCCAAATCTTACAACCTTTTTCCGAAGTTGTTCAAAAGGTAAGAGCTGCTCTTTAAGCGCTGTTTCATAAAACTCGTTAAAATTCTTTGCTGGCATATCAGCTATTGAAGTTGATAGATGGAACCTGCTTATATTCTTCAGCTATGCTAAAAAATGTTTTATGTTTTAAACCCATCCATGAAGCCATTATACTTGTTGGAAACATTTCGATAGCATTATGGTAATCATTGATTGCAGCGTTATAGAACCGGCGTGAAGCAGCAAGTTGCTCCTCAGTTTCATTTATTGAACGCTGCAAGTGCAAAAAATTATCACTTGCTTTTAGTTGCGGGTAGTTTTCAAAACTTACAAAAAGTCGTTGTAGGGAAGCTTTGATCTTATTGTCGATCTCAACTTTTGTGTTTGTGTCAGGATCACCTGAGTAAAGCTGCTGTCTTAATTCAGTAAGTTCCACCAGTGTATCTTTTTCATGATGCATATATCCTTTTACTGTTTCAACGAGCTGTGGGATCAGGTCGTATCTCTTTTTTAGCATTACATCCATCGAGAAAAATGCGTTATCAATTGCATTTTTCTTTTGGATGAGACTATTATACATCCAGGTCAATACAATCAAGAGAATTACAACAATAACTATAAGAACACCTATCATCCTGTTTGATTTTGTTTAAAGTTGCTTAGCCACTTCTTTTTAGCCTTTTATCACAAGCAGTCCAAGATCTGCTAATTCATTTTTTAATTGCAATGGATTATGAAAGTGAATTCCCTTTATTCCTAATTCTTCTCCTGCTTTTATATTCCTTAAATTATCATCAATAAAAACTGCTTCTTCTGGTTTTACATTGTATCTGTCCAGCAGCTTTTGATAAAAATCGTGGAAGGGTTTTCGTGTTTTCTCTTCACCACTTACTACCCTTCCATTAAACCAGTGTAGGAAATCGTAACGATCCAATGCTATATGAAATGTTTCTGCACTCCAGTTAGTAAGTGCATATGTTCTCATGCCTGAGATCTCTTTTAGCTGCCTGAATATTTCTACAGTTCCTTCAATCGGCCCTCCAAGCATTTCAGTCCATCGCCCATAATATGCCTTTATTTCTTTTTCCCAATCAGGATGTTGAGCAACTAACTCTTCTGTTGCTTTTGCAATGGGGTAACCCGCATCCTGGTTCTCATTCCAATCATGTGTAGCAACATTCTCAAAAAACCAATCGATCTCCTCTTCTGTTTTAAAAATTGTGCGATACACATAGCGAGGATTCCAGTCAATAAGTACGCCGCCAAGGTCAAAAATGATAGTGTTAATTTTCATGCCGTCCGATTTCATTTTAAAATATTATCAAAAATAAGCATCAACGTCTTTCCATTAACCATGGTGAACGTTTACGGGGCTTTATTTTATAATTCGAACTGATATAAGTGCGGATATGTTGCATGGCCTCATCAATATCATCAGTGATCAATACAAGAGAAAGATCCTCTTTTGCTATTGACCCATTATTTGCCATGTGTTCAAGCACATCCCATAGTTCCTTATAATACTCTTTTCCAAATAAAACCATCGGAAATTGGGTGATCGTTTTTGTCTGTATCAATGTAAGCGTTTCAAAAAACTCATCCATTGTTCCAAAACCACCCGGCAAGATCACAAAAGCATATGAATACTTTACAAGCAAAACTTTCCGAACAAAAAAATGCTCAAATGTGATTGAGCGATTCATATAAGCGTTTGGCTTTTGTTCAAATGGTAATTGGATATTACAGCCTACAGAAATGCCCCCGTTTTCAAAAGCGCCACGATTCGCAGCTTCCATTATACCGGGGCCACCACCTGTCATAGTCACAAACCCCAGCTCTGAAATTTTTTTCCCAAATTCCCTTGCGGCTATATAAAATTTATGATCTTCTTTAAATCTTGCCGAACCAAACACAGTAATACAAGGGCCAATGAAATGAAGCTTTCTGAACCCACGAATAAATTGCCAGAAAACTCTGAATGCAAAAGATAATTCAAATCCCCTGCTCTTCGGGCCATCAAGATAAACATGCGATTTCGATGGGATAAGGCGTTCTGTTGTTTTCATTTTCTAAATTCCTTCTTTGTATAAAAATAGAATAATCCTTAATACTATTTATTCAATTCATTTATCTTGTCCTTTCAAATTTTTATAATGCGCATAATCTCTTACAATGTAAATGGAATAAGAGCGGCTATTAAAAAAGGCTTTCTCGATTGGTTGAAAACAAACCCGGCAGATGTGATCTGTGTACAGGAAACAAAAGCAGTGAAGGAAAATGTTGATCATGTATTGTTTAATGATCTTGGTTATCATGATTATTGGTTCAGTGCGCAGAAAAAAGGATATAGTGGTGTTGCAGTATTTACAAAACCGATACCCGATAAAATAGAGTTTGGGAATGGACATGGCGCAAGCGATGATGAAGGAAGGATCATTCAACTTGATTTTAAAGATGTAAGACTTATCAATGCTTATTTTCCATCGGGCACAAGCGGCGATATACGACAAACATTCAAATACAAATGGCTTGACGAGTTTTTTATTTGGCTCAACAACTTAAAAAAGAAACATCCTAAGCTCGTCTTATGTGGTGATTATAATATTGCCCATAAAGAAATTGATATTCATGATCCAAAAGGCAATAAAAATTCATCCGGGTTTTTACCAGATGAAAGAAAATGGATGGACAAATTTTTTGAAAACGGCTGGATAGATACGTTTCGTGAATTTCACACTGAGGCTCATAGGTATAGCTGGTGGAGCCAGCGGTTTCCTACCGTTCGTTTGCAAAATAAAGGCTGGAGAATTGATTATATAAATGTTACAGATCCGCTAAAAAAGAAGTTAAAGGATGCGGAAATTTTTTCCGATATAAAACATTCTGATCATTGTCCGGTATATTTAGATATCGAAATATAAAGCTGCTCTTGAGATCTTTTGTTGTTAGTTGGGGCAGTTATTGTTCACCAAACCACACCAGATGACTGGACTGATCTTTCTGCTCATCCTCATTCCACTGATTACTTTTGTTCTTCTTATTATTATTTTAAACCGCAGCTCAGAGCAACAAAAACTTACTGAAGCTTTGTATGATCATGTCAAACACTTAAATCGGGATATTGCTTCACTTACTAACGAGGTTAAAAGTTTAAAGCAGCCGATCGAAACAAAAAAAGATACTACTGAAGAGAAACCGGTGCCAAAAACATTTACAACACCGCCGGTCGTAGTGACTCCAAGAAAAGAAAAGAAGGAGGAAATAAAACCTGTCTTTACACCAGAAATAAAAAGATCAGAACAGCCACCACTTCCTGTTGTTGAGATCAAACGTGAAGAGATCGTTATTGAGAAAAAAGTGTCTCCTATACCAATAGTGCGATCTTCAAAATCTGAAACTGACCTGGAAAAATTTATTGGGGAAAATCTTTTAAGCAAGATCGGTATCGCTGTCCTGGTATTAGGCATCTCATTTTTTGTAAAATATGCGATCGATCAAAACTGGATAAAAGAAGCAGGTCGTGTCATTATTGGTCTTTTTGCTGGAGGTATATTGATCGGTATTGCACATAGAATAAGAAACAGCTACCGTTCTTTTAGTTCTGTTTTAATGGGTGGTGGTCTCACCGTTTTCTATTTCACTATTGCATTTGCATTTCATCAATACCATCTTATAAGCCAGACAGCAGGGTTTATTATCATGATCATCATCACTGCATTTGCTGTTTCATTATCGCTGTATTATGACCGGCTTGAATTAGCTGTCCTGGCGACCATCGGTGGTTTTATAACTCCATTTCTTGTAACTACTGGCCAGGAAAATCATATAGCATTGTTTACCTATTTATGTATCCTGAATACTGGTCTAATGGTGCTTGCCTGGTTTAAACGCTGGCCTTCCATAAATATCATCGCCTTATGTTTTACTACGATAATTTATGGAGGCTGGTTAATTAAAAAAATGTGGCTTGATGACACGTTCGTTGTGCCATATAAAGATGCGTTACTCTTTGGAACACTATTTTACTTTCAGTTCGTCACTATGAACATTATTAATAATATCCGGGAAAAGAAAACTTTCAATGCTTTTGATTTTATAGTCGTGCTGAGCATAAATTTTCTCTTCTATATCGCATCCATGTTCATTCTTCCTTATTGGAAAGATGGTGATTACAAAGGATTATTCACTGCGCTGCTTGGCATCTTTAATTTGTTACTGGTTATCGCATTCAAACAAAAGAAGACGATCGATCCAAATTTTTTGGCCCTGCTTACCGGTTTAGCACTTACTTTTATTTCGCTTACTGCACCGGTACAATTCGAAGGAAATTTTGTCACATTGTTCTGGTCAGCTGAGGCGGTGATCCTATTTTGGCTTTTTCAAAGAACAAGAACCGTACAACTTAAGATCGCTTCGCTGGTCGTTACAGTTCTCATGTTGGGAAGCCTCTGTATTATATGGATGCAGGTTTATTTTCCTGACCATCAACTTATACCGATCCTGCTAAACAAAGGATTTAGCACAACGATCGCAGTTGCAGCATCATTACTCATTTATTATAAATTAATGTATAAAGAAGCGGATACATTTTATTTAAAAAATCTGCAAAATCAATTTATAAAAGATTTTTTATTAGGAGCATTTGTTCTTGTACTTTATCTATCTGGAGCATTAGAAATTTTTTACCAGTTCAGCACAAGAAATAGTATTAACCTGCTGTATATAATTTACTTGCAACTCTATACTTTTCTTTTTGCAACAATTATATTATTCAGTTTTAGAAGCTCAAAGGTGTTTCCAGTATTTAAATTCTTATTCACCACCCTTTGCCTGGGTCTTTATTTAATAAATATCAACACCAACATTGATATTTCTTTATCATTGATAGGCAAAAACCAGGGCAATTTATTTCTTGCACACTGGGCAAGTGTTATTCTGTTAGCCTGGTTATTGATCGATCTTATCATTTATTTTAAAAGAGCAAAGGATAAAAGCTGGGACAATTATCTTCCTGCTTTCACATGGATCGCAACTATTAGTTTCGTTTTATTGCTGAGCGTTGAGATCTACCAAATCAATCTATGGTTGAATTATGAAAAAGAGGATTGGGCCTGGTGGGAAAACTTATATTATAAGGCTGGCCTTAGCATCCTGTGGAGTGTTTGTTCATTTATAATGATGTGGCTGGGTATGCAATATAAATTTCGTCCATTGCGAATTATTTCCTTAAGTCTCTTTACACTTACGTTGGTAAAATTATTTGTATATGATATTCGTAACATACCTCCTGGCGGAAAGATAGCAGCGTTCATTTTACTGGGCATACTTTTACTTACAGTTTCCTTTATGTACCAGCGATTGAAAAAGATGATCATTGATGATATCGAAAATAGTAGTATAACTAATTAAATTTCTAGCCATGTTTATTTATAATGTAACGGTAAAAATTGACTGGTCAATCCACGATGCATGGGTAACGTGGATGCTAAATGACCACATGCCTGAAATGATAAAAACAGGTTGTTTTACCGATTCAAAATTGCTGCGCCTTTTAGAAACAGATGAAAAAGACGGTCCGACCTATGCAGCACAATATTTCGCCGAGAGCAAATCAGATTATAACCGCTATATTGAAAATCATTCAACAGCAGTGCGACAAAAGTATTTTGATAAATGGGGTGATCGTTTTATAGCCTTTAGAAGCCTGATGCAGATAGTTCAATAACTTCAAACACGGCAAAAATCACCCTTCCGGAAAATCCTTTCCCCGTGTGGGTTTCAGGGGATTTATTTGTTGGGAAAAAACAAAGAAAAAATTTTGCTGCCAATCAAAAGCGGTTAAATTTGCCGCCGTTATCACTCATAAAACCAACAAAAATGAATAAGGCTGATTTAATTGACGTAATTGCTGAAGAGACTGGTATTACAAAAACCCAGGCGAATGCTGCATTGGATTCTTTCACAAATGCTGTAACTAAAACTCTGAAAAATGGCGGCAAGGTTACTCTTGTTGGCTTTGGTACTTTCTTGCTTTCATACCGGGAAGGAAGAAAAGGACATAACCCACAAACAAAAGCGCAGATAAACATAAAAGAAAAAGTTGTTGCCAGGTTTAAAGGAGGAAAAGAACTTTTAGCAACCCTGAAATCTTCAATGAAGGACCTAAAACCAATATTGCAAAAGAAAAAGAAAAAATAAAACCATCTTTAGAAAATCTCTTGTTACTTTACATAACACAAGAGATTTTTCATTTAAATACAACAAAAAAATAAGGTTATGGGAAGAGGTGATAAAAAAACTAAAAAAGGAAAGATCAATAAAGGAAGTTTTGGCAAAAGCAGGCCAGCGAAGAAAAAGAAAAAGTAATTTATAGTTTGGAATTAGGAATTAGGCTTCTACGCTCTAATTCCATCAAGGAGCCAGCCTCTCTATCTTCCATTCTCCATTTTCATCCAAAGAATATTGTATACGATCGTGCAAACGGCTGGGTCTTCCCTGCCAGAATTCAATAACAACAGGATTTACTATATAACCTCCCCAATAGGGGGGGCGTGAGATCACTGTTCCTTCCATTTTATTTACAAGCTCATTGAATTTTTCATCAAGCCAAACCCGGTCTTCGATCACACGGCTTTGAGGCGAGGCCCATGCACCAATGCGGCTTGATTCAGGGCGTGATTGAAAATATTCATCACTTTGCTTTGCACTTATTTTCTCTATTAATCCTGTTACTCTCACTTGTCTCTCCAGTTCTTTCCAGAAAAAAACAAGACATGCTTTTGGGTTTTCAGCCAGCTGTTGTGCTTTATAACTTTCATAGTTGCTAAAAAAAACAAATCCTTTCTCATTAAATTCTTTCAGTAAAACAATTCTTGCAGATGGCAATGCATCAATAGAAGCGGTTGCAAGCGTCATTGCATTTACTTCATCGATCTTAGAATTCACTGCTTCATTCCACCATTTTTCAAATTGTTTGATCGCATTTGGATCAACATCATTTTCCGATAAGCTTTTGTGAGAATAGTCTCTTCTTATATCAGCAATACTGTTATGCATAAATTTCTAATTCAATGCAAAGTTAAACTCACAACAACAAAAAAGAGCTTTATTATGGCTCTTTACCTTATAATTTTTATCATCAGAGATTTAGACTACCTGCAATATGCATTGAGCATTTCGTCTGCCTTAGAAAAACCAAGACCAGAGGCTGTTTTCCAATCTGCACAAGCATTCGATGTCTGTTGCATATTTTGATATGTGGCCCCCCTGTTAAAATATGCCTGGGCCAGTTTCGGGTTCAAAGCGATCGCTTTTGTATAATCATCAACCGCTTCCTGCAGCTTATGTAAATTGAAAAAAGAAGAAGCCCTGGTTTGATACATATATTCATTAGGCACTATACTGATAGCTTTTGTCAATGGCTCGATCGACTCCTGGAATTTATTAGTTGTGTTATAAGTAACCCCAATATTGTAATAGGCCTCACTATAATTTGGATTTAGCTCTACCGCTTTCAGATAATCGTTTAGAGCAGCCTCATAGTTTTGCTGTGCATAGTAAATGTTGCCCCGGTAAAAATAAGATTCTGCCACTTTAGGATCAAGTTCGATCGCCTTGTTAATGGATGTCAATGCTGCATTTAGATCTGGTACATCTACTAAATTCTTTGCAAGTACAAAATGAGCATGAGACTGGTTTGGATATTTCTTCACGAGATCAGTGAACAGGTTAATGCTGTTTTGCCAAACTTTATTCCGTTGAAAGGTTATGATCATAAAAAACAAAGTAATCCCGGCAAGCAAATAATTAATAATTGGCTTTAATGAAATAAAAGACTTGTTATTCAAAACAGCGGCATAAAAACATCCTATGATAAAAAACAAACCGATATATGGTACATAAGAATACCTTTCAGAAACAACGACATAACCAACTGGAATGACCTGGCTGGTAAGTGACACACCGACCAAATAAAAAAGAAAACCAAAGATCAGCTCACGTTTCATTGCCCTGGCTTTATAAACAAGAAAGATCAGCAATAATAAAAATAATGGGCTCAAATAGTAATAATATGGTAATTCGGTCGGAGCAAAATGCAAAACAGCTAGATTAAAAGGAAGTATCAGTTTTACAATGTAGTATGATGTGGTATAACAAACTACAAAAAAGCGTTGCAAGAGGTTGTAATCCGGCATTAGGTCTGCATTAATAGCGCCGAAAGATCGTTGAGAAAATATAGTAACTACTCCGAAGGCAAGCGATAATAAAAAGAAAGGTATTTTTTCAATTAGCACATTCTTGTTCCACCCGCGTCGAAAATAATAATCAAATATCAAAAGCATTAATGGAAAAATAATAGCCGTTGACTTTGACAAAAGCGAACATAGGAAAAGCAAAATAGTATATATGTATAACTTATTTCTATTTACTGCTGCATGTATATAGTCACAATATGTACATAGACCACAAATAAGGAAAAATGAATATAAAAGATCTTTGCGTTCAGATATCCATGCCACCGACTCTACATGCATAGGGTGTATAGCAAAAAATAATGCTACTAATAAAGCTACTTCTGCTTTGTCTGATAGCCTTTTTACTAATCGAAATACCATGAAGACATTCAATAAATGTAGAAGCAGGTTGACAACATGATATGGTTTTGCGTTCAATCCAAACAAACTGTATTCAACTGCATAAGAAAGAGTAGTAAGGGGGTGATAATTTGCATTGTAATACGAAGAGAAAATAGCTGCGATACTTTTAGCCGATAAAGATTTTATGTCGGGATTATCTTTAATATAGCCCGAATCATCAAGGTTCACGAAATTATTTGTAAGTGTATTATAAAAAAGCAAAAAGGTAAGAAGCAAAATGGCGCCTAAAATATAATTGCTGTTAAACCCTGCGAATGAATTTTTTATCGGTTTTTGGTGATAAGGCTTTTTTGTAGGATTCTTTTTTAGAGGTGGCTTTGCCTTCATTAAATAATCATTTTGTCCTTTCTCATTATTTTGTGTGAAATATATTTATAATCCAGTAGTTTTTTCCTTAAGCCTATCTCTTTCTTCTGCCACAATGTTTAGTTTACTTTCCAATTCACCTAATCTTTTTATCTGTCCTTCCAGTTTTTTATTTGCCTCTGTCATTTGATGAAGATCATTATTAAGCTCTTCCAGGTAAGCCACTTTTTTTTGTAGTTGCTGACGTTGAAGATTAGACTCACTCAATTTGTCTTCTACTTTTGATAATTCGATCTGCAATGATTGATTTTCCTGTAAGTAATGATTGATCTTATTTTTTGATTCATCCAATTCACGGATCACCTTGTAATAGGCTTCTTTGAGATCTTCATATTCAATATTCATCATTTTTGATGAAGAAAGCTGGGATTCTAATTTATGTATTTTACCCTGCAGGGTATTAAATTCGCCATAAGCACTATCCAGCATTGCACTCATTTCAGTTGTAAGATGTTCTTTTTCTTTTATATGATTGATCTCATCTTCTTTTTCAACAAGCATATATTTCAGATCTTTTATCTGCATGCTTAGTTCTTCGTTACTGCGCAATATCTCCTGACTTTTTTCTTCTGTTTCTTTAATTACATCCACCTGCTCCAATAGCTGGCTTATTTTGGTATTATGATCCATGAGGCTTTGTTGCGCCTGGCGAAGTTGTTCATAATAATCAGGTCTTGTTTGCGCTATTGGTTTTTCTGATTTTGATTGTTGAACATCAAGATTCAGTTTTTTTACCTGGCTTTTTAATTCTTCTATCTCTATTTCATGGATCCTTTTATTTTCAGTCGCATCAAGTAAGCGATTTTTCAAATCAGTGATCTCTTTATCCTTGATCTCTCCTTCCTTTATAAACTTTAATTTCCATTCGTCAAGACCACTACTTAAGGACTTTTTGGTTTCCGGCACATCCTTCTTCATTCCTTTCCTGGTTGAGTAGAATAAATTGATAACAAAGCCCACCACAATGGCGCTGACAAAAAGGCCGACGATCTCAAAAACGGATAAGCTAATACTTAACATATAGTAAATCTCAATGAAAACTAATAAAAATCCACCAGTTTAAACCCGGCAAGTTTTTCACAACATTTAATAAGATGGATCTAAATAGAATATTTACTAACCTGTAACCAATGTACCCACTTTCTCTCCTGTTACTACCCGGCGAAGGTTACCTGGTTTATTCATATCGAAAACAACGATCGGAAGATTATTCTCCATGCAGAGGGTGAATGCGGTCATATCCATAACCCGTAAGTTTTTACTGATACATTCAGCAAAAGTTATACGGTTGAATTTTGTTGCTGATGGATCCTTTTCGGGGTCAGCGGAATAAATACCATCAACCCGTGTTCCTTTAAGAATAACACTTGCATTTATTTCAATGGCTCTTAACGAACCTGCAGTGTCAGTTGTAAAATAAGGATTACCAGTACCGGCGCCAAAGATCACAACCCGGCCTTTTTCCAAATGGCGAATAGCACGGCGACGAATATAAGGCTCAGCGATCTGCTCCATTTTTATAGCACTAAGTAATCTTGTAAACACTCCGATCTTTTCCAGGCCGGCTTGCAGCGCCATTCCATTGATAACGGTAGCCAGCATTCCCATATAATCACCATGAGCCCTTTCTATCCCGGTTTCGGCTTCATTCATACCACGATAAATATTTCCACCGCCAATTACAATCGCCACTTCCACGCCTATCTCCGTCAGTAGCTTTATATCGGCTGCATATTGCGCAATAACATCATTATCAAATCCAAAATTTTTGTTTCCCATCAACGATTCACCGGAGAGTTTCAGCAGGATGCGTTTATACTTTGGAACCATGTGCCGACTTGATTTTTAGTTGTGCTGCGAAGATAGGGAAAGCCGATTTTTTTGAGTTGTTTTATTTGGTAGCCAGCATTAGTGCTACTATTGAGCCTGGGTTGCATCGCACACTTTTACTACATTAGGTCTCTCAGCTTTTATTTATGGTTAAGCACTTTTTCTACTTCATGCCTGTACATTCTGCTGATCGGTAATTCTGCCTTACCGATCCAAACAAGCTCGTTAGAATATGATTCGATCTTCTTAAGTGCCACGATGAATGAACGATGAATTCTCATAAACATCTCTTTCGGCAGCATATCTTCAACTGATGAAATGGATTGTTTGGTAATAACTGTACCCGTGATGGAAACGACTTTGATATAATCTTTCAGGCTTTCTATATATAATATATCGCTCAACGCCACTTTTATCATCTTCCTGTCACTGCGGAAATATATATCCTGGCCATTATGAGTTTTGTCCTGTATTTCCTTTTCCAATAAGAGAGTGCCATCAAAAGAAACATCCATTACTTTATTTACCGCCTTTAAGAATCTTTCAAATGAAATAGGTTTTAGTAAATAATCAACGGCATCCAGTTCAAATCCTTCAACTGCAAATTTTCTGAATGCTGTAGTAAAAATAACTTTAGGTGGCTTTTTTAGTGTTCTCAAAAAATCTGTCCCTAAAATTTGCGGCATTTGAATATCAAGAAAGATCAGGTCAACAGGATGCTGGCGAATAAAATTCAAGGCTTCTACTGCGTCATTGCAAGTACCCACCAGCTCAAGCGATTGCACACTGGAAATATATTTTTCCAACACTTCAAGTGCCGGAGGCTCATCGTCTACAGCCAGGCATTTTATTTTTTTATCAGGCATAAGCAACGGCGTTACCAGGTTGACTTAGCTTGTTATCAGCAAAATCATTTTCCTCCAGCAAAAGCTGCATATTCACAATAAAGGTATCTTCTGTTGAATGAATATCCAATTGATGTTTCCCGGGATAAAGAAGCTGCAAACGTTTTTTTACATTGGTCAAACCAATTCCTTTGTTTTGTTTAATGGTAACAGCAACAGATGGTTTACTATTACTTAATTTAAAAAAGAGCTGGCTGTCAACTATAGTTATTTCCAACTTGATCCATGGTTGTCGCAGCATTTGACTGGTGCCATGCTTAAAACTGTTTTCAATGAAGGGTATCATAAGTAATGGTGCAATCAGTTTATTTTCAAAATCGCCGTGGATATCTATTTCCATGTTCAGTCGTTTTCCGTACCTCACTTTTTCCAATCCCATATAATCTTCTATCAATTTCAACTCTCTTTCTAACGGCACAAGTTTTCCTTCACATTCATGGATCATATAACCAAGCATTTCTGATAATTTCTTTACCAATGCACCTGCTTGCGGTGATCTGCTCAATGAAAAAGAATAAATATTGTTTAATGTATTAAATAAAAAATGTGGATGTACCTGTGCTTTCAATAATTGTATCTCGGCACTTGCATTTTCTTTCTCCAGCGTTTCTGTTTTTAGTTGTTCAAGATGCCAGCTCTTTAAAGTTTTAAGCGATAAAAAAAGGCAGCAAATAAGCGGTGGGTTACCAAACAAGCGAATAAATCCTGGCCGTATAATTGAAAAAACCCTTTCTATAGGATTTGCAATTGCATTACTGGCAGGATTACCTAAGTATAGGTATGTATGAATAGCTCCCAAACCCTGGATCAATGCAAAGACAAGCAATAACCCAAATACAAATAATCCATATTTGTCTTTCTTAAAAAATCTTGGCACCAGGAAATAAACAATTGAGTAAGTAAATATCATGTTAGTAATCACCCCCCAATACGTAACCAACTCCAGGAAGGACCATATATTGCGGCTGTTTATACCTGGCATCATAATACCAATACGCAAGAAGTGATAAAAAAATACAGCCAGCCAGAAAAGAAAATGTCTTTTCCAACGAGATGACCGATCATCTGAAAAAACGATATTATAGAGTCGCTGGTATTTCATTGATTTTCTTATCTGTTTTTATATTTATCAAACTGCCAGAATACAATGGGAGTTTGAGTTCTACCAAAACATTATTCTGCATTGATGATATTTTTAACTGGTGCAATCCTTCGTATTGGTTTTTCAGTTGCTTTTCAATGTTTCCAAACGTTTCATGCGGAAGATCTTTCATATCGGATGATCTGCTGAATTCCATTCTGAAATTCAAAACGTTTCCAATTATTTCGATTGCCAGCTTAAGCAATGGCTTTTCCTGCTGTGTTGCCAGGAAGTATTCAAAACAACTTTCGACAAATGAAAGAAGGATACAGGGAGCAATAAACGTATCATTTGTATTGGCAGGAAATTCAGTTTGAAGCACAAACTTGTTCTCAAATCCATTGCTCTCAAGATTTATATACCCCCGGATGATCTCGAGTTCTTTTTCCAACTCTACCCAATTCTTATCATTTTCATAAAGAACATAGCTCAAGAGGTCAGAAAGTTGCAGGATCAAGCCCGGTGATTCAGCTGAAGATCTGTCAATATATTTTTCTACGGTATGAAGTGAATGAAACAAAAATCTTGGGTGAATGGCTGTTTTTAATAACTGAAGTTCTGTTGCCAGTTTTTGTTTTGCAAGTCTTTCATTTTCGCGTTGCTGTATGAACCACTTTTTTGAATACTTAATACCTGCAGCGATCCCAAATAACATAAACGGAACAAATAATCCATCTACAACAGCATGATATTTATTTGCTTTAAATGTTATTTGATCATATGCTATGTTTGTTTCATTATGTAGGTATAATTTACCAGCATAATAAACAACTAAAAAATTGATAGCAAAAAATACCAGAAAGGAAAAAACAAAAACAATATATCTCTTTTTGAATAATATCTTTTCCAACAATACCTGTGTAAAAAAATATGTTGAAACCAGATAGATAGGAAGGAAATACAAAAAATGTGAAGCACTTTCAAAGAATGTTCTGGCTGTTGCTCCCTCCCTGGGCCCGCCGACCATCAAATTTTGAATTATGAAGTGAAGTGAAAATAATATCCAAAAAATAATATGCCTGCCAAGCTTGTACTTTGTTTGATCAGAGAATATAAACTCATGCGTATTCATGAAATTACTTCCTTATAAATTTAATCACAGTTCCATCTTTGTTTTATAATTTAAATAATATTCCAACGAATATTACATAATCCGCAAAACCACCCTGGGTCAGGATATACTGGTTTAGGATATCTGATTTGTGTAGATCTGATACCGTCTGCTTTGTTTCTCTTCCAACAATGATCGGCACATATGTATAGATGGTAGCTCCCTTTATCTTATAAACAACACCTGGCTCTATGGAAAAATTATACCCCGCACGACGAACTCCTTCACTGCCACCCAAAAGATCGTTAACGGGAGTGCCATCATAACGGACACCACCTGAAAATGACCATTTCTTTGTGTTAAGTGTGGCACCTCCCCGGATAGAAAACTGGTCCGGTACGCTCAGTACAATGTTATTGGTAATGCTATCAATTCGCGGAGGAACTCTGCCATTTGTAATAGCAGTACCATTTTGTTCTCTGGGGTTAGCCATATAATAAAAATTTCCATAAAGGCTAAGAGTTCTTGCAGCATTCAAAATATAAAATGTATTTAATTCAGTAATTATTCCGGTTCCTCCATCACCGAGTTGAATAGAAGGATTAACAGCTGCAAGCACTTTGGTAGAATCATTCCTGTAGAAATAATCCTGGTACTTATAATCGCCGGTTGGCAACTTAAGTCCAAGTCCCAGCTGGAGGTTACCTCTCTGTTTTACAGTTGGTTTAAGAATCCACTTGTAAACTGTAAACCGAATATCACCAACACCAAACGAGTTAGTTGTATGCCGTTTTGTATTAGCACCTCCATGCTCTATGGATGCCTCGCGACTATTCGCGGCAATCGGAACACTTAAATTAAGTGACCAACCATTTTGCAGCATCCTCGCTAAAGAAATATCTGTCATAAATGATTTCACAACCGCTTCATTTTGCTTCGGGGTATTTTGGTCAACCTTTCCTTTAAAATCACGATGAGCTCTGAAATACCTGTTGTTGATATTCAATTGCCACTCCGAAATCGAAAATGAATTGTCGGTAAGATTGTATTGTCCAAATCCTGATATGTTTCGAACAATTACACAACCTTGAGATCTTACATTAAGTGCAGCGAACATGACACCAGCTAGCATAAGAATCAATTTTTTCATAACTCAGCGTTTAGGTTAAAAAAATATGACTGTTTTATATGCTTTCTTCAGATGCGGAGGATCGGGATAAGATGAACTGAAATTGAATTTACTGATCTCGAAGGGTTCTTTACTAAAGTTAACGACCAATTACCGTGTAAAAATGATTTTTAGCCAGAATAAAACCTTTTGTAGACGAATGACATTCGTCGCCTTTCATGTACCACTATGTTATAATCACGGCTAAATGATCTCGCAGTTGCTCAATCAATCGAAATAAAAAATTACAGGGGTTTCTGAAAACTAATTTGGTTACTCATTAAATATTCACCAAAAAAATTATGTTATGAAAAAGATTTCAATCATCTCTTCTGTTTTACTGGTGTTGTTATTCTCTTGTCAAAAGGGAATCGAGAAACAAACGCCACAGGAAGAGATTCAAACTACTGCTAATGGTAATAGTGACCGTGGCCACTTACAACAAACCAACACATTTTCTGCCGAGGTTGTAATACGATGGCTTAACCAGGAGTTGGAGATGCTTCGTGTACCTATGGCGACAGGTATTGCTGCACCTGAAGCCAATCGTGCTATTGCTTATTGCGGTATTGCATTATATGAGGCTGTTGAGCCTGGAATGCCAGCATATCAAACATTATCAGGTCAGTTGAATGCATTGCCTGCAATTCCTTCAACACAGCCTGGCCTTGCTTATCATTGGGCTGCCAGTGCAAATGCTGCTTTAGCTTATATGAACCGCCACTTATTTCCTCTTGCATCAGCAGCTAACAAAACAGCAATGGATAATCTGGAAAACGATTTACAAACTACTTATGCTTCAGAAACCGACGCAGCAACCTTACAGCGTTCAATTGATTTTGGTCGTGCGGTTGCTGAAATTGTTTTCAATTGGTCGCAAGGAGATGGCACAGCCACCTTACCATCACCTGCAACTTATGTATTGCCAGTTGGGGATGGGCTTTGGGAAAAAACACCACCAAATTTTGCAGGGCCAGTCAATCCTTTTGCAAGCCAAAGAAGATTATTGGTAAATGGAAGTACTGATGGTACAGATCTTACACCACCACCAACTTACTCCACTAATCCTTCATCAGAATTTTATGCCATGGTAAAAGAGGTTTATGACAAATCACTTGTATTAACTCCGGAACAAACAGCTATGGCACTTTATCATAGAGATGCTCCGGGTTATCCGGGTGGAGGTTCACTTGTTGCTATGTTAGCACAAGCTTTCCAACAGTCAAATTGTAAACTTGATGCAGCAGCATTGGCTTATGCAAAAGTTGGACTTGGAACTTATGATGCAATCATGATCGGCTTCACAAAAAAATACCAGGTCAATCTTGTAAGACCGATAACTTATATAAGAAATGTAATGGGATATTCCACATGGAATGCACAATTCGCCACACCCGGTCATCCTGAATTTCCAGCTGCACATGCGGTGAATGGCGGTGTTGTCTCAGTAATGCTTACTGATGCACTTGGGGAAAATTTTGATCTGACACTGGATCATTACAGTTATCTGACTCCATCCCTCCCCGCACGGCATTATAACTCCTTTGATGAGCTTGGAAGAGAAATGGGAAACTCAAGATTATTTGGGGGAATACATTATCAGGCTTCTATTGATAAAGGATTCTGGCTGGGCAAAAAAGTTTGCAATAACATTTTAAGTAAAGTGAAGTTTTTGAAAGATTAGATGCGCAAGTTAATTTTATCAAATTGATAAGATCAAAAAAGTAAGCTTCGGATTTTTCCGGAGCTTACTTTAATATTTCATTTACTTGCTCTTAACGAATACACCATTGGTATCTTTCCTTCCATGCCTTTGATATGCCATCTATCTTTTTCCGATTCCACCACATTTCTAAAACAGGGATAAGGCGAATACATATGCTCATTGAAGAAGTCGATCTTTAAGCCTGCATTTATCAAAGCATTCAGAACTTCACTAATGCTGTGGTTCCAACTATATTCTTTTCCTTTTATATCTGCATCACGATCGGTATAAGTGCCTTCATTTTCTGTTACAATCAATTCACGATTGTCATAATAATATTTCACATGTGTAAACTCATCGTCGAATATCCAAACTACCGGATGGAATTCCGCTATATAAAAAAAACCACCTGGCTTTAATCTTTCACAGATCACTTTTGCCCATGGATCAAGATCGGGTAACCAACCGATAGTACCATAAGAAGTAAAAACAATATCAAATTGCTCTTTTACAAATTCAGAAGTATCATAAACATTACAGCAAACAAATTTTGCATCCAATTTTAATTCATTATTAATTTCTCTTGCCAGTTTAACGGCATCATCACTCAGATCAACGCCGATACACTTCGCCCCCAGTCGACTAAAGCTCATTGTATCCATTCCAAAATGACATTGTAAATGCAATAATGATCTGTCTTTTACATCACCGATCTCATTTAATTCAATTGGTGTAAGAACATTTGTCCCGGCTTTGAATCTGGCGAGATCATAAAACGTAGAGTCTTTATGTACAGCGGTTCTCTGATTCCAGAGATCTTTATTTGCTTCGAAATATTGATCAAATTGATTCATGAAAAGAATATTTGTAAATTCCTGTCAAATTAATTGAGTGGTGAAAATAAACTACTTTTTACTTATTGGGTTACTACTTGCCGGACAGTTGTCGATCTCACAGAACCTTTCAGGAATTTGGGAGGGAAAGACGGGACCATCGTCTTTTTATACAAAGCCCGTCAAAGTTGTACTTGAACTTACAATGATCAATGATTCAACCCTCACAGGTTTCTGCCATGCTTACTATACCCGCGGTAGATTCGAACATCACAAGTTAAGTGGCCATTTTAACAAAAGCCGAAAAATTGTTTTTTTATCGGAGGATAGTTTGCTTGATTTTAAAAAAGGAATTTTTGATAAAATAGACAATGGCACATACACGTTATGGCTTTTCAACATAAGCTCTGGTTTAAAACTTGATGGTGAATGGACCGCCAACAAAAAACGCTGGCTTGCAGACCCAATGGTAAAGAAATGGTTTTTTAAAGAAAAAAAAGAAGATGTTCCAAAAGCCGATCTGCAAATAAATACAGAAGCTAAGGCAATTGTTATTGATTCCATCAACAAAACAAAACGCATTGATGATCTGCAGATGATCATTGAAGTTGATAAAAAAGATAAGGACTCCATTAGAATTGATCTATACGATAATGGCCAAATTGATAATGATACCGTCTCCGTTTATGTAAATGAGCGACTGGTGATCAACAAACAAATGATCACAGCAAAACCTGTTACATTTTTTATATCACTATCAGAAGATCAGCATTTTGATAAGATCAAACTGATCGCTGAAAATCTTGGGACAATTCCACCCAATACGGCATTAATGGTTGTGACAACGAAAAAGAAAAAATATGATGTTCTTTTGAGCAGTACATATGAAAAAAGTGCTGTGGTTGAATTCTTTTTAAAAGAAAAATAAAATTCCCGTCCAAATGAACGGGAATTTTCTATTTAATACCTTAAAGTTTAATTATCCTAAAGCTACTCTTTTGAATTCTGTGATCTTCACATCACCGGATTCTTTCAAGTATTGCTCAACAGTTTTGCTGCCATCTTTTACGAAAGCTTGTGCTGTGAGAGTTTGTTCTTTGAAGAATGCTCCCATTTTGCCTTCTGCAATTTTAGTAAGCATTTCATCAGGCTTACCAGCCATCTTTGGGTCTTGCTTCATCAATTCAACAATGATTGATTTTTCACGGGCAATCACATCAGCAGGAACTGAAGCTGCATCAACAGCTACAGGATTCAAGGCTGCGATCTGCATTGCAATGTCTTTACCTGCCTCTGCTGCATCTTTATTTAATCCAACTAATACACCAATTCTGTTTGCACCATGAATATATGAAGCAACATATTCAGCATCTATTCTTTCGAATTTTGTAACACCGATCTTTTCGCCGATCGCTGCCAATTTATCGTTTACCAGCTCAGCTACTGTGGCATGAGGAGCTTTTGCATTCATCAGTTCTTCAAGGCTTTTTACATTGTGCCCGATAGCTGCATCTGCAATACTTTGAGCAAATGCAACAAAGTCTGCATTTTTAGAAACAAAATCTGTTTCACAGCTTACACAAACAACAATACCTGTTTTGTGATCATCGGTTGTTTTAGCAATAACAACACCTTCTTTAGCTTCACGATCACCTCTCTTTGCAGCTACTTTCTGTCCTTGCTTTCTTAACCAATCAATAGCTGCTTCAAAATCACCATTGGTTTCTGTTAATGCTTTACGGCAATCCATCATGCCTGCGCCAGTCATTTGGCGAAGCTTATTTATATCCTGTGCACTTATTGTTACTGTTGACATAATAATTTGAAATTTAAAATTTGAGATCCGATAGCTATCGGATTGAAATTGATACAGTCAATCTCGGTTTACCTGCTACTTGCCGAATAAAGAACTGAATGTACAAGAGTGCGACGCAACGAAAGATGATAGTAGTAATAATGTTGACTACAAAATCATCTTTTTTAAATCAACATCATCTTACCTATTACTAGTTCTCTTCGGACTGCTTGGAGTACGACGTCTTGGCTGACCACCACCACGAGGTCTTCCACCACCGCCTGCTTCAGCTTGTGCTTCTGCTTCCATCCTTGCAGCTTTCTTTTGATTCTCATCTGCTACTGACTCTTCTGATTCCTCATCTTTTGCAGCCTGGCGTTCTGCTAATCCTTCTGCAATTGCAGCAGTGATATATTGAGTAATGATAGCGATCGATTTTGTTGCATCATCATTTGCAGGAATTGCAAAGTCAACTTTGTTAGGATCGCAATTGGTATCAACAACACCAAATGTACCTACCCCTAAGCGCTTCGCTTCTGCTAATGCGATATGCTCATGGCCGATATCAACAATGAATAAAGCTGCAGGGATACGGCTAAGTTGTGCGATACCACCTAAAACTTTTTCCATTTTTTCTTTGTCGCGGCTAAGTGTAAGACGTTCTTTTTTTGTAATGCTATCAAAAGAACCATCGCCCAGCATTTTTTCAATGCTTTGCATTTTCTTTACACTCTTACGAACTGTATTGAAGTTAGTCAGCATTCCACCCAACCAACGCTCAGTTACATAAGGCATGTTTACTTTTTGTGCACACTCAGTCACAATATCTTTCGCTTGTTTCTTTGTGCCAACAAAAAGGATCTTCTTTCCACTGCGTGCAATCTGCTTTAATACAGCCGCAGTTTCCTGCAGGCACTCAGTTGTTTTATTAAGGTCAATGATGTGAATACCTTTCTTTTCAGCAAAAATGTAAGGAAGCATTTTGGGATTCCACTTCTTACGCAAGTGACCAAAGTGTACACCTGCTTCGAGGAGTTGCTGTTGTAAGGATGTATTATTTTCCATTTTATCTATTTCAGTTATTTGTTAAATGTCATTTGTTAATTGTATGAATTTGATTAACCGGTTAACGATTAACCAATAACCATTAACGTTTAGAGAACTGGAAGCTTCTTCTTGCTTTTTTGTGACCGAACTTCTTACGTTCAACAGATCTTGGATCACGTTTCAGCAAACCTGCGGCTTTTAATGCAGGGCGAAACTCCGGGTTAATATCGATCAACACCCTGGCGATGCCAAGCATTGCTGATTCAGCTTGTCCTTTTACTCCGCCGCCTGCAGCATTGATCTTGATATCAAATTTATCTGCCGCTTCCACAGTCTTTAGAGGGCGGATCACCTGGTTTTGCAAATACACCAGTGAAAAATATTCTTTATAGTCTTTGTCGTTTACTGTGATCTTTCCGTTCCCTTTAGAAACGAAAACTCTTGTCACAGCTTCTTTACGACGACCAACTCCGTTTTTTTGTTTTTCCATTTTTATTTATTTGGAATTAGAGATTTAATATTTTAATTCTTTTGGTTGTTGTGCACCATGTGGATGTTCTGCGCCGGCATACACAAAAAGTTTTTTATACATCTTGCGGCCAAGGCGATTCTTTGGCAACATTCCTTTTACGCCTCTTTCAACAACATTCTCAGGACGACGGGCTAATAAATTCTTTGCTGTCTCTACTTTTAAACCACCTGGGTAACCAGTAAAGTGATCGTACTCTTTTTCTTCAAGTTTGTTACCTGTGAAAACAACTTTGTCGGCGTTAATTACAATTACGAAATCTCCGGTGTCAACGTGTGGAGTATAAGACGCTTTGTTCTTGCCACGCAGCACTGCTGCGATCCTTGAACACATACGTCCTACGGTTTGATTGGTACCGTCAACGATATACCAGTTGCGTTTAACGGTAGCCGCATTTGCATGCTTGGTTGTGAAATGTAGTTTGCTCATTTTAATTTTTGTTTGTGGTTACAGCCATCCCCGTAACCGTTTTTTTAAATGGGGTGCGAAGATAGGTTTGAATGAAGTTTATTTCCAAAAAAGAGGAGAAGTATTTTTGATATCGCCTTTATAAAAGGTTGATTTACAGTAAAATTTTTGTCCAGTTAATTTACTCCGCTATTATTACGGCATATTTACCCCGTTAAATGCTAGTTGCATGTAGCTTTAAACTTCTTTGTTTACATTTTCATTCCTGTACATTCTGAAATGATGATTGAATTGCTGTTGACCAGGCACCTTTGCGATCTTATGAAAACAAAGGTTCTCATTATATGGTTGTTTAAATGGAAAAGTAACATCAATAAAATCCTTGCCTATCCTTGTAATGTAGGCGATCCTTGTATCTGCAGCAATTGCGATCATTGATTTTGTAGGGTGAATAGTTATATGACCGATCGATCGAAACCGGTCTACAAAATGCCAAAATAAAGAAACCACAATGTCAGATTTATTCTTCAGAAAGTCGTTCAGAGTTTTATCATTGCATGAATGTGGCTGGCTGTTGTTTTTAAACTGCTGATTACATAATGGGCATGTCCACATATTCAATAAAATTAATTTTAAGTCATCATATTTCCCACCATTCGGTTGATGTAAATTTTTCATTTAGTACTAGTGGCTCACCGATCCTTGGTGTAACCACTTTCGTATTTATTTCCTTTGCCTTCATTAAAACTCTTCTTATTGAATCATTCCACGGATGCATGGCTAATGTGAACTTTCCCCAATGTACCGGCAACAACGCTTTTGCATTCAGGTCAACTGCTGCCTGGACAGTTTGTTCAGGCATCATATGAATGAGTGGCCACATATTATTGTATTGCCCGGCTTCAAGAATTGCAAGATCGAATGGACCGTATTTGTTTCCTATTTCTTTAAAATGAGAATCATAACCTGAATCCCCACCCAGATATAAATTATGCTTTGGTGATCTTAAAATATATGAAGACCATAGAGTTTGATTTCTCTTTAACCCTCTTCCTGAAAAATGCCGGGCTGGTGCTGCAGTCAATTGTAAGTTATCAGTAAGCATTTCAGTTTGCCACCAATCCAGTTCTGATATTTTATTACTATCGAAACTCCAATACTTTAAATGCGATGCAACCCCAAGCGAACAATAAATATGACCTATCTTATTTTTTAACTTACCAATTGTTTTATAATCCAAATGATCATAATGATCGTGAGTAAGGATCAAATAATCGATCATCGGCATATCTGCTGCCTTGTATTCATTGCTGCCTGGAAATGCTTTTACCATAAATGATAAAGGGCCTGCATGACCGCTGAATACCGGGTCTATCAAAAAGTTTTTGTTTTCTATTCTTATAAAATAAGATGAATGACCAAACCACACGATGGTTGTTTCATTATAATTGATCTTTGTAAGATCTGTTTTTACAAATGGAATTGGCTTAGTTGGCAGCCTGCCAGGATGCTTTTTTAAAAACTCTCTCGTCATCCTCCAATAAGAGATATCAGGAGATTTCATTGGCGTTTCAGATAAGTTCTGAAAACTTGTTCCATTATAATTAGGTGACTTCTTTATTTGTTCAAGATATTTTCCAGATGGAAGTTTGCCCGTCGCTTTAAGTGACATGATCGCTGGTTTAATTTCAATGCAAATTACTGAGCCTTTCTATTACAAGATTGTCAAATTCGGCAAACAAACACTTTTACCGGGTGAATTATAGTTTCTATTAATTATTATCTTGCTACACTTAAAGCTTCTCATCATGTCGCATAAACTCGGCCGCAATAGTTTTGGTGATCCTGCAAATGCAGGTAACTTAATATCTATCGAAGAAGCACATGCATTATTAAATGAGTGGGTGCCAAATGAGCGGCTTCGTTTACACATGAAACAAGTTGCCGCTGTAATGAAGGCATGGGCAATTGAAAAAGAAAATGCAGATGAACAAACTGCGTTAAAATGGGAGCTTGCCGGTTTATTACATGATGCTGATTGGGAAAAATATCCTGATGATCATTGCCGGATCATTATTGAAGAATTAGAAAAAAGAAATATCGATCCTGATGTTATTCATTGTATTGCTTCTCACGGACCAACTTATTTTGGCGTAGAACCAAATAACACAATGGATAAAATGATCTATGCTTTTGATGAGTTATCTGGTTTTGTACACGCCGCAGCACTTATTCGTCCCACACAATATGAAGGATTAGAAGTAAAAAGTGTTTTAAAAAGATTGAAATCTCCTGCGTTTGCTGCTCAGGTAAGTCGTGAAGATATCAACGATGCTATTTCCCGTATAAATACTTCTCTTGAAGAGATCATTCAATTTGTTATTGATCATCAGAAAGATGTGAGCTAACTCTATTTTTCCCGCAAAAAAAGTTTAACGACTGCTTAAACCACATTGTGAGTCTTTGGTCACAAAACGTGGCTGCAGATCCCTGACCCTGTTCGAAAAACTATTGTGTCACCAAAAAACTCATGTTATGAGGAAACTCTACGCCCTTGTGGCAGGACTATGTTTTGTCCTGGTCGCAACGAAAACTAACAGTCAGCCTGATTTTAATCCACAGGATCTTTATTCTGAAACAGCAAACATCAATTCAATTGAAGTAATTGATGAGACAAATGGTACTGTCAATTCTTTTGAAGATTCATGCCGTGCAAATTTTGAAATAAGCAATGCTGCTTCATCGCCACTAATAAAATACTTTACCGCAATTCCATGGCATAGCGGTCAACAAAGACCTGTTTATATATGCTGGAAATTTGGCGATGGCAAAGACACATGCATTCAATATTCAAACACAAATCCAGGCCCCTATAGCGTTGTTCATCATTATCAGCAACCAGGTGTTTATGAAGTTTGTGTAAAAATTGTTTACCAGGGTGGATGCGAAGCAATAAAATGTAAACCCATCTATGTAACACTGCCGGATGCATGTCGTGCAGATTTTGAAAAGCTTGCGTTGGAACCAACAGTCAATCCTCTTTATGTTACATTCAAAGCATTGCCATGGCATAACAATAACAAAAAACCAAAAAGAATTTGTTGGTCATTTGGTGATGGGAAAGATACTTGCATTGAATATACTAATAGTTATACAGGTACTTATCTTGTAAGACATAAATACCGTGAACCGGGGCTTTACCAGGTTTGCGTAAAAATATTTTATGATGGTGGTTGCGAAGCTTCAAAGTGTAACGCTGTGCAAGTAGGCAGAAGAGATGAATGTAAAGCTGACTTTGAAAAACTTCCTCTAACTACAACAAACAGCCCTCTTAATGTAATTCTTAAAGCATTACCATGGCATAGCAACAATAAAAAACCAAAAACGATCCATTGGAATTTTGGCGATGGCAGAGACACCATTATTAATTATACAGAAAATGATAGCAGTCTATACACCGTAAGACATCAATACCGTGAGCCAGGTAACTACCAGGTTTGCCTCAAAATAACTTATTTCGGAGGTTGTGATTCCTATAAATGCAAGTTTATTCAAATTGGAGAACCCGATAGATGTGGTGCAGATTTTGAAAGGATCCCAACTCTGAGTACTACAAACGATCTATTACTAGTTGGATTCAAAGCAATCCCTTCTCACAACAATAATAAAGTACCAAGAGTTATCTGCTGGAGCTTTGGTGATGGCAAAGACACTTGTATTGAATATGCGCAAAACTTTTCAGGTCCTTATGTGATTCGTCATCGGTATAATGTACCGGGTACTTACACAGTTTGTGTGAAGATCCTTTATTATGGTGGTTGTGAAGCAAGAAAGTGTAAGTCGGTAGTAATAACAAAGCCTGATGAGTGTCGTGCTGATTTTGAAAAACTGCCACTATCATTATCCAACAACCCACTAACTGTTACTTACAAAGCTTTACCATGGCATAACAACAACAAAAAACCAAAACAGATCTGTTGGAGATTCGGCGATGGTAAAGACACTTGTATCAGTTATCCTGAAAATTATACAGGTTCTTATTTAGTAAGACATACTTATCGTGAGCCGGGCCAGTATGAAGTCTGTGTTAAGATCACTTACTTCGGCGGTTGCGAATCATATAAATGTAAACAGATCAATGTTGGTGAATTTTGTCGTGCTGATTTTGAAAGGTTGCTTATAAATTCAACAGCCAATCCATTAGATGTCTATTATAAAGCGACCCCATTCCATAGCCAGGATAAAAAACCTAAAACAATTTGCTGGAGATTTGGTGATGGCAAAGACACTTGCATTAGCTATCCCGAAAACTATACTGGTCTATATGGTGTAAAGCACCAATATGATCATCCGGGCCTTTATGAGGTATGCATAAAAATCATTTATTATGGTGGGTGTGAAGCATACAAATGTAAAACGATCCAGGTTGGAGAAGCCATTCGTTGTAAAGCAGATTTTGAAAGATTACCTATCAGTACAGTTAATGATCCATTACATGTTGCTTTCAAAGCAATACCAGGGCATATTGAAAACAAAAAACCAAAAGAGATCTGTTGGAAGTTTGGCGATGGTAAGGACACATGTATCCAATATGGTGAAGATTATAACGGTCCTTATGTTGTTCATCATAAATATGACAGACCGGGTAATTATGAAGTTTGTGTAAAGATCCTATACTATGGGGGTTGCGAAGCAAAGAAATGTGAGTTAATAAAAATCGAAGCACCAGCTGAATGTCGTGTGAAGTTATTTGAATTAACTCCATCGATCACCAGCCTTGTAAGAGGATTCTATGCAGTGCCATGGTCATCAGAAAATAAAAGGCCGGTAAGAGTATGCTGGTATTTTGGTGATGGAACTGATACATGTATACAACTGAATAGTGGTATTTCACTAACTCAATTATTTATTCGTCATACATATCCTGCACCGGGAGAATACAGGGCCTGTGTGAAAATATTGTTTGAAGGCGGATGCATTGCTTCAGATTGTGATGAAGTGATAATAAGACCAACGACGAATGCATGTGGTGGTTATATGACCGATTCACTTATTTCACCACGAACATTTAAGTTCAGGGGTTTTGCAATACACAATCCTGATGATCCGGTTGCCGGTTATCGTTGGACATTTGGTGATGGTAGCGCTGCAACAGGAAGAGAAGTAACGCATCAGTACAATGCACCGGGCACTTATGAAGTTTGTTTAACAATAAAAACACAACGTGGATGTGAAACAAGAATATGCAAACCGTTGCATGTGCCGGGCAATGCACAAATAGCATTGCAAATAACACCCAACCCCGTTATTAATACCATGCATGTGTTGTTTTATTCAACACATACTGAACCGGTGATGATCAAAGTGGTGAACAGTTATGGCGTGGTGGTAAGAACATGGGCACGCAATGCAACGCAAGGCGCCAACAACTGGGACTTTGATGTATCAACGCTTCCAGCTGGTGCATACACATTGTATGTACAATCACCTAACCAGCTAGCAAGTCAACTATTTATTAAAACGAATTAAAATAGTCAGGGCTACTACAGCCGGGCCGCAATATCCGAAAGGGTATGCGGCCTTTTTATTGCGGAGGTATGGCAACAATCCTCAAATATGTATACTACTTAAGTAATGATAATTATGATTTCAACTTCCTTACTACTATTAAGCTTTAGTTGCGTCGCACACTTGTGCTTCAACAATTCTATTCAACATTCCGGGTTTGGAGATCAATGACACCTGGCAATACAGTTGTGAGTTTCTTGCTCAGGTCCTCAATGTCATCATATATTATTTGAAAATCGCTGATACCAGATACGGTAGTTGAATGCTCAGCATTTTTATTTCTTATATAGATCACAGGTTTCCCTTTTGCTTTTGCATATCCCACCTCTACTCCAATACCTATGGCTTTATCAGATGTTTCAGCGATCAATAGGTCACAGTTATAAATAGATATTATTACTTGCTGCATCATTTCCTTTTCCTGGTGAACAGAAAATTTGAACTCATCTGTAAAAACGAACGACTCAATTTGAAACTTTTTCAACCCTTCTATGATAGCGCTGAGTTCATCATTTAGCTCCTGTCTTTTATTATAGCTTATAGAAATATATGCTTTCATCAAGTCTATTCTTTAGTTAAAGTTCTACTCTTTTGCTTTAAATAAAAAAGTCCCGCTGAAGCGGGACTCTTGAATTATAATAAAGATGAAAACAATAAAGCTTTTAATCAGTTACCGCAAGTCAAACCAGCAACTGCCGGAACAACATCTCCACCATTGCCGCTAACTGACCAGCTTCCGGTGATAATACCACCAGAATTTGTAGAGTTCCATGTTATATGGATAGTAATTGTTTCGCAAGCACCAATATTTCCTTCAACTTTTATAACACGATTAGAACTTCCACCAGTTGTCCACTGTGATTGTGATATGTTACTACCTCCTGTAACCGTCACTACAGCATCAGCTCCTGTGAAATTTGTCAAACCACCTTGTATCTTAAACCCATCTATTGCGTCTTTTGATGTAAAAGTAAACTCTGCTTCGCGTTGATTACCGCAGGCAATTGCCTTGCCTGTAAATGAAGTTTCACAGCCCTCATCTTCCTCAGCACAAACGCCGAAAAGATTATAAGAACAAGATAAATTCATGGGAGAATTTTGTCCTTCCTGATATATAGAGAAAGGAACATTATCACATGCTTTCCATCCTGCTGGCAAAGCAAAAGTAAATGTCGCTGTAGCACCACTTGCCAAAGTAGCAACAGACTGGGTAGATCCAAAAGCTGTAACACTTACTGTATTCGATGTATTACCGCCGCTATGTGTAAAAGTAACTTTTACCACAAACGATGTTGCTGTATTATATGTTGTATGGGCTACAGTTTTCCAATGCGGATTAGCGGCATTACCCCAGGTTTGTGTTTTTGAACCCGAAGATTCAACATAAGGACCATCAGGATTAATACAAGTCGATGAACAATCAGGGTTTTCTATTACAGTTGAACCTGATATAAGAACAATGCGGGAACTACCCGTTGTTTCTTCAATGGTTTCTGTTCTTGCAACATCTGTCTTTTTACAGGAAATAAAAATAATCGTGGCAATTAGTCCCATTAATAGGACAGGAATACGAATAGCTTTCATTTCAATAGGGTTTTAGAAATTATTAAACGGATTGTTAGGTGGTCGTTCGGAGGAAACCGGAAGTTAAAATGTAGCGTTACGAGTAGATCATACAACCGTAACGAGGTACAAAACTAATACACAAATATGTTTTTCCTATAGTGGTTCTACGATTATAACATTTATTGATTTTGCATAAGATTTATTTTTATTCAGATACTCTCAATTTCAACCTTTTATTATCGAAAATAATTTTGATGAAATAAAAAACCGCCCCGATAAATCGGGACGGTTACTTTTCTAACTGACTGCTTATATTAATTCTTCTTTAATGTATATGCATAGTTTCCGCCTGAGCTTAGATCAAGTGAGATCGTATAATTGCCGGCAGCGGTAATATTCAAATTGGAACCATCATACTCAGGTTTAAAATCGGCATTGTTATCACCAAAGTTGATCCCCCAATCGTCATTAGCCCGGAACTTAAATTCACCTGCAGGCATATCCCTTGTAATACTCCATACTCCAGTTGAAGCATTAAAAGTCAGCGGTACACTAACACTCCAACCATTAAATGCACCAATTATTCCCCATGTATTTATTTTGGTCCAAAACCATTGACCGGGGGCAGGTGTTGCATTAAGATCGGCACGAATCCGCCAATAGCCCGCAATGCCCGCACCACCACTAGGTAGTGTTAGATTAGGTCCGCCGTTTCCTAAATTGTTACCGCCGGCGCTACCAAAATCTCCAGCAGGCCAATCATTACCTTTTACCATTTTAAATTGTGGTGAAGGGTCATTGAAAACAATATATCCTTCAAAACCATTATAACCTCCATTGTTTTGTTTTACAATTTGTGGAGCAGTACCCGGACTCCATCCCTGGTAATTACCAGCTATATTCATTGCATTAGGATATGTATACGTGATCAAGTCACGGTAAGCTGTGCAAGTCATATTCACCACATTTGAATAGGACGGTGCCGCAGCTGCAGCCACAGTTGCTTTTACTCTCACTTCAACAGCGGTTGCCACACCATAGTTAATGATCTTTAAAAGTTCCCTGTTGATTTCAACAACTTTGAAAGTTTTTTCAAGAGGAGAAGTATTACTCAATCCAACCTCTGTAGTAGAGGCGCTGGCAAAATTTGTTCCTCCCTTTGATATCTGCAATACATAAGTAACAGCAGCATCAAAACCAAAACTGGCGGTTGTATAAGTAAACTTTACTGCATCATTATTTGCATTGGCCTGCAAAAGGACTAATGTAGTCGGAGTTGCAGTCAGTGTTGGAGCTGTGCCAACATTCAAGATTGTTCTCACTTCATCTTTTTTACAAGATGAAAATGCGATAGCAGCAACTCCGATCAGCATTATTTTATTTAACCATGTTCTCATAATATTTTGTTTAGATTGGTGAGCATTGATTTTAATATCCTGTGTTTTGAGTAAGATTAGGATTAGCTGCTATATCTGTTGAAGGAAGAGGGAATAAGGTTCTGAAGCTTCCAACTGCAATCCCGCCAGAGACACCACCTTTCCATGGCCAAACATAGGCGCTGCCTGTATAGTAACCTGCAAAGCCCGGATATTTTTCAAAGCGGATCAGATCCTGACGACGATGTGCTTCCCAACTCAATTCCCTGACTCTTTCTTTCAATACAAAATCATATGTAAGGTCTGTTGCTGTAATGTTTCCATTTGTATTTCCATAAGCTCTTTGGCGCAAAGCATTGATATAACCGACAGCAACATTTTTATCTGCATTTGTTGCTAGCACACATTCAGCATACATCAGGTACACATCGGCCAAACGGAATAACGGGAAATCCGTATCAGGAAAATTGCCATCAGGATCCGAACCTTTTGCCCCGGCAGAAGTAACATTCTTATACTTTGTAATAGGATAGCCATCTGTAAAAGTTGAAAGATCTACGATCTCAAGGTTTTGCCCGCTTGTATGGAACATGCCTCTTGCATCAGGTGTACCCGTAGTCGAAGGAAAAAGATTTACGATCGCTTTTGTCGAACGCAACCCACTCCATCCTCCATTGATCCCCCAAAGATTAGGGTTCATATTACCACCAACAGGTGCATGAATAAGATAGGTCATAGCACCCCATGATTTTGTACGCAATCCATCAAAGTTCACAGCAAATATTAACTCAGGTGAGGTATTGTTATCGGCAAGAAAATTATAACCGTATTGCGATGCCAACTGGTATCCTGCGCCGATTATTTTATTACAATAGATAATGCAATCACTATGTCTTGCTGTACCCGAATATACTGCAGCATTCAAATACAATTTGGCAAGCAACATCCACACTGCCGCCTGGTCTGCTCTTCCATATTCATTTTGTCTTGCAGGTGTCAGTGCAGTCTCAAGTGATTTTAATTCTGTTTCAAGCCATGTAAATAAATTAGCCCTGGTGATCTGTGTTGGGAAAAATGCACCAATAGGATCTGCTTCAGTCACAAACGGAACATTCCCAAACATATCAATTGCATGATAATAACTCAAGGCTCTTAAAAACCTTGCTTCATTATGATACTTCTTTGCCTCTGTAAGTTCGGACCCGCTTATTTTACGTTCAGATAATTTATCATCAGTTGTCTCTCTTAAAAATTCATTACAAAGAGATACCTGGTAAAATATCCTGTCATACATCATGCGGATAAACTCATTTGCTGGCGTCCATGTCATATTATGAAGGTCCTTAATGGTACCATCATTCCATCCGATCACCGCTTCATCCGACGCTAACTCTTGCAATTGCCAATACTGACGCAGATAACTGGAGAAGCCCTCATCCAAACCAAAAATATCAGGCCTTCCACTTGGTCCTTGCTGACCGCTCACTGCAAGTCCTGCATATAATTTGGCGAGTATCGATTTGTAATTGCTGAAATTATCGTACACAGTGGCCGAAGTCACATCATACGGTGGCTTGCGATCAAGTGTTTTGGCACAGCTGGTGAAAAACACCACCAGCATCACCACTGAAAAAGTTTGAAAGAATTTATTTTTCATAAACCTGTTTTTTTAAGATCAGAAATCAAGATTAAAACCAAGAGAATAAACACGTGGTCTTGGATAGAAATTATTATCAATGCCACTTGGGATCTCAGGATCAAGACCGGTATAATTTGTTACCACAAATGCGTTTTGAACATTCGCAGATACTCTTAAGCTCGTGTTCTTGCCTATCTTACCCACATTATAACCAAGATTGATATTATCCATTCTAAAGAATGATGCATTCTCGATATAATAATCTGACCAAAGTCTTGGCACGGTAAATCCTGTTGTCAATACATCTCTTGCTACATTGCCGAGATAATTAGGGAATCCAAAGTTTTGGTAAGTACCGCTGTTTGAATTAAAGTTGTTGTACATGTAATTATCAAAGCTGGCTCTTGCAGCAAAGCTTAGTGACCATTTTTTATATCCAAACTGTGAGCTTAAACCCATAAAGTATTTTGGCTGAGGATTTTTATAACGATACTTATCTTTTTCATTTGAAGCACCGTCTTTATTAAGATCAACATATAATCCTTCAATTGGCTTATTATTCTGATCGTAGACTTGTTTATTAACATAGAAAGAATAAGGAGCATATCCTACAGTATGAATTTGTATTGTATTACCAACGCCACCACCTATACCACCAACAAGATTACCAATAGCATTTGGATCTTTTACCTTGCTAAGGTTAGTGATCTCGCTTTCATTGTAAGTGAAATTGTAATTCAGATCCCATGTAAAGTTTTTGTTGCGAATTACATTAGCAGCTATTGAAAATTCCAATCCTTTATTTTCGATATTACCTACGTTGGTTAGGATCTGGTTCGTAAGATTTGAACCTGCAGGAACTGAAATTACTGCAAGAAGATCCTCTGTTTTTTTCCAATACGCATCCACGCTAAATGTAATTCTGTTTTTAAACAATCCAACATCGATACCTGCATTATATGTTTCAGTTGTTTCCCATTTCAGATTCTCATCATATCCTTCCGGACGAAGCAATAGATAATAATTACTTCCAAACTGGTACATGCCACTGCTATCGCTCAAGGAATATCTTGCGAGATAGGGATAGTCATTACCAACATCTTGCTGACCAGTTTCACCCCAACCTAACCTAAGCTTCAGATCAGAAATAGTTTTTGAATCATTCATAAACGATTCTTTGCTTATTCTCCATGCGAAGGCAAGAGAAGGGAACCATCCGTAACGATTTTCTTCGCTAAATCTGGAAGAGCCATCTCTTCTTATAGTTGCTGTTAATAAATAACGATCATCATATCCATAATTCAACCTGCCGAATGTTGAAAGAAGCGTATGTTGTGATTTGAAATTTGGACCCGCAGGAATTGTGCCTGTTCCATTAACAGTAGGGAAACTTTTGCTATAAACTGTCCAATCCTGCCAGCCATAACCAAGCGTTGCATCTACCCTATGTTTATTAGAAAATATTTTCATATAGTTCAGGTAGAAATCTGAAAGATAATTCCATCTTTTTTGTTCATACTTACTTACACTACCCTTGTTATAATAACCAGAAGCACTGTTTGCGAATGTTTTGTTTGTGCCGAACCCTTTTGAAACGTCATAACCGAGGTTCAGGTTGGCTCTCAACTCAGGAAGAAAATGGAATTTATAATCAAACTGGATATTGCCGATACTTCTGTATGTAGTACCGATATTGCTAGATGATTCCAAAAGACCTACAGGGTTTTTTGGTGCAAGCGTATTTGGCGTTCCATTTAATTCCCATTCCCAATAACCACCATATTGTGGTTTGGTTTGATCATATACCGGTTTGGTAGGATCAAAGAAAACAGCAGAACCGATAGCTCCCTGGTTTGCGAAATGACTTTTGCTCGCCGAGTTCTTCATATTGATATCAATGCTCAGATGATTTTTCATCAGCTTGGGGTTGATATTAATTGCCATAGTGCCTCTCTGCAGGTTATCATTTTTTAAGATACCATCCTGGTTCAAATAGCCGAGCGATAAACGATAGGGAAATTTTTTAATGCCTCCTGTAAAACTGATATTATTATCAAAAGCGATCGCATCACGATAAATTTGATCCTGCCAGTTTGTATGTCCTAATGAAAGCAATGCCTGTTGAGCAGGAGTTCCCTTAGCCATTACCAATGCCCTGAACTCATCAGCATTTAGAATATCAGCTGTTTCTGTAACTGTAGATAAACTCGTATTACTATTAAAGTTCACTTTTAGTTTACCGCTATTTCCCTTTTTAGTTGTAATGATGATAACACCATTAGAAGCACGGTTACCAAAGATGGCAGTAGCAGAAGCATCTTTTAAGATGTTCATACTTTCTATGTCATTCGGATTTAATAAGGCAAGAGGGTTTGCAACACCGGATATTCCTCCTGTTTCGAGTGGAATACCATCAACAACGATCAATGGATCATTGCTTGCATTTAATGAAGCTCCCTGCCTTATGCGAATATAAATTCCAGCGCCAGGCATCCCGCTTCCAGTTGAAATTTGTACTCCCGGAACCTTTCCCTGTATCAATTGAAGAGGAGAAGTTTGGGGTCCTTTCTGAAAGTCTTTTGCAGTAATTAGGGTGATTGATCCTGTCAGATCTTTTTTCTTAGCAGTACCATAACCCGTAACCACTACTTCACCAAGTGTTGCAGTGGAATTAACGAGCTGAATACTTACCGATGAATTTGCGCCGATAGTTACTTCCTGAGCGTCATAACCAACAAAGGAAAATACAAGAATGGTTGTCGAACGGCTGACTGATAAACTATAAGAACCATCAACCTTGGTTTGGGTGCCAACGGAACTTCCTTTAGCAGTTACCGAGACACCAGGCATAGGTGATCCATCTTTTGAATCAGTAACCTTACCTGTGATCACCTTTTCCTGTGCGAAAGCAGTTATTGAAATAAATAACAAACAGGGAAAGACAATCGCTTTAAGCAATCTTTCGCAGTACATAAGCAGTGATTAGATTAATGAATAAATTGTTTCTTAACTAATGTGTAATAAGAACACAATGTTAGAGAAATTTTATTTCCTGACAAATAATTTTTCTATTGTCCCATCCTATCACTACAAATCTAATATTTATAAGATTCGATTGTTGGTTTGTCCAAGAAAAATGACAAGGCGAAATCAGACCGATTTGTGCCTTGGCTATTATATTCCGTTCTGCATTTTTCTTAATAATAGTTTATAAAACAAACACTTATAAATTAAAGTATGAGCCAAACCCTTTTCCCATATGCTTTTTTGCTGGTCGAGCTTTCTTGTTTTACCGGGATCAGACAGTGATGTTGAAACAAGTGTTTCCGATAGTCATCCTATTTAGTAATATAGTAGCAGCTTACAATTTTCTGCTTCTAAAAATGCACATGGTGTAACAAGAAAACAAGTACCAATAATAAAGAAAGGATAAAACAGGCGGATGTCAATTCAATATCATATATGGAGTCCACATAAAAAAAGATCTTGAATATTATAAAACACTAACAGGTGTTGGCTATAGAAAAAACATTCATTGCTAACTAAAGAGATTTGTATATTTAACAACTTGAAAAAAGTTGCTGCTATACTGCTGCTTACGGTTATGCTATTTAACCTTGCTGGTTACAGGTTCCTTTTTTCTGCACTAGAAAAAAATGTAACTGCACATCTTGAACAAAAAATCTCTGCAGGAAATTATAGCGATGACCAATTAGTTGAGATCAGTATTCCTCTTAACATGCCATATTATTCTGATAAGGATTATGAGAATGTATATGGTGAAACTGATTGGAACGGGCAACACTATCGTTATGTAAAAAGAAAAGTAAGCGGCAACATTTTATATCTTCTTTGTCTTCCCAATAAAGAAAAAACAAGTCTTGTTGAAGTAAAGAATGAATTTACAAAAGCAGTAAACGATATTCCCGGCAATAAGCAAGGCTCACAAGAAAAAAATAATTTTATTAAACTGCTCACTACTGAATTTAAAGTAGCTGATTCATGGATAAATGAAAAAAATATTTCATCCTTATCCCTTCAATTCATAAACAGGAATACAGCAGTTGCTGATCTTTATACTCCTCTTACCGATACACAACCTCCCGAAGCATAGATATTCTCTGAATTATCAAGCGACAGGAATTATTATTTCTAATTATTTAATGGAAGAATGAAAGCATTAAAATTTTTAATGCCTTTCCTGATGCTAATAGTAGTTAGCTGCACAGAGAAAGGCAAACAAACAAATCTGAATTTTTTTGACAACCAGGTCCTTTATTGTAAAACAGTAAAGAAATTGAACGATGTGGTGTTGGAAAATAATTTTCCACCAATGATCGCCACAAGGAATTATGTATATGCAACCATCGCTGCATTTGAATGTATTGCCGCTGGTGACAATAATTATATTTCACTTGCCGGACAGATAAAACATATGCCGGCAATGCCCAGGCCTGAAAAAGGAAAAGAAATTGATTTCACATTAGCCGCTTTATTTGCTTTTACCAAAGTAGGTAATGCCGTTACTTTTCCTGAAGGAAGCATGATGGGTTACTATGATGATCTGAAAAAAATGGCCGATAGTGTTAGCATGTCTGCTGATGTTTTAAAAAATACAATGACATTTTCTGACAGTATTGTAGCAGCCATTATTAGTTGGAGTAAGAAAGACAATTATGCGCAAACAAGAACAGCAGAAAAATATACTGTTCTCTATGATGTTCCCGGAAGATACATACCGACACCCCCTCAGTATGCCCAGGCCGCAGAACCGCATTGGAATGAGATCAGGCCTATGGTGATGGATTCAGCTTCACAGTTCAAACCTCCTATACCACCAAAGTTCGATGTCGCCAACAAAAAAAGTGAATATTACAAATACCTGATGGAAGTTAAAACGGTCGGTGAAAGGCTAACCGAAGAGCAAAAACAAATTGCTGAGTTCTGGAACGACAACCCTTTTGTAATGCATGTTGTCGGTCATGTTATGTTTGCTACAAAGAAGTTTTCACCCCCGGGTCATTGGATGAATATAGTTGGTATCGGTGCAAAAGCAGCTCATGCAGATTTCAAAACAACTGTTGCCGCTTATGCAGAAACTGCTATTGCATTGTTTGATGCTTTCATTAGTTGCTGGGATGAAAAATACAGAAGCAATTATGTTCGGCCTGAAACAGAAATAAATAAAATCGATGATGCATGGCGTCCATACATCCAAACACCGCCATTCCCATCCTATACAAGTGGTCATGCTACTAACAGCGCAGCCGCTGCAGAAGTTATGACACATTGGTTCGGTGATAATTTATCATTTACTGATACTTCATTACTTGAATTTGGTATCAAAAGCCGTGAAATAAGATCTTTTCGTTCAGCGGCACAGGAAGCGGCCATGTCAAGATTATATGGAGGAATTCACTATCGTTTTGATAATGAAAATGGCGCTATTGCAGGAAAGAAATTGGGTGAGTTCATAGTATCTAAATTGAAATTGAAAAAAGAACAATTGACTGCAAAAAATTAATTTATTACGAAAACTAACTTAATTATGAAACGTATTTATTTGATCATAGCAATTCTTATAACGATCACTGCTCAACAAGCCACCGGGCAAGGCTGTGTTGCTATCAAAGGAATCGGTGGAATATGCAACAGGCCATCGGAAGGTGGTAGCTGGTATCTTGATATCAATAACCGCTACTTTAAATCCTATAAACATTTTGTTGGAAAAGAAGAACAACATGAAAGAGTAGATGAAGGCAGCAATGTCATCAATCATTCCTATGAAACAGATTTTACTCTTACCCGTGTATTTAATTCACGTTGGTCAATGGGGATGACGTTACCAGTACTTGCTTTCACTCGTTCTTCATTATATGAACATGACGGGAAAACAAGACATAACACTCAATCTTTTGGTATTGGCGATATCCGTATTGCTGGTTATCGCTGGATGTTCGATCCAAAAACTTCGCATAAAGGAAATTTGCAGTTAGGTCTTGGATTAAAACTGCCAACCGGCAACTATACCTATATGGATTATTTCTATAAGAAAGCTGATTCAAGTGTTTTGGGTCCCGTTGACCAATCTATACAACCTGGCGATGGCGGCACTGGGGTGACATTTGAAGTAAATGGCTTTTATAATTTCAGTCATAAGCTTGGTGCATATGGCAGCTTTTTCTACCTGGTTAATCCAAGAGAACAAAATGGTACATCAACCACAAGAGGGGGTACAGCTAGTGCAACCGCAAAAAAATATAATACCGATGTTATGAGTGTGCCTGATCTTTTCATGACTCGTGCCGGTCTTACTTATATGGTTCAGAAACTAAGTTTCTCCGGTGGTTTCCGAATTGAAGGACTTCCTTCAAGTGATCTTATTGGTGGCGATCGCGGATTCAGAAGACCGGGTTATATTATTTCTGCCGAGCCAGGAATTATATATATGGCAAAAAAGACCAGCATTAACTTATTTGTTCCAGTTGCATTAGTCAGAAACCGTACACAAAGTGATTCAGATAAACGTCGTTCTGTCGATACTGGCACACATGTGCAAGGTGATGCAGCATTTGCAGATTACCTGATCAATTTAGGAATTACAATTCATTTATAATACTAAGTCCGAACCATTAGCCTTAACCTACCCTTCGTTTCTATGTAGGGTTTATTTCCTTGATTGGTTATTAACTGCATGAATTTTTTAGAGAACAACACTGATTGAACATAATACAAGCATATAACCCCTCTGTTTCTACAAAGGGGTATTTTTTTGATCATTTATTTTAGAAATATGAAAAAATATTTTTGGTTGGGCTTAGTTGGCTTATTATTATTTGAGATCGCAAATGTTTATTTTATTATGCCAATGCCTGGCAGCCAGCAAATGAATAGTATTGATCTTGCTTATTTCTTATACAAATGGCGCTGGATATTCAGAGGACTGTTTGCCGCGATGATCTTTATTGGTTTGTTCAGATCACAATGGAAAAGAAAATGGCTTTTGCTTTTTCCAATTGCTATCGTTGCTGCCATTATATATATGGCAAATTTTGTAATGGCCGCTGACCACATGTTTTATCAACCAAAAAGCAAGCTCCTGGTCAATGCTTCTGAAAACAAAGTTGATACGGATAGATTAGTGATCGGCGTATCAAATAACGGCGAAGCAAAAGCTTACCCTATACAATTTTTAGGTTATCATCACCAGGTACAGGATACCGTTGGTGGCAAACCTATGATCATTACTTATTGCACTGTTTGCCGAACAGGAAGAGTATTTGAGCCATTGGTAAATGGTAAACCGGAAAAATTTCGATTAGTTGGCATGGATCATTTCAATGCAATGTTTGAAGATGCTACTACAAAAAGCTGGTGGCGGCAAGTGAATGGCGAAGCAATAACGGGGGAATTAAAAGGACAACAATTGCCGGAAATATATAGCACGCAGACATCTTTGGCAGATTGGTTACAGTTGAATCCGAATTCCCTTATTATGCAAGCTGACCCGGCTTTTATAAAATCTTATGACAGTAGCTTTAAATACGAAAGCGGCTCAAGTAAAAGTAAATTGACGGGTACTGATAGTCTTTCTTGGAAAGATAAATCATGGGTGATCGGTGTAAAAGCTGGAAAAGAAAGTAAAGCGTATGATTGGAACCAGTTAAAAAAAGAAAAATTGATACAAGATAAAATTGGCCTGACTCCTGTTCTGATCGTGTTATCAAAAAATGATAAAAGCTTTTTTGCCTTTCAAAGACCAGATGATAATTCAGCTTTCAATCTGAATGGTGACACCTTGCTCTTTGATAACCATAAATACAGAATAGATGGCAAAGGAATTGATACTACATTTTCATTGAAACCACTACCGGCCTCCCAGGAATTCTGGCATAGTTGGCGAACATTTAATCCTGGCACATTGCATTAGTTTGTCATTGTAGTTTTTACATTGTCCGGTATGGTTCATGTACCTTTAAAGTGAATTAACCATCATGAAAAAAACTACACTTATCCTTATCGCTTTACTTTTCTTTCGAACCATTTCTGCACAAACAAAAGTGCAGACTCCCGACCAGGTTTATGGCGAATTGTTTAAAGACGTACAGATGTCGAAAATTTTTCCTGACGGAAAAACTTTTGTGGACTGTATTCCCAAAAAAGATCCCAAAGACATTGTAAAAGATTATCTCGCTGTCAAAAAAAACCCTGCAATAAAATTTTCACTCGAGCTTTTTGTAAAAGAAAATTTTGAGCTACCCCCTGCACCACCAACCATCAATTACATTCAGCAGGAAAAAGATGTGGTAATGCATATTAAAAATCTCTGGGGTGCATTAAGACGTGAACCAGATAAAAAAGTTGAAGGAAGTTCTTTGCTTCCTTTACCATACCCTTATATAGTTCCCGGTGGCCGTTTCCGCGAAATTTATTATTGGGATTCTTATTTCACCATGCTTGGATTAAAAGAAAGCGGTGAAACAGAAATGATCGAGAATATGATAAAAAATTTTGCTTATCTCATAGAAACGTATGGATATATTCCTAATGGTAACAGGAGTTATTATATTGGCCGGTCTCAACCACCATTTTTTGCGGCAATGGTTCAACTGCTTGCTACGATAAAAGGAGATAATGTATATGCTGTCCTTTTACCTACATTGGAAAAAGAATATAAGTTTTGGATGGATGGAGCTTCTACATTAAAAGTTGGACAAGCATATCGGCGAGTTGTTAAATTAAAAGATGGAACCATTTTAAATCGTTATTGGGATGACAGCAACATACCAAGACAAGAAAGCTGGCGTGAAGATATTGAGACAGCCACAAGATCAAAAAGAAATAAAATTGAAATGTATAAGCATCTGCGTGCAGGTGCAGAAAGTGGAATTGACTTCAGCAATCGCTGGTTTGCTGATGGAAAAAATCTTACCTCAATTCAAGTCACAAATTATATTGCTGTTGACCTTAATGCTCTTTTGAGCAATCTTGAATATGCCATTTCTAAAGGATATCAGGTAACAAGAAATGATAGTTTGGCAAATGAATACAGAAGAAAAGGAGAGAAAAGAAGGGTTGCCATTGATAAATATTGCTGGAACTCAAAACTGAATTATTACTGTGATTATAATTTTAAAACACAAAAAATATTGAATGAAATCACACCTGCTGGTATGTATCCATTTTGTTTTTTTGAAAGTAAACCAGACTACCTGAGTTTACAAGCTAAAAAGGCTTCGGAAACAATTAAAACAAAGCTGCTTCAAGCAGGCGGTGTTACTGCCACAGAAAAAAATACAAATCAGCAATGGGATTCACCAAATGGTTGGGCGCCGCAGCAATGGATGACCATTTGGGGTCTTGATCGGTGCGGACAAAAAGAATTGGCAAAGGATATTGCCATTCGATGGATGAAATTGAATATTGATGTATATGTCCGAACCAGTAAGTTGATGGAAAAATATAATGTTGTCGATACAAAACTTGAAGCAGGTGGAGGTGAATATCCTGGGCAAGATGGATTTGGTTGGACAAATGGAGTGTTACTGGCATTGATTGCAAAATATGGGAAACCTGAATGACGACTAAGACGATAAAATAGAAAAGAGATAACTAGTATTTAAAAAAATCTCTTTTATTTTATATCTATTATTAATGTATCTGGCTTATTAATATGGAGATAACCTGTATCGTTTAGAACTATTTGTAAAGAGCTATCATTAAGCAGCTTTGAGCTATTCAGGCAGTTATATTTGTCACTAACCCACAAAGGTTGATCCTCATTATTCTTTCTTACCTGTATTACATCTCTTGTTGTAGCTCCTAGTCCAACATAGTATATCCTGATTTTTTCGCCATTCGCTTTTGAATGTTCTTCTAAAAGAGTTTCTTCTTTTTCAAAAAAAGTGCAGCTATTAAAGGATAATATCACAATTAATACAACTAATAATCTCATAGCACAAATCTACTTGGGTCCTAATATAAAAAACGAATTCAACAGTAAAACATAATATTCGTTATTGGCGGTCGGCTTTATTTAAACATATCGCTGCTTAAATGTTTGAATGCTTCCATGGCGCCCATATACTCACATGTTCTTGCTCCAGCTTTATTTCCATTGATCATTATCTTTTCCCAATCGGTCAAAGTCATTGCTTTTATTTCTGGCAAAGACCTCCCTTGTAATTGATACAACACTGCTCCAACAAAAGCATCGCCTGCGCCGGTTGTATCAACAGGTTTTATTTTTATACTTGGGATTATTTTGGTTTCTCCATTTAAGCCGAGCAGTGTTCCATCTTTTCCCAACGTAATTGCAAACACTGATTTAGTCATTGATAAAAAATCATTGACAGCATCTGTCAGCGTTGCTCTGCCTGTCAGCATCATCGCTTCTTCATCACTTACTTTAAAGAAATGACAACATTCCAAAAAATTCCATCCTTGATCAATAAAAGATCGTTTGTCATGCTGAAATAACAAACTCCTGTAATTCGGATCGAAGCTGATAAATATTTCCTGCAACAAAGATCTTTGCAGCAGGCTTAGATAAGCAATTTGCAACGGGCCAGGCAAGAAAGCAGTAGCGGAGCCAAAATGAACAATGGAAAATTCTTCAAGATCAATGGCATCAACTTCATCACGAGTCAATTGTCCGTCAGCACCCCGGTTAAAATAAAAATCTCGTTCGCCATTTTCCATCAACGACACAAAAGCAAACGTGGTAAAATAATTTTTATCCTGCATCATCCATTTGGTACTCACTCCAAATGAGTGCATCACATCAACCATGTGTTGGCCAAAAGGATCTTTACCAACTTTAGCAGCTAATTCAACATTGCCCCCTAATGCAGCAATAGCAGCAGCAACATTTGTCGGTGCACCGCCAGGTTTTTTCAAAAAATTTTCTCCTTCTGACAATGGTTTCCCTTTATCAGTGCAGATCATATCGATCAATGCTTCACCTATGCAGAGAATTTTTTTCATAAAACAATCCTGGAGCTGTTATTATCGGAACCCAATTACTTTCAGGCTATCATTATTCCTCGCAAAAACAACCGCTTCTTTTTTGCCCGCAATGATCTTTCGAATATGTCTCACTTCTCCGTTTATCACGGCTCCATTCAACAAGTTCGTCATAAAATTACCATTGCCGTTATTGAGTAATACTGTTCCAAAGTCGGCATCATATTCTCCCATTTGAATATTGCTGTGATAAAAATTACCGGCGAGTAAAATATCCGGCAGGTCATCATTGTTTGCATTAAATACGGTAGCATCGCGATAAGGAGCAAGCTGCGCCTGCCAGGGCAATTCTTTCAATGTAAAATTCCAATTTCCGTTATTAATCAAAATTGAATTGGAAAAATAATTTGCTGATAAAACTGTGGCTTGCTCGAGTTCTTTTTTACCAAAGATCTCCGGCAATGAAGCCCTGGCAAAGTCGGCTGCATATAAATACTTTTTTTTCAGGTCAGGTAGTTGTCTTACCAACTCATCTTTTGTAGCAAAAGGGATCTCCTTGCCGCCGAGATAATAAGTAAGTATTTGTTCTTTTTTTCCGTTGTCATCAAAATCATTGTAGTAAAGACGAATAGGAGTTTGTTCAGATGCTTTCAACCGGTTATTCAATCCAAGATTGCCTGCGACCAGGTCGAGATCGCCATCACCGTCAACATCAACAGGCAATGTAAAATTCCACCAACCTTTTTTATCGGTCAGATATTTTTTGGACAAGGTTCCTTTATCATTTACGAATGCAACTATTCCATCCCATTCTAATGAAAGCACAAGGTCCTTATCCCCATCTTTATCCAGGTCACACCATGAAGCATGTTTTACAAATCCTGCTTTTGATAGTTCTTTGCTGTACTGATCTGTTACATCAGTAAATTTTCCTTTGCCATCATTCTTTAATAAATAGGATCGCGGCATCACACCATATTCATTAGGCACAGCTCTTCCGCCAATGAACAGGTCGATGAACCCATCATCATTAAAATCGTATGGCGTCACACAGGATGCCGTCAGTAAGATATTTTTTTCAAACGCATCAGCAAACCGGCTGAAAATTCCTTTACCATCATTTACATACACTCTTGGTAAAAGAAATTCACTATTACTATCATATTCATTTCCTCCGCTCGCAATAACAAGATCAGGAAATGAATCATGATTCACATCTGCAAAAACAGCATCAACATCTTCATAAGTGCTGTCTGCATCTAATGCTGGTTGAGTTGTTTTTAAGAATTTACCGTTTGGTTGTTGAATAAATATTGCCGGTTCTTTTTGCCTGGATGAGCCAATAAAGACGTCTTCTAACCCATCACCATTTATATCACCTGTCGCCAATGCAGGTCCTTCCCGTGAGGTCATAAAAGGGATCAATGGTTCCCTGTTAAATTCATTAAAGTAATTTTCTTCGTGCAGGTATGTAAGACCTGTTTCATTTGTTGTATCAACTGTTTGCTTTACTGAGCTTGCTGTATGCTCTCTTATTATTTTATAATCTAATGCTGGCAATCCTTTTTTATAAGCAACATTTAAAATCGAATCTTTTATTGCCGGCAATCTTTCGTAAGTGTTATCCGGCCACACCAGCAGAATAGAATCAACTTTTGTTTTATCAAGCCCGATATGTAACGGAATTTCCATGCTTCCCTGGAAACCACGCACCGGGAATTTTTCATAGGTTCTTATCTCATCTTTAGAGAATAAGATCGCTTTTGCACCAATTGCATTAATGTTGGTGACAGGACCTTTCAGTTTTAGTTCAAGGAAATTCTTTTTCACAAAGTCATCGTTGGAAAGATTTTTATAGATCATCGCTTCTTCATCAATATTATTTACCACCAGGTCAAGATCGCCGTCGTTGTCAAGATCGGCATAAGCAGTTCCGTTAGAAAAAGTTTTCGGATTATTTTTTACCAAAGCAGCTGCATCATCAAATGCTGCCTGGCCTTTATTTAAATAAAATTTATTAGTAAGCTTGATCTGCGGAAATTTTTCAATCAAAGCCATATCCGTTTCATCCACCATTCCGAATCTTAATTTTTGCCTGAATTCATCATTACTTATATAATTGATATAATCCATATCATTCAACCGTTTTGGGATCCCGTTACTAATGAACAGGTCTTTCCACCCGTCATTGTCAAAGTCGGTCCACAAAGGAGCCCAGCTCCAATCAGTAGCAAATACATTGCTGTATAATCCTACTTCGCTGAACATTCCATTTCTCCTGTTCAATTGTAATGTATTTCTGGCAACTTGCTTACTATATCCTTGTTTGATCTTAAAATGAAAAAGATTATACTCGTCTTCACCCACAGATCTTTTCAACATAATTGGATCATCCGGCATCATATCCATTGAAATGATCTCGGGAAATCCGTCGTTTGTAATATCGGCCACGTCGGTGCCCATACTGAAATGACTTGTATGCATGATCTCATTAGGTAAAACATCTTTGAAGCTTCCGTTTCGCTGGTTGATATAGAGATAATCGTTTTCCCGGAAATCATTTCCTATATACAAGTCTGGATAACCATCAAGATTGATATCTGCAACCGAAAGCCCGAGGCCGTAACCGATGATTGACCTATTGATACCTGCGTCCTCACTTACATCAGTAAAAATTCCTCCATCATTTCTAAAAAGATAATCTGCAGCAAGTGTATCATATGTACCTATATAAGATTCACGTTTATCATATGCGCCGTTGAAACGTAATGAATGGTTCATCAGGAAAAAATCAATATCTCCATCAAGATCATAATCAAAAAAAGCAGCCTGTGTACTGAATACACTGAGGTCAAGTCCTAGTTTTGCCGCTTCATTTTCATAATAAGGGATGCCATCTGCGTTTATTCCTTTACAGATCAAAAATTCGTTTTTACTTTTCAGCACTTCATAATTTCCAACCCTGCATACATAAATATCAAGCAAGCCATCATTATTAATATCAACAACAGAAACACCCGTACTCCATGCACTATCCTGCGGGATCTTTGCTTCTTTTGTCACATCTTTAAATTCAAGATTTCCCTTATTCAGGTATATTTTATTTTGTCCCTGGTTAGCTGAAAAGAAAATATCAATAAGCCCATCATTGTTGAAGTCGCCAGTTCCAACGCCAGCACCGTTATAGAAATACATGTACTTAAACATGTTCAATTGTGTGGTAGGAGTGATCTTATTTTGAAAATCAATACCTGTTTTTTTACTTCCCAACGTTTCAAACAAAAAAGGGGTTTGAATTGTTTCATTACTACATGAGGAAAATAAAACAGCTTGTATAATAACAGGCAACACGAAAATTGATCTCCAATTGACAATAGAAATAAATTTTTCCTGGTGCATAACTTTACTCATCCCTTGTTCTTGCAAGTATTACGGCAGAAGATAAGGAGAAATGAGATAGGATGTAAAACAAAATGAAAAGAATGTGGCAAGTCTTGATGTATCCTTATATACCGATGTCATTTGTTTTTAGATCTTTCTTTAATTTATACAGTTTGCCTGGCCGGTGAGGTACATCGTCTTCCATTTCATCAAGATCATCCAACCAATTTTTTAATGCGATCTTTTTCCTGAAATTTCTCCGGTCAAGTTTGGTTCCCAGGATAGCCTGGTAGAGATCTTGCAATTCTCTCAACGAGAATTTCTCTGGCAATAAATTAAAAATAACAGGCTCATCCATTATTTGTATCCGGAGCCTTTGCAAACAAGCTTCAATGATTTTTTTATGATCGAAGGCCAGGTCTTTAAGATTTTTCAGAGAGTGCCAATGAACTTCGTTATCTGTAATTTCTAATTTATGATTTCGAATATTGATCAATGAATAATAAGCAGTGGTAATAACACGACCTGAAGGATGACGGTTGATAGCTCCAAAACTTCCCACTTGCTGAAGAAATACATCATCTAAACCTGTTCTTTGTTTTAATACCCGGTACGGTGCACTGTCAAGATCTTCTTCTACTTTTACGAGGTCCCCAAGCAAAGACCATTTACCTGCAAACTCTTCAAGATCGGATTTGATCAACAATACTTTCAACTCCTTGTTCTCAAAACCAAAAATAACACAGTCAACAGAGATCGCTATTTTAAAATAATCAATATGACTGATCTTTTCAGTTTCAGCCGTCTTCATCTTTTTTAATGCGTCAGCGGTCATAAATAATCAATGGTAGCTATTAATATAATACTATCTTCTTTGTTTGCACACTATTCTTTACAACAATGCGAAGTAAATAAATTCCCGGTGAAAAATTTCTTCTTTCGCTTTTATCAAGTGAAATCTTATGAACACCTTTTGCCAACACCCCTAAAGACTTTTCAAAGACTTTTTGACCGGATCCATTATACAATTGCATTGATGCGGCCCCTATTTCTTCGTTCTCAATTTCCAAAATGCCATTTTCAATTAGTGGGTTCGGGTAAACATTTACTTTAAAAGTAACCGGCTGGTTATTTATATTGCTAACAGGTGTTGTTACAACATTGGTAACATTACGATTAAGATAAACATGGAATTCTCCCGGTTGTAGGGTTATTGATTGTGAGGTACCGCTGGCAGTAAATGTGTTTCCATTCAAATAGTCATACCATGTGCCCGCATTTTGAAACGTCACTGTGCTTGTCGCTGTATTCACATCAAAATTTCCAATGACACATATATTAGAAGTGTCTGTTGTTATTTGTAACCATTTAAATGCACCAGCAAGATTTTGAGTAACCCGGTCAGTTAAAAATCCGTTTTTATATAGTGGATGAAAACGAAGCTTAAACAGGGCAGAATAAATATCATACAATCGTTGCCGGCTGACATTTTGCATATAATCCCATCGGATTGGTTTTGGATCAAGACGACAGGCATTATTTACAGTTCCATTTGTACAATAATTAATGCTATAATCATAGCCCAGTTCACCAAATTCCCATATCATTTTTGGACCCGGGATCATTGTAAAAAATGCTGCACACATTTCTACCCGATGCAGAGCTGTTGAAAGGTCTTTTGTATTATAATTTCCCGCTGAATTTCCAAATTGTAAATTTTTATACATCAATCTTTCTTCATCATGACTTTCCATATAAGTAATCAGGTGCGGTTGCGTCCAATTCCTTACTTTAAAAATTCCATATTCAAAATTTGAAGTAGGGACCCAACCCATTGCCGCTTCGGAAAAATTATAATTGCTGTTGCCCCAGAGCATCATACCATAATTTGAAAGCTCGATCTCTTCTGTATTGTCGCAGAAATGTTCCAGTATGCAATAGCTGCCGGGAGATTTCACTTGCATCGTATCGTAATATCTTTTCCAGATAGCTACTCTGTCGGCATGGTACGCAGCAATGCAAGCTTCATTTGTTGTACTGCCAGCACACTGTGTATTTTGGGTAAATCCTTTTGAAAGATCCCAGCGGAAACCGTCTAGTTTATACTCTGTTAGCCAATGCTCAACCACACGGCTTGTGAAGTAACGAGTATTTAAACTCTCATGGTTAAAATCATTGAACACATTATAAGGATGCGTTGCCGTTACATTCAACCATGGATTATTAGCAGCAGGTTGACTGGTTGCGCTATTCCAATACAAAGCCGCCAATGGATTAAGGCCAGTTGTGTGATTTAATGCAATATCCATTATTACTGCAATCCCTTTTGAATGACATGAGTCAATGAATTCTTTTAAAGAATTCTTCGTGCCGTAGTATTTATCAGGCGCCAAAAAGAAATCAGGATTATAACCCCAGCTATTGTTCCCTTCGAATTCATTAAAAGGCATTATCTCAATTGCATTTATTCCCAATCGCTTAAAATAATTCAATGTATCTTTTAATGTCTTCCAATCATGAGCCTGTAAAAAATCTCTTAGGAGTAATTCATAAATAATTAAACCACGTTTATCTGGTCTTGCAAAAGTTGGAACCTGCCATGTATATGCGGGGGCATTGGTTTGCAACACACTAACAATTCCTGTTGTTTGTGATGGATAAGGCATGAGATTAGGATAGGTATTCGCAGGTATGCTACCATCATTAAAAGGATCCAGAATTTTTTCTGAATAAGGATCAGCGATTTTTAATTGTCCATCCACCAAATATTGAAATGCATATTCGGTGCCGGGTGTAAGGCCTGCAATTCGTATCCACCAGGTATTATTATCTGGTGTTTTATTCATTTGACCACTGGCTTGCTCTGTCCAACTTCCGCCGGGAAAAGAACCAATTACCGATACGCGGCTTTTACCCGGTGCATATAAAACTAATACAACCGATGTATTACCTGCTTCATAATTGATTCCGTCTCTTACTCCTGCAGGTAATGGCGCTACAGTTGGTGCACTGGAAACAAAGAAATTTATGGTTTCAGTTTTTGTTGTTGCCCCACTTGTAGCTTCTACTACCAAAGTTTGATTGCCAGATACAGTTAATGTTGGGTTGGCGCTAATAGTTGTTACGTTGTTTGCGGTCTGGATCGCATTTCCATTTAATAATAACCGCATATTGGAAATGGCGCTTGCCACACCGGTAATATTGATATTATCACCAACCGTTTTATTTATGGTCTCAGGAATTGGAGTATACAAAGGTTGCATCAATGGAACATTAAACCGGACTGCAAGTGTATTATCATACACTGGCACATACATATCGCTGCCATCAGCGTTTCGCTGTGCCTGGCAATCGGTGCAATTCCCTGCCCGAAAGAGAATAGCGATCTTTAAAATAGTTTCACCTGCAGGCACTCCAAAAAAAGTTCTGATATTATTTATTGTATAAGACCATTTATTTGTACCAGCTGGAGTGGCTTGAGCAGCAGCTTCAGTTGATCCCCAGGTAAATTTTGAATATTTCCAATTGGTTGGACCAGTACTCAAGTTTGTAATTACACCAATATGTACATAAACATTTCCGGTAAAACCTAGCAATCCTTGATTACCTTTTGTGGCATCAACAGTGATTGTTACGTTATCATTGTCTTTGGGAAATTCGGGTGTCCAGCTGAGTAATTGTGAGCGGCAAAAATTTGAGAACATAAACACACAAAGCAGTAGGAATATCCTTTTCATCGGCAAGTTTTGGACACTAAAGATAGGGATTGTGTACAAATTACACGATGTCGGTCTGTTACTTTTTCTTCCCCCTGTTTCTTTGGTCAAAAAATTACTTTTACTGTCTTAACTTTCAGCAATGTATAGCAAAGACCAAACAAAAAAATTACAAGCTGATACTACTGTATTAATTAAGAAAAAGGATGTCGTGACAAAAGATCTTGAGTCTTTACGGGATGTTCTTCGTTTTCACGAACACCGTTATTATATTTTAAATGATCCGCTCATTTCCGACTTTGAATATGACCAACTTTATAAAGCTTTAGAAAAAATTGAAACAGAAAACCCGAAACTAATAACTGCCGACTCCCCGACACAGAGGGTTGCAAAAGGTCTTACAAAAGAATTCCCAACAGTTCAGCATTTGGTGCCCATGCTATCATTAAGCAATTCTTACAATACTGATGATCTTATCGACTTTGACAGAAAAGCAAAGGAATTGACTGGCGAAAATAAAATTGAATATTGCGTTGAACCAAAATTTGATGGTGCCAGCATTTCTCTTATTTATGAAAATGATCTTTTGATTCGGGGTGCCACTCGGGGCGATGGCGTTGAAGGTGATGAGATCACAACAAACATCAAACAAATAAAAAGCATTCCGCTTTCAGCAAAATTTTCTGATTATGGACTGCAACAGGTAGAAATGAGAGGAGAAGTGCTTATCAATAAAAATAATTTTAAAAAATACAATGAGCAGTTGATGGAACAGGGCTTGCCACCATTGGCAAATCCACGAAATGCGGCGGCGGGAACCTTGCGAATAAAAGATCCTAAAGAAGTTGGAAAAAGAAGTTTAGAAGCTTTTGTATACAACATCAGTTACTTCACAACATTACGTGGTAAAAAGGCTGCTAAAGAGCTCGATCAGCATTCAGGCTCATTAGAAATACTTTGGGAGCTTGGTTTTCGCAGTCCGCAAAAAGAAAAAAAAGTTTTGAAAGGAATTGAAGCAGTAATAAAATATTGCAATGAGTTTGAAGTAATGCGTGATGATCTTCCTTATGAAATTGATGGGATGGTGATCAAAGTAAATGATGTTGCCCTACAGGATAAATTAGGAATGACATCACATCATCCGCGTTGGGCTATAGCTTGTAAGTTCAAAGCAAGACAGGCAACAACCAAATTACTTGGGATAGAATTCCAGGTGGGAAGAACTGGTGCAGTAACCCCGGTTGCAAAACTTGAGCCTGTAGGAATTGGCGGTGTTACCGTCAGCAGCATTTCTATTCACAACGAAGATTACATCAAGGAAAAAGATCTGCGCATTGGTGACCAGGTATTGATCGAAAGAGCCGGCGACGTTATTCCTCAAATAGTAAAATCATTACCTGAAGTAAGAAATGGAAAGGAAAAGAAGATTCATTTTCCCGATCAATGCCCTGTTTGCAAAAGCAAATTATTTAAAGAAGAAGGCGAAGCCGTTTGGCGATGTGTAAATATTGAATGCCCTGCTCAAGTTGTTGAACGTATCATTCATTTTACGAGTAAAGATGCAATGGATATTCGAGGATTTGGAGATGCGAATGTTCGGAAATTCTTTGAACTTGGTTTCTTAAGCGATGTACCCGGTATCTATGAATTAAATTATAAAAAGATCGGTGAACTAGAAGGCTTTGGTGAAAAGTCGATCACTAATTTACAAATTGCTATCAGTAACTCGAAGAATCAACCATTGCATCGACTTCTTTATGCTTTAGGAATACGTTTTGTAGGAGAAACAACTGCCAAAACATTGGCTCGTTCAGTAAATCATTTGCTCGATTTTCAAAATTACTCTTTAGAAGATCTGCAAAACCTGGAAGACATTGGACCAAAAGTCGGCGGGAGTATTTATCATTTCTTCCGCAACAAAGACAATATTAAAATGCTGCAGCAATTAGAAAAGCTTGGATTGAAATTGAAGAATGAAAAGAAAGAACATGCAACAGGTGGTAATCTTACGGGACAATCATTCTTATTTACTGGTACGTTGCCAACATTGAAAAGAAGTGAGGCAGAAGGAATGGTAGAAGCAAATGGTGGCCAGATATTAAGTGGTGTAAGCAGCAAGTTGAATTACTTGGTTGTGGGTGAAGATGCAGGTAGCAAATTAGAAAAAGCAAAAAAGATCAATAGTGTCAAAATAATTTCTGAAGCAGAGTTTTTAAAAATGTTGAATTAACGATCTACCATAACTCCTGCTTATACACTCATCTTATGAAAAAGATATTCCTGGTTTTTCTTTTTTCAGCGTGCAAACTTCTCACTGCTCAAACGAAAACGAATATTAAAAACCTTGTATTCGAAGGCGCCGGCATCAGGGGAATTGCATATTGTGGAGCTATCCAGGAAATGGAAACAAAGAACATGATGAGCTACATTGAAAAGGTGGGTGGTACTTCCTCAGGTGGTATTCTTGCATTAACGCTTTCACTGGGCTATTCAGGAAAAGAAATTGAACACATTATTTCTACAACTAAGTTTAAGAAATTCAATGATGGAGGATTCTTCTTTATTGGCGGCATCAACAGAACCAAAAAATATTATGGTTGGTATAAAGGAAAAAAAATTGAAAAGTGGCTTGGGAAGATCATTGAGCAAAAAACAGGAAATGCAGATATTACATTTGAAGAACTTCATCAGAAAGGATTTAAAGATCTCTATATTACCGGCACTTCACTTACAAAGCAAAAAGCGATAATTTTCTCCAGGGAAACATTTCCCAATATGAAAGTTCGCGATGCAGTTAGGATATCATGCAGTGTTCCTCTTTATTTCGAACCCATTTTTATGGATAGCACAGGAAAACTGTTCTATCATCCAAAACAAACACATGGCCTTGATGTATTGGTTGATGGAGGCATCATAGAAAATTTTCCGATCCATATCTTCGATAAAGAAACTCCTGACACAAATACAATTGGCTTTCGGCTCGACCATGAAGCTCAAATTAAAAGCGATCATGATACTAAAGCTCTGGCTGAAATGAAAATTGAAAATCTAAATGATTATTTCAAGGCATTTTATAGCATCGTCATTGAAAATTTAAACCGACAACCGCTTACAGATGTTGACTGGCAAAGAACTATTTCGATCAGCGATGGTAACGTACAACCAAGAGTAAGAAAATTACTAAAAGAAGAGTTAGACATCCTGATCGCAAATGGCAGAAAAGCTGTAAGAGATCACTTTAAATAAAAATAATTTTCCTTCGGATTGTTCGGTAAATTTATTCTTCAAAAAATTCTAAATCTTGTTAATCGGGTTTTATGCTCCAATCATCAACGCTGAAATTTTTAAAAGACCTAAAGAAAAACAACAATAAACCATGGTTTGACGCTCATAGAAAAGAATATGAAGCCGCAAAGAGTGATTTTGCTTCGTTCATTCAAGCAGTGATCGATAAACACAGCAAAAGTGATCCTACAATAAAAGCTATTGTTGCAAAGGATTGCATGTTTAGGATAAACCGTGATGTTCGCTTCTCGAAAGACAAATCGCCTTATAAAACAAATATGGGTGCTTACATAAGTCGGGGAGGAAAAAAATCCGTATTTGCCGGGTATTATTTTCATTGCGAGCCCGGGCAATGTTTTGCAGGCGGGGGTTTATGGATGCCAATGCCTCCGGAATTGAATAAGGTCAGGCAAGAGATCGATTACAATCTTGATGCATTTAAAAAGATATTTACTTCAAAAAAGTTTAAAGCGGTTTATAAAGGCCTTTCTCAAGATCCTGAATATGTGCTTAGCCGTGTACCGAAAGGATATGAACTTGGTAACCCAGCAGCTGAATACCTTAAAATGAAAAGCTTTGTTTCCATGACGTCTTTGAAAGACACTGATCTTACTTCAAAAGATCTTGTAAAAAAAACAACAAATGCATTTGAAGCATTGCAGCCACTAATTGATTTTATAAATGAATCACTTAATTAAATATTATTGATTGCTGTCATTTTTTATGTTGAACTTTGCTTATTTATAATCAGGAAACATATCAATGGACAAATTAATCTTTAAAATAAGTTTCTATTCATTGTTTGCCTGCTTGTTATTCGCCTGCAGTAGCAAAAGCGATCCGGGAGATGGTGTTCCTCCTCCGCCACCACCTGCGCCAACAACATACGATTGGGTTTTTGAAAATACTGCTACATGGACGGAAGAATTCAATATTGATGGCGCTCCTGATGCAACAAAGTGGGGTTATGATGTTGGTGGAAATGGCTGGGGCAATAATGAAGCACAATATTATACCGATGGGCTTAATGCATCAGTAAATAGTGGAGTATTGAAGATCGTCGCTAAAAAAGAACCTTTCTCTGGTAAAGCATATACATCAGCAAGAATGGTTACAAAGAATAAAGCAGACTGGTTATATGGCCGATTTGAAATAAAAGCAAAATTGCCAAAAGGTAGAGGTACATGGCCGGCAATATGGATGTTGCCAACTGAAAGTGTTTATGGTGTTTGGCCCAATAGTGGTGAAATAGATATAATGGAACATGTAGGCTATGATCAAAACAATGTTCATTTTACATTACATGCAAATGCATTTAACGGAGCAAATGGAAAAGGGGGAGCAAAAATAATTTCTACCGCCTCTGATGAATTTCATATTTATCGTCTTGATTGGGCGCCTTATGGTATAAGAGGATATTTTGACAATGAAAAAGTATTTGAGTACACAAATCCAAATTCGGGTTTTGCGTCATGGCCTTATGATAAAAAATTCCATATGCTGCTAAATATCGCTGTTGGTGGTAACTGGGGCGGTGCTCAAGGGATCGATGATACAGTCTTTCCTGCCACAATGGAAATCGATTATGTTCGCTTTTATCCATTTACAAAGTAATTCTACTGCGGATTTTTTCTCATTAACTTTTAAGAAACAAAGGGAAAAGTTAAACGGTTACCATACTACTTAGACGGGCATTATCGTTGTTGTATATTAGTATCATTAAAACCGACCCGTTATGAAAAAAAATCTACTCTCAGGCTTTACTGCCATTTTCATTCTTTTCTTGTTTTCTTGTAGTAATAAATATTATACTGCAGATAATTTTTCTGAAAAAACTGAAAAACATAAAGTGGTGGCCATTCTTCCGGCAGAAGTAATTTTTTCTGGTAAACAACCAAAGAACTTAACCCCCGAAGCTATTGCAAGTGCAGAAGAAAGAGAAAGCATCGATTTTCAATATGCCTTAATGAACAGCATTTTGAATCATGCAAACACAAAAAAATATTACACAACTGTAAATTTCCAGGACATTAACACAACAACGAAAATACTTGAGCAAAACAACATCACCGTTCGTGATAGCTGGAAAAAAGATGATGAAGAACTCGCTAATATATTAGGCGTTGATGCGGTTATCAGGATGAATATTCGCAAACAACGATATATGAGTGATGAGGCTTCTTATGGTGTAGGTGTAGCAAAACAAGTGATCTATAAAACCGGTATTGGTTCAAAAGTACCGGTTCCAAGTTCAGTTGGTAAAACGTATGATATCTATGCCACTTGTAATTTGCTTAGTGACAATCAAACACTGTGGAATGACAATTATAAAAGATCGACAGATTATGATACTCCAGCCAATGTGATCGTTGAATGGATAACAGATGACTTTGGTGAGAATTTTCCTTATAAAGAAAAAAGAAAAAAAAGATAATTTAAAAGTCCCGCCAAGGCGGGACTTTTGCTTTTTATAATAAACCTTTTTGCATTAAATACTCAGCAATCTGTACTGCATTTGTCGCAGCACCTTTTCTAAGATTATCTGAAACCACCCACATATTCAAAGTTTTGGGCTGTGTTTCATCTCTTCTCAACCTGCCAACAAACACTTCATCTCTTTCATGTGCATCCATGGGCATTGGATATTGTTGTGTGGAAGGATCATCCACTAAAACAATTCCAGGTGCAGAATGTAATAATGTTCTTATCTCATTAAGATCATAATCTTTTTCAAATTCAACATTCACAGATTCGCTATGGCCGCCCATTACAGGTATACGTACTGTCGTTGCCGTTACACGAATTGAATCATCACGCATTATCTTTTTTGTCTCATTCACCATTTTCATTTCTTCTTTTGTATATCCATTATCGAGGAATACATCGATCTGGGGAATTACATTCAAGTCAATTGGATATTTATAAGCCATTTCGTATTCACCATTCAAGCCTTTTACGGCTTTATGTCTTTCACCCATCATCTGGTCAACAGCTTTTTTGCCGGTACCAGTTACACTTTGGTATGTGCTTACTACAATACGGTTCGCCTTATATTTTTTATGCAAAGGATTTAGTGCAACAACCATTTGAATGGTGGAGCAATTTGGATTTGCAATGATCTTATCATTCTTTGTCAAAATATCAGCATTGATCTCAGGAACAACCAATGGTTTTGTTGGATCCATTCTCCACGCACTTGAATTATCGATCACAGTAATACCAGCTTCAGCAAATTTTGGTGCCCATTCCAATGAAGTGCTTCCTCCCGCAGAAAAAATTGCAACAGCAGGTTTGGCAGCAATACCATCAGTCATACTTACTACCTTATATTTTTTCCCTTTAAATTCTACTTCCTTACCAACACTTCTTTCTGATGCAACGGGAACTAATTCCGTTACCGGGAAATTTCTTTCTGCAAGAACTTGTAACATTTTGGTGCCAACCAATCCTGTGGCGCCGACTACTGCAACTTTCATTTTAGTGACTTTTATTTTATTAGTTAAAAAATAAAGCCTCCCGTTTTGGAAGGCTTTAAGCTTTTATTATGATCACATACATAACGCTATAAACCTTCCATCAGGAATGTTTTTTTGTGCGTTTTGTATGTTTCTTATTTGTCATAATGAGTAGCAAAGATAAGTTTGGAAACTTTTCATGCCAAATATTAAGCGAATTTAATTCTGCTACTAACGTTTATTTGAGAGAGATTTATTAAATTGATAAATGCTTTTGAGAAAGCCATTACTTATCCTGCTTTTCCTTCCACTTTATTCATTGGCACAGAACCGATATGATGTTGTGATCGATGAAATAATGGCTGATCCTACTCCTCAAATTAGCCTGCCATCAAATGAATGGATCGAATTAAAGAATGTTTCTGCAAACCCTATCAATCTTCAAAATTGGAGAATAGGTGATGCGACCGGACAAAGCGGACCAATGCCAAATTTTGTGTTGCAGCCGGATAGTTTTGTTATTGTTTGTACTGGCAGTGCAGTTGCTGCAATGCAGGCTTATGGAAGAGTTATCTCTGTTACCAGTTTCCCATCTCTTGATAATGAAGGAGACCAACTTTATTTAAAAAGCAATACTGGTTTAACTATTCATGCGGTTCAGTATTCTTTGTCGTGGTATCAAAATGCAGTAAAGAGTGATGGGGGGTGGACAATTGAAATGATCGATGCAAAAAATCCTTGTTCAGGTATCAGCAATTGGAAAGCAAGTACGGATACGAGAGGCGGAAGTCCCGGAATAAAAAATTCTGTTGATGCAGTTAATAATGATCAATCTGTACCATCAATAAAAAATGCTTATGCAATTGATAATTTAAATATCGTAATTGTATTCGATGAGCCAGTTGATAGCTTGAAAGGCGCTACTCCGACAAACTATTCTATTGATGGCGGCATGAGTATTCAGTCTGCTACTTCAATTTCTCCACTGTTTGATAAAGTTCAATTGAGATTGAGTGCTGCGATGCTGTCAAATACAGTTTATAATATCACAGTAAACAATGTTACTGATTGCAAGAATAATTCTATTGGGTCAAAAAATAAAACGAAAGTTGGCCTGCCCGTTGACGCCGCTTTAAATGAAATGGTGATCAATGAGATCCTGTTCAATCCTAAAAGCGGTGGTGATGATTATGTAGAATTTTATAACCGAAGCAATAAAATTATTGATGCAAATAAATTGTATATAGCTAATCGAAATACCAGTGGTGTTATCAGTAACCCAAAATTAATTTCATCAATTCCTTATTATATTTTTCCCGGTGATCATCTTGTTGTGACAGAAGATGCAGTTAATCTTTCACTTGATTACATGGTTCAAAATCCTGATGTCGTCTTTGTAGTTTCATCACTGCCATCTTTTCCCGATGACGAAGGCGATGTGCTCTTATTGAATTCGCAGGGTATAGTTGTTGATGAAGTAAAATATAAAGATGATTGGCAATTTGCTTTACTCGCTGATCCTAATGGAGTATCATTAGAAAGAATTGATCCTGGTGGAGTTTCTCAAGAGGCTACTAACTGGCATTCGGCGGCATCAACGGCTGGATTTGGAACGCCGACTTATAAAAACTCACAGTATAAATTGATGCAAAGCGTTAATGCTACTATCGAAGTAACACCAAAAGTTTTTTCACCTGACAATGATGGGCGTGATGACATTGCTACTATACAATACAAAACAACAGAGCCGGGATATGTCGCCAACATTACAATTTATGATGCGAATGGAAGACCTGTTAGAAATCTAATTAAGAATGCAACGCTTGGCTTACAGGGTTACTGGATATGGGATGGATTGGATGATAAAAAATTGAAATTGCCGGTAGGCACTTATATTTTATTTACTGAGCTGTTTAATCTTAACGGCAAAAAAGAGATCTTTAAAAATGTCATAGTGCTTGCAAGAACGCTTAATTAACCTCTATTTTTAACCCAAACATGTTTTTATGAAAAAAATGATCTTGACCATCACTATTCTGACAGGTATTATTAGTTTATCAAATGCGCAGGTTGCAGCAGAAAAAGAAACACCAAAGAAATTTATGCAGATCACAACTATTGAATCAGTGATCGGTGGTGGTTTTGGCAGATCTAAAATGGTGGTTACAAAAGAAGACGGCACACAAGAAGAAAAGGATATGGAAAATCTGTTCAGCATGACCGGCATGAACATGAAAAACATCAAAAGCAATGAATCAGATATACTGAAAACGTTAAAAACATATACTGATAGCGGTTGGAAAATAGAACAAGTGACTCCTCTTACACTTAGCCCTGGAAGCGGTAATGCTGGAATTTTTATGACACGTTACCTGCTATCAAAAACTGATGAGAAGAAAGGTTTTTAAACTTTTATTATAAGAAGCATTTGTAAATTCATGACATGAAAAACAAACTGCAACTGCTTCTTCACCCGGTATTTATTCTTTCGCTTGCCTGCCTATTATTGAATGATCGTTATTGGAAGTACGAATATCATAACTGGTTTACCGGAAAGCTTTCCGATTTTGCAGGCTTATTTGTATTGTCAGTTTTTCTTTCTGCGTTCTATTCTCGCCATGCATTATTAATAAATATTGGTATCATAATTTTTTTCATCTGGTGGAAATCGCCTTTGAGCCAACCGGTAATTGATCTTATCAACAGGTCTTTTTCTTTATCATTTCAGCGTGTCGTTGATTATTCTGATTATATCGCATTGCCTATTGTATTTGCATCTTATTTTTTGAAACCTTCTTCCTATGATTTTTCAATACCCAGGAAATTGGCTATCTATTTTATTTCTGGTGTTTGTTTTGTTGCGTTTTGCTCTACTTCTTACTATCGGAAGTTTATGATAAGTCCAGATATGGGCCCACGGATCACTTACAATGATTATTATCGTTCCCGCTCTACCATGGAAGATGTTTTGTACAAATTGGATAGTATGCAGATCTCGTATAAGGTAGATTCATTCACGACAGTTCCACTCCGCTTTCATGGTGGTAGCATAGTTATAAGAGATCGGGATTCGGGTAAGACAAACATGATTGTTATTAGCCCGGCTCAAAAAGATACAGCTGTTTATTTCCGGATAGATGAAAGAAAACCTTATATAGCTATTTACAATCTTAAGGTAAAGGATGAATTTTTTCAACAAGTAAATATCACTGTAAGGACCTATGAAAAATCAAATGACCTTTATTTGGAGTCGATCATACTTGACGATGAACAGTTCCAGGATTACTATCAAAAAAGGAGTAAGACCAAAAAGAAGTTTCGCAAGCTGATCGAGGAAGGATTGATCAGCAAGATCAAATAAGCTTAATAGAATTACCGAACCCTCAACGGAGCGTCGCAAGAAAAGTTCAACCAGGGAACTAAAGCTGGTTGTCCAAATATTCCAATGTTATATCAAACTTTGTAAGATCTCTGAATCGCTGGATGCGGTTATCAATATCTTCTCTTTTTAACTCTTTCAATCTTGTAGTGCCGAATTTCTCCACACAAAAGCTTGCCATAGCGCTGCCAACAATGATCGCCGATTTCATACTTTCAAAACTGATATCTTTTGTACGGGCAAGATGTCCGATGAAGCCACCTGCGAACGTATCACCTGCGCCAGTTGGGTCGAACACTACCTCAAGCGGAAGCGCCGGCGCAAAGAATACCTCGTCGCCATAAAATAATAAAGCGCCATGTTCACCCTTTTTTATGATCAGGTATTTAGGGCCCATTTCCATAATGGATTTAGCAGCACTTACCAATGAATATTGACTTGTGAGTTGTCTTGCCTCTGCATCATTCACCAACAATACATCGACTTTTTTCAAAACCTTTTCAAGATCTGCCATCGCGGTATCCATCCAAAAATTCATTGTATCAAGCACCACCAACTTTGGTTTGTTCTTCAATTGGCTAATAACAGATAACTGCACTGAAGGAGCCAGGTTGCCAAGCATTAAAAATTCACAATCCTGGTAGCTATCCGGCACCACTGGTTTGAACGTACCTAAAACATTCAATTGAGTTTCTAATGTATCCCTTGAATTCATGTCAAGATGATAACGACCACTCCAGAAAAAAGATTTCTCATCCTCTTTTACCTGCAAGCCATCCATGACCACACCTCGTGCTTCAAGCATTTTCAATTCTTCTTTCGGAAAATCGCCGCCAACGACAGAGATCTGTTTTATTGGACGGGTGAAATTGGAAGCACTCCATGCTATATAAGTAGCCGCGCCACCAACTATTTTATCACTTTTACCAAAAGGGGTTTCTATTGCATCAAAGGCCATGGAGCCGACTACGATAAGAGACATTCAGTTGATTTTTGATTTACGATTATAGTTTTCAGATCGGCCGCAAACCTACAGGTTTTTGAGTTTATATTTTAAACTTACATTTGTTAATTGAACTTATCTTTGATTTATTATGAAAGTAACCAGGAAAAAAGCTTCTAAAAAAGAATTCATTCTTAAAAAAGCGGCGCAAATGTTCCGCGAAAAAGGATTTGCAGCTACATCAATGCGTGATCTTGCCGAGACAGTTGGTATTGAAGCCGCCAGTCTTTATAATCATATTCGCTCCAAGAACGAAATGTTGGAGAGTATTTGTTTTGAAGTTGCCAATCGTTATACCATTTTTATGGATGAGCTTGAATCTGGCAACCAGGGCACTATTAAAAAAATCGAAACGCTACTTCGCTTTCATATCAAACAAATGATCGAGAATTTTGAAGAAGTGATCGTTTGCGATCGTGAATGGAAACATCTGGATGAACCTTATCTCTCTAACTTCCATAACCAACGCCGCAGTTACCGCAAACGTTTTGCTGCTATTATAGAAGAAGGTATTGCAAAAAACGAGATCAAAAAGATAGATGCACCGACCGTTGTACTTATCATGCTGCATTCTGTAAATGGTATTGAAAGCTGGCACCGCTCCACTGCTAAGATCAGCGCAAGGGAACTTGAAGACAACATGGTTTTAATAATGATAGATGGGTTGAGGAAATAATATGTCCATTCATTTTTATCCGCTTCGAATAAAAAAAATAAACAAGGAAACAGATCAGTGTGTTTCGGTAGAATTTGAAGTGCCGGATTCCTTCGCAAATTCATTTCAATTCAAACAAGGGCAAAGTCTTACCATGCGGACAACGCTAGGTGGCGAAGAAGTAAGAAGAACTTATTCTTTGTGCAGCTCGCCGCTTGATAACCGCTGGAAAGTAGCAATAAAAAAAGTGGATGGTGGTTTGTTTTCTTCTTTTGCAAATGAGAATTTAAAAGAAGGTGATGAGCTGGATGTGATGGAGCCTGTTGGAAAATTTTACACCGAATTAAATCCAACCAATAAAAAAAACTATCTCGCATTTGCAGCGGGTAGTGGCATCACCCCGGTTATATCTATTATTAATACTACTTTAAGAACAGAGCCGAACAGCAGTTTTACATTGATATACGGCAACCGCAGCCGCAGTTCAATTATTTTCTTTGAAGAATTAGAAGGATTAAAAAACAAATACATTGATCGTTTCAATTTTATCAATATTCTTAGTCGCGAAAGAACCGACAGCACAATCAATTTTGGAAGAATTGATATTGGAAAATTAACCGAGCTGGGAAAACTGGTTGATTACAAAACAATGGATGAAATATTTATTTGCGGCCCTGAAGAAATGATCTTTTGTATAAAAAATTTTTTAGAACAGAAAGAGATCAGCGAAAAGAAAATACATTTTGAACTATTCACAACTTCAGGACAAAAGACATCAAAAGTTAAAAGTGAAAAATTAAAAGTTGAGAGTGGGCTGCAAAGCAAGATCACAGTAAAAGTGGATGGAAGAAGTTTTGATTTTGATCTTTCATTAAATAGTGATATAACCATCCTCGATGCTGCATTAAAGCAAGGAGCCGATCTTCCGTTTGCATGCAAAGGCGGCATGTGCTGCACCTGCAAAGCAAAACTTACAGAAGGTGAAGTGGAAATGGATGTTCATTGGGGATTGGAACATGAAGAAATTGAACAAGGGTATATTCTTACCTGCCAATCACACCCTAAAACAGAAAAAGTAGTGGTTGATTTTGATATCAAATAACCAAGATCACTAATCAACCTTCTTCATCGGCTTCCATGCCTGATCTTTAAATACAAATGAAGCATCAAAATTGGGATTGTCGCTTAGAACAAATGAAGTTCCATCGCCACGACTCCATACATGATTATAGCCTGATACCATTTCATATTTACCTGTTTCATCCCGAAAATTTTCTACACCACGGATCGTTTTAATAAACTCTGTGTGCATCCTGTCCTGCGATGATTGTTTGGCTTCCCAGCTTCTCATTTGGTTGTCCATATCTTTCAACCGCTGATTACCCTGTGCAATTGCCTGTTCACCAATTTGTCTTGTTCTTTCATCCATTAGTCTTATTCTTTCCCAATGTGCCCTATTGCTTTCTTGCCTCACTTGCAGCCAGAAATTATTTACAGCATCGGTATATTCATTATTACTTCGTATACTGCCCATTATAACTGCAAACTGCGCTGCTGCTTTTTCTTTCTCGCCTGCAGGATATTTGAACACGGTTTTCCTGGTAATAAAAGACGTATAAATTTTACTTTGACCACCTGTGTATATATCCGGAACAATGCCTTCGGACACAACAGATGCCAGCAATACAAAAGCTTCCGTGCCATCATTCCATTTCACTTCAGCATTTATTGCCGAAGCAAAATTCTGTACACCTCCTGAACCATATTGCATCGCCTCTGCATTTCTCTTATCAAACGCGGTTTGTAATTCGGCTGCGACGGTGCTGTTGGACTCCACTTTTACAATTTGCGGATTCCCTAATTGTTGTGCGAATGTGCTGCGCAAATATTGTTCAGCGCCCACCGGCTGAGCATAACTGCAATAAGGCGAGTTGCCTGGATTAGCCAGGTTCCATTGTAATGTTTGCTGGTTAGTTGTCCAGCTAAAAATGTTATGCGGTAAAAACTCCAGTGAATATTTTTTATCGGATGATGCTGCTTTCAACCATGCATTATTACCAGCACATGATTGACCTGGCATTATCCAGATAATTTCTCCCTGGTGTGTCCACCCTTTTGGTAATAATAAACTGTATGCTTCTGCAGGTTGGGTGAAACCCTGATTATCCATTATGCGTACTCTATCAAATACGGTGTAATCCTTTCCTTCAACAAAATTTTGTGTTGTTTTTTGATCTGATTTAGCGGAGCTTTTTTGAGATGTAGTTGATTGCTTATTTGAATTGGACGACTGTCCGCTGCAGCTTGCCAGCGTAAGTTGAAGCAGGCAAATCAGTATAATAAAATGGAATCTCTTTCTCATACTTGCTTATTTATTTGTTTTAATAACGATGGTATTTGAGTAGGTGATTATATTTAAAATAAAAAAACCGCAACTAAGAACAAAATGAAGGTGTGTATAATGCCGTAGCTGCGGTCGGTTATAGCCCTGCTGGCTAGCAGAACTGTTTATAGATGGATAAGGTAATGGTTGTAAAATGATTATTTTCATACCAGTTAGTTGTCGCTAAAATATTCCTGTTATAAATTGAGGGGTAGTTATTGTAAATAAAACCCAATCACAGGTTTTTGCCTATAATCCTTTTGGATTAGATAAGAATCACAGCAGTATTCCTTATTTTGATAGGGTAAACTTAACTGCTTGAGAAAGCTTTTTGTTTTATTAGTAGTAACCTTTTTTTGCAGCCAGTATGTTTACGCACAGGCTGTAAGCCGGTATAACACTTTTGCTTATAGTGTTAATGAAGGCTTATTGCAAACCACCCTTGGTGATATTGAGATCGATAAAAATAATTTCTGCTGGATATCATTTCCAAATGGAATTCAAAAATTCGATGGCAATAGTTTTGCGAGTGTGTCTGTGCAACCAGGTCTCCCGGATGATAAGTACACAAAATTTTTTCGATGCAAAACCGGAGACATCCTGATCAGTCATTCACAGGGTATTAGTAAGTACAATGTTGATGCAGATAATTTTTCACTGGTATATAAACAGCCTGTCACAAACCAACGACCTGTTCTTTTTATTGGTGAAGATTCAAATATTCTCTATTGCTATGATGAAAGAGGTAATATCACCGCTTTTGACTACACGACTTTTAAACCAATTTCTGTTTTTAAAACATCGCTTTACGGCTCTTCTGAAAATTCAGAGCAATATCCGCAATTCAGCGATAACATAATTAATAATAAGACAGCCATGAAGATCGGCTCGACTGTTTACATGTTAGATTTGAAGGAAAAGAAAATTACTAATCAATCAACTATTGAACCATTAGTAAATTCTTATATGTTGAGGCTGAGAAGTGAATTCGAGGTTTTGTATTATGACTATAGGATCAAGAATGCATTACAATGCTGGAACTTTAAAACAAACAGCAATACATCGCTCCCGGTCCAGGGAAAAGACGACAATAGTATTGGGCGCTGCGTTATTTTTCCGTGGAGGAATAAAATGCTGATCTCTTTTAGCAACAGACTGTTTGAAACAGATACAACATTACAAGTGCTTAGATCGGAATTGGTGAATTTTCAAAATCAGCCCGCTGCAGGAAATGCAACCATAAGCCAGATAAGAGAAGATAATTTTGGAAACCTTTATGTGCAAACTGTTACCGGTGGCATCCGAAAAATTATAAAAAATAATTATCCAATAAAATATTTCGGCACAACAGAACCCGGGATCAATAATATTCTCACAGTGCTTCCCGACAAAAAGAATAATCGCATATTGATAGGTGGTGGAGGCGGCTTATTTGTATTTGATACGTTACAACGATTGATCAGGCATATCAAAACAGTGCCGGGTCTTAACCGTACCTTTACCCCAAACGGGATCATTCAATCAAACAATGGTAACTATTTTATTTTTATTACTGGTTCAAAAACAGTTTACCATTTAAGTCAAGATCTTTTAAGATTGAAGAGTATTGTTATTTCCTCCTCGCTACCATCCACAAAAAGCCACACAGAGTATTTTGGAAATTCAATTTTAAATACCGGTGGATCTGCGATCTTTCAATCTCAACAAAGATTATATCGCATTGACTTCAGCAGCAATAAAATTATTGAACACCAGTTTTCTGAAGCCTATATCTTAGGTGGGTTATGGTATAACAATATGATCATTTCGCATGGACAAGATGAACTTATTTTCCTCGACGAATCAACTTTTAAAGAGTTGAAAAAAATTCCTTTTAAAGAATCCGCTGGTGTTAGATGCTTTACGAGTGATAAAAATGAATCCATTTATGTAGGAAGTAATAAGGGAATTTTTAGAATTGATACGGCAGGAAAGATCCTGAAAGAATGGAATAAAACAATTGGGTTGCCCGATGAATGTATTTATGCAATAGCATTTGATGACGATGGTTTTTTATGGTGCAGTACCAATAAAGGAATATTCAGAATAGATAAAGACAATAACCTTTTACAATTAACCAAACAGGATGGCTTGCAGGAAAATGAATTTAACTCCAACGTGGTGGCTGTTGCGGAAGATGGTGAGTTTTATTTTGGTGGCATAAATGGCGTCAGCAGTTTTTATCCATCATCTATCAGCAGCTTTGACGAAAAAGTAGATGTGCTATTAACAGATATAAAAGCAAACAATGAACCTGTTTATAAAGACACCGCTATTAATAATATTGAAAAAATTGATCTGCCCTTTGGGCAAAACAGTTTGTCTTTTGATTTTGTTGCAATGGGCGACCACAACCCCGCTCAATATATTTATCAATACAGGATGACTGGAGTGGATAAGGAATGGGTACAAAATAACTCTCTGCAAACAGTACGTTATTCATTGTCGCCAGGTAAATATGTTTTTCAACTCTATGCATCCCGGCAGTTTGATAAAAATGCAATGCCAATGAAAATACTGGTAATTGTTATTAATCCTCCTTTCTGGAAAAGCTGGTGGTTTATCACGATCATTGGTTTGGTTCTGCTTGGTGTAACAATATATATTATCAACCAGCGGAACAAAGCAAGATATACTAAACGTTTACAGCAGATAGAAAGCGAAACAAGATTAGAAAAGGAACGGCACCGCATTTCAAAAGATCTGCATGATAGTCTTGGCGCTTATGCCAATGCAGTGCTGTACAATACAGAGTTGCTGGAAAAAGAAAACTCGGAACAAAAAAGAAATGAATTGATCGGAGATCTGAAATTTGCTTCGAAAGATATTATTACATCCTTACGCGAAACCGTTTGGGCATTAAAGAAAGAACGATACGCTTCTGAAGATTGTTTGGTACGTATCAGGAATTTTGTCCAACCGCTTACACGATACTATAGGCAGATCCATTTTGCTATTGAAGGCGATGCTCCACCTGGTATGGTGTTGCATTATGCAAAAGCATTGAATGTGGTCAGAATTGTGCAAGAGGCGATAGCCAATAGCATCAAACATTCAAATGCAAAAAATATCAGCATTACTTCAACAAAAACTGAGGAGAACAAATGGAGCTTAACTGTGCAAGATGACGGTACCGGTTTTAATGTTAGTGAACTAAAAGTTTCTGAAAAAGGAAATGGTTTAAATAATATGGCCCACAGAGCCGCAGAAGCTGGTTTTGATTTTTCCGTACATTCAATAGAGAATAGAGGGACAACCATAAACATAATAATATAAGATGCCGGTACAAGTTGCCATCGTGGATGATAAAGCAAGTAATCGTAGTATTCTTAAGGATAAGCTCATGCGTCATCCAGGCTTTGAGATCACCCTTGTTGCCGAGAATGGTAAAGACTTTTTAGAAAAGATGCAATCACTACCGATTGATAAAACTCCGGAAGTGGTATTAATGGATCTTGAAATGCCGGAAATGGATGGTGTGGATGCGGTTGCTGCTGGTTCTTATCATTATCCACTTGTAAAATTTGTAATGCTCACCATTTTTGATGATGAAGAAAAAATTTTTAAAGCTATCAAAGCCGGCGCCTTTGGTTATTTATTAAAAGATGAGAACTCTGAGAATATTGCTGAGGTATTAAATCAGATGCATGAGAATGGCGTCGGACCGATATCACCGGGTATTGCTCATAAAATTTTACAGTTAGTTCAGCAAAATGAAATTTCACTTCAAAAAAATAAACCTGTACAGGAAAAGCCTCTTTTCAATCTTACCGAAAGAGAACAGGAGATTTTAAAACTGTTGGTGCAAGGAATGTTATATAAAGAGATCGGCAATAAACTGGATATAAGTCCTAACACAGCGAAGAAACATGTGCTTAATATTTACAGTAAGCTTCATGTCAACAATAAAACACAGGCCCTTGCATTGGCCTATGAAAAAGGCTTGATCTGAGGTCAAAGTGTTTTCAATTTTATTCCTTTTTAAATGACAAATATCATAGACTAACACCCGTTGGTTTTCGTTAGATTTGTAAATTAAATTTCTAAGGATGTCAGTTCAGGATTTTGAAAAAATATTCCAGGATAAAATTGATAATGAAATAAAGATCGAGCCCAAAGATTGGATGCCCGAGGCTTATCGCAAAACGAATATTCGGCAGATCAGCCAGCATGCACATAGTGAAATTGTAGGTATGTTGCCAGAAGGCAACTGGATCTCGAGAGCACCTTCATTAAAACGTAAAGCAATTCTTCTTGCAAAAGTGCAGGATGAAGCAGGACATGGATTGTATTTATATAGTGCATGTGAAACGCTGGGCATAACAAGAGAAGAAACGATCAATGATCTGCACAGCGGCAAAGCAAAATATTCTTCCATTTTTAATTATCCAACTTTGACCTGGGCTGATATGGGCGCAATTGGTTGGTTAGTTGATGGTGCTGCCATTCTTAACCAGGTAATGCTGACAAGAACTTCTTATGGTCCTTATGCAAGAGCAATGGTTCGCATTTGTAAAGAAGAAAGTTTTCACCAACGACAGGGATTTGAAATCTTATTGACATTAAGCAAAGGTACAGATGAACAAAAAGCCATGTGCCAGGATTCGATCAACCGCTGGTGGTGGCCGTCATTGATGATGTTTGGTCCGCATGATAGTGAAAGCACCAATAGTGAACAAAGCATGCAATGGAAAATAAAAAGAAAGAGCAATGATGAGCTGCGACAAAATTTCGTTGATATGTGTGCAGAACAGGTAAAAGTTTTGGGAATGACTTTACCAGATCCTAAACTAAAATGGAATGAAGAAAAAAGACGTTATGATTGGGGCGAGATCAATTGGGATGAATTCTGGCAAGTGGTAAAAGGAAATGGTCCATGCAACAAGCAACGATTGGATGCAAGAAGAAAAGCATGGGAAAAAGGTGAATGGGTGAGAGAGGCTGCAGCTGCTTTTGCAGAGAAAAGAAAATTAAAACAACAAGCAGCTTAATTAATAATTAAAAATTTAGAATGAAAAATTATTTCAGGAGATATTATTACGGTGACATACCGGAAGATAAAGCAGGAGGTAATATTGTTTCCAGCGATTCAAAAAGTGATTGGCCATTGTGGGAAGTTTTTATTCGCAGTAAACAAGGTCTTGACCACAAACATGTAGGAAGCCTGCACGCAGCTGATGCACAAATGGCAATTGAAAATGCAAGAGATGTTTATACAAGAAGAATGGAGGGAGTAAGTATTTGGGTGGTTGAATCAAAATATATTCATGCATCGAATCCTGAAGAAGCAGGTGAAATGTTTGAGCCCGCAGTTGATAAAATATATCGTCATCCTACTTTTTATGATCTTCCTGATGAAGTAAATCACATGTAATGAGTCCTTTTATTGATTATACATTACACTTAGGGGATAATTCATTGATCCTCGGTCAAAAAAATGCTGAGTGGTGCGGACATGGGCCCGTGCTTGAACAGGACATCGCTATCACAAACATCTCACTTGATCTTATTGGACAAGCAAGAAATTTTTATCAGTATGCCGCCACATTAATTGGCGATGGAACGACAGAAGATAGTTTAGCTTATTTAAGAAAAGAAAGAGAATTTAAAAATCTGTTGCTTGTTGAACAACCAAACGGCGATTGGGGACAGACGATACTTCGGCAATTCTTTTTTAGTCAATATCAATACTTATTGTTCCAGCAATTACAAAACTCAAGTGATAAGCACATTGCTGCTATTGCAGAAAAATCGTTGAAGGAAGTTACTTATCATCTTCGCTGGAGTAGTGAGTGGGTTATACGCCTGGGAGATGGAACTGATGAAAGCCATCAAAGAATGCAAAAAGCGATCGATGAATTGTGGAGATATACTGGTGAAATGTTTGAAGCAGCCAGTTATGAAACACATGTTGATCTTTCAACAATAAAAGAACAATGGATAAATAAAGTGAAAAAAGTTTTTGACGAAGCAACTTTACAGATGCCTGTAAAAATATTTATGCAAACGGGTGGAAAGGAAGGAAAACATACGGAACACCTTGGATATATTCTTACAGAATTACAATACATGCAAAGAGCCTACCCCGGTTGCGAATGGTAAACTACTATGATAGCAAAAACTGTAGATAAAGAAACTATTTATTCATACCTGGAAGAAATAAACGACCCGGAAGTTCCTGTCTTGTCTATCATTGATCTTGGTATTATAAGAGATGTAAAGATGAATAGTGATGAACTGGAAGTTGTCATTACTCCTACCTATACAGGTTGTCCTGCAATGGATATGATCGTAGCAACAATAAAGATTCAATTAGCTACTCTTGGTTTTAAAAAAATAAAAGTCACACAAGTTCTTTCTCCTGCCTGGACAACAGAATGGATGAGTGAGGAAGGAAAAAGAAAATTAAAAGAATACGGCATCGCTCCACCAAACCCTAAACAACAAGTCTGCGATCAAAAACTATTTGCTGCAGCTGAAGCTGTTCAATGTCCTCATTGTAATTCCTATCATACACATCGCATCAGTGAGTTTGGTTCAACCGCTTGCAAAGCGTTATATCAATGCGATGATTGCAAAGAACCATTTGATTATTTCAAATGTCATTAATGGAAGTAGATTTTTTACTCCTTGGTTGCGCAATTTCGATTGGTGTCAATTTTTTCCTGCTATATAACAGGAAAAAGAAATGGGCAACGGATAATCTTAGATGGAGTATATGTATTATATTATTAATTGCAGGCCTCACTTTTATCTTCTCTTCAAAAGCTAAAACCGATTATGAATTCATGGTTTTTTCATATTGTCTGACTACTCCCATAATTTACAATTCCTTTGATCGGCTTTTTAAAAAACTTAGTAAGCAGTTTTATGGTCGTGATTTTTATTTATGGTTGCGATATTCATCTGAAATTGACTATAGCTTATTTGGTAAAAACCCTCACGTCAAAGCATCAGATATTTTTTTCTCAATAACTCTTCTCTTTCTTATTATCATATTACCGGTCATTGTGCTTTTATTGAGAAAGGTCATCTTTTGAGATCATTTAAAACTATCAGCATCCCGGTAGGCCTTTATCAAAGCCATCTCTCCTTCTTTTCCGGCAATAGAGTTCCCATGTTCCATTCCTAAAATTCCTTTGTACCCTTTATTATAAATATGCTTGAAGATATTCTTGTAATTCATTTCACCTGTACCCGGTTCTTTTCTTCCCGGGTTATCGCCGATCTGGAAGTACCCAGTTTCATCCCACACCCTGTCAATATTCGCAATGATATTTCCTTCATTTCGCTGCATATGGTACATATCAAACAAGAATTTACAGGCAGGGCTATTCACTGCTTTACAGATCATAAATGACTGGTGTGTACCACGCAAGAAAAGATCTGGATTATCGCTCAGCGCTTCAAGCACCATCACCAAACCATGCGGTGCTAATATATCAGCCCCTTTTCTTAATGCAGTTATTACATTGGCAGTTTGCATATCCTGCGAAAGAGTTCTTTCATAATTACCCGGAACAACCGTCATCCATTTTGCATTACAACGTTTCGCAACTTCGACTGCTTCCTTGCAATCTTTGATCATCCTGTCAATAAATTCCTGTTTGCCTGTTGTCAATGATGTTTTCCAATGCCAGCTTTCTGATGTTATTACAAACACTCCCATTCTCATTCCCAACTTTGCTAATAAATCGCCGATCTTTTTTTGCTGTTCAACAGTCCGGCTCATCATTCCATTGTCTTCAATACCTCTGAAACCCTGGTCATAGGCCCATTTTATCTGATCAAGAAAATCCTCACCGCCATTATTTTTGAACATACCGTCATGAAAAGCATAATCAAGATTAAATGGCTTGTTCTCTGTCACTGAAATTTCATTTTTATTTTTTGCAAACGATTGACTGGCGGTTATAGTTGCAGCGCCGGTTAAAAAACTATTGCGGATAAATTTTCTGCGTTCCATAAACTTTTATCTTGAGTGCTTAAATGTAAGACATCCCGTTCATGTTGCGATTGATTTTTCTTTTATTGTTTCCATTCACTATTTCAGCCCAACTGAAAAGATTCCAGTTTTCAGAGAATAAAATGGGCTCTTCATTTGATATCATATTTTATCACACTGATTCTGTTGAAGCAATATCTATTTCAAAAGAATGTTTTGCATTAGTTGATTCGTTCAATAATATTTTTAGTGATTATTCTTCAACAAGTGAAGTAGGCAGGCTTACCGCTATGCCTGCAATTAAAGATCAAAAGGTTTCTAATGAACTATATGAGATGATACGATACTCAAAGATGGCATGGACAAGGTCAGGTAAAACTTTTGACATCACAATTGGAGCGTTGACACAGGTATGGCGAAAAGCAAAAAAGGAAAACAGGTTCCCATCAAAAGAAGAAGTTAATAAAGCAAAAGGATCAACTGGGTTTAAACATATTTCTTACGACATATTTACAAAAGAAGTCACATTTAAAAAACCGGGGATACGGCTTGACTTTGGTGGCATTGTTCCGGGCTATGTTGCACAAAAAGTTCTTGATCATCTCAGGTCAAAAAACATTAACAATGCATTGGTTGATGCCAGTGGTGATATTGTTGTAAGCGATCCTCCTCCGGGAAAAGACGGATGGACCATTGCGATCAACCTTCCTGAAAGTGGAGATGAGACATGGGATAGAAAACTTGAATTAAAAAATTTTGCCGTTTCTACATCAGGCGATGTTTATCGTTATACCGTTCACAATGGAAAAAAATATTCGCATATCATTGATCCAAAAACAGGTTACGGAGTAACTTCACAACGAAACGTGACTGTAATAAGTAAATATGGTCAGGATGCTGATTGGCTTGCAACTACCTGCAGTATTTTACCAATAAAAAAAGCTTTAAAACTTGCTGAAAAGGAACATGCAGCCGTATTTATTGCGACAATTGAAAAGGAAAAGATTGTTGTATACAAATCAAAAAGCTTCGACAAGTATTTTCAAAAGAAACAAGGATGAACTTTGCTAAATTGCCATCCCATATGAAGAAACAATATATACTTTATATACTTTTTTTACTAACCGCTATTCAAACCTCAGCCCAAACTGATACATCATTCAAATCTTATGAACAAAACATACCTGGTTCTTCAATAAAATTTAAAATGACTCCCATCAAAGGGGGGAATTTTACAATGGGCAGTATTGAAAATGAAAAAGGAAGAGATACAGACGAAGGCCCACAAAAAAGCTTTTCTATTTCTCCCTTTTGGATGGGTGTTTACGAAGTGACACATGATGAATTCGATTTATTTTTTAAAGACATTAATACAAGCCAGAATATAAATGCCGATGCGATCACAAGACCAAGTCCTCAGTATATCGATCTTAGCTGGGATATGGGTCGTGAAGGTGGTTTCCCTGTAAACAGTATGCAACAAAGAACGGCCGTCATGTATTGCAAATGGCTATACAATAAAACCGGGGTTTTTTATCGCCTGCCAACTGAAGCAGAATGGGAATATGCATGTCGTGCAGGCTCTTCAACAACCTATTTTTTTGGCAACAACGAAGGTGATCTCGGAAAATATGCATGGTATAATAAAAATAGCAATGCTGCTTATCATAAAGTCGGACAATTGCAGCCAAATGCCTTTGGCTTATATGATATGTTAGGAAATGTAAGCGAATGGGTGATGGATCAATATGATGAGAACTATTTTACTAAAATGAAAGATGTGATTGCTGATCCTGAATTAAAACCAACAGCCCGGCATCCAAGACTTTTGAAAGGCGGTTCGTATGTTGATGAAGCCACCGAACTTCGTTCTGCAAACAGAACAAAATGGTTGCCCGAATGGAATAAAAGAGATCCGCAGATCCCCAAAAGTAAATGGTGGTTGACTGATGCACCATTTGCGGGTTTCAGGCTGGTCAGACCATTAAAACAACCATCAGCTGATGAAATAGAAAAATTCTTTACCTTATATCTCTCAAATTAAAAAACACTTTTTTATGAATACAGAAAATAAGAACTCCCGCCGCGATTTTGTAAAAACTTCAGCAGTGATCACAGGTGGAATGATGGCATCGCCATTATTAACAAGAGCAAATTTTTTCAGTGGCGCTGAGGATACGATCAAAGTTGCCCTGATCGGTTGTGGTGGCCGTGGCACTGGTGCGGCAACACAAGCTCTTTCTACAAAGCAAAATGTAAAATTGGTTGCGATGGCCGATGCTTTTCGCGACAGGATCGATAACTCTTTTAAAGACATGACAGGTGACAGTAATATTAAAAGCAGGATCGATGTGCCTGAAGAAAGAAAATATGTTGGTTTTGATTCATATAAAAAAGCAATGGCACATGCTGATGTGGTTATCTTAACTACACCGCCAGGCTTTCGTCCTATTCATTTTGAGGAAGCTGTGAAGCAGGGCAAACAAATCTTTATGGAAAAACCTGTTGCTACGGATCCGGTTGGAATAAAAAGAGTGTTGGATGCAGCGGAGGTCGCAAAACAAAAAAAATTAAATGTGGTTGTTGGATTGCAACGTCATTATCAGAATTCTTATCGTGCCTTGTTTGCAAAAAAAGATATGATCGGTGATATTACATCAGCGCAGGCCTGGTGGAATAATGATGGGGTTTGGGTGAATCCAAGAAAAGCAGGACAAACAGAAATGGAATACCAGATGCGTAACTGGTATTACTTCAACTGGCTTTGTGGCGATCATATTGTAGAACAGCATATCCATAATATTGATGTGATCAACTGGTTCAAAGGAAGCTATCCTGTAAAAGCACAGGGTATGGGTGGAAGACAGGTAAGAAAAGGAAAAGATCATGGAGAGATATTTGATCATCACTATGTGGAGTTTCAATATGCAGACGGCTCAATACTAAATAGTCAATGCCGTCATATTCCCGGAACAATGAGTAAAGTTGATGAATTATTGATAGGTACAAAAGGAAAAATTTTCTGTGGAGCTGCACACATAAAGGATAATGCAGGAAATGTATTATTCCAATTTGACAAAAAAAGTGAGAATGATCCGTATCAATCAGAACATGATGAATTGTTTGCGGCTATTGCAAAGGGTGAATACAAATTTGCCGATGCAGAGAATGGCGCAAAAAGTACAATGACCGCCATATTTGGAAGAATGGCAACTTATTCAGGCCAGTCATTAAGTTGGGATAAAGTATTGAATTCCGGTTTAGACATTATGCCAAAAGAATTTGCGTGGAATGCAACGCCGCCAGTAGTTCCTGATGCTGATGGTTATTATCCGATCGCAGTTCCGGGCAAAACAAAATATATCTGATGAGCTCTGTGCTTTTTGAAATAAAAAATTCAGTTGGCATCATCACATTGAACCGTCCTGATAAATTAAATTCATTCAATCGTGAAATGGCTTTACTGCTTCAGGATAAACTCGATGAATGCAAAAGCAAAGAAGTAAGATGTGTTTATATTACTGGCGCAGGCAAAGGCTTTTCAGCGGGGCAAGATCTTGCAGAAGTTGTTGATCCCAATGGACCAGGAATGGCAAGAATCCTTTCGGAGCATTATAATCCTATTATTGAAAGAATAAGAAGATTGGAAAAGCCGGTAATAGCCGCGATCAATGGAGTAGCGGCAGGAGCCGGAGCTAACATTGCTTTGTGTTGCGATATAGTTGTTGCATCAACATCTGCATCATTTATACAGGCATTTTCAAAAATTGGTTTAATCCCGGATAGCAGCGGCACATTTGTTTTACCAAGATTGATCGGTTGGCAAAAAGCAAGTGCATTAATGATGCTGGGAGAAAAAGTGCCGGCAGATGAAGCAGAGCGTATTGGAATGATCTATAAAGTTTTTCCGGATGAAACTTTTGCAGAAAATGCTATGAGTATTGCATCCTATTTATCTCAAATGCCTACCATGGGATTGGCATATACCAAACAACTGCTTGGCCATTCTTCGAGAAGTAGTTTAGAAGAACAATTGCAGGATGAGGATATTTACCAGCAGAGAGCAGCAAGTACAAAAGATTTTGAAGAAGGTGTAAAAGCATTTTTAGAAAAAAGAATTCCAAAATTTACAGGCGAATAAAATACTAATTGTTATGCCCAAGACCTACCAGGAAGTTGTTGATCATATGATGGAAAATGATTCTTTTAGTCAATGGTTGGGAATAGAAGTGTTAGAGATCAAGGAAGGTTATAGTAAGATAAAAATGACGATAAGAAAAGAAATGGTAAATGGATTCGGGATTGTGCATGGTGGCATTCCTTTTTCTTTGGGTGATAGTGCGTTTGCCTTTGCTTGTAATAATAGAAATAATTTATCTGTTGCATTGGATACTTCGATCAATTTTATTAAACCTGTTCATATCGGGGATACACTAACTGCCGAGGCGATCGAAATCCACAATGGAAGATCAACAGGACTCTATCACATATCGATCAGAAATCAAAACGATCATGAAGTTGCCCTATTCAAAGGTCTTTGTTTCAGAACTGATAAAAAGTTGATTGGCAAAGATGGTTTATAAAGTATACGTCTCCAAAAAATGATTTACGAGTTCAACAATTTTAAACCCGTCATTCACGAAAGCAGTTTCATACATCCATTAGCTGCAGTAACAGGAAACGTCATCATTGGTAAAAGTTGTTACATTGGACCTGGTGCAGCGCTGCGTGGCGATTGGGGTCAGATAATTCTTGAAGATGGTTGTAATGTGCAGGAGAATTGTACTATTCACATGTTCCCGGGTATAACAGTCTTATTAAAAGAAGGAGCCCATATTGGTCATGGTGCGATCATTCATGGAGCAACAATTGGTAAAAACTGTTTAGTGGGAATGAATGCGGTTATTATGGATAATGTGGAATTGAGCGATGAGTGCATTGTTGGTGCATTAAGTTTTATAAAACAAGATGAAAAAATACCAGCAAGAAGTTTAGTGGCTGGTAATCCGGGAAAAATAATCAAACAGGTAACTGATGAAATGCTTGCATGGAAAACAGAAGGAACAAAACTTTACCAGGTACTGCCTAAAGAAATGTTTGAGAGCTGGAAAGAGTGTGAACCTTTAAGGGAAATACCAAATCGTCAATCAGTACAAACCAAAAGTTACAAACCCTGGAAAAAAGAATGACTTAATGGAAAAAGTAAAGGCCAACAATTGTCGGCCTTTTATTTTCATAGATAAGCAGCACTAATCCTTTATACAACGACAATTATATCCGTCTCCGCGGAATGAAGCCTGAAGCGTTGCCAGGTATGTGTTATCACTAATGAACAAGCCAGTGGCATAACTATTACCGGAAGCAGTTGCTGTCCAATAATAACTTTCCCCACCCTTGAAAACAAATCCGCCATCTCCAGCCCGGAACCCACCCGAAGGAAGCTTGAGATTGGACATATAGGCAGCCAACGCACCATCCAGATCATCATAATTTTTCAAATTCTGCCAGTCTGCTGCAGTGGGTAATCGCCAGCCGGCACCCAATGCAACACAGGGGTCTTTTCCATTGGTCGATGTAGCCGAAGAGCCACTCCATGTATCTGTAGCCAATCCGCCAACACCCCACCATTTTGTGCCTGTAGTTTGTCCTACAATGAAATTTGGATTCCCTGAAGGAATGTTAGAAGGATTTAGGAGCGGAGGTCCTCCGGTAATTGTTGAACTATTTGGAACCTGGTGACCATCATCCCAACGTCCCCATTGAAAATAATCTCCATAGGATGCTTCATCTGCAACGGACATCGCTACTTGCGGAGAACCCAGGTTTTGTTGAAGCCATATCTTGCCATCACCTGCTCTCACTGTTGTATAAGCTACCGATTGTCCCCTATAAATAAAATTGATCACCCCTGTTGATCCTTCTGCAGGGCCTGGATCTACAGTTGGTCCGGAAGCGGGTTGATTGAGAACCGTAAAGAACGCCATACACTGTTGAATGTTGCCAACGCCGATCCAAATCTGAAAAGAACCCGTATTGATCGGTATACCAGTTGCAGTGAAAGTAATCGATCCGCTGCCAACATTCAATGTGCCTGCCGGTGCAGTTATAGTTATTCCATTCACGGTAGCACTGGTAAAAGCAGTATAACTGCCTCCGGGACTGTTCACATAATTTTTTATAAACTGGATGTTCGTAGGCACGCCAACAGTAAATGACGCTGAGTATGTAGGCATGTTGCAATTAGTGAAATAAAATGCCGGGGGTGGCGGTGGAGGCAGCGTCGGTTTTTTCTTAGTTGCAATTTCTTTGTCTACTTTTTCAGTCTCCACTGTTTTTTTGCAAGCGTCAAAAATAAAGATCATGGATGCCATGACCAATGGCAAAAAATTTTTGCCGGCAAGTGAAGTTGTTTTCATGACAATACTTTAAGATGAACAACGTGGTTTACTATTAAACAGCGCAACCCGGTCACAATGACTATTGCCTGTTTATCAAAGTTTTCAGGGAAGAATCACTCCACGTCAGAAGAATAGAGGGCTTTGTAAAGGTCTGATCCATTAAGAATCGTTAAGAGAGAATTTATCGTTGCCCGCGAGGCAATTTAATTATTCATCGTTTAACAGCTCAACAATTATTTTAGTAGATATACCATACTATTACCGATTACAATCCCATTTTAAAAATTTTCTTCATGGTGATGTGGAATCTTCGTAACTTAATCATCCACTAATAAATCAAAACCTTGTGTATGAGAAAAAATTTACTTTCCTCAGCCCTTCTCCTTGGTACTTTAAGTGTTTCTTCATTCATCAATGCCCAAACCGATCGTTTTGCTTTTGCAATCACTGATCTGCAGGCAACCGGCAGTGGTTGGAACGCACTGCGCAAGTTGGATCTGAAAACCGGTGAGTTCACAACTGTTTTATTAAATGGTTCCGATGCAACTCTTCCTGCTTATGATGTAACTACAAGAAAAGTATGGAAGGCAATGCCGGATGTAAAATTTGGAGATTATATGCAAGCTCCTTTCAGCACCGGCGTAGCGGCAATGGCTTATGATAAAAAAAATAATCGTCTTTATTTCACGCCAATGTTCATTGATCAGCTACGCTATGTTGATCTGAAAACGATGAAAGTGTATTATGTGACCGATCAGTCATTTACAACAATGGGCAGCATGCATAATGACGAAGGAAAGATCATCACCCGTATGACGATCAATCCTGATGGTACAGGTTATGCAATATCAAATGATGGGAATACTTTTATCCGTTTTACTACCGGGAAAAAATTGCAGATCACACAGCTTGGCGGATTGGTAGATGATCCATCTAATGGTGGTGTTTCTGTTCACAATCGTTGCAGCAGCTGGGGTGGCGATATGATAGCAGATGATGAAGGCAATCTTTATGTTCTTTCTTCACGCAATAGTGTTTACAAAATAGATGTAGAAACAAAAGCAGCAAAACTGTTAGGTTATATCACGGGCTTGCCACAGGATTTTACAACAAATGGCGCTGTGGTTACTGCAGATGGAAAAGTTTTAGTAAGCAGCGCTGTAAATGGCAATGCCTATTTTCTTGTTGATCCAAAAGATTGGAAGGCTACCCAGTACGAAGCAAAAGCCGGTATTTTCCGCAGTTCTGATCTTGCAAATAGTAATTACCTGCAAACAAGACCAAAGAACACAACTCAATCAGAGATTGTAACCCGCAAAGCGCCGGATAATCTTATAGCAGCAGCAAGTAAGATACAGATCTATCCAAACCCGGTAACAAATAATCAATTTACTTTACAGTTTGGAAAAGTAGCTACTGGAAATTATAATATTGAAATGACAAACGTAACTGGTCAAAAAGTGATGCAATGGGCTGTGAATGTACAATCAGAAGACCAGGTGGAAGTTTTTTCTATAAAATCATCAGTGGCAAGAGGTGTTTATCTTGTTAAAATAGTTGGAGCAGATAAGACATCGCTCTTTAGCCAAAAGTTAGTGGTGCAGTAAATTTTCATTTACTGCGTTACAGCGCCGACCCCGTAAGGCCGGCGTTTTTTTATTATCAAAATGAAACCATAAATACCAATAGATTTTCAAACAAGGGAAAATGAGATCGCAAAGGCCCCGCTTCAGCGGGACAGAAGCAATCTGGATGAAAAAAAGACTACAATCCAAAAGCTCTTACCTTTATTAAAAGAAGTGAGATATGAAAAATAAAACAGGTATAATTATCGGTTTTGTCTTAGGGGTAGTTGGTTTTCTTTTGTTATTTAAAATAATTATCCTTGATAGAACTCCACCGGAAGATGAACTTGCTCCGGGAATGGTGGTTATCGCTGCTATATTGAATGGGATCTTATTTGCCTTTATCGGCTCTTTAATTCAGAAATATGTTGTGAAGAAGAGAACCAACAACTGAGGTCACTGAAATACATTTTATAAACTCATCCTCGATAGTGTTTCTTTAAAAAAGAAAAAATAGCTTCTCGTTCATTTGCCGGTTTTCAATCTGTTTACACAATTCTCCAAACTTCTGTACTGGTGATATGTTGCTTTCCAGATATGTCCCTTTTGTACAGTTGCTTTTCCCGGTTCTTTATCAAGCCCTCCTTCATACCAGTCGCCGTACTTATGATCGACCAGGTAAGTTTGTATATACTTCCACAGTATTAAAAATTTCTGGTAATACTTGTTGCTATCGTTTGGATATGTGTCAGCCATCAGCAACAAAGTATTTAGCCCTTCGGCTTGTGCCCACCAGTTCTTTGAATCTTTTATGATCGTGATCTCTTCTTTGCTCCTGAAATAATAGCCTTCATCATAAAAACCCCCAACTGTATTATCCCATCCATTCTTTAATGCATGATCAACAGCGAGCTTCGCAATGCGAACAGTAATTGTATCATTTTTCAAACCCAGTACATGTGAAGCTTCCAGCATTAAATAAGCCGTCTCAACATCGTGGCCAAAAGACACATGATCAAGATATCGATGTTGAAGGATCGAGGCTTCTGTTGAATCGCGAAATGAAACCGGTGACCAGTCCGGGTAAAAAAATAATTGCAAGTAACCTTTCTTTGTCATGATCACATCACGAACCAGGAATAACATTTCTTCAAGGCGATTGCGCAGCAGATCATCTTTCCATATTCCGTATAATTCTGTAAACGCTTCGAGTAAGTGTATGGAACTGTTTTGATCTTTATATCCAATTGCAGATGTGGAAGGGACTGCTGTGCCTCTTTTGACCGGTGTGCCATCTCTTTGTAAATGCTGAAAATATCCTTTATACTTCTCATCATGTGCATGTTTATCTAACCAATGAAATGCTCGCTTTGCCAAACCAAGAGCTGCAGTATCACCACTTGCATGATAATAAGTGGCCAGTGCGTAAATGCCGAATGCGTTTCCATAAGCTTCTTTATCGGTACTTTTTACTTTGCCAGTTTTATCCGTAAGTGTATAAAAACCACCATAGGTTTTATCCCACATTACATCACGCAGGAAATAAAAACCATGCCTGGCACCTTCTTTAAAATATTTTACATCCGGATACCGCTCTGAGGCTTTTGAGTTGGTCCATACATGCCGGGCCTGTGTAACGATCATCTTATCCTGATTCTCTGCAAGTTTGAAATCATAAGTAAAAGCAGTAATGAAACCGCCATATAATGTATCAATGTTTCGTGGATACCATGGTTTAAGCAATTCATTTTTCAATGAATTTTCCATCTCATTGGCAAGCTTTAACCGATCGGTGCGTTGAGCTTGTGCAACAATAGTTATGAAAAAGAAAAGGATGGAAATGTTTTTTTGCATGATGCAAAAGTGGTAAAAAATCACGTTCCCGCCTTTCCAAATCCTGGCAAGGCGAAGCAATCTTATTGAATAGGGCTATACCTACCTGAAGTACATAACCAACTCAATAACTCTTACTTTTGCCGCTCAACTTTCATAATTGGAAAAGACAAACTTTGTTGACCAGATCAGGATCTTTTGCAGAAGCGGGCATGGGGGCGCAGGCAGTAAGCATTTTGCCCGAACTAAATTCAATCCGCTTGCAGGGCCTGATGGTGGTAATGGCGGAAGAGGCGGTCATATTATTTTAAAAGGAAACCGAAATCTCTGGACACTGCTTCACCTGCGTTATTTCAAAAATGTGCTTGCAGAAAATGGGGAAGGTGGCATGAAAAACAATATGAGTGGTCGTGATGGAAAAGATATTTTTATCGAAGTGCCGCTTGGTACTATTGTAAGAGATGAAGAATCGGGCGGGAAAGAAGCCGAGATAATGGAAGATGGACAAGAAGTGATCTGGCTAAAAGGGGGCAAAGGGGGATTAGGTAATGCAAATTTTGCTACAGCAACAAACCAGGCGCCTGAATATGCACAACCGGGATTGCCAGGAGTGGAAGGATGGAAAGTTCTTGAATTAAAAGTATTGGCAGATGTTGGATTGGTTGGTTTTCCCAATGCCGGTAAGTCGACTTTGCTTTCAGTTATCACCGCGGCGAAACCAAAGATCGCCGACTATGCTTTCACTACTATCAATCCTCAATTAGGAATTGTTGAATACCGCGAGGGAAAAAGTTTTTGTGTGGCTGATCTTCCCGGGATCATCGAAGGAGCAGCAGAAGGCAAAGGACTGGGCCATCGTTTTCTTCGTCATATTGAGCGCAATCCTGTATTGCTTTTTTTAATTCCTTCCGATAGCAACGATCATAAAAAAGAATTTGAGATCCTGGTGAATGAGCTGGAGAAATACAATCCTGAATTACTGCACAAACAGTTCATTATTGCAATTAGTAAAAGCGAAATGCTGGATGATGAGCTGATGAACGCCATAGAAAAAGAATTACCGGCTAACATTCCCCATGTTTTTATTTCTTCGTTCACGCAAAAAGGATTGATCCAGTTGAAAGACCTTTTGTGGAAAGCCTTGAATCAATAGTCCACCAGGAGTATTGACTTGCTTGCGTATCGGCATTATCTTTATAAAAACTTGTCGATGCGAGCCAATCCTTATCGCCACCCGATCTTATTCAAGGAAATATTTACAAGAACAAGACCTCTTGAAAATTTTCTAATGTTTTTACGGGCATTGCTAAAAGCGATCTGGCTTTTTTTTCCCTCTATACTCTTTTTAGTCCTTGCATTGTTTGCTACCTGGTACCTGGTGCAGGGAAAAGATATCATGCGAAGAACGTTGGAACAACCACGGATCTTTTATATGTTCGTCATTGCAACCGTCTTTTGGGTATATATCACCTGGTATACGAGCCGCATCATTGGAAAAATAACATATGCATCGCTTTCAAGAAAGCCGGATAAGGAAGAGCGGTTCTGGGGCCGCTTTCTCATACAGATGCCAAGATTTCTTTCTTTCTCCTGCTTAACAATTATCATCCTTGCTTTCATTAAACTTGAAAAAGACCCAGACGATCATTATGACAGCTTGTTCTTTTTAGCACTGGTCTTTAGTTCTTTTTATTATTTCAGGTTATACAGGTTTTGGTGTAAGCGGGCGGATGTTGCAGACAAGCTCACCACTTTTAAGAGCAAAAAGATCTATTTGAATAAGCTATGCATCATTGTAAGTGCTTTTCTTTTTTTAGCATTAACGTTGATCATTTTCTTCCCATTCTTTCAATCAACAGTTTTCCTGATCATTCTTTTAGCCGCATTCCAGGCAGGGCTTGTGCTGCTACTTGTATTTCGAAGAAAATCCATTTATGTAAAATATCCGGAGAAAGATCCCGAACAATTCTCCGACCATGCTTTTTTCAATAGAGTAAGAAAATTTGTTTTTGACGAAGAAGACCAAACCTTTTCATGGGTGTTCCTGGCGGTTTTGATCGTTGGGTTGGCTATTTATCTCGCCGCCATATTTTCTATTAAATTTTCGATCTATATCGGTTCTCTATCTTTTATACTTTTTGCATTTGGCACTTTACTCATTCTTGGTAATGGAGTTGCTTTGATCTCAGTTATATACCGGATCAATGTCCATATCATTGTTTTCTTTTTCGCATTTATTATTGGATTGATCTTTGAACCTCATTATGTACATACGTCTGAGAAGAAAACAACCGCAGCTTATAATAACCGTCAAACTTTACACGATTACCTGGAAAATTGGATAACACTCCGAAGGCCAGAAATAAAAGATACAAACAACAACAAAGAGTATCCTTTGATATTTGTGTTATCTGATGGTGGTGCATCAAGGGCAGGTTATTGGGTGGCTTCAGTGATGGCAAAGATGAATGAAGAAACAGGTGGTGAATTCAACAAACATCTTTTTTGTCTTTCCGGTGCATCTGGTGGCAGTGTTGGCAATGCCGCCTATTTTAATTTATTAAGGGCAAAACAGATCAGTGATACGATAACACATGATCTCGCAAATGTGCAGCAATATCTTAAAACCGATTTCCTGACTTTTACGCTTGCCCGTATGTTAGGACCTGATGTCTTTCGACATATTTTCCCATTTCAATTTGTTGATGATCGGGGAGCGGCACTGGCCCGGGTACTGGAACAGGGTCCTTCTGAAAAATGTTTATTGTATGATAGTATGAGTACAAGGTTTTCGGAATTGATCACTCAAAAAAAACAACCTTATTTTCTTCCTATACTATGTATCAACACTACCCGAATGCAGGATGGGTTGCCGGCTGTCATTTCAAATGTTGATTTTTCAGATCCACGGTTTAACCAGCGTCTTGATTTTTTAGACCTGCTTGATGAGGAAAAAGATATTAAACTTAGTACCGCAGTTGTACTTGGTGCAAGCTTTCCTTATGTAAGCCCCGCCGGCAGGATCGATTCTGCAGGCAAGAAAGGTAAAGCAAACTATTTTGTTGATGGCGCATATTTTGACAACTCAGGTTCCGGCGTAGTAAATGAGATGGTGAATATTCTTTTGCGTGATAGTCTTTATATAAAAAACCAGAAAAAAATAAAAATATACATCCTTCATCTTGCTAACAGCCCGAATGAAGGAGTGGCATTGGAAAAAGTAAATCCAATGACCAATGATCTTGCAGCACCAGTAAAAACGCTGCTTGGTGCTTATGGAACGCAGACGATAGTAAATGATAACAGGTTATTGAATCTTATGAGATATCATTTCCCGGATGATACACTGTATAGGAAAATAAATTTATATGATGATGGAGACAACCCCAATTATTCCATGAACTGGGTAATGTCGGATAGCCTGTTGAAAGCTATGAATGAAAGCCTGAATAGAAATATAGAATTAAAAAGAATGGTAGATAAAATAAATGCGAATAAATGATAGCTTCTTGTCAATGCTTTTTTTGCGGACTACAAGTTGAAATGGTGCATGTGCACGGTCATTATCAATGCCCTGTTTGCAAAACAAATGCATTGCCATGTTGCGATGGTGACAATTGTGATACCAATGTTTTTCTTAAGAAAAATGAAGATATTAAATCACAAGCTTCAACTATCAAACTAATTTATCCTGACAGCAGTTCCTGTAGCAACTACCATTAACATACTCCCGTTGGCTCCTACAGTTTCAAAATCAAGATCGATACCAACTACAGCATTCGCACCATAAGCTTGTGCTTTTTGAATTAATTCCTGCATTGCATTTTGCTTGGCTTCATCAAGCACTTTTTCATAAGTGCCGCTACGACCGCCAAAAAAATCACGAAGACCGCCCAGGATATCTTTAAAAAAATTAGCGCCAATAATTACTTCTGCCGAAACTACTCCAAAATATTGCTCAATATTTTTTCCTTCAATATTTGGCGTGGTGGTTGTTATCATTTTATTTACTGTTTTGTTTATAAAAATAATAAGATTTATCTGCGGTTATCATTTGTAGCTGGTATTTTTTAACTTGGGCTTGTTTTGTAAAAACCGTGAATATGAAAAAGCTACTATTTACTTTCATCTTTTCCATCACCTTTCTTTTCAGATCTTTTGCAGACGAAGGCATGTGGCTGCCGTTATTACTCGGGCAGCAGGTTTATAATGATATGGTCAAAAGAGGTTTGAAACTTTCTAAAGAACAATTGTATAGTATCAACAAACCTTCGATCAAAGACGCCATTGTTATTTTTGGTGGTGGATGCACAGGAGAAATTGTAAGTTCACAAGGATTGTTATTTACTAACCATCATTGTGGTTATAGTGCGATCACCGCGGCAAGCTCACTTGAGCACAATTATCTCAAGGATGGTTTCTATGCAAAAACCAAAGCTGATGAAATCCCCTCGGGCTTATCTGTTCAATTTCTTTTAAAGATCGAAGACGTTACGCAAATGGTAATGGATTCCTTAAAAGGATTGACAGGTTCAGAAAGAACACAACGGCAAACTCGTGTACTGACAAACCTGAATGCAAAATTTTCTGATGCTTCACAAAGTATTGAAGCAAGGATCAGTAATCTTTTTAAAGGCAACCAGTATTTACTTTTTGTTTACCAGCGCTACAAAGATGTTCGTCTTGTTGGCGCACCGCCTGAAAGTATAGGAAAATTTGGCGGTGATACAGACAATTGGGAATGGCCCCGTCATACAGGCGATTATTCAATATTCAGGGTGTATATGAGCAAAGATGGCAACCCTGCAGAATATAGTGAGGATAATATTCCCATGAAACCAAAATGGTTTTTGCCTGTTTCAATTAAAGGCTTTAAAGATGGCGACTATACAATGATATATGGTTATCCGGGCAGCACCAATCGTTACGAGACTTCTTATGGAGTAAAACTGAAAACAGATATTGATGATCCAACTTTGGTAAAACTGCGTGATGTCAGGTTGAAATATATGTTTGAAGAAATGAAAAAAGATCCGCAGATCAAACTACAATTAGCATCAAGCTATGCAGAGATCGCTAATTACTGGAAGTTTTTTGATGGTGAAAGCAAGCAACTTTTGAAATATGATGTATATGGTCAAAAGAAAAAAGCGGAAGATATATTTATCAATTGGGCAAAAGGCAAAAAGGAATATGCTTCGATCTTTGAAGAATGGGGAAAAGCTTATGATGCCTGGAGACCTTATGCGAAACATCGCATGTATATAAATGAAGGGATCTATGGTTCCCCGTTAATTGCTTTTGCCGCCTCATTGCAACAAATTGAAATAGCACTGGTGCAACAGGGAAAAACAGCAGCAGAAATAAAAAAAGCACTTGAAGAGGCAACAAAAATGAGAACCAGTTTCCTTCAGCAAGAGAACAAAGCTTCTGATGAAAAGATCCTGGCCGACATCACAATGATGTATTATAATGATGTTGACAAGCAGCAACACCCGATCGATTTTTACAGAACACAGGTAGAGGCCTGGGGGAAATTAAATGATGAGCAAACATATAAGAAGTATGCAAAACATGTTTTTGAAAAGACAATGATCTTTGATGATGCAAAATGGAACGCATTCATTAAAAATCCGGATGCTAATGTATTACAGGATGATCCCGCCTATGCACATGCAAGTGCTTTCGTTTTGAATTATCAAAGCAAATATTCGGCAAAATTCCAGCAGTTTACTACAAAGAATATTGAATATGGAAGGCTATACCTGAAAGGGATCATGGAAATGGATACGATAAAAGCAAAAATGATGTACCCTGATGCGACATTTACCATGAGGGTTAGTTTTGGCAATGTGAAAAGCTACCGGCCAAGAGATGGTGTATTCTATGACTATGTATGTACCATGAAAGGTGTTCTTCAAAAATATAAACCCGGTGATTACGAGTTTGACCTTCCTCAAAAAGAAATTGAGCTGGCTAAGAAAAAAGATTTTGGTCCATATGTTGATAAATTAAAAAAAGATCTCGTGGTTTGTTTTATTACAACCAATGATATTACAGGTGGTAACTCCGGCTCACCGGTCATTGATGCCAATGGAAATTTATTGGGACTTGCTTTTGACGGTAATTACGAAGCACTAAGTCATAAAATTGCGTTCGATAAAGATCTGAACCGTACGATTTGTGTTGATATCAGGTATATACTTTGGTGTATTGATAAATTGGGAGGAGCCTCGAATCTTATTAATGAATTGAAAATTGTAAAATAGTCCTTGAAAACTGTCGATTAGCAAAGAGACCGCTCTTTTATTCCTGTGAATATTTATTTACATTGCATCACAACTTTACTTGTGAGATCATTGCGAAATGCTTTTATTATTTTTTCCCTGCTATGCAACAGTTGCCTATTTGCGCAGGTAAAATTTAGTCTTGCTACTGATATTTCCCTTATACACTGTTTTGACGAGCAGCAAAAATTTACTTCAGTTGGACAAACTGTCATCCCCCAATGGCATTTTGATAATAAGAGTACTATTTACGGATGGTTTAGTTACCATTCAAACGGAAAATATAATACTACACTTACCGCTACAGCAAAATCTCCTTCTACACAACCACAAAGTTTTACTTTCAATAATGAGTCCGAAATAAGGTTGCGACAGGTTTCTATTGGATATAAAAGATATTTCCTGGGTTCATTTGAACGTCTCGAAAAATTTAATCTTTACGCAGCCGGAGGTTTTGGATTGATGTTTGGAACTGCTACCAATACATTTTCGACATATATAGATACAGCCCTTTACACTATAAATAACAAAGTGGTTCACGGCAAAGGCGATTTTAAAAGGCTGACATTCGATATAACTGGCGGAGTAGAGTTTCCTGTAGCATATGAGATGTTTATATACTCAGAAGTAAGAATGTATATCCCTATAACGGATTACCCAAGCAGCTATCTTGTGAAAAGCTCAAATGCTCCATTTCTCGGAAGCATAAATCTGGGAATAAGAGTTTTATTCAATGCTGATCCATAAAATAATTTCATGAAAGATAAACAGATCATTTCGCAGGTTGAAATATATAAACTGCGCATGCCTTTAATTGAGCCATTCATTACTTCATTGGCTTACGAAACACATGTAGAAAATGTGATCGTTGTAATAAGAACAGAATCTGGGATCAGTGGCTTTGGTGAAAGCAGTCCTTATATGCCCGTAAATGGAGAAAGTATTGATACGTGTTTTATCGTAGCCCAATATTTTGCAAAGCTATTAAAAGGTACAAATGCATTGAAGCTGAAAGATCAGCTTGCGGCAATGGATAAATTGATCTATGCAAATACAAGTATTAAAAGTGCATTTGATATTGCACTGCATGATATCATTGGTCAGCACAAACAAGTACCGCTTTATGAATTATATGACGGTAAAAACAATAAAGAATTAGTAACTGATTATACAGTGAGTCTTGCCGATGCAGAAAAAATGGCAGCGGATGCATTGAAAATAAAAAACCAGGGTTATCCATCTATAAAAGTAAAACTGGGTGAGTCAAAGAAAAAAGATGTGGAAAGAATAAGAATGATACGTGAAGCGGTTGGCAATGATATTCCTGTTCGGATCGATGCCAACCAGGGCTGGGGTGTAAAAGAAGCGATCGAAACATTGAATGCATTGGATGAATACAATGTTGAACATTGCGAAGAACCCATTGCCAAATGGAATTTTATGCAATTAAGAAAAGTGAAAAAGAAAAGCCCGATACCAATCATGGCTGATGAAAGTTGCGGCGATGCACATGATGCGGCAAGGTTGCTGAAGTTGAAGGCCTGTGATATGTTCAACATAAAAGTTGGAAAAGCTGGTGGCGTGCATAATGCTTATGAAATTGTAAAACTGGGTGACAAAGCAAAAATGCACATGCAGGTCGGCGCCTTTCTTGAATCAAGATTAGGAATGACGGCATCAGCTCATCTTGCCCTTTGCAGTGATCATATTGTTCATTGTGATTTTGATACACCACTTATGTTTTCTGAAGATATTGTTTCAGGTGGATTAACTTATCATGCCAATGGTGTGATGAAAGTTCCGGACGTTCCCGGATTGGGAGCAAGTATTGAACAAAAGCAATTAGATAAGTTGGAGAAAGTTATTATTTGATTTAGTAACTTTTGGTAATGAAATCATTAATAACCTTAAGGCCTTTTCTGCACCGGGGTGGTGAACATATAGGGATCTACTTCCAAAACAATTTACCTCTCAACATACTTATAAGAACAAAAGCTGCCGGCAAATGGAGCCAGACGGGTAAATGCTGGTATGTACCAATGGATCGTAAAGCATTTGAAAAAATGAAATCAGTATTGCCGGGGAATATAGATTTGGATACAACAGAATTAAGAAAATACCTTGAAAATAAAAATCAACCCCCAAAGAAAACATCCTCATTAGCCACCACTGATGAGCAGGATCTTAGGTATCCGGTTCTCCAAACAAACACAAACCAGGTAAAAATAAACAATACAATTTCACCGGTAAACAACCATGTGTTACCTGCCATGCAGCAAATGCTGAAACTGAAAGCCTTCAGCCCCTCTACTATCCGAACTTATCTGAATGAAATGGCGCAGTTACTGATCGCCATAAAAGATATTCCCGCTGCAGAGTTGAAACCCGAACACCTGAAACGCTACCTGGTTTATTGTTATGAAAAACTGGAATTGAAAGAAAACACATTGCATAGCCGGATCAATGCTATGAAATTTTATTATGAAAAGGTTTTAGGCAGAGAAAAATTTTTTTGGGAAATACCGAGGCCGAAGAAGCAATTAATATTACCCAAGGTGTTAGGCGAAGATGAACTGGCAAGGTTATTCAATTCACTGGATAATTTAAAACATAAAGCGATGTTATTTGCAGCTTACAGCGCCGGGTTAAGGGTAAGTGAAATTGCCGCCCTTAAAATAAAACATATTGACAGCGGCCGAATGCAAATATTCATAGAAAATGCAAAAGGTAAAAAAGACAGGTATGTAAATCTCAGCCCGATCTTGTTAGACGTACTGAGGGCCTATATAAAAACATACAAACCTAAACCCAAAGAATATCTTTTTGAATCAGAACAAACCAATACATTTTATCCTACAAGAACAATTCAAAGAATTTTTCAAATGGCCAAAGAAAAAGCAAGGATACCAAAGACAGTAGGTATTCATTCATTAAGGCACAGCTTTGCCACGCACCTGCTTGAGAAAGGAACCGATATAAGATATATAAAGGAATTGCTGGGACATTTTAGTATAAAAACAACAGAACGTTATCTGCATGTAAGTAAGAAGCAGTTGGTGAATATCATTAGTCCTTTAGATGATCTTTGGAGAACGGGAAAGATTGATTGGTGACTACGAAACCATTCTGCAATGAAGACGGCGAAGATAAAATTGAAAAATGTCATTGGCGACACTACAATGAAGATGGCGAATGCCAAAGATTTGAAAATCAGTAGGCAACATTTTGCAAATAGCCATTTGGTGTCGTAAATTTATGTGTTGGCGGCAATGCAATTCCATCGTACCATAATTGAACACAGAATGACAAGACCTATCTTTTTTGCACTAATCTTTCTGACAAATAACTTCTGTTTTTCGCAGGACATTGAACATCAAATTCAGATTACTAATCCCAAAGAACAAGTAAAGTTAATTGGTCAATTAGGTAAACCATTGGGTACTACTTTGACAGTTCAAGGTATCATTGTAGACATTTCATCTAAAGGGTATAAAGATGGACTTAACTTGATTGTTCAAAGTATCAATGACTCATCAATTCAAGAACTCATAACAATCCCTCTTTCACCATATTTTAAAGAATTTGGCGACAAGCCGCTTCCAAAACTCGAAAAAGGCTCTACCTATCAATTACGAGTTTATGAAACAGGTAAGTTTGTTGGCATTCCCGACAAAGCATATAAAGAAGCAAATATTATTTTGCAGACAACAGGATATTATTTTCAAAACAGATTGGTTGTTCTTTCAGGAGAAAAAATTAAACCGATAAAAACTACACCAAACAGCTTTATTGGACAAATTGCTCTCATATCTGGAATTGCAAAGAACGAAAATGATACGGCATATATTTATACCTCAAAAGATAAGTTAAGACTAATCGGTTTTAGAAAATGGTCAGCATTAGAAATTGGAAAGCTTGCCGAAGTATATGGAAAAATTGAACAGACAGAAACAAAGGGAATCTATAATGTGAGAGATTGCAATCCAAGACTCGTTAAGTTAGAAGACCAGATTGGAATGACTGTTAAGCTTCGTGGAAAAGCAATTAGTTTAAACGGCTATTGGTGGTTTAATTATCGTGGGACTGACATTTATGTAGAAAAGATGGAAGAGCTTCCGAATTGGACTGTTAATAATCATTTTCGCCCAATGGAAATAACAGGAATTCTAGAGCAAGCTGTTTTACCAAGACTTGACCAAATAACATTAAAGACAAACCGAGATAGTAAGTTGTACTATATAGTTCGTAAACCCAGTTGGACACCAATAGACAAATTGTTAGAAATAGAAGACCCACAAACTGAAGATGACTAAAGAACACTGCCGCCAACATGAACTGTGTAAAAAACCAAATAAAAAAATGATTTTTTATGATTTAGCCGAACAATAATTGGGTTGATACAAGCTATTGTTTTTTACTACTGCAAATACTTGCTTTAAAAGTTTGTTACA